>Ga0213833_1000003_pt1 | contig 1480331 bp, 1350 predicted proteins | sample SWATP21_FD_160575 | JGI IMG/M metagenome (GOLD analysis project Ga0213833, IMG submission 160575) | Coastal seawater microbial communities from Marineland, Florida, United States - SWA TP2 #1 | ecosystem: Environmental > Aquatic > Marine > Coastal | place: USA: Florida | collected 2016-08-14 | reverse complement strand
CGTTTTAACAGAGTTAAAAATAATAATAGCCAACGGGTGAAAGGCTAGCCGGATGTAGTTTACTATATCCGGTTTTTTTATTTTTTTAATTGTATGATTCAATTGCCATAAAGAATTTCTAATCTCGCAATAGCTCGAAGAACTTCTATAATATGTCAATTTAAAAATTGGGAATGATTGGAGTAGCAAGTTGACATATGATAGCTTTCTATTCTGATGATAATCAGAAACTAGAAAAGCTTTATGGCCACTTGTATAACAAGACAAGTTGACTTTATGAAAATGATTCAATTGCCATAAAGAAGTTCTAATCTCGTAATAGCTCGAAGAACTTCTATAATATGTCAATTTAAAAATCAGGAATGATTATTGTCGCAAGTTGGCATATAGTATCTTTCTATTCTGATGATAATCAGAAACTAGAAAAGCTTTATGAGCTTGTATAAGTAGTTTAGTTCAAATAAACCTAACTATATTATAAGCTCGAAGAACTTCTGTAATATGTCAATTATTGGAGATTACAAGTTGACATATGATAGCTTTCTGCTCTGATGTTAATCAGAAGCTAGAAAAGCTTTATGACAACTTGTAATAAGTCTCTTAGTCTTAAAATTCAGATATTGAGTTTATTGATAATTTGAGCTGTATTAAAGATGAAGCTTATATTTGGAGGAATGGAAACCTGATTAGAATTGATAAAATTAACCTGTTGAATAACTTAAATTAACCTCTCAAATGAGTAAAGGAACGACCAGTTTTAGGATTAAAGAAGAGAATGCTATTTACTTTTTGACATGTGCCACAGTAGAATGGATAGATGTTTTTACCAAACGTAGGTATAAAGAGCTTTTTGTAGAAAGCTTGAACTTTTGTATAGAAAACAAAGGGTTAGTCGTATATGGATGGGTATTGATGAGTAATCATTTTCATTTAATTGTTCGAGCCAAGGATGATTTTCAATTGTCGGGTATTATTCGTGATATGAAGAAGTTCATCACCAATGAAGTGGTAAAACAGGTTAAAGAATATGATAGTAGAAAAAGCTGGTTACTATTGGAAATGAGAAAATCTGGATTAGCAAATAGTAAAAAACAGAAGTACCAATTATGGCGAAACGATAATCATCCAATACAACTAATAAACCCAGAGATGATCATGCAGAAACTAGGTTACATTCATTACAATCCTGTTAAAGAAAGTATAGTTGAATATCCTGAAGAATATATCCATAGTAGTGCGAAGGATTATGCGGGTATGAAAGGATTGGTAGCAATTAAATCGGTGCATGGATATTTTTAAGTTATCCAATTGCCATAAAGAATTTCTAATCTCGCAATAGCTCGAAGAACTTCTATAATATGTCAATTTAAAAAATCAGGAATAGTTAGAGTAGCAAGTTGACATATGATAGCTTTCTATTCTGATGATAATCAGAAACTAGAAAAGCTTTATGGCACTTGTGAAAGTTCAAAAAAAACGCTAAACAAATCGTTCTAAAAACTCATTTTTACGGGTAGGAGAGAGCTTTAATGTTGTTCCGTTTTCCAGGGTAATCTCACCACCTTTGCCTTTACGATAGAGTTTAACGTAGTTTAAGTTGATCATATGAGATTTGTGGATACGGATAAAGTCATAATCGGTTAAAACTCCTTCATAAAACTTAAGTGTACGACATACAGTACGTTTAGAGCCATCAGTAAGATGTAAATCGGTAAGATTGTCATTGGCTGCACACCAAATAATATCTTTAAGGGTGACCACTTCAAAACCATCCAACATAGGGAGTACCATTTTTTTAAGTTGTTTGTTTTCAATCGCCAGGTTTTCCAGAAGAATATTGGATGTTTTAATGGCCGCATGATCATTCACATGTTGTTCTACTTTTTCTACGGCCTCAACCAATTGATCGATATTTACAGGTTTTAGCAAATAATTACTGGCACTTAGGTTAAGCGCTTCCAAAGCATATTTACTAAAAGCAGTTACGAATATGACTTCAAAGTCTAGCTGGTCAAATTTTTCTAATAAATCAAAGGCATTTCCATAGGGCATTTCTACATCCAGAAATATGACCTGGGGTCGATGTTTGATTATGAGTTTATATGCATCTTCTATATTATCAGCTTCGCCTAATAACTCGACTGAAGGGCAGTATTTACCTAAATAATTACGAAGTGTAATTCTACTGGCTTCTTCGTCTTCTATGATAAGTGCTTTGAGTTTACTCATAATTCGGTTGTGGAATAATTAAAGTAACAACGGTACCTGAACCATCCTGTTGTAAATCAGTGATATTAACTTGTACCTGAATGCGATGCAGACTATTGAATAATTCTACACGTTGTTTGATGTTTTTTAGGGCAGTACTACTGCTTTTTCGTTGGTTTTTAGTCTTGATTTCCTGACTTTTATTTCTGCCAATGCCATTGTCTTGTACAACGATTTTAAGGTCTTTGTCCTGGGCGGTTACCGATACCATTAAAGTTCCTTTATCTTCTTTATACCGTAAGCCATGCCAAATTGCATTCTCGATATAAGGCTGTATAATCATAGGAGGGATCACCAGTTCATCAGTGTCCAAATGTGAATCGATGTTTAACCGGTAATCAAATTTGTTTTGAAATCTAAAATGCTCCAACTCCAGATAGATCTTTAATATTTCCAGTTCCTTGGTTAAAGAAATGAATTCGTGTTCTGAATTTTCCATGACTGTACGCATCAATGTAGAGAACTCTGATAAGAATTTGTTGGCCGCCCGTTCATCGCTCATTGAAATAAAACTGTTCACGGAGTTTAAAGCATTGAATATAAAATGCGGGTTCATTTGCGTACGTAATGAGCGTAGGGCCAATTGTTGATTGGCGATTCTTCGTTGTTTAGATACCCATACGATATAAATCAATGCCACAATGATGAGCGTAATACCAATGGCTAGTAACCAGATGATGGTTTTTTGAAATTGTAAGTTTTTCTCCTTTAGCTCACTTTCACGCATCAGCAGTTGAATGGTATTTTCAGATATTTCCTTGTCTTTTTGGAGGATTTCTAATTGCAGATAATTCTGATATCCGGAAGAGCCTACTTGTTGTGAGTTCTGCTCAATTTGTAAGAGACGATTTTGAATTGTGTCTGACAGCGCCTCATATTGAATAAGATAATCAAATGCTTTATCATCTCGGTTTTGCGACTTAAGAATCAGGGCCATGTCTTTAATAACCTGAATCTCTTTCATATCAATGATATTGTAAGAGATGTTTTCAAAGTATTGGTCTAGTGACGATTCTGTTTTGGTGATGTTTTGCGCCTTTAAATATGCTTGAGCCAGGCGTAGATGTTCCAGATTATCGTTTGTGAGATTCAAAGCATCATTTCTAACCTGTAACTCTTCTTCAAGCTTATTCTGTTTACGGAGCGCCTGGGTAACGATTTCTTTGTTTTGCGCTATTTTCGAATAGCTTCCATTACTGTTGCCAATGCTACTGCTTTCAGTGACACCCTGAACAGATTTCTTATAATAAAGTAGTCCCTGATCAGTTTGCCCCATGGAAATATAACACGCAGCTAGCGCAGAATAACATGTGCGGATTTGAATATCGTTTTGGTTGCGTTGTTCTTCTAGTAGCAGTTTTTCATATATAACAACGGCCAGCTCATATTCTTCCAGTGCATAATAGTTCTGGGCAATGGCATAGTTAGTAGATGTAATTAATGTTTTGTTTTTACTGTTTTGCTGAAAGCGGAGATATTCCTTGTTGGCATCAGAGTAACGTCCCAGTTGAGTGTAAATTTCCGCAAGTTCATAATAATACTCTGCAGGAATAGAATAGTTGATTTTACCTTTAAATTCCTTTTGTTTAATCTGAATCGGTTTGGCATAGTTCTCTTGAGAAAGCTGCAGAAAATGCATGGCCAATTGCGGTTGATGAAGCTCCCGATATGCGCTTCCCATTAATAAATAGGCATAAGCTAGTGATTGTGACAGGTTGTTCCGGATCGCTAGTTTAATTTGACCATCCAGTACTTTAATACTTTCTTCCGGATCAGAAGTAATTTGTGGGGCCAGTGCCTTTAATTCCTTTAGCGTTTTTTGATCTTCCTGAAAATTTTTCATTCCAGGCCCGCCTGCTATTAAAGGTAAGCTGAACAGTATCCAAAATCCTATGGTGATGATCCATCTAAACATGCGATAAAAGTAGACTTTTTGATTGAAGTGCTCAAACCGAAAACCACCGTAATGGCTTTAAAACAGGCCGAAATACAGGCGATTTGTTATTCAAACTAAATGGAGAGGGTTGTTCCCTAAATGAGCCAGCCCATTCACTCATTCTACGTTTTTTTCGATTTTTTTTCGACTCACTTTTGAGTGGTAATCATTTAAAAAACGACTCGAAATGAAAAATGCAATTTACACCATAAGTTATGGCACGTTGATGGGACTCATGGCCTGCCAGGCTCCACAAGCCGAAAACAAGATTAACCCACTAGATCCTCCTCAAACCGAAACAGTAGAAACGAATGTAAAACGAACACGTAAAATTCAGTTGGCCATTTTACTAGATACCTCAGGAAGTATGAATGGGTTGATTGAACAAACTAAAAATCAATTGTGGCAGATTGTGAATCAATTGGCATTAGCCAAAGATGAAGATGGAAATGATCCTGAAATTGAATTGGCTTTGTACCAATATGGGAATGATGGTTTAAATGTGTTGAATGGTTATGTGCAACAAATCAGTGGGTTTACTACTGAACTGGATGAAATCTCTGAACAACTTTTTGCATTGCATACCAATGGTGGATCGGAGTTTTGCGGTACAGTCATTCAAAATGCCTTGGAAAATCTGGAATGGAGTGATAGTAGCGATGACCTCCATATGGTATTTATTGCCGGGAACGAAGAGTTTACACAGGGATTGGTAGATTTTAGAAAAGCCTGTCAAAATGCTGTAGATCAAGAGGTCATTGTCAATACCATTTTTTGTGGGAATTATGATACTGGTGTACGAACCTATTGGAAAGATGGGGCGGACATTGCTTTAGGAAAGTATATGAATATTGACCACAATGATCAGATTAGACATATTGAATCGCCATACGATCAGGAATTATCACAGTTAAACATAAAGTTGAATGATACCTATATTCCATATGGTACTTATGGAGCGACTAAAAAGGAAAAGCAGATTCGAGAAGATGCGAATGCGAGCTCATTAGGGTCAGCTAATGCGGCTAAACGTTACATATCCAAAGGAGGGAAGGTCTATAAAAATAGTAGTTGGGATTTGGTCGATGCTTCTGATCGTAAAGATTTTGATATTCAAAAAATTAAGCAATTACCCCCTGAGATGCGCGCCATGACAGATGAAGAGAAATTGGTTTATATCCAAAAACTTAAAACCGAAAGAAATCGTATTCAGTCTGAAATCACTGCTTTAAGTAAAAAACGAAAAGTATTTGTAGCAGAGGAGAAGTTGAAAGATGTATCCAGTACCACTGCTCAGTTAGAAGATGTGATGGTGCAAGCCATTGTATTGCAGGCGGAATCCAAATCATTCTATTTTGAACAATAAGATCAAATGCAGCGTGTTAATGATGTATTGTTTGTGGAACCTTAATCATGTTTCAGCCCAGAATTCTTCATATACTCAGATACTACGAGATGTCAAACAATATAAAACGGCATGGACACTTGAAGACTCTACGGCATACAATCAAGTGATGTATCAAACGCTGGTGGACAGTGTGTTCCCTGCCTGGTATGGAACTCCCTGGGATTTTAATGGGATTTCGAATACACCGGGTAAAGGAGAGATTGCTTGCGGATATTTTGTAAGCACCACTTTGAAACATGTAGGCTTTGAGTTAAACAGATACAAGTTGGCACAACAAGCTTCAGAAACCATTGTAAAGTCGGTATGTGGTGAAAACAATACGATTAAATATCAGGGATATGATCGGGTAATGACGCAGTTCCATGGATTGAGTAACAGCATTTTTATTGTTGGATTGGACTATCATGTAGGATTTATTGTGGTGCAAAACAGAGAAGCATTTTTTGTGCATTCCGATTATGTCAACGGAGCAGTGGTACGTGAAAAACTAAATGAATCTGAAGCTTTTCAATCCTCTCAGGTATATGTGGTGGGGACATTCTTGCCCAACATGATGATGTTAGAGAAATGGTTATCAGGAATCAAGGTGTATTAATTGAATAATTATAGAACATGAAAAGGATATTGGTTTTAGTATTAGGAATTTCCCTGTTTCAAATGGCCTTTGGGTGTGGAAACGAATATGGATATAGTTTATCAGGTAAGAGAATATTTACACGATACTTTTATTTAACGGATGGGATGAAACAATTTGATACTGTTTCTATTCAAAATAGGTTGGTGAAGCTAAAAACGGAATCAGCGCATCATCCCGATGATTTTAAAGTGTGGTCAGATATTTCTGTCAATCTCATGAAATTAGGGCAAGCGGACTCAGCGTTGAAGATACTGCTACCTCTGTACGAACAACATCCCAGAGAGTATAATATAATAGCCAACATAGGAACTTCTTACGAGTTGGTTGGAGAATTAGATAGTGCATTAAAATATATATCACTTGGATACGAATTAAATAAGAATTCTCATTTTGGAAGCGAGTGGGTACATATCGAAATATTGAAATCCAAACTACAGGAGCAAAAATCTCCTGGGTGGTTGAAAACTCATAGTATACTGGATGTTTCCGAATTAGTAGCAAAGGTAGATACCAGTAATCTATCGATTCAAGTGAGAAGCATTAATAACAATATTGTTTATCAAATTCGAACGAGAGTCCCGTTTACACCGGCACCCAATAAAGTGATTTCTAATTTACTGATTTCATTAGGTGATTTTAATTATCAGATAGGTACATATGAAAATGCTTTATTGGCTTATACCTACGCCATGGACTTTGAGCAAAGAGAATATATGCGTAGAAAAATAAAGACCAGGATTAGAACATTGAATAATTCGCGGAATAACGCTGCTCATACGGTCGAATTATCCCCCATGTTTATTCGTATGATGAACCGAAGTAGGATTGATCCGGAGGTGTTGTTGATGGGAATTGATGATTATGCCAATCAGCTGGATTCGATTCATTTATCGGAAGTTACTCAAATGGATTCTTTAATCTATTTAAGTCAAAAAGTAGATTCTTTAACTTATTTGTATGAAGCGCTTAACATAGATAATAATGATGCTATTCAAAAGATAGAAAAACAAAGGCTTTTTATATGGGGATTGGGGATGTTGCTGGTGATGGGGGTAGTTCTGTTATTAATTAAATGGTTTAAAAAATGAAAAAAGTGAAGTGTTGGTTTACAGATATGATTAAAACAGGAGTGGGGATATTACTCTTTATGAGTTTAAATTTTTGCAGTTATACGCAGAACAATGATTTATCAACTTTAAGATTAAAGGCAGAGAAGGCAAGAAATTATTCACAGACGAATAAAATGAATACCCATTATACCATTTTGGTAGATATGAGTATACACTCCGGGAAATATCGTTTGTTTTTGTGGGATTTTAAAGGAGATAGCGTGCGCTTAAAAGCGATTTGTAGTCATGGAAGTTGTGGGGGAAAGCCCCATCCGGAAACAGCGTATGAGCAGCCCAAATTTAGTAATCAACCTCAAAGTTATTGTAGTTCCCTGGGGAAATACAAGGTGGGTAAGCGTGGATATAGCAATTGGGGAATTCATGTGAATTATAAACTCCATGGCTTAGAGTCCACGAATAATAATGCGTATAAAAGAATCATTGTACTCCATTCCTGGGAGCATGTACCTGATCAGGAAGTTTACCCTGAATATGCCCCAAATAGTTTGGGGTGCCCTATGGTTTCTAATAAAGTGATGAAGCTGTTGGACTCCATACTGCAAGATGAAACCGTACCCGTTTTACTTTGGATTTACAATTAAGTAAGTCTGGCCCTAAAAAAAATCCCTCTCCAAATAGTCGGAGAGGGATTTTGGCTTTTATGAATCAGAAAATTACTGGATCATAAGTTTTTTAGTTTCTTGTGTTTCTGCACTTTTTATAACAACAAAATAAGCTCCTTTTGGAAACTGATTTGGAATGGTTACGGTAGATTGGTTTTCAATATCTACGTGATACACTTGCTTACCATCGATAGTCATAATGGAGATTTCCGACACTGTAGTATTGTTTAAATCCAGGTGAATATCACCACCGTTATATGCCACAGGATTAGGATACATTTTAATATCTGAATCAACTGTGGTGAAATCGGAAACTCCTGTTACAGATTGTGAATAGTCTACAAACCAAATTTTGCCAGGGTTTTCTTTTTTCAAGTTAAGTCCCCAGAAAGTACTGTTGTATCTAATGGCATTAAAATCTTTAACAAATCCGTATTGCATATATGGAATGTCACCTTTGCTAATACTAACAGCATCGGCTGTATTGGTCGCATTGAATATATTATCGACACTAGACATATCCAGGTTAATTGGAATATTCGCATCTGTACAGCGAACCGCAACAAGATTATTGTTGTTATTGGCTGGCGCGTAGGCGTTATTACTTCCGGTATGTAAATCCGTAAATTCCCATGCGACAACAAATTCTTCAGGATCTATTTTGTAAGCAACAGCTGGTTTACGGTTGGCATAATCTGGTCCTGAGGCAGGAAATGATGAAGATCCGGCTACGTTCATCATATTGAAGCTAATCGTGCCCATAGGTGGATAATTAATAAAGCTGTGCGTACCTGTGACGATGTTGGTGTTTCCGGAAACATCCTGATACGTGAAGGCCATGGTTAAATCGAGGACATGTCTTGTTGTAGTGGCTATTGGAGGACAAGCGATACGAATGTCTTCAATGGCTCCTGGAGCAAAGTTCTGTGTATAAAACATTGGGCTGGAGCAGTTCGCTGATGGAAATGGAAATACACCAGGCATAGTAGGGATTTGATTCGTTCGAATACGCTGTAAGTGTAGCGTGTTATTAGATCTAAAAGCCACGTTGATAATAGAGTTGGTGCCGTTATATGGAATAATACAAACATCAGGTTCTTTTTGGGTAGGTGTTGCACCGCAGGACACGGAATAATCAATGGTTGTTGTAGGAGCGGAACCCCAGGTCGCGAATGCATTAGCGCTGGTCATATATACACGTGTATCTTCTTCCCAGGTAATCGCATAATATCCCAAATAATCGGCATCTACATTTGGAGTGTTACATTGAAAAGCACCAGCACCAATAGAAAGATCAAAAGGACCTCCGGCAGGCATAAACAGAGACCCAAACCAATCAAACATTTCCATATATATAGTTGGTTGTGATGGGCCAGGAGTGTCTGCGATGTATACCACAATAATACGCTCTTTAAAGTTGCCGATTCCAGGACTGGAAGATACAACAGAAACCACATCTGGGTCAGAAAAAGTAGTTCCTGCAGGCAGAGCTGAACCTAAAAGTGTAGTGGTTCCAGTTGCCGCACTAGTGGTGTATTGATGTGTAAGGTAAACGTTCGTGCCATTTTCGTACACCATTACATTTACCATAGCTCCAGGTGGAGAGGTGACGTTACAGATGTCGTTACCGGTATTGTTGTTCATAGATGTGCCACCATATAAGTTTTCCGCAGTAGTCAAAGGATTTAAAACTACAGGTTGCGCCATCAAAAGACAGCTGGATGTAGCGAGTATGGCGGTTAATAGCCATTGGATAGGTTTGTTTTTAGTGTTCATAACATTGATTTTGTATAGTGAATAATTGATTAATGTGACCGACAACGGTAAATAGGTTATTATCGGTGATTATGTTACGAAATGTATGAAATAACTTTTTGTAATTCAGGGTTTTAGTGCGATTCGTGTGGTTTTGCTTTTCAAATGCGGGATTTGATTTATCAGGAATATGAGGCTATGGTTTTTTATGAAAATATATGCTATATTTGAATGCAATTGAGTGTTTGTCAGAAAGATATGTGTTTTGATGCGTGCTCGGTTTTTTCATCTTACATTGAGGCCGTACGATGACCAAAGTATTATCAATGTGTATGCGCATTGATGCTATATGATATGAACTAATAAACCTGTTTGGTCCATGAAGTACACCTGCCTTATTGTTGACGCTGCCCCACACGATGTATCGTTTTTTTATAAACAATTAATCGTAAACTCCCCGGAAATAGATGTATTAAAAATCTGTACTGAAATGCGGGATGCCGTGTCTCAGGTTCCTATTTTAAGACCTGATATTGTTTTTGTAGATATGGAGATGACACAGTCTGATCAAGAAAATGTATTTAGAAAACTAGCGCAAGAAACGTATTTGATTTTTACGGCAGATCATGCGGAAAGTTCCATTCAGGCCTTTATGTATCATGGTCTGGATTTTTTACTAAAACCGATTCAAAAAAGTGAATTATCCCGTGTGGTGAAAAAGGTGCTTTGGAGAGAAAACCAAATGTTGCGTCAACAAATTGAAGAATTACAAGGGCACCCTAAAATGAATCCTATGGAACGAAAAGTAGCCATTCCATCGTGTGATGGGATTCATTTATTTCCGATAAACAGTATTATCAGGTTGAAAGCAGAACGCAATTACACCCGAATTCACTTTGCGAATAAAGAGAGTATGTTGACTTCTAAAACATTAAAATCGTATGAGCAGATTCTACCGCATAAATTGTTTCAGCGCGTTCATCAATCACATGTTTTGAATTTAAGTAAAATTAAAAGTTACATTAATCGGGATGGTGGGTATTTGCTCATGGAGGATGGAAGTACCATTACGGTTTCTTCACGCAAAAAACATGAATTACTGGAGTATTTAAAGGGGAGATGAGTATAAGTGATTAACGTAATTTTATTTTGTTACATAAGGTTGAAATAAAATTTCATCTAAATAAAATTCTGCAAGCAACCCCAAAAGTTCTGATACGTTTGGTTAGGGTAAACCGTAAACAAATAAGTATTATGAAAAAAGAAGTACTACTATCACTAGTCCTTGGAGCTTCTGTGTCCTGGGTAACCGCCCAAAACTCTCTCTTGCAAAATCCTACGACCGGAGCTTTACCGGCTGGTGGAATTATTAACGATATTGAAATTGTATCAAATGGTACTGATGTGGTTCTGGTAGCCGCCAATCAAACCAATAGTGAGTTTTATGCGATCGATATTGAAGATAATGATCCCAATGATGCGATTGATAACAATGTAACTGAGATTACTAATTTTAGTAACCTGATTAATGGGGCAACCGGTCAAACTAATTTGACAATCAAAAATTTTGAAGTAAATCCAATCACCAGAGCCATATATGTTTTGGCTATCGATGCGGGGCAAACAAATTCCTATTTGATAAAAATTGAAGATGATGGTGCTACAGTTAATGTATTGGATCAATCACAAATGACATATAGTTTAATTGATTGGAATGGAGTAAACGGATATGGTGTTGAAGATATAACATGGGGAGATAACACGCTTTACATTACATCAGGATCATGGACATTAGATGGAGAAGTAGCTACGGTTGCTGCGCCATTTGCGCATAATTCGAGCACAACTAATCGTGCCACGTCCATGTTTAAGACCAATTGGGGAGGAAATTATTTCACAGATGCGCCATTAGAACGTGCCACATTCGCCAGTGTAAATGGAGAAAGTCGTTTGTTAGGGGTCACTGTTTGTGCACCGGGTTTTTCGCTTAAAACCAGTGATATTGCTGGAGGCGGTGTGCTTCAGGTGAGAGAACAGTTTAATGTAAATACAATGCCTCCGGTTAAAGTAGTGTATCAGAATCAGGATGGAAAAGACTATTTGTTTGATTTACATCATGGAAATCCAAACCCAACGTTGATTCGTATTGGTGAGGAATATTTGGATGGATCTCCTGTTACAAATAACAAATTTAATAACAACAGTGAGCAATTACGAGATTTCAATGGAAATCCAAGCCCTGGAATGACTGATGAACAGGTTAAAATTTATCCAAATAGTTATGATCAAATCGCATACTGGAATGACTGTAAGTTATTGGTATTGGAAAATGATGCCATGAAATTGTTAACTACAGGTGTGTCTGCTTCGTGTGTAGCATTAAGTGTAGAGTCTGTACCGCAATTGATCAATGTAAAAGTATACCCAAATCCGGCAAGTGATTTTATTCAGGTGCAATTTGATGCCAATACTTCGATAAATAATGGGCAAATGGTGATCTATACTGCAGACGGAAAAGAAGCATTACGTGTGAATATTCAGGGAAATCGAATTCCGGTGGATGTGAGCAAACTAACCAAAGGTGTGTATATGATGAATATATTCGAGTCGCAAGAGCGTGTATATCAACAACAGTTAATCATTAAATAAATTCAGTGCCCTTCAAAATAATTTTGGAGGGCTTTTTTTTGATTCAGATGAAAGCTTTAATACTGACTTTACTGTGTCCACTTGGGGTTTGGGCACAAGATATCCAGATCGATAATTCAGACCCGTTTCAACCCGTAATTCACATTGAAAACATATATGACGGGAAGTTACAAACCGATTCTTTGGATCAGGTGTTCAAAGATCAACTCACATTTACACAGATTATTGGAGGGAAGCCAGCACCTGTTGCTGTGAGCGGTAAATATGAAAATATTGATGGAGATCTTACTTTTAAACCTTTAACGGCCTTAGGGGCGGGTTTAGAGTTTGAGATTAGATACAAATCCGAAACACAAAAGTATCAAACACCAAAACCGTTAAATGCCGATGCTCCTTTAACATATGTAGAAAGTGTTTTCCCGGCATCCGTTGAAATACCCAGAAATATATTGTTTTTTCATGTGCAGTTTTCAAACACCATGCTTCATGATATTAACGGATACGAAAATGTTAGAATTCTGGATCCTTCCGGAAAAGAGATTCCAACAGTTTGGCGTCAACGGTCTTACTGGTTAGAGGATCAGAAGATTTTGGTGCTCATGGTACATCCCGGTAAAGTAAAACGTGGAATTGATATGGAAATCCCTTTTCAAATAGGAAAGACGTATACACTTGAGGTCTTGCCAGAGATGCAGGATGTTTATGGTAGAGCTATGGCAAAACCTTATACGCATCAGTTCACTATCATAGCTGAGGATTATGAAATGCCAAAAGTCTTATTTGACTTGATTAAATTACCGAAAGCCAATTCACGAAAAACTTTAATTATTCCATTTTCAGAGGGGATGGATCATTCGTCTATTGTAGATGGGGTGAAGATTTATACAAGTGAAGGGGAGCAGGTGAAAGGGATGTTTACCTGGAATGAGACCGATCAAACATTTGGTTTTGTACCTGATGAAAAGTGGGTTTCCGGAGAATATCAGATTGTATTTGAAAAGAAGGTCTGTGATTTCGCGAACAATCGCCTCAATCGTCCTTTTGAAATGAAAGCCAAAGAGGAAGTCCTAAAAGACCAGCAAGTTGTGACTTACAGTTTTAAACTGTAGAAAGGAAGTTGACTACTTGGATAAGAAGGCGTTTACGCCTTCTTTACAAACTCTGATTTTAAACCCATAGCCCCAAAACCATCAATTTTACATGCAATATTGTGGTCTCCATCTGTGAGGCGGATGTTTTTTACTTTGGTGCCAGCTTTCACAGGTCCCGGAGCACCTTTAACTGGTAAGTTTTTAATTACAATCACCGTATCTCCGTCTGCAAGAGGATTTCCATTGGCATCCTTAATGATAGCAGCGGCTTCCTCAGCAGCCAATTCTTCAGGATTCCATTCATAACCACATTCCGGACAAACCATTAGTGCATCCATTTGATAGGTGTATTCTGAGTTACATTTTGGACAAGCTGGTAATTCTGCTGACATGGTATTTGTTTTAAAGTGGAGCAAATGTACTCATATTACTTATTCGAAAAAGAGAATAGGTATTCAATAAATACGCAACTCTGCGTATTGTGCTCTGTGATCAAAGCTTTCATTTTTGAGCAGCATTTAAAAGCTTAAATATGAAAAATTTAAAAACACACTTATTGATGTTCATGGTTTGTATTGGATTTCAATTACAGGCTCAAATTGATTGGAGCAAAGTTAACTTTGAGGATGAGTACAAATCCAAAACAAAAATTCCGGGATCGGCTGCAAAATCGCTTCAGGCAAATCCCGTGTTTATCAATGATTATTATCTGACTCAGGCATCATTGATGAAAGGTGCTTCGCATGCCGGAACCATTCAAAAACAGGGCGTAACATCTGTTTTTGCGGAAGCGGCATTAGCAGGAGTTAGTCCTGAAGCGCTTCAGGCATTAATTGAAGAGTTGTATGCGCACTTTGTGGCGGATTTGAAGGGGATTGGACTAAACGTTACGAATGGAGATGCGGTGATGCAAAGCAAATACGTGTTGAGTAAAGCGGACAAAAAGAATGTTATGATTGGAAAAACGGATGGTCAGTATATTTATGATAAATCACCAGCTATAGATATGAGTGGGAGTGATATTAAAGAGCAGTATATATTCCGACCGGCCAACAATAACGTATTTGCTACTTTTAAAATTCCAGGGACCTTTTACCAAAATCTGGCGGCTAAAGAAAAGATTAATTTGATCAGTATCGGATATATTGTAAGATTCGCTCAATTCGATGGGAAGAATAGTGGATTGTCAAAGAACTCATTGACTACAACAGCAGGATTGATGATTACACCGGTAATAAGCTTGGTCAACCCGAAGGGATCGTTTGCTTGGATTACCTATGATAAGAATATCTATGGTAATAACGATTGGAGTAAGGGATTGGTTAAAACAGGTTCTAGAGACGGATCTGCTTTGGGTCTGTCTTCTAGTGCCGACTATGCCATTGATGCGAATCAGGAGAAATATTTGAATGAACTAAAGCAAATGATTCTCTATTTGCAAAAGGATATTGCGAATCAACTCAAAGCATCATTCAAATAGCTAAATCCAAAAAGCAGGAAAACAGAAAACGATTTCTGAACAAAATGCATGACGATCCATTTTCCTATAGTGCTTTTTGGAGTCTTAGATTGTATGATTCTGGCAAAGTAAAGTTTATCATATGAGATTTGGTATCCGTATAAACACGTATTTTAACCAATGATTTTATACACGATAATAGTTAAAAATAGGGTAGGGGAGATGTCATAAAATAGAGAGGATTTCTAAGAAGATTTTTGATTCAAAAAGAAGGAGTATAAATGGCATTTTATGCTTCAAAAAAGAGCTCATTATGGGCTCTTTTTTTGTTGATGTTTTTGGCTCTTAAAGAGGATGAGAAGTGTGAAGCAAAATCTTACGGAAATTAGGGGTTTATGGCAACTAAAAGGGGCTTAAAATAGCCAAATATTATTTTGGAGCGTTAAGCTCTACGGGATTGTATGCGGAGGTGTGATATAATTTTCAGATCATTTTCCTGATTATTTTTGATGGTAATTAACTTTATGTAGTGTTGTTTAAATGTTTCTTTTTTAGGTGTTTGGTTATTATTTATGTGGCGCGTGTATTTGGTTGCGATAATTAAAAAATGAATATTCATTCTTTTTTGATAGGGCTTTCGTATATTTGAGGAGTCAAAAGGAAGTGTTTTTCTAGAATATAAACTCAACATCAGGTTAAAAGTGAAAGAAAAGAAGGTAGAAAACAGCAGCTCAAGAACCTTGAAATTACAGAAAAGTATTGATAAGAAAAACAGGATTTTTGAGGCTACATTATCCATGGTAAATTCGGGTGGTTTTCAAGGAGCTTCGATGTCAAAAATTGCAAAGCTGGCAGAGGTATCTCCAGCGACAATCTATTTGTATTTTGAACACAAACAGGATTTAGTCAATCAACTGTATTTCGAAGTTCAATCTCAATATGCCGAAATGGTATATTCCGGGTATGAGGCGAATCAACCGATCAAAAAATGTTTTCAAATGATTTGGGAGTATGTTTTGAGATTTCATCGCGAACATGAAAAAGAAGCTACTTTTCTATGGCAATGTGATCATACCAATATTGTGGATGCTGAGTACAAATCAGATCATATGAAATATAACCAACCTTTATCTGAGCTATGGAGACGTGGTCAGGATGAAGGTATTATTAAGGAAATTCCAGATACCATATTGTACGCTTACACCATTTATCCATTGGCGTTTTTAATGCGATCTCAGGCAGATTTAGGTGAGTTGGATGAACCTGTGATAAAAGAAGCTTTTAAAGCCGCCTGGGATAGTAGTAAAGTGTAAATCGGAGTGATTAACTGTATATGGCTTCTATTTAGATTCTAAAATAGTTTATGATGCCCGTATTGATGGTAAATTCTAAGTAATAAACCATACATAGTTATTTAACACTATCTTAATAGTTCCAGCTCACATCCATTATATATTCCCATTCTCCATCAATGACTTCAATTTGTGTCAGTCCAACTTGATGAATATTCTTTAGATAAAAAGATTTACAACCCATTTCTATGGAGCTAAAGTTGTCATCTCGGTCAAACCAGCAAATTCGATGCATATCTGATTTAAAAGTGTCAATTGAGACAGGGAATCCGGTGCCTGAGAATTCGATGGGCGTACCCGGTTTCGCGTTTAAATGCACATCAGATTCAAATATTTTTCCGTAATGCCCTTCTCTTATGATTAACACAATATCAGGACGCAATTCTTCTGCGAGCCAGGTATGATTGTCCCACGGATCCCCATTTGCATTGGTTTCTGGCCAGCGTACCAAAGTGATTTTATGTAAAACCATTTCTTTTGGAGGGGACTGTAAAACTTCCACCGTAGTTACCCCTGATTTAGAGCCTCCATCCGAATTAGAAACGGTAAGCTTCACCTCGTATGTGCCCCCAAAATCATAGGTGTGTACTGGATTTTTTTGAGTTGATGTATGGCCGTCACCAAAATCCCAAAACGAAGAGTTTGAATTACTTGAACAATTCGTGAATTCTATTTCTTCTCCTGACATTAATCCATTAGACGTTTCAATATAACTAAAACATAAATTGGGGTTTACTTTTTCTTTTTTACAATTGGAAAGGCCGAATGTACCGGCTATCATTAAAATCAATAATAAAGGTTTGGATACGTAAGTCATAACAAAAGAGTTCATTTAAGGTTTTTAAGTTATTGAATGATCACTCAATAAAAACCTAAAGTACAAATAATAGATGTAGGTAGAATTAGTTTAAGAGAATAATAATAACTGATGGTTATTGATAAATCACTTAACAGAATGTAAATAATTAGCTTTTCGTGCGCCTAAAAACCAGCTTAACGCTACTAGAGTTAACTACTGGAAACCGCTCGATATACACCCATCCAAACTGTTCGAGGTACTCAAAAAATGCTGCATATGATCTGAATTTCATGTTTTTACGCTCCTGATTTTTTAAAAGTCCATTTTGATCACCCCAGTAAATCATAATATAAGAAGTGTTTGGTTCAAATTCAGCTTCCATATAGGAATGGGCATAATTGTGTGTGATATCTAGTTTTTTGCCAATAAACTGGGCTTTGGTAGATACGGATAGAATAAGAGTTCCTATAATAAGTAGTGCTTTTTTCATATAAAATGAATTTATGATTGGAGGTAATGGAACAAGGATGATGCCATCATTTCAAACGACAAAAGCGAGAGTTTAATGTTATTGGAATAGGAATATCGTCTATATTTACAGCATCCTAAGTTTAATTAACCAGTATAAATACAATGAAAAAATACTTCACCTTAGCAATTCTCATGACTTCTTTGTTTTGGAGTAGTTGTGAAAAGGAAACAACGAATACTACATCGAATATTGAAATTCTTGAAAACTGGACGGTTACTAAACGAATACATAATTTATCCATTAATCATCGAGATTTATTTTTTGTAAATGCCAATACAGGTTTTATTGTGGGATATAATGGGGAAATCTATAAAACCTCCAATGCCGGACAAATTTGGCAAAAGCAGAATTCAGGGACAACCTTGCATCTGTTTTCAGTGAATTTTATAGATCCAAATATTGGTTTTGCCTCAGGAGATGCGATGTATGGATGTTTAGATGATGATTGTGATCAGGGAGCTGTATTGCTCAAAACAACCAATGGAGGTGCGAACTGGATAAAAGTATTATTTCCAGATTATGAAAGCATAAAATCACTTCATTTTTATGATGAAATGAATGGGTTGGCCATTATAAGAACGCCTTATATATTAGGCTCTAGAAACTTCCATATAGCACGGACCAATGATGGAGGTAAAAGCTGGGCATTGATTAATCTCGATGTCAAAAATTATGGTGATAAATTCTATACCATAGGAAATCTGGTTTATGTGCCGGGTGAGAATCAGGAACTTTATAGAAGTGAAGATAGAGGACTTACATGGGCTGTAGTTGCAAAACCTGTAATTCCGTGGAATTATGTGCGAAGCATGCATTTCTATGATACCAAATTAGGTTTTATGGATGGGGGAAGTAATTTTTATAAAACAGAAGATGGGGGCTTGCATTGGGAAATTGTTTCACTACCATTGGCCACACTGGATATATTTCATTGTGTGACTGATGTGGAATGGTTGGGAATAGAGCGGACTTACAGTACTTCTCAAGGTGGCTTGTTAGAATTTATAGGAAGTACAGGAATTCAGACTTTTGATGAAGGAAACAATTGGAGTCATTCAAAATTATTTCCAGATGTGTCTATTGTGCGTTATCATTTTCCAGAGCACTATATGGGCTATGGAATGAATCATAAAGAGTTTTATACGATTAGAAAGAAATAGATATGAAAAACTGCATTTTGTTACTTGCAATGGTGTTCTTAATCTCTATAATTGGAAATTCCGCATCAATAGTTTTGGTTAATGGAAAAGAATATAGTGGAGAATGTGTGGAGATTCGTAAATATGAGGAATTGGTAGACTTAAGTTCAGTTGAAACAGATCAGGTAGATGTAAGAAATATAAGAATTGAGGATGATTGTTTGATTATTGAGGTTGTATATGGTGGTGGATGTGGTACTGTAAACTTTGAGTTGATTTCAAATGGTCAGATTCTGGAATCTAATCCATCACAAATTCAGTTGTTCTTGAAACTGGACGATCAGGATACATGTAAAGCAATGCTTTCCCGGGAAATTAGATTTAATATTTCTCAATTCAACAACCTAAAGACCGAAAAAGGGGTGGTGTTTAAAATTATGGGAACCGATATTTCTGTTGTATGGGAATAATTATGAGCTTATTTTATTTATTTAATGAATAAATCATCCATTTTCTAATTATGTGCAACAACCTGTTTTTCAATGTGTTGAATTTTTAGTATAGTTGTAGTTAAGACGGTTTGATTTCTAGGTAAAGGTAATTTAAGGGTATTTCTTGCCAAGAAAATGTGATTCAGTAACGACATTTGTGGTACTTTTTTTAGTTGAACCTCATACATTCGAAAAAGAAAGGTAGATAACTTGATTATCTTATAAATAGTGTGATTGTAAAATACTAAGCGGTTACAGAGCGCTGTTTGTAGATGATTAAAAGCGCCTACAACTTGGAGTAGGCGCTTTTTTTTGCATAGGATGTAATAGAATGTAGAAAGAATATCTGCCCTGTTTGTGTTTATATCATTAATGCCAAATTCTTTTTTGGGTATGAATGGTTAAATTTCATAGAAGAACATCTATTTTGCGTAAGTTTAGGTTTCAATGATATATTAATAGATATGATATTTTGTTTGAACAATATTAAAAAAAAAGTGAATCACACCCTTTTTGATATCAATTGTAATTAATTGTTTTATAGTATGTTGTTTTTAAGTATAGTTTAAGTAAAGTTGATATAAACTCCTGATAAGATAGTTTAAAGGTGTTTTATACTAAAAATACAATGTGAAGTATCATTTTAGTTACATGATTGTTTTAGTTCTCGCGTTCGCATACCTGTGGGGCTAAAACTGAGTGGTAATTAAGAGCGCCCACCCCACGGGTGCTCTTAATATTTCGGATGATAATTTAGAATGAGGAAAGAAATACAATCAGATTCGTGCTTCTATTGGTAATACCTAATTTTTTTCTCAAGCGTGAACGTGCAATTTCTAATGAAGCAGTTCTTTGTCCAGTAAGTTCAGAGATTTCCTTAGTGGTTAAATTCAATCGAAGTAAAGCACATAATCGAAGATCAAGAGCAGTTAGCTTGGGGAATTTAGCTAATAGGTTTTCATTAAAGTTATTGTGGACTTGTTGAAAACGTATCTCAAATTCTTTCCAAATTTTTGATCGTGTAGCTTGTTTAATGTCATTGATGATGGAATTAATTGCTAATTGTGTATCAAGTAAATCTTTGTTATTCAGTGCTTCAATGAGATGAATTCTGATATCATTCAACGTTTTATTGGTTTTAATCAGGAACATGGTGTTTGTGGTTAATTCTTTGTGTTTAATTTCTAGTTCTGATTCCAGTTTAACTTTTTCTTGAATAGAACGAGCGACTCTCATTTTGCTTTTAAAATAGATAGTGATCAGGGCTAAACTCATTAAAGCAACAATTACTGTGAAAATTGTAATATAGATTAATCTTTTATGTTTTTGTTTAGACTCTTTTTCTAAAAGAGTATGTTCAAAGGTATATTTCATCTCCATTTGTTCTAAGCGTATCTCAACGTTTTTTGATCTTATACTATCTCTCACGCTGTGATAAAGTATATTGTATTTATACGCATTTTCTAGATCATCGGTCGTTTTATATAATTCTTGTAATATTTTGAGGGAGCTAGCGATTGATATCTTTCTTTGATTTTTTTTGCCGATTTCCAGTGCAATTTTAGCATGTTCGAAGCCTTGATTGTAATTCCGAGTTTTAAGATGATTATTGGCCAATTGTATGTGACAATCGGCTAAACGTATTGCATTATGAGTAGATTTGAATATTTCCATAGCTAGCATAAGGTAGTGGTAAGAAGAATCTATATCGTTAAGACTTGAATAAACCTGACCTAAGTTTAAATAAACGATTCCTTCTAATAATACATTGTGAGTTTTGTGGGCTATGTTTACGGATTTTAAATAGTATGACTTTGCTTTTTCGAAATTATCAAGTTTTTCATACATTGCTCCCATATTATTTAAAGTTCTGGAAATTCCATTTAAATCATTAATCTGCTTGGACTCATCAATTGATTTTTGACAATATTCTAGAGCTTTTTCCACATTTCCATATTTATAATGTGCACCACTAAGACTCATATAAGCATGCGATTTACCTTTAATATCCTCCAGTTGGGTAAAGAGGTCAAGTGCTTTAAAGAGTGAGTTGAATTTTTGATTTGTGTCGCCAATTTCAATATGAATACTAGCAATAATAAGAATGGTGTGTGCGTATTGTTTTTTATAATTACTGTTTTGTGTTAATTCTTCAGCTTTGTATGCATACTCCAAAGCGCTTTTATAATCATCTCTATTCCAATAATAATTAGTTAATAGCAGATAACATTCGATAAGTGGAACATCATATTCCCTTTTCAAAGATAGCTGCAAGGCTTGTTTCGCATAAATCAAACTACTATCAGATTGTGATTGGTTAAAGGATCTAGCTTTTTTAATTAAGTGGTTTACTTCCTCCAGATTTTTTTCCTGAATTTGAGCATATGAGGAGAGCGAGACTATAAGGAAACATATTGTGAATGTTACTCGTGAAATTGGATACATAGCTTTGATTCTATTATTTGGTCATGACAAATTTATAGAATACCTGAATCACGCCTTAAAAATTGGTTCAAATCTATTTTGTTTAGTTGTTTGTTTATTGGTTATTTAGGTAGAATGTATAGTTAATATAAAGGTGTTTTATGAAGGTGTTAAGGTAATATCGTGGTACATTTTACTATGAAACTGTATTATTTGATTCAATTTCGTCCACAGTGAAATAATAGTAATTAAGGATTTACTTGGCCCCATAAGTGATACGGAATTATTAGTATAGTATTAAATGTTAGAGTCGTATCATTTATTAAAGAGAATCTACTTTTTAAGTAGGTTCTCTTTTTTTATTCCATAATCTAAAAGCTGTAAATCACATTTGCGTGTGTTATATCTCACGTTGCATTCTTTAATATAATCTGCTATTGGGGTTTTGATGAAGCAGGTAATTTCACCTATAGGGATTCCATATAGCTCCACTAGTTTTGAGACATCATGTTTCACCAGATAGGAGCTTATAAAAGCACCGTCTATATCCACACATATGGCAACAGGAAGTTTTATTCATTTAAAAGGTGTATTAAATCAGGAAGAACTTAAGCAAGTACGCCATTCCTTGAAAAATAGCAAATTTGAGGATGGTAAGCTCACAGCATCAGGCGCTGCATTACAAGTGAAGTATAATGAACAATTGGCCAGTTCACCACAGAATGTGCAAATTGAGCAGTATTTGCTTCGGGCTGTACTGAATCACGAACTGGTGAAAAGAGGAGTGATGCCCAAAATGTATATGCCACCATTGGTGAGTCGATATACTGAAGGAATGCATTATGGCACTCATGTGGATAGTCCGTTGAACGGGCGAGAGTATACCATCCGTACGGATGTGGGAATGACCTTATTTTTGAATGAACCGGAAGATTATGAAGGTGGAGAGCTGGAAGTGATGACCGGAGGAGCGTATAAATCGTATAAACTTTCTGCCGGAAATGCCGTTTGTTATCCAACTACCCAATTACATCGTGTAAATCCGGTGAAATCAGGAGAGCGCTTGGTTGCAGTGTGTGGTACGTGACGCGCATAAACGAGAATTGATTTACCAAACCTATGAAGTGATTCAGGCATTGGAAAAAAATGGACAAGCCAATACTGAAGAACACCTGAAATTACAACAGGTGTATAGTAATCTCATTCGACTTTGGGCGGAGCTTTAAGATTTATCTAACCAGTGTTACCGTGCCTTTGTATTGATGTGTGGTACCATCTTCACCGGTGACGCTAATAATCCAGAAATAAAGTCCCGAAGGAGATTCTTCACCTTTGTTATTATCACCATTCCATTGTATCGAATTTGCGGTTTCAGAATAGACTTCATTTCCCCAACGTGAATAGATCGTAGTCGTCATACGGGCTACTCCCGAAATTGCTTTAGGCATAAAAGTATCATTGACATCATCCGCATTTGGAGTGAAAATATTGGGCATTACCACAATAACTTCGCAGTCTATTTCATCAAAGAAGATCGTATCAGAAGCAGAACACTGTCCCATAAATACCTGTACCCAATATTGACCTTTGGTATTTACTGTAAAGTCTTGTGCAGTAGAACCATCTATCCACAAATAGCTGGCATTGGGATTACCCGCATTTAATAAAGCAGGTTGATTGCTACATAAAACAGAATCACTACCCAGATTTACCACTGGTGTAGGTAAAACGCTGGCATTGATAGTATCCTGGCCAGTACAGCCTTTGACGGTCACATTTACCCAATAAGGTCCGCTTTGATTGATCTGTAGGGTAGAAGCTGTGGAATTATCGTTCCATAGATAAGACGCACCAGACATTTGCGCTGAGATGGTCGTATCGGAATCATCACAGATGTTAAAATCCGGTCCTAAATCCACATTCGGAATCGGATTGTAAGTGACCAGTAAAGTTTCCGCTACCGTACCACAGTTATTGGTGGCAGATACCCAATAAGTTCCGGCTTGATTCACTACAAATGTGGCGTTTGTTGAACCATCATGCCAGGCATAGGTGCAATTCGGAGAGGTGGCGTCTAGTGTAAAAGTTTCTCCGGTACATAATGCCGTATCGTTCCCCAGATTTGGCGTAGGAAGTGGCGTCACAGTGACATTTATCGTATCGCTATCCTTGCAATTGTTAATGGCTGCTTCCACCCAGTATGTCCCTGTGGAATTCACAAAGAAGATTGGGTTCGCAGAGCCATCCTGCCACTGATAAGTAGCGTTGGTATTGTTGGCCTGGAGAATAATAGATTGTCCCTGACATAAAGTAGTATCTGGCCCCAGGTTTACGGATGGGGAAGGATGGAAGTTGGTCAAAATCGTATCGTAAGTGGTACAACCGTTTACGGTGACGCCTACCCAATATGAACCTTGCGATTGCACGGTAATATTAGGAGTGGCTTGATTGGTGCTCCACTGATAAGTTGCATTGGTGGTTGTAGCATCCAAAGCAATTGTGTCGCCCATACATAGGTTGGTGTCATTTCCAATGGAAACCGTTGGATAATTGAAATATTGTACCACAATGGTGTCAGAAACTACGGCACAACTATCAGATACTTGTACCCAATACGTTCCGGGCTGGGTCACATTAAATGTCGCACCGGTTGAATTGTCTTGCCATAAATAAGTCGCATTGTCGTTGGTTGCATCTAGCAACAAAGTATCATTGGTACATAAATTAGTGTCGTTTCCGAAATCCAGCGTGGGTCCTTGTCCCACGACAACATTAAAAGATTCAATGGAATCCGGACAAACCGGATTGGGGTCTGCAATGGTATATTGGTAAGTGCCGCTGGTATTGGTGGCTGGATCAAACGTTCCTAAAGAACCATTCGTTAAAGTAGAAGGACCAGACCAGGTTCCTGTGGTTCCGGTTAATGTATTTAAAGAATCATACAGGTTAAATGCTGTGCCACTGGCACAGAAATCTACCGAGTTTTGAGTCACTGGAGGGGCACATACTTCAAAGTATAAATCATCCATTCCAAAGTCATTATTTCCCACTCCAGTATTGTAAATAATTTCAAAATAAATAGTTCCTGTGGTTGGTGTAAAAGATGGCGTGACCCATTGAATCCATCCTGCACTGGCCACATAGGTATTGGTGTTGGTGGCTAAAATATTATTGTTGTTATCTCGAACTTGTAGGGTTACCGTGCTGGAACCGCCATTAATCTCTTTGAGCCATGTTTTAAATCGATAAGCACTGGTTTGACATACCGGATATGCACGACTAAAAACCATGGTGTTAAATGCCAGGCCATTCACAAAGTTCATATAGAACCCTTTGGTACCCGTACGTTTACCATGAACAGAAGGTGCAGGATGATAAGTTGTGCCTGCAATATAACCGGGGATTGTTGTAGAATATTCAAAATTATCGGAATCATGAACTTGCCATACACATTGGGCAGAGAGTGTGCCAGCCATTAGAAAAAACGTAAATACAAGGATAGCGGTACGAATAGCGTAGGTACTTTGTTTCATTGGAGTCCGAGATTTAAATGTTAGAGCAATAACTATTTGGGTCTCAAGATATAAAAAAAAGTGGAGTTATGAAGAGGGAGTAGTGAGTAGAGAGGGAAGAGTTATGAGGTTTGAGTTTTGAGTGGTGATTATGATACAAAAAGAGACCAGACGTGAGAAGTAAGTAAAAGGAGGGGGTCTAGGGGGATGGTGTGTTTTTGAATTGAAATCTTGGTTTTATGGGGTAGAACAAGCACCAAGCCAAAGGAGGAATGAGAAAGAAACCTCCTTATGACTAAATACCATTGAATAAAAAACTAATAAGAAATACTGTTTACTCGGTCTTCCACCTCAAAACTCTTCACTCCGTCCTCGTATCTCAAAACTCTTCCCTCCATACTCCAACCTCATTACTCATACCTCAAACTCTCTACCGGATTACGTGTCGCAGCACGATAAGATTGAATAGAAACCGTGATTAAGGCTATCAACATGGTGATCAGACCGGCTAAAGCAAAGATCCACCAACTGAGATCGGTTTTATACGCAAAACTCTCTAACCAACGTCTCATCGCGTACCAGGCGAGGGGAATGGCAATAAGAAAAGCGATGCCGATAAGGATGACAAACTTTTGATTGAGCATCAACATAATTTCCGAAATAGAAGCGCCATTTACTTTTCGAACCCCAATTTCTTTCACACGTCTTTGCATGGTAAATGCAGCTAAAGCATAGATTCCCAAAGCAGAAAGCAATACTGAAATCATAGCAAACAAGGAAAGTACTTTGGTTTGCGCATATTCTGTCGCATAGACCTTATGGTAGCTATCATTGATATAGCCATAGACAAAGGGAAATTCGGGATTGATCTTTTCCCATGCGGCATTGATGGAGGCTAAAGCTTCTTCTTTTCGATTAGAGTCAATTTGGATCAAAAAGCTGTAATTAAATGATTTACGTGGCGCAATGACTAATGGTCGCTCTGCATTATGTAAATTTGTATAATGAAAATCAGGAACAACTGCTACAATTTCGCCTTCAGGAAATAAATGGGGGAGTTGAAATTTTAAACGAAAAGCGCGCCCAATGACAGCAGCCGGATCCGTTATTCCCAGCATGTTGAGCGCGCTTTCATTCAGAATATACTGTTCTTTATACTGACCTAAACTTTCTTTAAGCTCGGCAACACGCGGGTGATCATATTGACCTCTATTTTCAAGAGTACTCAATTCCATCGCCTGATGTTCCCAATTTTGGTCAGGTGTATAAGCTAGACTCACAGAACCGGCCAAAGGTTGTATGTCTAACATAGAAAAAAAATTGGCATCAGCAGTGAATATATGCAGAGTCTGCTGGTCGTCAGGAGTTATGCCCTCCATAGTGAATTGAAAATTATCTAAAATATCTCCTCCGGGTTCTTCCATACACCCAGTCATATTAGCGATTGAAGGATCATTTAGTAATTCGGCTTTCAATTGATCGTAACGTTGAACTACTGCCCAGGAATTTCTTAGAATAGCTACAATATCCTCATTTTGAGCTTGTGGATGTTGGGCATTTAGAAATTGCATTTGTTTATTTAATACAATTGTTCCAGTAATGGCTACCACAGCTAGAGTAAACTGAAGGATAAGAGGAAATGTATATAATCTGGCTCTTGAAGCGGTAACTTTGGTATCGGTAGAAACCTTAGAGGTCATCAATGGGAAAATAGAAATAGCTGCGATGCCTAGAATAAACAACGCTGAGATGACGATTAATGGGAGTGGGGCAGCAAATACATCAATATGCAGATATTCGCTTAATCGATAGGAAGCGAGTAATCCGAGAACGATAGTAGATCCTGAAATAAATAAAGACTCTTGGGCTAATTCACTTGAAATAATGCTTTTAGTAGCACCATGTATCATTCTTATTTTTATGGACTTAACTGCATTAATAAATTGAACTCTACTTAAGTTCAAAAAGTTGATCAAGGCAATAAATAAAATGATGATTCCACCACTGGCCAATAAGATTAAAGCTTTAAAATCTCCATTAGGTTCAATCTCACGTGTTTTATGGCTATGTAGGTGAATATCTGTTAGTTTCTGGAAATGAATGTTTTTGGGATGTCCATTTTCCTGTGCCTCAATGTCCCATTTGGCCTGAACGTCCTTTCGCAATGCTTCTATATCGGTATTAGGCTGTACTAGATAATAAGAGTATCCCCAGGACTGATTGACAGTCATATCGGGAATGGTAGTGAGTACATCTACGTGAAAGTGGGAGTTAGACGGGATGTCTTCCATAACTCCGACAATGGTATAATTATCAGCAGTATCCGTTTGTTGATGGGTAATATCCATGGTTTTACCCAATACATCGAGATGACCAAAATATTTTAGGGCTAAGCTTTGGGAAATCACAGCCTCAAAAGGCTGGGTGAGTACAGTTTTTTTATCTCCGCTTAATAAAGGGAAGTCATAAATCTCAAAGAATGAACTATCCACTTTAAATAAGTTGTCAGAATAGAAGCGATTGTTCTCAATTTCGACAATACCTTTTTTAAAAGGTACCATGCGGACAAAATTCTCAATTTCTGGATATTCCTGAGGAAGTTGAGGAACCCATTGTCCCCAAACTCGTGCAGGATGCATGGTGCTGTAGTTCCCGGTACTTGTGGTGACGCGGTAAATGCGATCGGCTTTGGAGTGTATACGATCGTAGCTCAATTCTTGTGTGGTATATGAAAACACTAGGGCTACACAGGCATATGCCAATGTCAATCCCAAAATATTGATAAATACCCATTGCCAGTTACGGCTGATCTTACGTAATAATTGCATGGCGTTCGGTTTATATCAATTCAGCAGTTAATTTTCTTTTCTCTTCCTCAGTGATGATCTGTCCATCAAACAGGTGGATCACCCGATGGGCAAAGCCTGCATCGTAATCGGAGTGGGTTACCATAACAATCGTGGTACCTTCGCGATTAAGTTCTAGAAGTAGTTTCATTACTTCCTGACCATTTTGAGAATCCAGATTTCCGGTAGGCTCATCGGCCAGTAATAGCTTAGGTTCGGCAACCACCGCACGACATAATGCCACACGTTGTTGTTGACCACCGGAAAGTTGTTGCGGAAAGTGTTTTTTACGATGACCAATTTTCATACGATCCAATACGGCTTCAATTTTGGTTTTACGCTCTGCAGCACTATATCCCAGGTATTTTAAAGGCATTTCTACATTCTCATACACATTGAGTTCATCAATGAGGTTAAAGCTTTGGAAAACGAAACCTACATTTCCTTTACGTAAAGCGGTACGTTGTTTTTCACGTAATCTGGAAACATCCTGACCGTCTAAAGTATAAGTTCCCGAGGTTGGATTGTCTAGTAAACCAATCATATTGAGCAGGGTAGACTTCCCACAACCTGAAGGGCCCATAATGGCAGTGAATTCGCCTTTTTTGACTTGAAGGTTTACCGCATTTAAAGCGAGTGTTTCTACATCTTCCGTGCGGAATTTTTTGGTAACGTCCTGTAAGTTGATCATGTTTTCCATACGCATGTTTTCGTTGCTAAAATATTGAGTTATTCTATAATAAGTTTATCGTTGAGTCCCAGGAGGTCGTAAGAAGAGGTGATGACTTGATCTCCTACATGTAAGCCCTCTAAAATTTCATAGTATTTAGGATTTTGTTTACCCACGCGAATGCTTTGTTTGCGTGCGGTACCATCTGAATCTATAAGATATACCCAACGGCCTCCAGTAGATTGAAAAAAGGCACCTCGTTGGAGTAGGAGTGCAGGTCGTGGAGCATCCAGTTGAATATCCAAATGGTAATTTTGACCACTTCTGATTTTTTGAGGCTTGATATTATTAAATACCAAATCCACTAAAAACTGACCTTCTTGTACTTCAGGATAGATTTTGTCTACATGAAGTGTGTAGTTTTTGTTATTACGTTGCAATTCTGCCGAAAGACCTCTGTGAATTCGATCCACATAGTGTTCATCAATTCTGGCTTCTAACTTATAATTGCCCAACACATTGATTTGCCCCAGTCGATATCCTGCAATCACAGATTGTCCGGGAACTGCATTTAGTGCGGCCAATTGTCCATCTACTGAAGCACGAACCACCAAATGATCCTGACGTTGGTAGATCAGTTCGAGATTACGCTCCATATTTTGTAAGTTCTGTTGGATTTTTTCGATTTGAGTTTTACGGAATACGGCATCTTGTTTTTGACGTGCAATGCTTAAGTCTTTCAGTTTAATCGCGAGTTGATAGGCTTCTTCTGAAGCCAGAAAATCTTCTTTGGAAATCAGTTGTTCTTCATAAAAAGCTTGATTTTGCGTGTATTTACGTTCGGTTTGTTTGAGATCATATTTTAATCGCAATAGCTCTCGTTCTAAAGATAGCTTTTCCTGTTCCATGCTGATTTGGGTTTCGCGTAAGAAATTGGCTTTTTCAGCCAATTGGGCTTCACTATTGAGAATGTTAAGGCTTAGGTTGAGATTGCTGAGTACCAATATGGTGTCGCCTTTATGTACCATGGCACCTTCTTCTTGATAGATTTTTTCTACTATGCCGCCTTCTACGGCATCCAGATAACTCATATCGATAGGTTCCACACGTCCACGGACATTGATATATTCTTGAAACGGAGCATCCTGTACGGTAGCAATTGTCAATTGTTCACGCGAGATATGATATGCTGAGTTATCATCCCAAATGAGTGCGATACTCGCGAGGCTAATACCGAGTACGCCCAAAATCCACAACCCACGATGTTTGAAGTTGAACCAGTTTTTATTTTCAATGGTGCGATCCATGTGGCGCCCTATGCCAAACGTAGTGCCATGTGTATAAGTTGTTGTATTATAGAGTTTTGAATTTTTACACGAGTAGGGCGATGTCAAAAATATGGACAATATGGTGTCTAATTATTTTACACTTTACAATAGCGCGAGTGCATTTTGTACATTTGATTTTGATATGAAAACCGGACGAATTTTAATTGTAGATGATAATGAAAGTGCTTTAAGTGCTTTGCGTTTAATGTTACAAAGTGATTTTGAAGAAGTGGTGTGTTTGTCCAGTCCGAATTTGATTCGGGAGCAAATGGATCACCATGAGTTTGATGTAGCATTATTAGATATGAATTTCTCTGCCGGACTAAATACGGGAAATGAAGGTTTATATTGGTTGCAAGAAATCAAGAAATGGAATCCACAGTTGGAAGTGATCATGATTACCGCTTACGGAGATGTAGAGCTTGCCGTAAAGGCTTTAAAGTTGGGTGCAGTAGATTTTGTTTTAAAACCCTGGGATAATGAAAAGCTACGTGCCACTTTGCTGGCCGCATTAAAGTTGCGACAATCACATCAGAAGCTGTCTGAAATGAAACAAAGAGAATCCTATTTGAAGGATGCTTTGCAGCTAAATCATGATTTGATCGGACAATCGGAAGCCATGCAAAAGGTATTGCGGATGGCTAAGAAAGTTGCTGTTACAGATGCTAATGTTTTGATTACTGGGGAGAATGGTACCGGAAAGGCAGTGATTGCAGAACAAATTCATAGATTGTCTGCACGGAATCAGGGTTTATTGATGAATGTAGACATGGGAGCTATTCCGGAAAATTTATTTGAAAGTGAGTTGTTTGGGTATAAAAAAGGTGCATTTACAGATGCGAAATCTGATAAACCAGGTAAGTTTCAATTGGCAGATAAAGGTACCTTGTTTTTAGATGAAATTGGGAATTTGACGATGCCTTTACAATCAAAGATTTTAGTGGCTTTAGAAAGTCGAACCGTATTTCCATTGGGGACGAGTAAACCAATTCCGGTGGATATCCGATTAATTGCGGCCTCCAATGCTAATTTGGACCAAATGGTGCTGGAAGGAAGTTTTAGACAAGATTTATTGTATCGGATTAATACCATACAGATTGAGTTGCCTCCACTACGTGAAAGAGGTGAGGATATAGAGTTATTAGCGACTCATTTTTTGAAAGTGTTTCAGAAAAAGTACCAGAAACCACAATTGCGATTAGGGACACAGGCTCTACGCAAATTAAATAAATATCATTGGCCGGGAAATGTACGTGAATTACAGCATACCATTGAAAAAGCGGTGATTTTATCAGAAGGTAATGTCTTGATGCCAGCCGATTTTGATTTAAAAGCGGTCAGTTCATCTATGCCAAAAGAATTACCTTCATTGTCTGAGATGGAGAAAGACTTGATAATTAATGCTATGGACCGTTACCAGGGTAATTTGTCTTTGGTGGCTGAGAAACTGGGCGTGACCCGTCAAACGTTGTACAACAAAATCAAAAGATATGCGCTCTAATTATTGGCCGGTTTTTTGGCGTTTGGTGTTGTTGATTCTATTTGTGATTGGCGGTACTTTGGCGTTTGTATATCAATGGTGGGAGCTAGGTGCTTTGACGATATTGCTTTTGGTAGTAATGGTTTGGAGTTTATTGCAATGGATGTTTCAAATGCATCGTAATGTGCATTTGTTTTTTGAAGGTATTAAATATGAAGACGGGAGTTTACGTTTTGCTACGCAACAAACGGATTCACATGTAGCAGAGTTGTATCAAAAACTGAATGAAATCAATACGGTCATTTCTGATATACGGATTCGAGAAGCCCATAGTGAAAAGTTCTTTAAAGAATTTATGAAACGCTCAGCGAGTGGTTTAATCGCGGTGGATCAGGAAGAGTTTGTAGAGATTGTTAACGATGCAGCGCTTCAAATCATTGGACTAACGAATCTTACCCATATGCGAAGGTTAGAACAACATCAACCCGCATTGTATACTCTAATGCAAAATTTAAAACCTGACCAAAGCGAACATTTAAAGATACTGGATCATAATGAGCTAAAATTGATTGCAGTAAAAGTGGCGAAGATTCGTTTTTCGGATAAAGAATATCGCATTTTTTCATTGTATGATATCAAGACGGAGATTGAAACGCATGAACTGGATACCTGGCAAAAGTTAATGCGTATTATGGCGCATGAAATTATGAATTCTATCGCACCAATTACGTCATTAAGTCAAACGTTGAGCGGATATTTTATTCAAAATAAAATGTCTATTCAATTAGAGGAACTACGACAAGATGATATTGATAATACCGTAAAAGGGCTGCAGGTTATAGGAGAACGGGCGAGTGGATTGCGTGGTTTTGTGGATAATTACCGTAAGCTCACTAAGATTCCTGAACCTGAGTTTGGTGTGATTTATTTGCAAAACTGGTTGGATTCTGTGATTTTACTTTTTAGAGGGCAGGCTGATGATTTGGATATTCAACTCCGCGTAAGTAATCAGTATCCGCAAGAGACTTTTCATGGCGATGAACGTTTATTAACTCATGTGGTATTGAATTTACTGCAAAATGCAGCACAGGCATTGGAGAGTAGCTCAGAGAAGAAGATTGAAATCATGACAGAACAAGGTCAAAATGGAACGCTGAAACTTCGTATTATTGATAATGGGAAAGGCTTTTTGTCTGAAGAACAAGATAAAATCTTTCTGCCATTTTATACGACTAAAGAAAATGGTTCCGGAATTGGGTTGAGTTTGTCAAAACAGATTATGCGTAAACACAAAGGGAGTATTTCTGCGACTTCTGAATCGGGTAGAACCGAATTTGTTTTGGAAGTGTAGTTGATTTTGCCGGGTACTTCGACAGGCTCAGCATCCGGCAAAAGATATAATCAATCGTAATTAGATGTTTTGCTATCACTTTGTTTGGATACAAAGTGGTGCAAAAATCAAGAACAAATAATGCTATCCACGTGATCTGCCAAATCCTTGAAAAGCAATCAAAGTAGTCCCCGGTGGGGAAACGTAAACGCCTTTGATGATTTTCTACAGATTTGGCAGAGCGCCCTCGTTTGCCCGCTATTTGTTCTGAGGCCAGCGCACTTTTAATGTCTGATTGCCAAACAAATTAACGTGCTGTAGATCTATTATTGATTTCTAATCGCCTTAATAGAGTATACCAGCGGAATTCTGTTTTCAAAATGTGAGATCCTATATTTTCCCGTTTCAAATTCTTCGCAGTTTTTTACAAATGGATATGGTGCGTAATCATATTCCATAATGGAAGAGATCTCCATTTTGTTCTGAATTAAACTATTAAGAACTTCGCTCATCGCGTGATTCCAGGTCATACTGGTTTGTGTGATTTTTGAGTCGGGATTGGCATAGGTACCTTCTTCTTCAACAATAGCCTCTTTGTTATGGTAGTTGTAAATCACGTTCTTAATATCATCATCAAACATCCATACAAAGGGATGAAATTCGGCAAATACAAATTCGCCACCGGGTTTTAGAAAATGTTGAATGATATCGGCCCAACGGTCCAGATTGGGAAGCCAGGTAATGGTACCATATGTAGTAAAAACAATATCGAATTTTTGGTCTAAGTGATTTTTTAAGTCGTAAATGTCGCAACATATGAATTGTGTATCCAAACCAAGCTCGGAGGCCATTTCCTGTGCTTTTTTTATGGAATCTTCTGAAAAATCAACTCCGGTAACTCGTGCACCCATACGACTTAAAGACATGGAGTCTTGTCCAAAATGACATTGTAGATGTAAAATGGATTTACCTTGAATATTGCCAAGTAGATCTAATTCTATTTGGTTTAAGGAACTGACTCCTTGTTTGAATTGTTCTACGGCATAAAAATCTGAATCTAAATGTGTTTGTAATCGAGATTTCCAGGATTCTTTGTTTAGTTTAATGTAATCCACCTTATTTGTTAAGTCCATGTTTTAAGTTCATTCTTTAATTAAACGTTGTTTCTATTTAAGGGGCAAATAACTATATATTTGGAAGCAATAAATTGTACAAAAACGAAATGCAGTACAAAAAAAATCAACCGAATAAGGCTTTAAATTCTGTGGTAGATCATTTTTGGTTCTTTCAGGTGGAGAAATCAGATCTACCTTTTCAACAAACGCTTTTTCCTTTTGGTCGTTTTGAATTGTTTTTTGAATTGAATGGGGAGCATAAAACCTTCTTTTCCGGTCATTTAAAAAGTGCAGAAAGTATTCTATATACCGAACCTTTTAAAGCTGTTGGTGTGAGCTTGAATGCCTGGTCGGCAGATTTTTTAATGAAGATGTCCATAGTCGATTTCTCCACTAAAACAACAGATATATCTGATGAAGGTGAATATCGTGATGTATCGGATTTGCTTCATGTGGCACAGAATGAGGAAGAAATAATAGGTGTTTTGGAAAAGAACTTACTCAAAAAATTAGAGGTTTATCAAACAGATCCTATTTCTTTATTAGTTGCGCATCAAATTAAACACAATACAGATCTAACGTTAGATCAATTTGACTTTTCAAAAATTGGATTGAGTAGAAGAAGGATAGAACAGAAATTTGTAGCGCATACGGGTGTTTCTATGGGCAAGTACCTGGGGATTTCTCGATTTGAAAACACTCTTATTGCTCTGGAAGGAGATCATCAAATTGATTTGACTACAATTGGGTTGGATTTAGGGTATTATGATCAATCCCATTTTATTAGAAAGTTTAAAGGTTATTCCGGTGTTACACCCAAACAGTTTGTTCGTCATTATTCTCAAATTTCAGATGATTCTATGCGCGATTTGACATTTTTATAGGGTGTGATATCAACTAATAAACGTTTATTTAATAAGAATTTATTTAAGCCGTGATAAATGAAAAGGTCTACATTTACACATCGTTTCAAATAAGAGCATTTGTATAAAAAAAACATGAAATACTTATTCACCTTAATATTAATTAGTCTTAGTGTGGGGCTATTCGCTCAAGATACGGTAACAGTTTACTTGAAGCATAATTTCTCTAAAACCAGCCAAAAGAAAGCTTTTTACTATCAAAAAAAGGTAAAAGTGAATAAAGAATTGGTATACTCTGAAATCTACACGATGAAAGGAGTAATTTATCAAAAAGGCTATTACCAAAGTAAGGATAGCAAAATTAGAGATGGACAATTTGAAACGTTTTATCCAGATGGAAGTTTGCATCAAGAGGGGAAATATCTAAATGATGTTCAAGTTGGACTTTGGACGATTTATTATCCTACTGGAGAAAAGAAATCCTATGGTAATTATAATGCTGAAGGTGAAAAAGATTCGATTTGGATCAGCTTACACAAAAATGGAAAAGTTAAAAGTTCAGGTCAATATTTAAAAGGCGAACGTATTGGAGAATGGGTGGGTTTCTTTGATGATGGCGACAAGGAATTTGTTAAGCATTACAATGAAGATGGAAAGCTACATGGAGCCTATTTGTATTATGGATTGGAAAAAATGGTTTACGATACGGGTATGTATGAAAATGGAGATAAAATAGGTGAGTGGCGTTACTATTTTAATTCAGGGAAACCCAGCGCAGTGGTGACTTATGAAAAAGGAGAAGCAGTAAATGCGACCTATTGGAATGAAGACGGTAAGGAAGTTAATGCTAAAAAACAGGTGGTCAATCAGGATGCTACTTTTCCTGGGGGAGAATCTGAAATGTATGCTTTCCTGGGTAAAAGCCTGCGTTACCCACCTGATGCGAGAGATAATGATATTCAAGGAAGACTATATGCTTCTTTTATTATTGATGAGAATGGTGAGATTATAGATATTAAAATTCTGAGAGGTCTATATCCTTCTATTGATAATGAAGCGATTCGAGTGATTAAGTCAATGCCTAATTGGTTACCTGGGATTAGCGAAAACAGAAAAGCAAAAGTGCGATACACTTTGCCTCTTGTTTTTAAATTATCATAGTAAATTCTAAATTGTTTTGTTGGATATTGGTCGTGCATATCCAGGTCACCTAATATTTTTACCATAGCTTTAGGTGTTTCTGAGTACCAAATAAAATCTTTAAACTCAAATACCACTTTATGCAATGCGGGTTGGATGTTATCCACTTTAATGGTTAAACCATTTTTTGATTTGATTTGGGGAGGTTTAAGTTCATTAATTTGTTTGCTTTTTGCGTTGTAGTAAGTTGTGATAGTGTTTTTTTGATTATAACCCCAAAATGAAATGAGGAGTAAACCTGTGAAGTGTAAGGTATTTCATAATGTTTGTTTTTAGCATTAAATGTCTATTTCTGAAATTCAATTTTAGAATGAACTGGACAAGAATATTCTAACGGTTTTCAGGGATATTTGAAAAGTGGGTTAATCTAGAACAAACATTTTGGTTAAAGGGTACAGGATTAACACCTGATTTCTAATAACAGGTGTTTTTACGGGTGTTAATCCTGTGCAGATATATCATTTTTAGGCTGTTATTAATTATTAAAATGTTATCATGAATAGTCCAGTAGAGAGTTTACTTAACGATTTAATTCAAAACCAAATACCTACAATAAACAGTTCCGTTGGAGGGATTATTAAATCTCAAGGATTAGATCCTATCCAAGCTGTATATTCTGGAAGTAGTAATCTAGGTACGATTAATATGGGGATTTGCAGTGCGGATGCGAATGCTAATTATCATTTAGAAAATTTAGAAGGTTTGTCTAGTCTGAGAATAAATAATATGGTAGTGACTTCTGTGCAAACTAGTAACAATGGTTCTAAACTTCACGGAAATATTAGTTTTAATGCATCATTCCCCTCAAATCTTACTGCTTCGATTGGAGGAAAGATACATGCGTCTTGTGGATTGGTTCATGATTCAGTAGATATAGTAGGGGAAGTGTATTGCGGTGCTGTGAATATGTCTGCCAACTGTATTTTTGAGGCAACGTTAGGAAGTCAATTATGTTTGAATAGCCTACTCATATCAAATCCAAGTATTGGGTATGGTAATATGAATGTTAATATTGATGGATTAGGTATATTTAATGGCCTTTTACAGCCTTTAAAAGATGTAATTTTAGGTGCAATGAAAAACGCTCTAGAAACTAATATATCGGGTCAAATTGCTATTCCTGTGAATAAAGCTTTTACAGAAGCATTACCTCAATGTATAAGTGTGTAAACTATTGAGTAGCGTTATTTTTCATTTTGCCTTTAATGTAAAACGAATCAAAAAATCAAGAACAAATAAAGCTATCTGCGTGTTCAATATTTGCTCACAATTTGGTCTGTGATCAGGGGCTTTTAAACACTAAATTACGTATTATCCGTAGGTATAACGGCATTTAATGACTCAATCGTTTTGTCAATATTATTGGCGTACTTTAGGTTTTTAATGTCCTCAAAAAGATGCGGGTACATCGCTTTAATGGCCTGACTTACTTCTTCGTTATTTTCAACAAACATTTGGTGTCTGGCTTGAATGTTTTTCCAACCTGGGTGAAGTTGAACGTTCTTTTTGGAATTGTTTTGAAGTGCACGCAATTCCATCCAAATACGTCCAATTTGCTTGTTGAAATCCATTTTTTCTTTCTTCGTCATATCACCTGAATTTTAAGGAGCGCCAAAAGTAATTCTAATCCATACGAAAACGTCTACCATAAATGGAATTAAAATAGATGAGATTTCTCAACAATTCATGCAAATCCTTTTATTTGTCATCTGCTAAATCTAACGCATCATATGGACACTTTTACACGAAATGTATATGTAACCAAAAAGGAAACACTTAGTTGTCAAAGGTGTAAAAGACCGGTCCGTTTTGGTGAAAAGTTTGTGGCAGAATCAGAAGAGCATCGTGGAACTTGTTTAAAATGTTCGCCCTACGCCAATGCTGCTTTTCTGGAATCGGGTGATGCGGCTATGACGCGTAGATCTAAAAAGCATTCTAATATTTGTGGCGTTTTATACGCCTGGAATAAGAGACGTAGACGTTTTGAACGAAAAGGCCAATATGTTGAAGCCAGTGCTATTGAACAGGCGCGAAAGGAATGTTTGTTAGATCAGGACAAAAGAACTGAGGCCAATGCAAAAGCGGCTGTTAAACGTGCGGAAGAAGATAAAATTTATATCGCTGAGTTTTCAAAGGCGATTCGAAAAAGATACCCCAATTGTCCAAAAGGAAGAGAAGAAGCTATTGCCCAACACGCTTGTGAAAAATATAGTAGAAGAGTAGGTCGAACCGCTGACGCCAAACAATTTGATGCCAAGATGATTGATTTGGCCGTAGAAGCACATATTCGCCATGCAGAAACAGATTACGATAACCAGTTCAATAAAGGGAAAACGAAAAGGATGATTCGTTCAGAAATTAAAGAGGATGTGACTACGATTTTAAGAAATTGGAGAATCTTGTAAAGGCATTCTGGTTTATATCAAGTAAAACCATTATTGGAAATGATAATTCACCTGAATTTTGTAGTTAGTATTATGTAAAATCCCCCATTATAAATATTTGTTTTCACTATTTGAACCGGGTATTTATATCTGATTCACATTTAACGAATATGAGCCTCAAAATTCTTCAACTATTTTTGTTTGATATTATTAATCAATCGAAGAGGTAAAAGACAGCCTCCTTAAAACTCATGGTTATGCAAGATGAATCGGTAACAATCTCCCACATATGGAATACAAATATCAATAGTTATCCGGAAACTGCGATTCAGGCAGGAAATTACATCGCATTTATTGATACCAATTCCAATGTGATTTTGATAGATGTTTTAACGGGTGCTGCCTTTAAGCCGGTTCTTCAGAAGATGTCTAATCCCAAAAAACTGATCTATAACGATGGTTATTTGATTGTGATGGATTACGACAACAATGACCACAACCGTTTTAAAGGCTATAAAATTTCAGACCTTTTAACTCCCGCTCCAAAACCAAAACCATCACATAAAAATCACCACAACGGTGGAGGACATCGTCATTTTGATATGGCTGATAATACGGGAACTACTGATGATTCAGGAGAGACAGAAGGCTCTGAGGGGTCGACTCCTCCAGCTTTTATTCATAAGTGGGAAAGTACTCCATTAAATTTACCCGAATTTGATGGTGCTTTGGCTCATATCATAGATATGGGCGTGTATGAAGGTGCTTTAACCATTCTTTTTCACGTGGGGTCTAAATATTATGTTATGGCCCTCGAAGTAGCTACCGGAGAGGCGGTTTGGAAGGTGGATAAGAATACAACTCCAGTACCCATTCTCCTTCAAAATGAAAATGGAGTAGCTCCTACTAGTGTAGGTGATTTCATTACCGTTGGTGATGGGTCATTTTTCATGATTTTGGACCAGCATTTATATGCTTTTAACAGAAGGTTTGGAGATATCCGCTTTCCAAATCCAGACATGGCAGATGCACCTGCAAAGGTGTCCTTTTTAGGTGGGCGTAAATTGTTTTATGCCTCAGGAATCGTTATAGGGGTAAATAGTGATCATGCTATACAAGCTATTCATACCCTTTATGGTGATGCTAAATGGACATATCAACCAAATTCCACTCAAGAATGGCAAATTGCATGTGTTTCGAAAGATGGTAATTCGGTAGCAGTTTATACAAATACCGGATTGATGCAAGTTTTAGATGTGAAAAAAGGAACCCCACTTTGGACCAATCCACTTCAAATAACAGGAGTTACTACTATTGATAAACAACATCATAAGCTTCATGCCGCTCTAACTCCAGTGACTTTGCAGGTGATGGTCGAAGGATATGACAATTTTTTTGTTTTTGATACTGATAATCCAGAACTAACCGCACCCACCTCGTCTCCTTTTCAAACCGGATCTTCTAAAATGAGCCCCATGATTGTGGATGGATCCATTATTAGCTGTGAAGAGGCAAGTGCTGGTGGGGGATACAATATTTTTGCTCACCCAGTGGGGCAATTGGAAGATGCCGCGTGGTTTAATGGAAGTATGTCTTCTACTGATGCCAATAATATTTCTTTCCAAAGCATGCCCACTTATGATTTTGGTTCAGGGAATTATTCTTGGAATTCTGGATGCGCTCCATGATTGGAGGGACTGTTTTGCAAACAACTCCAACTACAGGAAATGTTTTACGTGTGCATGTAAGCAAAGCGGGACGTATCAATCTAATGATTTCCCAGGGTTCTGGTAATGATATGCAGTATAACTCCTATATATCGGAGGAGACTGTTGTGACTGATGGAACATGGCACCACATTGCAGCTGTGGCTGAAACAAATACGGTCCATATTTATGTTGATGCTGTAAAAGTAGAAACCAATCAATATCAAACGGTTTTAGATTCCCAGGGTCAATTGGTGCAGTATTATAACGGTAACAACGAGATCGTTACTGTAACTAGCGGTGGTACTACCAAAACTGTTTTAAAACAATTACCATCAAATACGCATGCGCCACTACCATTGGCATTGGGAGAACAAAATGGAATTACCATTTCGTCTCCTTCCAACAATGTACAATATCCATATTCAGGATTATTGCGAGAGGTTAGAGTATGGGAAAGTGCGCTTTCTCAGGAATTGATTCATAGCAGAATGTTTAAAATCCTGGGGCCTAATGGATCATTAACCGGAAAGAAACAAACTGCTACGCAAACCGGGAAAGAACCCAAAATGTGGGTAAATCTACATTTGGATAAACAATGTGGTGTGTTGCCATCAGCACCATTAACGCAAACGGGTAATACCATTTCCATTTCTAATAACATTGGAATTTCAGGTAATACTACAGGTAATTTTGTAAATGCCCGATCCATTCCAACTAATTTGGTGTTAGAGCAGGATGGATTCCCTTATTTAATTGACAAGGCACAATTTCAATGGCCTTTTGAAGAACATTGGGCGGTACGCGGAGAGCACCAAATCACCACCAATCCGGTCATTTCACAAGGTATCATTTGTTTTGGAGCAAACAACAGTTTGTATGGTGTACGTAAGCACGATGGCAAGCGTATGTGGAGTATAAATGTAGATAATGGATGCTCTAACCCGGTGGCTACAGACATGGGTTTTCTGGTATTGGAAAATGGGCATGTGGTTATCATTGATCCAATTAGTGGAGAGTCTGCAAAATTGGCTGAAAATGCAGTTTCTTTTTCTTCTGAAGCATCCTTTGATCCGAACCACTACGTAGATGCCATGGGCGAATACATTGTATATGCCAGCCAGAAAAATGGGGTTCCAAATGGAGTCAGTTATTTTAAAAACTTAGAATATGTAGGTCAGATTGATGTATCCACTGATTCAAATATTAATACTTCAGATAAAAGGCCAGCAAAGAATATTCGTTTGTTTGGAAGTACGGTTTATTGGCATGTAGAAACTACCAATGGCAACTATATCATGGGGTATGATTTGAAAACAAGTACTCAAGTTGCAAAGGTTCAGGTAATTAATCCCCACTATACAATGAATGACCAGTATTTATACTGTATTCAATCAAGTGGGTTGAGCATTATTGAATTGAGTACAGGAAATGTTATTGGAAGTCCAAATGGTTCAATAACCGAAGTTACTGGATTGGCCGTAAATCCAGACAATACCTTTTTAGCCGTAACCCAAACAGGATCGAGTTCGGAAGAAGGTGTGTTGTGGAGCCTAAAGCCTGCAACTCTAACAGTAAACTGGTCCAAACAAATGGGGAAGGTGAATGTGAATCCACCTGTAATTGTGGATAAGAATGTATTCTGTACCTACGGAAAAGTAATAGAGGCATATGATTTAGCAACTCAGGATTCAAGAGGCTCATTCACACTTGAAAATGAAATACTAGGAGCACCTTTAATTGATCGAACGACCGCTTATATGGCTTGTGCGGATAATACCAATCCGGAAGGGGTGATAGATGGCGCCTTGCACCAGGTGGTATTTGGTGAAACTAATGTGTTGAAATTGTCTGGAAACGATGCTGTACAGATTACGGCAAATCCAGGTGCATCCCATTATTACCAAACAGAGAAACTAGATCCAACCCATTGTTGTGTAGAGGCCTGGGTGAATATAGAAACGACTTCAGTAGCTGCGGGAATCATTTCTTATCAGGCTTCCAATGGAACCCAAAAGGCACACATGCATTTGTATTTGGATAAAAACCAACAAGTGCATTTCAGTGGTACGTTATGGAATCCAAGTGGCAATAAATCATTGAAAGCAGTCAGTGTAGCTTCCAATTTGGTAAAACAAGGGCAATGGTGTCATATAGCAGTTAATGTACGTACAAAAGGAAGCACCACGACAGCCAAAGTTTACATCAATGGAAAGCCTTACAGTATGACGACCTCAACACCTACTATAACGGGTAATGCCAGTACAGCTGGTTATATAGGCTATTTGGGTGCTACTGGAGCATTAACCGAAACTCCAATGAATGAACTCAATGGCCTATTGGGTTATGTTCGTATTTGGGACGAATACCTGAATGTGAGCCAAATTATGGATCGTATGCATACTCAGCTTATAGGGACAGAAGCCAACTTACTTTCCGATTGGAGTTTCAATCAATTGAGTACCATTGATGCGACAGGAAGATTAACCACTGCAAATGGCTTTACAACAGGGCTCATTTCAGGTAATCCAGCCACTTATTTTTTAAATGAATTAAACTTTACTCAACCGAATTATCCTTTCTTAACTTCCATGAAAGGGGAACGTTATCCCTCTGAAACTTATGGGAATTTACGTTACCAGGAATATTCTCTGGAAATTCAGGCGCATAAGGCAGATGGAAGCCCCATGACAAGTACAGATTTGACCGTTTGGTTAGGTGATGGTGATTCGGATTGGACGGTTTATGCTAGTAATACTAAATTTATTGGTGATCCAGCCGGAGGTACATCCATGCCTTTGAAATCCATATCAGAACAAAATACCCAAACAGGGAAATATGGCATCCAGGTGACCACTGATGCCGTAACTGGAATTGCCACAGTGTATGTGGCTGTTGGTACAGATGTATCCAATCCACACCCTACAAAAGGTCCCGGGTTGGACGTATGGTCATTCTTCCTGCCAGAACACGAGCGTTTTCAGGTGAATGCTCTGATGGACCGTCAAGTATTAAAAGTGGCTCCGCCACCTACAATTTCAGCACAAACGGAATTGATTTCCGATTTCCATTACGAAACAGGTGGGCAAATTCATCAAAGTAGAAGAAAAAGTGTTTACCGTGCAATTATTAGGACCGAAAATGCGGACAAAACGCCTCTTGTTGGTGAAATGGTAACGCTTTATGCGGATAGTTCTCAAACAATAACGGTAAATGGTAAATCATACCAGATCAACGAAAAGAATGGAGCGACATTTTATACAGATGGAGCTGGGGAGCTGATGATTGATTCAGATGCTACAGAATTAAGTGGTTTTATGTTGGAAGTTTGGGCCGGTTTTATGCATCGAAATGATCGTACCAAATTTGCGATGGCAGAAAAATCACATGGCCGATTGAGCCAAATCAATGATAATCAATCATCTAAATCAACAGGATCAACAGATACGGTTGCTCCAACTGGAAATAAAGGAAAGAGTGTGCTCCAAAAGTATTATGTAGGTTGGAGTAAAGAGAATGGCACCTATACCAATGATCCTATTTTAGCTAAGCAATACAAAAGCAGTTCAAGTAAAATTGTGACTTCTTTTCACCATTTAATGGCTGCTGCTGCTCCCCATAAGAATAGTTCTTCCGGAAGCAAAGCAGATGTTTTGGGCGATTTGACAAATCCAGAGATCCTTACGACTGTCCAGGCAGACGGAACAATAAGCAAGCCCTGGATGAAGCAATTGCAAGGTTCTCCGCAACCAGATAAAGTAAGCCCACTTCGTACCTTGTCCTATATCAACCGAAAAAAGACAGTAGATTTTGACGGAATGAAAGATGCCGTTCAAGCCGCTGGGACCATAGCTGGAGTTTCGGATGCTCAAGGGTTAAAATTAACCATGAAAAAAGGTTCAAGTTCTTTTGGCTTGACGTATTTGGATGCCGCTGGAGTATCAAACGCAAAGAAACTTTCTTTCATTGCTGATTTAGAAAAAGATACAAAAGAAGTCGTTCATGAGATGAAAAATTTCTTTAGCCATGGGACTGGGAATAATATATCCGATGCCAATGGAAATGGAGTGGGCATTGCAGCATTGACTCACGATGATTTGATGTGGGATCCTTTCGATGATGTTTTTCACGCAGTTGAGAGTTTAGCAGAGAAAGCGGCACATGCATTTGAAGATTTGGTGCACGAAGCAGAGACTTTGGTGCTGGATTTTACCAACGATATAGAAGCGGATATTACAGGGATTCTGGATCATTTTGGACCATTGGGTCATATGTTGGCTGATGATATTGAAAAGGTGATGCGTGTAGTGCATAAAATCATCCATTTTATTGATGTGGTGGTGAATACCATGCTCGAATTCCTAACATTGATGTATGAATGGGAACATATTGTAAATACGGAAAGCTGGATTATTGACAACATCATGACTCCTTTTTTGACTGATGTGAAATCCCAATTTGACTCAGGAAGTTTTATTGACAATATGTTTGATAAAATGACGGGCAAGCCCCAAACAGTTCCCGCTGGGGCAAGTATTCCAAATCGTACTTTGGGTAGTATCAAAAATTCTCAAGCAAATGGGCCTGTAGCAGCTGCGCATAGTGTGAAATCCAAATCCTTGTTCCACAAAACAAAATCAGGAGGGGCAAAGGCGCGACATAAAACCATAGCACCTCCATCAAAGCCTTCACCGGGTGTTTTGGGAACCAATGCAACTTCTTTGACAGCAAGTTTAGAAAGTGAATTGAGTAATTTCAATTTCTCAGGTTCAATTGATCCGCTTGTAGCATTGATGTCAGGAATGAATGGAAACCTTACTGACGATATTGTTACGGATTTAAAAGATCCTTTAAAAACCATTCTGAATAAGGACCTATTTGACCCGATATATGAATTGTTGACCGCTCATATTGATCTCCCTTTTGTGAGTGCTCTATATCACTTTTTGACCGGACATCATCTGACGGTTTCCAATTTGTTCTCACTTATTTCTGCGGTACCAACCGTACTTATTTATGAAGTAGCTACCAATGGGAAATTTATTGATGATTCATTGAAAAATATTACTGATTTTAAGCTTCCTGTTTCTAGTGGTAATCAGAGTCAAACACTAACTAAAGGAGACGATTTATTAGAGAAACTTCACCTTGGACGCATTGAGGATGATGTGAAGCACCTATTCGGGGAAACAACCGCTCCTGCAGAACCTGGTTATGATTACACCGTTGATATGGCCATTCTGTATGGTTCATTTACGGAGGTGGGCATATATCTAACCGGGGCTATCGATTATATGAATTATGCTATTATGAGAAAGCAAGCCAGCCAATCTACATCTAAAATAGTTAATTTATTACATGTAGGGAATGCTTTACTTGGAATTGGATCCGCAGCTTCCTATTGGGCGGTTAATAAGAATATTGGCATAGCACTCCAAATCGATTTGGATAATCAAGCCCATCCTTTAAAAATAACCAGCGAATATATTAGTGACTGGAATAGGATTAATGATACCCTTTTGGGATTTTCGATATTGGCTTCTATTGGAAAGGCCGTTTGGAGTATAGGAGAATATGAATTCCCGGATTTAATGAGTGGTATAGATAAAGGCTCGAAATGCTTTTATGCCATATTTGGAACCCTCATATTTGGTGGTGTTGTGGCTTTATATGTAGGTAGAGTGGTGTCTCTGGGAGATTCTTCTACTTTTCAAAAAGCACTGCAGGAGCGGATGGAATTGAATTTGACCGGGACATTGTGTATGGGGATTAGTATGATTTTATCCATTCCGAAATCGATGGCTAAAAAATCAGGAAACAGATATGCTTACATCGCTGTTTGTGGAATAGATCTCGTAGCAAGCGAAGCTGCGGTAGGATGTAAAACAGCAGGGGAGATCACCTTTGCCAAAAGCCAATTACCAAGCTAATTTTTAGAAATGATGAAGAATACGATTCTGTTTTTTTATTTGAGTTTAGGATGGCTTGTTGGACCATCCTGGGGTCAATCCATTCCGCAGGCGGCTGGATATATTTTGAAGAATGCCAACTACAAAGATTTCATTTGTTTGGGATCCGGGAAGAATAACTTTCAACAAGGAACGACTCCTTTTCAATTTACCCTTATTCCTGTAGATGAAAGCGGAAATACCGTATTGATTAGCAATGGTGGGCAATTCATTGATCTTCAAAAAGTATACATGAGTTATGATTCCACAAATGGCTTTGCCTGGTCTGGACTTTCAGAATCTACCATAAGTGATAGTTCGTATATGTGGATTGTTGAACGTGTTGCAAATGATTCAAATACGATTTTAAAATCTGAAAACCCTCCTTTGTATACCATCCGGTCAGCTAAAAAAAATGGGAATACAATGGCTTATCTGGGCGCTTTCTTTTCTGGTCAAAATCCAGCATCAGGAAATTTGGATGTTTTGAAAAGTTTAGGTCCAATTACCTATAACGGTGAAAATGCAAAAGCATTTTGGTACCTAAAGAAGGCAGATTTATTGGCATACCAATATGGTATTAATTCCAATATTTATTCGGATACTTTTCAGCATGTTTTTGCATTGCCACAAGCGCCCATCTCTGGCCAGTCTGCTCCAAAATTCACAACTGCCCCAAATGCGACTCTCGGTTTGCAATGTTTTTCCAAATGGGGGAAACATAATTTTGTTTTTAGCGCTGGTAATAAAACGTATACAGCATCAGTTACACTGAAGGGTGATTCTATTTTATACAGCAACCTGGTGGAATATACATTAACCGACTCTGCTGGAATTAAGGGATGGGCTATTTTAAATGATAGTATATGTTTTACCGATGGCAACTATATGAAATTAGCCCAATTCGGAGTGGAAGGGATAGTTGATTCGTATAAAATTGGTCCTGAAACAAAAGAATACAGTAACCCGGTCATTTGGGTAGATGGAAAACCATGGGTGGTAGATAGTGATGGATTCTTACAGCGTTATGGAGGTAGTATTCCTGGAGAGGTTCAGAGAATTTTTGGTAATCCTGCGTTTATGCAGTTAATCCTCTTCGATTATGGGAAAATAGGCTACTATGGAGCGGACGGTAAAGTGTATAGGTACAGACGCCCATTTGAGCATTTCTATGGTGATACTCCATTTAAAACTCCAACAATTTATAAGGTAACTGAGCAGCAAGTCAGAATGTCCTCTACTTATTACCAACTTAAATATCCCAATAGATGGGCAAATTTAGATACTGTAGGTACTCGTCCTGGTTGGTTTATTGCTCAATATCGTAAGTGGGGGACAATTAATCCCAATAGGTTAGCTGTATGTCAGTACGATTCAATTCTTCATGCAAGTCACCTGATCCATCTGCAACGTAAGGGTGGTATTGAGGGCGTCACTTGCTACCAGGAGATGAAGGCGCATGAATTGGTGCTGTTAGGAGATTCAATGAGGCCAGTAACAATTGCTACCAACCCAGTTTTTTATGTGGTTGGTAAAAAGGAAGATGGAAGCATACCTTTTTACCTTGCTGTTGTGGTCCAGGATGCAAATGGTAATTATCAATTGCAGCATTATAAACTACCCAATTTTAAAGAGGCGGGATCTTTCAGATCGGATTTGACTTACGAATGTAGTATGAATTATTTAAGTCACTCTAAGGTTAAAAAATTAGCAAGAATTAAAGCCCATTTTGATCGCTTGGATAATATGGTGAATCGCTGGCAGAATGACTCCCAAACGGAGATTACAAATGACCAGGTAAGAAGGCTTTTTGAATCGTATTTACCACAATTCACTCACGATAAATCCAACAATTATTCCTTTCAAATGGATTGGAATTTCTATTATATCATAGAACGAGGCTATTAGAATTAAATATTAAGGAAGATGAAAAATAAAATTATGATATTATCTCCCAATACTTATTCTTTAAGAGATGATTGGGAATTGTTTCAGATAATTACTCACATAGATTAAACCAATTCACTATGCAAGATTTTTTTTTCAAATCATATGTATCAATTCTGGGGATATTAGTGGTTTTTACAGGATTTAGTCAAACACTGTCACCGAATTATTACGCCATGCAATCCCTTTCTTCGGGTTCGTATCTAGGATGGACAAACGGATCAGGAATAGGATTTGGAAATACTGGGACAGTGGACCAATTATTATTTATCCCGGTTAATAGCAAAGGAAATATTATTCGAATTAGTTCGGAAGGAAGGGGGAGTACAGATGCTATATTTTTGGCTGCTGCCCCAAGCAATCAATCTGTGTTTTTTGCTCCCTATTCAGATTCAGCCTACCCGGATAGTAGTTTGTTATGGGAAATTGTTGGTGCTCCGGTTTTCAATAATGGGTCCAATAAGAAGATGAGTTATACATTGAAAAGTCTACTATCTGCTTCAGATACCGCATATTATTTAAACAGTTCTTCAGGCAATGTTAATTTATTACCTATTACCAATTCATCTCCTTTAACTCCAAGTTATATTAACAATCCAGGAGCGTTTTGGACTTGTTGGATGCCTGGAAAAAAACTATACAATGATAATTCCGGACTAGCTTACAATGATCCACCTCCTATGTATGAACAAAGTGAAGCAGGCGTATTTGATTCTTTGAGTTTTGATTATTATCCCATTCAAGGTCTGATTACAGTAAAGGGTGGGAGTCACCAATATATCATTACGGGAGATGCGAATAAAATTCGGTTTTATAAAAAGCCGTTGAATGAAGGGGTTACCCCACATCATTATACTATTCATGCAGAGGGTAATAGCCAGTTTTCGGGCTGGACTACTTACAACGGACAATTTTTTGTGGTTGAAGGGAATCAATTGAAAAAATATTATCTCAATGGAATCACGCAAAATGATCCTTCAGCTCAAATTTCTATCACCATTACCGATTCTTTAATTCCGTTTAGTGCACCCGTTTGTGATCAGGACGGAAATGTGTATGTGTTAGATGAAGTGGGGTATATACGGGCGTTTGATAATAGTTTGGAGCACAAGTTAGCTACCTCCTCATCAGCTATACCTGCTCAAAAACCACTGGATTTATATATAGATACAAGTAGGGATAATCCCATATTGGCTTTTTTCGATTCCACACAAGCTTTAGAAAAGTATGAATACAATATTTCCAGTACTAATTTTACTTCTGTCGGAGCCAGTAGTTATACGTTTAATTTAAAGCATAAATCGATATTGGGGTATGGAAATCAGCGAACTATTGTTCCAGGCCCTCCATCACTTTGGGCACCAGTAACTTTTACTTCTCCTTACGATAGAAGTTTTGTTTCCACATGCAGTTATCAGGATACCAACTTTTATTTCATATGTTATTTTGATCCATTGCTTCACCAGACTATGGCGCATTTTTTAATGAATGGAAATTCAGCCGAAGTTTCTAGTATGAAAGGTAATCTTTTAGCTCTGTGTGATAATGGCGGAAGTCCTATTTGCGCTATGGGGAATCCATTGCTTATATTCAATGAAAAAAACAACAGCTGTGAAGTTTTTGTATTGGGCTATCCCAAAGGAAAAGCTCCAAAACTCTATACTTTTACTTTGAGTTTACCCTCCAACAGTGCCACACGTTTGATTTACGAACACCATTGGATGAAAAATACCTCTAAGCCAGATTTAATGGCAGGCCGTTTTATGGTGAATAAAACGACTAAAATGAATATGTTGAAAAATACGGTGTCAGGTTATATTCAAAGACAGCAAAATTTAATTGAATGGATTCAAGAAGAAGCCCCAAATCCAAATAGTTCCTTGAAAACCGCTCAACAACAGTTGGACGCTAAAACGGCTAATTTCGAAAAGTTATTAAATGTTTACTTCTCCAAAGTGGCTCCATTTCCAACAGCCACCCATTTTCCAATAGAATATTATGAAGTATTCAAAACGATAGAGGAAGCCGGGATGAATGGTTTTTAAACAAGTTGACCTTATCATATCCAACAAAAAAAAGCGGACCGAAGCCCACTTTCTTTAATTTACCAATTTAGGGGTTTGATTTAGTCATGAAGATTTTTCCATTCTGCGTTTTTTGTGATCACCTTCATCCATAAATCACCAGGGAAAGCAAGAGAAACAGTCCATGCGCTTCCACCTGCGTAGGTGGCAAAAGGATAATAACCACAAGATGAGTCTGTAATTACTGTATACTGCTGGCCAGCTGTTAATTGTATAGGTTGTGTTAATACAATACTTTGCTGTCCGGCTCCTACATTGAATGATTGTGTATGTATTGGAGTTCCAGTGGCATTATGACCACTAAAAATTTGAAGTGTACCACCCGTAACAGCAGTTTGAAAATGAAAAACTACTTCTATAAAATCACCATTTGAGATGGCCGTAAAAGATTGTCCTGCATTCGTAAGTGTTCCAAAAAAAGTATTATGTGAAATGGCAATATCACCTCCTGAATTAAAACCAGTAAAGCCTTGAAATGAGCCACTATCTGTATTAAAAATCATCAATCCAACTTGTGGAGAAGATATAGCGTCTCTTTGGGCAGTGGTCATTCTAGGCAACATAAATCCACCAGTAGTTGAGTTGACTTCTAAAGCCGCACTGGTGTTTACCGTTGAAGCGCCAATTGCCATTTGATTGGTTGTTTTGTTATATACCAATTCTGCATCATTACCGACTTTTCCATTGTCGTTAAATGATATTTGTTTATCAGAACCGGTAACCAGAGGACCAGCTACATAACCCAATGCCGCAACACCTGCAGAATCCAATTGGGTGTCCGTATCCGTGTCAATACTGGATAAATCCACGTTATTACCATCAGAAATCGTTAGTGTAGTTCCTGATAGAGATAAAGTCTGATCATCTGTATCGGTGTTAATGCTTGATAAATCTACATTGTTACCATCCGCAATGCTTAAAGTTGTTCCCGATAAAGATAAAGTTTGATCATCGGTATCGGTGTCTGTATCAATACTGGATAGGTCCACATTGTTTCCTCCGGCAATAGTTAAAGTAGTTCCGGATAGAGATAGTGTTTGATCGTCTGTATCTATAGTATGTGGACCAGCCACAAATCCTAAAGCAGCTACACCTGCAGAATCCAATTGTGTATCGGTATTAATGCTTGATAAATCTACATTGTTTCCATCAGCAATAGATAATGTCGTTCCAGATAAAGATAAAGTCTGATCATCTGTATCCGTGTCAACAGTATGCGGACCAGCCACAAAACCCAGGGCAGCCACACCAGCTGAATCTAATTGTGTATCGGTGTCTGTATCAATACTGGATAGGTCCACATTGTTTCCTCCGGCAATAGTTAAAGTAGTTCCGGATAGAGATAGTGTTTGATCATCCGTATCAATGGTATGTGGGCCAGCTACAAATCCTAATGCAGCCACACCTGCAGAGTCTAATTGCGTATCGGTATCGATTGCTGAAAGGTTGACGTTGTTTCCATTTGAAATAGAAAGTGTAGTTCCTGATAATGATAATGACTGACTATCTGTATTTACAGTATGTGGTCCGGCATGAAAACCAAGATTTACCAATCCTAAAGAATCAATGTTTTGATTCCATCTGGTCGTATCCGCTGCTGAAATAGCCCCGGCCACAGAATTACTGAAAACAGGATCTGCTTCCGTAACTCCTCCGGCAAGGCTATCGGCAACATTTGCGTGGAGCGCGTAAGGAACTGCCAATAATGGACTGGTTCCCGAAATAGTATAATTGCTTCCTCCATTAGGATCGGTTTCTGATTGAATAAAATATGGTCCATTGGCCCAGTCAATAGTGCTCATATCTCCGGAAACCACAGTTCCATTTCCAACTTCAAAGCTCATTAAACCATTAGCATTTGTAGTAGGGGTATGGGTTTCAACATACACAGGCGTACCATTAATACTGCCTTGTAAAATACTGATTTGCACCCCAACCACTTTAGATTCTACCAATAAACCATTGGCATCTCTAATCACAGCCTGGTAGCTCATGTTTTGTGGTGCCTGGGCAAAGGTGGTAGCGGATATAAATAAAATGGAAAGTAATGTATATAATTTTTTCATTTGTTTAATTTTTGATAATTCTAAAAGACTTGATAATATTATTTGAAGAGAGTAGGTGTACACCAAACAATCAGATGATTCATCTGGAGTACGCCTACTTAAATACTATCTGTAGATGTTAGAGATCATTAAGTTCAATTATTTCTGTTCTTTATTCGAAGACGACTGAACCGAATTTTTAAGTATTTCTATTTCATTTTTGGAATCTTTATTTCCAATGGGCTTATAAATAGCCTTAGAAGGATCTTGTCCATATACCTCTGGATGTAAATACAAACCTTTTTCACTTTCAGTTTTATCTACTACAGGTTTTATCCTATTTTGATTAGCGTATGGATCATTTCTTACTCCAGTAACTTGCCAGCTTACTTTCACATTTGGAACATTGGTTTGAATCACAAAAGAATTATTGGAAACTTCTTCTTTGATAATACACTGCGCGAATTGGTTAATGGCAGTAAGTTGATACCTAAAGTCTTTATTGTTCGATTCAAAATAATCGGGTAATACTACAGTAGCCATTCCATTCGAATCGGTTGTAATATTTCCATTATAAACATTCATCATTTCTGGGCTTTCCACAAACGAATGGATTAAGTACTTATTTTCAGGGTCTTGTGGATGATCAATTTTAAATGTCCCAGAACCTTTAGAAATACTACCTGTAACCGAAAGATTTCCATTAATGGCCACATCACCAATAAAGTAACCGGCTTTACTTCCTGTTGAAGTATTTACTTCTGCGTAAACCCCGTAATTAACTGCTGAGAAGTCATCCTTTGCATAACCATATACCGCAAAATTGGTATCGGCACCCCAAGAGTATCCATAAACACCATAATTCTTTTTACTTCCAGAAACGCTACCATAACTAAAAAAAGCCCCTCCATAATTACTATTTCCAGTGGCGGGATTTAATCCCAGTAAACCGTAATTAAGATGAGAATGACCATTTACTGTCCCTACTATTCCCGAATTATAACCGTTTGTATTTCCGATTCCCGAAGCAATTCCAAATACACCTTGATTATACATATTTGATGTACTGCTTGACACCGCTTCTCCTTCGATACCACGGCTTATTTGACCGATTCCATTCGCTCGTCCCCATACACCTATGTGATTTCCAGTTCCGGTAGAAGTACCATTTCCTTCTGATTTTCCCGATACTCCTACCATAAGTGCATTATTGCTATTGGAAGATTGTGCAACACCTGTCATTCCAGTATTTGCAACTGAAGAATTGCTTAAAGAATAAATACCTTTACCGTTCGTACTATTGACTTCTAAGCTGTATTGAGGTGCATTTGTTCCAATACCAATATTCCCTGAATTATAATACAAATCATTTCCTGTGGTGTCCCACGAAGAGGAGGTAATACTGGATAAATCCACATTATTACCATTTGCAATGGTTAAAGTGGTTCCCGATAACGATAAAGTTTGATCATCGGTATTAATAGTATGTGGGCCTGCAACAAAGCCTAAGGCGGCAACACCCGAAGAATCTAATTGGGTATTGGTATTAATAGAAGATAAATCCACATTATTACCATTAGCAATGGTTAAGGTGGTTCCGGATAATGATAAAGTTTGATCATCAGTATTAATAGTATGTGGGCCTGCAACAAAGCCTAAGGCGGCAACACCCGAAGAATCTAATTGGGTATTGGTATTAATAGAAGATAAATCCAAATTATTACCATTAGCAATGGTTAAAGTGGTTCCCGATAATGATAAAGTTTGATCATCAGTATTAACAGTATGTGGGCCTGCAACAAAGCCTAAGGCGGCAACACCCGAAGAATCAATGGTTTGATTCCATCTAGTGGTATCCGCAGTTGTAATAGTACCTGCGATAGAATTACTAAATATAGGATCTGCTTCAGAAATTCCTCCAACAAGACTATCTGCAATATTTGCGTGGAGCGCATATGGTACCGCCAATAAAGGGCTTGTTCCTGAGATAGTATAGTTGGAACCTCCGTCTAAATCTGATTCTGTTTTTACGAAATATGGTCCGTTGGTCCAATCAATGGTACTTATTGAACCGGAAACTATCGTTCCATTACCAATTTCAAAACTCATTAAACCATTCGCATTCGTAGTAGGCGTGTGGGTTTCTACATAAACTGGAGATCCATTAATACTGCCTTGCAAAACACTGACTTGAACTCCAATCATTTTTGTTTTTACCAAAAATCCATTAGCATCTCTAATCACAGCTTGATAACTTATGTTTTGCGGTGTTTGCGCAAAAGCGGAAACCCATGTAAATAAAATTAAAAGTAATATGTGTAGTTTTTTCATGATCTTAGTTCTTTATGATTTTAAAAGATTGGATGATTCTATCCGACTCGATAATTTGAAGAAAGTAAGTGCTTACCGCATAATCTTGAACATTGATTGTTGTTCCGTTAAATGCAGAACCGGTTTCTAATATTTGACCTTTCATGTCAATCATTCTAAAACGGAGTTCTTTGGATTCCTGACCTTCAATTTTCAAATGGAGATAGTCTCTCGTTGGATTTGGATAAGCGAGAAGTTCCAGTTGAATGTGATTATTTGGATGCTCCAGGGAAGTAGAGATGACATACGATTGCTGTACACCTTGATTTACTGAGCCTGAGCTACTTGAGATTTGGCTATAAAAAACTTGCCCCACAGAAAAACTCTGTGTTCCACCCGTTCCTGTAGCTTCACCACCCGCAGTTACCGTAGCTTGCTGGGCACTTAATTCAAAGCTTCCTGCGATGAGGATCGCCATTAAAAGGAGATTTTTTTTATTTTTCATAAGCGTTCATTTATTAAAAATTACCTGATTTATATTTTCTTAAACAAGGTGGTATTTGATTGCTTTTTCAAATATTTACATTGTTTGAGTCAAAATGATTTTTTTGTTGAATGTGGGCGTTTTTTTGTTGAAAGTGGAAATTTTTGGCGTTTTATGTGCGTGTCAATGATCAAATTGGTAGAGGTGTGACCCTGCTATTTTGAAGGAGTTTAGGTTGTTTGGGATTATGGAATTGAGGAAATGAATATCGCCTTTTGTATAGATTACACGATCTATCAATGAAATTCAACAAATAAGTGGGAACTTTCAACAAAAGGTGATGATTATTCGAAATAATCTTAGATTTTAGCAGCCAATAAAATTCGCACAATTCATTATGGTCAGAAACATCACATTGTTTTTTATATTAATTCTTCTTTTTACTCTTCAGGGAAAAGCTTCTGAAGATGAAGTTTCCGAAGCCATTATAGATTCTTTGGAGCAATTAATAGAAACCTCGTCAAAGCTTAGAGATAAAGGTCAATATTACCTTGAAATTGCCGAGGAAAGGGAATATATGAAGCAATATGCCGAAGCGATTATTCAAATAGATCAGGCCATTATTTGTGCAGAGAATATACCCAATTATAATTTTATGGCACAATGCCTGTCCAGAAAGGCGTACATCTATATTAACAGTTCAAGTGATGTAAAACTACGGGCCAAAAAAATTGCTCCGGTGATCAAAGAGTTGGTGGCTATTATGGATCAGGTATATCTTCCGTTAACACGATCTCAAATCTATACGCTTCAAGGAATTCAAGTAGAGATTGAGCATGATTACGACAATTCTGAAGAGATGTTTGAAGAGCTGATCGCATTTCAGAAAAAGGCCATTGATGAACTGGATTTACAGCAAGATACAATCAAGGGATTAGACCTGGTGGCCAAAAGAAATTATAAAAAACTGGAGATTGCTTCAGCCTTAAATAGTTGGGAACGGTATGATGAAGCACTGGTCTATTTAGATCAAATATTAAGTTCTGACTTATCGAAATCCAGACCACAAGCGATGTTGCTTGTGAAAATGCTAGCCCATCAGTTATTAGTAGAAGCCTATTTGGGTTTAGGAAAAAAAGAGCAATTAAATACAGCTGTGGATTCCACTTTATTTTACAGTGATCAGTTATCTGGGAAATCGGGTTTTAGGTATAAAATGTATGCCTATGAATTGATTCATAATGTACTTAAAGAGGTTGGAGATTTTGAACGTGCGTATAACGTGCATTTGAAATATGCAGAATTGCGCGAACAGGATTTTAACGAATCGGAAGTTTTAGCATTGGGAAAAGCGGAATCCAATTTAAAAATGGTGAAAGATTCCATCAACCAGGCACAAATTCTGGTGGATAAAAATTTAAAGATTGAAGCCAAAACAAAGGAGAATACCTGGCTACTTTTTGGGATCACAATTTCCTTACTGGCACTTGCTGTGGTATTCTTTTTGCTCCGACAAATTAGAGCAAGTAAGGTGGTGATAGAGCGTCAAAACCAGCAGGTTAACGAAGCGTTGGAAGAGAAGGGGTTGTTGTTGAAAGAGGTACATCACAGGGTGAAAAATAACATGCAACTGGTTTCCAGTTTACTAGAGTTACAATCGGAATTTGCAAAAGATGAGTTTTCCAAAAAGATATTGAGCGAAGGAAACGATAGGATTAAAGCATTGGCTTTTGCCCATCAAAACCTGTATCAAAACGAGGATTATGAAAACATTGAACTCAACGACTATTTCGATCAAATTATTTACCATTTATTGGGGCAGGTCAACTGTGAAACGACTATCGATGTACCGCCCAATTTTGTGATCAATATTGAGAGGGGGCAGGTTCTGGGTTTTATCATCAATGAGTTAATTATGAATTCTTTAAAGTATGCCTGGAAGGAACCTCTTGCAGAAAAGCATATTACATTTTCTATGGCGATTGAAAACGATGAAATAGAATTTGTATATAAAGATAACGGTGTTGGGTTTCCAGAAGAGTTTTCTTTAAAGAATAGCAAATCACTAGGGTATACATTGATCCCATCTTTTGTGAAACGACAGTTAAAAGGTAAAGTCTATTGTGAAAATGATCAAGGTGCCGTGATTAAAATAACCTTTCCCAAGTGAAATATAAAGTATTAATAGTTGAGGATGAAGTGCTGATTTCAGAGCATTTAAAGCGGATTGTTGAAAATTCGGGATACCGCACTTTAGAAATTTGTGGAGATTATGCCGAGGCTATGGATTTGCTCAAAACTGAAACACCCGATATTGCTTTTCTGGATATCAGAATGAATGGAGTAGATGAAGGCGTTGAAGTGGCCAAACACCTGCGTGCTCTGGGGATTCCATTTATTTTTATCACCTCTTTTTCCGATAAGGAAACCCTTCAAAATGCCGTAAAACAGCAACCTTTGGGCTATGTTTTAAAGCCTTTTACCAAGGATGAAATTCAGGAACATTTAAAGGTTTTAGAAGAAGAAGTGGTGGGTAATTTCATCACAGTGGGGAGTGTGAATAATAAAGAACGCATTCCCATCAAAGACATCCAATGGCTCCGTTCGGAAAACGTATATGTAGAAATCCAATGCGTGGATAAACTCCATGTACATAGAGGAAAACTGAATGAAATTCATGCATCACTGCCGCAACATCTTTTTGCCAGAACCAGCCAATCGTATGTGGTGAATCTTTCACATGTGAGTAGTATTTCGTCCGATATCGTTTTCTTAGGAGATAATGAAGTGCCGCTATCCAAAAAATACAAAAAGGCTGTTTTTGAGCAGTTTGCTGAGTTTTAAATCCAAACCTTAATCAAATGACTACAATAACTTTACAAAAATTCCTCAGTAACCACAATCTGAGTTTACCAACAGGTCTTTCGGAATTACCGGAAATCCAAATCAACAACCCGCAAATCGAGGTCACTAATCTTAGTTCCATTAGTGCAGGAATAGAATTTAAAGATTTATCGAATCTGGGAATCCCAGTTCCATTCTTCCATATGTTACCTGCAGGTAATATTCAAGTGACCATTGTACTACAGGAGGCCAGTATCGAAATTGTTTTTAATCCTTCCGGTTTTGGAATTTCCATAGAAAATCAACAATTGCTTAGTATTGAGCAAGAAGAAATAGTTTATTTCTATCAAAAAGGATCGCTGCTATGGGACATAAATGTTTTATATCTTTTAAAATGGAAGATGAGTGGTATAAGAATGAGATTCAAAAAATGGAAATTGATTGGATTGACAAATCACTCGACACTAGAATTAACTCGGACGATCCTGATACAGTATTAGCTGCAATTAGAAAAGATTATTTGTCCGATTCAACTGTGACAATTCATATTATTGGTAATTACAGTGATGAGAACAAAGGAGAAGATGAGCAGGAATATATAAAACGAGAATTACAGGCATCTTTCTATAATGCTCCGCCAAGTAATACAAGAAATGGGGTTTTGGGTGTTGTAATACCTGAAGCTTATAATAGAATTTTTGCTGGCTCTTACACTTGTAAATGTGGAACTATAGTCGGAAGCGTTTTAGTTGATGATTCTACTGTCGTAAAAGAATTTAGTCAAAATTATTACATCCCGGAAGAAGGAAAATGTCATTGGTCAGAAGATGAGAGGTATTGTGTCTTGGTTAAATGGGATGATTTTAAGTTAAATCCTGAAAAATATATTGATATGGCATATGATAAGCGATCCAGTGTCGTAACTAAAAAAGTAAAGGTTTATCCAAAATGATTAATAATATAGATCAGCGATTTGTAAATAAGCAGAAGAGTGAAATGCCATTGTGGTTGCAGCTTTTACTGTTAATCGGTGGAGCTGTACCTGTTGGGTATTTGATAGGGAGTTTGTTTGAATTTTTTTTCGGAGAAGATAATGGTTGTGCTCCAAGAGTATTCGTCAGTCATTCATGGAAAAATGATAGAGATTATTGGAATTTAATAGAAAAGTTTGAGCGAAATGATTTCAATTTCTATAATCATAGTATTGACGTTGATAAACCTTTAGATGTTAATACTTCAAGGGAGATTGAAGAGGGAATTAGGCGAAAAATGAAAGGATGTAGTAAGGTGTTGGTTTTAGCTGGTTCATACTCTAAAAGATATTGGATAAAGAAAGAAGTTGAAATTGCTAATAAATTAAATAAAGAAGTAATTGCCGTCAGACCTTGGGGACAAAATTGGGTTCCAAAATATCTGGAAAGTAAAGCAGATAGAGTAGTAGGGTTTAATTCTAGAGCAATAATGGAAAATTTAAAAAGTAAATAATGACGGTATCATTTTTCAGTTTCTCAGAAGCTAATAGGCACACTGTTGCAAAAATTAAAGGCAGGGCTCATAATGCAAAGTATCCGCACTTAAAATTTAAAGTACAAGATTTACTTAAAAGATGGGATACAGAAGATGAAGCTGTAATTAGACAAGCTATTAGTAAAAGATTAAAAGGGACTGGACGTACTATCGTTTTTGTTGGAAAGTACACAAGAAAAAGTAAATGGGTTCCAATCGAAGTTAAAATGACGTTGGCAAAAAAGAAAGCTGTTTATGCAATATGGTTAAAGGATGAAAGTGGAACTCCACCTAAATGCTTGGCTAATAATAATATTTATATATACAAATGGAGTGAGGCTAGATTGCAAGATTTGGCAACTCGATAGTTAGGGCTTATGAAAAAAACATGTTTCGTAATAATTGGATATGGTATCAAAACCGACTATAAAACAGGGCGTGATATAGATTTAGATAAAACATACAGGACAATAATAGAGCCAGTATTTCAAGAACTGGGTTTCTTATGTTTTAGAGCTTCGGATATTAAACACTCTGGAAATATTGATCTCCATATGTATGAAAACATATTAAAGGCGGACTTTGTCATTGCAGATATTACTACTCTAAATCCAAATGTATTGTACGAGCTTGGCGTACGTCATGCTGTAAGAAAAAATACAACTTTGATTATAGCAGAGAATGAATTGGAATACCCATTTGATCTGGGACATATTGTTATTGATAGTTATGAACATTTGGGTAAATCGATTGATTATGAGGAGGTTTTAAGGTTTAGAGCTTTACTGTTAGAAAAGGTTGTTAGCCTACTTGATAGCCCTGTAGTTGACAGTCCTTTATATACAGTTATTCCGAATCTTATAAATCCTCAGTTTACCGAGGAAGAAGTGATTGAAATTGAAGAAAGCATTGAAGATGAAAAATCACTTTCAGATATTATTAATTCAGCGGAGGAAGCAAAAAGAGCAAAAGATTATTATAAGGCAAAGGAATTGTTTCGGGAAGCCATTATTCTTAGTAATAATGATCCTTTTTTAATTCAACGTTTGAGTTTGATCACATACAAATCAAAAGAACCAGATGAAAAGAGTGCTCTTTTTGAAGCAGAGAAAATATTGGGAGTTTTAAATCCCGAAAAAACAAATGATCCGGAAACATTAGGCTTGTCAGGTGCTATAAATAAGAGATTGTTCGAAATTTATGAAAAGCCTGATTATTTGGAGAAGGCATTGTGGTTTTATGAACGAGGTTACTACGTGAAAAGAGATTATTACAATGGTATTAATGCAGCATTTTTGCATACAGTAATGTCCACAATTGAAGATGATTTAATTGAAGCTGCAGCCAATTATGGTCAAGGGAGGCGGATAAGAAGAAAAGTCTTGGAAATATGCCAAGAGCTTGAAAATTCTAAGGAGTTCAATAATCGGGAAGATAAAGCTTGGATTTATGCAACAATGGCAGAAGCTCATTTTGGATTGGATGATTATGAAGAGGAAAAAAAGTATGTTGAGTTGATGAAAGAATACGGTGACGCTTTTGTTCTTGATGCTTATGCAACTCAGAACAAAAAGCTGAAAAATTTAATAGAGTTATTTAATAAAAGACAAAATAAATAATGGCATACTTAAGAACATCAGATTTAAGAGAAACTTATTTTCAAAAAGCACAAGCTCTGAACGAAAGTGCATTGGGCTATCGAACTCCATCAAAAAGAATTTTCTTATCATACAAGCATGAAGATAAGAGCAAGGTTGTGCCTATCGTAAAATGGTTGCAATCAAAAGGAGTTAATGTTTACATAGATTATCTTGATAATGAATTGGCTGGAAAATCAGATATTGAAGCAGCTAAAATTTTACGTTCTAGAATTAAAGGGGCAGATAAATTCATCCTTTTAGCATCAAATAATATAAGTGGTTCTAGGTGGATTCCGTGGGAATTAGGATTAGGAGATGGTTTTGTTTCTTACAGGAATGTTGTTAGGCTACCTTTAACCGTTGCCGGAAACTGGAATTCTAAAGATTATTATGATATCTACGGATATATTTATAAATCGGACAATACCATTAACTATGATCAGTGGTATGTTACTTATCCTGATTCAAATTTTAGTTTGATAAGACTAGAAGATTGGTTAGTCAAATGACTAAACTCTTCAAATAAGCTCAACATTTCGTCAAGCTTGAATTAATGAAAGCCTAGTTAGAAGTATTCCAAAACGAGAGTGGGAGAGAGTGTGTAGATTTCATTATCAAAACCAATTCCGGGAAATATCACGAAGTATATTTACAGTCCATCAATTTATAGAATGACAGAAGCGTAAAAATTTGCAAATCTGTTTTAGGAGAATCTGATAAACTTCGATTTTACTTTTGTTGGCTTATATAAATGGCCCTAAACAAACCACCCAAAAACTTTTCAAAAATATTTTCATAAGTCTAACTTATAGAAGTATAGGTGCAACCGATAGAAATATAAGTTGGACAGAGTAGGGGTGTTTTTAGGGTTTGCAAAACCATTATTTTGATCATAACTTAGTGTTATAAATGCTCAAAAATGGACAATAAAAACCTCATCATTCAACTCATTCAGCAAGATTTAAAACACAACCAATTACTCAGTGGTTTAGAAGCCATCGGGTTAGAATCCTATCATATTCATAGTTTGCAAATCATAGATGTGGTATCTAAATTGATGCAGGTACCCGCCAGTATTATTGACGATTGGGATGAAGCGTACTTAAAGTTAATGCAGCAAGCCAGTTTATATCAAATCACCGCACGGGGCGAAACCCTAAAACCATTGGCCGAAGTATGTTATCAGCAGTTAAAAGCTATGTTGGATATTGGGATTTAAAGCCGCTTTTAATATTATGTTAAATAGAAAGTGCGTTGGCCCGAAAGAAATGCGGGCCGGTGTTGGGGTGAACATTTTCACAGACTGCAAGGAAGTAATTGGCATTTAGGCAAGAGTCCCAATGGGAATCGGGATAATGCGGATGCAGTTAAGGACTCTTGATTTTTTGGTTCGTCCCCAAAGCCTTGGGGATGAACTCTAATCTAAATCGTAACAATAACGAAATCCCTAAATGAATCAACAAGCTGAGAAATGCAGTTCCTCAAAGAAAGAATTAAATCGCTGAGAATCGCGTAGAATTTAAATTCCTGGACTATTTATCGAATACGCGAAATTTTGATGAATTTCTAAACGCGTGAGAATTACATATTTTAAAATTTTCCTGGCAAATGGTCAAATACGAGAAATTTTAGTGTGTCATTTTAAGTTAGATATAACGAGATTTGACGGAAGCGAATTCAGAGGAAATATATTTTAATCATTTTCCAGATGCGGTTTAATACAGATAGCAAAATATGAAATCGGGATTTCTTGATGTGAATTTGGTTAACCGTAGTGTAATTGATCTGGCAGTTGATATAAACCTTAGTATGCATTAAATCTAGTTTTATTTGGTAAATATGCGAATATATTAATAATGATATTGTTTTCCTATAATTAATATTATGTTAAATAGAAGTTTTCGCAATCCACTCTATAATAATTCATAAGGACAGTTTTTAAATAAGTAAGATTCTTAATTTCGCACCTTATATAACATAACTCCATACGCCAGGATGATTTTAGAAACTCCGTTTAAAAACATTTTCAATCTATGTGTCAAACTCCTTTTTGTTTCCACGATACTTTCATTAGGTTCTTGTTTAGTTCGTGACGAGGAAGATTTAACACCAACCGGTGAAGATTTAAGAATTGAGTTGGAAAGCATCGCTCAGGGTCACCAGTTTATTTATTTTAAAGAACAAAATGTGATTGGCCCGTCTTTAGGTGGAAATACTACCCTATACTATGATACGGTACCTGTAGATAGTAGTCGCTCACCATTTATTGAAACACGCTTAGATTATTATAATTATCCTAAATTACTTCATTTAAAACCCAATACGGAATATTATTTACAGGCATATTATCGCAATGTGGTGAGTTCTATGATCAAAGTTAAAACGCTGAGTGCACCATTTGCATGTACACCTACTCCAGGTAAAATCACTGGAACCTTTGCCGCACGTCAAAATGGATTTGATGATTTAGTGATGTATCCCGATCGATTAATTGGCAATTTAAGTGGTGATTTTGTAAAGTGTTCTTTCCGGATGACTGATAATTGGGCAGGTTTAAAAGAAGGTATTTATACAACTGTAAGTCCATTTCAAGAACATGATTATGAGTCCAATATTCACAATATGATGATTTTTGTAGATGCCATAGATACAAAGTTTTATGCCCGAAAAGATCAAGCTGTTCGTTTAATCAAAAAAGTGAACGAACCGGGTTTTGATGTACAGTTTTGCGATATGGTATTTGAAGATGATACCGGGCGTCAAATTCTACTAAGTGGGTATTTAGAATAAAAAAACCACCTGCGTGTCACAGATGGTTTTAAAATATTGTGGTATGAACCAGACTATTTCAATAAAGCCAATAATCCTTGAAGCTCTGTTAAGTTTAATCCACCGTTTTTGTCTTTGTCTAAAGTATCGAAGTTATCAGCTACTTGTCCTTGTGCTTCTTTTTTGTCAATCGATTTGTCTTTGTTCAAATCTAACAATCCAAACAGTTTGGTGATATCCTCCATGCTAGAGTTTTTGGTTAAACTCGATAACAATGTGGTTGCCGCCATGTTGGTTAAACTGGAGTTCTTAGATTTCTTTTCTGTAGTTTTCGTTGCATCACCCGATGCATCCTGGGTAGAACCACAACTTGCCAATATCGCAATAGTCGCAGCCGATAAAATAATTTTTTTCATTTGTGCTTATAAATTTTAAGCGGCAATGATACATCTCTTTGTACAATCTATTCCAACTAAAAAGGATTCAAAACACTAAAAAAAATAGCATTCCGAATCCTTCCTGTCCTAAATAAAAAACTAAGCGTTTACTCAAATTTCAGATACTGAATCAAATTGACTTTGGTGGCATTTATGGCTTTGATTCCCACTATGGTAATGACCAAAATAATCAGTACAATGGGTGTAATTACATATGGCCAAATCGGCATATCTATTCGATAAATAAAATCGTCCAACCAGTTTTGCATCAAATAATAAGCAATTGGAATTAAGATAATTGCGGCCACACCGGTGACTTTAATAAATGTTTTAACGAGTTGGTATACAATTTCCTGTACTGATGCACCCAGAGTTTTACGAATCGCCACTTCTTTTAACCTTTGTTGAATGGTTAAAGTTGCCAGTGCAAATAATCCCATTAAGGCTACAAGAATCACAATTCCGGTGAGGACACTAAAAATGACCCGTTGTTTTTGATATTTCTGATATGTAAGTGCAAACTGTTCATCTAGAAATCGATAGGAAAACGGATATCCTTGTTCTATGTTTTCCTTCCAGTATTTTTCAATGAGCGCCATGGTTTCAGGAACATCATTGGGGCTAATTTTAAATTGAATATTACTCAAACTACCAGGTCCCCACGGAAACGTTTTCCAGTGATACATAAACATATGATTGATCCGTGTATCTACGCCATCTATGTAATAATCAGCCACTACTCCAACTATATTCATGTTTTTTTCATAACCCAGATCTATTCGTTTATTAATTGGGTCATCAAAAATGCCCAGACTTCTGGCCGTGACTTCATTAATGAGTACATTGTCGATGGTGTCGGAAGCGTATTCTGGCGATAAAGCTCTCCCTTTGATGAGTTTAATTCCTGCAAAATCCAGATAATTGAAATCAATCGAATTGGCGTTGGCATTGAGATTTATATCTTCAAAATCCATATTGGTGGTACTGGAACTGCCTCCACCAGGAACATATGAATTACTTGAAATATCTAGTATATTCGGGTGTTTGAGAAGTTCTTTTTGCGCCAACTCATATTTCTGATATGCATTTTCACGGTTGTTTAAATAAATCACCGCAATTTGCTCTCCTTTAAAACCTAAATCCTGATGGATCATGAATGAGACCTGCTCAAACATCACCATCGCACCAATCAAAAAGAATCCGGAAATCAGAAATTGAATACCCAACATAGATTGACGCACCAAAATGCCTTTTTTACTTCTGGAAAAATTCCCCTTAAGCACATCTACCGCTTTGTAATTTGCGGCATAAATGGAAGGAATCAAACCTACCAATACTGCAATTACAATGGTGATGGCACTCATTTGAATAAGGATTTGAGAATTCATTAACGACAAATCCACACGGAGGTAGGTATTGAAATATGGTAAAATCAATTCTACACTAATTAATGCTAAAATGAGTGCGATAAATGCCTGAATCAAGACTTCGAGCACAAAATGAATGGTGATAAACCATTTAGACATCCCCAACGTTTTTTTAATTCCAACTTCTTTGGCCCGTTGAAATGCGGATGCTGTGGATAGATTGATAAAGTTTACACTCGAAATGATGATCAATAAAATAGATAATGCCAGCATGGTCATCATCAGTTGATAATTCCCCATTCCTTCAGGTCCACCATCATCAGCACGCGCATGTAATCTGATTTGAGATAGTTGATCCAGCCACACATTTGTTCCGTATTTTTCTTTATAGGTTTCCAGTGGCATACTCGCTTCCTCGGCACCGGGAATCATAGAGTATTTATCAAAAATGTCATCCATTTTATTCTGTACTGCTTTTATATCTGATCCCTTTTTGAGTTTAACAAACAAATTGCTGTAGTAACTCCCCCATTCCTGGCGTAACTCATATTGGTATTGCGTCACCATAGACGGTTCATAGTATGAACGCCCGGTTAAACGGTAAACAACCACAATCGTAAAGGTTTCCTTATCTAATTCAATGGTTTTTCCTAGAGCAGATTCTTTTCCGAAATAGGTTTTAGCCAATTTTTCAGAGATGGCAATATGCGTTTTAGCCTTGGCCATCTCATTAGGATCACCAGCAAGAATGGGAAATGGAAAAAATGAAAAGAAATTGTCGTACCCCTCTAGAATGTCTTCTGTATAGATAGACTTCCCTCCAACTTTTACCATAAAAGCGTGATACCACGATTGGCTGAGATAATAATCTTCTACTTCTGGAATTTCCTCTAAATATGCAGGTCCTTCTGTAGATGTACTACTGCCCCACACCTCTCCATCTGGCATTTGATGAATCACATTATAGATGTCATCTTTATATGGATTCCATGCATTGTGGCTTTTTTCATCGTTCATATACAGTAACACAATGATCAATCCTGTGAGACCAAGTGTTAAACCCAAGATATTTACCGTTAGATTTAACCAGTTCTTTTTACTGTTTCGAAATAGTATTTTAATCCAAATTTTCAACATAGGTTACTCGAATTTTAAGTATTGAATAAGATTAACTCTCGTGGCATTGTAGGCTTTACTCCCCACTACGACAAACACCAACACCAAAAGAACTATTGGTGCTACGATATATGGCCAAATAGGCATATCAATGCGATACACAAAGTTGTCGAGCCACTGATGCATGGCGTAATATGCCAGAGGTAGCAAAATAACGGAGGCAATGATGGTGATTTTTAAGAAGCTTTTAACCAGTTGGAAAATGATCTCGCTTACCGGGGCACCTAGCGTTTTACGAATAGCCACTTCTTTGAAGCGTTGTTGAATTGTCAAGGTAGCCAAAGCAAATAAGCCCAATAACGAAGTGATGATGACGACTACCGAAAGAATCATAAACATAGATTTTTGCTGCTGGTAAGCTTCGTAGTTCAATGCAAATGAATCATCCTGAAAATAATATGTAAACGGGTAATTGGGTTCTAACTCATTTAACCAGAAGGACTCTATGGCTGAAATCGCTTCTTCAGTCCGTCCCGGTTTGATTTTGAATTGTACATATCCAATCCAGTCTTTTACAAAGTCATAATGTTCCCAATTGACCATAAACATGGGATATACTTCCTGATCAAATCCATTGATATGATGGTCTTTTACCATTCCGATGACTGTAAGCGCATCAGCCTCCGACCAACCCAGGTGAACGGTCTTTCCAATAGGATCATCGAATATTCCAGCTAGTCTGGCCGTGGTTTCATTAATAATCACATGATTAGAAGAATCAGATGCCCGATTGGATGAAAAATAACGCCCTTTGAGTAGTTCAATACCTGCAAACTCCAAATAGTTAGCATCCATAGCGTTGCTGCTGGCATTAAACGAATGTTCTCCATGTACGAAATTTGTTCCTGAGATATAACCGAACCCGGGTACAATCAAACAACTGGAAACGTCTTCGATATTGGCATTTTGGATCAGTACCTTTTTTGCCAGTTGGTATTTGTCGTATTGATCTACACCTTCATTAATGTTGACAATAAGTACCTGTTCTTCGTCAAACCCGGGATCTTTGGTCATCATAAAGGATACCTGTGCATAAATCACCATTACACCAATTAAGAAGAATCCTGAAATGATAAACTGCAAAGCCAACATCAAATGGCGCACAACTACACCTTTTTTACTTCTGGAGAAATTGCCTTTGAGTACTTCAACGGCTTTAAAATTGGCTAAGTAAATGGCTGGTAATATTCCCGCGACCAACGTAGTCGCTATGGTGAGGACTAGTATTTTGAATAATAACCACCCACTATTGAGTGACATGGATTTATCAATAAAATCGTTATAGTATGGAAGCAATACTTCTACTAAAATCAGTGCGAGTAGTAAAGAGATCATTCCTTGAAAAACAATCTCTAATATGTATTGCCACATGAGTTTGCTTTTGGATAATCCAAGTGTCTTTTTAACACCCACTTCTTTGGCTCTTTGTGCAGCCGAAGCGGTAGACAGGTTAATAAAGTTCACTGCTGAAATGGTAATTAAAAGAATAGATAAACCCAGTAGTACCATTAATAACTGATAATCACCCATGCCCTCCGGGCCGCTGTTCTTTGATTTATGATGAAGCCTGATGTCTTTAAGCAATTCTGGAGCAATGGTGATTTGTCCAATGGCTTCTTCAATTTGCATGAACTCCACATCTTCCTGGTCTGTGAGTTTGTTTAGGATCACATCATCCATTTTTTGCTTTACCACACTGATATCGACACCAGGAGTGATCTTACAAAACAGTTCGTAGTTATAGTTTCCATGACTATAGGCCAATTCTTCTTCGAATTGAATTAAAAACTGAGGCTCAAAGTGAGAATGTAAGGGCTTTTTGTAAATGGCTGTCACTAAATATTCTTCTGCGCCAATTTTTATATGCTTTCCAATAGGATTTAAATCTTTAAAAAATATAGGGACTACTTCTTCGCTAATCGCAATATGGTGCGGAGCTTTAACGAATTCATCTACCGATCCCTGGATTACTTCAAATGGGAAAAAATCGAAAAAGTTTTTTTCGGTTTGTGTGATCTTACCCATAAACTGCATTTTGGAGTCGGTTTCTACCATACGATCGGCATAGAATGGTGATACCATTAACGCCTCCTCCATCTCCGGAATTTCTTCGAGAAACAGTTCTTTTTCAGCCGTGGTTCCTACATGCCATACTTCTCCATTTTGCAAGACATTGGCCAATCTGTACATCCTGTTTTTATAAGGATTCCAGGCATTGTAGCTCATCTCGTCATTCATGTACAGCAAAACGAAAATGAGCCCTGCAATACCCAATGTAAGCCCCAGAATGTTTACGGATACATTGAGCCAGTTTTTCTGACTATTTCTAAAGAATATTTTAAACCAGGTTTTGACCATCGATAAAGGGTTTATTATTGAACTAATACATCCATTTTATGGACATTGTTTTTTTCCGAAATGATCATGCCATCTTTCATAGTGACAATACGGCTGGAAAATTGTGCATCATACTCGGCATGGGTCACCATGATGATTGTAGCACCTTGTTGATGTAGCTCGGTAAGGAGTTCCATCACATCATTTCCATTTACACTATCTAAATTTCCGGTAGGCTCATCTGCTAAAATGAGTTTGGGCTGTGTCACTAAAGCACGCGCCACGGCCACTCTTTGTTGCTGACCACCAGAGAGTTGTAAGGGGAAGTGCTTGGCGCGATGTGAAATCCCTACTCTTTCCAGAATTTCATTGACACGTTTCTTACGCTCTGCAGATTTTATTCCATTGTAAATCAATGGAAGTTCAACATTTTCGTATACGGATAGCTCGTCAATCAGGTTAAAGTTCTGAAATACAAAACCAATATTGGCTTTGCGGATTTCGGCACGCTGCTTTTCGGTATGTTTAGAAACCTCTTCTCCGTCAAACAGGTAACTGCCATTATCCGGAGCATCAAGAAGTCCAATGATATTAAGCAATGTGGATTTTCCACAACCGGAAGCCCCCATAATGGAAACAAACTCTCCCTGCTGTACTTCTAAACCCAGTTGATTGATCGCTGTAGTTTCGACCTCTTCGGTACGATACGTTTTTGTTAAGTTAGAAATTTTGATCATCGTATGTTTAAATATTTAGTTTAGTTAATTGAATTTATGTTGATCTATATCAGTGTTTTAGAAATCTATATTTCAATCTGTATTTCGACCACATCTTCAAATCCTTTATAGTCGGAAGTAATGACCTGATCGCCTTCTTTTAATCCATCTAAAACTTCATAATAAAAAGGATTTTCTCGTCCAATTCTGATATTTCTTTTCACGGCCTGCTGTTCAGTATTTAACACAAATACCCAGTTGCCATGCGAACTTTGATAAAACATCCCTTTAGGTAAAAGTAAAGCCGAACTATTTCCCGATAGAAATACTTTGGTTTTTAGTGTCATACCCCGCTTGGCATCAGGGATAGAATCTTCGGCAAAGCTCAATTCCATTTGAAACTGCCCCTCCACTACTTCGGGATGAATTTTAGTCAGTTTTACCGGGTATTGCACTTGATTTAATGTCACCATACCAGCTAGTCCTTCATATAGTTTGGAGATATAATATTCATCGGCTTTAGCTTTTAGTTTAAAACCATCTAAAACATCAATTTTAGCGATGTTTTTCCCCTGTGGATAATTTTCTCCCAATAGTGGATTAAAAGATGACAGAAGTCCGCTTACTGGAGCTTTTACCACAAAATTCCCTTTGTTTTCGCGCAGCATATTTAAACTCAACTCCATATTATGAATGGAATGATTGATTCGCTGCAATTGAATTTCCCGATCTCGTTCTTCTTGTGTAATGCTTTTTCGAATGGCCGCATTTCGCTTGCTTTGGTACTCATATTCCTGTACAGACGCTTCATACACGTTTTTGGCAATGACCCCATCACGATACAACGTGGTATCTGTAATGTATTGACGTTGGGCTTTTTTGTAGGCATTTTCAATGCTTAAAAACTGCTCTTGTAGGGTGAGTTGTTGATTTTTAATGTTGACTCTAATATTCTGGAGGTTGTTGATTTGCTCGGTGATGGCTGTTTCTTGCGTTAAATAATTCAATTCCGCATTGGGATTAAAAATTCGCAGCAAAACATCTCCTTTCTGCACAAACTGGCCAGATTCTACATAGACCTCTGCTACCGAACCACCTTGTAAAACATTAACCAGTACTGTTGTTTTAGGAACAATGGTACTTTGGAGTAACACCACATCTTCGAAATCACCGGAAACCACTTTTTTAATGGATAGTTTCTCTCGTTTTAAATGTACTTGTTTTTTGTGCATGAGGTTTAAAGAGATTAAACCAATGACCAGTAAAACCGGAATCGTGATGTACACAATTCGTTTTAACTTTTTGTTTTTTGGTTGTATTTGTTTGTCCATAATCAATGTCTGAAATCTATGGTACCAACGATATGCCAGAGAATTAATAAATTGTAATCAGTTGATAGTAAATGGTTTATGGTTTAGCAAAATCACGTCTTTGTTCGAAATCGAACAGTTGGTGTGCGGTTTTGATACATCCATACCTAAAGACCAGATCCATAATGGAATATTTCTGGTATGATTTACGGATTTATATTGTTGCTGTACATAAGGTGTTTGCCCTATCAGTAGTAGACCTATTATCAAAATCAAGAATCCCAGAGAAGAGATTGGTTTGGAATAAAAGTGAGATATTGTTTTCATGCGTATCAACTTTATTTCGTTATGATCATGATAGTTTCCACAAGTGTGCCATTTGAGAATAAATTTTAAATCGCTGTAATACAAGGGTTAAATAAATTCATGTGTTTTTTATAGTGTTCGTTATCGGACATATATTTGTTCAATTCCAAACATCTTACTACTCTTACACTATGCGCAAAAAAGAAGCTACTATTTTACTGGTCGATGATGATGATGACGTGTTGTTCTCGGCACGAATCAGTTTAAAGAAGTATTTCTCTAAAATTATTACCACGACTCAACCTAAGGAGATCATATCGTATTTGACCAATGAAACGGTAGATGTGGTGTTATTGGACATGAACTACCGGATTGGTTTTGATGATGGTAAAGAAGGTTTGTATTGGCTGAATCAAATCAAGGAAACCCACCCGGAAACCACGGTGGTATTGATGACTGCATATGGGAGTGTGCATTTGGCAGTAGATGCAATTAAGCAAGGGGCTACGGATTTTATCTTAAAACCCTGGAATACGGAGAAACTATATGGGGTCATCAACGCTGGTGTAGAACTGGCCAGATCGAAACGTAAAAACAAGCAGCTGCAAAATATACAGGATCATGAAAACAAAGAGTTCCATCAAAAGACCGAGCATATTGTAGGTCATTCGAAATCGATGAATGCTGCTGTGGATCTATTACGTAAGGTAGCACCAACTGATGCCAACATATTGATATTAGGCGAAAATGGGACTGGTAAATATGTGTTTGCCAAAGAAATGCATTTACAATCTAAACGTAACAATGCACCATTTATCCATGTAGATTTAGGCGCGTTAAATGAAAACCTATTTGAAAGTGAGCTATTTGGATATGCCAAAGGAGCTTTTACTGATGCGAAGAAAGATACTTTGGGCCGTTTTGAATTGGCTGAAGGAGGAACGATATTCCTGGATGAAATTGGGAACCTTCCCCTCCATTTACAGTCCAAGTTGTTGACCGTGATTCAGAATCGGAAAGTGGTTCGCCTGGGAGAAGCTACAGAAAGACCTATAGATGTAAGAATAATATGTGCTACCAATGCGCCTATTTATCAAATGGTAGAGCAGCAAACTTTTAGGCAGGATTTGTTGTATCGCATCAATGCCATTGAATTAAAACTCCCTCCTCTTCGAGAACGTGTGGAAGATATTGAGCTGTTGACGCGTCATTTTGCAACCAAAATGAGCCAGAAGTATCATAAACAAAACTTTGATATTACTCCTCCAACTATTGCAAAACTCAAAAGCTATCATTGGCCCGGAAATATTAGAGAACTCGAACATATTATGGAACGTGCGGTGATTATTTGTGATGATTCTATTATTCAACCGGACGATTTACATTTTTCGACTCAACGTTTTGATGTGGATGTTTCAGGAAGTTTAAATCTGGAAGACACCGAAAAAAAGCTGATCACCAAAGCCATGGAAAAGCATCAGGGAAATATCTCCAAAGCGGCCAAAGATTTGGGATTAACCCGTGCCGCACTCTATAGACGATTGGAAAAACACAACATGTAATGGGGCGTAAACAATATATCATATTAATCATTCGAATATTCCTGCTGATATTAAGTGGAATGGTCATTTTTTATAGCATTCAAAATCAGTTTGTGATTACGGCTATAGGATTTACTGTTTTGGTGGTGTTTCAGGTTTATTTATTGATGGAACAAATAAAAGCACAGTTTGCAGACATTGAGAAATCAGTAGATTGCTTACTCCATGACGATTACACCAATATCTTGTCGGCCGCAAAAAGGAAAAATCAATTGCACGATAAAACCGCCCGGTTGTATGAAAAATACCGTGATCAACATCTGGAAAAATCGTCTGAACAGCTCATTTTTGACAATATTATTGAGAGCTTGAGTATCGGGATTCTGATCTTAAAGCGAGATGCAGCACAAAACATTGAAGTCTATAAAATCAATAAAGCTTTTACCGAATTTCTGAAAATTCCTAAGTATCATCAATGGGACATTCTACAAGGCAAGATGACCCCATTAACACAGGTGATGGATTTAAAAGACTGGCAACCCGTAAAACATGTGATCTCTCTTTCGGTAAATGATGAGCAGGAATCGTTTTTTCTAAAAACCTCAGTAACTAGTATTTATGGATGTGATTATATGATTCTAACGCTAGAAACTGTGCAACAGTTGATCAATAAAAAAGAAAAGGAATCCTGGTTTAAATTGATGAATGTCATGTCGCACGAGATCATAAATACCATTACCCCAATTAGCAGTTTGGCGGGTAATCTGGAGACATTGTTACAGGATGATCCAAACGACCCCGAAACACTGCTTGAATTGGAAACCGGACTAAGTATTATCAGCAAGCGGTCTTCGCATTTAACCGATTTTGTAGATACCTACCGAAAACTCACGGAATTACCGCTTCCTGTGAAAGAACGGATGAATTTAACTACTTTAATATCGCAAACGCTGACTTTATTTCAATCCAAGTTTAAAGCGTTAAATATTGAAATCCAATTCGATGCTTCCGAATCACACCTTTTATTTGCAGATCAGCATCAAATCGAACAGGTGTTTATCAATTTGTTTTCCAATAGTATCCACGCGCTTCAAAATACACATCAACCTCAAATACATTTGAAGATCACCACCGATAAACATCGTACTCAGGTAACTATTTCAGATAATGGAAGTGGAATTCCAAAAGACCTTCAGGATAAGATCTTTATCCCCTACTTTACCACACGAAAAAATGGTTCTGGAATTGGGTTGACATTAACCAAAAGTATTATGGAAGCCCATGGTGGAGGAATTCACTTAAAAAGAGATACCCCAAAGACCTCTTTTGTTTTGGTATTCATGCATTCATATCATTTATAATCTATCATTCTTTATGTTTAAATCCCTTTCGTTTATTACGTTTTTTGGCTTATCTACCCTACTCACTGCACAACAAAGCACAACGGAATACTTAACCAATGTCGCTATAGATTTTAATGAACCGGAGTTGATCCCGGATAGCATCTTGCAAAATCATGACCTCTTTTTTGTAGGTGAAACGCATGGGTTCCATGACAACTATGTGATCGCCTGGAAAATGATTCAGGAATTTAAGCGTAAAACCAACTTTAAATACATGCTAGCAGAAATGGATTGGGCTTCAAGTCAAAAGTTGAATCAGGCTTTATTACAACAAGATACGGTGGCACTTAGAAAGTATATGGAGAAATCTAAAGGTTCTCCGGCCTGGTGTCAGGAACGTTATGAGTTGTATAAAAAGATCATGCGTTTGAATCAGGAATCTGAGATGAAAATTCAATATATTGGTGTAGATGTCCCTTCAGGAGGAATCAGACTATCTCTGGAGCGTATTCAAGCGATTAGAGAAGCCAACCACACATCCACTGATACTCTGGGAGCCATTCTAAATCAAACGAAGTTAAATGATAGTATAATCGCGTTAATTGGTCAATTAAAACTTCCTGCATCAGTTGAGAGATATACCGAACGTGATCTTTTTGAGCATAATTACCATGTGCAAAACATCCTTGGATATTGGGAAGCAGCCAATACCTCTACGCAAAATGACTGGGATCGTGTAAGAGACTCTTGCCAATATGAAAACTACAAACAGTTGGAAAAGTATTATGGTCTGGAAAACGAAAAGATGCTGGGAATCTGGGGATATGTACATACGTTTCAAAAAGAATCTGAACGGATCAAGTGGTTTGCATCACGCTTAAATGAGGATTTAAACAAGCGCATTTATTCCTATCGTATCTTCTATTTCAATAGTCAATGTATGCTTCCTGCCAGTTGGGTTCCGGGAGTAATTAAGTTTTATAGATCTCCGCGGAAGTTGTATTACAGCATGGATGTACAAAATGATGATCACTGGGCAGGTGGTAAAAAAGAAGGCGCTAAAGATTTAAAGAAAGTGACTGCTAAAAAATCCATTACCGTGTTTGATCTTGATCGTCCGGAATCGCCATATAGGCACGAGCCTTTACTATTGTTAAACTACGGTACAAACTGGTTCACAACAGCATATTTCCAATCGGTTATTGTGGTAAGGCACTCTGACTCTACCACTCCATTAGGTGTGAACAGAAAATGATGAAAAAGTTTATGTTTGTGGCATTAACTTTTAAAACTCTAGATATGATTTACGAAGATGTCCTTGATCTTGAAGAAGAAAGACCTGTTGAATATACCGATGCTTCCAAAACAAAACGTTTTATTAACTATGTAATTGATAGAATTATCTTATTTGTTATTGGTGTTGTCGCCTATATCGGTTTCGAATACATAGATGTTATCATTCCTGATAATGCCATAACAAATTATCTATTTGGCAGCGCCATAGGATTTGTATATTACTTCATTTTTGAGATTTCTACCCAAAGAACATTGGGTAAACTAGTGACAAAAACAAAAGTGGTTACCGAAGATGGTTTAACTCCTACTTCGCACATGCTCATCACACGCTCACTAAGTCGTTTTGTCCCGTTTGATGCGTTTTCGTATTTAGGATCTGAAAATACGGGCTGGCACGACAGATGGTCTAAAACACGTGTGGTGGAGATCGATTAAAACTTCAGACGCTCCTTAATTGCCGAAGTATAACTGGAACCCGTAGTGATCTTCATTTGATGCGTATGTTTCATTTCAAAAACGAGTTTTCCATTGAAGCCTTTACGAATCTCCAGAATTTCATTTTCGTTAATGATATGTGCGCGGTTTAAACGCAGAAAATGATCGGGAAGTTTTTGCTCCAGTTGACTTAAAGACTGTGAAATCAAATGTTTCTTTTGATTTTTAGTATGGATAGTCGTGAGTTTGTCCTCAGCCACAAAACATACGATCTCATCCAGATTGACAATCGTAATCTTATCTCCTAAAGTGACGGTAATAGCGCGCATGACTTTTGGAGGCTGCAAAGATTGAATCAGAGATTGGACACTTTGTTGATCAAACAACTGAGGTTGCTTGTCGGGTTTTATTCTGGAAACCTTATCCATCGTAAGCTTTAAGCGTTCCGGGCGAATAGGTTTTAACAGGTAATCAAGAGAATTCTCTTCAAAGGCTTTTATCGCATATTCGTCATAGGCCGTTGTAAAAACAATGTAGGGTTTAAGTGATAATTGAAGAAGCATTTCAAATCCATTTAACACCGGCATTTGGATATCTAAGAAAATCAAATCAGGATGGTGCATCTCGATTAACTCTAACCCCTCTGCTCCGTTTGATGCTTCAGCTACAATTTCAATCGCATTCGAATACGGAATTAATAACTTATTCAATCTTTGGCGAGCCAATGACTCGTCTTCTATGATAATCGCTTTTACCATTTATTACTTGCTAAATACGTTCTTTAATAGGATATAAATTCTCTTTTCCGGTTGATTTAAAATCTGGAAGCTATATGCGTTTGCATATAAAAGTTCTAGTTTATCTACTGTGCTTTTTAAACCATATCCTGAATCCGGATGATCTGGAAACGCTGGTCCATTATCATAAACCGATATATGTAAATCATTTTCTTGTTGTGCAATTTTCAGTTTGATGATGCCATTTTCAATTTTAGATGTTCCATGTTTAATGGCATTTTCAATCAAAGGTTGAATCAAAAACTTCGGAATCAAAGTCTGTTCTACCGCAGGATCAACAATAATCTCAAATTGCAGTTGATCTTGAAAGCGTACATATTCTATTTCCAGATATGCACTCACCAGTTCTATTTCTTTTTTTACGGTAGAAAAATTACCACCTCCGGAATTGATACTATAACGAAACAAATCAGATAATGATAAAACCATTTTTTCCGCTTTATCCGGATTGACATGAATCAAACTCACAATGGAATTGAGCGAATTGTATAAAAAATGTGGATTGATCTTCGCTTGAATGGCCTCCAATTCTGATTGAATTTTGAGTTGATATGCTTTATTCAACTCATTTTCTTTTTGAATCAAGGTTTGATTTAGCATGTGTTCATGTGATTGTTTTAAGAAAATGGGAATTCCGAGCATAAAGCCGAATAGAATATTGGTTACAAAATTGGTGGCTACTACCGACATGCGATACGTGCCTAAACCAATATAATCATCATCAACCACACCCAGTAAATGACTGATATACTCTACTATTGCTGTGCCTACCACTACCCCAATCACAAGCCCGGAAATTTGAACTAAAATCATTTGAATAGGCGTACGACAATATGGATAGATCTTCTTTTTTAACCCATAGATGGTATTTACACTTACAAGAGGAATAATGAGCAGGTTTAACGCCATGACTAATGCGCTTAAGTTAAATGCTTCTTTAACGCTTATGTTGTTGACTAGAGAAACTACAATATCAAACAATAAGAAAAGTAGCACCACCCCTAAAATCCAAAAGATGTAGGCTCTATTTTCTTCTTTCCAGGTTTTATTCATCTGGTATTGTGGTTGTAATTGAACGTTTCCCATTAGGGGCGAAATTTAATTAAAAACTACGGTCCTGGTTTCAAACAAAGCATGATCGCTAAAAGTTTTAATCCAAAACACTCCGGTTCCAAAATCTGCCTTATTCAAAATCAGTTTTTGATCTCTGGTCTCTTTTTGAAGTATCAATTTCCCCATCAAATCATATACCTCTATGGTAATTTGCTCTTGTTGTATTTCATTGGGAAATTCTATTGTAACCGTAGAATTACTTGGGTTTGGAAATGCCTTTAATGTGTAAGTCGTTTTTTTTTCTTCAATGGAAAGAGGTTGATCTGCAATGTATTCTAATAAATCAATTAAAGTGTGCTGGAGATTTACAGTTTGTGTGATAAATCCTTGATCCAAATTCATGACCACGACACTAAAATCACTTTCCACACTGTAATGCATTTCACTATTTTGCATAGTAGTACCGCCATGTAGGTAATATTCTCGTCCTTTATATATGGTGTTTTCTATACCTAAACCGTATGTATATCCGCTTAACTGCGTTCCAATTTTCATTCTATTCAAAGATAGTGGAGTTAAAATATCCCCTCTAAACAATTTGTAACACCACCATGCAAAATCATCAGGAGTAGAAACAACTGCTCCTGCCGCCCAGGCAGAGCTAAATAATGCATTAAACTTTGAGGCCCAATAATTACCTGGACTCATATAAGCACCGGTTTTTTCCAATGTGTATGTATCATACGATTCTAGATAGGAATGATTCATTTGAAGTGGTGTGAATATTCTGTTATGTAAAACCTGATTCAATGGTAACCCTTCTACCGCTTCAATAACTTTACCTAATAAAATGTAATTGGTATTAGAGTAATCATATGATGTTCCTGCAGGGAATTTGGGTGTAAATGTAAAGTGCTTTAAGATCGTATCGGGATGCCAAAAAAAGTTGGGATCAGCAAATAGTGTATCAATAAAATCAGGATGTTCTGTATAGTTAGCGATTCCACTGCGATGATTGAGTAAAAGCTTTAAACTAATCGAATTGGGCACATGTGGTACCGGGTTGATGTATTTGTAAAGCGTATCATTAATGGATAATTTACCCTCTTCTTCTAGCATCATGATTATGGTGGAAATCATTGTTTTGGTATTACTTCCAATATCATATAATAAGTTAGTATGAAGTGTTTTGGCGCCATAATTTCCGGTAGCTCCCGACCATGTGGTACCATCTGGAAATACAACAGCACTGGCTACGCCTTCCATGTTGTTTTGGTTCGCAAATTGTTGAAGAGTCTGCTCCAAAGTATCCGCGAATATGACATTCATCTGGGCACTTGTAGTATTTGAGAATACTGTTGAAAATAGAGCTAATAGTAAGAGATTGCGAAAAAAGTAAAATAAAGACATGTTTTAATGTTTATGTGATTGATTATTTACTGTGCAAATCAACATTCACATTACATGTTTTCACATGAAAATCCGATGAACCGGGTCAAATTTCAGATAAACGAACTATTTTCAAATTCTAAACCATGTCAACATATACCCAATGGCCATTTTCCTTTTTGAATTCTGAGTTTTCATGGATCACATCCACTTCTCCCTGATACATAAAATAGGCTTTAAACTCTACAGTTCCCGATGTATCAGTTGCTTGTCCTTTAGTAGTATTCAGAATGACGAGGCGCATCCAGAGTACAGATTTGGACCAACTTATTATTTCAGCTTTATCCTGAATCGGTCTGGTTTTAGAATAATGACTTTTCATTAAATAGTCTCCATCTGCTAATGTGTAAGCTGTATATCTGGATCGCATTAATTGTTCAGCGGTAACAGCCAGTTGGATATCATGGTGTATTGGACCACAACAAATGGAATAGCTTTTATGGCTACCACAAGGACATGATTTTGCCTTTTTCATTACGAGAGCATTTGTTTGAGCTGAGTTTCATGTTTCTCAGCATAGGCATAGCCCAATTTAAACATCTCCATCATTTTCTCCTCTTTTGTGTCAAATGTGGCGTAGTTTCTAAGTTGTTCAGGGAATAATGCCACATCGCACATTTCCAGTTTTTTTACTTCAGCTTCAGAACCCTGGATATCAACTGTTCTGGCCAAAATATCACTGGTTGAGTTTAAATCTTCATTTTTGAGGATTTTATTGGGACTCAAATGCATACCTACTAAAAAATCACATTTCTGACGGATGATATCTGCTGGAAAATGATTCAGAATTCCACCATCGCTATATAATACATTGTCAATTTCCATTGGTTGAAATATTCCGGGAAAAGCTGCTGAAGCCAGCACAGCATCAATGACAGAGCCAGATTGAAAGACCCTGGAAGATCCATCAAGCATATTAGTCGCTACCGGCATAAATTCACATTTTAATCGTGTAAAATCATCGTATACAATGTATTTAGAAAAGATTTGTCTGATCTTTTTGGTCTCTATAAGTCCTCTGCTTCCTTTCCAAAATGTGGTGGAGAATGGTTTTTCGGTGAGAAAAAAATGTAAGATTTCTTCACCAGAATGTCCGGTGGCATATAATAATCCAACCACGGCTCCGGCACTTGTGCCTGAAATTATGGTAGGTTTAAATCCAATTTCATCAAAAAAATGAATCATTCCAGCATGTACTACCCCTTTTACGCCTCCACCTGATAATGCTAATCCTATTCTATTTGTCAAAGTATTTGTGTTTATCTCAAAAATAACTTTTCAGGTTTAATTGACATGATTTTGAAAAAAAATCACTTTTTACCAACCTTCTTGGTCATTTCACATGTCTATAAATATAGACGCGTATATAACACATTGACTCGGGTATAAATAACACTCTTATAACCAAAAACCAGAGCGGGCCATGATGATGGGTTTATGTAACATGGCCCGCTATTTTTTTAGCGCTTGTTGTACCATTTTTAAACTATAACTATTGATTTTCTGATGGGTTGGCATCCAGCCCAATAAAAACCGCATAAAATCGGCCCAGGCCACTGGATATAGTTCACGCCATTCTTTTTCTACCTCCTCTGCGTCTACCAACGGATGAAATTGTGCAATAGAAGATTTTAAATATTTAAAGTAATAATCCAGAATCTGAGGTGCATATAATTCACACTCCTCTTCGGTTAAACAACTGCCCATGAAATAAGCTAAATCCTTCATACCACATCCTCCGCCAACGTATTGAAAATCTACAGCGGCAACTTCTTTTAAATTTGAAGAAAAACAAAAGTTAGCCACTTTGGCATCTCCATGAACGATTGTTTGATATGTAGCATTACTCAGCTGAGTATCTAATTCTTTTGCAGCATTTTTTAAATCCCCTTCTACCATCACATCCCATTCATCAGGACGGGTATCCAAATGCCAATAGGTCCCTTTTTGCCAAATTCCTTTGGGCGATGTTTGTAAATAATTTCCATGAAAATGTGCCAGCCATTTGACACATACCTTTGCTTGTTCCAGGCTTAAGTGGGACATTCTTTTTGGGAAACCACTGGCATCCAAATCTTCCAGTAAAATCAAATGGTGATTTTCAATGGATGAGATCCCCAAACATTTGGGGATTTTAAAGTTTTCAAAATGATTCCAATTTCGATACCACTCCAACTCTACTTCGTATGACCTTACCTTGCGTAAATGCGATAAATTAGTGTTCCATCCTCGTGGATGCACATGTGCCGATTTTAAATCAATATGTTTTAGTACTACAGAAGATATGGGTGCATCTATCAATTCAATACGAATAATTTGTCCATACCCGCTCCATAATTCCTGAATAATTTCCTGCTTACCCAAAGCTTTTGCTCCGGTTTGTTGTAAAATATATATTTCGAACTCGTGATTCATTCGGTCTTGATAACAGGCGCAAAGAAATGAAACGAAACCGTATTTAAAAGACAAATTTCATTTGTCCCAAACTGCCCGTGAATATGTCGGAATTACCACCTATTATTCAGTCTTTTGGTCTTTAATTTTGTAATCAAATCACAACTAAAATGAAAATAATCAGAGTTACATATACCGTAAAGCCTGAATTTGTGGCACAAAATCAAGCGAATATCCAACAAGTGATGAAAGACTTAAGAGCTTTGAATCAACCCAATGCCAAATATGCCTCTTACCTGGAGGAAGATGGAGTGACGTTTATGCACTTTGCACAATACCCTGATGAAGAAACCTCTCAACTCATCAATACCTTAGATTCATTCGCGCAATTCAGAAAAGAACTCAAGGCCAGTGAACCGGTATCCCCGCCTAAAGCGGTAAGTTTATCTCTGGTGGGTTGCGCCTTTGACATTTTTAATTAATTCACATAAATCTAAAACTTCGTATTATGGACAATACAACCAACTCGTTAAACTGGTTTGAAATACCAGCAACTGATATTAAAAGAGCTCAGAAATTTTATGAAGCCATATTTGAAATTGAAATGGAAGTTCATGAAATGGAGGATACCGTAATGGCATTTTTTCCATGGTCTCCCGGATCGGGCAAAGCGACTGGAGCTGTCGGACAAAGTCCAAACCATACACCTGGTATGGATGGCACATTGGTGTATTTAAACGCTAATCCGGCAATGGATCCGGTTTTGGCACGTGTGGAAGCCGCTGGTGGCCAGGTTTTATTACCTAAAACTGATATAGGAAACCATGGCTTTATGGCATTTATAATGGATACTGAGGGTAACCGGGTAGGTATTCATTCTGTAGAATAGTGAGTGATCAAAAAAAGGCGTATCAAATCTGATACGCCTTTTCATTATTCCTGAGGACCGTCTAAAATAGACTGAATCCAAATCGGTATTTTCTTTCTACGTTCATCCATCAATCGATAAAACATCTCATCGTCTATCCCCTGCATTCCATTCATCATGGCTTTCCCTATAAAAGGGAAAATGGTCATACCCACCACATTCATAATGATATGTTCCGGATCAATATGCGGGTATTCTTTAGAAATTTGAGCGTGAAATTCAGAGTGCATCATCTTTTCAATTTTTAATTCACTTTGCGCTAAGCAGCCCGATCCCTCACCTAACTCATTCATTATAAACAATGGCACGTCCGGTTGTCTTACAAATAAATCAATATAATTACCTGCAATTTTTTCCACTTTCATCTGTATCGATGTATTTGGGTCATTGAATACAGGAAGAATGGAATCCATAAATTCTTCAAGAATTTCATTCATGATTAACCGAAACAAATTCTTTTTACTTCTAAAGTAATAGTTAATCAAAGCCAGATTCTCTCCTGCTTGTTCCGCAATGTCACGGGTTTTCGTTCCAGCAAATCCTTTTTTTAAGAATACAACTTTGGCCGCTTCTTTAATGCTTTCCTCTGTTGATATCGTCTGATTTTCCTTCAATTCATCCATGATCGTCACTTATTGTGTCTGTACAAACTTAATGATTCGTTATGATTTTTTAACATTAATCAAGTGTATTAAACAAAAATATTATTCAAATGTATTAATCAAATGATTAAAAACTGATTATTTTTGCATTTTATAAGAATTAAATCAGCGAACAAATGAAAAGTTTAAGTGATAAAAAGCTACCTACAGCGCACTTATACACTCTTGTACTCAGTTTGTTGACCTTTTTTAGTTTATCCTCTCAAGCCCAGTACCGTTTATCCACCGAATTGGATTATGTATTAGGTTTTAATTCCAGAGAAATCTATTTACATCATGCCCATGTAGATGCAAATCTTTCACATGGTTATCAATTGTCTATCATCAATAGTTATCAGATCAATGAGAGCTCATTCGAACCGCTCGTTAAAATAGGAATGAAATACTTAAGTAGTTCCGGTGAGATGGATGGCCTCTCCTATTCTACCGATACATATAAGTTTACCATGGGAATTGGTTCGCGATATTACGTATCCTCAAAGATTTCCATTGGTGCTTTATTCGGAATTGAAAATAACCTGGACTTTGAACATTTCAGAACTCAAACATCTGATCTGTTTAGATATTCAACCCAGGCTGAATTTCAATACCAATTAGACAACCATTGGGCCGCTGCTTTTACCTATGATTATGCCTTCTATCCGACTCGTGATCATTATTTGTTTACCAATCCTCAACATCAAATGAAAGTTGGGGTTATATACAGAATACTATGAAACATTGGATGGTTATATCAAGTTTGATTTTGAGTATTGCCAGCTGTACTAAAATTGACGTAGATGAAGATTTACCAGGTTGGCAAACACTCCAGCCGCATAAAATGGAAACGGCCTTAGATCGTGTGAATATCAATGCGGATCCTTTAAGAATTGAGGATATGATGCGGAGATATAATCAGGATATTTTGGTTCCGGCCGATGTAGAATATTATGATGGACATGGACAGCTCTTATTTCAAAAGAAAGGAAACATGGAAATCAAAGGAGCTGGTTCTGCAGCTGCAGAGATGAAACCTTTGGGAATCACATTTGACACGCCTTTTCATAATGGTTCCTTAAAAGTAATTACTCCACATATCGTAGCTCCTTCAGATCATTTAGACTTTATTCAAAACATTCGCTTAAGGAATTCAGGACAGGATGTTGGTATTACGATGTTGAAAGATTTGGCATATTCAGAGTTTGCATTGCGTGCCGGAATGGATTTAGAACTTAAATATGGTAAACCACTGCATGTTTTTATCAATGGAGAATACTACGGACTTCATAATATCAGAACTGAAAATGATAGAATGGCTTTAGCACATATGCTACAAACGGATACCAGTTCTATTACCATGATTAAAATGGATGACTCGAATAAGAACCTGGAATACCGTGAAGGTGATTTGGCTTTGGCAGAATCTCTTATTCAGGCGATCAAGAATGAAGATGCGGCCACATTGGAAAGACTTTTAGATATCGATAACTTTTTGGATTATATCATTTTTGAAGATTATGCCGGCAACATTGACTGGCCACATAATAATGCGCGTGCCTATAGTATAAACGGGGGCAAATTTAGGTTCTTATTGTACGATTTAGATTTAGCCGCATTTAGAACCAAAAATCCCATTTTACCTGAAATGGAATATAAAGATGATCATATCTCCGAAATACTTCAGACACTTTTAGAAGAAAATCCAGCATTTGAAGCCAGGCTTCATGAGCGTCAGGAAATGTGGTACCGCGCTTTTTCACCTGAACTTTTTAATTCTGTGGTGGATGATCTTGCAGATCAAATAGATACGGATATAGAATATTTAATAGCCAAAAGAGGATTTCCTCAAAGTACTTTACAGTGGAGATTAAATCTCGAACAACTCAAACGGGATTTTGAGCGTACGGACCACTTCAATAGAAAAAAGTACAAATTGAACTAAGAACTTAAAAATGGAAAACAATAAACAAAAGAAACTAAAACTTCATGTGATTGAACAATACATGGAAAACTCAGATATGATCTTGTATCATAATTTGAATTTCGTGGATCGGATTGTAGACAATCTTAAAGAGATTTGTGATTTTGAAGACCTTTCAGCGCATGACTGTATGATTTTAGAGAGTTCGCTTTACCTCTATACCTACACATTTAATCAATTAAAACTTACCAAGGTTTCGAAAAACGCATTACAAATTGAATTCATAGATGTATTAGGTCAAATTGGTCCGGGTTTACTGGAAAACGCAAAATATACGCAGAATGAAATTGATGTTATCCTCCACATTTTATCCAAGATTTTTGATCGCGACTTTGACGATAAGGAGCGCTTAAATATTGCGGTTAAAGATGCTTTGATTATGGATTTCCTTGGAAAACACGGAAAAGAACATCTGGAGGCGTATTACAAGGAATCTTTGCTAAAAGACGTGCCGATCAGTATCAAAAAGTTCTACGATTACATGATTGAGTATTTGTCTAAATACAAGGCTAATAGTGAGTTTTCCAGATTAAAAATCCAACCGAAGATTGCGACTTTGATTTTAAGTTTAGAGAAAGAACAAAACAAAATCTATCGAAAAAAAGAGATTGTTCTTAAAAAGGAACTAGGGATCAATGACAATGAACTTAAGGAGCTTCGGAAAAATCTAAAATCTATCAAGGGTAGAGATTCCAGAGGAATTCAAACCTTGTTTAGAACCACATCTAAAAACCACTATACTTTGAACGAAATGGTGGATCGTAAGGCCAATATTATGATTACGGTCAATTCTATCATTTTAACGGTGATTATTGGTGGAGTGATTAGAATTCCTTCTACCGATGTAGCTAGTTTTAATTTACCCATAGCCATGTTGTCATTAGCGAGTTTTCTTTCCGTAGTATTCGCTGTTATTGCCATTGCTCCAAATAAAACGCAAGGACGTTTTACGATGGAAGAAATCAAAAACAAACAAGGTAACCTACTCTATTTTGGAAATTTCCATGACATGACATTCAAGGATTATGAATGGGGTATGCTGCAAAAACTTAACGATAGCGATTATCTATATAGTTCTATGATTAAGGATATTTATTTTCTGGGACAAACACTGGATCGTAAGTATAAATTGATTCGTATATCGCTGGTCACTTTTATTGTGGGACTCACACTCTCTTTCCTGTTATTCTTTATTAATAGTTGTACAGCTTAATGATGAAAAAGTTACTCTTCATATGTTTTATCTGGGCTACCACCCTCTCCGGTTATAGTCAGGAAACAGAATCGAAATCTGCGGATAATGAGGTTTGGGTAGGATTTACGCTTAAAAAACAAGTGTCTGACCGTGTTACGTTAAGTTTAGATCAACAGACGCGAACCATGGACAATTTGGAAGGGATTCGTGCTAATTTTTTAGAACTGGGTTTAAAATATGAACTCTCCAAACATTTTACGGTTAAAGGACAGTATCGATATACCATTCGAAACAACATGAAAAATACCGAACGGTTATCGCTGGATTTAACTACCAAATGGAAATATAAACCTGCAAAACTGACATTTAAATATCGTCTTCGTTTTCAAAATGCTGTAGTAGATTATACTGGACAAAACCTGACATTTTTTAGAAATCGTTTTACGCTTCAATATAAAATATCCAAAAAATGGCAGGCTTATACGGAGTATGAAAGCTTTTATAAGTTCAATCAAAAAAATGAGTTTAGAGGAAACCGATACACATTCGGAGCTAAATATCGAATTTCTAAACAGATGAATTTAAATGCATTTTATCAAATTGATCAGGAAATCAATGTTAAAGACCCCATTCGAGAAAACATTTTTGGAATGGTACTTCAATGGGAAATTTAATATCTCACCTTAGATATTGTTAGTGATATATGTCCCGGGAGTTTGATACTTTTGCGTCAGATTAATAGCAAATGCAGAAGAAAGTAAAACTCATTTGGGATTTTCGCGGAGCGGAATCTCTTCCTATAGCAGAACACCATAGGATTCACTTGGACGAATTCATTCAAAAAGAAAAACTTGATCTTCAGGAAACCGGGATTCATAAGATTTCGGCTATGTATACTATTGCCTATATGATGGTTTCTGAAGCTCAAATGATAATGGTAAGAGATGCCCTAAAACCTCACCGAGGTGAATTGATTACATTGAAATAGCATGTTTAAAGAACCCTTACATCTCGTTAAAGACTTTTCTCAATGGTTGATCGATGAAGGAATCCATCCGGATACTGTTGTATATATCCGATTGGCTGCCTTACTGGTGATACTTAGTATTATTATCGCTTTGGTGGATTTCATTGCTAAGAAATTCATCTTACGTATGGCCAATCGCATTTTTACCATGAGTAAAAATAAATGGGATGATATTCTGGCCAACGAAAAGGTTTTTGATAAACTATCGCAACTCTTCCCTGCCCTCATCATCAACTGGACATTAGATTTTGTTTTTGTAGATTTCCCAAAGGCTATCCCGGTTTTATATGATGCTCTTGAAATTTACGTAATCTGGATAATCACCAGAGTTCTTCTGGCCTTTTTTACTGCAGTGGAGCATTATATGGTCACACTGTCAACTTATAAAGATAAACCGATTGAATCTTACATTCAGTTGGCTAAACTAATAACGTATTTCATTTCCGGAATATTTGTAATCTCAGTTCTCATTGGAAAATCACCGCTTTATTTGTTAAGTGCTTTTGGTGCCATGACAGCGGTGGCATTATTGGTTTTTAAAGATACCATTTTGGGTCTGGTGGCAAGCATTCAAATATCTGCCAATGATATGTTACGTGTAAACGACTGGTTGGAGATGAAAAAATATGGTGCTGATGGAAATGTAATTTCTATTACTCTGGCTACGGTTAAAGTTCAAAATTGGGATCATACGATCACCACCATCCCTACTTATGCTTTAGTCTCAGATTCTTTTAAAAACTGGCGAAATATGCAAGATACAGGAGCCAGGCGAATCAAACGCTACGTATACATTCGTCCAAAATCCGTTCGTTTTGTGGATGATCACTTGTTGAATGAGTTCAAACAATTTCAACTTTTGACGCCTTATTTAGACCATCGACAGAAAGAGATTGAGTTGCACAATGAAAATATTCATGCAGATAAATCCAAATCGGTAAACGGAAGAAATCTGACCAATATTGGTGTCTTCAGAAAGTATGTGGAACTATATTTAAGAAACCATTCGGAAGTGCAACAAAATCTGACATTGATGATTCGTCAATTACAACCCGACCAGTATGGTGTGCCTTTAGAAATTTACTGTTTTGCCAATACTACGGAGTGGGTTCCATATGAAGGAATACAATCGGATATTATGGATCATATACTGGCCAGTGCATCTTCATTTGGGTTAGAAATCTATGAATTAAATGGTGTTTCAGCTTGATGTCGGTATTGATTTGGGGTTTGTCCTACCCATCGCTTAAACGATCGAATAAACGCACTCGCATCCGCATACCCCAATAAATCAGCAACTTCATTGATATGCAGTTCGGGTTTTCCTAAATAATCAAGAGCAAATTCTCTTCGCAATTGATCAATGACTTCAGAGTAGGTCACTCCTTCTCTATTTAGTTTTCTTTGTAAAGTTCGACTACTGACATTTAAATGTCCCGAAACTTGAGAAATCCCAGGGAATTGTGGTTGCATTAATTGAATTACCGCCCTTTTTACAATAGATGAAAATTGTATTTCATGCGCCAATTGTTGTGATCTTTTTTGGGCATGAGCAACCAATATGCGTAGTAAATCATAATCTGAGGTTATAATTTTTTCCTCCACATGTCTGGTATCTAATAACATCGCAATTTCAGATTGTTCAAATTTAACCGGACATTGAAATACGCGCTGATATTCAGATACATTATTGGGCCTGGTCCAGGGTAATCGAACTTCAATAGGATGGTATTTGTGGTGGGTCAATGATTGGAATTCTTTGACTGTAAATGCCAGAACACCATCAGCAGTATGTTGTATAGCTATATCTGATTTCCATTCTTTACCTGGGGTGTATGTGACTTTATAATTCGTTTTTCCCGCGTGCAACTGGCTGGGCAATGCGCTACATCCTAGATTAGCAAATTCGCAACAATAGACCAAGGCTTGTTTAATGGTTTCACTTGTTTGGGTAATTTGTCCAATCAAACCCGCTGCCGATAGATTTAAATGCTCACCTGCGTGAAGACCAAAAAATGGGTCCTCCATTTGTTTTACAATCTCTTCAATTACACGGTTGTACGATTCATTACTTAAAGAGGTGTTTTCACTACAAAGCTCACTTTCTGAATATGAAGTGAGTTGTAATAATTGATCTTTAGAAACCCCTGATTCTGATGCAAACTGAATCAGATTTAAAACAAATCTACCGGTAAATGCCATGACTCAAAAATACATCAATTTACAAATGGCACGAAATGACAATCGGTTGACATGTATTGCTAACACATAAGTAGTGGTATCCAGGTAGGTTTGCAGTATCAAAATATGTATTATGAAAACTATTGAAACACAAATTACTATTCCCGCTTCTATTTCTCAGGTTTGGTCCGTTTTAATGGATCACAAAAGTTATTCGGATTGGAACCCTTTTATTTCGAAAATTGCCGGAGAAACCACTCCCGGAAATGCATTAGATGTCACCATTCTACCTGAAATCGATCGTCCCATGCATTTCAAGCCTATCGTGCTATTAAATGATTTGGAACAAGAGTTTAGATGGAAAGGCAAACTGTGGATAAAAGGAGTCTTTGATGGAGAACATTACTTTATCTTAAAATCCAAAGGAAACCAAACACTACTTACTCATGGAGAACATTTTTCAGGTATCCTATCCGGTTTGTTGTTTCAAATGATTGGAAAAAACACTGAACAGGGATTTAAGGCTATGAATCAAGCTTTATATAACGAAGTTTTAAAACGTAAGTCATGAAATTAAATACCCGATTAAAATACACCGTTGCTACTAATTCCATTTTTACTTTAACAAGTAGCTTGAGCTTTATTCTATTCTCATCTGATCTAGCTCAGATCTTCTACGTTGAAGCTTTTATAATAGAAAGTATTGGGTTTGGATTATTGTTGTTTTTGCTTCAATTGCTTATGTTTCTAAGAAATAAAAATCGCTGGATTAAAATACAATGGATTATTTTTCAGGATCTAGCGTGGGTAGTTTCTAGTTTGATTCTTGTGGTATGGAACCCCATGGACTTTTCAATTCTTGCACAACTTATTATTATATCTATTGCGTTGATTGTGATGTTGTTTGCCGTATTGCAATGGAGATATAGTCGTTATTGAGTATAAAAGAAATCGATTCTGTACGATATGCTGTAAAACAAGAACACTCCATGCCAGGCACAGAGTGTTCTCTTCTAGTAATGAAAACCACACACACATTACTATTCCTTTATATCCCTAAGGATATGTATACTTGTTTTCACAAATGATGTAGAACCTGTGTTTGTAGTTACTTAATGCTATGATTAAGAGGGTTTCATTAAAATGAATTATTCACAAAACATTCGGTGATTTTACATTATTGGTGAGTTTGATTTTCGGTTTACCGGGACAAATTTGAGGATTATCCATTTATGCTAATAGGGTAATTTTACATGTATCATAGAAATAGGTATAATTACCTATGTGATATAAAACCAATAAGTTAATTCAATATATAACGGTCCGGAATTCGAATAATGTACCCATTTACAAATTGAAATGCGACCTCAATATCCTGATGAACTAGCCGAATATGAAATTCAGAAGAATAAGCTTTATCATTAGTCGGAAACCAATCCTTTATATTTTTATTGATGCATATAAACAAACCATGCTCATCTCCTAAAGCACAAAAACGATCAAACCCTCCATCATAAATTTCCAAAGGAACATGATCCGTAATTTGTGAATAGATGTTTTTGATATTATCTGTAGGAATCCCAATTTCCGATATCTCCAATAGTGCGTTGGAATCAAAGGTTTTTTCCGACCCGTTATTTAAGGTTTTACGTGCGATAAATTCAACAATGTTTTGATCCTCGTCATAAAAGTAAATGGCTCTTGCATTCCAATCATTAAAATCCTGAATTTCACAACTTTCATCTTTTAAGATGTCTACACGAGCCTTGAGCCATTGTAAAGCCGCTTTTTCTTGATTTGCGGGTATGTTTATGGCATAATGATATGGAGTTGCATCAGGTTTATATTCTAAATGTAGTAGCGAACGACCCAGCTTAAATGAAACGGATGTGAGAGACTGATGGATGAGTTGAAGTTCCAGTACTTCTTTATAAAACTGCTTTTGTTTTTGAAGTTGAGATGTATATAATGTGAGCTCTTGAATTTCCATGGAATTAAATTTTATTTTCAAATTTAATAATCAATAAAATTAATTTATATCAATAAGCTGCAATATTTCGTAATACATGTATTGAAAAATTTTAGCCACCTCAGGTTTTTGAGAAGTTGGCTTCCTGTAATCACGTGAAATTCCCTTATGTCTATAGTATTTCCCTATGAGCCTAATTTTGTGATTATAGTTTTGATACCTTTCCGGTATTAAATGACCATTAGCTGATTCAATAAAAATACACGAAGTATCTTGTACGATGTCAACACTTTCACTTTCAATTGGTAACCAATTGGCACACGCGCAAGCCCATGCGATATAACTTACTTCTATTGTATCAAAGTGATCTTCTGTGACGTAAGAATAGTCCAGAAATGTAATTGGCCCCTCTTCTCTATTGGAGTTTAAGTAGTAAACCACACCTGTAATTATCAAACATAACAAAATCAATAACTTACGCATACCTTTAGATTTATTTCATTTTCATAAACAAAATAGGCGCAATGCTAGGTTCAATTAAATCTGTCTTTAGATTTATGATCTCACCTTTTTCATTCCATTCAAATTCAAACCGATATTCTTCACCATATTCTTTATAATAAGTAGTGAAATGCTTTTGATTTTTTGGGTTTAAAGGGTGTTTCATATCTCCAATTCCGAAGAATAATGCTCCCTTTTCTAGAAAAATGTGAATATCGCCAAATCCCTCGTGATGATATACTCCTGTATATTTTTTCTTATTTTTTATTTTATACAGGTTTTGAGCTTGTGTCATCGCCTCATAATTAATGGATGGAGTTGCTCTTCTTAGGTTATTCCAATCACTCAGAGGCTTTTCGTTATACATATCCATTAAATATAACATCATGTTAAAACAAAAACTATTGATAACCATACCTTCATTTGCTACCATAATAAAAGAAATATCATCATCAGGTAACAGTACAATTAAGGTTTGATGTCCAATATTATCACCATGATGCAATACGACCTTGGTACCATAGTAATCATAAACATACCAGCCAAAACCATAGCTGATATTGGAAAAACCAGGATAAGGCTCTTCATATCCTACCAGAAAATGACCTGTTTGTGTGTATTCAATCCAATCTGGATTTAAAATAGTGGAATCTCCCTTTTGCAAAAAAGTACACCATTTTTGTAAATCTCTAATACTGGAAAACATATTACCCATTCCAGATACACGGTACAGGGATTTTACCAAATCCATGGAAACTTTCTCGGTTTGTTGATATCCAAAGGATTTATTCGGAGATTTAAGGTACTTATCCAAATCGCAATGCGTATCTGTCATTTTCAATGGATTCAGGATATGATTTTGCAGTTGAACTTCCCATTTTTGTTGGTTTAATTGCTCCAATAAATATGCGCCCAGGATATATTGATTATTTCCATATTGGAAAGCCGTTCTAAAACTTGTGCTGGTTTCCAGGTATTTTAACTTTTTAAATACTGCTTCATTCGGATTAGACTCATTCTTGGGTAATCCGAAATAGGTCAGATCGTATCTCGGTATGCCCCATCTATGAGTTAGTAAATCAGTAAGTGTTAATTCTTTGGTTATAAACTCTGATTTTAATTCCAGCTCTGGAAGATATTGCTTTAACGGACTATCAAAGTCAATACGTTCTTGTTGCGCTTCATATGCGAGTAACAAAGCATTAAAGGCTTTCGTATTCGAACTGATTGGGAATATGGTAGAATCATTGATAGTACTTCCTGTACCAGCATCATTTATTCCAAATGCGGATTGATATATGACCGTATCCGATCGCATGATGGAAATAAAAGCTCCAGATGTATTGGTTTTACCAAGAGTAATTTCTCCTAAGCTATCTATCTTATTTGAAGTAAATTGCGACCAAACCAATTGAATGGTACAACTTAAAATGAGAGCTAAGGGATATTTTATGCGCATATCTTATGATTTGATAATTTCTGATGCTGTGGCGACTTCTATGTATCCCTGAGTTGGAATCATATTTCTCCAAATCCAGTTATAGTGTGCAATCACTTTTTGCGCTGGAATATGTGGACGTTCACCTGTTGTGTGACCATCTTCAACTACAGTAACCATATAATCTTTCGTAAGTGCTGATTGTACTGAGGATTCTACGCAAAAATCAGTGGCGCATCCGGTAATATATAGATGATTTATGGATTTAGATTGTAAAACATCATGCAGGTATGATTGATAAAAGACATCATTGGCATATTTATCAATTCTTAAGTCGGTCGTAGAAAAGTCTATCTCGTCTAAAATCTCCCACCGTTTTGTATGCGGTATAAAATCATCAAATCGCGTCCCATCATGCTGAATATGAACCACAGGGTCATTGTTTTTGCGAAACATTTTGGAGATTTGATTGATTCTACGCACTACCCCTTCGGTATCATATCTAGGCGTTTCCGGAACAAAAGACCCTTTTTGCATATCAATGATCAACAAGGCTTTTCTGGTATCTTTCATAGCATCCTATTCTCCTACATATTCTACCGCAGCCTGTGCAAATCTCAACCATTCATCTTTATAATCGTATGGCACCTGTACCCATTCTTTCATAGGTCTTTTTTTTCCTGAAGGATCAAATAATTCCGAGCCATCCAGACTTAGCGCTTCTGCATGCATTTCATTGGTCAATTTGAAGACCATACAGTCATTGAAAAAGCTGACAAATGCCTTTTTCCCAATTTTAAAACAGGGCTTTCCAAACATCTGACTCTTAATGCTATCCTTAATTTGCGAGCCTGTACTATAAAATAATTCCTCTGCTTCGGTCATAATCGTTTAACTGGTAAGTTCTCATCAAATATAACTCAAGCATATTTTGTATTGTCTAAGTCTTAATAATTCTTCCCTTTAATTTATAAACACCATTCTGTAGTTTTTTTAACCCGCTGTAAACGGCATATCCTATGATCATCAACATACCGATGTCATATGACAAATCCGCGATATTAAAAACGCCTATTCGTAACAATTCGTAGCTTCCTTCTACGTAAATAAAGTCAATGACTTTGTAAGGCTCATAAAAATAATTCAGTCCATTTCCAATTCCGGTAGCAATGATAAAAGCGAGCGCCCATTTTAAAATGGACACTTTTACCTCTAAGAAAATAACAATCATGAATAGAGATACGCTTATTTTGGTAATCAATGTGGCGGTTCTAATATCTATTTCGCTATGAGAAAATGCGTTTACCCCTTCTAAAAGAAAGGCTACTCCAAAAAACAATAACACTCCTCCTATCCTCTTCAAACTCGATTTCATATCCAAACGAGATATCCCAACAACGTAGATACATAGGATCAAAATCACGGAAGATATTTGTAATGTAGCCTGCACCGGATTAGCATCTTGAAGAACTGCAATGGCTTGCCCGCTTAGGTATTCTTCATTATATGTTAAATAAAACATCACTTTTTGACCCAGAACGCTGACATCCTCTTGATAAGGTAAAGCACTTAAAGCCCATAGTTTAGATATAAAGTCAAGGAGTACTATTACAAGAATGAGTAAAATATAGGGTGCATTTTTTTTAATCATATTATTGGTTCGAGGGTTTCGAAAATATAGATCTTCAATATCTGATCAAAACTCAGGTGGTAAATTGTGATTTATTTAAGAATTAAAAACTACTTGATCCAACTCTGAGCTACCGCATATTTAGATAACCAAATAGCAAATGCACCAGTTGCGATTAACAATACCGTCATGATATACACCCATTCTCCTCCAGTATCCATCTGAGTAGCAATACTTACACTATGTCCCATCTGAACAACGATACCAATTAACGACAAGATAAAAGCCTGAACAGCTATTTTCCTTTTAATTAATAAAGCAAGACTACCTAGTGTGCCACCAAATACCGCTATGGCAAATGCCATCTGTACCCACTCCGGAAAATCAGCGTACAATATTCTTTGATTTTCAGGCATTTTCTCCAATGTTTCAGTGGTAATAGTCATATGCTGAACGTAGTTGAGAATCCCCATCAAATTCCAGATTAACAGAATTGATGAGACGATCCAATACCAAATTGGTGTTTTTTCTTTTTCTGCTCCCATTTTATTTGAATTTAGATTGATTGTTATTCAAATCTACAATTCTGAGGTGAAACATTTACGATTTCAATGTTGTTTTAAAAGACGATTTATTTTGATCAGATCTGTGACATGCGTATAAATGACTAGTGGCACAATGATCGATGGAAGTAATACAAAAGGGAAATATGTTAAAGCCTTATTGGGCTGATCTAAAGCAAACATTTGAATAGGTAATTCGGCTGATAAAATTCCATTTGTCATGATAAAAAGAATAAGTATTAACCCAACAACATTCCATATTCTTAAAACTTTAAGTGAAAGATTGCCTTTTATGTACAACCAACCTATAACAGGTGCAGTAATACCCATGACAATGTCGAAATTTCGACCTTCAAAAGTCATTAATTCTGGAATAGTACCATGAATATACAACTGCCATAACACAATTTCCATAGGTAAACGAACCATATGTAGAAATGGGCTTATATTTAGATTTCGTTGAGAGATCACCCTTCTTTTATTTAGAGTCGTAAACTCCCATATCAACCATATCGCAGATGGTATTAAAACGAGTGCAAACCGTGGTGGAATGGAATTGGTTATTTGATAAAACGCTTCAAATGCCAATACGCTTTGAATTGAAGACCAAACTATTAAACCTATCAAAACACCTCTAAGGTTTGGATTAGATAGTGCAAATATTACAATAGTAAAAAGCCAGGATATCAGGAACAAAATGTTAATCCAGTTTGGTAAATCCGGTATCATAGGAATCATTTTAGACGGTCAAATCTAAAGGGTGTTACTCAAATAAAACTTGTCAAATGACAAGAAAAGATTACTTCTGGGTGAGCTCTTTACGGATGCGACTTAAGGAGGTGTCTGTGATGCCCAAATAGGTCGCAATATGTTTGAGCGAGGCGTTTTGAATAATTTCCGGATACTCCTGAGTAAAATGAACATAACGCTCTTTAGCAGAATCGGATATCATGGAAAGATTATGTTGCTTTAGTTTGAAATAGCATTGTGTTAAACGAGCTCTACCCGCTTCCCGAAAACCTCTTATTTCATGGAACAACTCTTGAAATTTGTCATACGTTATTTCCCAACAGATAGAATCTGTAGAGGTCACAAAGTTTTCTTGCGTAGTAGTTTTCATCATAAAAGATGCCCAATCAATAATGATATCTTTAGGTAAGAAGAACTGGGTGGTAACCTCATTCCCTTTGTAATCTATGCCAAATGAACGAACAAATCCACTTTCCAAAAAGAAATATTTATTCACGTAAGACCCCTCTTTAAATAGATACGTCCCTTTTTTGAACACAACTCTGGTAAAAGCTTTATTCACACGTTCAGTTTCTTCTGCAGAAAGTACAGCATCTGCAAAAAAGCGCTGAATTGTAAAATGCGAATGACTATACACCACGAATAATATCAATCATCCCCCATACACCTATACCTACACAAGCCAAATAAGCAAATGCTTCGTTTGGGTATGCTTGTGCTACTCCTGTTTTTATGAGGATTGCAATGATCATTGAGGCAGTTATTCCTATAATACCTCTAAGCCTGATTTTACTGATGGACGTCATCATAATTGAAATGGATTGGATGACGTAAAAATAATTAATGTCTTTCAGATCGATATCTGTTCGTTAAAAGCATCTGCAGCTTGATATTGCAGATGCTTGACTTTAACTAGTTTACTTCTTCAAATTTACCCTGAAAGAAACGCAAATCTTCCGGCTCATATACAAAGTCTAATCCTTTTATGGACTCACGTTTTTTATATAGTTTAATAATTCCATCAGCTACCACATCCATATGGGCATTGGTATACGCACGTCTTGGAATAGTTAATCGAACCAATTCTAATGATGGTCTGTAGTTTTCTCCTGTTTTCTTATTTCGACCACTGGAGACATTTCCTCTTTCCATGGCACGAATTCCGGATTCTACAAAGAGTGCAGCAGCCAATGCCTGGGCCGGATAATTATCCTGATCAATATGCGGTAAGAATCGTTTTGCATCAATAAATACGGCATGTGTTCCGATAGGCTCCACAATTGGAATTCCAGCCTCCAGAAGTTTCTTTCCTAAATACTGAGTCTGTTCTACTCTGGATTTGATGTAGTTAAAATCGGTCATTTCCATAACTCCTTCTGCATGCATGGCCATATCTCCGGCAGACATTCCACCATTGGTTTTGGTTCCTTCATAAATACGTAGCATGGAAAGTGCTTTTTTATAGAAACTCTCATCGTCTCTAATCCCTAAGAAACCTCCGATGTTTACGAGATAATCCTTTTTACTGGATACCGTACAACCATCGCCATAGCTAAACATTTCATGCAAAATTTCTTTTACCGAAGCGTTGGTATATCGGTCATCTTTTTTCTTAATCATATAGGCATTTTCAACGGCCCGTGTAGCATCAAACATCACAGGAATATCATGTGATTTGCAGAATGCATATACATCACGAATATTATCCATATGTACCGGTTGTCCTCCCGCCAGATTTACGCTAAACTCAAAGCTTACATAAGGAATTGACCCTTCTCCATGTGCGTCCAAAATCTTCTTTATTTTACGAATATCAATATTTCCTTTCCATTGGAAGTTGGACGTAGGATCATGTGCTTCATCACAAATCACGTCAACGAATGTACCTCCGGCTTTTTCCTGATGGAGTTTGGTTGTTGTGAAGTACATATTTCCGGGAACAAAACCATCCCGAATAAGTATTTGAGACATGATATGTTCAGCAGCCCGTCCCTGATGCGTTGGAATGATAAACTTATAACCAGTGATTTCCTTTAAAGAATCTATCAAATCAAAGTAATCCTTACTGGATGCAGGAGTTTCGTCACCTTCGTTGTATAACGACCATTGAGTGATGGTTTGCGCTGTGGTACCTGAATCCGTTAAGAAATCAATAGTTATATCCTTTGAAGGTAGTAAGAAAGTATTGTAACCTACCTCTGCTACGATCCTTTTTCTTTCTTCCGGTGTCGTAATCCCAACATATTCTATAGTCTGAATTCGATGTGCTTCACAGTCAAAATCAAACTTACGAAGATGCGGATTGTTCCATGCGAAAACAGCTTCGTCTTGCCATTCCGGATTATTTCTTAGCTCAAACCAGGATAATGCCTCTTTTTCTTCATAAACCTCCTGAATGGCTCTGGCAATATTGGTTAATTGAGCATTCGTTAAACCCAGTCTGGGAATTTGAATAGGCAAAATAGCAGCATTATGGTACTCTCCCTGGATCACGCCCCGAATCCCTGCTTTTAAATAAATCAATGCCGCTAATGCCTGCGCCTGATTTTCTTTAATCTGAGGTAATATTTTATCAGCTTTTAAATAAACCCCATCGGCTCCTTTAGCATGTGGAATTTCTTTTAAGTGCGTACTTAGGTAATCGACCTGTTGATGAATCCAGTGGGCTTGTGGTTCCAAAATCATTTCTCTGATTCCTACCTGAAACGACTCCATGGCGCGTCCGGCCATCCCCCCATAGGTATGGAGTCCTTCGTATACCACCACTTCGTTCATGTACTTTTCGAACGTACGATAATCATTGGCCGCAATTAAACCGCCAATATTACATCTAGGTCCCTGACTGGCATCTAAAACACATACATCAGCTATTGATGTGATCTGATATACTAACTCAGCGACACTTTTGTAATAGAGCTCAGCATCATTTTCCTGAAGGAATGTTGCCAATTCTGATACATAGGAAATATTAAAAATAAGTTTTACCTGATGCTTTTCTGTTAATGTTTTAATTTCCTTTAAATGTAATATGGATACAGGCTTAAATCCGTCAGCGAAAACATCAATAAAAACATATGAAATATTTAGATCTTCCTGAAGTAATGTTTTAAGCTCATGTAAATCTACATTACCAGTATAAACAGGATCTGACGAAGGTGCTAATGAAATAAATTGTCCATTTTCATTTTTTACGATCAACTCTGGCAAATGAGTATTAGCCAATACTTCCCCTTCATTTCCCACCATAGTTGTAGTGATCAGTTTTAACGCACCTTGTAAATTATGAACCGGACATACATATTTATGTCCAAATGTATCGTTTACCGCATGGGTGAGTTTTTCGAAGTTTCGACTCCCGGCATAGGTCTCATCACCAATTAAACTCCCGGACTCTTGTTCCTGACTTTTGGCACTGGTTCCCTGACTAATCATATCATAAGTGACCTTATCACTACCTATGTTGAAAGTGTTAAAACCGGCTTCTCTCAGTTCTACTTCACGTTGGTAAATAGAAAGAATATTTAGATTCTTTATGGTTTTAATTTTATGTGGCTCCGCTTTCATTTTATATACTTTTAATGTGTAAAATCATGGTTATTAAGAATATCAAAATTAGAGATCTAGCAGATCTTAATGATCAATTTGTCGGTAAATCATAAAAAATCAGACATTATAACTATATATGTAAATAATAAAATGCATTATGTATTTTTACAGAATAGATTAGATTGAAAATCAGAACAAACTCATTTTATGGATCAAACTGATATAAGAATACTGGACTTATTGCAAGAAAATGCGAAGATTACACATAAGGAGATTGCCGAACGATTAAATCTTTCGAGAACGCCAATATTTGATAGAATTAAAAAGATGGAGCGTAAAGGTATCATTCAGAAATATGTTACCGTTTTAAATCGTAAAAAGATTCAAAAGGACCTTATCGTTTTATGTTCAGTATCGCTAAAGGAACATGGTATTGAACCTGTGTCAGAATTTCAGAAAGCGGTTCATAATTTTTCCCAAGTGATGGAATGTTATCACGTAGGTGGGAATTATGATTTCTTTTTAAAAGTTATTGTACAAAATGTAGATGAATATCAGACGTTTGTCTTACATCACCTATCTCAGATTAAAAATATAGCCAATGTTCAAAGTGCCTTTGTCATTGGAGAGCTAAAACATAATCTATCTTATGATCTGAGTTCTCAGAGTCTCACGAGTTAATCTCCTGATTAATGGGAATTCAGCCAATCCAGTGCAATGGTCCATACGGCATCATTTTGACGTTTGAAAAACTTCATATGTCCAATATAACTTAGACCATATTCTGAGGGGATTATACGCAGTCGTTTTGATTTTATATGTGGATAAACCTGAATCATTTCTTCCACATTTTTGTCGTTTGCAATATAATCATCTGATGAATTTACCCAATATGAGGGTAAATCCACTTCATTATATGCATGTGTTTTAATGCGTTTATCTAAATCCATTTGAATATACCCGCTTCCATTGCACCATCTTCTCCATTCTTCGGCAACTCCTTTAGGCAAAGGTGCGCCCATTCTTAGCCAATGGGTCTTGGTGAATCCAAATAAACTATTGCTTAATGGAATAAAAACATTCATAAAGAATCTGGCTTTCCATGAAAATGGGACTCTCATATGTTTTATGCTACCTGAAGAACATGCGTAGTTGAAGACAGACGATAAATCACTCCAGTTAGACATCAAACCTACCAATTGACCTCCGGCACTATGTCCAACAAGATGGTAATTGACCTCAGGTACAAGACTCTTTAATTTGTTTAGCACAGCCGGCATATCAGTCATTCCCCAATCGATAATATGAACATCACAAAATCGGAGATCTTCCAAAAGTGAATCTCCAATTCCTTGATTATCGTAAGTTATTACAGCATATTGATTTTGCGCGAGATATCTAGCAAAATTAGCATAATATTTACGCTTAATTCCGGTTGCGGGTGCGATCATTACCGCGCCTAGAATATTTTCTTTAGGACTAAAAAAAGTGGTTTGAATTCCAGATTTTTCGGTCAACTGTATCCTTATTTCTTTTTCAAACCAATCCATTACACCAATTTCTCAATTTCATAACTTATCCACTGACCTTCCTGTTTGATTTGATCAAATGCGACCCAATACTTCGGATATGGTACACTATTCACTGTCCAATATCCATGTTTTTTCTTTTTCTTTTGTAAATATTCCAGAGCCAATTGACATCTAGGGTCATCTAATTTTCGATTTTCCTTTAGCAACCTTAAAATTTCGATAATATTGGTTTTATAAGAAAATGGAAATGTCAATTTCGTGAGATAAGGTGTAATCGGTTGTGCTATTGATTTTCGCAAATAGACTTGATGATCGAGGATATATTCTAAACCTCTGGACAGTTTATATGAAACATTTAAATCACTAAACTCTTTGTGTTGATTGACTAGCGACAAAACTTGCATGGACTTTACAACCCCAACATAACAAGGTGTTGATTTCATACATCCACCATATTTTTTTATACTTTCCCCATCCCACAAACAAGCCGCTCCTCTGGATACATTCTGATATTTGATAATCCATTCCACTCCAGCATTAATATGCGCACGGTTTGGGAAGTTTAGTCTCATCAAAACATAGGTAATCATTGCGTTATAACACGCCAAAATATCATTGGATTTCCCACTTAATGAAAATCCATCACCACAGAATGTTGTATTTGCTAATTGATCCCGCCATTTTTGAATTTTTTCATATTGATCAGCAAATGGGATTTCTATAAGCTCAAGCAAACGATGAAGAAGATTTAAGGAATTTAACTCAAACTCTTCCTGTAATTGATAAAATAATATAGAATCGTCTAAATACCCTTTTGCTTCTGCAAATGTCGTAATCTGCTGTTGGTCAAACTTTTTTTTAAGAGCTAAAGCGGTATCCATTTATTCTTCTTTCAGATAATCAAAGATAAACTAAAGATGGATTGAATAGATAAAAGAGAGGCGTTAAAGCCTCTCTTTATTGGTGTCTTTAAAATTAAAAACACGTTCAATGATGAGTATCAATAGTACGCTCACTCCAAATAGAGGCAGCAGTATACTCAATAACCCAATTAAGACCATAATCCCAACACCTACATTGTAATGGTCTGGTGTTGCAGGAATTCCCCAACTATTTTTTCTTTTTCGTTGGAGGTATGACCATAATGCCGTGATACTAATAAGCAACAATCCAAAAGCGGTAGCTAAAACCAGAATCCAATTCCATGTACCAAATTGTCCCTGATGAAATGCCATAATCCATAATCTAGCTTGCATTAAGGCTCCCACATCATCCCAGGTTCCACTGTATAATTCTTTACCGGAATATTGGTCGTAATGTAACCTTTGCATGGTTTCTACATCAGGTGTTTGATTGGATATGCTGTAAATTCCATCCGGTTTTTGAGGTATATGAATACTCACCTCCCCTTTTAAATTTAGATACTGTGCTTTGGTGACCATACGATCTAGTGGAATAGGTTTTCCATGTTCTTCGGATTTAAAAACAAAGCCTTTCCACTGTTTTGACAAGCCGGTATTGGTTTGATCATGCACCCACTTATATCCACCACCCCAAACATCTGTCCAGGGTAGTCCACCTGCAAGTAACATCAATAAAAGAATAGAAAACCAAAAACCGGATACCGCATGTAGATCTCTAAACAAAATTCGTTTAGAAAGATGTGTTCGAACAGTAAAAAGCCCCTTTAAACCTTTATCGCGTGGCCAAAACAGATATATACCAGTAATGATTAAAACAATCATCCAACAAGCAATAAGTTCAACCACTTTTGTTCCGTATGCACCTAAAAGTAGTTCTCCATGCAGTTTTCTAACTTTATGCATATCGGTTTCGTTCACTTGAATTTTGCCGTTAACATGCCCAGTATAGGGATCGATAAAAATGCTGGATTTGTGTGAGAATCTCCCTGAAACGAATTCTGTAGCCTCATTCCTCCGATCAGGCAGAATCATAGCATTAATTTTTTTGTCCCAATTTGCCTGTGCAATTTCTAATTGTTCCTGAAAACTTAATGGATTTTCTCCAACTTGAACTTGCTTTATCTCTGTTCTTTCCGTTTTTTCATAATCCTCTTTAAATAGATAAATGATTCCGGTAACGGACAGTAAGATGATAATGGGTGAACTGATAATACCACCTAAAAAGTGCCATTTCCATATCCAACTATATACGTTTTTATTCATTTTCATTAAAATTTAATAGGAGATCACTTAATACGTTAAGTGATCTCCATGAATAATTCGTTTAGTTTTTATTTTGTTGGAACTTATAGGCAATTCCAAAATTGAAGTTTCTTGGTTTACCGAGTGAATACGAATCTCCCCATCGGCTTGATCTTGCCACTGTAGCATAAAGCTCATCGGCTGCATTGATCACATTCACCCATACCTCAAAAGCATTCCATCTGTAACCTGCGCGAACATTTAGAATATCGTGACCTTTATAGGTTTTGGTATTTTGCTGATCCATATAGTATTTATCAATATGTTGCCATTCCAAACTAATTCTAAAACCATCTAAATATTGTGGTATATATGTGATTTGCGCATTTGCAATCCATTCCGGTGCTTGTGGCATTCTATTTCCTGATAAATCATTTCCGGATTCATCAAACTCAATAAACTTATGTAGGGCATTGGTTCCGCTAATTCTAAATTTCACTTCTTTATGCACCATAACATTTAATCCATATTCAACTCCCTGATGTAGTGTTTTTCCTGCATTCTGTCTAATGGTAGATCCGTCATCCTGTAAAACGGAAATGATCTCGTTTTCTCCCATCATTCGGTATAAACTCACGTCTAGTTTCGCCTTTTTCTTTGCAAAGCCAATCCAGCCCCCTACTTCATAGTTATCATAATAAACCGGTTTCAATGTTGGAATTTCATTACCTCTGTATAACTCCGAAACCTGTGGGGGTACAAATCCCTGACTATAATTCGCATACACTCCTCTATTATTCTTTAAATCATAAGTTATACCTACTTTAGGAGTAAACTGACTGAAGGTATTTTTTCCATCCAATACAGCAGTATATGCATTGGCTCCCAAATGATTATCAAAATTATAATTGAACTGATCAAACCTTAAGGCACCAATGATATTTAAGCCTTCTATGGGCTCCACTTTAAACTGTGCATACGCTGCCACGTTTAGCAATTTTGCAGTATAATCTGCCAACATACTATCGGTCTTTGTAAAGGACTCGTAGATTCCATCATCATTTTTATAAATACTGATGTAACCTGCTTCATAAGTATTAGGGCTATAATCCATGCTTCCACCCGCGATTAAACTACTGTTTAACCACTTAAAGTCTTGCTTATGCTGTGCGACTAATCCATAACTTTGAAAACTGTTATCATTTTGCTCTCCGTGTGCCAAATTAGGATCTCCTTTAGGAATCCATGGCTTAAAATCATCTTTTACCCGATAAGATGGCGTTTGCTTTACCGAGTTATTTCTATAATAGCCAGTAACCGTTGTTTTGGCATATTGATTCCAATAGTGATTTAAAGCCAATTTAGTTCTGTATGCATTTACTTGTCTATTTGTAAAAGTTTGATTGGATTCATAATTCTGACTAAAAAAATCATTGCTATCTAATGAACCTGTCATATCAGAATAGTAATCAATTAATGAATTACTCCATACCAATTCCGTTTTTTCTGAAACCGCATAGTGTGCAGACAAACTCAAAGCTAATTTGTTAAAGTCCGAATGCTTAATAATACCATTTTTTTGATCCGCATAATATCCTGATACTCTAACTCCCAACTTATTACTAAATGTATTGGAACCATAAAAATCTGCTCTTTTGTAACCAATATCATTTCCCTGTAAACTCAAACCTCCAGTGGCTTGTGTTGAAGGCTTTTTGCTGATGAAATTTACTGCTCCACCAATAGCCTCACTTCCATACATACTGGATGCAGGACCTCTGATTATTTCTATTCGGTTGGTGTTGGCCATGTTGATTTCCAGCAACGCATTGTGATTAAATACACCTGATGTACGAATTGGAATTCCATCTTCTAAATACAAATAGGAAGCTCCAAAATCAATGGGTCTTCGAATACTCATGGTATGTTGTTCATTCCCCAGGTCAACCATGTTTACCCCTGGAGTCTGATTCAATACCTGATCAATGGTAGTAGGTTTATTTTCTTCAATGGTCTTTGAAGACACTGATGATATGGCAATTGGAGCTTCCGTTCTTCGTTCCTGCTCTCTATTAGCACTCACCACGACTTCATCTAATGACATGGATACAGCAGATAGTTGAATTTGCATATTGGATCGAGCTAAAACGGTTACCTTCCCATAACCAATGTATGAGATCGTGATAGAATCTACATTTTCATGCGCATCGATTTTAAATTGACCTAAAAAATCGGTCGTAGTGCCTACTTTTTTGTTTACGTTGTAGACAGAAACGTACGGTAATGCTTCTCCTGTATGTTTATCGGAAATCGTACCGTGTATTTGAGTTTGTGCAATAGTGTTTGCGTATGCCCATAGCAATGCTGAGCATAAGAATAAATATTTCATTTTTAAATAATTCTTACGTTAAATTCGGGCTGTTTGATATTCCGGAATAACAGATATCAGGCCTCGGCTATATGCACAGTTCTTTTTTACACAAACCATGTATTCATTGGTTTAGTTAGAACGTATAACATATAGCATTTATCCATTATCCAGAATACCGGATCATAGCCCCGGAGCTGTGATCAGCTCCATAATAAATGTGAAAGATTATTTCATATGAACCTACTTCATTAAGAAATGTGCGCACCAATTCATATGAATTATACGTTATATGAAATAATAAGAAATGGGATTAGGAAATTTGTGGTGGGTGGAAAATTTGTTGTAAATATTGAAAGGAGTAAAAAACTTTATACATCCCCCATTTTTTACGTTTCATTTTGAGTTTCTGATTTGGGTCTCTTTTAAAGGTATAATCGTTTAAAAATAAAACTTCGTTTTTCTCATTTGAATTAACCGGAACTTGCTTATTCTCCTTATCTTCTTGTTCTTTCAATTGAGTAGATAAATAACACTTTCCACCACAACCAGATTTAGGTTCATCTTTATTGATACACAATACTTTCGCTATGTAATCCTGATGGATCTTAAAGTCAATCAAAATCCACATTTTGTTTAAGCCCGGAAGCAAAAACGTTAGTATGAGCAATATGGAAATAGTCTTGTTCAAAACAGGAGACGAAGGTATTCTTTTTTTGAGTTTTTTAACATTTAATAGGGCTAAAAAAACATGATTTTATTCACCTTTCATTGTGTGAATTCGTTCATAACAAAATCCCTCTGAAGAGGTGACCAAACTGAATGAAACAAGAAGGTTAATTCTCTATTTTATTGAATATTAAACGTTGTGAATTTTGATCATACCAGATGAATCCCTGATCCGATAATTCGTACTTAACACAATAGCCATTCATTTCCCTTAAAATATCGGTTTCTCGCTTCTTACCATCATACCAATAGTCAATTTTAGTCAATTGAAGCGAATCAGCGACATAGTTTACTTGATATCTAAATGTATGGATCATCCCGTAACCAAAAGCACTGTTCTTCGTTAGTGTTAAGGTATCATTTTTAAAATCCAGAGTATCTACAAAACCACCAGGATTTATCTTTCCACAAAATGTACCCTGAATTCTATTTGTATCCTGTCCCTGAGCAAAATACACCCCTGTTAAAAGTAAAAATGTTAATATAAATCTCATATAGTAGAATACTACAACAACCTTTCCAAAATGAAAGAAACTACTCAAATTTAACTTTTATGAATCTTAACGCTATCTTGAGGTGCCTGTTCTCTCTTTTCTAAACCATAATCGCGGATAATATGTCCTACTCTAATTCTGTAATCTGAAAAAATATCTTTTCTACCTTTAACTTGTCCCATGCGATGTTGTTCTGTATTTCGCCATTCTTCTACTGCGCGTTCATCGCGCCAAAATGAAAGAGATAATACTTTTTCCGCTTTTTGTAAACTGCTAAAGCGTTCTATGGAAATAAATCCGTCAATTTGATTTAATAGAGGCTTTAGTTTGGTAGCAACATTCAAATAATCTTGTTTTTTACCATCCTTGATTTCAACTTCAAAAATTACTACTATCATAATTACTTAACCATTTGTCTAAATGTGAGATTAATACGAGGCGTATTGATTTTTTTTGTTGTCGCCACACGATGCACCCAATGCTCTTGCATTTCTCCGCGCATCTCCAGTAAATCCCCATGATTCAATATAAAAGCTTGTTGAGCTTTCGTTTCTCTATGTTTTATCACAAACTTTCGTGGAGCTCCTAATGATAATGATGCGATAGACCCATGTGTTTTTAAATCCTTCTCATCGTCACTATGCCATGACATTCCTTCGGTACCATTATGGTATAGATTTAATAAACAAGAATTATACTGAGCTCCTGTTTTTCTTTCAATTTCTGCTTTAAGTTCTAACAATATTGAATTCCAAATCAATGCTTTACGATGGATTTTAGAATAGGTGTATTCATATGGTTGATCTGCATACCATGCAACTTTTCGCTTTGTAATGATGTGCTTTCCATAGATAATAGCTTCATCATTTTTCCATTCTAAACCGTGCATTAGTTCATTGAAATACACATCTGATCGTTGTGTAGAAAAGATGCTCCCCCAATAATATACTTCACCATCATATGGAAGCCAGTTCTTATTTGAATCAATCATTTCAGGGAATAAGTCCATATTTATTTTTTTCTGATAAAACAATCCAAAGTATGATCATTCACCATACCAATCGATTGCATATATGAATACATAATAATGGGTCCAACAAATGACATTCCACGTTTTTTTAGGTCTTTTGATAGTGCTATTGCTATTTGGCTGGTTACCGGTACCTGATCGGCACTTATAAATGAATTTACAATAGGTCTACCTCCAACATACTCCCAGATATAACGACTAAAGTGACCATATTCGTTTTGAATTTGTTTAAAAACCTGTGCATTACGAATTGCAGATTTAATTTTTAGTTTATTTCTAATAATACTGGAATCATTTAGAAGCCTATCCACCTCCTCTGAACCATAATTCGCTACTTTGTCTACATTAAAACCTTCAAAAGCTTGTTTATAGTTTTCACGCCTTTTAAGAATTGTGATCCAGGAAAGTCCTGCTTGGGCTCCTTCTAAAATTAACATTTCAAACAATATTTGATCATCAAATCTGGGTACTCCCCATTCATTATCGTGGTAAGCTTGATATATTGGATCATTTGTACACCATTTACATCTATTTACATCTTTCCTGTTCTCCACTTTTGATATTTACTATTTAAACAATGTCCACACGGTCGAAAACCTCTGGATAATGCTTCTTTTTCAGTTTTAAAAAAAACTCTGTTTTCCCTTCTCATTCTTTTACCTGATGCGCAACTCAGTAAACCGTAAATATTCAATTTTATGTTTCCTGCATATTGAATTTCTCCAGATTTAATCTTTCTGAATATTTCGTTTTTATTTATTGCAATTTGAGAAATCACTGATCTAACTGCGCTGCCTCCCAACCAATAATCGCTTTTTTGCGAACTGGATTCCAACGGTAACCACCCAACTTACCCGAAGCCTGAATTACACGATGACAAGGGATCAGATAAGCCACCGGATTACTACCAATAGCAGTTCCCACAGCTCTTGAAGCATTTGGTTGTTCAATTCTTTTAGCAATCGCTCCGTAAGTCGTTAACAAACCTGGCGGTATAGTCAATAAAGCTTCCCAGACTTTTAGTTGAAACTCTGAACCCTTCAAATGCAGCTTTATTTCATTCAATTGACTCCAATCGTTTTGGAATACCAATAAAGCGTCCTGTTGGATTTGATCTATCTTTTGGATATATCGTGCGTTTGGAAATTCTTTTTTCAAATCTTTTAAGCCATCATATTGATCTAAAATAAATGACATAAAACAAATTCCCTTTTGGGTTGCGGCCACGAGCATATTACCAAATGGTGTTTCCGCATAACTATAATGAATCGTGAGTTTTTCTCCCCCATTTTTATACTCTCCGGGAGTCATTCCATCAATATTTATAAAAAGGTCATGGAGTCTACCTGTTCCGGACAATCCGGTATCCAAAGCAGTATCAAAAAGCGTTTTCCCGGATTGCTCCAGAATTGTCTTGGCATAGTTTATACTTAAATATTGCAAATACTTCTTTGGCGAAATACCAACCCATTCGGTAAAAATTCTTTGAAAATGAAATGGACTTAGGTTAACATGCTCTGCAATTTCATCCAAAGATGGTTGTTCTTTAAAATGATCATCTACATACTGAATAGCATTGGTGATCTTTTCGTAGTAATATGTGCTATTCTCTTTCATTTTGTATCGGTTTAAACATTACCATACAAATGTCACTCTTTCCTTAGCCAGTCAAAACCCGATTCTTGCTAAATCCCATCTTTATCCATGTAATGCTATTATAAAGATTCGGCCAACTCTTTTATTTGTTTGAGCATTTGTCCAAGCATTTGTTCTGTGTGGCATTGGCCATCTCTACTGGCAAAACCTTGTTGTTCCCATTTGAACCATACCCGACCATTGCCTAAATCTTCAATAAAGTAATTCACCAAAGCATAATTCTCAGGTAAATCTTCTAACCCGGAAAAACCACTCCAATAACTGTATTTTAGTTTTTCATTTTCAATGTTGATCAACACATTTCCTTTATCTTCATATGGTTGACCATTGTACTCTCCCTGAAACAATATTTTACTTCCTACGCTCCAGTCAGTCGTGGTTTCCGTACCAAATAAATATGTCTTAATGTATTGCGGATCGGTCAATACGGTCCACACTTTTTCCGGGGACGCAGAGATTTCCAAACCACTGGATGCGATTAAATTCTTATCAATCATCTTTTATTTTGTTTGATCATAAACATAACCGTTCATTTCAGCATATTCTTCAACGGTTTCCATTCCTAATTTTTCTCTTCGTTCATTGACGTGTTCCACATCTTCTATCGGATATATTTTAAACACATTAGCCTCTTTATCGTATAAAGATTGTGTGCCATAGATCTGATTTTTCTCATTTCTCATCAAAATACGGTCTTCCAAATACGCTAAATGCCATCCTTGTGAGTTTCCTTCACTTACCGATTTTTTTAAAAGCGGCAGGTACTTTTCCTGTATTTCTAATGGAGCATGTTGAATCACTAACCAAAGTGATTGATTGGCTTCTTCTCCTACTCGGTCAATCCCTAACCAACCATATTTTTCAATGAGATTCACAATTTCCTTTTCATTCAAACTATCTTGTCGGTGAATCAATGACCAGAAATATTTCTCTTCGGCAGATCCAGTACCAAATCTTTTGGTCACATCAGGGAGAATAAATCTTAAAGTCTGATCCTTCACATTTAGATTTAACAATTGACTGGCCAACGTACTATCAGACACCACAGCATCTACTGATACTATTTCTTCATTTTTTTCCGAGTCCCCATCTACTACTGAGCACGAGACTAGTGTTAACAGAATGATTATGATATTAAGCTGCTTCATTTTTTGAGGATTTTGTTTCCGTTCGTAATGCGATGTCCATAGTCCACCAATACTTTTCTTCATTTAGTGGCCACAATTCGTTTAGCACATCATATTGACCATAATACAACCATTCCCAGGAAATGTAGGTACGTATTAACATTCTTAAACGAATTCGGTCTTTGATTCGATTTATCTCGCTACGACTGAATCCATATGTATCTAAGCTATTTTGAATGAATTCTTGTTGTTGAGTATCCAATTCGGTGTCCAAAAACTCTTCACAAATTAAAGCCCAATGATCCTGCGGTTTCGATATTTTGTTTTTTAACGTAGACCCTAGAATATCTTTATCCTTCAGACCTTTTAAAAATATGAGTTCATTTCCTTTTATTCTGGCGGTTATAGGAATGGTGTTTAATCTAACTTCTTCAATGACATTAAATGGCAGGTCTTTTCTTGATTTTAAAAATCCATATTTAAAATAATAACCTTTAGGGAAACATATACGATCATTTTCCAGTATACAATGAGAAGATTCTCTGCTCTTTTTTATCTTTTGATCAGACCATTTATCTAATGTATCCTGAAACATAAAAATAAGTGTTGCCAAAGAGAATAAAACAACACCTGTAACGCCTTCGATTGAAAAACCTTCCTTATAAAGGATTACAGCACTTAAGAGTGTAAATATTAAACTGGCTATTAGAAGAAAAATTCTCATCGGAGTTTATTCTGGCTTCAGTCAAATATACGATGATTGTGACTTTTATAAGTTCAATCCTGAAGCCAAAATTGAGTTCCTACCAGAAGCAAATTCTATCTAAAACGATCTGGAATCATTTCTTTAGATGCACACCTGGTTATTTCATCAATTCTTTTCTTTCTTGTTTCGGTTCTTTTCGCAACAACTACCCAATGCAGCATTCCTTTTTTGAGGGTTTTGGACTGACTCTGAAAAAAATCCAGCGCTCCTTCGTTACGAGTTAATGCTATTTTTAAATCTTCAGGGATGATTAATTTTTCAACATCATCCATTAAAGACCAGTTTCCATTTTGTTTTGCAATTTCAATACTCTTTAAACCGGCTTGTGCCATTTGATCATTTTGGATCAATATGGCAATTTTATCCTTGTTAACTTTAGACCAGGTACTGCTTGGTTTTCTTCTGGTAAAATATTGCATATACCTTTCATGATCAATCGTCTTTTTAGTACTATCTATCCAGCCAAAACAAAGGGCTTCATCAACCGCATCGCTCCAACTCAGAGAAGGTTTTCCGGTTGATGATCTATAATAAATTAGCCAAACGGACTGTTTTTGCTGATGATTCTCTTCCAGCCATTTTCGCCAATCTGCCTGGCTTTTGGGATAAAATGTTTCTGCTTCGGTTCTGGACATTTTAATTTTATTGTTAATCCTGTGTTGATTGTAGATTACTTAAAAATCCCAAATAATGATTTAATTGGGCTTTACAACAAACCTACTCCATTCAAATGCTAAAATATGTCAGGGGTCAATAAAAACATGTGTATTGATCCAATTGATTCTGATATCTGAAACAATGCACAGGATTACTTCCAGTTTTCCTTTTGAACTCCTAATTCCGAAAGAAAAGCTGACATCATTTCATGATGTTTTCTTTTTTCATTTCTATTCCTCACTGAAGTAAACTTCGGTTCGGTCTAGAAACGAAAAAAGCTCAACACAATGTGTTGAGCTTTTACTTTCTTAGTGACCTCGGCAGGATTCAAACCTGCAACCGCCACAGCCGTAATGTGGAATTCTATTCAGTTGAACTACGAGGCCCTGTAAGCGGCCTGCAAATATAGGATTATTAATTTTAATGATGATCAAAAAAATCAAAAAAAAAGACACTAATTTTTCGAGTTTTTCGCTTTCTGTCTCTTTTTGTACTGTTTAGCCATTTGTTTTCTTTCGGCTTTATCATTTTGATCAAATTCCTTCCATAACTTTTTATTCGCTTTCTTAAGCTCTTTCTTATAGTTTTTAAGACCTACACTACTTGAAACACCTGCTAATTCAATCCTCACCAGATAATTGATCCATCCTTTTCCAGTTATCCTTTGGAAATATAACGGTTGTCTTCTTTTGAACGGATGGTATTTATTTTTGGTTTTAATAATGGTGTTTCCAATCGCACTTCTCAACTTCGTAGAAAAACCTTTATTCTCATGTGTTCTCTCATTCAGAAAAGTAAACTTAAAATCATCATAATATAATCCCATCTTCCCTCCTGCTATGCTGTCATTACCAATTACACTCATATCCATCCTACTAACCATTCCACTATTAATGGTTGCCGAATATACCGGTTCTACATAACGATTGATCAAAGTCGCATCAAACGACCCTAAAGTACTCGACATCTTAAAGCTATTTACCGGACTCAGCATATTATATTCTAAATACAATGTCAAATCAGATGTGTCTAAAAAACGACTATCCATAGTGATTTTCAAAGTAGAATCGACCATTAACATAGCGGTGTCATTGGTGACATTGTTTGCGGTAATATTCATTTCTGTCAGCAAAATACTACCAGGCTTTCTTCCTTTCTCCGGGAATTCCTCATATGCAATTTTAGCCCGATCTACCACGATACTATCCAGGGTTATCGGCATTTTTAGTTGCTTAAATTTCTCAGGAATAATCGCCTTGTATTGATATGGTGGTTCCGGAATTCGTTTATCCTTTAAAATCGCTACAGATGGCTGTATTACATTTAAAGCTCCTCCTCTAACCTTTTGATCATAGATCAAACCTAAATAATCCAAATCCAATGCTTTCAGACTTTTTAAACTGATATTAAATACATCTTTTTGATATCCCTTATGTAGTGCATATTCATAACGCCCTACCGTAGGAACAAAACTTAAACCTTTAAGTTCTAAATCTTTGTTTTCCGTTGAAAATTGAAAACCATCGGCTCCTAGCTCGTATAGGCCTTCATCTACAGTAGTATAAATGTTTTCTACTCCAATAGAAATATCATCTGCCCATAATACCCGATTCGAATCAATTTGTTCTCCCGGAGTTACATGAAAAGAGTCGATTTCCAGATTAAAATGATCCATTTCTAAAGGGGCTACAAAATTTTTGTTATGAATTCTCATTTGAACATCCATCTGATTCATAGATACATGATGTACTTCTATTTGGTCCATTCCTCCCAATTCAGTTGGAATTTTAGAAGGGAATCGAAACGGTTTATTGTTTTTTGATTGTTTACGATACCAATCTGCTTCTACCATACCATGACTGGCTACAATCTGATCAATTTCAACTTTAGACTCTTTTAAGAAACCGTACACATTAGGGTTTTGAAAATCAATAAACGGCAAATACACACTCAATTGCGAACTACCTGTTGTCCCATCCTGTTTCCAATTATTATAATATACACCATGAACTTTTAAACTATTGGGTTTGAATTGATAACTTAAACTATCTACGTGATGGCAATATGCAAATCCAGGGATTTTATACTCTAATTGGCTTAAATCCAAAGCGAAATCATTGGCCCATAAAAAACGGTCTGGTGTCCAGTCAGACTCCTGAGACACTAACCAATCCGAGGAACTTAGATTAAGTTTATTCACACTCACCTTAGTTTCATCTTGTAAAACGGTGATTCTTCCATTACTTACGTCAAATCGCTCCACATCAATAGCAAAAACATCACCGTTCATAAAGGTTGTAGATAGACTTTTTGGTAACTCAAATTTTGCTTTACTTTTCTTTTTACCCTTTGGTAGAGTGAAACGCAACATTGGTTTTTCCAAAACAACCTCCCCAACATGTAGAGTATCCGAATATCTGTTCTCAAAAGAATGGAAATTACTAATGGTAATCTGCGGTATAAAGGACACCAGACGCGTGGTTGAATCCGAAATTTTCTTACCCGGAATTGGACGCACCGTAACCCCACTGATTTCCAGAGTTGAGTCATGTTTACGTTCTAAACCTTCAATGGTCAACATATGATTTTTTTCCGTAAATGGAATCATAACACGATGAACGCCATACGTAATTGAATCAGACAAAAAACTAAGCTTTCCATTGCGTAATTTATCCTCTCTGGCCGATATTCTCTGCGTATTCAAAAAACCATCTGAAAACTTAGCTACTGATACGCCTCTTCTTTGAAATAAAACATCAACATCATGAATATCTACATTATCTAGATCTATGGACTCTAAAGACTTTAGAAACTCTGCAAACGCATCCACGGTATCATTTTGAACTGAATCGACTACCAGGTGGTTTACTTTAGCTTTCACATCATGCATATGCAAAAGACTTAGGTCTATTTTTTTGATTTTTTTTAACCTATGGAAATCTATCCCCTTTACTTCAAAGGTGTTGGCTTCTATTTCTGCAAGTGTTTTTAGTCGACTACTATCTTTTACAATTGGTTTCACTTCTAGATTAAGTGCCAAAACGTGACCACTAACCGTATTGATTTTTACTTTTTTCGCATTTAAACCATGTTGGTTTTTAGCTAAATATAAATGCACATCATCAAAATTCAATCGTGCATTCCTGGACCATAAAAATCGATCTCTTCGGATTGATTCTTCATTTAAAGCAAAATGATCCAGGTGAATATTAAACTGCCCTACTTTGTGATTGCTTAATTTGTTCTGAGAAGTTAAAATTTGAACTTTACCTTTCTCAATATTCACTTTATCAACTCGGTAATCTTTAAAATCTCCATGTATAAAATCAGCAATATCAAAAGCTGAAATTTCATTTCGATTGCCCTTATTAATGATTTGTAATTCAGGAGATAATACCCAAACACTTTCTAAGTTAATTTTTTTCTTTTTTATAATTTCTTCTGGGTTAACTCCTGTCATTTTTAAAGCTGCAATCTTAACTTTAGTACGCTCATTATCCTTGCTCTTTTTTCCTGTTAAAACCGCCTGATCAATTTCTAATGTGCTATCATATGTGGAAAAAGACAATATGTTCGCTTCAAGTAAATTTCCTCCAGGTAAGTCAAATACCGGTTGATTTACAGAAACCACCAAACCCGAAAAGTCAGGATAGAACTCTTTTTCATTTAGATCTCCCGTATCTAAAACAAAATCAGCAAAATCAAGATTTAAACCAGATATTTTAGCAGTATCATTTGGCCCATAGACAGCTCTGAGCTGCGCATCATCCACATGAAATGTATTTAAGCGGATTTCATCAAACACATCTAATATCACTTTTAAAACACGGTTGTCTACCTGGGGTTTTGACGAAGGTTTTGCATCACGCAAGTGCACACGTGTATCTAAATTAGGATTCGAGAGTAATATGGAATCTATATCTAAAACATTATCAATGTACGCTTTAGAAAAGTCTAATCCGGTAATTCCCACATACGGCACATGTAAATCATACTGATTAAAAGTCTGATGATTTGCCTGACCTTCTGCGAACTGGTTGGTGTCCAGTTTAGAATTAAATATCTCAATAGAATTAGCGGCTGTAGACAAATTCAAGCTATCTAAATGAAGGTGATGTAATTGATCTCCAATATCCAGGTTTTGATCCTTAATCTTTAACTCAATGGATTCGGTGAAAAAGATATTATCATTCTTTGCCAAGGCAGTAGAATCGATATGAATATTATTAATTCCAATAGACAAATCATTAATAGAAAACTTTTTAGGTTCACCATCAAACTCCTGAATATAGTCCATAGCCAAATGATTTACCTCAAAATAATCGACTTGATAAGACTTAATGAAACCTTGAATTAATTTATAGAAATTACCTGTGCGCCAACTAAATGTCTCTCTTCTATTAGGTTTCTTTTTTTGTTTAATTTCTATTTCGGGATTTTCAATTTTAACCTGAACAATGTGCAAGGCTTTTTCAAAATAAATACCTCTGATATTTTCCAGTTGTACATCTACTTCCCGGGCTCCAAAGGTGAAATCATTTGTTTTGGCATGTTCCTCCGGATGTAAAGGTTTATAAGCAAAACCCTTTAATTTAACAGAAATAGAGGACCAGTCAAACTCTAATTCTTCATAAGAAATGGTGTATTGACCATTAGAACGTTGCTCAACCTGCGAACGAATTACATCACCAACAAGATATTCCGTCAACCAACCGAAGCCAAAAACTATTGATGCCAGAACCAATAAAGTGATCACCCACTTTATCACCTTCTTCTTTGAAGATGGCTTATCTGACTCAACATCAGATGTTTGTTCTGTGCTTTTTTGTGATTGTGGATCCAAACTGAATACGCGATCAAATTGTTAATAATTCCTTAATAAGAAATGCTAATATAATCTAACAGAATCAATGGACATATAAGAAAATTTATTATTACACATATCTATTTTTTAATAACTCAAATTGAGGTAAATACTTTAAAAATATCAACCCTTTATCTTGTTTTATTTCTTCGATATTCAGGCTAAGATGATGTAAAAAACTTTAGTTGACACAACATCAATATTTGAATTCATCAAAATACGCTTGACTATAAAAAACTTCATATAGATACAATTAAATAACTTAAAAAGAAAACAATAATCACAATTACAAAATTTTATTTGGCACCCTTTTTATTTAAATTTAGCTCAATTATGTGTATATATGACACCTTCGTACCTTTCGATTCGTAAAACAAAAAAACAAAGTGGATTTCATCATCAAAGCAACTATCGAAACCCTTTTCCATTTGTTTAGAAATAGCATCTACCCTACTCTATTACTTCGTGATTTATTTGTTCAAACCACACATACCTACCATCGAAAAACACCATATGTTAAAAATTAAATTGTCGGTTATCAACAATAATGGCATCACTAATCTACACCTTAAACGCTGTCTTTTTAAAATGATTACTAGTCAATTAAATCCGGTCTCTATCCGTTGTAACCAACACTTACCCACTATCTAATGAGTGTGAATTAGTTTTCAGAATCCATTTCATTTTTTGGAGTAAAACTCGTTTTAATTCATTATTATTGACCGTCAAGACCATAATTAAATTTAAATCCATGAATTTCAAGACACTCCTGGTTGGATTTCTTTCCATCATTGCTCTAAACACGTACTCTCAGTCTAAACTTATCTATATGGCATCTGGTGATGCCATTGAAAAAGGCAATAAAGCCCATGATAAAGAGAATTATAAATCAGCATTGAAATACTATGAACGTGTGCATGAAGGTGACACCAACTATCATAGAGCACAATATGAAATTGCCTTGACATACTACGCCATGGAAGAATATCAAAAGGCCGTTGACTTATCCATTAAAGAATTAAAGGAAGACAACTATAATGCGTTTGAATTTTACAATTTGCTGGGTAATGCTTATGATGAAATGGATCAATCAGAAAAAGCAATTGAAACATATACCACGGCTATAGAAACATATCCAACCTATTACAGATTGTATTACAATCGGGCGCTGACATATGAAAAGATGGAAAAATGGCAGGAAGCTGCAGATGACTTTCAAAATTCAGTTCGACTCAACCCATTCCATTATCAGTCCCATTTCAAATTGGCTGAAATGGCTAAAGAAGAAGGAGAATATACCAAAGCCATGTTGTGCTACAATTCTTTCTTACTGATTAACGCCAGTGGAAATTTGGAATTTCTAGCCGAATACAACGACTATCTTAACGATGGATATGATCCATCTCCCAAAAACATCAAACTTTCATCTGATGATTACAGCTCAATTGATGAACTAATTCTTTCTAAAGCTGCATTGGACAAAAAATTCAAAACTCCTAACAAATTGACTTTACCATTTGTAAAGCAGAATTACTTGTTATTTCAGCAATTACAAAGTCGTGAGCTTGGTGATGGATTCTGGGACACGTATTATGTTCCTTTCTTCTTAAAAATCATGTCAAGTGATAAATTCAATGATTACATCTATTATTCACTGCAAAGCTCTACTGCTCCAGCCATTGTAAAGGTACTTACAAAAAATATTAGAAAAATCCAGGACTTCCCTGATTATGCAGGACCGATGTGGCAAGAAATGCATTCTGATCATACAGAAATGTTCGATGGAAAAGTTCAGGATGTACGTTATTTCTGGGCCAACGGATCTTCTGTTGAAGCGATTGGTCAGGTTAAAGATGGAGAGCCAGTTGGTAAATTCCATTACTACTACTCTTCCGGTAAATTAAACGCTGTTGGACACTTTGATGATGAAGGCGAGCGAGAAGGTTCCTGGTTGTACTATTATAGCAATGGTGCCAAATCAGGTGTAGAAACTTACAAAGAAGGTAATTTAGAAGGATATGATTCTTCTTTCTATAAAAATGGCACATTAAAATCCTTAGATTTCTACAAAGATGGCAAAGCTGAAGGTGAAGCCATTGCGTACAACAGCACAGGTACTTTTCAAAACAAGGTAACTTATACTGATGGTGAAATGACCGGACCTGCCAAATATTACTTCCCTATTGGTATACTTCGTTACGATGTAAACTATCTAAACGAAGAACTTGAAGGTGAATTCAAAGAGTATTATGATGATGGTACGATTTCGCAAGAGGTTAATTTCAAAGATGGAAAAAGGTCAGGAAAAGCCTATGAATATTATAGAAATGGTCAAAAAAGTGCTGAATTAAATTATGTTGACGGAGAATTAAATGGTGTTATCAAAAAATGGTACCCGGATGGAACTCTGGCTTCAGAAGGAGAATATAAAGATGGAATCGTTATTAATACCTTAAAAGAATACAATCCAAACGGATCTTTGGCTTCTGAGGAAAACTTTGATGAAGACGGAAAGAAAAACGGAGAGTATAAAGAATACGATGACGAAGGAAACCTTAACATGGTACTCATCTTCAAAAAAGGTGATTTAGTGGCTTACAAAATCTACCATAGAGATGGTACACTTTTAAAAGAGGCTAAGAAAAAAGGTGGTGAATTCTTATTTGAAAACTTTTACTCTGACGGTACTCAGAAAGCGGTTGGTGTATATCAACCAGGTGATATAGGTAAAAACGGAATCTGGAAGTTCTATGATCAAAACGGTGTTTTAAGCTCTGAGTCTTCTTATGCCAATGGAGAGATTAATGGAAAATCCAAATCTTTCTATTCCAATGGTAAGAAATACTCTACAACAAAATATGTAGATGGATTGGCCAACGGACTTTATGTTCAATATTACAAACACGGTCAGGTGGCTATGCAAGGGAACTACATTGATGACCTGGAAGAAGGTCAATGGATCTCATACTTATCTGATGGAACGGTGTCTTCTGAGCTATTCTATATTGAGGGTGAGTTAAACGGCCCTCAAAAGTATTTTAACGTGGATGGCTCTCTTGATTTTATTGATTACTACGAAGATGGTGTGAATACTGCTTTTGAACTATTTGATACTACAGGAGCTTCCTACCAAAAAGTAACTGTTACTCCGGATTCTTCATTATATGCACCGGAGTATTTTACTGGTGTACCTTTACGTAAGTTCCATAGAAAGGCAAAAATCACTCATGGCCCTTCTACTTCATTCTATGGTAATGGTCAAATTAGTTCCAAAGGAAATTACTGGAATGGATATGAAACCGGAGCCTGGGAAACATATTACTCCAATGGACAGTTAAAGAGTAAAGGAAAATATCTGCATGGTGATAAAGAAGGTGACTGGATTTATTACCATTACAATGGAAAGAAATTGTTGGAAGAAACATACGCCTATGGTGACCTACATGGTAAAAGAGTTTGGTATCATGACAATGGAAAAAAAGATACCGAAAAGAACTTTGAGCACGGTGTAGAAAATGGACTGGCGTATTTCTATGATGGAAATGGTGTGTTACAACACATTCGCAAGTATTTCTATGGTAAGATTGTAGCATATTCATACAATGGAAAAGATGGTAAACCAGTAGATATGATTCCGATTACAAACGAAACATGTGAGTGTAAGTCTTACTTTGCCAATGGAAATGTATCGCGTGAATTCACCATGAAAAACGGTAATTTCTATGGTATTTATAAAGGGTACTATGAAAATGGTAAGGAATTTGAAGTAACACCTTACGAAGCAGATGTTATTCAAGGAACAAAATACACGTATTGGGATAATGGTAAGGTTAAAACCGAAACACCTTATACGGATGATGATGTTCAGGGAACAATGAAATATTATAGAAAAGACGGAACTTTAGAGAAAACAGAAACGTACGTTTTAGACAACCTTCATGGTTTAACAAAGTTTTATAATACGGCTGGAAAAGTGACTAAAACTTTAGAATACTTTGATGGTGCATTAATATCAAAATAAATATATGAGAAAACATATTTGCTCTACCCTAGCGATCTTCTTTATGTCCATTGTTGCTTTTGCGCAACCGGATGTCGATTTAAAAAAATACCAGGAAAAATATCCTGGTGTTCAAATGGTGGTTCTAGAAGATATCGAAGAACTGCATATCGAGAATCAAAAAGGAGAATTGGTCATCTACGAAACCTATTACACCAAGAGGCAATACCTTACAAAAGATGCTGGACTGTTTAGAGAAAGACAATTGTCTTTCTCTACTTTCAGTAATTACACGAATATCCAGGCCTCTACTTTTGTTCCAAACGGAACCAAGTATAAAAAGATCAAAACCAAGGAATTTACCGAGTCAGATGATTTGGAATCCGGTGTATTTCACGATGACTCCAAAATCATCAAATTTGCTTATCAGGGACTCCAAATTGGTGCACAATCAGAACTCAGCTATAGACGTAACATTACAGACCCGCATTTTCTGGGGCGTGGTTTTCTTCAGGGTTCTTTTCCTGTTGAACATCAAATTTACCGCGTAATTGTCGATCCAGGAGTTGAAATGGGATTTACGCAATATCAAATTGAACGAGATTTTGTCTCCTATCAAAAAAGAGAAGAAAAAGGAAAAATCATCTATGAGTGGATTGTAAAAGAAGCTCCGGTTATTAAAAGTGAAAAATGGGCACCTAATCCAACTTATTATACTCCTCAGGTATTACCAAGAGTTAAATCATACAATAGTAACGGAGAAACAAAATATGTGTTTAGAGATGTCGGTGATTTATTCAATTGGTATGAAACTTTGGTAGACACTTTGAATTCTGATACGGATAACCCAATGATTCAATCTATAGTTGACTCTATCATTGATGGTAGTACAAGTGACTTAGATCGGGTAAAACGGGTATTCGAATGGACACAAGAAAATATTAAATACGTAGCATACGAAGAAGGTTTGGGTGGTTTTATACCCAGATCAGCTAAATCCGTATGCACCAATAGGTTTGGAGATTGTAAAGATATGTCCAGCACCATCACCCATTTGCTTAAATATGCTGGTATTCAGGCGCATTTAACATGGATTGGCACCAATGCAATTCCATTCACCTACGATGAAGTCCCTACTCCATCTGTAGACAACCATATGATTGCTACATATATCGATAAAGATGGTAACCATTATTTTATGGATGCTACCGGACGATATATGCCATTTGGACTACCCAGCAGCTTTATTCAGGGCAAGCAAGCATTAATTCGTCTGGAAAAAGGTAAATATGAACTGTATACCGTTCCAGTGGTTGATCCGGCAACGAATTTATTAAGCGATTCGGTATTTGCAACTGTAAAAGATGGTGTATTCACGGGAAATGCAATAAGTAAGTTCGGAGGGTATTACAAACAAAATCTGGAATATAAATTGGAAGACCTCACAGAAGATGAAAAATCTAAATTCTTGAAAAGTTATCTGGTAAAAGGAAACAATAAATTTCTTCCGGAGAATTTTGTAGAAAAATACCCATATCCTGATAACCGCCCGATGGAAGTTTCTTATGACTTTACCATTGGAGATTATGCGATGACCAATGACAATGAAGTTTATATCAATCTGAGTCTCACTAATTATTTCAGCGGTGACAAACTCAAAAAGGATAGAGAAACTCCTTTCCAGTTTAAATACATTGCCTTATTCAACAGCGTTGTAGTATTTACCATTCCTGATGGATATACATTGGATTATGTTCCAAAACCGATAGATATAGAAAATGACCTGATCGCATTTCACTCCAGTTATAAAATAGAAGGAAATCAAGTGATCTACACTATGACATCAAACAAAAAGAAATTAAACTACGCAGTTTCAGACGTACCACTTTGGAACAAAAGCGTTAATATCATCAATAAATCACAGAAAAATGTTGTTATCCTTAAAAAAACTAACTAGAAATATTTTACCTGTCTTATTTCTAGCTTCCACCCTATCTGTACAAGCTCAGGATGATTTTGTCAATGCTGAATATGATTGGGAATTACAAATGCCCTCATTTAATATTCCGGATTCTTTAAAAGAAGAACCTCAAATCTATTTTAAGAAACACCAGATCGTAGAATTTGGATTTGAAGAGGATAACTTTATTCAATTAGAAGTATTACACGAAATTATTTGGGTCAATTCAGATGAAAGTATTGATGAGAACAACAAAGTATATGTCCCTATGGGTAAAGGAACTGAAGTTGTTTTAACCAAGGCACGCGTGATCAATCCGGATGGAAAAGAAACACTTCTTGAAAAAGATGATGTTTTGGAAGTTAAAGACGAAGATGATAATGTAGCACACTATTTCGCTCTTAAAGGAATTGAAAAAGGGTCTTTTATCGAATATTTTTATGTTATTAAGACTTCACCAAAGTATAATGGACGTAGAAAAGTAGCGCAGGAATTGGCACCAGTTTTTGATTACCAATTTGACTTAATTTCTCCGGAGCATTTGGTGTTTGATACCAGAAGTTACAATGGGTTTGGAGATTTAGATGAAGATTCCTTTGATGAAGAACACCAGCATTTAACCAAGTCATTTGAATATATCCCCAAGTTTACCAAAGAAGATCAGGCTTATAACTTCCCAAATAGAATGGCGGTAGTATACAAACTTGGAGAAAACACAGCCAATAACAACTCAAACATCGTGAGCTATAGTAACGTGGGTAAGAATTTGGTTACTGCATTTAGTGTAGGAACTAAAAACGATTTGAAAACCATGAAAAAAATGCTCAAAGAAGCAGCTATTGATCCTGCACTTTCTGAAGAGGATAAAATTCGAGGTCTGGAGTATTATTATAAAACGCATATCAGCATTTTTCAAGCAAGTGCGTCAGAACTTGAAGATTTAGCCTTTGTATACAAAAACAAAGTGTCTAACTCACCTGGTTTTATGAAGTTTATGGCTATAGCATGTGATCAATACGGTATTAAGTATCAATTTGCTATGACTTCAAATCGTAAGAATATCGCTTTTGATCAAAAGTTTGAGAGTTATAATTTCTTACAGAAATACTTGATGTACTTCCCTGGAATTAAAAAGTACATGGATATGGAAGAAAAGTTTAGCACACTTGGTCTCGTTGATTTTGATTATCAAGATAACTACGGAGTATTCTTTAATAAAGTGATTGTTGGTGATGTCATCTCCGCAACATCAAAAATCAAACCAGTAAATGCGCCAGATGCAGAAGCGTCTCATAGTGATATGGATATGATGGTAAAAGTAGCTGATGACTTCTCTACATTAGAGTTTGATTTAACTACTTCAGCTACCGGTTATAATGTTTCTGGTACTCAGCCTTATTTTGGCTTAATTGGTCCGGATGAAGAAGTAGAATTAAAGGAAACTTTAATCAAATGGGTGGATGAAGACATGGATTTGGAAGAAGTAAGTGCGGACAATACCGGTTACAAACATTACGGTGTAGACCCTCTGATTATGAAAGGAAAATTCACCATTGAGAAGTATATTGTCTCTGTTAAAGATAAATACCTGATCAAATTAGGATTATTTATTGGTCCACAGGCCGAAATGTATCAAGAAGGTGAAGCTAGAAAACTTCCGGTAGATATGGGATTCAGAAAAAACTACCACCGTGTAATCAAGTTTGAAATTCCTGATGGCTACACACTAACAAACCTGGAAACTTTAAACATGAATGTGGAAGCTAAGGAAGAAGATGGTACAGTATATGCCGACTTCATTAGTTCATACACCATTGAAGGAAATATTCTGACCGTCACCTGTGACGAACGTTATCATAAAATTCATTATCCTGTTGAACAATATGAAGATTACCGAAGAGTCATTAATGCGGCTGCCGATTTCAATAAGATTGTAATCTACCTGGAAGAAGTTAAATAAGAAATGTGTAAGGTGATTCAAGTTTTGAATCACCTTTTTTATATCAGGCAAAATGAGATATTTTCTTTATATCATACCGCTACTCTTTTTATTGAGTTGTGAATCCAAACCCACCACAAAAAATGAAGTGTATCACAATACGCAATTCAATTGGACTATCCATTTACCTGATGGGTTCGAGAAAGAAACAGAAGAAGAATGGTCTGAAATGCAAGAAAAAGGTACGAAGGCCATCGAAAATACATTCGATCAGGAAGTAGAAAACATCGGACAGACCATCTTTGTCTTTAAAAAGGATGAAACCAATTATTTCGAATCCAATTTCCAACCGTTTAACCCTGAAATTGATGGAGATTACATCACCTCTTGTCGACAAGTAAATCAAATTATTTACGAAACGTTTATGGCACAAATGATTGATATTCCTTTAGATTCTAATTCCACTACTTTAACTATAGATGGACTGGAATTTCAACAATTTAATGTCGTGATGAATTTTCCAAATGGAATGAAATTAACCACACATATGTTTAGCCACCTTTTTGATGGAGAAGAATTGGCTGTAAACATCATGTATTCTGATGAAGAACTCGGAAAAAAGATGATGACTGCATGGAAAAACTCTAAGTTTCATTAATAAGAATCCCAGCACTTTTCTCCCCCTTAAAAATAGGACTTAGGTCACTGTTAATCATGGTTGAAATGTCGTACATTCGCAACCGCAAAAACAAGTGTTTAATTACTTAATACATCAGATATGCCGAAAGGAATTTTTAATGTACCGATCCCAAAAAATGAGCCGGTAAGAGCTTATGCTCCAGGGAGTGCAGAACGCGATTCTTTATTGAAAGAATATAAAAAACTATATAATAGTCAGATTGATGTGCCAATGTATATTGGAGATCAGCAAATTACTACTGACAACAAAAAGACGATTGCTCCTCCTCATGATCACCAACATGTGATCGGAACATTTAGCTACGGAGACAAATCTCATGTTCAGGATGCTATTAATGCAGCTTTAAATGCTAAAAAGCAATGGTCAGAATTAAGCTGGGAACACCGTGCTTCAATTTTCCTAAAAGCAGCAGAGTTATTAGCAGGACCATTTAGAGATAAAATGAATGCGGCAACTATGTTGGCGCAATCAAAAAACGTAATGCAAGCTGAAATTGATGCGGCATGTGAGTTTATCGATTTCTTAAGATTCAATGTGCAGTATATGGTGGACATCTACGGAAAGCAACCTGAATCTGCTCCGGGAATGTGGAACCGTGTAGAATATAGACCATTAGAAGGTTTTGTATTCGCTATTTCTCCATTTAACTTCACTTCTATTGCAGGAAACTTACCTGCATCTGCAGCAATGATGGGTAACACTGTGGTATGGAAACCTTCAGACACTCAGGTATACTCTGCTCAGGTGATTATGGAATTATTCAAAGAAGCTGGACTTCCTGATGGCGTAATCAATATGATTACTGTGGACGGACCTGACGCTGGTGATGTCATCTTTAACCATAAAGATTTTGCCGGATTACACTTTACCGGTTCTACAGGCGTTTTCCAACATTTATGGAAGACTATTGGAACCAACATTCATAACTACCGTTCTTATCCAAGAATTGTTGGAGAAACCGGTGGTAAAGATTTTATCGTGGCACATAAGTCAGCTCATGCACAACAAGTAGCTACAGGAATTTCTCGTGGTGCATTTGAATTCCAGGGACAAAAATGTTCAGCGGCTTCAAGAGCTTATATTCCATCTAACCTATGGGAAGATGTGAAAAATAGTGTAGTTGCGGATGTGAATTCTTTTACAATGGGATCACCAGAAGATACCAATAACTTTGTCAATGCAGTGATTGATGAGCGCGCATTTGATAAAATTGCGTCTTATATTGATTACATCAAAGAACAAGATGATGCGGAGATCTTGGTGGGTGGTAACTACGACAAATCAAAAGGTTATTTCATCGAGCCAACTGTAGTCGTGACCAGCAATCCAAAATTCAGAACTATGTGTGAAGAAATTTTTGGACCTGTAATTACGATTTATGTTTATGATGAAAATGATTTCGAAGCTACATTAGATTTAGTAAACGAAACTTCTGAATATGCATTAACAGGTGCCATCTTCTCACAAGATAGATATGCTGCCGAATTAGCTACTAAAAAACTAGTAGATGCTGCAGGTAACTTCTATATCAACGACAAACCAACAGGTGCTGTTGTAGGACAACAACCATTTGGTGGTGCACGTGGTTCTGGTACAAACGATAAAGCAGGTTCTGAATTGAACTTGATTCGTTGGGTATCTCCTCGCTTAATTAAAGAAACATTTGTAACTCCAACAGATTACAGATATCCTTTCTTAGGATAATTAGATATACGTTAAAATAAAAAATCCCTCTTCAAATTACTGAAGAGGGATTTTTTTATGTCCTTTAAATCAGGAATTACTCATATAAAGTGGCTTCTTCTTTTGGTATTTCACCTATAAGATCTTGATAAAAAGCTGCCATTAATATCTGAGCATAAGGAATTAAAAAGAAAAAGCCTATTCCTAACGTCAGAATACACAATAGACCTAAACCCGCAATACGCAACATCAGCCTGAAATATTTCATTTTATACCCATACATCATTTCTTTACTCTTATCAATCGCTTCCATGGGTCCCAGATTCGGATCATCAGCCATTAAAAATATAGTCTGCGAATAAGAGATACTCGCTATTATTCCAGGAATAATCAACAATAAAGACCATAATACAATAAACAGCGTCATTAAAAGATAGGCGGCTGCCGAGTTCAGGAAGTTCTGAAAACCTTCAAACAGATTTTCTACTCCCGCCTCCTCATCTCTATAAATATTAAGCGCAAAAATGCTTAAACCTAAAGCCAAAGGACCGGATGTAATTAAATAAAGAATCCCTGCGGCCTCAAAAAATGAAGTCAATCCTTGTATTGCCGCGGAAATAATAATAAAGATCAAATGTGTTCCAATGGCCAAAATCCATTTCCCATCTAACGACCTACGGGCCATCCTCATTAATTCAGCATTCTGTGTCATATTTCCAGTATTAATTTATTTCTATTCTTATGATGTAGTTTTATAAATGATCATCGTCATCATCCTGAAAGTCTCTTATCGACTCTAAATCGGTTTCAACAATCCGCATAGACTCAATTACAAAAAACAGAGCCAGCTCATTTTCACTTAAATGATCCAAAACGAGATGATAACTCCCCTTCCCCATTAAGTGCTCCTTAATGGTTCCTTTGATAGATTTACCATTAATGTCCAGGTCATAAATTACTACTCCAACTTTCCTTTTGATTTGCCCACTCACTTTATATGATGTAGACGCTAATTCAAAGGTGGCTTTGGTTCCTGCAGCATTATAAATCACAGCCCCTTTTATGGTTTCATTCACAAACACTACATCCCATTTATGCGCTCCTCCTGCAACCGGATTTTTGATTTCACCTTGAATGGTCTTTCCCATATAAGAAAGCTCTAAGGCCTTTTTATACTGCCTGATATAAACCATTCCGGATAAATTCTGAGATTTACCACTAATATCTATACGGTATTTACTAACCGATATATTTGGTTTAATAGTCCCCGAAACAAGATTCCCATCATACATTACATTTTCAAAAACAACACTGGTCGCCTTTGAATTTAATTCTCCTGTTAATTCTACGAAATCAGAATTGACTGACGTTGTATCCTGTGCCCAGCATGACAATGTAGCCAATAAGGATAGTAGTATCAGATATTTTCTCATTAGAATAGCTTAGAATGGACGAACTAATATAATTCTTCAAATTCTAATAAAACATAAGTTTCGAACTAATTCTTGACATCATTGTTTTAATATCCATTCTATGGCAAATGCTTTGACATCATCTTCGACCAAAATATCAGGATGAACAGGCGACATCATTTCAAAGTTTTTATTGGCCCCAATATCATATGTAGAACTTATAAATAAATACGAACCGGAATTGGGTAATTTAAAAGTGATTTGTTCACCGAAATCATTGGTATACTCCCCAGTCGGTGTTCCAATAACCGTAAATAATGCATAGGTTTTTACAGCATCGGCCAGATAATTGGCACTCGAAAATGTTTTGGGGCCAATAAGCAAACAAGTTGTTCCATTAAAGTATAATTCATTGGAATCAGGTTTCATCATCTCCTCATCAAATTCTTTGATCACAGATTGATCCGGACTATTCAGATAACGATTAAAAAACTCCTGATCCAAAAAGCCTTCCCATAGTTTTTCATTTCGAATTTTATCTTGCACTTCCCGGCTCACCTTCCAATATCTACCATATGCCTGTTGGTATGGTTTTCGAGTAACGTAATTCAATAAGTGATCGTTTAACTCTGAATTCCCTCCTCCATTTTCTCGAATATCAATGATCAATTTATCCACTCCTTTTTTCTGAATAGTTGAAAATGTTTTTTCCAAAAATCGATCAAAAGCTTTAAGATCTGCACACTGATTATATGCTAGATACCCAATATGATCATCCAATATTTCGAAAGTATACTTTTCTTCCACTGTATTCTGATTGGCAAATTTTTGAAATTCTTTAATAGTCAAACCTTTACTTAAAGTCAATTGCATACCATTATTTAAAGTTAAACGGTATGGCGCTGTTACTCGCTCTGTAAAAAACAAATACAAAGGGAAAATAGGTTCGCAATACGCATTCTGAAAAGCATATATCCCACCTACACAAGTCATAGACTCTAAATACAAATCTTTTACAGGCACATCATTTATATGTGTGACTTCCATCTCTGTATTAACTTCTTTCGAAGCTGTTCTGGTAATTACAAACTTCCCAGTTTTGTCCAGTTTACCTGTAAAAGGAAGGTATTCAAAAGCTTTTATTTCCGGAAATAGCACTCTATTCCTCCAGTCCAAAGCAGTATGCCCTCCACTCATTAAAGCAGAAAGTTGCATTCCGGCCAACATAAACTTCTTAACAGAAACTGAGTCTTCCGGCCATTCATTTAGAATAGAATCTTTAAAACTTATAAAGTCAATAGAATCCGTTTTAAAATACGCATCGTAATGCACACTTTCTATCGTTTTAATCATAAAATTAATATCCTCTTTAGCTTCTGAAACAGAGATATAGCTTGTTTCCTGTGCTGATATTGAGTTAAAAATTAAACTTAGCAGTATGAATAGGTTCAGTTTGTTCATCAATATTATTTATTCGGTTTACCATTCGATAGACCTACTCATAGAGTTAACAGTTGCATTTATTTGTTATTATTTTAAAATTGATATATCAACAAATTCAGTTTTCACATCGACTTTAAGATATTTCATAACAAAACTCTATAGATTCAAGGGGTTTTCGAATTACAACCTCATATATAAATTGTATTTTTGACCGTATATTTATAATTTTTCACATTCTATTTAAAATATCATCATGTCAAAAAAGAAAGTAGATATCGATCATCTTGAAAAAGCACCAAACGAAATTGAAAATATCTCCAAAATTCGTGATATTCTATTTGGGAATAACATGAACGAATATGAAAAGAGGTTTGAAAAATTAGAAACCAAACTGGCTTTATCTGTAGCTGAAAACAAAGCTGAAGCGGATAAGAAAATGGCCTCTTTAGAAGCGTACATTAAAAACGAGATCAAAATTTTAAATGAGAAGCTTATCGAAGAAGAAGATGCGCGCAAAAAATCTGATAAACGTATCCTTTCTGATATCGAATCGTTAGAAGAATCATTCAAGAAATTCAAAGTATCTACTGCAGACAATTTCTCAGCAAACAATCAACAACTTCTTAGTCTTAGCAATACGATGAGTGATCAAATGACTGAACTTAATAAGTCATTAATCAATCGTTTAGATAACAGTAGTAACGAGTTGCAAAACAACAAAGTAGACCGTTCTTCATTGGCCATGATGTTGACCGATTTAGCGTATAACATTGCTGGAGAAAATGAATCATCTAATGTTTTAGAAGACAAAAAATAGATGTCACAGGACAGTGAAAATATTGTCCCGCACAACCAAAATAAATCGTTAGATGAACTAAGAGAGCTAATTCTGGATTTAACTCCAGATGAACTCCAGGTACTGCAGTTGTGGTTAAAAAACCGTGATGCTTTTACTGAAGAAATCGGACGTATTTTACCTAATGCTGTGCTTAAAAGTATTCAGTTCGATGAACCGTTAGGAGAACGGTTATTACCTGTAATTGAAGAAGCTATTTTTACCAGTGTTCAAAATAATCCGAAAACACTGGCAGATGCCTTATTCCCTGTCATGGGAGCTGCTATTCGAAAGTCCATTGCGGATACTTTTCGAGAAATGATTCAATCTCTGAATCAAACTCTTGAAAAAAAGTTCTCCTTTGAAAGAATCTTGTGGAGAATTGAAGCTCTATTTTCGGATAAATCATATGCTGAAATCATCCTTTTAAAAGGGGTGAAATACAAAATCAATAGTGTTTTCCTGATTCATAAATCTTCAGGTCTATTGATTCAGGAAGCCTATGCCAAAGATTTTAACTTCGATGATGCAGATATGGTCTCCTCTATGCTTACAGCTGTTCAGGACTTTGTAAAAGACTCTTTTGCCGATCATATTCAGACCAACGATACGTTAGATACCATTAAATTAAATGACTTTAATGTTTGGATTGAAAATGGACCTCTCGCCTATTTGGCCGTAGTCATTGAAGGGACCCCTCAAGAATCTGCACGTGAATTGTTTAAAACCAATTTAGAAGATATTCATGGTAAATATGCCCATGTATTGGATGATTTTGATGGAGATTCTGATTCTGCAATTCCATTACTACCATATCTAAAGAATTGTATTATCTCCCATCAATCGGAGGAAAAACCTATTAATCATACCAAAGTACTTGCTTTAGCCTCCGTTTTAGTGCTCATTATTGGAATCTGGAGTTTTTTCTCCATTCGAGATCAATATAGATGGAACGGATTCATTGATGAATTAAAAGCGATTCCAAGTGTGGTCATTTTAGAACAGGGTGAGGATTCAGGACGTTATTACGTCAAGGGAATGAAAGATGTTTTAATCGATAACTTTGGACAAATAGCGCTGAAACATCAAATTGATAGCACACAAATAGATTATAAATGGACCCCATATATAAGCATGGATCCCATTTATAGTTACCAACGTATTCTGAAAAAAATCGCTCCCATTCACTCTATCCGAACAAAACTGGCTGGGGACACCATATTTATTTCCGGAAAAGCACCGGATCATTGGATCTCCCATACCAAAGAATTTATTGACCAACAGGAATATCCTGTGCACTTTAATCTCCATCAACTCACCAACACCAGCGCAGATAGTATCCGGGCTATTGAATCAGATTTTAAACAACAGTTCATTGAGTTTTCATTTGGCGTTTCGTATTTAATCTCGGATAACAAAGTGTTATTACAACATATTGTTTCTCAGTTTAACAACTATCAAAAGTATACACCTACCTCCTACTTAAGAGTACAGATTGCCCCGGATAATTCCGGTTCTAAATCAGGTAATCTACAATTCGCAAAAAAGAGATTACGTTCAGTTTCCAGATATCTGGTATCTCAGGGTATTGATGCGCATTTGATCCAATTAGAAATTGATACAAATCAAGTGGTTCTTAGTCCGCGAAAAATGAATTTCACGCCAATAAACACCAATAAATGATAAAAAAGAAAATATGTATCCTGGGTGCTTTTGCTGTAGGAAAGACCAGTTTGGTTGAAAAGTATGTCAAAAGCATTTTTTCAGATAAATACCATACGACCATTGGGGTTAAAACGGATCAAAAGGATTTAATCATTGATGGGAAAGATGTACGTTTAATCATTTGGGATATAAATGGTGAAGATGATTATCAACACGTACGTCCATCCTATCTCACAGGAGTTTCAGGGTTTTTATTGGTCGTAGACGGCACCCGTAAAGAGACACTTAAGGTAGCCATGGATTTGAAAAATCTTGTTTTTAAAACAGTGGGTGCCAAAGAATTTATCCTCATGATCAACAAATCGGATTTAAAAGATTCCTGGGAACTCAACCCAAAAGATATTGAAACTATTGAGGAAATGGGCTGGAAAGTTGTTCAAACTTCTGCTAAAACAGGCGCTCAGGTAGATGAAACCTTTATGGCCTTAGCAAATTCTATCATATAATTGAAAAATGACCGATTCCGATAACGTAAACAAAATCGCCACTATCATTACGGAACCCTGTGGAAGGGTTTTGGGATCGAAAAATGTTTTCTCCGATACATTTAACTTTAAAATTGAAAAAGGAAGCTGTATAGACGATATTTTCCCATTTCTATTTGGGTTATTTCCAATGACGCAAAAAGAGCTCATATTAAAAGACATGGCTTTTGAAGGTTTTAAAGGAAACATTATCCTTCAAAACAATTTAAAAGAAGTTTCTATCAGTTTTTATAAACAACCTGTAGAAGCATTGTTATGGGAGCAAACCATTCAAAAGCACAATCAAAAAGAACTTATTGATCAATTGGTGATGAAAACAGATAAAGCGAATTTATCCAGTAATGTGTTTGACACACTGGGTTTTATGCACTTCGAAAAAACGGATAAAGGATTTGTTCTAAATGGAAATATCCCACATTGGTTTCAGGTTATTTTTCCGCATTACAATTATAGCAGTCCCATATTTAATCTGGAGGAATTGTTTCCGTTTTTGGAAATTTTTACGCCAGACACACAACAGTTATTTAATTCAGGAAAAGACGGCAAACTTCTATCCGGAATGTGGAGTGTTTATAATGAAGACAATACAGAAGAGTTTATATTGCAAGCCACTGCAATACGTACTGATGAACGGAACTTCATCTTTATTGAAAACATTTCTGAGAGGTTTCCGGATAAACATAAAAATGTTCAGATGGCTCGCGAAATGTATCTTAAACATCAGGAGCTCATTAAAACAGAAAAAAGTCTACGAAAACTATTTAAACACAGAGAACAGTTTATTTCAATTTTTTCACACGACATCAAAGGTCCGTTAGGAGGTGCGTATTCGTTGATGAACTACCTGAAACGAAAGGAAGAGTTCATGAAAAACTTTAAACCTGATCAGGCCGAGATTTTCAATATGATGTATAAAGGTCTGGGAGACTTAAATGATTATGTAAATCGCCTGTATGACTGGTCCAATGTTCATTTTGGTAATATTGAACTGGACATATCTGAAGTGTCATTACATGATATATGTGTGAATCTCAAGTCTCTATTTCATGAGAAATTAGAAAGTAAAAACCTGGATCTTGTTCTTAATTTCCCAGAAAGTATTTTGATACAAGTCGATCAGGCATTTTTTAAAAACGCGTTACACAACATCTTAAATAACGCCATTAAATTCTCAAACGAAGGGCAAACGATTAAAATCCAGACAGTCACTACTCCATCCAGTTTAACCATTCAGATCATTGATGAAGGTGTGGGTATTACCAAAAAGATTCAAAGCACTATTTTCGACTATAGTAAAAAACAAAGCCGGAAAGGAACTAAAGGAGAAAAAGGTACCGGAATTGGCCTCACAGTTGTAAAACGGATTGTAGATATGCACAATGCCACTATTAATATAGAGTCTGTTGTTCGAAAAGGTACTACCGTATCCATTACACTTCCCAGATAGACTTTGATACTATACACGGTAAATATTGTATAAGTCTTTCGCTTATTCTATTCTATTTCATAGAACAATTATTAAAATTGCTTTATGAAACGTATTACTGAGCAAGAATCACTACATAAAAATCTGGACGAACTATCCGTTAATGACTTACTTCAAGGAATTAATCAGGAAGATCAAAAAGTGGCACTAGCCGTACAAAAAACTATCCCGCAAATTAATGCGTTGATTGAGGAGATTGTACCCAGAATGCGTGAAGGTGGCCGATTATTTTATATTGGAGCTGGAACGAGTGGCCGCTTAGGTGTGGTTGATGCATCTGAATGTCCTCCTACTTTTGGTGTGGATCATGATATGGTAATTGGCATCATTGCCGGTGGAGATTCTGCAATACGTAAAGCAGTTGAATTTGCGGAAGACAGTACACATGGAGGCTTTAAAGATTTAATGGCCTATCATATCAATTCAAAAGATACCGTTATAGGAATCGCAGCATCGGGAACCACTCCATATGTAGTAGGTGCGCTAAAAAAATGCAATGCAGAAGGTATATTAACGGGAGGCATCACGAATAATCCAGGTTCTCCGGTAAGTCTGGAAGCAAAATATCCTATTGAAATTGAAGTTGGACCGGAGTTTGTTACCGGAAGTACCCGAATGAAATCAGGTACATCTCAAAAACTAGTATTAAATATGATCTCTACCACTGTAATGATTCAGTTGGGACGAGTCAAAGGAAATCGCATGGTGGACATGCAATTAAGTAATAATAAATTGGTAGACCGTGGAACCTTGATGGTTCAAAATGCGTTAAATATAGACTACCAAACAGCTGAAAATCTACTTTTAAAACATGGCAGTGTTAGAAAAGCCATTGCCTCTCAAAACTCATAAATTATGACCGAAAACAATAAAAAGCACTTAAAATCAGTACTCAACCATAAAACCTGGAATGAAATCAAAACCAATGATTCCTGGCAAGTATTTAAAATGATGTCGGAAATCGTTGAAGGATTTGAAAAACTTAGCAAAATCGGTCCTTGTGTATCCATCTTTGGTTCAGCCCGTACAGAAAGTGACAATGAAAATTATAAAAAAGCGGAGCAAATTGCTTTTCAACTCACCAATAAAGGATATGGTGTGATCACCGGTGGTGGTCCCGGAATCATGGAAGCAGCTAACAAGGGTGCCACTGAAGGAGCCGGACCATCTGTAGGATTGAATATTGATTTGCCACATGAGCAATCACACAACCCATATATCGATCAGGATAAACTCATTAACTTCGATTATTTCTTTATTCGTAAACTCATGTTTGTTAAGTACGCACAAGGGTTTGTGGTTTTGCCAGGAGGTTTTGGAACTTTAGATGAATTCTTTGAAGCCATAACCCTTATTCAAACTAAAAAAATTGGGACCTTCCCTATTATTTTGGTAGGTAAGAAATTCTGGACCGGAATGGTGGATTGGATTCGTAACTCGTTATTAGAACAAGAAGGAACCATTTCTGAAAAGGATATGTTCATTTTTAAAGTGGTTGATACTCCCGAAGAAGCTGTTGCCGAAATTGACAAATTCTATAACGACTATTTGTTATCGCCTAATTTCTAGGTTTTACACGATTCACCTTATTAACACGGTTCTGTTTGTAATTATGAAACGTTAAAAGCCAATACAGCATAGTCATCTGGTAGATTTGTTAGCGTACATCAACCATTTAGATTATGTTCAAAATATTGGCTTTTTCATTCAATCTACTCGCGCTCATTTTTTTCAACTTCCTATTGGAAGATGTGACTGTAGACCAATCTCTACCAGATCGTGTTGAAGAAGGTAATGAATTCCTTGTAACCGTTACAATTGACAAGAGCACTATAACCGGTTATGCCAAATTTCAGGTATTACTTCCTGAAGGAGTAAAAGCTGAAAATGTGGAATCCGGTGTGGCTAAATTCAATTTTGAAGATCGTAAAGCTAAATTCGTTTGGATGACCCTTCCAGAAGCGCGTGTATTTGACATTCAATACAAAGTGATTGTAACGGATCCTAACATTAAAGAAGTACCGGTAGCCGGGACATTCTCTTATTTAGATGAGAATCAACGTATGACAGTTGACCTACCTACGCGTACGGTTAAAATGGGTAAAGAAGAAATTATTGTTGAAGAAATTCCGGAAGCAGAAGTCACAGTGACCAGAAATATCAAAAACGTTTCTAATGACTTATACAAAATCACATTAGATATCCACTACTCCAATGTTTCGGGATTTGCCAAAATACAAGACATTGTCCCTTCCAATTCAGATATTAAACCTGATCAATCTCAAGACGCGGTATTTTCTATGTTAGATACCAAAGTGAAGTTTGTTTGGATGAATTTCCCGGAAGATCAAAACGATTTGTCTGTTTCATATTTTATTGACCTGACCAATGCATCTAGTAAAAAAATCAGTGATTTGGCTGGTGAATTTGCTTTTATTCATGACGGTGAATCTAGAAAAATTCAAATCTCAAATCCAGGGGCAATCGACTTTGTTGATATTGAAACACCAGAGTTGGCTGACAATAATGGAAGTACTGAAACTGAAGCTACTGAGGTTGCTGCTACGGTACCAGTAACCACAACGAATCCTGAGGATCTGGTGGAAGAAAAAGAAACTCCACAAATTGAAGAAAACAAACCTGTGGAAACGGTGAAACCAGAAAAAATTGATAAAGTTGTAGAAGATAAATCGAGTACTCCTACACCAAAAGAAATTCCTGTAACCTCCATACCTTCACCGGAAAATGGTGTGGTATTTAAAGTTCAGGTAATGGCTTCGCATAAGTCTGTGGATATTGAAAGTTACTTTCCTAAAAGGTTTAACTTCTATGATAATGTACATATGGACTCCCATGAGGGTTGGATGAAATATTTAACGGGAGGTTACACTACCTATCGTCAGGCACGTGATACAAGAGAAGATTATAAAGCAAATTATACTTTTAGAGGACCATTTGTAGTCGCCTACAATAATGGGGAAAGAATTACGGTTCAGGAAGCATTGATGATCACGGACCAAAAATGGATCAACTAAGTTTCGTGTTATTTTCATTATCAATGAATAATGATTAATTTAGCCGTTTATCATTAGTAAGTGTATAACGAATACAAATTCATTGAAAAGATTACTTACATTTATTATTCTTATTAGTTTGATCCCTAGCGCCTTGAATGCGCAATCGGATTCTACTTCGACTGAACGTACTCCACCTACAATTGCTATTGGTGTGGGTACGCTTTCTTACTTTGGAGAATTAAACAATAAAAACACCATTACCTCTCCTCTAGTTAGCCGTTTGGCATTTGATATTTCGTTTAGACAACCAATCAATTACTTTCTGGAATTTAAAGTTAACGCCTGGGGTGGTCAGATTTCTGCAAATGAGAGATCTATCGAAAGAAACCTAAACTTTGAAACCACAATGTTTGGTGGAGGCTTTGGATTAAATTACAACTTTGGAAATTTTCTAAAACCTGACAGAACTCTGGAACCAATTCTTGGAGTTGGAATTGAAATGATTAGTTTCAGTTCTAAAACCGACCTTCTAAGTAAAGACAATGTAGCTTACCACTATTGGAGTGATGGTTCAATTCGTGATCTTCCTGAATCTTCTCCAAATGCTGAAGATGCTGTAAGAATTCACAGAGACTATTACTATGAAACAGATATCAAGACTTCGTCTATGTATGATCTGGATGATTACAATACGTATACCTTAGCATTTCCGGTTACTGTGGGGGCTAAAATGGATTTAAACGATAAATGGGCATTCCGAGCGGCAATGACTTATCATTTTACCATGACTGACCTATTAGATGGTGTGGATGAAAACTCTGGAAACTTTAAGGGGGATGCTAAAATGGATAACTTACTATACACTTCTGTTTCTTTAAGTTACAATTTCACCAGATATGATAAAGATGGTGGCGGATATGATGCTTACGATGATTTTATAGATATTGATCCTAATGCTGATGAAGATAATGATGGAGTGATTGATTGGGAAGATGATTGTTTAGGGACCCCATTTGGTGCTGAAGTAAATGAAAAAGGCTGTCCTGTTGATGGAGATAAAGACGGTGTACCAAATTTTGGTGATGATGAGCTGGACTCTGCACCTGGTGCACAGGTAGATTCTGTAGGTGTTACTATTACTTCTGCTGACGTAGACATGTACTACGAAAAATACTATGATACCACTGGCAACTACTCTCCTATCACTGCTGAAACTTATACCATGCAGGTTATTGCAAGTAAAGTAAAACGTAACCGAAATGTCAATAAAACAAAATACTCTGTAGCTATTGGTGAGTTTGAGGGTGAAATTCCTGCTGATTTGGTGAATGACATTCTAAGTGTGGAAGATGTGAATACACATGAAGCGGATGGTAAAGTTGTGGTTACTGTAGGTTCTTACGATACTAAAGAGGAAGCTGAAGAAAGACAAAACCAATTGGTTAAAGATGGCATTACCCCTACTGATATTGTAAGCGTAAATGACCATAAGAAAGAAGTAAAAACTATTACCGGGGTTAAACCTGAGTTTGAAGCGAAACAATGGGAAGGTGATGATTCTAATGATGGAGAGATCATTTATCGTGTTCAGGTAGGCGCTTTCACCAGAACTGCTGATGAAAAAATATTTGAGGATTTACCGGAATTGATTAAAGTAAGTTCTGATGACGGTTATATCAGATACTTCACAGGTTCGTTCTCTTCTTATAATGATGCAGCTAAATCTAAAATTGATATCCTAACCAATGGTTTCAAAGGTGCATTCGTTGTGGCATTCAGGGATGGCAACCGTGTTTCTTTAAACAATATTGGTACGATACAATTGAACAAATCACAAAGTGCGGGAATCACTTCTACTCAACCATTGACGGAAGATCAAAAAGCGAATCTGAAATTTAAAGTTCAATTAGGTTCTTATAGAAGTCAGATTCCAACGGATGTTCTGGAAAGATATATGGAATTAGGAAATGTAGAGCAAATGAAGGGTAAAGACCGTTACATCAGATATGTTGCCGGTGCTTTCGCTACCTATGAAGAAGCTGCTACTTATAAAAAGGAATTATTGGGTAAAGGATTCGAAGGATGTTATGTAGTGGCTGTTTACTATGGTAAATTGATCTCTGCAGGTCAGGCCAGAAAGATGCTCAATAAATAATTAATTATTTTTCAATAAATGGACAGCCCACTATTTTATAGTGGGCTTATTTTTTAAATAAAAATGAATAAAATCAAATACACCACACTCGCTCTACTTTTCGTTTTTTCAGGAATCAGCTTTGGTCAGAAAGTAGATCAGGATCAGATTAAAAAATTGGAAACCTTTATGCGTTACGTGCAGTTGGCATACGTAGACACCGTAGATTCTGAAAAGCTAACTGAAGATGCGATCAAAGCCGTTTTAAAAGATTTGGATCCCCATTCGGTATATATTTCGAAGAAAGATCTGCAAAAAATGAATGAGCCTCTGGAAGGTAACTTTGAAGGGGTTGGAATACAATTCAACATTCTTCATGATACCATCACAGTAGTATCCCCTATTGCCGGAGGTCCTTCTGAAAAATTAGGTATTCGTGCAGGAGATAAAATCGTTGAAATTGACGAGAAAATTGTAGCTGGTGTCGGATTTACCAATAAAGATGTGGCCGATCATCTACGAGGGAAAAAAGGAACTAAAGTAACCGTTGGAATTTCACGTAAAGGCGAATCTGACTTATTAGAATTTGAAATCACCAGAGATAAAATTCCAATCTATAGTATGGATGCTGCGTATTTGGCAACGCCAAAAACAGGATATGTAAAATTGAACCGTTTCGCGGCCCAAAGTATGACTGAAGTGGGTACGGCCATCGATTCTTTACAAAAACTAGGTATGGAGAATCTGATTCTGGATTTACGTGGAAATAGCGGTGGTTATTTAAGAACTGCTATTCAGTTGGCCGATAATTTCTTAGAAGCCGGTAAACTGGTGGTATATACTCAGGGAAAGGCTTTTCCAAGAGAAGATTATAAGTCCACATCACTTGGGAACTTTGAAAAAGGGAAATTGGTGGTGTTGATTGATGAAGGCTCTGCCTCTGCCAGTGAAATTGTCACCGGAGCAGTTCAGGATTGGGACCGAGGTTTAGTGATTGGTCGTAAGTCTTTCGGTAAAGGTCTGGTTCAAAAGCCATTTCAATTAACAGATGGATCAGCCATCAGATTAACTATTTCGCGTTATTACACCCCATCTGGTAGATCTATTCAAAGAGACTACTCAGAAGGAAAAGAAGACTATTACAACGAAATCAATAAAAGATATGAGCATGGTGAATTGATGAACTCTGATTCTATTGAATTCCCGGATTCGTTAAAATTTGAAACGCTTCAGTTAAAACGTACAGTATATGGTGGTGGTGGAATCATGCCTGATATCTTTATTCCATTAGATACTACTGAAACTTCTGCTTATTTCAGTTTACTGGTTCGTAAAGGGATTTTATATACCTATGATTTGGATTATCTGGACGAGCATCGTGATGAACTATTAAAGAAATATCCAACTTTTGAGGATTTCGATAAAGGTTTTGAATTGTCAGATGAAATGCTGGAAGAAATCATCGCTTATGCAGCGGAAAAAGGAATTGAACGTAATGATGAGCAAATTGAACATTCAAAGAATCTGATCAAACTCAATTTTAAAGCATTGATGGCGTCTAACTTATGGACTTCTACCGAATTTTATCGTGTGATTAACACCAATGATAATGCTTTTAACAAAGCTTTAAGAGTTATGAGCGATAAAACGTTCAAGAACCTAAAATTAGATTATAAATAATTCTTTTAGAAAATTATATTTGTTCAAAAATTAATCAGAAAATGAAAGAAAATATTCAAAACATACAAACAGGATTGCTTGTTATTATCGCAGCGACTGTTATTTATGGAACATTTTTGAAGGATAACTCTTCTACCCCGGATCGTAAACGTCACCGCAAAACAGAGCGTAAAAGCAATATTGCAGCGACACCTCAAATCCAACCAAATCAACAGCCACAACCGCAACCTACGGCTCCAACGAGTCAGCCGGTAAACAATCCAACGTCTATTGCGTTTGATGCGATGGCTCACGATTTTGGTACTATTGATCAAAATACTGAAAACGTACACGTGTTTAACTTCACCAACACCGGAGATAAACCATTGATTATAGAAACAGCTACGGGTTCATGTGGTTGTACTGTTCCTGAGTTTCCTAAAGAACCTATTGCTCCTGGTGCAACCAGCCAGATCAAGGTGGTTTACAAGCCTGGAAAACAAAAGGGATTACAAAACAAAACCGTTACTGTTGTTGCGAATACACAACCAAAAGACACACGTTTAAATATTTCAGCTAACGTTCAGGAAGTAGCTCAATAATCGACATTATTCAAAAGAAAAGCCGATCAGAAAATTCTGATCGGCTTTTTTATGTTTTAAACTTCAGTTCTACCCTACTTCATTGAAGAAGTCATAAATCGAATAAACTTAGAATCACCATAATATTCCTTCGCTATGATACGTACTACAGAATAGAATGGAATAGCCAGAATCATACCCGGAATTCCAGAGATATTACCCGCAAATAAAATCACAAGGAAAATCTCCAACGGATGTGCATTGATACTTCGTGAAAAAACAACCGGTTGTGTTACAAAATTGTCAAACGCTTGCGTAATTCCAAAAACCAGGAATATTCTACCGAATAGCGAATATATACTCATAGAAAAAGCCATATCTACATTGGTTGAAACTCCGATTAACAATCCAAATCCTAATCCAATAATAGGTCCGATATAAGGAATCACATTCATAATTCCAGCAAACAGTCCAATAACCAAAGCGTTCTTAAATCCAAATAAACTCAAGCCAATAGATACGAATGTGGTGATTACAGAAATTTGAATGGCAATCCCAATAAAATATCTACTTAAAGTCTTCTTCACTTTTTCCAATACACTTTTCACACTAGATAGATTCTTATCAGAACTTAAAGAATAAACGAAATCGTTAAACAAATTATCATCCTTTAATAAGAAGAATGTAATGAACATTACGGAAAACATAGTCACCAGGCTTCCCCCTATTCCACTGGCTAACCCGGAGAAAAACTGTGGTACGCGATCCACATTCTTTTTTCCAAGAATCAAACTTCGAATCACCTCTTTTTCACTCTTAACCCCATCCGTAGGATCAAAATCTATTTTCTTTAATGCGCCACTCACCATTTTAACCTCAGGTTCAATCAATTCATAGAACTCATCCATTTGAGTTTGAGATAGTAAACTGACTTCCCTGGATATCACCGGAACAAATATGTTGATCACCAGTATGAGAAAAACAATCAACATAGACATGGTGATGGCCGCTGCTCCAGTTCGATTGATACCATATCCCCGGATCTTTCCTTTCCTTAAAAACTGATTAACAGGACTTAGCATCAATGCTAAAACCAATGAAATTATGAGGTATACCAGAACCGTACTGGCATACCAAAGCAAACCCAGTCCCAGTACAATAAGTATGACGTGAAATATTTTCTTCCTGGTAATCTGCATTTAGAAACGATTATCACCCATCATAATATCTCCAATTCCTCCTAATATACTTCCTTCACCTCTTGATTTACCTCCCATTTTAGGTGCTGAAGATATGATACGATCTGCCATTCTACTAAATGGTAATGATTGAATCCATACCGTTCCGGGTCCTTGTAAAGTCGCTAAGAATAATCCTTCTCCACCAAACAACGCATTTTTAATTCCTTTTACCATTTCAATATCATAGTTTACACCACTTGTAAAAGCCACTAAACATCCGGTATCAATCTTAATTGTTTCTCCAGGTTGTAACACCACCTTATGAATGGTCCCTCCGGCATTGGCAAACACCATTCCGTCACCCTCCAGTTTTTGCATAATAAAGCCCTCTCCTCCAAATAATCCTACACCTATCCTTTTATTAAACTCTATACCAATTGAAACACCTTTCGCAGCACATAAAAAAGAATCTTTTTGGCAGATCACTTTGTTCCCATACATGCTTAAGTCAATAGGAATAATCTTGCCCGGAATTGGCGCACCAAAAGCTACATGAGATTTTCCATAACCCTGATTTTTATATGCGGTCATAAATAAATTCTCTCCGGTTAGAACTCTCTTTCCAGCGGAGAACATTTTTCCAAGAATACTATTATCACTTTGTTGTGAACCGTCACCAAAAACGGTTTCCATAGCAATGTCTGACTTCATATACATCATACTTCCGGGTTCAGCCATTACTACTTCTTGCGGGTCTAATTCTATTTCTACAAATTGAATGTCATCTCCTTCAATTTTGTAATCTACTTCATGTGAGTTCATCAAAAAAAAATTATAGTTCTATCACAAATATAATGGATTTAAAAAACGATTTAATTCGTTTATCCGACTAATTTCGCGCGCTCATGGAAGCGCCAATTAATTACAAGAAAAACAGTCAATTTTGGCTATTATGTTTAAGTTCAGCACTGTTTTTTGGTAGCTTTAATATGATGATTCCAGAGCTTCCATCCTATCTGGAATCTTTAGGTGGTGGCCAATACAAAGGATTGATCATTTCTTTGTTCACCGTAACCGCTTTATTATCCCGACCTTTTAGTGGGAAACTTACCGATACAATAGGACGTATTCCTGTCATGATTTTCGGAGCTTCCATTGGAATTATCGCGGGTGTATTATATCCTATTTTAGCGACTGTTTCGGGTTTCTTTTTTTTGCGTCTGTTTCATGGATTATCTACGGGATTTAAGCCTACGGCTACCGCTGCATTTGTATCAGATGTTGTGGGGCCTAAAGAACGTGGAGAAGCCATGGGAGTACTAGGTGTATTTACCAGTTCCGGTATGGCACTAGGGCCAATGATTGGATCTTTTGCATCAGATTATATTGGGATCAACGGACTCTTTTATTTATCTGCTTTTATATCATTTCTTTCAGTAGCGGTCATATTCGGAATGCAAGAAACATTACCAAATAAGCAAAAAATGAAATCTCACCTGTTAAAGGTAAAATTCCATGATTTCTTTGAAAGAAACGTTTTGCCGGTGGCTATTACATTTTTACTGACTACTATTCCATTTGGAATTATTCTGACCCTTATTCCCGACCTAAGCGATCATCTGGGAATTTCAAATAGAGGATCATTCTATACGGTATTTGTTGTTTCTTCTATTTCAGTACGATTTTTTGCTGGGAAATTTTCAGATATTTATGGTCGAGTTCCAGTATTAATTGTGGCAGCATTTCTGATTGGTGTATCCGTCTCCATTATCAGTTTTGCAGATACACAGTTTTGGTTTTATCTCGGTGGTGTTTTGTTTGGCTTGGCAGCCGGAATGAATGGGCCAACCATATTTGCCTGGAATATTGATCGCAGTTCAGAAGAACACCGTGGTCGAGCCATGTCTACTTTATATATCTTTTTAGAATTTGGAATTGGATCCGGAGCTGCTATTTCTGGGTTTATTTATAACAATGATCCTGAAATGTTTAAATATGCATTTGGTTTTGGAGCGCTCACCGCTTTTATCGCCATGATATATTTGATTTCATTTCAAATAAGATCTTTAAAAAGTTCAACGGATTAAATCTGGTTCTTTTCATTGATTTCTGACAACATCTTCGTGTATTCACTTTTTCCCATTTCAACGACCTGTTCAACCATATCTCTTGGATACCCCATTTGTACACTCACTAATTTAAATTGAGTAATACAAACGATATCATTAATATGTTCAAAACACATGTCTACAAACAAGTCTATTAATGGTATCACTTCCCTATCTTCATTCCAAGGCGAAGCCTCTATCTCTATACGTTTATCTCTCTTCATGATCCAATGTACGCAACTGCGTTTTTTAATGTTTCTTAATTCCTAATTAAAAATTAGAAATGCAGCTTCTTTGTCGTAATGTGAACAATTCCACGCTTATGCATTATTTAATTTTTTGACGCATTACGAAGAAGCACTATATTGCTGCATCGAATTTTAAATTCACCTGCTTATAAATCTATTATCGAATACTATGCCATACGAGAAACATATGCGGATATTATCTTTTGCTTTCATTTTTTTAATCACTTTAACATTTCAGTCGACTTTTGGACAAAGCATAAAAACCGGAGCGGAAGCTCAAAATCAAATTCATGGGGCCGAACTTATCAGAACCCACCCCAACAGTCAAATTCCATCATTTGTTAGATATCATTCTTCAAACAGACCTCGGAGTTCAGAATTTTTATCTCGGCTTCAAGCGCAGCTCAAACTGGATTCTAAAATGCAAATGATTCTGATCCAGCAACAAGAAGATCATTTAGGTTTTACACATTATAAATATCAACAACAATTTAATCAAATTCCTGTAGAGTTTACCAGTTGGAGTGTACACGTTAGAAATGGTTTGGTAGAATCCCAAAGTGGTTTTATTCACTCTTCCATACCAGTAGGTTCTCCTACTCCTCAAATAACTACTGGACAAGCTATTCAATATGCCGTAAATCACATCGGAGCTCAAGTTTACAAATGGGAAATCCCTGGTGAAGAAGCGCATATTAAACATGAACAGAATAATCCGGAGGCCACTTATTATCCTCAGCCTGAATTGGTTTATGTTCCTGGTGAATCTGATTTTTCATCAGACCAGTATCACCTGGCCTATAAAATGAATATCTACGCGCACAGTCCATTATCACGTCAAATCATATACGTAAACGCTTCCAATGGAAATATTGAGAGAACTATTGAACAAATACACCATTCCGATGTTCCGGGAACTGCAATTACAGCCTATAGCGGAATCAGAACGATCATTGCAGATAGCACGGGTCCTGGTAATTTTAGATTAAGAGAATATTCAAGAGGAAATGGTGTTGAGACCTTTAATATGCAACAAGGAACTACACATAGTAATGCTGTAGATTTCACGGATGCTGATAACTATTGGAATAATGTCAATCCTCAGTTTGATCAATACGCTACAGATGCACATTGGGGCGCTGAAATGACATATGATTACTTTTTAGTAGAACATAACCGAAACAGTATCGACAATATGGGTTTTACCCTTAAGAGTTATGTGCATTTTGACAACGGATATAATAATGCTTTTTGGGATGGACAACGTATGACGTATGGAGATGGAAATGGCGCGCCTTTAACTTCTATTGATATTGCAGGTCACGAAATCACACATGGTTTAACATCTAATACCGCAAACTTAATTTACAGTCAGGAATCCGGTGCTTTAAACGAATCTTTTAGTGACATTTTTGCCGTAACAATTGAAAAATATGGACGTCCCAACAACTGGAACTGGTTACTAGGTGAAGACTTAGGGAGTCCTTTGCGTTCATTATCCAATCCTAATTCAGTGGGTGATCCGGATACATATTTTGGTAACAATTGGGCATCTTTAACCGGTGGTGATAATGGTGGTGTTCACACCAACAGTAGTGTACAGAATTATTGGTTTCACCTACTTTCAGACGGAGGTACGGGCACTAATGATAATGGAGATGCTTACAATATTACAGGTATTGGAATTGAAGATGCCGCAGATGTCGCTTTTAGAAATCTAACGATTTACCTCACTCCTTCTTCCAATTTTGCAGATGCCAGATTTTTCGCCATTCAATCCGCAATTGATTTGTTTGGTGCCTGTACTCCAAATGTGGGTGCAGTAACTGATGCCTGGTATGCTGTTGGTGTAGGACAACCATATGTTCCATATACACTGGCTAGTTTTTCTGTTGGGCAAAATACTTCTTGTACCGCCCCATTTACAGTGAACTTCCAAAACAATAGTATTAATGGACAAACGTATACATGGAACTTTGGAGATGGAAATACTTCAACTCAAGCGAATCCTACGCATACCTATACCTCTATGGGTTCCTATCAGGTGACATTAAATGCAGATGGTGGTGCTTGTGGTGTGGATGATACGATTCAGCCTGGTTTTATTGTTATTAGTGATACTTTGCCATGTATTGTTTCTTTACCTGCTCAAGGTATTGCCACCACCCAAACATCATGTACCGGGATTGTATTTGACAATGGTGGACCACAAGCCAATTATTCGGCAAACAGCAATTCTAGAATAACGATTAGTCCAACCGGAGCACAAAGTGTTACCATAACTTTCCCACATTTTGATATTGAACCTGGTCAGGGAAACAGTTGTAATTTTGACTATATCAGAATTTATGATGGTCCAAATGCAAGTTCACCGGTCATTGATACCTATTGTAATAACAATATTCCTTCAACGGTTACTTCTACTACCGGTTCTGTGACCGTAGAGTTTTATAGTGATGGTGGATTAGAATTATCCGGATTTGAAATGCATTGGCAATGTAACTTGCCCAATACACCACCAAAGCCAAACTTTGTAAATAACATAGATTCTACTTGTTCAGGAGATATTGTATTTACAGATTTATCCAGCAATAATCCGACCAGTTGGTTATGGGATTTTGGAGACGGGCAAACATCCACAGCACAAAACCCAACACATCATTATGCCAATTCAGGGACCTATAGCGTTTCACTCACTGCTACCAATGCTTTTGGAAATCAACAAGTAACTAAAAGTAATTTGGTTACCATTACATATGTCGGTATGCCAACGGCCACTTCGACTACTGTATGTCCCGGAAACTCGGATACGCTTATTGCTACTTCAAATGGTTTAAGTAGATGGTTTGATGATCAATATGATCTAAATCCGGTATTTGTTGGGGATACATTTATTACTCCTACTCTTTCGAGTACAACTTCATTCTATTTAGAACAAGAAACCCAATCTCCTTCTCAATTCTTAGGACCGGTTGACAATTCAATTGGCCCGGGTGGAAACTTTAATGGAGATCAAAGTTTGGTTTTCGATGTACAACAAGCGATTATTTTAGAATCTGTAGAAGTTTATGCTGCCGGAGGTGGTATTCGAAATATTGAACTTCGCGATGCCGCAGGAACTGTTATTGATACCGCAAATGTATTTGTGGGTAGTGGGCAACAAACTGTTAACCTGAACTTTGAAATCTTACCTGGTTCAGGATATCAATTAGGCGTAGCTGTAGGTTCACAACCTGCATTATATAGAAACAATGCAGGTGCATCATTCCCATATACTATTGCGAATATGGCTTCAATTACAGGTTCTACGGCTAGTGCAGGTTATTACTATTTCTTCTATAACTGGAAAATTAAAGAATTGACTTGTTTGAGTCCTAGAATTGCTGTGGATGCTTTGGTGGATATTTGCGCCAGTGTGAATGAAAATGATTTGGCAAATAACATATCCATTTATCCAAATCCTACACAGTCTGAATTCAATATTGTTATCCCTTCCAATTTATTAAATACCGGGTTAAAAGCAACGATTATCAATAGTGTGGGACAAGTGGTAACCACCACTCCACTTCAAACCGAAAAAACATGGATCCATACTTCAAACTGGGCCAAAGGAATTTACTTAATTCAAATTCCACAGAACGGCCAGGTAACTACCTATAGATTGATTGTGGATTAGGTTGATTCAAACAGATGAACTATAAAAAAAGCCTCTGAGTAATCAGAGGCTTTTTATTTACACTCTATTTTTTCTTTTATAGTTCATTTGTCATTTGTGCTTGCTATAAAACTTATCCGTTCTCCGATGGATAACAGCTTTACGCTTATTCTTTTTTTGATAAACTATTAAGAACGTAATTTACGACATTCCTTCCGTAAATAATTTGTAATCAAAGACACACACACTTATACAACCTAACCAAATCCATCACATCCCCGTTAATATATATAGATACCCTATTTATTTACTCACTTTTAAAACTAAATGCTATGATACGTACCCTTCTTACGCTTATATTATTTATAAGTTTAACCGCAACTCATGCGCAGTCTTCGATAAAAGGAACTATTTCAGATGTTCAAACCAAAGAGCCTCTTGCTTTTACTAACTTAATTTTAGTACTAGATACTACTATTGTTTCCAGGACACAATCTGATTTTGATGGAAACTTTGTTTTTCAAAATATTAGATCAGGAACATATATCATCAAAGCTTCTTTTGTAGGATATCAACCAATAGCCGTGACTGATATTATTGTAGGTTCTTCAACAAAATTTATCGAATTAAGTATGAGCCCTTCATCTCTACAATTGAATGCTGTTGTTATTACTGCTTACAAACAAAAATTAATAGATAAAGGAAACACAACAGTCAAACAAACGGTGTCTAGAAAAGGTTTAAGAAGCATGCGTTTTAGATCAAAAGCTAAAATCCGAGGTAGTAGAAGTAATCCAAATTACGCTACTCCAGCGCCATCCAACGAAACCTATAGTGCAATTACAGATAACCAGTTTAAAGATGTTGCATTTGACCCGTTATCGACTTTTAGTATTGATGTGGACAAAGCTTCGTATACCAACGTAAGACGCTATATCAATTCCGGTCAACTGCCACCAAAAGATGCCGTTAGAATTGAAGAAATGATCAACTATTTTGATTACGATTATCCGCAACCTGAAGGTGAACAACCTTTCTCCATAACTACTGAATTCACAGAATGTCCATGGGATTCTTCCCATAAATTAGTGCACATTGCAATTCAGGGCAAAAAAATTGAGTTTGATAATACTTCAGCCAGTAATCTGGTATTCTTAATTGATGTTTCAGGTTCCATGAGTGATCCGAATAAATTGGGGTTGGTTAAAACCGGTTTACATTTACTGGTAGATCAGTTACGTCCGCAAGACCAGGTAGCTATTGTCGTCTATGCAGGTGCAGCTGGTTTGGTTCTTCCCTCTACTTCAGGTGAAAATAAAATAGAGATTCATGATGCTATTGAAAATCTATCAGCCGGAGGTTCCACTGCTGGTGGAGCCGGAATTCAACTGGCTTATAAAGTGGCTAAAAAACACTTTATTCAAGACGGAAATAATCGAATCATACTCGCTTCAGATGGAGACTTTAATGTAGGAATCTCAAGTCATGAAGGATTGATCAAACTTATTGAAGAAAAAAGAAATCAAGGAATATTTCTAACCGTTCTGGGATTTGGTACTGGAAACATCAAAGATGCTACCATGGAACAATTGGCTGATAAAGGAAATGGAAATTACAACTATATTGATAATGCCTTAGAAGCCAAAAAAGTTTTTGTCACTGAATTAGGTGGAAACCTAATCACTATTGCCAAAGACGTAAAAGTTCAGGTAGAGTTTAATGCTGCAGCGGTAAAAGGATATCGTTTGATCGGATACGTAAATCGCAACTTAAATAATGAAGATTTTAATGATGATCTTAAGGATGCGGGAGAAATTGGCTCTGGTCATAATGTCACCATGATGTATGAAATTATTCCTGCTGAATCGGATGAAGAATTCTCTGATATTGATCCATTGAAATACCACAAAGATCCAGAATCATTGAAAGAACTAAACGATGAAGTATTAACGATTAAATTTCGATATAAAGAGCCCAAAGCATCCCGATCTAAACTCATCACTGAAATATTATATAATGAACCTGTACCCTTTATTCAGGCTTCAGACAATTGTAAGTTTTCTGCATCTGTGGCTTCGTTCGGAATGCTTTTACGTGATTCCGAGTATACGGGAAACTATGCCTATTCGGATGTCATTGAACTGGCTCAAAATTCTAAAGGTTCTGATAACGATGGTTCACGTTCAGAGTTTATTCAGCTTGTAGAAATGGTCGCTGTATTAGACAGAAATTAAATTTCAGTATAACTCATAAAAAAAGCCTCTTTCAAATGAAAGAGGCTTTTTTTTAAAATATGTAACCGAGATTATTTTTTCTCGTTTTTCTCCATTGAAGCTTTCAACGCTGCAAGCGAATCTAAATCTCCTAATGTAGATTTTTCTGTTTTCTTGTTTAAAGAATCTACTGCACGGCTAGCGGTAGCTCTGTTAGCTGCTTTCGCTTTTTTCTCCATTTCAGCTTTTTCTTTAGGATCATCTTCGAAAGTTCTGGTATGAGAAACGATGATTTTTCTAGCATCTTTGTTGAACTCTAATACTACAAAGTCTAAGTTGTCATCATTTACCAATTTAGCTCCACTCTCTTTCTTAGAATGACGTGTTGGACAGAAACCTTCGATTCCGTATGGTAACGCAATTACAGCACCTTTATCTCCTACTGAAGTAACAGTACCTTTATGAACAGATCCTAATTCGAATACTGTTTCAAATACATCCCAAGGATTTTCTTCTAATTGTTTATGTCCTAATGATAAACGTCTGTTGTCTTTATCAATCTCTAAAACAACCGCAGTCATTTCTTCACCTACTTTAGTGAATTCTGATGGGTGGTTTACTTTCTTGTTCCAAGACAAATCAGAAATATGGATCAATCCGTCAATTCCTTCTTCTAACTCTACAAATACTCCGAAGTTTGAAATATTAGTTACTTTACCAGAAGGCTTGCTGTCGATTGGGTATTTACTTTCGATATCTTCCCATGGATCAGTAGTCAAGCTACGTGTAGATAATGACATTTTACGCTCATCACGATCTAAAGTCATAATTACAGCTTCTACTTCGTCTCCTACTTTAAAGAAGTCTTGTGCAGTACGTAAGTGTTGAGACCAAGACATTTCAGATACGTGGATCAATCCTTCTACACCTGGAGCGATTTCAACAAACGCACCGTAATCAGCCATCACAACCACTTTTCCTTTCACTTTATCACCTACTTTAAGGTTTTCATCAAGTGATTCCCATGGATGTTTTTGTAGTTGTTTTAAACCAAGAGCGATACGTTTTTTGTTATCATCAAAGTCTAAGATTACTACATTTAATTTTTGGTCTAATTCTACGAAATCCTCTGGGTGATTTACTCTACCCCAAGAAAGATCAGTAATATGAATTAATCCGTCTACACCACCAAGGTCGATGAATACACCGTAAGAAGTAATGTTCTTAACAACTCCTTCAAGTACCTGACCTTTCTCAAGTTTAGACATGATTTCCACTTTTTGTTGCTCTAATTCAGCTTCAATAAGTGCTTTATGAGATACTACAACGTTTTTGAATTCATTGTTGATTTTCACCACTTTGAATTCCATGTTTTTTCCAACATATACATCGTAATCTCTAATTGGCTTCACATCAATCTGAGAACCTGGTAAGAATGCTTCGATTCCGAATACATCTACAATCAAACCACCTTTAGTTCTACATTTAACGAAACCTTGAATTACTTTTCCAGTCTCTAATGCTTCGTTTACATCATCCCAAGCACTCAACATACGTGCTTTCTTATGAGAAACGATTAATTGACCGTTTTTATCTTCTAAGTTTTCAACGTAAACTTTAATTACATCATCCACTTTTACATCTGGATTGTAACGTAATTCGTTTACAGAGATAATTCCTTCAGATTTATAGTTGATATCAACTACTGCTTCTTTGTTTGTTAAAGCAACAATTCTACCATCTACAACTTCGTGATCTGCAATTGAAGTCAAAGTAGATACATACTCTTTTTCATAATTTGCAAATACATCTGCAGGATATACATCATCCGTTTTACCGATAGCGCTCCAATCGAAATCTGCTAATGGCTCTACTTTTGAATAATCCACAGGCTCAGAAGAAACCTCTGCTTTAGGTGCTTCTTCTTTTACTTCAGTCTCCGCAATGGTTTCTACCACTTCTTCAACATCCACTTTTGTTGCATTTGTAGCTTCAGCTTTCACTTCCACTTTTTCTTCTGTAGCTTTAGGAGCTACGTCTTTTTTTTCTTCAGCCATACTGGCATTAAAAATTTGTATTATGGTATCGGGATTCCATAAGATATTAAACCCGAGCTACTCCCGAATGTAGCACACCCAAATATTGGGGCTGCAAAAGTAATGATTTAATTTAGATTTCAATATAGGGTTAATGCATTTATTCATAATAAATTGTGAACAAACTCACTTAAGAATCTGAATACTCTATTTCTCTAAAATCCAACCCTTTACCAAATCCAATTGTTCTGATCTGCTTAAATCCGAATTATCCAGGATTCGGGCATCATCTGCCTGGCGTAACGGAGATTCTTCTCTGGTTTGATCAATATTGTCTCTATGGGTCAAATTTTCCTTGATTTCTTCCAGCGTCACCTGTTCCCCTTTTGCCACCAATTCATCCATTCTTCTTTGCGCTCTTACATCTGGAGAAGCCGTCATAAATATCTTTAATTCCGCATCAGGTAAGACCACAGTTCCTATATCTCTTCCATCCATCACAACACCTTTATCTTTAGCCATTTCCTGTTGTAAAAAAACCATACGATCGCGTACTTCTTTCACCACAGCCACCTGGCTTACTCTTTGAGATACCGGCATTTTACGAATTTCTTCTTCTACATTCTCTTCATTCAAATATGTCACCTGCTGATCATTAACAGAATCATACACCAGCTTCACATGTACCTGATCAATTTTACCTTTTAACGCTTCTTCGTCTAATTCCAGATCGTTAAAAAGGTTTTCACGCATGGCAAAAAGAGTTACCGCACGATACATTGCACCCGAGTCTACATAAACATATTTGATTTCTTTTGCCAACTGTTTGGCCAAAGTACTTTTCCCACAAGACGAAAATCCGTCAATTGCAATATTTATTTTATCCATGATATCAATTAGGATCGCAAAATTATCCGATCTATTGGGTTAAATTTAATTTGAAGAAGACTTTCTTCGGAATGTTTTTAAATCTGTACTTAAGGTAAGATGATGACTCGTTCCAGCGGAAGTATAGGAAGCCACTGCATAAGAAAACTTTAATCGTTTAATCCTCATTCCCAAACCAAAAGAAAAGGCATTTAAAGTTGTTTTAAGGGGAATACTTAACTCTGATTTTCTTAAATGGTTGTAAGCTATTTGAATAAAGAAATTCTCTGAAGGCACAATTTCAGCTCCAAAAATGAAATGACGAAATAGATTATCCACAGTAAAACTACTGCCTCCATCTGTTGCAATACTACCTCCACTCGGTCCTATAGTTGGCAATCCTTCTACGGCCTGATTACCGACTAAATTCCACTTTTGAAGATTGTTTACCAATAACGTAAATCTTAATGGCGCTTTCGCTAATTTAATAGATCCAGCCAATTGCATATTAAATGGTAGCTTTTGTCTTTGGCCTTTGAAATATGGTACGATTTCGAATCCTATATTATTCATTACCGCACCAGCCGTAAACAACTTGTTCTTACTGACGTATGTAGCTCCCAAATCAAAAGCTACTCCAAAAGAATTCAAATAATCATAATTTGAATATACCAACTTCATGCTCGCTCCTATGGAGAATAAAGAATCCAAATGGCGTCCGTAAGACACATCAAAGGCGTAATCACCCGCCTTAAATGTCCCATTTTGCGCGCCAGTTTCATCCGCTCGAATAAAATCGCCATATCCCATAAATTGTAATCCTCCGCTAAAGGTTCCGATTCCATCATAATGTTTGGAATAAGCGACATACCCCATATTAATATCCGAGATATAATTGATGTAAGTAATGGTAGCTAACTTATCCATGGTACTATCTAATACTGATGGATTGTCCGCAACCAAATTTAAATCATGTGTACCAGAGGAAATAAAACTTCCACCCATAGCTGCAGATCTTGCAGACGTGGGTAAATTCAAGAACTTATACGTTTGCGTACTATTTACCTGCGCTACTAGTGTAAAAAATTGAAAACCAAATAATAGTAATAGTATGTTCTTTTTCATCAGTCGAATAAATCGCTATCAATACGTCACGAAACTAAGAATATTGTTTTGAGTTGTTGATTTTTATTAAAATTTCTTTCTTACTGCATAAGTTGGTTTGCATTCTCCAAAGCCGCTTCAGTAATATTCTCTCCACTCAACATTCTGGCAATCTCCACCCTTCTTTCCGCGTTGCTTAATACGCGTAAACTGGTTTCGGTCACTTCATCTTCGGATGATTTGGAAACTTCTAAATGATGAACAGCTTTACCGGCAACCTGCGGTAAATGTGAGATCGCCACGATTTGAGAGTCATTCGACATTTCACTCAACATTTGGGCTGTTTTTGCGGCCACTTCTCCTGAAATTCCAGTATCGATCTCGTCCAAAATCAATGTGGGCACAGATGCTACTGATGCATGTATTTTCTTTAAAACCAACATCAATCTGGAACGCTCACCACCTGAAGCCACTTTTTCTAAAGATTGTGTAGCAAATCCTTTATTGGCAGAAAATAAAATCTGGATTTCATCCATTCCTGTTTTTCCAAAAGACTCTTTTTTGTCCAAAACAATTTCCAAAATCGTATTTCCCATTCCAAGTTCTGCTAAATCTGTAATAATTTGCTTTTGCAGATCAGGAATATGCAGTTTCCGTTTCTTTGAAATCTCTGATGACAGCTTAGTCATTCGGTCTTCCTGCTCCTGAAGTTCTTTAGTTTTCACTTGAATCTCATCTGCAAAACCATCTATTTCATTCAGTTTTGTTTGCAAATCTGTTTCCAGCTTCAACAACTCCTCTATTTCACTTAAGTTATGTTTGTACATCAAGTGATTTACCTGATCTATCGTTTCCCGAATATGCATCGCTTTTTCAGGATTTGACTCTACCAGACTATCCTTATGTTCAATAGAACTATTGATATCATCCAGTTCAATGATCACGCTATTTAAACGTTCTACATATTCCCCAAATTCTTCACTCAGCTTCGCCAGATCCTCAATTTGAGCAACACTATCTTTCAGTAATTGAATCGCATGGACATCTCCGTTAGAAATTCTATAAGAAGCTTCATTTAAGCCCAGTTTAATCGCATCCGCATGTTCCAGCATATTCAATTCTTCCTGCAATGCATCAAACTGAATATTTTGTAAACCCAACTCATTGATTTCGGATAATTGAAATCTTAAATAATCTTCTTCTTTACGCGCGTTTTGTTCCTTTTCAGTTAGAATCTGGAATTCAGATTGCAATTTCTTCCATAGATCATATTCTTTCGCAAATACCTCTACTTTTCCGGTAAGTCCTGCATAAGCATCCAAAAACTGCAATTGATAAACAGGCTTTAGTAAAAGCTGATTTTCATGTTGCGAATGAATGTCTACCAGTTTTTCACCCAAAGATTTCAAAACCGATACATTGACCGGTGTATCATTAATAAACGCACGTGTTTTCCCAGAGTTAGAAATCTCCCTTCTTAAACTGGTATGCTGCGGTTCATAATCTAAATTATGATCGTTGAAAAAACCTTGTAACCGGTCATTTTCAATATTGAATTCCCCTTCTACAATTACCTTTTTATCAGGAAACCGTTTACCTGACAACTGTGCACGCTGCCCAAGAATCAACCCCAGAGCACCCAATATGATGGATTTACCTGCTCCTGTTTCTCCGGTGATTACAGTAAATCCTGAATTAAAATCAACTTCTAACTGGTTGATCAACACATAATTTGAAACAAATATTTTTGTAAGCATAAACTTGCTATATACGAATCATTAAATGGCATCAAAAATTTGATTTACTCCCGCTGGTCTGGCCATCGTAAACCCTTCTCCGTATTCAGATTGGATCAAACGTCCAAACTGTACGCCTCTTCCATTAATAAAATCCAAAAACGATTTTGATGAAATAGGTGTTTCTGCCTCTTTAGAATTTGGATTATAAAACTGTGAAGAATAGGCCATGATAGACTTTATCTTATCCTCCCAAACCGTTGAGACATCCACCACTAAATCCGGATCCGTATAATAATCCTGGATATAATGGTACACATTCTTTGGTCGATGTGCTTCTTGTTTTACCCCGTTCCATTCGGTATCAATCTTCTTTAAACCTGCATAAAAACAGGCATCAGCAGTTAATTTTCCAGCACGACCATGATCAGGATGTCTATCGTTTTCTGCATTCGCTAAAACAATATCAGGTTGATAATACCGAATATGCTGAACGATTTGCAACATGTTTTCATTACTATGGGTAAATAATCCATCACCCATATCCAAAATAATCCGATCTGATACACCCAAAATCTCAGCGGCACGTGTAGCTTCTTCTTTTCTTAGTTCTGGTGTACCTCTAGTTCCCATTTCTCCTCTAGTTAGATCTAAAATGGCTACTTTTTTTCCTGCCTGAACCGCTTTTAAAATAGTTCCCGAACAGGATAATTCCACATCATCCGGATGTACTCCAATAGCTAAGATATCTACTTTCATATGATCGATTTCTAATTTTATTTTGGTGAATTTTATTAAAATTTATTCACCTTCGCAAAACTATGACAAAAATAGGGTTGCTTTCAGATACACATAGTTATATAGATCCTAAAGTCTATAAATATTTTAAACATGTGGATGAAATCTGGCATGCCGGAGATATAGGTACCATTGAGGTCACCGATCAACTTTCAGAATTCAAACCAGTTAGAGCCGTTTATGGAAATATTGACAACCATGTGATCCGTGCACAATTTAAAGAAGTTGAAATTTTCAAACTGGATGGTGTTAAAATTCTAATGATCCATATCGGAGGTTATCCCAAAAGATATGTACCACAAGTCAGACAGCTTTTATTAAAAGAGAAACCGGACGTATTCATTTGCGGACACTCACATATCTTAAAAGTAATTTACGATAAAGAGCTTCAATTACTTCATTTAAACCCGGGAGCAGCAGGTTTTCATGGTTTCCATAAGGTAAAAACATTACTTCGATTCGAACTTAACTCGGGAAAAGTTGAAAACTTAGAAATCATTGAACTTGGCCCCAGAAACAAATAAGAAATTATTGCGAAATTGATAGGACTCCTCTATTTTGTAGCCTTTAAACATAATTCTTTGATTGAAACAGAACAATTTTACTTTTTAGCGCATATTTCCATTTCAGCTTTTGGGGCCATCTTACTCATGGCTATTTGGTATAATATTAAAAACACCTTTAAATCCAAGCTCGATTCCGATTCTTATAAAAACCGAATTGATAAAGGACTGTTGTTTGTCAGTTTATCCATATTCACCTGGGTCCTCTCCGGGTTATATTTTTACTTTTTTCAACATCAACATACACATATTGCAGAGGTGTTTTTCTCAACGATCAATAACATTCTATTACTATTAGCATTGTATTATTTCGATGAGTCTCCGCAGTTTATTTATAGAAATGACACCAACCTAAAATATGTCATTATCGGTGTCCTACTGACCTCTGTTTTATCTACTTTAAGCTTTTTATTTTTAGACCACATCGTCATTTATGGCTTTCAACTAAAAAATATTCCAGACCTTATCCTATCAGGATTTATTTCAATCCTACTCCTTCTTACTTTTCATCAAACGTTTAAATCCAGGAACCTAAATGTGGTCGCCTGGTTGTCTTCTCTCATCGTGATTATGATGTTTTGTTCGCAGTTACCAGATGTATTCCCACATTTGAATTGGGGATTGGAAAGCAAAATCCTGAAAATCATTTCCAAGAGTTCTTTGATCTCCATTTTTCTGGTTTTAGCCACCTCGTGGGTTATTCAATTGGCAAATACCCCGGAATCGAATGAACTGAAACTTATATTCCAGGATTGGTCTTTAATTCAAATTCATATTCCTTCAAAAGGTGTATCCCATCAAACTATCGATTTTAAATCTAAAACAACACAGTTTAAAAATTTATTGAAGTTTGCTTTACGCAGGAAATTTGCGGATCATGAAAATCAATACATAGAAATTGGTAATGGTAAAGAAATGGACAGTCAAACCTATTTAACCCGAGTCATTAATAACCTGAATTCAATTGCCGAATTAACTGATGAAAAAAAGCTATATAGAAAGGATTTATTCACATTTGTTGGCCAAGGAAGATATCGATTAAGAGTCCTTCCGGAAAATATCACCATTCAATCTACGCTCCTGACAGAATTCACTCAAAATCCTGATAATAAAAAGTATAAATCGTTTATTTCACAGTAACAATTTGTTACAACGGGTTATTTTTTACTATCATTTATCACATCTCTTCCTCTTTCTTCCCTAATCCCAAATCTTGTTGGTTATTAAATAATTTTTAAAACCAATAAAATGACTACACATTCTAAAACGAATGAAAACCCGGTTCCTTCCAGACAATTTCTTGGGCACCCTAAAGGCTTATACTATCTGTTTTTTGCTGAAATGTGGGAACGATTCTCTTTTCATGGCATGCGAGCGATGTTGATCATCTATATGACGCAGGAACTTCTGTATAATGATGAAAAATCCTTTGGTGTTTATGCCGCATACGGCTCTATTTTATACGCTACCCCACTCATTGGAGGCATGCTAGCTGATAAAATCATAGGTTATCGAAATGCGATCATCATTGGAGGTATTTTAATGACCATTGGACATTTTACTATGGCCATTGAAACTCCCGTGTTTTTCTATAGCTCTTTGGCATTGATCATAATTGGAAATGGCTTTTTTAAACCCAATATCTCTTCAATGGTCGGTACTTTGTATACAGATCAGGATCCCAAAAGAGAATCCGGATACACCATTTTCTATCTGGGAATTAATGTGGGGGGTGCACTGGCACCATTAATCTGTGCCTGGTTAGGTTATGAATACGGCTGGCACTATGGATTTGGTGCGGCAGGGATTGGGATGATTTTGGGTTTACTTTCCTTTATTATGGGAACACGATCGAATGTGTTCAAGAATCAGGGTTTACCTCCAAAAAACGCCTCATATCCTCCTCAAAAGGCAAGTTTTGTCATTTTTATCATTGCCCTGATTTGCGTACCCATGTTTGCCTTTACCATTTACTTTTATGAATTTGAACACTATTTGGTTTGGTTGGTCACTCTTGGAGTGATTGTGATCCTGGCTTTCATCTTCCGACAAGTTTCGAAAATCGAAAAACACCGATTATTGGTGGTCAGTTATTTTATTGTTTTGGCTACCGTTTTCTGGGCCATATTCGAACAAGCCGGTTCTTCACTGACGCTTTTTGCAGCAAGAAATGTAAACCTTGAATTTTTAAATGCCTCTCAAACCAATAGCCTAAACTCAGGTTTTATTATGTTATTGGCCATCCCATTTTCAATGTTATGGAAATTTTTAAGTAAGCATGACAAAAACTTCAGCTCCACTATCAAATTTGGTATAGGACTAATTCTTTTGGGATTGGGTTATTTACTATTCGCATATTCATCTACCCAAGCGGATTCATTTGCCCGTGTTCCTATGTATTTCTTAGTGTTCGGTACCCTGATCTATACCATTGGAGAATTATTCATTTCACCCATCGGATTATCTAAAGCCAGTGAACTAAGTCCAGCCAGATATGCCGCTTTTGTGATGGGAATGTGGTTTCTATCCTCATTCTACGGCCATTTTTTTGCTGGAAAACTTGCCGGTCTTACCACCCACGATAACATTACAACTGGTACGGGATTCATTGACAAAATTCTTTTTTCCATTACTCAATTAGATCCCGGCACCATAGACGCTTCTCAATTTAACTGGATACAACTGTACCAATATGTTTCCACATTTGGTTTGTTCGGGTTATTTGCTGTTAGCTTAGGTGTTTTTGCTTTAATTATAGCTCCCTTTGTCAAAAGAGGGATGCACGGCATATTGTAAAACAAAAAAGCAACGGTTTCGACCGTTGTTTTTTATCTATCCGTAAATTTCATTTAAGATTGCTGCGAGTCTCACTCCCGCTTGCAGTAACCTTTGGTTTACCTGAGCAATATGATCATGGACATAGACATACGATATCTTTTTATCCTCTGGTAAATCATACACGGAGCTTCTAAAACTCATAGATTCGTTTACCCAATCCATTACCGAAGCATTTTGCCAAATCATTACCTGCTCTTTTGATGCCGTATCAATCCAGTTGGTATATTCTGTATAGCTCAATTGTTGCTTATCAATCATTCCACTATCCCAAACGCGGTGTAAGTTGGATTTCTTCCAGAAAAACTCAACTTTCACATCATTGGCTCCTCTATCCGTTCCATTACCCACATGTAAAGGCTGATGAATATCCCCAACCAAATGAATCAATGATTTTAGAGCAAATTGCTCGTCCACGCTATATTGCTTTGTTTTAAGCTCATCAATAAACTGATTAATCATCTTATATACATCCCCTTCTTCGGGTGCATGCGAATAATGTTCACCATCCGGTACGGTACAATAATGCCAGGGGCTCATAAATGATTTATCCTTTTCAGAACGAATAAAATCCATCCAGTTGGAAACCATTGCAACATCTTCTCCTCCTAATGCGGCTAGGACATTTTTATTGGCTTTTTTGGACATATGGTTCATCGCAACTTGTCCAACTACGCGATGACCTGTTTGTCCCCAGGACCACCCTATTTGCGGCAGTAACAGTATTGTGGCCAGAATGGATAGAAAAACAACTCTCTTCATATTACATAATGTTTGCATACAAATTAACACAAAAAAGCCCTGACAAGCATGCACTGTCAGGGCCATTTTATATTTTAATAATATTCTGTTTACGCTAGTAACTCAGCCATTTTTGAACCTAAGTTAGCTGGAGAATCTACAACGTGAACTCCGGCATCTCTTAAGATACGTTTTTTAGCTGTAGCTGTATCATCAGAACCAGAAACAATTGCTCCTGCATGTCCCATTGTACGTCCTGCTGGTGCAGTTTCACCTGCGATAAACGCCACAACCGGTTTAGTTCCATTTTCTTTGATCCATTCAGCAGCTAAAGCCTCCAGGTTACCACCGATCTCACCAATCATGATAATTCCTTTAGTATCTTCATCAGCTTCAAACATCTTAATTGCATCTAAAGTGGTCGTTCCAATGATTGGATCTCCACCAATACCAATTGCAGTTGTTTGTCCCAATCCTGCTTTTGTAGTTTGATCCACAGCTTCGTAAGTTAATGTTCCTGATTTAGAAACAATTCCTACATTTCCTTTTTGGAAGATAAACCCTGGCATGATACCAATTTTAGCTTCTCCTGCAGTAATAATTCCAGGACAGTTAGGTCCAATCAAACGAGTTTCTTTATCTGATAAGTATTCCTTAACAGTAATCATATCTTTAACCGGAATACCTTCAGTAATACAAACGATTACTTTGATTCCTGCCTCAGCAGCTTCCATGATTGCATCTCCAGCAAATGCCGGTGGTACAAAAATAATTGAAGTATCTGCTCCGGTTTCCTTCACAGCATCCTCAACAGTATTAAACACAGGCTTTCCCAGGTGTTCTTGACCACCTTTTCCAGGAGTTACACCACCCACAACGTTTGTTCCATAGTCAATCATTTGACCTGCATGGAATGTACCTTCACCACCGGTAAAACCCTGAACTATAACTTTTGAATCTTTATTTACTAGAATACTCATTTGTATAGATTTTCGAAATTTTGAACGCCAAAATTAACCTATTAGAATGTTTACACAAGCGATTTTTATTTTGTTTGTCAACCTTTTTTCACGGGTGTTTTTTAATAAGATTTCTAATCTCCATAAATCATAACTCGCATATAGTTTTGTTATAGATTTATCATGGTGTGATACCTTAAACCTGCTTCAGAAATTCTATACTGAAAATCTATATCAATCAACTTGATTTGTGCCTTAATCAGGTTTTGATCTCTCGTATTGATTAAAAATATGGAAGACTCCCCCAATTCAAATAATCTTTGCTCTGCCAGTAATAAATCCTCATACATATCTACGGCTTGTTTTTGAATGGAAACCTGCTCTTTGTATGACACCATTTCATTGTAAACGCTTTGAATCTTATAATTGACCAGGGCTCTTTTATCCACCAATTTGGCTTCATTGCTTTCTAGTTTCAATTTACTCAATTTCACATCTCCCCTTTCTTTTCTAGTAAAAATAGGATAAGATACTACCGTTGCCCATTTGTAATTATCAATGGAATAATCATCTATAACCCCATTTCCCATGTCACTAGAAAGTGCATTATACTTAATTTCCAATGTGGGCTTTAAACTCTCACGTTTTAGTCGGTAGTCAATTTTTGAAATAGATATATCATTTTTTTGCATCAATAAATCCGGATGGTTATCCACCAGTGAATCTGCACTCCAATCCAATACAATATCGGCTACATCCAAATCTACCAAAGGCATCACTACAGAATCAAGTTCTAACGGTACAAAACCATCTTGCCATAAAAAGGTATTCAGCATATTCATCTTATTGGTCAACTCCATTTTGTTTTCCGTGAGTTTCAGGTACCGATTTTGTAGTTGAATCCGTACTTTTAATGTATCTACTTCCGGCATATCTCCAAAAACTACATTTTGCTTTACGCTCCAATAACGCTCCTTAATGTTTTCAATATTTCGTTCATATAACTTCACTTTTTCATAGGCCTTATTCCATTCCAGGTAGGCCATTGAAGCTTGAAAAATGAGTTTGTTTAAAATCAACCTTCTTTCCAGTTCTGTACTATTTTGGATAATTTGAGCTTGCTTCAAATCCGCTCTGCGTTGGTCGATAAACAAACCCTTTCCTAAATTCACAGTTATTCCTGCATTCCAGATTCCTGTTTCTACATTATATGACTCCGGATTCAAACGATAACCTTCATTATTGTTATAACCCACTTCAGCTTCGATTCCATACCAGGTCGGAATTTTTAAACCTCCATTTAAATAACTATAGTACTGTTTACCATCAAAATACTTTTGATTAATCCCTCCTTGTAATTTTGGATCAAAACCACCTTTAGCTTTTTGGACATAGGCCTCACCTTCCTGTTGTTTCAAATTGGCTTGAAACGCTACAGGATGATGTGCTTTTACAATTTCCAAAAAGTCAGAAAAAGTGAGTACACTATTTCCTTCTTGAGAAAATACCTGAACCGTATACAGTAAAAAAAATATACTAATGATGTGCTTTCGCATTTTTCTCTTTCTTTTTATTAGATTTTTCTTTTGCAGAATAATACTCAGGTGGAAAACCATTAATATTTCGCCACAACTCATACCAAATCGGCACATCGTTTAGCATAATTAAATTGGTTGTACCTGCCCCAAATCTCAGCGCTTGTGGCCATTGTACTCCGTCTCTCTTAGGTTTTACTAAAACGCGATATTTTCCATTGGTACTGATAAATTGATCAATTGCATATATTTCCCCGTCAAATGTACCATGACTCGCATTCGGCCATCCCGAAAAAACAATCGCAGGCCACCCATCAAATTGAATTCTAACCTCTTCATTTAATTTAATTAATGGTAAATTAATTGGGGCGACATATAGCTCAACTGCCAAATCATACTTTTTAGGCATTAGTGATAAAATTTCCTGCCCTTCCTTTATTATTTCTCCAATTCCAAAGGTTTTGGTTTTGGTTATAAAACCCGACTGCGGTGCAGTGATATAATAGAGTCCGTTTCTAAACGTATAATTACTATATGCATTTTCTAATTTTTGAATTTGCGTTTCCACATCCAGCTTTTGAGATATGGTGCTCACCTTTTCAGATTCCAATTTGTTGACATCATTGATGTATTTTACTTGAATATTATTCAACTCCAATTTCAAATTAGCCACTTCGTTATAGGCGTTTAACCACTTGTTCTTTGCACTAATTTTATAGGCTTCGGTTTGCTGAAATTTCACCTTCTTTTGCTCCAGATAAACCTTGGATTTTAACCCATTACTGAATAGGCTATCCGCTCTGTTATACTGTCTTTCAGCAATGGTATAATTAATCTTTGCTGCCTCATAATTGGCACTATCATTCTGTATTTTTAGCTCTGCTTGCTTCAGTTTGTTTTTAGTCTGGTTATACTTTACATCTCTAAGTTCTTTGATATTGGCAATTTGATCGTTTTGAATTCTGATTTTCTCATTGTAATTCACTACAGACTCCTTTTTTAAGTTCACCTGACTTCCGGTTCTCTCAATCAAATCTTCATCAAAATACGCATCCTTTATTTCCGTGATTTTCAAAATAGTATCTCCTTTATTTACAAAATCACCCTCTTGCACATACCATTTATCAATTCTTCCTGCTATAACCGAATTCAAACTCTGTGGTTTTTGATCAGGACGTAATGTAGTTACATAGCCATCTGCTCTAATATTTTGTGTCCATGGAAGAAAAACGATCACTAACAGAATTATTCCGGAAACAATAATTACTCTTTTTAATACCTTACTGGACCGCTTACTTTCCACATTTTTAAGCGTACTATATTTATCAATAGATATTTTCTGATAAACTGTATTTTTTGAAATATTCAGCATAATTATCCTATCTCTTTAAGTTTTTTATTTTCGGATAAAATCACACGGTCCACCTTACCTCTCAGGTCTTTATCTTGTGATGCGACAACCACTGTCCAGGGATGATCTTTAGAAAGTATAAAGTCCATTATTTTTTCCTTTTCTTCACCAATTAACGATGAAAAGACATCCTTAACCAATAATAATTGTGGCATATCAACAATACTTCTAGCTAAAATTATTTTGTCAATGATACCTTTTGAGAACCTCTTACCCTGTGGATGTAAAACCGTATCCAAACCGTTAGGTAATGACCATACAAAATCTAAAAGTTCTAGTTTCTCAATAGCCCACATCACATTCTCCTGAGTTGCTTTAGGTCTACCCATAGTTATGTTTTCCAACAATGTACCTTCAAACAACAGCTCATCCATCAAACAATCTCCTATGATCGACCTTAATATCAACGGATTATAATTATCAATGGGCAAATCATTTAAGATTAAATGTCCGGAATCGACCTTATACAAACCTGCAAGTAAATACAACAGTGTTGTTTTTCCTGAATCGCTAAAACCGGTTACCATAACCCGCTCACCGGGCTTAACCTCTAAAGACGCATCTTCAAGCACATTCATAGATTGTCCGGGATAAGCAAAGTCAACATTTCTCAACTTCACCGATAGTCCCTTATCAGATGCATGGGTATTGATTTCCACTCCGGTTTCCGAATCTAATTCCAAATCAGAAATCTGACCCAATTTTTCCAATGAAGTCAAGACATCGTAAATCGTTTCTAAACTGAGGATGAGTTTTTCAACAGAACCCATCACCAGAAGAATAATAATTTCTGCAGCAACGAATTGACCAATGTTCATTTGCTGTTCCATCACCAATAAGCTCCCAACGATCAATAATCCAGCAGCAACCAATACTTTAAATACCACCATTAAAATGTATTGATTCTTCAAAACGTAAAAATGAGAATCTCTTGAATCGACATAGGATTCCGTATATTCATTGACACGTTTTAATGGTAATTCCGTATGACCCGCAAGCTTGAAACTTACACTTGTCCTGGCCATCTCTTCCAGCCAATGAGCTACCTCATATTTATGCTTTGATTCCGTTAAACTCGTTTCTAAACCAGGTCTTGCGGTCAGCTTAAAAATACTGTATACTAAAGCCAATAAAATCAAGCTATACACAATGAAAAACGGATGATATAAGGACAACAACAGTAAACCAAACAATGTTTGAATAGAGGCCGTGGAAAAATCAATTAGAATCTTGGATAACCCTTTTTGGACAGATACCACATCAAAGAATCTATTCATTAATTCCGGTGCATAGTGATTGTATATTTTCTCCAGTTTAATTCTGGGAATTCTATACGTAAACTCAAAAGCAGCACGTGTAAATATTTTTTGCTGCAAATGCTCTGTAATAATCATTTGATGGATTTGTAGAATACCCGATAAAATGGTTCCTAAAATCACCAAAACCACCAGTACAATCCAGGAGGTACTTATGTTTCCTCCCTGAATAAGATTAATTATGGACTGTATTCCAATAGGAAGAGATAAAATAACGATCCCATTGAAAAAGGCGTAGATATAAATATTGCGTATTTCTTTCTTGTCTGGTTTTATTAATAGCCAGAATCTGTCTATAGGACTATTCTTTTTCATGTCCATGATAAAAATTAAATGATATTGATGCTAATGAATTTAGCTGTTGGGTAGTCTGAAATTAGAGGTTACATAAAATCAGGTGGTGGGGTTGGTGGAGTTCGTTCAAATTTGGAAATATTCACATTTAAATCTGCATACGAGTTTAGATTATTTGACTTTCTGCGCGCCTCACAATCAAATAGTTCCCATCTTATAATCTTATCATCCAACTCCTTTTCAGTTTCTTCTTCCAATTCACCATCCAACATCTCGATACTGACTACATCCAGATTTAAATAATCTTTGACATAATCTACTGAAATAGAAAGTGTCAGTAATGTCACCACAACTCCTATCAAATAGTATTTTAATTTCGACTCTTTCATGGATCTATTTCCTTAAAAACCAGTTCGACATAAAAATTAGATACGGCATCTTCCCCCATCACCACATCTGTCAATCTCGGTAAATGTTCTGCAAAAAACCTTTGATGATGTGCGCCTTCAATTACGGTTGATACCAACATATGCGGATATTTAAACGTTGGATTTATCTCATGAATAATTTCTGAAACCCTATGCACCACTTCTTTATATCTCATAAAAAAGCCAAGTTTATTATCTCGATCAACCTCCTTGTTCAAATAAGCTTTTGACGATTCTTTAATTACAATTTGATTTAACTTCACCTCATTAATTTGAGAAAAAGTACTATCACGTTCAATTTTTTCAGTAAGTAAAATGATCGCCCTTCTTAAACGCTCTTTAGGGTCTTCAATATTGGCCAATCTCATATCCATACGATATTCTTGCCATCCCCAGTACCATAAAACTAAATATATCAACAAATGATGTTTACTTTCGAAATAACGATATACTGAAGCTTCAGTGGAAGAAATATATTGTGCTAACTTTTTGAACGTGAAATTTTCAAACCCCATTTCTTCAATCAAATCAATACTTCCGGATAAAATTTTACTACCCAATACAGATGAATCGGGAGTTTTTAAAAACACCTTTTCATTTACCTGAATACGCATATTTGAACTTAGTTCTTCCATAAATGATTAAATCACTCGCAAAAATAATAGTATTACTATCATTTACAATACTAAAACTTTTAATTCTATGTTAAATTTATTTAATACTAAAATAAGAAAACGATTACTTCACCACTTAAAACACACATATAGAGACTACTAAACCATACTGTCAAGAACTAGGATATAACACACGTATCATCCTTACACTGGCAGTACTTTTGGTTATACAGATGTAAAGTCACCAAGGTTAAAGCACTAATGTGTTTGTATATTTCAGGAAGCGTAACGAAAGCCAACTTTTCATTCATAACGGTAACAAAAAGCGCCAACCAACTTATCCATAAAGCGAATTTCACTACGGTTTTATTCGACTTTCTTCCAGAATAATAAACCGCAAAAAAGGATAAAGCTAAAAACAGATAATCCATCGACTGCCACCATACAGGTGAATCATCACAACAACTGGATGAACATGCCTGAGCGACAAATAAAAATGGTGTAACAATACAGTGTATAAGACATAAACTGCCTAAAACTGCTCCTAAACTATCGGATTTAAAATAAAGCGAATTCATACGTAAGAAGAAATATCTAAAGCAAATATACCCTCCTACCATTTAAATGCAACGATGTTGCATTTAAAGTTTTGAAAAATTATGGATTAGCATAAGAAACATCTGGTAACAAAAAAAGGCCTTACTTACGTAAGACCTTTAGTTTTGGGTGAAAGACGGGATTATAAACTAAATATAATCCCTACTCTTTCGAAAATGCCTTCAAAACTACAGTCCTTAACTGGACTTTTTTATTCTCACAATATCTTTTTCGAATACATTCGAAACGATATTCCTCAAACAAAAAAAGGCCTTACTTACGTAAGACCTTTAGTTTTGGGTGAAAGACGGGATTCGAACCCGCGACCCTCGGAACCACAAACCGATACTCTAACCAGCTGAGCTACAATCACCATAAAATTGAGCGGCAAAAGTATAATAATCTTGGAATTCCAATAACATTTTTTTTACTTTTTATTGATCATTTTTTCATGTATTCCAAGTCATACCGCTACTTATATAATTTTCAAATATTTATCTCAATATTTTTTATCGAAAGTTTTGCCAATAATTTGAATATCCAATTTTCCATCACTAAAACCGGGGTGTCCGTCTTCACCTTCTTTCTTCCCAATAATAACACCATCAACAATAAATCCTAATATTCCTCTGGTATTCTGGGTACCTTCTCCTGACCGTCCTCCTCTACCCGCGCTTCCAGCAGAATTTTCAAAGTGAAAATTATTCTTGAACCTGTAAGCTGATTCAGTAACAAAAACCGTAATATCTCCACCTGAGGCTCCATGTCCTCCATTTCCACCATTTCCCCCTTTGTATCTTGAATACCTCGTTCTGCGGCCTCCATGTCCGCCATCTCCCCCGTTTCCACCATTCCCTCCGTTAGATTTAACGATCAGATGATTGTGGGCAAAAAACATGGTTTTCTTCTCCGTATGACGCGTTACAAATCGACACATAATAAGCTCTCGATCGTACACGAGCGTATCCTCAATATAGACATCCAGATCCTCTCCCGGAATTCCGTTTCCTCCCGAATATCCATGACCACCTTGAGTCCCACAGATAGAATCTCCCTGTGCATCAAAACCATTCGATCCATCGCTACCATTCCTTCCATTTGAGCCACTCAAATTATATGTGAAACTACTATTATAATTAACGATTACTTGTTTTTCATCGACCAAATAACCGGATCCCGGCACTCTAATTTTTACTGTCACCGTATCCGGGGCTCCATCGTATTTAAGGTTATCATCTACAATAACCCGATGCCGGTCCATATCAAAATCACCATTTAAGACCTCTACTATTACGCCATTCCATTTTAAAATTCTTTGATCTGAATATTCCGGGTAAGTCACATACTGTTTTCCATTTTTCAAAGTGACTTTCGATTTGATTTGAAACCCCATTCCCGGGTTTACCCCTTTTGTTTTTTCTACCTCTAGCTGAATACGTTCTGTTTCATTCACCGGAATAGAGGTTAACACTTTTGGGCTACAAGAAGATAACAAATAAATTAAGATGGCTGAGGAGCACAAAATTTTAGTCATAACATAGAATTAATTACACGACTACATAGCAATTTATATACCATATTTCACAACTTGTAGATATCAACATTTTATTATTATCTCTTTATACATTCTACCCATAATTTCCGTTATGGATTTAGTTATTTTCGCCATTAAATCAAATGCGTTGAAAGCACTTCAATCTAAAACCGGTAAACAAACAATTCTCCTTTTTGCATCTCAGCTGGTCATGGTAGTTATTGGTTTTGGTATTAAAACCATTCAGACCAATTATCTGGGTACTGAAGGGTATGGAATCTATGCCTTTTTTGGATCTTTCACTGCATTCACCGCGTTGTTTTTTCGGTTTGGATTCTATTCTTCATTGCAGGTTTTACTGGCAGAAAATAAAAACTATCAAAAAGAACAGGAGTTATTCGCTTTAGGGTTCATTATCAATTTTGTTATTGGTTTATTATATGCCGCTTTTGTATGGATTTTTTCTTTTTATGTGGATCAACTATTTGATACTTCTATAGGAAATATTCTCAGAGTTTTAGCACCATTAACCATTGTGATTCCTACGAGAAACCTTATTTCGGCCATGACCGTTGGTTCCAATCGCGTACATATTCTTCCTATTTACGACAATACCGCCAAAGTATTCTTTTTGATAGCCTTAGGCTTATTTGCATATACTGATCAATTAGATGTGCATACTGTGATTTCATTTAATTTATTGACATTGTTAATCTCAATTGGCATTATATACCGTCAGTTTAATCCACAATTCAAAAACCTTAAAACACACTTTAAATCTGTCTGGGATAAAAACAAAAGTTTTGGTTTTAATTTTTATCTGGGTAGTACGGTAAATCAGAGCACTTTTAAGCTTGACGAACTGGCCATAGCGTATTTTATCAATACAACTGTAAACGGATTCTATTCTTTGGCTAACCTCATTGCATCACCAATGATTATGGGCAGCCAGGCCTTATCCAACAGCCTTTTCAAGGATTTTAGTCATCAAAAAAAGATTCCGCAAAAAGTATTTGTTTACAATACGATATGGCTCCTCTTCTCCATGCTGTTTTTATACGTATTCGCAGACTGGATTGTCCATTTTTTATTTACATCCGAATTTGGGGATGTTAGTCAATATGCCGTGGGAATTTCCGTAGCACTATTGTTTCAGGGACTATATCAACCGTTTAATTTTTTATCGGCCAAATCTCAAGGAAAAGCGATTCGAAATGTGGCTTTTACCGAGGCATCCATCAACTTAATTGGTAATTTAACACTTATCCCAATATTCGGAGTTCTAGGTGCTATTTATACCAGTATTTTTGCGAAGTTTGTACACCTACTGGGCAAGATTTATTACTACAATAAATACCTAAAAGAAAACTAAAATTTATGGCTCATATCTGTATGATTTCTGTAAATCATTCGCCATTGGATGATCGTATTTTTTACAAAGAAGCACTTACTTTACAAGAAGCTGGTCATAGCCTTAGCATGATCTGTCGTGCTGATGAAGATGGTGTAATGTACGACATGGGGAATACCATTCCATTAAATGAAAAAGGTCAAAAAGAAATTGTTTTCGAAAGTATTAAAACCTACCCTATCTCTAGTCCCAAAGGGAAATTAGACGCGGTTTTAAAGAAAGTTTTTAAGGGTGAGTTCTATGATCAATTCATTACCAAAGCCCTGGAAATTAACGCTGACGTATATCATGCACATGAACCGGAATCATTTTATATTGGTTTACAAATTGCCAAAAGAAATAATGCCAAAGTAGTTTTTGACTCTCATGAAAGTTACACTACCGGTACCCCAAAAGAGATTTGGATTAAGAATCAGTATTTAGCCGATTTGCAATATCTCATTAGTGCCAATCACATCACCAGAGGTTATTTGGTTTCCAATCACCACCACATTAAGAGTACCGTAATTTATAATGCAGCGCAAAACCGATTTTACCCCAACCATATTCGCGAAAATAAACCAGACCGAATCGTAATTGCACACGATGGCTACCTCCCATTTAATAGAGGTTTAAAAGAAATGTTGAACGCCATCTTTCAAGTGTATCAAAAGCATCCTCAAATTCAATTTAAAATTATTGGAGCGACTTCAGGAGAAGAGAAAATTTATCTGACCGATTTTATCCAAAAACATCAGTTGCAAGATGTCATTTTCGAAACAGGTTGGGTTAAATATGAGGATGTAGCCTCTCATCTCGCGGATTGCAAAATCGGAATCATTGCAAAAACGCCAACGGTTAATAACATCATTGGTGGCCCTCCAATTAAATACTATAACTATTTGGCTGCCGGAATGGCGGTAATAGATGTGGATATGCCGGAAACGACACGTTTGATGTCTAAATTTAAAAACGGAATCAGTGTTTCTGACAGAAGTCCGGAAAATCTGGCTCACGCGATTAATCAGTTGATAGAATCTCCGGAACTCCTGGAAAAATATCAAATTAATTCGGCCAAAGGATTCCAGGAATTAAACTGGAATAATGAAGGAAAGAAGCTAGTCGATTTTTATCAAAATGTGGTATTAAATGATTCTTCAATGATCCTGCATTAATCCTATTCAAAATTCAATGTTAATAACCCGTTTAACGGTGTTCTCCACTTTACTCATCTAACCCGTAAATTGCGCTAGTAATTCGGTCGCTCGTATGTCCAGAATTAAAGTATTAGAAATCTATCTGTTATATCAATGAAAAAGTATTCCGGGATATTAATTTTACTATTATCGCTCTCCACCTGGACATATGCGCAAAAAACGAATAAAGGTGAACTATTCAATCAGGCCATGCTTGATTTGGGTCAAAACAAAGTAGAAAAAGCTTCCAGGATTTTTGAAAAACTATATAAATCCGACTCTACTAATATGAATTTGGCTTATTTACTTGGGCAAAGTTATGCGCGATTAGATACCAATCTGGATTATGCCGTTTACCTTTTAGAAAAGGCCTCCGAGCGCTACTCCCCTAATTATCGCGTCCGAAACTTTGAAGAACGTAATGTTTCTGAATATGTATACTATTACCTCTTAATGGCGTATTCGTTAAATGGAGATTGTTCTAAAACCATTGGAACATTAAATAAATTCTACTCTATTTACTCATTTGCCAATGAATACTACCTTGTTGAAGGTCAAAGATTTCATAGAGAATGTAAAAAACGGGAGGTTCCGGTTGATTCTGCCGATCTTATAGTGTACAAAAAGGATGAAGCGGTTGAACATTGGGTGAGCACGAAGAGTGTCAGTTATACCAACAAACAACCAACCTATGGCGTTCAAATTGGCGCTACATTAGAGCCTAAATTTACCTGGGAGTTCAAAGGCGTTAAAAATGTGGAAGTATATGTGGATGAAAATGGTGTTTATCGCTACATTATTGGAAAATTCGTTCACCCATTGGTTGCGGAGCGCCTCTTAGCAGTTATCAAAGAATCAGGTTATCCAGATGCCTTTGTGGTAAATGTTAAAGACAAAACTAAATTTAGTGAAAAGGTCGTTAACATGGATTACAAACCAATTGAAGACGAATTGGTTGGAAAGGTATATTTCACCGTACAGGTAGGCGCCTTTAAAAGTGATACCATTCCGGATGATCTCACCTATTTATTTATAGAACTAGATAGTATTGTGGAAATAAACGATGCCAATTGGACGTATCTTACCGTTGGAGAGTTCCACAATATTACTGAAGCCAGATTTTATTTAGAATTAGTTAAAGATGTAGGCGTTAAAGACGCATTTGTCACCGCATTTAACTACAACAGAAAAGTTGACTTAAGGCAGGCTGAAGCGTATCTGGAAGAACAGCAAAGAATGTACGAAGAGCAGAAAAAACGCGACCAGAAGAAATCTAAAAAGAAACGGAGGTAGCAGATGATTCTGTTAATACCGTGATTTGATCTGTCTTCTGAGATTCTTTTATTTTTAGAACTTTCTTATTTACAAAATCGTAAGTTTGTACTATCAAACACTACTAAATGTCAAAAGAATTATACGACCTATCCATTTTAAGTGACATGGTGTATGGAGATACTGATTTTATGAGAGAGCTTGTAGAAACTTTCATAGAATACGCTCCAACTGATGCCACCGAACTTGCAGCATTTGCTAAAGAAAGAAATTGGGAAGAAGCTTCTAAAAAGGCTCATAAACTAAAATCATCTATTCGTACGATTGGTGTCACTTCCCTATCAGATGTAATTCTTCAAATTGAACAAGATTCCAGAGATCAAACCAATATGGATACCATTTGTGATAAAATTCACAACTTCACACAAACTTTGAATATAGTATTAGATCATCTTAAAAAAGAGCCATTTATTCAAAATAACAATGAATAGAATCATAAAAACAGCGCATGCTCCAGCTCCAATTGGTCCTTATAACCAGGCTATTGAAGCAAATAACACTTTATATATTAGTGGACAAATTGGAATGAATCCAGCAACAAGTGAGTTGGTTCAGGATTCTCTAGAAAATGAAACGCATCAGGTTATGGCGAATCTGGCTGCTATTTTAAAAGAAGCGGGTTACGATTGGAGTAATATCGTTAAATGCTCTATCTTCTTATCTGATATGAATGACTTTCCTAATGTAAATGAGATTTATGGAAGTTATTTTTCGGATCAATATCCAGCCAGAGAAACCGTACAGGTAGGCAAACTACCATTGGGTGTTAATGTTGAAATCTCAGCTATTGCGGTAAAATAGAATTCAAATAACTACAAACAAAAATCCCGAATACTAAGAAGTATTCGGGATTTTTTATTTTGTTTTTAATCTACTTAATCGTTTTCAAGTCCTACATAAAACTCAATCGTTTTTTCTGTAGAATTTCCCAGCTTATCTTCTACTACAATTCTCACTGAATATTTTACTTTCTTTTTTAAGAATCTATTGCGCTCAGAAATATCCAAAGTTGATGCCGAAGAATACAACGTTAGTGGTCCTCCGTTAATAGAGTATTTAATCGTTTTTGTACCTACGTGATCATCGGTAGCACCTAGATATAAACGCGAATAATTCGGATAAATACTCATTCCATTTTTAGACCCAATTGGTTCAATACTAAAATTATGATAAATCACAGGAGCTGTATTATCTACATATACATTCGAAGTTTTTTCTACTTCCACGTTATTTACATTATCCGTAGTTTTAAACTTAATGGTATGGTATCCTTCATTTGGAATGGTAAATTGGCTGTAGTTTTGGAAAGCTCCACCGTCTAAACTGTATTGAATTTGCTTCACACCAGATTCATAATCTCTAGAGAATAAACTCACTTTAGTATCCTTATTTACAAACAAGGTATCTCTGGAAAAAAACTGCGGAGAACCATATTTAATACCCGATTGTGGCGCAACATTATCCAAATACACCGTCTTGTACTTATTTGCTGCTAAATTCTGCACATTGTCAGTAGCATCATACTTCACGGTGTGTACACCTTTTACATCCGGGTATTTAAAATCAGAAGAAAAGTCATAACGCTCTCCCCCATCCATTCTGTAATAGATTTTATTTACACCAGCTTTATTATCTGTTGCAGATAAATTAACAGTAGTTCTGTTAGAAACATATAAATATTTACTTCCCTGATATTGATCTCCGTTAATTGAAATCGTTACCACAGGCGCAATTTTATCTAAATAGAAAGAAAAAGATTTCTTCGTTTCCGTATTCTTTACATTATCCACTGAGTAATAATATAAGGTATGCTCTCCATCGCTCAAATATGACACGCCTATTCTTCCGGAAGATCTTTTTTCGGAACCTGAATCGAAAGAATATATAGTTCTGTTCACACCTGATAAATTATCCGATTGTGATAGCGTAAAAATCGTACTGGGAGCGATAATGTTAGAGTTGTAAACAATACCTTCAATTGCATGGTTAGAAGTCGGTGCAGATAAATCTACAACAAACTTCGAACTCTTTGTTTTCTCAGCGTTACCTACGTTATCATTGGCATAATAATACAACGTATTTTCACCCTCGGTAGAAGCGTTTACCGTTCCGGAGTAGTTGGTCCAGGAGCCGGTTCCTAAAGAATAGAATGTATTTTCAACACCTGAAACCCCATCCCTTGATGTCAAGGTAAACTGCAAGCCGGGTCCATAATAAACTCTATCGCTGCGATAAATACTCGCTCCTGAAAACGCCAATCGGGTCACCGGAGCCAATCCATCCGCAAATAATTCATACATCACCTCTCTTTTAGGCTCTAACGTTTTTCCGGTCGCAGGATCAACAGCCCATTTACTACGAATGTAATTTACACCTTCTGTATCCAAATACATAGGATCCGCATATCCTGCCGATTTTTTACTCGTTAAAGGGTACTGCGTACCTCCTTTAGATGTAGAGAACATAAAATAAAGTGGCAAAGATTTCTGTACATACGTATTTCCGTCATTGACATATACCTTTTTCTCATGCGTTGGTTGTGCAGGTTCTTGAGCCATTAAAACTGTTGCTGACAGCACAAATGAGCCCAGTAGTGATTTTGAAAGTACATTTTTTATCATGATAATCAGTTATATAGTAGGGTGTAAATTTAAACTTTTTGACTATTCCTCAAAAGAATAAGTGTCAGTATTCAAATCTACTTACAATAACTGATTGAGATAAAGTAAAACGATCAGATCGTTTTACCGTATCAAAACATGTTGAATGGGGGGAATTAATTCTTTACGAATACTACTTTTCTGGTCTCTACTTCACCATTGCTAAATTCAACTCTTACCAAATAAGCACCAGAGTTTAACTCAGAAGCATTAATGTCTAAGATAGAATTATTGAAATTCGTATTTCCGGTGATTCTTTTACCAATAAGGTTGAATACAGTAACCGACTCCATCATTACATTCATATCTTTAGATTGAACGCGAATCGTATTATCATTTTGATAAATATCCACCTTAGAAGTATTTACAATATCCTCTACACTATTCGGAGCACCTGTATTTTCCATCATCAATTCAAAACGTGAATCGTATTCACCAACTGGAAGAAAAACAACGTAATTCTGTGCTTTCAAATCTGTCACCGTTCCAGTCACATTATCTTTCAAAAACACCAAAATATGATTTCCTAAATTTTCAAAACTATTGATCGAAAAAGTATGATTTCCTTCATTACCTGTTTTTACATATAAAGGAACACTATAGGTAGCTAAATCATCTAATTTCTCAAATGCCTGAATAGAATACACATTGGTATCAATCATACTCCCAAATAATAAAGAGGAGTTTGACTCTCCTTTTGGTGCATCTTGCGCCATATCATAAGCATTGGTAGATGACAGTGAATACCCCACAGCAGTTTGATTAAAATTGTTCGAATCATTTTCTAATCCAACTCTCACAACTACTTTCTCTTTGTTTGCTTCAGTTTTAAAGAAACCATTATTATTTCCGGCTACACGCATTGAATTGGTAAAAGTTACATTACCATCTTGTAATGCATATACCCAAAAACCCTGACCTGCAGCAGCAAACTGAGATGGTAATGCTGAACCATTTGCTGCGATTGAAGAAAACTGATTATATACCGCGTAATCATTAGATTGATTATAGGTTGCTCCGTTAGAATTATCATCTACCCAGAAATAGTAATCACCTGTGATCACACCACTATTGTCAGAATAAAACTTTTCTAAATCAATTGCTGAAGGGTAAGGATTTCCCACTAAATTCCAATCATCCATGCTCCAGTTTGGATTATTTCCCAAGTTGGTTTCATCCACAGCAATAGACACATCGCCATTATTAACTGTACCAGCAAACGTTCGTGTGACCGAATTATCGCCAGGAACAAAATAGCCTCGTGCCGGATCCATCACACCATCTCCTCCGGAAATTACATTCGCAGCACCGAAAGTTACCGTACTTCCATTACATGAAGTTTGATAATTAACTGGATAATCATACTTCCAGGCTTGAGTAGAGCTTTCAAAACAAAATATATCACAAGGATTTGCCCCTAAGTAAATATCTGAGATCGTAGCACTTTTAATAGGTGAAGACCAGCTATTAAACGACAATGGATCGCTTCCTCCGTTTCTTTTAATATAATATACACCTGACCCCTCATTATTATCTGAAGCTGATGTTTGAACCAAAGAACCAGTATTTTCAACTGTAATAATACCTTCACTTAAAATACCTGAACATACGGTCAAACTTACACCTGCGTCAACTGTAACATTCACACCAGGAGAAACTACCAAATCACCAATAGTTTTATCCGAGCTAAAGTTTAAATCATCTAAAACCTGTAAAGTCGTTGTACATGATGTGGATGGTACACTCCCTCCGTCATAAGTGGTAAACGTATTTCCTGATGTTGTAGAGTGGTATGCCAAATATGTGGTATTTCCAACTGTACTTGGTGGAATACACCCATTTCCAACACATCCGTTAATCGTCCCGCTACTCGAGAAATTTCCATTACCATTCTGTACTTCAATTTGTCCAACACCTTCAATAGTTGCATTATTGGACAAGCTCAGATTTTTAATGGCAAGTTTACCATTGATAGTTACTGTTCCTAGTGAAAAAGCCACAGATCCATTTTTCCAATCCGCATCTTCGTTCAAAATCATAGTCCCATAATTCACCAATGACATTTGATTAAATGTCCAATTGGCTCCCTGGTTATACGTAATTACACCTGATTGGTAATTGGCAAAAGTTCCATTACTTGTTACAATCTCTCCATCAATCACAAAGTTGTCAGAATAATTAGTTGCGGTTAATTGACTGATTTGCATTTTACCACCAGACTTGATATGTACCTGAGATCCTGAATCAAAACGTAAACTCCAGGCCGTTTTTAAAAAACCACCTGAGTTAATCGTGATTTTTCCACCGCTTAACAGACGAAAACCTTTTAAGGTTACGGTATGATTAATAATAAATTCATCAGAAGAACTAAAACTGTTTCCAGGATTAGACGGACTCCAGGAACCGTTTCCGGTAGTGGTATAAGTAACTGCAACAACCGCAGGACTCACAACTACTAATAGAGACAAAATCAATATGGCGTGTAACTTTTTAATCATAACTCCAGAATTTATAATTATACTCTCATTAATTCATTAGGTGCCACAAAAATACACTGATTTATAAGAAAAACAATATGTTATGCATGCGTACCAATTGATCTATACGGATTCTGTGGCAAAAGGGTTACAATTTGTGACGAAATACTTAAAAAAAGTGATTATTTTTTTCGTGCCAATATGGAATAGACCATTGGAATCCTTCTTTTTAGGGTTGAAATCACATATTCACCTGGAGTATCCTGCACCATATTGGCGAAACAATGGTATGGAGAGTAATCATATTCCTCTAAACTTATCAACTCCAAATTAGAGTTAATCAGACTATTTACAACGTCACTTATTGCATGGTTCCATGAAATTTCAGTATTCCGCATATCATCTCCACCATCGGTATAAGTCCCTTCCGATTCTTCGATAATCGCTTCGACATTAAAATAGTGATACTTTACTGATTTAAATTCAGAATCAAACATCCACACCACCGGATGAAACTCCGCAAACACAAAGTGTCCCTCAGATTTTAAAAAATGAGATACCACACTCCCCCACTTATTGATATCCGGTAACCAGGCAATAGTTCCATAACTGGTAAATACAATATCGAATTTTTCATTTAGAATTTCAGGTAAGCTATACACGTCACAACAAATAAAAGAAGTATCTACTTCCATCTTTTGCGCCATTTCCCTGGCTTTTTCAATCGCAACATCTGAAAAGTCTACCCCGGTGACCTGCGCCCCTAATCGACTAAGAGAAATTGAATCCTGACCGAAATGGCATTGTAAATGCAACACTTTTTTGCCTTTTAAATCCCCTAACAAATCCAGCTCAATGGAATTCAAAGATGATCTTCCATTTAGAAATGTTTCATTATCATAAAACTCAGATTCCACATGAACAGCGGTTCTTTTGTTCCAGGTCTTTTTATTGATTTCTAAATAATTGTCTTCCACGGTTTATTCTTTTCCTGTAAAAGGTGGATATTGATCAAAAATGTAATGTTGATAAGCCATTAGGCGCATCACCCAACGCAAAGTACCAATATTAAAATGGAACCAATTCTCCGGATATTTCCCTGTAAAGAGTACCACCCAAAACGCCAAAAACGTTAAAATCCCGCTCCAAATATTCCTAAACATCCACACCAATACATGCGGCAAAATCATGATAGAAATAAAAATAAAACGAAGTAAAACACTGATTCTACTTGGAGTTTCATTGTATGGTGCTGCTATGGTTAAATAATCCACCTGTTTGTTCACGCCAAACTGTGGGTATTCGTCTCTTAAATTATATGAGCTTAAATGCAATCTGGCCAACCAATCCATCACTCCCATTTGAAAATCCCACACTTTATGCGGATATCTTCCTGTAATCAAGATGTAGAAGGTGGCATAAATCCAAAGGATTTTGGACCACAATAACACAAATAGTAAAACAAACAGATGAGGTATAAATATATAAAACGCTCCAAAAAAGGTTCTTAGCAATAAATGTAATCTGGAATAGGTTTCTTGATGCTGGACTTGTAATTGTAACATTTATCAGGATTTTTGATGATGCACAAACTTAAATAAATATTCTTGCGAATTTGATTCAAACCTTCTGTCAAAAGAGTTAATTTTGACGCCCAAACTTTAAAATTATTATCAACATGAATTACGATGTTTTAGTACTAGGAAGTGGACCTGGTGGATATGTTGCTGCGATTAGAGCTTCTCAATTAGGGCTTAAAACAGCTGTTATTGAAAAAGCTGAACTTGGCGGTATTTGTTTAAACTGGGGATGTATCCCAACAAAAGCATTATTAAAGTCAGCAAGCGTTTATGAAAGCATGGTTCATGCAGAAGCTTACGGATTAAAATCTCAAAGCATTGATTTCGATTTCTCTAAAGTTGTTGAAAGAAGCCGTGGTGTTGCGGATAAAATGAGCAAAGGGATCGAATTTTTGATGAAGAAAAATAAGATCGATGTGATTAACGGGTTTGGTAAGTTAGTCGCAGCAAATAAAATTGCTGTAACCGATGCCGATGATAAAGTGACCGAATATGAAGCTAAAAACATCGTTTTAGCTACAGGTGCACGTTCTCGTCAATTACCTAACTTACCACAAGATGGAAAGAAAATTATTGGATATAGAGAAGCTTTAACTCTTCCTGAATTACCAAAATCAATGGTAATTGTAGGTTCTGGTGCAATTGGTTCTGAGTTTGCTTATTTCTACCACACTATGGGTACAGAAGTAACATTAGTTGAATACATGCCAAACATTGTTCCTGTAGAAGATGAAGAAGTTTCTAAAGCTTTAGCACGTTCATTTAAGAAATCAAAAATGAAAGTGATGGTCAACTCTTCTGTGGAGTCTGTTGATACTTCAGGTGATCAGTGTAAAGTAACTATCAAAACTAAAAAAGGTGAAGAAGTTGTAAATGCTGACGTGGTACTTTCTGCTGTAGGTGTGGTTTCCAACCTGGAAAACATTGGTTTAGAAGACGTAGGTGTAGCTACTGACGGAGGAAAAGTATTGGTTGACGAATATGGTCAAACCAACATTCCTGGAGTATGGGCTATTGGTGATATCGTTCCTGGAGCTGCTTTAGCTCACGTGGCTTCTCACGAAGGAATTGTTGCTGCTGAGAAAATGGCGGGATTAGATCCAAAACCAATCGATAAAGGAAATATTCCTGGATGTACTTATACTACTCCTGAAATTGCATCTGTGGGTATGACAGAAAAAGCAGCTAAGGAAGCTGGTTACGATATCAAAGTAGGTAAATTCCCATTCTCTGCATCTGGTAAAGCTTCTGCTGCAGGTCATAACGAAGGATTCGTTAAATTGATCTTTGATGCCAAATACGGTGAGTTATTAGGTGGCCATATGATTGGTTATAACGTAACTGAGATGGTAGCTGATTTAGTATCTATCCGTAAGCTGGAAACTACAGGTCATGAAATCATTACTACTGTTTATCCTCACCCAACCATGAGTGAAGCGATTATGGAAGCTGCTGCTGACGCATACGATGAATGTGTGCATATCTAAGCGCCATTTAAATTAAAATTTTCAGATCCCATCAGTTCAGTATACTGATGGGATTTTTTATTCCACTCAAAAACAACCAGATTTTATATTATACATGAAACACACACTATTATTACTCGCTATACTTTTCTCCATTGTAAAATTAAATGCCCAGGAAAGTCAGGATACCACTTCTCAAAAGACCGACACCACCACTACAATGTCCACCGCAGATCTTAAAAACAAACAAGACTCCATTAGAAAGTCTATGGGATTACCACCCATGCCAGCGGTTTATCCTAGCTTTCCAGGAGGCCAGGAAGAAATGCATAAGTTTCTTTATACGCACTTCTCCTACCCTGCCGAAGCCAAAGAAAATGGCATTCAAGGACGTGCTTATGTGACCTTTATGGTCATGAAAGATGGATCAATATCGAACATTAAAGTCGTAAGAGGGCCCGGATATGGATGTAATGAAGAAGCCATTCGTTTGGTCAAAATGATGCCCACCTGGACTCCCGGGTACGATAGTGAAGGAAATCCTTTAGAAGTTAAATATACACTTCCAATCAGTTTTAAATTGGCACAACCCGAAACCGAAGCGGATACGGAAACCGAAAGTAAAAAGGACAAAAAGAAGAAGGGCAAAAAAAAGAAGGACAAATAGTTCTTAGAATATAGAATCCTATTGGCCTGATCGTTGATAGAATTTTTTATATCTACTCATCACATAATCATGAGAAACCTGATTTTTTTATTATTACTTCTGTTTAACATTGGAGCTCTTTTTGCACAAAATGATAGCATCGAACAAGATTCTTTCATCCTGGTAACTGAATTTATTCCATCTTTTCCTGGTGGTGAAATCAAATTGAACGCGTATCTTGCTGAAAACCTTGTATACCCTATTGAAGCTACCCAAAATCAGATAGAAGGTAAAGTTTACATTTCGTTTATTGTTAAATCTAATGGGACAATAACCAATGTCAAACTATTTCGTGGGATTGGTTATGGTTGTGATGAAGAAGCTCTTAAAGTCGTTCGGTCAATGCCCAATTGGATACCTGGACATTTGAATGGAAAACCTGCAAATATTCAAATGATGTTACCCATATGGTTTAAACTAAGTAATAATAAGCCATAAAACCATTTCCTGGTGATCAAATAATATTTGGTTCCAACTGTCATTTCCAAAGCAATATATTCAGTTTTGATTTTGTTTTATGTATAAAAGTCATATTCTCAATACAATCAACAGTTATATTTGCGAATTCTTTTATACACACAGCAATGAAAAAATCATATATCATCATCGTTTTGTTATTTATGGGTCATTTCGCCCAGGCCCAACAAGGATGGAATCAGAAATACAGCCGTAAACATCAAATTTATGGACACTGGGGATACAATGTATCTGCATATTCTAAATCTGACATCTCATTTGTAGGACAGAATTATAACTTCACTTTGTATGATGTAAAATCGAGTGATCGCCCTTCTCCATTCGAAGCTGATACCTATTTCAATCCGGCCAACTTATCGATTCCACAATGGAATTTGCGTTTTGGTTATTTCTTTACGGATCGTTGGTCTGTATCCATTGGTACTGACCATATGAAATATGTGATGCCACAAGATCAATATGTCTCTATTGAAGGATATATTAATATTCCAAACGGAGAATATAATGGCGTTTATAACCGCCAACCTATTCAGCTTACTGAAGAATTTTTAAAGTTTGAACATACAGATGGTTTAAACTATGGTAGCATTGAATTTGAATATCATGGAAATGTCTATCAATTCAACGACAAACATAGTATTGACTATTACGTAGGGCCTGGTTTTGGATTACTGGTACCGCGTTCTAATGTAACTCTGATGAACTACCCACGTTACGATGAGTTTCATGTAGCGGGTTATGGTTTATCTGCAAAAATGGGATTGCAAGCCGTTTTATGGAAACATTTAACATTCAGTGCAGAATGGAAAAATGGATTCATTAGTATGCAGGATATCTTAACCACCGGAGACAATCCAACTGATAGATCTATGCAAACTTTCTGGTTTACAGAATTTACCGGAACTATTGGCTTTGTCATAAACGCAAAAAGAAAACAATCCGAGTAATTGGATCTGGAAATATTATACCGCGATGACCATTTAGTGGTGGTCAATAAACCACACGGTCTTTTAGTTCATCGCAGTAAAATAGCCACCGATGCAGAGGAATTTGCATTGCAAATCCTTCGTGATCAAATTGATCAGCATGTATATACCATCCATCGTTTAGATCGTAAAACCAGTGGAATTCTTGTTTTTGCGTTATCTAAGGAAGTCAATGCGCTCATGCAAGATCAGTTTGCATCTCATCAAATAACGAAGACCTATCATGCCATTGTAAGAGGTTATACACCTGAACATGGGGAGATTGATTATGCTTTGATCAATGATAGTGGGAAAAAACAAGATGCAATCACGCATTTCAAAACCATTCAAAAAACCGAAGTACCTGTACCTTTTGGAAAGTTTGAAACGTCCAGATACTCTTTGATTGAAGTACAACCTCAAACCGGAAGATTTCACCAGATCAGAAAACACTTTGCACATTTGAGACATCCTATCATTGGAGATCGCCCACACGGGTGCAACAAACAAAACCGTCTCTTTAAAGAAAAATGGAACATGATGACCATGATGCTCCATGCCCAAGAAATAGAGTTTACCCATCCCATTACAAATGAACCTATGCGAATAAATGCAGACTATCATCCTGAATTTAAACGTACATTGGGATTTTTACAATTTTTATAATGATCTTGTAGGCGCAAACTATTTTTTGTGATCTATGAAAAAAATCTTGCTCTTATTCATCTTACTACCATTTGGGGTTTTAAATGCGCAAAAACTAAATGTAGGAATCCGCATTCAGAAAACGCAAAACATGTATTGGGAAAATGGATTTTCTGTCCAATACGCCTTTAAAAACTTTAAACCGGAAAGATTTCATTTGGGATTTGATTTTGTGACTTCACAACTGGGCTCTGCGTTTAAATCCAATGCGATCAAGCAAAGCCATTTCTTAATCTCCGGAAGCTGGAACTTTATTCAGGATAAACCCTTCCATTTGATCACCAGATTAAATATAGGGTACTTCTACTCCAACCTGGAATATGATTTCTTTGATGATATCCCCAATACGGCTTTTCTTTTATCCCCTGAAGTAGCTTTTAGTTATGCATTTCAAAAACAACCTGTAAAACTTCAATTAGGATCGGGATATTACATTGACTTTGCCAAAGCCGGATATTCTCCCGGCACTCTCCAACCCCTCTATTATCATCTGGACGTATATTATACACTCTTTAAATCCAAAAATCATGAATAAGCTCGCATATATCATACTCATTGGATTTATATTCCTGTTTCAACACTGTAAGGATCCCGAAATCACAAATGACTTGCTGGATGGAGATGTCATATTTGATGCTTCTTTATACCAACCGGAAAACTTTCTGGTTTCCGCAAAGTATCCAAACCCTACCCCGGATGATTTAAATCGTCACATCCTCATCGCGGTACATGGATATTCCGCATCCACATTCGAATGGCAGGAATTTCAGGATTGGTCTACCAATCAAAATACATATCGTACCTCTCAGGTATTATTAGGCGGACATGGTCGTACATATGCTGATTTTAAAGAGGCTTCCTGGGAAGATTGGAAAGCATCTATTATTGATGAATATGAAAAACTGGAACAACTGGGCTATCAAAAAATTAGTTTGGTAGGTTCTTCAACAGGTGCTACGCTTATACTAGAGCTTTTATCCACCGATTACTTTGATACACATATTCCACCTCAAAATGTATTTTGTATTGACCCTATTGTGGTTTCCTCCATTAAAATTCAATCTATTGCAGGAATTATTGGTCCTATGTTAGGTTATGTAGAAAGCAGTGTAGAAGGAAATGAAACCAAATACTGGTACAAATTCAGACCACATGAAACGGTATCCGAACTGAACTACGTTATGAAACGGGTCCAAAAGAAACTGGAAAACGGGATCATACTGCCGCATTCCACCTATATGAAAGTATATCATTCAAAAAACGACCCTACCGCGAGTTCTACCAGCACTGTTCTTATTTATAAGGGGACCAGGACTTCTCAAAATGGATCAATTGAGGTAGAAGTTATGGACTCTGATATCCATGTTTTTACCCGATTGGCATTGCGTGATGGAGTAAATTCTAAAATGCGTTCTAACCAACAACATGCTTTTCTGGAGATGGCAAATCGTTTAAATTAAATGTTATAAATATTCATAGCCATTTTTATAACTAATTCGTACAATTATATTTGCATCCATATAGAGATTGAATATGAGATTAGGTCAACTTTCCAGAAAAGTAAACGTTAAGCCAAACGAAATTTTAAATTATTTAAAATTGGAGTTTGACGTTGAATTAGGAACGCATCTAAATACCAAGGTGGAAGACGCTTTAGTAGATAAAGTGGTGGCCAAATTCAATCCTATCCCGGAACCATCTAAACCTGAGGAAAACGTAACACCGGTAGCTGAAGAAACGCATTCGGAAATTATAGAAAGTGCTCCGCAAGAAACATCTGTTACTGAAGACACCATATCTGACGAAAATGATTCTGGTACAGACGCACAAGAATCTGAGTCCGTTGCAGAGTTTGAAGTCCATGAAGAAGTAGATGCTTCTACTATTGCCAATGCACCTTTAATTAAAGCTGAAAAAGTAGAGCTTTCGGGACCTAAAGTTGTGGGAAAAATAGAACTTCCTCCACCTCTATCCGAACAAATGGTAGAGATCGATGGAGTTATGATTAGTAAAGAAGAACTCGCTAATCGTAAAAAAGAAAAACGTAGAGAACAACGCGAACTCAAACAAAAACAGCGTCAAAAACGCACTGCTAGTTCCGCGCGTAAATCCAGAATCAAGAGTGAAGCGCAGCTGGAACAAATAAAAAGAGACAAAGCCGCTGAGGAAATGTCTAAAAAACTGGAACATCGCGAAAAAAGAATTGCTGCCAAACAAAAGCAACAGTCTAAACCCACTCCGCAAAAATTCGTTCAGAAAAAAACAAAAAAGAAAACTGATTATAAATTAGAAAAATCTCAAAACGCAGAGCCTACAGCTCCGGAACCAACAACATGGTACGGGAAATTATGGAAATGGTTTAATACATAAATTATTCCTGCACTTGTCTCTAGAGTTTGGTTTTATATTTTAATTTTGGCCTCAGAAAAGTTCATTTCAGGAAATTTTTCTCTTAAATACAAGCAATATTAAATCGATATATCGTGGTAAATAAAAAAGCACAAGATCTCATCAAAAAAATGCAACAAAGCATTTCTGATAACGGAATAGTAGTTGACGAACTCGTTAACGACTTTAAGGAATTACGTACATATGCTGTTGCAGAAAAAATTCCACGTTTAGCGAAAGCTATCCGTTTAACTTATGAGCATATTGAAGAATATGAAGGTTTTTTTATTCCGCAACCGGAAGATGAAATGGTAGATGAAGAAGGAGAAGTAATTGGCGTTATCGAAGCTTCTAATGAAACGGATACCGATAGTTTGGTTTATCTATTATCTATTATGAGTGATGCACACAACAAAATGAATCACGCTGAATTAAAAGAATACAATCTGGCATTAAAAGACTACGCTGAGAATAACTAGTCTCGGAAAGAGTCATCATATTGAATCCCGTTAAGTAGAACTTAACGGGATTTTTTTTATTCTAATTTTATTCTAATAGGTAGACCATCACTTCTTCCCCTGCGTTCACTTCCATTTTATCCTGAGGGATATAAATAATCGAATTGGTAATGGCATATGAGTACATCATCGCAGAACTTTGTCCTTCTAGAACTTCTACTCCGGCATCGGTTACAAAACCTTTTAAAAACTGTGCTCGATCTCCTTTTTTCTTAAATGAATCGGTCATTTTTACCCATTTCGTTTTGAGTCCCGAAAACCCCAAACCAATCATTTTGTCCAAACATGGCAAAACATATTGATAAAAACCCGTTAATGCCGATGCCGGGTTCCCGGGTAATGCAAAAACTGCAGTATTTCCATGTTTGGCATAAAACATAGGTTTTCCCGGTTTTTGCTTGATCTTATAAAAGATTTCTTCTACACCCAGTTCTTTAAACGCTTTTCCCACAAAGTCATAATCTCCAACAGAAATTCCACCTGAGGCCAGCACTACATCCGCTGCCTCTAAAGAGGCTTTTAAGCTCTTTAATGTATCCTCGTAAGTGTCTTTTACAAACTTTACTTCGGTCACCTCAAAGCCGTAGCTCTGTACCGCACCACATATCGTTACAGAATTACTTTCATATATCTGTCCATGTTGTAATTCTTTTCCCGGCTGCACCAGTTCATCTCCGGTCACGACCAAATGGATGACAGGCTTTCTATATACCTTTACCCGATCATATCCCATCATGGCTAAAAATCCCATGGCTGCCGGAGTAATTTTCGTTCCATTTTGCAATCCGGTATCACCCGTCATGATTTGCTCTCCTCGGGCGCGAATGTTCGCTCCATATCGCACATCCTTTTGGACCAGAATCGTTTCTTCGTTTCGTTCTACGACTTCCTGGATCACTACTGTAGTTGCACCATCCGGAACAGGCGCCCCTGTAAAAATTCGGGCGGCTTCGCCATGTTGTATGGCATGTAGATTGACATCACCGGCCTGTACCTCGGCTACTACTTCAAATTGATCTCCAATGACAATATTTCCATCGGTATTTACCGCATAACCATCCATGGCAGATTGCGGATATCCCGGAATATCAATCTTAGAAAAAATGTCTTCTGCCAAAACATACCCTAAAGCTTCTGAAACTCGTATTTTTTGAACCTCTAAAACCTCCGTATGCGTGTTAATAAGGTCTTTTGCTTCTTCTACTGTAACCATGAAAATAATTTTCAAACAAAGTAAAACCATCCGATTTTAAAACCGGATGAAAACCTTAAAAAATAGTTCATAAAAAAATAACATTTCCCCTCGATAAAGGCAGGCTTAGAAATGGATTTTAAGGACTAATTATTTAAATTCGCAAGCATTCAAAAATTAGGAATAAAAAAACATAAAATATCATGGGAGAAGTAAAATCGGATTTAGAGATTGCTCAGTCGGCAGAATTAAACCACATTAGCACGATTGCGGCTAAATTAGGTGTAGATGAAGACAATATTGAAATGTATGGTAAGTACAAAGCAAAACTGCCATTAAACCTAATTGATGATCAAAAAGTTGCGGAGAGCAATTTAATTCTGGTAACTGCTTTAACTCCTACTCCTGCAGGTGAAGGAAAAACAACTGTAACTATTGGATTGACTGAAGGATTGAACAAAATCGGGAAACAAGCCATGGCTGTTTTAAGAGAGCCTTCTTTGGGTCCAGTTTTCGGAATTAAAGGTGGAGCTGCCGGAGGTGGTTATTCACAGGTGATTCCAATGGAAGATATCAACTTACATTTTACCGGTGATTTTAACGCGATTGAAAAAGCCAACAACCTTTTATCTGCTGTAATTGATAACAACCTTCAAAGTAAAACCAGAAGTTTAGGTATTGACGGGAGAACGATCAAATGGAAACGCGTGATCGATATGAATGACCGTGCATTACGTGATATTACTATTGGTTTAGGTGGATTAGGTAATGGAATCCCACGTCAGGATGGATTTAATATTACTGCAGCGTCTGAGATCATGGCGATTTTATGTATGAGTAAAGACATCGATGATCTTAAAGAGAAATTAGGAAACATTTATGTAGGTCAAACTTTTGACAAACGTCCGGTATATGCCAAAGAATTAAACTGTGTTGGGGCAATGGCGCTTTTATTAAAAGATGCAATTAAACCAAACTTAGTGCAAACTTTAGAACACAATCCGGTATTGATTCACGGAGGACCTTTCGCAAATATTGCGCAGGGAACCAACTCTATTATCGCTACCAAAATGGGGATGTCGTTATCTGATTATGTGATTACCGAAGCAGGTTTCGGAGCTGATTTAGGTGCAGAGAAATTTTTGGATTTAAAATGTGCACATGCCGGATTAAAACCAAAAACCGTTGTCGTTGTAGCTACCGTTAGAGCTTTACGTCACCATGGCGGGGCCACTAAGGAAGAATACAATACACCAAGTACAGAGCGTGTAACCAATGGAATGGCGAATCTGGAAAAACATATCGAAAACATTAAGAAATTCGGTATGAATCCAGTGGTTGCCATCAATAACTTTATTTCTGATACGGATGAAGAAATTCAAATCGTTAAAGATAGATGTGCGGCAATGGGCGTGAAAGCAGTGCTTTCCGAAGGATGGGCCAAAGGTGGTAATGGTACACAAGATCTGGCTAGAGCTGTTGTGGCAGAAGTAGAATCCGGATCGGCTGATTTCAAACCATTATACGATTGGAATTCTACCAACATCGTTGAAAAAATGGATATTGTAGCCAAAGAAATTTACGGTGCGGATAACGTGATCTTAAGTAAGAAAGCACAAACCGATTTAAAGCGTATTAAAAACCTGGGAATGGATAATCTTCCAATCTGTATGGCAAAAACACAAAACTCATTCTCTGACAATCCAAAACTATTTGGACGTCCAACCGGATTTGACGTAAGTGTAAGAGAATTTGAAATTGCTGCAGGTGCCGGATTTATCGTACCGATCTTAGGCCCTATGATGCGTATGCCAGGTTTACCGGCAGTTCCTGCATCAGAAGGAATGGATATTGACGAAAACGGTGTAGTAACCGGATTAAGCTAAGAATAACGAGATAATCTATTAGAAAAATAACTATTACAAAAGCTGCTTCAATTAACTTTGGAGCAGCTTTTTTATTTTCATATGGCCATAGCAAATTACAAAGGAGTTAAAGTACTATCGAATCAGATAAAAGATGTCGAAGACGCATTGACTGTGGAAGAAGCTTTGGTGATTCATATCAACGGGAAACAGTATTTGGTGACCATGCGTACCCCGGGCGATGAGGTGGAACTCATCCGTGGTTTGCTCTTTTCCGAAGACATTTTCAGATCAAAAGAGGCGCAGTTACAGACTGAGGTGATCAAAAGAAGTCCGCTGGGACATATCTCTGAAATGAATGTGACCATTGGACCGGACCTAATGGGAAAAGGCTATAAAAGTGGCCAAAGTCTCTTGTCGGTTTCCTCCTGTGGGATCTGTGGGAAACCGGAACTTCCCGAAATCACAGGTGCCAATAAAATCAGTTCGCAGCAACTTCAGTTAAAATCGGAAGACATGAATCAGATGTTTGATCTCATGCGCGAAAGTCAATTGCAATTTGAACAATCGGGAGGTATACATGCTGCAGCCCTGTTTGATCAGGACAAAAAACTGTTGGCAGTCAAAGAAGATATAGGACGTCATAATGCGGTAGATAAAGTTATAGGTACACTCCTACTCCAACAAAACCTGAAAGCGGCCAAATACATTCTGGTGAGTGGACGTATTTCATATGAAATCCTGACCAAGACATTTGCTGCCGGAATCCCGGTCATCGCTGCAGTTTCAGCACCATCATCATTGGCGGTAGACTATGCCAAAGAACTTGGAATTACCTTATTGGGTTTTTGTCGACAAGATAAATTCACGGTGTATTCCAATGTCGACCGAATTATTGATTTGAACCCTTAAGCCCAAATCACTTCAACTCTTTTTATTTCTTGAATTGAATAGGATCAGTCATCCAGACTGCGCTACATTTGCAGCAGCAAAAGCAAAACGTATGTCATTTTCTTCACTGGGTTTATCACCATCTTTATTAAAGTCTTTAGTACAAGAAGGTTTTACCAAACCGTATCCGATCCAAAAAAAGGCCATTCCAGCTGTACTGGACAAACAAGATGTGTTGGGTATAGCCAAAACCGGATCGGGTAAAACCGCCAGTTATGTACTCCCTATTTTGATGAACTTGCAAGGAAAGTTTCTGACTAAAAATAGAAACGTAGATGTTTTGGTGATGGTACCCACCAGAGAATTGGCAGAACAGGTTAAAGATGTGTTTCACCAGTTTGGTCAAAACCTATCTCAACCCATAAAATCTATGGCGGTATATGGAGGTGTTTCCATTAATCCGCAAATGAAAGCGCTTTATGGGATCAACGTTTTAGTGGCTACTCCGGGGAGACTCCTCGAACTGGTGGAAAACAAAGCCATTCATTTATCGCGTGTAGATACACTGGTGCTGGATGAAGCCGATAAAATCCTGAATCTGGGTTTTAAAGATGAAATGGAGCAGATCTTCAGGTTGCTTCCTAAAAAGCGTCAAAACTTATTGTTCTCCGCTACTCTAGATGATCAAATCAGTGCCCTGCATCCGGATTTATTAAACAATCCGGTGACGATTAGTGAAACCGAAAAAGAACAGGATCTGAGTCTGATCCAACAAACAGGATACTTTGTCACAGAAGAACGTAAAGGTCCACTCCTACGCCACCTGATTGAACAGCACGATATGGATCAGGTGCTGGTGTTTGTTTCTTCCAAATTCAAAGCCGACCATTTGGTCAAAAAACTAAAGAAAAACAACGTAAGAGCTGCTGCGATTCATGGCAAGAAAAGTCAGGGTTCCCGAATGGATTCCCTGGTCAAATTCAAGAATAAAAATATCCAGGTACTTGTAGCTACTGACCTACTTGGTCGTGGAATTGATATTGAATTTTTACCATTTGTGGTCAACTACGAACTCCCTCGATCACCCAAAGATTTTATTCATAGAATCGGACGTACGGGGCGTGCAGAGAATCCGGGAAAAGCACTCACCTTTGTTTCTCCTGAGGATCAACATCATTTTAAAGTGATTCAAAAGAAAATGAAACGCTGGGTAGATATGGTTGATAGTGAAAATCTATTTTAAACCATTCTTAAAAACATAAAAAAGCCAGATGAACTTTCATCTGGCTTTTGCTATTTAAATCCAAAGGTTATTTCTTCAAATACTTTTTATCGATAAATCCTTCTTTACCGCCAATCAATTTGATTTTCACCCAGTTTCCTTCTTCGCCCAGTTTGACAAACTCTGTTCCTCCAGGAACTTTAGCCGCAATGTCAGCCGCTTTGTTGGCTTCGATAAATACATCATAACGATCAGTCTTTTTACCAATCGTTTGTACTTTCTGCATATTCAAACGCTCTCCCGCACTTTCATCAAATTTGTAAGGGGAAGCATCTACACCTAATCTCTCCAATTCTTTTAAAGCCTCTTTACTGTTCATAGCACGTTGCATAGCTTCGGTATGTCCTTTTGAAGGATCAATTTCATATGCTGCTTTATGATACTCAATCGCCTGTTCAAAGTTTCCAACCGCTTCATACAATACCCCCATGTTATGCGCCATAGCCGCATCATACGGATCATTGTCATATACTTTCTTTACAATGGAAAATGCGCCAGAAAGGTCATTTTCCTTTACCAACTCCTTTGCTTTTTTAAAGTCATCTTTATAGCCTTTACCTGCCGGTTTTTCTACCGCAAGCTCCTGATATACAAATGTGGGTGCAAAATGTGCTACCAGTTGTTTGGCCGCATCTTTTAAACAACCTCTGATGATTTGTCCATCGGTAGATAAACTACTGCTGGCTTCAGAATATGAACTTCCGGAAGCTTTCTTTTTAAGTGTAGTCGTTTTGTTCACCATACTCAAAATCTCTCCGGTTTCAATAGAAATAATCTTCATCGTAACATCCACAGTTGCAATCTTTTTGGCGTTGTAACTTAAACTAGAACCACTTCCACTCTTTTTTACTGATGTCTTTACATCTGTAGAATAGTTTCCGGTAATCATCACATCCAAACCTAATAATTTACCTACTTCAGTCGCATCGGCATCTGAAATGGCGCCACTCGCCCCGAGCTTTTGCTCCTGCATCACTTTATCCAATTCTCCACGTTCCACTACCGTATACACATCCGTATTATAGCGTTCCATATAATTGGTTCCTTTTTTGGCCAATTTGGTCTCCTTGTTACGTTTCATTAACTGACTCATAGTGATGTCAGACAAGTCTGCTTTATTTTGTTTTGCCGCCTCCAACGTATACACGCCTCTGTGCTTTTCCAATAACAAGGCAATCATATAATCGGCCAATTGCGCTCCGTAATCATTGTTACGGTAGTAATACCAATGGGTATCTCTACGATTTTCAAAGTTCATAATCGCAATTTTCTCCATTCCTTCTACCATTATTTCAGGCGCTTGCAAACTGTAACAGTTTAATTGCGATTGCCCGTTAAAAGGAATCCATAAAAATGCAGATATCAATATAATAGTTGCGTAAACGTTTTTCATAAGGTTGTTTTTGTTCGTTGCCCAAATATAATTTAAAATCACTGGTAAATGAGGATTTAACCATCAATTTAAGTGCCAGACCCTACCCACTTATAGATAACTTTTTAAAGCATGGATTTCAACAAAAAATTAGCTTTTAATCCCATTGCTTTTAGACTAAATTTGCAGCCGCAAAAACTATATTTGCGAATCTTTAAACGACACTTAAAAAATATAATATAATGGAAAAAGTAGCTGTAATTGGTGCCGGAACAATGGGCAATGGAATTGCGCACACGTTTGCACAGTTTGGGTATAAAGTATCTTTAATTGATATCTCTCAGGACTCTTTAGATAGAGCGATTGGAACCATCACCAAAAATCTGGATCGTATGGTGAAGAAAGAAAGAATTTCTGAAGCAGATAAAGCGGCCACTCTTGGAAACCTAACCACTTATACCGATATGGCTGAAGGGGTAAAAGGCATTCAATTGGTGGTGGAAGCAGCTACTGAAAATGTAGATCTAAAATTAAAGATCTTCAGAGATTTAGATCAGCTTACAGCTCCTGAGGTAATTTTAGCCAGTAATACCTCTTCTATTTCTATTACACAAATTGCATCTGTAACTTCCAGACCGGAAAAAGTGATTGGAATGCACTTTATGAATCCGGTACCGATCATGAAACTGGTAGAGATTATCCGTGGATATCAAACCAGTGATGAGGTGACCGAGACTATTATGGAATTATCCAGAAATTTAAAGAAATCTCCAACTGAGGTAAATGATTATCCTGGGTTCGTAGCCAATCGTATTTTAATGCCAATGATCAATGAAGCAATCATTACCCTTCACGAAGGTGTGGCTGGTGTAGCTGAGATTGATACCGTAATGAAATTAGGTATGGCGCATCCAATGGGTCCGTTACAATTGGCTGATTTTATTGGTTTAGATGTTTGCTTGTCAATTTTACGTGTGATGTACGAAGGTTTTGGAAATCCAAAATATGCACCTTCTCCTCTATTGGTAAATATGGTTCAGGCGGGACACTTAGGTGTAAAATCCGGAAACGGATTCTATAACCATACCCATGGTACAAAAGAATTGATCGTTGCTGATACGTTCAAAAAATAAAACAAAGTATTTCAACAAAAAAGCCGTAAAACTGGTGTTTTACGGCTTTTTTATCATCTACAATCAATATCAAATCATAACGTTTTGTTCTCATTCCATTTAGCTGTTCCGGCTAAATTTGCGAACTAATTTTTCAGATATGGCAAACATTATTCCTTTTAGAGCGATTCGACCACATCGAAATAAAGTGAGTTTGGTGGGTTCCAGATCCTATATTAACTACACTGAGAAGGATTTTAAAGACAAGTTATCGGCCAATCCGTATACTTTTTTACATGTCATCACTCCGACCTACGGATTAAAAGATCATGAAAATCATACCATGTTGGATCGTTACCGTGAGGTACGTTCGCGATTTGAGGATTTTAACGATCAGGGCATTTTCCAAAGAGATGAGAAACCGCAATTCTATGTCTATGAACAGATCAAGCAAAATCATTCCTTTATTGGGGTCATTGCTGGGGTTTCTATAGACGACTTTAACACGGGACATGTCAAAAAACATGAGCATACCCTGACTAGAAGGGAATCCATATTTGCACAGTATCTAAAGGAAACGAAAATCAATGCTGAGCCGGTATTGTTGACCTATAAACATCAGGATGAAATTGATTTGATATTAAAAAAATACTCGGAAACACGACCAGAATACGAGTTTTCTACAACGGATAAAACCATCCATAATTTATGGTTGATCTCAGAAGAAGAAGATATCCAAAAAATGCAGGGTGCTTTTCAGCAGGTACCCGATATGTATATTGCGGATGGGCATCACCGTTGTGCCTCCTCTGCCCGTCTTTCGTCTGACTTAAGAGATTATTATGGGAGTGAATTTGGCCAGGCCTATGATTATTTTATGGCTTATCTGATCTCTGATCATCAATTAAACATCCTGCCTTTTAACCGTTTGGTAAGTGGATTGAACGGATTAACTCCGGAAGCACTTTTGGCCAAAATTCAGGAAAGTTATACGGTGACTCCACTTCCTAAAAAGAGTCGTCCGAAACAAAAACACCATATCCATATGTTCCTGGATAACACATGGTACAAACTGGTATTAAATAATGATTTAATTCAGCAAGAAAATGTGATCTCTCAATTGGATAGTCATCAACTTTCTGAAACTATTTTAGATCCGATTTTGGGTATTGAAGATATCAAAACCGACAGTCGCATGCACTTCTATGGAGGCGATAAAGGCTTAAAAGGAATGGAAAAAATGGTGCGTAAAGGAAAGGCCGATTTAGCCTTTGCATTATACCCGGTTGAAGTTGAACAACTTATAGAAATATCTGATCAGGGATTGACCATGCCACCAAAAAGCACATGGATTGAACCCAAATTGCGTAGTGGTTTAACTATTTATTCTATATTCGATCATTAAAACTATTTGGGGAATGAAAATAGCTGAAAACTTAAAAAAGATCGGAAAGAAACTTCCTGAAAATGTAACACTTATTGCTGTTTCAAAAACCAAACCCAACGCAGCCATCCAGGAAGCCTACGATGCCGGACACCGGGTATTTGGAGAAAATAAAGCATTGGAACTCCGTGACAAACACAATGACCTGCCAAAAGATATTGAATGGCATATGATTGGCCGGATGCAGACCAATAAAGTCAAGTATATTGCGCCTTTTGTGAGCCTGATCCACTCTGTGGATAGCGAACGTTTGATCGCTGAAATAGACAAACGCGCCAAAAGCAATGACCGTGTGATAGATGTGTTGATTCAGGTACATATTGCCCGTGAAGATTCTAAAACGGGATTCCTGTTTTCTGATGCATTTGACATCATGAAAGAGGGTTTATTCAATAAATACGAAAACGTCAATATCCGTGGTTTTATGGGCATGGGCACCAATACGTTTATTGATTCTGTGGTAGAAGAAGAATTTGGTAAACTTCATAACCTGTTTGTGGCCTGTCAGGAGTTTAAATCTGATTTTGATATTCTGTCTATGGGCATGAGTAATGATTATCAGCTGGCCATGAAAAACGGTTCGAATATGGTACGAATCGGATCTTCCATATTTGGGGCACGAGATTATTCTCAAAAGTAAACTTGATTTTATTGCATTGATGAACTACCAGGAACTATGTGCGCAATCCATCGCACTGATCAAAGAAACCGGAGCGTATATTCTGGCCCAGAGAAAAGACTTTACCGAAGATGCGGTAGAAACTAAAAGCCTAAACAGTTTGGTGAGTTTTGTAGATAAAACTGCAGAACAAAAACTGGTAGCAGGTTTAAGCGCGTTACTTCCCAAAGCCGGTTTTATTGCCGAAGAAGGTACTTCAGACAAAATTGGTGACACGTACAACTGGGTGATTGACCCTTTAGACGGCACCACGAACTTTATTCATGGCGTTCCCCTCTACTCCATTAGTGTGGCGTTAATGGAAAACAACCAACCCGTAATAGGTGTGGTATACGAAATCAATTTGGATGAATGTTTTTATGCCTGGAAGGACAGTGCAGCTTATCTGAATGGCCACACTATTTCGGTGACGCAAACCCAAAACTTAAGCGATACTTTATTAGCTACCGGATTCCCATACCATGATTTTGATAAAATGGAAGGCTTTCTGGCTTCATTAAGATACTTTATGGAAAACACCCGTGGACTCAGACGTTTGGGATCTGCTGCGGTAGATTTAGCTTATGTAGCATGTGGGCGTTTTGATGGTTTCTACGAATACGGCCTGAATCCGTGGGATGTGGCTGCAGGTGCTTTTATTGTAGAACGTGCGGGTGGCAAATCCGGTTATTTTACCGACCGTGAGGAATATACCGATGGTTCCGAAATTCTAGCCACCAACGGATTGATCCATACCGAAATGCAGGAGTTGATTCAGAGGTTTTATGGGTAGGGGTAATTTCCAATTCTAGTCTAAATTTCTTATTGAAGCATTTCTATTTCAATGTTTGTTAAGCTATCGCGAATCATATCTACCTCTTTTTCAGATACAATTTGATGCTTAACGTAACAATTAAACTCTCTGTTATAGAAACCCTGAATATATTCTTTCCATTTATCAGACTCAATTGGCGTTTCTGAAACTATTAAATGACCAATAGATGGATTCACCTCTTTTATTCGTTTCAAAGAAACGGTCTCTCCATTTCTTATAAAGTATAATGAGCTTCCCGATTTATCAAGTTCAAATGTAACTGCGGTATTTACCGGATTATCCGGGTTCCAAATAAAAGTTATCCGATTTGAATCAATACGATATTCTCCCTGATCAGATAACTTATTAGCGGATATCGCTTATACAAAATGTTGTGTATTTGTTATATATCTAATAAGTCTTCAAGAAAATCATTCTCATTTTCTAAATTATTGTTAATCACATTAATCCTCTCTTTAATTTGAGAAGCATAACAATTGATCACATCACAAATACCATTGTTGATTAGAATATCCATGACTTTAGGGTGACTATGAATTTTGTTCTCAATATCCAATATTTCATCAATTGGGTTATTATAATTTGATTCTAAGAATGAAATAATCTCTTTCTTAGAACTATTGCTTTCAGGAAAATAACAAAACTCTTGATAATCATATATTTGTTCATAATCCATTACCGTTCCAAACAAATTATATTTGCGTGCAAGAAATAATTCACTTTGCTCGTTGTCGGTCGGCATAAATAAAATCGGCTCCCATAATTTATAGAATGATGCTAAAAGTAACCTATCGCTTTTATTTTCAAGTTTGTTTCTAGCATCTTTTAAAACCGGAAGTACAAAAAACTTTAAATAATTAGTATTATCCATTTCTTTACACAATTTCCAAATATTAAGACTATTATCTGCGCTAGACTCATTGAAAATCTTGATTAATCTTTTATACGCTTTGGATTTCTTATTTGAAGGAAGTCTTGAAATAAATAATGAAGCAAAATACTCTTGCATTGACCTATGAGGAAAAGAATATTCAAATCCATCTTTTATCATTATAGAAATAGATGTTCTAAAGTCAAAAATCAAATCTTGTATTTCAATATCTTTTAAATCTTTATAACTATTTACAAATCTCAATTTATCAGATAAATATTCTTCAGTAAAAGAATATTTGCCTTCTGAGATAGTACTAAAAGAGAATACGCTAAGTATTTCCTCAAAGTCTTCTCTTTTCAAGAGAGTTTTCTTTTCTCTTGGAAAACTATTTTTAGTAATTCCATCGTGCTTTGAGTAAAGTGTGTCAAATACATTTTTATAAAAAGCACTCTTTCTATTTGGTATTTCAGGATGACTTTCAAAAGCTAATATAAACATTGATAGAAGCAATGGATTTTTTAGATAATCAATATAGTCCAGGGATTCTGATTTATTTATGTTGTTAAATATCTGCTTTTTCCTTTCTTTATTCTTAACTAACAAATCTAAAAACTTTGGGATTTCATTTTCCTCTAAATCTTGAACGACAAAAGAGTGAAATCTCGGAATACCTTCAATTCCTCCACCAGGTCTTGTTGTTATTATAAACTTATTTTTAGAATATTTATCGGTAAAGTCCTCAATTTCTCTTGTAATAAGTTGCTTGTTTTTTGAGAATATTTCATCATACCCATCTAATAAAAACAAAAAAACACCTTTTGATAAAGCTCTATTTAAGGTGTTTTGAGAAGGTTTAACTTCATTGTTAAGAAGTTTGACTTTAACATAATCAATTAAGCTACCGCCAAAATCGTTTAAATGTCTTAACTCTATAAATACAGGTATCTTATATGCTTGCTTAATAGAATTAAGAAAAATATGTTTGATTAATGTGCTTTTTCCACTTCCAGCTGAACCTATAATTGTGATAAACTTATATTCATCTAAAACATTCTCAATATTTTCAAATTTCGTAAATAAATGATTGTAATTTGTTGTAATTGGAAAATAGACATCGTTAAATCTTACTTTCTCCGATCTATGTAAAAATGTATTAGTATAATAATACTTATCAGTTTGGTTTTGTATATATTCTGAAATGCCGTAATCCAAAAGAGACTTAACTTCATCGCTTGCAAGTTTAAGTGAATTCAAAATTGGGGTTACTAAATTGGTTATTTCAAGATTGCTTGTCATTTTCTTTATTTTACATTTACCACTTCTACCCGATCACAAATAATTACAACCGACCATAAACATTTACTATCTCATTAGACAACTAAAACTACCCTATCCAACGCTTAAAAAAAATGTGGTAACTACGTATTTTATAAATGTGGTTTATACTTACATAAATCATATAAAACATTCATTTTAAACGAAATAAATCTACATGATTTTGATCATATGGCAATCATAAACGGAATCAGACGGATTAAAATGGTATGCATGTGGGTGTTTTATGTTATCCGCTTTTTGCCTCACCCAATTCATTCTTTTTCGTACTTTTGAAGCGCTAACACATTTTAATTTATCTGCAATGCAAAATTTGCAATTACGTCTTAAACAGAAAATCTTGGGGGAGCATACGGGTGTAAGTTCCGAGACCTATCTGAGCATTGCTTGGAATGTGTTAGCAGTGACTCCCCCTCTTTTTATTCTTTTAAAACCCATTCAAAATGCTAACACAAAATGGTCAGACCGCCTGTTTTCATGGCAATCAGTTAGAATCTGTTAATGGTTCTAAAACCCTACCATCTTTAAATTCTGTTGATCAGGAATTTATTGAACATCTCAAATTCCAAGGTATTGAGGAATTAATCCATTCTTTAAAAATGATTCATGATTTTGCGTTGTATCACACCGATTTATGCTTGGATACCGATGAGAAAAATGCGCTACTGAATCTAAAAATCTTATGGGAAGGATTGGAACGGATGCGGAAATCTTAAAATGATCAAAGGCTGTCAAATTATTGACAGCCTTTGTTATGTTTTCCACTTCTAAGATCTTTTTAAAAACCATTTTACAACTGCCAGATCGGTTTTCCAATTTATGGGCTTTCCTAAAAAAACAACCTGAAAAACTCTTTCATGAATCTTCTTTTCAGCTTTGGTCATATTACCTGGGCGAGAATCTATTTCCAGAGGCTTAATCTCCTCCAAATAAGCATTGAGACCTTTTTCTTTTTTTGATTTTATTTTTTTAACCAGATCTGCCTGGACCGCCTTTCCTAAACTCGATGAAACATTGTATTCACTCACCCATTTAGCGAGTGTTGTGTAACCTTTATTTTTTTGGGCCTCAGCTTGAAAATGCGCACTGAATGTAGCTATCTCAGAGTTTTCTTGTCCTTCTCCCGGCCACAGGTTTTTAGGTTGACTATTCATCATATACGCGGTACTTATGATCTGTTTTCCTTCGGGCTTACTAAAACTTCCAAAATTCACATCAGGCATTTTTGCTACTAAACCTATGCCTTCTTTATACTCTTCATTCTGCTTTAAATTCTTCAACATCTTTGTGGTTTCTTTCAAAAACATTTTATGATCCGCTGCAAGTATTTTATTCAAATAGGAACGGATATTATGCCATGCGGTAATATGTCTTCGCGCTTGAGAAGTTATGATCTTTACACTTTTTAAAGTAGCGCTTGAAAAACCGGGCCTTTCCATAATTTGATTTCCATGAAGACGGATTTTAGCCAGGCTTCCTAATCCAGGTCTTGAGCCTTTTCCTGAGACCAAATAAGCCAGAAGTCGCGTCTCATTATTCTCTGTGGCTCCATTCATTTCCAATATCTTACCACGTATGTATAATGATTTAGCCTTAAAACTTCTATATTTCGCAGGGATATCAAGATTGCCATATTTATCTAATATAGTATCAATTAAAGGATCCATATCCTTCACATAGTATTTTTTGTCCTTAGCTTCAAGCACTACTGTGTTTATTACCTCTTCAGCTTTGGTGGTTTTTAACTGAAAAACTTCTTTAAGGGAAACGGGATTGATTTTATGGGGTACTGTTTTTACATTCCGGGTACTCATTTGACTCACCGCTTTTACGCCCATTACATCTGCCTCCCGCTCTAAACTCTCATCATTATTCACATTTAACCCATTTTTCATCTGTATGGATGGAGCGACTCTACCTTGTTTCTGCTGAACGACATGCCAGGCTTCATGAGGTAAATGCTTTTCTTGTCCGGAGGCCAAATGAATATCTGTTCCTTGTGCATAAGCATGTGCATTTAGTTGGGCAGGTTTGTTTGAATTGTAATGCACCCTCACATCATCCATGGAGAAGCCTGACAAACTTTCTATCCCCGACTTGAGCTGGTGTGGTAATCCCGTTTTATTTTCCTTTTTCTGAATAGGTTTCTGTTGTAGCGAATCATTATTTACAATTTCCTGCAACTGTGCCACTTGTTTTGCTTGTGCCATCTCTTGCAATTTCCTTTGAACCACGACTTCAGATCGATTGTTCACAAATTGAAAAGTACCCGTGTTTTTCTTTTGCGTGTTCCTTCCGGAAATTATGGAGCGATTTTTACGCTCTTGATTTTTATTTGTGTGTATTTGCATGGTTGTATGTTTTAAGTTGTAGGTTATTGTTTTAGTATTTCAATCGTGTTGTTCTTAGCAATTGCGATTTGCTTAGTCTTTTTGTTAAAAGCAATTTTTGGTAAATCAGAAAGGTGATGAATTATGGATGAGCCTTGTTTTCCGGAATCAATTTCTTCCATTTTGTCAATTACCTCTCCACTTTTCAAGTCAATTATTTTGGGGTAATTATATAGGTCCCAACATATTTTATCATCAATCGCAAATATGTTTCCAAATTCTCCATTGATTTTGGCAGAATGGCTAATTTCGTTTGTTTCAATATTCCAAATAGCAATATGTCCAGGTGGAATAGGCTCTTCATTCTCATCATCCAAAGGTTCTTCATTCGATGCACAAACTAAAATTTGATTATTATCAATGAAGCTAGCCGAGCATATCTCAGAAGTAACTTCTGGGATTGATTTTCCTTGGTCAAGTAATTTCGGTTCTGCAATACATTCCTCAATATTGAAGAGTTCTATGGAATCAAAAGGATGCCAAAACCAACCTTTACTTATTAGGTGTTTATTGTCTTTGCTAACCTCTAATCTTGAGTGAAAAAAATCTTGTGGGTCTCGTTCTGATTTATTTGTTATGATTTCTCCAGTTTCTACATCTTCAAAATCAATTTGGTTATATCCAAATGGGCAATGAGCTAAATATGTTCTGTTTTTAAAAGAGAAAAAGATTGCAGGAAATTCATAGACTGAAGATTGGTAATAACTTCTATTAATTTCTCTTAATAGCTCTCCATTTTTCAATAAAAGTCCTTTTGTTCCCAATTTTTGATAAATAAGAACATACTCACCATTTTCTGACGTAATTGAGCCATCACAATCAAATCCAAAATGGTATTTATGCAATTGTGTTTTTTCTCCGTTTTCAGAATATTGAGTTCCAGCAGAATTCCAATCGAAAATTTTATCATCAAACCAGTCAATTGTTCTTAAAGAATATGCTTCTATTGTTTTTCTCTGCATTTAGTTTTTAATGTTTGCTAACGGTCTTGTATATGAAAAGTGGCGGATTTTTACGCACTAACTTTTCGGATTATAACTGACCATAAATTTATAAAACTCAATTTCGTTTAAGCACTTAAACCGCTATTTTTTATATACGTTGTTGTGTTTTCATACTTTATACCGTTCTGTTGATAGTGTTGGCAAAGACATACTCTTTTGTAATTTTTGGCTTGTGTTTGGGCTGAAACGAATTGCAAATGTGTATGGATTTAGCGTTTGGCTCTTCTTTCAATTAGTTTTAATATCTCTTTAAATTCTTGTCTGTCATTATCATTTAATCTATCCATAAACAAGTCAATTTTTTTCTTAGCCTTAAAATCTAAATTTAGAGCATTCAATAAGTTAACGTCATCTTCAATATTGTTTGTAAATAGTTCAGATTCTTGATTCAGTTCATAAGATAAAAGTTTGGCAAACCTACACGTTTGTCCAATCTCAAAATCTATATCAAGTATTAAATTATACTTTCCTTTTGTTAATGTTTTTTGCCTGTCTATGTTTTTAATAATCCCTGTACCTAATGGATTAAAAAATATAGTTTCACTTTCTTTAAACCTATCAGAATCAATTACATTTATTGTAATTAACCCACTTGTTTCTTTCTTAGGAATTGTAGTAGCACTACTTTCAGATATTTCTAAGAGTCTGATTGAAACAGCATCCAAGTATTCAAAATCTTGAACTTTTTTCCATTTTGAGGGGATAATTGATTGACCGTGCAATGCTCCTAAAAGTCCACCAGTAAATGCAGCAATACTATCTGTATCAGTTCCTATAGAATTTACCGCTTGTTCTACCCCCTTTAAAGGTTCTTTTGAATATTTGCAGGCTAAATAAATCCCTGCAATAACAGTTGATGTTCCAGAACCTTTTGTCTCGTTTTTATAGCACCCTAATTTTGAAAGAGCATCAAAATCTGAAATATCGTTGTGTATCAGTTTATATGCGTCTCTCAGATAGTTTTGTGTTTCAGTTAGAATATTTTCAAAAAGTTCTTTAAATGGAATATCCGATTTCTTATTCCATTCATATTCCCAAGACTTTAGTTTTGATTCACTGAGAAATGAAATTGAAAATTTTGAGTGTATATCTTTTCCTAATTCGGTTAAGAAAGTTGTATAGTTAAAATTATCTGGATTAAACCTAAGGATAGTATCAATTGCATATCCATAGAGCATAGCTCCTAAAATAGCCCGCGGATGTCCGTGTGTAATTATGCTATTAGCAAAAATCTCTTTATTAATCTTATCAGGGTCGCCAAAGTTAGCTAAGGCAATAGGCAAAATTCTCATTGCTGCACCATTAGCACCACTTTCTCTATAATCAATTGTACTTTTGCCAGCTTTAAAAGTAAAGAAGTTATTATTCCATTTTGTAGATTTTCTTTCAATTTTTCGTGCAGCATTTTTTATAGTTCGTCCTGCACCTCTTGAATATAACAACCAATTTGGCAGTTCTATTTTAGAAAAATACTCTTGATTTACTGAACCATCATTATTAATTGAACGTGCTACAGAAAGTAATAGTTGAGTGTCATCTGAATAGGAACCTGCTTTTATCTCATCTATATATCCATTAAATCTACCACCAACGTTCTTTTCCCAGTTATGGAAAGATGAAATATAATTTGAATTGTATTTTGCTTTTAAACTATCAGCACTTTTTTCAAATTCAGTTATCCATCCTAAAGCATCGCCAATTGCGGCTAACTTTATGCTTCCTTTATATTTTGTTTCAGCTTTCATTAAATCCTATTATTTGTAAATAAAGAACTATCAACTTTGAATTTAGATGTATCAAATCCCGAAATATTAAATGCTGAGATATTACTATTTAGGGTTAGCTCATTTTCAAAACAAACTTCTACTATGTCTGTCAATGGAATTGAGTTTTGAACAAGAACTTCAGCTTGCACATCAGTTGTATATTTATTCTTTAAACCACCACGACTTCTTATTTTACCTCCAATATTTAATGATGAAGCAAACATATTTCTAAACTTCTCTATTGAACCATCAATTCCAATTGTATGTGCAGCATTTGATGCAGCATTACATACAGAAAATAAGGTCTCGTCTGAATATATATACTTTGGGTTAATTTTAAGAATACACCATTGATAATGAGCAAATGAATGACGTTTGCGAAAAACATTTAATAAAAAGTAGTTTGGGAACTGTATGCTCAAATTAATATAGTCTGTTAAGTTGTCTAACCTTTGGGCATCCATATAATCGACATAATCGTGAATCTCAAACTCATCGTTGTATTCACCAATTTCAAACAGTCTTTTGCGTGAAATAATTGATTCTTGCTCGAAAATACTAAGTAAGTTAATTGTTGGTGTAAAATGAATTAGGTATTCAATACCTCTATTGTCTATTTCATTTTGAAATTCAGAATGATTTGTTTTCAACTTCATAAATATCATTTAAAATGGCAAATCATCAGTATCATCTACAACAGGTTTAGGGCTTGTGCTTATATCATTTAGTAGAGATTCTTCAATTTCCTCCAAATATCGTGATGGTTCGTCACTACTAAATAAGTATAAATTATTTCGAGCTCTGGTCATACAAGTATAAAGCAATCTCCTTTCAGTTGAAATATGAAATTCATCATCTGATTCGATAAAACCTGGTGGATAAGGAATAATATCATCATTTAAATCAACAATAAAAACATTGTTAAACTCAAGTCCTTTTACTGATGACATTGTACATATTTTGATGCTGTTGCTACCATAATTAACAGGTTGACTTGACTTAACTAATTCTGTTGAATGACCATTTGAATCTAATAAACTCTTTATTTCTTTAACACCATCATTAGACCTATGTAAAATAACAGTACTTTTCAATGAGCCATTATCACCCAATTTACTTATCTCTCTTAATATTTGTGATGACTGGTTCGCTTTATTAGAGAAGTAACCAACTTTGGGTTTTTCTCCTCCTTTTAAAGCTGTTTCAACTTCTGTAAATTCTGATTTGTCTTTTTCTTTTTCCAATAATGATAAGGCTGCTCTGGCAATATGAACATTATTTCGATAGTTCTTTTTGAATTCAATCGTTCTACCACCTCTTACGTTTATCCCAACTTCATTCCAAGTAAATCCACTCTTAAAAATACGTTGTGCTGCATCTGCAATTATTGATATACTTTCTGTTTGAGTTGATACAAGTTTTGAAATTGTCAGAATTTGTGCTTTGTTCAAATCTTGTGCTTCATCTATTATGATATGAGTATATGGAGGTACGAAATTAGGGTCACTTTCAATTTTGTTCAATGCTATAATTGCATAATCATCAAAATCAATTTTCCCTCTATTATTAAGCTCTTGGTTATACCTATTGTAAACTTCCCAAATTACTTCTTTATCGTTTGCAGAAACACGGTCTGTAGTCCCTCGTCCCGTTCTTTTTGCTTCAATGTATTCAGTTTTGGTCTTAAATATTTTTCCTTTAATCCACGATATTTCTTCTTGGAAAAACTCTGCACTTTTGTTTAAAATATTTGAACTATCTGAAGTTAAACGACTTTTTATTGATTCAATAATATCAAGTTGTTCCCATTGCATTACTGTATTACCAAAAGTTAAGTCTGAGAAACGAAAAGCCCAACTATGGAAGTTGATTATTTGAACATTTAAACCATCTGGAGTTTTAGGAGTTATCTCATCGCTGTCTTTTTGGTAACCGCCATTAATATATGGACTAATTGCTCGAATATATGCGGCAAGTGTTTTGTTAAATGTAAAAATTACAATCTTTGTTTCTTCAAATAAGGAAATCTGAGTTTCAAGTAAATGTTTTGCTCGATAAAGTGCTACGGTAGTCTTACCACTACCTGCGACACCTTTAATTTGGATAGGGTTTGTCGCTGGCAAAAAAAGTACTTTTTTCTGTTCTCCTTTTAATACTATCTTTTTCAGCATATTCGTTAAATTTTGTTTCAGCGTTGGCAAAAATTAGGCTCTTTTGGTTTTTTAGCTATGGTTTTTCGTGTGCTGGCAAAAAAACAAATGTGCCTAATGTGTGTGGGCTTTTTCAGTATGCCGCACAAAGTTCCGGCTAAACTGCGTTTTTAATGCAGTTTAGGTTTTGTTATCTGTATTTTTAGTTAAATATTGGACCAAATATTCCTCTGAGAGCACCCTGCTGCGTAGCAGAACCATATTGGTGACTAATAAATCCAGCGAACAACTTTTGTCTTATTCGTTTTAGATCTTCGTTGGTTAAGTCACTTAATGAATTAATTAACGTAAACAATTTGTTCTTTGCATCTTTTCTTGGATTCCCACTGGGAGTTGAATGTTCTAATAAACTAGCGTTAATAAGGTTTTGAAGATTGATATTGGCATCGGGATATTTCTGTCGCAGTATTGCTTGACAATTAGGTGTGTTGTTTGTCAGCCAATCCCATATTCCTAATTCTGGAGTAATACTCAAATATTTAATCTTAGCAGATTGAGACTGAAACAATTGCCAATGAACATTTTCAGATTCTGTCCGGTTATTTCCTTTAGCTGTTAGAGAAGCTTCTGTGCCAACTACATCAAAATCCAAAAATGCAAACTGACCAATTTTATTGCTAAGTAGATACTGATGGGCATTTTTAAGAAATCGGATTACTTCCATATAACCTCCAACCGGCAGGACTTTCCACAAAGGTGAAGTTTGATTAATGAGATTGAAGTAGTACTTAATCTTTTCTTTTAAATAGGCTTCGGCTGCTTCATCTTCAACGAAGAATACAAACTCGGGTTGAATATCTTCAGTTATGGCAACTTCCTGTAGAGCTAAAGTAGGATAGCAATCATAATGAGCAGTTATATTACCCACACCATCATTTTTTAGGAGTAGAAGGTTTCTTGCAGATTTTATAAGGCTGCTAGAATGAGTTGAAATAAGCACTGTTAAGTTCTTTTCTGAAGCCTTTTCTTCTATATATTTTAATAAATTGATTTGTACCAATGGATGGAGAGCAACTTCAAGTTCATCAATTACGAGGAGCGAGTTGTCTTGAATTGTTTGAATTTGGTATAGAAGATTAAGTGTGAATATTTCTCCAAGGCTAAAACTACTTTCAGAATAGTATAGCCTAGTTCTTGTGCCATTTCTAGTTTCAAACCCTGATGGTAGAAGAAAAGCGATATTTTTCCTTCTACTAGCGCCTCCACGCCCTCTAGTTTCTCCTACTTTGTAGATTCTTAGTTCACTAAATTTGGGGTCGCCCAAAACTTGTGACATGGCTGTTCTCATATCTTGTGAGGCAGCTCTAACGCTTCCTCCCCTTATAGTCTCATTTGAAATGTAGACTCTATCTCCTAACGCTGGAATTGCAATAATTTCACTATAGTCAAAATCACTTAAAGCTTCTACAGATTGCGTTGTTGGTCGCCAAGAATCTGATGTTCTTCTATATGTGTAAATAACTTGATTTCCTCTATGAGACCTATAGCAAATTTCACTTTTATCATAAGAATCCACATTCCAAGAGTCATGTTGCTTGAAATTATCATTGAAAACCCTAGTGTTGACGAGACGTTCGACACAATGTATTAATGTGGTTTTTCCACAACCATTTGTTGCAGAAATGACATGAACACCAACCCCGGGCATTTCAAAATCTAAATGTTTGATTCCCTTTAAATGTTTAATTATAATATGGTTTCCAGTCATAGTCTATTAATTACAGATAACGTACGTATATATGTACAAGTACATATACCCACAATCTAATCCATTATTTTCTAATTAGCTCCCCTTTCTACCCGATTGCAAATAATTACAACCGACTACAAACGTTTACTATCTTATTAGACAGCTAAAGCTACCCCATCCAACGCTCAAAAAAAATGTGGTAACTACGTATTTTATAGATGTGGTTTATACGGATACAATCCCTATAAGGTGCTTATTTTAAAATAAATGCACTTATATGATTTTGATCATATGGTAATTATAAACGGAATCAGACGGATTAAAATGGTATGCGCATGGGTGTTTGTTGGTGGGTTTGGGAGATGCACCTTCGAGAAAAAATCAGAAGCTCCTATCCACTTGGGTTAAAGCAAAAAGCTTCCCGAACTTTTTGTTATTCAGGAAGCTTTAGAATTATTCTTTTTTTCAACCTACTTCGCAGATTGAAAAACTATAATATGTCAATCTGATCAGGGGTACTATTTTCTAACAGCTCTATTTATCAGCAGTATTTTCTAATTCTGTAATGAGCTCTAAGATATTATTTTTATATCGATCTATTTTCTTTGAGTTGATATAAAACCCCACAAAAAATAATGCTATGGTAGATACATGAATAAAGATTCTATTGCCCGCATGGAATTCCAGATTAAAAATAGTTCCTTTATCGTACATGCCTATCAAGATCCCATTTAACCCGGCAATCATTAAAACCAGAAAAACGATCAGGTGTCTCTTTTCAAAAATGATTTTCTCTTTTAATTTACTAATATGGTTTTTGATAAAATTTTGATTGTTGAATTCTGTTTCATTACTGATTAGATTGTATTTCCCTTTATACAATACAAATAACTTCATCCCTATGGCTATTCCAATGAGCAGGTATGAAATGATAAAATACGTGTTTTCGAATTCTGATAATCTTAAAAGTGCTGTAATGGCCAAAACCAAAGTGCATACGATTAAAAAATATCTTCTTTTTCTGGTACTCCTTTCTATACTATTTAAACGTTCGATTAACCCATCAACCTTGGGTGTATCTGATGATGATTTTTGGTACATATCTTTCCAATTATTTAATTCGTCCATAATTATTTCATTTTTTTAGCCAGGGCTGTTTTTATTCTATTTATCCTAACTCCTACATTAGAAATACTTAAGCCTGTTATTTCTGCTATTTCACTGTAACTACAGTCTTCCAATAAAAGATGGGTAATAATTCTATCCATTTTTTTGAGTGAGAATATGGCCAGATGTAATTTGCTTACTTCTTCTTCGCCATAAGGGGTAGTTTCATGGTCTTCTAATTCTCGCTCTAGATTTTCAGATGTAATAGGACTACGCCTTTTATTTGATTTATTGTTCCTATTGAGTTGAACCAATGCGGTATTGGTTGCGACTCTATAAATCCAGGTATTGATATTGCTTTCCTTTCTAAAACTCCCCAGGTTATTCCAAACTTTGATATAGATATCCTGAAATAAATCATCTGCATCTGCTTTATTTCCAACAAAACTTAAGCATAGTCGATAAATTTTATCTCTTGAATCTTTATAGATCTGTTTGAATTCATCCTCTTTTTCACTCATAGGAAATAAAAGATTTAATCTTTTCGCAAAACCATTGGGGTGCATCCCACATAATAAAGTGTTTTGCCGAATCTGCAATTATGATTTCACAATTTTTTGCTGTTGAAAATTGTGTGTTATAGTTATTACTCACAAAGTCTTTGGTGACGCCATAATCTTTTAATCCGTACCAACTTCCGAGAACTAATATCGGTATTTTGATGTTTTCCACTTCACCTCTTAAATCTGTTATCATTAATTCAAATATAGATTGCGAAATGGTTGCTCTGTCAGATTTCATGATCCATGTGGATGCCGTTTGAATGTTTTCTTCATCTGTAATCATTGTTTTTAATTTCATTACTTCCTGTTCGTAAAATTGGCTATCTGGTAATGCAAGTAATGTTTCCTTCATTTGTGTGGCCTGAGGCAGCATGTTTTCTTTGGTGGCATTGGGGTTAAATGCCGATGGCGTAAATGGATAAGCGTCTACTATGATGATTTGTGAAAGTATTTCGGGTTGCGCACAAGCTATAGACATCGTTATAAAACCACCCAAACTATGCCCGATAATGATCGGTTTTTCAGACAGTTCATTATGGATATAGGCGATAATACCATTTTGAATTGTGGGGATAAATCCGTTTTTTAAATCTATAGGTTTTTGATGATCAAAGCCTGCTAAGGTTAATGTGTGACACTCATATTTGCTTTGAAGCGCGTCAGTAGTTTGTTTCCAAACTGCACCCGAACATGAAAGCCCGGGTATCAGGATGATTGGTTTTCCTTTTCCGGTAACTTCTACACTAAATGGATATGTTTTTTCAGTTGTTTGTGAGAATAGACTAGTCTGAATGCATACGATTAAGAATAACATTGCTAATTTTTTCATTGTAAATGTTTTTATGATTTACACTTTAGATTAGCCACCTTTAATTTTATTACACTTTTATATCCACTTTTTTAGAATATTTGGGTTTTAGGGGATGTAGTTAACGGTTAGTATACTAAGCGTAGTTAGGCTCTAACTATGATTTCATATAGGATGTTACATGACTTTAATTTTCAAAATCTAAAAAATCATCCAGAAAACAATTGATTTGAAATTTATTAATTTCGAGAATAAATTCTGATTTAGGTACAACGATGAGAATATTGATCACAGGAGCAACGGCAGGCATAGGGGCGGCCTCTGCTAAATTATTGGCTAAGGCTGGACATGAAGTAATCGTTCATGGCCGAGATGAAGCAAAATGTATGTTAGTATTGGAGGATATACAAAATCAAGGGGGATCCGCACGCGCAGAGATAGCCGATTTTTCGTCTTTGACGCAAGTGCGTGCTATGGCCGACCGATTGGCTCATCAGGAAATTGATATTGTGATTAATAACGCAGGGGTTTGGATGAATGAAGCTCATGAAACGGAAGATGGGTTTGAGCTCACCTGGCAGATCAACCACCTTGCACCATTTCTACTCACGAAACAATTGCTTCCGGCTCTACTCCAACGTCCCGAGGCTCGCGTTATTAATTTATCCTCAAGTGGCCATTTTGCTGGGAAAATTCTTTTCGAAGATGTTAACAGGCGGAATAATTTTAATGGAATGGCCGCCTATTGTCAATCAAAACTTGCAACCGTACTATTTACCCAGGAGTTGGCCAGTCGCACTCAGGGATCGTCTTTAAAAACATACGCAGTGGACCCAGGTGCTGTAAAAACTAAATTGCTAGCTCAAACAGGCTTTCATCCACCTTCAGCCAAACCCGCAGAGGAAGAAATAGTGGGTAGATGGTTGGACACTGTTTTAGATTCAGAAGGCCAAGTCGGCAGTGGCGCATATTTTAAACCAAACGGAAAGGTATCAGAACCCGCTACACGTGACGAGAAGTTAGCAGCACAACTTTGGTCCCTGAGCGATGCTCAGATCGCGATATAGACCATTTGTGCATATCCCCAATTTGCTTTTATGTCATATAACTACCCGTCTCAGGCTCGTAGCTTTCGAAGTTAAGATATTTCGATTCTCTAAATGCCAAATCTTCGAGCTCAGAACGAACAATAACCGATGAACCGTTACGGGCATCTTGTCATGTGCTTTTATTCTTTTATGAACCCATTATTACCAACCAATCATTTCAGTTGAAGTTTTGTATGTACCAGGACGTTCTAAGCTATTCATCATCCATTGAGCTACTTCCGCTCTGGAAATTTTTGAAGACATCTTAAATTTATCTACAATTTTAGCCTTATTACTCCATTCAGAATCAACCAAAGCTACCGGTCTTATTGCTAAACTATCTAAACCGCTGTTTTTCATTAGTTTTTCAACCCGATCAAAATCTTGAAAGGTGTATTTGATATTACTTCTTTTTACCATGAATTTCATGAGGGGGCTCAAGGTACTTATACTATCGCCAACACCTGCAGCACTTATTGTTATTAATCGATTGACCTCTTGCTCCTTCATAATACTGATTACATTTTGAATTGCCAGCTCTGCTAAATTAGTTGGCGATGCTAAAGGAGACCATGGGTTGTTTTGAGTCTTTCTTTTTATGCCTAAACAAGAAATTACAGCATCTCTGCCTTCCATAGCTTTTTTTATCGTTTCAGGATCATGTACATCTCCTTCAATGATTTTGATGCCTTCTGTTATTTCTAATTTATTGGCTGACCGGACTACAACAGTAATGTCGTATCCCTTTTCCCTGGCCATTTTTAATACCCATTTCCCAATACCACCTGTAGCACCAAGTAGTAATAAATTCTTATAATTCATCATTTTATTATTTCCTTGATACTTATTAATTCAATTCTTGACCATTAACAATAGCTTCTATCTTATTCATGGTAGCCTTTGCCTTTCCTTCAAAATTCAATCCGGATTGATCCATATTTATAAAATGAATATTAATTATTCCAATAAAGTTTAAGAAGGTTTTGATATATGATGCGGAGTGATCTTGAGCTCCACCAATTGGTGTTCCTCCCGAAGAAATAACAACAAAGGCGGTTTTATCCATCAATAACCCTTTCATTTCTCCTCTCGAATTAAATTGAAAGGTTTTGCCAGGGCGAGCGATGAGATCGAAGTAAGATTTTAAACTACTGGGAACAGTGAAGTTATACATTGGAGCACCAATAATTAAAGTATCACTTTGCTTTAGTTCTTCTATCAATTCATCAGAAAGTTTTAAGGCATTTTGCTGTGCTTCATTTAAAAGACCCTTATTGAACATTCCCTCTATAAAGGTTTGGTCTAAATATGGTAAATTATCATAGGCCACATCTCGGTCTTTCACTGAAATAAATGGAGTCTGTATTCGTAGTTTTTCCGTAATTTGATTGACCATATATCGGCTAATAGAATTCTTTTGATTCGCACTGGAGTTTATTTGTAAAACATTCATATCGCTGTAATTTTATTGTTTGATTCCATTCCAGAAAGTCGTCCACGCCATGGTATTCTGATCTTTCCCATTTATGAAATATGAATTTTCTAAAGTTGCCAGATACATTATTTCTATCCATTCAACAGTTAGATCTTTCCGAATTGCATTTTGAGCAATCAATGCTTCAAATAAATGGAGATAAACTTCTCTAAGTTCTTTCAAGGTTGGGTTTTGAGTAATGAGGTCAGGGAATTGCGTCTTCCGTAATTGGCAAAAAACCTGGAATCGACTTCCATTACTCATGTCATTCCGGAATAGCGTAGCTAATCGCTCCTCTAAATTGGTGTGTGCTTCAACTATTTCTTTTGCTTCCTTTAAAGATTCTTTAAAAATAGTGTTGAAGACTGATTCCAATAAATCCTCTCTTCCAGAAAAATGACGGTGTAATGTTCGCCTTGAAATATTGATGTTGGTCGCAATATCGTCTAAAGAGGCTTGCATATCTCTGCCCCAAACTTCAATTGCTGATTGTATTATTTTTAAGGATGTCTCACTCATGTGACAAATATAGTTAAAACATTTTTAGTGTCACACCAATGAGACATAAGTTTATTTAGAATGGAGTTCGTTTCGGAATAGTGAGTCCCATCTTAATGAACCTAACCATTTGAAAATTAGCGGTGATTGCACATAATGTGGTTTTCCATCTATTTCCAGAAATAAAAAACGATCATTTGGCCATTTAGCCCTATTCCTGGTTACTCGCCACTTCTTCTGATTCATTTTCACAAATCCCTTTAAGGTATTCGAATTCGTGTGGCGCATAATATTTAACGATCATATTGATTAACCAGGTAGGTGGTGTACCGCCAGGATGGAACTGAAACGATAATTCCGCCATGCAACTGGTTGAATCTATCATTTGAAACTGCCAGTTTCCCTTATCCATTGGCATCCTAATTATGGAATCGGATGCGGCATAACCTTCTTTATCTATTTGATGCCATTTTACCCCCCATATGTTGTTTGTTGAATCTTCAAAAGTCCAGTAACGCACCACAACGTCCCGGTCTTTGTATAAAAAATTCCCTTTCATAAAGGAATAGAGTTCTATTTCATCTTCGGTATGTTTAAATACGGTAAACCAACCGAGTGACTTCCCTTTTTTAGAGACATACACACTGGAATCTATAAACATATTCATAGAACTGGTTTGAGCCACTTGTGCCGAGGCGTTTATTTTGCCTACGATTTTCACTTCCTGAAATTTTGCTCCGGAAACATTTCTTTTATACAGGTTCCATCCATCCCCTTTTTTCTTGGTTTTAATGAGTTTCCAATCCGGATCATTTGTGGTTGAATTCTGTGCTACTACTGAGATGTTAACCACTAAAAACACGATAGTGAGAAAAGTAATTGTACTTGAGTTTTTCATAATTTATTGATTGATTTTTTTGATGTTAGTGGGTGTTTGGCTGCTACTGCTTTTGATCGCTGTTACTTTTATAGGTGAACACTTCTTCCAATGGTTTGTTAAAGACCAAAGCAATTTTAAAAGCTAGTTCAAGAGACGGTGAATACTTACCCTTTTCAATGGATGCAATGGTTTGCCTGGTTACATTTACTTTGTCTGCCAGTTCTTTTTGAGTCATCTCACCATTCAAAAATCGTAATGTTTTGATGGTCGATTCTATTTTATATTCTTTCATATCAGATCCCTTTTTTGGTGTAATAGTACTCTGATATGTTTTGCACGATGAATGCAGAAAGTATAGAGCCGAAAAACATTTTAAACATTAAAGAGATAGATATCCCGGAAATAAGGAGTAGCATGGTTATAACAAAACCAAGCATAAAAGTCATACTGAAATTACGGGCTGCCTTTAACTTTATAATTTCCCCGAGTTCATCAATGAGGAATTTTTCTTCTTTTTCTTTGGTGATCATTGTATTGAAAATACTGAATAGGATATAAAGAACTATTCTTGACAAAATCACCAAAGGAATCAATATAAGTATGGCTGCTCCCCAAAAAGGCAATTCCCCCATGGAATTCACATACTTCTCCCCCATATTTAAAAGAATACCGGAGTATATCGAAAAGGTAAGAATGTCTATCGTTAAAAATATTAATGGTCTTTTTTCTTGTGCAGTCATATGTCGTGCTTACGTTAATAAATATTAACACAAAGTTAGAAATACATTACATAATGTAAAGTATTTCTAACATTAGTTTTCAACAAACTACTTAACACGTTGATTATGAGATGTAATTTCAAAAATGAATACGGAATGCAAATGGGTATTTTGTTGGTGGGTTTAGGTCGTGCCTTTAAAACAAAATCTGAAACACTCCTAGATTTTGATTATTTTCACCTCTACTCTTCTATTTATTTGATGGAGCTTTTCAGCCTCTTCATTTGATTTTGTATTTGTTATCTCATCAAAAGGAACTATGGGGTTATTTCCGCCTAAAGGATTAATCATAATTCGTTTGGGATCAATATTAAAGTTTGCTATTAAAAATGCTTTGATCTGCCTTCCTCGATACTCACATAACTTTAGATTACTTTCGTTTGTTCCTCTATGATCTGTATGAATTCTAAACTCGACTTTTAGGGATGCGTTTTCAACTAACAAGGTTCCTATTGTATTCAGTACCGCTTTCGAATCTTCGGTTAATTCCATATTACCAATAGTGAATTTTATATCCCTACAAGCATATACTTTACCATCCTCAAGATTTTCAAACGATTGTAAATGAATAGAGTCCATAGCTACTTGCCCCAATAGATGTGTTGACCAAAGGCATATTATAAAAACTCCTATTTTATGAAATTTATTCATTTGTTTTCCAGATCTACTCAGTCGTTTTTTGATTCCCCAATCTAAATGCCACGCCCAACAAAAGATTCAAACTGTTGTTGTACCTACCATTTTCAAATTCACTGTTACCCGCTGTAATTGGAGCCAAACCATAACTATTTCTGACCTCTAAGGATAAAACCGTTTTTGGGGTGATATCCATTTGTCCACCCAAGCCGGTCACCCAGCCATAATCAAAACGGGTATCTATCCATTCGTAATTTATTAAATACCCCACATATGGCCCCGTATTGGCAAAGAATCTGGCCTTTGAACCGAAATTGAATCGAGCTAATACCGGAACAGTTACATAATCCAACTGAATGGCCGCACCTTCATGCGGACAATTAGCACACTGCCAATCACTACCTGGTAACTCCGTTCCTTTTCGTTCAACGGCTATATTGGAATGAATGGAAAACATGCGATTCATATTGTATTGAAACGTCAACCCAAGCACCCCTCCAATGATAGAGTTCTCAGGTTCGGGCGCATCTCTTAATTCGGAAAAGCCCGCTCCTAATTGGGCACCCCATTCAAATTTGCTGGACTGTGCATAAGTTGAGATTGTAAATAGAAAAAATAAGACAAGGGTATAAAATTTCATAAGTCAGTTTTAGTATTCATAGTAAGGATTGAAGTAAATATAACACTAAAATCTTATGGGGCAAGTTTTTTTGAATTAGCAGGTATTTCTGAATCACATAAAATACTATCGCAAATCTTCTTTTTTGGCTTTGGTTCTAGTTATTGCTTCTAATTCTTCTTTAGTAAATACTCCTTCAGGTATTTCAATAGAATCATCCACGTAGACATAATTAATTTGCCCATTCCAACCATAGGAAACTAATATCAAATTTTTCCCTTTATAAAACCTCTTACCTGATATTTGAGGTAAAGCGAGATTATTGGAATCCAAAAAATGGTATTCCCACAAACCATCTTCTTTGCCATTATGATATACACCTTTTTCAAGAACCCCTCCCAAAGAATCAAGTGTTTCCCACTCTCCCTCAGTTTGACCATTACTTAAAGTTCCACGGTAAAACATTTGACAATTACAATCAGAATTATGAAAAGGTAATTTAATCTGCTTATTCGCCAATGCAGAATAATTTGTTACGTATTCAATTGCTTGCTTCATCAAATCTGGCCTATAACTCGTTTGATGGGACCACGAACAACCACTTACATAATAAGTCGAATCACTATAACTTGAAAATATAAACCAGGATTCACCAACCTTCATATCCTTAGTACAATTAGCCCCATTTGATAAAGAAAGTTTAAGAATAACTGTATCAGGCTGGACTCCTTTATAGTTCTTTTCAACCACAAATTCGTAGAGACTAAAAAATCTTGTCTCAGTGGTATCCCATACATTACCCTTAAAAATTAAATTACTGACTTTACCCTCGAAAATATCCGTATATGCCAGATAATCGCTACCATCAAACTTTATATGTGGTAAACAAGAACAGGATACAACCCAAATAGGACTTAGCATAGTAATGATTAATATGGCTTGAATAGTATATTTCATATTCTCAATTAAATCTTATATCATTATATACCACGTAATTAATGCATTTAAGGTTATGTAAAGCATTATTGTTTTTCATTTAAACATTAAGCTTTAATCTATTAACACCTCTTAAAACAAAAAACTTACCTCTTTACGTATTGATTCCTTTTACGATCATATTTATACTCCCCCATTTCATAACCTTCAATGGGAACTTCAGAGTTATGAGATAGCTTAAAATGGCCTTTACGATCCACCTCTACTTGAAACCAATAACCAAAAGACTTGCCTACAGATGTGGATACCGCTACATCACTTTCATTTCTGTTTTTTACTTCAAATATTTTGAGCTTTTCTTTTACGTCCCATACTTCATACTGGGCATAATAATGGCGATAAATTCCAATACCAAACGGATTGATGTTTATTCCCAAAGGGTTGTCTGTACTACTCTTTCGAGGCTTCGAAGAACAAAACCACTCCCGGTACAGAAATAACTCTTTGACCCCATCGTTATTGAGATCTATGGAGTCTAATACCTGAATCTTCTTTCTCATACAAGTCACACAATACCTGAAGGTATCCCTGGGCTCTTTGATCATCGAATCTGATAATATTGAAATATTAAACGGATAGGTATAGATAGAACTCCGATCATATAATCCATTCAAATGCAATGTATCATTTCCATTATTATACGCATAAACGGGTTCAGTATACATCGAATCCACATCATGTCCTAATGAATCTACAAACCGGATCTCACCATCACATTGGGTATAACCTATGAATGGCAGTAGTAGTATCCATATTATTTTAATGGTTTTGTTCATGTATTACTTCATGTCATCAAATATGTTACCAGATTCTCCTTTTAACTACATCCTCCACAACCACCACATCCTCCACAGCCACTACAACTACTGCACCCACTATTACCAGAGAAACAACCTGCCGCGTCATAATCCGTTTCAAATGAAACAATTGTGCTATCAAAATCGTCAAAATAAGAATCAAAAGCATGTGAATCATCGTAAAAATCCAAATAGAACCACCAGTCACCTCCAGCATCATAATGTTCTGTGTATTTCGATTTTTGTGCTTTCAGCAATTGTTTATCTATTTTCTTCAATTGAGCAAAGTCTAAATTTTTAAGGAGATAGATATTCCCTCCTAATGCCATTAAAATCTCCAACGCTTTCTTTTTATCTTCATTTAGTAACTTCTCAATATTTTCATCAATTGATGTAAGATATTTACGAATTTCATCTTTTGCTTGAATTCCTTTTGGAGTCAAAGACATGCCCCCAAATATTTGCTGCAAAAAACTCACTTTAATATACGCATCAAGGTTTTTAGAACTTAAAACGTCACTTTTAAAAAATCCCTTGCCTCCAGTATTTTCATAAGCCATTTTCACAAAATGTTTAAATAGGATTTTTATCGAAGAATCTTTTTGAAAAGGTCTTAAAAAAACAAGCTCATGTCTTTTAGGTTTATATTTATCAAAGTTTTTTCCTTTTAATACGTAAGTGTATGATTTGATAACCTCCACTTTTTTCGCATACTTATCTCTTTGAACAACGCGATTTTTTTCAACTTTTATTTCGATGACTCTTTTCAGAAGCAAATCCATAAATGTAAATTTCATCATGTCTTTTAGCGTACATGATGAATCTAATATGAGCATTGTTTCAGCGGGAATAAGGGTTGATAGTAATTTCATTAATTAAATTTTATTTTAGGGATTACCCAGTTTCTATGTCTATTTACCCTTGAAAAATGAATCTCAGAAATTCTTTTTTCAGGACTTGGCCAGATATCTTTAGGAGGTTTTTCATTGAATTTTTCAGCATATAATTCTAAAGTATCAGAATATAGATCTCTAAATAATCCGCGTTCTTCAATACCTTTTGTAGGACCGTGATGTATTTCTTTATCTAGCAAACCTTTACAGAATTCAATCCAATAAGACTGTGTGTACAACAAATGAAGATGCCAAACCTGATCTACCTGATCAGATGGCGTTTGCGAATAATCAGATGTACAAACCAGAAAAATAAACTTCTTATACTCCATAACCGCCCTTAAAGCATATTCCATACTCCAATTATTTTCCCTACAAAGTCTATCCGTAAATGTAAAGGACGAATCCGGATCATCAATACTGAAATTCAATATTTTATTCCATAATATTTTCTCTTCTCTATTCATTAATTCTATAAAATAAATCAGCGTTTATATCTTGAATAACTATAAAAACCAAACACTCTACGAACGTAATAAATTAATCCAGAGATCAACAACGTACTAATAATTATGGTTGCCAGTGCAGAAATAAATCTAATCCAATTATCCTGTTCTCGGTCTTTGATCAGTTGCTTTCTAATTTGTCGGAGTTGTTCGGGAGTTGCTTTTTTAGGGTCCTGGATACGCTTTTTCTTCGAAACTTTTAGCCACTCTTCACGGGTATCAAAATAGCTCTTTTTGGCATTTAATAACCCCAGGTTTTCCAGATAGTTGGTAAACATGGCTCCTCCTCCAGTTCCGTAATTTCTTCTTTTCATTCTTAGGGTTTAGCGTCAAACAAATTTACAAATCATCCGTAAAATGTTCCTTGCGTTTGGGTTTTGAAAATTTCTCCTGATTATAGGCTTTAGATTGACCTTTGGCGATAGACAATGATTGCCAACTGTCTTTTTTAATCATTTTACCCAGAAAAACTATTTGTCCCACATGATACGCATAATGCGCCAATTGTCTGTTGATGGCCTCGGTCACGGTATGCCCCATGTTTCGGATATAAATCTCTCTTTCTAAATCTGTATCGGTAAGTGCATCCAGTGCCGAAAACAAACAATCCCATCCGGCATTCCATTTTGCTAAAAGCGTAGCTCTATCCGGAATATCATTGTCAAATTCGGCATCTCTCTGGCGCCATTCTTTCTCGCCATCTGAATCCAAAAAATCTGTCCAACGCGACATCATGTTGCCATGCATATGTTTGACCATCATGGCTATGCTATTGTTAGCGTCATCTGTCTGCCAAAACAATTGCGGATCGTCTAGTTGATCAAACGTTTTATCACCCAAAGACCGGTAATACGCCATTTGCTTTTTGATACTATCCAAATAACTATTCATAAGCACCTTTTTATTTTGAGTTCAACTTTACCAGGGCCTCATATTCTGAATGGATGCGTTTAAAATCAGGCTCCTGCTTCATCCAGTCATACCTTTCCTCCTGCGTCTGCATCCAACGGTATAACCAGGATATTCCCCATTTTTTGTGATACAAACTCGGTTGCTGATATACCTGATCTTCCATCGCTTCATCCAAACTGACACATTGGTATTTTTGCGCCTGAAGCTTTTCAATAATCAGGGTTAAAAAATCCCGATTAATCCAATTGTCATGACACAAATAAATGTGGTTGATATTTCGACCATAAAGTTCATTGGAGAGCTTTTCAAAAAATGTAAACATGGCCAAAGTCTGCTCTACATATCTCATTCCCACTTCCCGGGCTTTTTTATGTTCTCCCTGTTTTAGGTAATGTCTATACACGTAGTTATACATCCAGTCACTACTTTCAATAGTAAATGGAGCTATGGTATAGTTTAACGCATTCAAATACTGTGCGATCTCTTGTTGTTGCACCGAATCTTTTCCCAAATCATTAAATGGAAATCTAAAATATTGTAGCGATTTATGATTCTTCCGTGCCAACTCTCTGGATATGGCTTCCCCTTTCACCACTTCTATCTTAAACGAATCTAGTCCGGAAGTCGAATATCTGGAATGTTTGAAACTATGATTTCCTACTGTGATATAGCTATTAGAAATCCAGGCATTTAGCAAAGCCATATTCTTCCAAATCGAATCGTTTTGATACATCTTAAACTCGTTAATAAAGATGGCTGTGGGCACCTGTAAAGCATCTAACTGCGCTAACAGTCGCGTATCAAAACCATCCTGCGCATACAATCTGGTATTGGGAACATCATCAATGGTGATCGCTACTTTAGATTGGGCACAAACCGATATACTGTTTAGGGTGAAAACCGATAACACCAATATTTTCAAAAAAATGAATCCGAATTTCATATGTTCAATGGGCAAATTAATCAGGTGATAAATATACTAAAACCATATCCCATTTAAGGTTTTCTCCAAACAATAAATGCAAACAAAATTGCTTGCATTTACTGGAGAGTCGTTTATGAAATTCGGTATTAACTATACTTTATGTTCGTGATCAATTAACCATAAACGACTTTGTAAAAATTTGATTTCCATCAGATGGTGTGATACGGATAAAATACTGTCCTTTCGGCAATTCGGAAACATCTATGCTGGATTTTCCTATTGCATTGATCACTTGGACTGGTTGTCCTAAAACATTGTAGATAGACATTTCATACGCTTCGTTACCTTCCCAATCAATGGTTAATATATGATGGGTTGGATTGGGATACACCTGAGGTTCCGCAATCGTATGTTCTGCATCTGCTACTGAATTTGGTGCAAACCACAATCCTAAACTATCTACAATCAAACCTGTTGTTGGAAAATTCGGTGCTTTGGGTTTGTTCGGATCAGTTGAATAAAATGCAATCACAATAGAATCAGGAATTGTGGTAGGCATCATATCGTTGATATCGATCTCAAATTTGGTATATGTCAATTTCTCAGGAAAAAGGAAATCTCCCATACCCACTGTATCGACTTTATTTAAAGTGGTATTGTACTTTTTTAAAATCACTACCGCATACCCGGAATCTGCCGGGTCATTATTATCGAACTTATAATATCCAATTAGTTTATCGGGTTTAGAAGAAATCGGTGTGCCACCGGTAATGATATCAATAGACGGATCACTAAAAGGGCTACCTATTAGGTTCGGTGCCCCATTACACATCATAGAAGGCCATCCACCCGAAATGTTGACTGAAATTAACTGACACGCGAACGAATCCACATAGGAATCGGTTGTTTTGCTTACTCCAGCCGTGGTCCATTCGGTCATGGAGTTAATGGTTTTCCAATCTGTGGGTTCCTCCCAATTAAAGGGCGCAGGTTGTCCGGATGGGGTCCAATGATTAAAGGTATTGTTTAAAATGGTTTGTGCTTGTGTGTTGATTTGTGTACATAATAACGTACACATTGCCGAAATGTAAAGAATGATTTTCATTCTTTATGGACGAAATTAAATGGGATTCAGTTGTCTCTTTTCTAAAGGATTATTCGTTTTCACACAAAAAAAGTGCAGATGTTTTCACCTGCACTTTACACACTACAAAGTTGACCTTATTAAAACTTCAACAATTGTTTCATCAATTCTTCTGTCGTGAAAACATGACTGGCAATCATTCTAAAATTGACCAAAGCTGCTTCATAGCCATTCATTCCCGGTAAAATAGCCGCTGCTGTAGCATCTTTCACTACTGCCACTTCAAAACCATTTTCTACCAGTTCTCTCATGTGCGATTCGGTACATAAGTTGGCCGACATCCCGGCAATGATTACTTTGCTAAATCCATGTTTACGCAGTTGTAATGCCAAGTCATTCGACTCCGGTCCGTATAATTTATGTGGGCTAGTGACAATTACATTTTCACCATCAATATACTTTTTGTATTGTGCTAACCAATCTGCTCCCGAACCTTCAAATCCTTCGGTGGTTAAAGCACCTTTACGGTCAAACATGGTGATTTTATGCATCAATACTTCTAAAGCACCTTCAAATTCCCAATTGTGATCGTGTTTGTAGTAATAATGCGGAGAAACAAATACTTTGATATTCTTTTCTTTCGCCATTTTAAACAGCGCCTCAATATTGTCTACAGTGTTGTTCTCTTCTACACTCTTGCCCACAACACCCCAGGCTACACCATTGGGACTTAAAAAATCATTTTGTGGATCGGTGATTACAATGGCCGTTTGGGCATCAACAGTGAACCCGGGATCTGGCAACTGTGCAGATGCACTTACTATACTTAAAATAAAAACGGTTACATTACTGATTATTCTTTTCATCATCTACATTTTTAAAGTTCTATGTCTTATTGACGAGGCAAATTTCCATAGACTTCTCTCCTTTTTTGTAGACCGGATTTCCCGAAGATGTAACCATTTATCCCATTCGGTATTCTGATGGGGAGATTCCGGCTTGTTTTTTAAAAAATCGGCTAAAAGATTGGGAGTCTTCAAATCCAATTTCATCCGAAATTTGTTTGATCGACATTTGCGAATGTCCCAACAATCTGCGCGCTTCCAGCATTTTTCTATCCTGGATGTATTGCAAAGGTGTTTTACGATTCAATTTGGAGAATAGGTTGGAGATCGTTTTGGGAGAACGGTTTAAAAGCTCTGCATATTCAATCACCGAATGTTTGGTTTTAAAATGTTGCTCTACCAGAAAATTGAATTCCCGTACCAAATCGGAAGATTCCAATTCATCGGTCCAGTCACTTTGTTCTTTATACAATCGGGTACATAGGATTAAATAACGCTTGAGCATCATTTGTAGCATTCCGGCTTGCAGATTATCCACCGAATTCATTTCAATCTGAAACATTTTCCATAATATTTCAAAGTGTTCTAAGGCATCCTCGGGAATTTTAATATGCGGTAATTGAGAAGCCCCAAAAAACAATACACCTTTACAGCTCACTTCTACATCATGATCTATGATACAATAGAAAGGGCGGTTAAACCTGATCAGTTTAGTCCGCCCTTTATGTAACACTTCTATATGGTGGAATTCGGTAAAAAACACAATTTCATTTTTATTAAAAATGTGTTTCACGCCATCTACCACAAACGCATTTCCATCAGTTTCAAACCATAATATGGTTAAACTGCCCGGTGGATTTTTTTGAAAAATCTCACATGTATTTTGTTCCAATACATCTAACTCAATAAATGCATTGTTCTTTCCCAAAAACTTCATAATTCGTTAATAGATCCGCTCCATTTAAAATGTAAAAGTGGGGCAGATCCGGGAAAGATTCCGTCATTTTGTTGACGTTTCGCTTTTTACAGGATTTCTTTTAACGCGGTTTCAATCACCTCATCCTTGGTACGATCATTCCAATCCATTAAAGCACGAATGTCCGGTGGCACCCCATTTTCATATTCCGGATTTTTATCCAACGATAAAGTCTGCGTAATGGAAAAACGATACGTCCAGCCGTTTGGTAATTGACCTCCGTTTGGTAGTCCTAAACCACCACCAGTAGTATCACCCACCAAAACCATATTGGGAATGGCTTTCGTAGAAATAGAAGTAAACGAACCTGCACTATATGTGCCACGGTCTACCAATACCATCACTTTTTTCAAGTATCTGGTGCCACTATATGGAGATACATTGGCAGGTAAAGCTTCGGAAAAATCATTGTGTCCCTTCCCTTCTTTTATTCTGGAATAGTATACCGTTGTTTCCTGATCCACAAAACGACTTAAAATCGAAAATACGTCAGAAACAGCGCCTCCTCCATTTTCTCTTAAATCGAGGATTAAACCTTTGGTATTTTTATATCGATCCAGAATAAAATCCAGGTTAGTACTTCCTACTGTTCCGGTAAATGATCCAAAACGCACATATCCCACTTCTCCATTCGCAATAAAATCGTGCAAAAACGGGCCGGAAACATAATAGTCCTGAGACAAATAATTGTCCTCAATCAAGCGCCAGTCAAAATTGTCTTGTCCCAGATAGCTTACTCCAAAACTCGATACATTAAAATTAGAAACCAGATTGGTATGGTCATCGCGTAACTCTGTCAACATTCCACCCAAAACATTAAAAAGAGAATCTTCAGACATTCCATCATAAAGCTTGGCTTCATACTTCACCTTTACCTGATCCCAATCTATATTCTTTACTTCGAAATAAGCGTACTTTTCGTTACACTCATTCCATAAGTAATCAAAATTCTCCTTTGGATTTACTGACTTTAAATCCTTATCAAAAAAAGCTTTCTCACATGACACTAATAATGGTAAGACAGCTACTATATATATTAATCTTTTCATCACTGACATTATTTAGATTTAAACATTAGGGTAAACTTTAAGACATGGCTCGCCATTTGAAATTGATCCAGATCACCACCAGTTTTATATGCATCCCATACATATGAAAAACGGATTGCATTATGGCTTTTCAACTGAATGGTATAATCAATGGCGGTTCCCATTCTAAATCCTGAAAACATTAAAAATTGATATCCATCGTATAATTTAGGCTGATTCAATACCGATGATTGCCCGGAGTATACATACCCGTTACGGTAGGTATTATTCATTAATCCCACATTCAATCGAAACGATAGATTCTTTTTACGCGGCTGAAGTTTATACTTCACAAACAAAAACTTCTTGTCTTTATGCTTTGTTCTGGAAACATCTCTGGTTGCTTTCACAGATCCAAACACAGTGGAAATGATTTCTGAACCAAATGCATTATTTTGAAAACTTGGATTTGAACGAATGTTCCCTGTTACATTTAACAATCCACCGGCTTTGATATTCCAATGGTCATTGCCCCATGCCGGAATCTCATATAATCTGGAGTAAAAACCAGAAATCACTTTTACACTACTTACAGCAGCATTTTCACCTACAGTAGCTTTGTATTTTCCAAAAGAATAAGAAACACCCATTTCAGTTTCCCGCTTTTCATCTGTTTTTAAATAATCTATTCCAACAAACAAAGGTCGTCCGGAATAATTTAACGGTGATGTGGCTAAATCTCTGAGATTGGAAAAATTAAAGCCCAATGCCGTGTTAATATACACCGGTCTCATTTTACGCAGACTCTTTTTGGTTGTATCGCTTTGCGCAAAAGTCCACAATGGAGCTGCGATCAACATACAAATCAATAATTTTCTTTTCATACTTTTTAAATCATTAAACATAAACGCAAAAAGCGCATACACTAGCAACAAGTTTTTTACACTTCTTACTAAGGTATGCGCCTTTTACACAAAAAATATACTTCTACATCCCCAATTTCTTCCTTAGTGATAGGACGTAAAATTCGGGGCGAAATTACACATCCATTCAATTCTTGCAAAAAATAGTTTCCATTTTTTCGTTTTTCAATTCCTCATTTATCTCACGGAATTCCAATATTGCACAAATTGGTTTTTACACGTAATAAATAATTCACGCTGCTTCACAGGAATTTTTTTTTGGTATTTCTCCGGTTCATACCCGCTTACCCAAAAGTATCCGTTGGCATCAAAAACTTCCAATACATGGTTACAACCATCCTGGATATTAATTGTGGTTACTGCCGAAAAAGATCCCGGTTTTCCTACTTCAATTTGACTAATATTAATAGAATCTGTGTTTAATTCCCATAGCTTATTTTGATTCCAAAAATGAACTAAACTGTCCATTTCAACTTCCTCTTTCACCTTTTGCTTTTTGGACTTGACTTTCTTAATATTATCATTATTCAAATCACTGCTTTTATAATAGACATATAAAAGCATTTTTTCCCATTTTCCCTGCTTATAGGCAAAAACAAAAAACTTTCGGACATTCCCTTGCGCACACCAAACGGAATATGAACTTACATATTCATATTTACCACCTAAATGATTCCAAATAAATGATTTTGACTCCGTTCCCTTAGGCATATTGGACTGTACTTTAAAGGCAGGTTGAGATAAACCCACATTTACGCTCCATAAAATGATACTACACCAAACGATCACTTCTTTATACATATTTGATCTCATTGCCTATTTAAAGGATTTCAAACTTCACGTAAATACTAGACTGTAATTTGATCTTTTTAAATTGAATTTCCGCAGGTTGCTTTATACCATCTACATAATAACCTTCACTTGCAGCAGTTACCCCTCTCAAATTCATTAGCTTTCTTGGTAAATTAGGTACAGAAATATCTTCGTGAATCACCATAGGATTGCCCATTTTTTCATCAATGGCAGTCAATAAATACTCCGCTTTTTCTTTTGCCGCTTTAATAGCCATAATACGCACCTGCTTTTTAAATTCTTCCATTTTAGAGTGGCTCACGCGTGCAATGTATGCGTCTAATATTTTTAGTGCGTCTAGCTTTTCATACACTTTTCCTACAGTAGCCGCATCTGATACTTTTAGTACATAACTCTTTTTAGATACCACATCTTTCTTGGTCCAGCTCACTTTAACATAATCTGCATTGGCATCAGACAAAGTCAGGTTTTCCATCGGAATACCTAATTCTTTTACGGCATTCTTTAAATCCAATTCCTGTGTTTCCACTGTGATTTTCTTTTTACCTTCCTGTCTTTCCCGTATAGTAATAGAAATATAGATTTCATCAGGGATGATTTCTAATTCGCCATTTCCTACAACTTCGATATAATTTTTCTCCGATGGAGCCTCTGTTGTTGTTTGTGCGTAAGTACTTGTTGTTAAAAGTATTAATAACCCGGTTAAATAAGTGTATATTTTCATAAGTTCAGATTTTTAGTATAAACGTTTAATTCAGCATTTTGGTTGAATTCTGATATTAACTATTCATTAAATTTTTCAATGGTATAATTCAATAATTCCGTATCTCCGGAACTTCCATGTCCGGGAATAACCCATTCTAAATCGGGATATTCTTCCTTGATTCTTCTTACTGATCGAGACCATTCTTTCACATGTGCATCTTCCAGATTTCCTTTTCCGGCACCTATTGATTTCAGCATACATCCTCCAAACAACACATGATCTTCGGGGATATAACTTACAATATTGTCAATCGTATGTCCCGGACCAAAATATCGGTTTACCAGGATCTTTCCTCCTACCTCTATCGTATCAACTTCATGAAAACCATTTGTGGGTAATTCCCTCTTTTGAACATGGGCCAACTCAATAGTTTTTTGATTGGCGTATGAAGGGATTCCCAAATCATGAAACGCTTTGAGGCCTCCTAAACAATCTACATGAAAATGATTGATCACCACTCCTGTTACAGTCACACCCAAATCATCTTGAATATATCGAATCAGCTCTTTGGAAACTTCATCATCCGCAGGAGTATCCATCACAATGACTTCATCACTCGCCAGGTAAAAGGCGCCATTACAAGATACAACACCAAAATCCTGCGTTTCTAAATAAGTAATATGTTGATAGACATGATCGGATACCTGCTTGATTTTTAACGTTTCTGAATCGTAAATATACTCACTCTTCGAAGTACATGAGACCATTAACCCCATCGCAAAAACACCTAAGAACCTGATTATTTTCATACGTCCGAAATTAACCTTTTACACAAGTTTTCCATAGAGGGTGTTCAAATAAAAATTGGAATACTTTAAAATATTAAACTATGTTTGTCCGGTCGCCAGTCGACAAGACATATTGATAAACTTTAGGTGTAGCTAGAAATAGTTTGAGAAATAGCCTTTGAACCTGATTTGGTTAATACCAGCGTAGGGAAAAGTTGTAGTGTTCGTTCTGTATACTACTGTTTTATTTCATCTTATTTTTTTGGTTTACCCTATTTCAATGCCATGCGCAAAACATTTTGAATATGACTATTCAGGTAAACAATGTTTCCCACTCTGTGGAAAACTCCAGTTCATTGAGTGATGTCTTAAAAGGAATAAACATCCAGACTACAGGAATTGCTGTGGCCATTAATGAATGCATTATTACACGATCTAAGTGGGATGACACTATTCTCCAAGATCAAGATCAAATTCTGATTATTAAAGCCACTCAAGGTGGTTAATCCAAAAAATTAAAGCTGATACAATGAAAAAGAAGGACACCGCGCCAAAGCAAGACGGAATCACTCGTCAACCTTTTCCAAATTCAAAGAAAATTTACGTTTCAGGGAAAATGTATCCTGAGCTAAAAGTAGCTATGCGTGAAATTGAATTGAACGACACTGTAGATTCAATGACGCAAAAAAGAACACCAAATGAACCTGTAACCGTGTATGACACTTCAGGTCCATATACCGATCCTAACAAGGAGATCAATATCCATAATGGTATTGAGCGTATCAGAGACCAATGGATTTACGACCGTGGAGATGTGGAAGAATTAGGAGCCTTCTCCTCTACTTATTGTAACGAAAGACTTAATGATAAAAGTCTGGATCACTTACGATTCAATTTGGTTCGTAAACCCAAACGTGCTAAAAAAGGGAAAAACGTCTCTCAGATGTATTATGCCAAGCAAGGTATTATTACTCCGGAGATGGAATACGTAGCCATTAGAGAAAATCAGCGTATTGATGAAATGACACGTTTATCGGAGCAACATCCTGGACAGGATTTTGGTGCCAGTATCCCAGCTAAAATTACCCCTGAGTTTGTAAGAGACGAAATCGCCAGAGGCCGTGCGGTCATTCCTTCCAACATCAATCACCCGGAAAGTGAACCTATGATTTTAGGTAGAAACTTTCTGGTAAAAATCAACGCGAATATTGGAAACTCAGCGACCACCTCTTCTATTGAGGAAGAAGTAGAAAAAGCAGTTTGGGCATGTCGTTGGGGAGCCGATAATATCATGGATCTTTCCACTGGTAAAAACATCCACGAAACCCGTGAATGGATTATTCGTAATTCTCCGGTTCCGGTAGGTACTGTACCCATTTATCAGGCTTTAGAAAAAGTAAATGGTGTAGCCGAAGACCTCACCTGGGAAATCTTTAGAGATACGTTGATTGAACAAGCCGAACAAGGTGTGGATTATTTTACCATTCATGCAGGGGTGCGTTTAAGATATGTCCCGATGACAGCAAAGAGAATTACCGGAATTGTTTCCAGAGGTGGTTCTATTATGGCTAAATGGTGTTTAGCGCATCATAAAGAAAGTTTCTTATACACCCATTTCGAAGAAATTTGTGAAATCATGAAAGCCTATGACGTGGCATTCTCTTTAGGAGATGGATTACGTCCGGGTTGTATTGCCGATGCGAATGATGAGGCACAATTTGCAGAATTGGAAACCTTAGGGGAACTGACCAAAATTGCGTGGAAACACGATGTACAAACCTTTATCGAAGGTCCTGGACACGTTCCAATGCATATGATCAAAGCCAACATGGAAAAACAATTAGAAGCTTGTGATGAAGCACCTTTCTATACTCTTGGGCCTTTGACTACGGATATCGCTCCAGGTTATGATCATATTACTTCAGGAATTGGAGCCGCAATGATTGGCTGGTATGGATGCGCCATGTTGTGCTATGTAACCCCAAAAGAACACTTAGGTCTTCCCAATAAAGATGATGTAAGAACTGGGGTGGTCACTTATAAATTGGCTGCCCATGCGGCTGATTTGGCCAAAGGACATCCTGGAGCGCAACATAGAGATGATGCCTTAAGTAAAGCCCGTTTTGAATTCCGTTGGGAAGATCAATTCAATTTAGGATTAGATCCTGAATTGGCTAGAGAATATCATGATGAAACACTACCTGCTGAGGGCGCTAAAATTGCCCACTTCTGCTCGATGTGTGGACCAAAATTCTGTTCTATGAAGATTTCTCAGGAAGTACGTGATTTTGCTGCTGAAAATGAAGTACAAGACGATGAGGTATTCTCCAAAGGAATGGAAGAGAAATCGAAAGAATTTATCGAAAAAGGTTCTGAGGTTTACCTATAAAATTTCAAATTAAATTCTGATATGCTTATCGTAGTTACATCTGAGCACCACATTCCAAATGAAGCAGATTGGATCAACCAAATGTTTCAAAATGGATTGAAGTACTTGCATTTACGCAAGCCTGGATATTCTATGCATGCATATCAGAATTTGATTGACCTGATTGAATCACAATACCATCGTAAAATCATGATTCATGAACATCATGAATTATGTACAAAATATGGCCTACATGGCATTCATATTCCGGAATATCACAGAAAACAAATGGCTCATCTGGACACTTATGTCAATGAATATTATGCGCAGGATTTTGTTGTGAGTAGTTCTTTTCACGATATAGATTCCATTCAGCAATTTCAAATCCATTTGGACTACTATTTATTAAGTCCGGTATTTGATTCTGTTTCCAAAAAAGGATATTCCGGAAAAGAATTTAATGTATTGGACCAGGAACGTTTAATCGTTGGATTGGGCGGGATTCATGCAGATAATATTTCCAACACACTACAATTGGGCTATCAGGGTGTTGCAGTTCTGGGTAGTATTTGGCAAGCAAACAATCCTCTACAAAGCTTTCAGAATATTCAAAAACAATATCAGGCTGCTTTGACATGAAAAACAGACCTTACATATTGACTATTGCGGGTTTGGACCCATCTGGCGGTGCCGGTTTACTGGCTGACGTTAAAACCATGGAACAAATCCAATGTTATGGATTGGCCGTATGTTCGGCAAATACCATCCAAAATGATATCCAACTAGACAATTGTTTATGGACCAGTCTAAATACCTTGAAACATCAAATCGATCTACTATTTGAGAGATTCCACATAGATTTAGTGAAGATTGGCATTATTGAAAACTGGGACATTCTCCATCAGGTTCTGGATTATTTAATTCAGAAAAATGATCAGATCAAAATTGTTTTAGATCCCGTTTTAAAATCCAGTTCAGACTATTTGTTTCATCAATCAGATGCGGAATTATTGGACCGAATACTGGATAAAATCTATTTGATCACTCCTAACCTACCTGAAATAGAGACTTTACGCACAGATTTTAATGTAGAACAAACGATAGAATACATCCATTCTAAAACCAACCTCTTGTTAAAAGGAGGGCACAGTCAGCTCAACCGAGGATATGATCAATTATATACTAATGGATCATGTAAAACACTATCCCCCCTCGAAACCTACCTTACTGAAAAACACGGAAGCGGTTGTATTCTATCTTCTGCTATTACCAGCTATCTGGCACTTGGTCATACGCTGGAAGATGCATGTCTTAAAGGAAAACGGTACACTGAGAAAGTATTAGGTTCCAATCAAACTTTATTGGGTTATCATGGATAAATGGTATTATATATCACAAGAAGATCATGTGCAGAATATCCGGAATGTATGTGAAGCCGGTATACGTTTAGTGCAACTACGCGCCAAAAACATGGAGGAACAAACACTTCTGGAACTGGCTCTGGAAGCACAAAAGATTTGTAAAAAACACAGAACAACTTTTATCATTAACGACCATGTTGCGCTGGCCAAAGAAATTCAGGCAGATGGAGTGCATTTGGGGCAAAACGATTTAAATCCAATAGAAGCACGTGAGCTTTTGAATTCTTCACAAATCATTGGAGGGACAGCCAATACGCTAGATGATTGTAAAAAGTTGATCGATCAAAAAGTAGATTACATCGGACTGGGGCCATTTAGATATACGACTACCAAAAAGAATTTAAGTCCCATTCTTGGGCTGGAGGGATATCAACAAATCACTTCAAAATTAAGGCGGGAAGGTCACTCCACTCCTATCTATGCCATTGGAGGAATCACCCAAAATGATTTCAACAATTTATTCAATACACACATTCACGGAATCGCTATTTCCGGATTGATCTCGCATCAATCTCCGGAAAGTATTCAAAGTATTTTGGCCATTCCTCATTTGTAAAAAACTAAAATGGAAACACTACATATTGCAGATAAATCATTTAATTCCAGGTTATTCACAGGAACCGGAAAATTTAGTTCCAGCCAGCTCATGCGCGATGCCCTAATGGCATCTGAAAGTGAACTCATTACTGTAGCTTTAAAACGTGTGGATGTCCAAAATGAGCAGGATGATATTCTGACACATTTAAATCATTCGCGGATCAATTTGCTCCCAAATACTTCGGGCGTGAGAAACGCTAAAGAAGCAGTATTTGCCGCGCAATTATCCAGAGAAGCACTGGAAACTAATTGGGTAAAACTGGAAATTCATCCGGACCCCAAATACTTACTTCCTGATCCCATTGAAACGTTAAAAGCGGCTGAGGAACTGGTAAAACTAGGTTTTGTAGTCATGCCCTATATCCACGCTGACCCGGTGTTATGTAAAAGATTAGAGGAAGTGGGAACCCAATGTGTGATGCCACTGGGAGCACCTATTGGGAGCAACAAAGGTTTGAAAACAGTCGATTTTCTGGAGATTATTATTGAACAAAGTAATGTACCCGTAATTGTCGATGCCGGAATTGGAAGCCCATCACATGCTGCCTATGCCATGGAATTGGGTGCCGATGCAGTATTGGTGAATACGGCCATTGCCGTTTCACAAAATCCTGTGGAAATGGCCAAAGCATTTAAAATGGCCGTAGAAGCCGGTCGTATGGCTTATGAAGCCAAATTGGCTCCGGTACAAAAACATGCTGAAGCCAGTAGTCCGTTAACCAGTTTCTTAAGTGAATCGAATTAATGCCAACGTTCAAAGACATATTTGATCCATACAACTGGGATCAGACTTTAGAAAGTATTCTTTCTAAAACCGCTGTTGATGTCCAACATGCGCTAAATGCACCCAAACGTACTCTAGAAGATTTTAAAGCATTGATCTCCCCTGCCGCCAAACCATTTCTGGAACAAATGGCGCAGAGGAGTATGTTGCAAACCAAAAAACGTTTTGGAAACACCATGCAGATGTATGCGCCCATGTATCTCAGCAACGAATGCCAAAATATATGTACCTACTGTGGTTTTAGTTTCACCAACAAAATCCCAAGGCGTACACTGACCGATGATGAGATCCTGCAAGAAGTGGCTTACTTAAAATCCAAAGGTTATGATCATATCCTACTGGTTACCGGAGAAGCCAACAGAACAGTCGGAGTAGATTATATCCATCATGCCATTCAACTCATCCGATCACAGTTTGCCAATATCACCATCGAAGTTCAACCTTTAGATCAAAATGAATATGAACTTTTGATTGAAAGTGGTTTATATGCGGTTTTGGTGTATCAGGAAACCTATCACCAGGAAGAGTACCGAAAGCATCATCCAAAAGGTAAAAAATCGAATTTCCAATACCGCCTGGAAACTCCCGACCGTTTGGGGAAAGCAGGAATTCATAAGATTGGTTTAGGCGCTTTGTTTGGTCTGGAAGACTGGCGTGCGGATAGTTTCTTTACCGCATTACATTTAAAGTATTTACAAAAGACCTATTGGAAAACCAAGTACTCCATTTCATTTCCAAGATTACGTCCGCATGCAGGTGGAATTCAACCTAAGGTGGAAATGACCGATGCCGATTTAGTCCAATTGATCTGTGCCTATCGATTATTGGATGAAGATGTGGAGCTATCTCTATCGACCAGAGAAAGTGAATTGTTTAGAGATCATGTGGTGCATTTGGGAATTACTACAGTGAGTGCCGAATCCAAAACCAATCCGGGAGGATATGCCGTGGAACCGGAATCATTAGAACAATTTGAAATTTCGGATAACCGGACTACTAAGGAAATCCAACAAATGCTTCAATCCAAAGGCTTTGAAGTGGTTTGGAAAGACTGGGAACAGTTTTCTCCTATGGTTTGATTATCGCGTAAACTACTAAAATGAAATATCCAATTGTAAATGCTTATAGTCGTTTGTAATTATTTAAATTGGACTATTACTTTTAACTTATTGGCCACAATACAAAAAATTGACAGATTTCAAAATGGAACTAAAGACTTTCATCACACTTAAAGAATTACACCTTATTAACTCAGTTCCTAGTACACTCGAAAGCTTAGAGCTTATTACTAAAGCAAGTACTGAATTAATTCAGTCTATTTACGATTCTAAGCCCAAACTAGGAGAAGGCGAAGTTTTTATAGAAACACTTTCAATAAAAATATTATTAGCAACAAAAAGCATTATTGAACTAGGAAAAGGGGCTACAATTTCGGCCCTTACAAAAGATAGTAACGTAAAACTTTTGGATTTTCCTTCAATAAATATACTAACACGCTCGATTATTGAAGCTTTCCTAACACTGGAATATCTTTTTTTCAATAAAAAAAACAAAGATGAAAGAAATTTTCGATTTAATATTTGGAAAATATCTGGATATAAATCAAGACAAAATTTCTATCAAAATCGAAAAGGACTTGCAGAAAACATAACCGACAAATTAAAAACTGAACTTATAGAAATAGAAACGTTGCTGTTCACTATCGAAAAATCACCGTTTTACAAAAAAATGAATTCTCAAAACTTATGGAAACTAGACAAATATGGGCTACCCAGGTTAGTTAGTTGGCAAAAATTAATCGAACAAAGTATCTTAAAAAAATCAATATTTGAAACTTTATATAAGTTATATTCAAATTATGCTCATTCCGAATTTATTTCACTAATCCAAATGAATGGGAGGAATACATTAACAAAAGGTTCCAAGGAAAGCGATAATTCATTATTAAACGCGATGAGAGCGGTTAAAATGATTAATTGCATATTAATGAATTGTTTAAAAAACAAATTCGATTATGCATCAAAAGTATTTGATGGATACGATGAGGAAACAAGAGCAACAATATTATTCTGGAATGAATTCGGGACTGAATAAAAAAACCAGAGTTTTATATAGAATCATAAATAATTTGTAACCAACAATGGTTATAAGCAATTGCTAGTTACAACCTATCCAAAACGAAATCAGAAAACCCTATTTTGATTCGATACCAATATTTGGTATGTTTGAAGTAATATTTTTGGAATTATGGCAAAAAACACATCTATATTACTAGGCGATTATTTTGACAATTTTATAAGCCGACAAATTAAAACTGGAAAATATACTTCAGCAAGCGAAGTTGTAAGAGCAGCACTTAGAATGTTCGAGCACGAAGAATCTAAAAAAACGGAGTTGATTAAGAAGTTAAAAAAAGGTGAGAAATCTGGTTTTGTTGAAAATTTCGACCGTAAAGAACTTTTAAATAATCTTCATAATAAATACTTGACTGAAGAATGAAGTATAAAATCAGTCAGGAAGCAAATCAAGATTTAGAAAACATTTGGATTTACACATATGAAAACTGGTCACTTGAGCAAGCAGATAGATATTTAAACCTGATAATGGACGAAATTGAGTATTTGGCGAATAGTCCAAAGTCAGGAAAAAATTATGATCACGTTAAAAAAGGATATTTCCGTTCTAAAATAAAATCTCATTCCATTTTTTACAAAACCAACCCTAAGAAAGAGGTAATTGAAATTATCAGAGTTTTGCATCAAAGAATGGATATCGAATCACGACTGAAAAAATAAAAAATAGCAGTAGCTGACAATGGTTATAAGCAATTGCCCCTTCTTACCTACTTACCAAGATCCTCCCAATTGATTCGCTTTTGTTTTAATTCAAATTAGAAAAGTTATTGTTTCATAAGATTTTTACCTGGTTTCTATCAGCCCTTCTTTATTTTTGTAGCTGCATGTTTACAGAAAAAGAGCAACAACAATACGATCGTCATTTGATCTTAAATGAGATAGGTCCCGAAGGTCAGCAAAAACTAAAATCTGCTAAAGTTTTAATGATTGGTGCCGGAGGATTGGGCTGTCCCGTTCTTCAATATTTAGCCGCAGCTGGTGTGGGCACAATTGGGATTATTGATCATGATCGCATTGATATCAGTAATCTGCAACGTCAGGTATTGTATAATCATGAGGATGTGGGACAATACAAAGCAAAAGTAGCTGCTCAAAAGCTTTCTGAACTGAATCCGTTTATTACATTTCAAACCTATACGGAACGGCTGACCACGGTTAACGCGGTAAACCTTTTTAAATCATACGATATTATCGTTGATGGTACGGATAACTTCCCTACCCGATATTTGATTAATGATGCGGCTGTTTTAGCACAAAAACCGGTGGTATTTGGTTCCGTATATAAATTTGAAGGACAGGTTTCTGTTTTTAATTTTAATGACGGCCCCACCTATCGATGTGTTTTTCCCACACCACCTAAAGCCGGTGAAGTTCCCAATTGTTCTCAAATTGGCGTATTAGGTGTTTTACCCGGAATTATCGGAAGTTTTCAGGCCAATGAGGTTATCAAAATGATTTGTGGTATAGGCACACCTTTGTCAGGAAAACTGCTTACTTACAATACGCTCCAGATGCAACAGATGATTTTAAATGTAGAAAAAGATGAATCATTAAACATTACACAATTAGAAGAAGATTATTCTTTGAAATGTGAAGTTCCGGAAGCATTTAAATTCATTTCTTTAAAAGAATTTAAAGCATTAGAAAATGATCTTCATTTGTTGGATGTCAGATCTGAACAAGAACGTGAAGCGCATCATATTGGAGGCCAACATATTCCTTTTGTGGAGTTAGACTGGCGATTGGATGAAATTCCAAAAGACGCTTCAATATTGGTCTACTGTAATCAGGGGGTTACCAGTCAACAAGCCATCATGTTATTACAAAAACACGCGTTAAAAAATCAATTCTATAGTCTGGAAGGAGGATTGGAAAAATACCAGGTTTAAACCTCTGACCTTGGCGAAATTCCGTACATTTCTCTCACCTGATCTTCAATATGTTTGGCTAGAATATCGGGTTCATTTACATCAAACTCTGATACATCTACCAGTTTACCGATTTTCACCGTAACGGTGCCGGGAGTGATTTTATATCCCGGTGGATTGATATACTTTGAGCCAACAATAGCCACGGGTACCATGTTGATTTCATTTTCCAAAGCCAGAATAAAAGAACCTCTTTTAAATAGCTTCATTTTGCCATCTCTGGGGCGCGTCCCTTCCGGAAATGTGATAATATCTTTACCCTTCTTTATTTCACGGCCGGCTTTTTTCAAACTATCCATCGCATTTTGATGGTTTTTACGATCTACAAATACCATCCCTACGGCTTCCACGTACCAACCAAAAACAGGAATCTTTTTTAGTTCAGCTTTGGCCAGGAAAAAAAGTGGGACTGATATCGTTTTAAACAAAATCGGAATATCAAATGCGGATTCATGATTGGAAGTATAAATAACATGTTGATCGGTAGGAATATTTTCAACTCCCTCTACCTCTATTTTCACTCCGGAAACACCTAGTACCAATGTGGACCATATTTTTGAACTGATCCAAATCGATTTTTTTTGTCCAACAAAAGGTAATACCACCAAACCCAAAGTAGCGCTCAGTAAGGTCAATATCCAGATTAATAGGATTTGAATGGCGTTTAATACTTGTCTCACTATCCTTCTATAATTTGATGTACAAATATATCAGCAAAATCAAATTACAAAAAAACAGATCATATACTTTTGAGGCCATGTTATTCGCAGTTGTAGATATCGAAACCACGGGTGGAAATGCCAGTCAATCCAAGATTACAGAAATTGCTATTGTGATCACGGATGGTGAAAACGTTCTGGATGAATACGAGTCTCTGGTAGATCCTGGAATTCATATCCCGAGTTTTATTACCAATCTGACCGGAATCACCAACCAAATGGTTGAAGATGCCCCTGATTTTAATGAAATTGCTCCACGTGTGGCAGAATTACTTCAAGACAAAGTATTTGTTGCACATAATGTCAACTTTGATTACTCATTTGTCAAAAAACAACTGGACGAAGCAGGTTTCCTCATCACACCAATGAAAATGTGTACGGTGCGCTATAGTCGTAAAATTATTCCGGGACAACGGTCCTATTCGCTAGGAAACATTAGTTCGTACTTTGGGATTCATAACCCCAATGCGCACAGAGCCATGAGCGATACGATGACTACGGTACACCTACTCCATGAATTATTACAGCGAGATATTTCTGATTACTGGAAATCCTATATCCAGGGGAAATCAAAGGAAATCAATCTACCTTCGGGATTGGATATAGAAATCTTTAATAACCTACCTGAGCAAGCGGGAGTTTATTATCTGAAGAATAATGTGGGTGAAATCCTGTATATTGGAAAAGCCATCAAGATCAAATCCAGAATTGCACAGCATTTCTCCAACGATCGTACTTCTTCAAAATCTACGGCTTTTCATAAAGAAGTCGCGCAAATAGATTACTTCCTTACAGGATCGGAGTTTCTGGCACTTTTATATGAAGACTCTGAGATCAGGAAATACTGGCCACCATTCAATAAAGCACAAAAGAACAATCCTAAAAAATTCCATATCAGCTATTATTCCGACCAAAATAACAATTGGCGTATAGGAATCATGTCGGGTAAATTTGCAGGCAAAAAATTGATCACAACCTACAGCATGTTAAGTGCCAGAGAACGTTTACACGAGTTGGTCAAAAATTACCAGCTCAATCCGAAGTTCTGTCAAATCGATATCGTAGGACTATCTCACATTACAGATGAAGAGCACAATACCAATTTCACCAACGTATTGGATGATCATTCCGAACATCCCAAAGATTTTGTGATTTGGGAAGATGGAAGAAAATCAGATGAAACCGCATTTATCCTGATTAAAGACTTTCAATTCTATGGATTTGGGTTTATTGCACCGCATAAAAAAACCACACTTTTTAATCAACTCCAGCCGCATACTATTACCGCAAAACCTTCAGGAATAAGTTCCAAATACATCTCCAATTATTTGGAAACGGTAACAAACGCTTCCCTTTCTATTATTCAGTTTAGCAACGAACAGACGTTATTTTAATATTTTGAAATTATTATAAAACATTAATAATCAGATGTTTTATTTTTAATTTATTAACTTTGTTAGCAAACCTAGCACTAAATATTATGATCAATCTAAAGCTTACTCAGGAAGATCGGTCTGAAATGAAACGATTTTATCTTGAACAATTAGAAGAAGCGCTTCGTAAGGTTAAGCACTTTAAAACGATTCTCACTAAGTTAGAATCAGATGAGATTACACAGGTCGATACGGACACCTATGGTATCTCTTTACAACTTCATGGACCCGATTCGCAAACCGTAGATTCGGTTCAAAAAAATAGCCGTGGTCGAAAGTCTATTTGGGGACAATTTATTCTCAATCAACTTCAAAAAGAAGATCGCCCACTTTCTTATACCGAAATTATTAAAACTGCCATGGCCAATTTTAATATTCCGGAATCCAAACTCAAAAACGTGAAACAAGCTATCACCAATAGTTCTTTCAGACTTCGGGTCACCAATAAGAAAATAGACACTTTTGGACTCCCGGGAAAAAAAGAACGTTTTTTATGCCTGATCTCCTGGTTTAAAGATGGTATTCTTAAAAAAGAATATCAGAATAAGTTGAGTTCATAAATACCTCTCTTCAAAACACTTTTTCGACTTTTATAATCCTGCAATCACATTCTTAACATCTTCTTTTGAACCTTTCCTTAAAGGCATAACCTGAACCTCCCCATCATGCACTACCATACTTTCTACGGCCAAATAATAATCTTGTTGCTTTTTGTTTTTGTATAAACCAACGACTTTTACTTTCATACCCTCCGGTATATTTCTGAATACATATTTGTTGCCTTCACGGTATGAATATGACATCACCGAATTAATCTCCTCAAAAACCAAAGTCACATCCGGATCCATTTCTCCGGGTACCGAAACTACAAAATCTATTTTGGGCGATGAATTTCTATAGAATCGATCGCAATTAATCCATCCTAATTTTGAAACAGAGATTAAACTATCCATTGCTGTCTGTTCATAATGATAATATGTAGTATCTCTAGAAATTGGGGTGCCATTAGAAAACTTTGACACTACCACAATTTGATCTCCACCTAATCCAAATGAGATCTCGCTTTCGACCAACTTTTGGTTGATATAAGTTGCGGAACTACTTTTTACAGAATTTTGCGATTTTTTTTGATATCTATTACTCGCCTGTTTCCATAATATTTCTCCGTTGATTCTTGCTCCTGTAAACAACTGCGTATTATCACCCTCTTGTCTATCTCTAAATAAAATGTCTATGGTTTGACCTTCTTTTAATCGTAAGGGTTTCCCTTTTTGAGATGCTTTAATATTCAACATTCCACGTGATTCCAATATCTTATTATCATAAGTGGATGCGGTCAAATTTGAAGCAATAAAACTGCCTTTATCATAAAACTCCTTTACCTTTATTTTGATCGGGTCTTTTTTATTCTTTGTATTAAAACTTCCCGCCATAATAGTGAGCTCTGTACCCTCATTACATCTAATCACGGTATCCTGATAACTTGAAATCTCAAACTCCTGATACTTCTGATTGAAATCCTTATAAATCACATTATCACTTATATAATTTAGATATATCTCTACTCTTCTATTTAATGCTTTCTGTGCCTTATTGGCATTATTATTAAGGCTTTGGGTTTCCCCTTTCGTGATCACATGACATCGATTATTTATTTGATTAAACTTCAAGTAATCTTTGACAGCTATTGCACGATTCAACGCTAATCTCTCATTGTAACTATTGGCTGCATCTGAATCGGTATGCCCAATAATCTGCATTTCCCTTCTATTCCCGGAGTTCTGGATGATCTGGATCAAAGAATCCAACCGTTGTTGCGTTTCTTGGGTTAAATCAAAACTGTTCTTCTCAAAATATACGATACCGGATTGACTCCAGCTATCTAAAATTAGGGCACTAAAAAGCAGGCCAATAAAAATTGATTTTTTCATGGATCTCAGATTTAAAATGGTTATTGAACTAGATAAATCTGTAACGAAAAATCATACCACAAATTGTTGAATAGATGGTTTATATGATCTATCAGGTCAACATTAAACCATAATCAACTCTTTGAGTTTACCTCATTAAATTACGTGACTATACTTACAAATACTTTTCCAGAAGACTGGTTACCCCTAAAGATTCTGAATTTGTTTTGATTTCAGTTCTACTTTCTTCAGAAACCATTTCATTCACCTTTGCCTCTACTTGTAGCAGTGGTTTCTCATCCGGTGGTTCAGGGAAAAGGTTTTGTTCTTCAAATAATCTACGGGTCACAACAGCCACTTCGTACGCACCTGCATAATTTTCTTGTTGTTCTAAATAATAAGCCAAAGCAATTAGTCCATAAGCATCTTCCGCTTCCGGGTCTGCCTCTTTACGTAATGCATAATACTTTAAAATCATGCCTTTTGCCGTTTCAAAATCTCCTTTTGCTATAGACACAAACGACTTGTTGAAATGGTCAATAGTATACATTCCCTTTGCGCCCGTTTCTGCACTGATTTTTAAACTTTCATCATAATACATTTCTGCACGATCCATATCTCCAATCAATCGCCACATTTCCGCATTCATATGCGCGCGATACATCATCCATTGCGGATTTCCGGTAGTTTGAGACAGCTCACTCAACTGCGCACTTAACTCAGCTAGCCTTGTGGTATCCTGACTTCGTTGTGCATTCCGACATAAGGAGGTTAACGCTTTTCCAATCAAGGTATCATTCTGAGTTTCTTGCCCCATTTTTAACACTTTATTGGCCAATTCAATAGATTGTGCATCATTTCCTTCTTTAAACAACTGATAGGCCTGTTTTAGCATTTCTTTGGGAGATTCACTTTTTTGTTCAACAGTGTGTTCCGTTTTTGTAGTCTCGTTTTGGGGTTCTGTACAACCTGTAAGCATTCCAAGGGCCCAGACACCCGTAAATAAGATCAACTTTTTCATCCAAAATATTTGTGGTAAAAGTAAATATATCTCTATAATTCCAATGAGCAAATAGAACAAAGTTCAAAGTACTTTATCCCCACCAGGTTACAAAAAACGCTTCGTAATGTGCTTCTTGTTTTAACCAAACCATGGGTGATCTTTTTTCCAGAATGTGCTGATTGATCTGACCTTGAACCTCTTCTATATTTAACCAAATACGATTTTCAGAAGGGTCAATCCCCCATTCTTTTTTATTCGGGATATAATATTGAACTGATGCATGATCCAAATTTTTAAACTGATTCCAATGCATATAATAACCTTTTACTGCGGTTTTATATTCCGAACCTAAATCTTGTTTGTATTCGTATGGAATATACAGGGATACCAATAAGCATAGTTTCTGCTGAATTTTAGAAGCATCCAAATCGTTAAATTGCTCCTGGAAGAGTGATGATTTTAATAACGGGAATTGTTTTAGCCGAAGTTTTTCCAGTTTTTGAACCAGAGAATCATTTCTATTGGGGCCAATCCAATTGTTTATGAAGTCTTTTGAAATATTGGGATCAAACAAATAAAACTTGTATGCCAATTCCAGATGAATCACTTTTTGGGTTTCTATTTCTTGTAGAATAAAATCTAATTCTCCAATTGTCTTTTTGCCTTCCACGACCTGAACATTTTCATACAGCATCGTGAAATTACGGGAAGATTTAAACAATTCTCCTACTATCCTTTCCACCATATGCCCCAATCTCATTGGAGCGGGTAATTTCACTTCTACGCTTTCATCTAATTGCAACTGCTGTAAGTCAAATGTTGGAAATCCAGTCGTCTTTTCAGACAAGGTTTCCGCTTGCAGTATGGATGTGATTCTAGCTTTGGTGTTCATTTTGTAGTTTGAAGGATTCAAAGATGAAAATGTTTTTTCATTTTAGCCTGATCCAAAATGAAAGAATAATAAAATCCAGGTCAACAACCACTTTTAAATTCATCACTACTTTTGTACTCTTCAAAAATGCACTATGGGGAACAAAAAAGTGGCTTATTCCATCCTTGATTTAGCAGTGATTTCCAAAGGAAATACCTTAGGTCAAACACTGGCGGATTCTGTGAAATTGGCTCAAATAGCCGATCAGGAAGGTTTTACCCGATATTGGTTGGCCGAACACCATAATTCAGAAGCGATTGGAAGTAGCGCAACATCTATCCTGGTTGGAAAAATTGCAGAGGCCACACAGCGAATTCGTGTAGGATCAGGAGGTATTATGTTACCCAATCATTCTCCTTTAATTATTGCAGAACAATTTGGCACTTTAGGGACGCTTTATCCCCACCGGATCGATCTGGGGTTAGGTAGAGCTCCCGGAACAGATCAAGCCACAGCCAGTGCCATACGCTCTGATTTTTATCAAGCGGCCAGAGACTTTCCCAGTGAAGTACAAAAAATTCAGAACTACTTCTCTCCTAACAATGCTTCTCAAGCCATTCGTGCACAGGTAGCCGAAGGTGTTGACGTCCCTTTGTATATTTTAGGCTCCAGTACGGACAGTGCGCATTTAGCAGCTGCCAAAGGTCTTCCCTATGCTTTTGCCAGTCACTTTGCCACGGCCCAATTATTCTCTGCTCTAGAAATATATCACAGGAAGTTTCAGTCTTCGAAGGTTTTAGAAAAGCCATATACCATTGCTGGTATTTCTGTCATCATAGCTGATACAGATGAGGAAGCGGAAAAACTTTCTACCTCCTATTATTCTCGTGTCATAGGAATTCTTACGGGCAGACGTGGTCAAATGGAGGCCCCTTTTGAAATGACGGATCAGTTTCGTGAAATCATCCAACAACCTGCCGTACAACAAATGGCTAAATACGCCTTTATAGGTAACAAAGAAACGGTAAAAAAACAGATCAAAGATTTTATAGAAGCTACTCAAGTAGATGAAATTATTGCGATTACGCATGTATATGATGCAGAAGATCGGAGAAAATCGTTTAGATCGTTTGCAGAAATTATGCAGGAGTTAAATGAGTAGGTTTTATAATTCAATCACTCGGGTTGTCCAAAGGTTAAGGTTGGTGTGAAAAGTAATTCCTAAAGTCAAATTTTCGATCTTCAAATTTTTGATTTAATACCCGAAAACGTTGAATTCTATCAATTCTAAATGCTCGATATTCATCGCGTAAATGACACCAGGCCATTAAAACCCATTTGTTGGAAATGGAATACAAAGCCACCGGTTCAATTTTACGTTGACTCGATTCATAATCGTTGGCCTTACGATAACTGATCTCCACATATCTAAAATTAGTAATCGCAGTTTGAATTTCTGAAAGGGTATTACTTTCTAATTTTTCAAAGGATTTATCCAGCATGGCAATTTGGTCATATAGATGTTCACTTTTTTCTAACACCGAATCTTTAAATACTGATTTGATTTTAGTCATCGCATCATCAAAATCACGGATAAAAGAAGAATCCTGACTATCTGCCACCATATGACTGGCTGTAATTAGTGCATTGGCTTCCTGTTCTGTAAACTGTACCGGAGCCACGGTATATCCATCTAACAAAGAATACCCTTTCCCTTCGATAGTAGCAATGGGCACTCCAGATTCTTCCAGTTTACGCATATCACGATAAACGGTGCGTATGCTTACATCAAATCGTTCGGAAATCTCCGTAGCCGTTAATAAACGCTTTGATTTAAGCAGTGTTAAAATGGATATTAATCTTGATAGTTGGTTCATCTCAAAATAAATGAAGTAGCGTAAGTATGACTCCTTACGCTACCAAATCCTAAATTACTTCATTGAATGCAATGCCATTTTATTGCCTTCTGTATCAATAAAAAGGGCCATAAAACCATTTTCACCAATAGCCATTTTAGGTTGAATAATTTTACCTCCTGCAGGTTCAACCTTTGCTAATGCCACACTCAAATCTTCTCCTGCATCTAAATACAAGTTAGGACCATCTGTTGTGGGTTTCATAGACTCATGTTGCATAATTCCACCTCCGGAACCATAATCATCTTTAAAATGAGGGAAGAAACCATATTTACCTTCTGGCATTGGCATATCAGTAATCTCAACATCCAATATAGTTGAATAGAATTTTTTTGCACGATCATAATCCAGTGCTGGGATTTCGAACCATGTAATTGGGTTTTTCATAACGTTTTTGTTTATTCGTTTATAACTTATGCCAAAAGTACAGCCATCTATGTCAAATGATGTCAGGGGTATTTTTAAGAATACTTTTTTCTTTAAGTTAATAGATTTTAGTTTTTGTAAAAAAACATTTTCTGCTTTCTTATACTACATTATATTTAGCCTTTAAAATCAATAATACCTATATGAAAATACTTATTACTTCTCTGTTTACCTTATGTTCTTTTATAACCTTTTCACAATCAGTGCAACTAGATTCCTCCTATGTTCAAAACGGCTTGAATAAACTAAAAATTGTCAATGGAGGAGATGATCAGGCACTCTTATCTGCTGTTCAGACCGATGGAAAAATTCTGATCTGTGGGTCTTCCTACAGTCCTTCTGCAAATAACACCTATCCTTTTGTAGCGAGATATCTAAAAAATGGAGATCCTGATTCCACATTCAATGCAACAGGAATCCAAGTAATCAATGCTTTACCCACATGTCAGGCATATTCTATGACACTTCAAAATAATGGCAAAATCGTCATTGCCGGGCAAGAATATTATCAGGGGAAACTCCATGGAATTGTGATCCGATTTAACACAGATGGTAGTTTAGATACTGGTTTTAATACTACAGGGTATTCCAGAACTTTAAATACCTCAAAGCACTATTTAGGACGGTCAGTTGCCATGCAAAATGACAAAATTGTACTGGCCGGTTATATTGAGAAATCTTCGTCTAATAGTGATTTCTTCGCTGCACGTTTCTTAAGCACCGGACTTATTGATAGTACTTTTGGTACCCATGGTATAGTGGAAAAAGATTTTGGAGGGAAAGACATTTGCAGAGGGATTACTGTTCACGCAGATGATAAAATTATACTATCCGGATTTGATCAAAGTAACTCCTCTCCTAACCTGGTACGTTTGTTAGCCAACGGAAATGAAGATACATCTTTCAATTCTAATTGGACTTCCAGTAGTAAGTATCCTTATTCGTTTCCATATCAGAGTATCATTCTAAAAGATGACAAGATTTTAAGTGTAGGTTTTGCCTGGGATTCTACTACCGCGAAAATTAATGCATACGCTATACGTATAATGCCAAATGGAACAAAAGATCCAACCTTTGCGCATAATGGTGAATTTAGATTTAATCTTCCAGGTGAAGATACTTATGGAATATACGGCTTAGAACGTGACAATGGAAATATTGTAATTGTAGGAAATTCAGGTACGGCCAGTAATAAACAAATGGATTTGTTTGCGATGGGTTTAAATAGTAATGGAAGTATAGATTCCAGTTTTCAGGATAACGGAATTTTCAGCACTTCTATCAGTCCGAGTTATGATTTATTAAATGCAGTTCATTTGGGTTCAGATAACACGATTTTGGCTACCGGATATTATAATGTAGCCAGTTATACGCATAAGCCGGTTATTGTTCAATTTAAAATTGATAAGACCATTAATGGTGTTACCACATTAGATGACGGGCTTGATTTTTCTGTTTATCCAAATCCTTTAAGCTCAGATATTCTTCGATTTGAAAATCATGGTAAATCTGATTTAAAGATTCATATTTATAGTCTTACTGGCGAATTAATTTACAAAGACCTTAGTGTAGAAAAAGGAACCATTGGAACAATCCATCTGGAATCGCTCCCAAATGGAATGTACTTTTTGAAATCGTATTCGGAAAGTACTCAGGAGTCTAAAACGATATCCATTATAAAGAAATAGGACTTTTTAAAAATAGTAAATCCCCTTTCGTTGATTCGAAAGGGGATTTTATTTTGAAGCTTTTAGCCATTATTTAAATCAAAACGATCGGCATTCATCACTTTTACCCAGGCATTTACAAAATCGGATACAAATTTTTCTTTATTGTCATCTTGCGCGTAATATTCCGAATAAGCTCTTAGAATCGAATTAGACCCAAAAACCAAATCCACGCGTGATGCTGTCCATCGCTTTTCTCCAGTTTCACGATTTACTATATCATAGCTGTTTCTCCCTGTCGGTTTCCAGGAATAGCTCATATCTGTCAAGTTCACAAAAAAATCATTAGATAATTCGCCTACGTTATCTGTAAACACCCCATGCGCTTTATTCCCATGGTTTGTTCCCAAAACACGCATTCCTCCTATTAAAACGGTCATTTCAGGAGCAGTTAAACCCATTAATTGCGCTCGATCCAATAACATCTCTTCAGGATGTACTGAATAATTCTTTTTTTGCCAATTTCTAAACCCATCATGCAGCGGTTCTAATACTTCAAACGATTCCATATCTGTCATTTCTTCGGTAGCATCTCCGCGGCCTGAGCTAAAAGGAACTGTAATATCCACACCAGCCTTTTTAGCGGCCTGTTCTATGGCGGCACTTCCTCCCAAAACAATCAAATCGGCCAAACTCACTTCTGCGCCAAAATCGTTCTTAATATCGGTTAATATATGCAACACTTTTTGTAATCGTTGCGGTTCGTTTCCTTCCCAATCTTTTTGTGGTGCTAAACGAATTCTGGCTCCATTTGCGCCTCCTCTATAATCTGAACCTCTATATGTTCGGGCACTATCCCATGCTGTATTTATCAACTCTGCTGATGTTAAATCGGTCGCTAGAATTTTAGCTTTTAAACTTTCTATTTCGCTCGCACTTAAACTGGCATTCCCGGAAGGAATTGGGTCTTGCCAAATCAAATCTTCTTTTGGACTATCCGCTCCTAGGTATCTACTTTTTGGACCTAAATCTCTATGGGTTAATTTAAACCATGCTTTGGCAAACACTTCTTCAAAATACGCAGGGTCTTCATAAAACCGTTGGGATATTTTTAAATATTCCGGATCCATTTTCATCGCCATATCCGCATCTGTCATAATTGGATTTCTACGTATGTTAGCATCATACGCATCCACCGGTTTATCTTCTTCTTTCATGTTTATAGGTTCCCATTGCCACGCACCCGCTGGACTCCTGGTTAATTCCCAATCGTGATTTAACAATACATGAAAATACGTTCTATTCCATCGGTCTGGCGTTGAGGTCCAGGCTCCTTCTAATCCACTAGTAACAGTATCTACCCCATTTCCATTATTCTTGGGATTGGACCATCCCAGTCCTTGTTCATTAATTCCAGCAGCTTCAGGAGCATCTCCAAGAATCGAAGCATCTCCATTACCATGTGCTTTCCCCACCGTATGACCTCCGGCAGTTAATGCCACAGTTTCCTCATCATTCATGGCCATTCTTTTAAAGGTTACCCGAACATCTTTTGCTGTCTTTAGTGGATCAGGTTGCCCATCCACTCCTTCCGGATTGACATAGATCAATCCCATCATGACCGCAGCCAATGGGTTTTCCAGGTCTCGTTCCCCTGAATACCGGCTTCCTTCACTTCCCGTTGGTGCCAACCACTCTTTTTCTGAACCCCAATAAATATCTTTCTCCGGATGCCAGATATCTTCACGCCCACCGGCAAACCCATAAGTTTTAAAACCCATAGATTCATAAGCCATATTTCCAGCCAAAATAAAAAGGTCAGCCCAAGAAATTTTATTCCCATATTTCTTCTTTATCGGCCACAGTAATCTTCTGGACTTATCCAGGTTGGCATTATCCGGCCACGAATTCAGAGGCGCGAAACGTTGATTCCCTGTATTTGCTCCTCCTCGCCCATCAGCCATTCTATACGTACCGGCAACATGCCAAGCCATACGAATCATCAACCCGCCATAATGTCCCCAATCTGCTGGCCACCAGTCCTGACTATTGGTCATTAAATCTTTTAAATCCATTTTTACCGCTTCCAGATCCAATTTCATAAACTCTCCACGATAGTTAAAGTCTGCTCCATTTGGATTGGTCTTGGTATCATGTTGATGCAAAATATCAAGATTTAAGGCTTTGGGCCACCATTCCATTACGGTTGTACTGGTTTCTGTATTGGCCCCATGATGAAAAGGGCATTTTCCTTCTGCTGAATTTTCCATAAGTTTAATTTTATCGCTATTCGTGTTAATAATGTTAAGTGTACAATTTGATATTTTGAAACTACAAGTCATCTAAACTTCATGACCTGTAGATAGTACTTCAAATTAAACATGTTTAAATTTAATTAAAAAACATTATCTATAAATAATACTAATACATGTAAAACCTATACCGTTATAACCGCACTTGAATATGGATTTAAAACAAAAAGGCACCAGTAAAATTCTGATGCTTTTTAAAATTAAAGTGATGTTTTACGAATTAAGCCTTAAAATTGGCAAACTCCTGCTCTACCGCTTTTGGACTGGATAAATAAAAGTTACCCGCTTGTTGCGACATTACATCAGGAAATACATCTTCGGTTCCCTGAATCAACGCATTGACAATGGCTTGAGCCACATTAGTCGGACTATCCTTGTCCATCTCCAAACCTGCAGCCATATCTGTGTCAATAGGTCCAGGATAAACACCCATCACTAAAGTATTTTTATCTGATAGTTCTGCACGCATTCCCTGAGTGATACTATGTACTGCTGCTTTGCTCACTGAATACGTTGCAGCCATTGGCATATTTCCCAATCCAGCCAAAGAAGAAATATTAATAATGGCTGAACCCTCACTTTTGGATAATTGAGGGTATACCGCATTCGATAGTTTTACCAGTCCCCATACATTAATATCCAGATTAGATTCTAAACTACTTAATGCCACATCTGATAAAATACCGCCTAAAGCAAATACACCGGCATTATTTACCAAAATATCTAATTCATCAATACTTGAAGCCGCTCTCTGGATAGAATGGTCATCTGTTACATCCAATTGTATAGGAATCACTCGATCTCCGAAGGCACTTACCAATTCGCTTAATGTTTCTACATTTCGTGCTCCTGCATACACCTTAGCTACGCCTTTATTTAATAGTTCTAAAGTGATGGCTTTACCTATACCTCTGTTTGCACCGCTGACCAGTGCAATTTTTCCTTTTGGTTCTACTGTTTTCATGGTTCTATAATTTGATTATTAATTTCAGAATCCAAAAGAACAGTTTAAATGCTATTGGTAAAAATAGATAATTTTTACTTTTGATATTGAAATTTCAATATCATGATAAATTTAGAATGGCTACGTACCTTTAGGGCAGTATATAGGACCAAATCATTAAGTCAGGCTGCCGAAATGCTCAGTATTAGCCAACCTACGGTGAGTCAGCAAATATCTACCTTGGAAGCTCATCTGGGACATAAATTATTTATCCGTAAATCAAAAGGTGTTTTAGAAACCGATGAAGGAAAAGTACTGAATACGATGATTTCCGGTTCCATTGAAACATTGGAAGAAGTCGAATTCCAACTGCAACATAAAAAATCTAAACTCAAAAGTATCATTACCATTGGAATCTCCGAGCATCTCTACAAAACCACTTTATGTCATAGGGTCATGGAACTGGGCGAATTCGTACATATCAAATTTGGAAGCAAACAATCTTTAATTCGAGATGTGGAAGAAGGTAAATTGCTTTACGCTATTATTCCTGATGAAATCAACACTTTTGATATTATATGTCGTCCATTAAAACGTCAGAACCTTATCCTGGTGGGTACTCCGGATATCAACTTAGAAGGAATAAAAGATACTATAAAAAAACATCCCGATCAGGCTGAAAAAATGCTGCTTCAACAAAAATGGTATGCGCATGATTCTGCTGTGGGTTATATTAAACTATTCTGGATCGATACATTTAATCGAAAGCGACCAGCCATCATTCCCAATTATATCATTCCAAATGAATATGAGCTCTTATTTCAACAATCGCAAGGATCGGGGTTATCTATTGCGTTGGAACAAAATGCTACGCCATTCATTCATAATGGAAGCTTAATACATTGGAATATTGATCCAGTGGATTTTAGACCTCTGAGTTTGTTGGCGAATAAAAAAAGAGCGGATAAAGAAATGACCCAACGAATCTGGGAATTATTAGGTAGATAAATAATATTTTAAATTCTCAGTTTACTTCTACCAGCCAATATGATCTCCTTCCCTTACTTTCGTTTTTATTTTTAACAGATAACTCTGTGGATTTCCTGCAGCATCAGCATGTCCCAAAAAACCAAACTCTTTTGAATAGTACATGTAGTATTCCTTATTCTTATTTTTATCTCTACCTGTTAATTGTTTACTTTTCATAACTATACAATGCTTGTACTTCCTAGCAGGCGTTTTATAAACGGCATCAATATCAATTATTTCATGATGCCAACTATCATCTCCCTCAAACCATTTAAAACCTAGTTTTGGTTCAACTGGTATAGAAATAGATTCTACATTAAACTCCGATTTGTATTGATAAAAATACTCATTATCTTTTCTGTAGTAGGTGGTATCAGAAGTTCCCCATGAATATGCTCTAACTTGTACATAATATTCCTTACCTAAAATGTTCTTTTTTTTGTCTAAGTAGTACTCCATAAAGCCACTATTACCAAACTTGTAAATCTTTGCATTATTAGAGTTTTCAAATAATAAAATGTATCCAGTTGGATTCGTAGGCGCAAAAGAAAATAGGATTAACAAGGGAATAAATAAAAGTAAACTTTTCATTTTTGTGATAAAAGTACGTTAATGGTTGAAAGTATAACTGTTTAGCAGAATAAAAACATTATGGTATTCCAAATCCCCCGCTTATCCAGTCATATGACCTCATGCCAATTATTGAGTGGTAAAACGAAAGCTTCTTTCTAGCTTTACCCAAAATTCGGTAACCATTCAAACGTTTTTAAAAAATATTGATACGCAGTCCGCTGATAGTAAGAACACTACCAGTAAGTTTATTTTGTCCCATTTAAAGGAATATCACAATAAAGTGGACGCCTCTCCTATTTCCGTTAAGATTGTAACGGATGGCACAGAGCATTACAAAGTCAATAACCAACGTTATACAGTTCAAGCTGATAATTACTTAATTGTAAATCATGGAGATGAATTCGAAATCGATATCCATACCCCAAAGATTACGCAGGGGATTTGTATTTATCCCCCAAAACAAATCATTGAAGAGGTGTATAATTACCGTATTCAAACGGAAGAACAGTTATTAGATCAGAAAGACTCCACTGCATTTCATTTTACACAAAACAATAATGTTTTGACCTCTACGGGTACCGGAAGGTTCTTAAAGGAATTTCTCCCTCGTATTATTCAAAATAGTGCATTGCATTCCCCAATTGACTTTCATTCTATCTACACTAGATTAGCAGAACACCTGGTACAAGATCAATTGAACTTAAACCATCAACTTTTAAACTTAAGTTCATCTAAAAAGCATACGAAAGAAGAACTTTACAGACGTTTATCTACTGCTCGAGAATATATTCATGCACACTATGATCAAAAAATAAACATTGATCAACTGGCAGCTGTTTCGTGTTTGTCGAAATACCATTTTGTCAGAAGTTTTCGGGATTTCTATCAATGTACGCCCTACCAGTATGCTCTAAATTTAAAATTAGAAGCTGCTAAAAAACTTATCCTCCAAGGACATACATACACTTTCGCTTCAGAAGCCGTTGGATTTTCTGATCCCAAAAACCTGAGAAAAGCACTCATTAATTAATCGTATTTTCTGTTTTTAGCAATAATTACCCCTGCTCTTTTAAGCGTACCATTCAAATTTGTATGAGCCGAACAGCGGATGATCTGCAAGGTTCAATCATTAATTTCAAGAAATCATTTAAGAATGAGAAAACACATGATAAAACATCTCGTACTCCTATTTCTGTGTACCACTATTGGTATTTCTATTAATGCGCAAGAATTAAAACGTAAAGCCTCTTTAGGGGTACGTTTACAAACTATGAATGACTCTATTTCTACAGTGCATGATATGAAAAAGGGTAAAGGTATTTATGTCCTTACGGTTTTCCCGAATACAACCGCCAGTAAAGTAGGAATGAAAGATGGTGCTATTATTTCTCATATCAATGATCATGAAATCAATAGCATGAATGATCTGTTTACCGAGATTCAAGACGTACGCGCCAATGACAAAATCAGTATTACTTTTTATCAAAATAGAAAATGGATCACCAAATCGACAAAAGCCATTGGAAGACCGATTGAGATTTTCGAAGAAGCTGATATCTACTACGGTCAGGTGAACTACACTGGCAATCAACTTCGCTCTATTTTATATACTCCAAAAGGCGTTCAAAATCCACCGGTGATTTATTTCTTACAAGGTTATGTCTGTCAAACCGTAGAATTGTCCACCGTTCCTGATCTAACGATTACGAAACTCATTCAGGATTGGGTACGTGCGGGATATGCTGTGTATCGCGTAGAAAAAGCGAATATGGGCGACAGTAAATGCGAAAAAGGCTGCATGGATCAAAACTTTAATGAAGAACTGGAAGGTTTTAGACAAGGGTACTTAAGTCTGCAAAAGAATTCCACGATCGATACCTCAAATATTTTCTTATTTGGTCATTCTATGGGTGGGATTATCGCCCCCCTACTGGCTCAGGAGTTTTCTCCTAAAGGTGTGATCACCTATGGGATTATCATCAATACCTGGTTTGAGTACATGCAGGAGATGACACGTGTACAGGGAGAAATGTTTCATACCCCTTTTGCGGATATAGAAAGTAATGTTCGAAATGCCATTCCATTTTGGTATGAGATGTTGATGACCGATAAAACCAACTCTGAAATTCTAAAAGATGAATCTATTCGAAAAATGCTGGAAACAGACGGAATTCTGGAAGATTTTAAAAATGGGTATTACCTCAACCGACATTATACTTATTGGCAATCACTGAATAAAATAAGTCTTGTAGATACCTGGCTGGAAGTGAATAGCCACGTTTTGGCATTATATGGCGAGTTTGATATTGAAGCTTTAAATGCCAATCATATTCGTACTTTAGCAGCTGTGGTCAATTCCAAACATCCGGGAAATGCTTCATACCAGGTGATTCCCCATACCGATCATGGTTTTGTATACTTTGAATCTATGGACGCCAATATCGATGCGCATTTGAATGGTGAATATAGACTCAGGTTGAGAGATAGTTACAGTGATCAGGTGGCTAAATCAACTTTAAAATGGATGAATGCGTTATTGTAAAAAAAGACTGATTTGAACGTTGTAAAATATATTCTACTCTTTGTTCTGTTTTTGTCGGTCAACACTGCTAAAAGCGAGGTACAAGCCACTAGAATGCACAGGCTTTTCTTTGGGAGTTCACTCATTGTCAAATCGAAAATCGTTGGTCATACCGATCACAGTTATAAAATTCAAATTCTGGATGTATTTCATGATCGAGGTATTGGGATTCGTGTGGGTGATTTCATTAACATCAAAAAAGAAATGAATGTGATCACCTCCTCCGAAACCGTACATAGATCTCAAATTGAGGCGCGTTTAACCGGAGTCGCATTTTTGGTTAAATCTGAAACGGGCTGGCATGTAATGGAGTTTCCATTTTTTCGGAATGACATCGTCACTTTACGCTTTGCTTATGAATATTGTCAGGTGGAAGGCACCGCGGATGAGATCAAAGCGCAAATTCAAGAGTACTTCCGTGAGTTCCGATTAGTAGATCAAAAACCTGTTGGAAAGAAAACAGAAAAAGAAGCGCTAAAATCTGATTTGGGAATCCTGGCACTCACCCAGTATTATCAGTTGTATCGGTTTACGGGTGGCTCAAAACTTTGGGACCGAATCGCATGTGGTAACGAAGTGATGGAACATGTACCAGAAGAGACTTCAACCGGACACTAAATATTATTCAAGCCCACTCTCCCATCTGGCCAGCCACCCTTGCTGTGACGCATATAACACCAATCCAACGCTGTTGCTAACTCCAATCTTCTCTAATAAAGATCTGCGATAGCCCTCAATAGTTCTGGGACTCAGACATAATTCATCTGCCACATCTGTAGTTCCCTTTCCCAGACAAATCAATTTTAGCACGGCCATTTCCCGATCGGTAAATGATATTTGAGGTTTCCGATCTCCACTCTTCCAACTCGAAAGTCCCTTCATCATAACCTGTGTTGTCTTTGGGTTAGAATAATAACCGGAATCCCGAACGGAATAAATCGCATTTTTCACATCCTTGGGATGTGCATCTTTAGTTAAAAAACCATTCGCCCCCTCTTCCAAACAATGCAAAATGGTTTCATCATCTGCTTCCATGGTTAGAAAAACAACTTTAATATCTAACTTCCTTTTTTTGAGCTCCGCCAAAGTATTTATCCCATCCAAAACAGGCATCTTTAAATCTAATAACACTAAATCAATAGCGCAATTATCTAATCGATCTAAAAACTCCATGCCATTAGATGCTTCAAAAACCAATTGAACACCTTCAATTTTATCTAACAAAGATGCTATCCCTTTCCTAAAAAGCTGATGATCATCCACTAACGCTACTCGCATACCTTTTAATTTAATTAGCAACTATATCGGTCGTAAGGGGAATTTCTATTCCAAACTCCACTCCTTTTCCCGGACGACTAAGAACAGTATAATCTCCTTTTAGTGATTGAATTCTGGATTCTATATTTAACAACCCCAAACCTTGATGTGTTCTATTCTCCGGCAAACCAACACCATTATCCTTATACGTGATGAGGAGCATGGAACGCTGAAAGTTAATATTCAAATCAATGACACTTGCTTCAGCATGTTTTAAAGTGTTATTCACCAACTCCTGAATCACCCGAAACACCGATAGCTCATTTTTCTCAGAGAGCCGTATAACATCTCCATCAAATTGTGCGTTTAATTGAATAGGAGTTGATTTCTCAATAGAATTAAAAAACTGGGTACATGCCGATACCAACCCTCCATATTTTAAAGCTCCGGGAAGTAAGTCCTGCGCTATACCTCGTACTTCCTGAATACTTTCCAATAACATTTCGGCAGATTCATCCGCAAATTCTTTTAACTCCTTCTTTTCTTCACCCTGCATCAGCATAAACAAACGAATAGTACTGAGTTGTGCGCCTAAACCATCGTGTAGGTTGGATGCTATTCTTTTCCTTTCTGATTCCTGACTTTGAATCGTGGCATCCAGCATTTGCTTCTGATGATTCACCTTTGAATTTTGTAATTCTTCAGATTGCGAAATGGTTTTCTTCTGATACTGCATGATAAATAGCACCAATGCCAGTCCCATCGATAAGAATATGATAGAACTCACCAAAAAGAGCATTAAGATTCCTGATCCTGACATAATAAAGCTATGGTATAAAACCCATACAGCACAAAATTGAGTACTGCATGAATGGACCAAACTCCTAAAAAGAGTTGATCATTACGGTTAGTGAGCATATTGGTAAATACGAACAACATTAAATTGGACGAAAAATAAATCAATAAACCCGAACTCACCCAAAACCAAAAGCTACGATCCAGATACTTGATCTTTCCTTCTTTAAAAATGAAGTTGAAATAATAAATGGATATCCCGATCACCAGAATACTCTCCAGACTTCTGGACCAATTAGGAATGACAAAAATTCCCTGCACAAAGAACCCATTTATCAATACCATTAACGCATACCCTCCGATAACCCATCTCATATTTTCATTCACCCATTGTAAATGCTTAAACCTCTTTGAATACAAAATAAAAATACATACACCCTCTATTAATATGTATAAGTGATACAGCGGTAAATTAGGCTTTAAGTACACGTCAGAAATAATAGTAGCCACCAATTGATTTAAGCCTACAAACAATAGGAACCATGTAAAAAACTGCTGTGCAGAGGAGCATTTTTTGTATCGGACCATCCCTACAATGAGTGGAGCCAATGGGGCCAATTGCGCCCATAAGGTGACATTAATTAATACTTTTTCTAACGCTTCATCCATTCCTAGTTCGCTAAATAGTAGAACGGACTTTCAAGACCACACAACTCCGGGCATGGACGCGCAAAGTCGGTAAATTTAGAGACACCTTGTTCATTCGTTTTTAACAACAAGTCAACCGATAGTAATCCATGAGAATTCATAATATGGGTTGATGTAGACTCCGAATAGTAACTATCATGAACCGCAAATTCAAAATCCAACTTTTGGTTGTTTTCCGCATGGGTTTTAATCGTTTCCCTTTCGTAGGTATAGGCATATACACGTTTTATAAAAGGGTAATTGGCTGCCGAACCGTTATCCACTTTTCTGCGTACGGCATCTTTGGCTACATCCAAATTGATCATACTGGTTTCAGCACTATCTGCCACAAGAAATTCAATTCCAATTTGATCTTTACAGTCTTTTACATTGACCATCATCAAATCATTTACCATCCACAAATTGTTAGAGTTGTCATGTAAATCCACAAAATAAATCCGTACTTGTTCGCAATCTTCGCATGTTTCTAAATATTGCAAAACCTGCGCAGCGTCAAAAGAACGTTTAGATAAATAATCTGGCGTATGCACTGCAATCTCCCCTTCCGAATATATTTCGTCCAACAAGGCATCCCAGGAATCTACCCAGATATTTGCGGTATGAACAAAAACTTCGTGATCCTGCAGTTCATTGCAGTTCGCTTCAGCATTTAACGTAGGAATCTTCTTTGCATTGGAACACCCTAAAAGAATTAGAGATAAAATAAAAGTTGTTGTAATTGTCTTTTTCATAGTATAAATGTTTGAGTCAAAAAAATGAATTAATCCATCCTAAACCAACGGTATTTTTACGTAAAACCAATACGGGTAAATACGCATCTCATCTCTTTACGATTTTCAGCCTAAAATACACTTTACTGCTCCACATGCGCTTATTTAAATGCATGATATACTGATGGCGGTTTAAATTCACGTAAAACTACGTAAGCTAATCACGTAGAAACCCAAGCAATACCCACATGACCGCATCATAGTTTTACATCGCTAAAAATCACAAAATATAAGCTTGAGGAGTAAACTGAAAATCCTTAACAGAGTAAGTAATTATTATAAGAAACATACTATGAACTTAGTAAACAGAAAAAAAATTTTATTGGTATTCACTATTTTAAGTTGGGTATCCATAGCCGGACTTGCACAAAACTACTACCCGGAAAAAGTATATTATGTCAATGCGAATGCAGAGAACGGCCCCAAATTGTATAACCCTGAATATGCAGGAACGTGGGTTAAATCCACTACCACTACAAACACCATGTACACCAAAGACTGTCCGTGTTACGATAAGGTGACAACTTCCCCAAATGAAACTCCATATTGTCTCGCCAATATTGAAAATCTGGGATCCATCTGGAAAATCTATAAAGGAACTTGTGGCAAAACTTATTTAGATGTCAATAAAGGCTTTGGCGTTTCTCATCGTTCGCTCGTTAATGCGAATGTGACCATTGCCTCTCCCTGGTTTTCAGTTTCAGAGTCCGCAGGAGCTTTGGTAGCCCATTGGGATTTTACCGGTAAAAACCCGTTAGTAGATAAACAAGGAAACTTTGGCCAATTAAAACAAATGAATGGTGCACCTGATGCAGATACAAGTGGTTTAATGTTGAGCCAGGGCCAATACCTGAAAGCTTCGAGTAACATCACTTTAACCGAAAAAACCATTTATGCCAGAGCATTCGTCAACGACATCAATGTGAGAGGTGGTGCTTTAGTCAGTTTAAATCAACAGAATAGATCTGATTTTGATGCGATTGTTATGGGTGAGTTTAGTCCCGGAAAAATAGTCGCTGGTAGTCATAACTGGTGTAGAACAGAAACCAAAGAATCTGGTTCATTCTCAAATGCGCAAGAAGTACAAATTGCGATCACCTACAAACAGGTAACTCCGCAAAGTTTTAAAGTCACCGTTTATATGAATGGCACTCAACTATATGCTTTCGAAAACAAACCGGGTCAAATCAAAGGGACTCATTGTGGGGCAAACCAAAATCTCCCTACGTATACCAATCCGTTTGTTTTAATTGGTACACGTCATTTAATTGGAAATTCAAATAATCCTGCAGGTTCAGTCAGTGTGACTATGGAGGAAGTACGTATCTACAATATGTCATTAAGTGAGGCAGATGCCAGAGCGTTAACCCATTTATAGTTTTTAATTCAATGAATAAAACGAGCGGTATAGATGAATTTCTATGCCGCTTTTTTGTGTGACTTATATCCATACTTAGCAATTATTACCCCTTTCACACCCTTCTCGCTCGGTAGATTTGTGGTAAATATTATGACCATGAATCCAAACATTTCTCGTATCAAAGTCTTATTCCGTGTTACTGTAATTTCTCTAGGGCTATTTTTCCAAACCTTAGTTCATGCCCAAAATCCGGATTCGATATCTATCGATTCCATTTATAATCTATTTGAATACACTGTGGCTTTTAAAGATGCCAATGCCCATTTAGACTTATATGTTTACAACCAGGCTCCTGTATATATTGTACGCAAAAATCCTACCGGACCATCTACCCTGGGAATGTGGAATGTCCAAAACTTTGCCATTAGTTTTTCTACCGATCCGGATGCATTGGAGCTTCAAATTTCAGATGAACACTTTTTCATTCGTGGAAACATGGCCATTACCGATGCTGCTTTTGATGAAGTGGTTAATGGCAACCAAACCTCATCCGGTAGAGATATGTTTGGTTATATCCGTACCAGCGCAGGTTGGAAATTATTGTATTTACATAATACGGTTGTGATGGCCAATGATCCTAATGATTACAGCACCCCTATTCCACTTAGTAATACCGTGGAGCAGGCATTGGATTCGTTGCAAAGCCGTTTCAATAGAAAGGCAACCAGCATTGGTCATTTATTTCTAAATTCTAATAATCTGGTATTATCATTTAGTGATACTTTGTCCAGCGATTTTAAATACAGCGAAAACCAATTGGGCGATTATTTGAGCGACTTTGTCCATACTCCCGATCAACAAACACTTACTTTTAGCAATACGGAGATCATTTATGTGGATGATTATTTAGCCACTGTTTTTTGCGATTATGAAATCACTACGCAGGGACAAGTTACCGAGACAGGAAAAACCTGGTTAAACTTCTTTGGAACTGTCGCCAATGGTTGGAAAATCACCTCCTGGATCAACGATGTAGAAGCTCGAATTCCTTTAAGTTCACAAAACATTAAAAACACCAATGACTTAGAGATGAGTACGCTTTACCCGAACCCTGCTACGAATGAGCTTATTGTGGAGATGTCCTCTTCCCTCACCGTTCCTGTTCAATGGCAGGTCATCGATTTAAAAGGCGCTATCCTACAATCCGGTGTTCAAAAACCGGGCGCTAATAACGAACTGATCATAAACACACAAAGTCTGGATTCGGGAATGTATCTGCTGAAAGTCCAAAGTGGGACTTCCCAATCTCAGGCCCAAAAGTTTGTGGTGGAATGATGTTCAGCATAATTAAAAATTTACAAAAGTTGTTTTTTGTTAATCTATCAAATTCACAAGTCTTCGCAGAATAAGTCCAGCTGTATTCGAGTATTCCTGAGGGCTCATCATTTCATTCATATCCAAAAATTTGTACTCTTTATCCTTAGCAATAATTTGATTATAAAATTTAATGACTATATGAGTTAATTCGTAAATAAAGGCTTTACTATCCTTATCTTCAACATAAGCATCATTTAGAACCTGTAGTTTACGTATTTCTCTTTTAATAGCAACCAATTCATCATATTTAAACTCATGGAAAACTTCGTCAAAGTATCGAATTTCATCAGGTTCACTCCATTGTTCACCTAACATTTCTTTTTTTCTTTTAGCAAGATCATAAAACTTCGAATAATAACTATCAATCTCAATAAACAAAACTGTAATTTCTTCTAGTTTAGTATTTAGAATTAAGCTCTTTGCATTTCTATTACTGTTGATAACCGTAGCAATTGACACTAATACCGCTATTATAGCAATAATATTTCCCAAAGTAAACTGTGTTACCAACCAACAAATTAACTCTTCCATCATTTTTCTTTTATTCTTATTTGCGTATCAACCCATCCTTGTTCCGTTAAAGATATTCCAATTGTTTCTGGTTTATGTCTTAGAACAAGACTGAGAAATTTGCTCAATTTTGTATGTGACTTTTCAGTTATCATTATTCGTAAATTCTTCCGTTTTCTAAAAGTTCTCCAATGAAAGACCAATTCAGATTATCACAGTTAGTTTCGGTATATTGAAGAAATCCAATTTTAGTCTTGATTCTAATAGTATCTCCTTTATTTAGTGTTCATAACGTTGAGTGTATGATGTGCATTCTTGAAGGTATGCATTATACATGATATTATAGATAGTTTATTTATTTGTTTTCATGTCTAATGTGTTTCTTCCGACAGTATAGGCATATGAAGATGAGGGAATGAATTGAATATTAATATCGTCATATTCAATTTCACCTTCTTTATTTATAGAAGTAACTATTGGACTTTGCAACTCATTTTCTTTGCAGAATTTAATTAGACTTTTCAATTCTTTGGGCTTTTCAAAATACCTGTCACTCCATTTAATTTCAAGTGCCCAAATAGGTTTTAAAGTATCGCCTAACCCAACCATGTCTACTTCTCCATTACTCCATCTCGCATACCAAGGAGTAAACCAATCTCGGTGCATCCATTGTGCAAAGATTGCCGTTTCAACCATGTTCCCAATCATTTCATCAGTTGAGGTAATTGGAGAAAATAACGCACTTCTTAAAGATGGATTGGTTAAATATATTTTGAAGAAATTGTCTCTTTTAAACCTCTTCCCACTTTGGTCGATTCGCTTTACTTGTTTAATCAAATAGGCAGCCTCTAAATACTCAATATACTTTTTTAATGTGTTTTTTGGAACTTGGGATTGTTTGCTTAAAGTTTCCAACGAAAACTCACCTCCACTATTATAGGCTATTGTCGTAAATAAAGAGTTTAATTCCCTTGTGTCAGAAATACCATATAGACTTGGTAGGTCTCTTAATAATACTTTGTCAACAATATCTTGACGAATATACCTTCCTGGATTTGCTTGGATTTTATCAGAGAAAATTACTTCAGGATATCCTCCAAAATTTATATAATCTATAAAATGCTTATTCAATTCTTCCAAATGACTCGTTGAATAGAATTCTCTAAATTTCCCATTCCATTTAATATCAATGGTCTTGATTAGTTTGTCTAACCCTTTTAATGAAATATATTCATTAAAGGTCAGTGGGGGCAATAAAAAATCCGTAAACCTTCCTGCACCACTTTCAGTACTAGCAAATTTTAAGGCAGCTGCTGCTGAGCCAGAGACAATGAATTTATCTTTTCTATAGCTGTCAACTAAAGATTTTAGATGTACTTCCCAGTCACGGCAATATTGAATCTCATCAAAAATAATGTGCCAATCATTTTTGTCCTCAATTCCAGTAGCTTCCTTTGCATATATAAATAATTGCTCAAGGGAGATGTTGTTGTATATAGGATTTTCTATTGTAATAAAGATGATTTTCATCGGATCAACTCCATTTTCAATCAAATCCTGAACCATATGATATAGCATCACCGTCTTACCCACACGTCTAGGTCCCATCAATACAACTGCTCTTCGAATATCCCTTTCGTAAACTAATGGCTTGAAAAGGTTAAAATATAACCTTCTAGGCATCTGTTGATAATCTTCTTCGATTTTTCCATCTATCCACCAAGGGTTTTCAAAACGAATTCTATCCAGAACTTGCTTTTTAGATATTTCTTTAAGCATATATTTTCTTATTTAACTCAAAAATAAAAAATAGAATCAAATGATTTATCTTATTTAAGCATCAAAGTTAAAATAAGATTTTCACAGATTGAAATATTGTTGTTGTTGTTGTTGTTGTTTAGGAATCGCTAAAACCGTATCGGCCATGGTTAGCGGTTCGTTTTTTATTTATCTTTTAAACCCACCTTCTGAATGAATTATTTGTCCTGTAATCCATTCAGCATCTTCACTTGTTAAAAATCCAATCAATTTTGCGGTATCTTTTGGTTCTCCTATTCGTTTCATTGGAAATTGATTTAATAATTTATTCTTTAAACCTTCATCCATCCAACCCGTATCATTTGGCCCTGGGTTTATTGCATTAATTGTAATACCTTTTGAAGCGATTTTGTGACTTAAAGTATAAGTCAATGTTTCAATTGCTCCTTTTGTAATCGCATATGCTATCTCGTTTGGCATTTGACCTAAAGATTGTCCAGATGATAGATTTATTATTCTACCATTTTTATTGAATTCAAATTGTTTAATAAATTCAAGGGACAATAAAGTTGTGGCTCTTAAATTGATTACATAGTGTTTATCCAATTCTGATGCAGTTAAATTATCAATTGTTGTTTCAGTACTATACGTGGCATTATTTACAAGAACTAATGGGTTCCCTAATTTTTTCTTAACTGCACTAAACAGCACTTCATACGCTTTTTCATCAGATAGGTCTAACTCCATCTTTTCACATCTAACTCCAAAATCTAAAATCTCTTTTAGGATCACTTCTGGTTCATTTTCACTTACACTCCAAGGCATATTTTTGTCATAGGGTAACCAATAGGTGAAGAAAATATCAAACCCTTTACTTGCCAATTCAAAACAAATAGCTCGTCCAATTCCTTTTAATCGACTTACTCCGGTTACTAGTGCTATTCTATTGTTCAATTGTCTTCTTTTTTAATGAAAACCAACGTAAGTGTATATGTACTAATACATATATCCTCACTATATTTTATTTCTATTTTTTATTTAAAACGTGTTTTAAGCATAGTTACCAACACCTTAACTGGACAGCAAACGATTATAAGCATTTACAACCAATTACTACATTCCAAAATACGGCAATGGGGAGATTACCATAGGTTAATTGGAACAGTGAAAGTAAAAGTTTTATAGGTTTTAAGGACTATATCTAACAGTATAGTTTTTAATTTTTTAGTGAATAGAAAACCTCCCCATAATTATGAACCGTCTCTACAAAACCAAATACAGTCACTTTCACCTCATGGATACTAGTACACCTTTCGAAGTCGTTATTCATAAAATTCAGAATAAACAATCCCAGTTTTGTTTTCAAATCACCTTTCCTCAGCTTTAAAAGCGCCACGCATATGCAAAATCCACTGAGATTCATCTAATGGTGATACTCCTTTATATCCTCTTACTTTATCTGCTGAAAAGGTTGTTTTTTTATAGCCATCCAGCGTTAGTTTTAAACGGCCCTTACCTGAAGTGGTTGCATTAAATTTTATGGAGTAATTCATAGACTTAGCTACTGATACCCTACCTCCAATTGTAAAAAAATCTCCATCAAAACTGGGCGAATCAATCTCTGCACTCATTTGGTTTAAATCACTCGAAATAGCGCCTAATAACTCTTGGTTTGCCTTAATTTCAAAAGCGTACATGGGTTCTAATAGATCTGAACCTGCATTTTCTAATCCTCTGAGCACCCCCATAGGTGTAGCCAATAAAAAGTCCCCAGGGTTAGAATGCACCGTATGCTCACTCCCCTCTATCAGGGTGATGGATATATCTGTGACTTCATACCCATGAATTCCTTGTTTTAATGACCATGGAATGGCACGTTTCACTTCGTTAATGTACTTTTTACTAATATCGCTGGTTCTGACATTTGAAGTAAATGAAACTCCACTACCCAATGGTGCGGGCTCTATTAAGAAAGTCATAATGGCCCAACATGGCTTGGGCATCCAGTAACGGACATAACCTTCAGCTGATTTAGCCGGGGTTTCTTTATAAATCACTTTAGGACTTAAAAATTCTGCTTCTACTCCCCATCTTTGCACTAAACTTTCTTTTAATACCTCAGTTTGAATAGGTCCCAATATTTTAAGATGAAACTCTTTTTCTTCCTTAAACCATTTAAATTCTAACATGGGATCTTCCATATAAAGAATTTCTAAAGCCTCTCCCAGCTTTTGATAATCCTTATCTTCTTTCGCTTTTACCTGTACGGCCAATACCGCATGACTCATTTTTGAATAGGGATCTTCTAAATTCTCCGTTCCCAAAACGTCTCCAGAAAAAACCATATCAGAAGCGGTAATCATCCCGATCTCACCAGGGTATAATTCAGCCACTTGAACTAAATCACCCAAATGTGGTTTAAATATCTGATTTATTTTGAGATTCTTTTCCAGTTTTTGAGACCAAATAACATCTTTACTTTTCAAGGAATCTCCATACAGTTTAATGTAGGCTAATCTCCCTTGCTTTTCTTGAAAAGAAACCTTAAACACTTTTGCAGCAGTCTTTGTCTGTTCTCTTTTAGGTTCTGGTATTAAGGTCACTATACCGTCTAATAACTGACCGATACCCAATCCTAGTTTGGCACTACCAAACACCGTTCCGTACAACTTACCCGAATTTATATGCTGTTTTGCATGCTCTAAAACCAGTTCTAGGTCCGCAATTTCACCTTCCAGATATTGTTCCAAAAAGGTCTCATCACATTCAGCTAAATTCTCCAACGACTTATCTATAATCGATTCATTCGTTTCATCCACACACTGGGTAAAAGGTTTAAGATGTGGTTGATTCGGATGCGATAAATCAGGATAATTTAAGGCAAAAAGCCTGGCGTTTAAATCCTTTTCAAATTCTAAAAACACACGCTCCATATCAACTCCCGCACGGTCTATTTTGTTAAAGAATATAATCACCGGAAGCTTTCTTTCTATCAAACGCTCCCATAAATTTAAAGTATGGGCTTGAATCCCTTCTTTTGCGGAAACCACGAGTATTACCCCATCTAAAATGGAAAGAGAACGATCTACTTCGGCAGAAAAGTCAATGTGACCCGGAGTATCTACCAATTGGATCTCCATATTCTCCCACGAAAAATTTACCGATGAAGCTTTGATGGAAATTCCTCGATTTTTCTCCATGGTTAATCCATCCGTGATGGCCGATCCTTTATCGACACTACCCAGAGATTTCGTAGCTCCCGAATGATGTAATAAGCTTTCGGTTATGGAGGTCTTGCCTGCGTCTACATGGGCTAAAATTCCAATGGTGATTACTTTTTTTCCTGACATAGATTTCTTTGCTGACGCAATCACTTATTCCACCAGTGTATAATATTCTTTATTAAACGCATTAGAATGGGCTTCCAATTCATTCTGATGAGCAATCATATGAAATTTGTTCAAAATTTTGAACTGTGACTTATGGCAAAGTGCGACCTCATTTTTGATTCCCCAGTACTCTACAATATCAATGGCAACATCCGGTTTTGGGAGACCATTACTACCGGTTAATTTCATAGAGTAATCATAAGCCGGGATTTTGCCTAACATAAATTCCTCTAGTTTATCTGGTAGCGTAAATTGATAAATTTTCTCTGGTGCAAACGATGAATCCAACTTGTTTTCAAAAAAGATATCTTCAGTTAATTGAGCAGATATTCTGTGCTCCGGATGACCATAACCACCGATTTCAGTGTCATATGTGATTAAAATTTGAGGTTTATACCTTGCTATCTTATTTGAAATTATTGATTTAATACTATCTTTTTGATCGTACCAAAATGAAATATTATCATTCATTACATCATCCCATTTATTAACTACTAAACCCGCTATTTCTAATTTTTCTACTCCCATTTTAGCTGCCGAACAATTTAATTCTTCAATCCTGGTTTCATTGATTTTTGTATCCGAATGGTGGCCCAGAGTTAACATATGAATTGTTGCTCCTTTCGATTTTAGATAAGTGGTAAGTCCTACACAAGTAATCTCGTCATCAGCATGTGGAAAAATAAGTAAAACACGGGTGTTCTCATCTGCCAAAACTTCTAACTTTTTAATTGAATGATCCTGAAAAGAAGCTATTTCTTTATAATCCATTTGATTGTTACGACACCCCATAAAAACCAATGGTATCAATAACGAATAGAGTATGTATTTCATAATGTTTTTATGTTGTCCAACAAGAAGCTATACCATGTAGAACTTAAACAACGTCATTTTCAAGTTTACATACAGCTCTGATTTGTTCTTTAATTTTTGATTAAATCCAGCAATTGGGCAAATATCGCAAAAAAAGTCCCCCTGCCGAACGATACTGAATTTTTGAAACCTATTTGAACTCATGTATTTCAGACCACTTGCAATTCAACAGTTCTTTTTCAGAATTTCAGGCTCCAAACAGTTATAAAACGGAGATCCTAAAAGTCGTACTTTTGCCCACGTCTTTACCGTCTCATTAATATAAAATTTATGCCATATCAAGAAGTTTTAGCACTGTTTTGGAAACAAGTAGAAGAAAGTGTAGCAGCAGGAAATTTCGCAAAATTAACCATGGCAAAAACCATTGGTAAACCCAACTTAAAAAATATTTTTTTAAGACCTATGGCTTCTGAGAATGGTATTCGGGTACTATTGAAATTTAGCTATCGATCTCGAGAAACGCAGGATAAAGAAAAGGTACTTACCCTGGCGGAGGCCTATGCGGAAATGATACCGTTTTTGGTGACCTCTTTTTCCACCATGTTGTTGTTTACCATCGAAAAGGATGTGACTCTAAAAATTAATAAAAAAGGCGTTGGATCTATTACGGAAACCCCTCCTACTTTTGCCAATGTGACGCTTTTTGAAAAAGAAGAAGTTATTGAAGCTGGTGAAAGACAATAGCGTTCTAATTTACTGAGGTATGTATCAAGTAAAGCAAAGGCCAAAGCTAAGGCTTGCTTCTGCTATCATTGATAAACATCTTAAAAAAGAAAAATCAGCCTCCGCTTTAGCCTTAGCCTTAGCCTTCGCTTTAGCTTTAGCTTTAGCTTTAGCTTTAGCTTTAGCTTTAGCTTTAGATTATTGCCTCAGTATATGATCAATGGCCTTGATGTTTTTAAATACTTTAATTCAAAAACTATTTAATCCAATCTATCTTTAACGTACTCCACTTCTGTTTTACCATGGGGTTTGGGTTTTCCATTTTCATCCAGATTCACCATGGTAATATTATCTACCGTAATAATGGTCTCTCTGGTCATCATATTCCTTACCACACATTTAAGGACCAGAGAGCTTTTGCCAAACTTCTTCACCTCTATTCCGATTTCCACAATATCGCCTTGCATGGCTTTACTGTTAAAGTTTATTTCAGACATAAACTTGGTCACCACTTTTTGGTTTTCTAATTGTACCACGGCATACAATGCCGCTTCTTCATCAATCCAGGCCAATAAACGACCTCCAAACAATGTCCCATTCGGATTTAAATCTTCGGGTTTTACCCATTTACGTGTATGAAATCTCATATTCTAAATTTTGTATTGATACATAGTATAAGCGAAGCCTTTGTTTTGACGTCAATAAGTTGATTAAACTATCTAATGGATCTATAAGGGTTTGTGTTGAAGTTTACCTTTTATTGGTTTAATAGGATTGGGAAGCATTTGAAGATTGTTGTCCTTCATGTATGATCAATCCTGTTTTCTCACTTAATTCTTCCATTTTCTTATCCAGGAATTCATCATCTTCTTTAAGCCCGAAAAAACCATATATGTGACTACTCCATTCATACTTATTATCCATCTTAACCACATAATGGTTAATCCCTTTAGTATTTCCATCTTTAGTGATCAATACATCGCTACGATAAATACCGATAACGTGATCCATGGTATATACCCTTTTCTTCAAATCAAACAGTTCATTTACCTCTATTTGATTATAATGATCAATCCGCACATACCAGTTTAGCCCCAGAATAAAACAAGCAATTCCTGCAATTGAAAGTATCCATTCCATGGGTTTCCATACTATATTAGCGTCAAAGCCATGCTTCATATTCGTAAACTGTATATAGAGATGATAATCACTTTTTAGGTATAGCTTATAGATAAAATCCAGAGGAACTCGTACAAATGCAAACCCTAAAATCACTCCAGGTAAAACCCAAAAGAAATTGGGTGGTTTCATAACGTAATCGTAATCATCAGAGAATAAATAATCTTGAAGGTTCACACCAAATAGGAAAACAAGAAAACTAATTAATCCGATTGAAACAAAAAACCATAAAATCCCAATCCTTTCCAAACGGTTAAACCTCTGTCTATTCTCCTCCAGCCTTGAAAAATCAGAATTATTCGGTGGGTTATATGGATAAATCAGCTGAAATAATAAAAATGCTAAAGTAACCCCAGAAAACACGATTAGTCCACCCATGTTTTTTATTTAATTTTTAATTCACAAATTGTAAAATTCAAATTCCGCAATTTATATGCATCTCTTTTATGAAACCTGGATTTAAAATATCTAAATCCCTTCCTCGGTAATCTATAAAACACATAGATAAATCCCTCAATTATGATTTCTTCAAAAAACCACACTAAAGCGTCTAATATCCATTCGATTAGTATCATTTCCCAGTTGTATCAGGTGTAATCAATTTCAAAACTTCATTCGATACAAATTCTCCTCCCGTTGAAAATGATGCGGTCACCAACCTGTTTTTAGCATCTACGATTTCATAGTTGATTTTCTTTTCGTGATTATACACTTTCAGGTTGGCGCCTCTTTTTTGTAACTCTACTTCCATATCATAAGGTAGTAACGCACCAAAGTCGGACTGTTTCATAATGTTTTTTTCATTCCAACTCGGAAAACTGGTCATCGTTTTATCCTTCACCAAATATGCTCCGGATTCCAACTTCACATCAATAAGTGTTGCCGCACCATGACCAATTGTTCCTATCGCTCCACCTGCATCATATACTCTTGAAATAATTTCGAGAATCTCCTGGTTCTTATGCGTATCCCAAAACTGTCCATATCCACCGGGAATTATAACGGCCCTATACTCTTCCGGATGGATCTCCGAAGGCTTTAAACTGTGCTCCGTTTTGTTTTGAAACAAATCACTTTCAATGATTGATTTTACCTCGCTTGTGGTATCACCACTATGATAAATAGGGATGTCTCCTCCCTTTGGAGATACGATATCTATGGAATACCCACTTTTTGAGAATTGATTAAATGGAATGGCTAACTCAATAAGATAAGTTCCATTGGGTTCATTTTTCATTTCACTGACATTAGTGGCAATGAGCAGAATTTTGTTTTTTTCGTTTTTCTTACCGCAAGAAACGACCAAGAAAAACATTAAAATTATGGTAAGTATTTTATTCATCGTTCTGTTTTATGGATAGTCATAGATTATTCTTCTCTTCGGAAATATTGGTTTGGTTGGTTAGTCCCTTGCTTTAAAGCTATTGTTTTCAGCTTTTTTTATTTTTTCTAGTTAGCATTCCATCAAACAATTTTTCTCCGGTCAAATAGTCTATGACCAATCCAACATATTCAGTTTCCAGTTCAACACTTGGCACGAAAATCTTAATCAAATATTCATCAGTCCTATAAATATACATTTCCATTGGATTGTATTCTCCACTGGGATCAAACTCTTCAAGTGATGCCATACCATCGATATCAGGATTACTAGCAATCTCAGACCTATTGATTGTAATATCATTACTTTCAAACTTCAAGTCAAATTTCATATCGAACTCCGCAACTTGTTCAATGGATAAGTTTATTATGTTTTTCTCATTTACCACGAAGTGTCGTGTCATACTTTTCATTGATTTAAAATTAGTTTCATTAATATAAGAAAAGACAATTTTTATTAATTAACACCACCCTCCAGAGTAGCTACATACCCCGAAAGATATACAATATACACCATGTTATAAACTATTTTAAGTTTTTAAGATACGCTTCTAATTCAGTGATCACCCATTCAGGTTCTCCAAGATGGATGTAGTGACCACTACGCTGAGTATTTAATATTTTTACATTAGGCTTATCTTTTTTCCAATCTGAAAATAGTTCTTTCTTAATTTGAGCATTTTTATTGGTTAGAAATGTACTCTCCTGGTAAGAAGCCAAAATGGTGATTGGGATAGTAGTAGGAAGCGGACATTTTCTCATTATTTGATCTATGTGATACACCTCTTTCCACTCATTGTAAATTCCGATGGGTTGTTTTTTATAACTATTCTCCCATGCGGTTTTCATTGAATCTGCTGATTCTGGTGACATTTGGTTAAAAACCTCATCATAGAGATATTCATTCGTAGGGTCGATTAAGAACAAGCCTGCTACTTTGGAGGGAAATAACTGCTGATACTTTCTAACAATATGGCCTCCAAGCGAATGCCCCACTAAAACAATAGGTCCATTAATTTTATTTTGACTGATTAGAATATCCAAGTCGTTCACTAAATTTTCTATGGTCCTGGGTTGATCCATGGCTGGTGACTCTCCCACCCCTTTTCTATCGTAAGAAATCGTTTTGTAATTGGCCGAAATACTTGTTTGGATTTGATCCCAATTATGAAGAGGAGTCCCCAAACCTGACTCAAAAATGATTGTAGGACTTCCGGTTCCTTTGACCAGAGTGTTCAGTTTTACAGTTTCTATATTTTCTTTTTTATCCTCTGTATTTACGCAAGACAATAACGGGATAAATAGTAGCAGGCTTAATTTTAATCTATTCATAACGGTTTGCATATGGCTTGTTGTGTATAGTTTATTTCATACAGCCCTCTTTAAATGTTTCCCAGTCAATATTTGGAACCTCCGGGTGTTCTTTCAGAATTGACTTATCCAATTCCTTTTGCATTTCGTGAAAGCTCACACTATAAATAGATTCAAAACTATCGAAGCCTTCTTTCCAAAGCCTTTTAAATTGGTTGATGCTATAATTGTTTAGAAGATATTCAACCACATAAGCTGATTGATGATAACCGACCATTTCCGGTTGATGATAAAAATCTGTGGTTAAAGAATCTACATGAATTAGTTGATCAGTATCCAAAAAATATCTGTAAATCTCAGAAACGCTATATCCATTACAATTGTCCTCAGCATACGTAGCAAGTCCTTCATTTATCCAGGTAGAGGTATTATGCGGATAACCCCATTCAAGCATTGCGATCAGATGCATTAATTCATGTTTAATAGGTGGTTTTACTTTTTCAGATGAGTCCGCAACCACATAAAGTGTTTTATTATGTGGATAAGCCATGCCCGTAGCATACATTCCGGTTAGGACATTCATATCATTTCTTGTTTTTAAGAATCGTATTCGAATGGTGTCAGTAAATTCATCAAGGTCAATAATTTGGATATCACTTTGCATAGCATCAAAGCACTCATCTATCAGATCATTTCTACTCTCAAAAGCAAATCCATGATCAGGAAAATTGAAATTTATATTTGCGATTGATTTTAAAACCTGTCCTTCTTTTTCCCATCCGCTCAACTCAACCGACTTTGAACCACTCTGGCTATTTGAACAGCCCATCAAAACCAGTAAGACTAAAACGTTCCCAACCAGACTTATTCGTTTTCCCATGTTAGCATCCATTTATTTCTCATTTATCAAGTATTAACTCCATTACTTTTTCAAGCTCTACGTCTTTTTTATCTAAAATATCGTCAAGATTTCTATGGATTTGATAGTCAGGAATGATCCCTCTGTTCTTCGCTAAACCGGTCACATCGGTCTGATACGTTTTTGCTGCTACAGAGGCATAAATCCCCGTATTTTTTAATGCGAAATTAATGGTATTCGCATTGCAGCTATAAGTTGCTCCCGTTTCACTGCCGATTAATGTTCCCAGGTTGTTTTGTTTTAAAATGGAACACAGGTGCCCTGTAGTAGAAACGCAAAAGGAATTCATGAATACATAAAGTTTCCCCGAGAAGTTATTTTCAAAAGGTATAATTTCCTCTTCCAGATCCTTGTAATAGGTTGTCGTGCCTTTTTTATAATACCGGAAAGGGTCATTTGAAATGTATTGCAATACATGTACTGCACAGTAAGGGTCTCTCCTCCGCCATTACCTCGGAGATCAATCACCACATTTTCGATATTGTGCAACTTAATTTGATTAAAACAACTATCAATAAAAGATTTAAAAACAGGAAGCTGATCATGATAGTACACAAAACTTTTAATGGTCACAATGGCTATATTTTCAGAAGTCTTAAGGGTGAAGTTCAAATTTTCTATTGGTGTATTTAAAGCCTGTTGCGCATTATTGGGCGATTCCTTATGGAGTACCACCTCTTTCTGAACCCCATTCTCTCGTATTTCGACCTTGTAGACTTTTGGAAAGTTGAGTTGATAAGCACAGAAATATCCAAAACTCCTATTCGTTCGAGCATCTGTATATTTTTGGTTATAACCATCTGATGAAATATGAGCCGCCATTTTCGTTTTGAGATCCAGTACATCCATCCCGTTTATTTTCAATATTTCCACCCCGGGTTTTAACTCCGTATGAGGTGCATATGTTTCAATGATATAGAGTTTAGAATCGATGTATTGCACCTTTACGGGAAAAAACATTTCCGGAGAAAAGTTTAATATGTTTCCTGCTGAGGTGTAGGTGTGTACACAACCGACCTTCGCAGCAATGGCATTGCATATCCATGAAAACTCCCCAATAGTGGTTGAATCTGTGATGACATCTTTTTCTTGATGAACAAACCGCTCAAAGTCATCTTTTGAAATGAATTCATAAGGTTGTGGATGATATGTTTGAATAGAGTCTACTAATTGGTTTAAATCTTCTAAATAGACCGCTTTAGATAATACCTCATCGACATCATACCTGTCAGATTGCGCAAAAGCTTGTTGAGTGAATAGGAAAATTAAACTGGATAATAGTATTTTCATAATGTGGTCCACGATTTTAATAGGCAAAATTAGATGATCCAATATACCAAAGCGATCACATATGTTAACGAATCAATTTTAATTCGTTCTTTGGCTTACTAACTAGCCGTGTATCAATCCGGGCTTGATAGTTAGAAAGGAAATCTTTCATTCTGGAGCGTATTTATTGGTGTAACAGTTTCGTAAAACAGCGTTATCGTCCCACATTGCATCTGTGACTTTTAGCACTTGGTATGTCTTCGTTATTGAATTTTTTCTTTTAACAATTCACTTATCTTATGTTTAATTAATCCGTCATATTTTACCTCTGCTTCAAAGATTTCTTTTTTACCGTTCAATCTGGATATTACCTTCATCTTATTCTTTCCTAAGAAAGTTATGTGCAAATAAGGGTGATTTTCTTCCAACCCATGTCGCCTTAATCTTGACAGGATTAAGAAAAATAAGGATTGGCCAGCTCTTAAAACTTCATCAAGTTCCGCACTTCTCATTTCTTGAATCAATTTCAGAGCATCAGCTTTAAATGGATGAAATTCGTCAGAGAATTCTCCATAAAAACGCTCTATTGAGTTCCAACTTTCAATGAATTCCCCCTTGATACCTTCTCCTTTCTCATAATGTATAGCTAAGTCCCCAACTTCAATCCAATCATATTGATTTTCCAAAGTTGAAGGTTGAATTTCGTCAATCAGCCATTTCTTTATGACTTCAGCTAATAATGTTAAATCGTTCTGATTAACCTCAAACAACTTACAACCATCCCATTTAAACACAAAGCTTACTGGTTCACGCTTTCCATACCCACTTAATTCACACGACCTGTCGCGGTATGTAATCTGGTAATCATACAACTCCGATCCCCAAGGTGAATTTAAGACCTTTTCAGTACTTAAAAGGTCCGATTCGTTTTCTATTAATTGTCCTTCAATCTTTTGAATCGTCCTTTTATACCAGTCTACGAATTCATACTTTTTGTATAGAAAGTGAATATCTTTGTTCTCAACCCAATCTGAAGTACTTTGAATGACCTCCTGAATATCAAAAGTCCTACCCCAAGCTTTATTTTTGTCCGACTCTTCAAAGGAAATTAGGTATTCAGGTCTGATGTCATCATAATATCTATGTAAAAAACAATGAATTTTGCTTCTTCTGCAATTCAGTATTACATCACAGTTCCAGTGAACTCCTGCACCTTCTTTCTCAACCCCAATCAACTTACTCTTATCTTCAAAAAACTTGCGCAATTTTTTAAATAGGTTCTCGGCTATGAATTCTTCACTGTATTTCATTTTCTTTCAATGCGAATAAGGTTTTGTTCTATCTACTTCTTCTTTATTTTTCCTTTCTCATCTACACTGATTGAATAGCTTTCATATTCCAGGGTATCAATTTCTAAATCTTTATCTCTCTTTAGATACCCCCAATCAACGTGATTAAATTGTAAATTATTACCATCGGTAATAGTATATTCAATTGTATAACTGGTTTGATCAAAATCAGTTGCTTTACCAATGTAGAAGTTGTCGATTAAAGTTAGACTACAATCATGCGTACATAATATCATTTGGTCGAATGTCCCTGTATTGTGCAAAATGCTTACAATAATACCATTCTCAGTTTTTAAGTTAATTTTCTCAGAACCTAGTGTTCTCAAATCTTTAATTGTGTCGGTAATTTCAGGAAAATATCGGGCTAATTCCTCACGGTTTATTTCTCCATGAATTGGTGATTTTTTTATCATTGTTTGAATCAAATCAGGTTTTACAACAATTGAGTCCTTAATTGAAATTTCTTCATTAATCTTAACCCTATCAGAAGATTCGTTTTGTTTAATACCCGATTCTTTCATTTCGGTATTACAACAGATAAATAGGCAACTCATAATCATTATATAAATCAGTTTCTGCATTGATTCCTAATTATGCTTAACGGTCTCGTGTATGAGCAGTAGCGGATTTCTACTCACAAACCTTTCAGTTTAACACTAACCCTTGTTTTTGGTTAATAATTAAATTCTGATTTTGAATTGGTACATGTGTTTTTTTAATCTTCTCTAATCGTTTCAAATTGTCCTGGATTTACTATAATCGGAGAAGGGAATCCTTTTCCTAAAACTTTCATGTGGTCATCATTCAGTCCTTCAATATTATTAAAACCATCATTGACAACTGCTTTAAAAGATTCATAAGAATCCCATACGACAATGTTTACAAAATTGAATGTGTTGTCCACGTTAATTGATTTATAAAATGTTGAGCTTACAAGCCCTTTTTTCGTCTTAAAATATTCGATATAAATATCTCTTATATGGATAGCCGTTTCTTCATGTCCTTCGGGTACTTGAATTGAATTAATTACACTGATTTCTTTCATTCTTCTTTTATTCTTGTGATTAATGTGCTGGCTATGCGTAGTTTTATGGGTGAGCGATTCACCTTGCAAGTACACACCAAACTGAAAATCCTTGCGAATTTTCGGAAGTAGATGAGAACAAGCAATTACTTATAGCCATTGTTTTAACCAGTAATTAATTATTTGTTGATGAATCTATTTTAGCTTTAATATCAACTATTTCTTCCGGAATCCAATCAAAGGACTTATCCAATTCATAGGCCTTTTGTTTCAGTTTCAATGCTTCTTTGTAATTTCCTAACTTAAGCATTAAATCAGCTTTAGAATCATACGGGTTAGCATTTTCCGGCTCACATCTTATAAAGTTATCAAAGGCTTCATTAGCTTCGTCAAATTGATTATTATTTATGTAAGCATATCCCAAAATATTATATCCAGAGCCATAGTCTTTATCTAGCTCAACTGATTTTTTTCCTGCTTTAATTGCTAAACTTGGATTCTTCCTAAAAAGTAAAAAACAAATACTGTGATGAAGATATTTATCAGAAGGCCTCAATTCTGCTAATTCAAACAATATGGCTTCATCACTATTATCAGGATTATTTAACCTAAATTCAGTTGCGTCAACTAACATCTGCTCTTCTTTAGAAACTAAATGTTTATATTTTTTTGCCAGTTGGTGATTTTGCCTCTTTATAGAATCGTCCTGAGAATACATAGATATAAAGTTGTACATTCTAACGAATTTGCTATCCAATTCAATAGCTTTTTTATATTGCTCAATAGGATTTCCATTGATTCCATTTTGAACTAAAAATCGTGCTTTTTCGAAATGCTTTTTTGCTACTTCAGAAGATGTAGTTATCGGAACAACACCTAACTCATTTTCCTTATTGTCCATTTTGTTGTTTTTGCAAGAACATATTAGTGTGATAAGAATTAAGATCGTTAATCTCATGTTTAATTTTTCGTTTTTTTTGGTTACAACATTCTGTGTATGGTGACGTATCATCTCTCGGGAAGCCATATACCATATACCTCGTTGGCGGCTGATTTATTTATTTTCTCCATACAACCCAAAAATCAACATTACGGTTATCAAGCAAACGAATGACAAAACGGAAATCCAATTGCCAATACGCTTGAACCTTTGAACCTCCTCTTTATCTTCCTCTTTGATTACCCACCAAAAAATAAATGTACAATAAATGTTTACAGACCAACCACCCTTTTGCCAATTTTGCAACATAGGAATATAGTTGGTGTTGTTTATTTTGTTGTAGGTCAATATATTCCAACTAATTCTGAATAAAACTATTGGTAACACACCAAGTAAAATCAGTACAACCTCATTTCGTTTTACAAATAGATTTGCATCACTTCTTTTAATGATTGTTTGTAGGTTTCCATTTTGATCCCTAACAATTTTAGATTTAAGTTGACCTTCCAAATAGTCAAATTCATATAAAACTTTTCCCGACTCAGAATAAATTGTCCATTTTCCATGTTTTTCACCATCCTTGAATTTCCCTTCGCTTCTGAGAATTTTAGAGGTTGAATCAAAATAAACCCTCCAATATCCATTTCTAACATATTCTGTGGTCAGTACTTTTTTATTATTCTCTTTGATATAGATAACAGTTTCCGATTTCAACTTCTTTATCGGCCCCTCTGCATGAACATTACCATTACAGTAATATTCTATACCAAATGTTTCTGAGATTATCTCACGGTCTATTACTTCATTTCCTGCACAAATCTGATATGACGTCATATCATCTCCATATGAGAAATAATTTAATGAGGAAGGCCAATCTCTATGATCTTGTCCATTAACTAAATGACCAATGAGAAAAGCTATTAGTATTGTGAGTAGATTTTTAGTCATCTTTATTTGTCGCTAACATTACGGCTAAGAAGCGAAGGAACGGTTTGGTTGGTTAGACCTATGCTTGATAGCCATTGTTGTGTTCTTTTTTAATTCATTAATTGCAAAAGTTCATCCTTCGTTTGAAGTTCGAAAGCTTCCCAAATTTCTAGATTTGGGTTTTCTTTCTTGAGTCTATTAATAATTTCAACAGCTTTGTCATAATTATTCGCCATTACGAGACTTTGAGCAAATTCAAGTTCAAATTCCCAAGGTAGATTCTTTTCTGAATTAATTATTTCTTCATATTCATTTATTCCTTTTTTGTACTCAGTGTTGGCATTGTCAATTTCACCAGAAAGTTCAAGTATCATAGCGCGTTGAATGATCCAATTTGGCTGATTAGGTCTTAGTTCTTGTATCCTATGATTTGTCTCAAGAAGCCTAGAGAAGTCTTTTTTAATCATTAGGAATTGAATCTTGTTAGAGTAGCCGAAAAAATACAGTGAGTCAAGCTCTGTGGCTTTGTCCAAGAGTAAAATCGCACTATCGATTTTTATCAAGTCATCTCTATGAAACATAGTAATCTCTAGAGCTTTGTTATTTAACTCTATAGCCTCAGAATTTGGTTGGTATTCAGCCTGAAATTCTTGCTCTATTTCGCTCTTTGTGTCATTTGTTTTTTGACTACAACCAACTGCAATTGTTATTAATGTTATTAATAAAAAGTTTTTCATTTTGTCAATCAAATTTCGCGACAAATGCTCTGGCTCTCCAAACTTGAATTTAATTCCGAATGTTGTTTCCAAATTTCTCATTCTTTGTTCGGTACATTTAATTTCTCCCTCAAACCAATTATCCCATGCAAAAACAATTTTTTCTCCGTTTAGTGTTAATTCGTACAAATCAAAATCTATTCCTTTATCAAATTGATTGTATTCGGTCGTTACTTTCCAACCATCTTTTTTCAGCAATTCAATTATGGAATACCAATCTTTAGTTTTTACGTCAGTTGCAATTAGTTTTTCCATTTAGATTGTATTTTTCTCACAAGTCTTACTAAAATCTCGGACTCTTTCGTTGTTATCTAAAGATGCTCTATTGGCTATACACCTTGTTGGTAGCCGTTTTTTATTCTTTTTCATCATCAAATTTGAAGATTTTTTCTTCATTGCCAATCATGTATTGCAGACACTTTTCAAAGTCGCTTCTAATTGTCTTGCTCAGGAACTTTTTCCATTCAGGTTCATCTTCATGTCTTATAAATGCGAATAAAGCCAACGCATACGCCCATTCATCAATCTTTAAATATCCTAAATTGCTGTGTCCCCAACAGTCAGTCTGATTATAAAACTGAAAAGCACTGTTTGCATTGAAAATCCCGAGTCCGAAAAAGACCGTTGTAAAGTCGGTAAGCATTTCATCGTTTTGCTCAAGCTTTTTTTCGCCAAGCAACTTAATATGTGAAAGTTCATGAGTAATTGTTGCAATTAAACTGTCAGGTTTTTCTAATAATGCTTCGTCAAGTGAAATACGGTATTTGCCATTAACTTTTTCATGATGATATAACCCTGCAGCTTCTGGGCTGTCGGGATCTGATTCCATAAAAATTACAGACGTTCCCATATCAATTTCTTTTAGTCCATTGTCATAGAAATTAAGCTCAATCTCATTTGGGTCGAGTTGCATATTCTCACAAATGACTTTAAGAGCTTCTGTTGCGTTTTCATGACTTTTATTCCATTTTATCGGAAAGTGTGATGTCGTTGGGGTCAGAATTTTACGCTCCTTAATTTTTGGATCAGGAAACTCCTGCATCAACCAAAGAAAGTTGTTCTCAAAGTACTTTCTCATCTCTTTGTCGAGAGGCTCATAATTTTTATTTGATTTCAGAAAGTTGAACATGGTCTTTTTTCAAATGGCTACCAACGGTCTTGTATTAGAATAGTGGCAGATTTAAGACCACAAACTTTTCAGCTTAGACCATAGTTTATTTTTGTTATTATCGTTTGTTTTGGCTGTTTCTCCGCCATTATTTTTATACCTTGTTGTGCGTAGGCTTTCTTCTTCTACTTCTGGGTCGTAAACTTCTACTTTAACTTTATCTCTGTCAGTTACAACAATTCCTTTTTGATTTGGCCAATTTGAATTCACATATTCAAATTTCCCAATTTCTACCATTTTTTCTAAAATTCTCAAACCATCCGCGTAATCGCAATATATTCCAACTGGAAAAGGTTGATACTCTTTAGTCGACTTAATAAATCCCGTAAAAAAATAAGGGTCAAGTTGTCCAAATTCGAGTCCATAAGTCAGTGGGATTTCTATTCTTTGTCCAGTCTTATTGTTAGTTAAGCCACAGTGTATGCCGTGAAAAGCGTAACTCCAATCATTCATTTTTCCAACGGGTTTATATCCGTGCCATTCTGTATGACCGAGAGTATTCATAGGATATTCAGGGTCAATTTCCACGTTGTGCTTTTCTGCAAATTCATTTATAAGTTCAGTTGCTAAATTCCGATAATCCTTTGCGCATTTTTCAAAGAAATCTTGGTGTTCCTCAATTTCTTTGTCTGTTATTAATTTGACAATATTTATTTCGGGTTCAATTGTATGAACAGCAATACGAAATTCAGGGTGTTCAAATTTCCATTGACCTCCAATTTTTTCTCTTTTGGATTTAATCTTATTACCAAATACAATTTTCCATTCAATTCCTCTTTCAAGTGATTTGATTGTTTTAAAATCTGGAATATCATTCAGATTATTACAAACTTGTATTTTCTTGGTTAGTTCCAATGTTTCTTCAGCTTACGCACAACGTTTAGTATATGGCAAGTTGGGCAATAGAAAGCAATAAACTTTCAAGCTTGCACTGAGCCAAAGCGTTGTATTTTGTTTTTAATTTATTCATTCTTAAAAGCCAAATCAACGATTTGGCGGTGTTTATAAATAGCACAGAACTTTCGTTAATCACCGAACGCCCTATTTGCTATATACAGTGTTAGCCACTGCTATTTTATTTTTTTCATATGTTCCAAGTTCAAATTTTTTATTGGCTCTTCGTATTGAACCCCCTTCAAGTTCAGTGTTTCAACTATGTCCCTGTCAAGTTCAATATTATTTGCGTTTCTTTCAAAGTGTCCAACAAGCGTTGATTTTCCAAAAGGCCAAGTATATTCTAATATGTAATCCTTTGATTCGTCATTTAAGTATAGGTAGTAAGCTTGAAGTCCTAAGTCCTGTCTGTAAATAGTTTTTTCTGATTTATCAAGAAGGTTTAAGGTTGACAGGGTTAGACCAACTACAACAATGAAAAAGAAGGAAAAGACAATCATTTTTTTACGATTTGTTTTAAGATAAAAATTGGAAGTCACGGTAATTAGCAAAATTGTTAAGGCTCCTAATATTTTCACATTTGTCTTTTCAAGAGGGTCAAAAAAGGCAATTGTATAATGCTTTGTAATGATTAGCCCGCCTTCTAAGTATAGAAGTAGTCCGAGTAAAAACACCGTTACAGTTGTCAATAATATTTTTAGAAAGCGGTTCATTTTTTAGTTGTGGCTAACGTCTCTTGTATGGTGCGTTTGCTTCCCGAAGGGAGCATATGCACTATACACATTGTTAGAGTGCGTTTTTATTTATTAATCACTTGATAATCCTTCAAAAAGGTAAACTCCATTTCGTTCTGTGGACACAATTAGTACGCAAAAACCCCAAAAAATCCAAGTGGTTAATTCTGGATGAACATAAATCTTACTTTTCAAAGGATTAAACTTTTGTCTTATTAAATTTTTGAATTCATTGAGTCTAAGTTCAAATTCTAATTCTTGTTTATCACTTAGTTTTACGCCTGCGCCTTTATCCCCTCTAAAAAGCAACTTCTCGGACATATCATCAATAAATTCATTATATTCAATCAATTCTAGTTCTTGATTCTTTTGCCAGGATAATTCAAATCGCTGATTGATTATTTCCCTTGCAGAGTCTATATCAGTCCCATTACAAATCTTATCAAACATGAAATGACATTCATAGTTGAATCCGTAAAGGCTTTTTTCAAATTCCTTCAATTTTTTTCTTATTGATTCTAGTTCTTCCATTCAATGTGGCCTACCGGTTTGGCTAAACTGTGTTTTAATGTAGTTTAGTTGTTGTGTTTAGTTTTATTAATTCAGGTGCTTCGGACGATGCAACATTTATTAGATGGTCTTGAGTAAAGAAAAAATAATGCAAAACATCTTCTTTAATAATTTGCGTTGCAAAGGTGTCTTGAAGAACGTAGTCTAAGAAATTTGATTTCTTATAAATCCGAAAACCGTCAATGTTTATCTCGTTTGAAGTGTCAATGTTGTCGTAAGACTCATTTAGTATAGAGTATCCAATAAAATCATTGAAAGTCACTTTGAATCTTTCAGATTGGTCGTCATAATCTACGGGAAACGCTTCTCCAACAATTGTATTCTCAGGCTCATCACTAACCGAACCAATTACAAATATTATTTCAAGATCAGTGTTCTTTTGAACTTTTGCACTCTCAAGGAACACCCATTTGCTATTATTTATTATTTCAATCGTTTTCATTCCAATTAAACTCAACGGTTTGGCTAAAGGTTCGTGCGAGATTTACTTCGGTAGAAATCAATCGAGGAAAAGCTAAGCCAAGGTTGTTATTTTGTTATTTGACCAAATATAAAACTATTGGCGAGTAGGGAGGAAAGGCGTGAATAATAAGTTTTACAAAGCATGACCTTTAATCCTTGTTGGCAGCAGTTTTACTTTCTTTAAATATTTCAGGTTCCATTAGTAGGAAAATGATCATGAAAACGTGAGGATGAAAAACTAAAAGCGCTAGTGATAAGATGATTTTAAACAAAACAGTTTTCTCGGAACTCCAAATCAAAACAACCACCCAGATAGCAAAAACGTAGTAAATTGAAGTTAATAGTGTTTGAGCCTGGTATATGGAATCTGAATATTCAGAGAAATAATATTCAGCACCGTAAAAACTGAATTGACAAGCAATAATTCCCAAACAGATTGTTATTAAAACAGGTTTCGAAATATTTTTAAGTTTTTCCATTTGGTTGAGTGAATTGCTGCCAACGTTCCGGCTATGAAACGTAGGAACGGTTTGGTTGGTTAGACCTATGTGATAATTATTGTTCTTATACGTTTTTATTCTAAAAATTCTAAATCTAAATAAAATTCATTCTGTTTTTCCGAATTAAGATAAAGAAACGTTTCCTTTTGAATAGCAAATTTCATTCTTAAAGTCTTAATATCTAAACTAATGTCTTGAATTATTTTAAGTTTTTTTCCTTTAAAAGGGGCTTGAATTAAAATAGAATTTTCGTTACGACTTAATACTTCTATGTTTAAATCACCACGACCAAAAAGTTGATTAAGTGCTCCGGATTTAGTATTATTAAAAACTATCTCCTCATGCCATGAATTGGTTAATATTTCAACTTCGTTTAAATTTATCGGAATTTTAGTCCAATATTTTTTTTGTCGTTCTATTTCACTAAGTTTTTTTTTGTCTGCCTTTTTTATCAAATTGGAGTCATTTAAAACTATTAGAAGTATGAAAAAAGTGGCCAAACCAAAAACGACCATGGTCCACAAATAAAAACCCCAGAATAAAAAAACTATTCCTACTAAGATTGCTATTACAATAGCTATTGGTACAAATTTATCAAAGAGTCGCCTAACCATTTAAATTTAATAAATATACATTTTCTATTCCTATTGAGTATTTCAAAGATTTGGCTGTTACATACATTTCATTAGGTTCAGTTTTCACAAATGCTAATGGACTTCCTGATTTATAACCTTCTACACAAGTTAGGAGTAGGTATTCGGACTCCCCGGGGACAATGGTTAACATATATTCATAGAAATCATCTTCTTACTAATAACATTTTGTCCAATTCCATATTGTCTAAATCTAGTTCCACGATAAAATTTCTTTTTATCATCAACGTCTTTTATGGCTTGTTTCTTCATTAGTTAATCAGGTATCCAACCATTCTCAAATCGTTTAAGTATTTCTTCTGTTTCCATCGACCTATCCACACCTTTCAAGTCAGTAATGATTATGGAAATGTTTTCAAAGTTAGTTCTAATTGGTAAAGTTGTTGTAAAAAAACATTGCCAAAAAGCATCCGCAAAAGTCTCGTCACTATGCCAAGTAGTTGCTATATCAATTGTTTCTATGCCATTAGGAATTTCTATCTCGACCATTGTTTCATCGAAAATATCATGAAGTTTTTCTCCATATTCTCCATGCCCTTTAAACTCTAGTATTCCATTATCGATAGAGTGTCTTACGAACCTTTCATATTTCTCTTTATTTGGATTAATGTCTGAAGTAGCAAGGCACACCCAATCCGTTTTGGGCAATTCTTCAAGTTTAAATTGACCATAATCAAACAAAAATATTTGACGATTTTGATATTTACCGATTCGTTTCATATTAATATATCACAACCTAGATATATGCACCAGTACATATATCTCCACTATAAGTTATATTTCTATTTTTTGTTTTAAAATCTCATGTATTGTTACCTATACAACTAACCAACAACAAATACTTACAAGCATTTACAACAGTTATTACTTCCAATAATATGATAGCGGGAGATTTACCATATGGTAATTGGAAGGATGAAAGTACAAATTTGACTTCTCCTATGAATGTCCAATGTAGATATAGTTTTTAACATTTTCTCCATACTGAATCCCTACCAATCCATACAATACCAAATAATATTACTTTCACGCCATGAACGCAGGTACACCTTCGGAAATCGTAATTCAGGGCGCGAAGACCAACAATCTTAAAAACGTATCATTAAAAATCCCGCATAATCAGTTTATTGTGGTGACGGGGATTTCCGGTTCCGGGAAATCGAGTTTGGTGTTTGAGATTATGGCCAAAGAAGGACAACGGAGATATTTTGAAACCCTCCCCTCTTTTGCGCGCCAGTTTATGGGCAAACTCAACCGTCCGGATGTGGACGAAATTGAAGGTTTATCTCCGGTGATTGCTATTGGTCAACGTACCACAGGAATGCATGCCCGTTCTACGGTTGGCACCTTATCTGATTTGTATGATTTATTGCGTTTGTTGTTTGCGCGTACCGGAAAAACCGAGTCGGATATTCCGCTTTCGCGGGCACTATTCTCTTTTAATTCAGAGGTGGGAAAATGCTCGCATTGTAATGGAATTGGCAAGAAGGAAGAAATTGATCTCAACCGTTTAGTTGTACATCCCGAAAAAACGCTAAGAGAAGGCGCTTTAGCACCAACACTTCCCAATGGGTATATCATGTATTCGCAAGTGACTATTGATGTGCTCAACCAAGTGTGCGAAGCCGAAGGATTTAATGTAGACATTCCGTGGAATCAACTCACTGCGAAACAACAGAAAGTCATTCTATATGGTAGTGAAAAAATCAAAGTCCCTTTTGGTAAACACAGTTTAGAATCCAGACTCAAATGGACCGGAATTAAAGCCAAACCGAGAGAGGAAGGATTTTACAAAGGCATGATTCCGATTATGTCGGATATTCTACGTAGAGATCGTAATGCCAATATTTTGAAGTATGTCCATTCTGTAACGTGTCCCGAATGTCAGGGCACTCGTTTGAATTCAGACACTTTAAGTGTTACGGTTCATGGTCTATCTATAGCCGAAGTGACCCGGTTAGAATTGCATCAACTGCAAACCTGGTTGCGCCAACATGCCTGGGCACCTGTGGCTAAAGAAATCATTGATAAGATATTAGATCAGGTGGAGATTCTGGAAGATCTGGGATTGGGACACTTAACTTTAGATCGTCCGTCCAGCTCTCTTCGTGCCAGTGAGATTCAACGGATTCGGGTAGCCAATCAACTTTTAGTTCCTCTAAGTAATGTGCTGTATGTTTTTGACGAGCCTTCTATTGGACTCCATCGTGAGGAAAACGAAAGACTGGTATATCATTTAAAACAATTGGTACGCAGAGGCAACACGGTCATTGTAGTAGAACATGATCTGGATACTATTTCCAGTGCCGATCATATCATTGAAATGGGTCCCAAAGCCGGGATTCATGGTGGACAGATTGTTTATAATGGCGCTTATAAGGATTTTATCACACGTCAGGAATTAGATAGCATAAGTCCCACGCTTAAAGCGCTACAAAACCATCACACGATACAAAAAAGGGGCACTCCTGCTCCACTTAAAAATCAGCCGTCTCTCACGCTAATTGGATGTACCGAACGAAATTTAAAAAACATTGACGTAATGTTTCAGTTGGGTAAACTCAATGTGGTTAGTGGTCGTTCGGGAGTTGGAAAATCCAGTTTAGTAAAAGACACCTTGCTTCGAACCGTACGCCAACATTTAGGATTGGAACATGGAACACCGGCTAAAATCAAAGAGCATCGGAATCTGGATGCCATCAATAAACTCATTTTTGTAGACCATTCTCCGATCGGAAAAACACCGCGGAGCAATCCTGCTACATATTTGGGTTTATCGGATCATATCCGGGATTTGTTTGCCAGTTTACCCGAAGCCAAAGAAAGAAAGTATACCAAATCTCGTTTTTCATTTAACACTTCGGCCAGGCTCAGTGCAAGCTCTTCGACTAAGCTCAGCGCAAGTAGTAAAGGCGGCCGTTGCGAAACCTGTCAGGGTGCGGGAAAAATACAAATCGGGATGCATTTTCTGGGAAATGTAGATCTGGTGTGTAGTACTTGTAATGGGGATCGATTCAACGCAGAAACGCTTGAAATTCAATATAAAGGTTTGTCTATAGCAGATATCTATCGATTATCCGTAGATGAAGCGCTCTCCTTTTTCGAAGGTCAGAAAAAGATTCTTAGTGGGTTACATATTTTACAAGAAATTGGATTGGGTTATTTAAAGCTAGGACAATCTTCTACCACCCTCTCAGGTGGTGAAGCCCAGCGAATTAAAATTGCCAATCAACTTCAAAAGAAAGATACCGGAGATACTTTATACATTATCGTTGAGCCCAGTATTGGCCTTCATCCGAACGACATTCAATCTCTATTACAATTATTTGATCGCATTCAAAAGAAAGGCAATACAATTGTTTGTATGGAGCAAAATGAAACCATCATTCAATCCAGTGATTGGCATATTGAACTCGGCCCACAAAGCGGTTCGGCCGGTGGAGAAATTATTCATCAAGGGCTACCCAAACCAAAAACCACCACATCGCCTGGAATAATTCAAAGGGAAGAGTCAGAAATCAATTCTCAGCATATTGTATTAAACGGAATCACTACTCATGGACTAAAAAATATTGATGTCCGAATCCCCAAGAATCAACTCACCGTAGTCACCGGTGTTTCGGGGAGTGGAAAATCTTCTTTGGTGTATGATACCTTATTTGCAGAATCCAACGCCCGTTTTACGGAATCACTCTCTACCTACAACCGCAGCTTTATCCAACAAAACAGCGAAGCGGTTATCGAATCATTTTCAGGACTGGGACCGGCCATAGGTATTCATAGAAAAGGTGGTGCTCCATCCATTCGTTCTACTGTGGGTACACTATCCGGAATCTATGATGCGTTTCGATTACTGTATTCTCGAATCGCCCAGCAAGAAGGAAAAATTTATACGGCCCAGCACTACTCTTTTAATCATCATTTAGGTGCATGCCCGGTTTGTGAAGGTTTAGGAGAAATTCGTACTTGTGATCCGGATCAAATTATTGTTGCTCCAGCGCAATCGATCTGGGAAGGTGCTATATCTACCAACAAAGCGGTAGCGTACTACGCTGATCCAAACGGGCAATTTATGGCTACATTAAAAACGGTTGCCCAACACAAAAGCTGGGATTTAAGCCGCCCCTGGCAAGAATTGGAAACTGAAATTCAGGAAACCATTCTTTACGGAACCGGGGACACTATCTGGGAAGTCACCTGGGAATATATCACCAAAACCAGTTCAGGAACTCAGGAGTTAAAAGCCAAATGGTTAGGACTTTGTCATTACATCGATGATGAATATCAAAGAAGGCGTCATAACAAGAATATTCAGGCTTTAGAAGATTTGCTACACCATGTGGAATGCACCACCTGTCACGGGAGTCGACTACAACCGGAATTATTGCAGACACAATTTTTAGGTAAGAATATTCATGAGTGGACACAGCTCAGTATTTCTACTTGTCTGGAATTACTTCAAACAAATCACCATTTGGATGCTACGGTCCATGCCATCAGTCGGGTTGTACTGCCAACGGTGATGGATTCTTTACATACCATTGAACAATTGGGACTCGGTTATTTAAACCTCAACCGATCTGTTCATTCCCTTTCCGGAGGTGAAAGACAACGCATTACATTAGCCGGACAATTGGCTTCACATTTATTTGGGGTGACTTACGTATTGGATGAACCTACCATTGGACTGGATCAGGAGCAAGTAAACGTTTTGTCTAAAGTCTTAAAACAGATCATTGCCAATGGTAATACAGTGATCGTTGTAGAGCACGATCTTTCATTTATTAAAACAGCCGATTATTTGATTGAAATGGGGCCTGGCGCTGGAAATTTAGGAGGTGAAGTCATCTATCAAGGTCAATTTAAAAATCTGGACTCCGTTCAAAATTCAGTAACCTATCAGGCTTTACAACTGCATCATACCCCAATAGAAAAAACAAAACCCCAAAAGGGAGATTTCTTTGGATTAAAAGGTGCTTTTGCCAATAATTTAAAATCCATTGATGTAGACTTTCATTCTCAGCAAATCATTGCTGTAACTGGTGTTTCAGGAAGTGGAAAATCCAGCTTGATCAAAGAAGTATTGCATGCCTCCTGGATAAAAAACAGACCGGTTTATTGTGATTCGGTTTATGGATTGCAACACTTTGATGAGGTTTTGCTGATGAATCAGGAAACTGGTGCTTTGACCAGATTAACCACTCCTTTATCCTACACGGGAATCATAGAACCGATCAAAGCACTTTTTGCAAAAACAGAAACGGCTAAATCTCTGGGTTTCAAAAAAGCAGATTTTTCCTATCAAAGCAAAAAGGGAAAATGTATGACCTGTAATGGACACGGTAAAGTTAAGACCAGCATGGATTTTATGAGTGATATCTGGCTCACATGTGATACTTGCAGTGGCAAACGATACAATGATTCCATTTTATCGTGTAAACTGAATGGTAAATCCATAGGCGATGTTTTGCAAATGACCGTTCTGGATGCCATTGCATTTTTTGAATCGGAACCCTTTGTGAAAAGCTTCGAAATACTCGAACAAGTCGGGATTGGACATTTGCAATTGGGACAATCCGGAAATACCCTCTCTGAAGGAGAAGTACAACGTTTGAAACTGGCTAAGTCTATGCTTAGCACCGCACATAACAAAAACAAAAAGCTTTATCTATTTGATGAACCCAGTACCGGACTGCACTATTTTGATCTAATTCGTTTGATTGAAGTTTTCCAAAAGCTGGTGAATGATGGACATACGGTCCTGTTTATTGAACACAATGCGACTTTAATCGAATCGGCACATCAAGTCATTCGACTGGGTCCGGGAAGCGGGCCTAATGGCGGAGAATTGATATAAAACGGGGCTTCGAGACCATTAACTTATAGTCAATCCCTCGGGAACCTTCATCTTTTGTATTATTCCTTAATAAACTTCAATCTAGAATTGCGTTCGTTTTCCATCTGGATCAAATACAACCCGGAAGGCAAATCAGATACGTCTATGGGCACCTGAGAATAGGCAGCTACTGCTTTCACCAATTGTCCGTTCGCGTTATAAATTTGAATTTGTTGACGACTTTGCATATCTGAGAATTCTATTGTGATCGTATGTGAAGCGGGATTTGGATACAATTTCACATTTGATAGCACATTATTGTTTTCAATCGAACTCACTTGACAAATTAGAGCTACTGCTGAAGGTGTCCATATGGGATTATTTACAAAATAACCATGAACGTCATGCCCACTTGCATCAATGACCGTTGTTCCACTGGTTTGATCAAAATTATACACTGCTACCAAATGGGCTTCAGGAGCAGAAATGGCACAATTCATATTATTTTGTATTTCCTCTTGAGTTCGTGCAATATTCCATATTCTAACCTCATCAATTTCCCCATCCATAAATTCATCAACCACAGAACTATTTGGTCCTTTATCCATTGCACCAATAGCAAACGGACCATTGTTATTAGTGTTATAAATAAAAGGAGCCGTTTTACCAGCAACTAAAACACCATCTAAATATAATAACAATTCGGTTCCTCTTCGTACTCCTGCTACATGATACCAGGTATTTGGTTGAATCCCATTATATTTTACTACAGTAAAGCCTCCCTCACCTACAAAAAAATCCAAAATTCCTGGTCCCGAATAACTTGTTCTTAGACCATATCCTGTAGAAGCGGGAGACTGATAAACTGACCCACCCTTAGTAATTATCTTATTTTCAAAAGTGTTGTCAATTTTAATCCAGGCCTCAATCGTAAAATCCGAGATTCCCAAATCATTAACATCTCCCATTTTTACATAATCGCCTGATCCATTAAAATCTAGACAGTTTTCAACCTGCGCGTAGAATGAATTTATGCAGAAATAAAATACGACTAGCGTAAGGGTTATCTTATACGTATCAATTTTCATAGTTAGAGTCTAATTTATAGTGTAGGATTTATTCTAATAATACACGAAATTACAGAAAAATTGCTTGAGCTATGAAAACCACCATCAAAGCTCATGTACTACAATGTTTAAATCCGACTCAATATTACTCTTCTTAAAAGTTGATATCAATTGAAAACGAAAAAACTCTCTGTATCATAAATCGTTAATTTTTAATAAACTTCAATCTGGAATTATGCTCGTTTTCCATCAGAATCAAATACAACCCGGAAGGCAAATCAGATACATCTAATGGTACCTGAGAATAAATTGTCGCTATTTTTACCAATTGTCCATTGGCATTATAGATTTGAATTTGTTGACGGCTTTGAAGATCTGAGAATTCTATTGTAATCAAATCTGAAACGGGATTTGGATATACCGACCATTGAACCTCCTTGTCTAAATCATCGACACCAGATATGATGTCAGAGATTAATCGAATGTTTTTAGTGCCGTAATCAGAGATATACAACCTATCCTGATTTTTATTCGTGGCAATTCCATTAGGTCGGTTAAATTCTGCATTTTGCGCACTCCCATTGGTATTTCCTGCAGTTCCTGTTCCTGCAAATTCTGTCACCGTTCCATCGGTACTGATTTGATAAATCTTATGTACTCCAATCCCTGTGGCATATAAATAACCTGAAGCATAAGTTAAAAAACCAATTCCCCATGATCCTGACTTAGGTACTTTACCGATGAATTCTAAACTGTCTCCTGCGTGCGTGACTTTATATATTTCACCATCCGAAAAATTCGCTACGTATAGATTATTCTGATCATCATACGCCATTCCTACCGGACCATTCAACAATGAGTGATTACAATAAAGCGAAACTGTTCCATCAGGGGCCAATTTGCTTATACTATTCGAAGAACTGGTGTATTGACTCACATACAAAGTATCACTCAGCGGATCAAAAATAATTCCCGATGCTCCCGGAATTTTTGGTCCATAAGCTGTTTTCGCTCCGGTTTGATCTAATTGATATACCTGATGATTTTGATTGGATGAAGTAAAATCCACTACGTATAAGCTTCCCTGATGATCAAATGCCAATCCGTTGCAAGAACTATAACCGGTGGAAAATGTGGACACATTACCAGCTGTATCAATTTTGTATACTGATGATCCTCCTGAGGTAGATACACCAAAGTCTGATCCATAGATGTTACCCAAACTATCTATGGCCAGCGCATCATTAATTCCTGAATTAGGTCCTACAAGTGTGGTTACATTTTGAGAGAATAGTGTCCCATTGATCAATAGAAACACCATTAAAATTTTGGCTTTCATAGTATAGTTTGTTTCGTTCGGTTATTGATTTATATTTCCGTTAACCCATATTTACAAACGAGAACAATCTCATTCAAAACAAGTTAACTCACTATACTATTTACGTAAACAAAATCGTAAAGGTGTGGTCACCGCTTATGAACCTACTCTATGGTTTAGAATCCTTAACGTAATCTTCAAAATACTTCTGTATCGTCATATTGTGAGGAGTAAACGTTTCGTTCAGCGTAATTAAGGACTCGATATAATCTGTTCTAAAGGCTCGAAAATTATTTCTTAAACGACAAAAAGCAATCAACAGGAAGTTCCCATGAATGCTATAAATAGCAAAAGGCTCAATGGTTCGCTCTGTGCGTTTTTTCTCAGAAGAAACATATACCATTTTCATTATCTGATGATGAATAATTGCCGATTGAATCTGCATTAAATTGTTACTGGATTTCTCCAGATTATTATTCCCACCAAAATATATGCGATTGGCCAGTAGTTCTGCATTTCCCTTTTGAGCATATCGTAAAATAGCTTTGATTTTATCAATTGCACTCGACACATTATCGGTAAAGGATTCATCCTTATTTTTAAGTACCAGCTGTTCCACCGTTACGAGTGCATTGGCTTCATCTTCGGTGAAAATCACCGGAGGTAAATGATAGCCTTCCATAATTGAATACCCCTTACCTTCTTCACTTACAATAGGAATTCCTGATTTTTCAAGTGTACGAATATCACGATAAATGGTTCGAACGCTCACCTGATGCTTTTCAGCCAAATAACTTGCGGTAACCAAATGCCTAGACTGTAATTGCGTTAGAATTGCGGTTAACCGTGATAATCTTGGTTTTTCTACTTCTTCCATTTAATACTTCTTAGACCTCCTAATATTAGATTAGTTGGTGAAATGCGGCACCCAAATTTGAGATGATATCCGAAGCCACCACACTTTCACGACTTCCTTTTTGAAGTGCCAAATCACCTGCCAATCCATGAATATACACCCCTAAAATTGCGGCTTGTTTTGGCGCATAACTCTGTGCCAGTAATCCAGTTAAAATACCCGTCAATACATCTCCACTTCCTGCTGTAGCCATTCCCGGGTTTCCGGTGGTATTAAAAAACACTTCTCCATCCGGACAAACGACTGCGCTATATGCGCCTTTTAGCACCACATAAACATCATATTTCAAAGCAAATTTCTTTACCTGCTGCAAGCGATCAAAAGCTCCTGTTGAAGGGTGAGAATGTAATCTTTTCCACTCTCCCAGGTGTGGAGTTAGTATGGATTTGGGCGGAATCGATTTAAGCAGACTTTCATCCTCCGCACAAATATTAATCGCGTCTGCATCAACAACAATAGACTTTTTAGCATTATCTAAAATATTTTTTAGATATGTTTTAGTTATTGATTCCTGACCAATTCCCGGTCCAACACCCAGAGTCTGTCTATCATTTAAGGCGATATAGGTACTTAAATATTCCGGATGTGCATCCGCCATTACCATCACTTCGGGAATTGAGGTTTGCAAAATATCCACACCACAATGAGGTACCTGTGCAGTGACCCATCCCGCACCGGATTTCAACGCTGCTTTTGAAGCCAAAACTGCCGCCCCCATTTTCCCCAAACTTCCTGCAGCAATATACGCATGTCCGTATACTCCTTTGTAATCGAATTTACTTCCCGATTGATGGATCAATTGAGCGGTGAATTTCTCTGTTGTGAAATACTCTGTAGTTTCATTCAACACATATGCCTCACTAATACCTATAGGCAATACCACTAACTCCCCAACATTTTGAAAATTTTCGGGAAACATAAATGCTAACTTTGGAAACTCAAAAGTCAAGGTATAATCGGGTTGAAAAACCGCACCCATATTTTCATCATTATCCTCAGCAAACAAACCCGATGCGATATCAATAGAAATCTTAGGCTGAACACTTTGATTCAATTTCTCAATCAAACCTCCACACCACCCTTGAACTGGTTTTGACAAACCCGAACCCAATATGGCATCAATCGTAACATGTGCTTTTTCAAGACTTACCATAGATTCATCTGATTCCAATACCTGAATGTGGACATCCAATTGTTGTAATCTGCTTTTGTTAGCTAAATAGTCCGCACTATACCGATTTCCCAGTTTAACTTCATAAACAGAAACCTGATATCCACTCTGATGTAGTAGTCTGGCAATTACCAGACCATCTCCACCATTATTTCCAATCCCACAAAACACATTAAAAGTGGTTTGCGTATTAAACTTCTTTTGAATCCATTTAAAAGCACTGGTTGCTGCTCTTTCCATCAAGTCCAAAGAAGAAATAGGCTCATGTTCAATCGTATACGCATCTGCTCTACGAATTTGATCTACAGAAAATATCTTCATTTTTTACCTCCAAATCATTATCCCCTCAAAATTACCAAAATACATTTGTAAAACTCCCCCTTAAATCTATTGTTAAGCCGAAAATTTCCTTGTATTTTGGTCAACATTAAAATTGGAGATTATATGTCAAAAAACTTACGACATCTGTCGGCACGTAAAGGCCTCGAAAACAACTTATTTGATAAGCTGGGAAAACTCTCATTAGAAACAGGTACTCCCGATAAGGAAAAATTGAAAGAACTTTCCAAAGAGTTTTTAATTGGGGATGCCAATACCTTCGGGACCGCTACGTTTTATGATTTCATGAAACCCGAAAACAAAGGCAAAAAAGCCTATGTATGTAATGGGTCTGCCTGTTTATGTGCCGGAACTCAGGATGAAGTTCAAAGTGAATTGGAAAAACATCTGGATGTCAATGAAATTGGACATATGACCTGTTTGGGCAGATGTCATGAAAATGGGGCCTTTAACTATGACGGTCAAAACTACTCCGCAAAGACTTCGAATGAGATTGCACAAATCGTAAAAGATGGATCTGTACCTCATGAAGATACATATCATATTCAATCGTGTTGTGAACCTGCTTTAACCAAGCCATTTGATGGAATGGATTATCTCAAAGGTTTATTGGGTAAGGTTCTGGATATGACTCCGGATGCATGTTTGAGTGAAATCATGACCTCGCAAGTTCGTGGTCGTGGTGGCGCGGGTTTCCCCATGGGGATCAAACTTAAAAGTGCCAAAGACACTCCTTCCGATATCCGATATGTGGTGTGTAATGCTGATGAGGGTGACCCGGGTGCCTATTCAGATCGATACTTAATGGAAAAACAACCTTTCCAGGTATTATTTGGAATGATCACTGCCGGTTATGCTATTGGTTCCAGCTGGGGGGTATTGTATATCCGTGCAGAATATCCGGATTCTCCTGTTATTATCCAGAATGCGATTGATCAAATGACCGAAATGGGATTGATCGGTCATGATATTCTAGGCAGTGGATTTGATTTCCATTTTAAAATTATAAAAGCACAAGGTGCTTATATCTGCGGTGAAGAAACCGCATTATTATCTTCTATTGAAGGTCAGCGACCAGAAGTCCGTATTCGTCCACCATACCCGACTCAGGAAGGGTTATTTGGAAAGCCAACTGTGGTGAACAATGTGGAGACATTAGCAGCACTTTATCATATATTCGAAACCAGTGGCGCACATTATGCTTCTTTAGGTACCGAAAAATCCAAAGGAACCAAACTGGTTTCTTTAGATGGTCATTTCGTTAAACCCGGAATTTACGAGGTTGAAATGGGAACCCCTTTAAGAACAATTATTGATGATTTGGGGGGTGGATTTAGAATGCCTGTAAAAGCCATGCATACTGGAGGTCCATTAGGTGGTCTGGTTCCGGTGACTAAAATTGATGATTTAACCTTAGATTTTGAATCATTTGCGGAAAATGGATTCTTATTAGGGCATGCGACCATCGTTTGTATTCCTGAATCTTTTCCAATGATCGAATATTTAGAGCATCTATTCGAGTTTACTTCATTTGAGAGTTGCGGTAAATGCTTTCCATGTAGATTGGGTTCTAAGCGAGGCGAAGAATTACTCCATAAAGCACGAACTGAAGATTATAAAATTGATTACGAATTATTTACTGATTTATTAGAAACGCTACAACAAGGTTCTCTGTGCGCTTTGGGTGGAGGGTTACCTCTACCGGTAAAAAATGCACTCATGTACTTTGATGATGAACTGAAAGAATATTTTACCAACAAATAATCTGAAGGGCAATCGTTCAAACCATTAAATTTTAGGAAATTATGAAAGTAGCATATATAAATAATCAACCATACGAAATTCAAGAAGGAGAAACCATGCTGGCGTTTATGAAACGTCATGTTGGTGAGAAACCTGTCCCAACATTATGTGATGCACCAAATCTAGATCCATTTGGATCTTGTAGAGTATGTAGCGTAGATGTTGCCCTGGAGAAAGATGGCAAAACCAAAGCCATGGCTTCATGTCACACTCCAATCTCTGAAGGACTTCATATCTATCCGGATACACCAAATATTCAAAAGCTACGTAAAAACATCGTAGAATTGGTGATTTCGGATCATCCACTACTTTGTTTAACATGTGAAGTCAGCGGAAACTGTGAACTTCAGGATGTGGCTGCCGAAGTAGGTTTAAGAGATGTGAGATATCCTGAAGGCGCCAATCATTTAGATACACCAAAAGATTTGTCACATCCATATATGACGTCAGATCTGTCAAAATGTATCAACTGTTACCGTTGTGTAAGAGCCTGTGATGAAATTCAGGGACAAATGGTATTGAGTATGGCCGGACGTGGATTTGATAACCATATTATCAAAGGAATGGATCAGTCTTTTAACGATTCTGATTGTGTTTCCTGTGGGGCTTGTGCGCAGGCTTGTCCAACTTCTGCCATATCGGATATATTCGAATCTAAGAGTGTGGCTACCAAAGAAACCACCAGAACGATATGTACATATTGTGGTGTCGGTTGTAATCTGGAAGTTTCAACTTTAGATGGTGAAATCAAAAGTATTCAGGCACCTATTGATGCTGAAGTAAATCAAGGACATACTTGTGTGAAAGGTAGATATGCTTTCGGTTTTTACAATCATCCGGAACGTTTGACCACACCATTAATTAAACGTAATGGTGAATTTGAAGAAGCTACCTGGGATGAGGCGTATGATTTAATTGCCAATAAATTCACGCAACTTAAAACTGATTTTGGGTCTGATTCTATTGCTGGTATTTCATCCGCGAGATGTACGAATGAGGAGAACTACCTCATGCAAAAATTCATACGTGCGGTTGTGGGCACCAACAATATTGACGGTTGTGCCAGAGTATGCCACTCTCCTACTGCATTAGGGATGCAGCGTGCTTTTGGAACCGGAGCAGCTACCAATTCTATAGAAGATTTAAAAGTAACAGATTGTATCATGGTGATTGGAGCCAATCCCAACAGTGGTCACCCGGTTACCGGGGCGAAGATGAAACAATTCGCCATGAAGAATAAAACTACGATCGTTATTGATCCAAGACGTACCGAATTGGCTAAATATGCCACTTATCATTTGGCTTTACGTCCGGGAACTAACGTGGCGTTGCTCAATATGATGATGTACTTTATTCTTTCTGAAAATAAAGAAGATACATCGTTTATTGAATTGAGAACAAATGGATATGCCGATTTCAAAAAGAGCATTTTACAATTAGATGTAGATGAAATGGAACGCGTAACTGGTGTGGATCAGAAACTCGTTCGTGAAGCGGCTTTAGCTTACGCTGCAGCTCCAAATGCCATGAGCTTCCATGGATTGGGAGTTACAGAGCATTCGCAGGGTACATTTACAGTACAACAAATTGCTGATTTAGCGATGCTCACCGGAAATATTGGACGCCCGGGTGTAGGTGTAAATCCGTTACGTGGTCAAAACAACGTTCAGGGTTCTGCCGATATGGGTGTACAACCCCATCAGGGAGCAGGTTATTTAGATGTAACCAATTCAGACATCAATGCTAAATACCACGATTTTTACGGGGTATCTGTTCCGCAAGAAGTAGGATATAAAATTCCGGAGATGTTTGACGCTGCTTTAGACGGCACCTTAAAGTCCATGTGGATTATTGGAGAGGATGTGGTACAGACTGACCCTAACACACAAAAGGTAATTAAAGCTTTAAGTAGTTTAGACTTACTAGTTGTACAAGAGTTATTTATGACTGAAACAGCAAAGTATGCAGATGTTATTTTACCGGGCGCTTCTTTCCTCGAGAAAAGTGGTACATTCACTAATGGAGAAAGACGTGTTCAACGTGTTCAAAAAGTAGTTGAGCCTATTGGTAAAGCAAAAGCTGATGGACAAATCATTGTAGACATCATGAATCGTATGGGATATGAACAACCTGATTACAATGCTGCGACTATGTTAGATGAAATTAACCAAATTGTTCCTTTCTTTAGAGGTATTACCTGGGAAAGATTGGGAGAAAATGGATTACAATGGCCGGTTACCGAAGATGGAACAGACACCCAAATCTTACATGCTTCTGAATTTAAGAATGGTAAGGGAAATTTAGCGTATTTCGACTGGAGAGAATCTGAAGAGATTTTAGAGCATCAAAAACAATATCCATACATCATTACTACCAACAGAGATTTAGAGCATTACAATTGTGGCGCAATGACCAGAAGAACCAATAATGTATTGATTCATACGGAAGATGTACTTCAAATGAATCCTGTAGATGCAGCCGAAAAAGGTATTTCGGATGGCGACATGGTTTGTGTGGAATCTCCAAGAGGAAAAGTTGATATTAGAGCATCTGTGACGGATGCGGTAAGACCTGGTGTTTTAAGTACTACATTCCATTTCCCTGAAATCATGGTGAATAATCTGACCGGGGATGTGCATGATAGTGAAGCGAAATGTCCGGAATACAAAGTAGTTGCCGTAAACTTTAGAAAAGCCAAAAACACGCATATGCGTAAAGCTGGTGAACTCATTGAAAAATAAATTTGGAAAAAGGAGCTGGTATAGCTCCTTTTTTTTATTTCTCAAGTTTTAAATTTTGATTACCAGGACACTAAAAACTGTAAATAAAAAAATACATCCGCAACATCTCTATTTTGATCCGGAATGGATTGTTTTGGGTGTCAACAATGTATGTAATCTACATTGTAAAATGTGTGATGTTGGGAACGAGAATTTCGATAGTAATTTCGCGCAAAATCTGGTTGGATCCCACCCTATCAATATGCCATTAGAGTTAATTACGATGGTTATTGATCAAATGGCAGACAAATTCCCAAAATCAAAATTGGCTTATGCATTTACAGAACCCCTGGTATATCCGCATTTGATAGAGTCCCTATCTTACGCCAATTCAAAGGGACTATATACAACGATTACCACCAACGCACTCACTCTAAAACCTAAAGCAGTTAAACTAGCAGAAACCGGACTAAATGAAATATTTATCAGTCTGGATGGTCCAACGGAAACTCACAATACAATTAGAGGTCATAAAAGCTCTTTTCAAAAGGCTGTGGAAGGAATACGAGTATTATCTACACAACCCGGAGCTCCTAAAATATCCGTTATTTGCGCCATAACGGAATGGAATATTGGTCATTTAGAAGATTTATTGGAGGAATTGAAAGAATTACCAATTCATGAAGTAGGCTTCATGCACACGCAGTTTACCACAAAAAGAGCAGCTCAACTTCATAACACAAGCAGATGGGGAGCTATTTATCCTGCAGTGGATTCCAACATTGACCAAATTGACTTTTCAAAGATGGATTTGGAAAAATTACTACACGAAATTCAAAGCATTAAAACATCTAACAGAAATATTAAAAGCTTCTTCTCTCCTGATATAACTACTCTAGAACAATTAAAAACTTATTATCTCCAGCCTGAAAAAATAATCGGAAATTTTTGCAACGCCATATTCACAAATATGATGGTAAAATCAGATGGAAGCGTTATTCCGGCCCATGGTCGTTGTTATAACTTAGATATAGGAAATGCATACCAGAAACCGTTAAATGAAATTTGGAATTCACCCATCGCGGGGAGACTACGTACGGATTTAATGAAAGCAGGAGGTTTATTTCCTGCATGTTCCAGATGTTGTAGCGGTTTTTAATTTTATTATATATCTATAATTGCAAACACACCATTACTACTATATTTACCCCAAAAGTAAATCTTCTCATTCCCCACCATCCTTAATGAAGCAGGATCGAAAATCACACCCTCCTCCTCACTTTTCAATATCACATCATTAAACTCTTCTTTTCCTAAAGCACTGATTTTAACCAATACCAAATTCGGAATTGAATGCTCACCATTTTCTTCGAGCTCATCCAGATTAATTTCATCAAAATAATCTCCCTCATTATAGATTACAAAACAATCCCCGTCATCATTAACCTCTACATTAAATCTACATTCATATCTATACAAGTCGTTTAAATTCATTTCTTGCTTCTTTTCAAGTAAATACTCCCAATGAACGTTACTTCCATCCGCAGAAAATTTTACAAAAATTAAATCCCCAATAACAGTGTTCAGTCCTTCTAAATCTGCAAAATACTCCTGCTCAAACACTACTATCAAGGATCCATCCTTGTTGAAAATACACTTCTTCGCTTCTAATTTACGCAAAGGAACACTTTTATTTTTGGCAAAACTTTTTATAGCTTTTTGCTTATCCTTTTCTTCGGTAAACCACTTCAATATTGTTTCCTGACTAAACAAATCGAGATATTTAAACTCTGAAACGTTATTCTGAGGCTGCATCACTACATAAAAAACACCTACCGGATAATACTTTGTTCCTTCACTATATCCTCCTGCCAAAATTATTCTTCCATTATCGTCAAAACTCTTGGTACAACCATTTTCCGTAACGAAATATGACTTATCATTAAATTCTAGTTTAATTCTTTTTCCCTCAGACGACTCTTTATCAAAATATAACACGGTAACATCATCTTCCGGACGCATTTTCCTAACAGGATAAAATTTAGTGGCTACTAAAAAAGATACTTCTCCATTATTGGATATATCAAACTCATTTATTGTTATATCCATTCCTTTAGGCTCTTGTTCAATATGTGTAACCGTATTCACTATTTCCATTTCATCATTCATCGTCACATAGTAAACACTAATACTTTCATTAAATTTAACTTCCTGATACCAAATACAATAGAAATTATGATTATTTGAGATTTCTATTTCCGGTAAAGTGGTATTATGTCCTAATTCTATTATCGTTTGAAAAGACATAATCTGTCTTACATCAGAGAATTCTCCAGTATTAATATTTGCCTTAATTGCGCTTACGGTTGTCTCACCCCAATCCACATCTGTAACATTTTCAACTTCATTACTTTTTCCTATTAAAAGTTCCTCTATAAAAATCAAAAACTCACCATTATCATATTCTATCTTTTCAACTATTGGACTATCATATAACGAATCCAACTCAATGTTCATGCTTTCACTCCATTCAAACTCATTATTTAAATACCCCAATTCTAAAATGATCTTTTCATCTTTCAAAAAAGTATGGTAGGCAACCAATCCTTTTTCATCCTCACCTATAACTATTGGAGGCTTCTGCTTCTCAATATTATAATCCTTACTTAACTGAATTTTTTGTGGCTGGGTATAAGCTGAAAGTAGATTTGATATACAAATCATGAACACTAGAGCAAACTTTTTCATAACAAAATTAGAGTTGATTTAAACAAGCCGCGAAAATACTTTTTTATCCTAAAATCTCGTAAACTTATCCTGGCATTTAAACCTATACATTCCATATTTTCCATTAATCTTGCACCAGAAGATAAAAGCAAATCGTTTTGGAGCAGCAGACCAATATATTATTCATCACACCGCCATTTACGCAACTCAATACCCCCTATCCTGCTACTGCATATCTAAAAGGCTTTTTCAATACGCGTAATATTCACACCGAACAAGTGGATCTGGGGATTGATGTGACTTTACGACTATTTAGTCGTGCAGGGTTTACTGATATTTTTCAACTCATTGAGGCATATGATTTTGAATTATCTAAAAACGCATCGCGTATCGTTTCGCTACAAAACGAGTATATCAAAACCATTGATGATGCTATACAATTTCTTCAGGGCAAAAATCCAACACTGGCACATCGTATTGTTTCCCGCACCTATTTACCAGAATCTTCACGTTTTAAGGATTTAGAGGACTTAGAATGGGCTTTTGGAGAACTGGGGATTCAGGACCAGGCAAAACACCTGACAACGCTTTATTTGGAAGATATGGCCGATTTAATCGTTGAAACGATTGATCCTTATTTTGGTTTTAGCCGATATGCCGAAAAAATTGCTGTTGCAGCCAGTAGTTTTGATGAAATCCATAACCATCTGGAAGAAGAAGATAATTTGATAGACACCTTGCTCATAGAGGAGTTAGAAAAATCACTATTAAAACATCAACCTCAGGTAGTTGCCATATCCATTCCCTTTCCTGGGAATTTATACGGGGCTTTAAAATGTGGGCAGTTTATCAAATCTAAATATCCGCATATCACTATCACCATGGGAGGTGGTTACCCCAATACGGAACTTCGTTCCTTATCAGATAGTCGTGTTTTTAAATACACCGATTACATTACACTCGATGATGGTGAAGCACCGTTATCCATTCTTTTAGAACACATTAATGGTCAGAGAAACCAAAAATCACTCAAACGCACCTTTGCATTAGTAGATCAAAAAGTAGAATATTTCAATGGTGCACCTGAACCGGATTTTTCACATGCTGAAGTCGGCACACCAGACTATGCGGGTCTGGAATTGGATCATTATATCTCGGTAATTGAGATTGCCAATCCTATGCATCGTTTATGGAGTGACGGTCGCTGGAACAAGCTTACGCTAGCTCATGGTTGTTATTGGGGTAAATGTACGTTTTGTGATATCAGCCTGGATTACATCAAACGTTACCAGCCTGTTACGGCTGAAATCTTATGTGATCGAATAGAAACAATTATTCAGCAAACCGGAGAAAATGGTTTTCATTTTGTGGATGAAGCTGCACCCCCTGCACTATTAAGAGATTTGTCATTAGAAATTCTTAAACGTAACCTCACCGTCACCTGGTGGACCAATATCCGATTTGAAAAAAGTTTCACATCTGATCTGGCCAAACTCATGAAGTTATCGGGTTGTATTGCGGTTTCAGGAGGTTTGGAAGTCGCATCGGACCGCTTACTAAAGCGGATTAAAAAAGGAGTGAGTATTGAAAAAGTTTCTCAGGTCACACAGAATCTTACGGATGCAGGCATCATGGTTCATGCCTATTTGATGTATGGCTTCCCTACACAAACAACGCAGGAAACTATTGATTCCCTGGAAGTGGTTCGTCAACTATTTCAATCGGGTGTTGTTAACTCTGCTTATTGGCACTTGTTTTCCATGACTGCACATAGCCCTATTGGACTCCACCCGGAAGAATTCGAGGTGATTCGCGAAAACGAAGAACCAGGTACTTTTGCCAATAACGATTTGATTCATTCAGACCCCAAAGGAACAGATCACTATAAATTTGGAAACGGATTAAAAAAGGCACTTTTTAATTATATGCACGGAATAGGGTTTGACTTTGATTTAAGCTCCTGGTTTGATTTTAAAGTACCCAAAACTACCGTACCCAATAACCGAATTCAAAAATATCTTGAAGCCAACTCTTTCCAAAAAACAACTTCAAATAAAAAAGTCATATGGACTGGTAATAAACATATTAAGCTAAAAAATGAAAACAACAAAAACGCTACAATCCATATCAACAACTTAAATAAATCACTTCATTTTTCACTTCCATTGAAACAAGCTGAGTGGTTAACACGTATTTTAAAAGAGTCTCATTTCAGCAATGCTCGTCCATATACTTATGGAGATTTAGAGACGGAATTCAACGAACAAAAACTAGGCTACTTTTTATTATTCTGGAATGAACTCACTATTACAGAGTTACGAAAAAATGGTTTATTAATGTTATGATATGACATTTTTAAATCCATTTTAACCCGGAAAAAGGTTTAAATTAGTAGCTATTATCCGTAGAATTAAAGAATGACATCAGATAATTTTTTAAATAACATCAATTTTAAAACTACAGAACCTGGGAGAGGTAAAATTCTGGTCTCTGAACCGATGCTCCCCGACCCGAATTTCTTTAGATCTGTTATCTTATTGACTCAACATGATGAAACAGGTTCATTGGGTTTTGTGCTCAATCATATGAGCATTGTGGATGTGGACAATGTACTCCCTGAATTTTCAGTTAAGAACCTCCCTATCTTCATTGGTGGCCCGGTGGGCAATGACCAGTTATTCTTTATTCATACGCTGGGAACCAAGTTGAATCAGTCTCAAAAAATCATGGACGGTTTATATTTGGGTGGAGACCTAAAACAATTGGAGTTTATGCTAAACAACGACTTAGCTACCGCAGATCAGGTACGTTTTTTTGTGGGATATTCCGGTTGGGACCCGGAACAGCTGGATCAGGAAATTAAGGAAAACTCCTGGATTATTGCGACCATTACTCCGGATCAGGTCATGAGCGACTCAGAAGAATACTGGAAAGAAATCATGACAGGATTGGGTAAAGAATTTGCTTTAATGTCAAATTTTCCGTCTAATCCGGGTTTAAACTAAATCCACGCTCTTCTTTTAGAATTCAAAAATTAATTTACTATCATTGGCGTCTATTTATTCAATCCGTATGATATAAAGCGCTTATGAGAATAATTTTTACGTTATTTTTTTCATTTTTAGTTTGGCAAATTCAAGCTCAGGATTATGTGGATTTGGCTAAATTTCACTACGCAAACACCCCTGTAAATCAATTCGATAGCACAACCAACGGCACACGTGTACAGGAATTTGGGTTGGATCTTACATTGCCACTGGTCTTAAAGAACGGGAACGCTGTTATCACCGGATTATATGCCGAATCCATTTCCACTAAGGTATCTCCGCAAAACTCCAATTTATCTTCAGTATATACCACCAATGTTAAGTTGGGTATGAACTTCAAATATGGAGAAAAATGGGAAGGTACCTATGTTTTACTCCCAAAACTATCTTCTGATTTTAAAGCAATTGGTAGTAAAGACTTTCAATTGGGGGCCTTCGCACTTTTCAAATACAAAAAACATGATTACTTCAAATACAAATTCGGAATGTATTATAATGGTGAATTGTTCGGGCCATTTTTTGTTCCGATTCTAGGTTTGTATTATCTCAGCGACAATAAGAAATTTGAGGTTAATCTGGCCCTCCCGATCTCCGCTGATGCGAATTACGCATTTAATGAAAAAATCAGAGCAGGTATGAACTTCTTTGCATTCGTAAGGACTTATCACCTCAACGAACCATATCAGGGCAATCCAAACAACTATTTGGCTAAAACAACCAATGAAATATACGGCTATCTGCAATACCATATTAAAAAAAGCATTTTACTACAAGCTAAAGTGGGTTACTCCATTGGACGTAACTACAGAGTTTACGATACCCAAGACAAGATCACCTGGGGGTTATCTGCTTTTAAATTCGGAGATGACCGAAAACAACTCAATGCTGATTTTTCGGATGGGATGATCTTTCGCGTTAAACTTATCTACAGATACCACATAGATTAATATGCGCCCAGAGTATTCGGAGGCCATTCAACAGGCCAAAACCAGCAAAAAATCGATAAAAAAGAAAGTTCAGAAGTTGCGAAAAATGCGTAAAGGTGCCGTTGATGATATTGTGCACCCCTTACATGAAGAAGCATTTGAACATATTGATTGCTTACAATGCGCAAATTGTTGTACGACCACAGGGCCGCTATTCACCGACCGGGATATCACTCGAATTTCGAAATACTTAAACCTCAAGGAAGCTGATTTTATCGCGCAATATTTAAGAATAGACGAAGATCAGGACTTCGTGTTACAACAGGTACCCTGCCCTTTTCTTGGAGAAGATAAGTACTGTAGCATTTATGATGTGCGCCCAAAAGCGTGTGCAGCGTATCCTCATACAGATCAGGTAAATCAAATCGGGATTTTGGCGCTTACTATAAAAAATGCTACGATATGCCCAGCAGTGGCTCGAATATTTGAAAATATGCCATAAAAAAAAGCCCCTACAAGGAGCCTTTCTTTTAAATATTTAATCGATTAGAATCTTGAACGAATACTTGCTTCAAGCTTTCTGGAATAATCTTCGGTTAACCACTTCAGGTAATTGACTGTACTGTTACAAATACAATAAGAATATTTCTTAATACGGGCATCAATGTCATCCTTTAAGAATCTGGTTAAATACAATGCATCAAATAAATCCTCACTATTCTCAACACAAATTTGTGTTTGTTGCTCAATGGATCTTTCCAATGCCACCTTAGGCCTTAAACATTCATGAATTGCCTGTTTATATGCCGCTTCAATATCAAAATGTACATCTTTGGATTTACTAAAGTGCTTTCTTAATTCATCCGGCATCTCATAAACGAAGTTTCTTTGAATCTCCTCGTCATTCATTATATTATTCAAATAATGAAGCGGTGATCTAAAAATCCTTTGCCAATCAATATCTGCACCCCATAAACCAAAACGTGCCACATTATTACCCAAATCAATCACCTGGAATTCGTTCTTACCTGGAATAATACGAGATCCACGGCCAATCATTTGATAATACAAGGTTAACGATTTCGTTGCTCTATTTAGAATAATCGTTTCAACTGTAGGCTCATCAAATCCTGTAGTTAAAATTCCTACAGAAGTTAAAACTGCGTTTGGTGTCACTTTAAACCAGTGAATGATATCCTTACGCTCCTGCCCTGTGTAGGTATTATCTAAATGTCTCACATCATAACCTGCATGTTTAAATGTTTCTAAAACATGCTTGGATGTTTGAATACCATTATTAAAAATCAGTGTCTTCTTACCCAATGATTTCTCTTCATAGATATTCAGCAATTTCTCCTGCATGATAAAGTTACCATATAAACGCTCAGATGATGCTACGGTATAATCCCCATTCGCCCCCACTTTCAGAGAACTTAGGTTAACTTGTAAAGTAGTCGTCACCGCATTTGCCAAATAACGATTTTTAATCAGAGAAGAAATACTTTCACCAACGATTAACTGATCATAGTTATCTTTCATCGGCAACTTCATATTGGAGCTTAACGGTGTCGCTGTTACCCCTAAAATAGAAGCATTTTCGAAGTACTTAAATAACTTTCTAAATGAATTGTAATGCGCCTCGTCAATAATCACCAAACCAATGTTATCCACATTAGTTTCTGAATCTCTTAAACGATTATTCAGGGTTTCTACCATCGCCACAAACGAAACGTAATCTTCTTCAAAAGGAATATGCTTCACCTTACTATCGAAAATCATATTCTTCACGTCAAAATCCGTTAACATTTTTGACGTTTGATTACATAACTCAATTCTATGTGTAAGGATCAAAACCTTCTTTTGATGTTCCTCAATAAATCTTTTCGCGATCTCCGAAAAAATAACCGTTTTCCCCCCTCCAGTTGGTAATTGATACAGCAAATTAAAGCCATCTTCTTCCGCATTCAGCTTACCAATAATTTGGTCAATCGCCTCTTGTTGATACGGATATAGTTGTTTTACTGCTTTTTCCTCAATTAAATTTACCGACATAATTTGATTACTTTTTCCCTGAAAATTTCGCAAAAATAACCATTTCTTAATGTAATTAATAGTCTATTCAATAGGAATGTATCGATTTATTTCATTGAATTTCCGACAATTTCATCCTTTATTCAACTCTCATTTTATAGTCCTTTAATTTTAAAACACTTACCCACCCTACTCTTTGATAAAACACTCATGCATATCACCTCGTGCCCTGACAGAAATCATTTAAATGACAGAAGTGTTCACGTAGTTTCGCAAAAAACAAAAATTAAACTATGGCTATAAAAACGATCATTGAACCTTTTAAAATCAAAATGGTTGAACCTATTCGCATGAGTTCCGAAGAAGAAAGAAAAGAATATTTGGAAATAGCGCATAATAACCCGTTTTTGTTAAAGTCTGAAAACGTAATCATTGACCTACTTACTGACAGTGGAACATCGGCTATGAGTGCCAAACAATGGGCTGGTGTGATGGAAGGTGACGAATCTTACGCGGGTTCTCACTCCTGGTTAAAAATGGAGAGCGAAATTCAGGAACAGACCGGATGTGAATATGTACTTCCGACTCACCAGGGACGTGCCGGAGAACGTATTTTATATGGACACCTTGGAGGTCCGGGAAAAGTATTTATTAGTAATACGCATTTTGATACCACAAGAGCCAATATTGAATTTTCAGGCTCTACCGCATACGACATTCCTATTGCAGAAGGAAAAGACCCATCTATAGAACATCCGTTTAAAGGAAATATGGACGTGGTTAAATTGGAAGAACTCATAAGACAACATAAACCTCAAAACATTGGTGCGGTCATCCTGACTGTGACAAACAATAGTGGTGGCGGACAACCGGTAAGTATGGCCAATGCCAAGGCGGTAGGTGAAATTTGTAAAAAATATGAAATTCTATTTGTATTAGATTCCTGTAGAATCGCTGAAAATGCCTATTTCATTAAACACAGAGAAAAAGGTTTTGAAAACCATACCTATAAAGATATTGCCAAAGAAATGTATCGTTTAACCGATGGTTCGGTCATGAGCTTAAAGAAAGACGGGTTGGTGAATATGGGAGGTTTCATTGCATTGAAAGATCCTGAACTGGCTGAAGCTTGTAAAAACCTGTTGATTATTACAGAAGGCTTTGCAACATACGGAGGTTTATCCGGGAGAGATATGGAAGCCATAGCCCAGGGTTTAAAGGAAGTTTTCCGACCAGACTATTTACAATACCGTATAAAAAGCACGGGGTTTTTGGGTGATAATCTTCATAAAATGGGTGTACCAATTATGCGTCCTACTGGTGGTCACGCAGTTTATATTGATGCCAAAGCATTTTACTCACATATTCCGGTAGATCAATATCCAGGACAGGCATTGGTTTTAGATCTTTATAAAAAAGGCGGAATTCGTGCGGTTGAGATTGGTTCGGTTATGTTTGGTAAATACGATTCTGACGGTAAACTTATTCCTTCTCCAATGGAATTGGTTCGTTTGGCCATGCCAAGACGTGTATATACACAAAGTCATGTAGAATATATCTTAGAGGTATTCCAGGAACTGATTAAAGAAAAAGATCAGGCGAAAGGAATCCGAATTACTAAGGAGCCAAAATTCTTACGTCACTTTACAGCTCACTTTGAAGTTATTAATGATTAATTAAACATTTTTTCTATTTAGATTTAACCATCTGTTTTCCTCAAAAGCATTCCAAATGGAATGCTTTTTTTTATGTCTATACTATTCTTTTCAGCATAGCATTCTCCCCTATTCAAATTCACTGATTTTTTCACAAATCAAAAACACATTTTCACCAACTCAATTTCGTGTTTAACAAAACCTCTCCTTTTAAACTTTTATGATATGGTACATTTGAATCGTGAAATAAAAAACACAACATAACTCATAAAAACTCTTTTATTAACACCGCTTAAATAACCTGTACTTAAACCACAATAATAGCTTCGGGAAACACTTCCCGAAGCTTTACAAAAGCTTCTTCTACAATCTACTTACGTGTACCACCACAGTACACTCCCTTACCATATGTTTTGTTAGTTTTGGTTAGGTTCCAAAACAGAAAAGGCATCCCGTGGGATGCCTTTTCTTAGTGCTAGTAATTATCAAACTCTACCTTACTGAATCACTAACCTCATAATATCTTGTTGCGTTCCGTGAACCATTCTTATGAAATAGATTCCTCTTGCCAAATGCTGCACATCAAATTGAACTTGATTTTGCATGTCGGCCGGATTTAGAATTTGTTTTTCAACCAACTTACCATCCATTGATAGTAAGCTCATTTCCATTTCACCAGAAATATTTCCATCGACTTCTACGCGAACTACATCATGTGCCGGATTTGGATAAACACTAATTTTCGCAGCTTCTAAAATGGGAACATCCAAAATGAAATCAACAAATACCGTATCCGATCCTTTACATCCATTTCCATCTGTAACCGTTACGCTTACATTCCCCATGTTGGTTAAGTCTACTACATACGTTTGAGATGTAGATGATAAATCACTCCATAGATAAGAGCTAAACCCTGCTCCGGCATCCAAAGTATACTCAGTGGTCATACCATCAATCCATACAATAGATGTATCCGGACCTAAATCCACTACAACCGGATCAAATACCGTGAAAGTCACCATATCGTCTGATAAACATCCATTGCTATCGGTAGCTGTTACTGCATATGAATGAGAACCTCCACTTAATGAATTCGCATCGATAAGAATATCCATTGTGGTTTCTGAAGTATTCCATACATAGCTTACAAATCCTGATGAAGCCATCAAAGTATCCACTTCATACGCACATAAATCATCGTCTCCTGAAATCGTTACTCCAGTGGCCACAAAAACATTTACATTTATGGTATCTATACCTTCGCAACCATCCGTGTTTGTTACTGTAACTGCATAATCCGTTGCACCTGCTACAGCAGAATTTACATTCAATGTCGCATTGGTTGAATTATCACTCCATAAGTATGTGTGGAATCCGGCACCCGGATCTAATGTTAAACTTCCTCCGAAACAAATTGAAGTATCGTTACCTAAATTAATAACAATTGGAGCTGGTTCTGTAATACTGACCATTGAAGTATCTGAACAACCATTCGCATCGGTTACAGTTACTTCATAAGTTCCCATCATTAATCCGGTGATCGCAGATGTTACGGACATATTATCCCATGCATAAGAATATGCTGTGGTTCCTCCGGTCACCTGAACAGAAGCACCACCATCAGCTCCATTATAACAAGTCACATTTGAGTCAATAACTGCATTCGCTACTAGTACCGCTGGCTCAGTCACTATTCCCGTATTTGTATCGGTACAACCATTTACATCTGTCACCGTTACTGTATAGGTTCCTGATGCTACGCCTGTAATTGAAGCGGTAACTGCACTATTGTTCCAGTTGTAGGTATACGTTCCGGTTCCTCCAGTTGCAGAAGCAGTAGCTCCTCCATCTAATAAACTATTACAAGTGACATTACTATCTATAATAGTACTTGCTACCAGTAATGTAGGTTCCGTTACCGTTCCATTGCTTACCGAAGTACATCCATTTACATCAGTTACCGTCACCGTATAAGTCCCTGCCACTACTCCGGTGATTGAAGCTGTGGATGCACTATTATTCCAGGCAAATAAATAAGTGGTTGTTCCACCTGCAGCAGATGCAGATAAACCTCCATTCGCAAAACCATTACAAGTTGCGTTACTATCTACAACAACATTTGATGTTAAAATAGATGGCTCTGTAATAGTTGTTGAACTTGATGATGTACAACCATTCGCGTCAGTTACGGTTACGGTATAAGTTCCTGCTGTAACACCTGTTATAGCAGCAGTCGTTGCACCATTACTCCATACATATGAATAGGCAACTGTACCTCCAGTTGCGGAAGCCGTTGCACCTCCATTTGATAAACCATTACAGGTTACATTACTATCTACAGTAATACTTGAAATCAATACTACCGGCTCCGTTACTGTTCCAAAAGCAGAACCTGAACATCCATTCGCATCAGTAATGGCCACTGAATAACTTCCAGCTGCTAAACCTGCAATGGATGCCGTGGTGGCTCCGGTTCCCCATGCATATGAATAGGCTCCGGTTCCTCCGGTGGCAGATACGGTCACTCCTCCGTCTGACAATCCATTACAGCTTACATTGCTATCTACCACTATCGATGCAGTAATGGATGTTGGTTCTGTAATTATTGATGAATTCGTTGCTGTACAACCATTTGCATCCGTTACAGTTATGGTATATGATCCTGCCGCTACTCCTGTAATTGATGCGGTCGTTGCACCATTACTCCAGGTATAGGTATATGTTCCGGTTCCTCCGTTGGCGGATACACTTGCACCTCCATTTAAATATCCGTTACAGGTCACATTACTATCTACTACTGTACTGGCGATTAATACAGCTGGCTCCGTTACCGTTCCATTGCTCACTGAAGTACAACCGTTTGCATCGGTAACTGTTACCGCGTACGACCCTGCCACTACTCCCGTAATTGATGCAGTCGTTGTGCCATTACTCCATGCGTAAGTATAAGTCGAAGTTCCTCCGGTTGCAGTCACTGTTGCACCACCATTTGAAAGTCCATTACATGTTACGTTACTATCTACAATTACACTTGATGTCAATACTACCGGCTCGGTTACCGCACCTGAAGTAAAACCTGAACATCCATTCGCATCAGTAATGGCCACTGAATAACTTCCAGCGACTAAACCGGTAATAGATGCGGTGTTCGCTCCGGTTCCCCATCCATAAGTATAGGCTCCGGTCCCTCCTGTAACTGAAACAGTCAAACCTCCATCAGACAAACCATTACAACTTACATTGCTATCAACAGCGATAGAAGCTGTAATTGAAGCCGGTTCTGTAACCGCACCATTATTTGTTGCAGTACAACCATTGGCATCGGTAAGCGTTACTGTAAATGTTCCTGCCACTACACCAGTAATTGAAGCTGAAGTTGCCCCATTACTCCATGCATATGAATAAGCTCCTGTTCCTCCTGTAGCTGAAGCCGAAACACCTCCATCAGAGAAACCATTACAAGAGGAATTAGAATCAACAACAGTAGCTGCAACAAGAGCAGCAGGCTCGGTAATGATTACTGAGCTTGTTGAAACGCATCCATTTGCATCAGTGATCGTTACATGATATGATCCTGCAACCACACCTGTAATTGAAGCAGTTGTCGCTCCATTACTCCATGCATATGAATAGGCAGCTGTACCACCAGTAGCTGAAGCGGTGGCACCTCCATCGGAATACCCGTTACAAGTAGTATTACTATCTACAACTGTTGCGGCAACCAGTACTGCAGGTTCTGTAATGGTAGATGATGATGTAGCAGTCAATCCATTATCATCAGTCATAGTAACCGTATATGTTCCTGCAACTAAACTGGATACAGTCGCTGTTGTTCCTCCATTACTCCATAAATATGTATATGGAGATGTTCCATTTGTTGATGAAGCCGTTAAACTTCCATCCGATAAACCATTACAACTTACGTTGATCTGTGCCGATATACTAGCAGAAAAAGGACTGATTACTGTTTGGTTCACCGTACACGTTGCCGTGTTTCCTGATCCATCAGTTGCCGTTAAGGTAATCGTTGTGGTTCCCAAGCCTAAAGTTGCACCTGATGCCGGACTTTGGGTAATGACTGGTGAACTGGTACAATTATCTGTGGCAGTTACTCCTCCAGTTAAATCCGGTGTAGAAGCTTGATTTAGATTATTTCCTACAATCGTACCTGGAGTAGCTGCACAAACTGTAATTGTTGGAGCGGTATCGTCTACTACTGTTTGATTCACCGTACACGTTGCGGTATTTCCTGATCCATCAGTCGCGGTTAAAGTAATGGTAGTCGTTCCTAATCCTAAGGTAGCTCCTGATGCCGGACTTTGGGTAATGACTGGTGAACTGGTACAATTATCTGTGGCAGTTACTCCTCCAGTTAAATCCGGTGCGGTCCCCTGACAAGAACTATTCGCAGAAATGTTACTCGGTGTTGATGCGCATACGGTTATCGTTGGTGCCGTATTATCAATCACTGTTTGGTTTACGGTACACGTTGCTGTATTTCCTGATCCATCAGTGGCGGTTAAAGTAATTGTTGTGGTTCCTAATCCTAAAGTCGCTCCTGACGCAGGGCTTTGTGTTATTGTAGGTGAACTGGTACAATTATCTGTTGCGGTTATTGCCCCTGTTAAGTTTGGGGCAATACCAGTACAAGAACCATTCGCAGGAATATTCGAAGGTGTAGACGCACACACTGTAATCGTTGGTGGAGTATTATCAATCACCGTTTGATTTACTGTACATGTTGCGGTATTTCCTGAACCATCAGTTGCCGTTAAGGTAATCGTTGTGGTTCCCAAGCCTAAAGTTGCACCTGATGCCGGACTTTGGGTGATTGTGGGTGAGCTCGTACAATTATCTACAGCAGTTACTGAACCGGTTAAATCAGGTGCAATACCTGTACATGATCCAGTAGCTGGAATATTTGATGGTGTACTTGCACAAACTGTAATCACCGGTGCAGTGTTATCTATCACTGTTTGATTCACTGTACATGTGGATGTATTTCCTGAACCATCAGTTGCCGTTAAAGTTATCGTTGTAGTTCCTAAACCCAGTGCTGCTCCTGCGGTTGGACTTTGTGTGATTGTGGGTGAACTTGTACAGTTATCTGTTGCTGTTACCTGACCAGTTAAATTTGGCGCAGTACCCTGACATAAGTTATTTGCCGGTATATTACTCGGTGTAGATGCACAAACTGTAATTGTTGGTGCCGTATTATCCACAACAGTTTGATTTACCGTACATGTGGCTGTATTCCCTGAACCATCAGTTGCCGTTAAGGTAATCGTGGTTGTTCCTAATCCAAGAGTAGCTCCTGAAGCTGGGCTCTGCGTTATCAAAGGATTAAAAGTACAATTATCCGTTGCGGTTACTGATCCTGTTAAATCAGGTGCAGTACCGGTACATGATCCGTTTGCAGGAATGTTACTTGGCGCACTTGCACAAACTGTAATCGTTGGTGCAGTGTTATCTACCACCGTTTGATTCACCGTACACGTTGCCGTGTTTCCTGATCCATCAGTTGCCGTTAAGGTAATCGTTGTGGTTCCCAAGCCTAAGACCATTCCTGATGCCGGGCTTTGTGTAATTATTGGTGAGGCCGTACAATTATCTGTAGCGGTTACCGAACCTGTTAAATCTACAGCGGTACCTTGACATAAATTATTCGCAGAAATGTTACTCGGTGTTGATGCACATACCGTAATCGTTGGAGCTACATTATCTGTTCCAGTCACAATCGAACCTGAATTTGAAGCAGTTTGTGTACCTCCTGTAGAAGTTGTAACCGTTACTGTATATAACCCTGCTGATAATCCCGTGATTGACTGGGTAGTTGCGCCATTACTCCATAAATAAGTATATGGACCTGCTATACCAGACGGATTAGCTATCAAACCACCATCTGCTGCTCCTGCACATGATTCGTTGTTATCTACTGATACTGTTGTTGCTAAAACTGGAATAATTGTGTAGCTCTCTTGAACACCAGGAGCTGTAGATGACAATAGTTCTCCATCTTCCATTCCTTCTTCATACACTTTAATTTTTAAATCAAAGTTACCATGACTTGATGAATTGTACCCTGTAAAAATCACATGCCCCCCAGTATATGAACCAGCAGTTGAAGAAGAGATTGCCTTACTACCGCTACCGGTAAAATTATCCAATACGATACTATAGATATTTCCAGCAGTAAGACTAACCCCTGAAATAGAAAAGGACTGTCCTTCAGATCCTGTTGAGTTAGTTATGTTAACACTTTGAGAAGAAAGTAAAGATGCTCCTCCTTGTGATTCATCTCCACTGTATATCTTTAAATCAGCAGTTCCACTAAAAGAATGCTGACCATTATGTAGAAAAAAAGTCACCTTTTTCAGACTGGTATTCGTAGCAGCTGTATAAGTTTGACCGATTTTACTCTGATTCAGATAGTCGTTTACGTCTGTCAAATTCAGCACCAGCGAATCTCCATTAGCATCTGCCAAAAAAGCAATGTCATTGGTGCCCGATGTTCCTCCAACACCTTTCATAGCAAGTCCTACTGTACCCGCTGTATTACTAATACCCGAAACATATACATCATATTCTTTAAATGAATTTGAAACAACCGAATCAATGGTTCCTCCTGAGGTAGAGTTCAATATAAAATCATCTGTGGATACATGTATCACCGTGGTATCAAAATTAACTCTAAAAACAACACTGGATTGTGATGTAGTTGTAGTAGCAGGGTTATGTCTAAGAATAGACTGCAATTGAGGATTAATTGGAATTTGTAAACCATACCCCTGATTAACGTTTGGCGCATTCGTACCTAAAACCACAATTGGACCAGTTCCTACAAAAGTTTTAAAATACAAGTCGGCTGATGAGAAAATACTAGCCTGATATAAAGTACCTCCACTATAACCTGCACCAACTTGAGCACTAAACGCTGTAGAAAGTGATGGTGCCCCTGGAAAATTAAACCGCATGGTATACGTACTCCCAGCTGTTACTGAAGCTGGATTTGAAAAATAATATGTCTTTTCTCCCAGAGTAGAATTCACACTAATAGCTTCAGAAGCTAAAACGGTTCCCCCATACCCGTTACCACTTATTAATTCCATCGTTCCATTACCACTATATGAATGACCAACACCTGTTTTAACGATGATCTTTACCAGTGGCCCTGTAGCACCCGGTACAAATGATTGACCAAAAACCGGTGAATCTGTGATTTGTATATCTGCCAGAGATTGTTGATCTAATACTGAGTTATCCTCTTTAATATTATTAGTTCCGGAGGTACCTCCCACTCCTTTAACAGCTAATCCAAGATTTCCTTCAATAGCCGAATTGGTGGTTACATTTACTAAATAAACCTGATTTGAAGAAGCTTCCACTGATGTAATCTGAGAAGCTCCTGCAATGGAACCTGTTAGCACAAAATCACTGGTATCTACTCCATATGCCGAACCATTAAATGATGTCTTAAACTGAAAGTTTGTATTTGTAGTTAACGAATCAACCGGTACATTTCTTTCAATTGAAGTCGCACTAAATACCTTTTTATATAACCGAATATTAGGTCTATTCTTTTTTATCCCAAAAGAAGACAGATTACAGCCATTTGTATTATCCGTATACGCATACCTATATGAGTTATAAGTAGTTGACGAATACTTTACCGTTGAGTTCCCTGCAAAAGTTGAATTATCAAAACAAAACTGTATCACAATTCCATTTCCATCCCAAGTATAATTGCTAGAAAAATCAATTTTATCCCATCCTACACTAGGAGTATGCACTCCGCTAAAAACAGTTGTAAATCCAGATTCAAAAGCAAAAGCAGAAAAACTTGTAGCTGTAGTAGATTTTAAACCAATCGTAAGATTAGTTGATGGAGAACTTACAGACGTCACGTCAAAAGCCAAACCATTTAATTCATCACCTACAGCTAAACCAGCCGCAGATAATTCAGATGCAGGAATAATATATTGGCTCTTCCCATCTTCAAAAAAAGTGGTCCATGGGGTAATTGTATTACTATTAGAAGCTGTGGTTCCACTTCCGATCTGAAAATGGCTTTGTCCCAACCCTATTTTTACTGCACTTAATAAAATAAGTATCCCTATATACTTTAATAGTACATGTTGAAAATACAACCACCATGTTCCTCGCAATCGCGTTTCATGGATGATTCCTTCATTTGCTAACATCATAATTGTTGTTTGTTAAATTTATCTATTAACAAATATGCATGTAGCATAAGCTCAGGTTATTGAACTATTTCGTTAAGTCGTTGAACTATATCGTAAACAACTAAATAAAAGAAGGTTACACCAAATCAGAAGGCGTAATTTGATACGTTTTTTTAAATATCCGATTAAAATAAGATACACTATTAAAACCACAGGCATATGCTATTTCTGATATAGAACCTCTGTTTTTCTCAATTAGATTTTTGGCCATATCCAATCGTTGAAGTCTTAAATATACCTGTGGAGTCATTCCGTAATGCTCTTTAACGGTACGCTGAAATTTAGACAAACTCATTGCAAAATCTCCCAGACTTTCGTTAAAGCTATACTCCGGATGGGTCAATTTTGAATGTACGAGATTCTCAAATTGTTTTTCAAAATCAGACTTGCCATCACTTTCAAAATCGGAAGCACTTAGTTCCTGTTCTATTCTACGTCTTAACTTCTTACGGTTTTCTATAATCGCATTGACTCTGGCTAAAAGTTCATTGGCATTAAATGGTTTAGCCATATATCCATCTGCGCCTTCATCCCATCCTTTGACCTTTATCTTTTCAGAGCCTCGAGCCGTGAGCAACAATACCGGAATGTAATCGGTTTTTGAATTCGATTTTAATTCACTTAACATCTCCAATCCATCTTTCTTTGGCATATTTACATCCGAAATGATCACATCCGGATTTAAGTTCAAAGCTTTTATCAAACCCTCTTCCCCATTCTCCGCCTCTTCTATTCTGTAATTCTTATTTAGTGATCTCTTAATAAAAGTTCGAATATCACTGTGATCATCTACCACTAAAATGACTTTCTTTTGATCATCTAATTCTGTTTCGTCCAATTTACCATTGACCGTTATTGAAGTTTGACTCAAAGTCAATTCCTTCGGAATTTCTGTAGACATTTCAGAATCGCGTAATCTAAAAAACGGAATCCGGCATACGAATTCTGCGCCACCATATAAATCCGATTTCCCTACCTTGATTTCTCCACCTAACAGATGAATAAACTCTTTGACCAGCGCCAATCCAATTCCAGTTCCAGCAGTATTTTCATTTTCTGGTGAACCTTTGGTATAATAACGATCAAAAATATATGGAAGATCATCCTGACCTATCCCTTTTCCACTATCGGATACGGTGATTAATAAATCATCACCGATTTCTCCCAGGCTTAAATCAATCACTCCGTTGGGTGGGGTAAACTTAATGGCATTGGTCAACAGATTCTTGATGATCTTCTCTACAAAATCAATATCTGTTAGTCCTTTCACTCGTTGTAAGCGCACATAAGATTCAAAGTTGATTTCTTTTTGTTGGATCCACGAATCAACCGAAGAGATCACCTTCTGTGTTAATTCGATAATATCTGTAGGTTCTTCCTGTTTTTTCAAATACCCATCTTCCGACCGGGCAATATCCAACAACTGTGAAATCAAATCGGTAAGGTAATTGGCTTGTTTTTTTACCAAACCTAAATCTTCTCTAACTTCCGATTCCAGATTTACCTCATCAGAATCTAATAAGGCTTCTACCGGTCCTTTGATGAGAGTTAACGGAGTTTTTAACTCATGAGAGATGCTTTGGAAGAAATCCGATTTTGCAGTACTCATCTTTTGAATCTCCTGAGATTGTTCTTCTACTTTTTGTAAAGCCTCTTCGGTTAGTTTCTTTTCATTTTCTAAATCTACTGTACGCTCGGATACAATACGTTTTAACTTTATTTCTCTCTTTTCGGCTCGTATATTTTGCCAGGCATAAGTTCCAAATATGACTATTAAAATAAAGCCGCTCACTACCCATCTAAATGCGGTTGTTTCATAAAAATAAGGCGTAATAGTTATTTCCTGTTCAGCATATGAGCGACTCAATATTCCCTGACTATTTCTAGCTCTTACTTTAAAAACATAAGTACCCGGTTTTAATTTTTTGTAAACCGCTAATCTATTTCTTCCGACAGAACTCCATTCCCTTTCATATCCTTCCAGATAATATTCAAACGTAATCAATTCGGGCGCAAAAAAAGTGGGGGCCGTAAAAGCAAACTCCACATCCCTATACTCTGCCGGAATCTTTATTTCATTTGTTGCTTCATAACTGGTGTCTCCATACGAAATGGAACGAATTACCACGTTAGACAAAGTATCATATCCTTGTAAGTTTTCAGGCTTGAAAACCGAAATCCCTTTCATTGTTGGATATAACAATGTTCCATCTTCAAATTGAATACTGGACGACTGAAATCCACCATTGGTTTCAGAATGCCCCATCCCATGAGATTTATTAAATACCTGACATTGTACTTTATCCAATTCTCCTCGGGCCACTTGAAGTAAATCCTTCCTTTTTGCTCTAAACACACCTGAATTACAACTCATCCATAAATAACCTAATTGGTCTTCACGAATAGTAGAAATCAAATTATCAAAAAGTCCTGTACTCTGATCAATAGTCACAAATTGTCCTTCAAGGTTTACAGTGATCCCTCTACTATATGATCCTAACCACATAATGCCTTCTGAATCGAAGAATATATCTCTAATGGTATTAGATGGTAAACCTTTACTCTTATCCAAACTGGAAACTTCAGTATCCCTAATGACATGAATTCCATTCCCTTGTGTTGAAACATACATATCACCATTAGGAGAAGGTGTGAATTTCGTTACTCTATCCTGATCAATATGATCCGGAATGATATTACTCCATTTCTGATTCCGATACTGAAAAACACCTCCCTGATCTGATCCTATTAATAGTCTGTCATATACCGTATCGTAAATCATTGCTAAAATGACTTTACTTCCTCCGCCCCACTCATCAATTCGTGTAAATACATCCGTTTCATTAGTATTTGCATAGAATATACCATTACCAAAAGTTCCACCCCATAATTCCCCTTTTGGACTGGAAGCTAAAGACCAAATATCTGCAGTGATATTATTCTGTTCATTGTATCGCTGGATGGTTTGTGTTACGGTATCTAAAGAATAAAAACCACCATTGTTGGTCGCCATCCAAAGCTTACCTTGTTGATCGGGATGAATGGCTAAAAATATTTTTTGTGCTAGTTCCGTTTCACTTGCCAGAACATTGACCTGATTACGATAAAACTCAATTAAACCTCCTCCGTTTAATCCTACCCAGATATTTCCGGATTGGTCTTCATAAACACACGATATTTCGCCATTTGGCACGCCATCAGACTTTCCCCACTTTAATGCCCACTCATCTGACTTACAATGAAGTTCATTCCCTTTCCCTCCATACCAAAAAGCGCCAGTATTACTGATACAAAATTGCTGTGATAAAAATCCGATCTGATGGTCAAATAAATATTCGGCTTTTAACGTGGCTCTATTGATTCTAAAAAAACCATCCTGGTTCCCAAAATATATTTGCTTGTCTTTTCCTATTGCAATGGCAAATCCATCTTCTTCATGAAAACTATTTTCAACAAACTGAGGTTCGGCTGAAATCCCCTTTTGTAAAAACACCCCTTTGGACGAAACGATCCAAATATCCCCTCTTTCATCTATAATAGCCTGTTCCAAAAGCTCTCCATCCAAAACCTTGCTTTGATGAAATTCAATTTCATCACCGGAAATAGCAGCAATTCCTTTACCCTGGATTAATACACCAACCTTATCACCATATTGAAATATACTGGTGATTCCCACACCAGGAAATCCATTTTCCAGATTATAATGTTTGACCTGGCCATTTTTATATCGATAGAGTCCATTATTCTCCGACCCAATCCAAATGTATCCATTCTGATCTTCGAACAAACTAATGACCCGTTCGTACATCAACTTCGGGTGTTTAATATGTTCAAATGTTAATCCATCAAACCGGGCAATTCCCCCAAAAGTACCAATCCACAAATACCCATCCGAAGATTGCATAATGGTATTCACAGAACTTTGAGGTAATCGATCTTCGGTATTCCAATTATGTAGGTTATACGTATTTAATAAATGATTTTGATTAGAAGCATTTCCATTGAAATACAAAACAAAAAACAGGGTCCATACCAACCATTTTCTAAATCCGGATATGTAAGTATATAAATGCTCCAATGGCCTCAACATTGTTTGACGGGATAGGCAAATATATCATTTGATTTTGGAGGTTTTGACTAAAACTAAATTAAAATCTTTATCCAGAATTATTGGAATTTCACAAAACCCAAAATATAGTTCACAAAGCAGAATCTACTCTTTACTAACCCAAACACTCGTTTAACAAAACCATCAAATTTAAGTGGTTTTCACGCGCTACATTTGATCTCGGATAGGAAATAAAGTTCATAATTTTTTACTTAACCTGTACTTAAAACTAAAAAGGCATCGAGATAGCATCTCGGTGCTTTTTATATTTTAGACTACATCATTTAAAACACAAGGCATAAAAAAACGGCCTTGAATAGATTCAAAGCCGTTTCCAATATTATAATAATGATGTTATTAGTTCATCAAAGCAGTTAATTTACCTTCAATAACATCTTTAGAAGTTGCACCCACTTGTTTGTCTACAACCTCACCATTTTTCACATATAAAATTGTTGGAATATTTCTAATTCCAAATTTCATTGCAGCTTGAGGATTCTCATCCACATTTACTTTACCCACAACCGCTTTATCACCCTGGTCATTTGCAATTTCTTCAACTAAAGGTCCAATTAATCTACAAGGACCACACCATTCAGCCCAAAAATCTAGTAAAACCGGTTTGTCACTATTCATTACCATTTCCTCGAAGTTTGCGTCTGTGATTTCTACTGCCATAATCTTATATTTTGTATTTAACTTATCAATTTTTAAACCGGGACAAATTTAATGTATCGGATTCATTATTTCTGCAAATATGGCGACAATTACATTGGGATCAAAACATAAAAAACTAATAGTCTCATAAAATTTGACTATGTAGCTATCCTCTTTTCAATTACCTACTTTTAGGTATTGTACACTTTTACAATGTCTCATTAATTTGTCTTATGGTAATGATTCATCGTAAAGCATCGAAAGATCTACGCGTTCACATTCTTGGATATCAACAAAAATCCAGAAAACGCAAGTCTAAATGCTGTGATAAGATTAACAAAAAGGGCAAGTATTGCAAAAGCTGTCCCCTACTGCCATAATGCATATTAATGTATACTCTTTATAATCTCAATAAAAAAGCCAGTTGATATATCAACTGGCTTTTTTCATATCTCATTTAATGATATTTACATTTTAACAATTCTCACAATTTGAGAATTTATATCGTTGCTCACTTTAACAAAGTACACACCCGCAGCATAATCCGAAACATCTAGTTTCATGACTTGTTCCTTAACCACAGTTTTATACATCTGCTTACCTGAACTGTTGGTGATTTCTACAGATAACTTCTCATTTTGACCTCTATCAATCTTCAACACATCCGACACCGGATTTGGATAAAGCATCACTCCCAAATCATTTTGTAATTCCGCTACTCCCACAATGGTTACATCAGTACACGTAGAAGTCGATACACAATTCCCTGCTGTGATACTTACCCCATATGTTCCGCTTACCATTGGAGTAAATGATTGATTCGTTGCCCCTGATATTGGTGCATTTCCATTATTACAATCAAACCATTGATAGGTATAAGCTCCAGAGGCATTTGCTGTTAAAGTACTTCCTGATAGCGTCACCCCATTTCCAGGTGTGGCTAACACATGAATGGTGTCTTTAGAAATCCCTGTGCATCCATTTAAATTGGTATAATAAACCGTTAATTCCCAGCTTCCCGCACCTATAATAGATGGGTTAAATTCACCATTACTTCCAAACGGTTGGATATTTAATGTATCATTTGGACTTAATGGGCTCAATGGTGATTGAATATAGCCAGTTCCGTTACCATATAACCATGGATTCACATGAATCACTGCATTGGTTGAAGCATCACAATAACTCATACTATTTGGGAAAGTCGGATAATCAGTTTTAAATACATTTACCACCATGTCTTTTGATGTTCCACAGGTTCCATTGGTACCGGAAACACTCAAGGTTACGGTATAATTACCGACTGGAACACCAGTTGCATCAAATGTCCCTGAACTTGAAATATATCCATTTACATCTGTCCAAACCGCTGTAACCGGTCCCGATCCCTGATTTGCTCCATTTGACAACACATAATTATTGGATAAGTTTATAGTCGCATCCTGACATACATTAATCTGATTTTGACTAAATGTAAAATCATAAGGTTCAATCACCTTAATGTTCATTGTATCCGTACTAGAACATGGTTGCGTGATCGTATAAGTTACCGGATAATAACCTGCGGATAATCCGGTAGCATCAAATACGCCATTTACAGAATCTGTGATTTGTGCTCCACCCCAGGTTCCCCCTGCTGTAGCTGCGGTTAAATTCACGGCTCCACTTCCTTCACATATTTCTACATATGTAATGGCGGTATTGCTTAATGGTAATACCTGTATTAACATGGTAGAGTCGTTGGCACATAACGTTGGTGAAGAAATACTATAAGTGATCGGCCATGTACCTGCTCCAGCAATAGATGGATCAAAAACACCGGAAGACGTTACCCCACTACCTGTAAATACACCTCCTGCAACATTTGGAGCCAAAGTAATTGGTGATTCATTGACACAAATTGGATCATCAAAATTAAACCCGGCATCAAACTGACTCACTACATCTACAAAATGTGTAATGGTATCTGAACATCCGCCTAAAGTATCACTGATCACCACCTGATATGTGGTAGATATACCTGGCGCAGCTGTAGGATTTGAAATTGTTGTTCCGGATAATCCTGCTGATGGTGTCCAGTTAAAAGAAAATGCGGCAGGGTTTGTTCCCGAGCAAAAATTAAACTTGGTATTCGGTCTATACGTACTCAACTTGGCATCTCCTGTCCCAGTTCCAATAGCAGGATAGTGTTGAGATACACCCTGAACGTTGTCCGCAAAATATAATACTCTGGAAGCTGCCAAAGCCGTAAACCTTGTTTGTGCATTAGAATTAAAAAATCCATTGGCATTTTCAAAAGAAACCTCCACTACCAAATTGGAAGTTCCATCCCATAAATAAGGAATAGTCAAAGAATGATGGTTCCATCCGGTTGTCATGGTGTGAGTGGTTGGCCCAACTACTTCCTGCAATCCGGTGATCCAACCATTGGTTAAATCTGATTGCGATGTACACCCCATCTTAACCCTGAAATTATTAGCAGTCACATTACCACTTACTAAATTATTGTAAAACGAGATGGTATTTATAGATCCTCCTAAAGACATACCTAATGCTTGTAATTCAGAAGCGGTATAGATAATCTGATGTTTTGCTCCCGAGTTACTAATCCCGTATACTGCCGGATAGGTATTCCATGAATTTGTTGTGGTTGCTGTACCGATATCTCCGTTTTGAATATTCCCCAAACAACCATTATTTGAAGTTCCACATGTAGTGATGTCTATATCACCTAAATGAACTTCTAATTGTGTGGACTGACCTGAACACAATACGGTATCTCCGGTGATATATGAGTTACTTGGAAATGGTGCAGACAGACCTACAGTAACATCTCCTGTTTTCGTACATCCGGCACTAGAAGTCATTGTTAGTAAATAGGTTGTATTTTGAGCCGGAGTAGCTATTGGGCTCGCAATTGTATCCGAATTTAAACCCGTTGAAGGAGTCCAATGATAACTGTATGTAAAAGAAGGTTCTGTAGTCGTAATATTTAAAGGATATGATGCAATTGAACATAAAACTGTATCATCCGGCATGGTCAAATCAAAATTCGGTGCTACCGTAATCGTTACAGTATCTACCACCTGGCACAGTCCTACCCCGGTAGAAGCCACTTGATAAACTGTTGTGGTTTGCGGAGAAACCGAGGGAGACTCGCAATGCACACAACTCATATTATAAGTACTGGAACCAACTACAGTATCAATTGGAGAGCCTGATATGACTGACCATGTATAATTAAATCCTCCAGATGTGGTTAAATCAACCCATTGCGAGCCCGCACAAATAGTATCATCGGGAATAGTGGCCACTCCTTTATTCACAATAATGGTATAGGTTCCATAATTCTCTCCAATCAGAGGACAATTATCATCTGAGCCCACCACCACAAAATTGACTTTATTCGGTGCATTTGGCCCCGGAGTCCAATCTACGTGCATAGTTGCCGGATTTCCGGCAGTCATCGTAATATTCGCATTTGGAATAATATTTCCTAAATTGGATGCTAATGTCACCGTGTCTGCGGTATTGGCATCAGTAAATACAATATCAAAAGTGAGGTTATTATTCCCACAAACGCCTAATGTCTTTGAATTAATCACAGAAGCATTTCCGGTAACATTTGAAATTCCCGGAACGGTAGGTTGATAATTTGTCCCACAGTTCACAACAATGATTTGGAAATCCACCATATTGGAGCCTTTGTATGCCCCGGTACCATATTCATACTCCGATATTTTGATCGCCATGGCAAAATATCCCAATACGGTTGGCGTAAAGCTCAATTCACCTGTTTCTGAATTAATGGTAATACCCGGTATTGGCGCAGCTGCCGTATATCCCGCATTATAGTTCACACTAGTAGATGCTGCTGTTAAAGGACTCACCAAACTATAGACTAAACTATCTCCATCCGGTTCTGCAGCACCTATATTATAATAGCCTTGTTGATTGATACAGAAATATGGATTGGGTCTGGATGTAAATATCGGAGAGCTATTACAACTTCCATTGTCATTATTTAAATCTGCACTTAAATAAATCCCTTGTTGTCCCACCAAATTCGCAGAACTATTTCTACAACAAGTAGAATATGATGCTGTCCAGCTAAAACAAGGTGATAAAACCACAACAGCCGAATATGTATGTAACATCAACCCCGGATTTACACCACCATTACAGGTAGATGACGATAAACTCGTGGGACATAATTGCGAAACTTCTGTTCCTGTTCCTCCTCCGGTTTGTGTTAACAGAGCGGTAAACGAACTGCCACATGCGCTATTGAAATTCGCAGTTAAATTGGCTGGTGCGGCAATACCTGAACAATTACGATACAGATTTATGGTGACTAAAAATGAATCTTGTCCTACACAGGTATAACTAATGTCTTGCCCTGCAATGTGCGTTGCCTTTGATGCATTCCATGTAAAAAGTAGGAATACCATTAGGATTGTTGATTTGTAAATTGACTTCATAGGATTTAAATAAATATATTGATCGGTGTAATATGACCTAAACGAATATACTATTTATAACTCAAAAACCAACACATCTCTCCTAACGAACTAATTAAGAACTACTAAGCCTTTGTTTTCCCTAACGAATATTCAATATATGGTAAGGTACTCAACTCTTTCATAAAGGTATTATTCGGCTCAATTCTAAACTGGCGTACAGCTGCACTAATACTGATTTCTTTACCTTCATTTTGTGTCACAAACTGCAGATTAATATGAGTATTTCCAGGATGGTCTGCAAACAACACTTCAATGTCATCTAACAAGGTTGAGTTCAGACCCGTCATGTCCACCCGAATATTCAAATGTTTGGCAAATTTCTCACGCACCTGATCTAAAAACTCCATTTGAGTAATTTTTAAACGCGGTTCTCCGTCCGGAATCCAACTTGGCACATTAAACTTCGCTTGAAAAAACAGATATAAATTATGATGAAAGAAATCTTTAAACTTGAGATAATCTTCTTTAAAAAGGCGCACATCCATTGATCCTGTATAATCAGAAATGGTCAGGATTCCCCACGGATTCCCATTTTTGGCTACCATATGACGATAATCGGTCACCATACCACCAAATCTCAACTCAGGACCGACAATACTACGATCGGGGTTCTGCATTTTATCCACCGTTACGTTACAGAAATTATCGATATCTACTTTATAATCATCTAAAGGGTGACCTGAGATATATACACCTACAACCTCTTTTTCACGATTAAATTTCTCTAAAATCATCCATTCCTCTGCCGGTGGAATCACTGGTTCGGGCAGCGTAATTTCAGAGCTTTCACCAAATAATGACACCTGAGCCGAATTGGCGTTTTCCTGGTGTCTCGCCCCAAACTTCACCACAGTTTCCAGGAATGTTCGTCCTTTCACATCCACTGCAAAAAACTGTTCTCTTCTTACCCCCATGGAATCAAAAGCCCCACCTAAAACAAGTGTTTCAATAGACTTTCTATTTACAGAACGGAGCTCAACTCTTTTTACCAGATCAAAAACGGATGTATAATTACCATTCTCCTCTCTTTCACGAATCAAGGACTGTACGGCACTGGTCCCAATTCCTTTCATAGCCGCCAAACCAAAACGAATTTCGCCCTTCTGGTTTACAGTAAATTTCTGTTCCGATTCGTTGACATCAGGTCCCAAAACCACGATTCCCATACGTTTACATTCCTCCATAAACTCCGTTACTTTGGTAATGTCATTCAGGTTGTGTGTCAACACCGATGCCATGTAGGCCGCAGGGTAATTGGCTTTTAGGTAAGCAGTTTGGAATGCTACTACCGAATAACATGTGGAGTGTGATTTATTAAATGCATAGGCCGCAAATGCTTCCCAGTCTTTCCAAACCTTACCTGCTTTATCTTTATCATGACCTCTTTCTTCACATCCGGCAATAAACTTTGGACGTAATTGATCAATAATATCTTTCTTTTTCTTACCCATTGCTTTACGCAATGAATCGGCTTCACCTTTGGTAAAACCAGCTAGTTTCTGCGATAAAAGCATCACTTGCTCCTGATAGACCGTAATCCCATAGGTCTCTCCCAGCAAGTCTTCCATATCATCCAAATCGTAAACAATCTCCTCTTCCCCATGTTTACGCGCAATAAAGTTTGGAATATACTCCAAAGGTCCCGGACGATATAATGCGTTCATCGCAATCAAATCATCAAACTTATCGGGTTTTAGATTGATTAGATGCTTCTGCATTCCAGGCGACTCAAACTGGAACAGTCCCTTCGTTTGTCCACTTTGAAAAAGTTCATAGGTCGTTTCATCATCCAGTGGAATTTCATCCGGATCGATTTTCACATCATGTCTCCGTTCTGCAATTTCAATGGCATCTTTAATGATACTCAGCGTCTTCAGTCCCAGGAAATCCATTTTCAACAATCCGGCAGATTCCACCACAGAGTTATCAAATTGCGTAACCCACAAATCGGAATCCTTAGCAACCGCCACCGGAACGTGCTCTGTAATATCACTAGGTGTAATAATTACCCCACACGCATGAATTCCAGTATTCCGCATAGAGCCTTCCAGTGTTCTGGCTTTATTTAAAGCAGCCGCTCTGTCATTTTTATCTTGAGAAATCTTTTTCAATTCCTCAGCCATAGCTAGATCTTCAGCACGTAATTTGGCCTTTAGATCTTTTTCACTTAATCCAAAAATCTTCTTCAACGACATTCCAAACGGCACCAGCTTGGCAATTTGATCCGAATCGGTTAATGGTAAATCCAACACACGAGATACGTCTCGAATACTGGATTTTGCCGCCATAGAACCATAGGTAATAATTTGTGCGACCTGATTGGCACCATATTTATCTACCACATAATCGATCACTCGCTGACGTCCTTCATCATCAAAATCAATATCAATATCGGGCATGGATACCCTTTCCGGATTCAGGAAACGCTCAAAAAGCAAGTCATATTTAATCGGGTCTACATTGGTAATTCCAATACAATATGCTACGGCAGAACCTGCCGCAGATCCCCTTCCCGGTCCTACCGACACCCCCATATTTCGGGCTTCGGTGGTAAAATCCTGTACAATCAAGAAATAACCCGGATATCCTGTTTTTTCAATCACCGACAACTCAAAATCCAAACGTTCGCTAATATCATCGGTGATTTCTTCATAACGTTTCTCAGCCCCTACATAGGTCAAATGTCGTAAAAAAGCATTCTCTCCATTTTTGGTTCCGTTGATTTCATCATTAGGATCGACAAACTCTTCCGGGATATCGAATGCAGGTAACAAGACATCACGCGCCAACTCAAAACCGGTACATTTTCTTCCCATTTCAGCAGCCGTCTCAATAGCTTCCGGTAAATCTTTAAAACGCTCCAGCATTTCTTGCGGAGATTTCAAGTACCATTCATCATTTGGGAAACCAAATCGGAATTCTCTTCCTTTCTTCCCTAAAAAGGTCTTGGGTGCAGAAACCAATTTATTATCCTTCACACAGAGTAATACATCTAATGCATCCGCCCCGGATTTAGTTGGATAATACACATTGTTAGAAGCAAAGTATTTGACATTATATTTCTTTGCAAATCGCAGTAAAGTCTCGTTCACTACATCTTCCTCTTCCAGGCCATGACGGGTCAACTCAACGTAAAAATCATCTCCAAATAAATTATGCCACCATTGGAATGCTTCTTCTGCTTCTTTTTCACCGACATTCAAAATCAAACTTGGAATCTCAGCCCAAAGTCCACCTGTAGTGGCCATGATTTCTTCATGGTATTGCTCAATGATCGGTTTACTCACTCTAGGCACATAATACTTTCCTTCCGTGTAAGACACCGAAGATATTTTGGCCAGATTATGATATCCTTTTTTATTCTTCGCAATTAGTACTTGCTGATATCCATTGTCTTTTACTGTATGATTGGTATGATCTTTACATACATAAATATCAGTTCCTACAATAGGTTTGATTCCGGCTTTATTACATGCATTCACAAATGCAAAAGCCCCCATCATATTTCCTACATCGGTAATACCCAAAGCATTCATCCCAATATCTTTGGCTCTGGCCACGTAGTCTGCAGGTTGGCCCACCGCTTCCAAAATGGAAAACTGGGTATGCACATGGAAATGGACAAAGTCATTTAAATCTTCTTCAGAAATCGTACGGGTAGCAACGCCAACATCTACACTGGTATCTGTTTCTACCTCTTCCTCCTCTGCATCTAGTGGTTTATATGGTTCAATATTTAAACCAATCAACTCAAACGGCTGTGGATTTTTGGCTTTAAAGTTTTGAATAAAAGCTTCTTCCCTTCCTAATCGTTGTCCGGTAATGACACCAATACGGATCAACTCTAAAAATGCACGTGTGGTTGCTTCCACATCGGCACTCGCATTATGCGCTTCATCAAATCCGGTTTGGAATAACTTTACATAAAGCTCTGTTAGCGTAGGCCATTTAAACTTACCTCCACGACCTCCGGGAATGGCACAATATTCTGTGGCTTCATCCTTGGTATCGATCGTAGCCATTTCGGTTAAAGGAGAGTCTATTTCTTTTCTCAGGTATTCACAACCTGCAATATTGATATCGAACTCAATATTGTGTCCAATAACGAATTCTGCCTTGCCCAGTGCTTCATTAAACTCATTCAACACATAATCCAGAGGCATCCCTTCTTTCTGGGCACGCTCCGTGGAAATTCCATGAATTTTCTGGGATGCAAAAGGAATATTATACCCTTCCGGTTTTACAATAAAGTTTTTAACCTCAACCAGCTCCCCGTTTTCATCATGAATCTGCCAGGCCAACTGGACCATTCTGGGCCAATTGTCAAAGTCAGTTAAAGGCGCGTTCCAATCTCTTGGCAACCCGGTTGTCTCGGTATCGTAAATTAAAAACATTTGCTAATCAGAAAATTAAATGATGTTGAACCTCATTTTTGGAAGGTTACAAATTAGGGATTTGAGTTGAATTTAAAGAAGAGAAATATGCTTCTATGAAAAAAAGTTTTGCACAAAATCTATGCGTATTTTTTTTATTGTTCATTTTGTCTTGATACAAAACGAACCAAAAAATCAAGGCTTAAGAGTCCTAAATTAGTAGCCTTAGCGAAAAAAATCGTTACGAATAGCAAACTCGCAAACGCTGTTACCGACTTTATTAAAGTCGACAGCTGAGCTCAAGCACGCTATTCGCTTCACACTAACATTTTTCGAGTCTACACATTTAGAACTCTAAGGCCAATTCTATACTTTAAAATTGTTTATTTATTTGACAATAGAAATATTCATTTTAACGATTGCTTTTTTTCATCTTTACATTCATTTTTTAATACAATAGATTTTACTAATTTCATCTTTCATTTCACACAAAACCTAGCGCATTGAATAAGAAGAAAGTATCCATTTTTTGGTTCAGAAGAGATCTTAGACTACATGATAACACCGGGCTGATACAAGCTTTAAAGGAAAAACATCCGGTATTGCTTCTGTTTATTTTTGATCGAAATATTTTGGATGAGCTTCCTAAAGATGATGCGCGTGTTGGCTTTATTCATAGCCAACTTGATGAGATCCATAAAAAATTGGCGCCTCATTCCGGCATTTTAATGCAACACGGTACTCCTGTTGAGATTTGGAATAAACTACTAACTGAATACGATATTCAATCCGTACATGCAAACCGGGATTATGAACCTTATGCCCGAAAAAGGGACACACAAATTAAACATTTGTTACATCAGTATTCGATCGTGTTTCATAAACATAAGGATCAGGTTATTTTCGAGAAGAGTGAGATTGTAAAACCAAATGGAATGCCTTATACTGTTTACACTCCATATAAGAATAAGTGGCGACAGGTATTCCAATCTTTGCATTTTCCAAAGCAAGAGGTATACTTCAACAACTTGTTAGAAATTGAAACTGAGTTCCCTTCCCTGGCCGCTATTGGTTTTGAAAAAAGCACTCAAAAGGTAAACGATTTCAAGCTGGAACATCTGGATGATTATGCGTCCACGAGAGATATTCCTTCTGTTCATGGCACCAGTGACCTCAGTCCACATTTGCGTTTTGGTACAGTAAGCATTCGTGAAATCGCTCATCAAATTCGGGACAACGAGACATTTCTAAATGAACTGATTTGGCGTGAATTCTTTATGCAAATTTTATTTCATTTTCCACAAGTAGTGAAAGAAAATTTTAAACCAAAATATAATAGTATTCCGTGGCGAAACAATCAATCTGAATTTGAAAAATGGTGTAATGGACAAACCGGATATCCTATGGTAGATGCAGGTATGCGCCAGTTGAATGCTACAGGATATATGCACAATCGGGTACGGATGATCACCGCTGGTTTTTTATGTAAGCATTTATTGATTCACTGGTCGTGGGGTGAAGCTTATTTTGCTCAAAAACTATTGGATTATGACCTGGCTGCGAATAACGGCAACTGGCAATGGTCGGCAGGAACCGGATGTGATGCGGCTCCCTATTTCAGAGTATTTAATCCAACCTCACAACTCCAAAAATTCGATCCGGATTTAAAGTACATCAAGCAATGGATTCCAGAATATAGTACGGATGCCTATCCTCTGCCAATGGTCGATCATGCTTTTGCCAGAAAACGGGCTTTAGACACCTATAAATCCGGAATTCAAGAAGGTTAAACCACACATACTGCTGTTGGATTATTTGTCGTCTTAACATCTTGTTCATAAGTCACACACCTCCTATTTCATTTTAAATGAATAAGATATGTAACTTTAGAACCAATCAAAATCCAAATTATTATGAAAAAAGTAGAAATGATCGTTCGAATCCTCCTCGGACTGATGTTAGTGGTTTTTGGCCTCAACAAATTCTTACAATTTATGCCTATGCCTCCTCCTGAAGGTGATGTATTAACGGCATTTTCAGGATTAATGGCTATGGGGATTATGCCCATGGTAGGTGTCATTGAAGTGGTTGGTGGCCTGTTACTATTAATCAATAAACAAACTGGTGTGGCGTTATTTTTCTTAGCTCCTGTAGGGTTTTGTGCCTTTTGGTTTCATGCTATTTTAGACCCTGCCGGAATTGGTGGAGCTGCTTTCTTTTTACTCGCTACCATTTTCTTAATGTACAATAGGAAAGAAAAGTTTATGGCTTTGATGGATTAAGTGCATCTCATATCTCATTTTGTAAAAGGGGCTTTAAAGCCTCTTTTTTATTTCATAGGTATGAAAACTCCGTTTTCTTATAAAAGCGTTAAATACACTTTGAGCCGTCACCATTCGAATTTTGGATGCGTCCTGATGCAAACATTAATTCGATACAATCAATATGAAAAAATTTACGTACCTATTATTGGGCTGCGCTATGATGGCCTATTCATGCTCAAAACCTACCGATTACTTACAACAGTGTTGGGAAAAACAAGGTCTGGTTCTCCACCAGAAAAACATCAGCTTTACCTTCAAGGAAAAAATGCATATGCTACATCATAGCATGACGCCCTGGTTAAAATCTCCATATGAAATAAAAGGGCTAATTGAACTCAATAGTGATACATTCGTAAAAACAGACTCTATTGATTTCAGAGGGCGTAACTTTAACTCTATTACCCAATTTGTGGGTGATACTTTGGTTTATCTCGATTATGGTGCTGATTCTGCTTCTGATGTCACAGAAGAATTGGTTTTGGAACATATGAAACATAATCCCGGATATATTCCATTTCAGTTACTTCAATATTATATCCACCACCCCCAGGAAGTTACATTTACTGAAAACGACTCTTTCGCGATTTATACTTTGAATTTATACGAGTCTGTTTCAAATATCTATATCAAAAAAAGAGATCTACTTATAGATAAAGTCACGTTCTTAACGCATCATAAGCTTTATGGTGATGTGATTAGCGCATATACATATAGTGATTACCAAACAATTGAAAATATCGCAATCGCCCAACAAATAGAGATTTCCAGAATCAATGGACAAATTCAAGATCAGGTGACTTTGGATGAGATTCAATTTACATCCGGTATTACACCTCCTCTTTCCCTGCCTCTTAAATATGAAATTCAAAAAACTGAATCTATTGCTGATGAAGCTACCATTACACATTACAACGATCGGATTCATTTTATTGATTTAAAAGATGCAGATAATAGAACGTTAGTCGTTGAATTTGATGATTTCTTATGTCTGGCCAAAGCCCCTTTAAATAGTGAAAACGGAGAACTCATCATTTCAAAAGCGCAAGAAATTGCCCCGAATAAACCCATTAAATATTTTATTGTAGGACATCATCATCCGCACTCTATTGGTGGTATTCGTCCTTTTGTGAATACCGGAGCTGAGATTATTTGTACTTCTGAAAATGTAGACTATTTGCAGTTTATCATTGATGCTCCCAGAAGCTTACATCCGGATCAATTGCAACAAAGTCAAAAAACCGGACAATACAGAATCGTTGAGGATAGTATCCATATTTCAGATGGTTCCTATGAAATACAAATCTTTAAGATTGGAGAGATTTCCGCACATACCAGTGATTTTATGGTATATTATTTCCCTCAAGAGCATCTTCTTTTTCAGGATGATTTGACATGGATGGCCAAAGGTCAACCGATTCGAAAAGCCGGAAAACGTCAGGAAGGTTTGTATCAGGCTATTGTGGATCGTCAATTGGAAGTGGATACCATTTTTCAGTCCTGGCCGATTGTAGGACGTAATGTGAAGAGTGTTATTCCTTTTGAGGAATTGGAGTATTCTGTTCGACTTACTGAATAAAGGCTGTAATTGCGTATTTCATTTACTCTATGTCTTTTTTGGCTTGACACTTCGCTCCCCTTCGACTTACTTCGACAAGCTCAGCACAAGACGCTCAGGGCACAGCGCTCAGCGTCCGACCAAAAGAACCAACAGAAATGGAATGAAGCAAAGGCACACAAACGAAAATTCAAAAGATGTGCTCAAAAAGTTCAAGGCTGAAGAAAGCTTTCTACCAAAGCTTCCTAAAACCGATTCTCACACAATATTGTTTTATTGTAATACATTAAATCCTCAAATAATGTATTATTTCGTGGTCTTTTTGGGCAGTGGTAATGTTCCATGCTCGGAATTGCGGTCTCGTAGAGACCATAGCATGTAGAGCAAATGGAACCATGGTCGCTTGCGAACCACCTTCCAAAAAGTGCCCTTTTTTTCGTTCTTTTTTGGGGCATGCAAAAAAAGGACACAGGGATTAATTAGATCAAGTAAATATGCTTGCAAGATCACTCATTAAGAAAATAACCACAAACAAAAAAGGGAGGCTTTGGCCTCCCTTTTTAAATATTCTATAATGACTACTCAATCACTTTGTACCCATCCAAATTGGTAATTCCCCAATTCTCAATCTCTTCATCAGACCACAGTCCCGGGAAGAAAATACGCTTTTGGTATCTTGGGTGCATATATTTCTGCCAATGGCTTCCTCCGGTTGCTTCACTATCTCCCAGATACTTTTTCGCTGCATTTAAATGGTGCATCACCCAATCCACATTTACGGTATGATCGTAATGACGCATCGCATTGATCAATTCTTTATTCTCCTGATCTTCCTGAGGAAGTGATTTAAATTTCGTCCATAGATTCAAGGTATTGTAATCCTTCATGAACGTGATAAACTCTTCAAAGTATTTATCTTCAAAATTCAGTAACAACTTGCTTTTAGCACCCGTTTCATAATCCTTTCCAGCAGCCTGCCAATACAAGTGATCATACGCATGTTCAAATGGTGTATTTCTATCGATAGTAGCTCTGAAACGGTTATCAATCAAATTGATCAATTCCGTGGAAGCAAACTCAATTTTACGATACTGTGCACTTTGGAATCCACTAGCCGGAGTTAACGTATCTCTAAACTTCATATACTGCTCCGGCTCCATTCCCTCGCCCATGATATCAAAAGAATTGGACAGCAAATCGAAATAACGACTGATACGCCCCAAATGCATTGCAAATTTTTGAGTCGAAATCGGCTCACATTTAGATACCTGCTCAATTTCCCATAAAATCATTTTAAAGATCAACTCATTGATTTGATGATACATAATAAACACCATTTCATCCGGAAGTTGCGTTCTTTGGGTTTGTAACCCCAATAAAGCATCTACCTGAATAAAATCCCAATACTTCATCGGTTCGGCATATAACAGTCCAGATAAATGCACATCCGGATCTTGTCCCATCGCTTTATATTTCTTGTCAATCGCGTCTAATAATTCTTCTCTGGTCATATCTCTCAATTTGAATTCGCAATATAAAAATGTTGAATCTAAAATATGGGGCCTAAAAGGCACTTTTAAACTGATTTTTATCAGTTTATTATAAGATTATGTAATACTAATATCTTGTTATTATTTTCATTTTATTCTCGTTTATCTCGATAGAAAAAGCACTTTTGCGCCACCAATGAATTCTTTAAACACCTCATATAAAAACATTCTTAAAATTACTGCACCACTCGTCATTGCGGGAATCGCCATGAATCTGGTGGGGGTAATTGATATTATGTTGGTGACCGGACTGGGTGAAGCCGAAGTGGGCGGAACCGGTAACGGACAGATTTTGTATGCCCTGCTTTTTGTAATCGGGATGGGTTTTACTTCCGGAATTCAAATCATTATTGGGCGCAGAAATGGCGCGCATGATTATAAAGCCATAGGCAGTTTGTTTTATCAGGGCATCTATTTTACGGTCCTCTTTGCCAGTTTGTTATTCGTTTTTATTCAATTGGCCATCCCTCCTCTTTTACAGTCCATTTTTGATTCTGAGAATGTGGTGCACTTTGCTACCGTATATATGAAAATGCGTGGTTGGGGGATTTTGTTTACGCTGACCAACTTGCTTTTTATTGCCTTTTTTGTGGGAACCACCAAGACCAAAATCCTAGGGTATTTCACGCCATTTATTTCTTTGCTCAACATTGTACTGGATGTAGCATTGATTAATGGTTACGGACCTTTTCCTCAAATGGGTGTTCAAGGGGCTGCTTTGGCTTCGGTGATTTCGGAAGCTAGTGGAACATTACTTTTTATCGTGTATACATTGAAGTTTGTTGATTTGGAAAAATACAACCTCAACAAATTCATTTCATTTCACTGGGAACAAACCAAAACCATACTAGAAGTAGCCAATCCGATTATGGTACAAAACGCTATTTCAATTGGGGCGTGGTTTAGCTTTTTTGTGATTGTAGAAAATCTGGGCGAACGTGCTCTAGCCATTTCTCAAATCATTCGTGGAATCTACATTTTTGTAATGGTTCCGGTATTCTCGCTGGCCGATGCTACCAATACTTTTGTGAGTAATCTAATGGGCGAAAAAAACTTCGAAAAGATTATTCCGCTTATTATTCGCACTACGGTTTTAGGGCTGTGTATCAATGTATTATTCTTTGTCAGTATCAACTTGTTTCCGGAGTTTACTATTGGACTTTTTAGCACAGATACGGAGGTCATTACAGACTCCTTAAGTACCTTGAGATTGACCACTTTCTCTATGTTTACTTTTACTATGGCGTTTATGCCCTTTCGTGCAGTTTCAGGAACCGGAAATACACGTACCGCGCTTTTTATTGAAGTGATGGGCGTGGGACTTTACCTCATCTACGCCTATTATGTGGCAGTCGTATCGCAAATGGAGCTCCATATCGTATGGAGTAGTGAGTTTATATACTTCGGGGTAATGTTTGTTTTATCCTGGTATTATTTGAAGAAAGGAAACTGGGCGGCTAAAGAAATTTAAAATTGGTTTATTCATTCTACAACCCAATTATAATCTGGATTCCCAGATAATCGCAAATATTATTTTTAAAGTTTTTTAACGCTTTAAGCAATATTCTACCCCAAAACAGGTTTTACTGTCATTCCAACTTATAAATCACGAAAAACAAACTATGGCATAGAATTACTTTTTTATTCATCTAAAATTCAAATAACTAAGTGTTTTATGAAAACTGTTTGGTCTTTTATTGGAGTACTCCTCCTCTTCCTTTCTTCTTGCAAAAAAGAAGACCCCATTTGCCCACCTACTCCACCAAATTATATGCCGCTCGATATTGGTAATTATTGGGTGTATGAAACCTTTCGGGTCGATACCAATGGAACCGAATTGATGTTGAACTTTCACGATAGTATGGTAGTTACCGGAGATACTATTATTAATAATGAAACATACGCAAAAATTGAAGGCACCTATGGTCCTTTTCATCGTCAATGGGGAATTGTTGGAATTCTAAAATATGAAGATGGAAACCTCACCACCCCAAATGGAGATACGGTTTTTGCGGCTAATGATTTTACCAAAATTTTTAGAGAACAGTATGAAATCATTGGAAACAACGATACGCTATATCATCGTTCGTTTCGGATGTTTGATCATAACTATGATGTGACCGTTCCGGCCGGTACGTTCCCTATTCTCGACTTTATGGGAACATATACGTATTTTCAGAATATTCCCGGTGTGCCCAATCCCAGGTTAGTTCATAACTATTATGCGGAAAACGTAGGAAAGGTTAAATCTACCTATTTCTATATGTCCAGCCCATCCATATTTGAAATCAGACTAATGGATTATCATGTGCATTTACCGGATTAATCTAGCATCTATTTTTAAAGATTATAAACGCTCATAATCTCCGAAGGAGGGTAATCTGGAAACGGATTATCCTCTTTTACTTTATGGCTTCATTGATGGTCTGAATCATCTGATCCAGAATATCATCTTTACGTTTCAGATTGTATTGCATAATCCAACGTGGATGCGGTAATGCTATGATTTGGTCAAACCATTTATGTTCTTTGTTTAATTGCAACAAGATTTTATGGTTTTGTCCTTTGCCAATGGTAAACGCCACATCTCTTCTGCCCCAATGTTCTACCTGATGATTCATTTGCTCGACCATCCACGGAGTAAGTTCCTTTTGTAAATCGGCAATATCGTAATAGTTTAAATTCTTACCGTCTTTTAAAAAACCTAACGGTGAAACATTGGTAAAAAAGAAATTGTTGTAAAACGATTCTACACCTCCCAAAGCATCAATCATTTCATAAATAAAGATGGCCGAGAGTTCTTTTCGTTTTTGAAAGGAATTGGAAATTCCCAATAAATCTTCCAATACTGTGGGATCGGTAAATGGTAATCCGGTGACTCCAGCCCCAAATCTCCCCGGGTTAATGGCAATCATAAAAGCGCGCTTTCCGGAATCGTTATAAAAACGATTGTAAAATACTTCGCAAATAGCTTGTACCTCTGCTTTGTTAAATGGGTTCATCACTTCTACTCCAGGAGTTTGAAGAGTATCTAATGCCAAATGATTGTAAAAATCTAAAATCTTTTCCCCGGTATTTTTCATAGCGCCAAATCTCCATAAACGCTTGAAATTCTCCAAAGATTTCTTCTATTCATTCTTGATATTCAAATCTAAATCGGCATAGAATCCTAAATCCATATTTCGCAAGAGTTTGGTTTGCAAAGCAATTTGCCCGGTATGGTAGGAATAATGTTCTACGACATGAATGATATTACCTACTCCTGTAAAGTTAAATCCCTGAACAGAGCGTTCTTTGAGCAATTCTTCTTCACTTAATTGTTGAATGGTTTCGGATGCTTTAGTAGCTGTGTGTATGATCTTTTGAATAAGTTCTTCGTTAGAAAGTTGTTCTTTGGTTTCGAATTCTAAATCCCGAATCCGTTGGTCTTTTTGGTTTCCTAGTGAGGATTGAATGTATTGGGTGATGTTGCCACATAAGTGAAGGATTAAATGACCGATGCTGTTGGTATGGTCATTGAAATTATACCATACTTGTTCGTTTGTGAGGAGGTTCACGCATTTTTCTATGCGTTCGGTGCTTTCGCTCATTCTGAATATGGATTGAGACTTTATTTCGTTTTTTAGATTCATTATGGGAGATTTTATTATTCGTAAAATTAGTATTCTCCTCAATGGGCTTAATCCTTTATGTTCATTTTTTTGCTTGTCCAAAAAAACGAACCAAAAAAAGGAGCACTTTTTGGAATGAATTTTTCCAATCCGCTACGCTTCATGGAAAACCAAAGATTCAAGTCTAAATTCTCTCCAAGGCTTCGAGAATTCTTAACGACTTGAACTTTTATTCTGCCCAAAAAGACCGCGAAATATTGCATTCTCGGAGGTTATAATACATTACGGTAAAACAATATTGCTTGAGAATCGGCCTTAGGAAGTTTTGGTAGAAAGCTTGATGAATGTAGTGTCATCGAACCCATGTTTGAGCTCAGACATCGACTTGAAAAGTCGTTAATGTCGTTTGCGAGTTTGGGTGAGATAACGAAATGAAGAATTAGCTTTCAACAAAGCTTTCTTCAGCCTTGAACTTTTTAAGCACATCTTTTAAATTTTCATTTGTGTGCTTTTCCTTCATTCCATTCCGGTTGATTCTTTTGGTCGGACGCTGAGCAAAGCCGAAGTGTCAAGCCAAAAAGAAAAGAATAGAAAAGAATAGCTATTGAATTATTTGATCAACTTCATTCTAATTTACGGTAATTGTCTTATTGTCCTTTTTTTACTTCGTGAGCTCGCAAGCTCGGTTGCTTGACCAAAAAAACGAACGACACTTCGACAGGCTCAGCGCAGGAAAAAGGGCACTTTTTGGTAATATCGATAAGCGAATCACTACCGTGATCGCTTTTAAATTTCCTGCGGAAATTTTAAGCATGGAACATTACAACTGCCCAAAAAGATTCATTCGCAGAAAATCACTTTCTAGCTTTTATTCCTCAATAAAATCAATAATTTGATCTTTAAAATCCTCCGCATTCATTTCAGCGGCCAATCGTTCTGATTGCGCTTTGTATTTAGAATCTGTAAAAAGCGCTTTGATCTTCGGTTTTAAATTACTTTCCGTGATTTTATCCATCGCAACTCCTTTAGGCCCTACTCCTACTTTGGTATAAATATTATTCCAGATGTATTGATCCAGAATATGCGGAACAATCATCGTAGCACAGCCATGCTTCACTGCTAAATGCGAGGTTCCCGAACCTCCATGATGCACTACTGCATACATTTTAGGTAATACCCATTCGTATGGGATTTGGGTTACAAAATAAAACTGGTCTTGATCGTATTCCTCCGGAATTACCAATCCCCCGGCAGCGACATTGATCAATGCCGGGATTTTGAGTTCGGTGAGGATTTTTAAAATGAGTGCTGTTTTGGCTTTCGGCTCAGGGTTGGTCATACTTCCGAATGTGACCAGCATGATTTTATCGTGCGATGCCAAAAACTTTTCTAATGCGGCATCAGGTTCCCAATTGTAAGTAACGGGACGTTCGTGATACCCCAATACTTTTACCTGCTCGGGCCAATAAGGTTGTTCTTTAAAGAATACACGCGATAGCGTATATACCATCTTTTTTTGCGTCAATACCTCCCGCACCTGTCGGGCGGAAACCCCTACGGCTTTGCGAATCTCTTTGGTAGAACTGATGATGTTTTGTGCCAAAAAGTAATTGATTAGTTTATAGGTCAGTTTGTTTAAAAACGGTCCATAGTCTCCATTAAAACCAATATGTCCATGGTCTTTCACATAATGAATCAAATACGGAATAGGACTGATATTGATGGCTTTTCCGGGATGCATAATTTCCCACACCACGGCATACGTAGCTTTGGCACTATATAGAATCCGATCGGGTTGGAGCGACTGCGCCAGCTCATGTTGTTGCCGCATCATATAGGCATTGATTCCAACCGATTTTTGATAAACCCGGAGATACGCGCCCAACTTAGCAAACAGTGATCCTTTGCCGCCCATCACCATTTTTCCATCAGGACTATTGATCAGTTCCAGAAAATCCGGGGTGAGTCCTTCAAAAGCCAGATTTGAATTGGCCGCCAGATCTCTAAACTGCTCGGGAAACTGGCAGGTGACTTCATGACCGCGATTTTGAAGCATTTCGCCCAAAGCCAAAAATGGTTCTACATCTCCTCTGGTGCCGATGGCCGCTAATAGAATTTTCATATCCGTATGGGTTTGTGCTTTCAAAGGTGCGTAATATGCTATAACTGCACAAATATTTTGCTACTTCAAACCTGCGCTTTTTGTTACATTTGCAGCGTTTTAAACCAATCTTTCTATGCATATAGGTGTTGCAGTCACTAAAGCTTTTTCCAGACTTCCGTGGTCCGTTTTATACGGCATTTCCACGTTTATGTATTGGGTGTTTTTTAAAGGTATTGGTTACCGTAAAAAGGTGGTTTGGAACAACCTGAAAAATTCGTTTCCCGAAAAGTCTGATCAGGAAATTCAGCAGATTTCAAATCGGTTTTTCCGCTTTTTGGCCGATATGTTTATGGAATCTATCAAAGCCATTACGATGCCCGAAAAAGATTGGCAAAATGGCTTTCAAACCAGTAATGTAGACCTGCCCAACTCCTATTTTGACAAAGGACAATCTATTGTGACCGTACTAGGCCATTATGGCAACTGGGAATATTTGGTCACTGCGTATTCTCGTGATACGAAGCATACCGTACTGGGCGTATATAAACCATTGAGCAATCCGCATTTTGAAAAACTACTGGCTTCCTACCGTACGCGCTACGGAATGGTATTGGTGCCTTTGTATGATGCGTATGAAATCATACAGGAATATATAGACCGTGGAGAAAAAATTGCAATTATGCTCATTGGAGATCAAACGCCTGCGGCCGATCGTGGCTACTGGATGGATTTCCTGAACCAGGATACTCCGGTGTTTAGAGGAGCCGAGAAATTGGCACGACAATATGATTTTCCGGTCCTATTTGCCAAGCTAGACCGTACCCAACGCGGACAATACCAAATGGGATTTGAAACTATTTTTGAAAAGCCTCGCGAAACCGAAGAAGGTGAAATTACCGAGTTTCATACCAAAAAACTGGAAGAGCAAATTATAGCCAAACCGTACTTATGGCTATGGTCACATAAACGCTGGAAACACCAACGCCCTGCCGATACTCCATCCAGGTTTATTTCGAAAAGGTTTCCAGGGAAGGTTGGGTAGATTGTTTTATAGTGATCTGATTGCCATCCGTCAGTAGACAGATTAATGTCGTTTTTCTAGTTGCTGCCAATGCAGCATAGAAAACTATAATATGTCAATCTGGTTGAGTCTGAATAAAGTAATCAAATATCTTCCCGGCTTTAGTAGTGTTATCTTCTATTAATATTCTTAGTTTATTCTTCATCGTAAATTAAGTATGACGTTTAGTATAAGAATAGTAGCGGATTTATAAACACTAACTTATCAGTTAAAAACAGACTGATTTTATGTTTGCTGACCTTCGTGCTAGTGATTAAACCACTATTATTTTTATACATTGTTACAAGAAGTTTTCCATAGCTCGTCTGGTATACTTTCAATTAATCTTTCTTCTACGTGTTCAAAAAAGCTATAAAGTCCATCACAATAATATGAAGGGTTGTCAAAACTACTTCCATCAAATCGATGTGGTAAATATCCACCACTACAACTATTGAAATGTTTACAAGATTTACATTTGATATTTGGTTTTTGAATTTTCTCTAGATTAAAAAAGTCTGGATGGATACCTAAAGGGAATTCATTAATATTAAGCTTATCCTTGCTATAAATACCTCCACAAATTCTTAAAACATCGTGGCAACCAATACTTCCATCCGATTCTATTACACACATTGATGTCATATCTCCACCTAACGCATCTAAACTTGGCTTTAATCCGGTTTTACTTTTAACAGCAGTTTCAAAAAAACGAATTGTTGGAGCTTCACTTTCCAATTCAAGCCATTTGTCGAAAGCTTTAATTAAAAAACCTCCTACTTTTAATATGTAATCAGGTTCTGAGGAAGGTGGATTATGATAATTCCCATCAGGAATAAGGAAATCAAATTTTTTGAAATCATTTTCATTAAACCAATCAAATATTTTTGAGCCATTGTAATTAGGATTTATAACGCTTAAGTAGCCTTGAATTAGTGACTTGAATTTTTCATTATTTTGAAAGCGTTTTATAATGGAATAAAGTTCTTGTCCTGAACCACGTTGGTTTTTATAAATTCTATGAATGTCATTTACTTCAGGAGGACCATCAATGCTTATTGAGAAAGGAATTTTTAATTCAAATAATAAATCAACCCATTCTTCATCTAATAGCAGTCCATTGGTTTGAAAAAAAATATTCAGATTAATACTCTCACAAGTGTTTCTAAAAACTTCTATATGTTCTTTAAACCTTTTTTTACCTAAAAGTAATGGCTCACCTCCGTGTATTTCAAGAGACAATTCTTTTAGTTTATGTAAATTATAATGTTCCAGTAATCGCTCGGCTAATTTCTTAGATACTTCAAGACTAGATATTTTTGGTCTACTTTTCCAAGAGTCATCACCTCTATTATATACATAACAATAAGAGCAGTCCAAATTGCAAGTTTGAACTGCTTTATAGATTACTACATTTTGAGCAAAACTATTGACCTCCATCTATATTGATGTCTTCAACAGTTACTTTTAATCTTTCAATTACCCGTGAATCTAGATTAAATAAATCAGGTTTTAATTCTGGAGTATCTCCCGTTGTTCGCCAATCGATACTAATTCCTCCTTTAGCGTGTTTGCTAAAATCCGCTTTAACGTGGGCAGAAGTATCATTTTGGTCAATTCTGTTCCAAGAACTTTTAACAATATTCTTGATTAAGTCGTTCTTAATTAAATCAAACTGTTCTTCACTTACTTGATTTCTGTCAATTTCAATTTCAAATGTTTGTTTTGCCATTTTGCTTTTATTTTAAAGTTAGTATTAATTGCTTGTAACGTTCCGGCTAAAATGTCGTGCAACGGTCAGGTTGGTTGGGGAATATGGGGCGTTTGGCTTTTAATGCTCCAATCTATCAAAACGCTATATATTTTATTAAATGTACTCATTTTCAAATTTGGCATAATCCGTCAAATGACCTATATTTATTGTTGTAATCCGTGTTTGTTTTCTTCAAAAATCCTCCCAAATTGTTGTCCTCGTAACTCTAAATAATCAGCTAGGTAATCTTTAGTCACAATATTGACAATATATCCGTTTGTCCTTCTTTTATAATGTTCAGACATATAGTTAAATCTAAATTGTAAGTGATTAACCATCTCTACAACTAATTCATATTCAGCATTTAAATTAGCTTCAAATAATTGACCATTTACTACTATTAAAGGTTCAACATATGTTAATAGGCTATCAGTTGATTTATCGTTATCCGTGTTTTCTAAAGAATAATTAAAAGCTTTAATCGTATTGCATAAAGATGAATATATTTTGTCTTTTCCAGTTGAAAATCCTTCTGTAAATGAGCGTCCCAATCTATTAGCTAGGTCAATGTTATGCGTTTTAAAGCTTTTGTTTAATGTCTTTTTATTGAAATTATTATAAATTTTATCGGTATGAATTGAATAAATTGATTTTTCAAATGGAGTGGTCTCAGTTGTGAAAATAATCCAAGGTTTATCTTTCTCATTTTTAATCTCAACAACAAACCTAAAAGTAAATTCGGTATATTGTTTTCCCGTTTCCTCATGTTGAAATATTAGCTCAGTAATTAAATCAATTTCGCGCCCTTTTTTATCATCTTTATCAATGAAATAAGTACCGTGTTCAACATCCCAAGATTTATTACTAAAAATTTTACCGATTTCTAGTTCGGTTGGAAACCCTGTTTTTAAAATCTTTGCTTTTAACTTTTTAATGTAATCTTCACTCATATTATTCTGGTCTGTTTACATTGCTTACAACGGTCTCACGTATGGGTAGTAGCGGATTTCTACTCACAAACCTTTCGGTTTTGTGTTGACTTTTGTTTTATGCTTATAATTTCGTTTTATCACTTAAACCGCTATTACTTATACACAATGTTATGTGCTGGTATTTTTACTCATTATATTCAAACATCTTTTCAAAATCAAAGGATTATTTATTATTACAATACATAATCTAATTCTTGTTCTTGAAACAATTTGATATAACATTTTGGATGGATGATAGTAAGGCTTGACTTTATAGTTCTTTGTTGATAGTTTATCGTTATCATAATAGAAATATTCATCTATAACAGCTACGACATTATCAAATTCTTGTCCAATTACAGTATGCGCATTGTCATCCTCGTTTTCAATTCGATGCTGTTCATAAGGTAAAGTATGTGCTGTAGATGGTGTGTAATTTGTAGTTTTCCAACCTTCAGACTGTAATTGAGTTAAATATTTTTTTGCGGTTTTATGATTATCAAAGTATTTTAATTCAACTTTTGAGTAATCCATTTTATGTATTATTTCGTTTGAATTAAAAAGACATTTTATAAAACGAGCAACTTCTTTATTAGTTCTTATTTTAGTAGTTAATTCAACACAATCCAGTGTAGTCTTTTTTTCAATTTCCGAACTGGTATTTGCTCTAATTTCTCCACCTCTTAACGTTTGTACAGAATCGTAAGAAAAAATACAATTTTTGGAATGTAGTTTTACTTGTTCAATTAAATGTTTCAATTGACTTTTGTAGATTCTTTGTGCTTCATCAACTATAACTAGATGATATTTTGAATAATCTTGATGCATTAGACTTTTAGCAGCAATAATTTCCCAAGCATAATCGTCTCTTAATATAATGTGTCCTTTGTTTAGCAAACCACAATGGATAACAATAATTTCTTTTGATTTATAGATTTCCTTTGCAATATCATAAGTAAGCAAGGTTTTACCTGTTCCAGCTTTTCCCTTAATCGCAATAATTGAATGGTTTGGTGTATTTAATTCTTTTAAAATTTGGTTTTTAATATCTTCTTGTTGAACAGTTAGAAAATATTTACTTTTTATAAATTCTTGTGTTGAATTAAATGGTGACACTAAATAATTTGAAGGGTTGAAAAAGTTATCTATATTTTTTAGTTTAATTACATTTTGTGAGGCTAACTTTTCAATTAGTTGTCTAATATTTAACTCAACTAAGTTATTACTAGAATCAAGTCCATAGAGTTTTTTAGAAGAAGATACATAAGTAAATAAATGAGTTTCTCTTTTTAAAAAATCTAAATAGTATTTATTTCGTTTGAGTTGGTCAGTAATTGAAACCAAATCACATTCTCTTTTTAGTTCGACATTTACAATTGTTTCTTTATCAAATCTTAATAAGTCAAACTCCTTTCCGATTTGTGGAACGGTATATCCAATGAAGTATTTGTCAAATAATTCAATATTTTTTGTAAGGGATTTTAAATGATTATATAAAACAATTAAATCCTTTAATTCATCACTTTTAATCTTAATGGAAAAATAATCTAAATACGATTCAAAAATATCAGTTGGCAATTTTGAATGAGCACTTAAAATAGATATAATGTTAGATTCTCTCATTGCTGATAATGGTTTTACTCTACTTGCAGATAACAACCGAATAAACGTACTAGTACATTCATTCGCATTATGATTTTAAATCAATCTTTTCTAGCTATATAAACGCCACCACCTATTTGCAAATAATTACAAACGACTATAAACGTTTATCATCTTATAACTGACAGCTAAAACTACCCTATCGAACTTTTATAAAAAATGTGGTAAATACGTATTTTATTATTGTGGTTTATACGTAAACAAAACTTACAAAGCACTTATTTCAAGACATATACACCCACATGATTTTGACCATATGGTTTACGAACACTCCTAATGGCCGCTTAAAATGGTATGCAGGCAGGCATTTTTATAAACGTCCAAACCCATACGCGTTTTTATTAAAATCTGTACTTTTGAGGTGCGAAACGTATTAAACAATTTATTCATTATGATGTCGAAAATCATTTTTAGTCTTAAAGAGAAAATATTGGATAGGCAAACGGGTGTAAGTCCCGAAGACCAGTCAAGGCATCGCTTTGATACGTTTCGCAGTGACCTGTCCTCTTTTATTCATTTAATACCATTCAATTATGCGAAACGTAAATGGTCAAAGTATTTCCCTGCACCACCCGGGAACTACCACAGATGATACCCGGCAGGTATCGAAAACACTCACTCCACTGTTGCCTGCTCAGGCAGCATTTATAGATTACATCATGTTTCATGGCGTATCTGAATTTTCCAAATCCTTAAAACTCATTCATGATTTGGCACTGTATCATACCGATGTGCCTTTTAATGATGAGGAAAAGTATGCCCTGTTTAACCTCAAAATTTTATGGGAAGGATTTGAGCAAATTGAACAAGAGTGTTAACACCGAAAGGGCTGCATGAGGTGTGGCCCTTTATTTTATTTGGTTTATATTGATCAAACAGATTTTATTCTTTCCCAAGAAGCCAATGTTTAGCCTCGTACAATTTTTAGTTTAGTTCCGATTCTTTGAGCCTTATTGGCAAGTTCAATCATAGAGTTTATATCCTCAATGGAAATCCATTTCCCCATTTCACAACTTCTCAATAGTTCCATTGATTTTAAAAAGTCATTTATTTCAAGTTCATAACCGTTATAATCCCAACAATCCGTCCAACCTCTTGCTTCGTTCCATTCTTGCATAAATATTGGGAGCGAGTCGTAGTCAATTGTGTTTATATTTTTGCCAAAGAATTCTTCGCCAGCCATATCGAAATATCCCCCATCAAAAATGATTGCGATTCTTTCTTTTTTGTCTTCATACCAAAGGATATCTTCTTTTCCGCATGCAGGAATTCCACATGTAGGACATGGCTTTGTTGTGTTTCTAACAACATTGAAAATAAACCTATACCCGTTTGATTCTATTTCGTGATTTACCATTTCGATTTTTTCTATGTGTCACAATAAGCAACTAAACTCTCTGGTTATTTAATGATTATACAGCCAATAGATTTTTTCATTCTTTTTATTGGCCATTTCACAAAACGCAATCACCTGGTCTAATGTATCGGCAAATTTTTCGAATCGTGATGTCTTTTTTAGAAAGTACTTATTCCCATCAATCACCACTTCATCGGCATAATTCACCCATAAATCTATTGCTGAGGGTTCCATTGGATGGTTGATAATTTGAATTTTTTCGGAAACATTGTGATACAAAGAATCTCCTTTAATCCAGCATTTGCTACCATTTACGGTCAGATAGTTTGAAAGTCCGGCATTTTCCATTCTTTCATGGTCTATATCAATTTCAAATGGTAAAGTAGCTCTATGCACATACAAGTAGTTTTTGACTTTCTCTAAAACAACTTTTAAATCATTTGGCAAGATGAGTTGGACAGATTCATCTTCAAATTCATCATAATATGGAGCCTCCAGTAATTCTATCTCCGTTTTACTTAGAAATGGCGCCTTGTTTTCCCAAATAGCACCTCTGGTGATTTCGTAATGAAAACTACGCCCAAGAAATGGCGCTAATTCCTGGTCATCATATTTATCGCTCTCTAAACTTATATGGATTTCTGCTCCCATTTCTACTTTTTTTCTTCGCGCAAAATCTTCTCCATTTTACGCCCTCTGGCCAATTCATCAATCAGCTTTTCCATTTGCCTGCACTGTTTATACAATTCAAATTCATCCTCAATCTCTTCAATTCGGTAACCGCAAACAACGCCTTTAATCATGTGTGCATTTGGATGAATCTGCGCTTTTTCGAAAAATGTTCTATAGGTTACTTTTTCATCAATCAATGCCTGTAAAGTATCCTGATCAAAACCGGTAAACCATCGAAGTACCTGATCCAGTTCTTCTTTTGTTCTACCATTTTTCTCCAGTCTATCCAGGTAAAGTGGATAAATAGAGCCAAATATCATTTGAGCTACCTTTTCATTTTTTTCGGCTGTAACTTTCATTTTTATAAACGTTATCCGGTTATTAATACAGGCTAAAACTACCGCTTCTCACAGTAATAAAAAAATGTGGCAACAATATCGTTACTTTATTCTATATGGTCAAACAATATCCCAAACACCACGGATAAAACAAAAAGTGTCCAGGTCCATATTCTATTCCACTTCTTGATCCTCAAAAACCTTTTACGAATCAGATTTCTTTTATGGAAGTTTCTTCTACATAAATAAAACTCAATTACGGGTAAATAGAAACCAATGACCATAAAAATCAATGCTCCTATAACAGTATACATCGCTATTCCATCAAAGTATAAAGCCCCATGACGCTTTGGTATAGCTATTCTTCCATTCGTAATGGAATACACTATGTATACAAGAACAAACACAGAAACAACCGTATTAATTAAGATGTGCACTTTATTCTCCTCATAGCTTAGCGCCTGAGAAGAATAATCGCCATATTTTGTTCTATCGATATTCTTTTTCTTTTTGCCCATTTTCAAGAACTCATTTTTGTAGAGCTACTTTGTTCACTTCCTTTATAAATTCCTCGTTAAATACTTCCACCAACCTGGTTTGAGTGGTATCAGAAATGTTTTCCATTCCTTCAGACCCTCCTCGCCCACTTTTATCGTATGCGTAACAAATGAAGATCTCAGAATTAGACGATTTTTTCCAATCTGTTTCATCGCCATAATATCTGAATATAATCTTTACCAAGTCAGCTTCGGTTTCAATGTAAATGGTTTCGTAGTTAATCCTGTCACGATAGTAATTGTCCATATACACATCGCTTTCAGTGGTGTCGCGGTAAATATTGGGCGTAGAATGAATGACTTCGTTAATAACCGACTGTAAGGAATCTTTTGGAATTGGAAATTGATATCTTTCCAATGATCCATGCGTCCCAGCACCGATACAATTGGATAAGGTCAAAAGGATCAAGTAGAATGAGAATCTAAAGGTTTGTTTCATTTTTTAAATACTTATAAGTTACTTTCAAATGCCTTGAACCCTGTTTTGTCATCACGCTTTACTTCTGTCCAAACAGTGGAGTCCCGTTCTTCTTCCGTTCTAAGGTCTTCGTATTCATAATGACCAATTTCATCTTTTCTTCCTTTTAATATTAGTTTCCCATTTTCTATCCATTCAATTGCTCTTTTTATATCAGATTCAAGTTGAGGATAGAAACTATCAAGTAATTCTTGCTTTTCAGAGTCAGACAACTCTTCCCAGGTTTCCGCTTTATATTTTGGAGAAGGAGGTACTTCAATCATCAATCCGTAACCAAGCCCCAAATCATTGAGAAATGCGTAACCATGGCAATATAAATCATAAAATTCACGAAGAATTGGTCCAAGTCGTTCATCACGTTTCAAAGCTGTTTTTAGGCTATTGAGTAATTTCCATTTCTCATATTTACCTAAGTCAACATATTTCTCTGAAAGCAAGTTTACTAATTCATATTTCGCTCCGCTATTTTTGAAGTTGAATGATATTAGTTCTAAATAATCATTTTCATCTAGTAAAGATTCTAATTCTTTATTGGTATAAACCCATTGTTCAAACTCTTCTAAGGTCACCTTTCCATAAATGGTGTCAAAAAAGTAATGCTCAATATTTGGGGGAAGCGCGCTCATTTTTTAATGCTTTACAACAGACGAATATACGCTATTACTCCATTGTAAATAATTACAAGGAACCGCAAACATTCCTAATACATCCTAAGGCTCCGCTCAGTCCTGCTCACATTTATTACCGATACAGATAATACGTACATTTTGGGGTTAATGACATTGCAGGGCGAATTCGATATTTTCGGTTTTCTCATCATAAAACACATAAATTAAACCTACATCTCCCCACATCAATCCCGCATTATCATCGGAATCGATCTGAAACAAAAGTTTCATAGGGTTTCCCTCCGGATCGTTTGGCGTGGATTCTCCCTGAACCCAATTGGGATACCCGCCAAGTTGACTTTGATAATCTTGCGCTCCAATTAATTTGGACACCATCTGACCGTAGCTGTCCCAGGGCTCATCTTCGTTCAATACACAGGATAGTTTTGATGCATTGTTATCATATAAATCGATGCCTTCCCAATCTGGCAAAGACTGCACACTTTTAAATTCGACTTTACAAAATTTTGAGGATTTCAACTCCTTAGGTTTGGCAATAAACGCTACATTTTGTTGGTCCACCTTGTTATATTTTTTGACTAACCAGCCATCATCCTGAGTATCCCAGGGAAATTGCTCCCAATCATAAAAGAATTGTACCAGTTCTATGCTTTCAGGCAACTCTAATTCGGGAGAATTAAAAATCTGAAAAATAAACTCTAAGTGTTTTCCACTTTTACTTTTTGGCCATTGTTCACCCGTTTCAAAATATGGATGTCCGCCAAAATGAGATTCAAATTGGGAGTTTTCCGGTGGTCGTGAAGCCGATAATATTTCGAGCTTTGTTGCGGGTCGAATTAACGGCTTCACCCTATTTTCTAAATCTGAAATTGATTTCAAATTCAGATCATTTAATTCACTTCTATATGTATCAAATTGAGAATTTGTTTTGTCCGGATTGGTCCCACTTATACTTCTTAATATTTTTTTCCAAAAGCTCATTTCGATTGCTCAGTTTTCATTTAACAACAGGTAAATAAATCTTACATGATTTACAATTATCTGCTAAAACTACCCCTTCTCCCGGAAATAAAAAAATAACACTTCTACTAGGTCAAAAGCTTTCTTGTGTGAGTTCATTGTTTAACACCGCACCGGTAATGTTTCCGCCATAAACCGCATTGGCCACCAAACGCATCCTGGTACTGTTATCGCCACAAGCAAAAACACCTTCTTCAGTGGTTTTTTGCATAAAATCTACTTCAATGAATCCGTCTTCAGTCAACTTACAGCCCAAACTTTCAGCGATATGAGAACTTTGCTCAAAAGGAATTGAAGCATAAGCACAATCAAAGTTTTCGGTACTGCCATCTTTAAAAACAATGGTTTCTAATTGTCCATTTTGGTGTTCGATAGTCGATATTTCTTTTTCAATGATTTGGATATTATGCTGTTTTAATTTTTCGAGTTGGTGATCATCAAAGTCTTTTGTTCCAGAGATAATGATTTTAATTTCTTTGGTCAGGTTGTTCACTAATGACGCCAAGTGAAAAGCACGTTCTCCATTGGCTATAATAGCCGTTTTTTTATTTCTTATTTCATATCCGTGGCAATACGGGCAATGCACTACCGAAATTCCCCAACATTCGGAAAAACCTTGAATCTCCGGCATCAGGTCTTTAATTCCGGATGCCATCACCAATTTCTTCGCCCAAAAAACATCTCCCTTTGAGGTGGTTATTTCAAATCCTCCGTTACTTCGCTTTCCCTCAACCGCAAGCCCATCATAAAACTTTACGCTGTTATATTGGGCTACCTGACTTTTGGCCAATTCAGCAATTTCTTTGGGAGTACTTCCATCCTGCGTTAAAAAATTATGGGAATGTGGTGTTTGTCGGTTACATGGTTTGCCACCATCTATTATTAGGATTTCACGAAGTGAACGCCCTAAGGCCATTGCTGCCGAAAGTCCGGCATAGCTTCCACCTATTATAATTACTTCAAATTCTTTTTGATTCATGATATCGTATTTTGTAAATAGAGATATGGGCATAGGTAAAGCAAGCACTGGAATGGAAAGCACACATTGCTTTACAAATTCTCTCCTTGTGGTCTTTTTACGCATGCGCCAATTTTCGACAAAAGTATAGAATCACCATCTAAACGCAACAATGTTGCATTTACAATTATATCTGGAAGAAATGTATCTACTGATGATACTGTGCAAATGCACGCTCTATTTCAGCTGACAGTCTTTGTAGTTCTTTTTGGGTGAAATTTTCTTCCAGGTACTCAAAAGTTTGATTCAGTTCAGTAAGGGCATGATTGGTCCAAAAAATTTTAAAGCCACTTTTCATAAATCTTTCTTACTTCAGAATGCGGCTTAACTTTTCCATTCTCAGCATCCAAAACTCCTTGTTCAATTGATTTTCGTTCCTCCTCAGAAATTTCATCCCCCCAATCTTTTGATTCAGCTTTTCTCAATTCTAATAATTTATGAATCAAAGCGCTATCTTCCAAAGTGGTCAACCACTGGATCATTTCAATTTTAGCATTTTGAATATTTATTTCCATAGCTCTAATATACACAATTTCTTCAGGCACTATTTTCTTTAAATATCCACTCATTCCTAGAAAATACTAAGCTTGTCGGGAAGAAAATAATACAACTTTACCATAACATTATAATTCATTAAATATCTATCCTCCACATTCAGATTATCATAACACAACCCCATACCCTTAAACAAAAAAAGTAGCCCGAAAGCTACTTTTTACTGAATTCAAATGATTCTAATGCTTAATGCTGTACCAATACCTTGGTAGCCGAAACTCGTTTATCATTTTCATAAAAATGTACCGCATAAATTCCATTCGTCCAATCTTGTACATTTAGTTGTTTGGTATTCATCCGACTGGTAACGACCAATTGTCCTAAAGCATTATACACTCTTACTTCCGTGATTCTACTATTATCTTCCCAATACAACACCTCATTTACAGGATTAGGATACACGCGAGTTGCTTCAGTTAAATGATCTTCCACACTTAAAACGGCTGATGTTAAATCAAACTTCCATAAATCGGTTGGAAATGTATTGGTTTGGCGGTTTTGCCCGCCATAAAAATAGACCTCCTTATTGATCACAAAACTTCCGGGAGCCCAACGACTTACTCCTGGGTGGGGCGTAAGTTCATTCCATGTATCTGTAGACGGCTCATACTTCCACAGTTCACCGGTAGCCATAAAATTATGATCGTCTCCATCTCCACTGAGTACAAATCCTTTGTCGTCAATAGCAAACTGCGTTCCGGCCACTCTGGCTTCTCCCGGGAAATCACTCATACTCGACCACGTATTAGATACCGTGTCTAACTTATACCAATCTTTAAATATAGTTCCTCCACTATGTCCCAAACCGGCAAAAACTTCATCTCCCGCATTAAACATAAATGGATGATGTCTTCCAGGACCAGGCAAATCTGCAATTTGAGTCCATGAATCCTGCTGGATATCATACATCCACCAATCATCAAGGTCACCGGATGGATCATCGCCCAGGCCTACATATATTTTATTTCCAATTGCGATCATTGCCGGATGTCTCCTACCTGTACACCCACAACTGGCCAATTGCGTCCACGTACCGGTAGCCGCATCAAAACTCCACAAATCGTTTAAGTATTGTGCGTTATTTGCGCCAAAACCCATATAAGCCATCCCATTGGCTACTGTTCCAATTCCGAAACTACGCGCAGGTCCGGGAAATTGTTGGAGTGTGGTCCAGGTATTGGTAACCGGATCATATTCATAGGCATCTTTAGTGGGTAATCCCGAAGATAAAGTTCCTGTAATCGCATAGCCCTTTTCGTTTAACGAAAAAGAAATTGGATGATGACGTCCCACCGGAGCGTTAGCCAATTGCACCCATGATTGCGAAAAACCTGTTGCTGAAATCAATACTAAAAGACCAAGTAAACTTTTTTTCATATTTCATGTTTTAAGTGATCTCAAACATAACATAAGAACTCTGCTACTTAAAATTTCTTTTTGTCAGGTTTCTGACATTTTAGGCTACAGGGTTATGGCTTCCGATTCTTGATCAAACCAATAATCTAAAACTCTTAAAAATGTGTAACTTTTCAGAATGAAAATTAATTTGCTTTATAACTTTCTAAAGTCTTCGTCCATATGCTGACCTCAAACAATATATTTGACAAACCAAAAAAAGGATTGGTCACATGAAATACCTACTCGGTTTTATCTTATTGATTTCACTACATGGTTTGGCACAGGATCAAGATTCGGTTATTTTGGTCAAAGGGCGTTATATCACTGGATTGAACGGATCTATCAGTAGCCAAAGTGTGAATGGAAATATTCTGGGTGGTCAGGTAGCCAGAAAGGTCAATGAGTACTCCATTGGCACCCAAAGTGGTTATTTTATCAAAGATGGGTGGACAATGGGCCTGGAATTTACACTGGGTAAAACAGAGTTTCGTAATCCGGATTTACACGTTTCTGCTGAAAACGTATCTATTGGACTATGGTCTCGATACTATTTTATGCGGTATTACAACGGAGCACTGTTTGCAGATCTTACACCATTTTATACGGTGATCAATGAAATCAATGAGATCGAAACTACCCATTTTGTTTTTGCCGAGGAATTGCATGGTAAAGGGTATGGAATTAAACCCGCTATTGGTTTTACGTATTTGATCAATAAAAATGTGGGCTTTGGAATGTCAGTAGCTTATCAGTTTGGACATGTCTATGCTGATCGTACCAATTTGATTTTGAAAACAGTGACCAAAGAAGATTATGAGTTTTCACAGTTAAGTTTCAATTTTAGTTTTCAAGTTTATCTGGATCAATTTTTCTTTTAATGCGGTTTCTTCTATCCATCTTTATTTTATGTACCGGTTTAACCGGGTATGCGCAGATGCAGGATACCTTAACGGCTATTCCCATTGGAGATACGGCTACAAAGAATGTCAAAACCATCGCGGTGCCTATTGTATTTTACACCCCCGAAACCAGTGGCGCATTTGGTGCAGGAACTCAGATATTTTTTAAAACGAATCCGGTCTTTAAAAGCGGTAAACTGTCCAATATATTCGGAACATTTATCTATACCCTAAACAATCAACTCATCATTCAAGGGGCATCCAAACTTTTCTTTAATCAGGATCGATTTTCATTAGACGCCAAGATCAAATATCAGGTCTTCCCTACCCAGTTTTGGGGTATTGGCGGAAATACTCAAGATGCCGCGGAGGAGAATTTTAATCAGACCGAAACATTTATCACCGCTTCTTTACTCAAACAACTTCCACAATATGTCAATTTTGGATTTCAGTTCACTTTTGCCAATTATGATGTCACAGAAGTAGATAGTGGTGGTATTCTGGATGCTGATACGGTGAATGGTTCTTCTGGCGCCCGATTAATGGGACTGGGTGTGGTTTTTAATGTAGATACCCGTGACAATTACTTTTCTCCGCTAAAAGGTGGTTTGTACCAGTTTCAAACCAATTTCACAAGTAAGGTCATGGCCAGTACACATAGTTTTAACAGCTTTCAAATAGATTTAAGAAAATACTTAAAATTACCCCGAAAACAGGTATTGGCATTGCAGGTATATACACGCCTCACCTTTGGAGAAGCACCTTTTCAAGCCAGAGCCATTTATGGCGGGGCTGATTTAGCAAGAGGTTTTTTTAGAGGCCGTTATATAGACGATCATTTATACGTACTCCAGGCCGAATACCGCTTCCCAATCGCCAAAAGATGGGAAATGGCCGCGTTTGCCCTTACCGGAAATGTGGGGAATGCGCTTGAAGGATTCGACAGTCCCAATAAATCCAGTTTTGGTTTTGGTCCCAGATATTTCATTTCAAAGAATAACAGATCTGCATTAAGATTGGATATTGGTTTTAATTCTTATGGTGGAACCGGAATTTACTTTGGCGTTAATGAGGCTTTTTAATTCTGTTTTATGACTTTTGTCGCTCAATCAGATGATCATGGATTTTAATACTACTGGAATTGATTTAAGTTGGCAGGCAAACGATATTCAAAGCTTCTACCCCATTATCATTGCTACGGTTGGATTTACTATCTATTGGTTTATTTCTATTTCTCCTAAAATCAAATCTCGTTTTTATACGAAATACGATGCGGATACAGCTTCGGAAAAACACATTCTTTTTACCAAATACTCAGGGCTAATTTGGATGGGAATTATTCCTTTAATCATCAGCTTGTTTGTACTTCCCAATTATGCTCTGGCAGATTATGGGTTAACTATCATTCCAGAGACTACATTGACTTCTTTAGCGTGGATTCTGGGGCTTTGTGTTCTTATCGTTCCAATAGCCAGTATCAGCGCACGAAATCCAAAGAATTTTGCCAATTACCCACAGATTCGAGCTAAAGAATGGAATACTGCTTTAAAAATCAAAAATGCTTTGGGCTGGGCTGCCTATTTGTTTGGATATGAGGTTTTATTTAGAGGAATTTTATTGTTTCCATTAGTGGCAAAGTTTGGTGTTTGGCCAGCCATCGCAGTCAATGTGGCACTCTACTCTTCTACACATATTCCCAAAGGTCTGGATGAAACCATTGGCGCCATCCCGCTCGGTATTGTGCTGTGTCTTTTGACATTGTTAACCGGAACCATCTGGATTGCCTTTTTCGTACATGTGGCTATGGCCTGGACCAATAGTTTTACTGCGCTTAAACACAATCCTGAGATGCGAAGTGTTTAAATAGAAGCTTAATCCTTGTCTTTATACCCTTCATTGTTAAGGCATTAATCAAACCGAATCTCAAAATTAGACTATTAGTTTTGTCTGGGCGGAAGCACCAGCGGTGCGCTAGGCCATAATTCAAAATTCTAATTAAGGCACTGAGCTACAGCGTAGCGAAATCGACTCCTTCACTCCACCTCTTCAAAAATGTATTGGGTGTCGTATGCTATCCCGTTATCTTCCAAAAATGAGATGTACTCTTGTCTAAACGACTTCTTTATATGATGCTCTTCTTGTCGTTCGATATAGTTGATCACCATATCTACCTGTGAATACCCTACTGTAAAGGCGGCAAATCCAACTTGCCATTCGAACTTACCCCGTACCCACTTTCTTTGATTAATATATCTGGATGAATTGGCCTTAATATCTCTCATGATATGGGACAGGTTAATATCTGGTTTTGCTCTCAACAAAATATGAACATGATCAGGCATCCCGTTAATGACTACGATTTTGTGATTCTTATTATTCACTATACCAACGATATACTTATAGAGTTCTGTTTTCCATTTGGGTTGAATGAGGTTTCTTCTTCTTTTTACCACAAACACAACATGATAGTACAATTGCGTGTACGTATTCGCCATCTTACTTTATTTTAGGGCTATTAGGTTAATTATTGACTTTGGTGTCGCTACGCTGTAGCTCTCTCGCTTTCGACCTTATTCTTTTGAGATATTTCGCACCGATGGTGCTTCAATATCTTTTGACTATACCTTCCTAAGATTCATATCGCACCTACGGTGCTTCAATGCCTTTGCCCAAAACTATTTCATAAATCTACACAAATCAATAAGCGATTACTCCATACCTCCTTAATTCATCTTACTCTTAATCTCCTTAAGTTCTACCTGGAAACTACGCATCATCTGCATAATACTGGATAGATTCAAGTCATCGTTCTCGTAATTCTGCATATCGATTTTACAGGTATATTCCCACAGTTCAATAACATCCTCCAGACGTACTTCATAAGGCTCATAAAACGCATTATCTGACTTAAAAATCAAAGCGCTCTTATTCTGCGTATTCTTATACAAACGTTTGTAAACAAGTCCTTCGTTTCGTGTAATCACTACATAAGTTTGTCCACTACGGATATATTCCGGAGATTCTACAAACTTCCCTACAACAAAGGCGCCATCACGTACCCATGGTTCCATAGAGTCTCCTTTGATCGGGAATGCTCGGTGTTTTCCTGTAGGCACAAAAGGCAATTTCATTTGAGGTAACTCTGAAATATATTCCGGATCATCATAACCTCGTAAATAACCTGCGGAAGCTTTAATCGGAACGACTTCAATCATATCTTCATCATCATTATTAATGACCACCGGAAACAACACTCTATTCTTTCCTATATCGATATACACATCGTCTTTAGATAAAGTCAGGTCATGTCGGATTAAAGCATCAATAGGTAGTTTAAAAAAGTCTGAATACTTGATTAATGTTTCCTGACTCGGCTCTGCCCGATGATCTTCATATGAAGCGATTTGACCTCTGGATAATTCAAAATGGTCCGCTAATGCTTGTTGAGACCAAGCTTTCTTATTTCTCAAATATTTGATATTACTGGCAAAATTCAACATTGTAAAATATATTAACATTAAATGACAAATATATTTACTTCTTTTGTAATTCACAAATCAGAACAAAACGGATTTTAAATCCTATTGAAATAAAAAGCGTAAAACGATGAAAACAATTTTAGACCAGGACACCCCCACATTTGATTTTGGACCTAAAGCTTCAGATTCGATTTCGTCTTCTTCAACCGACCTTACTTCTCCCCACGCTAATACCATTATTCACATGGATTTAGACTCCTTTTTTGTTTCATGTGAACGTCTACTTGATCCCAAACTTATTGGTAAACCTGTTCTTGTTGGAGGCACCAGCGACCGTGGTGTGGTTTCGGCATGTAGTTATGAAACCCGCCCTTATGGAATCCACTCTGCTATGCCTATGCGAATGGCCCGTAAACTTTGCCCGGAAGCTATTGTAATTCGTGGCAGCAGTGGAATCTATAGCAAGTTCTCTAATATGGTTACAGATATCATTGAAGACATGTCTCCTTTATATGAAAAATCATCTATTGATGAATTTTATATTGATATCACCGGAATGGACCGCTTTCATGGAAGCTATAAATGGGCTACAGAATTGCGTCAACGGATCATGAAAGAGACCCATCTTCCTATTTCATTTGGTATGTCTACCAGTAAAACCGTTTCTAAGGTAGGCACCGGTGAAGCCAAGCCTAATGGGCAAATAGAAATTCCATATGGTACTGAAAAACATTTTCTGGCGCCTCTATCTATCAAAAAAATCCCAATGGTTGGCGATAAAACTTATAGAAAATTCAGAAGCATGGGAATTGAAAAAATTCATACACTACAGGAAATGCCTTTAGAACTCATGGAACGTGTTTTTGGCAAAAACGGTATTGTCATCTGGAAAAAAGCAAACGGTATCGATCGTACGCCCGTAACGCCCTTTCACGATCGGAAATCTATTTCATCATCCCTCACTTTTGAAAAAGATACCATAGACGTCCGGAAACTCAAAGAAATCCTTACGTCTATGACTGAAAAGCTAGCCTACTACCTACGTAACGGAAACAAATTGACGTCTAATGTTTCCGTTACCGTAAGGTATTCCGATTTTGACACCCGGAGTCGCCAAAAACACATTCCATATACAGCCAATGATCACACGCTAATTGCTATTGTGATGCAGCTATTTGATCAACTTTACCAACGTAGAGTTATGGCTCGCTTAGTTGGTGTTCGATTTAGTGGTTTAGTTGGCGGTGGCTATCAGATCAACCTTTTTGAAGACAACGAAAAAACACTCCACCTCTATCAAGCAATGGATCAAATCAGAAACCGATTTGGGCAGGGTGCTATTAAACGTGCAGTAACTATGGACACCCGAGGTATTGGCCAGATGAATCCTTTTAACGGTAAAGCGCCTATTATTCCTGCACACCGCAGGATGTAATCGGGGCTTCGACTTACTTCGGCTATGCTCAGTGAACCGAATACGCCTATCTCTTCACCACTCTCTCCTCCTTAACCCCCAACTCATTTTTCAACGCCACGACATATATTCCTGTAGCCATTTTGTACATATTTATTGAGGTTATTTGTTTTTTTGAAATAGATTGATACACTATTGCTCCTGCAGTATTACTTATCGTTATCTCTAAGAAATTATTACTCCCTTTATCGATATGTAAAACATCACTGGTTGGATTTGGATATAGACTCACTCCAATCAATTCTACTTCTTGTACCCCTACATTCATAATTGCAAAACAAGCTGAAGTATCTACACATCCATTTTGAGTCACTTCAACTTGATAATTTCCATTTTCTGTTGCTATAAAACTCGCATTTGTTGCTCCAACTATTGGTCCACTCGAACAATCAATCCATTGATATGTAGCATTGGTAGCCTGTGCAGTTAACGTAAAATCATTTCGCGTTACAGAAATATCCACATCCAATAATGTAAAGTCTAATTTTACCACACTATCACATCCTTGGCTATTCATTAATGTATGAGTTGGACCGCTTGTTGTTTGATTATAAGTAACTCCATCCATCCAAATTATTGAATTGCATGAAGTAATCACTTCAGTGAACGAGGAGGAACTTAAAATCGTTAAATCTAAAGTAATGATAGAATCACAACCACCGCTACTCATTAGAGTATCTATAGCGGTATTATTACTTGAGGTATATGTTACTCCATTAATCCAAGTGTAACTATTACAAGCTATTACTACATCAGTATGTTGAGTTTTACTAATCAAATTAATAGTGATTACACTGTCAGCCCCACAAGCAGTTATAATCGTATCGTAAAATATTCCACTCTGCATATATGTTGCATTACCACTTGGTACGGTGTAACCAGAACACTCTGTTACATAAATAGATGTAGGTAACGCAAAACAGCTCTCTACTGCCCCAATGTCTCTTGTTCCTACTATAGGAGCATTTTGAGCATTAGAACTATCATTTGGGTTCCCATGATCTATTGCAATACTTCCCACTCCTGGTTTCATGGTTTGAGTTGTTCCCCCATTAAATCCCAATGCATGTAAATTTAATTGTGTTGCCGTAATGTTTGTATTATCAGAACTAATACTACCTATAGGTGCGTCACTAAATATATTATATCCATTTGATGTTATTGTTGGTATTTGGGTATTATATATACCACTACTATTATTCCCATTTTCCGATACTATACTACTCAAGATAGTTATGAAAGAAGAAGAAGCGGAAGAGGAAACACCCTCTCCATTAGACCCCGAATTTTCTGATACCGTAGAATTTGTTATATTAATAGAAGAAGATGAAGGAGAGGATGAAGCAATCCCGCCCCCATAATTAGATGCTGTATTTCCCGATACCGTAGAATTTATTACTGTAATTATAGATGAATAATAAGGAGAAGCAGAAACAGAATAAATTCCTCCTCCATTCAAAGAAGCTATATTCCCTGATATGGTAGAACTTATTACATTAATATATGAAGTATCAGAATTAGAACCTGAATAAACTCCTCCGCCATTATGAGTTGCTATATTTCCTGATATTGTAGAATTTATTACGTTAACAGATGACATTAAAGAAGAGGCCGAAAAAACTCCTCCTCCCGAATAAAAAGCTTTATTTTCTGATATGGTAGAGTTTATTACATTAACATATGAAGTTAAAGAAGCTATCGAAGGAGAGGAAAGAGAAAATGAATAAACCCCTCCACCTTCATTTGATGCGATATTTTCTGATATTATAGAATTTTTTATGATGACAGAAGAAGTAATGGAAGAAAAAGAAATGGAATAAATCCCTCCTCCTTTATATAAAGCTGAATTCCTTGAAATTGCAGAGTTTTCTATAAATAAAGTGTCCATACAGTCTTCACTATATATCGCACCACCTTTTCCAGAATCAAATCCTGTTCCATTACCATTTACCAATACTAAAGAATCTAAAATAATCCTACCGGCATAACTAAATGAAAAGATTCGTGAGCTATTATTTCCTGATATATATAAGGTATCTGTAGTCGTATATAGACCTTTTATTATAACACCCTTATTACCAAAGGCTATTTCACCTGTAGTTAAAACTATGGAATCAGAACCTGAAGCTAGTAAAAATGGTGAAAAACGAATAGTATCTCCTGCAACAACACTGTTAGCCGCAGCTCTTAACGAACCCGCTCCAGAATCATTAGTATTTATTACAGTATGGATGGTTTGAGCTTGTAAGCCTAAACTTGCTATAAGCACTATAAATAGTACCATCTTCTTCATGATCTAGGATTATGATATATTAGAGTTTCTAATCTTTAAAACAAAAATTTAGGCTGCAAAAATAGCCTTATTTTTTAAAACGATCTAATAAATAAGTTCCTCAACATTTAAGAAACTATGTAATATGACACCTATACATTAGATCTGTATCGACTAGGGTTTCAACTCCGTTCAGGCTTCCATCTGTTCACTGAGCGGAGCCGAAGTGAACCATAGAAAAATCAGTTACTTCTTCTGCTTTTTGACCTTTACATTGTAATCATCAAAAGTACCTGTCACGTTAATATTCAAGTATTTTGTTTTCTTATTAGGATCTACCTCTACGATTTCATCTTCTTTATCAGATGCTTTGGCTCCAAATAGTTTGTTTTTCGCAGCTTGTTTTACCAAACTCCATGGAATTCGGAAATAGTAATCAATATTATCCTCCATATCCTGTGTTCCGGAAATATCCATATGTCCCAATGTCGATTCAATAGTCATATTCGGAATGGTAACTACTCCATTGGTAATGTCCATATGGTTTTGTAACGTATCAAACTTAATACTGGTTAAATCCTTATCGCCAAAATAATCTGAAAGCATCATCACCGGATCATAATTTTCCAAACGTCCATTTAATACCATCACATCCATATGCACTACAGAATGATCCAGGTCTACCATTAAATCCGGGTATACACGAATATTCCCTGTAATACGTGCGGTTAACTTCCCATGTAAGTTCTCCGACACGATCTCTTCCTGGCCAAAGTTTTCAAATTTGAACAAGAGTTTATCCAGATCCACCTCAGTCAAATTCATTTGAGGTTTTAAGTAAATATGTTTCGGATCACTTCCATTAAAATATCCATTCATGGCTACATGACCTCCGGCCGCATCTAAACTCACGGTATCTAAATAGATATAATGATTTTTAGTGGTTCTTAATTGGGCCTGAATATTCTTTAAATCCAGTCTATGGTAAATGAAATGCTTTACATCTGCATTAAACTGCATATCGGTAAAAGATAATTCGTACAAATTGAAAGCCTCGGCATGTTGTGTCATATCTTCTGTGGTGTGTGCAGACTTTGCGGAATCGGTTTGTTCTGTTTGTGGGCTTTCATTAAAACTAGACAAGGCATCAAAATCAATAAAATCTGATTTCAAGCTCAAATGATTGTCACGTTTTTTAATCGTTTCATCCTCACCCAAATAGTAATTCATATCTACTTCAAATTCAGTGCGGCCCATTTTGCCTTTAAACTTTTGAATCATAATGTGATCATCTTCATAGTGAACTCGACCATTAAAATTCTCAAATTTCAAAGGATGTACATGCATTTTCCCATCCAGCTTATCCAACTGCACATCAATACTATGCAATGCATTTTCTTTATAATGCATACTACTGGACATATGTAAATTCAATCCTTCAACTTCTTCATGACGGTAATCTTTAGGCACATGGTTTTCTCCCTGATAAGCAAAGAGATTATCAAATTTCAATAAGTCAGATTTAAACGTGATATCCAGGTCCACATCGCCATTTAATTGTTCCTGCATCCAAAAACTATAATCGTGAATGAGCCCATTAAAATGGAAGTCTGATGAGTCTATTTCTCCTTTAAAGTCTACGATATTCAGGTCATCATCTTTGATCAAAACATCTGCATGAAAATCATGTAATGTATGTGGGTAATGCTTTAAATCTGCATAAAAATCATCGATAAAGAATTCTCCTTTGGGTAAATGTTTGAACTCCGTAAAGGCATTCCCGAGCGCATTGAATGAAAAAGCCAAACTCAAGTCTTCTATTCGTTCATTTACTCCTGTTGAATCTTGCGCTGAAAACTGCGTTAATTCAGCTATATCAAGAGTTGTAGACTTAATATCCAGATGTGCTTTTACCGGTGTTGGTGTGTGATGTACAATGGCTGGCAAATCAGATAACGTTCCCGATAGCGATATATCAGAATTTCCCATTGCCAAATAAAACTGATCTAAATCTGCCTTTTTTCCATTCATTTCTAAATGCACATCCAAATCTTTCAAAGGAGCCGGTAAATCACTGGCATTAAAGGTTAAGTCTTCAATTTTAAGTTCTGCAAAATAGGCTTGATTTAATTCGCTCAATGCTTTTTCAGGATGATCCAGATCGATTACATCATGAAACTTCAATTTCATTTCTACACTTCCTTCAGCGTCTTCCACGTCCTCCAGATTCAGAAACCCAACAAGAAATGGAATATCAAAATCCGCCTCCAATAACATATTGATTTCAGGAGCTTCAAAGTTTTTGACTTCCACATTTCCTACAAACTTCCCTTTTTCCAAATTCCCTACCATATCGGTAAGCGAAAACTCCATAGATTCTAAATTACGATTCTCACCATTGGTAAAATGTCCAGAAAAACCCATATGGTCTATGCGTTTCTTTTCTGTAGAATTCTCTAAAAACGCTTCTGAAGCACCAAATTTAGCGTCAATAAAAGGCTGACGGCCATTTGTAGTTGGACCTTGCAATACCGCATTGAAATAAATCTTACCCGCATTCTCATAGCGCTCTAAAACCGGAATCACCTCTTCGGGAGCAAATGCGATAAACATATCAAAGTTTGGTTTGGTACCTTTTAACGCAATATCCAGAGTCATTTCATTTTTAGTATCTATGCTTCCTACCAGTTCAAAATCACCATGCTCCATAGTAATTCCTGAAGGTTTGAAATTGAGCATTCCGGTCGTTTCGTCAAACACCAAATCAGTATGAAACTCAAAATGTTTATGCTTCAGATAAGTGGTATCTCCATTATCCATCACATTCAATTCAAACTGACTATCAATATGTGCTGCAATTTGATCGCTTTTAGTGTTGAACCCTCCTTTGGCCCAATAAATCAAAGTCTCAATATCTAAATTAGTGGCTTCTTCACGCTGGTGAATATCAATATTTTGAAATTCTACTTTACGTAAATGTATATCTACAGGTTCTCCCTCATCACTACTTGAAGAAATCGCCAGAGCATTTTCTACATTGGTTCGACCATCTGTATGTAATACCAAATCAATAAAACCATCTTCTACTACCAGAGAATGAATATCATAATGGCCGGATAAAATATCAAATAACCCAAACCCCATGTAAATATCTGCTACTTCAACGATAGGTGCCGCATTCTCCTCTTTGGTTTCATAAATATGGACATCATCCACCTTTAACGAGATATCCGGAAAATTGGCAAAGGGAGCTAAATGCACATCTCCAACCGATATTTTACCGGTATAGGTCGCATTTAAACTCGTTATTTGTGACTGTACTATAGCATCTTGTTTCAGATATGCTACTAAAATAATGACAGATAATGCCATTACCGGAATCAGAATCAATCCAATAAATATACGTTTCACTTGTTTGGCTTTTATATGGCGAAAACTAATATTTTTCTATGGGTTGGAATAACGTTTTATGTGATTGAAGGGTTATTTTTTTGAGTGCGTTAGAAAACACTAGAGCTAAAGCCTATGCCAAAGGCTAAACTCTACTGATTACAAAATGTTTATGTAAACAAAATACATTCAGCACCCTTCGACTCCGCATAGTAAAATAGAAACAACAAACACTTGTAAATTATATTAACAACAACTGTCAAATATATTGCGCAACTTTGTATTTACAGCACTTCGGATTATTTCAACTAAACCAATTAGTGCGCGCAAAAGATGTATGTATATCAATAATCACACATATTACAGTTTGAAATTTGGAACGATTTCTCCCAAGGAATTGCTCCATCAAATGCTGGATGCTCAAGTGAAATCTTTTGCGATTACAGATATTAACAATACCACTGCCCTATTGGATTTTTTACGGATGACTCAAAAAAATTCCATCAAAATAGTGGCCGGTATTGATTTTAGAAATGGGGCGCAACAACAATTTGTAGCTTTAGCCAAAAACAATCAGGGTTTTCAGGAAATCAACCAACATCTATCCTATTACAATCATTTAGCCGAACAGATTCCTGCTCAGGCTCCTCCTTTCAAAAATGCATTTACCATTTACCCATTAGGTTCGCACTCCGTTTCTACATTAAACGAAAATGAATTTATAGGGGTGAAAGCTTCACAAATTCATGAATTACGTTTAGGAAAACTCAAATATCATCAAGATAAACTGGTGATTTTACAGCCTGTGACTTTTAGAAACAAACGTGATTTTAATGCACATCGACTCTTACGTGCTATAGCTAATAACACCTTACTCAGTAAACTCTCTAAAACAGAAGAAGCTGACCCGGAAGACATTTTTTATAGTCCGGACGATCTCAAAGAAGTATTCGCAGAATTCCCTGCAATCATTCAAAATACTAATGATTTATTAGACGCTTGTCATATCCATTTTGATCTCAAAAATGAAAACGGTCATAATAACCTCAGCCATTATACCGGAAATGAAGAACTCGACTTTCGGTTTATCAAACATCTTGCATTTAAAAATCTGGCATATCGATTCGATACAATAGATGATGATATATATGATCGAATTAATATGGAACTGGATGTCATCCGAAAAAAGAAATTCATTTCTTACTTCCTGATTGCATGGAAAGTCACGAAATATGCACGAAGTAAAGGATACTACTATGTGGGCCGTGGTAGCGGAGCCAATAGCATCATCTCTTATCTACTTAGAATCACCGATGTAGACCCGATGGAATTAGATCTCTATTTTGAGCGATTTATCAACTTATTCCGACAAAATCCACCCGATTTTGATATTGATTTCTCATGGAAAGACCGGGAAGATATTACCCGATATATATTCGAACGATTTCCAAATGCCACACTTTTAGCCGCATATAGCACTTACAAACAAAAATCGGTACTTCGAGAACTGGGCAAAGTCTTTGGGCTCCCAAATCATGAAATAGATAAACTACAACGGTCCCCACAAAAAGCAGATGAAATTGGCAAAATCGTATTGAAATACAGTTCTCTTATTCATGGTTTTCCCAGTCATTTGACTGTTCACTCTTCAGGAATCATTATTTCTGATCGCCCTATTCATTATTTTTCGGCTACGTTTATGCCTCCCAAAGGCTACCCTACCACACATTTTGATATGCATACGGCCGAAGATATTTCCCTATATAAATTCGATATTTTAGGACAACGTGGACTCGCCAAAATTAAAGATGCCCTTCAAATTATTCGGGACGCTAACCAAAATACGACTTTAGATATCCATGATATCAAAAGTTTAAAAACAGATCAAAAATCAAATGACCTACTTCGTCAGGGAAATGCAATTGCATGCTTTTATATTGAGTCTCCTGCGATGCGTATGCTCTTACGGAAACTCCGTGTGAGTAAATATTTAGATCTTGTGGCCGCAAGTTCAGTGATCCGACCAGGAGTTGCACAAAGTGGGATGATGCGTGAATACATTATCCGTCATCGAAATCCTGAAAAACGTGAATTGGCCCGACAAAAATCAAAAACACTATATGATTTAATGCCAGATACCTATGGTGTAATGGTATATCAGGAAGATGTGATTAAGGTTGCACATTATTTTGCAGGACTCTCCCTTGCAGAAGCAGATGTATTAAGACGCGGAATGAGTGGGAAATATCGTTCCAGAGATGAATTTCAACAAGTCAAAAGGAAATTCTTTGACAATTGTAAAACCAAAGGTTACGATCCGGCTCATGTCAAAGAAGTATGGTTTCAAATTGAAAGTTTTGCGGGATATGCTTTTGCCAAAGGACATTCTGCCAGTTATGCTGTTGAAAGCTATCAATGCTTATATCTGAAAGCTTACTATCCGCTGGAGTTTTTAGTCGCTACCATTAATAATGGTGGTGGCTTCTACTCTCGCCAACTCTATATTTACGAAGCCCAAAAACATGGAGGAAAAGTCCACCTACCATGCATCAATCAAAGTGAAAAAGTCACCGTTTTATATGGAACCGAGATCTATCTGGGATTTAATTTTATTCATGGTTTAGAAGCCAGAACTATAAATACTATTCTCTGGGAACGTAATCGTTTTGGTTTTTTTAGTGGGTTTCGAGATTTTGTACAACGGGTTCCTATTTCTCTGGAACAATTAATGATTCTTATACGAAGCAATGCTTTTCAGTTTACTATGCAAACCAAAAAAAACCTTTTATGGGATGCACATCTATTGCTAAATAAACAAAAGAAAAAACCTAACACTTTATCTCTATTCCAAACTAAAGCAAAAAACTTTGAACTACCTACGCTATGGAAACATGAGCTTGAAGATGCATTTGACGAAATTGAACTTTTTGGATTCCCCATAAGTATTTCCCCTTTTAAGCTCTCACCCCATATTCCCTCCTCTTCTATCACAGCTGAAATGTTACCCCAATACGTTAATCAAAACATTACCATTGTAGGTTATCTTATTCATGTCAAAAGCATTAAAACACGAAATAAAAAAGGAATGTTTTTCGGTACTTTTATTGACCTTAAAGGACAATGGTTAGATACCGTAAGTTTTCCACTGGTTGCTTCCAAATATCCTTTTACAGGTACAGGTAGTTATTTACTCCATGGCAAAGTTGTCGAAGAATTTGATTATTATAGTCTGGAGATTATTTCTCAAAAACGTATTCCTAATAAAAATATGCAAGACGAGGAAAATACACGGTTAAAACTTGGAAAAAACGTTTCATCCATCCTCTAATCTTTTTCGTTTTATTCAAGCCCTCACAAAAAATCCACCTCCATTTCATCTATTTTCAATTTTACTATGGTAAGCAATAGGTAAGCATGATTATACCACCTTCATTTTCAATACACATACAAAGTTTTATTGCTTCGTTTTCCCTCTTAAACAAAACACCCATTATAAGCCAATAAAATCAAGCTTTTGTCGCTTTTTCTATTAAAAAAATAAACCTTAATCCAAAGATAATTTCGAGTTAAAACAAAGACATGCGCAACTAATTTCGCCTCCTCGTTTTTTACCCAAACTTTTAACCTTATTCATATTCTCGCCCAATATATTTGAGAGAAACAATTAAATATTTCGATATAATATGAAGAAAAACAAAACCTGGAAAAAATTATTATTGCTATTCATTCTATTCATAGGAATGAATTCCAATTCACTATTCTCTCAGAATTATGTAACAATTGGAGGGGGAACAAATAACACGACTTCATCAGTTGCAACACCTTATAGCACGTATTATCATGATGCAAGACACCAATACTTATATACAGGACAACAACTCATAAATAATGGAGCTGTAGCAGGTATGATTTGGAGTCTGGGTTTTAATGTGGGTTCAGCCAGCGGTGTACCTTTAAATGGATTTACTATTAAACTTTCTACTGTACCCAATACTACGACAACAATACCTGTTGGGTGGGCGGCAAACCCAACTATAGTATATAGTTCATCTACTCCGATAACTCCAACAATGGGATGGAATCAATATTCATTTCAATCGCCATTTTACTGGAATGGTAGTGATGGAATCATTGTTGAAGTATGCTTTGACAATACCTCATGGGGTACATCAACTGGTGTTAGATATTCTAACGTAGCCAATAAATCCAGGGGAAAGTATAAAGACAATGATGTGGGATGTTCTCTAGGAAATGGATCTTTAACAAACAAAAGACCAAATATTAGAATTGACAACACCCCTATTTTCTCCAATGATGCATCAGTAGAAAATTTGGTCAATCCAACTTTTCCGAGCTGTATTGTAGATTCACTTGTAAAAATAAAACTTCATAATGCCGGTACCGCTAATTTAAGTACTGTAGATATCAACTGGTCTATTAATGGAACGCTTCAAGCCGCAGTACAATGGAGTGGTTCAATTACACAATTTGGAGATGACACAGTAACCTTAGGAACTGTTGTTGGTGGATTTTCAGACAATGATGTTTTAAAAATATGGACCTCTAACCCTAATGGTGTTTTAGATAGTATGAATATTAACGATACAATTAGCGAAATCCTTCATAGTTCTTTATCCGGAATATATAGTATCCACCCTACTCCGGGAACTGGTTACTATAATAATTTTACGGAAGCCATTGAGGCCATGCAAACTTATGGAGTATGCGGACCGGTTATCTTTGATGTGTACGATACCAATTATACAGAGCAAGTAGAAGTTTCAGGCATTCATGGTATTTCGGATACGAATACCGTGACCTTTAGAACGCAACCAAATAGTAGTCAAAAGGCTGTAATCAAATACAATCCATCCAATAGCGGAAACAATTATGTGGTTAAGCTTAAAAATATTTCAAACATCATATTTGACAATATTGCTATAAAAGCTCTTGGCGCACCATATTCCAGAGCATTAGTCACAGCAGGTGCTTCTAATAAAAGTATTACCGTTAAAAACTGCTTATTGACTTCCACCACCACTACATATACCACCACGAATAATGCGGTAGTATACATGAATACTGGGGACAATTCTCATTGGAAATTCACTAACAATACCATCATGCGAGGTTCTTACGGTATATTATTTAAAGCCCCAAGTGGAAATCTGGCAGATAGTAACGTTTTTACTCAAAACAGGTTTAGACATCAAAGGTCATATGGAGCAGTAATTACCAATCAAAAAGATATTCAATTTGAGAGAAATAATATCTTTTCCAATACCACCTACCCATCGGGTATTGCATTTTCATTTGAAGCCAATTTCGGTGGTTCGTACAAAAATAATTACATCGAAGGTCGTACACACTTTCCAAAAGAAGGAATGAAATTCGATGGCATTGGAGGAACATTAAATAATATGACTCAGGTATCTAACAACCGAATATACATGCCTGCAAATGCATCGACAAATGCATTAAGCATTATCGATAACTTGTTTGTCGCATATACATTCAATTCCATATATAAATCAGGTACAAACTCAACCAATAGAGGAATCAATATCAACGGACCTGGATATGTCTCTTTGAAAAATAATAATGTTCAGGTTCGTAATGCCGGTATCGCCATTCGAATTGCAGGGTCATCTGTAGCCGAATGCGACTTTAACAACCTAAGTGTTCCTGATTCAACCGGTCGAGTTGGATGGATTAACGGAACAGCTCATGACTCTATTAATCATTGGCAAACTGCATCTGGATTTGATGCCAATTCTTTAAGTATTGATTCTGTATACACCGATACCACTAAACTACTGGTTTGTACAATAGATCTATATGCTAAAGGGACTCCAATAGCCGGAATTACGAACGACTTTAGCGGTCAGGCACGTCAAACCACACCATGTATCGGAGCAGATGAATTTATGGCGCTTTCAGTACTGGGACAAAACTTAAACCATACCTTGTGTACCGGAGATACTTTAACATTGACTCAACTCTATTTTGATACCGTGATTTGGAATAATGTAGACACCAATAAAACCCATGTTTTTACCACACATGGAACGCAACAAATTAGTGTCATCGGTTTATGCGGAACAGGGTCTGCGAACTTTGACATTATCGCACAGGAAACAGTAGTTATCAATGACACCAATTTATGTGAAGGCACATCAGCACAGTTAACCGCCAACATCAATAATGGTTCTTATTTATGGAGTACAGGATCAACAGGTTCGTCAATAACAGTTGATTCAGCGCAAACCGTAAGCATTTCTGTTATTGATTCCAATGGATGTCACTCTGCGGATACCATTCAGATTACACAAAGCACAGATGTTTCATTGGTTGATTCTACAACCTTCTGTGAAGGGGCTAATGTGGTCATTGATGCGAATATCACGGGTACTTATGCATGGCATGATGGTTCTACAAATCAGACACTTTCTGTAAATACTCCGGGAATGGTATCGGTAACGGTAACCGATCAAAATTGTATTTCATCTGATTCTGTTTTTGTTTCAGAAATTCTAAATCCAATCGCATCTTTTACCGATTCTTCTTCATCATACACAGTGGCGTTTACCAATACGTCTCAAAATGCGACTTCATACTTATGGGAGTTTGGAGATGGAACGACTTCAACTGATGTTCACCCGGTACACATCTATCCATGGACCAATCTGGATTCTGTTGTTGTATCCGTTAAGTTAACGGCATATAATAGCTGCACAGATGATTTTATGGTAGACGCACACGTGAGATACGGAAAACTGGTAAGCATCTCTGAAATCGATCCTTTGACAGGAATAATTGTATACCCAAACCCAAATCATGGACGTTTTAATGTTTCTATCGAATCCTCTCAGAATTCGACTATGGAAATTCAAGTAATACAAATAGATGGTTCTATCTTATATGATGACACTTTCCAAAGCACCAGAGGAGAAATGATCAGAGAAGTTTCGTTAAAAGATGTCGCACCGGGAATCTATTTTGTTAAGGTTAAAAACGGTCCAAAGGTGGCGACTTATAAAATTCTTGTTCAATAAATCTCTGTTCGTGATTTTATCATGGATAGAAACCGTTTTTAACAAATCAACCTCTGTAACCTCATAATCGAATAAATAACATCATCACGGAGGTCTATTATTATTGCTTTATGATTTGTTAAAAACCAAAACCTCGAAGAAATATTCTTCGAGGTTTTTTTATTCCTTCATTTAAATAGATTTCAAAAACGCCAATATACTAGAACCCGGAGTTAAATCTAATTTCTTACTTAATCGTGTTTTCGCTACTTTAATGGTATTCAAAGTATTATTCTTAATCACCGCAATTTCCTTATTTGATAGTTCTAATCGTATCAAACCACAAAGCTTAATTTCATTTTCAGTTAATTCCGGAAATTTACCTTTTAGTTTTACAAAGAAATCTTCGCTTAACTCAGCAATATAGTTTTCCATTTCCAAAAAGGATTCGTCCATTCGAAACTCGTTCGAGATAAATACTTTAATGGGTGACAGATCTTTTGCCTCTATTCCTTTTATTTTAGACAACTTACTGATCAACTCTTTTGAGAAGTCAACTTTTCTAGTCATACTTAAAGCAGACTGAGTTAATCGATCTGTTTTGTGTTTTACAGTGGCTTCCAAAATTTGCTCATTCAACTCTTTAATCTCCAGTTTTCTTTTATGCTCAGACTTCATTTTATTGAAAACAATACCTCCTATTGCCAAAAGCAATATTCCAGTTACACTCGCAAATACCACTTTTAACTTAGATAGATTCTTTTCTTGCTCCATGGATTTTATTTCATCCTGACTTTGCTTTAAAAGCGCCTTTTTAAGCTTCAACTCGCTTTTAATACCAGAAACTCTATATTGCGTCACACTCTGCACCAACTCTTCTGTAATTTCCGCACCATATAATGAATCGTATATACTATAGTACAAATCATGAAAATGCACAGTTTTATCAAAATCTCTCAATAGTCTCGCAATGTGACCGTAAGAGCCATATATCCCCAATCTCTGATATTTAGCATCTTCATTCTGTTTTCTTAAGAGATTAGTTGACAATACCGAGTCCAGATAGATTTGAGTTTTTTTATAGTCCTTCAGGTTATAATACGTATTACACATTTCAAAATAGGCTATAGAAAGCGCATCATAATCTTTATATCTCTTGGTAATCTGAATTTGTTCATTTACCAGTTCAAATATTTTTTCTTTTTCTTTTTTTAGCGGATAACAGATGGCCAAATTGCCCGTAATGATACCCACTTTTAAACTATCTTCAGGTGTATGTTTTGATCTATATATTTCTAAAGCGGCTTCAAAAAAATTCGCTGCAGAATCAAATTCCGGAATTTTATATACCGTCAACCCCAGATTGTTAAGTGCTTCCGCTGTACTCCGTTCTTGATTAAATTTTTCGGAATATATCCTTGCCCTATCATAAAACTGGTATGCCGAATCATATTCGCGCTTCCTTAAGTACAAATTACCAATAAAACTTAGTGAATTTGAAATTTCTTCATCCCACACTTCCCAATTGGTTAGCTCTAAATATTGGGTTCTATGTTTAATAGACTCATCGAATGCACCCATCTCCTGAAAGCCCTCAGATAAAGTAATATAAGCTACTTTCTTTTCATTTAAGGGGATATTATAGTTTTTACATAATTCCAAAACCTCCAGGCAATAAAAAATACACTCCGAAATTTCATCTTGCTCGAGACTCAATTGGGCCTTTTGAATATACAGTTTAGATAGTGTTTCATGGAGTTCATGTACGCGGCTATAGTAAATCGCAAATTCAATCATTTCTATATCCAAAGAATCATAAGAATCCTTTGGAATTGATATTTCTTCCAACACTTTCGTTTCGCCATGTTTTTCAATCTCAGCATAAAGACTATCTGAAACACTTAACTGAGAAAAAATCAATAGGTTAACACAAAAAAATAACACCCCAAACAGTATTATACTTTTAATACTCTGTTTCAATATTCCGGTAAATGTTGATCTGATCATAAGCCTTCAAATAAACTTTATTTTCTCTCAAAATCCGAATTTATTTTAAGCAAAAACCTTTTCATAAAAAGCTTTTTTTTGCTCGGACAACTAACAGATGCCATGAATATCTGAGGTCTGATTTGCTAGTAGAAATCTATTTCAAATCCATCCATTTTAAGTGTAAAGAATATGGTTAATAAATTGTAAAAAAATTATATCTGCTTTACTCTTTAAAACTCAACATTTTGGCTTTCTTTGTTATACCACTCATAATAAAACGAAGCGTATGGAATTAATAGAGATTAAACCGGAGAAAAGATTTGGTAAACCTACTATTAAGGGTACGAGGATTACTGTATATGATGTATTAAACTGGTTGGCTTCGGGAATGTCAAAATCAGATATACTAAATGATTATGCAGAACTAAACGAAGAGCATATTAATGCTTGTTTATCATTTGCTGCTAACAGAGAACTTAAACTAAGTTTTACTTCGTAATTACTCGTTTCCTATGAAGTTGCTGATCGACCAGAATATTTCTAAGCGAATTATTGATAGTATCACAGATATTTTTCCCGGATCTTTGCATATTACAGGTATTCAACTCGCCAACCATACGGATTTGGAAGTTTGGAATTATGCGCTAAAAAATGATTTCATTCTCATTTCTACCGATCCTGAAGTTTTTGATCGGTGTGTCCTATCGGAAGACTCTCCAAAAACCGTTTTTGTTTTTAGTGAAATCATGACCTCCAATAAAATGGAATGGGCACTTCGAATTAATCAGGAAGACATCGAACGTTTTTATAATGAAGATCCTGCTTCTTGTTTAAGAATTCAGGTTTAAATCAATACTTACTTCATCATATTTGAATTCAAACTAACTTCAATCAGATGAACCAAAATGTTAGCGTTAAAATTCAAAAAAACGCCTATTTCCAAAGTCGGAAATTGACTGTTTTAGCGCTAATTGTGTCTTTCTTTAATTCCTTTTTAAATTTTGTCACAAAAATAGGACATTCTTTAAGCAGCAACTCAAACAACAAACCAAAAGCCTGTAAACCAACTAATTTAGTTTATGCTAAATTTAATTTCAGCTCAACAAAAAATAAGTTTCTTGACTTTTTCACACTTTCCACTCCTGAAAACAGGCAAGATTATACACATGAAGACCCGAACTATAAGCATGCGCTTTATCTACTCACAAAATCTATCTCAACGGGTGTTTTTTTATTGCTATTTACCGCATGGATATATAACCTGGCATCTATTCGTCCACACACCTTAAATCTGGGTGTATTAATCAGTTTAATTGCATGGTTGGTTTCTATGATTGTCATTTTAACTGGTTTCAAAAACCTGCATCATTTTAGAAATTTCATCCATCGCTCTTCTCTCAGTCTACGCATTAAATTATCATCTTATACGCTTCTCATTTATGGCGTATTCATCGTCATCTATATTTTATCCAATTGGTTAAACTGGGAATCCGCTACGCAGATATTCTTTTATTTAACTTCATTTATCGCCTTTGTGATTTCGATTAGTCATAATTTCCTTTCTGCATTGGGACACACCAAATTGTTTTGGAAATCCTACATTGGTTCCGTTTACCTGTTTAATCTCAGTTTTTTGGCAGGGGCTTCTACCTATAGTATTCTTGGTTTTTTTATCGACATTGATGAAAGCTGGCAGCATTTTTCTTACTTAACCATGCTATTCACTCTATTTGCTAATTTCTTCTTATCCATCATCGTCTACTTTATCAATTCCCCAAGAATTAAGAAAATTCATTTATTAAGAGGAAATTTCAAATATGATTATAAAAACTTATTCTGGATAGGTAGCGTTGTACTCGGAAATATTGTTCCCTTTATTATTTTATTACCGGGTGATTTTAGCCAATACAATGCCATTGCAGGTGTATTCACATTGGTTGGAATCTATTTTATGCCAGAATAATAGCACCGGATTTATTAACATCCCTTGGTTATTATTTCAGTTATCGACATAGTTGTATGTTGGCATACTAATCTATATTTGAATCATGATAAATTCATGCTCCTCAATGAATATTCTGATCATCGATGATGATCCAATAGCAAGAATGCTTGCAAAGAGAAATCTCGAGATATTAGGGTTTACAGGTTCAATTATAACTGCCGAGAACGGTAAAATGGGTTATGATATATTAACCAGTCGTTCAGAAAAGTTTATAATCATACTAGACTATCATATGCCTGAGTTAGATGGTATTGGTTTTTTACGTAAACTAGATGCAAATCGCCTCTCTCCCCCTATTTTTATGTTGAGTTCATCTATATTGGAAATCCATCAAAATGAGTGTTTAGATTATCAGTTTGTTCAGGAATATCTGGTGAAACCAATTGACAAGAGTAAAACCGAGAAAATTATAGAATTTGCCAAAAGATTTATTGCGATTGACTAACTCCATTTAAAGAGTCAGCCTCCATCAATTCTGCATTCTTTTGTTCTAAAACGTGTTTTTCCAGGATTAAGTTGTGCCTTCTTCGTGCTTGTTGAAGAATTTCTTCATTTAAAAGTTCAATAGTGTTTTGTTGCTCAAAATTATAATAGCCCAGTAATACAATTACAATAGCCATCACGCTGAACAAAAAAACACTACTCCCTTTCATTTTTTAGTTTAAGTCAACTATAAACTTGTTACTTTTTGATTTAAAGCGTCTACTTCTTTAACTAGTTTTGTTTCTATCTCAGAAAAATATGCAGCTTTATTTTCTGCTGATCTATAAGAATTTACGGCTTCGATCAAGTCATCATACAATTCAACAGATGCATCAATGATTTCATTCATTTTAGCTTCTTTATCCGGTGATACCGCAATGACATCATAACAATGATCAATTACATCCGCAATTTGCGAATTAATTACCTTTTTCAAAAATCTTCTACTCGCCATAATTTATACTTCAATACTTTTGTGATGAAACAACAAAATTAAGGCATTGAAAAATAACAATCACGACTTGGTTAATGATATTTACGGTAAAGCACTGTTGAATTACTATGCAACCCCTGGTCATCAGAAATTACTGGTTCACTCAGATATAGCAGAAACAGACGAATATACGGTTTCATGGTTTTTCAGATCTCCATCGGAATTCCCTGAATTGGAAAACATTGCATTGGATCATTGCACAGGTCGAATTTTAGATGTTGGAGCTGGAACCGGAATCCATACCAAGGAACTTCAAAACAGATCTCAAGACTGTACTGCTATTGATATTTCAGAGGGTGCAGTAGAAATCATGAAAAAGCAAGGTATCCAAAACGTATACCTTCAGGATTTCTTTGCTATTGAGAATGAAAAGTATGATACTTTATTGATGTTAATGAATGGTTTTGGCGTCATGGGAAAAATGGAGTTTGTTCAACGCTTTTTTGACAAAGCCAAGGAACTGTTAACACCTAACGGCCAAATTATAGTAGATAGTAGTGATTTGATTCACTTGTATCAAGAGGAAGACGGAAGCGTTTTATTGGATCTCAATGGTCCCTATTACGGTGAAATCAACTATCAAATGGAATTTAATGGCGAAAAAGGAATTCCATTTGAATGGCTCTTTATTGACTTTGGATCTCTTCAATACGAAGCCGAACAAGCGGGGTTTAAAGCTGTTAAAATCTTTGAAGAAGAAACGAACCATTACCTTGCTCAAATCACTCGAATTTGATTCTTTTACGCCAATGATTACTTTATAATCAAACACTAAATTATGTCCAAATGAAAAAGATTTTTTTACAGTTTACATTCGTCCTATTCGTACTGATTCCGATCTTCTCCATAGCCCAAAAAGAGCTCACGTTAGAAGAAGCAGTTATGGGTAGAAGAAAAAATTTGGCACCAGAGAGGTTATCCAATCTCAACTGGATTCCAAATACAAACTCGTATACCTATGTTGAAAAAAATGAGGGAACGCAAACATTGGTAATGGTAGATGCTTCCAGTTTTTCAAAAACAGAAATTATTACCAAAAACAAACTATCGGCTCAACTTTTGGTGAAAAAAGCCATGACCAGAATCCCAACTTTTCACTGGTTAAATAAATCAGAGGCTTATTTTATATATACTGGTATGGTTTTTCGCTTTAATGCAAAAACCAAGGAAGCTGTAAAACTTTACGCTATTCCAAAAGGAGCTACAAACATGGAGTTCAGACCCCATACTGCAGATATGTCTTATACCATAGATAACAACCTATTTGCTATTATAGATGGTGAAGAAATCCAGATTACACATCATACCGATCCTAATATTGTTGCAGGGCAAACAGTAAGTCGTGTAGAGTTTGGGATTGTTGCTGGTGTTATTTGGAGCACATCAGGTAAATCTTTAGCATTTTATGAAAAAGATGAATCTAAAGTCACTGATTATCCATTAGTGGATTACACCTCCAGACCAGCTCAATTGAGAAATACCAAATATCCAATGGCCGGTATGTCTAGTGAAGAGGTAAAAATTGGAATCTTCAATGTGGGAAAAAAAGGAGTTACCTATCTAAAATCCGAAAACAATATAGAAGATTACCTAACCGCTCTTACCTGGGGACCAAATGACAAATTTGTATACGCTGCTAACTTAAGTCGTAACCAGAAGGAACTGCACCTAAAACAATACAATGCGCAGAACGGAGATTTCATAAAAGAAATTCTATCTGAGAAAAACGAGAAGTACGTACATCCTATACATCCAATGTATTTCATAGGTAAAGAAGATTTCTTATGGATGAGTGAAAAAAGTGGTCTTAATCAATTCTACTTCTACAATATTGGAGGAAACACTCACTGGCAAATTAATACAGATGAGATTTTAGTTCGTTCATATGTGGGTTATAATGAAAAGTCGCAAAAATTATGGTTTATGGGGAACCACAAAGATCGTATTGATCAACATTTATATGAAGTATCAATAACGGATGGCGGGAATTCTAAACCTATTCAAATTACTAAGGGAGATGTGTACCACTCATATGTATGGTTTAACGCTAATACCAAATATGCTATTGTAAAAAGTTCTTCGCTTACCATTCCAACCGCATACGATTTAGTAGAATTAGATAATCACTCTATTTCTAACTTAATGACTGCGGAAAATCCGCTAAAAGATTACAAAATTGGAGAAACAAGAATGGGTACCATTAAAGCTGAAGATGGACAAACCATTCTCCATACCAGAACCATTTATCCGTTTGATTTTAACGAATCGAAAAAATATCCGGTATTGATCTATGTTTATAATGGCCCTGGAGTTCAACTTCTCCACTCTTCCTGGTTAGGTAGTGCGCCATTATGGATGCATCATTTTGCCAATAAGGGTTATATCGTATTTACAGTTGATGGGAGAGGCAGTACGAACAGAGGGATTGAATTTGAACAAGCTACCTTTAGAAATTTGGGTCAGATTGAAATGAAAGATCAATTGGCTGGACTGAATTATCTTAAAAGTCTAAACTATATAGATTCTGAACGTGTCGCTGTACATGGTTGGAGTTATGGCGGATTTATGACTACTAGTTTACTTACTTCTTATCCTGGACAATTTAAAGTTGGCGCTGCTGGTGGTCCGGTAATGGATTGGAAATATTATGAAGTGATGTATACGGAACGTTATATGGACACTCCGGATGATAATCTGGAAGGGTATAAATTAACTTCAAATATAGAACGTGCTAAAGATCTAGAAGACAAACTATTGATCATACATGGAACTGTTGACCCTACTGTGGTAAAGCAACACTCTGATTTATTCTTAAAAGAATGTATTAAGCATGGTGTACAAGTAGATTACTTTGAATATCCGGGTCACGAACACAATGTTTATGGAAAAGATCGTGTTCACTTGATGCAAAAAATACTGGATTATATAGAAGCTTACATCTAATCAAAAAGTTCAACAATAAAAAAGCCGGGTTACCCCGGCTTTTTTATTGTTCTTATTTCTTGAATTATGTGGCCATTGTTGTAGTTGGACATACATACTCAGTTACTGCTAAATCAGATTTTAAGATTTCGTCAAACCCTCCATCAATGTTTACCAGATTTTCGTTCTTATATCCATAGTTTTTCAAAATGGTAATGGCCATCATCGAACGGTACCCTGCTGCACAATGGAAATACATCTTTTTATCTTTATCCAATTGTGTTAAGTTGTAATGAATTCTAGCTAATGGAAAATGCTCTGCATCTACCAAATGCTGTGCTTCCCACTCCCCTTCAGCTCTTACATCAATGATATTGATGCCATTCTCTCTTTCTTTTATGAATTCAATATCTCTAGGATGCACCACATTAATGGTCTCTACTTCTTTACCTGCCGTTTTCCAAGCATCAAATCCACCAATCAGATATCCCACGCAGTTGTCATATCCTACTCTGGATAAACGTGTCACTGCCTCTCTTTCTCTACCCGGCTCCGTGATGATTACGATCTCTTGATTAATATCTTCTATCAAAGCTCCAACCCACATGGCAAAGTTTCCATCCAGACCTATACTCATAGATCCCGGAATATAACCATATTGAAAATCTGCATGTGCTCTGGTATCTAAAACCAAACAACCTTCAGCCATTTTTTCTTGAACCTCAACGCAAGATAACCCTCTCATTCCTTTAGCCAGAACATCATCGAAATGATTTGTCCCTTTCATATTCATCATGGCATTTTTTGGGAAATATTGAGGTGGAGGTGTCAAACCGGTTAGAATTTCTTTAACAAATTCCTCTTTGGTCATATCTGCACGAAGTGCATAATTGGTCAATTTCTGATTTCCTAATGTATCAACAGTATCTTTACTCATACTCTTTCCACAGGCAGATCCAGCTCCATGGTTAGGATATACCAAAATACGATCTGGTAATGGCATGATTTTATTTCTCAATGAATCAAATAGCATTCCCGCTAAATCTTCTTGAGTCAAATCAGATTTCACCGCTAAATCCGGTCTACCTACATCACCTAAAAACAATGCATCGCCAGTAAAAATAGCGTGCTCTAAACCGTTTTCATCAAACAATAAAAAACTAGATGACTCCAAAGTATGTCCAGGAGTATGTAACAACTTCAACTCTACTCCTCCTATCTTAAATATTTCATTGTCTTGTCCCACATGGATATCATATCCAGGTTTTGCAGTTGGTCCAAATACAATTTTTGCTCCGGTTTTCTCTGCTAAATCCACATGTCCAGAAACAAAATCCGCATGAAAATGTGTTACAAATACATATTTAATATTTACTCCTCTTTCTGCAGCCATAACCATGTATGGTTCCGGATCTCTTAACGGATCAATAATTGCTGCTTCGCCTTCTGATTCAATATAATAAGTCCCTACGGCAATACAGCCTGTATACAATTGTTCTACGTACATATTTTATAATAATTTAAGTCAGTTATTATTTATGTTATACCCTATACAACAATAACCTCGATAATTTAATGACACAAAGGTGGTGCTTAAAAATACAAATCTTCGTGATTTTCCTCACTTTTAATCCACATTTCACATTTTTTTAGCATTCAATCTCTTAGCTACATGTATCTAAATTCTTAAAATAAATCTAATGTCTTATGCTTCCATTACGAGTTGCTTATATAAATTTGCCTTTTAATGAGTTTTCTGTATCCGCAGTTTCTTTTAGCGCTTATAGCGGTTTTAATCCCCGTAATAATACACCTATTTAATTTTCAGAGGTACAAAAAAGTTTATTTCAGTAATGTTGCTTTTCTTAAAGAAGTAAAACATTCAACCAAAGCAAAATCTAATCTTAAGCATCTACTCATTTTATTTAGCAGGATGTTGGCCATAGCTGCATTAGTGTTCGCCTTTGCACAACCATTTATTCCTGTATCCCATCAAAATTCCAATAGTCAAAAAATATCCTCTAGTATATATATTGACAACTCATTTAGTACCGAAAACAAAAATGCTGAAGGACGTGTTTTTGATGTTGCCAAGGAAATTAGCTACCAGTTGGTCGAACAACTTCCTCAACATGTAAATCACCAACTCCTCTCTAATAATTTCACAGGGGCCGAGCAACATCTCTACCCTACCACAGAACTTATTAAAAAACTACAGGATCTTGAAATCAATAACAAAACACAACTTCTCGATCACATTATTAAACGGCAATCCTCTGCATTTTCGGAATCTGCATATAATAGTTTCATTATTTCGGATTTTCAAAAATCGCAATATGAATTTACATCACTTCCTTCGGATACCCTGACTAATTTTACTCTTATCCCTATCCAACCTCTCATATCTCAAAACATATCTATAGATTCTGTTTGGTTTGAAAATCCTGTACATCGTATCAATACTCCGGAAGAAATTCATTTTAGACTTACCAATCATAGTTCAAAAGGTATCGAAGGGGTACGTACTACATTGTTTATTGACAGTACTCAAAGGTCTTTTGGAAACTTTAATATTCCAGCAAAATCTCAAATAGACACTTTCCTCATATTTAATTCAAAAGTTACCGGGTGGCATAAGGGGATGATACAAATCAATGACCGTCCAATCATCTTTGACAATACATTTTATTTCAGTTACAATGTTCTGGATAAAATTAAAGTCTTGTCTATCTCTTCTGACGGAAGTTCTGAAAACATTAAAACCGCTTTTTTAACTGAACCTTATTTTGAGTTTAAGGAAAAGCATCAATCCAAGCTTGACTTTAGCTCCCTTCTTGTGCAAGATTTGGTAATTTTAAATGGTGTCAACCATTTCAGTTCTGGAATGATTGCCTCTATTCAACAATTTGTAAAAAATGGTGGACATTTAATTATAGTTCCATCTGTCAATCAAAATCAGGTAGAGCTAAATACACTCTTAACCACACTCAATGGCTCCATTCTAACTGGCATTGACACTGATTCTACACGTGTTAATTTCATCAATCTGAACCATCATATTTATCAGGATGTCTTCACTCACGAAAATGAAAAGATCAATCTTCCCGATGTATATCAACATTTTACACTATCAACAAATCCGCAACAAGATGTTTTGCTTAAAACAGTGAACCAACACCCCATTTTATCTACCTGGAAATCCGATAAAGGTCAAATATTCTTGCTTACGATTCCTCTAAACGCATCATATAGTAACTTCAGAATTCATAGTATTTTCCTTCCTACATTATTTCAAATCGCTTTTAACAGCTCTCCACAATTTAATTTATATCAAACCATTGGCGAAGATCAATACGTTACTATCAAACAACCCGAAACGCATAATGATGTTTTATACCATATTGTAGATCAAAATCTGGATATTATACCCGAAAAATATCCGACAAACAATGGCGTTCAACTTATTTTTCATGATGCTATTAAACAGGCTGGGAATTATACCCTACAAACACCTGATAGTATTGTTGGACTATTATCTTTTAATTATTCCAGAATAGAATCAAATCCTGATTGTTATTCGAATTCTGATCTGGAAAATATTATTGACAGTTTAAATCTCACTAACTTTAGTGTTTTTGATAGTTCTATTGAAAACTTTTCTAACGAATTCGAAAAACGTGAAACCGGAATAGAATTATGGCGCTGGTGTATTCTCCTGGTCCTACTATTTCTGGCTATTGAAATTATTCTGATAAGATATTTTAAACCTTCGGTATTATGAGCACATTAATAAAGAACGCACGCATTATTGACGAAAAAAGTTCTCATCATCTATCTCAAAAAGATATTTTAATTGAGCGTGGTGTAATTACGGCTATTGATCAAAATATAAACACGAAGGTCAAAACAGTTATTGAAGGAAAAAATCTACATGTATCTACAGGATGGATGGACACTCATGCGCAATTTAATGAACCCGGATTTGAACATAAAGAAGATTTGAAATCCGGTGCTTTGGCAGCAAAAAATGGTGGATTTACCACTGTTGTGATTTCAGCTGATAACCATCCGGTTACCGATAACAAAGCGCAAATTCGATTTATTGAAAATCAAGCAAAAGGACTTGCAACTGAAATCAAAAGTTTTGCCACATTAACCGAAGAATTAAAGGGACAAAATTTCTCTGAATTATACGATTTACATTTAGCCGGAGCAGTCGGCTTCTCTGATGGGCATCATTCTATTGAGAGTCCGGATTTATTAAAACGTGCTTTGTTATATAGTAAAACTTTCAACGGTAAAGTTATTGTATATCCTAATGATACTAGAATTTCGCAAAGCGGTGTGGTGCATGAAGGTGTAGTGAGTACTCGTTTGGGATTAAAATCCATTCCATCGTTAAGTGAAGAAATAAGAGTAGCCAGAGATATCGCTGTTGCGGAATACTGTGATGCGGCAATCCATTTTATGCATATTAGTACTGCAAATGCGGTGGATCAAATCAAAAGAGCTAAAAAACGCGGATTAAAAGTCACCTGTGATGTGGCCATTTCAAATCTGATCTGGAATGACACTGTACTAACCGAATTTGATTCTAATTTCAAGGTAATTCCGCCACTGCGTTCCGAATCTGATCGTAAGGCCTTAGTCAAAGGAATTAAGGATGGAACCATAGATTGTATTTCTACGAATCATATGCCGCAAAATATTGAGGAAAAACAATGTGAGTTTGATTTGGCAGGGTATGGACAGTCTGGTATTGAAACCGCATTTAGCATATATCATACTTACCTGTCAAAGCAAATAGATATAGAAATCTGGGTAAAAGCTATTTCTACAAATCCAAGAGAACTTTTTGAACAGCCGGTAGCTCCAATAGAAATTGATCAGAAAGCAAATCTTACAGTTTTTGATACAGATTCTCATTGGGAAGTGAAAGCTCGCGATTTAAAATCAAAATCGAAAAACAATCCTTCTATCGGAAGTACATTACAAGGTAGGGTGATCACCACAATCTCCTAGATAGAGAAAATACGTTAAAAATAGTAATTCAATCCAGTAAATAACCCTAAAGAGGATACCGGAGTTTGGTATAGTTTATTATGTGCTACCGGGATACCATATTTGTATCCGGGAGATAATTGAATACTAATGTTTTGTGATGCTTTATATTGGATTCCAACTCCCAGTAATAGATTCACCGCCTGAACTCCATAACCTACTTCATTCAGGTTTCCGGCACCTATTTCTCCCGATTGATAACTTGCAGAATAATGGTTTCCAATATTTGTTGAGATTCCTGAAGATAGAAAGTAATTGACCTTTTGTTTTCCAAAATTATATCTTAGTACTAATGGGATTTCAAAACTCGAAATTCTATAATTAGCTCTTAACGTATCAGAAAAATAATTGGTATAAGTCACTTGCTCCTGAACCGTTTGAAATGATTTAACTCCATTATTATCACTTTCATTTCTGGAAGTTAATATCGTTTGTGTTTTCTCCACCTGAGAATCATAATACGTATCGTGAGAACCATCCATTTGTGTAAAATTCACACCTGACAATAACTCAAATTGACTGCCCAATGTGACCCCTACATTCAGCATCGCGGAAAACGCCTGATTTGATATACTTTGCCCCACACCTTGCTGTTGCGCAACTAAATTTTCAATATTACTTGCACCCGCATAGGCCTGACCACTTGGTTGTCCAATCATACCAGAAGAATACTGTGGTCCCACCGCCCCTTGTGCCATCCAGGAAACCGGCTTCTTCATTTTTTCCATTTCAAAGGCTTCTATAGTCGCTGATTGCGCATATACTCTTTGCAAATCTGATTCATATTCTTCCTGTGATTTTTCTCTGGTGGTAATTATATTCTGTACATCAGCTGGATCACTCAATCTCAAATCAGATGACATAGCTAATAAATAAAAATGCTCTTCACCCTGATCAGAATCTACATCGTTAAAATGTGCAGTATTGGTACGATGATGATTTGAAGTATAAGACTCCTGACGAGATTTCTCTTCTTTCGCCAACTGAACCTCACTGTCTATATATTCATTGTCAACCACATTACTTGCCATTAAAACCGGGAAATCTATAACATCAACATATGGTAAATCCAATCCATTTTCAGCAATCCAATTCTCTGCCCAGGTACTTCCACGATGTGGCATATGATTCTGAACGTAAGAACTATCTACTTCCAATGTGGATAAAATCACCAATACCGCAAGAATTCGAACCACCCAAATATTTCTTGGATGTCGAATCAAACGCTTTCCGATATTGCTTTTTATTGATGATTGATCAGACATGTACGTGCACAGGTTTATCAAAAAGATAAGCTACAAATTTAATGAATTTACAACGCAAATTACCGCTCTTAATGATTATTTAAAACACAGATAATTCTTAACTTGCGGTTTAAAATTAAACAACAATTTCATGACAAAATTTTCGATCGCATCCATGTTAATATTCTTAGGACTGGGAATGCTTGTTTCATGTGGTAACAACACAAACTCAGGTCCATGTGATTATACGCAGGAGAAGTTTAACATGCGTATCATTGATATTTCCGAAGATCCTAACGATAAAAACCTCTATAAAGTTTTGGTCGATTTTGATGGAAACATTAGCTATGCCGAAGGCACACACACTTTTGCTGAGGTGCGTGATGTAAAAACAGATGTGAATTTTGTAGAAAGAAATAGTATCAAAGTAGGAAATATTTATACTGGAACAGTTCACAAAAAAGTAGAAGGTTCCGGAGATTGTGATGATCAAATTATTGATTGGGATCAAAAAATAAAGAAGTAAACCGAATCATTTCCAGATACAATTGACTCATGGGAGAATCTTCAATGCATAATGCTAGAAATAAGGCTATTGAAAGGTTTATTAAATCGCAAAAGAAGGAATTAGATCTGGATCAAATCGTTTCAGGTATAATTGATGGGAATAAACAAATTCTAGCTAAGGCAATCACCTTACTGGAAAGTACCCATAATTCTCATATCCAATTGGCATCTGAAATTGTTCATAGATGTTTACCACATAGCGGGAAATCGATCCGTATAGGCATTACAGGTGTTCCAGGTGTTGGGAAATCCACATTTATAGAAGCTCTAGGTAAATACTTAACCGCTCAGAATATTAAAGTAGCTGTTTTAGCTATCGATCCCAGTTCAAATATTAATAAGGGAAGTATTCTTGGTGATAAAACCAGAATGGAAACTTTGTCCTCACACCCTCTGGCTTTTGTACGCCCCTCCCCTTCTTCCGGGACTCTGGGAGGAGTTGCAAATGCCACCAGAGAAAGTGTGCTTTTATGTGAAGCTGCAGGATTCGAAGTGATAATTGTAGAAACCGTGGGAGTAGGTCAGAGTGAATATCTTGTGAAAGATATGGTTGACTTTTTTCTATTACTTATGCTTTCTGGTGCGGGTGATGAGATTCAGGGGATTAAACGCGGCATTATGGAAATGGCCGATGCCCTATTTGTAAATAAAGCGGATGGAAAAAATGAAATCACCTCCCGTAAAGCTGCACAAGCTTATCAAAATGCCTTACACTTATTTCCTCCCAGAGAAGATCAATGGATTCCGCAAACCGGAACATGTTCTGCAATTCAGCATGAAGGTATAGAGCAGGTTTGGACTATCATTCAGGAATTCAAATCCCAACAGCAAAATAATAACTGGTTTTACCAAAGGCGCCAAAACCAGGCTAAGACCTGGTTAATGGACCTTGTTGGATTTTCGTTAAACGATCATTTCTACAAGCACCCAAAGGTTAAAAGTGCACTGGATAGAATTACGGATGAGGTTATTTCCGGAGAGAAGACACCTTATTCAGGTGCTCAGGAATTAATGCGTTTTTACCTGGAACAATCCTAACCATCTGCGCTAATTTACCTGAAGTTGCCAATATCCCACATCGATCCAACGTTCCATCTTATACCCCATTTGGTTCAATTGCCCCATCTTTTTAAAACCTAATTTTTCATGAAGTTTAATACTTTCAGGATTCGGTAGTGATATACATCCAATCAACATTCTAAACCCCATTTCTTTTAACTTTTCAATAAGCGCAGAGTACATCTGATAACCGAGGCCTTGACCGATACATGTATGATCTAAATAAACGGTTGTTTCTACCGATGATCGATAAGCTGATTTCTTTTTCCACTCACTTCCATAAGCATATCCAATAATCTTACCATCCACCTCATATACTAACCATGGATATTTTTGATCTCGCGTTTCAATACGTTTTTCCATTTTTTCTATTGAAACTTCATATTCGTCAAATGTTACGATAGAATGGTTTACATAATGGTTGTAGATACTTGCAATATCTGATGCATCTTGTTTTCCGACAGTTCTAATCATTTTTATTTCTCCTCAGAGGATTTCAAACAATCCCGAATACTATTTACATTTTTATTCATTAAGTGACGAATCACATTTTCATACATCCATCTTTTTAGCTTTCCCAAATTTTGATGATGTTGGGCATAAAACTGATCTGGAGAATCGAAAACACCAAAATCATTATTAATCCCCATTCTTTGAATAAATGTATGATTCTTATTCCAATCAATCACTGGGTTTTGAAATTCTTCGGTAAATATACCATACCCACAAAACACACCCGAAATTCCCTGATTATTATTTTGAACCGCATTCAAATACTCCCGGTCTAAAATTACACCTTCCAGAAAATACCACTCATTATCCCATAAAACTTCTACCCAACTATGTAATATATTCTGGGGAGCCACCCGATACCAAATACCGGTAATTGCACCTTTTTGCAATGCTTTGTCAATCGTAAATCCATGTATTCGGCTCGGAATCCCTACTGCTCTTAATAAAGCCATAAGAAGAGTGGATTTCGTATTACACTGTCCATAACCATCGGCTAATATTTGAGATGCCGACATATGATCTCCCATGTTATAACCGAACCTGATCTCATCTCTTACATAATTGTAAATTTTTTGTATCCTATGAAATTCAGATAATGCTTCCCATTTTTTTGATTTTATCAACTGTTTAATGGAAGTATGAGAAAAGTCCAATAGCCGAGTTTCTTCTAAATATTTTTTCATCTTTTTGAATACAAAACTGACGTTCAGCAGTTTCAAAAAATTGAATAAACCAGCTATATTTTAGATATAAATTTGGGAGAGAAACCAAAATTCTCTTTGAAAGTTCTGGTATAATGCGCACTATCAGAGAAACCATGCCTATAAGCCGTTTCAGTAATAGAATGTATTCTTAAATCAGATAATGAACGTTGTGTTTTATTCCATAATTGAGCTCTACGATAACTCATACCAGTAGTACTTTTAAATAGATGTAAAAATCTATCGACTGATAGATTTACACCTTCTGCTATTTCATTTACCGGTATTATACGATCTTCATGATCTTCAATATAGGAAAGTGCTTTGGCTATTCTGACATCTGTTATATGATATACATGATCACATAAACAATCTATTTTGCTCCAGGTAATAAGTAAATCGTTTATTAAAGCATCAAAACTCATGGTGCCTTCTAAATACTTTTTAGCGGAATCTTTTATCTGGGATATCCAATTTAATTCTAACGGACCGATAGACACATTCATCTGATTTTGAATATAGTGACCTAATCTCGAAAACGGATTAAATAAAATCAGGATATGGTTTCCCTTACATTCTAAACGATGCAACACATGATCTTGTATGATTAGATGTTCAGCAACATACTCCCTGGCCTCAGCATCAATAACCTTGACATTCTTATCTATTCCAATACTTAATTGAATCGCATAATGTCTATGCAATTTATTATCCTCAAAGCTTCCAATAAATACGCCCCAGTTTTTATCTAGATGAATTCTTTTCAATCCGTTACTTACAAAATGTGTGATATCAAAATTGGATACAAATTTAAGATTGTAACCTTCAGAATTAATCTTCAAAACACATTTTGAAATCTGTTTCTTAGAACCAATTCCACTTTTAGTCAAAATACACTTATAGCTCTTTAGATTTTTATCATTTTATCGGTTAATTTCGTTTAATACACTGTAAAGCAAGTTATCCCAAATCACATGAAATATATTGACAGCGAAGATTTTATAAATCAGAACTATACTGAACAAAAACTACCTCAGGGTGAATACGATAATTGTTATTTTAAAAACTGTGATTTTTCTAATTCAGATCTTTCACACTGCTCCTTTTTAGAATGTAAATTTGAAAATTGTAATCTCAGCAACGTAAAACTCCATCAAACTGCGCTAAAGGATATCCAATTTACTAAATCCAAAATGTTAGGTGTTGATTTCAGTATTTGTAATGACTTCTTGTTATCCGTACATTTTTCAGAGTGTCAATTAAACTTTTGTTCATTCTATCAATTAGATTTAAAAAATTCCAGTTTTGAAGTATGTGAATTACAAGAAGTGGATTTTATGGGTACCAACCTAAGTGAAATTTCATTCACACATTGTAATCTTTTACAGGCCCAATTTGAGAACTCCAATCTAGAGTCAACTGATTTTAGAACCGCTACCAATTACATCATTGATTTAGATCAAAATCAAATTCGCCAGGCGAAGTTTTCACAAAACGGATTAAATGGACTACTTGCAAAATATGACATCCTTATTGAATAGTCAGGATTATTTTTTACTCCTATTACCTAATTTATATTCTATAGCCAGCATAAAATACTGATTGACAACATTATATTGTGTAGTGTTTATTTGATTCAAATTACTCACTGTACGAATACCTGTGTTTTGATTTAGAATATCATTCGCAATTAGAGATAAAATCCATTTGTTTTTAATGATCTTTTTCAGGCGCGCATTTATATAATGAAACTCTGTTTTCTGTCCGGGAATCATCGTAGCAAATCTTTGAAATTTATAATCCAATTCCAGTACAACCCCTTTCAAAAAACTATAATCTATATGTCCATACCAACTATAGTTTTGAATAATTTTATTCAAATTCTTCTGGGATGGGTAATGCGTTTCATTGCTATTCCAACTAGCTCCAATTTTATAATCCCATTTCTCTTTTTTGTATTTTCTAATACTAAAATCAAGGAAGTAACTCGATGTTTGAACTTTGGTTTCTTGAGCACTTAGTATAATACTACTTCTACTCCAATTCCACTTGGGACTCACATTATAAATAACCTTTAGTTTCTTAATCGGTCCTGTTACTCCTCCGATCAGTCCCAGGTTTTGATATGCTCCAAGATTAATTGCGGAAATACTTGTTGTCAGATCCGGATGAATAGTCGTTTGATTCATAATCTTATGATTCATTTGGCTTACCTGTACTCCTACAAAAACATTGTAGGTACTCACAGGGTCAAAGTAAAAGTAGTTCATGTTTAAACTATGCCCGTACTCTGGCTTAAGATGCGGGTTACCGACATAAGTTCTTTGAACATTGGTATTATCAGGCCTATCAATCAACTGTTCTAAACGCGGAATTAAATTATTTGCTCGATAATTCAATTTTAGATATTGTGAGTTTTTAAAAAAATACTTCACAGAAAACATCGGTAAAATGAACTGAAAATTTCTGGATATTTCCAACGATTTTAGTCGCAAATCTGAAATGGAAACGCCCATGGCATAGCGAACTTTCTTTTGTTTTTTTCTAAACACAATTGTGGATTTGTTTTCGGTTACTGCTCTCACAAAGCTTCTATCGATTACTCCTGGAGCTACAGAATCTATAGTTTCACTCCCACCGAAATACCTATTCTGTTCTTCGCTTTCATAAATCAATTGATGCCCCATACGAACGTTCCAAAAGCGATTCAATGGTTCTATAAAATACCCTTCCACATTAAACTTCGTTTTGTTACCACTAAAATTTTGAATTTGATCTGAAGCAGCACCCAATACTTGATTTTGAATATTTGTACCGTTTTTTTCCTGGTATTGATTAAGGTTCGCTATAATGCTCACATTCCTGCCTTCCTTTTTTAATTTATGCGTTAAGGAAATTCGAGAAAAACTACCGACTCCTTCTGCAAAAGTATTTGACAAGTTCCTCGAAAAACCCATCTGGTCTTTCATGGAAGCAGAAGTATATTTCAATTTAGAATCTCCCCCAAAATACTTTTCGAACAACAAAAAATTATTTTCCAGATTAATCAATGTTCTGGAATTTGGCTTCCACTTTAACCTGGTTTTAAAGGAATGATTCTTATCCGTTTCATCCATTAAGATATCTTCGGATGTATGGTAAACAGTATCTCCAGCAAAATTATCGGTAGCAATATTTTTCACCAATTTGGTTCGGTTTTCATTATAGTAGTAAGAAACCTGAAGATCTAATTTCTCACTCAATTTTTGATTTAAATTCACCCCGGGAGACCAGGAGCTTCGAATCCCCTCATTTGAAGTAATTCCCCTTACAGCATTGAATCTATAACTGTTGATACTTCCAAGATTTGGAGTAATTCGCTCATTTATATTATTCGCGTTCCCAACAATACTTAAGCGTGTGTTTTTATTAAATATATTATAGTTGATTTTACCTTTATACGTCTCATTTGTTCCCACTCCTAAAAACACCTTCCCGAAATCACCTGCTTTATATTCTTTCTTTAAAGTCAAATTAATCACTTTGGTGTCGTTATCCTCTTCTTGTGAAGTAAATACAGCTTCATCGGATTTTTTATCAGTAACCTCAACAAATTTCACGGCCTCAGCTTCAAGATTCTTTGTAGCTACTTTTAAATCATTTCCAAAAAACTCCTTTCCATCCACTAAAATTTTTTCAACTCTCTTGCCGTGCACGATGATATTTCCACCGGGATCAATTTCAAATCCGGGTAATTTTTTTAATAGTTGTTCTACATCGGAACCTGAAGGAACCTTATAGGATTCTGAATTATACTGAATAGTATCTCCTTTTGTTTTAATCGGAATTCTATCTGAGACGATATTGAATACACCTAACTCTACGGTGGAACTTTCCAAAATGACATTCTGAATTTGAATATAACTGGTATCCCAATTGGAAGTTAAAGACATCCACTGATCAGAAAAGCCTACATATGAATATTTCAGATTATATGTTCCTTTTTCCTGAACATCAATATCATATCGTCCATTCAAATTGGTTACTCCATAAGCAACGGTCATAGAATCCATCTGGTTTAAAACCAAAACAGTAGCATACGGCAATGGGTTTTTATCGGCATCAAAAATATAACCACTAAGTCTATACTGTCCGTGAATGTTCCCGCACATCAAAACAAACAATAGAAATAGTTGAAATCTCATTTTTAACTCAAAAGGCTATATAAAAAAGAAGCTGATGTTATGATCATAACATCAGCCTTATTAATTTTTAAATCATGACATGACTTACCATAGATATAATATCGATGGGCTTGCACCAGGTGTAGTATATGGTACTGGAGGTCCCTGAATATACTGTGCATTGGTTAGATATGTACAGAAATTCATAAAAGTCGCATTTGAAGGATATGCCATACATGGGCCAGGAAGAGGACTGGAAAGACCAATTCCATAATTCACCAAATGTGTTCCTACCACCCATGATCCCGGAGGCGACACAAATGATAACGATGAATTTTGTGATACAAACACAGTGGTAACTGGATAAGATCCAAAACAAGTTCCCATACCGGCAATATAGATTTCAACTTCATATTTACAATCAGTCATATTCTTTATCACTACTTCTGTCTGCGCCTGAGATTCTCCCCATGCCATAAATACGGCAACTAATACTAATAATAATTTGATACTTTTTTTCATAATAAAATGATTTTAGATGAATAATTAATTTCCCCAAACATCCTAAAATCAGATTGTGTTTTCACTCACGTATTTAGGTGATTTCAAGCATCATGACTCTAATATCACCTATTTAGGTGATATGTTTTTCGCCTAAAAAACCATCCATTTTATCACTATTATTTTCATAATCAAAACCTTAATCCCATGTCAACATCTTCCATAAAAAAACTACTTTACCCCTATTTAATTTTTTATGTTAGTGGGAATAAAACAATCAAACTCAAAACCGCTTTACTATCCATGAAAGGTTTTCCTTATCCAGATCCATTTATTATGAATTACTCCTCACCTATTCACAAAATCGTATCCATACAAAATTTGCTTTTCTTAATTCAGCTCATTCTCTTCTTATCATTACCCACCCATTCATATGCACAAACCATCTCTTATAAAAACCCTAATCTTTATAACCTCTTTCACAATATTCCAGCTCATAATGAAGACAGTACGTTACTTTTATTTAATAAAGCTTTACTAGAAGTTCAAAACGATTCCTATCATAAGAAAGTTAATACACAAAAAGCCCAATTACTAAATGCGCAGTGTTATCTGGCTCTGGCTACCTGGTATGGAGACCATTCCAATATGCCTAAATCATTAACTTACTCTTTGAAAGGGCTTGGTTGTTTGGAGGATCATAAAGGAAGTATCGTAGAAGCCGAATTGTTACACGGGTTACTAAATGCATATCATCAAAACGGAAACATGGATTCAGTAGATTTTATTCTAGAACAAACCATGAAACACAAGCAGTTTGTGACCGATTCATTGGCCGCTGCAATCGATCTCATCACATTTGGCTCATACTATATCACGCAAGGTAAAACAGATACTTCAATGATTCTATTTGAAAAATCTCTGAATATTTTGAACGCCCAAAATGCGCCTTATTGGAAAGCCGTATGCTTGAGGCTACTGGCTAATAGAAATAACAAACTTGGAGATATAGACAAATCATTACATTATCTGGATCAAAGTTTACTCATCCAAAAAGATTTAAATCATAAAGTCAATGAGGCTAAAACTTTAATCCAGATTGGTGCTATTTATAGCGAACAATCTAAACCAATAATTGCCCATCAATACTTTGATAGTGCACACCTACTAAACAATCAGTTACAAAATCTGGAGATTCAGGCGAAGATTTATCATAGAAAAGCCAATTTATATTCACTACAAAACAATTGTGAAAAGAGTCTGGAGTTTCATCAAAAATCATTAAATCTGGTTATTGAAAACCACATGAGCCCCTGGGTGATTCCTATGTGTCAATCCAATATCGCTAAACAATATACCTGCCTAGGCGATTATACAAAAGCCTTACATTATATCAACCTCTCTTTAGATAACGGAGATCAGGTTGGACTTCCCACGTTTTACGCTCTAAACCTGTATCGTAAAGGCAATATTTACTTAGAACTAAAAGACTATACCTTAGCTAGCAAATACTTTCGCAAAGCTCTAACCATTTATAAGGAAATCAATCATTTAGTAAATATAGAACGTGTAAGTCGTTCTTTATCTGAGGTTTTATTTGAACAAGGCCAGTCCACTGAAGCTTACAAACTTTTACAAGTTTCTAATCGATTAAAAGACAGTTTATCGGAAAACAAAATAGAAAAATTAATTGTCGAAAAAGACAAAAAATTTGCTTTGGAACAGTCTCGTCAAAAAGCGAAACTTCAAGAGGCTAAAATCAACCATCTGGAAGAAGAGCAAAATACAGAACGTATCATATTTATTACCCTTATTACCTTATTTGTTGCCTTTTTAGTCATCGTATATTTAGGTATAAATAATTTCAGACAACGTAAAGCTAAAGAAGAAATAGAAACCAGATCCAAAATCGAATTATATCAAAAAGAAATGGATGTATTGCGAATACAGGTGAACGCTTTGCTTCAAGAGAATAAAAGCATTATTAACAAACCCATTGAACTTCATTCTATTAATGATTACCTTCAAACACCTTTAACAGGAAGAGAGCTTGATGTATTAACACAACTCTCGCACGGAAAAAGTAATAGTGAAATCGGTGAAATTCTATTCGTATCTGTAAATACGGTTGGGACTCATCTCAAAAACATCTATTCTAAATTAGAGGTAAATAATCGCGTGCAAGCAGTTAAAATTGTAACTAGCCTCACGCATAAAAACTCCCATCTTAACTAATTGAAGCTATTCTACAGGTTTTCCAATAAATTGAACAATACCATATAAAACAGCTAAACCAACCGGAAAGGTAATCAATGATGATACTCCCATTGCTGCTGGGATGGACCCAATAATAATCGCGATGGTTCCAACAGTTACGGCATATGGCATTTGCGTTTTTACGTGTTCTAAATGATTACAAGAAGTAGCCAAAGAACTCAAAATTGTTGTATCAGAAATTGGCGAACAATGATCACCGAAAACTGAACCAGCTAAAATTACCGACACTACATTGTAAAAAATCACCATAGCTTCTTCATGTCCCAACCCAGCTTCTATGGCCACATGATAGGACGCAGGAAGTAATAATGGGTACAGGATTGCCATAGTTCCCCAGGAAGATCCTGTTGAAAAAGCGACCATTCCAGATAGAATAAAGACCACGGCTGGAATAAAGATTGGTGATAAGGCATCTGACCACAATCCTTGCAAAAACACTGCAGTATGCATATCCTCCGTAATACCTGCTAAGGCCCAAGCCAAAACCAAAATTATCATGGCCGGAATCATGGTTTTAAAACCTCCAATTCCTGAGTTAATCGTTTCTTCCAACGACATTATTTTTTGACTCACTGTAAGAATTACTGCTGCAATAATTCCCGCCATGGACGACCATAGCAAGGCTGTAAACGAATCTGAATTTCCAATCACCACAGATAACTTTCTAAAGAAACCTAGTCCCTCCAAATCTGCAGTAGACGATGCATTCATACCTGTAATGTACATTCCTGCTATAGCTCCTAAAATGACAATCAGTATAGGAATAACCGCATTAAATGATTTTGGACGAATTCCTTCCTTTGCAGTAAACTCATCGTCATCTTCATTTAATTCATTTCTATCCTCAATTCCTTTACGCGCATTCTTTTCAGCCAATAACATCGGGCCAAAATCACGTCCCTTATAAATTAACATGAGCATAAAAGCCAGTGTGAAAATGGGGTAAAATGCGTATTGCAACGACATTAAAAATACCGAATACGGTGATTCATTTAATTCTGGTAAATGCCCTAGCCCTGTTTCAATGTATCCTAATTCAGCTCCAATCCAGGTGGTAATAAATGCAATCGCAGCCACAGGCGCTGCGGTGGAGTCTACCAGGTAAGCTAACTTTTGTCTGGAAATACGCAAACGGTCAGCTACCGGACGCATCGTATTTCCCACCACTAATGTATTGGCATAATCATCAAAGAAAATCAGCACACCCATAAACCAAATCACAAACTGTCCACTTCTAGGATTTTGCGCGTACGGTTCCAATCTATTGACGACTCCTAACATTCCCCCATTCTTAGATATAATACTCACAATCCCTGCTATGGTCATTGAAAATACGATTACAGCAATGTGTGACCAATCGTTTAATGCATTCAAAATATACGTGTCAATGGTACTGAAAAAACCAGTCGCCAAACCAGATATTCCATTCGTATAAAACGACATAATCATGGTACCTGAGAGAATTCCTATAAACAAAGATGAGATTACCTCTTTTAGGAGTAACGCTAATACGATAGCTATTAAAGGAGGCAAAATTGATGTCCACAATGGTACCGAATTGACCTTTTGCGTTATATGATCTTCTCCTACTTTTATGTCTAAGGTTTTTGCTTTTTCAAGCGTGTATAAAATCTTAATCTGCCCCTCACTCTGAGATTCAACAGGTAATGATTTTCCATTTATATATACCTCTTTGAAGGTCTCTTTAATGGGATTATTTGTTTTAAGTGTTATCGTAGTTTCAACACCCTGCACTACCACATGGGGTAATTCTACCTCCCATTTATATTGAGAAAAACCTTTTAAAATGAATAAGGTTAAAAATAATAACAGACCTGTTTTTTTCATCTTATTTCTCCAGTGTCTTTATATTCATTTCATCTATTCTTTGGTGTCCTTTTGGTCCATACATGACCTCAATCTGCGGTTTATAACTCTCCAGAATTTTGTAACGTACCATTTTTAATGTGGAGTTCACCATAAAATTATCCTCTGTAAATGGTTCAGGAGCAATAAAAAATGTTTTTGGGATCCACTTTTTCTGGAATACCGTCTTATAGGTTGGATCTTCCATAAATGCCATAAACTGCTCTTTAACCAGTGCATAGGCCTTTTCTCCAGATCCTTTCATAATCATAGATTTTTTGGCCGGATCAATACTTACTACCGCTGTCGTAAATCTGTTCTGATTATTGTATAACATAACATGCGTGAATATAGTACTGCAATTGACAATAGATTCCTCGATACCCTCTGGGGAATACTTTTCTCCATCTTCAGAAATCAACAAGGCTTTGTTTCTTCCGGTAACCACGAGAAAACCATCATTATCATAATAGGCCAAATCACCTGTCCACAACCATCCATCTCTTAATGCCAGACTACTAGCTTCCTCATTTTCATAATACCCTTTCATCACATTTTCGCCCTGAATCACAATCTCTCCTATTTCGTTGATTCCCGCTTCTTCATGATCATTGCGCATAATTTTACAAGTGACTCCGGGCATTACGCTACCAGAGGTTCCCATTTTATGACGAAAAGGTGTATTAGAAGAAATAATGGGTGCAGCTTCAGTTAATCCATAACCTTGAAAAATTGGGGTACCAATAGCTTTGTAAAATTGCTGTTGCTTAATATCCAACAAGGCTCCTCCACCTACCATAAATTCTAACTCACCTCCAAAAACATCTCCCAGCTTTCCATATATCAATGATGCCGCTAATTTGTTATTCAACCATGTGGTCATTTGTGTCATCATTCCTGGTTTGGTAAAACCATCACCATTTCTTTCAAAACCCGCTTTCAATCCTCTCTCGAATATACCATTTACAAAACCACCTTTTTCCTTCACCCCTTCTTTCATTTTCTGAATAAAATTTCCGGATAACGCTGGAACGGTAAGTAAAAATTGTGGTTTTACTTCTTTTAAGTTGATCGGGATATTTTTAATTGCATTAGCTGTTCCTCCACGCGTATCAAGAAAAAACAAATCCAACGCTTTAAATAAAGCTCCATATAACGCCACGGTATGTGCAAAAGCATGATCCACAGGTAAAATTACCAGCGTTCTAAAGTTCTCTTTCAATTTAAATACGGAAATACCATCCGAAGCATTACTGTAATAGTTCAAATGCGTTAACATGATCCCTTTAGGATTTCCGGTGGTACCTGAGGTGTATGATATATTTACAATATCATCTTCATCAATATTGTTCTTTATTTCATCCAATTGATCTTGATATTGAGATAAAAGATCTTTTCCTTTTCGTAAAGCTTCCCAGAATAATATACCTCTTTCGGGATCAATCCCAGCCTTTTTCATTTCAATTTCGAAATACTCAAAGTCCTCATCCATAAAGATAATTTTCATCTCTTTATTATCTACATGATCCAATATTGATAATACCTTTTTCAGATGGTTCTTTGTCGTAAAAATACCTTGAACATTAGAGTGATTTAATCTAAACGGTATTTCTTCAGGTAATAGTTTCACTGACAATGGAACGGAAACCGAATTAATAGCTAATACACTATATTCACCCATCACCCACATAGGACTTCCTTCTGAAAGAATCGCAAAATTTTGCTTTGGTTTAAAGCCTATATGTAAATAGTATGCTGCTAAATAATCAACATTTTGCTTGACTTCTGAGTAGGTTAATGATTCCCATCCTTTATCGGTTTTTCGACTCACATATCTTTGATCCTTATATGTAATGGCCGATTGTGCCAAAAGATGGATAATGGTTCTCTTTCCCTTTTCTAACGCTATCATTCCTGAATTTTAATGAGCCAATAAAAGTAAACTTTACAATTTATTTTCAAAATCAAACCACACAATTGAATCTGCCATGATATTTGAAGCAAATTGACAGCCTATTGACAATCTTAACTATTTCCGTTCGATTAAATTGAAAGTTCTCATATTTTACTGTAAATTAGGGCATTCATTAAATTCAATATGCGTTTCGGGTTTACTTTATTTATATGCTTTATTCATTTCATGGGATGGAATCAGTCTTATAAATATGCCCATCATCCCCTTCCCAAAAGCTATCATAATTACGAAAATCATGATTACGCACACTTTGGAACAGGAATTTCAATTCCAACCGGAGATTTTTCAGGAGCTCCATCTGGGGAAGGTTTTCAGGGTTTTGCTGATATTGGTTGGAACTTAAAAACGGCTTTAGGTTTTCAAATAAATGAACAATATGAATTTGAAATTGAAATGAAGTATACGCGTAATCCTGTAAATGATCAAAAAATGATCGCTTATGCACAAGAGATCACAGGTGAAAATATTATTTCTGCCAGTACATCCAATTGGAATACCACATCATTACTCATTGGTCCATCTGCAGTCTATGCAGAAGGTAATTTTTTCTTTAGATTCCTGGCAAAAGCCAGTGTAAATGGTGTTGCGCTTCCCGAAATAGAAATGATCTATAACAACTCTTCTACTGAAGGAAAAATCAAACAAAATGGCGGTCAGGCTTTTGGCTTTGGTTATAACCTTGGGGCCTCTATTGGTTTTCGTCCCATTGAAAAATTAGGTATTTCTCTGAATTATGATTATGCACATACCCGTGTGCATTACGACCGAATTGTATTGGATTATAAAAACGGTGTCAACACTAAAATTGAGTTCCCTCAAACTGTATCAATTTCAAACTTTTCATTGAATTTGATTTTCTATTTCAAAAATTAATTCATTTTTGTTATTCACAAATATTTTCAAACTAAAACTATTATGCTATGAATGACATTAACAAGTACTTAGAATCTGGACTAGATCACGTCATCAATTATGCTCCTAAAATTTTAATTGCACTTTTACTTTTATGGATTGGTTTAAAAATCATTAACGTGATTTCTAAAAGTACCAGTAAATTAATGGACAAAAGAGGTATTGATCCAACGCTTCGTCCGTTTCTAATCAACCTGCTTACCTGGACTTTAAAATTTGCTTTATTTATTGTTGTTGCCAATCAGGTGGGTATCGATACCATGTCTTTCATGGCCGTATTTGGTGCAGCTGGTTTGGCTGTTGGTTTAGCACTTCAAGGCACACTATCCAATTTTGCAAGTGGTGTAATGCTTTTGATCTTCAGACCTTTTAAAGTTGGAGATTTCTTGGATGCAGCAGGTCATATGGGAACAGTAGAAGAAATTGGAATTTTCGTTACCAGTCTACGCTCTCCTGAAAACAGATTGATTATTGTACCTAATAGCTCTATAGGAGGTGGTAGTTTAACCAACTTTACAAACGCTGCTAAAATCCAAATTCGTTTAGCGGTAGGAATCGCTTATGATGCCAACATCAAAGAAGCTAGAGAAGTTATCTTAAAAGAATTGGCAAAGGATGATAGAATCATGAAATCGGAAGATCAGGAAGTATTGGTTGCTGAACTTGGTGACAGTTCTGTTAACTTATCTGTACGTTTCTGGGTAGATCCAAATGATTACTGGCCGGCATATTTCGATAACTTAGAAGCTGTTAAAACCTCTTTAGATGCGGCAAACATCGAAATTCCATTCCCACAAAGAGTGGTTCATATGAAACAAGATTAAGTCATAATAAACTTTATATAAAAAAGCGCCATAGAAATCTATGGCGCTTTTTTTATTTTAATGATTTTTCTATTCTAACCAATTCGTCCACTTCCCTATCCTACCTTCTAATTTGATTTTTTGAGAAATCAGTTTTTCAAATCTATCTCGAGAAATTTCGCAAGCCCCCAAAGATTCCAAATGGGCGGTGTAATCCTGACAATCGATCATATCAAATCCCTTTTTTTCCAACTTTTGTACCAATTGAATGAATCCAAATTTGGAAGCATTACTTACCTCAGTATACATCGATTCGCCAAAAAACATCCTACCTAAAGCAACTCCATAAAGGCCTCCGACCAATTCATCGTTCTCCCAAACCTCTACCGAATGTGCGATACCATTTTGATGTAATTGAATATATGCGTGCTCCATATCTTGCGTGATCCAGGTACCACTCTGTCCTTCTCGAACTGAGGTTTTACAATTTCGTATTATCGTTTCAAACTCCTGATCAAAAGTTACCTTGAATTTCCCGGAGCGTATCACCTGCTTCATGGATTTTGAGATCTTCAGATCCCTGGAAAAAAGTACAAATCTGGGATCTGGTGCCCACCATAAAATTAAAGAGTCATCATTATACCAGGGAAAAATTCCTTTTGAATAAGCCTCTTTTAATCTACATAAAGACAAGTCTCCTCCAACTGCCAAAATCCCTTCTTCGTTTGCATGATGGGTATCTGGAAAGGCTTCATCTTTCTTTAAAAAAATCATTGTTTACCAAATAACTTTTACTCCGTATGCTCTACAGTTTCTTTAACCTCAATAAACAAGTGTTTGACCACAGGAATTTTTTCTTTTACAGTATTCTCAATCGCAATTATTTCCTGCTCTATTTGCTCTAATGAATATTGGTCATCAAAATGGACATCAACTCCTGCCAATACACCTGTTGGGCCAAAATGTACAGACCGAATTAAACCATAATCCTGAATGCTCTCAGTAGTCTTTAAAACTTCGTCCAAAATATTTAGAGAATCTTCATCCATTGATTCTCCAATCAATAATGCCTTCGTCTCTACCGCAAGGAAAAACGCCATAGAAGTTAGTATTACTCCAATAATTACTGAAGCTACTCCATCCGCATAAGGCCAATCCAATATATCTCCAATAAACAAACCTAACATGGCAACTACCAAACCTATAATCGCGCCTATTTCCTCAATAATAATGGTAAAACTGGAAGAATCTTTACTCTTTCGCATAGATTTTAAAAGTCCCAATTTCCCATGTTCTTTTTTAAATTGTTTTAGAGCCACGAATAAAGAAGACCCTTCAAACAAAATAGCCAGTCCAAGGACAATATAATTGACTTTAATATTAGCTACTTCAACCGGTTCTATAATATGATGAAAACCTTCATAAATAGCAATTCCACCACCTAATGCAAATATTAATATAGATACCACGAATGACCAGAAATAGATTTCCATTCCATATCCAAACGGATGCGTTTTATCAGCCGGTTTTTCACTTCTTTTAATTCCATATAGTAATAGTCCACCATTTGAAGTATCCACTAAAGAATGGATTCCTTCTGATATCATTGCAGAACTTCCTGTATATGAACCCGCAAAAAATTTAGATATAGCAATCGCCAAATTCGCTATTATCGCACCATAAATTGAAATTTTCGATCCTTTTCCTGCCATAAATTCGAATTGTTTTCACAAATAAACATTGTTCCTAACAATTATCCATAAAGTATTTGAAAACATTCTTTGTTTCATCAATATCAAATGACAAATCCTAATATCTTTGACCCCAATATCAAACTATTATTTTGTTTTGAAAACATATTTAAATTTCGAATCTAATGCACCCAAATGGATTATATTCAGTATCGATGTAATCATTGTAACCATCTCGTTAGGTGTCTCTTTTCTTCTTCGATTTAATTTTGAAATTCCAGATAGTGAATTAAAAGGCTTTGTTAATGCCTTCGTTGCTGTTTTAAGTGTCCGAATCTTTATCTCCTATATTTTTAAAACCTACAGTGGCGTTATTCGCCATACAAATATTCAGGATCTTCAAAGATTATATTTAGCAACAACTACAGGAACAGCGGTTATTGTTATCCTGAATCTTATCTCTTTTTATCTCAATTCAAGTTACATTTTGCCCTTTTCGGTAGTCGTTTTTGAATATGTATTAACATTCTTTTTAGTTGCTACTTTTCGAACAGTAATAAAAATGATCTTTCAAGAGATTACGTCAACCGCGACAGAAAAAACGGATATCATGATATATGGAGCCGGACATAGTGGATTAACCACAAAACAGGCTTTGGATCGTGTCACAGAAACCAAATTCAACGTAATTGCTTTTATCGATTCCAATACGAGTAAACAGGGTAAATTGCTGGAAGGAGTAAAAATCTATGGTGATGAAAATCTTCCAAAACTTCTTCAAGATACTCCTCCAAAAAACTTAATTATTGCCGTACAAAATCTGGACAAGGGTAAAAAAGCTAAAATCATTGAATTGGCTCTAAGTCATAACATTGGTGTAAAGGTCATCCCTCCGGTAACTGATTGGATCAATGGAGAATTGAGTGCAAAACAAATTAAATCAGTAAAAATTGAAGAACTTTTAGGTAGAAAACCTATTCAGTTAGATCAGGATAAAATTAAAAGTCAATTACAGAGCAAAACTGTATTGGTGACTGGTGCAGCCGGTTCTATTGGTTCAGGTTTGGTAGATCAAATAGCAAAATATTTCCCTGAAAAAATCATCATGTTAGATCAGGCGGAAACGCCATTGTACGAGCTGGAACTACGAATGAAAGAACAGTATGGTACCAACATGACCGAAATCGTTATTGGAGATATACGAAACGAAACCCGAATGCGTAATATGTTTAAGGAATTTCGTCCGGATTTTGTGTATCACGCTGCTGCATATAAACATGTTCCAATGATGGAAGACAATCCTTCAGAGGCTATACGTGCAAATGTGCATGGAACAAAAATCATTGCTGATTTATCTGAAGAATTTGGAATTGAGAAATTCGTAATGGTTTCGACAGATAAAGCGGTAAACCCAACTAACGTGATGGGGGCAACAAAAAGAATTGCTGAACTTTATACCCAGTCCAAGAATAGTCAAAGTAAAACCAAATTTATTACCACCCGATTTGGAAATGTATTGGGATCTAATGGTTCTGTTATCCCAATTTTTAGACGTCAAATTGAAGAAGGAGGCCCCATAACTGTTACCCATCCTGATATTACACGTTTCTTTATGACTATTCCTGAAGCTTGTCAACTGGTATTAGAAGCAGGCATGATGGGGCAAGGTGGAGAGATTTACATCTTCGATATGGGAGAGTCTGTGAAAATCGTTTCTCTGGCAGAAAAAATGATTAAGCTTTCCGGGTTAACACTAGGACGTGATATTCAAATAAAATATAGCGGTTTACGTCCGGGAGAAAAGCTTTATGAAGAATTATTAGCTAACGAAGAAAACACCATGAAAACGCACCATTCGCAAATCATGATTGCCAAAGTTCGTGAAGCTGACTTCAACATTATTTCTACCGAAATTGAAAGTCTGATTGGTTTGTATAATAGTCAGAACAATTTTGATATCGTATCTCAAATGAAAAAAATTGTTCCGGAATACGTGAGTAAAAATTCGGTCTATTCTAAATTGGACCAATAAACCGTAGGTCATGAAATTCTTTTCACCAATAGATATTCGATTCAGAGACTTAGATGCTTTAGCGCATGTAAATAATGTAGTGTATCTCACCTACGTTGAACAAGCACGAGTCAGGTATTTTGATATCATATTTGGAGCCAGACATAACTGGGATGAATGGGGTGTTTTGCTCGCCAGAACTGAGATCAACTATATACAACCATTACTTTTTAAAGACGATGCCAAATGCGGTATGAGGTGTACCAAAATTGGATCAAAAAGTATGGAATTCGAATTCAAAATATTTAGAACCATTGATGGTCAGGATATCGAAGTAGCCAATGGTATTAATGTGCTGGTTTGTTTTAATCATACCGATAACAAAAGCATCGAAGTTCCTGAGTTTTGGAAAAATGCGGTAGTCGACTACGAAGACCATTTATAAACAAATCTCATTAATCTTAAAATCATATTGTGAAATCTCATTCGCTTCTAGAATTATCTCAAAGTATAGAACGGGTCATTTCACATACTTTTAAAAGCGCATACTGGGTACGTGCTGAAATTTCTCGCGTAAATTTCTATCCTAAAAGTGGCCACTGCTATCCTGAACTCGTTGAAAAACAACATGGAAAAATTGTAGCTGAAATTAGGTCTACGATTTGGAGAAATACCTTTCAATCTATCACTACCAAATTCAAAAATGAAACTGGTGAAGACCTCAAGGAAGGCATGAAAGTTCTTTTTCAGGTTCAGGTAAAATATGCTCCTACGCATGGAATCTCTTTAAATATTCTTGATATCGAGCCATCCTTCACTATTGGTGAAATGGCCAGAGAAAAAAAGAATACTATTGATACTTTAAAAAAGGAAGGGCTATATGATAGTAATAGACTGCTCCCCTTCCCCTATTTTCCTTCACGTCTAGCCATCATTTCCGTCTCTACCAGCAAAGGTTATCACGATTTTCTGACCACGATATACGCTAAAGCAGCAAGATTCAATATCAATATGGAGTTATTCCCTGCCATATTGCAAGGAGATACTGCCGTAAACAGTATTTCTGATCAATTAGAAATTATTGGAGACCAGTCTGATCAATTTGATTTGGTACTGATCATACGAGGAGGGGGCGGTGATGTAGGTTTACATTGTTACAATCATTTAAAAATGGCTAAAGCCGTTGCTACATTTCCTATTCCTGTTATTTCCGGTATTGGGCACTCTACAAATGAAACAGTGGTTGAAATGGTCGCTCATACCAATAAAATTACACCTACAGCCGTTGCCGATACTTTAGTAGATATATTCAAAGATTTGGAAGGCAGATGGCAAAATGCCTTTGATACCATTTCCAATATCAAGGACATTCGCATTGTCCCTCAAAGACAAAAACTCATTGAACTTTCTCAACATCTTAAGCTAGCTGCGACTACTCCACTCCATGATGGAAAGACCAAAGTTCAAAAAAACATCTCTACAATTAATAGACTGGTTCAACTAAAAATTTCAAAGGAGCAATCAAATATATCGTTAAACATTGTTCCCAAAATAAAGTACTTAACAAAAAACAGAATTTTGGCCGAACAAAATAAACTACAGCATGTGGATGCAAAACTTCAGATACTCGATCCCAAAAACACATTGAAACGTGGATTTAGTATGACTATGATTAACGATAAAACTGTAGATGATGTAAATGACATCAAAAAGGGGGATCTGATCACCACAGTATTCCATAATGGTACTGTAGAATCAAAAATTACTAAAACCGATACGCATGAGTAAAAAAATGACCTATCAAGAAGCCATGACTGAATTGGAAAATATCATTTCCGGGATAGAGGAAGAAAATATCTCTATTGATGTGCTTTCGTCAAAAGTTAAGAGAGCTACAGAACTGATTAAAATCTGTAAAACCAAATTGTACAAAACCGATGATGAAATTCAAAAAGTTCTAAAGGAACTTGAAGATTTATAGACCTTCATCTCTTTAAAATTATATTCGTCTAAGTCACAAAAACAACTAAATTTGACCTCCTTTTTAAAAATAAGAGTATGAACGTAACAACCCCTCAAAACTTTATAGATATTGCACATCAATGGACCAAAGCTCCATTTGATGAAAGCACCCAAAAAGACACCCGAGAATTAATTGAGAAAGGTGGGCCAGAACTAGAGGACGCTTTTTATAAAAATATGGAATTCGGTACCGGTGGTATGCGTGGTATCATGGGTGTAGGAACCAATAGAATTAATAAATATACATTGGGTGGAGCTACACAAGCGTTAAGTGATTATTTAAAAATTTCATTTCCCTCTGAAGATAAAATATCAGTTGCTATTGCTTTTGATTGTAGACAAAACTCTGATGTATTTGCTCAGTTAGTAGCAGATGTTCTTTCCGCAAATGGAATCCATGTATATTTATTCGAATCCTTAAGACCCACACCAGAACTATCCTTTGCTGTGAGACATTTAAACTGTCAGGCAGGTATTGTTTTGACAGCTTCTCACAATCCAAAAGAATACAATGGATACAAAGTATATTGGAATGATGGCGCACAATTAGTTCCGCCTCATGATAAAGGGGTCATTGATCGCGCTAAAAACATTCGGATTGAGGATATTCAATTCAGTGCCAATAAAGAATTGATTCAAATTATAGGAAAAGATATTGATGAAGCGTTCTTAAATGCGGTAGTACAGCAATCCCTAACAAAAGAAGGAAAAGAAGATCTAAAAATTGTTTTTACCTCTCTTCATGGGACTTCAATCAATGGTCTACCACAAGCTTTAAAAATGGCTGGTTTTACAGATGTTCATATTGTAGAAGCACAAGCCAAACCAGATGGCACATTTCCTACGGTCGAGTCACCAAATCCTGAAGAACCATCTGCGCTAAAAATGGCTATTGATCAAGCTAATGAAATTAATGCAGATCTGGTTATTGGAACTGATCCTGATGCTGATCGAATAGGTATAGCTGTAAGAAATGCAGAAGGTGAAATGCAAATTATGAATGGGAACCAAACCGCATCTATGTTAACCTGGTACCTATTGGAACAATGGAAACAACAAGGAAAACTTACGGGTAAAGAGTTTATCTGTCAGACTATTGTTACCACTGACCTAATGCGTGATATCGCAAATTCATATCAGGTAGATACGGAGACTACTCTAACCGGATTTAAGTGGATTGCCGATGTTATTCGCAAGTATGAAGGTGAGAAAAAGTTTATCGGAGGAGGTGAAGAAAGTTTTGGATTTATGATCGGTGATTTCGTCAGAGATAAAGATTCTATTTCATCAGCTATGATTGTTTCCGAAATTGCGGCTTTAGCAAAGGCAAAAGGAAGTAGTTTTTATACGGAACTTTTAGAAATGTATAAAAACTTCGGTTTGTATCATGAAGGACTGATTTCTATAGTAAAGAAAGGTAAATCCGGAAGTGAAGAAATTGCTCAGATGATGCATGATCTTAGAAATAATCCTCCAGCAGAATTAGGCGGATACAAAGTTATCAAATGGGATGATGTTTCCTCAGGAGTTTCCACTGATATTCTAACAGGAGCTACTTCTACTTTACCACTTCCATCGTCTAATGTTTTACAATTCTATTTAGAAAACGGTAGTAAAGTTACTGCACGTCCATCTGGAACAGAACCTAAAATCAAGTTCTATTTCAGTGTAAAAGGAAAATTAGAAAATACCGCTGATTACGACCACTTACTAAAAGGTTTATTGTCTCAAATTGAAGATATCAAAAGAGATTTAGACATTTAGTAAAATAAATAATGAGGTATGTCGAAATTTAAAACACCGGAATTAATATCAGATTTAAAATGTAAAACGGAATCTTGCATAAAAGAAGCCAAAAAACTCCTGAAGCAAGATTTAGATACTTTAAACTACAAACCAAATCCTGAAACCTGGAGCGCAGCTCAATGTCTGGACCATCTGATTCAATACGGTGATTTCTATCTACCTGAAATTACATCAAAAATACAGGAAGAAGATTCTCTTCCTGTTGAAGCATTTAAATCCGGTTTTATCGGGAACATGTTTGCCAATTCCATGTTATACAAACCCAATATGACCAAAATGCAGTCCCCTGGCGATAAAGTTCCACAACACACTTCTTACGAAAAGGATCTCATCAATACCTTTATTGAACAACAAAAAGAATATTTGGATCTGATCAAACAATCAGAGAATATTAATCTGAATAAACCTAAAATTAGAATCAGCATTTCTAAATTTGTAAAACTTAAATTAGGAGACGCATTACGTGTGAATATTTATCATAACGAACGTCATGTTTTACAAGCACTTCGTGCCATTAAAAATGCCAATTGATTCAGGATTTAAAAATACTCTCTTCTCAACTTCAAGGAGAACTTCTTACAGACGAGGCGGTTAAAATCATTTATGCCACAGATGCCTCTGCCTATAGAGAAATCCCATTAGCTGTAGCCATTCCAAAAAATGAATCGGATATTCAAAAACTGATTCAATTTGCGCAAAAAAACAAAGTCAGTTTGATCCCCCGAACAGCCGGCACCTCTCTTGCCGGTCAGGTAGTTGGATCTGGAATTGTTGTAGATGTATCCAGGTATTTCACCTCTATTCTTGAGCTCAATACAGTCGAGAACTGGGTACGTGTCGAACCGGGAGTGATTCGTGATGAACTCAATTATTTCCTTAAACCTAAAGGCTTCTTATTTGGACCGGAAACTTCCACATCCAATCGCGCCATGATAGGCGGAATGATCGGAAACAATTCTTGCGGTGCCAACTCTATCGTATATGGCAGTACACGAGATCATCTATTAGAAATCAAAGGATTTTTAAGCGATGGGACTCCGGTCATTTTCAAAGATTTAGGCACGAAAGAGTTTCAAGAAAAACTGGCCTTACCGGAAACAAATTTGGAAGGGAAAATCTATAGACATATCTATCATTTACTTACGGATAAGTCTAAGAGAGAACAGATTAAATCCAGTTTTCCAAAACCAGAAATAAAAAGAAGAAATACCGGATATGCTTTAGATATTCTAATGCAATCTGAAATCTTTGATGAAGGTACGGGAAAATTTAACTTTTGTAATTTGATTGCAGGTAGCGAAGGTACTCTGGCTTTTATTACAGAAATAAAAATCGGAATCAATCCCCTGCCTCCATCTGTTCAAGGTTTGTTAGTTGGTCATTATTCTTCCGTAAACGAAGCTCTAAAAGCCAATCTAATTGCGCTAAAATACCATCCATATGCCGTAGAGTTAATGGATCATCATATTTTAGAATGTACCAAAGATCATCCGCTATATAGTAAATATCGATTCTTTATTCAAGGTGATCCACAAGCACTTTTGGTAATACAGCTTCAAGCAGATTCCAAGGAAGAATTAGAACAGGTTACATTGAGCATTAGGAATGAAATGAATCAAAATAACTATGGCTATCATTTTCCTCTAATCACTTCCGATGTGTCAAAAGTTTGGGCATTACGAAAAGCGGGGCTGGGTTTATTGGCCAATATTCCGGGAGATGAAAAAGCGGTTCCTGTGATTGAGGATACATGCGTAGCCGTTGAAGATTTGCCTGATTATATAGAAGAGTTTAATCTTAAACTTAAAGAGCGTAATTTAAGCTGTGTACACTATGCACATGCCGGTTCCGGAGAATTGCATCTACGTCCTATGATCAACTTAAAAACTGAAGAAGGAAATCAGTTATTTAAAACAATCGCTCAGGATATTGCTGATCTGGTACAAAAATATAATGGTTCATTAAGTGGTGAACATGGAGATGGGAGGCTTAGGGGTGAGTTTATTTCTCAAATGGTTGGAGAAGACATCTATAAAGACTTTAAAGTACTTAAAAGTGTTTGGGATCCTAATGGTGTTTTCAATCCGGGTAAAATTGTAGACTCCCCATCTATGAATACTCAATTACGTTATACTCCCGGACAAAACCCAAACCCGGTAGAGACTATATTTGACTTTTCAAAACACAACGGCTTTCTGGAATCAGCAGAACTATGTAACGGTTCTGCAGACTGTAGAAAAACAGAATTAACCGGAGGTACCATGTGTCCTTCGTATATGGCCACCAGAGATGAAATGTATACCACACGTTCACGTGCTAATTTGTTACGTGAGTTAATGACTCAACGTGAAGAAAAAGCTTTCTCTTCTCCTGAACTTCACCAATCTATGGAATTGTGTCTGATGTGTAAAGGCTGTCAGCAAGAATGTCCTAGTAATGTAGATATGGCTACTTATAAAAGTGAATATCTATATCAAAGAAGTTTAAGTGAACCCATTTCTTTTGCGAAACAAAAAATGGCTCATTTTTCGGAAAACATGAAACTCGCTCAAAGATTTTCTCCAATTTCGAATTGGGTAGTGGATGGGCCTTTCAAAAACTGGGTTAAAAAACAGATGGGGATTGCCCAAGAACGTGAAATCCCAATGCCACAAAAGCAATCACTGTTTCAATGGTATCAAAAAAATCATTTAGCAGAGAAATCAAAATGGTTGAAAAATCCAGTCAAAAAAGTACTGTTTTTCTGTGATGAATTCACCAACTATCTGGATGTTCAACAAGGAATACAAGCACTTCAACTTCTTTGGGCTTTGGGCTATGATGCTGATGTTATTTCCCATAAAGAAAGTGGACGTACAGCGATATCTAAAGGTTTTTTAAAATTAGCCGCCCAACTGGCCAATGAAAATACTACGCTGTTTTATCCTTATGTAAAATCAAACACACCTATTATTGGAATAGAGCCTTCTACCCTGCTTACCTTTCGAGATGAATACCCTAAACTAGTGTCGAAAGAACTTCAATCAAAAGCAGAAGAAATCAAAGGGTGCGTTTACCTCATAGATGAGTTTATTGCCCAGGAATTGGATCAGGGAAATATTTCTCCGAATCAGTTTAATGATTCTGAACTGGAAATTTCATTACACGGGCATTGTCATCAAAAAGCATTATCATCAGTGACCTATACCAAAAAAATGCTATCTATTCCGTCAGGATATAAAGTGTCTACTATTCCTTCGGGATGCTGTGGTATGGCTGGATCTTTTGGATATGAGCATTATGATGTTTCCATGAAAATTGGAGAGCTTGTCTTGTTTCCGGCAATTCGAAATAAAAAGAAGAAAACGGTTGTTGCTGCACCCGGAACCAGTTGTAGGCATCAAATAAAAGATGGTGTGAATGAAACAGCCTATCATCCTGTGGAATTATTGTTTAAAGCACTTAAATAGCGCATAATTGTTATCAACACCCGGTATTTAATTAAATAATTCCTATTTCGCTTTTCTATCTTATAAAATTTAAGTTAATTGCACCATTATTTAAATTTAAATCCAACTAATTATGAAAAAGACATTACTATCAATGGTTGCTGCGTCTTTATTCTTTGCAGGTTCTGTTGCACTTACTTCTTGTGGAGGTGGTGGAGAATCTCATGGTGAAGAAGCACACACAGAGCAACACGATGAGGCGGCACCAGCTGCTGAAGAGGCAAGCGCTGACGCTGATGCAACAGATGCACACGCTGAAGGAGAAGGAGATCACAAATGTGGTGAAGGAAAATGTGGCGATTCTGCAGATTCTACTGCTGAAGGAGAAGGAAAATGTGGTGAAGGAAAATGCGGAGAAGGAAAATGTGGCGATTCTGCGGATTCTACTGCAGAAGGTGAGCACAAATGTGGTGAAGGAAAATGTGGAGAGGGTAAATAATCCTGTTTTCTTTAACAATATTAAAAAGGGCCGTACAAATTGTGCGGCCTTTTTTATTTCCTATTTATTCGAATTTCCTGGCGCATGTTTTTTATGCTGCCCGTAGCCTAAAATATCATTATAAATAGACCACACTTCCGTATCTTGTCTGTATTCCTTCCCTAAAATCCATTGCTTATACGCTCTATCAAATGTGCCGTCATTTTTTCTAAAGTCAATCCATCTGTTTACGTATTCACGCCATACTTCATCATGAGCCAAAGGATATACCAACGTATTATACAAATGGTAAGGTAACGGATTAACTACCTTATAATCCGGATGAGAAACCGTCCACGCAGAGGCTCTTTCAGCAGAAGTTAATAGACCATTAATTTGAATCGAATCGGTATCTGCAATACTAAATAGAGAATCGTAACTTTCAATATCATACAAACCTGCTTGCGGGAAAAATGATACATAGTCTTCAGCTATCTCTTTTCGCACGAAATAAGCGATAGTAAACGAATCTAATGCAGATGCTGATTCAAATGTGTTTAGTTCATTGTAATCATTCTTTGTGAGCAATGCCAGCGAAATTTCCATATAGGATTTAGATAAACTCATTTGCTCGGCATATTCACTAGACAAGAAAATATCTGACATTACGATATCATAGTAATCTTTATTTAACCAGTCTACTAGTTTTCCCTTTTCAATAGGAACAAATTCCAGAGTTACACCCAAATCTGTAGCCAATTGATGTGCCATATCCACCCCAAAACCTACGAGTTGACCTTTAGAGTTTTCAAACGCAAAAGGCATACTGTTTGGATAATAGCCTACTCGGAGTTTATTCCTACGTTTAAGCCTTCCCATAATATTTTCAGATTTACGTAGCCAATTTGGATTGCGCACAGGTTTATCAATAATAGTATAATCCACGGTATGATTCACCAATTCAAAGCGATCTAAAATCTCCGCATTGGTGGGGATACTCCCCATACTTTTCTCCAATACTTTATTTAAACCGAATATAGAACTTCCCATAATTAATGCTGTAACAATAATTGTTTGAGAAAGTTTTCCCCATCTGATTTTCATAAAACCGTTACTTGCACTTATGGTTAATAGTGTTAGCGTTACCAAATGGAATGCTCCTAAAACCACACGAATTCGATCCGTTAATACGGTAGAAACCACAAATAATTGAAAGGTTTCTTTTGATACTCCCATTAAATCCAGACTAAATGGTAATCCGGTAATGGGTGCAACAAATGAACTCAATAATGTCGAACTCAAAAACAAAGGGTAATCGTTTAACATAAACGCATGGCCGGTATACCAGCCTGCAAATGGAACAAATACAAAAATCATGAAGGTTCCCAGGTTCGGAAAAGGATAAGCCAATGGCATCAAAATATCCACTTCAGATTTAGCGACTTCTGAATCTTGTTTTCGGGATGCCAGGATTTCTTTGATATTTTCAATCAATTGCGGATAGACAACAATAATCTTCCCTGTCGCAAAAATGGTAATCAAAGTGGGTTTTGTAATTCTTAAAACCTCTTTTGGCGAAAAAGGCGTAAATATAGAAATGACAAAAGGTAAAATCACAAATGTTAGGATCAACACTGCGAGCAAATAAACCAGCAAATACCCTTGTAGTCTACTTAAATCGGATAAACTTAATTGACTCACCACTCCGGCTCCAATGGCAAACACACCTATTGGCGTAATCTTTACGATCATTTTGTTCACCTGATTCAATCCATCATTAAAAACTTCTAAAGGTTTCAACAATACCTCTTTGTTGGGCAACTTCATAATTCCCAATCCCAGAAAAATACTAAACAGTACCACAGCAGGTACAATATTCAAAGACAACGACTCGAACAAGTTTGTTGGAATATAAAGCCTTACAAAATCGAACTCATGCGCGGGTAGTATAAAATCGTTAGAATAAAAGCTACCACTTCCCCATTCCGGGAATGCCAATGGAAACACAAACAACCCTAATAAGCCTATCCCTAGTAAAAGTCCTAAAAACATCAATCCATATCGGATGAGTTTTTTTCCGTTCTCCATACTCAGTCTTCCAATATTGACAATTAAGGATATCATGATATATGGAAGTACAGTCATTTGTAACAGACCTATAAAAACATCCCCGGCAACGGACATCCAGCCTACCATTTCTCCAAAGAATAGTCCGGTAGCGCCCCCTAATAAAACCCCAATCAGTACTCGGGTAGATAACGATAAGTTACGAAAGAAACGTCTGATCATAAGATTCGGTTATTGTGAGAATCAAATGTAAATGAAAACTTAAAATTTAGGGTATAAAAAAACCACCAGATTAACTCAGATGGTTTCATTATTAAATAACTAAGTTTGATTAATATTTTACAACTTTATCAATAAAACTCCCCTTCTCATTACTCAATTTAACGAAGTATATACCAGATGCTAAATCTTGCATTTTAAATTCAGTTATCTGACCTGTAGTATTTGAATAATGAATGGTTTTTCCTGTATAATCCAATATTTCAATATTCAGTTCATCATTCAAACCTTTATCAATAAACAAAATATCATTTGTAGGGTTTGGATATAGTTTAAGTCCGGTTTCAATAGAGTTCTCTGCAACTCCTAAAGGCCAAAAATGATAACAATCAGAAACTACTGAACAATAACCGTTACTAATTTCTACAGCATATTTTCCTGATAATGCTGGTGAAAAAGATTGCGAAATTGCTCCTGCTATATGACTCATATTATTATCGCAATCCAGCCACTGATATGAATGTCCAGATAAAGCCGCCAATAGGTTAGTATCAGTTTTTAATACCGTATCGTTATATATACCTGGATAAACATTAATTGTATCTATAGTTGTACCTATGCATCCATTTAAGTTATGATAATTAATGGTTATTTCCCAACTACCATTTCCTTTAATCGATGGGTTAAAATACGTTTGATTATTATTCTTATAAATATTTAACGTATCAAATTGATTCAAAGGTGGTAAAGGTTTTTGAATAAATGATAAATACTCTGAAGATAAATAAGCACGAATATCTAAAACCGCATTTTCATTATAGTTACAATAGTCTAAATCATTATTATAAATAGGCTTAGATCTAGTATATAAAACCTTAATTTTCACCGTATCTATTTTAGCGCAATGCCCGTTACCATTAGATACCCTTGTAATCGCATCATAAAACCCAGAATTTAAACCATTCAATCCAAATTTACCTGTATTGTTAGAATTCCCCAAAAAACTCCACGAGACTAGGGGGGCTGTGTAAGGCATATTAACAATCAAATGGTTATTTTCTAAATTAATAGAATCGCTATTACATTCCTCAATTGTATCAGCCAAAAGAGAAAAGTCATAATTGTCAATTACTTTAATCCCCATGGTATCAGTATTATTGCATACCGAATCTGGCAGTGTATACATTACATAATATGTTCCCGGACCAGATAGTAGTCCATTATAAGTAAATACACCGTTAATAGAGTCCGTTATCCCTACTCCACTCCATATCCCTCCGCCTGGTGTTGCATGTAAAATTCTTGTTGATTCAAATCGGCAAATTTCATCATAAGATATAGTGGGGACATTAGCTGCAATGACTTCCACATTTATGGTGGAATCATTGGCACACAAAACAGGAGAATCTAAATGATAGGTTATTGGAAAAGTTCCCACTCCAGCTAAACCTGGAGAAAAAACACCATTGGAATCTACAAATGCTCCTGTAAAGTATCCTCCTCCTACATTTACAGGAATTTGTTCTGAATACATATTATCACAATATGGTTCAAGAGGATAAAACCCTGCATCAAATTGCGTTACTACATCTACATACAAATCTTGTGTATCATTACAGTATGAATCTGAAATTGTAACCTCGTATGTACTACTCACAGAAGGTACTGCAAAAGGATCGGCTATGTTAGGGTTATTCACATTATTTAACGGTGACCAAGAATATGTAAACGAATTAGGATCATAAGACGTACAATAATTGAACTTTGTATTTGGACGTAAACTACTTGTCATTGAAGCTCCGTATGTATGACAATTCATATTTCCCGTTTGATATATGACTGAAACATAACCAGTTTGAGAAAGAGACATTATAGGGTTCATATTATTTTGTGAATTATTCTTAAAACATAATTCCAATAAGATACTGGAGTATCCATCCCATTGATAAGAAGTAGCTAAATTATGTACATTCCAACCAGAAGTAATTGAATATAAACTTTCATAAGCAACCACTTCCAAATTACTTCTCCAACCGTTAATCAGATCAGTATCATTAACACATTTCATCTTAATCACAAAATCCTCATATACGGCTGTCGCTCCAATGGTATCAACATAAAACGCTATGGAGTTTATTAAACCTCCAATATTCAATCCCATATTTATTAATTCATCCGGTCTATACAATATTTGATGCTTTGCTCCAAATTGAGTATCACCATATATGCAAGGGAAAGAGTTACTTGTATTATGTATGGAACCTGTTCCTATTATTCCATTCTGAGAAGTATTAATACAATTAGCTATAGAACTACCACAATTTACATCTGGAAACTCATTCCCTAAATCTACTGACAATTGTAACGTATCTCCCAAACACAATACGGTGTCTCCTATTATTTTCATGTTTGAAGGGAATACTGGAGAAGGCTCTATCAATACAGAATCTATTCTTTGACATCCACCAGATGATGTTGCAATAACTCTATATTGAACGGCCTCATATACATTTGCACGTGGGTTTTGTATCGTATTTGAGTCTAAATAAATACTTGGATACCATTGATAACTATATGTTAATGTAGGTTGATCAGTAGAGATTTGAATCAAATAATTACTATCTGGACAAATCATAGTATCATTGGGTACTGTAATATCGAAACTTGAAGATACATTTACAGTTACTGTATCCATCACCGTACAATTTCCATTTGAATTGGAAGTCACCACATAAGTGGTAGTGGTATCTGGTGAAAATGATGGAAACTGACAATTTTGACAGGTCGCATTATATCCTAAAGAAGTAGAAATAGTATCTATAGGATCACCTGTTATTACTTGCCAAAAATAATTTGCACCTCCAGTAGCTTTCATATCCACCCAATCACCATCGCATAAATACTTATCCTGACCAGCGCTTACAGAATTCACTATCACTTGATAAGAAGCTATGGCCAATCCTAAATAGCCACAATTATCATCATGGCTTGTTACCGTAAAAGAGTTAAAAGGGGATACTCCCGTTGGAACATTCCATGATATAGAAATCACCGCTGGGTTTCCATTTGTAATAGTAGCTATGGCTCCGGGAAGTACCTCTGTAACATTAGAAAAAAGAGATATTGTATCTAATAAATTAGTATCAGTAAAAACTAAATCAAATGAAATTGAGTCTCCGGAACACGCCCATATTGAGTCTGAGTTTAATTGAATCCCAGTACCTTGAAAATTCGTAATTCCTGATACCGGAGGGTTAGGCTGTTGATTAGAACAACTTTCTACAACAATTTGAAATTCTTTAATCATACAACCTTTTAAAATTCCTGAACCATATTCATACTCACAAACTCGAATCGCCATTACAAATGTTCCGATTATACTTGGTGTAAATTTAAGTTGCCCTGTATGCGAATTTAGTACGATACCTGATATAGGTTGATTATGTGAATAACCGGAATTAAATACTACTGGCGCTCCAGTATGATCTGTAGGTAAAATAAATGTATATGTTAACGAATCTCCATCGGGTTCACTTGTAGATACGTTATAATAAGATTCTTGGCCAAGGCAAAATATGGGAACATGAAAATCCCCAAATTGTGGTGAATTATTACAATAATTTCCAGTATTGTTAATTGTTCCTGTAATATTTACGTTCGCACCTGAGTATAAATTAACTATTGGGGTATTCCTACAACAACTCGACCAAGACATCATCCAATCCCCACAAGTTGAATCTAAAACGACAATATCTTGATATTTATGAAGTTGACTACCTTTTAAAAAACCACCACCACAAGTAGATACTCCACTGGGACATAATTGAGATATTTCAACTCCAACTCCCGAAGATAGTGTTTGATTAAAAATTGTACCGCATGAATTAGAGAAATCTATATAAACGACTGTTGGCATATTGATTCCAGCACAATCTCTTACTAAATTTAAAGTTATTAGGAACGAATCATTCCCTAAGCACTGGTATTCAAAATACCCCCCTTCTATGTGACTGGCTGTAACCTTATTTGTTCCTAAAATAGTGACCAATAATAAGGCTAGATATATTATTTTCCTTTTCATATTAATATTTCTCATCGTTATAAAACTAAGGTTAAATCAGATTATTTTTTCACTACTTTCTCCACATAACTTCCTTTCTCATTACTCAATTTAACGAAGTATATTCCTGATACTAAACCTTGCATTTTAAATTCTGATATCTGATCCGTAGTATTTGAATAATAAATGGTTTTTCCTGTATAATCCAATATTTCAACATTCAACTCTGCATTGAATCCTTTATCGATATATAAAATATCGTTTGTAGGATTTGGATATAGTTTAAGTCCGGTTTCAATTGAATTTTCTTTAATTTCTAATGGCCAGGATTCATAGCATGATGAAGTAATGGAACATTGACCAGCACTAATTTTCACGGCATAATTTCCAGTAACTGAAGGAATAAATGATTGCCCAGTTGCACCTTGAATCGGTAGCATATTGTTATCACAATTTAACCACTGATAGGTATATCCTCCAGACAAATCAGCTGTTAAAATAGACCCACTTTGATTCACAGTATCATTAGTTGGAGGAGATAAAACATGAATAGTATCTACAATTGTCCCTATACAACCGTCTAAATTAACTCTGTCAATTGTTATTTCCCAACTACCTAACCCTCTTACTAATGGATTAAACACACTTGTATTATTCATCGATGAAATCATTAGCGTGTCATTAAGGTTTAGTGGCGGCAAAGGCTTTTGATAAAATGATATCTGATTATCAAACAGATTTGGGTTGACATCTATTAAAACATTAGAATGACCAATACAATACGATAAATCCGTTAGAACAACTGGCAAATAAACTGTGTCAATGCTCACATATACATCCTGAGAGCTACCGCATTCCCCCAATGAGTCTTCAACAGTTAATGAAACTGGATAAACATTACCTGAATAGAGTCCTCTAGCATCAAATACTCCATTAGAATCTATATAACCATTTACATCGCTCCATGACTCTTTTACCGGTCCAGATCCTTGTAAAGGATTATTTGAAAGTGTATAATTTGGAACTAATTGAACAATCTCATTCTGACAAACAAAAATAGGGTTCTGATTCAAAGTAAAAGTATAAGGTATAACTACCTTAATACTAATTGTATCAGAATTAATACAGTTAGAATCTACATAATGTATTATCGGATACAATCCAGCTGACAAGCCAATTGGATCGAAAATACCGTTTAAAGTATCTGAGATCCCTATCCCGGTCCAAAGTCCTCCCGAATTCACCGCATTTAAAACAACTGGTCCAGACCCAACACAAATCTCTTCATAATCAAACGAAGCATCTGGAAGAGATACTACTGTAATATTTATTGTGGTATCATCAGCACACAAAACAGGATCATCAATACGATATGTTATCTGCTTACTTCCAACTCCAGCAGAATCTGGATAAAATATACCATTGGAATCCACTCCTAATCCTAAAAAATATCCGCCTCCAATATTTGGAAGTAAAGTATCTCGATCATCGTTTAAACAATAAGGTGTATTTGATGTAAAACTCACATCAAATTGATTGACTACATCTATATGGTAATCTAATGTATCCGAGCAATAATTACCCATGTCTTTAACTATGACCTGATAATTCTGACTGGTCGTTGGTGTAACCGTAGAAATTGCCGAATTTGGCGTTGTGAAATTCGAAGTTGGTAACCATGAATAAGTAAATGAATTTGTGTCAAACCCTACACAAAAATTAAATCGGGTATTTGGACGTTGATTCGTCAAAGTTGCCGCACCAAGAAAACTTCCAACCGATTTATATAATTGACAAACAGAAGAATTATTAGCTACCTGATAAACAACAGACTGATAATTCGTAGGAGTATAAGGAATAAGACAATTCCCATGGTATACACTTTGAGAATTATTAAAGCAAACCTCAACAATTAAGCTAGATGTTCCGTCCCACTTATAAGAATTCACAAAATTATGTGTATTCCATCCAGTATTTACAGTATGAGTATAAGATGGAACTACAACGGCCAAGTCATCAGATGTAACCCACCCATTCGAAAGATCCATTTGAGAAGTACAACCTATTTTGATTTCAAAGTTTTCATATATATTTTGGGTACTTACTGTATTTACAAAGAATGCTATAGAATTTAACATTCCCCCTGGAACAAGCCCCATACCGATTAAATCACTAGGTCTATAAAGAATTTGGTGCTTAGCTCCCCAGCGAGAACCGCCATAAATAGATGGAAAGTATGCTCCTGAATTGGTAGCCATCCCAGTACCTATATCTCCATCTTGAACTATCCCTAGGCATCCTTGAGAAGTTACCCCACAGTTCGTTCCGTAGCTATTCCCGAAATCAATACTTAAATCAGAAGACTCTCCAAAACATAGAATAGTATCTCCAGAAACTTGCATATTATTGGGAAACGGAGCTGAGAGATCCACAAATACAGCTCCCGTTTTTTTACATCCCATAGAAGAGGATAGTGTTACTGAATAATTAGTAGGTTCATATGGAGTTGCCAAAGGATTCATTATTGTATCAAAATCCAAAGAGTTTGATGGTGACCAATTATAAGTATATGAAAAAGAGGGTTGATCAGTAGAGATTTGTAAACGATAATCGTCAATAGAACAAATAAGCGTATCATTTGGCATCAATAAATCAAAATCTGGAACGACATTGACAACAACGGTATCCGTATTCACACAATTCGTAGAAAGAACTGAGGTTACCATATAAATCGTAGTGCTACTGGGTGAAAAGCTAGGAAATTTACAATTCATACATGTCGCATTATATGTAGGAGAAGTAACCACAGTATCGATGGGATCACCAGAAAGTACAGTCCAGATGAAAGAAGATCCACCATACGCACCCATTTGAGCCCATTGGCTATTTTGACATATCGTTAAATCAGATCCGGCATATGTAGAAGAATCCACAACAATCATAAAAGGAGACATAGAAAAAGCCGGATATGGACAGGCGTTATCCATACCTGTAACGTAAAACGGATTATACTTTGGTCCTTGTTTTGCTACCCAGGATACACTTAAAGTAGCTGGATTACCAGATACAAAAGTTGTATTTACTCCAGGAAGTGCGGAGGTAATATTTGATAATAAAGTAATTGTATCAGTTAAATTAGAATCGGTAAACGACACATCGAAAGAGATCGTATCTCCAACACAGACTCTTATGGAATCTGATGAAATGAGGGTTCCTCCTCCCTGAACATTAGCAAATCCAGAGGTAGTAGTCGGTGGAATATTATTGCTACAGTTAATCACCACAAACTCAAATTCATTGGTAATGCACCCTTTAAAAACACCAGTTCCATATTCATATTGACATACCTGAACGGCCAAGGCAAAATTTCCCAATATTGTTGGAGTAAAAGTCATTAGACCAGAGATCGTGTCTAAAGTAATTCCAGGTATAGGTTGATTAAATGAGTATCCAGAATTATATGAGACAGGGGCATTATAAGATATTAGCGGATTTACGAATTGATACGTTAAGGAATCTCCATTTGAATTTGTCACACCTAAATTATAATTAAACACTTCATTCAAACACACATATGGAATTGGAACAGAGCTAAATGATATAGAATTATTACAAGAATTTCCGTGACCAGTATATAGATCTGCTTCAATATAGGCACAAGGTTTTCCCACAATATTTACTGTGGTATTTCGCTCACATAAAGAGTAATGTAGTATCCAATTGGTACAAAATGACAATTTAACTATTCCTTGATAAACATATTTCTGCACTCCGGCAAAGCTACCTCCATTACATGAATTAGTATAATTCGGACATATTTGCGATACATCAGAACCACTCGGTCCATTAACTTTACTTAAAACAGGACTAAAACTACCACATGTACTCCCAATATTTACATTTATAAATGAAGGAGCAGCAATCCCACTACAATCTCTATATAGATTTAAGGTTATTAAAAAGGAATCTTGCCCCACACATTCATATTGAAAATTCATCCCAGAGATATGACTCGCATACAAAGGATTAAAACCAAAAAATAAAATAGTTACTAAAAGAAGTTTATAAAACTTTTTCATTTGACTAAGGTTGTAATTGATTAAAAAAAGAAACTTTTACAAATAATAAACGCTAATTGCGCTGCAAATTTAAATCTATTATTCAGGTTATAAATGACATTTATCCAGTAAAAACTGAATTAAACCAAAAGCACATCCTCCACGAATCGCTTCCCAACATGCTCATTGATTTTTTCTACGATTTTATGCTTTGCAAATCCTAATTCATGACGTAAAGCCGAAGAATCCAATCGGATCACCATCACCTTATCACGCATTTCAATGCCTTGAGTATGTCGACAAATAGATGGCCCCATGATCGCTTCCCAAGATTGCCAAATATCGGTTTCAGTAACCTTGTTTTCCAATCGGTAAGCTTTCAACATTTTTTTGATCGCTTCTCCAAGCGTATTTTGATTCGGATCTTCCAATACTTACTCTTTAAATCTTTTTAAACTACCTCAAACACTCTAGGTTCAAGGTCAATATCTTCAAATAATTCTACAATTCGTGTCGCGTTGGTATCTGATATAAATATTTGCCCAAAATTATGTGCACTTACTAATTCCATCAAAGCCTTTACACGAGTTTTATCTAACTTATCAAAAATATCATCCAACAGCAAAATGGGCTTCATAGATTTTACATTCTTGATCATTTCAAACTGAGCCAACTTTAACGCCAATAAATAGGTTTTTTGTTGTCCTTGAGAACCATATTTTTTAATGCTATGTCCTCCAATCAAAAACTCCAAGTCATCTTTATGAATTCCAACTCTCGTATGTTGCGATTTTAAGTCTGCATTTAAATGAGTTTCAAAAAGCTCCGACATATCTTTATCCGATAACTGAGACACATAGGACAAACTCACCTCTTCTTTACCTCCGGAAACCATTTCATGATATTTCTGAAAAATCGGAATGAACTGATCCAAAAACTTTTTTCTGGTTTCATATACAGGTTCTGCATACTGCGTCATCTGAAGGTTCCATAAATCCAAACTATCCTGATCAAAGTATTGTTGCTCGTAAAACTGTTTCAATAAGGCATTTCTTTGCGCTAAAGCCTTATTGTATTTTAATAGATGCTCCAAATACAGTTTATCATATTGTGAGATCACCCCATCGATAAACTTTCGCCTGATATCACTACCTTCTATAATTAGATTTACATCTGCCGGAGATACCATCACCAAAGGATATAGACCAATATGGTCTGCTAAACGTTTATATGGCTTATCGTTCCGTTTTACGATTTTCTTTTTTCCCTTCTTTAATCCAATATGCACCTTTTCAGTGATATCCCCTTTTGCATATTCTCCCTGAACAATAAAAAAATCCTGATTGAAATTAATGTTATGAGAATCAATCGCATTAAAAAAACTCTTTGAAAATGACAGATAATAAATGGCATCCAGAATATTGGTTTTACCTACTCCGTTATTCCCTGTAAAACAGTTAATAGCATCAGAAAACACGTACTCTGCCTCTAAGTGGTTTTTAAAATTAACTACCGAAATTTTCTCTAAATGCATGCACAATTATTAGTTGTCAACAAATGTACGTACAAAAAACCTTGGTAACGTTTCATTTTTTAAACAATCATAACGACTAAAATGATATATTTGCACGCTTATAAAATGGATTAAAAGATGAGTAAAAAACATCAAGTAGAAGACGAAGACATTAACATTGGTGAAGCATATTCTAAAGCTGAAAAGTTTTTAGATGAGAAAAAACAACCAATTGGAATAGCCCTGGGAGCGATCATCGTAATTATCCTTGGAACATTCTACTACTTCAATATGTATTTACCACCTCTTCAAAAAAATGCGCAGGTGGATGTTTTTCAGGCTCAAAAGGCATTTGAAAATGATTCTTTTGATTTAGCTATGTATGGAAATAGTGATTTCATGGGATTTGAAGAAGTCATCGAAAATTATGGTTCTACACCTATAGGAAATACTTCTAAATATTACATGGCCGTTTCTTTATTACACACTGGTGCTTATGAAGATGCTATTGATTATTTTAATTCATATTCTCCGGAAGATCACATTACAAAATCTTTAAAAGAAGGTGGAATTGGAGATTGCTTATCTCAAATGGGAGATTACGAAGCTGCTATTTCAGCTTATGAAAAAGCAGCCAAAGCATATGTAAATGATTTCTCTACTCCGCTCTATTTAAAGAAAGCTGGAATCACTGCTGAAAAAATCAATGATTTCGATGCAGCTGTAAAATATTATGAGCAAATTAGTACGGATTATCCGGACTCTCAAGAAGGTAGAGATATTGAAAAGTACCTGGCACATGCACAGTCTTTCTTATAAAAAAGAATTCAACTTATATTTAAAAGCCTTCTGAATCAGAAGGCTTTTTTTATGTTTAAATAATACTGCAAATTAGAATCTTGATTTATTTAAAACCTATCTTGCAGCTCGCAATCTAAACTTAAAAATGGGACAAACCCAATCATCACAATTAGGAACAGAAAGCATTGACAAACTTCTGATTAGTCAATCTGTTCCCGCATCTATAGGTATCTTAGTGATGTCGATATACATGATCATCGATACGATATTTGTAGGTCAATGGGTAGGTTCATTAGCTATTGCTGCCATTACGGTTGTGTTACCGATTACATTTCTAATTTCATCAGTTGGTATGGCCATTGGTGTAGGAGGCGGTTCTATTATTTCCCGATCTTTAGGTGCTGGAAAACCTGAAAAAGCAGCTCATACATTTGGCAATCAAATTACTATGGTAGTGACTCTGGTCATTATTACGGTTATACCCGGCTTTTACTTTGATGATCAAATTTTACTACTATTCGGTGCTCAGGGCGATATCATGGAACCCGCCAGGGAGTATTACCACATCATATTAATGGGAGTTCCTTTTTTAGCTCCTGCCATGGCCGGAAACAATGTAATTCGTGCTCAGGGCTTCCCTAAAGTAGCCATGAACATTATGCTGGTTCCTGCCGTAATCAATATTATTTTAGATCCCATTTTTATTTACATGCTGGATTGGGGACTCGCTGGGGCAGCATGGGCCACTACGATTTCCTACATATTTAGTTTTGCATATGCGGCCTATTTTTTGGCGAGTTCTAAAAGTGAACTTCGCTTAAAATGGGAATATCTTAAATTGGATTTTGATATCGTAAATGAAATCAACAGTTTAGGCATGGTTACTTTGGCACGTCAGGGTGCCGTAAGTATTTTATCCATCGTTTTAAACCACTCGCTATTTAAGTATGGCGGTGAAATCTATATTTCCGTATACGGAATTATTAATCGGATCCTAATGTTTGTATTATTTCCGGTCATTGGATTAGCACAAGGAATGCTACCTATAGCTGGATACAACTACGGAGCACAAGATTTTAATCGTGTAAAAGAGGTGATTAAGAAGGCCATCATTTACGGATCTGGTATTGCAATAATCATATTTATTATTATTCTTTTAGGTAAGGATGGAATGGTGAATCTCTTTACCAATGATCCGGAGTTATTAGAACTTACTCCCCCGGCCATTCTCATTGTATTTTTGGTTACTCCTTTTATTCCAATTCAATTGATTGGTGCAGCATATTTTCAAGCGATTGGTAAAGTGACTCCTGCCCTGCTTCTTACCCTAACCAGACAGGGTTTATTTCTGATTCCTTTGGTATATTTATTACCAAATTACTTTGGGATTATGGGAATATGGATGGCTTTTCCAGTATCCGATATCTTATCGGCTATAGTTACATTATTTGCATTGTTGAGAGAGATGAAAGGATTGCGTATTAAATCGGAGACGATTGCTCCTATTTCAAAATAATCATCTTTAAGGCTTCCAGTTTAGTTCACCAAATTTTCTTTTTCCTTTAAGGAAAAACTGTACAATCAAACTTCCAGAATAAATTCCAACATTGTTCACTTTTGTCTTTGTTGCTTGAGTAGCTTGACGTTTTTTAATCCACATACCCAGATTCATCAATATATCCGCATGTGCTTTAAAAACCTGAATAGCTCCTTCCGGATTTTTTTCTTTCAACATACTTAGCGATGCCACATGATCTAAAACTAGTCGCACCGGGATTTTCCATAATAACTGAGATGTTGGCAAGTTCTTGATCAACATTAAAAGGTTATTGCGGTGATTTCTAAATATTTTTTGAGGTGATCCATACTTTATCACGAATCCACCCATATGATAAATCACTGATTTAGGCTGGTACATAATTCTATATCCCATCCCTTTTAGTCTCCAACACATGTCAATTTCCTCCATGTGAGCGAAAAAATCCTTATCAAATCCTTCTGCGGCCCTCCATGCCTCTGACTTAATAAACAAACATGCTCCTGATGCCCAAAAAATCTCTTTAACATCGTCATACTGTCCATTATCCTCTTCCAAAGAATTTATCAATCTTCCCTGGCAGAATGGATAGCCCAAAGCATCAATATAGCCACCAGCTGCACCGGCATATTCAAATTCTCTCCTTCTATCAAAAGACATCACCTTTGGTTGAACTGCAGCAATATCATCAGATGAATTTAGCAAATCAATAGCGGAATCAAACCAATTCTCAGTCACCTCAATGTCCGAGCTAATCAATACAAAATTCTTCGCATCGATTTGCGCCAAAGATTTCAAATACCCCCCGGTAAATCCAACATTTACATCAAAACGCATTAAACTGACCTCAGGGTGATTTTCTTTTACATACGCTTGAGTACCATCCGTAGAAGCATTATCGACAACAATAATCTCAATATCAGATCTTTTAGGAACTGTTGCAATGATTTTTGGTAAAAAATCTTTCACCAATGGCAGACTATTGTAACTCAATAAGACTACAGCGGTTTCCAATTTATGTTTTGATGATTGATCCAAAGTAAGGTATTCTTAATGCAAAAGTTGCAATTTTAGTCATCTTCATCAGATACACCAAACAATTATCTTGGATTCGTATAATATTCATCAATTTGGCTTCCCCAGTGATCTACTCCATCGGTTTGATCTACATTACTATTGGGTGTATTTCTAGATTGTAAAATCACCTTCCATCTCGGGTTATTCTTTTCTCCTCGAATATTACAGTGTAGTAATTCATAATCTCTAAACGTTAAAGACGGATCATAAAACACATACATCGCATTACTTTGCTTTGGATGGGAATAATATTGCCATATAATATAAGGATATGAAGATGGTTCATTAGAACGATTTACAATTTGATCCGGTGGACCATACTGAAGATACACCATTCCCTGATCTGTGTCGTATCCTTTTTTATTTGCACTTCCAAACTCTTTATTCACCTTAGCCACTAAAACACGATATTTTAGCCATTCTTCATACGTGTTTTCCGGTTTATGATTTTGCCAAAATGTAATAATAAAAGACTGAAGCACTTCGGTACTTGACTCTTCATTGTTATCAATAAAACTTCGGTCCACTCTATTTCCCAAAGGTCTTATACACCTGAAGTAATCTAAAATGGTATCTCTATTTGTAGTTCCTCTAATCGCTGATTCAAAGTCAGCCAAATCTTCAGATGCCACAATATTCCTTAATTCCTCAATTTCGCTTTCTCTATAGAACTGCTTTCCATTAGACCCCACCAACTTATTTTCTCTATCAAACAATTCCACAGAATAGCTATACGCCCCTTGCGGAAGTTCTTTCAGATCTATTTTTTTCAAAATCACATTGACTTTCGAAGCTTTTACTCTTTTCACAATAGAATATGACTCAAAAACGGTATCCACATCTAAACTTCTCAAGGTATGCTTTTCAATATAAGCTCCATTGGCACCTAATTCATAATCTGAATTATATACTTCTGCATACAAATAAATATGATCCATAAAAGCAGGAATTGTGGAAACCAACCATGGAGTCATAGCCATTCCATTTTTAATAAATGGTCCTTCTTCGGTAGTACTTTCTATAGACTTTTCAAACATAAAGTCTGACATTCCCATTTGCTTTTCTTTTAATTTCACAACAAGCGGTTGAGAGGCCTTAATGGGCGGAATATCTTTTCTATTGGCATCCCAAACAGTCACCTCAACAGTATATTCATTCGGCTTAAGTGTTATAGTTTGCATATCAGCAAAATCTTGTCTGCTGGTTTCAGACGGCATTTGAGGGCTTAAAACTTCAAACTTTTGGTATTTAACGACAGTATTATTTCTCTTTATCACATATAAGACTTCTAATCTGGCTTGATAGTAATCTTCCTTCTTTTCATACATCAATGATGAAGCATCAAAACTCATGTATAATTCCACATATGCTCCATGTTCGGGATGATAATAGTTTTCAGCCGCAAATAACACTCTGGGAGCTGGTAAATCGGTTTGCCCAAAACCTAAATTACTTAACAACAAAAACATTATTAGAATGCCCCAATACTTTCTTATCATCATAAATTCTTTTTGATCCTCCATACTTCTCATAACAACTGTTTACAAACTTAACGGAATTTGAGCGTTTAAGTAAGGATGTAATTGTAATAAAAAATACAGATGGGCTTTATTTTTTGATTTTCGAAACGTTTTATCCTCTACCTCCATGGTTAGCATTATTGTTCCTTACTATTTTTAATCATCATATTATCAATTCATTCCACTCCAACACATCTTCAATCCCAATGAGAGATTGATTTCCTCCGAAAATTATTTGATTTTTTTTCGAAAAATTATTCCCAGAATCAAAAAGAAAATTACTTTCGCAGCGGAGAATTGGCAGAGTGGTCGATTGCGGTAGTCTTGAAAACTATTGTACCGTGAGGTACCGGGGGTTCGAATCCCTCATTCTCCGCATCAAAAAGAAGGTCTTCACATGAAGGCCTTTTTTTATGGATTCTATTTTGGTCAAAGCAGCGCTTTGGACAAAATGAAAGACAGAAAAAATCAGTATGAACGAAGTGAATACTTCTTTTGGATGTACTACCCATATTAAATGAAAGGGATCACATCGTAATCCCTATTCCCACATTAAAATAGAGACTGGAAAATACCATATTGAATTTCCAATCCAAACCTGATATAACAAAAATTGTATTAGATTTATCCAAAGAATATGAATCCAAGTTTAACATATCAGGAAAAAAAGGCTTCCAAGAACCTTCAGGATTTGGTACACTCTTTTTGGACCCATAAAAACCCTGAGAATACGCCTCAAGAAATGACTATCTCTCCTGATAGTTTTTTTAAAATCATATTCATTGTTCAGGAAAACAAAATCATTCATTATTTTATGACAGGCCTCTGGACAAAGCAAAAGGACTTTACAATTCCTCCAAACTGTAGCACTTTTGGATGCAGACTTAAAGTCTTAGCACCAGAATATCTACTCAATCAAGAAGTGGCTTCAATTATCAATAATTATAAACAACTTGAGCTTTCGTTCTTAAATATCAATAATTTTAAGCTAACGGACTTTACTTATATAGTCAAACAATGGGAAGCTGAATTATTAAGAATTAAACCTACTAAGGCTATTCATGCTCATAAGTTAAGACTTTCACAATTATTGTATAATTCAAACGGAGATATATCAGCTGCAGAAATAGCTCAACAAATATTTTGGACAAACAGGCAGATTAATAGATATCTGAACAAATATATTGGCGTTTCATTAAAGAAATATCTTAATATTCAAAAGTGCTATGCATCATATGTTCACATTGTTGACGGTGAATTAACCCCTCAAAAAAACTACTTTGATCAGGCTCATTTTATCAAAGAAGTGAGGAAGCACACAGGAGAAACTCCTAGGGTTTTACATCAAGAACAAAACGACCGTTTTTTACAATTAAAGAATATTCAGCAGAAATAGATTTGTCCAAAATTTATTTCATATGCGAAGATTATTTATACTGTCTATCAGCTTATTAATAATAAGTTGTGGACAACAAAAAAAAGATCAAAGTACCTCCTCTGAGAAAAACAATTCAGAAGCAGTTACACAAAAAAGTAACACCTCAAAACAAAATTTTGCAGTGGTTTGGAACTGGACGACTACAGATGTGCAACTAGTTTCCGATAATTCTATTACCATCTCAAAAGAGTTAACTCATCTTTGGGAAAATGGGATTGTTGAAAATGCCTACTATGACAGTGAATCTGACATAGACAAATTAGCCTACTTTCCTAATATTTCCTTTTTTATAAAAGCTGAATCGTATCAAGATGCAGAATCATTATTAGACCAATTAACCGTGGTAAAAAAAGGAATCGCCCAATATACTATTTATCAAGTCGGTACTCTATGGTTAAAAAGAGATCCGAAAAAGATTAAAAATATCGGTTTGTCTAACTCCTATGTAGCCGTTTGGAATACGATCACCGAATACGATAATTCCAAAGCTAAAGAACTCATCAAAGCGAGTGCTAAAGAGCAGTCAGATGCGGTATTAACCTTATGGGAAAAAGGCATAGTAGAAAACGTATATTTCGATATAGAAGGTACCGTAAAAAATAATCTAACCACTGACTTTGTCTTCTTTATCAATGCTAAATCGATTGAAGAAGCCCAAGAAATTTGCAACAACCTTCCTTTTGCTAAAAAACATTTAGCGGCATATAAGATTCAAAAGGTAGGTGTTTATTGGTTAGGCATCTATAAAAAATAATCCTTAAAAACCTATTATTATGAGGCGATTAAAACAGGAAATATATTTTCCAATAATCATTGGTATCCACTTTCTTTTTTGGGCCATTGACCTTTATTTCTACGAAGGTACTTTTAAAGAAGTTTCTTCAGACACCATGTTTTTTGGTGAGCTCAATAATCAATCATGGATGAACATTCATCGTATTTTAGGTGAGGTTTTTTCATCCTGGGTAGTTACAGTGTTTGCGTTTAATTTTTTAATGTCCACCAGAGCCAAATGGGTAGAAAGAATATTCGGTGGATTAGATAAAATGTATCTGATTCACAGACGTTCTGGAATCATAGCTGTTATATTATTGTTGGCCCACTTTATTGTGGTTCCACGGGATTTTGAGTTTAACGCGGGAAAACCTCTGGGCTTTTATGCACTAATACTGATTTTAATAGGAGTTATATTATCAGCGGCACCCATTTTCAAGAAAAAAATACCATATCATAAATGGATTAACATCCACAAATTAATGGGCGTTTTTTACGTTATGGGGGTTATTCATGGAGGTATGGTTCATAGTCTTATCAAGGAACTACCTATCACCAGGATTTATGTATTCGGAATGGCTCTTATTGGTATTTCTGCATGGATCTATCGGGCATTCTTATTTCGTTTTTTTAATAAAAAGCTAAAATATAAGATCACGCAAGTCACCGATAAAAAGTTCGGAATCACCGAAGTTTATATGCAACCTTTTTCAGAGTCATTATCATACTTAGCTGGTCAATTTGCCTTTTTCAAATTCCCTTCTATAAGTCACAAGGAACAACATCCGTTTACCATTAGCAATCATCCATATGATGAAGGTTTAAGAATCACAGTTAAAAATCTTGGAGATTACACCCGTAACTTTAATCAGAAGGTACAAATTGGTGATTCTGTTTGGGTAGAAGGAGCTTATGGTCATTTCTCCTCAAGCTATATAAAAGAAAAAGAACAAATATGGATAGCTGGAGGAATAGGAATTACTCCATTCCTTTCTTTGTCAAAAGATCTTTATACCAATAAGGTACACTTGTATTGGTGCGTAAAAAATAAACTGGAAGCAGTTTATTCTGATGAATTGTTACAGATTTCCAATAACAACCCAAATTTTCACGTCACCATTTGGGATTCAGAAGAATTGGGGCATCTGTCTATTGATCAACTCGAAATTTCCAATTATAACAAAGGCTTTTTATTATGTGGACCTAAAGGTCTGAAAGATAATCTGACCACACAACTTAAAAACGCTGGAGTATCCTCTCAAAACATTTATGATGAAGAGTTCGCCTTTAGGCCATAATAATCACATCAAAAAAACACTTCATTTTATTCAGGAAATTGGAACAATAATGTATGTTGGAGGCATTCTTTCTCATATCATTATTGGTATCCTTTTTAAAGATGCGGATGTTACTGCTTATTACCATGTGTATGTCTACAAGGAACATAGTGCCTATGTTTTGATTCTACCGGGACTAGGAATAAAAATCATATCAGATATTCTTTTATTCTTTCGTTTTAAGCAAAAACCTAACTGGTTAAAGCTAAAACTCATATGTACGGCATTTCTGACATTAAATGCATTTGTATTCCTTACGCCTATGATGCCTGAACTTGTTGAATTGGCACAGGATTCAATGCATAAAGGAAAGTTAAGTCAAGCCTTTTTAGATAAAGAACATTTGGAACAGATGATAGGACAGTCCAACAGTATTCCGCTATTTCTGGAGTTAGTATTAGGTTCTTTCAAACCCCGATTAGGTAAAGAGCGGGTCTAATAAATTGGTGGGTTAAGATTTATCTTAGCCCACCATCACTCCATTATTGCTCAGACCAAACTGCTAATTCATTCCCCGAAGGGTCTTTAAAATGAAACCTTCTCCCTCCCGGAAAAGAAAATGTATCAATAGCAATCGTTCCTCCAGCGCTGATAACTTTATTCTTAACCAGTTCCAAGTCTTCATGATACAAAACGACCAACGCTCCTTTTACAATTTCTTCGGTAGAAAGTTCAAAACCACCTTCTAACCCACTATTTGAAAATGCCGTATATTCTGGTCCGTAATCCGTGAACTCCCAGGCGAATACTTCCTGATAAAAAGCTTTAACAGATTCCAAATCTGACGCTTTAAACTCTACGTAATTAATATGATTATTTTCTATTTCCATTATTCACTTTTTCGATGGTACTAAGAAACAAAAAAGGAGGAATAATTCCTCCTTTTAATTCTAAAATATGGTATTAAACCTATTCTCCACTGGCAGCTTTAAATGGATTCCAATCACTATCTACTTCTATAATCTTATTGGCCTTAGCGTAATCTGCATAAATGGACATCATAGCTATCAATCTATCAGGATCCTCTTCTTCCAATGGGTTCGTTTCTGATGGATCCTCGACTACGTTATATAAATGCCATTTGCCATCGCCAAACATTCCTTTACGCACCTTCATTGCTTTGAAAGCCCCTTGCATAACGTAACAATTTCCAAACAATTCAAACGCATACCAATCTTCTTCGGATCTAATTTCATCTGATTGCCCATCTAAAAATGACTTTGCACTTACTCCAGTTGGTTTTACAATTTTTCGATCTTTATATTGAGTCATAGGATGTGTAACCCCTGCATACTCCAGAATAGTCATTGGCAAATCTTTCACCGAAACCGCTGTATTTGAAATCACTCCTGCTTTGACATAAGCACCGGAAAATGCACCGGGAGGTACTATCATCATCGGGACTCTTATACCTCCTTCACCAATAAACCATTTCCACCATTGTAAACCTCCGGTCGCAGCATTGGCCCATGAAACACCAATCGTATGCTCTGAATTTGCGGTACCTATTGCTTCAAAACTTTGATCGAATTGGGTTTCTACCCACTTTGCCATTTCCGGATTACCTGTTTTGGGGTGTCCAGGTTCAAATCCCTCTGGTCCATTATCGGTCAAGTAAATAACTAATGTATTATCTAACTGTCCCGATTCTTTCAAATAATCTAAAATCTGTCCGGTCCGTCTGTCCTGATCTTCAATCATCGCTGCATAAGTAGCCATTACTCGTGCTTGTATTTTCTTTTCATCTTCTGATAGTGCTTCCCAATCGTGTGTAATATCGTTATATGGAGCTTCAGATGCAGTAGCCGAAATCAGCCCATGTTTTTTCAATTTCTCGTATCTGGATTTTTTTAATCCCGCATAACCTAAATCTAAGTATGTCTGATAATGTTTATCTATCAATTCTGCTGGAGCCTGAATAGGGAAATGTGCAGTTGTAAAAGCCATGTAAGCAAACCAGGGTTTGTTATCGGCATGTCCTTCTTTAATGAAATCAATCATATGATTGGTATACAACTCACCTGAATAAACCCCATCAGGACGATCATAATGCGCGCCATTTAAAGACCAATGCTCTTTACGTTTCACATTTAGTCCATCTGGATCAGTAAAGTCAGGAGTCATAGCCAAATCATTCCAATGGTTTGAGCCTCCGGATAATATTCCAAATTCCCTGGTAAATCCCCATCCCAAAGGTCCATATCCACCAGGAGCCTCCCCTCCCAGATGCCACTTACCCGATTTATACACCTCGTAACCCGCATCATTTAACAACTCTGAAATCGCTACGGCATTTTTGGTTAAATAAGATTCATACCCCGGTTCTCCTTTCGTTGGTGGATATACCGAATAATCAAATGCACCTAATCCGATTTCTATATTATTACAACCTGTCATTAACATAGAGCGGGTTACGCTACAAACAGGGGAAGCGTGAAAATTGGAAAATCGAACTCCTGCATTTGCCAAACGATCCATATTTGGGGTTTCAATCTCAGACCCATATGCTCCTAAATCTCCAAATGCAATATCATCCCCAACTAAGAGTAAAATATTAGGCTTATTATTTTTTTCTATTTTCACCTTAGTTACAGGTTTATTTTTTGTTTCGGATGTAGATGGATTACACCCCATCACAATGACTGTTGCAAAAATTAGTATAGCTAGATTTTTCATCGTTTATGTATTTAAATTCGAAAACGAGTAAAAGATAGATAATAAAGCGTTTGAGATCAAATTAGTAGGCTTTACAATGACATTTAATATACTCGTCCTTTATATTGATTATTAGTTAGCTAACCAAAAGTAATTATAAATTTTGACGAGATTATTTACGTATTTTATCAAAATGGTTTTCTATTTGGGCTTTTAACGATTTTTTCAAACATCCTCTTTACCTGTAAATCTCCAAAACCATAAATACTTTCCTTTTTATTAAACTCAGCAAAAACCTTCCCGAAACTATCGGTTCCCATATTTCTGACAATTTCTCTTAATGTTTTCATGGGTTTACCACCATCATTCCCCAATGGATTACGCGCAATATGTGCTTCAACTGCATCCATGATAAATGGATATTCAGGTAATTCACCGGCCAATTTAGTTAGATGTTCTAAATCATTTTTTTGATACGCCTCCCATAGTTGAGATATCGTTTCAGGGTGATGTATTTCAATTTTATTCGAGTGTAAGGTTTTCAGATCTTCGGTAGCCAAACCACCAAAACCATATGTATTATGAACTTTTGGACGAATTAAATATATAGAGTTTTGATTCGCTGTATGACATAAAAGATGCATGATAAACCAAAAATTCACCTGACAAAACAAATCATCTTCAAACCACAGATTAACATCTACATTTTTAGGTAAAGATTGCACTTTTAGAAATTCCGGAACTACAGACTTATAATACATGTCTACTGAAGTTCCTTCATAATTGCGACTGATAAATTCTGATCTGGTTTTAAATACTGCATTCAGATCGTCTCCTTTGACATCTCCATCAACCAAACATTCTCGCGCTACAATAATCTCACCATCGATATCTTTTGGAAACTGCATTCTTAAAGCATCACCGTTTAATATATGATATTGTTTTTTATTCATCACCTATTTATTAGTCTTCTCTATATTCTAAAATATCTCCAGGTTGGCAATCCAATGCTTTACAAATGGCTTCCAAAGTAGAAAACCGAATCGCTTTAGCCTTCCCTGTCTTCAAAATAGACAGGTTTGCAGGTGTAATCTCAATCAGTTCTACCAATTCTTTCGATTGCATCTTCCGTTTCGCCAACATCACATCTAAATTCACTACAACTGGCATAACTATATTGTTAATTCGTTTTCTTCCTTAATGATTACCCCCTCTCTAAAAATATCGGACAAAAAGAATAACAAATATCCGAGGATTAAAAATAAGATCGTCTCTGTGGAAAACAAATCAACCACTCGATTTGATGTTTTAGCCCAAAACAACATCGCAATATCAATGGTCAAAGTGCCAAACGTAAAAATCAAAAATGAGGTACCCGCCTTCTTAAAATCTTCACTGATCTCCCTTAAGAATATTTGATGTTGAGCTAATAACTTAGCTGATTTATTAAGTTGGTACAACCCTATTAGCACAAAAGCAAAAGCTACAATGTAGGCAAAAGCGAATACCAAATATACGGTTAGAGATAATGTCACATCACTTTGTGCAAGATCTACACGCGAAAAAAATGGTTCTTCTGGCATTTTCCATTTACGAATCAGCAAAAATGTCCAATGCAAATAATCCAACATCTTGTTGGCCATGGCTATAACGCCAATAAAGTACAATACATTAAAAAACTTTATTCCTTTCAGTTTCTTTTTTAATTCAATTTCATTTTCCATAATCATCTATTTTGTTATTGCAAATAAATACATAATTATCGAAAAACAATAATTTATTATTAAAAAATGATATTTAGCTTCATCTACTTTATCCGATAAGCTTCCCTCATCATACTATTATACTCCTTCCACCTAATTTCTCCATCATCAGCTAAAACGATCCTCTCCTTATATTTTTGAGATATTTTTTTTCTCTTAGAATATTCTTCAAGCTCTTCATATCTCAATCCATATAACTCATATGCATATTCATTTTTCAATTGAAGATATGATTCTCTTATGATGGAAATAACTCTAATAAAGGAATCATAAGATACGCTATCGTGAACATCCAACATAATGACAGGATTATCATTATTTAAAATCTGTTTAGCCAATTCTACTTTTAAAACCCCAAACGGAACGGGCCTATTACCCAACTCCACTAAATTGTTAGAATCTACAACCAATGAAATATGATCATGAGAATCATATAAACTATTATTCCAGTTAACTACCCCTGCACTATACAAAGGTAATCTTAAAGGCAGTCCTTGAAGATCATAAAACTGTGAATCATACTCCATATCTTGCGGTAAAGCAATAAAGTATACATCCGTTACAGATCGGGTGATTAATGTATCAAATACATGATAAACCTGATTCATTTGTATTCTCCTATCAAAACCTAATCTAACTTTTCTGAACAAATCGTAATCCAAATCATTAAGATCTGTATATATATCCAAAGATTTACCTAATTGTTCTATTTTAAGCTCTTCATTATAAAATAGAATCATCAACTCATTTAGTCTATGTCCATCTTTCTCATATGGGATAAAAACCTCAGGATACAAACTTTTATTATAGATCCTCTTTCTCACATTTGATTGAGGTAACTGAAGATTATATTTTCGAAATATATTTTTTTCTGAAATTTTATTCTCTACCTTGTTAAAATCAACAATCGGTATCCAGGTCAATCCTAGTATAACGACACTTATCATACCAATTGAAGTTAATAACCATTTCCACTTCCATCTTCCTAATAATCGGATTAATGTATTCCATGAGTTAAAATATAACACAATGATAACGAGTATAAACATCCAATAATATTGATCGTAAAAACTCATAACATGGTATCCACCAACTGCGGTCAAACCAAAAAATATCGCATATAGAAAGCCTAATCTGGTAAACCATAAGATGAAGTACCAAATCAAATTCCTTTGATCATGAACTATAGATTTTCGTCTTAAGTTTTTAAACTGAAAAAAACGTTTAGGTCGATCAAACCAAATGGTAAAACATACATTTTGCCCTAAAATTAACGAAATCAAAGCATAAAAAAGATTGTAAAACTTTGATTCACTTTCAGATAAAGTCCATAAATCGTAATATGCTGTTTGAGATGTCATTCTGACAATCTCACGAAACATAAAAAGTAGATAATAAAAGGAAATAGCTAATAGCAATCCGACTATTATACCTCCTATTTTTCTTAATGGGGTTAAATCATGAATTATATTTTCTTCTTTAGAGTTCAATTTCGATTACAAGTTACAAAATATTATGATCTAATTCTATGAAGATTTAATCTCAAATGGTTGAAATTTTAACCACCTTAAAATCCACTCGTCTGTTTTGAGCATATGCCTCTTCTCTTTGCTGATTTGTTGACATACGAGCTATCTCTTCATCAGTAACTACGGGTTCTGTATCACCATAACCTTTGGCTATTAACTTTTTCTGAGGCACTCCTTTGCTCATCAAATACGCCACCACACTTTCAGATCTTTTGTAATCCAATCTTCTACTACTATATTGGGAACCTCTTCCATCTGTATGCGTACGAACTTCCACAATCACACTATCATTTTCAATCAAGAATTTTGCGATTCTATCCAGTTCTTCCAGACTTTCAGGTAAAATCGTCCATTTCGCGAAGTCAAACCTAATATTGGGGTTTGGCGTATATATATCATTCACACGCAATTCCTTAGAATCTAAATCAAAGATTTGCGCATTCATCGTTACCACAAAAAATAGAAGTCCACATAAAACTATCAATCGTTTCATCCTATGCTCATTCACAAATTATCGGTTTCATCAAATAGGAGTTTGAATTCTCAAACCAGCCATCTTCCTGGCTCCACAATTCACTTACAGATAACGGCTGATCTATCATTTCATCATGTATACGACACAACTCGTCTCTAGTCAGATGAATTCCGGAATCATTAAATATCAAAGCATATGCTGAGTTGTATAACTTCACTGATTTTAAATATTCATAATAAACCAATGCTTCAGAAGTATACGATACAGAATCTGCATTTAAGAGTCGTAAATCATAGTTTAACAATGAAGACAATACGGTATCTATGTCGTTTTGATTTCCATACCGCATTCCTTTATTATAGTACTGGTCAATTTTAACCAAAATATCGTACGTAGTTTTCAAATTCCCTTCTACTCTCCTACGGTTCCAGAATTTGGCGAAATAATCCTTATAAGAACCATCTTTTACCAATGAAGTATCCGACTCTATAAATTCATGTACCACTTGATTTAAAGACTTGCCCTCCCATTGGGTATTACAACACCATCGATCATCCGGTGTGTTGTATTGCTGAACCGAAACAAATTTGCTCAAACCTACTGAACTAAAGGTATTGAACGCAATACGTAGATGATTAGAATCTCTGAGCCACAGGTACTCATTATCAGGATTTATTCCTCCAAACTTCAAATTAAACGGCATATTTGTATACTCATTTATATCAGTTTGATGACCAAACGATTCTAAAAAACCATATGCATACCCCGGAAATACTTCCATAATTTCAGATTCCTCCGAATATTTACTTGCAGTACATCCAATGAGTAAGAAAACAGTAATTATCCAAACAATATGCTTGATTTGCTTATACTCCATATCTCAATTACCAATCTTTATTCGCTAATGTAAACTCCATTCTCTTAAAAATCTGACGCATATAATATTTATGAATAGGTTTTACTACCGCAAAATACATTTTACCTAGGGTATTATTAATCATCACGGTTGTTGCCATCTGCATCATCACACGACCATTTTCTGAATAGCTTATGAAAGACAATTTAAAATCCAGGTGAGAATCTTTTTGCCCGGTCACCAATTCTCTTTGGTCACTTTCCAACACATCAAATACTGCTACACTCTCTCCAATATGACCTTTGAAATTGTGTAACCTTTCTAATCGATCTGCTTCATTGGTTTCAGGAGCTGTCTTTAGATTTAAACGTTTAGCAATCCATTCACGCAACCTTAATAATCCCATAAATGTTTTGGGAAAGGATTTAAAAAAAGCGATCATCATATCCTTAGGTTCCGGACAGTTAGACAATAAATCTGATTCTAATTGGAAAACATCCCAAAAATCAAGCTTGTCTTTATCTCTTCCCACCAGGTATTCTGTGCTTAATTCAACTTCTTTAACACTGGCCATAAACTCCATTTTTACAGGTTATTCTTAAACTTCGCATAAACACTAACACTTATAAATGTTCCATTTTTGATTTCATAGTCTTTCATAGTTCCTTCTAACTCGAACTGAAACTTTTCCAATGCTTTTTTCGAATTCAAATTTCCGGTTTCAACAAATGCTTCAATTCTATGCAGGTTTAACCGATAAAACGCATCTTCTAAAACACACTCCAATGCCTCAGAAATATATCCTTTTCCCCAATACCTTGGAAGCAACCAAAATCCAATCTCCGCTTTTCTATGTTCCTGACTTAAATTGTTTAACCCAATAGCTCCTAGAAAAGAGTCCTCATTTTTTAAACGCATGGCACGCCACACACCTGTTCCTGTTTTTTCTAAATTTTCAAACCACTCCATTTGAGACTTTGTAGCTTCTAAACTATCAAAACTCACCCCATAATATCTAATCACTTCTGGATTAGAAAGTCCCTCAAATACCTTATCTAAATCACTATTTTCAAAAGGCCTCAAAAACAATCTTTTAGATTCTAATATTTTGTTCATCTATAAATGTATTAAAGTGACTTAAAAACTTCTAACATACTATATAACAACTCTATCACCGGAGTAAATATTTCTATAAATTTAGTTTTCTTTTGTTTTTTCGGTGATGGCGATGACATTCTTAATTTATCGGTAACTGTGGTTAGTTCATATGACTCATGTTAAGTACGCATCCAAAACTAAACTTTTATCTCTTGTAAATTCAAATTATCCTCAAAACGTTTTTTCTAACCCATTCAAAAAAAGCAGCTTAAAAACTACTTTCAAAAAAATGTTTTGAAGTGCTTTTCAGAATCAAAAAGAAGCGTAATTTCGCAGCGGAGAATTGGCAGAGTGGTCGATTGCGGTAGTCTTGAAAACTATTGTACCGTGAGGTACCGGGGGTTCGAATCCCTCATTCTCCGCATCAAAAAGAAGGTCTTCATTTGAAGGCCTTTTTTTATGGGTTGTATTTTGGTCAAAGCAGCGCTTTGGACAAAATGAAAGACAGAAAAAATCAGTATGAACGAAGTGAATACTTCTTTTGGATGTACTACCCATATTAAATGAAAGGGATCACATCGTAACCCCTCATTCTCCGCATCAAAAAGAAGGTCTTCATTTGAAGGCCTTTTTTTATGGATTATATTTTGGTCAAAGCAACGCTTTAGACAAAATGAAAGACAGAAAAAATCAGTATGAACAAAGTGAATACTTCTTTTAGATGTACTACCCATATTAAATGAAAGGGATCACATCGTAATCCCTCATTCTCCGCATCGAAAAGAAGGTCTTCATTTGAAGGCCTTTTTTTATGGATTATATTTTGGGCAAAGCAGCGCTTTGGACAAAATGAAAGACAGAAAAAATCAGTATGAACGAAGTGAATACTTCTTTTGGATGTACTACCCATATTAAATGAAAGGGATCACATCGTAATCCCTCATTCTCCGCATCAAAAAGAAGGTCTTCATTTGAAGGCCTTTTTTTATGGATTATATTTTCAAATCCAGCCGATTTAGAAAACCAATTCGACTAGAAAACAAAAAATTGGCCCTTTTACGTTGCATAATTAATTTATATGTTTGATTACTAGTTACGATCTTGTCAATTCTGATCGATTTTTTATTTTTTGACTTGATAGATCATACCTACTATTCTATCTAAAATTGATTCTATTCTTATGAACGAACTCATCGCCACCTTTATCTTTTTTTTCGCGGTAATTGATCCAATCGGTTCGGTACCTGTATTTATTGTTGCTACCAATGGTTTTACTGAAGTAGAAAAAAAAGCCACAGCAATGAAAGCCGTAGTTGTAGCATTTCTGGTATTACTCTTTTTTATAGTTGTTGGAGAACTCATCCTTGATGCCATTAAAATTCCACTTCCTGCGTTTCAGATTGCCGGTGGAATCGTTTTATTTCTATTTGCGTTGACTATGATCTTTGGAGATAGTAAACCCGAATCCGAGATTAAAACCATCAAAAACACAATGGAAACCGCAATTTTTCCAATGGCCATTCCTTCTATAGCCAGTCCCGGAGCCATGCTAGCTGTGGTGCTATTAACAAAAAATGACGAAAATAGTATTTGGGAACAATTTCAATCTAGTTTGGTATTACTGGCTGTTCTTGTATTGGTATTAATTCTTTTATTTTTAGCCACCAGAGTTCATCGAATTATCGGTGACGGAGGCGCCAGTATCATCAGTCGTGTAATGGGTCTTATTTTATCATCAGTTGCCGTTGCAAATATTATAGATGGAATTAAAGAATCTTTTCATTTAACTTAACATGTAATGAAACCTAACACATATCCCCTACCTTTATTCTATAAAGTAATATCTAGCTTATTTATATTATTAAGCTTTTCAAATTCTTATGCCGATTATCCGAACATGGATTCGGTGAATGCCCGGTTTTATGCCCCAGAAACACGTCCATGGCTTTTTGAAATCCCAATTTGGGTGCCCGGTTTTAGAGGACAATTGGCCTACGGTGATTTTCATTTTTTTGCAGGAGATAAAGAATCAAAGGAACATAACCGCATTCATAGTAAACTGGGGATTGAATTTTACTTTAACGGTCGATTTGCATATCAAAAGAATAAATTATGGCTTCAGTTAGATGCTTTCTCGGGTGCTGTTTCAAACACATTTAAGTATACCTCTTTAATTGGGAATAATACGTCAGAACTGGTCAGGTTAACATCTCATGGTACCATTCCAAGATTTAGTGCGGGCTATTCTATTTTTTCGCGTAAAAAGAACAATAAATTCAAGTTAGATATCATTCCATATTTGGGTCTGAGATATATTAATATCAGAATCAAATCAGATATCTTCAATCAGGACGATGTAATAGATGTCCGACCTTCCTGGCTAGAACCTGTGATTGGGCTCTATCTTCCCATCAGTTACAAACGTTTTAAAATGATTATTCAAACTGACATGGGTGGATCAGATAGAAAAAATTCATGGGCCATCAATCACCATTTCCATTACCGGATATCTAAATTAATGGATGTGCGCTTAGGGTGGAGTCTCGTACATCTACATTATCGAGAACAATTTTTAAATGAAGATTTATATTTTAATATCAGACTACTAGGCCCAAACGCTGGGGTGGGATTTAGATTCTAATTTCTATTGTTTTATTTCAAAATCATGACTCACTTTTTTATAACTCCAAGACTTTAATATACTCTTTTTCATAAAAGTGATGATACTCATTTACTATACTATTCATACACTTATCATAGCGCACGATAAACATCGTTTGAATTACCCTTTTGATTTAAAATAAAGATTCCTACCTTTATTCGTTGTAAAGTAGATCGATTTATTTATTCCCATATAGTGTATCGGAATGTCCAAGGATTTTAAAGAAATACAGAAATATAATCAATGGTGGTTTTGGCTGTTTTTATTTGCCTTATGTCTCATCCCTATCTCGGCCATATACCAACAACTCATCATGGGAGAACCTTTTGGAGAACATCCGCTTTCTGACTCAGGAATTGTTGTACTTTCAGCTGGAGTTTTTATTCTCGTTATTGTCTTTATGTTTATCCGACTGGAAACCCAAATTAATGAAAATGGGATTCATATGAAGTTTTTCCCATTCGTCAAAAAAAGCATTCGTTGGGACCGGATTAAATCTGTTGAGATTATTGATTATAAATCTATCACTTCTGGTATTCGTTTTAGTCTGAAATATGGTACCATTTACCGCATATCAGGGAAAAAGGGATTATTTATTGAACTTCAAAATGGGAATAAACTATTAATTGGTACTCAGTATCCCGATATGTTAAAAGCCGTACTTGATAATCATAATAATTTATGAAAGATGCCTTAATTCAGTTTCTTCAGGGTTTTGAGTTACTCACCGCTGAAGAAATAGACATCATTGCTGATCACACCCAGCTTAAAACTTTTAAAAAAGGAGCCATTCTCCTGGAAGAAGGTGAAGTTTCCAAAAAATGCTATTCTGTGATTCAGGGATGTGTTCGTGAATATTATATCATTGATGGTATAGAGAAAACAACCGCATTTTACACGGAAGGGCAGCCAGTCAACTCATTTACCAGTTTTATCAATGAAACGGCTTCCAAACACTATTTAGAATGTGTTGAAGATAGTACTTTAACCGTTAGCGATCAGCAATTAGAACAAGAGATCTGTCAACGCATTCCGAGATTAGAGCAAGTTATTCGTCAGGAAGTAGAAAGAAATACTGGCTTATTACAAGATCAATTGGCTGCTTATATCACTTCTACTCCTGAACAGAGATTCACAAAGCTCTTGGAAGAACAACCGGGACTTGTTGGTCGTGTCCCTCAACATCAAATTGCCAGTTATCTTGGAGTCACTCCGGAATCCCTGAGTCGCATAAAAAAACGTGTTTTTTCTAAAGAGCGTACATTTTAAAATTGAATAGTCAGGTTTCCCTTTTTTCTTCCGGAATCTACGTATCTATGTGCTTCAACAATATCTTCAATGGGATATGTCTTATCCATTACTACCTGAAGTTTCCCTTCTATCACCCAAAGTTCAAGATGCTCTAAAAACTGATGTAGAACAGAGATATTTTTCAAACCTGTAGCTTCAAATCTGGCTTTTTTAGAACTAGCTATGGATGTACCAATCATCGTTATTAATAAAGGGAGGCTCAATACAGGAGATAAATACGCTCCTCCTTTCTTAAGAAGTCTCTTTGTTTTCGAATATGTACTTTTCCCAATACTATCGTAAACCAAATCATAGGAGTCATTACTCATTGTAAAGTCCTCCTGATGATAATCAATCACATGATCTGCGCCTATTTCTCTGATCCATGCTTCATTTTTACCACTACACACTGCAGTTACATGAGCTCCTAAGCATTTGGCAATTTGAATTCCCGCAGTACCCAAAGCTCCGGAAGCTCCGTTGATGAGTACATGCTGACCTTTGGACAACTTTCCCAAATCTTTTAAAAAATTATACGAGGTCAACACCCCATCACACATACAAGCCGCTTGTTCAAAAGACATCTGTTCAGGTAACTTACGTATGATACTTTTTTCAACATGAGCACGCACATATTCCGCATTGGCACCAAACCCAAAAACGGTTTCCCCATATACTTTATCACCAGCTTTAAAAGCTGACACCTTACTTCCTACTTCTTCTATCACGCCTGCAAAACCAGTACCTACCATCGGTTGTTTTGGTTTACTCCATCCTAAAAATAATCGGCCAAATTTGGGTTCTCCTTTACGCAAAAAAGTATCTGCTGTAGTTATACTAGCCGCATGATTCCTTATAATAACTTCATTTTCGTCCGGTGTTACTCTTGGAATATCTTTTATCTCTAAAACTTCAGGTCCACCATATTGTCTACAAAAAACTGCCTTCATTTTCTTCATTTTGAAGTGGCAAACGTATTTAGAGATGAAAGCAAAATCCATTGACTTAAGATAAGAAATATGCGTTCTCTGATTTCCTCAAATCACTTCATTCATAAATAATTCGGCCAAATCCATTTTACAAAAACAAAGATTCACTAGTTTTGCACGCTCAAAATTCAAGGTAATGATCTCAACGCATAACGTTTCTTTACAATACGGTAAACGTGTTCTTTTTGATGAAGTTAATATCAAATTCCACGGTTCAAATTGTTTTGGTGTAATTGGTGCAAATGGTGCCGGAAAATCAACATTTCTTAAAATCTTAGCTGGTGATATTTCTCCAAACTCCGGTCACGTTACTATAGAGCCGGGAAAAAGAATGGCTGTACTTCGTCAAAATCACGCTGAATTTGATGAATCTACTGTTTTGGATACTGTAATGATGGGCCACACAAAATTGTGGAATATCATGAAAGAAAAGGATGCCATCTATGCAAAACCTGATTTCTCGGAAGAGGATGGTATCAAAGCATCAGAACTGGAAGCAGAATTTGCTGAAATGGATGGCTGGAATGCAGAGTCGGATGCAGCATCATTACTAAGTAACCTGAATATAAAAGAAGAAGATCATTTCAGAGTACTTAAAGATTTACCTGGTTCAGCAAAAGTTCGTGTTTTATTAGCGCAGGCTCTTTTTGGAAATCCTGATATTTTAATTTTAGATGAGCCTACCAATGATTTGGACATGGAAACCATTTCATGGTTAGAAGATTTCCTTTTAGAATTCAAAAACACAGTCATTGTTGTATCCCACGATAGACACTTCTTAGATACTATTTGTACACACATTGCTGATATTGATTTTGGTAAAATCAAAACGTTTACCGGAAACTATTCGTTCTGGTATGAGTCAAGTCAATTGGCTTTGAGACAAAAGCAAGCAGCCAATAAAAAAGCCGAAGATCGGAAAAAGGAATTACAAGAATTCATTTCCAGATTTAGTGCCAATGCTTCTAAATCTAAACAAGCGACATCTCGTAAGAAATTATTGGATAAAATCAATGTGGATGATATCCAACCTTCTTCTCGTAGATATCCTGCAATTATCTTTAATCAAAGTCGTGAAGCGGGAGATCAAATTCTTCATCTTGAGGGCTTGAGTAAAACTTTAGATGGTGAACCGCTCTTTTCTAATTTGGATTTAAATGTGACCAAAGGAGATAAGATTACGATCATTAGTAGAAATACTTTGGCTATTCATGAATTGTTCAAAATTCTAAATGGCGAATCCGAAGCAGATTCTGGTTCTTTCTATTTTGGACAAACAATGACCACAGCATACCTACCTGCCAACAATGATAAATTCTTCAAAACTAAAGATAACCTGATTGATTGGTTGAGACAGTTTTCTGAGATTAAAGATGATGTATACGTTCGTGGTTTCTTAGGGAAAATGCTCTTCACCGGAGAGGAAACTTTTAAAGAAGCTAATGTATTATCCGGAGGAGAAAAGGTACGTTGTATGATCTCTAGAATGATGCTAGCTGAAGCCAACTTCTTAATGATTAATGAACCTACCAATCACCTGGATTTGGAATCTATCCAGGCGTTTAATAATTCGCTGATCGATTTTAAAGGTACCTTGATGTTTGCTTCTCATGACCATACTTTTACTAATTCTGTGGCCGATCGCGTATTGGAAATTGGACCGAAAGGAGTAATGAACAAACAGATGACATATGATGAATATATGTCGAATCCTAAGATTCAGGAAGAGAGAGAAAAAATATACTAAACAATACTATTCCGTAAAAAACCTGGGTTAAACGCTCAGGTTTTTTTATACTCTAAAAACACATAACAATCTAAAAGATAGTATTTTTAGTCTAATCTAAATATTTATTTCAATTAAAATCAAAAAAATATTTTTTATTACAAAAACTGATATACATTTGCGCATTATTTAAAACGAGTCTAAATAAATAAGAATGCGTAAGCTTATACTTATTCTACTATTCATTCCTTTTTGGGGAATCGGTCAGACAGGAAATATCACAGGCATCGTTTCTAGTGAAACAGAAAGTGTTCCATTTGCCAATGTTGGACTTATGGGAACTTCATATGGAGGTGCTTGCGATGTAGACGGAAAATTTAACATCTCCAATATTCCATATGGGAAATACACCCTACAAGTGAGCGCCATTGGATTTAAAACCTTTAAGCAAGAAATTGAGGTGAAGAGTCCAACCATAACACTTAATTTTAATATTGAAAAAACCGGAACCAGCTTAGATGAAGTAGTCGTAACCGGCACACTTAAAGAAATCTCACTGAAGCAATCTGCGGTGCCCATTGAAGTATATACACCTAAATACTTTATGAAAAATCCTACTCCATCCCTATTTCAATCTTTACAAATTGTAAATGGCGTACGCCCACAAATTAACTGTAGCGTATGTAATACCGGTGATGTTCACATTAACGGAATGGAAGGGCCTTACACCATGATTACGATTGACGGGATGCCGGTAATTGGTGGATTGGCCTCAGTGTATGGGTTAAATGGAATCCCCAATAGTATGATTCAAAGAATGGAAGTTGTAAAGGGTCCCGCATCTACTCTTTTTGGTTCTGAAGCTGTGGGTGGATTAATCAATGTTATTACTAAATCACCTGAAAACAGTCCTAAATTTTCTTTTGATGTCATGGGAACCACATGGGGGGAAGTAAACACTGATGTTTCCACTAAGTTTAAAGTTGGAAAAGCCAGTTCCATGATCGGGGTGAACTATTTCAACTATAGTAATCCCATTGATAATAATGGAGATAATTTTACGGATGTTACATTACAAGACAGAATTTCTATTTTCAATAAATGGAGCTTACAGCGTAAAAACAACCGTGTTGCCACACTGGGTTTAAGATATGTTTATGAAGATCGTTGGGGTGGTGAAATGCAATGGACACCAGAATTTAGAGGGGGAGATAGCATCTATGGAGAGTCTATTTATACTTCTAGATACGAGATCATAGGAAAGTACCAGTTACCAACTTCAGAAAAGTTATTCCTAAGTTTTTCTTATTCGCATCACGATCAAAATTCTGTATATGGAAATACTCCTTATTTAGCTATTCAAAATATAGCTTTCTCTCAATTACATTGGAATACTAAAATTAAAAAGAAACATGACCTGCTGGTTGGTACCGCTTTTAGATACACTTTTTACGATGACAATACCCCCGCCACTTACTCTTCTGATACATTAAACCCAGCCAATCAGGCAGACAAGTTTTATCTACCTGGCGTTTTTGTACAAGATGATATTTCATTTAATAAAAAGAATAAACTTTTGCTGGGAATTCGATACGACTATGATTCTCGTCATGGTAATATTATAACACCCCGAGCGAATTATAAATGGACACCTAATGATTTAAATTCTTTGAGGGTTAGCTTTGGAACTGGTTATCGTGTGGTCAATTTATTTACAGAAGACCATGCTGCAACTACAGGTGCTCGTGAAGTAATTATCAAGGGAGACCTCAATCCGGAACGATCCTATAATGCAAATGTGCATTACCAAAAGTTCCTCAACACCAAATTCGGTTTTATTGACTTTAATACCAGTGTATTTTATACTTATTTTACCAATAAAATCACACCTGATTACGAAACCAATCCAGATCAAATTATATATGAAAACCTGGATGGGTATGCCATATCTCAGGGGTTAAGTTTTAACACCACTTTTAATTTCACCATACCTTTAAAAGTCAAATTCGGAGGAACTTTTCTGGATGTGTATGAAATGAATAGAAATGAAGCTGGTGAACTGGTTCGTCAACAACAGTTGCTCACTGAAAATTTCTCCGGAACATTCAGTGTAAGCTATGACATTTACAAGCATCATTTAAAAATTGACTATAGTGGAAACCTAATCGGCCCTATGAAATTACCATTGGTTGAAAATGATTTCCGACCTGAATACTCAAACTGGTATAGTCTTCAGAACATCCAAATCACTAAAACCTTAAAGCGTGGTTGGCAAATTTATGGCGGAATTAAAAACCTACTTAATTTCACGCCTCCAGCCTATTCTATTCTACGTCCCGAAGATCCATTCGATAAAAATGTAGATTCTCCAGATAATCCAAATGGATATACCTTCGACCCGACATATGTATATGCCCCAAATCAAGGTATTAGAGGGTTTCTTGGTGTAAGATATTCTATGATGAAAAAATAATCATTCATAGTTCGATGTTAATAAATCAAAATAGAAACAACAGATAACCTAATCACACCATTTATCTTTGCATTATGTTAAAAGCATATTGGGATAAAGTACCAAATTGGTTAAAAAACAGGTATTCGCTCACATTGATTGCGTTTACGGTATGGATGTTATTTTTTGATTCCAATGATGCTTTTATGCTCTATAAATTAGATAGTGAGCTACAACAAATTAGATCTGAAAAAGAATATTTTGAAGAAAGAATTGAAACCACAAAAGCAGATCTGGATAACCTACTGAACGACAATCAAAAACTGGAAAAGTTTGCCAGAGAAAAATATCTTATGAAAAATGACAATGAAGATATTTTTGTAATCACGGTTGAAGAATAATTTTAACATCTACTCCCCCATTTTTAAAGTATCTGGAATTGTTATTAAATTGCCATTTACCCTCTTATTTTTTAGTCACAAATAATGAACTAATCCTTATTTTCGCAGATTGAATACCGCATTCGCGGAATATATAGGAGTTTATGCAAAAGTTTGATTTAAACGAATTCAACACCAGTTCCCATCAGGAATGGCGTGAAAAAATCCTTGTAGATTTAAAAGGAAAAAGTCTTGAATCATTAGATAAAGTCAACAACGATCATTTAAAAATTCGCCCGGATTATACATCTGAAGATGCAATTCATCATTCATCCGCGCAATTCATATCTAGCAACATAAAGAATGCCGATACCAAAGAGAATTGGTGGATAAACCAATATTTTGAAGGTACTGAGCATAAATCTTTAAATGAAAAGATTCTTGTGGCATTAAATGCCGGGGTAGATTCTATTGGCATTCAAATTGAGGATGATACCAATTTTGATGTTCTTTTTAAAGATATTATCCCAGAACATATTGAGATTCGTTTTGTGAATGCCACTGAAACGCAAATCAGGTCTTACCTAAAATGGTCTCAACAACACCAATTCAACACCGCTTTATTTGAGGGAACATTTGAAGTGTATTATAACGAGATCAAAGATGTTTCTCAACGTATAGAAATTGCTCAGCTCATTATAGATCATTTCCCTAAAATGAGTATGGTCAATATCAATGGGGCTTATTTCTTTAATCAAGGTGCTACCAACCTGCAACAGTTGGGAATTAGTATCGCAATGGCCCATGAAATTCTTGCAGAACTTATTGACCACAATATTGCTCCTGAAAAAGCTGCGAGTTTGATTAGTTTCACATTGGCTACTGGCGCGGATTTTTTTGGTGAAATCGCAAAATTCAGAGCATTTAAATCTTTATGGGCTGTGATACTTCGGGAATATGGTATTCAGGCCCAACCAATTTTGGTTCATGGAGTCACTTCCACCTGGACACAAACAGTTTTAGACATCAACAACAATATGCTAAGAAGTTCAACACAAGCACTTTCAGCAGTTTTAGGTGGTTGTCAAACGATTACGGTAACACCATTTGATGCATCGGTTAGACCGGGTAATGACTTTTCGGAAAGAATGGCGCGTAATACGCAATTGATTATTCGTGATGAAGCATTTGCCGGAAAGGTGACTGATATCGCTTCAGGTTCTTATTACATCGAACAATTAACTGTAGAAGTTGCAGAAAAATCTTGGGCTGTTTTTCTTGAAGTTGAAAAAAACAAAGGTTTCCTTGAGGCTTTCAATTCCGGAATTATTGCAAAATGGATTGAAGAATCTCGTCATCAATATTGGGAACAAGCCGCTTCTGGAGAGACCACCATTCTTGGGGTTAATAAGTACCCTAACCCTTCTGAGAATAAAGAAGCTCTATTTGACGAAAAAGAAAAAAATCAGATCAATCACCCTAGTTTGTCTGAAGCGATCAAACATTCTTAAGAAAAAACTATGCGTAAAACATTTGCACATATCGATATAAAAGAAGCTTTGCAAAATGCTTCGATTTCTAAAAAAACGACTACCGAAACCAGTACCTGGAAAGCTCCTGAGCAAATTGACATTCCAAAGAATTTGAATGATCGTGTTCAATCTCCGGCAATGCAGGAAGGTTATGTAGCCGGATTAGCACCTTATTTAAGAGGTCCGTACTCTACAATGTACGCTTCTCGTCCCTGGACTATTAGACAATACGCTGGGTTTAGTACTGCTGAAGAATCTAATGCTTTTTATAGACGGAATCTTGCTGCAGGACAAAAAGGACTTTCTGTGGCCTTCGATTTGGCAACTCACCGTGGGTATGATTCTGATCACGAACGTGTGGTTGGTGATGTTGGTAAAGCTGGTGTGGCCATTGATTCTGTGGAAGACATGAAAATCTTATTCGATCAGATTCCATTGGATAAGATGTCTGTATCCATGACCATGAACGGAGCAGTACTCCCTATCATGGCTTTTTATATTGTAGCTGCTGAAGAGCAAGGCGTTTCCCCAGAAAAATTGGCTGGAACGATTCAAAACGACATTTTGAAGGAGTTTATGGTGCGTAACACCTATATTTATCCACCCACACCTTCCATGAGAATTATTGCGGATATTTTTCAATATACTTCGAAGAATATGCCCAAATTCAACTCGATTAGTATTTCGGGATATCATATGCAAGAAGCTGGTGCCACAGCAGATATCGAGCTGGCTTATACGCTGGCAGATGGTTTGGAATACGTACGTACAGGATTAGCAAATGGTTTAGATATCGATCAGTTTGCGCCCAGACTATCTTTCTTCTGGGCCATTGGCATGAATCACTTTATGGAGATAGCTAAAATGCGTGCGGGTCGTTTGATTTGGGCAAAATTGATCAAACAATTCAATCCAAAAAATCCTAAGTCAATGGCGTTGAGAACACACTGCCAAACTTCGGGATGGAGTCTTACCGAACAAGATCCGTTTAATAATGTGACCCGAACATGTGTAGAAGCTTTGGCTGCTGCTCTAGGAGGAACACAATCTTTACATACTAATGCTTTGGATGAGGCCATTGCTCTTCCTACCGATTTCTCTGCAAGAATTGCGCGAAACACGCAAATTTACTTGCAGGAAGAAACAGGGATTACCAAAGTAGTCGATCCATGGGGTGGTTCTAAATATATCGAGTATTTGACAGAGGAAATTGCCAACAAAGCATGGGCGCTAATTCAGGAAGTGGAAGAACTGGGCGGAATGACTAAAGCCATTGAAACCGGGTTACCAAAACTGCGAATTGAAGAAGCCGCTGCACGCAAGCAAGCGAGAATTGATGCTGGAAAAGATGTGATTGTTGGAGTCAATCGTTTTCAAGTAGAAACTACCGAAGAATTGGAAATTTTAGATGTAGATAATACTGCCGTTAGAATTTCTCAAATTGAACGCATTAATTCGATTAAAGAATCTCGTGATCAGGAAGCTTGTCAAAAAGCTTTATCTGCATTAGAAGACGCAGCAAAAAGTGGAAATGGGAATCTTTTAGAACTAGCTGTTAACGCAGCACGCTTAAGAGCAACCCTCGGTGAAATATCTTCTGCCTTGGAAAGCGCATTTGGTAGATTTAAAGCGACAACACAATCCGTAAAAGGAGTTTATTCTTCAGAAGCTATGCACAATAAAGACTTTAAAACGGCCATTGATAAAACCAATGAATTTGCTGAATTGGCTGGACGTAGACCACGTATAATGGTGGCCAAAATGGGACAGGATGGACACGATCGTGGTGCAAAGGTTATCTCTACTTCATTTGCCGATATTGGTTTTGATGTAGACATTGGTCCGTTATTTCAAACACCGGAAGAGGCGGCTAAACAAGCCGTTGAAAATGATGTACATATTCTTGGTATTTCTTCATTGGCTGCCGGACATAAAACTCTGGTTCCTCAAGTGATAGCAGAACTTAAAAAATATGACCGTGAAGATATCATGGTTATAGCCGGAGGAGTAATTCCTCAGCAGGATTATGAGTTTTTATATGAAGCCGGTGTATTGGGTATTTTTGGTCCCGGAACCAATATATCTAAAGCAGCTATTGAAATTCTGGATATTTTAATCACCGCTAAAAAACAATAATTCATGTTTGGCGATTTAAAAAATAAAATCAATCAGGGAAAAGACGAATTAAACAAAAGAATGGACAGTGCTTATGTACGTTCCGCCTCTCCCAGCAAAATGATTGAAGTGATTGCAAACGGTAACAGACAAATTATCGATTTAAAAGTACAACCGGAAATATATGAAGACCCTGAACAATTTGAAGATGAGTTGATCATTACTTTAAACCAGGCTCTAGAAAAGGCCGATGGTATGTATCAGGAAGAAATGAAAACGGCTATGAAAGGCTATATGCCTAATATTCCAGGGCTGGATGGTTTACTAGATTAATAGATCGTTTAATTCGAATTAAGCGGCAGATTTAATTCGAATTAAACGATGTCCTTTCACGGTAGTTTTAGTCTTTTTGAAATGATCTTCATTAGGCGTAGCTCTTTGAAACGATTGGATTCTGTTATATAATTTTCTCCATTGTAACGCCTCGTTCCACTCCCCTTTTTCCTGCATATCCACAATCTGATTTTGCAAGCGTTTAGTCCATAACTTATTAATCTCATTATCTCTAAAACTCACTTGTTCAAGAGGTAAAATGAACTTCCCTTTTTTGTCGATCAACATATCATATTGTTCTGGACAACATACTTCAAACTGGTGCACCCATTTTTGTCCATTAAAATAACATTTCCATGCTTCAATATTCCAATTCATCGCATTCGCCCACTCCATAGATGAAATATGAGATGGTTTTGCTTTTTGTCTAACCGCTCTTTTTATTTTTTCAATTGACATCATCACTTTCATTTTATTGATTAATACAAATAGTTCTCAGTGATTTGAATATCCAATCTATTGATTGGCATGTATTTCTGTTTCTCAACAGCCACCACCTTTACTTTAAGTTCAAATCCATGCATCAATACCTTTTCAATTAAATTGGCAGTGGTAAATGGTAAGTATCCCAGCTTGAAACCTTTAAAGTGAACTTCTACTGCACGGTGCGATGCTGATGCAGAATAGTTGTAGTATAATGACAGTTCCACACCCTCTTGTAAATGATGATAAATCATAGGCATCTGAAAAGTGGACAACCCTACTACCTCAGTCGTCATTGGAAATTGTTTTTCCGATACTTCATCAGTTTTAAACAATGAAACTGTGAAATTGTTTTTGATTGTTTCTAAGATCTGTGCATTCATATCTTGTAATTTTGAAGCAAACCTAAATGCCACCACCGTAATGGATTTACGGTCTAAAAAAACTTACGTTTTTCATGTTTTTTAGGTTCTTTTAGATTTGTTAAAAATTGTTTTTCAGAAGAATACCGAACTGGATTCTTTAATGTATGAATTCCTGGAAAAGCTATATACAAGAATTTCGTTCCTATCTTAAAATAGAAAGGTCTTTATCTCCAAATACCATTGAAGGATATATTGAAGACATGCATAAATTGCAACAATACATGGATATGGAACACCCTGGGATTTCTCCTAAAAAGGTTGAGACGCAGCACATTCGTTCTTTTTTAAAATATGTTACAGACTTAGGATTAGCTATTACTTCTCAAAACAGAATTTTATCCGGAATAAAATCATTCTATAAATACTTACTGTTGGATGATCAGATAGATCAAAGTCCGGCAGACAAAATAGAAACGGCCAGAGCTGGCCGTAAATTGCCTGATACATTATCCAACGATGAAGTAGAAAAATTAATAGAAGTAATAGATCGGAGTAAACCTGAAGGCGAAAGAAATATTGCCATTATAGAAGTTTTATATGGTTGTGGTCTTCGAGTTAGTGAACTGGTTAATCTAAAAATATCGAATATTTATTTCAACGATGATTTTATTCGAGTGACAGGTAAAGGAGACAAACAACGTTTGGTGCCTTTAGGAGGTATGGCTAAAAAGCATATTCTGATCTATATGAATGAGATTAGAATTCATCTCAATATTCAAAAAGGACACGAGGACTTCCTATTTCTAAACAGGCGAGGAAAACAGTTAACTCGGGTAATGATATTTACCATTATTAAAACATTGGCAGAAAAAGCTGGAATTCGAAAAAATATTAGTCCACATACCTTGAGACATTCCTTTGCCACAGAACTAATCCAAAGAGGTGCGGATTTACGGGCCATACAAGATATGTTGGGACATGAATCTATTACTACTACAGAGATTTACACCCATTTGAATCAAAACGATTTATTAGATACCATTATACAATATCATCCCAGAAGTTAAATCACTTTATAGATGATTTAAATAGTACCATAAATTATTATCTGACAGGTCGCACCTTCACTAAATTTCAAACTTCTACTTTTGCAACATGATTCATCGTCCATTATCTGATTGGTTACCGATCACTAAAAAAGAAGTTAAGAACCGTGGCTGGGAAGAACTTGATGTTATTTTAATATCAGGTGATGCTTATGTAGACCACCCTTCTTTTGGTCCAGCTGTCATTGGGCGAATCATTGAAAGCTATGGTTTCAAAATCGGGATTATTCCGCAACCTAACTGGCGTGATGATTTACACGAATTCAAAAAACTAGGAAAACCCAAGTATTTTTTCGGAGTAACCGCAGGTTGTATGGATTCTATGGTCAATCATTATACAGCTGGTTTACGTAAACGGTCTACTGATGCATACACTCCCGGTGGACAATCGGGTTTTAGACCGGATTATGCAGCTTCTGAGTACTCCAAAATTCTAAAAAAACTATATCCTGATGTTCCGGTTATTATCGGTGGAATTGAGGCTTCTCTAAGGCGTGTAACGCATTATGATTATTGGTCCGATAAATTGGTTCCTTCAATCTTAAAGTCCAGTGGTGCTGATCTATTGGTATACGGTATGGGTGAAGCTCCATTAAGAGAGATTCTTCAACTTTTGGATAAAGGTGTGCCGTTTAGCCAGTTGACCATGGTAAAGCAAACGGCTTATATGAAACCTATTTCGGATGGCATACCCAAAAACAAAAAATGGCAGGATAAAACTTTAGCATCTCATGAGGTTTGTCTGAGAGACAAGAAAAAGTTTGCGGCCAATTTTAAGACTATTGAACAAGAATCTAATAAAGTTAACGCGCACCGTATCATTCAACAGGTGGGTCATCATCATTTGATCATCAATCCTCCGTTTGACACCATGTCAGAAAAAGAAATGGATCGGGCATTTGATTTACCTTATACCAGACTACCGCATCCAAAATATAAATTCCGGGGACCTATTCCGGCATATGATATGATCAAGTTTTCTATCAATATGCATCGCGGATGTTTTGGAGGATGTAGTTTTTGTACTATTTCGGCACATCAGGGAAAGTTCATTGCAAGTCGCTCTGAAAAATCTATCTTAAAGGAGGTCGAACAGGTAACCGAAATGGAAGATTTTAAAGGGTATATCTCCGATTTAGGTGGACCTTCGGCCAATATGTATAAGCTAAAGGGAAAAGTAAAAGAAATTTGTGATCGTTGTGTAGCTCCTTCTTGTATTCATCCGGTAGTTTGTGATAATTTGGATACGAATCACGATGCCATGACCCAGATTTATAAAAAGGTTGACGCGTTACCTAAAGTAAAGAAGGCCTTTATTGGAAGCGGAATTCGTTATGATCTACTCACAAGATCATATAACAAAAAAGCCGATCAATCTTTGGAGCCCTATATGGAACAGGTTTTACGCCATCACGTTTCCGGAAGATTGAAAGTAGCCCCCGAACACAGTTCTGACCATACGCTTAAACTGATGCGAAAACCTAAATTTGAGCACTTTCAGGAGTTCAAAAAGAAATTCGATCAGATTGATAAAAAATACAATCTCAATCAACAGTTGGTCCCGTACTTTATTTCAAGTCACCCAGGGTGTCATGAAGAGGATATGGCCAATTTAGCTGCGGATACTAAAGAATTAGGGTTTCAACTGGAGCAAGTTCAGGACTTCACGCCTACTCCCATGACCGTGGCAACTGTTGCCTATTATTCTGGATTTCATCCCTATACATTGAAACCAGTGTTTACGGCCAAAACTCCAAAAGAAAAGAAAAACCAACATCGTTTCTTCTTTTGGTATAAAAAGGAAAATCATCAATGGATCAAAGACCATTTGACCAAAATTGATCGTCACGATCTAGTGGAAAAATTATTGAAGTTCCCTACTAAAAAGAAGCATCAGGTAATTTCTAACGAAATTCTCACCGACCCCAAAGAAAAAAAGTCGAATGGCTCAAAATCTACACATCGTAAAAAGAAAAAGTCATTCAAGTCGAAAACTAACACTAGCAGTTTTTCAAAAAATACACCACGTAAAAAGGAAAGTCGAAACAACTCTAAATCATCCAGATTAAAAAAGAGAAGAAACTAATTCTTCTCCATCATATAACATTTGTCGCAAAAATGACAAAGCGCTCATTAAAATCCTATTCCTTTCAAAATTGTAATTTCAACGACATCTGAAGGGATTTTATACATGTTACTTCGTACGCAAGTCGAAAATAAGCCGAAACCAGACTTTAAAAAGAAGTAGGCAATTTTAAAACTTATAATAGTAACATGAACACACTTAAAACATTTGGATTACTGGCCTTAACCGGGCTTGTTACATTTAGTAGCTGTAAAAAAGACGATGATGAATCTACTACTCCAACTACTGGGGATTTGGTATTAAATATCTCTGGATTGGAAGATTTAGGAAGCGGTTATACATATGAAAACTGGTTAATTGTCAATGGAAGTGCAGTCTCTGCTGGAACATTTAATGTTGATGCTTCGGGAAATATGTCAAAGACCTCATTCTCAACCGGACTTAGCAATTTAAATAATGCAACTGAATATGTATTGACCATTGAACCAGTACCGGATAACGACCCTAAACCGAGTGATGTGCATCTTCTTGGAGGAGATTTTAGTGGAAATACAGCTAATCTAACAGTATCTCATGCTAAAGCCATTGGAAACGACTTCACTACTGCTACCGGAGGTTATATTTTGGCGACTCCAACAGATGGAGGTATGAATACCAATGAAAATAGCGGAGTATGGTGGTTAAATCCAAGTACTGGTCCTGGTGCAGGTTTATCTTTACCTACATTACCTGCTGGATGGGAATATGAAGGTTGGGCAGTGATTGATGGACAACCCGTAACTACAGGAAAATTCACATCCGTTACCGGTTCTGATAACGCGGCACCATATAGTGAAACTACTGCTGGTGGGCCTCCATTTCCTGGAGAAGATTTCTTAATTAATACTCCAAGTGGTTTGACATTCCCTACCGATTTAGCAGGAAAAACAGTTGTTATATCAGTGGAACCAGTACCGGATAATAGCACTGCACCTTTCTTATTAAAACCATTGGTTGGGCCAGTACCTACCGGAGCAATGGATCATACTTTTTATAATATGAACAACAATGCTTCTGCAACCAACCCTACAGGTAGTGCAAAAAGATAGGAACTAATTAATTGCTTATAAATAAAAAAGGCTGATCGGGTGATCAGCCTTTTTTATTTAATATTATTCGAAACGATTAGAGTAATCTTCCAAATGCGTTTTTATAGCTGTAAAAGAGGATTTACACTTTTCCAGATCATTTGATGACAACCCTTTGAACCAATTACTAAATGGCATGATATAATCATGTAACTGATCGTGCGCTTCTCCTTTCATGGTACAGTTTTTAAAAATCAACTTGTATTCTACCAATAAATTTTCCTTTAGTTCCGCATAAGCCTCCACGTTTTCGATATCCGAAAATTCCGAAACCATTTCATACATTTTCGTAAAACCCTGAGTCGTCTCCATATTGGCTTTCCAAATTTTTTTCGGAGTCACATTCATGATCTTCTCCATTTTTTCTTGCGCGGAATCATTGCTTACAGTAGGTGCTTTAGTTTCCTCATGACAAGCGTTCATTCCGATTATGAGCGTACCCATAATGGTTAATCGATATAATCTTTTCATTTTTTAATATCTAGTTCGAGTTATTAAGTCTTTATACAATTCTATATAAGTTGGTGTTTCCAAACCTAATTTATCTCCTTCCAAAATCACATATTCTGTAAGAGACTTCACCTCTGTTTGTTTATTTTGTCTAAAATCTCTTTGCATAGATGAGGTGGTTTCAAAAGGAAGTTTCTCCAGTTTATTCAAAATATCATCCTCAATATCATCAGCGATAGTGACCTGTTTTTTAAGACCTACTTCTTTTACTTCTCTGATGAGTTGTACCAATACTTTTCTTTTATTTTCATCAGCTAATATCTCACCCAGAGTAATATCGTAATATGACGTGGATGTTGCCACGGCCGAAATAAAAATAAACTTAGCCCAGGTAATTTCAGATATAGAATTGGATAATTGGGCGCTTATTCCTGCATTTTGAAATTTTTCTTCTAACGGCCTTAATTCATTAACATCTTGATGATCATAACCAAAAAATAATTGGTGCTTCTGTCCAAAATTTTCAATCACACCCGGAGATTCTATTCTGGAAAGAATATATACACAGCCATTAATCACGTTATGATCCGGGTACATTTTAACTAATTTCTCATAGCTATCTACTCCATTTAGTAAGGTTAACACTTTTGTTCCTGAATGCATATTGGCCTCGAGTTGTGACGCAATAGATTCCAAACCATATGCTTTTGTACAATAGATGATGACATCTACCTTCCCAAATTCTTCTGGATCATCCGATGCTTTATCCGGCTGACATGTATATGTCTCACCCAGATGTTTAATCTGTAATCCATTTTTCTGAATTTGGTTTAAGTGGGTACCTCTAGCCAAAAAGAAAATTTCCAGATCGTCACTATCCCGATACTGATATGCTAATTTACCTCCAAAAAAACCTCCAACACCTCCTATACCAACAATTAATATTTTCATACCTTACGCTTTATTATTATTCAATTATCCCGGTCGGATATCCATCCAAACTGATAGAATTCTTTTCTTTCCAATATGCTTCTATTCGATCTCTCCCCTGCTTTTCAGACCAGTTTTTCAATATATCACGATCTTCCTTAAACTCCATAATAGGCACAGCATACCCACATGAATTTTGAACCAAATCCACTCGCATTATAATAATCTGTCTGGCTCCTGGGTCAGCGGGGAACATCGAAATATAGTCCTGGTATTTTTCATCCCTTGGATGATATGCTTTTGCATGTCCATATAACCTCAGTATTAAAGGTTTCCCATCAAAAGCCATAAACATCAAAGTCATTCGGTCATTCTCCAATAAATGCGTGGAAGTTTCATTGCCACTTCCAGTTAAATTCATCCATACGATTGTATTCTCATCCAATACACGTAGAGAGTCCATTGCTTTGGGAGAAATATTTACGGTTCCTTCATTTCGCGCTGTTCCAACAAAAAACATCTTTTGTTGCTCAATAAACTGAATAAGTTCTTTCGTTAATCCCGGTATTCTTTTTCCCATGATCCTGATTTAATAATTAAGTATACATCTCCTCATCCCTTTCTAACATCAAATTCTCGTTCACCGCAATTTTATAGGCGCCAATATTCTTCGCTTTTTTAATTCGCTTAAATACTTTTTGAGGATTCGCGAATGACAACGCATAATACTCCCAAAAATTTCTCATTTTAGAAAGTAAATGACTCGCTCCGGATAAAGACATACCATATTGTTCAAACAGTGTATCATGAAACTCACGCAAGCACGCTACTCTATTCTCCGGATATTTTGTCGTTTGACTTTTTATCATTTGGGGTAAAAACGGATCTGAAATTAATCCTCTACCTATCATCCAATGCTGAATAGAAGGAAACCTTTCCTTCATTTCATTGAATTTATCCACAGAAGTAATATCTCCGTTATAATACAGCAAATGTGGAGATTGATCTATACACTTTTGAAATGAATCCAAATCAACCCCTCCTTTATATAGCTGCTTCCCAATACGGGCGTGAATAGCAATATTTTTAATCGGATATTTTTCTAAGATCGGAAATACATGCAAGATTTCTTCTGGATCTAAATATCCCATTCTCATTTTCATGGAAACAATAATACCGGTTTCCTGATGTACCCGATTTAAAATTTGATCTATTCGCTCAGGGTCTGCAATTAATCCGGAGCCCATTCCCTTTTTTGTAGCCATAGGATACGGACACCCCAAATTCCAATTGAGTTCTTTATATCCCAGGCTCTGCACATAATGAGTCACAAAAAGGAATTCATCCACATCATTGGTCATCACCTGAGGAATTAACTCAGGAACCTGATTGTTTTCCGGTTGGAGATCGTTTTGGTAACTATTTTTAATTTCAAGCTTACCGTATAATCTGATATATGGAGCATAATATGTATCTATTCCTCCAAATATTTTATGAAATGCATTGCGAAATCTATAATCTGTAAATCCTTGTAAAGGAGAAGATAAAAGTGAATGGTTCATCAGCTATTGTATGACACAAATGTAATCTGTTCATATCAACTCTATAACTAAACCAATAAAATATATTTAGGACTTATTTATTCTTCTTACCGTACCATAAAAGAAATCCACTTACCGGTAAGGTCGCGGTGATTAAACTCACCAAAAAAGCTATTATTTTACCCCAAATACCACCAATCTCACCCACATGAACATCATAATTCATTCGGATAATGGTATCTGCAAAACCTGCATTTTGGTATTTTCCGTAAATACTTGGGGTTTCTATTTCTTCGAGTGTGTTTTGATCAAAAAACAAATAATCTACATTGTAATGAACCCCTTGATTATAAGTCGTTTCAACATATACACATGTAGTATCACTATGTGGATAATGTAGTTCAAAACTAATGGCCTCTGGATATTCATTCTTTAATCGGGGTACCAGGTCGTCCAATGTTACCTGATATGTGTTATTTTCATCGATTACATTGTTGTTGGGAATTATAAATCTAGGGTCTTTAATTCCACCAGTTGTTTTATATGTAATATAATAGAACCAGTCGAAAGCCATTACACATCCAGTAAATGCTAAAACAAATGCCAATGAACCCACGTAAAACCCAACAACAGAATGTAAATCAAAATTCTTTCGTCTCCATTTTGTGGTATTCTTCCAATCAAACTTCAACCGTTTTTTAAGAACTTTTTTGTTTTTGGGCCACCATAAAAATAGCCCACTAATCAATATAATAAGGAAGAATAATATCGAGTATTGCACCAACCTGGCACCAATGGCCTTAGGTAGCCATAAACGCATATGTCCTTCCAATACAAAAGCAAAAAAACCAGATTTATGATCTTCTACTCGTATGACTTCATGCGTGTACGGATGAATGAATACGCTTTGATAAAACTCTGGTTCAGCTTCGTAAAAAATAACCTCAACCGGATCATTTTCAATAGAAAACAACACCCCATGAATAGATTTATCCGGAATGGTTTTCTGTGCAATCGTTTTAGCTTGAGTCGCTGTTAAAATCAAACGATCGCTGGGTTCAATGACCATTTCTTCAGAAGTTAAGTTTTTGATTTCCTCTTGAAATACCCATAAACATCCAGTAATTGATACAATAAACACAACAATACCTGTTGCTAACCCAAGTACCTTATGTATTTGTAAAATCTGCTTTCTATTTCTACTGATCCAATTATTCATATGCCAAATAAAAAATGAGGTCCTGCAATCAGAACCTCATTACTACACAACAGAGGGTGGTTAAAGTCTATAAAATCCTTTGATGGTTTTACCAACAATCTTGGCTCCTTTTTCACCTGAAGCATTTTCAATGTCTATTTCATAAACATATGCATCTGATGCAGTTTCAATACTTACATAAGTTTTTCCATCTTCTACTAAAACCGGAGAAGAGTAACGTTTTGCATGTAAAGGCACATTAGTCACATCAGTGATAGTTTGACTTACTAAATCAATAATCACTAATTTCTGGTTAAATACATTTCTTGCGTAAGCCTCCCATGGACCTCCATTATCATCCATTAAAATTCTAGCAATTGCTTTATTGTTTCCCACATAATCAAACCAGAAAAGTTTTCCTCCATTTGTTGCTGCTTCTACATCAAAAAAGTATGACGCATCAAATTCAGTTGATCCGTTTTTAATTCTTAATATCCCCGATGGTTTTGTTGATTTCGGGGCGAAACCTGCCATTTCCGCACCACAAGAAAATGAATATAGGTCTCCATTTTCGATCTCTATTAGTCCTGTAGTTGCTCCGTTTACCCCAATATTACAAGTTCTTGCATCACTAATAATTTTTATTGGAGCTACACCTACATTTGGATAATCATAAATTGCAATAAATGCAGAATCAGGACTTGGAGTGGTGAACCATCCTTTCGCATCCATTTTATGAAACGGCACGAACATTTTATCTCCTCTCACTTCAATTGCAGTTGGCCATGCAACCAGTGAATCTTTAGTATTTTCCCAAATTTTAGTCCCTACAATTTTCTTTACCTGAACGGTACTTACATCAATAAAATGTAACCTTCTATTGGCAAATCCTGCACGTGGAATTTCCATAGCCAAAAACGTCTGATCATCATCTGAATGTCCAAACATTTCAAGTGAATTCTCAAAAATAAACTCCCCTTTCTTTTCTACTATTCCTTTTCCATTATCCGCATATCCAGCACATTGGTTATCCTTACTATAGCCAGAAGCAAATAATGTTTTTCCAACGGGATAATAAAATCTCCATCCTGTTTGTTCTATACCGTTTCCGACCGCTGTAATATCCTTAATCATCACCTCATCAGAATTCACTATAAACTCCGTCTCATCACCCGTGGTCTTTAATGACATCGTTATACCCGATGATGGTTGTGCTGAAGGTGGTTGCTCGTCATCTTTCTTACATGAAGAAAACCCTAAAATAATCACGGCACCAATTATTGCCCATTGTCTTAAATCACTCATTATTATTGTATTTATTTTGATTTATTTCTTTGCTAAAAACACCCGAAATTTCAGATATACTGCACGCCCAGGCTTTTGAATATTAAAATTATCATAGACCAACGCATCCATTAAATTGCTTATCGTTAAAGACAGATTGTACTTTCCGTCTTTCACAGCATATTCTACATCTACATTATGTGTTAACTGTCGTGGAATTATGTTTTTGTCCGCACTATTTCCAGAATTCTCCCAGGTTAAGTAAAACTCATGGACATAGTTTATTCCATAATAAATCGTCATTTTTCGATGTGTCCATGATCTAAATGGGCTTATCCCAACTCTTGTATTTCCAAACAAATAAGGGATATTAGGAATTCTACTTTGATAGTTTACATTAGGTAATCCTTCATCATAGGCAGATTGATCTGTAATGTGTTGGTAGGTTCCGTTCAACTGAAATTGAATCCATTCGTTATACGTATATTGAAACGCATATTCAGCTCCAAGCGAATTTACATTTCTAAGGTTTTCATAAGATCCAAATGGACCTATCGGGTTAAATCGAATAAAATCTTCCGATTTTCTAAAAAACAGTTTCAATTCTTGTACCCACAACGATTTTTCGACATACTTCTTAAATCTAAGACCCCAATTGATATTGTGACTCAATTCAGGGTTTAGTTGGGGATTGGGAGTTACATAAATTCCATCTCCCAGTATTTCATATGCTTCCGGAAACCTATAAGCTCTTTCATATGAAGTTTTCAATGTCCAGTAAATGTTCGGTTTCCATGAAAGTACAGCTCCATAGCCTGTATGACTTAAATTCACATTTGTGGCTATATCCTTATTTTCATTATCCTGAACTACAATTTTTCCAGAATATTCATACTGTTTAATAAATGCACTTCCTTCTATAGTCTTACGCCTGTTTTTAATCGAATAGGCTCCTCCATAAATATGCTTGTAGATATGGTTAGGTGAAGAAAAGGATTGATTTAATTCATCTACTAAATCTTCACCGGTCCGTTCCAGAAAGTTTTGGGATATACTCACATCAAAACTTTGTAAACTATCTATCGCATATTGCAAATTCAATTGCCCTCTTATCACCTTATTTTGCTGAACAAAATGAGATCTTCTTTCCATAATTTCTCCTTTCGGATCATTCGGGAGTCTTTGGATCCAATCTCCCGCCCAGTTGTATTTGTAAATACTGGTATCTATAACATCATCTTGAATAAGCCCCCCAAGAACATATCCTCTAACCTCTAACTTTTTAAATTTCTTATGGTATTGTGTAGATGCTAAAAGTGTCTTATTTCTGGTATGAAACTTTCCAAATGGTCTTAAAATATTATTGTCCGGGTGCTGATAATTGTTTTTATTACCGGCATAAGTGAATTTCACGGACCATTCATCTGCAATTTTCTTATCGAAAATCCCTATCTCACCAGAAACCATTGAGGAGGTATACTGATCGTGAAATCTTCGGGTTTCAATATCTTCTATTTTATTACCTAATTCTAAATCATAAACGGGAATTGATTTCATGATATAATCATTATCCGAATGATTATAAAAGGCACTCATTTTTGCGTAGTACTTTTTCTTTCGATCTGTGTATTGTGTATTTACTGAAGCTCTATGTGTATTAAATGATCCGTAGGAGTATGAAGCATCTAAGAATGTTCTTTTCTTATATCCTGATAAAATATGGATCGCACCTCCCAAAGCATCCGCACCTAATGAAATAGGGACCACTCCTTTATATACTTCAATTCGATCAATTAGATTTACAGGTAAATTATTCATACTTAAAGCAGAACCAAAATTCTCCATTGGGATGTAGTCAATAAAAAATCGAATTTGATTTCCAGAAAGACCATTAACCGAAAGTTGAAATCCGGAGCCCAATCCACCGGATTCGCGAATATGAATCCCGGGAGTCATCTTAATAACCTGATTGACATCAGAAACTATATTCTTTAACTTTTTAGTTTCTAATACATCAATGGCATAACCTGCTTCTCTTTTTTCTTCGGCTGAGGATTTACCTGTGACCACTACAGTATTAAGCTGTTGGGAATCTTCAATCAATTCAAAATTCACCACTTGATTCACATTACCAACAAACTTCATCGTTTTATGAAGTGTCTGAAACCCCATATAACTCACTGTTACAGTATAGTTACCTGAAGGTATATTTTCTATTTTATAATTTCCAGATTGATCTGAAGTTGTATATAGCTTTTCGGTAAGTTGAATTAGAGCTCCGGGTAGTTTTTCATCATTTTCATCAACTACGGTACCCATTAATGACGCTTGAGCACTGACATTATTGATCATACAGACCAATAGACATTTACATAACAGTACGTGTATAACAGTTTTATTTTTACCCACTTTTATTTAGATTAATTCTAAATTAGAGCGCAAATGAAACTTCTATTTAGAATGATTCCAAATAATAACAGTCGTAAAATGAGAAAATACCCACTTCTAGGTAGACCAAACAAAAGGGTTAAAAATGAAATTGTTTATCTAATATTTTAATAGTCAAATAATGAAGTGAAACTATTCAAAATCACAATTTAATTGTACTTGAGGTTTGAGTGTATAGGCAAATACCATCCTATGGTATGCTTTGTTTGGATCGATATTTAATCCATAGGACAGTGTTAGAGAAGATGCGCCACGATCCAGGTTAATCCCGTCATAAACATGTACTTCTGTATCCAAAACTATGTTCTTTTTTAAGTCCTCAGATTTTAAATCAAAAACAACTTCGGGAAATTCATCGCTAGTACTCATGGTTTCTAAATATTGACTTACTTCTTTTCTTGCATCAAAAATGACACCCTTTTCCTCTTCTATTTCTGAGTTTATCGGATTCCCAAAACTCAATTTCAAAACAACATTTTCAGGAATTAATGTCGTACTTGCAGGAAATTGAGGTAACATATTCATCAAAATAGGTACATATGATTCTCGATACAATAACGAATCCAATGTTTCACTAAATAGAATATGGAATTTTTCAGGATTTTGAACTTTATATGTCACCGCATCAGAGACATACAGTTCTTCCAGATAAGCTTCCAAACCAATCGTACTGACTAGTTTTTGAGCCAAATTCATTGAATCTCGGTTAATTTCAAGTAAAGTAAATTTTACTTCTTCGGGTTTAAACATAGGAGCTACTAACGTCATAAATGGCGCATATGGTCCACATCCGGCATAAAATACTTTAATAGTTTCACCTGGATAGTCTTTCCGCTTTTGCTTAATAGCCGCTACTACTCCTCTTAAAAACTGCGCTGTTCTATGGTAGTCTATTAAACATTCTGCTGCATGATTTAATGACAGAGCCATTCCACTTTGCGTTTTCACAGCTGCCATGTACTGCATTTGATTGGTATACTTTTCCATTTCGGTGACTTCTCTGAAATGCATATATAAAGTATCTATCAGTTGCTTGACTTCCCCAGGTTGATCATGTTTGTCTAATAAATCAAGAGATATCCGTTTTATATCCAGAGCTAATTCATTGGATTCCATAATAGTAATAATTAGTAGTTCGGTTTATATTCTAAATTAAGGATGGTAAAGATAACAGATCATTTGAAGCCACCACGACTCCAAACTATTTTATTCTGTCCATCTCTCACTGTCTCTAATGATTCGTCTGTCTTTTTAGATTTCATAATCGTATAAATCGCATAACTTTTATCCAGTATAAATGCGGTATCATAATAATATGTACTTTCATAGGTATATGATGCATCCTCCCATCTTTTATACATTAAGCAAGCGGCCTGCCCTTCTATATCTCCAAAAGTTAACTTCCCCTGATAATTATAAAATGATACGTCTAAATAACGTCCCAGACTATCATGATAACAGATCGTTTGCATCACATCATCAGGGTATTTCGTACATTTTAAATTTCCTAACGAATCTCTAAGCCCCCAGAGCGATCTCATTTCCAGCGAGTCAAAATACTGTAAAATATAGGAATTATCCGATAGAATCTGAATATTTAGGTCACTATCCAAACTTTGAATAATACAGGTATGTTGATCCGGTTTATTGGATTGTTTTTGAATTTGCGCTAATAGTTTTAAATACAGCGCATACATGGAATCACTTTGATAATCTACACATAACAATAACGTATCTGTTGGATATTTTTTCCATACTGGATCTGAGGTATAAGTTCCCTGATCACTATATTTAATCACCAATTCTTCTACCTGACATTGCGCATAAATCACCTGACTACATGTAATTAGCACAAACAATATGATCTGATTCAATCGCATAAAAAAAGACGATAATTAATACTACCATCTTTTGATTTTATTGTTCTTTAAAATGCTTTTGTAACTATCCCATTGTAAAACTTTCTCCTGAAGGGATTCCTAATTGCTTAAACTGAGTCCCGGTCATAAACCCTTCTTCAAGATAAAGAATATCTAAACTCAATACTTTATGATCACATGTTACAGCACAGGCGCCTGATTCTGAATCAGGATAAATCAACGTTCCGGGAGCGGTATTCTCTGATAAAGTAATTTCAAGTTCTCTTACAGAAACTATTTTAACCGTAATTCCTCGAATATGACTAATAGCACCTTTATTCCATGGATTAGTTGCTCGAACCAATGCCGCAATAGATCGTGCATCCTGATGTTCCCAATCTATTAAAACATCATGGTATTGGGGCTTTTTATAATAATTCCCATTCCCTAACTGCGATTGGGGGCTCACCATACCCTGTCCTAATGCATTAATAAAGTTCACTACTGTCATGACAGCTGTCTGAGATAATTTAACCTGCATTCCTCCATGTAAATCATTTTCTGTTAGCGGAACCTGATTGACCATAACAATAGCACCAGTATCCCAATCTGCATCCATCTGATGAATAGTAATATCCACAGATTTCTCCTGATTTTTCATCTGCCAAAACAAAGGTTCCGGCCCTCGATATTTCGGAAGTGCTCCAAAGTGGATATTGTAAAATCCTCCTGAAGCACTATTTAAAACAGCATCCGGGAGTTTATAGGAAAAAGTCAATACAAACCCATAATCCGGTTTCAACTTTTGCATCCATCTTTTCAACTTAGAATTCGTTTCATTTGGCTTAATTTCCAATAATTCCAAGTTGGACATTTTAGCTAAATCTCGGAAATGTTGTTTACCATCAAACTCTTTGGCGGGAACACAAATTCCACAGATAACCCGATAGGTTAATAATTGATGTAATGTAGGTAATGCCAATTGACTACTGGCAAAAAAAGCGATTCTCATTTATGCTCGGTTAACGGTCGAAAGAAATTAAATATTCCATGTTTCAATGATTTGGTTTAGATCAGGAGTTGATAATGCCAATACCGAGTCTATTACCTCATTTCCATTAGATATTGATAATCTTCCAACAGATTCATTCTCAAATATAATTTCTAAATTCAAACCATCTAATAATAATTCTCTTTTTTCTCCTTTAAACCAATTGTAATCTGGATAGTATTCTATTGTTTTTGAATTTAGCACATACACTTCTTTTCCATAATAATTCCATAAAGTTATTCGTATTAGAAAAAAATCAATAAAACCAAACAAGAACAATAAAATGAAATTTCCTAAATGAAGCCCTTCTCCTGATATCCCTCTATATATCAAGCTTAATATAGGTATTACAGCTGCTATTAAGGTAATTAATATTAAACTGACCAAAATAAATCCTGGAGCCCTATTGGCTCTAATCACCAATAACTTGTCATCCTGTACAAAAGAGTTAATTCGCATTCATCAAAATAAAACTACTTTAATTCAAAATCCAATCTTTCATATTCTTTTCCATTTACAATAACAACCACCTGATGTAGCCCCGGATGGAATTTTCTAGTGGTAATCAATTTAAATGATTGCTTTCTGGTAATTAAAGTTTCGGAAGCGCTCTGATATTCCTTCTCTGAAATCTTATATACTTTTCGAGATAAACTTCCATTGGCTTTTTGATAATAAACCCCATATTCCAATCGGACCAATGCATCCTGGGTATCATTGTTTTTTAGTTTGAAACTAAACTCTAAATGTGCTCCAATTCTTACCAATGGTGTATGGACTTTAAAATCCACTACATTGATGTGCTTTGTAGATCCAAAACCAAACATTTCCATTACTTCAGAATCTCCCTGTTTCAATAATGTACGACATGCGTGTTTGACCAACTTATCCGTTTCTTTAGAAGTCCCCTTCCATTTACGCGCAATGGAAATTACTTCCAACGGATGATCTTTGGACACATCATTTAGATTATTCGCCACACTTCTTCTCACATACTCCGAAGGATCTGATTTTAGCGTCTCTAAAATAGGTATAATGGGATCAGGCTTCTGTTTCAAAAAAGGCAAAGCCATCGCCCAGGGTAATCTTGGTCTACAACCTTCAGAAGCCAATCTTCGAACTGAGGCATGGGGATGCGTAGTCCATTCTTTCATTTGAGTCAACATTACATCAGGATATTGAAGCAAAAATGGGCGTACCGCGAATTCGCAACTAACAAACTGTGTGACTTCTTCAAATGCTGGAATAGAGATTTCAGGGTGTTCTATCCCATATATCTCAATATAATCCGGATAAAACATAAATTCCAGGTTATCCGATTTAAATCCATCCTGTTTCAATTGAGGAATTGATTTTAAAAGAATCTCCAGTTTTTCTGAATACACACCCGGGAGGTAATCATTCAAAGTCAAAGAAATGTGACGCATTCTTTGCTTTAATTCTCTTTGTTCCCATTCGTTATCATAGATCTTTTTCATAAAATGATCTGTTTTAAAGTCAGGAACTACTTTGATCATTGTGCCTAAAAATTTATCAAAGAATTTATCATTATAAATGTGCTTAAATAACTCAGTCATCTTCTTAAACGTGTTTAAATATATTGTACTTGGTAGTCTTAAGGATTAATTATGCGGGTTGTAAGGACTAGACATAAAATAAGTTGGAAAATCAAATTTCCGATCTTCAAACTTTTCCGGTAATATTTTAAAATCTTTGATCCGATCTACTCTAAAAGCTCTATTGTCCTGACGCAAATGACACCATGCCAATAAGATCCATTTATTATTTGAAGCATACATGGCAAACGGCTCCACCTTTCTCCATATAGGTTCTTCATCGTCAGGTTTTTGATAATGGATTTCCACAATATTAAAATGCGTAATGGCCAATTGAAGTTCAGATAAAGCATGACTTTCAACATTTCCCTCCTTAAACTCAAAAACATGAATTTTTCGACTTAAAAATTCGCTTTTTTCCTGAATATTACCTCGAAAAACGGATTTTACCTTAGTCAAAGCCTCTTCAAAATCTTCAATAAAAGAAGTATCATGGGTTTGCTTCACTAAATGATGTGCCGTAATTAATGCATTTGCCTGTTTTTCGGTAAACTGAACCGGAGCTACGGTATATCCGTCCATTATAGTATACCCTTTTCCTTCAAGAGTAATCACAGGTACTCCTGAATCCTCTAATTTCCGAATATCACGATATACGGTTCGAATGCTTACATCAAATTTTTCTGACAATTCAGTCGCTGTAAGCACCCTTTTGGACTTCAACAAAGTTAAAATAGATATGAGTCTGGAAAGCTGAGACATGGATCAAACAAAGATAGTGCACCAGTTCATGATCCACTATCCTTGCGATTTAAAATGTTAGTTCATTGAATGTAAAGCCAACCTATTACCTTCCGTATCGATAAATTGAGCCATAAATCCATTTTCACCAATATTTGTTTTTGGTTGGATGATTCTACCTCCAGCGGCTTCAACACGACTTAAAGGAGTCGCTAAATCATCACCTCCGGGTAAATATAAAGTCATGCCTTCTGTTGTAGGGTTTTGCCCTTCAGCTTGAATTAAAGCACCTCCTACTCCATTTTTTTCTCTATCGTATGGTAAAATACCATATTGGACTTCTGGGGTTGGCATTGGATGGTCGGTTACTTCTGCATCCAAAATTGTACTATAAAATTTCTTTGCCCGGTTGTAATTTTTCACTGGAATTTCGAACCAGTTTACTGCGTTAATCATTTGATTATGTTTTAATTGTTATACTTAACGCAAACATATACGCGGCTAATGACATAATATGTCAGGGGTTAAAATTCAGCTGAAACCTGCTAATTTTTTTAACAATACATCCTCATATTTCAATGCAATTTTTCAAATTCATAATACATATTCATTCGATATCCGGAACCAATCACAAATAAAAACGCACCTTCATTGGACACTGCTGTATTTACTATAATATTAAGTTCTGGTGTAAATACTAATCTTCTTTTATTATGATTACATCCACCTAATAGGTACGGAATTCCCTTACATTCCAAAAAGTTATTATGGATATAAAACATTCCCTTTTTCCAGGTCCCGTAAAACACAGTATCTTTAAGTATTTCACCTCCATTGCAAAGAGCTATTTGAATCGCATCCTGACCTTCAAATTCTATTCGAACGAAATACGCAGGATCATCATATTGATTTTCTAAAATTTCATCATGAACACTTTGAGGTTCATTCACAATTTCCTGATACAAATTAGTTTTCTTTAGTAGGCTATCATGAACCATTGAATCCAATGATCTCTTTGCATATAAACTATACCTACCTTCATAACCGTCCACTGAAATAAATTCAGCTTTCACATAATCACCTTTGAATCCTTTTTTTGAAAATGTTGCACATCCCGCTGTAATCCATAGAGTTAATATCAATATTCTTATTTTTCCCATTGAAGGCATTATGTATATTAAGTATTCGGATAATCTAACTGTATCTATGTATCAGGGGTTCATGATCCTTCCCATAAATAATATGGCTTGCGTTTTATCATCAATGATGTAAAACAAAAATGGATGATCAGCGATAAACTTTTTAGGTTTTTCAGGTTGTGATGGTGCCATACTTTCTATCGTCATCACTACTGCGGTGGCCGCTGCTGCCTCTGTACCTTTTTCATCTATTTCCACAAATGCTTTATGTAACACATCAGAAATATACAAATCATTGGTAGGGGTCATTTTACTAAAATTTGCACCATCTTTAAATGCATCCAACATCCCCATTGTCTTCAAATGATTTTTCAATCCTAATGGTTTTGTCATTTTAAATTTGGGTATAGATACAATTACTTCTGGCATTCCGGAATACCATACTTGCTGTAATAGCTTAGAACTTTGCAAACTTTCTACTTTCTCCAGATCTTTAGGTTTATGAGGTAGTACGATCACCATACTTTGTTGCTTTCCTTTATATGGTAAACGTAGCATTTTATATGTCTGATTTTCAAAATAATTCAAGCCTCCCTTATAGTTCATAAAATCTACAGTAGTTGTAGTATTATTAGATGTATAAAACTTACGCGGTTTGGTATCTTTCTTTTTAAACGCATAAAGCCAATCACCCTTAAAATATATCGCATTAGTCAACACCAATCGGGTATCTGTTGTTAGTGCTCCCTGAGGAATTAAATCTTTAATTCTATCCTCTGTTTTACGTGCCACCCAGCTATTAATCTGAACCCGACTTGCCTCCCATGCGCTCATAAAGTCGACTTTCTTTAATGACGACTTATAAGCGGATGCGTTAATATCGATAAATTCGGAATTAAAAGCATAATGTTGTTCTCCCCAAAGCTTGTTGGCAATTCTTAATTGGATATGACCTTCTGCGTTCTGATCTAAAACCGACAGGTAATTTCCATAACTTTTATGAAACGCTAATGTATTTGGGCCAAAGTGCATCACTTTAGATATTTCTTCTGCGGTACTTCCATCAGCACCAGCATAGGTCATAGCCATTGCGGTTGAAATACTAAAAGGAGAGAAAAATAAATTTCCCTGTTCCTTTTTGGTAATCTCTTTGTATAAATCAAATGCAAAAGCATTATTCTCTTGTGCAATGTTCCTTACCTCTGTATCTGAAGGAACAGCTGCCACAGTAATTAATCCAACTAACAATAACCCTGGAAATAAACGCATAATAATGATTTTTTAGATTCGGTTATATCAATTCTCATTCCACAATTATGAAGTTGGTTTTGTAATTGTTTTTTGAAAACGAACGGAGGCCAACCATCCCAAAGCGGCAAAAACAGCCAAAATGAGAAACAAATGTTGATGACCGGTTACCCCAGGAGAACGATCTAAAACATACCCCATCAACGGGCCAAAGAAAACATCCGGTGTATACCCAATAAGTGAAACAATACCTGCAGCACTTCCAATATATTTCATAGGAACATCAGATTCTTTAAATAAGGCAAAATACACCCCCCGAAGCCCGTAAATTCCAATACTGGTAATGGCTATTGTGAGTATAATCCATATCCCAATGCTATTTTGTAATACCCCACTGGCCATGATCAAGCTGCCCAAAATAATCACCCCAAAAGATATGCTGATGGTCCTGGAAGCTTTCCACTTATCTCCTAACCACCCTATTCCAAATGCTGCAAACGGTCTCACCCAAAACGACAATGTAGCTAACCTTGCCGCTTTCACATCATCAAATCCCAAAACATCGCTGGCATACAATGAAAAATCATCTGTGGTTTTATACCCCACATATGCGCATAAAACAATAAACCCTTGCAACCAGATTGTTCTGTGTTTTAACGCTGCAGCAACCCCTTTTAAAGATAGTATTGGTGCTGTATTTTTTGAAACTACCTCTTCCCGAGGGAAAGCCAATACTACCAAAACCGAACTAAAAACCACCAAACCAATGAACAAATAAATAATTTGACTTAAAGCCTTTGACAATTCGTTTGGAGTCGCTAATTCAGCTTCTACCGATAAAAATGCATCAAAGAATAAAACAGAAACCGATCCTAAAATTGCTGCAATCAATCCCCTTCCTCCATCTACAATTCCAAAAGCCCAGCCCTGCGTATACTCTCCTCCATACGCACGAATTGCTTTGATAGAAGCAGCCCAGTATAACAAAATGGTACTAATGCCCCAAAAACCGTATAAAACCATCATGCCACCCATCGAAGGGATTAATGCCATATATAAACCTCCTATTGCGGTTAATAGTAATGATACGATAATGAGTTTCTTAGCTGCAAACCGATCTGCAATTGGCCCTCCCCAGAAATAGGAAATCATAGCAACTATACCATATACCGAAAATGCAGAGCCTAATTCCAGGTTACTGATTTCGAATACTTTTAAGAATGTGGGTCTAAAAATCCTTATCACAACAAACGGTAGTAGAAACACAATTTCTCCGGCAATCATCAAAGTGATTAAAATCCAATATCTCTTTTGTTTTATCTCGTTATTTAACATTACAATATTGAACTAACTCTTTTGAGATCGATTCCATACCTCTCTGGTCATTCTCAATTTAACTTCATCATCCCCATAGGGTCCTTCAAACGCCCATCCTAACCTCTGATAAAAAACCTCCGCTCTTGTATGAGGTGATGTACCTAACCAAACCGATTCTTTCCCAAGATCAAAAAACCAATCCAACATCATATGATGAAGTTGTTTTCCTATTCCTCGCTTTTCATATGGAGGGGAAACAAATAAAGCCCAAACCCGATTATCAATAACATCAACCATAGAAAAACCAACAATTTGGTCTGCATATTCTGCTACCCAAGTTTCTCCTCGGTGTACCATAAAATCCTCACAATCTTTTACCGTAATGGAATTTGGATCAGATAATTTGTTTTCTAAAACAGAGTTCCTCACCACTAAAATTGCAGGTATATCATCCAAATTTGCTTTGCGGTATGTGATTTGAATCTGAGTTTCCACTCTCCGAAAATAAGTCTTTAATCCTTATTTACTTTTAGGGTTTGCTTTATTCCAAACCAAAAGATCGAATCCTGAATGTAGTTATCAGGTATTACCGATGACCGCCATTGATAATTATAGGTAAGTGAAATCACCCATCCAGCACTAAATTTGGCACTTGCCCCTAACAAGAACCTATTTTGATCAAATACGCGATGACCTATACCCGTTCCGGCATTCAATAGTATCTCATTTCCAATAACGGACCAGAAACGAATCGTTTTTGATGTATTGGGGTTTAATAAATAATGCCACAAAAATCTATATCGCCATCTCCAATTGAATCGTGAAACCTTACCCAAATATTCTGTTTTGATTGTTTCAAAATAACGTTCTTCGAGTCTAAATCGGTGTTTAAACCTGGATCTATTGCTTTCATGGAATATAGAAAATTGCTGATGCGGGCGATACTCCATCATTCTCAATTTATGAATTCCATAAAACCCTAAATGTGCCATCCCCGCAGAAAACCTCACTTTAGAATTTAATTTATATCCTGCAGCAGCCCGAATCAGGTATTGTGATTTTTGTTGAAATCTATCTCTAAATCTGAATCCGGCATCCGATAGTAAAAGCCAATGTGAATTAAACTCCAACTTATTGTAATACTGAAACCATTGTTGGTTGGTATAGCTAACTTGTTGCCCAAATCCGGCTCTTCCTATTCCCAGCAATACAACAATACCTAAAAACCAAATCTTTAAAGTCTTCTTTAATTTTACACTATATTTTAATTGGATTCCTTCCTTCACATCATTCAATTGCGAACTGCAAATCTAAGATTCCAATTGAAGTGAATGATGTGATGAATGTTACAGGGCAAAGGAGCTAAATAACAGATGTATTATCGAACAATTACAAAATTCAAAATCAGCTCTTTTGAATCTAACACTTCCATATAGTCAATAACTTCAATTGTTCCGTCTGGGATTAACAAACTCTGTTCGGTATATTCTTTCGAACTTACCAAGTACTGATCCATTCGATAGACTTCATCTTCGCTTTTCTCATATACTCCTGCCGCACCTAAATGAAACGAAGGAGATAACACGGCCATTGCTTTTCGCTCAAACACAACTTTCTTTTTGCGTTTGCCAATAATTTCGAATTCTACATTTGTATAGTTCACTCTTTTAACCTTCAAAGTATAATTCACTTTTTCCAGCTTTGCTTCATAAACAACCTCTTGATTTAGTGGTAACCCTGTAGGAATCATTACCGGATATTCTTTCTTATTATTAACAACAATAGAATCTTTGGAAATAATCACACTTAACGGGTCTAAATATTCCCAATATCGGAGAAAAGTAAAATCGTATTCAGTTATTTTTTTGACATCAATTCCCCATTTTTTGGTGGAATCAGATTGTCCATTTACACTGATGACAGCAAAAAACAAAAAGAGACATATAGAAGCGAACTTTTTCATGATCAGAACATACTTTACTTATATACGATACCTTCACTAAGAAAGTTTTATCCTTAACGAATTTATTGAATTTAAAGTATTTAATTCCTGATCTGTGTCAGATGTATTCTTCAGTTATCTAATTCTTAATCAGAATCGGCCTCCGTATATAAACTTTCCAATTGATTTATCATTGGAGTGATGTGTCTATTAAATGACTTCTGTTTTATTTTTCTTGCCAGTAACAATAGCAGAAATAAAACAAACGTCATCATATGCAAAATCCATTTGGATACCTCAGATTCTACTCCCCAAAAAGCAATATTTAAAGCACCGGTGAACAATAAGATAAATATCAGGAAAAACTGATTTGGAATGCGTAGCCTGAATTTCAACTTTCTTATTTGTGCTTGAACTAACTCTCGATTATTCAAAGCCCCAACGCCTTCTATTACATCAACTTGACTAAGATACAATGGGATCACCAGTACTAAAAAACCAACAATAATCATAGATACAGCAATAATATTATACCAACTAGAAGACAATCTCCAGAACATCATAAAAGAGGAAAAGAGAAACATAGTGGGTACAAAAATTTTTTGAATCCTTGTCACCCGCTCTAGTTTATTCATTTTACGAACCAAGTCATCCAAAACTACTTCATCAGCTTTTCCCTGTTTCCATATGTTTTGCCATTGCATCAATTCTTTATCCATTGTTTCTCATTTTAGCAGCCAGAGCTTTTTTAATCCTACTTATTTTCACACCAACGTTGGATACGCTAATTCCCGTAATATCTGAAATTTCAAGATAACTATGACCTTCTAAGACCAAACTGATCACAATTCGATCCATCTCTTTTAGTGAAGAAATGGATTTATATAAATGAATCAAATCATCTTCGATATCATGGGTAGCGTCAGAATCCAGCTCTATCAAATCAGTTTCCACGGTCATCATACTACTCTTTTGATGCGCTTTATTCTTTTTTCTTACATAAAGCAAGGCTGTATTAGTTGCTACTCTATAGATCCAGGTATCAATACTACTTTCTTGTCTAAAAGAATCTAAATTTTGCCAAATTTTGATACTGATATCCTGAAATAAATCATCTGCATCCATCCGATTTCCCGTATACCCCATACACAATCGATATAATTTATCTCTCGATTGAGCCAAAACCTTCTTAAAATATTGCTCCTTTTTTGACATCTCAGGAATCTGATCAAATGATATTCGACTAAATTAATCTATTGTTTTTCTAATTTTCGAAGCTTCTGTAATTTGAATATAGAGATACTTAACATGCCTAATCCGGTTCCTAAACCCAACCCCATTAACCCATCTGAAATCTCCATCAAATAATTAAACATTTGGATTGACGCCATAAGAAGGGTTCCAACGACTAATAAAACGATTGCTTTTTGTTTTTGCTCCATTTTTCTTGATTTTTATAAATTATTTACCCTTTAGATGCTTCAACAAACCATTTATTACAATATCCAGAAATAATTTTTAAAATCCACTAAAATTTAGCACCAATCAAAACAGTCCCCAATATGCAAAAGCCAAAAGAGCAGCTACATAAATCATATTGTTAAAGAGCAATAAACTTCTGATCCACATCTTATTTTGGGGGGCTTTAATGAATCTAAATGTGAGTATTCCAACGGGAATAATTAATAATAAAAATACATATGGAATATAGGAAGATATAGTAATGAATCTAGATCCATAAACTTCATATGGCGCATCGAAATAATAAACCCCAATGTTAGTGGTTAAAACAAAAAAGTACAATGCCAATACTATGTTTAGAATAGTCACCATTATTAATACTTTGGCATCACCCAATACTTTTATACCTCTTACAAATCCAACTATAAACAGAAGTGATATAAATGGCAATATGATCCCTAAAACGGCAAGCAAAACTCTTAAAATTGGAGTATTAAAAGGTGTTTTATAGCTTGCCAATCTTTTAAACTCTGGGTTTATCGGGAATAAAGTCTCCACATCAATGATATGATCGCCTTTTTCTAATTCTTCAACTAAATTGAACTGAACTGTAGAATCATAATCGTGATAAAAATAGAGGTTGATATTCCCGTTTTGAATATCCCAAATAGAGGTCAATAAAGTTCCATCACCGTTCCTACTTCTACACACATGCATGGTGTCCGAAAGTGACCTACAAAAATCCAGGGAAGCATTGGTCTGATGCGACTTTAAATAATCCACTCCGTTCCTATAACGCTCTAATCTTCTAGCATTCTGATTATCGGTTATAGAAGGACAGAAGTTAGATAATACATAATTCCTATCATTCCCTATTATGAGATTATACGGTTCAACCACTAAATATTTCCCTGTGCTATCTATGTACATAAATACATCATCAATAAAAATACTATGATCATATTGTTCCATGTACTTTTTAACCTCATCAACTGTGGCACAGTTATGAAGGATACCCGTCAAAAAATCCACCTCATTCGTGATTTCCTTTTTTTCACCTAAAGGCAGATTTTGTTTTGGATGATATGAACCCAAACGAGAAAATACCAGTCCAACTTCATTCATTCCAGATTGTGGTGCGAATCTATTCTGACCTACTACTCTGGAACCTGTGAACGCGGTTCCATATTCCAGTGGGTTTCGTGCGTTTTGAAACCATATTCTGGAAGTTGTTCTCCATGCATCTTCATTACATCCGACCATGGTTTTACCATCAGCTGTAAGTTTATACATGCTACATGCGCTAACGTCTGTTCTAAGAAAAATCAAAGACAGCATTGCGAATAGAGTTATTATCGCTTTATACATACTTATAAAACAGCATATTTCGACTGAATAAAAAACATCCGTCAGCTCTCCTCCGAATGTTTATATCAGCCTATGCCTATTTAAAGGAGAAAAACATACGTTCAGTTAGATTCGAAATTTCAGGTACCTGACTATTCTTGAAGGAATGGGAATCTGAATTTTGAATATGTTTTAGATTAAACAGTGCGAATAACATACCTCCACAACATATCATCAATACTGAATTCACAATGGTATTAAACTTTAATTCCGGTCTTTGTATTCTGGTAAAAAAGTATAACGGTACATACACAAATACAAAAAGAGTAATTCCTCCAACCATCAAAACCTGTGCATAATCCCAACGCATGAGTTTGAAGATAATTCCAACCGACATACCAATGGCCAATAAGAAACCCAGAGATAAAACCCATTTGTCTACCTTATTCTCCTCATCTCTAAATTTAAGAATAATCATTAATGGGAGAAACAGAAAGCTAAAAAGCATACCGCCTAATATTAATGCGATAGAAGCTCCCGGGCTATGTAAAACTTTTAATACGGAACCTAAAAGGATCAGTACAGATGATATAATTCCTACTATTTTTAGTGTCTTTTTCATGGCGTAATAATGTTTGAACTGTAATAAAACATCTACCTCTTCTTGCAGTTCTTTCAATTCCGTTTTGAAAAAACGAGGCAGTATAGATTCATAGAACTTATAAAAGTTCCCACTCTCTGGCATTTCATTCTCAATGATACAGCACATGTGATCTAATAAGTTGTATTGCAGATCTTCAAGTACAACTCCACGCGCTTTTATATCATCCAGAATAAAGTCAACCTCTTCATCCGTTACGTTATGCATTGCCCAACTTAGTTTCTAAATCCAACAGATATGACATCGTTTTAATGAAATCGGAAAATTCATTCACACGTTCATTAGCCGTCATCTTCCCTTGCTGCGTCAACGAGTAATACTTACGTATTCTTTTACCTATATATTCTTTCTCAGTTTCGAGTTCCCCGTTTTTTTCTAACGCATGCAAAGTCGGATACAAAGCTCCTTCAGTGAGTTCGATTTTGCCTTCTGTTAATTCTTTAACCGTATGCGCAATTTCATAACCGTACATTCTGCCTTTCTCCTTGAGAAGGTTCAGTACTATGGTTTTAAGTGTTCCTTTTATAAGTTCCGATGAATACATAAGGCAAATATACATAAGAATCTTAAGTATACAATAAATACCTAAAATTCTTAGGTATTATTTTTTATAATGTGAGAAACTACATATCATTCAAGGTCGCTCACATACTTTTTCAAATACTTATTTTTGTTGAAATTCTGATTATGAAGCGAATATTCCAGGTATTTATCACCGTTCTATTAGCCGGAGTCATCTTTTTCTATTTCTGGGGAAGTAGTTCTACGCTATCTTCCGAATCCTATTATCAGATTCACAAATTGGATGATGCTTCAAAGCGAAATCAGGATACGCTTTCTATCATCACCTACAATTTGGGTTACCTGTCTGGAATGACCAACAATCTCCCACTGGAAAGAACCGACACTTTTTTTTCCAACAACTTAAGTGCTGCTATTCGATTATTTGATCATATTCAACCCGATATTATTGCCATTCAGGAAATTGATTTTGATGCAGATCGTAGCTTTAATACAAATCAAATGATGGAAATTAGTCATCAAAACCATTTTCCGTATGCGGCCCAAGCCATTAACTGGGACAAAACATATGTTCCTTTTCCCTATTGGCCCATTCGCTTACATTTTGGAAAAGTCGTTTCTGGACAGGCCGTTTTAAGTAACTTCCCTATTCTAAAAAATGAAATTCACGTGTTAGCCAAACCAGAAGAAAACCCATTTTATTACAATGCATTTTATCTGGATCGTCTGGCCCAATTAACCGTTGTGGAAATCAATAAAAGTCCACTGATTATCATCAACGTACATCTGGAAGCATTTCATTCCAGTACAAGAGATATTCAAGTTAAGAAGTTATTGGAACTATTCCATCTATATTCTGAAAAATATCCGGTAATCCTTTGTGGGGATTTTAACAGTACTCCACCAAATGCAACACATCCATGGCAAGAGGATCATGTGATTCAAACACTCCTCGCTGACTATCAAATGGAAATGGCTATGGGGCTTTCAGATAATCTGCAAAATGAAAATCAATATTTTACATTTAGTAGTGAAAGTCCATCCAAACGTATCGACTACTTCTTTTATAACCCCAAATTTGTTCAATTTGTTGATGCGCATGTTATCAACGAAGCAGGCACTATTTCCGATCATTTACCAGTTGAGATGAAATTTGTTTTGAGATAGATCTCATATCCGGTTGAACATTACATTTGCGTAAAAAGAATATCAAAAAAATCGCCATCATAGGAGGAGGTTCAGCCAGTTTTGTAGCAGCTGAGATTTTAAGTCAAAATCATGAGGTGACTATTTACGAAAAAGGTAAAACCATTGGTCGCAAATTTTTGGTTGCGGGTAAAGGCGGTTTTAATATCTCCTATCAAATAAAAACTGAAGAACTTATTCAGAAATACGCTCCTTCAGAATTTATGGCTCCTATGCTCGAACATTTTGATGTAAAAGCTTTAAGAGCCTGGTATTTAAAACTTGGAATTCCCTCCTATGTGGGTAGCAGTGGCCGAATCTTTCCTGAAAAGGGTATCTCTCCTGCGGATGTGCTTCGAAACATAAAAAAAACGCTACAATCTCAGGGAGTTGTTTTTAAATACGAACATGAGTTTATTGGCTTTTCGAATGATGTAAAACCAATTGTAAAAAGCCCCAAAAAAGAATTTAAAATTCTGGCTGACCATTATCTTTTTTGTTTGGGTGGTGCTTCCTGGAAAGTTACCGGGTCAGATGGACTTTGGCTTTCACATTTTAAAAATATTGGGATCAGCACTCTCCCATTTACTGCTTCCAATTGTGGTTTGAATATAGACTGGCCGACATCTATTCAAGATTTTCATATAGGTAAACCACTTAAAAACATAAAAATCACTCATGACTCTCAGCAAATAAAAGGCGAAGCCGTTATTACCCAATATGGTTTGGAAGGAAATGCGATATATCCCATTTCAGCATCTGTTAGAAGTCATTTGTCCCGTTCAAAATCTTCGTTTATTCAAATTGATTTCAAACCTTCCTTAAGCATTGAAAGCATACTACGTAAGATTCAAAAACAAAAGCCTTCCAATTATGGAAAGATATTAAAATTGAATAGTCACGTTCTAGCTCTGGTGAAGACTTTTATGACCAAAGAAGATTATATCTCACCTTCAAAATTCTCAGAAAAAATAAAGGCCTTAGAAATCCCTATTCATTCATTACGCCCTATTGAAGAAGCCATTTCTACCGTAGGAGGTATAAGCTGTGATGAACTGGATCCACAATTAAGGTTCAAAAAACATCCACATTTAATGTGTCTCGGAGAAATGGTAAATTGGGATGCTCCCACAGGAGGTTTTCTATTACAAGGCTGTTTTTCGATGAGTGCCTGGGCAGCACATACCATAAACCTTGATTTTTAGTGTACTGAATTCAGTAATAACAGTCATTTGCGTTGTTTTTTTTATTTCTTTGCTGAGTTGATCAAGAATCAGATAATTCATGCGTTTTAAAAGCTTTCTGCCAATTATTACAATCTTACTTTCATTTGGGTTAAACTCCTGCTATAAAGCAATACCCAAATCAAAAGATGTGCAATTGGGCGCACTCACATCCAATCAAATACACTCCAACCCCAAACAATATCCGCTTTTAAGCAAATCAGAGTACCCGGAGAGTTATAAACAAATAAAGCGTATTGTCAATAATATATTAAGCTCTCCAGAGATTCAACATAAAGCGATATTCGCCTATGACTCTATAACCATTATCCAGGATGATGAAATTGTAAATGCTTTTTGTACTCCGGGAGGTTATATCTTTGTCTATACCGGATTAATCAAAATGGCTAAAAATGAGGATCAATTGGCAGCTGTAATTGGACATGAAATTGCCCATGCGGAACTACGACATTCAGTAAAAAAACTATCTCGGGGAGTTGGACGTCAGGCCATCATAATTGCGGGAGCTGCTGCAGCCGGAGCTTCGTTTGGAGTTTTCATTGCTGTTGAAGTAGGAAACAAAATCTTAGGTCTGGGGTTAGGTCGAGATCAGGAGAGAATGGCTGATAAATATTCGGTTAAATACTTAGGTTCCGGTACTAATTATTCGAGCGATGCACTTGCTGGATTTTTTGAAGAACTGGTTTCCAGCGGGAAAGATGCAAGAATCCCTCCTATTCTGAGTACACACCCGGATACAGAAAATAGAATTAAGAAAATACGGAAATGGGCCAAAAAGTATAAATATAGTACGGAATACCAGGCCCACCCAGAGTTTAAAATATTACAAAACAGTATTCCAAAATAGTTAGAATTATGAGTACACCACAAGGAATTCCATCTGTTGATTTAGCTGACTTTTTATCTGATGATCAAAATAGAATCAACAAGTTTGTTACTGAATTGGGAAATGCATACGAAGAAATCGGATTCGTTGCAGTTAGAAATCATCAGGTTCCCGATGATCTTATCGATAGGATGTATGATATGAATAAAAGGTTTTTCGAACTTCCCGAAGAAGTGAAGAAAATGTATGAAATCTCTGAATTGGCGGGACAAAGAGGTTATACATCTTTTGGAAAAGAACATGCCAAGGGAATGACGGAAGGAGATCTAAAAGAATTCTGGCATTTTGGTCAGTTTGTAGAAGATGATGAGAAAAGAAAAGCGGAATACCCGGATAATATAGATGTAAAAGAACTACCTGGGTATTTGGAAACCGGAAAGGAAACCTATCAAACCCTTGAAAATACGGGTAAACATATGCTTCGTGCCATTGCTTTGTATTTAGGTTTAGATAAAAACTATTTCGACCAGTTTGTACATAATGGCAATAGTATTTTAAGACCTATCCACTACCCTCCTGTAAAAACGTTAGAAACAAAAGCCGTTCGGGCAGGAGAACATGAGGATATTAATTTAATCACTTTATTAGTGGGCGCTTCTGCTGATGGTTTGCAAGTGCTTAACAAACAAGGAGAGTGGAAAAATGTGACTGCTATTGAAGATCATATCGTAGTGAATGTAGGCGATATGTTACAACGACTTACCAACAACAAATTACGTTCGACCACCCACCGTGTGATCAATCCACCACAAGCTAAAATGGGAACCAGTAGATATTCGGTTCCATTCTTCTTGCATCCAATTTCTGAAATGCCTCTAAATTGTTTGCCAGAAACCATTGATGAAGCGCACCCAAAGAAATATGATGATATCACAGCCGGTGATTATCTTACGGAAAGACTTATTGAAATAGGATTAAAATAGATATTACATTTGTGAGACAACAATCAATAATTAAAATCATGAAAACGATAAACATATCACTTATAGCCATCGCAACGCTTCTTTTTGCTTCTTGCGGATCTAACGAAACAAATCAAGATCAAACAGAACCTACTGGAGCACCTGTAGAAAAATCTACCGCAAAAGTGTGTACTTTTTCTTATGATGCAAGTACGACCAAACTGACATGGACGGCTTTTAAAACTTCTGCAAAAGTTGCCGTGGGCGGAACATTTAATAACTTCTCTGTGGAAAACACTGTAGATTCTAAAAGCGAATCAGCAGTTTTTGAAAATGCAACTTTCACTATTGAAACAGCTACTGTGAATTCGGGAAATGAAACCAGAGATCCTAAACTTGTAGAATTCTTCTTTGATCAAATGGTTGATCCAATGACTATCGAAGGCGGAATTGATAAAATCAGTGAAGCAGTTGACGGAAAAGGTGCGGCCATCATTAACATTACTATGAATGGTGAGACCAAACAAGAAAATGCAACGTATACTTTGGAAGGTACGGTATTGACACTGTCTGCGACATTAGATCTTTCTAAATGGGCTGCGGAAAATGCGGTGGCTTCATTAAACAAAGCTTGTGAAATATTACATACCGGGGATGATGGTGTAAGCCAATTATGGAGCGAAGTAGAAGTGGAAATTACCACTACTCTAGCTAAGTCTTGTGAGTAAGCATATTTAAAAAAACAAAAAGCCGTCCCCTAAATTGGAGACGGCTTTTTTTATGCTTTAAACTTTATACCTATTCCGTCACGGTAACATGCCCACTCTTCGAGGCCTTTTCGCCATCTAATCCTTCGATTTGCATGGTCCAATAATATACCCCAGAAGGAACAATTTCTTCATTTTTATCTTTACCATTCCATTTTACCTGAGAACCTTTTGAAGTATAAATTTCGCTTCCCCAACGATTGTAAACGATTAAAGTGACTTCCCTAACTCCTAAAAAGCTTATAGGTATAAAATCATCATTATACCCATCTCCATTAGGTGTAATAATATTAGGCATTTCCACAAATATTCCACATACCTGATGGTCAATCCATATGGAGTCTGACGCATCACAATTACCTATGGTTGCGATCACCCATTGTAATCCGGTATTTACTACTGTTAGAGTTGGTTGTGTAGAGCCATCATTCCAAATATAAGTTGCATTATTATTCGAGGCATCTAATACAACCGTACTATTGAAACAAATCGTTGTATCACTTCCTAAATTCACTTTTGGAGAAGCATCAAAATTTACCTGTACAGAGTCTTCGGCTGAACATCCGGATAAGGTGACGCTCACCAAATACTTTCCGGTCTGCGTCACATTATATGTGGGACTATTTGAATTGTCCTGCCATTGATAAATGGCACTTGGTGTGGTCACATCCAGCACATAGGTATTACCATCGCATAAAGTGGTATCATTTCCTAAGTCCACCACAGGTTTAGGCTTTTCATTCACATTCAATGTATCAGAAGCTGTTCCACAATTGTTCGTCACCTGTGCCCAATACTGCCCTTGCTGGCTTACCGTAAATACTGAATCTGTTGAATTGTCCTGCCATAAATATGTACCTCCCATTTGGGCAATATTCAATTCAAATTGAGCACCTTCACAAATAGCAGTGTCTCTTCCTAAATCGACCGTAGGGGTTGGAAGTACTGAAACATTAATCGTATCTGAAGCATGGCAATCGTTAATAGATACCTTTACCCAATAAGTTCCCGCAAACGCTACAAAATGAATCGGATTAGTAGAATTATCATACCAGAGATAAGTCGCATTGGGATTGTTGGCATGTAAAACATAAGACTGTCCCTGACACAAGGAAGTGTCATTCCCCAGATTTACCACAGGCATCGGATCGAACGTTACTTGAATAGTATCCGCATCCAAACAATTATTCACTGTTACAGAAACCCTGTACTGCCCTGTTTGAGTCACATCTAATGTGGGATTGTTTGAATTATCATTCCAAACATAACTCGCATTGGTATGGGTCGCGTCCAATGTCAATGTTTGTCCATCACATAATGTCGTATCGTTTCCTAAAGACGCCAATGGAAACACCACATAGTTCACATTAATCGTATCGGTCGAGGTACCACAGTTATCCGTGACCTGGACCCAATGCTGTCCGGTTTGTGTGGCATTAAACATACTCTGGGTACTGTTATCCTGCCATAAATAAGTAGCTCCGGGCCAAAATGCATTTAGGGGTAACGTATCTCCCGGGCATAGAATAGAATCATCTCCCAAATCTACCACTGGTTGTGCAGAAACGGTAACAATAATGGTATCTTCTGAAATACAGTTACCATTACTCACACTAACCACTAAATTACTATCGGTTGCGTTTACTGTATTAATTGCGGTATTTGTTCCATCATTCCAAACGTAGGTATAACCGGGATCATCTGTAGCATCTAAGACTAAACTATTTCCCGGACAAATCACGGTATCATTTCCTAAATTCACGTTCGGATAAGGGTCAAACGTAGCGACAAGAGTATCTACTGATTGACAAATTTTTGAAAACCAAATATCATCAATAGCAAAATCATTTCCACCTCCGGCAATGTTTTGATTAGTGATACAAATTGTTGCTGTAGTTTGTGTTGGGCCAGAAGTCCACACCTGAAAATAATTTTGCCAGTTACAAGTGGTCGTACTCAAATTAAACACCGACCCAATGGTATTTCCATTAATCGTAAAATTCAAACTCGCTGGATTCGAAGATACTACTGATGTAAACCAAGCAGAAAACACATACACCGTTGAAGGGGAGACTGTAACTGTCTGACACCAAACATTCGTATTTGGAACCGAAGAACCATTCATAATCATATAATTCCCGGTTCCCGTAGTATGATCTGTACAGTTTACAAAATTATTATGGGTGAGATTGGCATTGGTACTGATCGCGTACTGACCTGGATTCGATAGTAATCCCCATGATCCACCGGTACCATAGATGTAATTACTTGTAAAACCAGTATTTCCCAAAGAAAAGTCTCCGTTTACCACAAGATTCGTGGTGTCAAACTCCTGCACTGTACAGATATAGGGTCCGGTTGTTCCAACTGTAATTGAAGAGTTTATTGAACCTGTATTCCATAAATAACTTAAATAATTACCCGGAGCTTGAATAGTTAAACTATCCCCTATACATAAGGTGGTATCATTTCCAAGATTCAACGAATTATTTACACATTGTGCAAAACCCAATGTATAGCTGAGTATAGTGGTAATAATTAGTAACGTTCTTTTCATATTAAGTACTGATTCTCTCAAATATAGTGTATTTCAGGTATAAAACTAATTTTTTTTCATGCTTCCAATTCTAGTGCTTAAACAATACCCATAATGTAATTGATGACCATACAGACACCATGAACAATCATTGTGAATCAACCTAAGCGACCTCTTTTATTGAATCTAATAGCTCGGTCTAATTTAAAAACATCCCGATTCTTTTGATGCCGTAATAGATAAAAAACACCTTTACTTTAACTATACCACGACCATAAAATACTAGAAAACAACATTATAAACCAACACTTTGACTTCGTAATCGATAGAAAACTTAGAATAAACCCAATTTAGAATTTCAGACTCACCTATAATTCCTCTGATTCTATAACAGATTCATAACGTCAACTATTACGAAATTGAATAATTTTGCTCGCCCATATTTCAGGGGGGTGATCATGAAAAAAGAAAGAGTTGTTGTCGGTTTATCGGGTGGTGTAGATTCAAGTGTTGCAGCACATTTGTTAATTGAACAAGGTTATGAAGTTATTGGAATTTTCATGAAGAATTGGCACGATACTTCTGTAACAATCAGCGATGAATGTCCCTGGATTGATGACAGTAATGATGCGTTGCAAGTAGCTGAAAAACTAGGTATTCCATACCAAACAATTGATCTGAGTGAACAATACAAAGATCGTATTGTGGATTACATGTTTGACGAATATGAAAAAGGACGCACCCCAAATCCGGATGTACTCTGTAATCGTGAGATTAAATTTGATATTTTTCTGGATGCGGCTATGAAACTGGGAGCTGATTATGTGGCTACAGGTCACTATTGTCAAAAAGGTGAAGTCGAAGTAGACGGTTCTAAAGTATATCAATTATTGGCTGGTGCGGATCAAAATAAAGATCAGAGTTATTTCCTGTGTCAACTAAATCAGGATCAACTAGCGAAAGCTTTATTCCCAATTGGTCATCTTCAAAAAAGCGAAGTAAGAGCTATTGCTGCCGCTCAAGATTTGATTACTGCTGATAAAAAAGACTCTCAGGGATTATGTTTTATTGGAAAGGTCAAACTTCCAGATTTCTTGAAGCAACAACTCAAACCCATAACCGGAAATATCATTGAAATTGATGAACATTTCGAGTCGTATAGCACCCACAGTAGTTTTGAAGATCAAAAGCAACGTTTAATTGCGCTCAGTTCCCCACATGTTTACACTCCGGAAAATGGAAAGGTGGTTGGACAACATAACGGAGCCCATTATTTCACTATTGGTCAAAGAAAGGGTTTAGCTGTAGGCGGGACAAAAGAAGCGCTTTATGTGATTGCAACAGATACGAAAACAAACCATATTTATACCGGACAAGGAGACCATCATCCAGGGCTTTTACGACCTGGACTATTTATTCCAACCGAGGAAGTTCATTGGGTAAGAGAAGATCTCAAAATGAATATTGGTGAAGAAAAGTCGTATCAAGTACGAATCCGTTACAGACAACCATTAGTTGGAGCTACTTTATACTGTGAAGCTGAAGGCATCTATATCATTTTCGATAAAAATGAACGAGGTGTTGCGGCTGGACAATTCGCTGCCTGGTATGACAATAACGAACTTATTGGATCAGGAGTTATTTCATAAACTCTATTAGAATACCGGATCAAAGTTCAGTGCATCCCCGGTAATTTTGTGCGCAATTTTAAGCTCTTTTGTCGCTTTTTCTTTCTCACCGACTTTTGTATAAAGCTCTGCACTTAATTCATAATACTCTCTGATATAAGGATTCAGCTTGGTGGAAGTATTTAACCAATTCCGTGCTTTTTCGTATTGCTTTAAAGCCATCAAAACCCTGGTATGAACTACATTATAATTGGGTTGATTTCTGCGCGCTTCTCCTAATTCCTTACAGTATCTCAAAGCCAAATTAAACTGATTGTTTTTGAAATAGGCTAGCGCTAAATTAAACTTGTATACTTCAGAGGAAGAAATGGTTGTCGTCTGCTCAAAGTAATGTACCGCCTCCTTGTAATAACCTTGTTGATAGTAGCACAATCCCAGTGCATTCAGGGCATAGTAGTTACCATCATAAAACTCTGTCATTTTCTTAAAGTCTTTGATTGCTTTGTCGTATTGCTTGAGATTATAATAACACTTTCCTCTATTACTCAAAGCATCATGCATATTAGAATCCAACTTTAAAGTTTCCGAATAATCTACAATAGCTGAACTGTACCTCTCCATTTCCATATAACAGTTTCCACGCATATTATAGGATTGTACACTTTCCGGATTAGATTCTATGAATTTTGAAAAATTGATAGAAGCGCGTGCAAAATCACGTTGAAAGTATTGCGCTTCTCCTTTTACAAATAAAGCTTCATCTTCCTTTTTATTCAATTTTAAAGCGCTGTCTGACATTTCTACGGCAGATTCAAAATCACGCTGAATAATATATACCTCTGCTAAATGCACATACATATGAGATCCATCTTTATTTGAATCATAATATTTGGTCAATGCCTTTTTATAATATTCTTCTGCTTTCTGAACCGATCCGGTATAATGCTCCTGCTCTCCCATTCGGAACCACACTTCATAATTTCCGGTATCATATTTTAAAGCCTCCTGAAATGCCTCTTTTGCTTTCGCGTATTCTCTATCATAAAGGTATTTATACCCCAAAACCACTTCAGTTTTATACTTGCTTTTTTGAGCCTTGATTTCGGCTAGTAATTGCTTTGATTTTTCAATATCCTTTGCTTCTACCAAACTTTCGATAGCGCTTAAATTAAAATTAGCCGAATCTAAAAGCATTGATTTCACTTGTAGTTCGACCAATTTTAAAACTACTCTATTATACAGTTTATCCGTAGAGTCAATATTCGTTTGAATAAGGTGAATCCCAGCCGGATACTGTTTCGACTGCTCTAATTTTTGAACACTTTTTAATAATTTCTTCCCATTTAGATTTTGTGCTTTCGTAGTTTGAAAACTTAAAACACTTACAATCAACACCAATAAAAATCTGTTCATATTTTGTTTTATTTAAAGACGAATATAGCGCAATAAAGTGGCTATTTCATTTCAAATTTTTCAACATTTTACCTGGACTATTTTTTAGATTCCCACAAGTAATACATTAACTCCTCCGCATCTTCTTCTAATTTCATTACCTTTTGAAATCTTAAGCCCAACCGTTCTAACAAACGTTGCGAACTTTTATTGTCTTCCAGAGTAATCGCACCAATCCGTCTTAAATTCCATATGTTCTGGGCCAACTCCATCAACTTATTAGAGCTTTCAAAAGCATAACCTTGTCCTTCATACTGGGGTAAAAATGCAAAACCAATATCTACGCCATCCAATCCTTCCCGATCATACAGTCCACAAGTTCCAATTTTGACATGATCGGATTTTCTAATCACCGTATTATTGGAATATCCCAGACGCTCTAATTGAGGAAACATACGTTCTTCCATATACTTTTTAGCATCTTCTTCTGAGTGGACTTTTCGATCCCCAATAAACCGAATCCACTTAGGTGTATTCATTAGTTCTAAAAGAAATGACGCATCATCTAATTGGGTTGGACGTATGATCACCCTATCTGTTTCATAAGATTCATATAAGTCTTCCTTTTTCATTTACTTATGCTTTTTCTGGTTATCATGTCTAACTCCCGCTCTAATCTCCACTTTCAAATCATTCTCCGCCGGGGGGATGGGACATGAATATTTATGATTATATGCACAGTAAGGATTATAAGCCTGATTAAAATCAATAATGATTTCATCTCCTTCAGGGATTTCCAGGTCAATAAACCTACCTCCTCCATAAGATTCTACCCCACAAGTCAAATCTGTAAATGGAAGAAATAAATGATTTTTATATTCCTCCATTTCTCTCAGCTTATGACTTTGATAAATGTTCAGCGTGTATGTTTTCCCATCTATTTCAAACGTAGCTACTCCATACAATTGGTAAATCGGCTCTCTGTCTGTGGTTGTAGCCATTTTAAAAGGTTCCGCATTTTGCACACGCTCAAATTTCGCAGTAACAATATACCTTTTACTCACAGGGAAAAATTCCAATCCTTTAAATTTCTTTAAAGCTTTAGGGGTTAAAGGTGATGTTTCGGCATCTGCATATTCCTTATTAAGGGTTTCTTGAAACTCTACTGAAGCTTCAATGGTTTGCGCGTTTACATTATAAACATTCCCCAATAAAATGAATATTAGAATAAAAAAAGTATACGAGTTAGCTATCTTCATAATGCTATTTTAATAGCGGTGAAGATAAACTTATTTACGTCTTATTTAACTCATTTTTTAGTGTCCTGAGGACTACCTATTTTTATGATGAATGGGACCTATAGTTAATTCTGAATTAGATAACGGCTGGAGTTCTATCATTACACTTTTGCTCGATATATCACCTTTAGAAGGCACCATGTTTCCATCTTCGTCTACTACTGCGGTAACATAATATTTACCCGAATGTAAATACGTTAACTTAAACTCTGTTTCTGATTCGGTCAATTCCGGAAATAATAAAACCTCATCAAACACTTCAGATTTAATATACCCGTATTCTAACAAGATTTTCCCATTTTCATCGGTCAATGGTTGACGCGACAAATAGATACTCACTTTTTTATTTTTACTTGCATCGTTTCTGGGTAACTTTAGATTTAAAGAAGCTATCCCCGGCAACTGCTCCATTCGGTAAGGATCCTGAGCCATTTCAGCCAACACCTTATAATCACTCACACCATCGTCTTGCGCCACATAACTGGCAGACGTCACAATGGGATAGGTATTTCCCCAATCCGGCTCAGGCATTCCTTTTGAAAAATCAATAACCTCATTCTTTGTAGGAAAACCAAATCGTTCTGCAGCTTGTCGCGCAAGTTCCATATGTTTTTTTGTTCCCTCAAACTTCATGTGCTGTGAAGGTTTTGGATAAGTTCCCATTCTACTGGTGTAGGAAGTAAACGTAATTTGATCACTGGTAAATGTCAGTTCCATCCACATGATCTGTTCTCCTCCATAGGCATCCACTAGCTTATAATAACTACTGTTTGAACCTTCTTTTACTTCGGTTAAAACAAAATAACTGGTTCTATAGATACCGTTTAAAATCCCTCCATTACGCGCCATTATGGTTTTTGTACCATTAAAATTGGCCACAAAAAAGGATGTGAACAGGTTCCCCATAGATCCTCCCTCAAAAATACCATGCACCTGCGAAGGACCTATGGCTCGATAATCAAACGTAAACCAGGGCATTTTTTCCCCCATTAAATTGATCTTACCTACCCAATGTCCCTGCATTTTATCTAATAACCCAAATCCATTATGCGCTATATCAACTGGCGTAATCTGAGGAGGGTCAAAGGTGTACCCTTCTGAAGTTTCGTTTGAAGCTGAATCTTCTGCCGTCTTTTCCAAAAAGTTGTTCTTCGCCCATCTTAAAATGGTTAATCGCTCTTCTTTAGGCATTAACCCTCCAACGGGCATTGGATTTTTATGGTCATTAATACGTTTTAATAGGTTTCTATTTTTTGCTGCACTTTTTACGTTCGCGTAGGTCTGTAAATCTAAATCGGCACTAGGACTTTTACCTGCATGACAAGTGGTACAATAGTTATGGACAATAGGTTTTACATAGGTGTGATATGAAATTTGACTTAACTCTATACCGGTTGAAGATTTAATTGTTTCCTTATTAGAGGTACATTGACTTAAAACCAATCCTACAAAAATCAGAACAGCCAAATGAAATAATCTATTACGTAAATTCATTGAACAAATTTTAGAATACAATCTTAAATATCCCCGAGTAGATTTTTTTTGATCTAAATCAAAATCTCATTCTTTATACGAATTATCACCCCATAATACTAAATATTAAAGATACATTATGAAAATTCACCGACTCTAATCTCGGATCGGGATTTAAATCTAATAACCCAAAAGTATATCGTAATTCGGGTAAAAAATGAAATTGCGTAAAGGTTCTTTGAGCTCCTATTCCAAAGTCAATAGCCACATCAGTATTATTTCTAATAAATACATTGGAATTATATTGATACAAGGGTAACCTCACATTAGGTCCCACAAAAAAATATGGATTCCATTGTTTGTCTCCTTTTTTAAAAACCACATGTGTCATTATTTCGGCACTTATGGGCATAATATCATAAACGGAAGTATTTACTACCTGACCATTATGTATATGCTCAATACTTACTTGTCCTCCGTTAAATGATAATTCTGCTTTTGGTGCGATAGAAATAATATTTGAGATCTTAAAATCTGAAAGGATTCCAATCCTAAACCCTAAACTATTTATGCGCTCCACATTGCTATTGAAATATGAAGGTTGTTCTTCATACAAAATATTGGAATAGTTCAAACCCAAACTAAATCCATAACTATACTTTTTTTGATCTGCTCCGTTGGCGAATTGTGATAATAGAGGTGTTGCCTGGAAAACAATCAGACAGGTAAAAAGTACTTTATTCATTTTATTGATTTTAAATTAAGTACTACTCTATCATATTCTTTTTTATTTTGAAGTCGAACGCTTTAATATTCTAAAAATTGTATTCAATACCCTGGAGTCAATGCGATTTAAAGAATCTGTAAATATTGGGGAATTATTCTCTGGTTTTAATCCATTTCAGATATCCAACAATTAGCAGTAGTTCGATGAGCAACATAGGGAACTGCCATAATTCTTCAAACCCATCGTAGCTCCCTCCTTTCCAAGAATACCAATCGATCGTATCATAATCATAAGTATTTCCCTGCAGGTCATTATAAATGATGTAAGTAACAAAGTGATCACCAAAACCTGTTTGTGCTCCTCTGGCTTTTTTAACCAACAGAGACGGTGTCGCATCACTTTCTCCAGTTAGAATGGTAATTTGTCTGAGCTGTCCATTTTTCTTATAAATGAGATATTCAGAACGCATTAAATGCAAAATTGGCGGATATGGGTTATATTTCTGAATATCTTCAAATGGGATTCTTTTCCCATCCCAATAACCATCAAAATCACACTTTGACTCAAGGTTCATAACATGTAAGCGCTCATTCATATTTGAATCGCAGCCAAAAATCACATCAGCCGTTTGTAGTTCTTTATCCAGTTTAGCTTCAATGAATATTTGATAAACGCCATTCACCCGAAGCAATCCTTCGATAATTAACCAGTTAAGAGTTATCAATATTACACTTAGGGAAATCCACTTGATGATCTTCATTTAAAAAAAACGTAGATGCCGTTTTTTTATTCTGAGAAATTTCCAATTTTCATGGTATTCATTAAAAACTATTTCTTTCGTCCTATGGCTGCAAACAACTTCCCTCCCACTTTACGTTCCTTTACCGGCAATTGCTCCTCATAAAAGTGATCGGTCTGAATTTTCAATTTCTGCCAAATCTTTCGATTTAAATCTGCCTTAGATACCCATTCCACAATGGTCGTATTGATATCTCTTTTTTCAGCATAAACATCAACAATGATTATTTTTCCATTCGGTTTCAATATACCTAAAAGTTGATCCAGAACTTTTTCCCAATCGGGAATAACGGATAAACCCAAAACACAAACCACACAATCAAAACTATTGGGCAACTCTTTCCGATTTGAAAAATAATCCTCATCTAAGTCTCTGGCATCTGCTTGAAACAAATGCATGTTATCCCATTTTTCTCGGGACACCAACGCTTTTGCTTTTTTCAGCATTCCATCAGAATAATCAGTACCATATATTTTTAGATTTTCGACTCCTGAATTACGAAAATGAATAAAGTTGGCTCCTGTTCCACAAGCCACATCTAAAACTACATCACCGGGTTGTACATCCAGTAATTCAACCATTCGTGCTCGGCTTTCAAAGTATAATTTCTCTAATGACTTATCGTAAAAACTGGAAAATGCATCGTACCATTTCATGCTCTAAAGATTTTGGCCAAATCTAGATGTTTCAAAAATGATTTGTTTTGACATTTATCAAAACCTATTTAATTACTTCTAATTCGGCTTAAGGTTTCCGGAGCAATCCCCAGATATGATGCGATCTGACCAAGGGTGGCTTTTTGAAATAAATCGGGTTGTTGAAGCATTAATTTCTCATATCGCTCTTTTGCCGAATCGCACTGAAGCGAAAATATCCGCTCTTCCTGCCATCTATAATAAAATTCTACCAGTTCTCTCCCAATACTTTCCAGACTATGATATTTATTGAATAAATCCTGTAAGGTGACTTTTTGCAACGAATACACCGTTGTATCCTCCAGTGCCTGGATTGTTTCCTGACTTGGAAATCCGGTTAGATAACTGTAATAGGCCGTGAAAGCCTCATTTTCAAAAGAAAACCAGTTGGTAATTTCCCTATCATTTTTATACGTATATGACCGTATTCCTCCCGAAACAATTAAAAATACCTTATGACAAATTTCTCCTTCAGTGATAATTCTATCATTCTTTTTATACTTCTCCAATTTCATTTTCCCCAAACACGCTTCACGTTCTTCCTGAGGTATTTTATTTAATCTTTCTGTGAAATCGTAGGTCACAAAATCTTTCTTTAACATATGGTCACGATTTAAAAAAGGAGCTGATTCGGCATGATCAGAAAACACTTTTACTTCTTAAACATCTTTCTAATAAAACCTGCGGAGAATCTTCTTGCTAAAACCAATCTAATAGAACCCAGATTATATTGGACATTTAAATTATCTGTAGAACCGGTTAAAAAGTTGGTCGTGTAAGCGGATAAACCTATGTAATATAAAGGCCCATTATATCCCATAGCCGCTCGTGATACACCAAAAATATTATAACCGTCCAGATATTTTGTTGGTTGTTGATAATAGATCACATCCGTACTTTCAATGCCCATTCCCATTTGAAGCGAAAGGGTAATAAAGAAATTACGCTTTATAATAAATGAGTAGATATATCCTGCACTTAATCCTACATTTCGGGTTTCAATAGATTTAAAATGTAAGTCGTCATGAAAATACAATTCCGGTTCATCTGGAGGAATCACTGATCTTGGTAATACCGTGGCTGAATCAGATGATGATAATCCAAAAACATTGGCATATGCCCCAATAATTGGTGAACCCGCACTTATCAATTGCCTTTCATTTTGCGCAAATGAACTTAGATAGGAAAACTTCTTATGATTGATATTAAAATACCCTGAAACAGCTAGAATCCCCGTATTCAGGTCAGGTCTCACCGGATATCCTTGTAATTCGCTATCATATTGGGGTAGAATATTCTGAGGATTGCTCCAGTAATATCCTGAATAGCGATTATAAGCAATATCAAAACCAAATTTCCGACCATAATGTGTGAGATTAAAATCAAAGTATTTGGACTCTCCTGAGCCATTCCCGATACTTACATTGGGTACATTAAACAATATATTTAACCCTACCTTTTTATAATTAAACCCAAAGCCCAATCTCAGGTTACTATTGGGTTTAAAGCTTACATTTTCATCCGTTCTATAATCTTGAATCTCAAATGAATTAAATCTATCCACCACGAGCAATCTTAAGGTTAAAGAATCTGACAAACTCTGATAAAAAGGAATGTGTAAAAGCTTATCCGTAGAATCAGATACATCCTTTGAAAAACCAACAATTGAAAGTAAAATACTACTTGTTGCGAAGAAGAATCTATAATAAATCAACCTCATTTTAAGATTTAAAATTTCTAAATTTTAAAAGGCCACAAACATATGTCATACCAAAATGACAATACTATACGAAAATTAAAAAGGTTTTATTATTTCATTAGGATATCTTTCTTCCATTCAGGGTCATTATTTAGCTGATATGAAACTTCAATTTTGTCTTCCATTTCATTCAATTTAATTGTGGCCAAATCCACAATTCCATCGCTCATATACGTATCATATCTTTTTTCGAAACAAAACCATTTGGTTTTTGCTACAGTATACACACAACAACTTTGCATCATCCCCTGATAAGGTTCATATATACGAAAGTTGTTTTTCTTCCACGCTAATGTATCCGGGTAAAAGGGAAAGAGAAGAAAACTCAATGCAATGGCTCCTATAACTCCCCTAAAAATTAAGGCTAATACAGTGATCACAGACCCCAAAACGTATGTACCGAAATAATATTTCCATTTGGACGGTTGTTTAAAAAAACACCAAAACAAGCTCCAACCGGTAAGAATTAAAAGAAGATCTAAAACAAGCTCAATTTCATAAATCCAACCGATGTTCCAAACAATCTTTGTAATTGAATTCAGTACTAAAACCAGTAATAAAATAAGATGAATCTTTAACCAAAATCTCATGTGAAATATTTATTTATCCAGATAAAATCGATAACTCATTACGAATATTTTTTCTGGCAATAATTTCATATCGTTCTCTAAAATAAGTCGTTTTAAAAATCTCTTCTTGCTGCAAAAAATGTTGAAGCACTTTTCTGCGTCCCGGTTTATACAATACATCAGGATAGATGGAATACTCTTTTCGAACTTGTAGCGTATAATTATGATATACCTCCCAAGAAGCCCCCAAAATGGCTAAATCTGCATCTATAAAAAAATTGGTATCAGAATCTGTACTTTTTAAATGCGATTTAGTAGCCAATATTTGTTGATAGCATAATGTTATTTCTTTCTCAGAAATGGATAAACTCTCCATCACTTCTCTTACATAATCTGCACTTGCTTCCTCATTATTTTTCTTATACGCTTTATATATGATGTCATGATAAAACATTGAAAATAAAATAGCATTCCAATTTTTGATTTTATCCTTAATCCTATTTAATTCCGACCAAATATGCTTTAAATGCCCTAATCCATGATAATATCTATTAGAACCAGAATAGTTTTTTTCAAGTCTTAACCACTCGCTCTCCACAAGAACCAAGTCATGGGTATAATTTGAAAATAGCTGCTTAAATACTTGTTCTAGTTTCATTTCTTTATCCATTTCCAAAATACCAAATACTTTGCTTATTCATTTGGTTTCAGAAAAGTACAAGATTAATTCTGATCACTCACGTATCAGGCACTTTTATTTATATGAAATCGAGAAATTAAATAAAAAACAAAGTGATGTGGGGCAATACATCACTTTGTTTTGACCCTACTATTTCAATTTTATCCTTCGTCTCAATTTTGTGAACACAAGCGTTAGATAAACGAAATGGCAGCCTTAAATCACCAACTAACCTAAAGTTAATTAGTATCACACATAAGTAATTATGACCCGCAAACTAAAATCTAAAAGTGACTTTTGGTATCCGTATAAACACGTATTTTTCATCGCATATTTTTTGATTAAAAATCTATGCGATTCTCATTTACTTTATGTTTTTCAAACACTTACAATCCTGCTTCCAAAATCATCCTCATTATTAGTAAAATTTAAGATTTGAGTTCAACGTTTTTTTTGGGGACCTCCTCCTATTTATTTTAATTCGTAACTTAAGATCTGATCGAATGAAATGGTATCATTTACTCCTCCTGCTTGGAATTTATTCATGTAACAATGACCCTATACTTTTATCTGGAAATTTTAATGTACAAATTGATTCGTTAGACATTCATTATGCTATTCAAGGGTCGGGTCCTGCTATGGTAGTCGGACATCTGAACTCGGGTAAAATTGGATATGAAAAAACGCTTTCTGCTTTAGAAGATCGATTTACTATGATTTATTATGATCCCAGAGGTACCGGAAAATCAGAAGCTCCCAAAACTCTGGATCAATACCAGTACGCTTATTTAGTTGAGGAAATTGATCTGTTAAGACAACATCTCGATCTGGATCAGATATGGATATTCGGACATTCTGATCAAAGTGAAATTGCCATGGAATATGCTATTGAGCATCCTGAGCATATCCAAGGACTTATTTTGAGTGGTACCCATTTTGTCGAAAATGGTTGGGTGGAGATGAATACGATTCGTGAATTTGAAAAGGAAAGACGTAAGAATGTCTGGTTTGATCAGGTGGTCAAAGACTGGGAATATAGCATTGAGTTTCAAACACAAACAGATTCTTTAGGGCGCGATTTAACCTATGCCCCGCTGAAATGGTGGTGTTATGATTCTGCTACTGCTCAAAAAGTAATTCCTATCTATGATTTAATCTCACAAACCGGCAGACGAAAAACAATCAATGGTCGTTCGCCATTTTCTACATCCGAAGAACGTAAAAAACTATATGAAAGAATTTATGGCTATCAAAATCGCTATCATGAAATTCAATGCCCTATACTCATCCTTCAAGGTGCATACGATACCAATAACCCGCCTAAACTGGCAGAAAAGCTGGATTCCAAGTTATCTCAATCAACACTCGTTCTCATTCCCGAGTCAGGTCATTTTCCCTGGGTAGAACAACCGGAACCTAGCTTTACTGCTATTTTTAACTGGCTAAATTCAGAACTGTAAATTAAAAACTACTTTTAAGTGTATTCCATCGATCTCTGGTCAAATCCATGTTGAGTCTTACCCAGGTATCTCCGGTAACACGCATAGTTCGAATGTAAAAGGGATTAATCTTAAACCCCGCATTTTCATAACACTTTATTGCGGCTAAATTCCAATCAAATACATTTAAATCTACCTGATCTACCTCGGGATCTTCAAAAAACTTCTCAGCCATCTTAAACACAATTTGTTCTCCTATTTTCTGTCCCCGAAATGACTTATTTCCTATCAATATTCTTGACAATCTATGATGTCCCTTTTGATAGTTTAATTCACAATGTCCGATCACTTCATTCGTTTCGGTCCATACAACCTTAAAAGGTACTAAATCATCCATTTTTAAATAATTCTCCAATTGATCTCTGGTCAATGGGAAAGTAAAAATAGGTCCGGCAAATTGAAACAATTCCTTCTCGTTATTTATCCAGGATATAAAAGTGTCAAAATCTAAGGGTGTAAACTCTTGTAACTCTATCATCTTAATTTCCAATATGCAAATAGCGTTCTCACATTTTTTAAATTCTTAGAAAATATCTATCACTCTGATAATGGAATGCAATTTATTTATGATTTCAACATCCGGTAAGCGAAAATTTACCTGTTTTTTGACTCCAGGGAAAATACCTGTTTATGAACTCACCGCATCAGCAACCTGTTTTGTATCTGTGTATTGTTTAAATTTTTCAACCTTTCCATCGGATAATGTATATCTATGAACGAACTCGGCTTCCATATATTTTCCCGTTTCATTATACGTCCCTGAATACTTCCCGATAACAAATACATCTACTCCCGCTTCAACGAATTCATCAACGCTTGCTTTCCAATCCGTCCAGTATTTTCCAAATCCTTTAAATACATTGTTTGCAATATCTTCAAATCCTATAAAATGTCCTCCTCCGGGAAAACCTTTCATTTGTACCCACTCAATATCTCGGGCAAATATGGCAGCTATTCCAGCCCCATTTCCAGCTGCAAAATGTTTATACAGTTCTTTTATAATATCAATATTCTGACTCATCGTTATTTATTTTATATTTAATTTTATTTTTGAGATAATCTTTCTTGTCCCCATGTAGCCATTAATTCTAAAATTGGGATCAGAGATTTTCCCGATTCGGTTAGAGAATATTCTACTTTGGGAGGTACTACCGGATATACTTTACGATTTACAATACCTTCACTTTCCAGCTCCCTTAAATTTTTTGTAAGCATCTGTTTCGTGATTTCCGGAATTGACCTTTGAAATTCGCCAAAACGTTTAATATTTCCATTCAACTCTTGTAGGATCAAAGGCTTCCATTTACCTCCAATGATCTTCAAAATTTCACGCATGGGGCATTTATTTTCAATCATTTTAGCTTATATTTATTTGATAAACAACAAAAGTATGATTTAATGACCTAAGGATTAAAAAAAATGACTACTTGTATAAAACAAACTTAGATTATTGTTTTGTAGCAAATAAGTATAGATGAACATTTTTCGGATTTATGTACTCCTACTACTCACGTTTAATACCGCTTGTAATTCCACGATAACAAATACTAAATCTATGACAAATCAATCTAAATCTTACAGCTGTGATGTAGAAACAGGGATCTGTGATACCATTGTTGAAAATCAAATAGAAGAAATTCAAATTCCACATCGCAAAAAAGTTACACTGCTATATTATACTGACCCTATCTGTTCTGCTTGTTGGGCTATTGAACCCGCATTAAAAAAATTCAAACTAGAATACGGAGATTTTGTACAAATAGACTATAAAATGGGAGGTTTATTGCCTGGTTGGGAAGGCTTTGCCGACAAAGCCAATGGAATCTCCAAACCATCGGATGTAGCTCATCATTGGGATGAAGTGGGCCAAAACTCAGGAATGAGTATAGATGGAACGGTCTGGATTGAAGATCCACTATCCTCCTCATACCCTCCATCTATTGCGGTCAAAGCCATGCAAAAACAAAGTAGTGAATTGGCTCTTAGGTTTCTTAGACGCATTCGTGAAATGGTATTTCTAGAGAAAAAAAATATCACCAAAGAAATTTATTTATTAGATGCAGTTAATGATTGCGGAGGAGATTCTACACAATTTTTAAAAGATTTCCACGACTCTGCTACAATTCAATCATTCTATACTGAAATCCAAGATGGAAGAAATCTGGGTGTTCGGGGGTTTCCGACTTTCATTTTTGTGGATGAAACCGGTAATGGTTTAAAAATTTCCGGGATGTCATCTTATGAAAACTATATTACCGCTTTAGAAAAAGTATATGGTCAACCGGTTGAACCTAAAAAAATTGAGTTGGATGAACTGGAACTCTTACGTAAATACAAATATCTAGCAACTACCGAAATAGCATTTGTATTATCTCAATCAGGTTCAGAAACAGAAAATCATTTAGATGCTTTAGTCACTAAAGGACTTATTCGTAAGGTACCACAGAAATATGGTAATTTCTGGAAAATTGTCAATTAAGATTTTCGTAATACCAGCGTGTGAAATTTACGGGTAACCTTTTCTCCTACTTTTGAAAGTATCTGTTCTTCAAAATCCGGGAACGCTTCAATTTTAAATGACGTTTGACCAATTAGATTCTCAATTCTTTTTTGATCGTAAAACTCAAATCCCCATTTGGTAAAAGGTAACGTTTTCATTGATTCTTTATGTACAAAACAAATACAGCCTCTTCCATTTGGTTTTAATACCCTATAAATCTCATTTATAAATAACATGGGGTCATCCCAGAAGTATATGGTATTTACCGTAAAAATTCGGTCAAAATTATCATCTTCAAAGGGGATTGTATGTCCATCATACAAATGAAACTCGGCCTTGTTTTGAGAAATATATTTTTCATTAATAACTTTCGCTTCAGCATACATCAGCTCTGAGACTTCCAATCCAAAATACTTAATAGGCTTATAATTATTAATTAAATCGGATAAATGGCGTGCATTTCCATGCCCGATTTCTAAAATACGTGAATCCTGATTTACATTCAAATGACTAATCGCATTCAATGTCATGGTAATATTTGTTTCATTCATGGTATTGGCTACCTGAATTCCCATGTCTCCATTAGGTTGACTTAATTGTTTGGCTAATTCCTTTAAATCTTCTTCAGTAAAATCGGATAAGTTCATCGTCTACTACGCTCAATTAAAATTGGTTTATAATCGCCCTGTATTAAGGATGTCCAATATTAAGAGTTTAAAGTACACTTTCAAATACCCATGTTTGGGTATTATGCATTCTGTTTTTCTAAAACTAGTGAAGCGGATTTAAACAAACTTTTAATTCTACGTTCCGACATAATCCAATTTTCGGGTACTTTATCTGTTGTGCCATATCCGCTGGCTTTCTTTACCCATACTTTGTTTTCATACAAATTACACCCACCTTTACCTGAAGAAGAGTTTTTAAGACGTTCAACAATTTCTTCAGGAGTCGCTAAATATATTCGTGGGGCTTCCAATTTCTCCACATCTTTGAATTGCACCAAACTGAATATAGTATGTGGTCCGAACCTGGAAAACCAGCGTTCGGCAGCTTTTATATAATCCCTTTTTCCACGAGTCACATAATCCTGAGTAAGTCGCCACAAACCATCCTGACTTCCTTTCACAGCAATATTTATCTCGTTCTCCTCAGAAGAAATTTTAAAGTTATACTGAGAGTCCTCAGCTCCATAAGGCTTTGATACTTTATATCCCAAACGCGCGAAAAAACCTGCGGTAAATGCCTCGGAAGCCATTCGCATATTCCACTCAGGAGATCGATTGATAATAACTATTTTTCTCATAATACTTACGTTTAAAGATTTAACCTAAACCCGGCATGATCAACTAAATCGGGTATTAAACGTTAGTCTAGTAAATAGACCGAAACCTTATTCCATTTGCCACTCTCTACTATTTGCCAGTCTTTTTCTTTTTCTGGCGTTCGAATCGAATGGGACGTTATTTAAGGTCATCGTAATATCATCATTCACAGTTGCCCATAAATAATAACTGTGCTCTACCAATCCTTTTACAATTGGCGAACAATCAACTTGATGAATTTTGTTATGTATCAGTTGTGGTCGTGCGGTTCCTGTATGTCCTAATCTTTGGGTATTTCCTTTGGTGAAATCTGAAATATACATGGCTGTATCACCATTATTATAATATACGGTTATGTGGTTACTTAACTCATGAATTTGAGACATGGGTTGTCCATTCTCGAAGACATTATCATTCACATCAGGGGAACACATAAATAAGTTATCAAATACTCTTGGCATTTGTCTGGAATTGGAATAGCCAATGATTTTCTTTAATGCATTTTGCAACACATAATTCCCCATTGAATGACAAAGCAAATTGATAGACTGACCACATGGTTTTAATTCAGCATCAGAAGATCGGTGAATTCTATATAAAAAATCACGTAACTTCAAAATTCCTCTGGCAATCGATTGCGCAGAATCTCTGGCATCACTTCTATCTGATTTATACGCTGCAAAAGGCATCATACTTCCATCAGACGGCCATGAAAAAAGAACTACTTTAACCTGATTATCTGAATCAGACTTATGACGGTTCACCATATACTCCATAGCCAATGCGGCTCCAACCGCTTCGTCCCATGATACATTAAATCCATGTATGTAAACCAATACATCGGAAGATTGGTCCATATAGTTTTTTAATCCTTTGAAAAAACGTGTAGACGAATTTTGGTCAAATGTTATTTCCGTATCCGTTTTTCCTGTTTGATCTTCAAACGCTTTGATTTGCGCATGTGAAGATTGTTTTGTCAAATAATTGGCCAGGCCTTCTCCATCTCCTACTCTTCCCGACTTAAACTCTTTATTCAAATGTTGCTTTACCGTTTGTTCATCTACGTCCAGAGTCAATTCTCCAAATCGCAAATTATAATGCCCATCACTACTAAACTTAGGTCCATAACCTGATGGGTTCCACCTGTCATTTCCTTCATGATTTCTATTGGTTGCAAAAAATAATTGTGCTTTCATAGGTGATATATTTAAGCTAACATATGGTTTAGCTCCACATCTGAAGCTTCTTTGTGCGCTGGAATACTCATGTCTAAAGCCATTTCTTTGGACTTACTCATATCCCATTGCTTTCTTGCTGCGTTAATGATAACCCCAATAACGAACCTTATGGCGATATACTCTACGGATTCAGGTAAATAGGGAATATCAATCTTTTCATTAGCTAGTTTAGACAGACGTACAATTAGGCGTTTGGCTTCCTCATCGTCAATTCCTTTATCCAGGCTTCGAACCAAATCATAAAATTCATTGGGAAGGTTATCGTACAAAAAGCGGTCAATCTTAATCACAATTTTGATCAAAATTTTCTCTTCACCGGTCTCGTTTATAATGGGTACATTAATTTTTTGGTTAAGCCTTTGCGCCAAATCCTTAATCTCAGCATCTGTCATTTTAGATCGCTTACTTGCCGGAGCAAAATATTCATCTAATAAGCTTTTGAATTGGTCTTCTGTTAGTTCATTAATTGTTGCCATGGTTATATTTGGTTTAGTTGTTTTAAGTTCCTTAAATCAAGTAACACGAAACTCATAAAAGTCTAGTTATTAAGCATTAAAAAATTATTCTTTTAACGTATTCATATTTTCTGCTTTAAAATTAAACATCTTTTTTTGTTTTTGGTATCAGGGTAAATACGTATTTTTTATATCCGTGATTTTACTTACCACCATCTACCAAAACACATATAATAATTTCATTTTCAAACAATTACATATAAAACTTAATTTAAAATGAAAAAATAAAAACAATTTCATTCCTTAAAGTCTATGTCGTTTTCATACTCAATTAATAATTAGAAACTTACATTAACAAATATCGTTTCAGTTTATTTTTGTAGTTCTTGTTTTAATAATTCATTCTCTTTTTCCAATTCTCTAATCTCCAGAATCTTTTGAACGGCTACATAAGCCAAACCAATTGCAAGCATCCCTAATAGGATAATAAATATAAATCGCATTCGAATCCATCGTTCGGCTCTTTTTTGGTTATTAGATATAGAGGAATAAAAGTTATATCCTCCTGATTGTATAAAGTCAAATCCCTGATGCGTTAAACTTATAAAAGGGAAACCCTCAGGTCCACAAACACCTTCCTTTGAGGTAATTTTTATATTATGATCGTTCAGTAACTTATCCTGTAATTTTTTCAGTTTTTCTTTTTGTAAATCGGTTATTGCAGTTTCAGACTCGTAAAATGCATAAAACGTTGTCTTTACCGTATCGTCATAATGATCTCTTAAATGTCTTAGAATTTTGTTTAGATCAGATGCATGCGCTGCCATAGTCACACCAGGTTTGTTCGGTTCTGTTTAGTTATTTCAATAATTTAGGACTAAAGCCCTCCATTTGTTATCAAATAAAATCGCGGCAATTTACTATGGTGTTTGCACTTATGGTATCAGGGTAAATACGTATTTTTTTAAATGACCCAAGTCAAGAAAACATAAAGCAAACTACTCTATATCAACTCTCTAAATCACACATATCTAACAACCACATTTCTCATGGGTTTTATTCTCACATCTGAAAATGTCATATTTTGTTTTAAAGCATAAAAAAATCCAACTAACAGTGTTAGTTGGATTTTTTATTTGAAGCTTTATTTAAGGACTCAAACAAACAAAGCTTCTATCTATTATCCACTAATAAATCCTACTCCAGCGGTGGTTTTGGTTTGTGCGTCTATTAAAATAAACGAGCCATTCTCTTTGTTCTCACTAAAATTATCGAAATAAATTGGTTGGTTTAATTTCAATTGAACTTCTCCAATTTGGTTCAATGTCAGCGTATGATTATCCAAATCATTCTTCGCAAAGTTTGCTCCATCCAATAACTGAACTCCTCCAATTTTAGCCAATACCGTATGAACTCCATGTTGCAGGTGATATTTACCACCAACCTTCAACGCAGAGTTATCCATCCAACACACCGTTGCTTTAAGTTCTTTACTTACATATGGTAATTCTCCATCTTTCACAATCATATCTCCTCTGCTTACATTGATATCATCGGCTAAAGTGATGGTAATCGAACTCCCTGCTTTGGCTTTTTGATACGCATCATCAAAAAAGTGAATTTCCTTTATTTTAGATTTAGTTCCCGAAGGCAAAACCTGAACTTCATCTCCAACCGATAGGTGTGCTCCATACAACTTACCGGCATAGCCCCGATAGTCGTGATATTCTTCGGTCTTTGGTCTTATTACCGTTTGTACCGGGAATCTTGCGGTTGCTTTTTCGTAAATATCCTCCGACTGCATATCCTCTAAGGTATCCATCAAAGTTGCTCCATGGTACCACGATATTTTATCTGATACCTGAACTACATTGTCTCCGTGTAACGCACTGATTGGAATAAATGTAATCTGTTGGTTTTGGTATCCAGCGGTACTTTGTAGCTTTAAAATATCCGCTTTAATCTGATTAAATTTCACCTCTGAGAAATCTACCAAATCCATTTTATTTACAGCCACAATTATATTCTTAATTCTCAACAAATTATTGATATAAAAGTGTCTTGCCGTTTGCTCAATCACTCCATTTCTGGCATCAACTAGAATAATTGATGCCTGTGACGTAGAAGCCCCCGTAACCATATTTCTAGTATACTCAATATGTCCGGGAGTATCGGCTATAATATAACTTCTGTTGGCAGTTGAGAAATAAATATGCGCCACATCAATGGTGATACCTTGCTCTCTCTCTGCTACCAAACCATCTGTGGCTAAAGAAAAATCTAAATAGTCCAAACCTTTCCTAAAACTACTTTGTTGAATGGCTTCCAGCTTATCTTCTGTCAACGATTTTGTATCATATAGAATACGTCCAATCAATGTACTTTTTCCATCATCTACGCTACCTGCGGTAGCTATCTTTAATACTTCCATTTGATCTACTTCATATTTATTAAAAATAACCCTGCTTTTTTCTTTTTTCCATCGCAGCTTCAGAACGTTTGTCGTCTATTCTTGCTCCGCGTTCAGAAATTCTGGAGCTTCGAATCTCACTCACGACATCAGTAATAGTATATGCTTCAGATAATACGGCCGCTGTACAACTCATATCTCCAACGGTTCTAAAACGAACAACCTGCTCTTCCACCAATTCATCCTCTTCTCTATAAACGACATTATCCTCAGCAGACCAAATCAATCCATCTCTCCAGAAAATTGGTCTTTTATGCGCAAAATAGATCGATGGGATTTCAATGTTTTCCTTTTCAATATAGCTCCACACATCCAATTCTGTCCAATTAGAAATAGGAAATACTCTTACATTCTGACCTAAATCTATTTTGCCATTCAACATATCAAATACTTCCGGTCTTTGATTCTTTTCATCCCACTGTCCAAAATCATCTCTTACCGAAAATACACGTTCTTTTGCTCTGGCTTTTTCTTCATCTCGTCTGGCACCACCAATACACGCATCAAACCCAAATTCTTCAATGGCATCCAACAATGTCTCCGTTTGAAGCATATTTCTACTCGCGTATTTACCAGACTCTTCTTTAACCTTACCGGAGTCTATATTATCCTGTACATGTCGTACGATAAGTTCTACTCCCAATTCTTCCACCAATCGGTCTCTAAACTCTATGGTTTCAGGAAAGTTATGTCCTGTATCAATGTGCATTAATGGAAATGGAATTCTAGCTGGATAAAAAGCCTTTTGAGCTAATCTTACCAGTGTAATGGAATCCTTTCCTCCTGAAAATAACAAAACGGGCTTTTCAAACTGGGCCACTACTTCTCTTAGAATATGAACTGCTTCACTTTCCAAAGCATTTTCTCTCAAAACTTCTTTCATCATATTGGATTAAGCGTGTAAACCACATTCTCTATTCTCCAAAACTTTAGTTGGATCATAGTACCTTGATTCATTTGGAATATTATGCGCTTCCAGATAAGCATCTAATTCCTCGTCAGAATAATTGTAAAATGGACTTACCTTGATAATTCCATCAGCACTTAATGAAACAACATCAATGCTATTTCTGAAAGCAGTTTGATTCTTTCTTAGATTGGTAAACCAAACTTCTGGCTGATGTTCTTTCATAGCTCTTTTAAATGGCTCCAATTTTACCTGTTTTGTAAATTCTTTATGTAATTCGCTATCCACATCCGGTATTCCTATCATCGCATTTCTATACGCTTCTGTTTGCTGCGGAACATACATATGAATATTTAAATTTAGTATTCTAATCAGCTCATCTGCATGTTTATATGTATAACTCGTATTATAACCGGTATCACACCATATGACATCTATATCTCCTTTAACCTTACTCACTGCATGTAAAATAGCACCTTCATAAGGTCTAAAATTTGTAGTTACAACAGTCTTTTGATTCAAGCTTAATGCCCATTGAATGATCTCTGTTGGAGATTTCTGATTTAATTCTTTGTTGATTTCATTAATATCCATTTGACTTCCCCCATTTTATGGATGCCCAAACTCTTTCATGAAAGAAGTATAATAGCATTTTTGTCACCAACTCCACTGCCCCAATAGAAAATGCCAATGTCAGCGTACCTGTAATCAACCAGGAAATAAATACCGTATCAATGGTACCCACTACTCTCCAACTAATTGATTTCACTATACTTCGGATTGGTTTTTCGGATACACTATCAGACTGATAATTATGCTGTTCACCTTTCAATTGAATTATACCCATCCTTGATTTTCTTTTAAATTACATTTACCCTATCGGAATACTAGGATAATGGCGCAAATGTATATACGAAATCCATTAATTGGGTATAAATTAGAAATTAATTATCCTGTAAATTGTTAAATTATATCTGCAAGTGTATTATTACCTAGCACCTTTAAAGTACTATCTCGCACCTGAATCATCAGCAAGTGTACTGAACACGCATCTTCATCCGGACAGTCATCACATTTTTCATAGTAGTTTAAACTCACGCAAGGCAACATGGCAATTGGGCCTTCCAGATTTCGAATCAAATCCGTCATCCCAATTTCAGCCGGAGATTTTAACAGGTAATAGCCACCTCCCTTTCCCTTTTTAGAGCCTACATACCCCATTTTTTTGAGAGATAGAAGAATACTTTCCAAATATTTATGCGAGATATTCTCGCTTTCTGCTATTACAGAAATTTGGACTGGCATATCTCCAGAATGTCTAGCTATATAGGTTAGTGCTTTTAAACCGTATTTTGTTTTTCGAGAAAGCATATGCGAATGTAAATATATTGATGAATTTTCGCCACTTTCAATGCTTCTATTTCACATGGAAACATCCTTCTCATGGCTAGATTACATCTGGAATTATATCTCAGAATTAGTTTTCAAAACAAGAATTGGAATGTTCACCCGATCTACCAATTGATCTAAATATCCAGGGGAATCAAAAATCTTACTCCAAAATGACTGGTTTCTTTTACCTCTCCCTAAACAAACCAAATCACTTTTACTTTGTTGGATAAAGGAAACTATTCCATCTAGAATTCGAGTTCCTTTATGGTAAGTACATTCAATCTCTGAATTGTTTTGCAGATTATTCCACTCTTCTAATAGGCCTTTTGATTTCGAATAAAAATTGGTTTTTTGCACATGAAATGCATGAAGCGTTTTAGTGGTTAACTTTCCCAAGTCCAGTGCAAAATCTACATTACATGACTTTAACGTGCGTTCACTGCATCCTAAAACTATCTGAGACGTTGAGACAAACTGATTCTCTTTTTGAACTATCAATATAGAGCCCTGATAGTCATCAAGGAGATATTTAATCAAACGGCTATCATTTTTTTGCTTCCCTGCTTTTTTACCAACAAAAACCAAATCAGGGTCGATTTTCTGAGTTTGATCTTTGATCATCCATATCAAATCACCAAACTCAACCATTGAATTTGTTTTAATCCCCTCGGTATGAATCATCTCACAAATTGATGATTGCAAAATCTTAACTGATTTTCGCTCTTTCTCAATAATTTGAGTTACCGAGTCCAAATTCTCATCAGCAGCTTTTTCATCCTGATCAATAACATGAAAAATGTGAATACAGGCATTTTGCATCTTTGCCATCGAAATCGCATATTTCAATGCCATATATGATGCTTTAGAAAAATCCATAAGCACCATATAATCGTACGATTTATATTGATTCTCTTTTTTCAAAGCTTAGATTTCGATTGATCAGGTTTACAACCAGATATTAATAGTCTGCCGTAGGCTCATCTCCTCTATTGATCAAATCAACAGTTACACCTTTGTATTTGGCTGTTTTCTTGTAATTATCAATAATCTCCAAAACATCATAATCAATACTTACGGAATGACTCATATCAATAACCAAATGTGTTCCTTTAGGCAGGTTATTTAATTCTTTTAAGATGGTACCTTTATTTAAGAAAGATACTTCTTCCGCTAAAGTCATTTTTACTTTATGTTCTCCGTTATCAGTCGTTTTTGGATGCAAAAAATGTGAATTCTTAATGCTATTTCTTAACAAAATAATTACTCCTACTGCCACACCCATTCCGATACCTTTTAGTAAATCGGTAAATACAACTCCTAAAATTGTTACGATAAATGGTAGAAATTCACTCCAACCCAATTGATACATTTTTACAAACAAGCTCGGTTTTGCCAGTTTATATCCCACGATAAATAGTACACAAGCCAATGAAGCCAATGGTATCATATTCAAAATACCAGGAATAAACGCCACACAAATCAATAAGAAGAAACCATGCATAATTGCAGATAACTTCGTTTGGCCACCAGACTGAATATTCGCAGAACTTCGCACAATTACCTGAGTAATTGGCAGACCACCAATTAAACCAGAAATCATATTTCCTGTTCCCTGAGCCAGTAACTCTCTATTAGTGTTCGTAGTTCTTTTCTTTGGATCTAATTTATCTGTTGCTTCTACACTTAAAAGCGTCTCTAAACTAGCTACAACGGCAATAGTAAATGCTACAACCCAGATATCACTATCAAATGCTCTGGTAAAATCAGGTAATGTAAATTGACCTAAGAAACTAGTGAAATCTGTTGATACTGGAACTCTAACTAAATGTTCTTTTAAAACCGCATATTCAGGAAAATAACTGGTAGCCATAACCTGATATATAATACCAGAAACCACAGCTACTAATGAACCTTGAACTAACTTAAAAATATTATGCTTTTTGGACAGATAATTATCCCATACTAATAGGATTGTCAATGAAATCACACTAATAATTACTGCACCTGGGGTGATATAATCCAACATATTAACAAGCTCCGAAAATGTATTTTCGCCATCCGCTTGTTGGAAGTCCATATCACCTTCGTAATCTGCATCATATCCAAATGCATGCGGAATTTGTTTTAAGAAAATAATAATCCCGATACTCGCTAACATCCCTTTAATTACAGATGATGGGAAATAATAACCTATAACTCCGCCTCTCAACAATCCAAGTACAATTTGAATGGCTCCAGCAATAATTACAGCTACTAAGAAATCATCAAAACCTCCTAAAGATTTAATCGAAGTCAATACAATTACCGCAAGACCCGCTGCTGGTCCACTGACGCCCAATGCTGAATTACTAATTGCCGCTACGACTATACCTCCAACAATCCCTGCGATTAATCCTGAGAAAAGAGGCGCTCCACTGGCCAATGCAATACCCAAACATAGTGGTAAAGCCACGAAAAAGACTACAATACTAGATGGTAAGTCTTGCTTAATATGAGAAAATAATCCTGAATTTTGAATAGATGTCTGTTCCATAAACACATTTTTTATAGGTTACCAACAATGATCCTAACATCAAATTAGAACGACCTTAATCTGACATTAAAATCAGATTAGAATCTAAATAAAATTAGGCTATAGGAATTAAAACCTTCACAGTGGTTCCCTGATTTAAAACCGAATCAATAGACAACTTACCTTTATGTAGTTCAATAATTTTTGCACTTAAGGATAAACCAATACCAGAACCTTTTACATTAATTACATTTTTTCCTCTGTAAAATGGGGTGGCAATTTTGTTTAAATCCGCAGCATCTATTCCTACCCCGTGATCAATTACCTTTAAAACAATGTTATGTTCTTCCAAATATGCTTTAATCTCTACCGGATGATTTGAAGAAAACTTACACGCATTATCCCATATGTTAATTAATGCGGTCTTCAACAAGTTTTGATTACACAAAACATCATGATCTTTTATTTCATCTATATCAAACTTTAATTGATGATCAGGATTAATGAATTCATAGCTCTCACGAACTGATTTCAAGAACATCACCAAATTGACTTTCTTATAGGTTAACCCCATGTCCTGCACTGAAATCTTAGATAATTGAAGGAGATTATTAACCGTAGAATTCAGTATTTCTGCTTCATTCAAAATGGTCTTTAAAGAGGTTACATATTCTTCGTTTGTTCTGGACTTACTCACCGCCAATTCTGCTTCACCCAGGATCGCTGTTAATGGATTTCTTAGCTCATGCGAAGCATTATTGATAAAAGATTTTTGGGTTTCAAATGCGGATTCTAAACGGTCCAATAATTTATTAAATGAAATCGCCAATTCTCCTAATTCATCATGCTCATTCCATACACTTAATCTTAAATGCAAACTAGAGGCACTTATTTTATTGGCATTCTGAATTTTTAATGAAATAGGTCTCAATGCGCGCTTTGTCACCTCAAAACCCAGAGCAAATATTACTGGAATACCAATGAATACCAATAAAATAACAATATTCCGTAAATACTTTAAATAGTCTAATCCCACTTCGTCTTTAGCCGTCACAATAATGAGGTAATCTTTACCTTTTACATGAAATAATTTACTTACTCCTTGATTCCCACTCCATTCAAATTCGATATTTCCATTTCGAATTAAGCTGATAATTACTTCTTCGGGATAATCATATTTAAATTGAGGGGTCTTACCATGAACGATATGTACTACTTCTTCTGTTTCCTGTGGTAATGTATGTAAAAACTGGTCTTTTATTTTTTCAAACTCCTCATCGCTAAAAGAGTCTTTTTCTAAAAAAATTTTCTCCGTAATTTCTACACGACCTCTTAAACGTTCCAGAAAATCATTTTTTCTATGGTCCGATGAAAACCAGTATAATAAAATACCAAACACCACAAATATGACACTTGCAATTATGGAAAATGTAATGGATAATTTGGTACTTATTCGCATAGCTTAATCCTTAATGATATACCCCATTCCAATAACCGTTTTTATGATCTTTGAATCAAATCCCTGTTCAATTTTCTTTCTTAGATAATTGATATAAACATCAATCACATTGGTACCCAGATCGAAGTCTACTTCCCATACATTTTCCAAAATACTGGTTCTGGAAACGACTCTGTTTTTATTCTTCAACAGATATTCTAAAAGTTTGAATTCCCGGGCGGTTAATTCAATTTGAATTCCATTTCTAAACACCTCTTTTGATCCTAAATTCATTGTGAGATCAAGAACTTTTAAATACTCACTTTCATTTTTTTTCAGATTCTTTTTTCTTCTGGTTAACGCATTAATTCTGGCTAATAGTTCCTTAAACTTAAAAGGCTTGGTTAAATAATCATCTGCGCCTATATCTAATCCGGTTACTATATCATCCGTTGTACCTAATGCAGTCAGCATTATAATCGGTGTGGGAATTTCTTTTTCGTTTTTAAGTATATTACATACTTCTATTCCATTCATCCCAGGCATAATCACATCCAGAATAATCAAATCCAATTCTGAATTATCTGCCAACTTTACTCCTGTAACTCCATCAAAGGCCTGTGTTACCATATAACCTTCTTCCTCAAGCCCCCTTTTAATAAAAGATGAGACACTGGCTTCATCTTCGATCAGTAAAATTTTCATCTTTTGCTTTCCGTATTTTTTAACCTCCATGGAGGATTTAATCTATTGTCTCCGGCAAAGTATAATATCAATTGATTGCCATCTAAATCTTTTAATCTGGCTTCTCTCCACAACCAACTTTTATCATTGGGTTCTTCTTCAAATTCAATTCCATTTGCCTTTAATCCTTTGACTTTTTCATCTAAGTCCTTGCATTCGAAATAAACATATACGCCTTCACCACGACCTAATTCAGACACTTGATGAATTGAAAATGTGCTATTTCCATCAGGGCAGACAAATCTGGCATAATGATCTGTAGATTTTACAATCAAATCCAAGCCAAGCTTTTGATAAAACTCAACCGCTTTATTAACGTCTACTGACGGTATAGTGACCTGATTTAAATTCATAACTTTTATTAATCACAATTTTTTCTTCCATGAAAAACATTAATACACCCATACTTATCTCGACAATTAATGCCATCCACTTCAAAAGTAGCGAGATCTATTGTATCTAATATTCTCTCTCCTGCTCTATTAAACATTAAATTTCTTCCACAATAGTAAATTTGATTACCATCAGTTGAAAACCCATCTCCATTTGAATAGATTTTTACGTTATCATAATGCTCCGAAGGTACTTTATATTCTAAATAGAAATAGTGACAACCATCAGTAGACCATCTGGTAAAAAATCTTTTATCATTTGTAGCTTCAATGAATTTAAAGTCTTGCACCGAACATACATTCAATGGTTTTGTTTTAAGATATACATCTTTATAATCAGAAGAATAACCGCCTTCCAGGATCTTAAATTCGTTACTACTTGATCCTATGATAGAATCTCCCGCATAATATGCTTTGAATTTATCTATGGCATACAACCCCTCCAAAGGTTTAAATGATTCTGGATCGGCTCCAAATATTTTTTTCTTGTGATAAAATACATAGTTTCTATCTCTGGCATATTCTCCATCCCTTAAAACCTCAAAGGTTTCTGCATCCGCATCCGAAATAACAACTTCTCTCGTTCCTCGTGCTTCATTCCAGTCTGTGTAATATACCAAACCATCCTTAACTTCATATCCTTTACATGCATACGTAAAAAGGCTAATCCATATGAAATAAAAGAGTCTTCGCATCACTATTCTTTATCCCCAGATGAGACTAACCTAAAATGCGTATCTAAATATATAGCCTGCCATTTTTCTCCGTCAAATACACCCACAACAAATCTGTACGTATTTTCATCAATATATTCCCACATGTCAGTAATTATAGTGTCCCCATATTTGTAGGTATAAATGAAGTTTTTATTCTCAATGACCACAGTTCCTTCGGTCACACCCCCAAACACATCAAATTCCCAGAATTTAATTGTATTGGACGCATTACCCCATGTTCTTATACCATGGTTTCGATTCCCATATTTGGTTTGCGAATGATCTATAAACCCTTTAGAATGGGTAACCACAATATTTTTTTGCAAATCATATTCAAAACTGATTTCCTGAATAAACTCACTTCCATTACTCCATTTTCCATGTGCTTTCCAAGTTTTGTTAACCAAAGGTTCAAAAGCTTCTAAATGTGGGTTTTGTGCTATTGTATGCAATGAAAACAGAAACAATACCAATCCTATATATCGCATTTCATCAAGTATTTTAAAACATCTGACAAGATAACTTAAAGTTTGGTTTCAGACTTGAATCCCCATTTAAACTTACTTCTCTTGTACGGCCTTTAGGAAACTCAGTAAAATTTCCGGTGATAATCTTTGTGAATATTTCGGATCAACATGCTGATATTGTACCATTCCATCTTTAATCACAAACACTGCCGGTACGGGCAACACATGATGAATAGAACTGGTCCACCATTCTGTATCCATATGATATTCATTTCTATATTTCAGATACAATTCGTTATCGATCTTCCAGCCAATCCCAAAAGCATTAATAGCGTTGATGTTCTTATCTGAAAATAACTGATAATCAATCCCTCCGCTTTTGGCATACGTTGTGTCAAAGTGAATAAAATCATCGGGAGTGATTGCGATGAGTTCAAATCCCATTTTTTTGATTTTCCCGTGTATCTCTTGTAATGCCGCTAAATGACGCATACAATAAGGACACCAACCACCACGGTAGAATACAACCACCACTGGCCTATCTCCAATATATTGCTTTAAATTAACTGTCTCTCCGTTTTGATCTAATACCTCCACATCTGGAATCATTTCGGAGTTTTTGATCGGACATATATCGTACATTGCTTGTTGCGCCTTTAACGACCCAAACCCCAATAGAAGAATAAACAGCACCCAATTTTTCATCATCATTAATTTCTAAAGGGGTTAAACTTCTAGTTTATTTTTAAACGCTGCAATAATTTCTTTTACCTCACCCGTTAAATCCGTCTCTGAAATCCATGCATGGGTATGTCCTAAATATTCCATACCCAAATAGTCTGCACTACTTTCAAATGGGAAAAAGAAACCAAATACTTCTCCAGATTCAGATCCACATGAAATCGCTGCCATTTTTTTACCTCTTAGTTTTCGTCCAAGGTCTTTCTCTATTTTCAGGCAATCTGTTATCCGGTCAAAAAAATTCTTCATGACTCCACTCATCGCATACCAATAAACAGGTGTGGCAAAAACAATCACATCATAATCTACAATCTGGCGCATTAACTCCATAAAATCATCATTATCGTATGCGTGTTTATAATCATACGATGCAATGGTGTAATCCACAAGATCAACCCGATCACTCTTCCACAAACTTCGTAATTCTTCTACCACTGAAGCCGTATTTCCATCCTTTCGCGAACTTCCCTGAATGATTATTCCTTTCATGTTATTTCGTTAAATTATTCCATAAAAAAACCGATATCGCAATATCGGTTTTTATTTTATGCTTTTATGATTCTTATTTCAAATCAATCGCTTTCAAAGTATTTTGCATTAATGATGCAATAGTCATTGGTCCAACCCCACCAGGAACAGGCGTAATAAACTCAGACTTTGGTGATACAGATTCAAAATGAACATCTCCTAATAAACGGAAACCTGATTTTTTAGTCTCATCTTTAACACGTGTAATACCTACATCAATCACTGTCACCCCTTCTTTTACCATATCTCCGGTAACAAATTCAGGTTTACCTAAAGCCACTATTAAGATATCAGCCGTTTTTGTAATCTCCGCCAAATTCTTTGTACGTGAATGTGTTAAAGTAACTGTACAGTTACCCGGGTAATTGTTTTGTCCCATTAAAATAGACATGGGCAATCCCACGATATGGCTTCTTCCAACAACTACACAATGTTTACCGGAAGTCTCCACGTTATAACGTTTCAACAACTCTAAAATTCCATTTGGAGTAGCCGGAATAAATGATGGTAAACCTAAAGCTACTTTTCCAAAATTAGCCGGGTGAAATCCATCCACGTCCTTGATTGGTGAAACAGCATTTAATACAGTTTCTTCATCAATATGGTCAGGTAATGGTAACTGAACGATAAAACCATCAATGACATCATCGTTATTTAACTCTTCAATTTTTGCCAACAACTCTTCTTGAGTCGTTTCAACCGGCATTTTAATTAAACTAGAACCGAAACCAACTTTTTCACACGCCTTCACTTTCGCATTCACATAAGTGATACTTGCTCCATTATCCCCAACTATAATTGCTGCTAAATGTGGTACCTTTCCTCCTTCAGCTTTAATCTTTGCTACTTCAATGGCTAACTCTTCTTTAATCTCGTTAGAAGTTTTCTTTCCGTCTAATAAAGTCATTTCGTTATTCTGTTTAGTTAAATTTCGTTTTTGATTACGTCTATTGTCCCATTCCCGGCATTCCACCTAAATGTTTCATCATATTCGCCATCGCAGATTTGTTGTTCATCAGTTTCATCATCTTCTTGGTATCATTGAATTGCTTCATCAATTGATTCACTTCCTGAACATCTCTACCACTTCCCTTTGCAATTCTCTTTTTACGAGAACCGTTAATGATTTGTGGCTGTTGTCTTTCTTTAGGTGTCATAGAATAGATAATGGCTTCAATATGTTTAAAAGCATCATCTTCAATGTCAACATCTTTCATTGCTTTACCCATACCCGGTAACATTCCCATCAAATCCTTTACATTACCCATTTTCTGGATTTGTTGGATTTGTTGTAGGAAATCATCAAAGTTAAATTGATTCTTTGCAATTTTCTTTTGAAGCTTACGGGCTTGTTCTTCGTCAAATTGATCCTGAACACGCTCTACTAAAGACACCACATCACCCATGCCGAGAATACGGTCGGCCATACGTTCCGGGTAGAAAATGTCAAGTGCCTCCATTTTTTCACCGGTACCAATAAACTTAATTGGCTTCTGGACTACGTGACGAATAGATAAAGCAGCACCACCACGTGCATCACCATCTAATTTGGTAAGAATAACCCCATCAAAGTTTAACCGATCATTAAACTCTTTTGCGGTATTTACAGCATCTTGTCCGGTCATAGCATCCACAACAAACAGGGTCTCTTTTGGATCTATGCTATTTTTAATGGCTGCAATTTCCTGCATCATCTGCTCATCCACCGCTAAACGACCAGCAGTATCGACAATCACCACATTTAACCCATTACTTTTGGCATGTGCAATCCCAGCTTCAGCAATTTTAACCGGATCTTTTTCTTCTTTGTTAGAATAAACCTCAACGCCAATTTGCTCTCCAACAACATGCAATTGGTCAATCGCTGCAGGTCTGTAAACATCGGCCGCCACAAGTAAAGGTGCTTTTCCTTTTTTTGTTTTCAGGAAATTGGCCAGTTTACCGGAATGCGTTGTTTTACCAGAACCCTGAAGACCTGCCATTAAGATCACCGCAGGATTTCCACTTAAATCTAATTCTTCAACGGTTTCGCCCATTAAGTTAGCCAACTCATCATGGGTAATCTTGGTCAATAATTGTCCAGGAGATATCGCTGTTAGTACATCCGCACCTAAAGCTTTTTGTTTTACTGTATTGGTAAATTCTTTTGCGATTTTGTAATTCACATCCGCATCCAGCAACGCTCTACGGATCTCCTTCATCGTTTGAGCAACGTTAATTTCCGTAATACTCCCCTGACCTTTCAGGGTTTGAAACGATTTCTCTAATCTCTCTTGTAATCTATTAAACATGGATGTATTTTATTGCTGCAATAATAATTGTTTTCGTTCGATGTTCATCTCTTTAGCCTCGTAGCTTATTCAAAAATGGCTACATTCTATCTGGTACCTGAATACCCAATAATTTCATTCCTGACTGGATTGTTTTACCTACCTGAGCCGATAATAAAACTCTAAACTTTGTCAATGGCTTATTTTCTTCATTGAATATTGGAGTAGATTGATAAAACGAATTATACATTTTTACCAGGTCATAAATGTAGTTTGCAATATTAGCCGGACTATAGTTTTTACCTGCTTCCGCAATGATAGAAGGATAATCGTTCATTGATTTAATCAAATCCAATTCTTTATCTGTCAATTGATCTTCCGATATTTTTACCATTTCTATGCCTCCTGCTCTACGAACAATAGATTGAATTCTGGCATGCGCATATTGAATAAATGGTGCTGTATTTCCATTTAAATCAATAGATGCTGATGGGTCAAATAACATTTTCTTTTTAGGATCTACTTTCAAAATAAAATATTTCAAAGCTCCTTTTCCTACTTTATTTGCCAGTTCATTTTGCTCTTCCTCGGTTTGATCAGAAACATGGCCATGAATTTCTGATGCTTTTTTGGCATCATCCACCATTCCTTGCATCAAATCATCCGCATCAACAACCGTTCCTTCTCTGGACTTCATTTTACCATGTGGTAGTTCCACCATTCCATAGGATAAATGGTAACATTCTTTGGCCCAATCAAATCCTAGTTTTTGAAGTATGATAAACAAAACTTTAAAATGGTAATCCTGTTCATTACCCACAGTGTAAATCAGTTGATTCAGATTTGGATAATCCTTATATCTCTGTATTGCGGTCCCAATATCCTGAGTCATATAAACTGCCGTTCCATCTGCACGTAAAACCAGCTTATGATCCAATCCTTCATCGGTGAGATCAATCCAAACAGATCCATCTTCTTTTTTATAGAAAATCCCTTTTTCCAGACCTTCTGTTACAAAGTCTTTCCCATACAAATATGTATCCGATTCATAATAGAGGGTATCAAAATCTACTCCCATAGATTTATAGGTAATCTCAAACCCATCATAAACCCAGCTATTCATTTTTTCCCAAAGCGTATACACCTCTGGCTCTTTCGCTTCCCATTTTTGAAGCATTTCCTGAGCCGCCTTTAGAATAGGAGCATTCTTCTTTGCTTCTTCCTCTTCTATTCCTTCTGCTACTAAATCAGCTATTTCTTTCTTGTACTCCTGATCAAACTTCACATAGTATTTACCTACCAGATGATCCCCTTTAAGTCCTGACGATTCAGGAGTTTCACCGTCCCCAAAACGTTGCCAAGCAATCATCGATTTACAAATGTGAATTCCGCGATCATTAATGATCTGAGTCTTCACCACTTGATGTCCATTTGCTTTAAGAATTTCAGCTACGGAATATCCTAAGAAATTATTTCTTAAATGGCCTAAGTGTAATGGTTTATTGGTATTCGGTGAAGAATACTCCACCATCACCGTTCTTCCTGAATCCGGTGCAAATCCCCAGTTTTCGGTCTCTGTAATTTTTTGGAAAAGATCGTTCCAATACGAATTACTAATTTTTAAATTCAAGAATCCTTTAACGATATCAAAAGATTCTATAAAGTCAACCATTTGAGTCATTTCTTCTCCAATCATCTGAGCCGTTTCCATTGGATTTTTACGACTAATCTTTAAAAGAGGAAAAACATTTACAGTGTAATCACCTTCAAATTCCTTACGTGTTTTTTGTAACTGAATTGATGGGAAATCCTGATCTCCAAATAGTTTAATTAATACTTTATTTACGTTATCTATTATATTTTGTTCAATATTCATTGTTGTGCTTTTAGTAAAACCTATGACGGTTTTCCATTTTTCGCAGATAAACTTTATTGGTTTACCTTCTCAATTTGCGGCAATACATCTTCCAAAATCTCAAAAGCGGTTTCTGCCATTTTATTTTTCTTTTCGTCTAAAGTTGGATTAATCTCTACAAACTCCAGACATCCTACTTTTTCGGTTTCAATAAAAGCCGTAATGATTTCTTTGATTTCCTTTTCATCAAACCCTTTTGAAACCGGTGTTCCGGTACCATGAGAAATTAAATCACAATCCATACTATCCACATCAAACGAGATGTAAATCATATCACAGTTGTCTAATCTTTCAATGGCTTCGGATATACAAACATCCATGCCTCTATGCCGGACTTCTTCTACCCGGTAGTTCCTGATTTGATGTTTCGCAATGATTTTGTCTTCTTGCTCTTCTGTATCTCTTACCCCAAAATAAACTGTATCTTCTGGTAATACGTTAGGAATCACTCCTGAAAGTCCTTTCATTTTGTTCCAGGCTGCCACTTCTTTTTCACTAAGTTCATTGATTTTTAGCTCCAGATTATCCAACCCCAGCGCAGAGCCCAATGGCATACCATGTACATTTCCAGATGGTGTGGTATACGGTGAATGAATATCGGCATGGGCATCAATCCAAACCACGCCTAAACGTTTATTTGGATATGCTTTTTTCATACCGGCAATCGTCCCTGCTGCAATAGAATGATCTCCGGATAATACGATAGGGAACTCAGTTTCCATAGCCGTATGCACTGCTTCAGTCACATTTTCCAGAACCTTAACTACAGTATCTATACGAATCGCATTAGGGGTGTCTACTTCTTGATACAAATTTTGATTATATACCTCAACCGTTTTGTGATTGTATTTAGATAAGGTTTCACTTTTGTTGTTCCACCCCACTACTTCCATGGCTTTAAATCCTAATGAAGCACCTCTCGTTCCGGCACCTACTTCCGACTCAACAATAACGTATCTAATACTCATTTCACTGCATTTTTTAAGTGCCGCGAAAATACGATTATTGTTAGGAAAATGAAGGCGATTTCATACCTTTTGTTCAGAGTTTTTGGTAGACCAAATGGGTTATTTGAATCAATACTATTTCTAGCTAAAAACTAAACTTCACGCCTAAATCTAAACCGCAACTATTAAAGTTATACGATCTCTTTAGCGTCTCAGGCAGATCAAAAAGAAGTATGAATTTTTCACTCTCTGAAAATGAATCGTCATAATTATAATTCATTTTTGTTCCATCACTCGCTTCAAGATCTCCATATTCCGGGGCATAAGATAAAGTCATAAAATAAAACTCAGAATAAAGTGACCACTTTGATGATATCATATAATCAACACCCAAAGTTCCTTTTCCTCCAAACGCTATACCCCCTTTAACAACTTTAGTATAGATAAGCTCCAACACTTGTACAGATGAAACAAAAGATGAAGTCGCTTCAGTATGTATACTTCCAAACCCAATAACTGCTCCTATTTTCATATATGGGTTAATCTTTTCATTTTTCACTTGTAGAACTAACGAAGGAATCACCCGAAAGAATTTGGACATTATCGTTTTACCTTCAGTATGCGTATCACGAATACCATACAAATTTGTGAGCGTCACCTCTTCCTGGTAAACGTTAGCACTTTGATGATAGGATGTATGAGTTTCAATTGCAATATTCTTATTCAAACTATACCCTACTGTCCCTCCAATATTCCATCCTTTTCCAAATGAATATGGTACATTTTTGAATTGATATGTGTCCGCATAATAGTCAATATATGAGTTGGCTAAATCACCTCTTTGATTGGCAATACCAATAGCATAGCCTGAAGATATTCCAATATAAAACTTTTGGGCTGAGATTAATTTGGCGCAAGTCAAACAAATCAAGGTTAACAAAACGGTTTTTAAATAGTTCATGAGTATTTTTTTAGATTAAACATACCCGTATTCTCCTGTGGTTTGACGTTATGTAATTCTAAAAGGTTGTATCATCAAGGAAATCAAATAATGAACAACCCCACAACAGTTTTTTAATTTTTGACCACTTCCACAAGGACAAGGGTCGTTCCTTCTCATACTGTTTTCTCTCTGTAGAAAACCAATATAAAAACCGACTTCTTTAGTTAAATGGCTTGCCACTCATTAGGGAAAGACCAGGCTGGAGTTTTCCATTTCTCATTAAACCATAATCAATACAGTTTGTAAATCAAAACCAGAGCTAATCCTATTAAAATAAAATTATCCACGCTACATAATTAGTTTACTAAACCCTATCATGAAAAAGTTATAATCTTCATTTAATCCATAACCCACCTGTGCATCTATCTGAAATGAAGGGTCAAATCGATACCATACACCTCCATCCACATTATGCACCCAACCAATGTTTTTTACGATAATCTTATCTCCATAGATTTCAGCAAAAACACCAATATTTTTCTTGATTTCATACCCACCATTTAAAGTATATCCAAATTGATTTTGAACATCAATGCCCTCACTTTTTGATTCGGTTCTAAATGCATATTTCAAGTTTCCAGCAATACTCACTTTCTTTGGAAATGCGTAACTCCACGCAGCTAAAAAATTCGATTTCCAAAATGGATTGATACTATTTCCATTATTTAGAAACACACGTGGTATTTCCTGATTAAATACCAAGGCTAATTCAGGAACAAAGTCACCTTGTTTAAGAACATTAACCTTAACCCCAACATATGTATCCAGATTATTCAGATTAAGTTGATTGATATTTAAAGTAGTAAACAATCTTACCTCTACGCGATCTGAAACACCGTACAACAAACCTAAATTGGGTACTTGAGAGTTATGATTTCTATTTACATCTGCGAATTGGAAGCCTGTTTCAATTTGAAACCCGCCTTTATACACCGCCTTAGAAGACTCAGAAACTCCGGGTCTATTGGTTACCATGGCTTCCGTTGAAACTCTATATCTCTTTTTGGAAGGCACATACTTATCCGCATTCCATCTAAATTCTGAAATAGAATAATTTATAGTAAAATCTTTAAACACTTCCTGAGACCATCCATTAGAGGTTAATCCAACAATCATAATGACTCCAACAAATATCCTGAGGTTAAATTCTCTTTTCATAAATTCTGGAATAATGACCAAATATAAACGAAGCACCATATTCAAAACCAAATCCAATTAAGAATTCTATATTCATACTATAAGAATCTCACGCTCTTCGTTATTTTTGCCGCCCGATAAAACAAAGTACATGAGTCTTCAAGAGCAAATAGATAAAAGGAAAACATTTGGTATTATTTCGCATCCGGATGCCGGAAAAACGACTTTAACCGAAAAACTATTGTTATTTGGAGGTGCTATTCAGGTTGCAGGAGCGGTTAAAAACAATAAAATCAAAAAAAGTGCGACTTCTGATTTTATGGAGATCGAAAAACAAAGAGGAATTTCCGTAGCTACTTCTGTTATGACTTTTTTCTATAAGGATAAGCTCATTAACATTCTGGATACTCCTGGTCACAAAGATTTTGCGGAAGACACCTATAGGACATTAACTGCTGTGGATAGTGTGATTTTGGTCATTGATGCCGCCAACGGTGTAGAACCTCAAACAAGAAGACTAATGGAAGTTTGTAGAATGCGAGACACTCCGGTTATCGTGTTTGTCAACAAAATGGACCGTGAAGGAAAGGATGCTTTTGGCTTACTAGACGAGTTGGAAGAAGAATTGGGGATTAATGTGCGCCCGCTAACCTGGCCAATAGGAATTGGACAAGACTTTAGAGGGGTTTACAACATCTATGAAAACGAAATCAACTTATTTAACCCAAACAAAACAAATATTGAAGATGATATTGTTTCAATCTCAGATCTTAACGATCCCAAATTAGACGAGAATCTAGGAGATCAAGCTGCCGAATTAAGAGACGATTTGGAATTGGTTGAGGGTGTTTATGATCCTTTTGATATTGAAGAATATCTATCCGCTAAAACTGCACCGGTATTCTTTGGATCGGCATTAAATAACTTTGGAATTCGCGAAATGCTTAACACGTTCGTGGAGATTGCACCAAATCCACTACCGCGTGTTTCTGATGCCGGACCAATCGATCCGGAAGCTTCTAAATTCAGTGGTTTCATTTTTAAGATTCACGCTAACCTGGATCCTAGACATAGAGATAGAATTGCATTCTTAAGGGTTTGTTCCGGAAAATTTGAACGAAACAAATTTTTTGAGCACGTAAGACTCAATAAAAAATTAAAATTCTCCAATCCATACTCATTTATGGCGCAAAGTAAGGAAGTTGTAGATGAAGCCTTCCCTGGAGATGTGATTGGATTATATGACACCGGAAATTTTAAAATTGGAGATACGTTAACACAAGGTGATAAATTCATGTTTAAAGGTATGCCTAGTTTCTCTCCTGAATTATTTAGAGAGGTAGTCAATACTGACCCAATGAAAACTAAGCAATTGGAAAAAGGATTGAAACAGTTATCTGATGAAGGGGTTGCTCAATTATTTACACAACAACCGGGTAATAAGAAGATTTTAGGAACTGTTGGAGAACTTCAATTTGAAGTTATTCAATATCGTTTAAAGCACGAATATGGTGCCTCCTGTTCTTTTAGAGGATTACCTTATCATAAGGCCACATGGTTGACCACAACGAATCAAAAACAACTGGATGATTTCGTAAGAATTAAATCCAGAAATGTGGTTCAGGATAAAGATGATAACTGGGTGTTTATGGCTGATTCACCATTCCTTTTAAATATGGCTAAATCTGATTACCCAGACATTGAATTCCATACGACCAGTGAATTCAAAGTGGGTTAATTTTCCATATACTACATCGATAAAACTACAATCTCAATCCTTCTGTTTTTTGCTCTACCTTGAGCTGAACTATTAGAAGTAATTGGTTTTGCAGATCCCCACCCTTTGAATTTTAGATTTTTATGAGACACTCCGTTTTCCTGTAAATAGGCCATTACGGAATAAGCTCTATCCGTTGATAATGCCAGGTTAGCACGCGCATCCCCTACATTATCCGTATGTCCCTCTATAGATACTTTAAACGTTGGGTGTTCTTTCATGTAAGCGATTAAGGCATCTAAACTTGCTCTGGAATCAACACTTAAATCTGCTGAGTTTGTTGCAAAATGGATGTTCTCAATTGTAATATGCTGCCCCATTCTGCTCTTCTCTACTTTTACATCCACTTTTGTTTTTATAGGTTCTCCTTCTTTTGGCGCCTTGATTAGTTTATTGTTGAAAGCCAAATCCTCACCTTTTGCGGTGACCACATAATCTGCAGAATCTTCCACATTTACAATAGCCGTAAAAGAACCACTAATGGTATCTACATCAACTGATTCTACTTCCTGAGTTTTCGTATTTCTTAATTCTATCTTTGCATTTTTAGGTGCTTCACCTGTAACCGTTTTCACAGTTCCTTTTACCATCATGACCTTTTCCGGTCTAATCTTTTTGGGTAGTGTGACACTATAAATATCCAAACTGTTTCCTTTTCCACCGTTAAATGGAGAGGCTGATCCAAAATACGCTGTTTTTCCATCTAAACTCACAACATAACCATGTTCATCTTCTGGTGTGTTTAAGGGATACCCTAAATTCAATGGAATAGTCCATTTACCGTCTTCGAATCTACTTACAAATACATCGTATCCGCCCATTCCCATATGTCCATTTTTAGAAGCGAAATACAATGTCTTATCATCAGAGTGAAAAAATGGACTTTTTTCATTTCCGGCAGTATTAATTGGTTCTCCCATACTTTGCCCTTTTCCCCAGGTACCGTCTGATTGTCTCTTGGACTGGAAAATATCAATTCCTCTTGTTCCTTCTCTATACACCGCATACATCATCCACTTTCCATCCTTGGATATCGTAGGTTGTGACTCCCAACCTTCATTGGTATTGATATTTGGGCCCAAGTTCTTTGGTTTTGTCCAATGCCATTCTGAATTTGCGCCTTCACTTTTAGGTGAAAACTCGTACTTAGAATAATATATATCACAATTCATCTTGCCTTGATAAGGTTCACAAACGGTATAATAAATCTCACGATTATTTGCAGATATTGCAGATCCTCCATAGTTGGCTTCGGTATTCATATTAAAAGGAGGTCCAAATGCCTGACCTTTTACAAATTCTCCATTGGTATAATTTGAAACCGAAAACCTCTCCACTTTTACAATTCGATCACTTTTAATATAGCTTTCTTTCATGTTTTGTTTTACCTCTACTCTTCTGGTAAATAGCATCACTTCGTTATCCGGAGAAATAGCAGGCAAATATTCATCACTCTCATCTTGGGATAGTGGTACTATTTTTTGTGCATTAAACGGATGTGGATTTGCATACTGATAGGCCAAAAACTGCGCTAATTTTAGATTTTCTTTAGCCACCTCCATTTGCTCATCATATCTTCTTTCATATTTAGAGTCGTCATCACTGGAAAATCTTATAAAAGCATCATAATACTTTGCGGCAGTTTCATAATCATCTTTGTTCATACTAATTTCACCAAGGAAATAATAAGCTGCAGAATGTATTTCCGGACAAGCCTCCACCACGGTTTTAAGAGCTTCTTCGGTTTTCTGATAAGGTTTTTGTTTACTTCGGGCATGTTTGATCTGGGCAAAAGTTTTCTCCCATATCGCCAAAGTAAAATCCTCGTCCAGAGTTAAAGCTTCCCTAAAGAACATCATTCTTTCTTTATAACTATACTTTTTCTTGTCTATAGCTTTTTCATAGGCCTTAACCGCTTTTTTATTATCCGATAAAGGACAATCATCCTGTGCTAATGCTGAAAAAGAAGTTCCGTAAAACAGAACCAAGATCAATAATGAAAAAATAAATCTCATAAAAAAGTCTCTCATTTAACTCCGAAATAATGCACGCGAATTTGCGATTCATTTAAACGAAAAACAACAGAAATATTTTCTTTTACTTCACAATTTTTTCAAATAAACCGAATAGAGTTAAATCACAAGTATGTTTTAATGACCACACCCTTTCAAATTAATGAATATGAAGTGTTAAAACGGGTATTTCACTATGATTTACTACAGACTCCGTAATATTATCATTAAACAGCTTCTTAACTCCTCTATACCCATGCGTAATCATTGCAATTACATCAGCATTTTGATGTTCAGAAAAATTAATAACGCCCTCATCTATATCAAAAGCATTATAAATGTGAGATTCACAGTTCTTTAAACCATAATCGAATTTCACCTGTTCCATTCGATCTAAGACCGTTTTAGTCTCTTCGAAATAAGTCGGTGTATTGATATAAACCAAATCCAATGTTGCTTCAAAAATGTCCGCAAACCTTTTCACTCTAGGTAACTGCTCATTTATTTTTTCTTCAGTAAAATCAGAACAGCATACAACCTTGCGGATATTAAATTCATCAGAGCTTGTATTTACAGTCAGAACAGGAACCTTTGCAATTCTTACAATTTTCTGTGCTGTAGATCCAATAAAAGCCTCTTTTATCCCAGAAGAACCATGCGTTCCCATAACAATAAAGTCAATATTGTTTTCTTGCACGATATCATTGATTTCGAAATCCAAAGCTTGTTGAATTACCTTGGTCACCACATTAATTCCAACTGCTTGAATTTCTTTTTCAAGTTCGCCCATTTTTGCATTTACGCGATCGGTTTCTTGTTGAATGGCTTCCAATACAATTTCAGGTTGCATTCCAGGCATAGTAATATCCCCTGCAGTAGTTAGGCTAATATCAACGTATTGTTGAACACTGTTTAATGAATGTAATACATGAAGTTCTGCCTGAAGTGTCTTGGACAACTTCATAGCAATATTTAGCGCATTATTTGCTGCATCTGAAAAATCGGTAGGGAACAAAATACGTTTCATAACAAATAAGTTTAATGGTATTATTTGTCCCTAAAATTAGACCTTATTCGCCATATAGAAAATGACTTTATAGGGTATTTTCGTTAAATTATAATAACGATTTAATAATCCTTGTAACGTTGTAACCTTCTGCTTCTGCTTTGTAATTTGGTACAATTCTATGTCTTAAAATCGGCAACGCTACCGCTTGCACATCTTCAATATCCGGAGCAAACTTTCCTTTGATCAAAGCATGAGTTTTGGCTCCAAGGATTAAGTATTGAGAAGCTCTTGGTCCAGCACCCCATGAAACGTATTGTTTTACAATATCCGTAGCGTATTCTCCCTGCGGTCTGGTTTTAGCAGTAAGCGTTACAGCGTATCTTAATACATTATCTGCAACGGGAACTCTTTTTACCAAATGCTGGAAATAAGTGATTTCCTCTGCACTTAAAACCGGTTCTATTGATGGTGTTTCATCATTTGTAGTCGTTTTTACAACTTCCAACTCTTCTTCAAATGACGGGTAATCCACCCAAATATTAAACATAAATCTATCCAGTTGCGCTTCGGGAAGTGGATAAGTTCCTTCTTGTTCAATTGGATTTTGTGTTGCTAAAACAAAAAAGGGTTGATCTAATTTAAATGTTTGTCCGGCAGCTGTAACTGATTTCTCCTGCATCGCTTCCAATAAAGCAGATTGTGTTTTGGGTGGAGTACGATTGATCTCATCCGCTAAAATTACATTAGCAAAAATAGGCCCTTTAACAAATTGGAATTGTCTGGATTCATTTAGAATTTCAGAACCAATAATATCCGATGGCATTAAATCCGGAGTAAACTGAATACGATTATGGTTTAATCCCAATGCTGTAGAAATACTATTTACTAAAAGTGTTTTTGCCAATCCAGGCACCCCTACTAATAATACGTGCCCACCACTAAAAATGGCTATCAATACTTCTTTTAAAACATCTTCTTGTCCAATGATAACTTTTTGGACTTCCTGAGTTAATTGGGTATACTTATTTCTAAAAGCTTCTACCGCTTCTACATCGGATTTAAATTGTGTTTCTGCCATATTTTAAAACCAGCTATGTTGAAATTGACAATCTTGTAGTGATTCATCAATTTTAATATAATTCAACTTAATCTTTCCCTGAATCCATTTATCAAGAGCTTCCTTTTCTTTTTCAGCTTTTGCCGCCCCCTGAATTTTAAGATAGTCATCTTCTAAATTTGCACGGTGTGGTTCAGTTACGGATACTAACTTTACAATTCTGTATGACTGAGAACCATCGTACTTTTGGTAGATCACAGGCTGAGAAATTTCACCTGGTTTCATTTTATCCAGAATGAAAAACAAACTGGGATCTACTTTACTCACTTCGTCAATTTCAAAAGTGGTACTTCCAGTTTGCGGATTAATCAACTTACCTCCATTCATTCTTGTTGATTTATCATCTGAGAATCTAGCCGCTTCCGTTTCAAATTTGATGGAATCTACTTCTAAGATTTGTTTCCTCAAAGAGTCTAATTTACTTTTTGCAGCAAATAGATCAGCCTGAGCAAATTGGGGTTTCAACAGAATGTGTCGCACATTCGCCTGCTGGCCCCTTCTTTCAATCAATTGAACAATATGAAAGCCGTATTCCGTTTCAAATATTTCAGAAACCTGCCCGGGTTGAATGGTAAAAGCCACTGCAGCAAATTCCTTAACGAGTTGACCTCTTTCCATAAATCCCAACTCCCCATTTTTCTTTGCTGAACCTGGGTCTTGCGAATATAAGAACGCCAATGTTCCAAAGTCTTCACCTTTTAAGATTCTATTTCTTATTCCATCCAGTTTTTGACGTGTAGCTTCTTTTTCTGCATCACTAATCACAGGGTCAATCACAATATGCTCTACCACCACCTCTGAATTTACAAATGGTAAACTATCTTCAGGAATCTTATTAAAGAATGCTTTGACCTCTTTGGGTGAAATATCTACATTTCCAGTAATGGAACCTTGCATTTGTTGGGTCAACATCTGCTCCTTAATCAAATCATGAAATTCATCTTTAATTTCGGGAATAGATTTCCCATAAAACTCTTCCAATTTCTCTTCCGATCCAATCTGTTGAACGAAATACTGAATCCTTCTTGTTATTTCACCGTTAATTTGATCTTCCGAAACTTCTAAACTATCAATTGCGGCTTGATTTAACATCAATTTTTTGAACATCAAATCTTCAAAAATCACACAGCGGGTATTTTCTTCAATAGGTTGACCCGATCTGGCATACTGAATAATCGAACCTTCCAATTCAGACTGTAAAACAATTTGATCCGCAATTACAGCAATTACTTTATCTACAACTGGTTGATTTTTTGTTTCCGATTGTGCAAACGATCCAAAAATCACCAAGCTTAAAATGCTAGTAATTATGGTATTCTTAAGGTACGAAGATCTCAATTTCTTGTATGTTTTTTGCTTTTTGATAAATGTCAGTCCTCAAACTCTCGAGCAACTGCAGCTTTCTATTGTTTAGGATAATTCTTCTGATGTTCTCTTTCTCCATAGACAATGGAGAAACACCATCCTTTAACTTATAATCTACTAATCTGACCAAATATAGATATCCATTATCGTATAACTCAATCAGTTTCTTGTTTTTTAACAGTTTTTCCTTGTTGTAAGATATGATGGGAACCTCATTCAATAACTCATATAAATACTGCCAATTATCTTCAAGGTAGAATTTAGCAGCGTGCATGTAACAAAACTCCTCCAACTTTTGAAAATCTTCATCATCAGATGACATGAGCCATTTTTTGACCTGCTTATTCTTTAAACTTCCTGAATCCAACATCACATATCGGGCTTTGACAATATAATCGGCCAAACCAAACATCTCTTCGTGTTCTTTATAATACGTTTCAATCTCTTCCATTGAAACATTGGTATCCAGCTTTTCAAGAAGCAACTGATTTTGATACGAATAAATCAAAAGGTCATTTCGATACTTCTCAAGTTTTTGAGTTACGTCCTGATCATCTTCAGATAAGTTTAGTTCTGCCTGATGAACCATAAGTTGACGATCGATCCAGGAATTGACATAACTATTTCTAATACTTACACTATCCTCAATGGATGCCTCAAAGGGAATTTGCCTGAGGACCTCATCTTCGTACAAGTATTTATCATATACCTTGGCTACAGGAACTTTGTCATTATTGTCGTTCTCTTTTTGCACACATGCAATAAAAAGAGTGCTTAACAAAATTATATAGCCAAGTTTATGGATCATTTACCTAATGTACTTAATACTTCTGTGTTGATCTTATATGAGTACTTAGAACGTAGTGCTTCAATCCACTGTTTATCTAGTTCATCCTGATAAGCCGAAGTGATTAATCCCCGAACTTCATCCAATTGTTTTACCTCCGAAGGAATCACTTCCACTACCTCAACAACGATAACGTTATCCTTATTATCCACAATACTAACTCCCGGTTTACGCTCTACTTTCGAAAAATACGGTTCTTCATCGATTTCGTATTTACCTTCACGGATATTTACAGCTAACTCTGAATTTTTGTTCATCATGGCCATAATCGTAGAGTCAGACTTATTTTCCTTTAGCATCAAAGCTACCATATCTGCAATTTCTTTATTGTCACAGATGTATTGTTTCGCATTCAAACGCTCATTCCACATATACTCTGATTTATGTTGGTCATAATACGCTTCTAGTCCCGTTGTATCCTGCATAGCTTTTTTCCAGACTTCCTTTTCCATAATCTCAAACAACAAGATACCATCGTGGTATTCGGTAAGAAGTGCTTTGTAATCCGGATATTTATTACTCAAAATTGATTTTTCGTATGCAATCATTTTCAAATCCACAAAACGGTCAAATTCTTTATCGATATATAAAGGAATAGATTCTGCTTTACGGTTTCTCATTTTATCCGATAAATACTTAGCAAAATCTGCCTGTGTATAAGTTACCTTTTTCTTACCATATTTTTTATCATTAATCATCATCATGGTAGCATCCAGTCCATCTGCTTTTGCCAGCTCCCATTTCCCCTCAAAATAAGAAGAATCAATAACCGAGTAAAAAGCCTCCTTAGACTTGGTTTTGATTTTGACTTTATACTCTTTCATCAACTTCATTACCAAAGCATGCTCAGACCCTAAACTTCTTCTATCTTTCTTTACTTTCTTTTCTAACTCCTCATATTCCTCTTCGTATGACCCAATATTTCTTTTGTCTTCACGCATTACAATGTGCCATCCAAATTGCGTTAGAAAAGGTTCTGAATAATCTCCATTATTTTGAAGTGCAAATGCCTGAGCTTCAAAACCCGGAACCATTCTTCCAGCACCAAACCAACCTAAATCACCACCTTTCTGAGCAGAACCTCTATCATCAGAATATGTATTTGCCAATCTGGAAAAAGGTTCTCCATTTTGTAGTTTTTGGTATATCTCGGTGATTTTCTTTTTAGCTTTAGCTGCTTCTTCTGGTGTTGATTTATCATTAGATATCACCATGATATGTGCCGCCTTTATTTCTCCACTTGCAGGTCGTTTATCTTCTACTTTAATAATGTGATAACCATATGAAGTTCTAATAGGCTTAGATACTCCTCCAACCTGAGTTGCAAATGCTGCAGATTCAAACGGGTATACCATTCTAAATGCTGAAAAATAGCCTAAATCACCTCCGTTTTTAGTTACAGACGGATCATCCGAATACTTTACGGCTAAATCCGCAAAATTTGAATCTGTTAAAGCCTCTTTATAAATCTCATTGATTTTAATCCATGCATTAGTCGTATCTTTTGGTGTTGGATTCTCAGGAATTTTAATCATAATATGACTTGCTTTAACCTCCCATTTGGAACGCTCATAAGCTTCTTTGATTAAATCTTCTGTGAATTGATTGTCTACCAAATATGGAGCTGCCAACTGATTTACGTACCCTCCTAATTCATTTTGAAATGCAGGTACTGTATCATACCCCTGAACTTCTGCTTCATGTACTTTCAGCTTAAAATTTAAGTATAGATCTAAATAATCTTCTACACTTTTTTTATCTGCTGATTCTATTTCAACATTGTTTTTGTTGTAAATAGCCATGAATTCAGAAACCGTGATATCGTTTCCTTCAATCGTCAATAGCACATCATCATCGTTTTGTGCCACCACAAAACTTGAAGCGATCAATGCCACCCCTGTTAAAACATGTTTTAAATTCATAAGATTATAATAAAATAAGGTTATCCTTTTCTTGAGTAATTTGGAGCTTCTCTTGTAATTGATACATCATGAGGATGACTTTCAACCACTCCAGCAGATGTAATCTTCACAAATTCGGCCTCCGCAAGCTCTTTTAATGTTGCTGAACCACAATAACCCATTCCGGAACGAATACCTCCAATTTGTTGGTACAACACTTCCGCAATTCCTCCTTTATATGCTACACGACCAGAAATACCTTCTGGAACCAACTTGCTAATATCATCTTCCGCATCCTGGAAATATCGGTCTTTAGATCCTTTTTGCATCGCTTCAATAGACCCCATACCGCGGTAAGATTTAAACTTCCTTCCCTGATATAAAATAGTTTCACCCGGAGACTCTTCTACTCCTGCAAACATAGATCCTGCCATAATGGACGCTGCTCCGGCTGCCAATGCCTTTACAATATCTCCGGTATAACGAATTCCTCCATCCGCAATTACAGGAACCCCTGTTCCTTTTAATGCTTCAGCCACCATCATTACTGCTGTAAATTGTGGAACACCAACCCCAGCGATCACACGTGTCGTACAAATTGAACCTGGTCCAATACCTACTTTAACAGCATCAACACCAGCTTCGATTAAGGCCTTTGCAGCTGAAACAGTCGCTATATTACCAGCAACAACATCAATACTTTTATAATTTTCTTTTACGGTTTTCACCATTTCGATAACTCCACGAGAATGTCCATGCGCTGTGTCCACTACAACCGCATCCACACCTGCTTTTACCAATGCATCCACTCTATCCAAAGTATCTGGCGTTACACCAACAGCACCTGCAACGCGAAGTCTTCCAAATGAATCTTTACACGCATTTGGTTTTAATCTCGCCTTTACAATATCTTTAAACGTTAGAAGCCCAGTTAGTTTATTACTTTCATCTACAACGGGTAATTTTTCAATTTTATGTCTTTGCAATACACTTTCAGCAGTACTAATATCAGCTCCTGATTTAATAGTAATCAGATTCTCTGAAGTCATTACCTCTGTAATTGGTCTAGATAGTTCTTTCTCAAAACGTAAATCGCGATTTGTGACAATTCCAATAAGTGTCATATCATCGTTAACAACAGGAATCCCTCCAATGGAGTGCTCTTGCATCAAAGCCAAAGCATCACCCACAGTATTACTAACCAATATCGTAATGGGATCCAGGATCATTCCACTTTCGTATCTTTTTACTTTTCTTACTTCATATGCCTGCTGCTCAATCGTCATGTTTTTATGTAACACTCCGATTCCTCCTTCTTGCGCAATAGCAATCGCCAACTTAGATTCTGTTACCGTATCCATAGCGGCAGACACAATAGGAATATTGATATCAATATTTCTAGAAAATTTCGAAGAAATATTCACATCTCTTGGTAATACCTCTGAATATGCTGGAATGAGTAATACGTCATCGTAAGTAAGACCTTCTCCTATAACGCGTGTTGTTAATGTATCCATAACTGTGCTAATTGTCGAAAATAAAATTTCACAAAAGTAGTAAGATTTGAGTTCACACAGGTTATGATTTTAAGGCATTTTTCAACTTATCTCAACAATACAAATGAACCTCTTTTTTGATAGGAAGCACCAGTGAAATTTGAAACCTGAATCCAGTAAACATAAGCCCCTAATTCTGCCAGTTTTCCATTTATTTTTCCATCCCAGCCCTGGTAAATATCACTTGTTTCATATACTTCTTTGCCCCATCTATCAAATATGACCATTGTGAATGAAGCTAATTCCCCAAAGCTCACCACCGGTTTAAATACTGGATTTGCTCCACCAGGCCTAAAAGCATTAGGTACAAAAACATTTAAATTTCGTGTAAAACAAATTCGATTAGATAACGCTGAATCTTGCATTCCAAATACATTTCCTAAATCCTCTCTTGCTTCAATTTCAAAGCAAAAATTGGCACCCAATTCTATATCATCTTTTAGTGGATAATTAAATCTGATTGTAGTTCCATCAACGGTAGCTATCAAATCACGTTGATTATCAATCAGTCTATATATCCCGTAATCCTTTACTCCGGATCCGACAGAATCCCACCCCATATAATGGTTCCATTGTAAGGTAATATCTAAAGAATCATTATCCATATCTCCTTGCAAATACATGGAGTTTCCCGGCCTGGAAATAAACATAATGCTCCCACAAGTATCCACAATTCCGATTCTAAAGAAATACGAAGTCTCGTCTACACTTGACTCATAATCATCCATAGAAAAAATTGGAGTGTTTTGAGAAGGTATTCGCGTCACTTCAAAAAAGTTATCGTCTTTTTCCAAACTACGATACAATACATATTCTGTAGCCGGCAAAGTAGTATCTGTCAAAGACTCTATATGAATGGAACTATTGTTTTCTACTGTAATCTTTTTAAAATACTGCTGAGAAGGAATTACCAATGAATTGGCTAATGCACACTTAATATTTGAAGTGCTGGTTCTTGTACGACCTGTACTTACAGCACGAACTTTATAACAATATAAATCTAAATCATTTGACTTTTGGTGTGTATATGAAGTATCCGTGGCAGGAACAGTTACCGCCAATTGATATGGTCCATTGTTTACGGAAACCAAGATTTCATAGCTATCCAAATCTGTCCAACCTATGTAAGAGTTCCAGATTAACGAAACGGTGTTTTCACAATTATTTGGAATGACCTTTAAATGAATCGTTCTTTGATCAATTGCAGCTGCAGATGTATTCGCATTGGGCTTATAACAACTATCAAATGCTGCGATAGTATATTGTTGAAATTTCAGTTTAGGATCTATGGTTGGCAGCGTTTCCAAATAGGTAGTATTAAAACGTCCCCAAACAGTATCCAGGGTAATGTAACCAGCCGGAGGTGCAGTTTGATAATACAAAATGATATACCCATCTGTATCTGCAGACGAAGATGGCTTCCAACCCATTCTTACCTGCTGTCCTGCACCTTCTACAGTTATTGAATCGTATAGCGGAGTTGCAGGCGCTGTATTATCCTGAAATAAATCTTTTAATATAGCAGAAACAGATGTACACCCTGTTTGATCGGCAATTTCTATTCTATAATAAATAGAATCTGAACACACCTTGAAACTATCATTAAATAATTCATTCCCATAAATGGTAGTTCCAATTTGAGTTTCTACTCCATTCACCCCTATTTTCCTAAAAATATTATATACCCCAGAACTTGTTGGTGTATTAGGTATAAAAATAGGATTCCACTGAATTACATTGGTTGAATCTGTTACAGCAGTAAAAATGGGTAATATCGACCGTGCAGTATCGGAAGAGCCGGATGGAGTTTGTCCTGAACCATCATCAAATACCGTTTCCACATAAAAATAAACCGAACCCAAATTGCCATTATTCGTCAGGTCCGTGAACTGGGTTGTAGTTAAACCATTCACTACATTAGCAGTGTATGGCCCATTTACATTCGTGGCTACGTATACATTATAAAACTGGAATTCATTATTAGGATCGGTCGGTGAAACCCATGTCAAAGTAGTCTCGCCATTTTGATTCACCGCTACACACTTCAATTCCGGGGCATTTACAGCAGCCATAGAAATATTGACATTAAGCAGTAGTATAAACTGTAATATCAAACCGATAAAAGCATTGCTTTTTAGAGTGTTTCGATTCATTTGTACCGAATAACGTTTTTTTAGTGTGGATATTTCACTTTAGAAGACGAACTTATCTTCTAGAAGTTGTTGCCTGGTTTCAAAAAATTCTTTCAATATTTCATCCATGATCTCAGACGCAGGTTGAATTCTATCGATATATGTAGCTACCTGACCAATTTCAAGTTCACCTTCATTTAAATCACCTTCAAACATTCCCTTTTTAGCTCGTCCTCGTCCTAGTAACTCCTTTAATTCTTCTGAAGTCGCATTTTTTTCATAAGCCTCTTCAATCTCTTTATAGAAATTATTTTTTATTAATCGTACCGGAGTGAGTTCTTTGAGAGTTAACCGTGTATCTCCTTCCCCAGACATAATCACCTGATTCTTAAAATTGGGATGCGCGGAAGACTCTTTTGATGCGACAAATCTAGAACCAATTTGAACAGCATCCGCTCCGAGAGCCATGGCCGCCAACATAGCCTTACCTGTAGCAATTCCGCCAGCAGCAATTACAGGAATATTAACCGATTCAACAACTTTTTGAATTAAAGTTAAAGTAGTTGTTTCTTCTCTACCATTATGACCTCCTGCCTCAAATCCTTCCGCAACAATCGCATCTACTCCTGCTTGTTCTGATTTCATAGCAAACTTGGCACTTGAAACCACATGAATAACTTTTATTCCATTTGACTTCAATTTTGATGTCCAGGTTTTCGGATTTCCTGCTGAAGTAATTACAATAGGGACTTTATATTTAATAATAGTATTTATATGCGTCTCAATATCAGGATAAAGCAATGGTAAATTTACGGCAAAAGGCTTATCAGTTGCATCTTTACATTTTAAAATATGTTCTTCTAAAATGTCAGGATACATTGAACCTGCCCCAATAACTCCTAGTCCCCCGTTATTACTGACGGCAGCAGCTAACTGCCATGGGGAGCACCAAATCATCCCTGCTTGAATAATTGGCTTTTCAATTGCAAATAGTTTTGTAATTCTATTCATTGTCATTACTTTCGTCTCGCAAATGTAACTCATTTATGAGGCATGTTTGCAAACGTAAGCCTGAGAAACTTGCGTTACTTTTTGGGGATTTTATTAACTATAAATGCTTCAAGCATTTATATAATATAGGAATGAGTTAATCCTATGAAACTATTTTACGTATTAGTATTTTTATTTGTTTCATATAGTACTACCGCACAAAATTACACTTGGGAAGTTGGTGGAGGTATGGGTACGTCAAACTATTTTGGCGACATTGGAGGCTTGAGTTATGCTTCAAAGAAAGGTCCTTCGGATATTGTTCTTGCTTCTACGCGCTTTAATATGTCGGCATTTGCAAGAAGAATGATAGACTATCGTTTTTTCTTGAACTTCTCGTTGAATTATATTCTTATTTCTGGAGACGATAAGCTTTCACCCAATACCAGTCGTACAAAAAGAAACTTAAGTTTTTCGAACAACATGTTCGAAGGTTTGGCTATGGCGGAATACCACCCTCTTATTATAAATGATCTTGGTGGGAAAAGAAGATTTGTAGCTGATTTACACGTTGTTTTATCGACTGGACTTGGAATATTATACCATAATCCAACAGCTAAATTTGGATCAACGAATGTAAAATTGCGTCCTTTAAAAACTGAAGGTCCGTCAAACACATACTCTCCTATTCAGGCGGTTATTCCTCTTTCTACTGGTTTTTTCGTATCATTTAAAGGTAAATATTCAGGTTATCGTGTACATCGTATTGGAATAAATTTCACATATAGACTCACGTTTACAGATTATCTTGATGATGTGAGTAATGTTTATCCTGAGATTTCAGTATTTGAAGGAGACCAACAGGCTATTGCTGCTTCATATAGAGGCTATAAAGATGACCCTTCTGATCCGAATGAATATCCTGAAGGTGCTGTAAGAGGTAATCCAAATTCTAATGACGGCTATTTTACCACAATGATTTATTACAGCAAACGTATACGTTCTGGTAAAAAAAGACATAAACTTCCTAGACGTCAGGAATTTTACGGAAAAACAAGGAGATCCAGACGCAAATAAAAAAAGCACTTTTTTATTAACCTTACCGATTTTAATGCAAAGAAATACCAACGAAACTAGGGTAATTTCTTACATTCGTGAGTTTATTATTCTGATAAAAATTTTACGACATGCATAAAGATCAATTGGTTTTTGATTTAATCGATCAAGAAAAAAAACGTCAACTTGAAGGTATTGAACTTATTGCTTCTGAAAACTTTGTAAGTCAAGAGGTTTTAGACGCAATGGGGTCCATTCTCACTAACAAATACGCAGAAGGTTACCCTCATAAAAGGTACTATGGTGGTTGTCAAATTGTTGACCAAATTGAAGAACTCGCTATTGATAGGTTAAAAACGCTATTTAATGCAGAGTGGGCTAACGTTCAACCTCATAGTGGTTCTCAGGCAAATTACGCGACATTGATGGCCATGATCCAACCTGGCGATACAGTTCTTGGTTTTGATTTGTCTCATGGAGGACATCTAACTCATGGTTCTCATGTAAATTTTTCAGGAAAAATGTATAAGCCTGTTTTTTATGGTGTTAGTAAAGACACCGGACGTGTAGATTACGACATGTTAGAAAGCCAGGCACGTAAGGAAAAACCAAAGGTTATTATATGTGGTGCTTCTGCCTATTCTCGAGATTGGGATTATGAAAGAATCAGATCTATTGCTGATGAAATTGGTGCTTTTGTAATGGCTGATATTGCGCATCCAGCTGGTCTTATTGCAAAAGGACTTCTAAACGATCCTCTACCTCACGTTCATGTGGTAACCAGTACAACACATAAAACACTTAGAGGTCCCCGTGGTGGTATCATTATGATGGGAAAAGATTTTGAGAACCCTCTTGGAGTAAAAACCCCAAAAGGTGTTACTAAACCAATGAGTGCCTTATTTGATTCTGCGGTATTCCCTGGTTCTCAAGGAGGGCCTTTGGAACATGTTATTGCTGCAAAAGCAGTTGCATTTGAAGAAGCTTTATCAGATGATTATTTACATTATATGATTCAGGTAACCAAAAATGCGAAAGCTATGGCCTCAGAATTTGTAGATAGAGGTTATCAGGTAATTTCCGGAGGTACGGATAATCACAGTATGTTGATCGATTTAAGATCCAAAAACATCACTGGAAAATTAGCGGAAAACTCTTTAGTTGAAGCTGACATTACGGTAAATAAAAACATGGTCCCTTTTGATGATAAATCGCCATTTGTCACCTCAGGTATTCGTGTGGGTACTGCCGCTATTACCAGTAGAGGTATTACGGAAAATGAAATTCCTGAGATTGTTGATTTAATGGATCGTGTGATGGTAGATCCGGAAAACGCCAATAATAAGTCTGAAGTAAAATCTAAAGTAAATGCATTAATGGGTCATCGACCATTGCATAAATAAAAAGCTATGAATATTCCTGCAAATGATCCGGGTTTAAAATCCTGGATTTCTGTTAACGAAAACAGTGATTTCCCCATCCAAAATATTCCGTTTGGAATTTTTTCAACGAATAAAAAAACGCAAAGAGTTGGAACCATAATTGGAAATACAATTATTGATGTTGCAGCTTTAGAAGAACTTGGTTACCTAAAAGGACTGGACATTGATACCTGGTCATATGAGTCAGACTCTCTAAATGTTTTGATGGACGCTCATAAAGAAGGCATCCGTTCCTTAAGAAATAGAATTTCTGAAATTTTCAGGCATGATAATTCTGAATTACGCGATAACGAAGGTCACAAACGTGAGATTTTACTAGAGAAAGATCAGGTTACAATGCATTTACCTGTAGAGATTGGTGATTACACCGATTTTTATTCTAGTAGAGAACATGCGACCAATGTAGGAACCATGTTTAGAGACCCGAACAATGCATTGCTTCCAAACTGGCTACATATTCCGGTAGGGTACCATGGTCGCTCCTCCTCTATTGTGGTTTCAGGAACAGACATTAAAAGACCGTATGGACAGACCAGACCAAACGAAAATGAACCACCTGTATTTGGAGCTTCTAAACTGGTAGATTTCGAATTGGAAATGGGGTTCATCACCTTTGATGGAAATAAACTCGGAGATCGTATTTCTACTGCTGAAGCAGAAGATTACATTTTTGGTATGTGCTTGTTTAACGACTGGTCAGCCAGAGATATTCAAAAATGGGAATATGTTCCTCTTGGACCATTCCTTGCAAAAAACTTTGCTTCTCATATATCTCCATGGATCGTTACTCTTGATGCTTTACAACCATATAAAATGGAAGGACCAGTTCAAGATCCTGAAGTTTTTGACTACCTCAAATATGAAGGTCAGAAAAACTACGATATCCAATTGGACGTATTTATCCAACCGGAAAATGGTGATGAAACTCGTGTGAGTAAATCCAATTTCAAATATATGTATTGGAATATGAGTCAGCAACTGGCGCACCATACGATTAATGGATGCAATATCAAAGCTGGGGATATGATGGGATCTGGAACTATTTCAGGACCAACTCCTGATTCTTATGGTTCTATGTTGGAGATTGCGTGGAAAGGGACAAAACCTGTAACACTAAAAGATGGTTCGGAGCGTAAATTCATACAGGATATGGATACTGTAATTATGCGCGGGCATTGTAACAATGGAAATGTTCGAATTGGGTTTGGCGAAGTTGCAGCGAAACTACTTCCAGCTGATCCCATCAAATAATCGATTCAAAAATTTAAATGGATAGGTAATTCATGGCAAAAAAAACATCTGCTAAAATTTCTGAAGAAGAACAAGAAATCACCAGAGTATACCAAAATCTCTTAAAGAGTGCACGGTTTTCTCAAACGGAAGATGATGTACGTAAAATCCGTAAGGCCTTTGACATCGCAAATGAGTCGCATAAGGGGGTACGTAGAAAATCAGGTGAAGCATATATATTCCATCCACTGGAAGTCGCGCAAATTGTTGCTGAGGAAATAGGTTTAGGGACCACAACTATTGTCTGTGCTCTACTACATGATGTTGTTGAAGATACCAATTTAACGATCGATGATATTGAAAGTTATTTTGGTCCAACAGAAGCCAGAATTATTGACGGATTAACAAAAATTGAACAGGTATTTGAAAGAGAAAATTCTATTCAGGCTGTCAATTTTAGAAAAATTATTCTCACATTAGCTGATGATATCCGGGTAGTGCTTATTAAACTCGCTGATCGCTTGCATAATATGCGTACCCTGGATTCTATGCGAAAAGATAAGCAATTAAAAATTGCTTCTGAAACACTATATATCTATGCGCCCTTAGCTCACAGATTGGGTTTACACGCATTGAAATCTGAACTTGAGGATCTGGCTTTAAAATATAAAGCACCTCAGGTATACAGTGAAATCAGACAAAAGCTTCAGAAAACCAAAGACGTTCGAAATAGATTTATTAATCAGGTAACACTTCCAATTCGTAATAGTCTAAAGAAAGCCAACATCAAATTTAGAATTCAAGGTAGACCAAAATCTATTTTTTCTATCTACACCAAAATGCGTGAACAAAAAGTTGGTTTTGAGGAGATCTATGACATTTTTGCAGTAAGAATCATTTTAAACGTTGAAAATGAATCGGATGAAAAAGCCGAATGCTGGAAGGTCTATTCCATGGTAACGGATTTCTACAAACCTAATCCTGATAGACTTCGAGACTGGATTTCAACCCCGCGCGCTAATGGATATGAATCGTTACATACAACAGTGATGAGTCCCGGAGGAAAATGGGTTGAAGTACAAATACGTACGGAAAGAATGGATGCTGTTGCCGAAAGAGGATTAGCTGCTCACTGGAAGTATAAAGACAAAAAAAGTGATGCTTTTGATACCTGGATGCAAAGGGTTCGTGATGTTTTGGAAAATTCATCTTCTAACCCGATTGAATTTGTTGATGATTTTAAACTCAATCTCTTCGCTAAAGAGATTTTTGTATTTACTCCCAAAGGGGATATACGATCTATGCCTCATGATTCTACTGTTCTGGATTTCGCTTATGAAATTCACTCGGAGATTGGAAATTCGTGTATTGGTGCTAAAGTGAGTCAGAAAATGGTTTCTTTAGGTCATGTACTCTCCAGTGGGGATCAGGTTGAAATTATTACTTCTAAAGCCCAAAGACCAAAAGCGGAATGGCTTGAATTTTTGTCTACTTCAAAAGCTAAATCAGCGGTTAAAGCCTATTTAAAAGAAGAAAGGAAAAAAATTGAGTCCAAGGGTCGGACCACTTTAGGTAAAGCCATGAAAAAATATGGGATTACCAGAAGTAAAAAGAATTTCCAAATTCTCTCTACGTTTTATGGTGTAATTCATATAGAAGATATGTTCTACAAAATTGGCGTAGAAAGTATTCATCTCAATAGATTAAGCCGCCTTAAAGTAGAAAATGGAACTATTACTTCTAAACCAAGACTAAAAAAACTCAACAGTTTAGATAAAATTGTTACGGAAACCAGAGGTAAAAAATCAGAATTGGTACTCGGTAAGCAAACTTCATTCAATTATGGATTGGCCACTTGTTGTCACCCTATTCCTGGAGATGATGTTGTTGGTTTTATCACTAAAAAAGGTGATATGGAAATTCACCGAGTAAGTTGTAAGAATACGGTTAAAATGCTATCCAATTACAGCTATAGAGTCGTAAAAGCGAAATGGGATACTAATGAAACTATTTCTTTCCTAACCGGAATGAAATTAATGGGATTTGACCGAAAAGGAATTGTAAACGAAATCACCAAGATTATATCCAATGATATGCTGGTTAACATACAATCGATCAGTTTTTCCACCGAAAATGGACTTTTTGAAGGTACCATTACGGTATTCGTAAATGACACCTCTCATTTAAAATCCGTTAAAGAGAAAATCAAAGCGATTAAAGGGGTCAGTTCTGTTCATAGACTAGAGTAGTTATTCTCCAGAAACTGATACTCTTGTTAGGGAGGTAGATTTGCCATCTCCTCCTACGAATATTACTTCTCCATCTGATGTTTGATAGAACCTTCTTGGAAGCCAATACGGTTTCTTAGTTCCCTCCATCAATAAATCTATCGTTACCTCTCCTCCGTCATCTACTTGCGCCAGATAAACATCACTTGATTTTTTAGCTAACCAGGATTTACCTTCAACATTTCCTCCGGTTTTGTCATATGGTAAAAAATTGAATATAAATGAAAGCTTGCTTCCTGATTTCACCATTCCAAATGAATTGTATTTACTCATTTTATATGCGCCATATTGGATTTTAGGAATACCCTGTCTCCATTCTATTTCTCCATCATAATTAAACCTTACAATAGCTATCCCATAGAAATAAGTAGTCGAGTTAGAAAAATCTGAAAACGTAGATTCTCCCACCATTGTTACGCCATTCTCATCTGGCATTAACCCGTACATTCTAAATCCTGGTCGTACCGTTCTGGTAAGTCTTAAAGCTTCAGCAACCTGAGGGTCCATAGCATGACTATTTGCGGTAATCACGCCATTCATATCTCCAAAAACCATCATATTTTCAAAATCAAAATCTCCATCACTCAAGTTCACCTGTGCGTAATAAAAACCTCTCTCCTTTCCTTCTTTTGCTTTATATACTCCAATCAAACTAATCTTATCTTCCTGTGTAAAGGCATATTTCACTGAAAGTAATTTATACTCCTCTAATTTCAACTCATACAATACTGGCTCTTTATCTTTTGAGATTGTAACTATAAATCTTTGAGCTGCATCCAACATACTCATCAATTCAGTTATATTATTTACTGTAATCGTAGTTGCTGAAATATCCACATCACCAAAGCTACTTGCAGAAGCCAACATCGCTACTGTACCATTATCTGAAATTTGGTAATTATACCTCCTCATCTTCGTTTCTTCATCTGAAATCTGCATTTCTTCCAGTTTCCAGCTTTCTTTAAACTCATGGTCATATACGATAATATCAAAAACTTCAAACTCCTTTTCTCCCTTCTCTTGCTCAATCTTTACTGCAACATCTAACAAAAACCACTGAGCATTCTCTGAAACAGCCAAATGATAATTAGTTTTCCCAATCTCTTCATCCGTTTCATTTTCATAAAATACTTCTGGAGTAGATAATTTTAAAGTTTCTTTATCTAACTCTTGTTTATATAAAGTAGTTGTAAAACTTTCTTCATCGTAATAACTGCTGAAAACATAAATATTTCCAGCCATCACCACTACTTTCTCATATCTCAACTCCTTATTATCCAGCTTTAACCACTCTTCTTTAACAGTCTTAGTTGCCAGATTATTATCAAATGAATAAAAAGCCATTTTACTTCCTGAACGATCTAATGCAATAGACATATTATCATCATTATAGATAAATCTATCAATTTGATTCCCTGTTCTAAGTGACTGCGGAATTCCTTTTTTTAATTCAACACCACTAGGAAGAATTTGAGAAAATGAAATTAAACTAGTAAAAAATAAGATGGTAAAAACTGAATATTTTATCATTGGAATAGTTTGATATACAAGTCTAATAAAATTTGACTATTAATGGAAACGCTTTTTGGTATAAGTTTACTTTTGCCAAATGTCAAATTATAAAGCCTGGATTGGTGCATTTCGTTTAAGGACTTTACCACTTGCTATTGCTGGTATTATATTAGGTTCTTTGTTAGCTAAAAGTAATGACTCTTTTGACTTAAATATTACTTTATTCGCCATTCTTACAGCCATTTTGCTTCAAATTCTTTCAAATCTAGCCAACGATTATGGTGACTTTTCCAAAGGAACGGATAACGATCAAAGAGTTGGACCGGAACGTGCACTTCAAAGTGGTAAGATAAATCAAACACAAATGAAATCGGCTTTGATCCTTTTTAGTTTCTTATCGTTATCATCAGGAATCACTTTGTTATGGATCAGCTTTGGCACTCAAAAATTAAGCTATGCCATCCTATTTTTGTTAATTGGACTTAGCGCAATCTGGGCTGCAATCAAATATACCGTAGGAAAATCCGCTTATGGATATCAAGGCCTTGGAGATGTTTTTGTCTTTCTTTTCTTCGGTTGGGTTTCGGTAATTGGTGTCTACTTTTTACAGGTTCAAAGCATAGATCTTCCCATATTTTTACCCGCAAGCGCATTGGGATTGTTAAGTGCTGGTGTACTTAACTTAAATAACACCAGAGACATTGTAAATGATAAAGCCTCTGGGAAATTCACCTTAGCTGTCAAATTGGGCTATCAAAATGCACGTAAGTATCAAATGGTTCTATTTCTGTTGACATTATTTATTTCCATATGGTATATTCTTTCGTATGGTTCCGGAATGTGGCAACAACTATTTTGGATCAGCATTTTACCTTTATCTATGGTAGTATTCAAAACCTATCAGGCCACAGAACCTAAGGAACTTGACCCATTATTGAAGGTTCAGGCATTAAGTACCTTGTTATATGCTATAACGTTTGGATTGGGGCAGATACTTTAGTTATACTATTGAATAATAAGCTTTATACTCTCTCCTGAGATTGCATTTCTCAGAATATAAACTCCTGGAGTCGTATGCTCCAAATTCAAAGAGTTTCTACTTTCAAATCGCGTAATCAAGACACCAGAGATATTGTATAATTCACCGGAAGTTCGAGAATTAAAATAAACAGTTGATCTGTTTACCGGATTAGGATACACCTTCCACTCTTCTGGTTGAGGATAATCAGAAACATCGGTTTTCAAATTACTATAAAATGGAGTCGGATATTCAAATTCTACCCAGGGGTTATTACCATCGGACAATCGACCGAATGAAAAATTTTCTTTTTGTATGCCATAACTAATAGAGTCTACCACAGTCATTCCATCTGGGGCGACTAAAGCCACGGTTTCTCCATTTTTACTTAATCCAAAATTTGTATGGTTCTGCCCTTTCCCAGTATTTCCATCAGCCCAAAACACCATAAACTCTTTGGCCTTGATCACAGTTTTATTCGGACCAATCCAATATTTGTTTAATTTATCCTTATTGTCTGTTAAGTAATAATTAGTGATGTCAACATCTTCATCGTTTGGATTATATAATTCAATCCAATCCGAATACTTAAAATCTTCATCAAAAACCGTTGATGTATTCCAAGCTTGAATTTCATTAATGGTAATTGGCATTGGTGGCACATAATTGGGATCAATTTCAAAGACAGCCGTAAAAGACGTATCTCCATTAATATTGATTGAAGTATCGGCAGAAGTCATTGGGGTTCCTAACCATTCAACGAATCTATATCCAGGATACGCATGCGCATGAATAGGAATATCTATATCATTAAAATATTGTCCACCCCACGGGTATACGGTCGCATTCGCCCCTTCTAAATCTGAATTGATATGTAACGTATTTAACTGAACATAACCCATAGTTGGATTATTCACATCAATGGTCACCAAAGAAGTATCTGCCAAATTCCACTTTTCCTGCATGTGTCTTCTCACATAAAAAGCGCGCTTAGTTATAAACGAATTAAATCGAGATACCAGATAATTCCACTTCGTAAGACCAGGTGTTTCATTCATACGATCGGATAAAGTAGTACTGACTGATGGATATCTCCACCTATTCACGTGATCCATCATTACCAAATTCAGATCATTTACAATCGTATTTAATTTAGGTTGGGCTACCTGACTTAGAAAAGTTGAATTTAATTTATCGCATGAATTATTAATATACAACTCTCTAAAACTTTGATATTGCGTTAAATCTCTAAAAAACTGCGTATATTCTATGAAATGTCCGGTATCAGTTAATGCACGTTCTAAGGTGTTGATTGTATAAAATACATCTTCACAGGTTCCTCCAAAACCACCATCTAAATCAAAAAACATCCATCTCCATCTACCATCATGCCCTAAACTAGCATAATCATCGTAATCTACCCTTTTGCGCCAATACCTCATATTATTGGTTGGCCAATCTCCATTTCCGATGTAAATCTCTGAAGCCATAAAATCTAGGTAATTCTGAATATCCATTTGCGTATTTAAATATTCCATGTTTTCCGGAATATCTAAACTATTGTTAGCCACAAAATCTAACATATTAAAATAATGAAGTGTATCCCCAGGAAGTCCGTGCTCTACTTCTCCATCTGATTCAATTAATACGATATCATCGTCATCCATATCATATTTTATGGAAATGTAATCCTCATTAAACCTTTCCTTCAGCGTATGTATTCCCCAGAACTCTCCATTTAAATACATGACACCAGTTTTATAGTTCTGAATATCAAAACCCAGTTTTGCTACGATCGAAGTTGCTAACTCATCTCTTGGCATACAATCTGGTCTATGTCCAGGCGACCGAACTATGAGATATTTAAATTCTTCAATTTCATAATCGTCAAATAATGGTGCTTCTATACGCTTTTTACCATACATACTTTTTGCTGAAACACGAATATTCTTTTGTGTAGAATGTCGTGAACCATTTCCATGCAACTCTCCTCCAATTTTTTGTCCAATTAATTGAATACCATTTTCGTCAAAATATTCCAGATAAATTGGTCTTTCCCAATCATATCCTCTTTTATTATAGTTACCATTGTATGCATCGCCATATACATAGATACCTGTTTCATCACTAAAGAATCCTGAGCTATCAGCTTGTATTGATATAATCGGCAAATCCGGAAACGTAATATTTCCATCATCAAGAAAGTAGGTTCTGGATACAATATCACTACTGATACAACCAGATTTAAACGCTTTAATTTTAAGAACGTTTACATTTTGTTGATCTCCATTTGGAGCTACCCACCCTCTATTATTTGAGCGAACCACCGAGTAAGTGGCTATTGGCGCATTTAAAGCCGGATTGGTAGGAATTTCACAATACCTATTCGGAGAATAGTCGGTAGATAATTGTAACCCACCTGTATAAAGAGCATCAGAAATAGTCGGGTCATTTCCATCCACTGAATATCTTAATTCCACTCCATTGGTTGGGTGGTTTAACAATACATTTAATGGACTTGGGTAAAATCCGGAGTTAAAATTCACATTGGGCATTTCCAAAATACAATTATAACCTGAGGATGTATTATTTGTTTTTTTAGGTGTGGGATTATCAAAATATGACAGAGTATTACTTCCATCTGTTTCACGACCAAAGGAAACGTCAACTGGTAAGGAATCATAAGCCAATACATCAATGGTAGAGCCATCTTTAAAAAAGATTCCTACTGTATCTGATTCATTTTTAAGTTTGAAATTCGCATGATAATCTGGTGTATATACATCCAAATCCGAACAAAAAATAATCACCCATTTATGTGGCTGAAGATTTTTGCTGGGTAATTGCCACTTTAATTTGTCATCGAAATCATTTGAAATGTAATAATCCGAAATCTGTATGGGATTATTGGTATTGTTATAAATCTCAATCCAATCGGAATTTTCATCAAAACTATCAAAAACTGTAATCCCATTATTCGGCATTAACTCGTTAATTCTTAAATCCTGAGAATGTACAATTGAGGTGATACTAATTAAAACTACAATTACGTAATACCTTAAATTTTGCATTATTTCAACTCCAATTTATATTTTAAACCTACAATAAACCTTTCTTCAGGACGTCTAACATTAAACTCGAAATCGTAATTATAAAAAAGATCAATATAATTTCTTTTACGAATCCGAATCAAAGCACCAATTGTATAACGCTGCTGGTGCCATCCATTAAAATTGTAGGCTTGCGTGTAAAAATACTGTGCTTTTACATATGGTTTCAACTTTTTATTGATTTTGTAACTATACTTTAACCGAATTCGATACCTATTCCCCTTTAAATCATTGGTTACAAATGTTTTTTGATATTTTAATCTAACCTCAAACGCATTTTTCTTCAACTTGTACCTAAACTCATTGTCAAGATCCAACCTATTCGTTTCAACTTCTCCAAAATCAGTGTATCGATAGACAACCCCGAGCTTATACCATTTAGCAAACTTGTAATTTGCACCACCCTGAAAATATGCTGATCGAAGTGCTGTGGCATTCTGAAACAAACGGGTTTGAACTTCACCAAAGGCGCCCCATTTTTTATTCCACTTTTTGCTTACTTTAACCCCGGTCCAAACGCCAAAATCTTGATTTTGTGCATAACTCCCTTCTAACAGAAAAAGAACTATTAAAAATGATATGAGTCTTAAATAACGCATTAATTAACCGGGCGATAGTATATTCTAAGTCTTACCGAATCACGTAAATAATCAGATTCCAACACATCAAATCTCTCCACTCGATTCCCTGTTCGCTCTTCCAAATCCTTTATCAATTCAGCCGAGCGATCAGGATGAATATTTTCAATCTTCTCGTACAATATGATCTGAGTTTCGATGCCTTTTTTATAGAAAGCTTTTTCCGTAAAGTATACAATCAGAACTATAATAATATTTATAATCAATAAATTACTCCATACCATCATCTCAGTAGTTATCGCATTAATTACCGAGATGGATATTACAGTAAACATATAGGTCATTTCCTTCACGGGTATGGTAGTCGTTCTATATCGAAGTATTGAAAAAACTGCAAAAAGACCAAAGGCAAATCCAACTCCCAATTGTGTTTGTGCAAATAGACTTACCATAAAAAACACGATAGGCCCAAAGATCAGATAGGTAAATACATATTCCTGATCTCTTCTGGTGGGTTGATATATTTTTAGGATAATGATAACTAACGCCAGGGCATTAATCAAAAACCTGGCGCCTAATTCCAGAGTCGCAACCTCTGTGAAGTTTGATTCAAAAAAATGAGTCGGATTTATTTGTAATATCATATTTTCAATATTATGCGCAGATTATTTTATCCACTTTATTTAGAATAGGTTTAAACCTGTTATACTTTACCGTTCGATCTAATTGAACAACAGATGTGCAATATTTTGAAAATCTGGTTGGACGTACGTTTATTTCTTTTAAAGCACGAATAAAAGGACTTAAACCAGAATATTTCTTTTGTTTTACCTCAACTATGGTAAGGTTTTTAAATTCAAACAAGCCCTTCTTATTGAACGTACTCATATGAAAATCAATGGTATATTTTTCAGATAATTCATTATTCGTAAATGTAATTCTTTGATAGTCGATATTTGTTTTTCGATGAAGTTCATTCAATTTATAGCCAATTCTACCTCTCAAATAATTGGAAATCTCCACTTCATTATCTAATCCAAAATATGGTAACGGAACTCTATATTTCTCTGTCCTCCCTTTATTTGTTTTTGATTTTATCTCAAAAAAATATGGTCCTTTCTCAGAATACTTACGGATTCTCACTTTACTTCGATTGGCAAATCCGGAATGATGTTTTTTAAAAAACGAGTAATCAGAATCATCAAAATATACATTCTCATATTGAAAAACTCTCTCTCCGGATATTTCCAAAACCTGTAACTCCTCTTTTATCTTATTCAAAAAAGGAATTAATTGATCTTGATGGAAAACATACTTCGTATCAATTCTAGATTCAAATTCTACCTGCTCCAAATCCTGTAATGTTACGGATGGGATTTCAGAAATGATATGGGCTATCTCCCGTATCATTTCACATACTGGATTATTTGAATTGCAGGAACAACAACTTCTGTTTCCTTCTTTCCAACATTAACATTTTGAGCTACTTCTACTAATCCCGAAACATCCAGTTTACTATCAGAATACGTATAGATTTTATAATCCCCAGGATTTAAATATTCAAACTTATAACTCCCGTCAGGGCTAGTTCTATAATCGTCATCTTGTGATATTCCACCCCCATATACAATATACACTCTATGATCAGGAACGGCACTCACTTCAAGCGTATCAAAGCTTCCTTCCTTAACATATATAGCCTCGACCTTTCCTTTAATAGTGGCTTTACCTCCTACTCCAGGCGATTTTGAACATGAAAGGGCAAAGGCAGCAATGCATAAGGTGTAAATAATATTCTTCACATGTAGATTTTTATAATTTCCTATTAACAAACTTAAGTTTTCACTTTTAGTTTATCATATACAAATATAGAAGTTGTACCCAATGAGGTGTTAAGTCTTACGGATCAGAAGTATAATTCTATTATTAACTTTCATAAAACAAAAAGAGGATGATAAAATACCACCCTCTTTTTGCTTCTCACCTTACACATAACGTGTTTAGTATCTTTTTACATATTTCTTCTGTACTGTCCTCCGACCAAAAATAAAGAATTCGTGATTTGTCCCAAAGAACAATACTTAGAAGCTTCCATCAATTGATCAAAAATATTTCCATTCTGAATAGCTGCATTTCTCACTTTTTCCAATTCCTCATTCACTCTATCCTCATTTCCTTTGTGTAATTCAGATAGCATTTCAATTTGATATTGCTTCTCTTCTTCAGTCGCACGAATAACCTCTTTAGGCTGAACTGTTGGAGACCCCTCAGAACTCAAATAGGTATTCACACCAATAATAGGAAATTCTCCTGTATGTTTTAATGTTTCATAATGTAAAGATTCTTCTTGAATCTTACTTCTTTGATACATGGTTTCCATAGCCCCAAGTACACCGCCTCTTTCTGTAATTCTATCAAACTCTCTCAAGACAGCTTCTTCAACCAAATCAGTTAACTCTTCAATGATAAATGCACCTTGAATTGGGTTTTCATTTTTGGATAATCCCAACTCGCGGTTAATGATTAATTGAATAGCCATAGCTCTTCTTACAGACTCTTCTGTTGGAGTCGTAATCGCTTCATCATATGCGTTGGTATGCAATGAATTACAGTTATCATTAATCGCATACAATGCCTGTAATGTGGTACGAATATCATTAAAATCAATCTCCTGAGCATGTAACGAACGGCCACTTGTTTGAATATGATATTTCAACATTTGCGCACGCGCATTTGCGCCATATTTATGCTTCAATGCTTTACTCCAGATTCTACGTGCAACCCTACCTATCACCGCATATTCAGGATCAATTCCATTAGAAAAGAAAAATGATAAATTCGGACCAAATTTATTAATATCCATTCCCCTACTCATGTAATATTCTACATAAGTAAATCCATTGGCCAATGTTAATGCCAATTGAGTAATTGGATTTGCTCCAGCTTCTGCAATATGGTAACCCGAAATAGATACTGAATAGAAGTTACGCACTCCATTATTAATGAAGTATTCCTGCACATCTCCCATTAATTTCAGTGCAAATTCAGTAGAGAAAATACACGTATTCTGTGCCTGATCTTCTTTTAAGATATCAGCCTGTACAGTACCTCTAACTTTGGTTAAAGTCTCCGCTTTGATTTTGGCATATACTTCGGCAGGTAAAACCTGATCACCGGTTACCCCTAATAGCATCAGTCCTAAACCATCGTTACCTTTTGGTAAATCACCTTGATAACCTGGTCGCGCCACACCTTTTTTACTGTAAATAGCTTTGATTTTAGCCTCTACTTCTTTCTCCAATCCATTTTCAACGATATACTTTTCACAGTTTTGATCAATGGCGGCATTCATAAAGAATCCCAACAACATGGGAGCAGGACCATTAATGGTCATTGAAACAGACGTTAATGGGTGCGATAAATCAAAACCAGAATACAATTTTTTGGCATCATCCAAACAACAAATAGATACTCCAGAATTACCAATCTTTCCGTAAATATCCGGACGAGTATCCGGATCATTTCCATAAAGTGTTACTGAATCAAATGCAGTAGATAAACGCTTTGCTGGCATTCCCTGACTTACATAATGAAATCTTCTATTCGTTCGTTCCGGACCTCCTTCACCTGCAAACATTCTGGTTGGATCTTCCCCTTCACGCTTGAATGGGAACAAACCTGCAGTATATGGATATTCCCCTGGTACATTTTCCTGCAAACTCCATTTCAGTAAATCTCCCCATGCAGTATACTTGGGTAACGAAATCTTCGGGATTTGGCTGTGAGATAATGATTCTGTATGAGTTTGTATCGATAATTCTTTATCTCTTACTTTAAACTTAAATACCGGATCTTTATATTTTTTTACTTTATCATTCCATGATATGATCGTCTCCCAATGGTGCGGGTTTAAATCCATTTTCACACGATCAAACTCCTTTTGAAGCAAATCAAATAACATTTTATTGTCTTCAGATAAAGCCCCTTCTTCATTAGATACTCCGGATTTATCTAATACTAAATCTGCACCAGATACAGTTTGCATCGTTTTATAAATACCATATAGCTTTTGCGCAATATCAGCCTGCTTTGTAACATCCTTGTCGTAAGCTCTATTGTTTTCTGAAATCTCAGACAAGTATCTCACTCTGGATGGCGGTATCACAAATACCTTTTCAGACATTTCTTTGGTAATTTCAAAACCAGACTTCATATCTACTCCGGAGGTCTCATGAATTTTATCCATGATACTTTTATACAATGAATTCATTCCCGGATCATTGAACTGAGATGCAATAGTTCCAAATACCGGTAAACTATCCATGTCTGCGTCCCATAAATTATGGTTACGCATATATTGTTTCTTCACGTCACGAATCGCATCTAAAGCGCCTCTCTTGTCAAATTTGTTAATCGCTACCAAATCAGCAAAATCCAACATGTCGATTTTTTCCAATTGTGTAGCAGCACCAAACTCTGGAGTCATCACGTATAATGAAACATCAGAATGATCCATGATTTCCGTATCTGATTGACCAATTCCTGAAGTTTCTAGAATAATCAGATCGAATTCAGCACCTTTTAGAATTTCCAATGATTTGGCAACGTGCTTTGACAATGCCAGATTACTTTGACGAGTGGCTAATGAACGCATATATACGCGATTATTATTTATCGCATTCATACGAATTCTATCTCCCAGTAATGCACCTCCTGTTTTTCTCTTCGAAGGATCTACCGAAACAATAGCAATATTCTTATCTTCAAAATCAATCAAAAACCTTCTTACCAGTTCATCAACTAAAGATGATTTACCGGCTCCACCGGTTCCTGTAATCCCTAAAACAGGTGTTTTAGACGCTTTGGTTAAAGGCTCCAGTTCTTTCCAAATATTTGGATATTCGTCAGCATAATTCTCAGCACCACTGATGAGTCTGGCGATAGCCACTTTATCTTTAGAAGTAATTTTTGACAATTCATTAGTCAATCCTTTACCTACCGGGAAATCAGAACGTTGTACTAGATCATTAATCATCCCTTGTAAGCCCATTTCACGACCATCGTCCGGATGATAGATTCTTTCAATTCCGTAAGCTTCTAATTCTTTGATCTCTGATGGCAAAATAGTTCCTCCACCACCGGCAAATATTTTAATATGACCAGCACCATTTTCTTTTAACAGATCATACATGTATTTCAAATACTCTGTATGTCCTCCTTGATAAGATGTCATTGCAATCGCCTGAACATCTTCCTGAATAGCACAATTTACTACATCCTCCACACTTCTATCGTGCCCCAGGTGAATAACTTCACAACCAGTAGATTGAATAATTCTACGCATTACATTGATTGCTGCATCGTGCCCGTCAAACAATGACGCTGCAGTTACAATTCTCACCTTATTTTCTGGCTTATACACCTCTGTTTTAGTCATACTTATTGCGTTTTTTCAAGGGCGCAAAAGTACAAATTTATAGGGGGAAATGAGATGTTTGGAACATCTATTTATTGGATCAGGTTTGATCTATGAGAAATGAAGATTGGCAAAATTATTCTTCGATTAAAAAAGACTCCCCACACTGATTGCAAAACTTCGCTTCTTCCGAATTAAGATGTCCGCAATTCTCACAAGGTTTCGTTTCATTTGAAGCTTTTGAAATTCCCACCGTTACAATCCCTGTCGGTACAGCAATTATAGCATAACCTATGATCATCGCGAATGACGAAATAATTTTACCCAAAACAGATTCAGGAACCATATCTCCATAACCTACAGTGGTCACCGTAACAATAGCCCAATAAATACTTTGCGGAATACTCGTAAACCCTTCATCATTGCTCTCTACTACATACATCAATGCACCCAAAAAAGTCACAATAGCTAATACCGCCATGAGAAACACTCCAATTTTGTACATGCTGGATTTTAATGCATTGATCAGTGATTGCGCTTCATTATTAAATCGCACCAATTTCAAAATCCTAAATACCCGGAGCAATCTAAATATTCGAACAATAATAAGATAGTGATACCCGGTCAATAGAATACTTAAATAGGTAGGTAATACCGATAAAAAGTCTATAATCCCCCAGAAACTAAAAATGTACTTTGTTTTCTTTTCTGAGATCCAAATTCTCAAGATGTACTCTAGAGTAAAAACCCCGGTTAAAATCCATTCAATCCAAAAGAATATTTCCTTATAGCTTTGATTCAACTGCGGAACACTCTCCAACATAACCACCAGAATACTGAACAAAATTACCCACAGTAAAACCAGATCAAATAATCGACCTAAGCGGGTTTCCGTTCCAAAGACAATCGTATGTAGCTGTTTTTTTATCCTATTCATAAACAGAATGCAATTTCCATTACAGTTTATCGTACAATTAGTTTTTTATACGACTCCAAATCCCGGTTATATATGATGTATATCCCCGAATTTAATTTCGAAATATCGATCTGATTTCGCTTTACGAATGTATGAATCTTTACTCCAGTAATCGTAAATATATCTCCCGAAAATTCTTCATTAAAATATAAGACTTCTATCTCGTTTGGATTAGGATATATCTTCCAGTTTTCCTCTTCAAGTCGCCTTACGCTTAAAGGTCCTTGATCGTCAAATATATTTACATTATCTATGTACAAATAATTACCCTTTCCATTCGAAACACCAATACGTACCATAAAATTTGAAGTATTTAAAAACGAGCTCAAATCCACTGTCTCTGTTCTCCAGTCACTAGAATCCTGGGGTATCCAATCTCCGGTTACAGGTTTTGTAGTACTATTCAAACTATCAGGTCCTTTAACATAACCACTATTCACCCAAGATTGCCCACAATCAGTAGAAACATCAACGAAAACCGAATCTTTAAAACCATTAAATCGGAGCTGATAACTCAAATCAAATGTCATCATTAAAGAAGAAGATACCGGTGTTTTAAATAATGGTGTTTCCAAATAATCATGCTGATACAATCGCGGATCATAATCTGATAATTGCATCAATGCTGCATGAGATAATTCAGATTTACCCTGAACCAAAGCTGTATCCCATGTCAATCTTTCATCCGGATTCCTTACGAACATAGAACTTTCAAAAACATGGTTCGAATCAAACTTTTCCTGATATGGTAATTCAACCAATCCTGAATTCCAAAACCGTACATATCTGGTATTATTAATCGTATCAGTTTCCGATAGTTGACCAAAATATCTGGTTCGCACAAAAAACTCATTCCACCCAGTTTGAACCATAGTTGACACATCAAAAGTCATACTATCGTTCGTTCTAAACGTTCCTGAATTCACATTTTTAAACTGACTTCCTTGACCTACAATTCCATATTCAAATTGAACGGTGCTAAATGGCACATCAATCGTATTATTGAAATATGCCTTGATCTCATTTGGATTACAATAACGATCTTGTTCTTTTACACTATAATCAATCAAATGAATATCCAAATTCGTAAACACAGGTGTTGAAGGTGTAAACACATTTGACAAATAGTTAAATGCCGCTACCGCATCAATTAACCCCATTCCGTAGTTATTGTCTTCTCCTGGAGCCCCCAGATCCATAGCAGTATAATATAATGCCTCTTTTATCTCCGTGGCATTTGCATTTGGAAATGCTTCCCTAAGCAATAAAGAAACCCCGGATACATGTGGCGCTGACATGGATGTTCCCTGAAAATTAGAGTAATCATAAGCACCATTAGAGTTTCTTACACCTGATCTCACATTTACTCCAGGTCCAACTGCTTCGGGCTTGATTAATAATGAACCTGTATCTCCGCAAACAGAAGGTCCTCTTGAAGAAAATCCAGCGATTGGATACGAGGATATATGACCATTTACTGCACCCACTGAAAAATTATTGACTACAGAAGCATTTGACACAGCAGGATATCCAATGGTTTGCATATTGGGTCCTGAATTACCCGCACTGTGTATGGAAATAATATTGGCTACTTCCATATTCACAAACAAATCATTCACCCAACCGTCACAGACCGCAGAATCATCCGGAGTATATGGACGTCCCCACGAATTGTTAATCACATCCGGAATATCATCAACCGTATTCAAGTCGCCATCAGGATTTAAAGCCCATTCATAGGCACGCATTAATTCAAATGCCGTTTTTATATCCGCTAAATCCTCTACAATTGGATCAGTTGCCATAAAGTAGGCATTGTATGCGACTCCAATAGTATCATCATTTTGAGGCGCTAACCCTAAACATGTTCCCGTAACATGTGTTCCATGAGAACCAGGTTTATCCCTCGGGAAATAGGCATCATATCCAAACCAGGCTTCTTTTAAGGGAACATGATATCCTAAAAACTGATCTCTAAAGGTGGGATGATTTGGCCACACACCTGTATCGAATGTAAGTAACTTGCTACCTAATCCTGTATACCCCATGCTCCATAACTGATCTGCTTTTACGACTGAAATTCCATTTTCAATTCCCCCAACAGATCTGGTCATTGCAGGAGTCATTTCAACCGGTTTATCCCATAGCACAGGTCTTTCTGATAATTCTTCCATCCAATAGATATCCGGATGGTCATTTAAAAATTTCAATGCTTTTGGTGAAGCCTCAATCGCCACCATATTCACGCTCCAAAACCTATAAATAACACGAAATTCTTTAGGCGAAACTTCCTCTAACCAACTTTGATTGTTTTCTGAGACCTGCTTCAATTCCCTTAGAAAATACCTCACAAAGTCATCATTGCCACTGTACTTTCCTCTTTCGGTTTGCATATACGAAAGTCCATCTATTCTTTCTGAACCCACAACAAGAACCTGTTGCCACTCTTTCGGATAATTCTTTAAATCCTTATTTAATGTGGGACTCATCTTGTTTTGCGCTTGCATATTTACTACTGCAAACCATAGACAAATTAGTATGATATAATCCTTTTTCATATAAATCTTATTTTAGATTTCATGCTTCAACAACCGGTTACTTTCACAACCCTCACGTCAAATACAGATCATAATTTTACACAAATGACACATTTTCGTGATATCTTTAGTGGAGTTTTGTAATGATCAAAAATAAACGTTATGAAAACAAATATTAACTGGTTGAAAATACTCGGAGCATTTACCTTCGTAATTTTTACAAATATATCATGTAGTATGGCACAGGAATCAGACACCAACAAAACAAAATACAATGAACTCAATTCATTTGAAGAATATGTAATTGTAGACAAAGGAACAGAACGTGCCTTTACCGGAGAGTTCTGGAATCATTTTGAAAATGGCACCTATGTATGTCGTCAATGTAATGCTCCTTTATATCGTTCTAATTCAAAATTTGAATCTCATTGCGGATGGCCAAGTTTTGATGATGAAGTACCTGGATCGGTAGACCGAACAGTTGATGCCGATGGTAGAAGAACCGAAATCACCTGTCATAATTGCCACGGACATTTGGGTCATGTATTTATAGGTGAGAAACTTACGGACAAAAATACACGTCATTGTGTCAACTCTGTTTCTATCAAATTCGTCCCATTTGATCAGGAACTTCCAGGAGTTATCACACAATAATCAACTTTACACGGTCAAATATTCTAAAAAAACAATATTATATTACGTAATATTTAAAAGATTTGATCATGTCAAAACATTATTATTAAAATATGATAATGATTGACCAAATAACTCAAATCTAAACGATAAAGAGGTTACATATTTGCTGTGTCGAAAGACAACACCTACTAAAAACTAGCTAATCACCTGCTAGTAAACACTAACTACCTCCTTATCCGTAAGGATGAGATATTATAACAAAACCGGTGGCGACCACCTCGGTGCCGGTTTTGTTTTCACCACACCACCATTTTTTCTCATAGCAAATAAAAAAGCTTCTGATCACCACCAGAAGCTTTTTTATTTATAACTATTTCGTATACCTAATTTTTATTCTTTAGGCTTATTTCCTTTTGGTTTTGCAATACTACCTCTCATTTCAGTATCAGATTTTATATTTTCCATTTTATAATAATCCATAATACCTAAATTTCCTGATCTAAAAGCCTCTGCCATAGCCAAAGGAACTTCCGCCTCCGCTTCAATAACTTTTGCTTTAGCTTCTTGTGCTTTAGCTTTCATTTCTTGCTCTACTGCAATCGCCATTGCTCTACGTTCCTCTGCTTTTGCTTGGGCAATATTCTTATCCGCTTCAGCCTGATCAGTTTGTAAAACAGCACCAATATTTTTACCTATATCTACATCAGCAATATCAATTGATAATATTGTAAATGCAGTACCACTATCCAATCCTTTGGATAATACAGTTTTGGATATCACATCCGGGTTCTCTAATACTTGTTTATGTGATCCTGAAGAACCAATTGAAGAAACCACACCTTCGCCAACACGTGCCAGAATTGTATCTTCTCCTGCTCCACCAACTAATTGTTTAATATTAGCTCTTACAGTAACACGTGCTACCGCAATCAATTGAATTCCATCTTTTGCTACAGCAGCAACTCTTGGAGTTTCAATTACTTTAGGATTTACCGACATCTGCACTGCTGCAAATACATCTCTACCGGCCAAGTCAATCGCGGTTGCCATTTCAAATGGTAATTCAATATTTGCCTTTGAAGCTGAAACCAAAGCATGCACTACACGAATCACATCACCACCTGCCAAATAATGCGCTTCCATAGCATCAGCATTTAGTTGTACACCCGCTTTCGTACCTTCAATCATACCTGCGATAATCGTTCCTGGTGGAACCTTACGAATTCGCATAAAGAATAATTGCACGATAGATATTCTAACGTTTGTTACATAAGCTTGAAACCACAATCCTAGTGGCACATAGTACAGAAACATGATCAAACCTAATAGGCCAAAAACCAGGGTAATGATCATTACTGCGTTAATATCTAATAATAAGAGTGAAAACTGCATAGTCATTTAAATTATGGGTGAAACAAAAATAGTATTATCAACAAACTTCTCTATTCGAACCGGAGTGTTTTCATCAACAAATCCTTCCCAGGATGAAACCTCTGAATAAACATTACCAAATCTGGCTTTTCCCATTGGTGATAATCTGGAAACTGTAATTCCCTCTTCACCAACTTTGAGTTTGTTCATTTCATTCATCTCCACTTTCGATTCTATATTCTTGGACAATGCCATCATAGACATGGTATCCGTTTTAATGGATACATAAATTAGGATTCCAACACTTAACATAACTCCACCAAGTGTATACATACCCATCTCGGTTCCCTGGTTAAATGCAATAACAACACCTGCTATTAAGGAAATCGTCCCAACAATTCCGGTCACTCCAATTCCTGGAAAAACAAATATTTCGAGTAATAAGAATATTACTCCAAACACCACCAAAACTACAGCAATCCAAATATCCATTATAATTTTACGTATGATTTTGCCACTGGAATATAAGCTTCAATATCTGCTATTCTTTTTTCATCAGCAGGATGCGTACTCAATAAAGCAGGTATATCGGCACCACCGCCTGCTGACATTCTTTTCCAAAACTCAATAGCCTCACTTGAATCATAACCGGCATATTCCATAAATACCAATCCCATTTTATCTGCTTCGGTTTCCTGATCTCTGGAAAATTTCAACATTCCTAATTGCGCGCCAGTAGCATAAGCATTTAATACCAGCCCCGATAAATCCACTCCTCCTGCATCTGGTGACCCCATCAATAGCTGAACGGCAGTTCCTCCATACTGGGATAACATCTGTTGACTCACGCGTTCATTCCCATGACGTGCAATGGCGTGTGCAATTTCATGACTAAGCACCACAGCTAATCCTGTTTCATCCTGAGTAGTTGATAATATTCCATCGTACACCACTACTTTTCCACCGGGCATACACCACGCATTCTTTTGTGGATCCTGAACCAAATTAAATTCCCACTTAAACCCATCAATCCTGGAAATGTCACTATGATCTCTTAAAAAAGCTTCGCATGCTTTAGAAAGTTTGTCTCCCACCCGCTTTACCATCATGGTATTCGGGTTGTTCTCCGAAAGAACTGTATTTTCATTTAAAAAAGTCTGATAAGCCACTTCACTTGACTTGATCAATTCTGTTTCCGGCACCAAACTTAGTTGCTTTCTATGTGTTACAGGAACCGAAGCACAACTTGTAAGGATTAAGAGTGTAAGATATTTTAGGTATTTTCTCATTCTACTGTAGCACTTAGCCCTTTTAACCTTAACAATCTACAACACATTTCCAACTTAGACATCTCTCCATGCATCACATCACATTTTCCGTTGTAATGAACAATATAGGCACATTGTTCCGCCTGAATTCCTGAATGGTCGCAAATCTCAACCAAACACTTAATTACGTGATCAAATGTATTGTAGTCATCATTATGTAAAATCAGAATCTTTCCATCATCAACTAATACGTCCGATTCTACCTCTGGTAACTCTAAGGGTGAATTTTCATTCACAAAAACATCTCTAATTATATACTTACTTTTATTCACTTTCTACCACAATTGGATCAACTAACCCTTTAGAAACTAAATCTTCACGTAAAGTTTCTGCTTCGCTTCGGTTGGTAAAATTACCAATTTTATATAAAGTAGCATCATTATTTTTTTCAACAATTACCCCATACGAACTCAATCCTAAGATAATACGTGCCTGATCCACTGGAATTGATCCGGTATATGGTCCTACCTGAACAAAATAAGTAACTTCAGACACAGCCGTAGTATTCTGAGATCCGGATTCCTCCGGTTGAGTTGTTGATTCTACAGGTGAAGTATTACCCGAAGAAGGAGTAGTTGTACCAGAACCTGCAAGTTCTTTTGCTCTACTTATGGTAATTCTCTCTCCCTGGTAATAAGCGGTTACAAACGCATCACTAATACCATTCTGTACAATTAAATTTCTTGCGACAATCGCTTGGGATAAACTGCCGTATACACCACTCGAGTAACGCACTAAATTATTTGGAATTCGTTCTTGATTTAATGGCGATAGACTGAGCACTGTTTTTGGAGAAATATTCGCAGAATAAACGCCTACCTGAACAGTAAAATACAACTCACCACGATCATTCACATCTGATACCTGTACATCTTGTTCTTCAACATTAATAAATGTACTTTGAACAGTCTGAACCGGAACACTCACATCAGATTGAGGTACTTGTTGTTCCTGAACAGTTTGTGTTGCCACTTGATCTTCAGAAATTTCTCCTGCCAATAATCTACGTGCTTCAGCGATAGAGATTCGCTGTCCGTTGAGATACGCTACCACAAACGCATCACTATATCCCTTGGCTCGAATACCATCTTTGGCAGCATTAACAGATGCAAAATCTTTAAACAAACCTGCAGTATATCTGGTCAACCCAGAAGAAGTTCTCTCTCCAACAATCGGGGCGAACCCTTTAAACGTTTCTTGCTTAATTGGGTTTCTAAATGCACCTATTTGAACTTTTAAAATTACCCCCTCCGGTAGTTGCACATCAACAGGAATTGGCTTGGTCTCACTATAGAAAGTTGTATCAGAGTCTACAAAAATGTCTTGTACCAAATTCACTGGAATGGCATCAATATCGGCAGAATCATATGCAGGAACTTCTTCCTCCACTTTACCAGAAAGCAACGCCAATATTTGTGTCTTTTCTTGGTTATCATCTAAAGTCAATAACTCCGAATTGGCTTCATTCAAATTGAAATAAGCTTCATTTTTGATTTCTTTTGACTGCTGATAGAATACATCGGCTTCAGCAATAATTTTCTTTTGAGTTTGCTTCTTATCTACAATTAGCATTCTCAAAGAATCCTGTTCTTCTCTAGGTAACAAATCCAATCCTTCATTTAATAATTTGATCTCGTTATTTAAAGCAATAGCTTCTTCATTCTTCTTCACTCCTGATTGATATAAAACATCAGCTTCTGAAATTTGTTGATCGAAATCGTCTTTGGCTTCTTTATAAATCACATAAGCTTCCAATTCTTTTACACGCTCTTCATCTTCTTGGGTAAGGTTACTCTCTATTTCTGGTAACTTCACCATCTCTTCTTCACCATATGCAGTATGTTTTTTCAATGTTAGAATTTCTACCTCTTCCATTTCTACGGCAGTTTCTTTTGCTACCTCTGCACTTATTTGAGATAATTTCAATTCTTTTCTTACATTTTGAATTTCAGCTTCAATGACTCTTCTGTGCTTTTTCTTTTTGGTTTGACTTAGTTTTTCTTCTAACTCATCCAGTTCCATTTGAAGATTATCTGCTTTTAATTCATAAGATCGTGCTTCCTGATATTTGGCTTCTGAAGGTCTCTCGCTAAGTGGATTTGCTTTGATGGATTCTTCGGCAGTTTGAATTTCAGAAGTTTTCATCTCAATCATTTGCATTTTCTTCTGCTCATATTCCACTTCTGCTTGAGCCACCAATAATCTTTGCTCCAAAGCTCTCCTTTCTTTCTTCTTTTTGGTTAATTCTAATTCTGTGGTCAAATTGTCAACTGTTGATTCCTTTTCTGCAACCACACTCGATTGATCCATTTTCTCCACTTCTACTTTCTGAATGGCCTCGATACTCGCTTCCTCCTCCTCCATATTGGAGTTACGCTCATCAATACTCGCAATTACTATAGGAACAATTTCCTCATTAGAAATTGATGATACAGGAGATGTTTCTTCAATACCTTCTTCATTCGCATTTTGATCTACATCTCCCTCTGTGTTTTCAGCGATACCCTCTTCTTCAGCGGTTCCTTCATTTGCTAATTCGGATTCTTCTGTTGTATTGGCTTCGGTATTCTCGACAACGTTTCCGGAACTTTCAGATTCCGTTACATCAATACTTTCAGTATTATTTTCTACAGAAGATGATCCTTCCATTTCGGTATTCTCATTATTTTCAGCGAATTCATTTCCTTCTTCGGAATTATTCTCCACAACCTCAGAGCTTTCGGTCTCGATATTATTCTCAGCAATATTTTCTGAATTTGACTCTTCTATACCTTCTTCAATTGCATTTACAGTTTCACCGCCTTCTAATTCTTCGGAACCACCTCCTACAGGAACTACAACTCCTGCATTCACTCCCTCCGAGTTCTCCACAACTTCCGTTGCGCCAGTATTTCCATTTTCCGTTTCAGTGGTGTTTTCCCCAGCTACCTCATTACTTTCAATACTATTCTCTGATTCTTCTTCCTGATTGCTCTCTGAGGTATTCTCTGCCGTTTCCTGACTTTGGTTTTCAAGTTGCTTAATAATACGTGCATTTAAAGCCATGAAATTACGCTTTTGCGTAGCTTGAGAATTTAAATCCTGAATCTTATCATTAATTCTGGATTTATAAATTTCATTATCCGTTTGTGTTTTCGCATAACTTAACTCTGCAACTTCTTTTTCAATAGCCACCACCCAATCATAATTGATACTCTGAGTTTGTTTTGCTTTTTCATAAGAATCTTCAATTTGCTTGACTTCTTCATAGTCATTCTTAAAATCCTCATTGTAAGACGACTCATCTAAAACAACTTCTGCATCTTTTAACTCCTCTACCTTATACTCGCGTTTCCCGGTATTGGAAGTAATATCCAGCGGAATAACCGCACCACCTACTTCAACAGCATTATCACTCGGTGATTCATATTCTGCCGTATATTCAAAAACATCATTATCACTTAAAGGAGTAGATTCTGCATCTATTGAACCTGACTCTTCACTAATAATTTCAGAATTTGCTTCTTCTACATTTGATTCAGAGTTGTTTTCAACTAATTCGGTATCCTCTCCATTTGAAATAACGTTTTCTTCAACTGATGCAGAGTCCTCAGGTAATTCATCAATCAAGTCCTGCCCATCTACAGCCACCACTTCTGACGGATTCACTGCATTAACATCTACATTCTCTGTGGAGTTTTCTTCTTCATTGTTCTCAGTCGTCAATCCATTCTCTGATTCTTCTACCCCCGTTTCAGAGTCTTCTGATTCATTTTCAACGGTATTTACTTCAGTATTCTCTGCAGTCAATTCTGAACCTGACTCTTCATTATTAGATTCTGCATTTTCTATTTCATTATTCCCTGCAGCTAACTCTCCTCCTTCTTCGTTAGTTTCAGGTCTTTCTTTAATCTTATCAGAAGTACTACTTTCTAAAGCAATTATTTCTTCATTAGTTGCGACAATAGAATTAATCAAAGCATCTTTTTGTTCTTCAGAAGCCTCATCCACTTGCGGATTCATTTCATGACTTTTAGCAATCTCAGACATCGCCTCTAACTCATTCTCATATTTTAAAGCTAACAATTCATGTTCTCTTGACTTTTCATATAATTCTTCCTTTTGGTTTTCCAATGGAGCCAACTCTTCATACAATCCATCTATTCTTTGCTGAATAATCGCTTTTTCTTTCTTCTTTTTTGTTGCTTTTAATTCCGCTTTCGCAAAAGATATATCTTCTCTTAAATCATTTTGTTGCACGGTAATATTTTCTGCTTTACGAATAAAAGAATTTACCTGTGCGCGTTCATTATCTAAAGATTCTTTTAATTCTGTATCCGGACCATCAGGGATTTGCATCTCAGAATCGACCTTATATTGCTGGAATAATTCTTCTACTTTATCACTTAACCCCTCATCATTGGCGTTATCAATTCGCACAATATAGCCATCATATTTGTTAAGCTGTTTCTCTACATCCTCTGCCTGTGCTTCTAAATTCTTACCTATATTAAATGCTGCTTCTGCTTCCATTGAATGCGTCTTAGCATCTTTCATCAATTGGGTTAGTTCTTCTTGTTTTTGACGGTTTTCTTCAGAATTATCATTCAAACTCACTTGCGACTCTAGCTGCTCAGCCATCTCTAAATCTTTCTGAGCCAATTCTCTTTTTTGATTTGCAAGGTGATAACTCACCTGACTTTTAGCTCTTAAATCTCCCAAGTAAGATTCTAACTTTTCTTTATCTGTCTTCACAATATCAGACATCTCTTCGCCCGATATCGTAATCTCAGGGGCTTTTTCCTCATCAATATCCGCTTCTTCAATCAATACCTGCGCCAATAATTTAGCATCCTCTTCGGTAGGGCTTTCTTCAAATAAATTGCGAATAATGAGCTTTTCATTTTCTCCATCAACAACAATTTCAATCTCCTGTTTCAACAATTTCATTTCCGCCAGATCCGGAAGTTCTACCCTTCCCTGATAGGCTACATTACTTCCATACGGTTCTACCAAAAACTTATAACGTCCACCATTCTTTAAACGCATCAAATATTCTCCCGAATTCTTATCTGTGTTAAAGGCACCAATAATCATGTGATCATCTAAATCTTCAACGGTGATTTTACAAGATTTTGTGGCAGGAGACGAAAAAACACCAGATAATGCTGCTATTTCAAATCGTTCTAAACTTGAATTAATCTGATATACGTAAACTTTTCCTTTTCCACAGTTTCTATTAGAGGCAAAATACGCTACTCCTTCTCCTCCCAGATCTGCATACATTAAATCATCATCAGGAGTATTGATTGCGTAATCCAGATTCACCACATTCGCAAAATACTGAGAGTTTGCATTATAATCTGCTTTAAACAAATCATATCCACCCATACTGTTATGCCCTTTGGATGCAAAATAGAACACATCCTGCTCCTCCGTATAGAAAGGAAAACCTTCATCATATTCAGTATTGATAGTTTCCGGTAATCGCACAGGTTTAGACAACTCCCCGGTAACCTGAACCGTTACGCTATAAATATCTATTCCGTTCTTTTCATTCGGGCCATAACTTGTGAAAAAGATGATATCACTGTTACTATTTCGATACATTACAGGGGTATATCCTTTTTTCTTATCCACTGATGATTGCAATTCTTTTGGTGCAAAAAGAGTACGTCCACCAATTTCTGACATTTTAAATGAGGTAAAAAACTCATTTCTACCCACTCTCTTTTTAGAAATGACTCGAGGACTATTCACGTCCCTCATCAGTTTCTTTCCATTCTTACAAAAGCGAATCTGACTATCTACATCAAATTTTTTCTCTTTTAAATCGGCTATTTTACTCTTGTACTTTTCGAAATACCGTATCGCTTCATCAAATCTATAATTGTAATGATAGCCCTTACCTAAAAAATAAAAAGCCTCATCGTCTACATTTGGTCGACTTACAGCATATTCCAAAAATTTAAGTGGATAGGTCTTATCTTCATCTACAAAAAGTAAACACGCTCCAAATCTGTAATTGAAATTTTCATCTTTTGGGTATAATGAAACTAATTGGGAATACAATTCTTTGGCCTGGGTATAATCCTCTTGCTCAAAAAATTCACTCGCTCTTTTCTTCACATCCTCTATATCTTTATCTTGTCCAAATACTGGAATGGACAACAATAAAAATATTATAATCAATAGTTTGTGATGATATTCTCGGTAAACTTGAGACATACGGAAATCGGTCAATGTTAATGCTACAAAGAAAAGCACTTAAGCTTTAACAGCCTCAACTTTGTATTGAAAATTACTGACCACCAAAGAAAGTGATAAGATTGCTGCAATTGCGAATGTGCTCACATCCAATTGCATAAAGGTAATAATTAACAGGATACCTAGTGAAATGAACAACGAACTTAGCTTTACTTTTTTGATGAATATCCAAAGTAAAACAAATAATCCCGTAGCTATAACCGCTGGTACTAGCCATAGACCTGCAAATACACCAAAATACGCCCCGAGGCTTCTGGTTCGATTAAATTCATTATAAATAGGGAATGTATGCCCTAAAATGATAATGAGTCCCAATATATAAACATAAGGAAAGCCCATGATGAATACCGGCTCTTGATTTACAAAACCTAACAATGAAATGGCTAAAAATCCTTTTACAAATTCTAAAGCAAACACTAAATAGCTCCAATAGCTATTTACTCTAGAGAACTTGTTCTCAGACCAATCCACAGCAGAATTGAATTCCTCATTATCCACTCCGAAAAACGCGGTGGCAATCCAGGATGGAATTGGCATTGCACTAATTTGCCATACCAAAAAAGCAACAAGTATGAGTTCAGTTACGTTCATGAGAGGCCAAATATAGTCAAAATGATAAGTTATGAACAAGTTATAAACAGGATATAAACAAAAAAATGTTCATTACATTTATATCTCACTCAAAAACTGACACTTACAAATACTAATTTTATTTGCTATTGGCATCTTCTAATCTCAATAGAAATTGAGATCGTAGACGTTTAGATCCAGGCATATATTGATATTGTTTCAATTCCCCTTCTCTTTTTATTCTTTTCTTATCTGGCTTAATTTCTCGCATTTTCTCAATGAACTCTTTATTAGAAGTAAACACAGACATGATTCCTGTTGACGATCTATAACTAAAGATGTACCATTTACTAGGTGATATTTCCAGATATATGGTAATATCAGTCCCTCCTCTTTTTTGCACTAACTCTACTCCTCCATCAAACATCATATTTACAGGTATCTTTCCCATATTCCCAATACCAATCTGACCTTTAGAAATATATGATGTGGTTTCTTCATTCCAAACCAAATCAAGCTTTGAGAAAAAGATCGTCTTTCTTAGTTCATCCGGAATTTTGACATTTTTAGCCATTCCTATCTTACTAATCATTTCATCCGCATCTTCCTTCTTTAAAAGCTCCCTCAAAGTCAATTCATAATTGGGGTTTTCCTCAGTAGGTTCTAACTCTGATTTTTTTGCATCTTCAACGATGAGATTCAGTAACCCATCATCAAATAAGAAGTCTATGGTCATTGAAGCATCGAATGTGGCTTTATGATTGATACTATTAAAATCATAATTTCCAACAGCAACTACATCTACCCTACCAGTTTTCTGAGTCAATTGTAATTTCCCTTCTCCCTCTAAAGTACAGTTCTTAATATCTAAAGCCACATAATTACCTGGGAAAGATGATTCATTTAGTTTCTGAAGGTTTGATATTCTATATTTTCTTCCTGACGGATCAAACTCCAGGTAACCTGTTGCCAAACTTACAGGCACATCCCTATAATGATGTTTCTTATTCACAAATGCACCATACATAATATTGGAATCCCTAGGCATAATTAGTGACGCAAATAAGGCTGTATTATCTTGGTTCACTACGTTTTCATCAATTTGAATTACGATTTCATTTGGATCCACTTCTCCTTCAAATGAGAACCATGTTGCCAAAATTTCCTTACAATCGTGAACCAAACGCCCATAACCATCAAAAGTTAGGTTTTTTCTATTGGCCTGTAATCTAACATCGCCTTTATAAGAATACATCGGGCTTAAAGAGAAATCATCTTCTGCCAAAATAATTCCTTTTGCATACGTCTGCCTAGTAGTATCTACCCCAACATCGGTAAACTCTAATACCTGTTTTAATCCATTCTCGTCAACGTAATCATATTTTCCAAATGACTTGAAATTCCATCGACCGGTAATCTGTGTACTTGCGTCATAAATTTTATGGTATCTCAACTCAGTATTGGCTATAATAATAGACGAGTCTAGTCTTTGCATTTTTGCATTTTCAAAAATGGTTACTAAACCTTTATTTGGAATCACCTCAGCATCAGCAACATTAATCAGGTCGACCTCTCTGGCTTCCAACTTAATATTCCTCAAACTATATCTCGCTGTCTTCGCATAAAACCTTAATGAATCCTGTTTCGGGTTTATCGATATAAATTCTGCTCCTTCCACCTGAACTTCATTAGCCCCGCGATTTACTTTACCACCTGCAGCAGACAACTCTAATTCTTCCTGATCCATAAACCAGGTAAAACGATCCAGATATGCCTGATACATTACTTTGTCAAATTTGGTTAAACTCGCTCCTGTATTAGAAACAAACTCCCCTTTTCTTTCGTTAAAATCAACATCCGCTTTGACATTTTCTGAGGAAAAATCTAACGTTTGCAATGACTTTAATCCCAATTCAAAATTTGATGTATCCGCATGGATTTTATAGAAAGAATATAACATGGAATCCGAATACAATTTTGCACCTTCAAAGGCACTCACCCCTCTACCCGTCATATTGGATGGTGTATATTTTAATCTTCCGGTATGTTTCACCTTTCCCCCAAACATATTAATTGGAGATTTTTTTGGCATTGTAGACAAAAAGTATTCATCCTGATAAGGTATCCACCTCAACTTGGTCGTATCAGCAGTGACATTAGGATACTCTACTGAAGCCATTTGTTCCTCAATTTCAACCATTTTGGTTACCCCTTGAACTTCTTTTGGAAAAAAGTAAAAATCCTCAGAAGCTGCGGTAGAAGTTAAATAGGTAATAAATCCATCACCCTTTAAACCTTCATTTGATAAGTGTACTTCATTTTTAAACTTACCCTTGTTGCCATACAGCGGATAACCACCCGGAGGCGCAATACGCTTAAACCCTAAAGAATAATCCTCTTGAAGTGTCAACGATTCGTCTATATCAGGGAAAATACCTGCTGAATATAATGTGCCTTCAAATGCAATCCCCTCGTTGGTAAACTTATCCAATGAATCAATCTCAAAAGGTTCTAATTCAAAATAGAAATCATTTCTGTTATACACCTTGTTAAATATGGACTTCTTATCATAGTACGCATATGATTTCTCTTTTGATTTAAAAATTGGGTATTCCGGTAAATCTTCCTTACCTGATTTATTCTGAGGATGATCAATTCTTAAATCTCCGGTTAATTGCTCTACCACGGTCCTAACACGCGCTTCTAAAGCGTAACCTTGTTTATCGACTTCTTTGGTGGTCGCCCAAATCTGCATAGAGTCCAGAACAGGCATTTCTAGTTTAAAATCATCATAATTAAACGAGAATCCATGCCCATAAAAATCTACCTTACCCGAACTAATAATACCATTAAAATCAAAATCACGATTCCTTTTCATCACAATTGTACCACTATCAGGTAGCACTTTCACATTATGATTTGAACTTAAAACAACACTATTCACCCCTTTAATCGTCAAATCATTATTCATTAAATTAAGGGTCGCATTTTTTCTGGATGCAGAAGCATTTCCATTGGAATACACCAATAGCACATCATAATCTTCTTTTCCTCCGAATGAATTCACCTGATGAAATAATTTGGGGTATAGGGTAACTTCTTTCACATCAGAATCATAAGACAAATACCCCATTACTGTGTATCTTAACAGCATCGGTTCTACACCGGTAACCGGAATTTGTAAGCATCCTGTTATTTCCTGCAAACTCAATACATTTGTATCATAACGCTGTGCACAATTACGCATACGTCCTAAAGGATGCCAATCACTTGACATCATCAGGTTTTCATATTTTTTCTTTCTAAAAAAGCCCTCTGATTCAAAGGTTGCAGTCTTTTCTGAATTCATCTCAAACGAGGTAAAGTCCATCAAAGGGTAATCCATATCCCAATTCAATAACTCAAACCTCATCTCAACTTTATGGTAGGAATTAAAATACGGTGTTTCTGACATTTCACCCCGAACACGAACCAAATTCACCAATCGCTCATCGGTATAAAAATTAAGTTTTAATCCGGGATGCAAAATCGAATCACCATCTAAATAAATAACAACTCTAGCATCAGATGACACGACACTATTTCTTGTGGCTTTCTTTTTTCTCTGATTTTTACTATCCTCTTCCACACTATCCTGAGCCGCCACATTTACGTTCATCAAGAAACGTTTGGATGTGATTTTCATAAATGGCTTTCCCTCCCTTTCAAAATTCAATACAGCCGGAGTTTCATCCGTACCAGTTCCAATAATGCGGGCTCCTTGTTGCGCAAAACCACCAATATAATCTACTTCTTTTACTAAATTCTTAATGGGAATATGCACATTATATGATTGGAATCTTGGGTAACTACTTCTTCCATTGGGTTGTTGTGCCAATACTTTATCTGTTAATACACCAGATAAAGGTTCTTTTAAAAATGTTTTATTATGATAAATAACCGAATCAGCCTGGTAATTAGAGTACTTCATCTTAATATTATACTTGATGACATCTACCCAAACATTATTAGGATCCGCACCTGCTCTTTCGAACGTTACTTTACCACCTTCTCCGGTCCAGAAATTTTGGAATACATCGTAGACTCCTTTCGTATTTTCCAAAACAATTTCAGATCCCTTGGCCTGACACTTTAAAGTCACTTGATTAAATACCAGTTTAATCGACTTTTTTGTGGCCTCAAAGACGAAACCATAATTGTCTACCTGCCAATCAACCGATTTGGATTGGGTTTTAAATAGAGATTTTGTTTCAAAAAAACCTTTAGAAAAATTTAATAACCGACCTACTTTCTTTTTCTGGGAGGGACTTTTACTATACCCCTCTAATATATCGAACCACTCGTCAAACAGGACCTTATCCATCCCAGATTCAGGATATCCAATAACCATTTGAATATATGACGCAAAATCCGGAAATGTTCTGACCTTGATATCTACCAGATTATTCGCTTCATCAATAATTCGTTTTTGCTCATCCGGTGAGTAAAAACCAGATTCCCACACTTTCGCAAATGCCTTACTTATTTCTACACTCTGTGTCTTATTGGATCTTTGCAAAAAGCTTTCTACACTCTTTGGAAATTTTTCAAAATCCAATGAAAATGCCTGCCCCGACTTCTTTTGAGAAAAAGCTGTCAAATGCATAAACACACAAAAGAGTAGTAATATTTTTTTCATTTTTATACTTTAACCAGGTTTATTGTTGTCCAGTCTCCCTTAGATTTTTGACTTATATATTTCAATCCGTGATTATTCGCTTCATTTACCAACGACTCTACGTCATCCTGATAAAATCCACTCATATGTAAAATTCCGCTTTCATTCAAAGCTTCCGAATATAACGCTATCTGATCTAACAGAATATTTCTATTTATATTGGCTAGAATTACATCTACTTTCATTCCTGGAATTTTTTCTTTTCCTCCATGTACAATTTCGATAAATTCTACACCATTTCTTTCCGCATTTTCGCGCGCATTAATACTACACCATTCATCAATATCTATAGCATAGACCGGATTAGCACCCTGCATCGCTGCAAAGATGGCCAAAACTCCTGTACCAGACCCCATATCTAAAACCGATTTACCCTTGAAATCAACAACTTGCATTTGAGACAACATCAAATGCGTTGTCGCATGATGACCTGTTCCAAAAGACATTTTCGGATCAATAATGATCTCATAAGGATATTGCGGTTTCGGTTGATGGAAGGTTGCTCTTACACAAATCTGATCATCTACATAAACCGGATCAAAGTTCGATTCCCATTCTTTGTTCCAATTTTGTTGTTCTAAAACCTTAGTCGAATATGAAACAGTGACACCTTCTGTGTTCAAAGTCTCCACATTTTTTATAGCCTCTTCCGAGTATACAGATTCATCAATGTAAGCCAATAAAAAACCATCTTCTTCAATAAATGACTCAAAACCTATTTCCCCTAATTCAGATGATAATACATCCGCCCAGGGCTCATATGGTTGAATAGAAAACTTTACTTCGGTATACTGCATTCTTAGTAATTACATTGCTGAAATAATCTCCACAAAGTCACCCGACTTTAATGAAGCTCCACCGATTAAACCTCCATCAATATCTTCCATAGACATCAAATCTTTCGCATTACCTGGTTTCATAGAGCCTCCATATAAAATGCTCATGTTATCCGCAATCTCTAATCCATACTTCCGACCTATTAACCCTCTGATATAACCATGTACTTCTTGTGCTTGTTCTGGCGAAGCAGTTTCTCCGGTTCCAATAGCCCAAACTGGTTCGTATGCGATCACAACATTTTTAATTTGGTCATTGGATAAATGAAACAGAGCCTCCTCTATCTGGTTTTTAATTACTTCTTTATACGATCCATTCTTACGATCTTCTAACACCTCTCCACAACAATAAATGGGCAACAAATTATTATTCAATGCCTGATCTACTTTTTCCACTAAAATTTGATTGGTCTCTCCAAAATACGCTCTACGCTCTGAATGTCCAATTATTACCATTTGAGCACCACATGCTTTTAGCATTTTAGCACTTACTTCACCAGTGTAAGCTCCTGAATCATATGAAGATAAATTTTGAGCTGCAGTATACACATTCTCCTTACCATCAATAATTTGCGCAACAGAATGAATACTTACGAATGGCGTTCCAAACACCACTTTTTTATTCGATAAATCTACATTTTCGATCTTCTCTAAAACTTCTGAAACTAAAGTTTTCCCCTCATCCAATGTGGTATTCATTTTCCAATTTCCTGCTACAATCTTATTTCGCATTTCTAACTATTTTAAATCTTTTATAATATCATCAAAACCATTTAAACTTCTAAATGGATATTTATTCGCTACTGTTCCTTCATTAATAATTACCAATCCCGGGTTGGATCTAATAACCGTTTTTAATGTCGTTGCATCGCATGTATACATATTCACATTTAAACTATGCATTTGCTTAAAATTCTCTGCCTCTTCAAAATTACTAGCGGTTAAAACAAAAACCGGAACCCCATCTTCCATAGCCGCTTCTGAAATTTGTTTTACCACCTTTTGCGCTTCAGCATTAGATTGGCTTAAATCATACATGATCCATAATAAAGCATTTTGCTCTGACAAAATTGAATAGGTATAATCCTCTCCATCTGTCATTGACTCTAATACGAAGTCATGAATTGGCGGCACTACTCCATCTTTAAATAAATATTGTTCACCCGTAGATACAATTTCTAAATCAGTATTCTTCCACACTTCTTGTTCCATATACTGAATCGCGGATACTACAGATTCCTCACCGGTGGAAATGCTTTTCATTGTATAATCTACCGTATACAATGGCGGCTCTTCTCCCTCTTGCAATTCCATATTTCTTTGAATATTCTCTCCTATGGCAAATGGTCTAAAATCTTTAACTGGTAGATATGCCAGCGTATATACCGGAAATATCGTTGTAATCACAAAGGCAACTCCTCCCATGAACCAACCTGAATAATTTTTGCTTGAATATTTTACTGCCAACATACCTCCAAATAGTACTACTACAAACACAACAGGGAAAACCCAATGCGTAACCATCAATGCGAATGCAGATATCAGAATAAAAGAAATAGCATAATAAAAGGTATCTTCTTTTCTTGAATTTGGTTCTACGCTACCCTTTCCTCTAAATATAATTATGGTAAAAACAAATAATATCAAGTCTTTCACAAATGAATCCCATGGTGTAAAAGGAATAGCGTCACCGAAACAGCCACAATCTTTAAAGTAATGTATTTCGCGTGCTGTAAACCCAAATAAACCTTCCATAAATAAGGTAAACTCTCTCTCCGGGTGTTCAAAAAACCAGTTTCCAATAGCTGTATATCCTGTCAGGAATGTAAAGAATATCATCATAATCAATAATAGCCATGCCGATAATTTGATCTTCTCTCCCGCAATTAAAGCAGCTCCCAATACAATTTCTCCTATAGAGATAAATGCCGCTAAAAACACTTCTGTTCCTTGAAACCATGTCCAGTTAAGCACATCAAAAGCAAAGTACTCTTCCAGTTTATACGAGAATCCCAGTGGGTCATTGGCTTTAATTAATCCTGAAATAATAAATAATGAACCTACCAGTAACCGGGAAATTGTAACTTTATTAAATTGCATATCAATATTATTTAATTGTTTCGCCCATTTCCTCCAGCTGAATCATCGCAAAAATGGCATAATTTATCATGTCATGGTAATTTGCATCAATACCTTCTGAAATTAATGTAGCTCCTTTATTATCTTCAATTTGCTTGGTGCGATGAATCTTCATCAGAATTAAATCCGTTATAGAACTAACTCTCATTTCTCTCCACGCTTCACCATAATCTGAATTTTTATCAATCATTAAAGTTCGGGCAGTATGAAGATGTTGTTGATACCAATCCAAAACTTGTTCTTCCGAATCCTCATTCGAATCTGACGGACCTAAATCCAACTGTACCAATCCCATAACACAATAGTTTACGATAGCAATATACTCAGGTACAACGCCTTCATTTACACGAGATGTTCCCGTTTCTTCAATCGTACTTATCCTTTTCGCCTTAATATATAATTGATCTGTAATTGAACTTGGTCTTAATACACGCCATGCCATTCCATAATCCTTCATCTTTTTAGAAAAAATATCTTTGCACTGCGCAATTATTGAATCGTATTGTTTGAGGGTTTTTTCCATCATTTATGTCGATAAAATAGTCTAATTTTTATTTTCAAATCAGCATGCAAGATAAGTTAATCAGCAAGAAAACTTCGTTAAATTTTAGAGGAAATTTGGAAGATATTAACCACCCAAAAATCATGGGAATTTTGAACGTCACCCCTGACTCCTTCTACGATGGAGGAAAACACGACAACTTATCTGCTGCGATTAAAAATGTTAAAAAAATGTTGGAAAATGGCGCAGATATAATTGACCTCGGAGCATATTCTTCCAGACCAGGTGCGCATCATATTTCAGAACAAGAAGAAATTGACCGAATGCTACCCGTATTATCTGAAATCTTAAACCAATTTCCGCAAACCAAAATTTCGGTAGATACTTTCAGAAGTAAAGTTGCTCAAGTTGCCATTGAAGCTGGAGCCTTAATGATTAATGATATTTCAGCGGGTAACATGGACCCGGATATTTGGAATGTCGCTGCAAAATATAAAGTGCCATATGTAGCTATGCATATGCAAGGTACTCCGCAGACCATGCAACAAAACATCTCCTATAATGACGTATTGGATGACATCATTCTGGAGCTTTCCAAAAAAATTAATCAAATGACTCAAGCCGGAATACATGATATCATTATTGATCCGGGCTTCGGATTCGGCAAAACCTTGGATCAGAATTACCATATTCTTAAACATCTTAAGGATTTCGAATTTCTCGGACATCCCATATTGGTTGGTGTATCTAGAAAATCAATGATTTACAACCTTTTAAACACCAACCCTCAAGAAGCATTAAATGGGACCACAGCCATTCATATGTGGGCCTTAAATAATGGCGCTGGTTTTCTAAGGGTTCATGACGTCAAAGAAGCCAAAGAAACACTTACCATTTGGGAAAAATTAAAAAACTAATTCACACTCATCCCGCCAAAAGGATTTCACTTAATATTGTAAATCTAAAATGAATCTATTCCTATTCATAACAGTTCGTTGGCTTGATATTCTTGATATCGCGCTAGTCGCATTTTTCATTTCATATTTCTATACTTTGGTGCGAGGCACAGTAGCTATGAAAATTCTCATTGGTTTACTTGTGGTCTTAATCTTTTGGAAGACGACCAAAGCGCTCCAAATGGAACTTGTTGCCGATTTAATTGAAACCTTTATTGGTGTGGGCTCTATTGCGTTTGTTATTATTTTCCAACCCGAACTACGAAAATTCCTAATTCGAATTGGCTCAAATCAAATCGCATTTGATTTGAGCGCTAAAGGTTGGTTTAGGTTTTCAAAAAAAGAATCTGTTGACGCCTCTTCCATTTCGCAAATCACGGTTGCAGTCGATAACATGTCTCAAACAAAAACCGGAGCAATCATTGTCATCGAAAGAGACTCTGATTTAGAAGCAATTGCTACTACTGGAACTCAAATTAATGCAGAAATTAGTACGGAGTTACTTACCTCAATATTTTTCAAAAACAACGCCCTCCATGATGGAGCAGTCATCATATCAAACGAGCGTATTTTAGCTGCTGGTTGTATTTTACCTAATTCGGATAGAAAGGATCTACCCAAAAGCTTTGGATTGAGACACCGTGCAGTTTTAGGGCTAAGTGAATCAAGTAATGCATTTATTATCCTGGTATCTGAAGAAACAGGAAAAATAATGACCGCTTATCAGAATACATTTACTGAAAACATCCAGCTTGATGCACTGCAAACTCAACTAAACAAAATATTACTTACAGATTAGTTCCCGGAAGAACTCTTCTCAAAGGAACGAATAATCTCTTCATCTGACATACCCAAATGAGCTATGCTTTGCTTGGCCTGTTCAGCCAATACATGATTCGGATACAATAAAATCAACCTTTCATATTTTTCTTTAGCTTTCCCGTATTCATCCTTATATGTATCGTAAATAAATCCTTGTAAATAAATACTCTCAGGTCTCTTCTGATATGTTTGAAAATATTTATCAATTCTATCATAATGCGCGAGTGCATCGTCAAACTTTTCCAAATTTACAGATTGGTTACCTGCTTTAAAGACCATATCTCCGGCCATTGGATTTTTAGAAAACAAATCCGCATAAGACAGATAAAACTCTACCAATTGCTCTGTTAATTCTCTTTTTTGAGGAATAGTTGGATCTTCTAATGACTTCTCCATTTCCTGAATCTCTTTTAATAACGTTTCAGGCGTATATGTAATCACTTTCTCTTCTTTTGGCGCCTCTTTACCTTCCGTCTTTATTTCGTTACCTGCTTTAGTTCCACATCCCGGAAAAACCACCAAAAAAGCAACAAAAACAGCACTTTTAGTTATATCTAAAAAAAATATTCGCATTATCTTTTTCTTTTTACAAACTTCATTTTATAATTCGCAGAAACATCTCCGGCTGCAATTTTACTTAACTTCTTAGCCAGGAATTTCTTTTTTAACGGAGACACCAAATCCGTAAATAAAACACCTTCAATATGATCGTATTCATGTTGTATTATTCTGGCAGCTATCCCTGAATAGGTTTCCTCAACCAACTCCCAATTCTCATTATAATACTCAATCAAAACAGTTTCTTTTCGAGTTACATCTGCATTAACTCCAGGAATAGACAAACAACCTTCTTCAAAAGCCCATTCTTTACCTGATTCTTCTATGATGATTGGATTGATAAACACTTTTTTAAATTTCTCTAGCTCTTTCTTTTCCTTCTCATCCATGTCATCAGAGTCTGCAAAAGGAGAACCATCCACTATAAACACGCGAATCGCCTTACCAATTTGCGGAGCTGCTAAACCTACTCCGCTTGCTTGATACATTGTTTCAAACATATTATCAATTAACTCCTTTACAGGATAATCTTGTTCTATTTCTTCTGTTTCCTGACGAAGTACTGGATCGCCATACCCAACTATTGGTAATATCATCTTATTGATTCTCTATAAACGCCTGCAAAATTAATGTAGCACTCACCTTATCAACAAGCCCTTTTTGCTTATTTCTTCTATCCTTTTTCTTTACACCACCTTGCAACATGGCATCAAATGCCAATTTAGAAGTAAATCTTTCGTCCTGGCGCCTTATTTCTACATTTGGGAATTTGGCTTTTAAGACTTTTATTAATTCTAAAATATTAGCTTCAATCGCAGATAATTCGCCATTGCCTCTGCGTGCCTGACCTATTACAAAACATTCTACAGACTCACTATCTACATAACGTTTAAGCACCTCAATAAGTTGGTCTGACGCAACGGTTTCCAATCCACTTGCTATAATTTTTAGATCATCCGTAATCGCAAGACCTGTTCTTTTTAAACCAAAATCTATCCCAAGAATTTTTCCCATTTTCTTTTATCTGAAAACAATGGTATAAAAAAATCCCTGAAGAATATCTTCAGGGATTTTTTTAACTTTAAAATTAAATATAGTTATACTCGAACTAAAGCTTCTATTTCCATAGAGATTATAAAATCTGCCTTCATCGGCTTATTACTAATCACGCCTGAAACTCTCAATGTGATAGAATTATTATCCAACAATTTTTGCTCAATCGTTTTCTTCAACTCATTGCTCACAGAAATCTCTGTAACATTACCAGAGTTCGCTAATGCCTTAAATGATATTAAGCCCATATCAATTGGCGCTCCAATTGCAGTATTTCCTTCATAAAACTGCGCCATTCCTGTTGCTGTGGTCGCATCATCACCGGTAAAAGAACTTACTCTATACGTCAATTTCTTAATGCCGTAACTAGCAATATTTGATAGGTTATTTTTAAAATCATTGTCCGTTGTCGCGTCAATCGTAAAGTCTTTAGCAAAAGCAGATGGATCAGCATCTGTTACATCCAGAGTTACGGTTTGATCGAATGTGTTACTGATCGCAAAATTTTCAATATTAGCAACCTTATCGCACCCGGTAAATGCAAATGCGGCAACTGCCAATAATAGTAATCCTTTTTTCATAATAGTGTTTGTTTAGGTTTATTATTTAATAACCACGAATTTACAACTTTTTTACGACTCAATTATTACGATCATCATATGGTTTTCAAATACCGAATGTTGAACTATTGAATAACCACTCTCAGTTTATCTGAAAAGTTCTCTGATACATAACTTAAAATATAAACTCCTTTACTCCAATTTTTCAAGTCAATTATATACTTCTCATGACCTGATTGTGTCTGTAAATTTCCCAAATACACCTGATTTCCTTTTATATCATAAATCACAACTTGCCCGACTTCATTCTTCCCCCCATTTACTTGTAACGTCAATTGATCGCTAGCTGGATTTGGATAAACCTGAATACCGAAATCTGCTCCATTTGCATTTGCAATACCTAGAGGGAAGTTTTCAACCTTCTGCTTCAACACATGATCTCCACAACTATTTGTAGTCGTTAAAATAACATCGTAATATCCTATTGCAGCATAAGTATGCACTGGATTTTCAAGTGTAGAAGAATTTCCATCTCCAAAATCCCACAGATATGAAACCCCATCCTGAGATGTGTTTGTAAACTCAACAGTATTATTTGCAGGATTATATGTTGAATTAAAAGAAGACACCGGTACATCAACCAATGTAATATTCTTAGAAGTACTTTCCACAGCTCCATTTACCGTTACAGACAATTGAATTGTTTTTACACCTTTTGAAGCATATGTTACAGAATGCGGCCCTGGTGTATTCGCTGTTGCAGGATTGGCATCTATTCCAAAGTTCCAAACATAGTTGGTTCCACCAGAAATTGGAGTATTATTTATGGTCACCGATCCATTAGCAAAACACGGCATCGAATCTGCTAAAATTCCTATTCCATTCTCCAATACAGAAAAATGATCTATAGCGATGTCACTTCTCCATCCACTACCTGTAATTCCTCTAAATCTAATCGTTACAACTCCACCAACATAAGCGGTTAAGTCAATTTTTTGTTCCTTCCATAAATTCCCATTATCTCCGGAAATCACTGGAACCACATCATTAATCCACGTATTGTTGGCATAAACATCAAAATGTAACTCTCCCATTTCGGCCCCATTCATATGATACCAAATTGACATTTCAGGGTGCGCAGAACTGGTCAAATCAATACATGGAGAATACAACTGACTCTCCATTCCATCACAACTGCCAGAAGCTTCAAGATACAAGTATTTTCCAAATGATGTTCCTGGTGCCTGATCCATAGTTGGTCCTGTTCCCTGAGAAGGTGTTGATCCATTATTTACCCGAAAATCTATATCATCATAAGATCCATTTTCAACATTTGTCCATCCTGCCGATAATGGACATTGTGTCACCCCACAATTATTAGCTGTTCCACAATTATTGAATGTTTCAAAATCTTCTACATATGGTAAATTAATTGTCGTTCCGGAGTAGACTTCAAAAGCATTTCTTACAGTATCATTCAAGGGATTTCCATCTGGAACATCTTTCCAAACCTCCAAATAGTGCGCAATTGGAGTAGATGCTATTGAAATCGTTTGCGCAAACGTAAAATCTATAGAATCACCTGGAGAAATAATCCCGGTGTATGTTTCACTAATCACCGTTCCCAGATTAAACTGGTAAGACAGGTCAACAGAATTCACTGTTTGTACTCCATTATTTTTTAATCTTACCTGAACATCTTGATTTGAAATATTATAACAATCAAATAAAGCGTTACCTGATGGTGCCAATAAACTTAACTCGATATCATCTGAAATCACACAATTCCATACGCCTGGTGTTTTTTCAATTGCATTCGCTCTTTTTCCTACCACACCATTTGCTTTTGCTTTTACACTCACCCAATAAGTATTTAATGCAGAATACCCTGTTAAAATCGCACTGGTACCTGAAACCGTAGTTACAGAATCCATATATTTATTCCCCAATACACTTACTTCATATTCAGTCGCTCCACTTACCGGATCCCAGGATAATTCAAACTCATTCGGACAAGAACTTACTACCGATAAGTTGGTGGGTACTCCAATCATATTAAATGCCATCATAGATAATCCGGTTACTCCATTTCTGGAAACACGAATCAAAGCATCACCTGTAATCCATGCAGGAACCGTCCAATTGTAATACCCTCTGTTTGCATTAACTGAATTTGAAATTTGCATCCACGAAATACCATTATCAATAGAATATTCAATGGTAAAAGAACTGGTTCCAGTTGGAGCATCCCATCGTATGGTTTCCATAGTTCCTGTAGCAAAATGTTCTCCTCCGGTTGGATAAGTTACAATAATATCTTCTGTGATAAATTCATAAATCAGGTAATACTTCTGAGGTCCTTGAGGTATCGTTGTTCCTGTTATATTAACTGTATAACTTCCTGTAACTGGATTATCAATTACCACCTGCTCCATATTATTCAAACTATCTACCCCATTTGTTGCCGGTAAATCCAAATTAGCTGAATTTGGTGTTGGATCTAAAACATATGGCAACAAAACCTGCGAAGTAGGATCCAATACAACCATATCCAAATTATTCACCAATGCCTGACTTGATGAAGTACTTCCCTCATAATCGTTCCAATACACCATTATCTTAACTTGTGAGACTCCGGCAGGAATCATAATGTTATGTTGATTCGATCCTAATTGAGAAATGGAATCCAACATGTAAGTATTATTTTCGAATACTTCCAACACTTTTCTGGCATTTAAACGCCCCCAACCAAACTTAAAATCAGGCCCTACATTTCCCAAATCATCTGCTGTATTCAACATTGCACCTTTAATCAAGGCAGATGGAGGTGTAACCCCGCCATTCAATTCTCGGTAGGCATGTACCAAAGCACCATAGGTTCCGGAAACTCCGGGTGCCGCCATAGAGGTTCCTGTATTATTTACATATTGGTTATCTGGAAAACATGAATAAACCTGAGTCCCATTGGCACAAATATCCGGTTTAATACGTCCATCACTAGCCGGCCCTCTACTACTGGAATTCGCTAATCCATCAGTAAAAGTTACATTACCCACTGCCAGAACATTTTTTCCCGCTTTAATTCCTCCTGTAATATTTCCCCAGCCAGATCCAGCACCATAACCACAGTCAGATGTCCCTGAATTTCCTGCAGAAAAAACATGCATTAGATTAGGCATCGTTCGAACCTGTTGATCTGCCGTTTGGGCAAATCCGGTATATCCGGCATTACATCCATTCCCGTATGAGGTAGATGTAACTACAACTCCTGGATTAAAATATGACGTTGGCGTACTATTTACCGCATCCCACACGTCATACACTTTAATATCTGCACCCCATGCCATTCCTCTGGCGTCAGGATCTACATTTCCTGCGCCCATCATGATACCACCTACATGATCGCCATGATTTCCTGTACTTGGGCCAGCTGAACTTTGATCCATTCTTCCAGCATAGTCAATGTGCGGACCTAATTCTCCATCATCTCCAATTGCTAACCAAACTCCTTCTCCATTATATGGAACATTGTTGATCGTAGGATTTGTAATATAATTTGTTCTATGATTGCTTTGACCTACTACATCTTCCGGTACGGCCTCTGGAGCAATAGTTTCAATATACTTTACCAATGGATGATTTGCAATTACATTGATCTCAGAAATATTAATCTCAAGCGTTGTCAACGAAGAAAACGTATAATGATCCAAAACATGCGCACCTGAATTCCTATAAAAACGATCCATTTCTTCCTCTGGAACATCCGGTTGATGTTTTACAACCAACTGAATTTTATTTCCTTTCACCGCATGTTCAGGATAACGTCCAATGGATAAATCATAACTCAATTTATACTTTGACTCTACATTAAACACACTATACACATTAAACGACATCAGCACATCAAAATCTACTCCTTCTTTTATTCTAGACAAGAATGTATGATGTGGTAGATAATCTAATAGCTCCACTCCGGCATTCGCCAACTCAACCTTTAATTCACTGGTAGGAATTTCATTGAAATTGATAAACACATAGTAGTATCCGTTGTTTTTTGATCCTTCGAATTGTTTGGGATGAAGATCCTTAACATTCTTTTCAATAGTATAATTTCCTGATTTTAACTTTAGCAAATGGTGATTATTTCCAAAAAGTTGAGTCGTAGCAAACAAAATAATGCCAAGCATTATTCCAGGTAAATATTTATTCATTTAATCTTTTGTTTTGATAGAGGGATGCAATCTACATTTTATTCGTGATTTTACAAATTCTGTTTAGAGGCTTCAGAATAAATGACGTATGGGTTACATTTTGACCAAACATTTAAACGTTTTATACCAAAATCAGCTTCGATTGTTAACATCCGTTAAAAACAAAACCCTTTAGAAACTATATCGCTTCGAGACTCGTAATGTATTGCAAAGAGATAAATTAAAAGAAATCACTAAAACATTAAGAGCTATGAAAAATTCAAAAAATTCAATCGCAGATACTATCAAAAAGAAAGTTAAAATCAGACTCGATCATAAAACGATCATCACTCTAAAAGATATGACCAGATTCGATTACTGGAAAAACTTATACCCAAACGCTGTAATAATTTCATAATAACGTGGATTGTATAATTCTAGGTTATGTTTTAGGTGAGGGCTGTCCTACCGTTTAGGTAGGGCAGTTTTTTTAACATAGAAAATGACACCCCGCACTAGTACCATCTTAAAACCACCTAAAATCCGATTGTGGAGATTTTATGTTTAATGGATAAAGAGGCTGGCAAGTTTGCCAGTCTCTTTTATTTTACTTCTTCTCTGGTAAAAACAATTTCTTGATTAGTACTTAAAGCATCATTGTAATAGTATCCATCTTGATCAAATAGCTTTAGTTTTTCTGGATTTTCAATTTTATTCTGAATAATCCATCTGGCCATTACTCCTCTGGCTCGTTTTGCAAAAAATGAAATCACCTTATAATTCCCATTTTTAGCGTCTTTAAAAACTGGAGTAATGATGGGATACTTTATCTTTTTTTCGTTAGCAGCTTTAAAGTATTCATTTGAAGCTAGATTTACCACATATTTTTGATTATGAGCCTCTAATTCCCGATTGATCTCTTTCGCAATTTTATCACCCCAAAACTCATATAGATTCTTTTTTCTAGCCACCGGTAACTTGGTTCCCATCTCTAATCTATATGCTTGAATTAGGTCCATTGGTTTTAAGTATCCATACAACCCAGATAGTATTCTAAGGCTTTCTTGAGATCTGGTATATTCTTCTGTTGTAAAAGTCTCAGCTTCCAACCCTAGATACACATCTCCTTTAAACATCAAAACAGCTTGTTTCACCATTTCCTCCGAAGGTTCCGGAGTCCACATTTGGTAACGTTGATAGTTTAAGTCTGATAACTTTTCACTCAATGACATTAAATTAGAAATCTTCTTTCTTGATAGTGTCTTCAATTTCTTAATCAATCGTTCAGGTTCAGCAGTAAATATTGGATCAGACTTAACGTCTGATTCAACTTTAGCTTCCAAATCCAATGTTTTCGCTGGAGATATTACTGTAATCATTTTTGTCCTTTAAGTGTCCCCAAAAATAGAATTAATCAAAGAATTAAATTCTTGTCATATCAAATTTATTGGCGCTTATAATTATCGTTTATTTGCACAAATGGAGAACTCTAAACCATATTGTTTAATGCCCTGGATTCATTTCCATGTTGGTGATGATGGGTGGGCCAAGGCATGTTGCGTGGCGAACATGCCGTTTGGTAATATAAACACCTCATCTTTTGATGATATCTGGAATGGGCCTTCAATTCAAAAGCTCCGAAAAAAGTTTTCAGAAGGTGTACCTGATAAAAGATGCGCACAATGCATTAAACTGGAAGAATCCGGAGGGAAGAGTATCCGACAGGAAACCCATGAAAAATTTGATCACTTAGACATTTCATTTGATCAACCAACGCCCATTTATTTTGATATTAGATTTTCAAATGTGTGTAACCTCAAATGTAGAACATGTTGGCATGGTGCAAGTTCTTCGTGGTTTGAAGATGCAAAAAAACTAGGTACTCAAAAAGGTCAAAAGGCAATCATTCAAAATATTGAAGATTACCATGGATTCATCTCAGAACTGGGACCATACCTTATAAATGCCAAAGAGATTTATTTTGCAGGAGGTGAACCAATGGTCACAGAGGAACATTATTTACTACTGAATTGGCTTATTGAAAACGATCAAACCAAAGTTCGACTTCGATACAACACCAACTTCACATTCTTAAGATATAAACAATATGATATCATCAAACTCTGGAGTCACTTCAATTCTATAGAAATAATGGCAAGTCTGGACGCCATAGGTCCTTTAAGCACCTATATTAGAAATGGCGGTAAATGGAACAATATCCTAAAGAATTTTGATCAAATCAAAGACCTCTCACATATTCATTTTAAAATATCTCCTACTATTTCTGTTCTAAATATTCAACATATTACAGAATTGATTTCCTACGCAATTCAAAAAAACATGATCTCTGATGAAGGACTCTATATCAATATTTTAGAACGCCCAATTCATTACAACATACAGATTTTACCTATATCTCAAAAGAAACAAGCTGATCAAAAAATATCTGATTTTATTTCATCTATATCATCTGAAAGAATCCAAAATCAATTAAAGGAAATATTACAGTACATGTGGGCAAAAGATTTATCCAAACACTGGGAAAAATTCCATCTCCAAAATGGAAAAATTGATCAAATTAGAAATGAAACTTTTCCGATATAAGATTAATGAATAGTTTTCGTCATTGGAGTAAAACTCTCAGTTTCTTTCAATTTACCATAAAATAGAAATGTTTTTGCTGGAGATTTTTTAGCCCTGAGACTTCGAAAAAACATCATTCATCCAAGACCTCAGATTACAATGCAATAAAATACTATACCTGATGTGCTTCACCTAGTAAATCATTCACCGTTTTTACTGGATGAAAAGTGGAAACCGGCACCTCCACAAATACTGTATTCCATTTTGCCATTGCTCCATTCCATAATCCAGGGTGCTCTAAAACTTTTATCTCATTACCCAAATACGATTTGGATGTTACAAAGAAGGTATCTGCATCAATAAATTCTGTGAGATCAAACTTATTTCCCTTGTAATCTTTAATTCCGCACACGAGGTCTACCGGATTAAAATGAGTTGCTCTTTCTAACATTTCCTCTACCTCTGGATTATCTAAATTCATTTGCGCACTCTCTACAATCTGAACCGAATCATCTACCCAAAATGGACCACCACCGGCTTTTCCTTCATTTTTAACCATCCCGCAAACACGAATAGGTCTATTTAAAGCCTTAAATATTTCATATTTACTGGCTTCAACATTCACATTTAATTCGTTTTTGGCAAAATTGGTCATTTCGTTTAACAGCTCCGAATTAACTTCATTTGAATCTAGCTTATTTAAATATTCGAAAACGGTAGTCTGCAATTCAATAAGCTTTGCACCTAAAGCCTTCTTATATTTAACAATATCCGGCTGTTTTTCGGATCTAACGATATTATCAATGTTCTTAACATAAATAATATCAGCATCCATTTGGTCCAAATTATGAATCAAAGAACCATGTCCTCCAGGCCTTAATAATAAATCTCCATTTTCTTGATACACCAACTGGTTATTTCCATCTAATGCTACTGTATCTGTACTTTTTAACTGCGTAGAAAAACTAATCTTGATCTTTGTACCTAACTTATTTTCATAGGTAGACAATACTTTATCTAAGTGTTTTTTTACAATTTCCTTATGCTCTTCTGAAATGGTAAAATGAAAATCCGCCTGATCATTAGACTTAGCATAAGCCACACCTTCAACCAACTGTTCATCTATTGATTTTCTAACTTCATCAGAATATTTATGAAAATCAATCATAGCTTTTGGTAATTTCCCATAATTCAACCCGCCTTCACCTAAAACTTTATCAACGATTTGCACCACAGAATCCTGAGCTTTAATATTCAATGCATCGTAAAAAGCAAAGTCCTGAATACGATCTACAAACTCTTTATACAAAACAGAATTATGATCTCCTTCATATAGATGTTTAAACATCCTGGTCGCTGCACCTGATGCGGGAGTAAATCGACAAATAGATTTCCCAGAAATTATACCCTCGTAGTTATCCACGAATCGATTTAATTCTGTTTCAGACATAGCCATTATTCCATCCCCAATTGTACATGGTCTTTTCAGATTTAATTCTTTGGGACCGTTCTTTAAATTCTCAACTTGTTGTTTAATCATTTCCTCAGAAATGGCTAATTCAGCTATATTTACTTTATCACTCATTTGTTAGGTTTATTCTTCTCTACTGTTCTAAAAATCTATAGGTAATACTACCCTTTTGAATTTTGGTTGCCGATGATTTACGGTTAAACTTTGTGTTTTTTGCTCCTTCTATCGCAGCCTTAATCAAACATGGATCTGATGTTTTGGTCGATTCTTCATCGAGTTTTGCAGATACCACATACCCATCTTGATTTACTGCAATATTTACTACAACAACACCACCATATTGACACATGTAAACCGGAACCTGAAGATGCGTATCAAATCTGTTTTTAAGCTTATAGGTAATATTCGTATTTCCTTGATAAGCCGCTTCCGATCTGGGTTTTTGGTCTGGGATCTGATCTAATTCCTTATTCTTCTTAGTATCTAATAAATCCTCTATCTGTTCTTGAGTATACCCATATCCTGCATCTCTTTGTTCTTGAATCACTTGTTCTTCCAATGCCCTTAACTCCTCTGCTAATTGCTTTTCATAGTTTTCTTTACTGGTTGAGCTGGGTTCTTTATAATATTCATTGTAATCTCCCTTCTCAATATTTTCAGGAACAGCCTCATTGACGGCTTTATTCGAATTATTATTTGTTGATTTTAATTGTTCTTGTTCCTCAATTTGTTCTTTTTGAATTTCCTCAGAGGGTTCATCGGGAAAATCAATTACCAGGACATGTTCGGTTTCAATTTGAGACACTGGTAAATACACATACATGGCAATGTACAAGAATATAAAATGAAACAAAACCGTTCCTAATAATCCAAACTTATGACGTTCCAAAAATCTCAACATGCCAACACTTCATTCCAATCCGGAACTCTCCTATTCTTCCTTATAAATTACATTACCAGAACTTAGCAAAAATAACTCCATTTTGTCCTCTTTTTCAAAAGACAATATTTGATCTCTACTTTGATTAACTTTATCAAATTCTACAGGAACAATAATCTCATTTTTATAATTAACAAGACCTTTCTTACCAGATTTTTCAACCAGAATAAAGTTACTATCTAACTGGTCTATTTTATCATACTCAAACGGAAGCATGAATTCATTTTCTGTATTAATTAAAGCCTGAGCCGTATCATTTTCAACAACTGCATAACCGTACTTAAAGTTGTATGCATAATTGTAATCATATGGAATTGCCAATTCTATTTCACTATTTGCATAACCCCATTTACCTGTTTTATTCACTGGAGTAAGTAACGAATCATATATACCCACATCAATAAATATTGCTGGAAACACTCGATTGCCATTCACATCAATTATTCCCACTTTACCTTTAGATTTAATACGTGCATACCCATTATAATAACTACTATAATTCATTGTAGTTTCATCAAAAGGGAACTCACCTTTAAAAGCGACTTCTCCTTTACCATTGATATATTGATATTTATCATCTTTTACAGCTATCGCCCTATCATTTACAAATGAACTAATTTGATCGTATTCAAAAGGTAAGAGCGTATCACCGGAAACAGAAATAAGTCCGTACAGGTCACCCTTCTTAATGACGTATTGATTACTATCCGGAATAATTCTTTCATACACCGGTTGCAATAATGGCTGTCCCAACACATTAATCACACCATACTGATCATTTTGTTGTACGATAGCCTTATTGTTTTTGAAATCAAATGCGGATTGATACACAAAAGGAATCTTCTCTTCTCCTTTCTCATTAAAATATCCATATTTCCCATCAATACCTGCATAAATTAACCCTTGCGAGAACTCTCCAATCTCATCATAAATAATCGGTATTATGGTATCACCCATATAATTTATAACCCCATACTTTTCTTGTAGTTCTACAATGGCCAAATCATTTTCAAACTGAGCTGCATCATCAAATAAATGTGGGAAAATCAATCCGCCTCTTTTATTGATAAAAACAGTCTTTCCTAAAAAGCCTACCACAGATTTACCCTCATAAAAAGAAGATACCCAGGTATACTGAGGCTTAATTTTCCAATTTCCTAACGTATCAACAAATCCCCATAGCTCTCCTTGTTTAGCCGGTACAAACATAGTTTTAGACAACTCCAAGTCTTCTTTTAGTTTTTCGGAATTCGGGTATTCGGGATAATCAATAATAAACTCAGAAATTGCTGCAGTAGTAAACCGGCTCGTTTTACACTTATACAAATAATTCCAGGCATCATTAAAGTGCTTGTTATCCGGATTCTCTTTTATGAACTTTTCATACGATTCTGGTTTCTTGTCCATTGTATAAATACGATAGACCTCATCTTGTGCATCGATAACATATGGGTTATCCGTCTTATTTTTAATAAAAACCTGATAACTATACGCATCATCTGCTCTGGTTAGTTTTTGATATTCTAATAATTGAAAATTCTTTTTTGCTGCTGAATAGTCGATTGCATTTGGGTAGTTCTTCATATACAACTCCCAATTTTCCATTGTATTGACATCCAATGCGTTTAAATACGCCAAATGATTTCTAAGCTTTTCTGCTTCATCAAACTCGTTTGACGTAGGGTGATCATCCATAAATTCCTGAAAAGACTCTACCGTATTTGAGTCTACAGCTCTATCAAAAAAGTAAGGCGCTAACTTTACCTTCTCTCCATTTATAGTCGATGGGTTTATTTCTAATCCGGTTAATTCAACCAGTTCTTTATCCGGAGTGGTCTTATATGCCTTATCGCAAATAGAGATATACTTATATGCCGTATCTACATTAAAAAATGGACTTTTCTCAGCACTATACACCTTGCATAACCCAAAAGCAGATCCTGCCGGTTGTTTGTCTAACGACTTTTCAAAATATTCTTTTGCCTTGAAATAGTCAAATTGCAACAATGCTTCAAATCCCTTTTCTAATTTACCGCCAAACACCGGAATAGAAATCATAGCAAGGGCAAATACGATAATATTTTTATACATATAATGTATCATTTTTTTGGATATACAAACATAAAGGAAATGCACATTTTATACCATACTCGTGCGTGTATTTTGACTAAATGAAATCGTTTAAAATCAGAGCATTTTGGTCTAAACAATATTGAACCCTTGATCTCTCGCTTACCTTCTGTTCTCTAAATCTTAATTAAACCTGCTTCAATTCTTTTGACAATAAACTCTATATCCCGATCCGCTCCATCCGGGTCATATTCCGACTTTAAATTATGACCAAAAACACGTGCCAATCCTTGCCAGAAAAAAGCAGAGAATTTCCCTCTTAGTTCTGTCACCAAAGAATATGATGTATTACCAGTTTCTCGATCTAACAGTTTTATTAAGATTCTTCCCTCTGAAATGGTCAATTTTCGAAGCTCACCTTCGTATTCTTCTTTGATTTCCTGCTCAATTCTTTTATAGAATTTTTTCTTTTCTTTTTCTGATTCAACCTGCTCCAGCTGTTTTGCATAATCTTCCAATTTTTGCGCAGCCAAATGCGCAAACGGATATACTTTAACTACTTTTTTCTCTAACCTTTTAAATCTATTGTAATCTGCTTTTGATTTCCATGTTCTTTTTGCAGATATCTGAAAAGAAGAAAGGGTAATCTCCGGAACTGTATCTCCATCAATTACCCTGGCATGTACGGTAGTTCCGTTCTGTCCTAAAACCAAAAACGGAAAAACACTAAATATTATGATTATCAACAATTTCATATCACAAACAACCCGATAAAGTTACGTTTATTTTATGAAACTTCGTAATCTTTATCTTAAATCAACTCATCTACTTTAGCGAGTACATTCGCATAATCTGGCTCCTCTAAAATATCATTGGACATTTCAGTATGTACCACATTATTGTTTTTATCCAATACAAAAACAACTCTCGCCAACAAGCCTTTCAAAGCACCTTCTGCCATTTCCGTTCCAAATTCCTTACCAAAGTCGCCATAACGATAGTCGGAAAATGTCATGATATTTTTAATTCCTTCAGAATCGCAAAATCTCTTAGATGCAAACGGCAAATCCTTTGAGATGATTAATCCAATCACACCTTCGCGTTTACCCAATTCCTCATTAAATTTTCTAGCCTCTGCCTGACAAACTCCTGTATCTAAACTTGGAACTGAAATCAACACTTTAGCCTCGGCTTCTATGTCATATAAGCTCACTTCATTCAAATCTCTAGAAACAAATGTTACATCCTCAGCCACTACTCCTGGCTCAACTACATCATCAATTAACTGAACCGGAAACCCTTTTAGATTTATTTTATCCATCTTAATTTTTCTAATATTTTTTATTACTTATTTCAATTTCAGAGGCCCAAAATTAAACTTTTTTCTGCCTCTAATTTGGTTCAAATTATAGCAAATCGTTACATCTTTATAAATAATATTTGATCCTATATTCCTCTTGATTTTCCCTCCGATTGATTTACTTTTATCGCTCATGAAACTTTACCACAAAATATTTTTATCTAGTATATTCATACTAAATGGGTTGATTTCATTTGCTTCAAATGATTCTTCATTGGTTTATGTATTCAACATGAATGAAGAAATCGCACAACCAGTATGGCATAATTTTCAAAAAGCCATGCGTACTGCTAAAGATAGACATGCAGATTACTTCATTATTGAACTTAATACTTATGGTGGTGCAGTAGATATGGCGGACTCCATTCGTACCTCTATACTTCACAGCAGTATTCCGGTCTACATTCTAATTAATAATAATGCCGCATCTGCGGGGGCTTTAATTTCACTGGCATGTGACAAAATCTATATGATGCCGGGATCTACGATTGGGGCTGCAACTGTTGTTACACAAGAAGGTGTAAAAGCACCTGACAAGATTCAATCCTATTTTAGAAGTAAAATGCGTGCAACTGCAGAAGTTAATGGACGAGATCCGGACATTGCAGAAGCTATGGTTGATGAAGACATCGAAATCGAAGGGGTCACTAAAAAAGGCAAATTACTCACGTTTACAGTTTCAGAAGCAATCACCCATGATTTTTGTGATAAAGAAGTTCAAAACCTTAAAGAAGTTCTTGTGGATAATGATCTTCAAGAAGCAAAAATCATCCATCATGAAATTTCTTCTATTGATAAGATTATAAGTTTCTTAATTCATCCTGCGATCAGTGGTTTTTTAATTATGATTATGATTGGAGGTATTTATTTCGAATTACAATCTCCCGGAATCGGTTTTCCAATCGCAGCGGCCATATTGGGCGCATTATTATTCTTTGCGCCACTATACATTGAAGGAATGGCGCAAAATTGGGAAATCATAATTTTTGTCGCGGGTATACTGGCTTTAGCTTTAGAAATCTTGGTGATTCCCGGTACTGGAATCGCAGGGATTCTTGGTGTTATTATGGTTATGACCGGACTAACTTTAAGTATGGTTAAAAATATTGATTTTGATTTCTCTATGGTAGAGATGGACGGCTTATTATTCTCTTTCTCTGTTGTATTGATGTCTACATTATTCATGGCTATACTTTCCATTATCTTACTTCCCAAAATGCTTGCTTCGGGGAGACTAAACAATCTTGTTTTGAGTTCCAGTCAAAATGTACAGGATGGTTATAGTAGTGTAGATCAATCTTTACTTCAAAAAGTTGGAGCCACGGGAATCACGATATCAGACTTAAGACCATCAGGAAAAATTGAAATTGAATCACTACACTATGATGCATTTTCAGTAGGTACCTACATCGACAAAGGACAAAAAATTGAAGTTATTGGTACTGAAGGTCCTCAATTATTAGTTAGAAAAATTTAGATTAAACATGGCATTCACCGAAGGGCAATTATATTTCGCTATCGCATTTTTTATAGCATTTGTAATCATTATGATTTTCGCATATCGAAGTGATATAAAAAGATTAGGAATTCATTCTAAAGGCGCTTTATCAGTTTTAGGAGTAATTATTTTGGTTATGATTATCTTTTACGCGACAGTAAAACTATTAGCATCTTGATTCAATCTTTAAGAACCATATTCATTTTATGTTGCATTACCTTACTATTTTCATGTAATACAGGAAATAATCAAAATATTTCTGATCAACACCCACAAAGAATTGAAGGTGTTTCACTGGACAGTATTATTGCCCGAGGCAAAATCATAGCAATCACAAATAATACACCTACCAGTTACTTTATTTATAAAGGGAAACCAATGGGATATCAATATGAACTATTGAACCGATTTGCCAAAAGTTTAAAAGTAGACTTAGAGATCAGAATCATTCCTTCTATCCCAGATGCTATTGACTCACTTGAACTCAAACATGCCGATATCGTTGCTTCTGGCCTCACTATTTTGGGAGATCGAAAAAAAAGAGTCGATTTCTCTAATCCAATTACTCAAACGCATCAGGTTTTAATCCAAAAAAAACCAGAGGGTTATACAGGTATGTCTTCAAAAAAACTAGATCAATATTTGCTTAGAGATGTCACCCAATTAGCCAACCAGCAAGTATATGTAGAAGAAGGTTCCGCATACTATGATCGCATTGTAAACCTACAAAATGAAATTGGTGATAGTATCCATATCCTTACATATTCGGGAAATGTGGATATCGATAGTTTGATGTCAATGGTGAGTTCTGGGAAAATCAAATATGCGATCACAGAAGAGTATACCGCCAAATTCTTCCAACGTTATTATCCTGATTTGGACATTAAAACTCCTGTGAGTTTTAATCAGAATATTGCATGGGCCGTACCCAAAAACTCTGACTTACTACTGGATACGATCAATCATTGGATTGAAGAAAACAAAAATAAAACCAGTTGGGCTTTTATCTATAACAAGTACTTTAAACATAACAAGAATATGAACACTAAAGCTTTTAGTGGATATAATCTTGAAAACGGTAAGATCTCACCCTATGATGAAATTATTAAATACAATGCCGAAAAAATTGGATGGGATTGGCGTTTAGTTGCTGCACAAATTAGTGTTGAATCAGGATTTCAAAACCACAAAGAGTCCTGGGCTGGCGCACAAGGTTTAATGCAAATTATGCCCGCCACTGCTGCTTATCTAAATTCCAATGACAGTGATATGGTAAACCCAAATAAAAATATTGAACTGGGTGTTAAATTAAATGGCCGACTATATAAATATTGGAAAGAAATTATTCCAGATTCAATTCAGGCCATAAAATTCACTTTAGCGTCTTATAATATAGGTAAAGGACACGTATTAGATGCCCAAAGACTCGCTAAAGAACATGACCTAAATGCATTCATATGGGATCAAAATGTGGCACAAATGATCACTAAATTATCTCAAAAGAATTACTACCGAAATCCTGTTGTTAGACACGGTTACTGTAGAGGTTATGAAGCTTTTAACTATGTCAATAAAATATTTTCATTATATCAGAATTACCTAAATTTCGATCCGAAATAACAATCTACATCAAATTACAAACCAATGTCCGATCATTTAAGACCTCGTTTTAGATATTACGTTCCAACTCCGCCCAAGGAGCTTGCCGAACGATTTAAAACCATGTTTAAAGATCCTGAACATAAATTTATTGGAACAGCATTAAAATACCATGTGGTCATAGACTTTCCGGAAAAGGACCGACATTTTTGGTCACCACAATTGGATCTTAATCTGGAAAAATATGAAAAGGGTACGTTGATTCGAGGACTTATCGGACCAAGACCAAATGTGTGGACGGTATTCATGTTTTTTAATGCGATTGCCGGTGTTTTAGGCATTGGAGGGACCATTATTGGTGTCGGACAATGGAGCATGGAAAATACGCCTCTGGCTCTTTGGTTGTTACCTATAAGTATTATCATTTTTAGTATTGTATACTTTGCTGGAAAAACGGGTAAGAAAATAGCACATCCGGAAAGTGTAGAACTTCATGATTTTTTAATTCGGAATCTTCAAGACTATACAGAACTAGAGTTAGATGAGTTGTAATTTAATATTATCAAATCTTTAATATCCTGACCAAATAAACGATTATATACTTTTAATTTTTGACCATATATCTCAAAACACAATCTATATTATTTGGTTTAGCCTGACAGATACTTAACAAACAGCAATAAAATTTCACCACTTAAACAATAAGCCATTAATAATTTTGCAATTCCATATTTGGGACAAACGTAATTTTACCAAATGTTTAAAATTATTGACCATATAATTAAAACACGAACCCGAAATAAGTGCGTTATTTGTAAGGCAATTACCAGTAAAGATTAATCAAATTTTACGTTTTAGGGGTTTGATAGATTAATTTTCAATGGTTTAGTTTGTTAGGTTCAAAAGAGGAGCTTGTTACTCCTCTTTTTTTATGCCTCAGTTTTAACCTTCAAAAATTAACCTATCCGTAATACATTATTCGCTGAAATATTATTTCGTTATAATTCAATAACCATACCATTCCGCTTTCAAATCATCTATAAATTAGATTTTCTTCGTTAAATATGAGATTCTTTCTAATTAATAAAGTACTTGTAAGTACCGTGTTTGCTTAATTTTGCACCGATTAAAATTACATATGCGTACAAATCAACCATATTTTAAATTCGATGAAAACAAATACCAACAGATAAAAAACGCTGGTATTGATCAACTTATACAGGCCCACTCTATTTTCAAACCGGTTGTTCAGGCAGGAAAAAATCTAAAACAGAATTCATATGTAATTGGAGGTTGGGTACGTGACTTATTGTTAAATCGAAGTTCAAAAGATGTAGATATTGTAACTCCTCAAGATGGTATCGAGTTAGCTAAAGAAACAGCCAAAGTTTTAAATCATAAGAAAGTCAATATTTTTAAAAATTTTGGCACAGCTATGATTAAATCCAAGGAAATGGAATACGAATTTGTTGGCGCACGAAAGGAAAGCTATGATTCTAATTCTAGAAAGCCCTATGTTTCCCCAGGAACTTTAACGGACGACCAAAAAAGAAGAGACTTTACAATTAATACGCTTTCCATTGGTTTAAGTGGTGATCAAGAAGGACAATTAATTGATCCTTTCAATGGAATTGATGATTTAAGAAATGGGATTTTAAGAACACCTCTGGATCCCATTAAAACATATTCTGACGACCCATTAAGAATGATGCGTGCCATCCGTTTTGCTTCTCAGTTAGGTTTTAAAATTGACAAAGCTTCTTTTCAAGCCATTACTTCGCAAAAAGAACGAATTCATATTATTTCTAAAGAACGTATTAATGTTGAGTTGGGAAAAATTATGTTATCTCCAAAACCATCTATAGGATTATCTCTTTTAGAAAAGACTGGTTTACTCAAAATTCTTATTCCTGAACTAACTGCTTTAAAAGGTGTTACCGAAGAAGAAGGGCAAACCCATAAAGAAAATTTTTACCATACACTGGAAGTTGTAGACAATATCTCTCAAAATACCGATAACATATGGCTGAGATATGCTGCCCTATTCCATGATATTGGGAAAGCCCCTACCAAAAGGTTTGATAAAAAAATCGGATTCACATTTCATGGACATGAGGCAGTAGGAGCAAAAATGATCACTAAAATTTTTAGACGTTTAAAATTACCTCTAGATCATAAACTTCAGTATGTCAAAAAACTGGTTTATTTAAGTTCCAGACCTATTGCATTGGTGAATGATGATGTGAGTGACTCTGGAGTGAGACGATTACTATTTGATGCTGGAGACGATATCAATGACCTTATGACACTTTGTGATGCGGATATTACCTCAAAGAACCCACATCGTGTTCGCAAATACCGTCAAAATTTTGTGCGCGTTCGTGACAAAATGAAAGAGGTAGAAGAAAGAGATCGTGTCACTAATTTCCAACCTCCAATTACAGGTGAAGAGATCATGAAAACATTCGGACTGCAACCTTGTAGAGAAATAGGTACTATTAAAACACAAATAAAAGATGCCATACTCGAGGGTGATATTAGTAATGATAAACAAGAGGCTTATCAATTAATGCTTAAATTAGGGGAACAAATTGGCCTGAAAGTCGTAAAAGGCTAATACATTTGTCTTGAAAACTAAATTTACAAATGAGCACAACATTAAGACTGAGAATTCTAGTCGATACAGAAGGGGAAAACAATATATTTAGGGATATTGAAATGCCTGCTTCTGCCAATTTTGAAGAATTGCATTTAGCCATTCAAACACACTTCAATTTTGACAACTCCCAAATGGCTTCATTTTATGAATCTGATGATTCATGGGAACGTGGCGATGAAATTATGCTTATGGACATGAGCATGGACGAAAAACAGAAAGTTCGTTTGATGCGTGATACTTTGTTGGAAGATGTTTTATCAAAGTCTGGAGAAAAAATGTTATACATCTTTGATTTCCTACTTATGTGGACATTCTTTGTTGAAGTAGTTTCTATTGGTGAATTCTCATCCGATGTGGAATATCCTAACGTTTTATTGTCTGTAGGTGATGCTCCTGACCAAAATTCAAAATCTGCTGAAGATTTATTTGGAGCGATGAAATCTGAAATGATGCCTGACTCAGAAGATGATGAAAATCCATTTGGAGACATCGACTTAGACATGGATTTAGATAATAACTTTCCTTCATACTAGATTTTTGAAACAACTTATAGTTATAACCGGAGCTACAGCTTGTGGTAAAACATCTGTAAGTGTTGAAATTGCCAAAAAACTTAGAACCGAAGTAATTTCTTGCGATTCCAGACAATTCTATAAAGAAATGTCTATCGGAACAGCAAAACCTACCACAAAAGAAATGGATGGGGTGAAACATCATTTTGTGGACTCCCACTCCATTCAGGAAGAAATTAATGCGGGAAAATATGAAAATCTGGTTCTTCCATTACTGGATGAGCTATTCAAAAAATACGATTCTGTAATTCTCACGGGAGGATCGGGGTTATTTATTGATGCAGTAGTCAATGGATTTGATCATATGCCAACTGTTACTCCTGAGACAAGGACTCAACTCAATCAGGTATTTGAAGAACAAGGTATAGCCCCATTATTTGCTCAACTTCAAAAGCTGGATCCAGAATATGCACAAATTGTAGACGCTCAAAATCCTAAACGTATTATTCGTGCATTAGAGGTATGTTTAAGCACAAATAAAACGTATACAGAACTTAGAACCGGAAATAAAGCACAACGTTCATTTAGAACTATCAAATTTGTTCTGGATCACCCTAGAGAACAATTGTACGAAAGAATCAATACTCGGGTAGATGTTATGATGGATATGGGACTGGAAGATGAGTGTAGAAGTCTTATTCCTCACAAACACCTTAACGCTCTCCAAACGGTGGGTTATAAAGAGCTTTTCGATTACTTTGATCATAAAATCACCAGAGAAAAAGCCATCGAATTGATTAAACGAAATTCAAGACGTTACGCCAAAAGACAATTAACCTGGTTTAGACGAGATCCCGAATATCATTGGATAGATGCTCCCGGCATACCTCAAATTATGGAATTGATCCTGACAGATCAGAAAACTAATACTATATTACCACATCAGTAAACTCAAACTTATCTCCATCAAATAACCCCTTATCACTTAGCTTCAAAGAAGGTATCACCAATAGAGCCATAAACGACAATGACATATACGGGGCTCTTAAAGAACTCCCCAGTCCTTTTGCGATCAAAGATAAATCATGATACTTCTTAGCTACTGATTCTGCGGGTTGATCTGACATAATTCCGGCAACCGGTAACGACAAGCTCTTTTCTAAAGAACCATCAACCACTGACAATCCACCTTTGTTTTCTATAATCATATTAACAGTTCTAATGATCGCATCATCATCTGCTCCTACGGCTATAATATTATGAGAATCATGCGCTACCGATGATGCAATTGCTCCTCTTTTTAGTCCAAAATTCTTGATAAAGGCTACTGATGGTTTATTTTGCTCGTACCTATTTATAACGACCATTTTCAATACATCTTCCTCAATATTGGATATTAATTTCCCATCTTTTAAAAAGGCATTGCCCTGAATCTTGTTCGTTACCAATTCACCATCCAAAACTTCAATTACGTTCACTTTTTTTGTGGAAGACCTTAGTTCAATATCCTCTGGTTGAATTTCAGAAATTCTAAACTTATTTACACTTTGAACGGGTACACTTTTGATATATGAGACCCCATTTTCAGATACTTTACGTCCTTTCACCCAAACGGACATGACATTAAATTCATCCAGATTGTTTACTTCAATAAAATCTGCTAAATCTCCTACTCTCAATTGCCCAACCTCCAGGTTATAATGGTCTATCGGATTGATACAAGCCATTTGCAATACTTTAAATACATCTACTCCTCTACGAACAGACTCTACCACCAATTCATTGATATGTCCTTTTTGTAAATCATCCGGATGTTTATCATCTGAACAAAACATCATAGCCTCATAATACTCATCAATCAAACCATATAGCGCTTCGTAATTTCTGGCCGCACTTCCTTGTCTGATCTGGACTTTCATTCCCAATTTCAGTTTGTCAATTGCCTCCTCTTTCGTAAAGCACTCATGATCAGTAGAAATCCCTGCTTCAATGTACTTTTTAGCCTGTTCTCCCATTAATCCGGGTGCATGCCCATCTACAGGTTTATTATATTTTTTAGCTAATTGTATTTTCGCATTTACATCTTGATCCTGATGTAAAACTCCAGGCCAATTCATCATTTCAGATAAATACTTCACTTCATCCATCTGTAATAATTCTTCAACATCCTGAACATTTAGCTCTGCACCTGCTGTCTCAAAAGGTGTTGCAGGTACACATGGAGAAGCCCCAAAATAAAAATGAAATGGAACTTCATTTCCATTTTTAATCATATACTTTACCCCATCAATACCCAATACATTTGCTATCTCATGTGGATCAGATACTGTGGCTACGGTTCCGTGAGAAACCGCTAATCTGGCAAACTCCGAAGGCACTAACATAGAAGATTCTATGTGAATATGTGCATCAATAAAACCAGGCAAAATATAAGACTCAAACTTTTCTGAAGATTTTCTAATTTCTTGTATTCTATCTCCTACTACTTCAATCTCAGCCCCGTAAACATCCCTGTTAGGTATATCCACAATATTGGCTTTAATGACCTTACGATACTTCATTGCGCTACTTTAAAACTCGAATATATACTTAATTCATTCTTCTTACCAGAGTTCTTAAACTCTCCATGCATAAAAAAGCCCCTATTTTTCAATAGAGGCTTAAAGTTTAAAGAGTTAATCTTTAAAAATGTTTATGATTAAAATTCAAAAAATCCTTTTTCAAACCTGCATAAATCCTTTCAAACGTTTCAAACTCGTCTCTTAGACTATTATATTCATTGATAATTCCATCATTATTCTTGATCTCCCCTTCTACCGAATTTCTCGTGATGCTTTTTCTGTTTTGTCTTACTCTTTTATTCAAAATATCCAATACCTCATTCTGACGGATAAATTGGTTTTGAAAATGTTCGAGTTTACGTAAAGCTTCCTGATCTGATAATCTTATTACATCTTGTTCTAATCTATGATCAAAAATTTCAAGTTCATTTCTATAAAACTTCATCTCATTATCCCATAATTCATGATCAAAACTTAGGTCTTTTACATAAACTCTTTTTTCGACTGGCAACACTTCACTGCTCATAATTATATAATTTTTGTTTAGCATCTGAGTCTATAAAAAATTGAAGTTCTATAGGCTCTAAATATGCTCTTGATTTAACTTCTATTTCACTTACTAATTTACATCATTTTGAGGTTGTTTAAACATGATTTTGATTAGTTTTACCGCAATATTTTATTCAGTATGTCACCTGATTCTTCTCATATTTTTCCTCTTTTATATGCGGGTCCAATTTCGTATTATTCTTATTGGGTAAAATCAGCCCATCATATAGACACCCACGAAAACTTTCAAAAGCAGACCTTTAGAAATAGAGCCAGGATTTATGGAGCAAATGGGGTCATTGTATTGAGTGTTCCTGTAAAATCCGGTTCTCAAAAAATTAAAATTACAGATGTCGAAATTTCGAATATTGAACCATGGCAAAGAGACCATTGGAAAACATTGGTATCAGCATACCAGGCATCACCTTTCTTTGAATATTATTCTTTTCTACTAGAACCTATCTTCCAAAAAAAATACGATTCCCTTTGGGAGTTTAATTTAGACATTCATCACTTTGTTTTACGGTGTCTTCAATTACCGATTCAAAAACAATTTACAGAGTCTTTTATTCCCATTAAAAGAAACGACCTGAGAGCTATTTATACCTCAAAAAAACCGCTTCCACAATCCAACACTTTCCCTCAATACCAACAAGTATTTTCATACGACAAACCTTTCATTGCTGATCTATCAATTCTGGATGCTCTTTTTAATCTTGGACCCGAAACTGAAGATTACCTGCTTAAACTAAATTTGAATCTCTTGTAAGCGTTTAATTTTACATTTTACCTGTAAGTTTTCTCTTTACATCCCACTCAATACACGTATATTTGGGGCATATAAGTATCTCGGATATGACGAAAAAACAAGAACTAGAATTTAATAAAAACGAAGATCGAAATAAACTCAAAGTTTCCGGACTTAACCAAAAATTAGAACAAGTTTATTTAGGTGGCGGACAAAAACGTATTGATAAACAGCATGCTCAAGGTAAACTTACAGCAAGAGAACGAGTTGCTTATTTACTGGATGACAATGCACCACAAATCGAAATTGGAGCATTTGCAGGTGACGAAATGTATGCAGAGTATGGTGGATGTCCTGCCGGAGGCGTAATCGTAAAAATAGGTTATGTTGCGGGTAAAGAGTGTATTGTTGTAGCTAATGATGCTACCGTTAAGGCAGGCGCCTGGTTTCCGATCACGGGAAAGAAAAACCTTAGAGCACAGGAGATTGCGATGGAAAACAATCTGCCAATAATTTATTTGGTAGATAGTGCTGGTGTTTTCTTGCCGATGCAAGATGAAATTTTTCCTGATAAAGAGCATTTTGGCCGTATTTTCAGAAACAATGCAAAAATGTCAAGCATGGGCATCACCCAAATTGCTGCTGTTATGGGTTCATGCGTTGCTGGGGGAGCTTATCTCCCTATTATGAGTGATGAAGCATTAATTGTAGATAAAACTGGTACAATTTTCCTGGCAGGATCATATCTAGTTAAAGCAGCCATTGGAGAAGACATTGACAATGAAACCTTAGGTGGAGGCACTACACATAGTGAGATTTCTGGAGTTGTAGATTATAAATGTACTGATGATCAGGATGCTTTAGATCGCATTAAAAGAATGATGGATAAAATTGGTGCCAGTGAAAAAGCCGGTTTCGATAGAAAAGAACCTGCTGAACCCCAATTGGATCAAAATGAAATTTTTGGAATCTTACCTGAAAGTAATGCCAAGCCCTATCAAATGCGTGAAATCATCAAGCGTTTAGTAGATAATTCTGAATTTGATGAATACAAGGAAGGTTACGGTAAAAGTATTGTCACCGGATATGCCAGAATCGATGGATGGGCTGTTGGAATTGTAGCCAACCAAAGAGAAATGGTAAAAAGTAAAAAAGGTGAGATGCAATTTGGAGGGGTGATCTATTCTGATTCCGCAGATAAAGCTGCCCGTTTTATCATGAACTGCAATCAAAAGAAAATCCCATTAGTTTTCTTACAAGATGTTACAGGCTTTATGGTTGGATCGAGATCAGAACATGGCGGTATCATTAAAGATGGAGCTAAACTTGTAAACGCGATGGCCAATTCGGTCGTTCCAAAATTCACCATTGTGGTTGGTAATTCATATGGAGCTGGAAATTATGCCATGTGTGGTAAAGCTTATGATCCTAGACTCATTGTAGGATGGCCTTCTGCACAAGTTGCTGTTATGGGCGGAGCCCAAGCTGCCAAGGTTTTATTACAAATTGAAATGAGTAGCAAAAAAGCGAAGGGAGAAGAATTATCTAAAGAAGATGAAGAAGCGTTGTTTAATAAAATCAAGCAACGTTACGACAATCAGACCACTCCCTATTACGCTGCCAGCAGACTTTGGTTAGATGCGATCATTAATCCTTTAGATACCAGAAAATGGGTATCAATGGGAATTGAAATGGCTAATCATAAACCGATTACAGAAAGATACAACGTTGGAGTTATTCAAACATAAAATACCTATTGACCAGCGGGGAAATACTAATTTCCTCGCTGATTAATAATATCATTAGCATCTTCCTCTGTACCCAGCAATACTGCCATCCATTTGGTAGACTCTTGAGACTCAAAGGCAATTTTAGCTGCTAAGGTTAATGGTATGGATAAGAACATTCCGGTGGTTCCCAAAACCCAACCCCAGAAAATCAAAGACAATAAGACTACCAATGTTGAAATTCCTAATCCCTTCCCCATAATACGCGGTTCAATTATACTTCCGATGATAATATTTACTGCAAGAAAAATTACAATAGTCCAAACCATCCCTGAGGCTCCCAAGCTAATAAATGCCATAAACATTGCTGGAATGGCAGCGATAATGGAACCAATATTTGGAATGTAGTTCATCAAAAATGCAATCAATCCCCACATAAAAGGAAAATCTACACCTATAGCCCATAGAAGAAGTCCTATGATCACCCCAGTAGATAAACTGGTTATTGTTTTAATACCCAGATACTGATTGATTTGATCCATCGCTACAGTAATATTTGACATCGAACTTTCCGGTTTATTCATTATGGCTCGAATCTTTACTCCATAGCTGGATTGCTCAGCCAACATAAACGCCACAATTAATAATATCATGGCCATATTCCCCATCAGGCTTCCTAATCCGTTCAGAATTTTAGCAGTAAAATTCATGATCATTCCCGGATCCACAGTTTTTATGATTCTTTCCTTTGAAGTGTTAATTCCTCTGGATTCCAGAAAATCAAACAAGCCATGTGTAGCATGGGATACTTTTTCGCTATATAAATCCTGATTAGTAGTAAACTTAGCTACAGAAGAACCTATGACACCACCTAAAAAGGATGTTAGTAGTATGATAAATATTAATACAATGGTTACCGAGACCCCTCCTGGAACTCCTTTTCTTTGAAGATATCGTACGGGTTTGGACGCTATAATGGCTACAAAAACAGCCATCAAAAATTGGGTCACAATATCAGATGCGTACATCACACCACCTAAAACAATCACAATTGCGGCTAAATAAAATATAGTTGGAAAGGCTTTTTTCGAATCGTTAATATCTGTCATAGAATGTAATAATCAATCAAATGTAATAATTTGAGGATGAAACTGTTTAATCGCAATTTAGTTTATACCAAAGTATCTCCGTCTATCATGATAATCGATCGTTCTTTCACAATTTAACAGAGGCTTTAAAAATATAGATTATTTTCGACCCCAAATTTAACAATTATGAAATTCAACCAATCAATTTTTATTCTTCCACTGGTAGCTTTGGCCACTTCTTGTGCTAGCGATAATGCTACTGTAAAACAGGAAGAAAAACCTGTGGTGGAAAAACATCATGGTTTGGACCTATCAAATATGGATGAGTCTATGCGTGTTCAGGACGATTTCTTTATGCACGTAAATGGTAACTGGGTTAAGCATACCGAAATCCCAGGTGATCAAGGTTCATGGGGTGCTTTTAATGAACTTAGAGAGAACAATAACAAAGTAGTTCTTGAAGTTTTGGAAAGTGCTGCTACAAGTAATAAATATGATGCTAACAGTGACCAGAAAAAAGCAGCTAACTTCTATGCTGTAGGTATGGATAGCACTGCTGCAGAGAAAGCCGGGTTAACTCCATTAGATCCTTTTTTCAGTAAAATTGATGCCATTTCAAACAAAGATGAATTGGTAAACTACCTGGCATACGAAGAGACATATGGTGGTGGTTCTTTCTTTGGTTTTGCGATCTTTCCAAATGTTAAAAATTCAAATGTAAAAGCGGCTTATCTGGCTCAGGATGGTTTAGGATTACCTGATAGTGATTACTATTCTAAGACAGATGAAAAATCTATTGATATCCAAAATAAATACAAAGGATATATCAGCAATATTTTGACTATCAAAGGGCAAACACCTGAAGCTGCAAAAGCAAACGCAGAAAAAATATACCAGTTAGAGGCTGATTTAGCTTCAGCTTCCATGAACTCTACCGAAAGTAGAAATCTTCAGGCACAGTATAATCCATATAAGAAAGAAGACTTGAGCCAATTAGCTCCTTCTATTGATTGGAATTCTTACTTTAAAACTATGGGTATTGACGATTTGGATACGCTAATCGTTATGCAACCTAAGTTTATTCAGAAAATGGAAGAAGTCATCAAAACAAATGATGTAGAGCTTTGGAAAAACTATCTAACCTACAAAATCATGAGTAACTATGCTGGTTACTTAAACAGTGAAATGGTTCAAACTTCATTCGATTTTTATGGAAAAGAACTAAGTGGAACGAGTGAAATGCGTGACAGATGGAAACGTGTTTTAGGTGCTACAAACAGATATGTAGGTGAAGCAATTGGTAAATTATATGTAGATGCTGTTTTCCCTCCTGAAGCAAAAGAAACTGCTAAAGAAATGGTAAGTAACATTTTAAGTGCTATGAAAAATAGAATTCAAAACTTAGAATGGATGACCGAAGAAACCAAAGTGAAAGCACAAGAAAAATTAGCGAGCTTTACAGTAAAAATTGGGTATCCGGATAAATGGAAAGATTACAGTTCTTTAGATATCAAAACAGTTGAAAATGGTGGATCATATGCAGGAAACGCTATGGCGGCTAAAAATTGGAACTTTAGAGATGAAGTTGCCAAACTACATGAGCCTGTTGATAAAACGGAATGGGGAATGAACCCACAAACCGTAAACGCATATTACAATCCTCTTGCAAATGAGATTGTTTTCCCAGCGGCAATTTTACAACCTCCTTTCTTTGATTTTAATGCTGATGCTCCGGTAAACTATGGTGGAATTGGCGCGGTGATTGGTCATGAAATCTCTCATGGTTTTGACGATCAAGGAAGTCAATTTGATGCGAGTGGGAATATGGTTAACTGGTGGACTGAAACCGATTTAAAACAGTTTCAAGAACGTGGTGAAAAACTTATTGCACAATTTGATGCAATTGAAGCTTTACCAGGAGTTCATGTAAATGGTAAACTTACGTTAGGAGAAAACATTGGAGACCTTGGTGGTGTGAATTTGGCTTGGGATGCTTTACAAGCATACTTTAAAGCTAATGGTAAAACTGAAACAATTGATGGTCTTACTCCTGAAGAAAGATTCTTTATGTCTTGGGGAACTATTTGGAGAACCAAGTATCGTGATGAAGCTTTAAGGAGTCAAATCAATACCAATCCTCATGCTCCAGGGATGTATAGAGCAAATGAGCCTTTGAGAAACGTAGATGCGTTCTATGATGTTTTCAAAATCCAGGAAAACGATAGTATGTATATTGCAAAAGAAGATCGTGTATCTATTTGGTAATCTCTTTTTTTAAATCATTTAAAAGCCCCTTTTGACTATCAAAAGGGGCTTTTTTATTGATATCTATCTCGCCCCCTTACCCAACAGGTCTAAAAGACCTGTTGGGTAAGGGGGCTTAAAATCTATATCTTTACCCTTTAAAATTTAACCTTATGAAAACAACTCCACTTGAACCAGGTAATTTTTACCATTATTATAATCGTGGTAACAACAAAGAAAACCTATTCCGATCTGACAATAATTATCAATATTTTATTTCTCTAATGTTTAAATATTTACCATCGATAGCTGATGTGTATAGTTACTGTTTACTTCCGAATCATTTTCATTTAATTCTTAGAATAAAAGATGAAAATCAATTGGGTTTTGAATATTTCAACCACAGACAAATTTCACAACCGTTTTCTAACTTTTTTAATGCATATGCAAAAGCATTTAACAAAATGTATTGCAGAACAGGCAGCTTGTTTCAAAAACATCCCAAACGCATCAAAGTCAGTAATTCTGATTATTTGAAAAACCTAATCATTTATATAAATACCAATTCTTCTCATCATCGAGTCGCCAACTTTGAAACCTATAAATACTCTTCTTATCAAGATTTAATATCAAATGAATCAACGGATATTTCTAGAAAAGAAGTAATTAATCTATTTGATGATATTGAGAATTTCAAATCAATATTAAGAATGAAAAAAGATATTACACTCTAACCTATCAGGTCTTTTAGACCTGATAGGTTAGAGTGATATTCTCATGTGAAAAACTTCTTAATAAATCTCTCTTCCGGACTATTCGATCCAGACTTAACCTCATCTACATTTGTAAACGAATTTGGTTTTGCCTTAAATGGCGAATTAAAAGGGAATCAGGTGAAAGGCCTGAACTGTACCCGCAACTGTAAGCTTTAATAAGTTTTTACAATAAAACCACTGATAGATTCTATTGGGAAGGTGTAAAAATATGGAGCAAGTCAGGATATCTGCCAAAATCAATCATATAGTTACAAACTTTCGGGGATAAAAGTTAAAACATTCAACTTTATTCCTCCATTACAATTTACAATGGAGCGACAAAAACTGGCAATCAAAAATGCCGAGACACATGTGGTAAAATGCGTATTTCCTAATACCACAAATCATTACGATACATTATTTGGTGGAACTGCTCTTCAATGGATGGACGAAGTTGCTTTTATCACCGCCACACGATTCAGTCGCCAAAAAATGGTTACCGTGAGTTCGGATAAGGTCGACTTTAAAAAGCCAATCCCTTCTGGAACATTTGCCGAACTCATCGGTAAAATCATTATGGTGGGTAATTCAAGTCTTAAGGTTAGAGTTGAAATCTATATTGAACAAATGCATAAGAATCATAGAGAACTGGCTGTTAAAGGTGAGTTTTTAATGGTTTCTATCAACGATCATAAAAAGGCTGTTCCGCTACACTTAACGGAATAAGCACTTCTTCATCATACATTCTATTAAACAACTGTATTCTAATACTTCAAACTATGGATTCTAAAGATATTCATTCAACAAACATCATGGAAGAACCAATATTAAAATCTAATCCCAATCGATTTGTTCTTTTCCCGATTCAACACAATGACATATGGCAGATGTATAAAGATCAGCAAGCCAGTATCTGGACTGCAGAAGAAATTGATCTTTCATCTGATATAGTAGACTGGGAGACCAAACTAAATGATGACGAAAGGTTTTTTATCAAACATATTCTGGCATTTTTTGCGGCTAGTGATGGTATCGTAAACGAAAATTTGGCAGAGCATTTTCTAAATGAAGTTCAATATACAGAAGCTAAATTCTTTTATGGATTTCAGGTAATGATGGAGAATGTACATTCTGAAACCTACTCTCTACTTATTGATACATATATTAAAGATCCAAAAGAAAAAGACTATTTATTCAATGCGATTGAAACCTTCCCACCAGTACGTAAAAAAGCCGAATGGGCATTGAGATGGATTGATAACGGAACATTTGCCGAACGTTTAATTGCTTTTGCTGCAGTGGAAGGCATCTTCTTTTCTGGTAGCTTCTGTTCTATCTTTTGGCTCAAAAAACGTGGATTAATGCCTGGGTTGACCTTTTCTAATGAGCTTATCTCAAGAGATGAAGGCATGCATATGGATTTTGCCTGTCTACTATATAACGAGCATTTAGTGAATAAACTATCTGTTGAAAAAATCACAAAAATCATCACAGATGCTGTAAACATTGAAGCAGAATTTGTAACCAGTTCATTACCCGTTAAACTCATAGGAATGAATGCGGATTTAATGAATCAGTATATTCAATTTGTTGCAGATCGATTACTGGCACAATTAGGCTGTCCAAAAATCTATAACGTTACCAATCCATTCGACTTTATGGATATGATCTCCCTTCAAGGAAAAACCAATTTCTTTGAAAAAAGAGTTGCAGAATATCAAAAAGCGGGAGTTTCAAATACAGAAGTGAACTCTAACGAATTTAGTCTGGATGAAGACTTCTAATCATTCCATCCATAATCTTTAAACTAATATCAATGTTTGTACAAAAAAGAAACGGTAGAAAAGAAGCGGTGCAATTCGATAAAATTACCGCCCGAATCAAAAAACTATGCTATGGATTAGATCCAATGATAGATCCAACCACAGTCGCAATGAAAGTTATCGAAGGATTATTCGATGGAGTTACCACAACCGAATTAGATAACCTGGCTTCTGAGGTAGCTGCAACAATGACCGTACAACATCCGGACTTTGCATTACTGGCTTCAAGAATATCAGTATCTAATTTACATAAGAGTACAGAGAAAAGCTTTTCTACTACCATGCAAAAGCTCTTCGAGTACATCGATCCAAAAACTAAAGAAGATGCCCCTTTGATTTCTGAAGAAATACACCAAATCATTCAGAATAATGCTGAAAAGCTAGATTCAGCAATTATCTATGACAGGGATTTCAACTACGACTATTTTGGATTTAAAACACTAGAACGTGCTTACTTATTAAAAATAGACGGAAAAATAGCTGAGCGACCTCAACACATGTTAATGCGGGTTTCCCTGGGCATCCATAAAGCAGATATAGATGCCGCTATTGAAACTTATAATTTAATGTCCGAAAAATGGTTTACCCATGCCACTCCTACTCTATTCAATTCTGGAACCCCCAAACCGCAAATGTCGTCTTGCTTTCTATTGTCCATGCAAGATGACAGTATTGATGGAATTTACGACACGCTAAAACAAACAGCTAAAATCTCTCAATCTGCTGGAGGAATTGGACTGAGTATACATAATATTCGAGCTACAGGTTCTTATATTAAAGGTACGAATGGAAATTCTAATGGGATTATTCCAATGCTCAAAGTATTTAACGATACTGCGCGTTACGTTGACCAGGGAGGTGGAAAAAGAAAAGGCTCTTTTGCAATTTACCTGGAACCATGGCATGCAGATATTTTTGAGTTTTTAGAACTTAAAAAGAACCACGGAAAAGAAGAACAAAGAGCCCGGGACTTGTTTTATGCGATGTGGACCCCTGATCTATTCATGAAACGTGTGGAAAACAATGAAAAATGGACATTGATGTGCCCTCATGAATGCCCGGGATTATATGATACTTATGGTGACGAATTTGAAAAATTATATACTCAATACGAGCAGGAAGGAAAAGGGCGTAAAAGTATACCGGCAAGGGATCTTTGGAATACTATATTAGAATCTCAAATCGAAACGGGGACGCCATACATGTTATACAAAGATGCCTGTAACAACAAATCCAATCAAAAAAATCTCGGTACTATCCGTTCATCTAATTTATGTACAGAAATTATAGAATACACATCAAAAGATGAAATTGCCGTCTGTAATTTAGCATCTCTGGCCCTACCAAAGTTTGTCCAAAATGGAGAGTTTGATCATCAAAAGCTTTACGATGTGACCTATGTGGCTACTAAAAACTTAAATAAAATCATTGATCACAATTATTATCCGGTTATCGAAGCCAAGAATTCCAACTTACGTCATCGTCCAATTGGACTAGGTGTACAGGGATTAGCAGATGCTTTTATTCTATTGCGTCTTCCTTTCGAATCTCCAGAAGCCAGACAATTAAACAAAGACATATTTGAAACTATATATTTTGCTTCTATGACGGCTTCAAAAGATTTAGCCAAATCAGAAGGAGTATACGAGTCATACCAGGGTTCTCCTGTTTCACAAGGTATTTTTCAATTTGATTTATGGAATGTGGAGCCTTCTAATCGTTGGAACTGGAATGAGCTAAAATCAGAGGTTAAAGAACACGGAGTAAGAAATTCACTATTGGTGGCACCAATGCCAACTGCTTCTACATCTCAGATTTTAGGAAATAATGAATGCTTCGAACCTTATACTTCTAATATTTATACAAGACGTGTATTATCGGGTGAATTCATTGTTGTTAACAAACATCTGCTGCATGATTTGAATCAACTGGGATTATGGAATAGTGAAATCAAAAATCGTATCATGATGGAAAATGGATCTATTCAAAATATAGATGAAATTCCAGAGAATATCAAAGCACTTTACAAAACGGTTTGGGAAATCAAACAAAGAGCTATTATAGATATGGCTGCTGACCGTGGCGCCTATATCTGTCAATCGCAATCTTTGAATCTATTTGTGGAGAGCCCAACTTTCGCCAAATTAACTTCTATGCATTTTCATGCCTGGAAAAGTGGTTTAAAAACAGGTATGTACTATCTACGTACAAAGGCAGCCAGAGATGCGATTAAGTTTACCGTATCAACCGAGCAAAATCAAAAATTGACGGCTCAACAAATTCAGGAGGCTGAAGCATTGGCCTGTTCAATTGAAAATCCTGACAACTGCGAAATGTGTAGCGGTTAATCAACCAATCTATTGATTTTAAAGCCTTTTTGACCAAGTTCAAAAAGGCTTTCTTTTTTTACATTTGCTTCCATAAAAAATTAGACCATCAGACCATTTGTCCTATTCGTATTCATGAGTATATCCTTTTTGGTTCAAGGCCAAAAAACGGATTCTCTGTTCCATATCAATGGGAATATATTACTCGGTGAAATTAAGAAATTGGATTACGGCCAATTGTCTTTTAAGATGGATGGTATGGGAACCGTGGTGGTCGATGTAGAAAAAATAGCATCGATTAAGTCCGACAAGTTCTTTGAGTTTACCACTTCTCATGGACGTACTTTATATGGGTTTATTGACTCTACGGATATAGAAGGTATGATCAATATTAATTCAGGTTATGATTCCAGTAACTTTCATCTTTATCAAATTGTAGAAATATATCCTATAAAAAATACTTTCTTTCTACGCACCAGTGGTAAAGTAAACATGGGATTCAACTATACAAAAGCCAGTGATATAGGACGATTTAATTTAGATTGGAACTTGAAATACCGTAATAAAGGTTCTCTAATTTCTCTCACAGGGAGTAATGTACAAACCTTTTCTCCCAACGATACCGCGGCTACTTCCAGTAAATATGACTTAAACCTAAACTTCGAGAAAAAAATTAGCGGCATTTGGTCCTGGACAGGAAGTATTGGAGGAAGTCAAAATACCGAATTAGGACTCTATCTACGTTTGAAAGGTGGTTTGGGCATGTTAGGTGACGTTTATCATACAAATAATCAAAGGTTATTTGTATTACTCGGTGTAGCACCCAATATGGAGGTCTCAGAACAAGAATCCAACACTACAACTAACTTTGAGGGGCAAACATCCATTTCGTATCAAATCTATAGATACACTTTTCCTGAAATATCGTTAAACACCAAATTAGACCTCTACCCTAGTTTTAACAATACCGGAAGATACCGTGTGGACTATAATATTGATGTGAACGTAGAAGTCTTCAATAACTTTTACATTGGAGGGAAATTCTACTACAACTTTGATAGTAAACCACCATCAGACAATGCCTCAAATAATGATTATGGATTTACCACTACATTGGGTTATTCATTCCATTAATCATTTACTTCCAGACTCAAAAATCTTAACTTTATTTTACAATTAGGATAATTTCGGTTCACATCATTCGTTTAGTTTTACCGAGCCTAAACAAATGAAACTAATACTAAAATTCTCGTGGCTTTTCTGGTCACTCAACCTACTAGGTCAAACGCATAACATTGTTTATGACGATCTGGCTACTTTTACCAAAAGGTTTACCCAAGAAGACTTATCCAGTCCCAATCATAAACAAACTTTTGTAGATAGTATAGTACAAGTATCGAATGGAATTCATGTTGAAATATCCTTAATTACTGAGCAAGCATTTTGGAACAACGGGCAACTAAAATTTTGCAGGTATTACCAAAACAACACTCCTTTCGGAATTTGGAAATACTATGAAGAAGATGGAACTCTTAAATACACACTCCAGCATTACACTGATTTCTTTACGATTCAACTTCATTTTAAAAACAATAATATTCAGTCTGTTCGGAAGTATTCTACTGATGTGAAAAACAATGTGGTTGGATGCTATGAAGAAAATTACTACCCTGATGGTAGTATGAAAAGCTTTGGTAAAAAAGAACCTAAGAATGGTCTCAACAAATGGAAACTCCAAAAAGTTGGAAAATGGAAATTCTTCTTTCCTAATGGAAAAATTGAATCTTCAGGAAGTTTTAAAAATGATTTAAAGAAAGGCAAATGGCTTTTCTTTGGACCTTCAGGACTACTCAAAAGAATTGTTCATTTTAAAGAAGGAGTTCCAGTTAAGCAAAAAGAAATCGCATCATAGATTTAATTCCACATTTCATCTGTTCAAAACATTTTATGCATTCCTACTTTAACTCAATCTATTGGCTATTTTTGAGGTCATTAAAAATCTTTGAGTTTCTATAAACAACTTATAGTCACAACTATCAAAACATTACAATTTGGGATTCGATAAATTCAATTTAAATCAATCAATACAAGATGGTATAGATGCAATGCAATATACCACTCCTACTCCAGTTCAAGAAAAAGCAATACCTGCGATCTTAGAAAATACAGATTTAATGGGGTTTGCGCAGACCGGAACGGGAAAAACTGCAGCATTTCTTATTCCAATCTTACAAAAACTGGATGGAGCATCTGAATCAGGAATCAAATGTTTGATCTTAGTTCCTACACGAGAACTTGCCCAACAAATTGAAGTTAATTTAACAGGACTAGGCTATTTTACAACGGTTTCATCCCAAGCGGTATATGGAGGTAATCAGGGCGATTTATTCTCTATTCAAAAAAACTCCATGACTAGCGGGGTCGATATCATTATTGCCACACCAGGTAGATTTCTTCAACATATCAATTTAGGTTATGTAGATTTAAAAAAAGTCCAAACTTTAGTTCTTGACGAGGCAGATAGAATGTTGGATATGGGCTTTGTTAATGACATTTTAAAAATAAGCGAGCTTCTTCCTCCACAAAAACAAACCTTGTTTTTTTCTGCCACCATGGATGGTAAAATAAAACAGTTAGCCAAAAAACTATTAAACAACCCTAAAGAAATTAATCTGGCAATAGCCAAACCAGCCGAAGGAATTAATCAAGTGGCTTTTTTAGTTTATGACCTGTATAAAATCCAGTTGTTAGAACATTACTTAAACCATCAGGAAGTTAAAAACATGATTGTTTTCGCTTCCCGTAAAGTTCAGGTGGATCAAATTACAAGAAAACTAGGACAACTTGGTTTTTCGGTTGTAGCCATGCACAGTGATAAAACGCAGGAAGAGAGAAATGAGGCTATTCGATTATTTAAATCAGGTAAATATGAAATCCTTGTTGCTACAGATATCGTTTCAAGAGGTATCGACATTGATGATTTAAGTCATGTAGTCAATTTTGATGTACCAAGTGATGCTGCGGATTATGTACACCGAATAGGTAGAACCGCAAGAGCAGGTAAAGATGGAGCAGGAATTACATTCATTAGTCCCGAAGATCAGTTAAAATTCACTTATATAGAAAAACTAATTGAACGCGAAGTTGATAAATACCTTACTCCTGAAGAAATTGGAGAAAGTCCGGAATTCAACCCTCAAGCGCAAAACACGAAGCATAAAGGCAAGAAAAGGTACCGAAATAACAACAAGAATCGAAACAGGAAAAAGAGACCTCCCAAAAACAATAACTCAAAATCGTAAAATAAATCTTCATTTTCTTTGAGCTTAAACTTGCTATTTGATTTTGGGGTACTGACCTTTGCAAATTCCAAATCAATAGTCTTTTCATGGAATTCGAAGTTTTTTCATTATCCAATGGTATTCAGGTAATTCACCAACAAAAAAATGGTGATGCTGCGCATTTAGGATTATTCGTTAATGTCGGTAGTCGTGATGAAAACGAAGATGAAATTGGATTAGCTCACATGTTGGAACATTGCATGTTTAAAGGAACAACCAACAGACGTGCATATCATATCCTCAATAGATTAGATAACATTGGAGGTGAACTGAATGCATATACAACAAAGGAAGAAACGACCATACATTCGTCTTTTTTGAAACAATATTATCAACGGGCTATTGAGCTTACTTTTGATATTGCATTTAATCCAACTTTTCCAGATAAAGAGATTACCCGTGAAAAACTGATCATACTGGATGAGTTTTATGCTTATAAAGAAAATCCATCCGATCAAATATTTGAAGATTTCGATCAAATCATCTTTCCTGATCATGCTTTGGGACGTTCTATTTTAGGTTCACCAAAGCATATTAAAAAAGCCAAAAGGAAAAATCTTCTTCAATTCCATCAGAACTATTATCATCCTGAAAATATGGTAATTGCATCTGTTGGAAATGTAACTACAAAGCAATTACGCAAGTGGTTAGAAAAACATTTACCGCAACAAATTCTTACCGGAAAAAAGGTACAAAGGGAAGCCCCAAACAACTATGAAGCGCTTCAGAAGATCCAAAAAAAACAGGTACATCAGGCTCATATTATGATTGGTAATCAAGCATATGCCTATGGTCATGATCAAAAGAGAGCGCTTATTTTGTTAAATAATATTCTTGGAGGGCCTTCTTTAAATAACCGATTAAATCTGAATATCAGCGAAAAGCATGGTTTTGCTTATCATTTGGAATCCAACTACTCTGGATTTTCTGATTCTGGTGAATTCAGTATCTATATGGGAACGGATCATAAACAATTAGATCAAAGTGTAAATTTGATTCATAAAGAATTACACAAACTAAGATCTGAAAAACTAGGCGTTATTCAACTCAATCAAGCCAAGCAACAAATTAAAGGACAGATTGCGCTGGGGCATGAAAGTGGTTTAAACATTATGCTTTCTCTGGGTAAAAGCCTACTCACTTTTAATAAAGTGGACTTTTTAAATGAAATATTCCAACAAATTGATAAAATTACTGCAACAGATTTAGCCGATGTGGCCAATGAAGTTTTTGATCCTCAAAAATTGAGTTCATTAATTTACGTTCCTAAAAACTATTCCATATGAATTTCCTAGATCCCAAGTTAGACAATTATGTAGTAGAACATACAGAAAACGAACCAAATGCATTAGCTCAACTCAATAGAAAAACGTGGTTAGAGATTTTGAACCCCAGAATGCTTGCCGGACATTTTCAAGGTCGCGTATTAAGTATGTTAAGTCATATGATTCAACCCCAAAATGTATTAGAGATTGGTACTTTTACAGGGTATTCTGCAATTTGTTGGGCTGAAGGTTTAGCTTCCAACGGAATCATTCACACCATTGATATTAATGAAGAATTAGAAGATCTGGCTAGAGAATATGCCGAAAAATCTGGCTGTAAAGAACGGATTACATATCATATTGGTAATGCTCTGGATATCATTCCTACCATTGACTTAGAATGGGACCTGGTTTTTTTAGATGCAGATAAATCCAATTATTCGAATTACTATGATCTCGTTTTTGATCGTGTAAAACCAGGTGGTTATATTATTGCCGATAATGTGCTCTGGAATGGTAAAGTCATTGATGAATCTACCTGGGAAGAAATAGATACTAAAGCCATACTGGAGTTCAACAAAAAAATTCAGGAAGATCCTAGAGTCCAAAATGTCTTATTCCCAATTCGAGATGGGTTAATGATTGCCAGAAAATTATAATTGGTAAAAGTCCCACCACGCTCCAATTAATTTGGACTAATGTTTAAAACTCAAAAATTAAACACTTTCTTTCTTTTGGTTCTACAAACTTCTACCCTTATGTTTGTGACAGAGCAATAGCTTACCGTGAGTGAATTTAGGTAGGTGAATAAATTCAAATAATGCTAAGAAAACTTTATTACGCCATTCCTTCTTCATGGAGGTTTTGGGTAAGGCGATTAATCTTTTTGCCTGAAGATTTACTTTCTTCCAGAAAAGAATTAGTTCCACCCAAAGGACTTATTTATACAGGACGAGGTGATTTTTTAGGTCAGGGAAGGCAATATGTAGAGTTATTCAAATCAGAAGGTGGGTTGCAACCTGATGCAACAGTATTAGATATTGGCAGCGGTATTGGTCGTGTAGCTATACCGCTAACCGAATACCTTAATGAAGAGGCTATATATGAAGGATTCGATGTCATCGAACTTGGGGTAAACTGGTGCCAGAAAAACATTAGTTCAAAATTCCATAACTTCCATTTTACGTATGTCCCCCTACTGAATGATTTATATAGAGATTCCGGAGAGGATGCGGCAAATTACAAATTCAAATATCCTGATCATCAATTTGATTTTTCATGTTCAGTTTCAGTATTTACGCATATGCTGCCACGCGAAGTTGCCAACTACTTTAATGAGTTGGACCGAGTGATGAAACCAGGTGGTACCATATTTGCTACTTTCTTTATTCTTAATGACGAAAATCGTAAATACATGAATCAAAATTCCGGATTTAATTTCAATCACAAAATGGATGGTTATTATTTGATGGATGCTAAAGTTAAAGGTGCTAATGTAGCTTTTGAGGAGGACTATCTGCTTAATGATGTGATTAAGCTGGATCGATTTAGTATTAAAAAATCCAGTTACGGGCATTGGTGCGGTAGAGACAAAACCACATCTTTTGATTTCCAGGATGTCTTGATTATTGAAAAAATCAAAAAATAGATCATTTTCTAAGTCGCACCCACATTCTTCATTTAACGTTCCCCCAATCTACTCCATTCATTTGTTCATTAGTACAATCCTGTACCTAATAATACCGTTTATCAAAATTTGGAACTTTAAGCGGAAACACCCCTGAATATCACATATACAAAGGCTTAAAAAACTTACATTTGACCCAAATTTAAATTCAGGATAAATGAAAAAATTACTTCTTGGGCTGGCCCTATTTACTACAGGGTTAAGTAGCGTGAAAGCCCAACAAAAAATTAAATACACAGAATATGATCTCCCTAACGGATTACATGTAATCTTACATGAAGATCATTCTACTCCTATTGTTGCTGTCTCTGTAATGTATCACGTAGGATCTAAAAATGAGGATCCAAGTCGTACAGGTTTCGCTCACTTCTTTGAGCACTTAATGTTTGAAGGATCAAAGAATATACCGCGTGGTGAATTCTCTAATTACGTAGAAAAAGCCGGTGGAGCACTAAATGCGAATACTTCTCAGGATAGAACTTTCTATTACGACTTATTACCATCTAATCAGCTGGAATTAGGATTATGGTTAGAAAGTGAAAGAATGATGCACGCAAAAGTAGACTCTATCGGTATTGCCACTCAAAGAGAGGTTGTTAAGGAAGAAAAACGTCAACGTATGGATAACCAACCATACGGTTCTTTTCAAGCGGAAATTATGAGCCATGCCTATAAAGTTCACCCTTATAGATGGACCCCAATTGGTTCAATGGAAGATTTAGATGCCGCAGAAGAAGCTGATTACAAAAACTTCTATAAAAAATTCTATGTTCCAAACAATGCTTGTTTGTCCATTGCGGGTGATCTAAATATTAAGGATACCAAGAAATTAATTGAAGCCTATTTTGGAGAGATTCCTAAAGGGGCGGAAATCAAAAGGCCGAATATTGTTGAGCCAGAAAAAACGGCACAGGTAAGGGATACGGTATACGATAACATTCAACTTCCTGCAGTAATGATGGCGTTCCACTCCCCTGCTCTGGGAACTGAAGATGCTTATGCTATGGATATGGTAAGTAATATCTTATCTCAAGGATCTAGTTCGCGATTGCACAAGAGAATTGTTGAAGAAGAACAAAAAGCCGTTTATGTAGGTGCATTTCCATTTCCTTTAGAAGACCCGGGTATTTTTATCGCTTTTTCGGTAACTAATGCAGGTGTTGAGCCAAAAGAAGTTGAAAATTCAATTATGGAAGAAGTAACACGTTTACAAACAGAATTAATTTCCGAAAAAGAATTTCAAAAACTTCAAAATCAAATTGAAAACGATATTGTTAGTGGATATTCTTCTCAAGCTGGAATTGCAGAAAGCTTAGCTCAATATTATATGTATTATGGAGATACTAAATTGATTAACACTGAAATCAAAAGATATAAGGCAGTAACACGTGAAGACATTATGAATGTCGCTAAAAAATACCTCACGGTTAATAACAGTGTTGTATTGTACTACTTGCCAAAACAATAATCTTTCCTCAGAATTTTAAATTATTAGAAATGAAAAAATTAATCATATTTATATTTACACTACTGATCGCATCTGCCTCATATGCACAGATTGATAGATCAAAGGCTCCTGCCCCAGGTCCGGCTCCAAAAATCCAACTGGGCAATTACGAAACTTTCACTTTAGATAATGGTCTTCAGGTATTCTTGGTTGAAAATCATAAAACACCCAGAGTATCATGGCAGTTATTTGTAGATCGTGGAGTTGTTTCGGAAAATGACCATTCTGGAATGCATAGCTTAATGGGGAGTTTACTCATGACTGGTACAACTTCAAAATCAAAAACTGAAATAGACGAATCAATTGATTTTATTGGGGCTAGCATGTCAACATCTTCATATGGAGCTTACGCATCTTCTCTGTCTAAGCATAAAGAAACAACCTTGGAGTTAATGAGTGATGTAATCCTTCATCCTTCTTTTCCTGAAGAAGAATTAAACAAGCTCAAAAAACAGACTTTATCGGGTTTAATGGCTAATGCTTCAGATCCTGGTGCTATGTCTGAAAACGTAAGTGCAGTAGTTACTTATGGTAAAGAGCATCCTTACGGTGAAGTTGAAACAGAAGCTTCAGTAGAGTCTGTTACCGCTGAGATGTGCCAAACATTCTATAGTACCTATTTCAAACCGAATACGTCTTATTTGATTATTGTTGGTGATATCTCCAAAAAAGAGGCACAACCATTAGTAGAAAAGTACTTCAATGGATGGGCAAAAGGAGATGTTCCTAAACATACTTTCAACACTCCTACCGCTCCGCAAAAAACAGAAGTTGACTTTGTTAACAAACCTGGTGCAGTTCAATCTACTATTAGCATTGTTTATCCGGTAGACCTTAAACCAGGTAGCGATGATGCCATTGCCGCGAGTGTGATGAACGCTATTTTAGGAAATAGTGGTTTTATGGCTAGATTGATCCAAAATATCCGTGAAGATAAAGCATACACTTACGGTGCTTATTCCAGTTTATCCTCTGACCCACTGGTTGGAGACTTTTACGCTGGTGCAGAAGTACGTAATGAGGTTACGGATAGTGCTATCGTACAATTTCTGTACGAGATGGATAGACTTACAAAAGAGGTAGTGAATAACGAAGAATTACAAAATGTAAAGAACTACTTAAATGGTAGATTTGCACGTTCACTAGAAAGACCTCAAACTGTTGCTAGATTTGCTCTAAATACCGCCAGATACGATTTACCTGTTGATTACTATGCCACCTATCTGGAAAGATTACAGGCAGTTTCAGCAGAAGATGTTCAGCGTGTGGCAAAGAAGTATTTACTTCCACAACAGGCACATATTGTTGTAGTTGGAAACAAAGCGGAAGTAGCTCATAAATTAAAAGCTTTTGCTGCCAACGGAAAAATCAATTACTACGATGCATTTGGTAATCCTGTAGCAGATGCCGAACCAATCCCTGAAGGAGTCACATCAGATGTTGTTATTAATAAATACCTGAATGCCATTGGTAAACGTGAAGACTTAGAAAAGGTAAATTCTCAGGATATCACTATGTCAAGCACCATGCAGGGTATGCCTTTAACCATTCATTATATGACAAAGGGTAATTCTAAAATGTTGATGTCTGTAAAAAGTGGTAAAATGGAGATTCAAACCATCAAGATTAATGACAATACCGGGAAAATTTCTGGTATGATGGGTGCTAAAGACCTTACCGAAACTGAAATCAAATCCTATTTAGAAGGTAATTCTCCGTTTGAAGAGCTCACCTTTAAGGATAAAAATGTTAAGTTGATTCAGATTGAAGAAATCAATGGGGTTAAGGCCTATAAAATGGAAGTTATCGACCTGGAAGGGCATTCTAAGTTTTACTTCTATGACGTGAAAACAGGTTTGAAAATTGCGATGATGGAAAGTAAACCAACACCTCAAGGTGATATAACCACCTCAACATTTCTTAAAGATTATCAAAGCGTAAATGGTATTCTTGTTCCATTCACAACAGTTGAAGATAATGCTGGTCAGGTTATGGAAATGAAAGTTGAGAATATTGTCCTTGGTGGGAATATATCCGATTCAAATTTTGAGGTTAAATAATTAATCTTAAACTCTATAATGAAAAAACCTGAAGAACATTCTTCAGGTTTTTTTATGTCCTAAATAAATTTCAAATTATTCACACCAATTATTTATTTTCAGACATGAGGGTTCGGGTCAATCCTAATTCATACGTCAATATGTAATCTTTAATTTCTTACTCTACCCTTATTAATATGACCTTTTTACAGTCACATATCCTTTAGGTGCATAAACATTCTCATTCTCGCCAATAGCGTTTATCAAGTAGTAATATACTCCGTCTTCTACTTCTTCTCCTCTCATATCTGTTCCGTCCCATTGATCTTCAGGATTATCACTAGAATATACCAGTCTTCCGTTTACACAATAAATGGAAATCGTAAATGTATTTACGTTTTTAACCACTACGTTTAACTTATCATTTTCAGAGTCTCCATTTGGGGTAAAAATATTTGGTACAAAAATGCTGGATTCTTCTACAACTTTATTCTTTTTTATACTTGACTCTTTTACTTCAATAACTGCTTTGTCCATTACGACTTCACCACTTTCCAGTTCTGCCATCATGGTCACAAAATATACTCCTGGTTTCTCATATACATGGGCAGGAGTTAAATCAGTACTTTCCGCACCATCATCAAAAATCCATTTAATATTCTTCACTGATGAAATCGAATTGAAATTCACTTCTAACGGGGCATTTCCTCCCATAGGAGATGCAACCACTCTGGACTGACTTTCTATGTTAATCGAGTTAGGTGCTTTTGATACGATATTCGTAGTTACATTTTCATTTATTTGTGGAGAAACCTTCTCCTGTACTATATCCTCTTCATTTGGATCAATGATTGGTTCATCTAGTTCGATCTTAGGTTCAATCACTTTTTCGGAAAGAACTTTATCACCGGTATTATCCTTAGATATTTTATCATTTGTAGGCTCTTCTGCAACCTTAGAAGGTTTATTTAAATTCTCCACAACCTCATCTGAAATTACAGACTGTCCCTCGTTAACCACCTCATCATTAGGTTCTACAGTAACATTTGTTTCCTTATTAATACTTGATTGAATTGTTTCTTCAACCGGAATGGTCTCCTGAGAGGCTAAATCCCCCTCGGAATCATTAAATACAGCAAAGGATATTGCCGAAACAGTAGCTATAGAAACCGCTGCAACCCACATTATCGTTTTACCAATAGAACCAGTTGCTGCATTCGATGGAATACTTGGAGAGCTAGCAAGCTCCGATTGGATATTATTCCAAACACCGGGATCTACCTGTGCCTCAAAATCTTGAAATCGATCTTGAAACAACTCCTTTATGTTATCTTTTTCTTCCACAATATTATTGTTCTATTCTATCCAATTTGGATATTGCTTTTTGAAGGTGCAATCTCGCTTTTCGATACTGAGATTTGGAAGTGTTTTCCGTAATATTCAGTTCTTTAGCAATTTCTTTGTGACCAAAGCCCTCAATTGCAAACATATTAAATACAATTCTATATCCTTCAGGTAATTCTTGAATCAGCTGTAGTAACTCCTTAGTTCTCAATGCAGACAAAGCCGACTCCGCATTGTCCGTTTCCAAATCCGCTTTTTCAATTTCTACCTTATATCTAAACTTACTGTTTTTTCGAATATGATCGAGACAGGTATTCACCATAGCACGATGTAACCAGCCTCCAAATGATCCTTTACCGCTGTAAGTTTCAATTTTTTGAAAGATCTTTATAAAACCATCTTGAAGCATATCCTGAGCCTCATCTCTATCTTGTGCATAACGCAAACAGACCCCCATTAATTTAGGAGAGAATTGATCGAATAGTCTTTTCTGAGCACGTTTATCCTTATTTATACACGCTTCTATCAGTTCTCCCTCGGTCATTCTTCATTCAGATTCTAAGTACACGATGCTTTTTTTCTCCTAAAAGTTGCCCCAATATATGTAAACCCTACCAGGCAACTAGTCTTATTTCTGATTATCAGTTCTATAATAATCAAAAAAAACACAACAATTATAATTATTTACATACTCAAATATACCAAGATTTAAACTCTCACTATGGATAAAACACCTCTTTAATTATTCATTCATTCTCATGTTTTTGATACAAAATATTGTTTCAACAAAGCATATGTTCACAAAATAAAGATTTAACATGACCAAATAATTAAAAGAAATGGGATAATATCGACAACTTTGTGATGAAATTCTTTTTCAATCAACATTCACGTGTTAATATTGCGCCATGAAAACACTCCACCCACACAAATATGTTTTACTGTTACTTCTTGCGTGTGTAACAGTCTCCTTTAGTTCATGTAAAAAAGATTCTGGTCTCCATAGCTATTCAGGCTATGTAGTTAACCCGGATAATAAGCCAGTAGCTAAAGCATCAATTCAAATATTTAAAACACCTGAAGATTGGTTAACCGGATTAAATGCCGTTGCAACTTTGAGATCAGATCTTGCGGGTTATTTTGAAAGTGACAAAATTTTCGAATCCGGAGATTATTACGTTTTTGTAGAAAAACTGGACTCTAGTAATTGGGAGATTCGACAAGTCGAAAAGGGAATTTATCCTAAAATAAGCATCCCTAGTTCTAATGGTAATTCTCATACCATTGATTTTAACAATATGTCTTTAATGGCAAGTACTGAATGGGTATTAACCAACGTACATAGAGAATATACCAAACCACCACATACTGCAATCGAATGGCAATCTATTTGGAGTAGCGTAAACAATTGTAGAAGAGACAACGCCATATACTTCAATAAAGACTTAAGTATGCGGATATCTGAGGGTAATATTATATGTTCTAAGCAGGAACGAAATATTCTTGCAAGCTTTGTTCCTCCTCTGATTTTTAGTTCAAACAGTTGTGTAAATCTTCCAAATACTTCTCAGGATGTAAAAGAATTCGAATACCATAACTGGCCGGAAATGAAAGCAAAAGATGGAAAGATGTTCCTCGCTTGTAATCAAAATGTTGGACAGTTATATATTTATTACAGAGGTAATGATGGTAAGATGATGCTAGATGTTTATTCTAGACGTGATTAATATTCCTTCCAATTGATTCTTCTGCTTTCCTAAATTTTCTACGACTAAATATTTAAACAAAATAGGTCAATTTCATACTCCCTTGATTTATTGACATTTTCGTTATAGGTAATGCGCTATACGTTAAAATAACTTTTCTTCTTCTTATGTAGATTCGTTAGACCAAACACCTACATATGAAGAAATTTATATTGTTTAATTACAACCTATCTGGATATTTATTAGTTTTTTCCATAATCTTTCTATTTTCATGTAAAAAAGATTCTGATTTGCACGCCTTTAAAGGTAGTGTAATTAACACTAAAAATCAGCCAGTTGTAAACGCAGCTATTAGAATATTCAAAAATCCTGATGATTGGTTGACCGGAGATAATATGGTCGTTCAATTACAATCTGATTTAGCTGGTAACTTCGAAAGTGCCAAAATTTATGAAGAAGGGCGGTACTATATATTTATTGAAAAATATGATACCAGCAATTGGGAATTGGCAGAAGTTCAAAAAGGAAATTATCCTACAATCACTCTACCAATCAACGATGAAATAGCCAGGAAGATAGAACCCAATAATATTGGTTTATTAGCTAACACCAGATGGAAACTCACCAATATTTTAAGGGAATATACCAAAAATGGACAAAGTGCAATTGAATGGCATTCCCAATGGACTGTTACCAATAATTGTTACAAAGACAACAGAATTCATTTCGGAAAGGATCTTAAAATGACCATTAAAGAGGGTGAAACTATCTGTAAAGGTAATTTACCGATCACAGTAGGTAGCTTTGTTCCTCCAACCATGTTCACATCTTGGAGTTGTCAAAAACTCCCAAACTCATCCCAAAAAGTAAAAGAGTTTGAATTTTCTGGATGGCCAGAAATGGAAGCTAAAAACGCAAAGATGTTTGTATCCTGCGACCAGTCAATGGGACTTTTATATGTTTACTATGAAGGAAATGGAAACAAAATGATGCTTAATGTGTATAGTAAGTTTTAAACAAAAAAGCCTTATCGTTTGATAAGGCTTTTTGCTATTTGTTTATTTAAACTTAGTTTATCTTTCTCATTCTTAAACTTTCAGGTGTGATTTCCAGGTATTCATCTTCTTTGATATACTCCATACACTCCTCTAAAGAAAATTTAATTTTTGGTGCAATTTTCACTGCATCATCAGACCCTGATTTACGCATATTGGTCAATTGCTTTCCTTTAATCAGGTTAATCTCCAGATCATTATCTCTGGAATGCTCACCAACAACTTGCCCTTTATAAATAACTTCAGCTGGTTCTACGAAGAAAACACCTCTATCCTGTAGTTTATTTAAAGCAAACGAAGTACATGCTCCGGTTTCCATTGAAATGATGGCTCCTTTACTTCTACCAATGATTTCACCTTTATATGGTGCAAACTCTTTAAACCTATGTGTCATAATCGCCTGTCCTGCAGTAGCAGTTAACATTTGATTTCTTAATCCAATAATACCTCTGGAAGGAATGTAAAACTCTAGATGTTGTAAATCCCCTTTAGGCTCCATAATCATCAGGTCACCTTTTCTCTGAGTTACCAGATTAATAGCTTTACTGGCAAACTCCTCAGGTACATCGATCACCATGATCTCATACGGCTCACATTTGACTCCATCAATTTCTTTAACAATTACCTGTGGTTTACCTACCTGTAATTCATATCCTTCTCTTCTCATGGTTTCGATCAAAACCGATAAATGCAGTACCCCTCTACCAAAAACATTGAATTTATCCTCGGTATCAGTATCCTCCACTCTTAAAGCCAGGTTTTTTTCAGTTTCTTTATATAGACGATCACGTAAGTGACGAGATGTTACAAACTTACCCTCTTTACCAAAAAACGGTGAGTTATTAATGGTAAACAACATACTCATTGTTGGTTCGTCAATTGCAATTCTTGGCATTTCTTCAGGTTCATTTAAATCGGCCAAAGTATCGCCAATCTCAAATCCCTCAACACCTACAACAGCACAAATATCGCCAGACCTAACCTTCTCTACTTTTGCTTTACCCAATCCCACAAAAACAGAAAGTTCTTTAATTCTCACTTTCTTCTTTTCTCCATTACGCTTACATAAAGTATAATCCTTCCCAATTTCCAAATCACCTCTAAACACACGTCCAATAGCAATTCTACCCAGGAATGCAGAATAATCCAATGACGTAATCTGCATTTGAGGAGTTCCCTCTCTATAAGGAGACTCTGGAATTACTTCTAAAATTGTATCTAATAATGGACGAATGTTGTCGGTTGGTTTTTGATGATCCAAACTCATCCAACCCTGCTTTGACGATCCATAAAGGGTTACAAAATCTAATTGTTCTTCTGTTGCTTCCAAATTAAACATTAGATCAAACACCTGCTCATGAACCACATCCGGAGTACAGTTTTCTTTATCTACTTTATTAACGACAACAATAGGTTTTAATCCAAGTTCCAACGCTTTACCCAAAACAAATCTCGTTTGAGGCATAGCTCCTTCAAATGCATCAACTAAAAGTAAAACACCATCAGCCATTTTAAGCACACGCTCAACTTCCCCTCCAAAATCCGCGTGACCAGGAGTGTCAATCAAATTAATTTTTACGCCTTCATAATTTACTGATACATTTTTTGAAACAATCGTAATCCCGCGTTCACGTTCAAGATCATTATTATCCAAAATTAATTCTCCAGTCTCTTTACGCGTATCCATTGCCTCACATTCATGGATAATCTTATCCATTAACGTTGTTTTACCGTGGTCAACGTGGGCTATAATTGCGATGTTTCTTATTGATTGCATGCTCTAAATTTTGAGCGGCAAAAGTATATTTAAAATACGGATAATCAGTTTTAATTTAAGGTTATTAATCCCTTCATTTTTAAGCCTCTTATTTGAAATCTGATTTCCATTGCATTTTTGGATGTTCAAAATACCTACCTTCGTCCAATAAACTCATTTATATATGGATATTACAAGGATCGATTTGAGAAGTGATACGGTTACAAAACCAACGTCCAAAATGTTAGATATCATGCATAAAGCTCCTTTAGGCGATGATGTTTTTGGCGAAGATCCTTCTATCAATCATTTTGAAAACAAAATGGCCCAATTATTTGGGATGGAATCTGCTCTATTTGTTCCCTCTGGAACAATGTCCAATCAAATCGCCATAAAAGTACATACCAAGCCCGGAGAAGATATTATTTGTGATTATTTTTCTCATATATATCAATATGAAGGTGGGGGAATTGGAATGAATGCGGGATGCTCCGTAAGTCTTATTCATTCATCTTATGGTCAGTTTGTGTCTGATGATGTCAAATCCAGAATTTATCCGGATGACATTCATAAACCTGTATCTAAATTAGTTTCAATTGAAAACACTTGTAATAAAGGTGGCGGAACAACCTGGAGTTTGGGCGAACTGAAAAATATTAAATCGATTTGTCAGGAAAATGGACTCAAATATCATTTAGATGGAGCACGGTTATTTAATGCCATTGTGGCAAATAATCAATCTCCTAAAGAATTTGGACAACTATTTGACACCATCTCCATTTGTATGTCTAAAGGTTTAGGTGCTCCAGTCGGTTCTGTATTACTAGGCAATCATAGAGATATTCACCTGGCAAAAAGATACCGTAAAGCACTTGGTGGAGGAATGCGACAGGCAGGATCTTTAGCCGCTGCTGCAGAATATGCACTAGATCATCACGTAGATCGTTTATCCATCGATCATCAACATGCCAGAACAATTGAAGAAACACTATCCAACTTGCCCTGGGTTAAAAGTATTATCCCTGTGGAAACTAATATTGTCATTTTTGAGCCGCAATCTCCATATACAGATGCACAAATCATAGACAAATTAAGAGAAAAGGAAATTCTGGCATCTTCAATGGGTAATAATAAAGTTCGATTTGTAACGCATTTAGATATCGATGCAAAAATGGTAGATCGGTTAGTTAACGAACTTAAATCCTTATTCTAATACATAAAAAAAGCGGAGTTACCTCCGCTTTTTTCTTATTTCATTATCTGAATTGGATTTTTGACTTTTGCTTTCAATAAAGCCAAATCCATGACCTGCTGCATTTCCTCTACAAAGTGGAACGTTAGCCCTTTTAAATATCTTTCATCAATATCTTCAATATCCTGACGATTATCTTCACATAAAATGATGGTATTGATATTCGCTCGTTTCGCGGCAAGAATTTTTTCCTTAATTCCACCCACAGGTAATACTTTACCTCTAAGCGTAATCTCACCGGTCATGGCCATTTTATTTTTTACTTTTCGCTGCGTAAACAATGAAGCTAATGCCGTAAAAATAGTAATACCCGCGGATGGCCCATCTTTTGGAACTGCACCTGCTGGAACATGTAAATGAACATTCCACTTATCAAAAACCTCTGACTTTAACCCTAGATCTTCAGCATGTGCCTTTAAATATTGCATTGCCACAGTAGCTGATTCTTTCATCACACTACCCAATTGTCCGGTTAAAGTAATCTGGCCTTTACCGGGAGACAATGATGTTTCGATAAACAAAATATCGCCACCAACTGAAGTCCAAGCCAAACCTGTTACTACACCTGCAATATCATTCCCTTCATACTTATTTCTGGCATGCCCGGGTCCTATAATATCTTTTAAATGCTCCGGAAGAACTTCTGTCTCATACTCCTCTTCCATAGCAATATGTTTCGCAGTCTGACGAATCAATTTAGTAATTCTTTTTTCCAAATTTCTCACACCCGACTCTCTGGTATATTCCTCAACCAATTTTACAATGGTCTTATTTGGTGCCTGAAACTGATCTTTTTCTATTCCATGCTCCTTTAATTGTTTTGGAATCAAGTGTTTTTTAGCAATCTGTGTTTTTTCTTCTACAGTATATCCATTCACCTCAATAATCTCCAATCTGTCTCTTAAAGCGGGTTGAATAGCTGCAAGATTATTTGCTGTGGCCACAAACATCACCTTTGACAGGTCATATTCCATCTCCACAAAGTTATCATAGAAAGAATCATTTTGTTCAGGATCTAATACTTCTAACAAGGCCGAAGATGGATCTCCCTGGGTTCCATGTCCCACTTTATCAATCTCATCTAAAATAAACACAGGGTTTGAAGAACCTGCCTTTTTTAAACTTTGGATCACCCTACCCGGCATTGCACCGATATAGGTTTTTCTATGCCCTCTAATTTCCGCTTCATCTCTCAATCCCCCCAATGACATTCTCACATATTTTCTACCTAGAGCCTCAGCAATACTTTTACCAAGAGATGTTTTACCAACTCCAGGAGGGCCTGCCAAACACAAAATCGGTGCCTTCATGTCCTTTTTAATCTTTAGCACTGCCAAATGTTCCAGAATACGCTCTTTTACTTTTTCTAATCCAAAATGATCTTTATCTAAAACTTTACTCGCACGTTTTAAATCGAAATTATCATCGGTAAACACTCCCCACGGCAACTCCAAAATCGTATCGATGTAATTGGCCTGAACAGAATATTCAACACCAGATGGATTTAACCGCTCCAATTTTGCCAATTCTTTTTCGAAAGTCTCTCTTACCTTCTTTGGAAACTTTTTTGTTTTGGCACGCTTCTTAAACTCCTGAAGCTCCTGATCAACGGGATTCCCTCCAAGTTCTTCTTGAATCTGTCTCATTTGTTGATTCAAGAAATACTCTCTTTGTTGTTTGTCGATATCCACTTTAACCTTGCTTTGGATATCATTTTTTAATTCCAATATCTGAAGCTCCTCAGTGAGTAACTCTAATAACTTCTCGGCTCTTTTAGTTAAAGCAGAAATAGATAACAGTTCCTGTTTAACCTCTACTGGTCGATCTAAATTACTGGCAATAAAATTGACTAAAAATGAAGGACTTTCAATATTCTTAATCGCCACAGATGCCTCAGAAGGAATATTTGGAGATTCATTAATAATCTTATTTGCTAAATCTGAAACGGATTCAATCAGTGCTTCAAACCTTTGATCTTGCGTTTGATTATCTTCTAATACCGCAGATACTTTTGCCACAAAATAAGGCTTTGACTGGATCACCTCATCAATCTGAAACTTTCTTTGCCCTTGAATGATAACTGTTTTACTACCGTCAGGCATCTTAAGCATCTTTATAATGCGTGCAACCGTTCCAATTTTATTTAAGTCCTCCGTTTTCGGATTCTCGGTACTTGGATCTTTCTGTGCAACAACGCCAATGGTTTTGGTGTTATTCATCACATCTTCGATCAATTTAATCGACATGTCTCTTCCAACTGTAATTGGAATAACAACTCCCGGAAACAACACATTATTTCTCAATGGTAATAATGGCAAAACAGGTGGCACTTCCTCATTATTCATTCTTTGTTCATCATCTTTTGAGAACAATGGAATAAATTCAGTCTCCTGATCAATCACACCACCCAATCCTAATATATCTAAATTCATCTAATTCTATTTTTGTATTTCCCATATAAAGATGCCTCACATCTTTTTTGAGGATTCGGGTAAGTCAATAGTAATGCCAAAAAAAAGTTTTGACATTATCACTATTTTTTCGGCAATTCTGTCCGATTTACTTCAAATTTTGTCTGAAATTGGCAGTATTATCATATACACTCTTTATGATATGTTGTTCCTTTTCGTCAAATTCTAAGCTCCTTCTAGCCATCATCGCTTGCGCCACATCAGCCGCTTTAGGATACCTGAATTCCATCATGCCTCCGGATCCACCCCATGCAAAAGAAGGTACAAAATTTCTAGGGAATCCTGCACCATAAATATTACAACTCACGCCAACAACCGTACCTGTATTAAACATTGTATTAATTCCACATTTCGAATGATCTCCCATAATCAAACCACAAAACTGTAATCCTGTATCTTTAAAACGACCACTTTCATAATTCCATAGTTTGACTTTACTATAATTATTTTTCAAATTAGAAGTATTCGTGTCAGCCCCAAGATTACACCACTCTCCAATTACTGTATTTCCAATAAAACCGTCATGGCCTTTGTTGGAATATCCATAAATGATTGAGTTAGATATTTCACCTCCAGCTTTACTATGCGGGCCTATTGTTGTTGGGCCATAAATCTTTGTTCCCATCTTCAAAGTAGCATGCTCACATAATGCCAACCCTCCCTGAATCAACGACCCAATCATTACTTCTGCATCCTTACCTATATAGATAGGCCCGGTTTTAGAATTCAAAATTGCACCTTCAACGATGGCCCCTTCTTCTATAAAAACCTGATCTCCAATTACCGTATTTGTCGGACTTAATTGAGCCGATTTTCTATCTTTTGTAATAACTTCAAAATCCAAGTCCATGGCTTGACCATTTTTAGCAAATAGATCCCATGGATATTTCACCAACAAAGGTTCTTCTGAATACTCCTTTATAGTAAAACTCTCAGATAAATACTTTTCTAAAAAGCTTTTTGTTTGGTTTTCATCTAAACGAATGGCCAATATATCCTCTTCAAAACGTAGTCCTTCCCCTTTCTTTAGATTCAAAATTTCTTCAATCATATTCGGAGTTGGACAAAGCCCTCCATTGATAATTAGATTATCAGAATCTATACACAATGGGAATTTTTGAGACAGATATTCTTCTGTGGCGTAAGAAACTTTACCGTTTAATGCTTTCTCCCACTTTTGATTAATAGTTTGTATTCCAATTCGCAAATTTCCAACTGGTCTTGTATAGGTTAAAGGAAGCAATCTTTGGTGAGATTCACCATCAAAAAGTATAACATTCATTATTTAAAGTTTTGTCAAATTTAGAAAATAAAAAAAGCCCCAAACAAAATGTTTGAGGCTTAATTTTAAATGCGATTCGCCAATTATTTCTTCTTGTTGAATTTAGCGTATTTATTTTTGAATTTATCAATTCTACCTGCAGTATCAACAAATTGCATCTTACCAGTATAATAAGGGTGAGATTTATCAGAAATCTCTAATTTTACTAGTGGATACTCATTACCATCCTCCCAGGTAATAGTATCTTTTGTATTTGCAGTTGTTTTACCTAAAAATGTATCTTCAGTAGTCATATCTTTAAATACAACTAATCTATACTCTTCTGGATGAATGTCTTTTTTCATCTTTAATTATTTTTTGTTCAATTCGTTCTTTTCTTACTATTTGAGATCGGTTGGTAAGGCCTTCTCAATTTTAAGGCTGCAAATATACTCAAATCAATTGGATTTACCAGTCTTTAAAAAAATCTTTCCCTTAATTATTTACAGCTAAATGTGAATTACGCTTCTCATAGATTTCATTGTTATTAAATATCCTTTACTTGAAATACAATAAAAATAAAATCAATTCGTATGGTAAGCGTTGTTATTTTTGCGACCATGATAAAATACTTTTATGCTATTTTAAGCATTTCATTATTGCTTTTTACATATTCCTGTAAAAAGGATTTGGTTTCTACAGATCCAAATGCCAAACTAGCTTTTAGTACAGATACGCTTGCTTTTGATACCGTCTTCACGCAAATGGGATCAGCTACGCATCGTTTTATGATTTACAATAGAAATTCTGAAACTGTTATTATCTCCAATATTCAACTTAAAGGAGGTAGCACGTCAAACTTCAGATTAAATGTAAATGGGCAACCTGGTATAACTTTCAACGATATTGAAATTAAAGGAAACGACAGCATATTTGTTTTTGCAGAAGTCACTATCGATCCTACAAATGCCAACAATCCATTCGTCATTTTTGATGCTATAGAATTCAAAACCAATGGGAATGTGCAACAAGTAGTGCTTTCTGCCTGGGGACAAAATGCCTACTATTATAGACCCAATTTATTTATCAATGGCCTACCTCCTATTTCGCATATCAGCGATTATCCTGATTACTTCCCAGTAGGTAACACGGTGAATTTACCAAATGACAAACCACATGTCATTTTTGGTTTTTTAATGATTGATTCTGCCATAACATTAAATATTCCATCCGGAACTCAACTCCATTTTTATGATCAGGGGGGAATGTGGGCATATAGAGGTTCTACACTTAATGTGAATGGTTCTCCCGGGAATGAGGTTGTTTTTCAAGGCACCAGATTAGAAGCTTTTTATGAAGATCAACCCGGTCAGTGGGATCGGATCATTTTAAATGAAGGGCCACAAGATCATACCTTTAGTAATGTGATTATTAAAAACTCATTTATTGGTATTCAAGCGGAAGAGTTTTATCTGGATGGTGTACCAGCATTAGCAAATAATAAAGTTAAACTTTACAACACCACGATTCAAAATAGTCGAGGTTTAGGCATGTTAATCCGAAACCACAACATAATCGCTGACAACGTACTCGTAGCTAATTCCGGTAACATTTTAGTTGCTATTCAAGGTGCAGGTACACATAGATTCAGACATACCACGATAGCCAATTTCTGGAGATTTGGAACCAGAAGTGATGAAACACTGCTTTTGAGTAACTACTTTGGAATTCCTGCATCAGGTGGTGGTCAGGTAGAAATTGCCGGTGATCTGGATGTGAGAATGGACAACTGTATCATCTATGGAACCAATGACGAAGAACTTGCTACAGATTCTGTCTCGTCTGCTCAGTTCAATTATATCTTTCAAAACTGCGTTTTAAAAACAGAAAAAGATACTTTGGATCCAGGACTTACGGGAAAATTTAAAAACATTGTTTTAAATCCCACAACTCCAAACTCGTTTGCATATAATAATCCACTTTTTGTAGATCCATATAAAGATGACTTCTTACTATCAGATTCATCAAGAGCTATCGATCGGGGTGATTTAAATTTAACCGATACGCTTTTACGAGATCTTAAAGGAGACATGCGAGATAACCTTCCGGATTTAGGTGCCTATGAATTTTAATTTCTGATATATGAAATTAATATGGTCTATACTTATTACAAGCTGGTCATTTATAAGCTATGGCCAAAACTATATTATTGACTTAAGCACACAATTAGATTCTATTGCTGGCGATCATCAGCATCGTAGTGGATTTATGATGGATCCATGGGACGACTTTGATCGTGAATCTTACGACTCTATCTATAATCTACTTTCTTTTCAGATGCAATCTATTTCTGCTGATTCAATGTTTCACCTAGATTTAAAAACAGATTCATCTTACATACATACCATTACCAGCCGGGATTCAAATCTTAAAATCTTCCAATGGGAATATATTAATGGTGGTTCGATGGAAGAATTTGAATGCCATATTTTATTTAAAGACCAGGATACGATCACACTTGGAACCAATAATTTTTGGGTGAATCAGGTATATACATTGGATGCTGCGGCTAAGGTTTATTTGTTAATTGGATATGTACAAGGTTGCTCTACTTGTTTTCAGGATTTTGCCTGGGCATTGAACTTACGCGATAATTTAAACCAATTTGAATCTGAAGAATACAGACATTCTTATTTCAATGCCGATGTAATAAGTTATAACCCCAAGTTAAAACAACTGATCATCAACTATGAAAACGTTTCTTCAGATTATCTCTCTTCACAGGAATTGTCGGACTTAAATGAGATTCTTCAATATTCTAACGGTAAGTTTATCTCGAATAAGAAAAAATAATTCGTTCAAACCATCTGATTCTGACTAAAACTCAAAGTTTCATATACTTTTGATCTCAGTTTATGGGAAAAACAGCAGAATACATCAGATTAAATCCAGACCAACCGGATTCAAAAGTTATTGGACAAATTGTAAAGGAACTTCAAAATGGTGCCGTTATTATTTATCCAACTGATACTGTGTATGGGATAGGATGTGACATTTCCCACCCAAAAGCCATTGAAAAAATTGCCAAAATCAAAGGTACCAAAGCAAAAAAAGCTAATCTGGCCATCGTATGTCATAACTTAAGTCACCTGGCAAACTATGTCAAACCTATTTCAAATTCTGTATTCAGAGTATTAAAGAAGTATCTTCCTGGTGCCTTCACATTTATTTTACCAGCTAACACGAATGTCCCTAAAGTTTTTAATACCAAAAAGAAAGAAGTGGGTATTCGTGTTCCTGATCATCTAATTCCGAGACAAATTGTTGAGGAGCTTGGTAATCCAATTGTGACAACATCTGTGGTGGATTTAGATGAGTTAATTGAATACACTATGGACCCTCAAATGATTTACGAGCGTTTTAAAGATCAGGTGGATATTGTCATTGATGGAGGTTATGGGAATAATATTCCCTCCACTGTAGTTTTAGTAGACAATGAAGACTTTGAAGTCGTTCGAGAAGGTATGGGTGAGTTTATGGAATAAAAAAAGCCATTCCCTTAAGTTGAGAATGGCCTACACTATTTCTCTTAAAAATTATTTTACCGGGATATTCTTTAATATTCCGTTTTTCACTTTAATCGTATCTAAACTAGAGTTTGCCGCCTCAAACTCAAAAGTCCCTTGTATTTGAGTCTTGGCTACGTTAATATCTGTAATCTCAATCTTACCTGAATACGCTACATAAGCGTTTGATACACTATCAAAAACCGGCAGATATGATGCATTTGTACTTATAATATCAATTGGATAAACACCCTTATCTTTTGAAGGTAAAGTCAATACAATAGCTTCTTTATCCTTTTTAGCGGTAACAACAAATACCGTACTGGTTACCCCTGCTGCTACTCCCGTAGTCCAACTTGCACCTCCAATAGTCGCTGAAGCGTTTGGTGTCACATCATTGATTATTTCTTCTGTTGTTTTTTTACAGCTGCTATATGTCAAAATGCCCGCAAAAGCTATAGCCAAAGTAATTGCTTTAGTAAATTTTCCTTTCATCTATTTTAATTTGTTAGTTATTGCAAATATCGTTTATCTCTACAATTCAGAAAAAATATCTTTTGTAATTGTCTTTTTGCTAAACCCGAGTTTCTAAGATATTTATGTTAATAGTATACTGTGATTAGACTTACAAAATCCGTGCACTTCTAGTACTTTCGGTAAAAATTATTTCGCTTGGTTCTCAATTATATTTTCATAGGCTTTTTTATAGTAGGATTTCTCGTTGCTATTTTTCGAGTTGTTGGATATTTGTTTAAAGATTTCTTTGAGCAGACTTTCGGCTTAATTTTTACAGCCGCAGATCTTAACGTCTTTTCGGATATGGTAACCAGTACCTTTACTATGGCTGAGACCTCTGTAAACATCGTCCTATATTTAGTCGGTGTTATGACACTCTGGTTAGGTTTCATGAAGGTGGGCGAAGATGGAGGTGCCGTCACCGCTTTAAGTCGTTTCGTCAGCCCTTTTTTCGGGAAACTTTTTCCTGAGATTCCCAAAAACCATCCAGTAAATGGTAGTATTATGATGAATTTTGCTGCCAATATGCTGGGACTGGATAATTCCGCAACTCCAATGGGATTAAAAGCCATGAATGAATTACAGACTTTAAACAACCAAAAAGAACAAGCGTCTAACTCTATGATTATGTTCCTGGTCTTAAATACTTCCGGACTTACAATCATTCCTATTAGTGTAATGGCCTATCGTGCAGAGGCTGGTGCTGCACACCCAACAGACGTATTCTTACCCATTCTCATAGCTACCTATTTTGCCTCTTTAGCTGGAATCATAACAGTGTCGATATATCAAAAAATAAACTTGTTCAAAAACGGATTGGCTATATCTCTATTGGTTATTACCTCCACTATTGTTTTAGGTGTTTATGGTTTGATGCAACTACCTAAAGAAAACCTGGAAATGGTAACTGAAGTTGGAGGTAATTTCATTTTATTAGCTGTAATCATCATTTTTTTCTGGATGGCTTTTCGCAAAAAGGTAAATGTTTACGAATCTTTCATTGAAGGTGCTAAGGATGGTTTTAAAACGACTATCACGATCATTCCATATCTAGTGGGCATGTTAGTAGCCATTGGTGTTTTCAGAGCCTCAGGAACAATGGGGTATTTGGTTGATGGAATGGGATGGGTTATTGGTACTTTGGGAATCAATACAGATTTTGTTCCTGCTTTACCTACCGCAATGATGAAACCATTAAGTGGATCAGGAGCACGAGGAATGATGTTAGAAACATTTGAACATTATAAAAACATGGGTGGTGCGGACCATTTTGTCTCAAAAATGGCCTCTATATTCCAGGGTTCTACTGAAACAACATTCTATACCATTGCAGTATATTATGGTGCGATTAGTATCAAAAAGACAAGATATACGGTGCAAGCCGGATTGCTTGCAGATTTAGCAGGGATTATAGCGGCAATATTCGTAGGGTATATTTTCTTCCATTAAAAAAGGGAATGCTTTCACATCCCCTTTCTTTTATTCTTTGCTTTCTGGTTTCTTATAGTACTTACCATATAAAAGTGGTCGTTTCTCATTTGAACCTGCTGAGTATGGATATTGACCAAAAATCTCATCAATCATCTTCTGCATTTTTCGGTCACTCAATGAATACTGATCATATTCTCCGGTAGCCCCTCCTTGCCAAATCAATTGATGTTTTTTCACATCAACCAAATCAATCATTATAGTTGTTTGGTTGTAAACATAAGTGGTGGTATAGGAGTCCCATCCATAGTATCCCCAGTATCCACCGCCATAACCATAGTTATTCGTTGTCGCACCTGTTCTCTGCTGCACCTTTCCGTTAACTGATATATACAAATCAGGTTGATCAGATTTTTTGTAGCCCAGCAATCCCATATACTCTTCCATATATGATTTTAATCGACTTGCTCCAGGCCCCATCAGAGAATCCGCACCTGGAAGGTAATTGTACGTTTTATACTTTGAAAAATCAGCCGATTTATCATAATCAGATATGATAGTAAATGTACTCGAACAAGCCGCAAGCAACAAAATACTCAAACCAACTACAATACTTCCTACTATTCCTCTTTGCATCATCATTTTAATCTTTTACTTCTTCCTTTTATAAACGTATTTGGAAAAACATTGTTTCAGTTTCCCAAAGTATTAATTCGCAAGAATTGCTTTAATCGCAGTATCAATCTCTTCTTTGGTATTGTGTTGACTAAAAGAAAATCTGGCCGAAGCTCCGGTAACTCCAATTTGATTTAATATAGAAGACCCCCCAATACTACCCGAGCTACATGCACTTCCACCGGACACCATAATTCCTTTTAAGTCTAACTGGAATAACAACATCTCATTTTGCTTATGGTCTGGAAAGTTCACACTTAAAACAGAATTCACAGAATTTTCTAAATCACCAGAAAGGCCATTAAACCTGACTCCAGGAATTTTCTGTTCTAACTGATCTTTGAAATATCTTTTTAATTCCAAAACATATGCATTACGTTTTTCGTAATCGTGAAAGGTTAATTCCAAAGCTTTTGCAAACCCCATAATTCCTATGAAATTTTCCGTTCCACCTCGAATTTCTCTTTCCTGCTTTCCTCCATTCATCAATGCTTGAATTGGAGTTCCTGATCTTACGAATAAAAAACCTGTTCCTTTGGGGCCATGGATTTTATGTCCAGAACAGGTCATTAAATCCACCTTTAATTTCGATAAATCCAAATCCAAATGCCCAACGCTTTGTACCGTATCTGTATGTAACAACGCATCATGCTCTTTACATAATCGAACTGCTCGTTCTAAATCAAGAATATTTCCTAACTCATTGTTTACATGCATCAAACTCACCAGCACATCTTCCGAGTCTTCCAGCAACCTTTGAAGATCATCAAAATCAATTTCTCCATGCGCCAATAAATTCACCCATTTTACCTGAATTCCATAAAGCTGCTCCGCTCTATCAATACTTGCAATAACTGCAGGATGTTCAATTTTAGAAGAAATAATTGTTTGGATCTTGCCCGATCCGGCAACACCTAAAATCGCTAGATTGTCAGCCTCAGTACCTCCGGAAGTAAATACAATTTCCTTCGGTTCACAATGAAAAAAATCTGCAATTTTTCTTCGCTCTCCTTCAATTAACCCTTTAGTTTTTCGACCTAAAGCATGTACAGAAGAAGGGTTTCCAAAAACATCCATTGCCTGAATCATAGAAGCTTTCACTTCTTCATCCAGAACTGTTGTTGCAGCATTATCAAAGTAAATCTGAGGCATTATAAATCATTATAGGTTTTCGCGGATGATTTCTTTCATATCCGAAATCAACTTTTCAGCTAAGACATCGGCAGTTGTCTGATGTTCACTTTCAGAATAAATACGAATAATTGGTTCTGTGTTTGACCTTCTTAAATGAACCCATTCTTTATCGAATTCAATCTTAAGTCCATCATCCGTATTTATAGGTTGATTTTTATATTTATGTTCAACCGAATCTAAAATCTTATCTACATCAATCTCTGGTGTCAGACTGATTTTATTTTTTGAAATATGATAATTTGGATACGAAGCTCTTAAAGCGGAAGCTTTGCAATCTTTTTGCGCCAAATGTGAAAGGAATAACGCAATTCCCACCAAAGAATCTCTACCATAATGAAGTTCCGGGTAAATCACACCACCATTTCCTTCACCACCGATTACAGCATTCACTGCTTTCATTTTATTTACCACGTTTACTTCTCCTACAGCAGATGCATGATGTCTAGAACCATATTTTTCTGTAACATCTCTTAATGCTCTGGTTGATGACATATTAGAAACAGTATCACCATTAGTTTTACTCAACACATAGTCTGAAACAGAAACCAATGTATATTCTTCACCAAACACTTCTCCGGTTTCACTAACCAATGCCAATCTATCTACATCCGGGTCTACAACAATGCCCAAATCATAAACTTCATCTTTCATTACAGAAATAAGCTCAGTTAAATTTTCCGGTAGTGGTTCAGGATTATGAGGAAATTTCCCGTTAGGTTCACAGTACAATTTCTTCACCTCAACTCCTAATGCTTCCAACAATTGCGGTACATATATTCCACCTGTTGAATTCACCGCATCCACCACTACTTTAAACTTACGAGACTTGATGGCTTCTACATCTACCAATGGTAAATCCAAGATTTGCTGAATATGAATGGCTCCAAAGTCATCCACTTTTTCAACGGAACCTAAATCATCAATTAAAGCAAATGTAGCCTCATTATTATTGGCTAACTCCAGTACTTCGGCTCCATTTTCGGCACTAATGAACTCACCTTTTTCGTTCAATAGTTTAAGGGCATTCCACTCTCGCGGATTATGACTTGCCGTTAAGATTATTCCACCAATTGCTTTGTAATATGGAACAGCGACCTCAACCGTAGGTGTCGTAGACAGACCCAGGTCTATCACATCAATACCCAGACCTTGTAACGTTGCACATACCAGGTTAGACACCATTTCTCCAGAAATTCTAGCGTCTCTTCCTATGACCACTTTTGGTTTGTTGTTAGATTCTTCTTGATTGTTTTTTAACCAGTATCCAAAGGCTGATGTAAACTTTACGACATCGATTGGGGTTAGACCTTCATCAGGACGACCTCCAATTGTTCCTCTTATACCAGAAATTGATTTTATCAGGGGCATTTTCAAAAATTTTTAGAGCGCAAAGATAATGACAAAAACAAGTGACAATTACGTAAAAAATGAAGATATTTTAACATGTTGATAGTCTTGTTAACAATTCTATTTTATCGGTCATTTAGCCCCTAAATGTTTTCGTATTTTTGATATGTACAGTACATTTGCACGCTTATGGAAGACCATCCTGATTTTCTGCCATTTGAAGATGAAAACGCAAATCATCTCATTGAAAAATTTAAAGAAATGCGTTCCATCGGGGCTCATTTTTATTTCGATGTTGAAGAATTTGAGGAACTAATTGACCATTATCTTTTTGACTCTGATCAGCGTATTGTACACGAAATCATTGAAATTGCTAAAAGCCAACATCCAGACTCTACGACTCTTATTTTAAAAGAAGCAGAGGCATTGGTTTATGCAGAGAGACATGCTGAAGCACTGGATCTTGTTGAAAATGTGAGATTGTATTCGGACTCCAATCCGGAGCATTATTTCAGCAAGGCATCTATCTATAGCATGTCCGACAAAAAAGATAAAGCCATTGAGATTTTAAATCGTTTAATTGAAATCTCTGATCAGGAAGATTTAATTGAAGCAAAAATGGCATTGGCAAAAGAGTTTCAAGAAATTGGCGATTATCAGGAGTCCATAAAGACTTACAGAGAAGTTCTTTCCATTTCAGATCAAAATGAAGATGCTCTAATGGAACTTAGCTTGAGTTGTGAATTGGGGGGAAGAATTAGTGATGGAATTAAGATTATTGAAGATTTTATAGATGAACATCCATATTCGCATTTTGCATGGTTTTCTTTGGGGAATTTACATCTCACCTTAGAAAACTATAAGGATGCCATTTATTCGTATGAATATGCCACATTAATCCATGAAAACTTTTCGGAAGCACATTTTAATTTAGGGAATGCTTTAATGAAAATAGAACGCTTTAAAGAGGCTATTGAGGCTTATAAGAATTCTATTACTCAGAATTATACAGATCCAGTGACCTATAATTTCATTGGTCATTGCTATATTATTTTGGATCAGAACGAAACTTCCATGGAGTATTTCCAAAAAGCGGTGGATCAAAGTCCGGAGTATGCCGATGGATGGCTGGGATTTGCAGTGGCATTGTCAAATTTGAATCGTACAGAGGAAGGTTTGATGTATATCGAAAAAGCCATTAAACTCAATCCGAAAAATATGTATTATAGATATTTTCATGCGGATATGATGTTTAATCTTGAAGATTACGAAGAAGCAGAAAGATTATACAAAAATGTGTATGAATCTGAAATTGAAAGTACAGGAATCTACCTGGACTATACGGAATCTTTAGTTCTAAATGACAAGTTTCAAGATGCATTACAGGTACTGGTCAATGGAATATCAAAACATCCTGAAGAATCTATATTGTATTATAGATATTCAGCCTTAATGTTACAAATGGGACATGAAATGGATGCAGAATCTATTCTTATGCTCGCTTTAGAAATCAACCCTGATCAATCAAGCCAACTATTCAATTTTTTCCCAGAAGCGGGGAATTTTGATGGTATTATGGATTTAATTGAAAATTATAAATAGAATGAATTTTGAATTACCTTTTCTGCCTAAAAGGACAGAAAAACCGAGAGAAAATGGTCTCACAATGATGATGGATAAGGGTTTGAGTAATAGACAAACCGAATATTTTATAGAATCTTGTGGAGATTTAATTGATGTAGTAAAGTTTGGATTCGGAACATCATATATTACGAAAAACTTACCCATCAAATTAGCTATGTATCGTGAAGCCAATATCAAGTGTTATCTTGGTGGCACGCTATTCGAAGCTTTTGCCGTTCGTAATATGTTTGATGATTACAGAAGATTGTTGGATAAACTGCAACTAGATTGCGCTGAGGTATCTGATGGCTGTATCCATATTCCAGAAGAACAAAAACTCAGCTACATTTCAGAATTAGCAAAAAACTATACTGTTTTATCAGAAGTAGGTTCTAAAACTGATGCAGATCTTTTAAGCGAGGAAGACTGGATTAGAAAAATGAAAACTGAATTAGAAGCAGGAGCATGGAAAGTAATTGCTGAAGCCAGAGAAAGTGGAACCATTGGTATTTTCGATGAAAAGGGAAAGGCTAAACAGTCTATGATTAACCATATCTCTGAGCAAATTGGGAATAACAATGTACTTTGGGAAGCTCCTCAAAAATCGCAACAAGTATGGTTTATCAATCAATTTGGTGCAAATGTAAATCTGGGAAATATTGCTCCTCAAGAAGTTATACCACTAGAAACACTACGTTTAGGCCTTCGTGGAGATACATTTTTTAATTTTTTACCCGAAGAAATTGCGGAAAAGATGAGATAGTGACTCACACTAATTTCATTTAGTTTTGTGACTTTCAGATAATTTGTATTTCAATTTTATTTAGTCTATGAGAAGTCTTAAAGATTATGCTATAATTTCTTTGAAGGGATTAGCTATGGGAGCTGCAGATGTAGTTCCCGGAGTTTCAGGAGGTACCATCGCATTAATTGCCGGTATTTACGAAGAACTCATTAATACCCTTACTTCATTAAATATAGGAGTTATCCAAACGCTTAAAAAAGAAGGCTTTGCTGCGGCATTTAATGCGATAAATGGAAAATTCCTCGTTTCGTTAGTACTAGGTATTGCCATTAGTATTCTTTCTCTGGCTAAAATCTTTAATTATCTAATTCAGCATGAACCTGTTCTGGTTTGGGCCTTTTTCTTTGGACTCATTCTGGCTTCAGTTTGGCTTATTGGAAGTCGTGTTTCCGATTGGGATTTAGGAAAAAGCTTAGCTTTAATCATTGGCGCTGTGATCTCATTTTTAATTACAGTGATCTCTCCAGCACAAGGGCCGGATGCCATGTGGTATTTATTTCTTTCAGGAGTATTAGCTTTTGTAGCTATGATATTACCTGGTATTTCAGGTAGTTTTATTCTGTTACTTCTGGGCGCATATCATTTAATTTTAGGAAAAGTAAGTACTTTACTGGATGCGCTTAAGACTATGGATTTTACCATCATTCTGGCACAAGGCATAGATTTAGGTATTTTCGCTATTGGCGGAATAGTTGGACTTCTTAGCTTTTCCAGAATTCTAAAATGGATGTTTGAAAAATACCAAAATAGCACTTTAGCTTTGCTTACAGGTTTTCTAATTGGCTCGTTAAATAAAGTATGGCCCTGGAAAAAAACTGTAGAGGTTTTCGTTAAACACGAAGGAGAGCCGAATGAAAAAGTAGTACCCCTGGTACAAGATAACGTGCTTCCAAACGCGGACTTCTCTATTCTTACAGAAAATGATATTTTACTAGGACTTACAGAAAAACCAACTCAAATTGGAGCTTCTATCGGGCTCTTTGTATTTGGCTTCCTTATAATTTTTTTACTTGAAAGAATTTCATCTACAAAATCATGAAAAATTACGGTTTAATAGGACATCCACTATCTCATACTTTTTCTCCAAAGTATTTTAATGATAAATTTGAAAAAGAAGGTATAGAAGCAACTTATAAGGCTTTTGAACTTGAGGATATCAATGATCTTAGAGAATTTATTAAGGATAATAATTTAGATGGCGTAAATATTACCATTCCATTTAAAAAGCGTGTCATGCGATTTATGGACGAAATGGACCCATTGGTTTCGCGTGCAAAAGCAGTTAATACAATTAAAGTACAAGGTGATAAACTTATTGGTTATAATACCGACCTTTTAGGTTTTAGAAAATCTCTTCGTGATCAAATCGGTTATAAAAGGGCTGCGGCCATAGTTTTGGGTACTGGAGGCGGTGCTTCAGCCATAAAGGGTGCATTGGAAGTTATGGGGATTCCATATTTGGTAGTTTCCAGAAATACACGCGTTGGAGATTTAACGTATAAAGGTTTAACCAAACGTATTTTTGAACAATACAATCTCATCATCAATACTACCCCGGTAGGTATGTTCCCTAATGTGGACGAAGCACCTGATATTCCGTATGAGCTCCTAACAGAAAATCATTTTGTGTATGATTTGATTTATAATCCGGAAAAAACAAAGTTTCTTTCTTTAGCAGAAAACAAAGGTTGCAATGTTCAGAATGGCCTGGAGATGTTGCATCAGCAAGCTGAAGAAAGCTGGAAAATCTGGAGTAAGTAAATCGGATTTTATTGCGAAGTATGTATTGTTGCCCTTGAATAAAACTCTTCAAAGTTTTTGTTCAGGAGCATTGCTATATCCAAATCTGTTCTTTTAATAATCGCCATTCCGCTTCTCTTACGTACATAGAACGGAAATGGTTTCTCTAGTGGTTTAAACTGATTATTCATTACTACTACCCCTTCCATATGCCCACTCATGGCATCAAAATATATATCTCCTACATCCAGAATATAAACGGGTACATTTTTCGGAATAGTAATATTGGTATCAATATTCAAATCTGAGCCTAAGAAGATATTTTCAAACTTTCCTTCTCGAACATCCTGACTATTCCGAGCATAAAAAAAACGAATTTCACCAAAAGTATAAGCTGTATTTAACGCCTTATATATATCAGTATTCTTCTTTTCAATCTCTGCCAACTTTCTTTTTAATGTTTTATGTTGTCGTAGTTTACGCATTTGCTCCACTACCGCATCGTCCGTATGAAGTCTTACTAAAACCACCCCTTTTTTAATATTCCGGATATGATTATAAGCCTTTTGTTCCGGATTGATATCCTTAAAACTAAATTGAATACCTATGAATATGATCATTAAAATAACAGATCGCATAACTTCCTTTTACTTAATAAACGTAAAGTTATTATACATGGTTAAAATTTCAAAAAAAATGCCCAACATCGTTATGATGTTGGGCATTACCTGATTAAATATTTTCTAAGAATTATTGGTATCTGGAATTTAAGTACGTTAATACTTGAGCGTATGCATCTTTAGCATTTTCATAATTGTACTTATCTGAGTTTTTATTGGCAAAACCTCCGGTTCCTTTATACTCAATTTCTCTTAATTCCTTACCTGCTTCTTCCATTTGGCTCTGGAAACGTGATGCTAGATTTGGGGTAATCCACGTATCCATATCTGCAAAAATGGCTAACACATCTGTTTTAATTTTCTTCAATTTGTCCACATCATATTCTGGCATTCCATAATATACAACGCAAGCCACATCTTTATCGCCCGCATAAATTGCGGTTTGTAATGACCAGGCACCCCCGGCACTCCAACCCAACGAACCAATTTTAGCATCTTCACCCACGTAAGCAATTGCTCCTTTAATAATAGATACATTTCTATTATACTGACTGGACATTAAAAATCGCATGGCCTGACTACTACTTTTTGCTACTTTACCATCGTAAAGATCAATAGCCATTACATTGACATTACCCAAATCTTTCCATAAGGTATATGCTTCTTCTTTAACTTCCAGACTCAGTCCCCAGCGATCGTGATAAATAAATAACCAATTATCAGTTGGCTTTTTCGCTCTAATTAAATATGCACTTCCTGGATGTTCCTGTGGTATTGAGAATGTGATCATTTCTCCAACACTCTCATCAAACGTAGATGTTGTTGCTCGTTCTTCAGAATATGAATTAGAAGAACTTTCCCCTTTGTCTCCCGCATACAATGTAATTGTTAATGGGAGAAAAACTGCTGTTAATAAATACTTTATTTTCATGGTGTAGTGTTTTATCAAAACAAATGTAGATCAAGATTTTATAAATCAGACCAATAATTCTTAAATCAAACACATATTGACCATTTAATTAAATAGATTGAGCATAAAAATCAGTTTTAACCAAATAAAAAAATCAAAACAAACACCAATACCAAATATCTAAAAATATCGATTCAATATTTAAAAACCTATTTGCTATGTGACTATCATTATAAAAAACAATGTTTTTGGCAAAAAAAAGCGCCTAATGGCGCCTTTTCAATTCGTTAAATATCGACTAATTAATATCTTGCCCTTCTTTCAATAAGATCAAAGCTTTTTCCAGATTTTGCTTATTATCTTCATCCGGAACAATTTTCAATGCTTTCTTTACATATTTGACCGCACTGGAATATTTACCTAATGCAGAATACCCTCTGGCCATTCCTACATTCGTTGGCCAGGTCCCATTATTCTTTTTATAATTTGCTTTAAATACTTCCATAGCCAAATCTTTATATCCTTTTTTGATCAGACCTCTACCAAATTGATGTACTTTCCCTGAACTCGCAGTAGGATGATTAACCGCTTTTAAAATATAAGCACTTGCCTTTTCGTAATCTCCCATAGCTAAAAGCACTAACCCCTTAGTTTGCAACGTTGTGAAATTAACTTCTCCAACATATTTACCTTCAATAGCTATCGTGGCCCAGGTTAACGCCTCCTCCAAATTGGTCTGTTTTTGAACACAGAAATTAGCTGCCGTTACCCAATTTTGCCATTGAAAACCTGCATCTGATCTTAATTCCTCACGCATTTTGTTTAAGTATAATTCCGTTACATCAGGAATCTCTACTTTGAAGTTTACTCCAAGGTTTTCCCACTTCATCCAGGCCAAACACGATTCTAACTTCCTTTCCGTAAACTCATATGTCAAATACTCATGGAATTCAGCTTTGACTGGTTCTACCACAATTCTTAAAGCATCTTCACTCTTTTTATAAAAATAAGCTCCCCAGGAAGTAGAATTTTTAGAAAAGATAATGACCCATTCTTTTTCTCCTGGTTCCATAAACAGACCATAAGTACCTGCTTCCAGTTTATTTCCATTAATCAAAACATCTTCAGAAAAAGAAATCGTAGTATTCTCATTTGCCCCGGCTCTCCAGGGTGATGGGTTTTCTTCGGAACTATAACCGAAATGCAAATTCTTTGTACCGTAGGGAACCAATTCTCCCCAAATCTTACCTGTTCTATCTTCTCCTTTTGGGCCATGAACATCAGGACTACTATATGTAATAGTGACCTCAACAAAACCCAGATATTGCGTTACCGAAGCTTTTTGATTATCACCACTAGGTGGAGATGTTATTTTTTGCGCATACGCTGTATTCTGACTCAAAGCCAATATACTCACAAATGCTATGAAAACCAGTTTTCTCATTTTTCTAAATTTTAAGGCCAAGTAAGTTAATGTGGGTAAATCAAAATGACTTACCCACGACTATTCTTCAATCTATTTCAATATTTGATTTAAATAAGATAGGTCTATCTTATTTAATCCCAAGCTTCTTTTTAATAGCCTTAGGAATAGCATCTTTATGAACTAAGATGTTCATTGTTTTATATCTTACATACGCATCTGAAGCAAAAAAGTATCCATCACTATACTTGGTTCCCCATGAGTTCTTTACGATATAATACTTTGTACCAAATTGGTCTGTAGCCAATCCCGTAATATGCATTCCGTGATCATCAGTAGTTGATTGATTATCGTAAGCCTCTTGTCTATTTTCTTGTGTAATCACTAATTCCTTAACCGGAGCATCAAATGCTGAACCATTTTTTTCTGCTCCCGCATCACTAAAGTTTTTGTTGTCCTTACCTTTTACTTCTATGTTATTGATATCCTCAGGAACAATGGCCAATCGATCTCTAAATGAAAATCCTTTTTCACTTACGTCAGCAGCCCAGGCAATAGAATAATCATTTTTCAATGCATTATCCATCACTTCCATCATTTCATCTAATGGTAAATTATAAAACTCTTTCCATAACCAGTTATCCGCAACTGCTATTGGAAACTCAGTATAAAACGGGTGATGATTAAATGATGTGATCGCCACATAATCATCCGGATTTAAACCTGTTTTTTCTAAAAATGTTTGTGGAGTATATGATTTTCCTTCATATGTAAATTCGGTTGGCAATTCACCTAAATACGCATCTAGAGTACCCTCAATTGCTGGTTGCCAGGCTGTAGATAACTTCTTATTCGGGTTTTCAACAACCGCATCTACCATCGCTTTCAATACATGATCCATTTCAGCATGAATATGTTTTTCTGTTCCGTAATTTAATCCGGTATAAATAGTATCCGGCATCATCCCGTAATGCTTCATCACATAAATTACATCATGAAAAGCCCCACCTGGACCAAAATTCAACTCTCCGTACATACGTACAGTCTTCTTGGCTTTATCTGAATAGGTGTGCCATACCACAAACATTTCAGATAAATTATATCTGCCATTTCCCATTCTTTCTATTTCCGACTCAAAAAATGAAAGAGCTGAGAAACTCCAGCATGTTCCCGATCTGTACTGATTCTTAACATCTGTAGCCTCTATACTATTTTGAATTGTAAATAAATACCCTCCGTCTTCAACATTCCGAACGGTATCTGCATTTTGCGCTTCTACATTTCCCAACATGGTGAATGCAGCTGCACCGATTAAAGCAATTTTTTTAAACATGGACATTTTGTTTTATTCATATAAATTTGGCCACAAAATAATGCGATTATGTGGGAATTCAACCAAAAATTTGATAAACGGGTATTCCATGGTGTAAATACTCAAAAAATGACAATTGGAGGACTTTTATTGTTCTTAATCTTTGCTTTTTCGGCATTTGTACCGCATCCATATCATGTCTCATATACAGAGATTGAATATAAACCACAACAGCATAGGGTAACATTTTCTATTGAGGTATTTACCGATGATTTAGAGAAAGCAATTAACCTTGAATTTAAACCTGAAAAATTCTTTTTGGGTCAGGATGAATTATCTGAAGAAACTGAAACACTAATTCAAAAGTATGTTGCACAAAAACTGTCCGTAATTATTGATGGAATTATTATTAAATCTCCTCAATATCTCCCATCTCAAAGTACTCCCGACCGTACCACCATATTTTTTGAATATACAGACCTACCTGAGTTCTCCAGTTTTGCAGTCCATTTTCAACTACTCAACCATTTGTATAAAGGTCAGCAAAATATTATTGAATTCAAGAGTCCTCAACTTACCGGAAAGGAACTCTTGACTATAGAAAAAAATAATGCGACCTGGATTCTAAAAGATTAAAACTGAATTACCTTTCACATTTATCCAACTATAATCATAAATTACACCTATTTATGATTGTATTTCATTAATAATTTTTTCTTTGTCAGCTGATAAATTCAGCATATGAAAAAATTTATTTACGTAATCGCTGCATTTTGTGCAACTTACACCTCTGTATATGGACAAAATGCAATTAAAAACTCTACCCCATATAGTTCGGATAAATTCAAACAGCTAAAAGAAGAGCTACCCGGTCCAAACATGTATCGAACTGCTTCGGGTGCTCCAGGTTCCGAGTACTTCCAACAACAAGCTGATTATGTAATTAAAGTTGTTTTAGACGATAAAAATCAAAAAATCACGGGTGAGGAAGTTATTACTTACCATAACAATTCAAAGGACGAGTTGACTTATTTATGGATTCAATTGGACCAAAATATGAGGTCTCAGGATTCTGATACAAAACTGATCAATCAAAAAACAATTGGAGAAAATGGTATGAGTTTCAAAGACATGAAGAAACTCCAAAATAACTTTGATGGTGGTTTTAATCTTACCGAAATCAAATCTAGTAATGGCAAAGATTTAAAGTATACCATCAATAAAACGATGATGCGAATTGACCTCCCTACTCCATTGAAACCAGGAAGTAAAATGAGCTTTTCTATCAAATGGTGGTACAACATCAACAATCGTATGGAAATTGGTGGCCGTAGCGGATATGAGTACTTTAAAGAGAACGACAATTATCTATATACCATTGCACAGTTCTACCCTAGAATGGCTGTATATAATGAGGTTGAAGGTTGGCAAAATAAACAGTTTATTGGAGGTGGTGAATTCGCTTTAACATTTGGAAATTACAAGGTCAGTATTACAGCACCAAAAGATCACGTGGTAGCTGCAACTGGTTCATTACAAAATGCTTCTTCGGTATTAACCGGTGCACAAAGAAAAAGACTGGAAAAAGCAAAAACTTCAGATACTCCAGTACTGATTGTCACGCAGGAGGAAGCCGAAAAAACTGAAAAAGGACATCTTTCTGATACAAAAACCTGGACATTTTACGCTGAAAATGTAAGAGACTTTGCTTTTGCTTCATCCAGAAAATTTATCTGGGATGCAATGGGAGTACAAGTGGGTGGTAAAACGGTGATGGCCATGAGTTACTATCCAAAAGAAGGTAATCCGCTTTGGGAACAATACTCTACACGTGTTGTTGCACATACCATTGAAACATACTCAAAATATACCGTAGATTATATTTATCCTGTAGCTATCTCAGTGCATTCCAAATGGATTGGTATGGAATATCCCATGATTTGCTTTAACGGTGGTAGACCTCAAGCAGATGGAACTTATTCTGAGAGTACAAAACATGGAATGCAATCTGTTATTATTCATGAAGTTGGTCACAACTTCTTTCCAATGATTATCAATTCTGATGAACGCCAATGGACCTGGATGGATGAAGGACTCAATACTTTTGTACAATATTTAACCGAACAGGAATGGGATAAAAACTATCCATCCAGACGTGGGCCAGCGCAAAACATCGTGCCTTACATGAGAAGTGATCAAAGTCAGATGGTACCCATCATGACCAACTCTGAATCTTTAATTCAGTTTGGTAACAATGCTTATGCGAAAACCGCAACTTCCCTCAATATATTAAGAGAAACCATAATGGGTCGTGAACTATTTGATTATGCCTTTAAAACATATGCGAAAAGATGGGCTTTCAAGCATCCTACTCCTGCAGATTTCTTCAGAACAATGGAAGATGCTTCTGCTGTAGATTTAGATTGGTTCTGGAGAGGTTGGTACTATACCATAGATAATGTAGATATTGCTTTATCAGATGTAAAATGGTATAGAGTAAACACACAAGATCCGAAAATAGATAATGAAACCCAACGTCAGGAAGACCTTACGAAAGAAAAAGGTATTGGACAAATCAGAAATGCCGGACTTGAACCTTCTATTGTAGAACAAGATTCCGCCATGAAGGACTTTTACGATAAGCGAAACATCTATAGTTATGACATTTTTGATTTGGAAAACTATGAAAAGTTTAAGCAAAGATTATCTGCAGAAGAGATCGCTCTTTTGGATACCAATACAAATTATTATAGCTTGAGTTTTGACTTAATTGGTGGATTGGTAATGCCTATTATTTTAGAATTTGAATTCATTGATGGTAGTAAAACAGTAGTTAAAATACCTGCTGAAATCTGGAGAAAAAAAGGTACTACTGCTACCAAGTTATTTTGGTTTGATCAAGAAGTGGTAAGAATCACATTAGATCCATATTTAGAAACTGCTGATGTGGATCGATCTAATAATTACTGGCCTCCTAGAATCCAACCATCGAGATTTGATTTATATAAAGCGAAGAAACAATTCAAATATCAATCTCTAGGTGAAAACCCTATGCAACGGGCCAAAAGAGCTGAAGAGAAAAAGTAGTTAAAACTTAGGACAAGCCAGTTTTCTTCTTCTGGCTTTTCTTTTTTTACGTGGATTGATATATTCATATATCAAACTTATTTCGTGAGAGCCACCTGTCGTACTCCATATCTTGCTAATTGTGATATCATAGGAATACGCCATCTTAAAATTCTTGTAATGAATTCCTGCTAAAAGGACAATGGCATCATTGTTCTGATATCCCTTTTTATATGATTTTAACCCTGGAATTCCACGATACCATACCCCCATCACAAATGGTTTCATATAGTAATACATTCCAATATCAAACTGATCCCATTTTCCCTGAGCCTTATAGTTGGCTGCGATTGTCATACTCCGTACAATTTCTCTCTTTACCGTTCTCCTCATAGGCAATCTATAACCGGTATGAATGTTATGGCGCGCATCAATATAATTCTCATCGCCTAGTAATGAGTTATTCGGGCGATTAATATGATATATAGAATACCCAAACCAGAATTCATTTCCATATAAAATCCCTCCAGCTGAAATATCCATATATCCCACACGATCGTTAATCAAATTCGATTGTACGGAAATATCATTTCCGGTGAGTAATTGATCTCCAAATTTCAGTCGGGTCATATCCACAGCTCTGTTCCCATATGCCAACCCAATTGCTGGTCTAAAAGCTAGCTTACGATTTAATTTGATCTCATAAGCATAAACTCCACCAACGGTTGTCGTGCTCAATGCTCCGGAACCTGCTTGATCTCTCTGTACCGTAAATCCAAGTCCACTATGCGCTTCTGAAATGTTGACATCATATGAAATCGAATAGGAAATATATGACCCTGGAATGGCTGGCCATTGATCTCTAAAATTTCCTACTACCCTATGTTGGTCTGATGTTCCGGCCAAAGCAGGGTTTAAATACAAAGGAGAAGCATAAAACTGAGAATATTGGACATCCTGTGCCACAGCGCTAAAAGCACCGAACAGTATCACTAAAACCCATATTTTTTTTAATAATCTCATCTATTGTAATAATGTTACATCTCCAGAGTATATTTTTTGTTCTCCATTTACCAGTATCACGTCTGCTTTCCACACATATACATCTTGAGCAGACATCTCTCCACGATAATACCCATCCCACCCCTGATTAATATCAAAGGTTTCAAATACCAATTCTCCCCATCTATTATAAATGACCAGGTGATATTGATCAACCCCTTGACTAATTGGATAAAACACGCTATTATCAATTACTCCCAGATCATACATCCCCCCATTTGGACCAGAAGGATCCGGAACAAATGCATTTGGAAATGTAACATCACCAGTAGCTTCCACAGAAATATAAGTGGCATGTATCAAAGTGTCTGGGCAGTTATACTGGTTGTTTGCAATCAAGGTGATCGGAAACGATCCCACCTCCTGATATTGATATATTGGGTTTTCTTCAGTAGAAGAATTACCATCACCAAAATCCCAGTTGTATATGGTTGCGTTGGCAGATTGATTGTAAAAAAATGTTTTATCTCCCGTTGTGGAAACCTTTATTGGTTGATAATCAAAATTGGCAATCGCATTTGGAAATACTTCCACGATATCCACTTTGGTTTGTGTATCGGTTCCATTAACTCCGGTCACTTTTAAACTCACTGTATAAATTCCAGGGAAGAAATAGGTATACACCGGATTTTCCTGAATAGAAGTGTTGCCATCTCCAAAATCCCATAAGTAATCGGTTCCATAAATGGAATTATTCGTAAATGAAACTGTAACAGGCGCACAACCATCTTGCCCACCAGTAAAATCTGCCGTTGGAGGTGGCGGAAGAATTTGGATCAATTGCTGCGCGGTATCTGAACAATATGGATTCGAAATAATTAAAGTAATGGTATAGTCTCCAATATTTAAATAATCGATTGTTCCCGGATTCATATTTGAAGTTTGTGAACCATTACCTAAATCCCAATTGTACATCCAGCTACCAGCAGAAGTATTTGTTATATTCACCATAGTTGACGGGAATGCCTGAACAGCCGGAGTGGCCACAAAACTGGCTATCGGTTGTGGATATACGGTTATCATATTGTTGTATACATCGGTACATCCATACGGTGATGTACTCGTCAAAGTAATTGGAATTGTAATGGGTGTATTCCCTGTATTTGTATAGGTTTCATCCGGATTCTGATTGGTTGAAATAATTCCATTGCCCAAATCCCATAAATAGTTACTCGCGCCTACACTGGTATTATTAAACTGCACGTAAAACGGACTACATCCTATTGAATCTATTTGCGCATTGGCAAGTACGGGCGGATAAACCTCAATTTGTGCCGTGCTTGTATCGTTACAACCATTCAATGTTGAGGCCACTAACGTTACATTATAAATAGTTGAAATCGTGGTAGAATTCACAAAAAGATGTGGTACAGTACCTTGTGTAGAACTCGAAAAATTCCCATCTCCAAAATCCCAAAGCAAATTGTCATAATCAAAACTTGAGTTCGTAAACCCAACATTTAAAGGAGTACATCCAACAGTTACATTTGAACTAAAAGAAGCCACTGCCGTAGGATGAACAGTAATATTTAAATCAATAGAATCGGTACATCCATAAGAAGATGTAGCTAAAAGAGATGTGGTATAATACTGCGTTTGTCCTGAAGCTGTAAAAGTCTCAGTTGGACTAATACTGTTAGACATATTGCCATTACCAAAATCCCATTGGTAACTTGAACTCCCTACACTATTATTTTGAAAATTAATTACCAAGGGACTACATCCAACAGAGTCTCCAGTAAAATCTGCCTGGACAGGTGGATACACTGTGATATTGGTTTGTGCCGTGTCATTACAACCATGAATGGTACTTGCTATGATTTCAACCACATTGATCACTGGGTTAGATGTCGTATTTATATAGGTATGTAATTGGTTGGAGAAATTCGTATTCAAAACATTCCCATCACCATAATCCAAAAAGATATTGTCGTATCCATAACTATTGTTACTAAAATTAACATCTAAAGGAGTACAACCGGACAATACACTTGTTGAAATCGCTGCTGTTGCATTATGATATATGGTGATTGGATTTTGAACGGTATCCGCGCATCCAAAAGAAGATGTCGCCACTAAAGTTACATTATAAGTAGTATCAGTTACTGGACCAGAATAAAAAACATGATTCGGATTCATTGCTGTGGACACTCCTCCATCTCCAAAATCCCACAAATATGTTGCTGCTCCCTGAGTCGTATTGATATATGTTGCATTTAACGGTGTGCATCCAGCCGTATCAGAATTAAATCCAGCAAATACCGGTGGGTGTATTGTTACATCTTGTTGTGTCGTATCATGGCATCCATGAGTCGTAGATGCAATTAAACTTGCCGTATAAAAGGCTTGTCCGGGTGTTATATTGGAATAAATATGATTCAATATTCCCGTATTCGCTGTTGAAGTATCACCATCTCCAAAGTCCCAATAATAACTTGTTGCATTTAAAGATCCATTGGTAAACATTACATCTAGCGGACCGCATCCTATGGTATCTGATAATGTAAATATTGCTGTTGGTTCAGGAAATACAGTAACAATTTCCGTGGTCGTATCCACACATCCAAATGGAGATGTTGCAATTAACTGAACGCTAAACAATTGATCATTTGTAGTGTTGTTATAAAATGTATGTGACGGAGTTTGTCCGGTAGCTGTAGATCCGTCTCCAAAATCCCATTGATAACTCACTGCTCCAATAATTGCGGGAAATGTAACGGTCAATGGAGAACAACCGGAATCCGGAATAGTCGAAAACGGAAAATCTGGTTCCGGATATATAGTCACTATCTGAGTAGCAGTATCCGTACATCCCTGCGCATTCGTAGCTATCAAATTCACATTATAATTAGAAATAAACAATGAGGTATTACCAAATATATGAGATGGGTTTTCCAAATTACTCGTCACGGTAGAATCACCAAAATCCCACAAATAGCTAATCGCTGCATTTGACGTATTGGTAAAATTAACCTCAACCGGACCACACTCCGGAATAGAATTACTTGTAAAGCCCGCTTCCGGACCACCATAGACTGTAACCTGCATTTGTGCTGTATCCTTACATCCAAAATTGGTCTCCGCGATTAACGTTAGTGTATAGTTAGTATCAACAGTATCAGAATTTAAATACGTAATTGTAGGTTGAAAGGCATTGGAGCCATAACCATTTCCAAAATCCCAACTATATATTGTTGCGCCAACTGAATTGTTCGTGGTCATCGTAACTAAAGGACTGCAACCTATGGTGTCCGAAAGTAAAAATGCTGCAGAAGGTGTCGTCTCAACAGTTACTGAATCAGAAATCGTATCCGCACAGTGTGCTGTAGACACTGTTAATGTTACCTGATATCCTCCCGTAGAAGTATAAATATTTGTGCTATTTTGATTTGTAGAAGAATTTCCATCCCCAAAATCCCAGCTCCAGGATGTAATCGGATCTGATGATCCATAGGTCGACAAATCCGTAAATGTAGCCACCGCATTTTGACATACACTATTTGCCATAAAATTAGCCACTGGTGACTCATATACATTCACTGAATTGTTCTCAGTATCTGTACACCCATTAGCATGTGTTACAAATAAGTTGATATTATACGTACCGGGTGAATTATAAAATTGCGTTGGTGGATTGGCTAATGTCGAAGTATTTCCATTACCCAAATTCCATTGCCACGCCACTGCTCCAGATGTAGAATCGGTAATATTTACAGTTAACGAGTCGCACGCTTGATTCGCATCCAAACCAAACGATGCTACCGGAGACGGTTTTATGTATATATTGGTTTGTGTTGTATCTTGACATACACCAGATGTTCCCGTAATACCAGCAATCATGGTTACAGTAGTGTTTCCAGTATCATTAAAACTAAATGAAGGGTTCCCGTTATAGGTATTAAATCCATTACCATCTCCAAAGTCCCAATAAAATATATTCGAACCAGAACCGGAGTTATTAGTGAAAGTTACAGATTCTCCCACACATGCGGAATCGTTTACAATGCTTAACCCTGCTGCGGGAGGTGGAATTATGGTAACTGTAATATAAGCCGTATCCTGACCACACATATTACTATCAATCATCATAATTGAATAGGAACCAATTCCGGGAAATGCTATGGTATGTCCAGGTTGCGCTGGTGGATCAAATGGAGTCCATGGAATAATAGAATCATAACCCAATCCCCAATAATCACCAAGGTTCCAATACTCATAACGTTGTTGTACATTCCCTTCCGGCAAACAGTTTTTTAAGGTCGCATTGGTAAAGTGGACTACCGTATCCGGATAACAAAGTAAGGTTGCGGATGCATTGATCACTGCTGTATCCAAATCGTACACCATTAATGGAGAGAAATTTGCAATAGTTGGATTACCAAAACTGCAATAGTTTTCCGCAGTTAAAGTCACCACTGTTTCGCAACTCACCGTATTTCTCTGATAAGTATGTGTTACAGTTTGCCCTGCATTGGTATGGTCAAAAATTAATGGTGGAGTTCCATCTCCAAAATCCCAGGTAAACGTTGTAGTAGGAGAAACATTGGTTGATGAGTTAATAAAATCTATGGGTGAAGGCGCACAAACTACAGTAACCCCTCCTAATGGAATTTGAATCGAAGAATTTACAGGTTCCTCTAGTACCACTACCCCATTGATAGTACATCCTGTAGAATTATCAGTAATAGAAATATTAAATGTATCAACCGTAGCTGTATAAGTATGTTGTATAAATGCAGGAGGCGTTAATGAAGCTCCTGTCGAATTTGGGCTTCCATCTCCCCAATTGATGGTGTAATTTCCAAGAGGAATATCGGTTTGTATGAATATGGTATAATCGGATCCACTACAACCAATGAAATATGGCGTTGTTTGTAATACTCCAAAGCCATCATACACCTGATGACATTGCGCATGGACCGAAGATGTCTGGAAAACAAATCCATAAACAAAAACAAAGACAACAGTAAACCAGCGTATTTGTTTTTTAGATAAACCCATTTTCCTCACTTATGAAATTATTCATTATTTGAATTTGTCCGTAACGAACTTAAATTCAAAATGTAATGAGGTTCAATGTTAAATATTATGGTTGACGTTTATTTAAAACTGATTGTCAAACATTTTAACTAATGAGGCAATTAGTACAATATCAGCAATATAAGAGTCATTTTAGAGTTTGTAGCGAAATTTCATTTGGATTTTCATTTGTCAGGATCCTGAAACTTCTTATTCATTAGGAACTCTTCGTCTGTTAGTGTTTTTAAGAAAGCCAACAAATCCGCTTTTTGCTGCGATGTCAAATTTAAGCTACCTCCATTGTCCGTTCTATTTACCTTTTTCATATCTATGGACAAATTGGGAGAATCTTGATGAACACCAGAATTATAAAATTCAATAACCTCTTCCAAGGTTTCAAACCTCCCATCATGCATATACGGTCCGGTTAAAGTTATGTTACGTAATGTTGGAGGTCTAAACTTTCCCATATCCAAAGGATCACCGGTCACATCTCCGTATCCATTATCTGTGGTTGTTTGATCTAGCCCATTGTTCACCATTTCAAAGCCCATAAATAAGGCCGTTCCATGACAATGGCGACAATCCCCTCCTTCACCATTAAATAATTGAAACCCTCTTGATTCATCTGGTTCTAATAACAATTCTCCATTTACAAATTTATCGAATTTGGAATTTCCGGAAACCATGGTGCGTTCAAATTGAGCTATGGCTTTTGCTACATCTAACGAATCAATAACATCTACGTTAAACGCTTTTTTAAACATGTTTCTATATTCTTGATCGTCATTTAATTTTTCCAGGACATCTGGCCACGTTGCATTCATTTCTAATGGATCAACTACAGGTAACAAAGCCTGATCTTCCAGCGTTTTTGCTCTTCCATCCCAAAAAGAAGCCATATTATATCCCACATTAACAATCGCCATTGCACTCCTTTTTCCCTTTAATCCATCAATACCCAAGCTAAAGTCATTGGAGTCAGCATAACTATATTCCGGCATATGACAACTGGAACATGACTGTGTATTGTCCCCTGATAAACGTTCATCATAAAAGAGCTTTCTACCCAGTTCTACTCCTTCAACGGTCAATGGATTATCTTCAGGTATATCCATAGGCGGAAACCCTTTGGGTAATTCCAAATTATATGGTGTTGGTTTCTTAACCTCTTTCGCTTTTACACTTATTACTGGATCATGCTTACATGATACCATTAATAAAAATACAATGAGATAGAATAGTATAAAATTAGTCTTTCGTTTACTTACGTGCATAGTATACCAGGTCATAATAAAATAACAAAGTTCAAGGTAGTATCATGTTAGAAATAAGCGTATTTCTATTTATTCGGATCTTGAAAGTTCTTATTGTTTATAAAGTCTTCATCCGTTAATGTCTTTAAGAATGCAACCAAATCTGCTTTTTCTTGTGATGTCAGATTCAAACTACCATTAACACGATTGGCCTTTAACATCAAAGGCGAAACATTAGGAGAATTTTGATTTACCCCAGAGTTATAAAACTCTACCACCTCTTCGAGCGTATTAAATCTACTATCATGCATATATGGAGCAGTTAACGCAATATTCCTTAAGCTTGGCGGTCTAAACTTCCCATTATCAGTTGATAGACCTGTAACCTCACCATAACCAATATCTGTCATGGTTTGCTGGAGTCCATTATTCTCAAATGCAAATCCCATAAATAAGCTGGTTCCGTGACAATGAAAACAATCTCCACGTTCAGTCGCAAAAACCTGAAACCCTCTTAATTCATTGGTTTCTAATAACAACTCTCCATTTACATATTTATCAAATCGAGAGTTTCCAGAAATCATGGTTCGTTCAAACTGGGCAATAGCTTTGGCTACATCAAACGAATCTATGACATCCACTTTAAACGCTACTTTAAATTTCTCACGATAATCCTGATCCGCATTTAACTTCACTAAAACGTCAGGCCAGGTGGCATTCATTTCTAAAGGGTCAGTTACGGGCATCAAAGCTTGGTCTTCCAGAGTCTTAGCTCTTCCATCCCAAAAAGACGCCAGATTATACCCTACATTAACCACAGCCATCGCATTTCTTTTCCCTTTTAATCCATCAATTCCTAAGCTAAACTTAGCCGAATCCGCATATCCAAATTGGGCAATATGACAATCTGCGCATGATTGGGTATTATTTCCTGATAAACGAATATCATAAAATAAGGCTCTTCCCAATTCAATTCCTTCAACAGTTAATGGGTTATCATCCGGAATTTCCATTGGAGGAAACCCATCAGGTAATTCTAAATTATAAGGCGTGGCTTCTTTAGGCTTCGGGGGCCCTACCACCGGATCATGTTTACATGAAACCACTGATAGAGCTCCAAAACCTAACAGTAAAAAATTATATTTTATCAATCGAGTCAAATGCATTGAGCAATGATACTATAATTCGACACGCCTGTCAACCATCAATTTACGTAGCCAACATATGCGCCTTTAGTTTCAGAAAAAGTGATATCAAATTTTTCTAGTTCGTCCAAAACAGGATTGTAAATATCTGGTGTTACGGGCAATTGAACACCCGTTTTATTAATGGTTCCATTCAGTACCATTAAAGCACCTATTCCAACCGGCAAACCTACGGTCTTAGCCATAGAAGTATATGTTTGATCTTCTCCAATAGAAACCATTGATGAGGTGATCAATTCCTTTTTACCATCTAATTCATAACCAAATTTATGAACCATAACAATCATATCCTTATCATCTGGATCCAGTGTCCATTTCTTCATTAAAATATGTTGCAATACCTGTGCAGGAGTTGCATTTTTCAACCCCACTTTTTCTTCTGAAAAAAGACCTAACCATTTTAGTTTATCCATGATATCAGAGTCCTGATCTATTTTTAAATAATGCATCAACTTCAATTCTACCGAATCACTATGATTATATGCTAGATATTTATTTACGAAAGATCTATGGGTAAGGGTTTCACTATCCTCCAAAACATAAGTATCATCCGTTAATCCTAACTTAACAAATACGTCCCAGGCTCTGCAAAACCCCGGTCTTCTTAAAGTCCCACGATACATGGTTGGAATATCTTCCAACCCATATAAACCTCTATAAGATAACGAGTCTCTGTTCGCATAACCTTCAAATGAACCATAACCTTCCACATCCATCATTTCTGTTCTTCTAAACAACATGTGGTAAGGAATAAACTTATAACGGCCCTCCTGAATAAATTTCACAGCACCACCTTGTCCTGCAACCACTACATTTCTTGGATTCCATGTAAATTTATATCCCCACGGATTGTTATCACTTTCAGGTGCAACTAATCCACCTGTAAATGATTCAAATTGCAAAAAATTCGCTCCTGCATCTCTCAGTTGATCAATCACGCGCATAGCAGACATATGATCAATACCCGGATCCACTCCCATTTCGTTTAATAGAATTATCCCAGCTTCTTTGGCTTCCTCATCCAAAGCTTTCATCTCTTCTGTTATGTACGAAGCTGTCACCATATTCTTTTTATATTTTACACAATCTTTCGCTACAACTATATGAAAGCGTGCTGGTAACATCGATATAATCAAATCTGAATCCTGGACCATTTTGGTTCTCGAAGCGTCATCAAAAACATCAAAAACGATCTCCTCTACTCTAGTACAGTCTCCAACTATATCGGAAATATGACCAATCTCTCTATCCGCAATGGTGATAAATAAATCCTGACTTTCTGCGTTATCCACTAAATATTTGATTAATGAACTTGAAGATCGTCCTGCGCCTAATAATGCTATTTTTCTCATTGTATATTTTTGACATCCAAAAGGATGTATTTTTATAATTTGACCTACAAACTAAAGGAACTTCTTACATGATATTGCAACAAAACAGGCATCTTTTATTAACAATTTGGTTTATGATTTTTGTCAGTTATATCGGACATTCTCAAGAATCAAAAGTTGTTTTTTTCACTCATAAAATTGGTAATTTCTACTTGTATATTGATGGTCATTTAGTTAACCGTATTCCTTTACCTCAAGTTCAATATTCAGTCCTACCAAAATCAACTATTCACTATAAGATCGTTTTCCAAAATCATGAATTCATGCCTATTCAAGGTCAATTCCGTAATAAGAATGATAAAACCAATATTCAGGTCATTTATTATAAAAACGATCAAGTGATTATAAACAGTTATCAAAAAGTGAAAATTGGCCAATATAAACCTGGGTATATCGGACCATTAGTACCCAATGATCAGACTTACTCCGGTCGTTATGGATGTATTGACCTATTAACCACCTCCGAATTTAATATTCATTTATCTCAAATAAAAAATGAACACCATACTTTGGCAAAAACTACTTTGATTTATCAACTGATTAAAAATCATTGTATATCGGTTCTGCAACTTAAAGAAGTTCTTCTGACGCTACATGAAAAATCTAACCAGATTGAAATCGCAAAATTTGCCTGGGCATATGTTTACGACCAGGAGAATTATACGTTGTTACAACCTCTATTTCCGGATGAATTTGAACATATTTTGCAATATGTTCATGTGAATCAATAATTTGATCTCATTTACTGTCCCTCAAATCACTACATTTGCAGCCCAAAATTTAAATCATGAGAATAGAACAAAATAAAGTGGCAATGATCCATTACACTTTAAAAGATAAAGATGGAAATATTATCGATAGTTCTGAAGGAAGAGATCCTTTAGCATACATTCAAGGTATTGGTAACTTAATTCCAGGATTAGAGCAAGAACTTGAAGGCAAGCAGAAAGGAGATAAGTTTAGCGCTGTGATTCCACCAGAGCACGCTTATGGAAAAAGAGACGAATCTTTAATTCGTGTAGTTCCTAAATCCGGATTTCAAGGTGATGAAGAAATGACTATCGGTATGCAGGTTCAGATTGAGACCAGTGAAGAAGGTATGGCCATTGCAACACTTACAAAAATTGAAGGTGAAGATGTGACATTAGACTTAAACCATCCTTTAGCTGATATCGATTTATATTTTGATATTGAGGTAATGGATATCAGACTTGCAGAAGAAGATGAATTGGCGCATGGGCACGTACACGGGCCGGGTGGACATCATCATTAAGCTTACTAGATATGTTAAACAAAAAAGAGCGGTTTCGAATGAAACCGCTCTTTTTTTATCTGTTATTCTCTAAGCTTATTTAATCACAAACTTACGAGTAACCACTTCACCTTTAGCTTCAAATTGAACAAAGTATGTTCCAGTAGCTAAATTCGAAACATCAAATGTTTCCTGGTAAGTTCCACCATTCACATTGATTTGTCTTCTTAAAACAACTTCTCCTGTGATACTAATAAACCTTACGTTTACTTCATCCACATTATTGAAGTTAGACATCTCCAAACTAATTTGGTCAGAAGCTGGATTTGGATACATTTTCAAAGTACTCACATCAAAAGAAGGAACACTTAGTAAGAAATCAACTCTTACAGTATCAGTTCCAATACATCCATTTGCATCAGTTACAACAACTCCAATTAATCCCATGTTATCTTTATTCACAACAAAAGTTTGAGTTGTAGTTACATTATCACTCCATAAATATGAAGCGAATCCAGAACCTGCATCCAATGTATAAGTTGTATCTGCTCCCCACCAGCTAATTGCTGTGTCAGGACCTAAATCAACTAAAACAGGAGCTCTACCAGTAACCTCAACTGTACTTGTTCCAATACATCCAGCGGTTGTAGTAACTATTACTGAATAATTAGTCGCACCAGCGGCATTAGTCGCTACAGTTCTGGTTTGCAAAGTAGAAAGGTCATCCCATAAATAAGAAGCATAACCTGCACCTGCGTCTAAGTCAAATGTAGTTCCAGAACAAACTGTTGTATCGTTTCCTAAATCTACAGTGATCTCAGCATCAACAGTTACAACAATAGTATCTGTACCAGTACACATGTTTGCATCAGTTGTTGCTACATACATGGTATGAACAGCAGAACCTACAGTTGCTCCAACAACATCTCTAGTTTGAAGAGTAGAAGCATCATCCCATAAATAAGAGTTGAACCCAGTACCTGCATCTAATACTAAAGTAGCATCATAACAGATAGTTGTATCATTTCCTAAATTAGGCATCATTGGTGCGTTCACATCTACATTAACTGTATCGTAACCATTACAACCATTAGCATCGGTAACCATAACTGAATATGCGTTTGAAGCCGCCATAGAACTGTTCACCACACGTGTTTGTGTAGTTACTCCATTATCCCATAAGTATGCTGAGAAACCTGCTCCTGCATCCAATGTCAGTAAGTCATTCACACAAATACTAGTATCATTTCCTAAAGAAACAACAACTTGACCTGGCTCTGTAATAGTTACAGAAGTAATAACTGTATCTCCAGCAGCGTCAGAAATAGTTACATCATATGTACCAGCAGTAACACCACTAATTGAAGCAGTGGTATCAGCGTTACTCCATAAGTATGCGTATGGTGTTTGGCCATTCATAGTAGTAACAGATGCACCACCATCAGCCATTCCAAAACATGTAGCATTACTATCCACAACTGCTGTTGCAGTCATTGGCACAAATAATTTCACGTTATCTACATAAGCGTCATCACCACGACCACCAGTTCCATTAGCAACATCATATTTACCAGAGTGCTCAATAGAAAGATTGAATGATGTTCCCGCATAAGTTGATAAATCAACAGACATAGTTACAAATGGATCGTTATCATCCGTAGTTGGATTTACACTTAAACCAACTTGTGTTCCATTTACAAGAACACGTGTCCAAGAATACTTATCTCCATAAGTATATGTTTGTTTTAAATCATATTGTAATTTCAATGATGTCAATGAAGATGCATCAACAATCATATCAATTCCAGAGATATGCGTAGAGTTATCTCCAAATGCTTGTGTTTCTGTAGTAGAAGTACTACCACCAGACCAACCTGTAGAGGTTTTTCCTGTTAACAATACACCATAACCACTTGCGTTATTCGCAACAGCATCAACACTAGCTGAAGACTGAGCAGAATCTCTTAATCCCATGTTCATTCCTAAACCTGATTCTAAATCATTGGTATATGGGAATGTCATAATCGTATCAATCGCTGTAGTAAAGCTCATCATACCTGACCATACTGACGAATCTGCTGGGCCACATATTGCTCTTACATAAAACTCATAGGTTTCATTCGCATCTAAATTTGTTAGCATAAATGGATTAGAAGAGGCAGGAGTAATTGTTCCTGTTCCAGGAGTAAATCCAGCTGTATCCCATTCAATTTGCCAAGATGCAGGAGAACCAATTTGTGTCCATGATAAAGTTGCAGTTGAATTCGTTACGGTAGTAACATCTAACGAATCAGGAGCAAAACATGATGGAGGAGGTAATACATTCAATGTATAATCTTCAAAAGATGCATATGACCCTGTATAACATGGGTCAGATGGAGCCGTAGAACCCAGACCACTATCAGAACCACCTAATCTTAATCTATGTTGACCTAACGTTGCAGTACTTGGAATTGGTAATAATGCGCTATAAACTGTAGGGTTTGCATTTGTAGACTCCCCTAAATAAACATGCTCACCTGCATCATCAAAATCCAAATCATTATTCCAATCTACAAATGCCCACATATAATATGTATAACCTGTAGCCAATGTAATATCAATTGCTAAACTTGTTTGTTGTTGTGCATTCGCAATTAAATTAGAATAATTCCCGTAGTTTCCTGGTTCAGATCCAGTTGCATTATTTAACGTATCCATTGAAACATTAACAATTCCATCACCGTCTACACTACTTGGATTAGGCACACAATATCCCGTATAAAACGAAATCGGACCGGCCCATAAAGATGTGTCACCAGCACCACAAATCGCACGTACATAAAACTCATAATCTGTTTCAGCAGTTAAACCAGAAATAGAAATTGGATTCATAGATGTTGTAACTGTAGTTCCTGTTGTTCCCTGAGTAAACCCTACAGTATCGTACTCAATTTCCCAAAAAGTAGCTGAACCTGTTTCAGTCCATCCTAAATCAGCTGAGTTCCAACCAACATTAGTTACATTTAAGTTATTTGGCACCAAACAAGATGGTATTACCTCTACATTGAAATCATCAATGTATAAACGCCATCCGTCTAAACCTCCATTAGGAATATAAAAAGCAAAGTATACAGTTCCAGAATAAGAACTAATATCTACAATACTTTCCGCATATGTTGTACTAGTCGCAGTATCCGTATAAATCGTATCTGTAAAACTAGACAAATTGTTATTTGTTGTAGACACTAATATCTTGTAATCATTTGGCTCAGAAGAACTTCTAGCTCTATACCAATATCTGATTCTATCACTACCTGTCAATGTAATTGCTGGAGAAATCAAATAATCATCATTACTACCACCATTACCATCAGTATAAACTTGTGCACTTTGGTCTCCTTCATATACATAAGAAGAACTTGTATTGATAGACCAGGTATCACCATCATTATTATTATCCACAACAGTCCAACAATTCAAAGATGTTGAAGCTGAATTAAATCCTTCCTGGAACGGCACACTAAATGCGTTACAAGCTGAATAGAATGAATATGGTCCTGACCATGTAGATGTATCACCAGCACCACAAATAGCTCTTACGTAAAACTCATAAGATGTAGCTGCTGTTAATCCAGTAATCCCTTTAGGATTTGAGGAAGTGGTATCTATAGTTCCTGTTCCCTGAGTAAATCCAGTAGTATCATACTCATATTGCCATAGTGTCGCTGAACCAGATTCAGTCCAGGCTAAATTCGCAGTCGTAGTGGTAATACTCGTTGCTGTTAAAGCTGTTGGAGCTGGACATGAAATGGTATACATATTAATGTCATACGAAGTAATACACTGTGGAGATGCATATGTAGATACTAAAATATAATATGTTGTTCCCGCAGTTAAAGATACTCCATAAATACCTCTATCAGCTGTACCACTTGAACCAACACTTCCTAAGCAGTTACCTGAAGAGGTTGTATCATCTGTAATGAACATACCTGACCAGGTAGTTGCGATATTTGTTAATTCTACATTGAAACTTGCGATGTTTGACGATGGTGTGAAACTATAAATTTTCTCATCTCCATTCAGATATGAACCTGTACAGGCAATATCAGATGTCGTATAATTATCGCCATAACCACAGGTTGAATCACCCACTGCCACAAATGGCAAGGTGCTCACTACCTGAGGATTGCTAAATGTTGATCCCGCTTGCGCAAACGCAAACTGGCCCATTAATAGAAGTCCCATAAGAACTCCTAAGAGTTTAATTTTTTTCATACACTCTATTTTTGATTTTATTTTAAAAAGATAACATGGTACTGTCTGAAATAAATACACAGGACAGTGCACCTCAAATAGACTTTTGAGATGTTAGATAATTTTCGCCAACTAGGGGCCCCGATTTTGCTACATTAGGTTATTGGATAACTTATATAATCATAGATTTTTTAGAGGTTTTAAATTAATCATTATTATTGCTCAACTCGCAAATTTACTTTTTACTCTCCCATTTGTCAAGGAATTAGCCCACGTTAACATATTTAATTGTTAACAATTACTTAAAATAGGCGTTTTATGAAACATTATTTTGAAGAAAATAATTCGTTCAGGATTAGTTTTATTTATATACTTTTCTCCCCATACTTAATTTGTGAATTTTACGTAGTATTGATCTTGTGAAATTACAGTTCAAAAATATCTGGTTAAAATCCAAGAAACCACTTCTATTTGCTTTTGTTATTCTCCTCTTAGCTTTTGTATTTCTTAATATTATAGCTAAAAATCATGCTGAAAAGTTCACTCATTTCTCTACTCAAAAACATAAACGAATCATCAATATTGCCGACTCTTCTTTTGCTGTAAAATCCAAAGCACTATTCTGGGGCATTCCTATTTCAAAACCAACTAATTCGGAAATCGATTTTGACTTTGTAGAAATTGATACGATATCCGGAAAACTCAATCTTGAAATATGGAAACTGGACATGGAGCCCTCAAAAGGAATCGTTGCACTGTTTCATGGATACCGCGCCTCTAAATCCTCACTATGGAAGGAAGCATTGGCATTTTACCGTATGGGATATTCCGTAATACTTGTTGACTTCAGAGCTTCAGGCAATTCGGATGGTGATACGTGTAGCATTGGATATTATGAAGCAGAGGATGTGCAAAATGTAATCAACTGGTGCAACATAGAATACCCGGATAAAAAAATCTTCTTATATGGTGCTTCAATGGGTGCCGCTGCAATTATGAGAGCAGTGTCTCAATTAAATATTAATCCTGATGCCATAATGTTACAAAGTCCATTTGGCACCATGTTGGACGCTGCAAAATCCAGATTTAAACTCATGGGTGTCCCTTCATTTCCATCTGCTCACCTACTTACATTCTGGGGTGGTTATATTAACGATTTTGATGCATTTTCTCATAATCCGATAGATTATGCCAAAAACATACACTGCCCTACCCTTTTAATTCATGGGCAACTTGATAATCGTGTATCATGGGAGGAATCTAAAGGTATATTTGATCAACTTGCCGGCCCAAAAGAACTTGCAACTTTCGGTAAATCAGGCCATGAATCTATTCTAAATCATGAGGAAGCAAATTGGGTATATTTAGTTACGAATTTCATGGAAACCCAAAACCAATAACATTACATTTGACAGCTCAATTTTAAGGTGACGTAAATATGCTAGATTTTTCTACTGTAGATATTAAAGAACTTGTGATCCATCGTGTGGGAAACAAGCACAACGAGGAAGATTTTTTCATCTCTCAAAGTCCGTTTGAACTTACAGATGGCTTAAGCTTAATGATTCTTGATTATTTCGTGAAACCCTTTATGAATTTACAGGAGTCAAATCAATTTACGCATGAAATTGATTTATCATACAATGAATTGAATGGAATCTGTAAAGACATTTTTGAGAATCCTGATTCATTATATATCAACTCGGTAAAAGTACTCAAACACCTACATGAACAGAGTCAACATCCGCATATTAAAACCGGAGATTTATTTGTAGCCTATTTTGATGATATCTTATATCAAGACAAGATGGTTTCGGCTATTGGCATATTTAAATCTGAAAACAAAACCTCTTTTTTACAGATTGGACAAGAGGATTCAAATTTGGAACTATTAGAACAAAAAGGTATTGATATTAAAAAACTTGATAAAGGGTGTTTTATATTCAATACCAATGAAGATAATGGCTTCAGTGTCTTCTCTGTTGACAGCAATAACTATGATACGGAATACTGGTTAAATGAATTTTTAGGGATTCGTCCTACAGAAGATGAAATCTTTCACACCAAAGAATATGTAAATCTATGTAAAGGATTTGCTAATGAGGTGATTCAATCAACGGAAAACAAAACCGAAGAAATCAACTTCCTGAACAAGTCAGTAAAGTACCTGGAAAGAAATGAGAACATCGACATAGAAGAGTTTAAAGATGAGATTCTGGTGGATGAAGAGAAAAAGCAGGAATTTGATCAATACAAATCCATGTATGAATCCCAACATAGTGTAGCCATTCCAGATGCTTTTCCAATTTCGTTACCTGTTGTAGAAAAACAGAAGAAAAAGATTAAAAACGAAATCAAACTGGACACCAATATTCAGATTAAAATTGCGGTTAATAATCCTGATTCAACACATAAATTTATTGAACAAGGTTATGACCATGAAAAAGAAATGAATTTCTACAAAGTATATTATAACAATGAAGTAAAGTAAGTAGTCTCTACTCTACAAGAAATTCTTGAGATTTTAAGGATTGCAACAATGCGACTTCAACCAATTTTCCACTCTCGGAGTTTTGTGTGTATACAATAGCTCTTAAACTTATTCCTGATTCATCCACATCAGTGACTTCTATTTTCACAGGTTTGGTAAGCATGGTGTAAGGTATTTGAAGAATCTCTACTTTTAGCTTATGAAGTGCTGCATCCACAGATGTTTCAGGTTTAAACTTTACAGCTATCGCACACATTTCACTTTTTAAATCACGCTCTAATTTACGTACTTTATAGTCGCTTAGTCCTCTATATGGGATGTATCCAATTTCTCCTTTATCCATTCGAATCTGTAATCCTCTGTATCCAAGATCTACAATGACGCCTGCATACTGATTATTAGATAAAAAATCTCCTTTCGCAATCCTATTTTCGAACTTTATAATCACACCGTTTAGCACATCTCTCCAATACCTTCCTCCTACAAGAAAGACCACACCCAATAGGACCAAAGTGATCAAGAAACTATTATTCAGCATATATACGAGTAATATTAGCCCAATAACAAACCAAATAATCAATTCGATTCTTGGCCATGAATCTTCAATTTTTTGAATCCAATATTCTGATTTCACCAATACAAACAGATACCTTTTAATCAAACGAATGATTAAATAGGTCAATAGCAATGCCATTCCAACAACGAATACAATATCGATGTGGAATGCATTTATCTTTATTTGTTCTAAATCTGTCATTCGTACTTATTCAAATAATTTTGAGTTTTCAATTGCTCAATAACCCACTTCAAAACCAATGGTTCAATCATATAAGTATTCTTTGAATCTTCTTTGATCAACTTGGTATATGATAATTCCTTAACAACACGATGCACTGTCGCTTTATCTTGCAATTCAAATATCTCCAAAATATTATTCAGATGCAGTTTTTCATGCAGCACAATATGCGTCAACAATACCCCCCAGGTAATTGGGAATAATGACGGTAATTTCTGTTCTTTATAAGCCGAAACATATACCGTATCACCTTCATATTTTTGAATGCTGGCTAACCATCTTAACATAGCTACACCTATATTCCCATTCGCTCCATTTGCAAACTTTTCAAAGTGCTTTAGTAACTCTCTATGCGTTGGTTTCTTGTCTGGTTTATTCTCAAAAAGAATATCCACCCCGGCTAACTGATGTCTATTTAACATCAATTCACTTAATGCTCTATTATTTGCAGGTGGCAATATGATAGTTGCTGCTAATACCGAATCTATATTGGTTACCTGACGGATAATATCATAAGCATAAATATTCATGGTCAAAATAAACCTATGTCTTTCTCCATACCTTTCTATCAACCAAACCAATTGATCAATAAACTTCCCTCCATTCTTTTTTCTTAACCACCAAAGTTCCAGCTTATTAAATGTAAAAACAGTTCCTTCAGGCAAGGAACTCATAATGTTAAAGAAATTTCCTTCCAGTCCAGTTGATTTTTGAAATGCCGCCAATAACTCCGAATTCTCATTAATTCCTTGCGGTGGTGGTAAAACTCTTACTATTCTTAAAGGGTTAATTTGATGAAGCATAGACTCTACAAAATGTGATTTACCAGCCAAAGGCTCACTGATCACCAAAACACCCCCAGTCTCCCCTTTATTTAAGGCGGCCACAGCTTGATCTATTTCAAAATCACGATCTATTGCAGATTGCTTATTAAACACCTGTTTACCAGAAAACAAATGTCTGTAATACGTTGGCAAAGTTGCAGCAACATGCTCATTCATCGCATTAGTCTCAACAAAATTTCTAAACATTTTACGCTTGTTAACCAGCGTCTTATTTCGCTCATTAAACTCCGCCAATCTGAGCTGATGTTGCTTCCGTTTAATCTCAAAAATAGAATTGGATAACAGTTTTGATGTATATGTTTTAACCGTTTCCAATCTTTTAAAGAAACCCTGATAGCCATGCTTAATATGTACAAATCGACTCAAACTATTAGAAGTAGTCAATAACTCAGATACACTTAGTTTAGAAGCTAGTTCTGAAAACTGTTTTTCCAACATGGAAACAAACTCAATTTCGGTATTGTCAATCAATTGATTTAACTCCTCTATATCTGAAGTCAATCTTTCTTTTAATTGCCCCACTTGATTTTTAGATTCCTGAGATGCACTTTCTGCGAGCTGATTAATATAGGAAATTCTGTTTCCCATTTCTTCAAACTTAGTCGTTACCACATTATACGAATGGGTAATTCTACGATTTAATGGTTCAATAAAATCCAGTTCTAAATAATAATCAGCAATTTTTTGTAAATCTATTGTTACCTGCTCTACATCCTCTTCCTGAAAATCTTCAAAATTGAGTATTGAATCTTCATTTATCAGATCAATCGATTCCGGAAGATTTGCAATACTATCTCGCATTTCTTCATGTACTCTACTCAAAAACTCTGATGGGTTATGGCTCAGTAGTTCATTCTCATCAAAATGAGAGATTCTGGTATTCTCCTTAGCTTCATTAGTATTCACCAAAAGCTGATCCAGATGTTTTGAAACTCTTTTAAATATCCCAAACACCTCCATACGTGCATCTCTGGCCACTTTTTCTTTCAAAAACACCAACTCCACGTGTAATCGGGTGGTAACCACCCAGGTTTGGAATAGATTTCCAAACAATTTTTGATTGCGACTCCAGAATGTAGAATAATCCAAAATCTGGTTTCTGGCTTTACGCATTTGTCTCATATTAAGGTCTTCATCCAGATCCTCAATAATGGCATTGGCATCCAACCTCTTCACCAATTCTACCAGTTTTAAGATCATTTCCCGATCTCTATAATTGGCAGTACTTAATAGCTGTTCAGGTTTTTGCTTAATAAAATCGATCTGATCCATTAAACCTGTACTTACCTGTTTTTTCGCATTATTAACGAGTACTGTTCTTTTTTCCGGTTCCAGAATTATATTATCCAATAACTCCTCAATAACAATCATGGTGCGTTCTCGAAGGGCTTTGATATTCAACGCTTCTATCATACCTAAATCATGAAGCATTTTTTTAATATCAGTTAGATTGGTTGTTCCTTCATAGTACATTAATAAATCTCTCCAATCAATTGTCATAGATGCCCTTCCAAAAATTCTATGCATCCATCTTTTTTCAAATTTCATCCATCGGGCCTCAGAACTATCCCTTCTTTTATCCACCAGTTCCTCTTCCGATAGAATTCTTTTAAAACTCTCAGGATTATTTGAAAAAATGCCTTGTCTTCTTTCAATCCAGGTATCAATTTCATCATCTAACAATGACGTCAAATGACTGGTTTGCCCGTCCAAAAACTCATTCAAGGCATCCATGGTATCCTGATGTAGAATCAAAAACTGTTCTTTAAAAACAGTCGCACTTTTCTTTTCTTCTATTCTTTCAAAGAACGTATTGAATATGGAATGATACTTTTCAAAAATATGGACATAAGCACCAATAATTACGGAGACTCCTCCCTGCGTAAATTGCTGATTACTCTTAAAAAGCCTTTCTTCTAAATTTTGAAAATATCTATTAACACTTGCCTCAAACGGTAAGTCAATTTTCTTTAAATTAAATAGTTTAATCTCTCCAACCTGTTTTCTTACCACGGGTTTAAACCCTAAACTAATTTCCGAAAATTGAGATGATGCACGCACCATCAGAGTTGTACCAATATTGTCTAATAAATTATTTGTTTTTGAAACATATGTTTCCACATCATCAATTCGATCTGGCACTCCTAAAAACACTAAATCCGCAAATTGCGAATAATGCTTCATCAGGTCAAAAATGGATAGCTTTTCAACACTATTATTAATAATTTTAATTTCAGCATGAAGTCGAAATTCTGTTAAAATTGAGGTAATGCTTTCTTGAATTTGTCTTCTTTCCGTTTTATCTTCATTTACCAATATAACCCGAACATTGGCATTTGCCCACCGTTGAGAAGATAAAATAAACTTAACCAATCGAATGGTCAGAATAACATTATTACTAATTCCTCTCCACCATAAATCTATGGTTTCATATTTTCCAAATCCTCTATTCTCATCATAATCCAGATATAATACATTATAATCCAGATCAATCAAAGATTGAGTAAGATTTGCAAATTGACCAGGGAACTGTGTATTCCTTGCCCACCCCATTAAGATCGTATTGGGTTCAATACCTGAAAATCCGTATACACTGGCTATTGTTTCTATGCCTGTATAAATATCCTTGACCTCTTGTCGTCTGGTGAAAATACCATCAGCTCGAATATCTGCCGTTTTTACACCTTTGTCTTTTTTGGGGAAAAGCACCTTGGCTTCCGGGCTCTCAATTAAATCGAAATTGGAAATCATCCCTGATCTACCACCTAAATCTTTAGATATTTCAATTAAATGAGGTCGTTTATCAGTACCTCCTGAAAACAGTAAAATGTTTGGACGCCAATAGTTTTGATTCTCCTCAATACCGTCCATTCGTCTTAACCCTGCTTTTACAACAGAAGACCATACACTCCCCCAGATATCACCGGAGTTCAGACTCATTTCTTTCCTTTTCAGGAAAAAATAAGTACCAAATAATACCATATATGCCAATACCATGGCCAGAGGATCAATCTGAAACATGACCGTAAATGTGGCAATAAAACCTAGAGCTCCAATCCATTTACTTACCTTGAATTTTGGGGAAAAATCACTGTTGGCCCAACTTTCTAAAAAGAAGGATAGATTAATAAAATTATATGCCATGAGATAGAACATCGAAACTAAACGTGCTATCGCATCTAATTCACCAATTAACACACCAACTTCAGCTATAATAATGGTTAAGATGAGTGCGTTTCTTGGCTCATTAGATTTTCCTGAACCATTCGCAAACATCTTTGAATATGGCGTGATATTGTCCACACTCATGGCCTGAAAAATCCTCGGACCGCCCAATAAACCACCCAAAGCTGATGACAATGTGGCTCCCCAAATCCCCGCAATTACCAGCGGTGCATACAATGCAATATCCATCAGGATATTATAATTGGACTGTAAAAGAAGGTCATCAACTCCTAAACTTAAAAATATAGCTAATCCAATATATATGATCAATCCCACTCCAATGGCCAACATCGTCCCAATTGGGATATCCCTTTTAGGGTTTTCCAAATCCCCACTCATTGCTATCCCAGCTGTGAATCCGGTGACCGCAGGAAAAAATATCCCAAAAAGTAAAGCAAAAGATACCTCCTGTTCAGGTGTGGAAATATTACTTGCAATTTCTGCTCCCCCTATATCCCCAAGAAAGACACTTACCAATGACAATGTGATAGCGCCCAGAATTAAATATTGAGACTTAATGGCAACGGAAGTACTGATATATACCAATATCGTAAGCAACAGCAAAGCCAGAGTTCCGGATACTCTAAAGTCATTGATCGTAGACCCCATTCCTAAAACCGGGTTAAAATTCTCTGCAAAACCAATTAGATATAAGGCAATACTAAAAGAAGTAGCCACAAACAACGTATAACCAATGGCTCCTCCCATAGGAAGGCCTAAACTTCTGGATAAGACGTAATACACCCCTCCGGCTCCAACTTTTTTATTGGTAGCGATAGACGAAATACTTAATCCTGTTGCAACAGATATTACATGGGCAATTAAAATAATTACAATGGAACCGGTTAAGCCTGCATGTCCTACCACCCAGCCTAACCTCATGTACATAATTACACCCAGGATCGTAAGAATTGATGGGGTAAAAACACCTCCGAAAAAACCGAACTTCTTTTGACTGGCCAAATTCTTTAATTAAAAAATTAGACTTCCAAAGATAGGCATTGACCCTTATTATATTGCTATCTAAAAGTGGTGTATTTTAATGTTATTTCGATCAAAGAAACAATCGTTTTGATGGATTTATCACAAAAGTTTATGAGTCATTCGTTGTTCAAAACCATTTAACTTTTCTATAACAAGCCTTCTCATTATTCAATAAATTAGCTACGGTTAAATGAAAATTATTGAAATATTATAGTTGAGTGACATTTACCTAAAGATGAGGCCAATCCTCCCCAATTCGTTTCATTTCCAGTAAAATAAACACAGCCCGATTATAATTTTCAGAAAAAGGAATTAGTTTTCCTAAATCAACACGAATGAAGAAAAAACTCATTTACGGTATTCAACAAATTGGAGTTGGCACTGACGATGCATACAATGCATATGAATGGTATGCTTCAACATTAGGGTCCAGTGTAATAGTGTTTGAAGATCAAAATGAAGCAACTTTCATGGCTCCCTATATGGGAGGAATGCCGCATAAAAAAAGAGCTATCTTAACCATGAATCCCCTTGGTGGCAGTGGTTATGAATTATGGCAATACACAGATAGAACTCCTAAAGCGCCAAAATCACCCGTAATTATCGGTGATATTGGTATTAACGCTGCCCTGGTCAAATCAAACAATATTGAAAAGAGTTACGAAAAACTAAAAAACAAAGGAATTACCTTACTCTCGGCAATTCATGAAGAGCCGGATGGTGTGAAAAGTTTCTATATCGAGGATCAAAATTGCAACATGCTAAAAATCAAAGAATATAATTCTTGGTATTCTAAAACCGGATTAGATACTGGTGGTCCTTTTGGGTGTGTCATTGGTGTCAAGGATATAGACAAATCCTTAAAATTTTACTCGGATATTCTTGAATATGATCAGATAATTTATGATAAGACCGGAGTTTTTCCAGACTTATATGATCTTAATGAAGGGATTGGAAATTACAGACGCGTTTTATTATCCTATTACAATAAACGCCAAGGCGGTTTTAGCAACTTGCTAGGAAAAAGTCAAATAGAATTGATTCAATGTTTAGAAGCAGATACTCCCAGAAAAAAAATATTTGAAAATAGATTTTGGGGAGATATTGGCTTTATTCACCTGGCTTTTGATGTTAGAAATCTTGATTTACTTGTTCAGGAATGCAAAGATAAAGGTTATCCATTTAAAGTTTTGAGTGATGGGTCGTTTGACATGGGAAAGGCGGCTGGTTACTGGGGATATATTGAAGATCCTGATGGTACCTTAATAGAATTTGTAGAAACACACAAAGTTCCAATTATAAAATGGCTAAATCTAAATATCAATCTTCTCAAAAGAGAACCAAAACAACCCCTACCTGGCTGGATGATAAATGCTATGTTGAATAAAAAAACTGAAATCACAGAATAAACTAATGTTATTCGCGAAACAATTTTCACACTCATTTCGTAGAGTATATGGATTTGAACCACCTGTAACATATATTCTCATATCAATATAAATCTTACACCAAATCAAGTTTTTATGTCGCTGAATAAAAGACTGACACTAACAAGTAGCGTATATTTTCTTATAGTGTTATTCATATACATTTTCCATTTTACGGCATATGATTGGACAGAGTTTATTTCAAAGCCAATCGCATTATCTATACTGATTTATTATTTTGGTATCAATAGTAAACTACTCCCTAATGGCTTAAAAAAAGGAATAATTTTAGGGTTAATATTCTCTATTTTAAGTGACATTTCATTCTTACTTAGAGTCCATACCAGTCAGTGGTTTATCATTGGTACATTCACGTTCTCCTTATTGGCCATTTATAGTTATGCTCAGGGGTTTCAACATACCACCAAATCTTTCCTATCCATATTTGACTTTAGATCTATCACCATGATCAATTTGTTTTTAAGTTTATTGATCATCGTATTTCCTATATCCATTTTTGTTATTGAGGACCTTCAAACATGGCAATATCCAGCCATTTTATATCAAATATTACTTTGGATATTGGTCTCACAGGGTCTTAAAAGACAGGATCATGTAAATGAAAAGAGCTATTATCTTGTTTTAGCCGGAATCGTATTATATTCCATAACCACCATGTTACTTACGCTTCAAAACTTTACACAGTCTGTATTCAATTTCGAAAGTTTTCCTGTTTTGACTTATTTTATATCTCAATACTTCATCGTTATTGGCTCTATCTATCAAGCTGAACAATAAAATATCTTGTAAAATCTTAACAGGCTCATCGGTTTAATTATTTCAACACTTAATCGTTATAATCCTTCCTATTATTTTTTTTATTGGGCAACAATTTTTGGTATCATTGAGTGTTCTTATCTAATAGATTTTGATACATATGAAATACCATTCTTTCGTATTTATACTTTGTTTAATATCAGTGGTTTCTTGCAATCACATCTTCGCTCAAAACTTAGTTCCCAATGGAAATTTTGATTACAAAAAAGGAAGAAGACACACACATAGACCATGGAGGTTTGTAAATACCGTAGATTTTTATGTCATAAATGGACCTTCAACGAAACGTCCCAGAGGCAGTGATGAATGGAACCTGCCCAGACCAAAGGATGGTTCATCATACATTGGACTCCGAATCTATTCCGATTACAGGGAGTTTGTACAGATAAAACTTTCCGAAAAACTTGTGTATGGTCAAAAATATTATTTCGAAATGTGGATCAGCTGGAGTGATCATTCGAATTATTACGCAAAACAATTTGGAGCTTCGATATACGCAAAAAAACCTTCGTATACCTCAGACTTTTACATTTATACAAACCCACCGCAAATAGAACTAAAGGATTATAAAGGTATTGTTCAACCTGATTCTGTACAATGGATTAAAGTAAGTGGCGTCTATCGTGCCAAAGGAGATGAAAAATATCTTTCTATAGGGAATTTTTCCACTACTCATTTCAAAGACCGATTAAAGAAAAAAAACTGGTGGAGTTTAAATTTCTGGCACCATGAAGCATATTATTTCGTAGATAAAGTTTCATTGGTAAGATTAGAAGAATACTCCGTTGAAAAAGACTCCATTCTAGCAGAAAACTTCATGGATACGACCATTACCAACGAACAGGAAAATTACATCTACAAAATTGAAAAAGACTCAACATTGGTCATTGAAAATATTCAATTTGCATCTGCAAGTGATCGTCTATTACCTAAATCATATAAAGATTTGGAGCTTATTTTGGAATACCTAAATGAAAATCCAGGAAAAAATATTGAAATTATTGGGCATACAGACAACGTGGGATCATCTGCTGCCAATCAAAAACTATCCGAAAAACGTGCTAAATCGGTATACGATTACTTTATATCAAATTATATTGATAAGTCGAGAATTAGTTATATGGGGAAAGGAGAAGACGAACCTATTGCAGATAATGAGACCGGCTTAGGAAGAAGAGCCAATAGACGTGTGGAGCTAAAACTTGTTGATTCCAAATAACAAAATAAATACTATAAAAACAAAAAAGGCCGCTCATTGAGCGGCCTTTTTTGTTTTCTAATCCATCTATTTATTGTGCTCCACCAGCAGCATCAATTTCTTTTTGAAGTTTATTATAACTGTCCATGTCTTTTGAACGTAAGTATAACTTCTTTAAAATTCCTTGTACTTCTGTATCAGAAGGATCTAATTCATATGCTTTCTTTAAGTAAGGTAATGCTTTTGCATATATAGCATCTAACTCTTTCTTTTTAGCCTCATATTTATCCGTCTCGTTATAAGGCAATGCATTCATTTCATCCACAACAGAAATCGATTCATTTACATATAATGCCCCTAAATCGTGATTTGCATCCAAATGCTCTGGTTCTATTTCTAAAGTCTTTTTGTAGTCTTCCTCAGCACCTTTCACATCTCCTAAACTCTCTTTTAATTTACCTCTTACATAGTAATAAGGTGCTTTTGTAGGATTTGCCTCAATCGCTTTATCAATATTACCAATTGCTTTCTCAGTCTCGCCTTTCTCCACATAAAGGTTAAACTCAGTAATCAATAATGATTGGTTATCCGGGTATTTTGTTCTACCCTGACCAATGACTTCAATTGCTTTAATCGTATCACCTTTTGCTTTATACTGATTTGCAATTTTACCGTAGATTCCACCTTCTTCATAACCCGAGTCTTTGATTTTATCATAGTATGCAATTGAAGCATCATGATCCTCTCCAGCCGCAGCAGAATTTGCCGCATAAAAATATGCAACCGTATCCAGTATTTGAAAACTCGATTTTATTTCAGCACACTTGCCAAAATATTTTGAAGCATCTAGATATTCTTTATTATTATAATGTCCAACACCAATATCATACATTTTATTATAAACAAATACATCTAAATATCTATTTATTTCTGCAACATCTGTTCTAGCATCAGCACTCTTTTTAGCCTGTTCAAAAGATTCGGCAGAAATAAAAATGGCATCTTTCTTTAAATCATCAAATTGTCCGGAAGTATCTACAGCAATAGCATAATAGATTTTCCCTTTATACACCAAAGTTTTTGGTTTACCTTGTGTTTTTACGTGTACGGAAGCTTCATCAATAGCAGTTTTAGCCTTTCTCAATTGATTATACTTCAAATGATTACTCGCAGTAGTCACTTTAGCATTTTGCGCCAACAACATTCCAGAAACAGAAACCATCATCAACGCTAAAACTATCTTCTTCATTTTTCTTGTTTTTTATTTAATCCTATTAAATTGGGATGCAATATTAATCATTATTCTCTGCCTCACTAGCATTATCCGTGCCATCGGCATTTTCATTTGTTACATTATCTCCTTCAGCCGCTTCATCCAATTCATCTTCACTATCATCATGAGGTACTTTTGCTACTGCCGCAATGGAATCTCCGCTACCCAAATTAATTAGGCGAACTCCTTGTGTAGCACGTCCCATCACTCTGATAGCTTTCAACGCCATACGAATCGTGATTCCTTTTTTGTTAATAATCATTAAATCATCTTCATCCGTAACGTTTTTAATGGCTATCAGCTTTCCAGTTTTATCCGTAATCTGCATAGTTTTTACACCTTTACCACCACGGTTAGTGATTCTATAATCATCTACGGCTGTTCTTTTTCCGTATCCGTTTTCAGAAACTACAAGTACACTTGTTTCCACATCATCAACGCAAACCATTCCAACAACTCTATCTTCAGGCCCGGTAAGCGTAATTCCTCTTACACCAGACGCACCTCTACCCATAGTTCTTACTTTGCTTTCTTCAAATCGAATCGCTCTACCTGAATGAAGAGCCATGATGATTTGTGAGTTACCTGTGGTCAATTTTGCCTCAAGTAATTCGTCACCTTCTCTAACGTTAATTGCGATGATACCGTTGGTTCTAGGTCTTGAATAAGCTTCTAAACTTGTTTTCTTAATCACCCCGTTTTTGGTACACATCACAATATTCATACTATTAATGTATTCTTCATCTTTCAGATCTTCTACATTAATATATGCCAGGATTTTATCATCATTTTCAATATTAATCATGTTTTGAATCGCTCTACCTTTAGATGTTTTACCACCTTCCGGAATTTCGAATACACGCATCCAATAACATTTTCCTTTCTGTGTAAATACCAATAAATAATTATGCGTATTTGCTACAAACATTTCTTCTAAGAAATCCTCATTTCGAGTAGTAGACCCTCTGGAACCTCGCCCTCCTCTAGCTTGAGTTTTGAACTCGGCCAATGGTGTTCTTTTGATATAACCCAAATGCGAAATTGTGATCACCACTTTTTCATTTGGAATCATATCTTCAATTCTAAAGTCTGCAGAATTGTATTCAATAGATGTTAAACGATCATCTCCATATTTGTCACGAATTCTAGTCAACTCTTCCTTAATGATATCAAATCTTAAAGACTCATTTGCCAAAATCTCTTTCAAACGTTCAATCGTTTTCATCAACTCCTCGTACTCTGCTCTTAATTTTTCCTGCTCCAGTCCGGTCAACTGACGTAATCGCATTTCTACAATCGCACGTGCCTGAATCTCTGTCAAACTAAATCTCTCGATCAATTTGTTTCTAGCTTCTTCCGTATTGCTAGACCCTCTTATGATGGCAATGACCTCATCAATGTTGTCAGAAGCTATAATTAATCCTTCCAGGATATGTGCACGATCCTCAGCTTTTTTCAATTCAAACTGTGTTCTTCTCGTTACTACATCCATTCTATGATCAACATAATGACCGATCATATCTTTTAAGTTCAACAAATAAGGACGTCCTTGAACCAGAGCTACATTATTTACTGAAAAAGAAGTTTGTAATGCAGTATGCTTATACAAATTGTTTAGTACCACGTTAGTGATTGCTTCACGCTTTAATTCATAAACAATTCGCATACCTGATCTATCCGATTCATCTCGAATATCAGAGATTCCTTCAATCTTCTTGTCGTTAACCAACTCTGCGGTCTTAGAAATCATATCGGCTTTATTCACCAGGAATGGGATTTCTGTGACCACAATACGTTCTCTACCAGATGAAGTTTCTTCAATTTCCGCTTTAGCACGGATAACAATTCTTCCTTTACCTGTTTCGAATGCCTGACGTACACCGTCATAACCATAAATAATACCTCCGGTTGGAAAATCAGGAGCTTTCACATGAGTCAATAACTCATCAAACGTGATATCTTTATTCTCGATATACGCCAATGTTCCATTTACAATTTCTGTCAGGTTATGTGGCGGCATGTTGGTCGCCATACCCACCGCAATACCACTTGCTCCATTCAATAATAAATTGGGCAATAACGCTGGCAATACTGTTGGTTCTTGTAAAGAATCATCAAAGTTTAATGTAAAATCAACCGTATCTTTTTCAATATCGGCCAACATTTCTTCTGACAACTTACGTAATCTTGCCTCGGTATACCTCATTGCTGCAGGACTATCTCCATCCACAGAACCAAAGTTACCTTGTCCATCCACTAACGGATAACGAAGAGACCAGGGCTGCGCCATACGCACCATTGTATCATATACCGATGAATCACCATGTGGGTGATATTTACCTAATACTTCCCCTACAATTCTTGCAGATTTCTTATAAGCTTTGTTAGAGTAAACTCCTAAATCGAGCATTCCATAGAGCACTCTTCGATGCACAGGCTTCATTCCATCCCTTACATCCGGTAATGCTCTGGAAACAATTACCGACATCGAGTAATCAATGTAGGCTGATTTCATTTCCTCTTCAATATTGACTTTCAAAATCTTTTCTCCGTCCGACATATTATAATTTATTATTTTTCAAACACTTAAAAAGGCACATCTATTCTAAATGGCCAACTTCCGAAAATACAATTCCGACCTAAAAAAACGTTGTTGAAAACTCCCCGAATTACTAACAAAAATCTGTTAATAAATACGCTTCAAAAATTCCTTGTAACGCTGCAATGAACGGATATTTTTGATGTTTAATCATAAGAGAATGACATTACAATTTTAATTGTATATTCATACTTTTGAATTTATATTAGATTTCAAGACTTTTTAAGATATATGGAGAATAACTTGTCACCACGCGCCAAAGATGTTTTAACCTATAGCCGGGAAGAGGCTTTAAGGCTAGGCCATGATTATATTGGTAATGAACATTTCATGCTGGGTATTATTCGCGAAGGACAAGGGGTAGCGATTAAAGTTTTAGAAAACTTAAATGTTGACATTCAGGAGCTCAGAAAATTAATAGAACACGCTATTAAACCTAACAGCAAATCTATTTCTCAATCTGCTCAGGCTAATATCCCATTGGTAAAGCAGGCAGAGAAAACATTAAAACTGACCTTTTTGGAAGCTAAACTATTTAAGAGTAGAATGATCGGAACCGAGCACTTTCTACTTTCAATTTTAAAGGAGCATACCAACGTTGCGAGTCGTATCTTATCTCAGTTTAACATAAATTATGACACTGTGAAAAACGAATTAGAAAATATTTTATCTGGCACTGATAATGAACCTACTGCTCCAAGAGCAGATATTTCAGATAGCACCCCAGATGACGAAAGAGAAAAACCATCTGGATTTGGTGGTTCATATGGTGGATCATCAAAATCAAAAGGTGATTCAAAGTCTAAAACACCGGTATTAGACAATTTTGGTAGAGATTTAACCAAAATGGCCGAAGAGAACAAATTGGATCCAATTATCGGTCGAGAGAAAGAAATTGAACGCGTTTCTCAAATCTTGAGCCGTAGAAAGAAAAACAATCCAATTTTAATTGGTGAACCAGGTGTGGGTAAATCTGCTATTGCAGAAGGACTGGCCCTGAGAATTATCCAGAAAAAAGTTTCTAGAGTGCTTTTTGGTAAACGGGTAGTTACATTGGATTTAGCTTCGCTTGTTGCGGGAACAAAATACCGTGGACAATTCGAGGAAAGAATGAAGGCCGTAATGAATGAATTGGAAAAGTCCGATGACGTGATTTTATTCATTGATGAGATTCATACCATTGTGGGTGCTGGTGGAGCTTCTGGATCTTTAGACGCTTCCAACATGTTTAAACCCGCATTAGCTCGTGGTGAAATTCAATGTATTGGCGCGACTACATTAGATGAATACAGACAGTATATCGAAAAAGATGGTGCACTGGAAAGAAGATTCCAAAAAGTAGTAGTAGAACCTACTTCTGTGGAAGAAACCATTACCATTTTGGAGAATGTAAAATCCAAATATGAGGATCACCATAATGTGACATATTCTCCTGAAGCTATTGAAGCTTGTGTAAAATTAACGGACAGATACATTTCTGATAGACACTTGCCAGATAAAGCGATTGATGCTTTAGATGAAGCAGGTTCTCGTGTGCATATTACGCATATCGTTGTTCCGGATGAGATTCTAAATATTGAGAAACAAATCGAGGGAATTAAAGATAAGAAATTGACTGTGGTTAAACGTCAGAAATATGAAGAAGCTGCACGTTTAAGAGATGAAGAAAAAAATCTTACGCAACAATTAGAGATTGAGCAAAAAAAATGGGAAGAGCGTACTCGTGAGCATCGCGAATTAGTTACTGAAGATAGTGTAGCCGAAGTGATCGCTATGATTTCTGGTATTCCTACGCAGAGAATTGCCCAAAAAGAAGGAGAAAAGCTGGTGCACATGAAAGATGACCTTAAAGGTAGTGTGATCGGTCAAGATGAGGCAATTGAAAAGGTCGTAAAAGCGATTCAGCGTAATAGAGCGGGGCTAAAAGATCCTAATAAACCAATTGGATCATTTGTTTTCTTAGGTCCTACTGGTGTAGGTAAAACACAATTGGCAAAAGTATTATCCAGATATTTATTCGATAATCATGACAATTTAATTCGAATTGACATGAGTGAATATATGGAGAAATTTGCGGTATCCAGATTGGTGGGAGCGCCTCCGGGATACGTAGGTTATGAAGAAGGTGGTCAGTTAACCGAAAAGGTTCGTAGAAAACCATACTCCGTAGTGCTGTTAGATGAAATCGAAAAAGCGCATCCGGATGTATACAACATTCTTCTTCAAATCCTGGACGATGGTCAGGTTACGGATAGTTTAGGTCGCAAGGTTGACTTTAAGAATACTATTATTATCATGACCTCCAATATTGGTTCTCGTGAACTTAAAGAATTTGGACAAGGTGTTGGTTTCGCTACATCGGCAAAAGTTAATAATGCCAATTCTGAATCTAAAGGGGTAATTGAACGTGCTTTGAAAAAAGCTTTTGCTCCGGAATTCTTAAACAGAATTGATGATATTGTATTGTTTAATACTTTGGATCAGGAGGATATATTCAAAATTATTGATATTGAGTTAAAATCGCTATTTCACAGAATTCATGACCTGGGATATAAGATTGAACTCACTAAAGCTGCTAAAGAATTCATCGCCACTAAAGGTTATGATTCTCAGTTTGGAGCACGTCCGTTAAAACGTGCTTTGCAAAAATTCCTGGAAGACCCGATTGCTGAAGAAATTATCCAAAATAATTTAACCGAAGGTGATACGATTAAGGTAGGCATAGACAAGAAAAATGATGATGTCAAAATATCGGTAGTTCATCCTAAAAAGAGTGATACTGAGAAAAATCAATAAGCAAATAAAAAAGCACTTTTCACAAAGTGCTTTTTTTATTTTAACCATATTTCATACTGCATGTCAAAACACACTTCTTTTTTACAAAAGCTTGGACCCGGATTACTTTACGCTGGTGCTGCCATTGGGGTGTCTCATTTGGTTCAATCCACCAGGGCAGGCGCCACTTTTGGTTTAAGTATGCTTTTAGTTGTGGTATTGGCAAATTTCTTTAAATATCCTTTCTTTCAGTATGGCCCTCGCTATGTAGCAGCTACAGGGAAAAGTCTTTTACATGGGTATAAACAATTAGGGAATTGGGCGGTTTGGGTCTTCTTTCTAATGACACTGGGAACCATGTTTATCATTCAAGCTGCCATTACTCTGGTAACTGCAGGGCTCGCAGCTTATATTGTTGGTAGCGAAGGTTCCGTTTTGATTTGGGCTATCGGAGTATTGATTCTATGTTCAACATTATTAATTAGCGGAAGACTTGAACTTTTAAATAAGTTTATGAAGATTGTTATGGTGATTTTAGCTCTGACTACAATTGCTGCGGCCATTTCTTCCATATTTACATCAGAAGCGCAAACAACATTAACCTCTTCGTTTGACTTTATGAATACAGAACATGTATTCTTTCTGATCGCATTCATCGGCTGGATGCCTGCTCCAATTGATATTTCCGTTTGGTATTCTGTATGGTCAGAAGCCAATACTAAAATTTCAGGACAATCAGCAGATTTAAAAACTGGCCTTTTTGATTTTTCTGTGGGGTACTGGGGCACCGCATTTCTGGCGCTTTGTTTTGTAATCCTGGGTACTTTTATGCTTCACAATTCTGGAATCGAACTATCTTCCAGTGCAGTAGTATTTTCAAGCCAAATCATCAATGCTTATACCCAAACTTTGGGAGAATGGTCTACCCCAATCATTTCCATTGCTGCATTTACCACGATGCTGAGTACTACCATATCTGTATTAGATGGGATTTCCAGAGTTCTGACTCCTACATTTGGATATTTAAGAACTAACGTACCTCAGGAACAGGAAGATAAAAAATCTTATAGAGTCTGGTTGACTCTATTAGTTTTAGGATCACTGATCACCATTTGGTATTTTGGAAAAAACATGAAAAGCCTGGTAGATTTTGCAACAAGTGTTTCGTTTCTCACTGCTCCTATTCTAGCCTATTTAAATATTCGTGTAATACAATCGGATCAGGTCTCTGAACCATTTAAACCCACTCGATTTACCCAATATATAAGTTACATTGGACTCGGGTTATTGATTCTTTTCTCTATGATTTATCTTTATTTCAAATGGATTTAATAGAAATCGGTAGATTCTAAGTCTACCAACTCATCCCCTACCAAAACAGGAATACGATCTGTCGTATTAAGTGTCAAACAATAACGTATATCTTCTTTAAGATTTAGCTTTGCCAAACGTCTTCTATGCGATGAAATTTTAAGCAATTTTTCCGGATCCATTTGAGCCATTTCAAAGATATGCTTTGCAATCAACGCAGAATCCTCTACATCATGTTCTAAAGAATATACACCATCCTTGATCAATTCATTAGTTAATGCTCCTGCATATAATGAATCCTCTAAATTGATTCTGCCCTTCCATCCCGAACAAAGAATCATTACATTTTTCTTCTGTTTTACCAACCATTTTGAAAGCGCTGAAAGATTCAAAAACGATCCTATAACAATCATATTTGAAACACCTTTAGCCATTTCTATGGCGCGTGTTCCATTGGTAGTTGTTAATACAATTGTTCGCCCCTGTATATTGTCGCCCATATAATCATATGGAGAATTACCAAAGTCAAATCCGTCTACCTTCTCCGCATTTCTTTCTGCACCAGCTAAATATCCTTTTTTCTGAAGCTCTCTCGCTTTCTCAATCGTATCTACTGGAATCATAGACTTTGCTCCATGATGAAATGCTGTACAAATAGCAGACGTAGCTCTGAATATATCATTCACCACTACGATACTGTCATTGCTATCGTAAACTTCAAAATTTTCAGGGGTATAACTAACTTCTATTAACGGCATATATCAACAATTTCCTCAATACTTAAACACACTTTTTGAATTGACCAGCAATCTAATTGGTCTACTTCAAAAATGGTATTCCTACAACAACAGCTTTTGGAGATTTCTTTCTAATCTGAATTCTAATCTCACTTCCTTTTTTATGATGTGGTACATTCACATACCCCATGCCTATTGCTTTATTCAAAGATGGCGATTGCGTTCCTGATGTTACCTGTCCAATCTTGTTTCCATCCATATCTAAGATATCATAACCATGTCTTGGAATTCCCTTCTCTTCCATTTCAAATCCTACCAATCTTCTGGTCAATCCTTCTTCTTTTTGCTTGGCAAGAAAATCTCGATCCACAAAATCATTTCCATCCACAAACTTGGTCACCCAACCTAAACCTGCTTCCAACGGAGAAGTAGAATCATCAATATCATTTCCATACAGGCAAAACCCTTTTTCTAATCTCAAAGTATCTCTAGCCCCTAATCCGATAGGCTGAATTCCTTGTGGTTCTCCTGCTTCGAAAATCGCATCAAATACGGTTTTAGCATCCGCATTTTTCACATAGATCTCAAAACCTCCAGAACCAGTATATCCGGTTGCTGAAACTATCACCTGATCCACTCCGGCAAATTTGCCCATCTCGAAGGTATAATATACCATATCCTTCAAGTTGATCTCCGTAAGGCTTTGTAAAGCTTCAGACGCTTTTGGTCCCTGAACTGCAAACAAACAATAATCATCACTTTCGTTAGATAGTTCTGCTCCCATTGTATTTTGTGCATTTACCCAATCCCAATCTTTATCCACGTTTGCTCCGTTCACTACTAGCAAATACTCTTCCTCACTTACACGATATACCAAAAGGTCATCTACAATTCCTCCTTTACCATTAGGCATCGTAGAATACAAAACTTTACCATCAAATAGCGTAGCCACGTTATTCGATGTAATTTTTTGCACCAATTCAAATGCTTTTGGACCACGTACAAAAAACTCTCCCATATGGGATACATCAAAAACACCAACACCATTTCGAACGGTATTATGCTCTTCTATTAATCCTGAAAACGTAACGGGCATATTGAACCCTGCGAATTCAATCATTTTACCACCCATTGCTATATGACTTTCTTTTAAAACTAATTCCTTCATAATCAATATTAAACCCTTACCATGAAATCATTTCCTAAGATTTTCTCTTGTTTCCATCCCTTCCTGATTTCATTACAAAGAATGCGCACCAAACGTAACCAAATTAGTTTTGAATTCAAAGCAAACAGCACACCGCAAATCCACTATTTTTGCAATTCTTTAAACGCATTTATAAGGAATGAATATTTTACGTTCAATTGTTTTAGTGAGTATCTCTATATGGATCTTGTCATGCTCTGATTCAACCTCTATCAATTCTAGTAATCAGAGTGATCTATCGTATACAGATAGCTTGATTCAAGCAAGAAAAAAATGGAATAAAGAACTTAAAACCAATCCTAAATCTCCTATTCCTCGTGAAAAAAGAGAAGCTTTTGTTGGATTAAACCATTTCAAACCAGATCCCACATGGACTCTTAACGCTTCAATCCAACGCATAAAAAACCCTGAACTCATTCAAATGGCGACCAACACGGAACGTTTAGCGCCTATGATTGCATATGGAAAGCTCACCTTCTCTATCAAAAATAATTCATATGAACTCATTGCTTTTCAGGATATGGAAGATCCTGATGGAGAATTATTCGTACCGTTTACCGATTTAACCAATGGAAATGAAACCTATGGTGGCGGGCGTTATTTAAATTTAACTCCAACCTCCTCTGATTCCATCCAAATTGATTTTAATCTCGCCTATAGTCCATATTGCGCCTACAATATCACGTATTCATGTCCAATTCCGCCAGAAGAAAATCATATTTCAGTTCGGATCACCGCTGGTGAAAAAACATTGTATCACTAACTGATATTTTTCGGTAAATATTTTTCGAACAATGCTTTCAGTAAAGTGGGTTTAATCGGCTTCGATATAAAATCCATACACCCTGCTTCTTCTATTCTTTTGATATCTTCCGTAGTTGAATACGCGGTCTGTGCTATAATTGGTATGTTAGGATTGATCTCCTGAATTTCTGCGGTTGCCTGATAACCATTGATTACAGGAATATTGATGTCCATCAAAATCAAATCAAAATTTTTGAACTTCTTCACCTGATCCACAGCTTCCTGACCATTCACTGCATGAACTACCGTACAATTCACCAATAACTTCTCAATTAATCGTATCATCAATCTGGAACTCACTTCATCATCTTCTACCACCAATATTTGAATCATATCGGCATCTGTATCCATAACCTTCTCCGATTCTTTATACTGAACAGTCTTGGTATACGCAACAGGTTCATATGGCAACGAGACCAAAAATGTAGAACCTTTTCCCTTAGATGAAACCAGATTTATAGCCCCGCCTAAAAGATCCACATGTTCTTTCACAATAGAAAGCCCCAAACCTAATCCACCATATGTTGGTGCAATAGATTTATCTTCTTGAGCAAAACGCTCAAACACCCGTTGTTGTTTACCCGTTTCAATACCAATTCCCGTATCTTTTACATAAAACTCGATAAAACCTCCTACGACTTTATACCCAAAATCAATTCCTCCTTTTGAAGTAAACTTTAACGCATTTTGTAAAAGATTACTCAAGATTTTATTCAATTTGGTTTCATCCGTAATGATACGATGAACATCAATTTCCAAATCACTTTTCAGACTCAGTGTAATGCCTTTTTCTTTGGCTTTTAACTTAAATATGGAGTATAAATCGAAAAGTAATCGATCAACATCTACTTCAACGTTTTGAGGGACCAACTGGTTCTTTTCTAATTTTGAAATCTCCAGAATTTCATCAATTACACGTACCAATTGGCCTCCACTACTTTGAATGATCTTCACATATTGGTTCCGTAATTCATCCGATAAAAATTCATCCGAAAGGAAACTGGAAAAACCTATAATTCCATTTAGTGGGGTTCTGATTTCATGAGATAAATTATTTAAAAACTCCGTCTTTAATCGATCTGCTTCCTCTGCTCTTTCTTTGGCATTGATCAATTCCTTTTGCTTATGGAGCAATTCATCTTCGGTTTTCTTTCTTAATGTAATATCATGAGATACAACCAGAACGTAAGCTTCATCTTTGATGGTAAACTTTCTCAAAGAAAGTAGTTCAGTTCGGATTTCCCCGTTACGCAATCTAAGCTCCATTTCTACGCCATGAACAAAACCATTTCTCTTCACTTCTTCTATGGTATGCTGACGTGCTTCTACATCCACCCAAATGCCTAATTCAATAGCCGTTTTCCCAAGTACCTCAGCTTCGGTATACCCAATTTTATTGGTAAACCCCTTATTGATTCTTATCAACTTAGAGTCGGACATTCGGCTTATTGAAACCGGATCAATATAGGTGTCAAAAATCGTTCTGAAATGTGTCTCGTTCTCCTCAGCTCTTTCCTTAGCCAGTTCTAACGCTTTTTGTGTTTTCTTTAAAGGAGTAATATCGATAATCGAAACAATCGCAGTTCCTGAATCATTGATCAATACCAACTTTAAAATGGCTTGAATGGTATCTCCATTCTTTTTCTTGTATTGTGTCTCTCTTGAAAACTTCCGCTCTCCTTTATGCAACGAAACCAAACCCGCCTTAAATGCATCATATGATTTTTCATTAAAGCTGTTAATCATGATATTGTATAACTCGGTTTTGGATTCAATCCCAAACAACCTCAATGTATAGGTGTTTACATTCAATATTTTAATGGAGCGTGCACATTCTTCAACAAAATGTGGATTCATATCCAAATAGGTCATCACTTCCTCGCTGTCCATATTCAATGACCTCATCAATGATATGGTATCAGACACATCTTCTTCCCAAACCGAAATTGGATTTTGCTCAAATAAATTCTCAAATCTAAATCGACTATCATTCAGCATCTTGTTCTTATCTGATAATGCTTCGGTAATGGTAATCAAGTGCTCATTTTGTTCCTGTAGTTTTTGCTCTACAATAACCCGTTCGGTAATATTAATGATCGAGATATTAGCCGTTATGATTCCTGACTTTTGATCAATGTTTAAATGCAGCTTCTCAATTCCATATATAATTTGACCATTTAAATCTCGAAATGAAGTTTCACTAATGATTTCGGTTTGATCTTTAAATATTTCATTAAAAATTCGGGTATAGTGTCCGGGTGTTGACTCTGTTTTTATCCTTCCCGTAGAACTTACCAAATGTGCTTTACTTTCAGCCTTAAATAATTCTACCGAAGCTTTGTTTACCTGAACCACCTTAATGTCTCTGATGCATTCGTTAATAAACTCTGGATGAGATTTTACATAACCTAAAAAATCTTCCACACCTTCTTTCTTCAATTGCTGAATGCGATGATACGATTCGGTAAAATCCTCTTCCAATAACGAAACTCTGTTTTCGTCAAACAACCTCCAATAACTCTCCTTGGCTTCTTCAAGTTCAGAGACCTTATCTCGTAGTTTCTGTGTGTATTCCTCTTTGATGCGTTCCGACATTTTCTGCTCGGTCACATCCAAAAAGTATCCCCTTAACCTTACCACTTCATTATTACGTTTGACCACGCTCACCACTTTATTGATCCAAACGATTTCACCATCTGCCCGAATCATTCTATACTCAAATGAATGATTCTTACCACTAGCTGCAGCACTACTACAATAAGTTACTGCACGCTCCCTATCCTCAGGGTGAATGGTATCTTCCCAAAACTTTAAATCACACCATTTTGAAGTTTCATATCCAGAAACTTTCTCAATTTGCGGACTCATAAATGTAAATTGATCTGTATTCACATCAATTTCCCAGGCCACGGTGGATGTTAACTCAATAAGATTACGATACAACTTTTCGCTTTTCTTTAGGGTCAACTCCATTGTTTTTCGCTCTGTTATATCCCGTACCACAGCTTGCAAAAACATATCATTATTCATACTGAATCGATTCAGACTCACTTCAGCATCAAACGTGGAGCCATCTAGTTTTTGATGCAGCCAATAAAAGGTTTGCGGCTTTCCATCATACGCCAACATGATTTTCTCTTCAGCTTTGGTTGTGGAATCTCTACCATCCGGTTGATATTCCGGTGAAAACTTCACAGGAGATTCTCCTACGATGTCTTTCTTATCACGACATCCAAACATGTTTAAGGTCACCTTATTACAATCCGCAAAATATCCTTCTTTAATTAAGAAAATAGCGTCTTTGGCTTTCTCAAAAATCAACCGGTGTTTCAATTCACTTTCCAACAAAGCTTTTTGCGATTCAATTTGCTTAATTCTAGCTCCGGCAATGTTGGCTATTGTCGTTAAAACTTCAATATGCTCGTCCGTAAAATAATCCTTTTCTAGATGCTCAGAATCAATAACTCCTAATACTTCTCCATCACAAATAATGGGTACGGCCAATTCTGAATATCTAATTTCAGCATCCACCACATATCTACTATCCTTGCTCGTATCCTTTACCAAAACAGGTTTTCCTTCCTCTACCGCTGCACCTACAATCCCCTGACCTTTCTTTAAAATTAGTTTATTCTTTGAGGCTCTTCCTTCTACCACTAATTCATGTGTGTTTTTATCACACATAAACACCATACAGTCTTCAAAGTCAAATTTAACTTTAGCTATATCCATAATATAGGAAGTGACTTCATTAACCGTCTTAAAGTGTGCTAACTCATGTGTTAATTCATTAACTGTTTTTAAAAAGTTAGTTCGTTGTTGTAATATTTGATTGGAGCGATACAGTTCTTCACGACTTTCATTTAATGCCTGCTCTGATTTTTTCCGTTCTGTAATATCTCTGACTGCAGTAATCCGTAAGAGTCGATCCCCTTGTGCAAAATTCTTTCCCTGTATTTCTGCTTCAAATCGACTACCATCTTTTCTTAAAGCTACAACATGATAGGGTTGCGTAAAATCTTCTTTGATATTTTTCACCACCACATCCCGATACTCTTCCGCAATAACAGATACGGCAGGAAGTCCAACGACCTCCTCCTTCTTATACCCAAACATCTCCAGGGCTTTGGCATTACATTCTACGCCTACACCGTTCTCACTAATCATAATACCTTCGAAACTAGAATTCACAAAGGTTTTATATTGTAATGCTTTTAGGCGGCTTTCTTCAATGTCATTTTGCAATTCCTCTTCACGAAGCATGTCTTTTGTAATATCATACATGACTCCTTCACACCATAAAACTTCGTTTTCCTTTTTACGAACCTGAGTATGGAGTTTTACCCAAATATATTTACCATCACTTCTGCGAATTCGTAAGGGTCGATGTATGCCCTGACCTTTTCCGGTATTGGAAATATGATGGACCTCATCTGTACAGATTTCTAAATCCTGAGGGTGTATAATTTTAGTGAGCAGTACTCTTTGTGATATCAGTTGCTCATATTTATATCCCAATACATGTTCTACGTTTTGAGAGATATATTCAATCATCCAATCTTTTTCTCTCCTCCAGAGAAAAGTCACGACCGGACTATTGTTTAATATTTGATGAACTATATTACTGTTTTTCTGACCATGAATCGGACCTTCTTCTAGCATGTTGAACTCTTTCGATATTTCCTACGTGATAAAAATAGCGATCAGAGAAACTGGTTTAGAATTTTTAGTGTATATACGATTCACACTGTTATGTTAGTAAACCAAAAAAGATTAATTTACAATGAGTTACAACGAAAAACTATATACAAACAGAAATTTTAGTTTTGAACTGCCCCTCGTATGTCCAACAGCTCCAAGTCAAAAATAAGGGGCTCATATGGCTGGACAATTCCTGTACTCGACCCAGCACTACCATAGGCTAAATAGCTCGGTACAATGGCAATACTTTTTGCGCCTTTTCTCATGTTTCGAACTGCCAAATCGAATCCGGGAAGCACCTGGTCTTTCTGGCCGATGATGTAACTAAAAGCTTCTGATCGATGTGCGGTAGACTCTACCAATTTTCCATCAAAAGTTTTTCCTGAGCTATGAATGACCACCTCATCTCCGGTCTTCGGCAAAGATCCGCTTCCGGTAATCTGATGAATCATAAAAATTCCATTTATCCATTGTACACTATCCGAAACATACAATGACAATATTCTTTGTAAGTTCACCTGCTCTTCCAATTCTAAATCTCGTTCACTCAGCTCTGGGTATTTTTTGTAAAACCGCCATTGATCATAAGGCTGGGCGTCTCGAATAACCATACAGAGTTTCACTGACTCCTGACTCCATTCAGGAATAAAGTCTTTCACCAGGGTACTGGATAAAATTGCTGTTGAACTGTCATTAACCGCCAACAATCCTAACCACTCCATCCACCCGGCATCATTCTTTTTGATGTAAAGTAGTTCTTCAGGTTGAGATGTACTAAACAGTAGGGAGTCTTCTAATGAATACACTTGAAAATCAAATGCACATACATCGCTATCGTGAATCACATGATCCACATCTCCTATCGAATGGATTTTGTATTTCAACCCTGTTTTAGTAGTCGAATATCCATTTTCATCTACCGCATCACATGCTCCTAATAAAAAAACAATAAAAAGAAATGCCCCTAAATTTCTCATTTTATATCTAACAACTCAATATCAAAAATTACAGTAGAAGATCGCGGAATTTTATTAAAATCTCCTGTATACCCATGTGCTAAATGTGCCGGAATAATCATCTTCGCCTTATCACCAGTTGTAAGATATTGAATTCCCTGTTGCAAGCCACTTTCCACATCGTCATGTCCCACAACAAAGCTTGCCGGCTCATCCTTACCCGAAGCATAAATCTGCTTGCCGTTGATCAAACTTACTTTGTACTGTACAAATACGGTATCATTTTCTTGCGGAAATACTTTCCCCTCCCCTTTTTCATATATCATATAATGCAAACCCGAACGTGTCTTTACCATATCCCAGCCTCTCCGTTTGATATACAAATCAATCTGATCAGACTCCACGCGTACCGATTTCTTGTTATTCTGAATCAGTTCTTTTTTGGACAACGACTTTTGAGGTCTCACAGGTTTAGGGTCTTCACATCCCGAAAACCAAATCAACAACCCCAATAATATCCCGATATGTTTTATTGACATCACGACTTATTCTACTGTTAATTCTTCAGAATATTGTTGCATTACCGATTTAAAATGCGCCACCGCTTCATCTAAACTCATCTCTAACTTTCCTCCGGCTGCATTTCTATGTCCACCACCATTAAAGTATTGACGTGCTATTTGATTGACATCAAAATCGCCTTTTGAACGTAATGATACTTTAATAAACCCTTCGCTTTCTCTAAAGAACCCGGTACATTTCATCCCTTTTATAGACAGACCAAAATTGACAAATCCCTCGGAATCTCCTTTCTGAAAGTTAAATCGTTGTTGTTCTTCTTCACTGATTGAAATGTAAGAGGCCCATAGACCTTCCACCTGATTTAACTTTTCTGCCAATACGTATCCCATCAAATGCATACGATCCAAAGTATTATTATCATACACGCGCGTATGAATCACATCAGGGCTAACACCTACGGATAGTAAATATGCTGCAGCTTCATGTGTTTCTTTAGTGGTAGATCCAAATCTAAATGAACCCGTATCGGTCAGGATTCCGGTATACAAACACTCACCTATCGTTTTATCAATAAATTGTTGATCACCCAATCCACAAATCACATCATATACCATTTCCGATGTGGATGACTTTTTAGGATCAGAAAACATCACATCTGCAAAATCGGTAGGTTGTTGGTGGTGATCAATCATCACAAACTTCCCCGAATGCTTTTCTACCACATCTTTAAAATCCCCAATTCTTCTCAGATCATTATAATCCAAACAAAAAATCACATCATATGCTGCCATCTTTTGGGTTACCAACTCTGTATCCGTGGAATGTAAAAGGATATTTTCTACTCCTGGCATCCAGCTATAAAACTCCGGAAATGCATTTGGCGCAATCACTTCTGCCTGATGTCCCTTTTTATTCAAATAATGCATCCACCCCAAACAGGAACCCAATGCATCTCCATCGGGATTCATATGTGGAATAACCAATGCTTTAACTGGTTCTGATAATATGGATTGTAATTGTTCTAGTTCTTTCATTTTTATTCTTAACGTTCAGATCAATAATGATCTACGATTCCCATCTTTTTCAATAGAAACGAAGCGTTCATATTTTGACACACTCCGGTTCTTAATTTATAGTCAAATTGTAATTCGTCTTTTACAAACTGCACTTCAAATGCTTTGTTCTGAATTCTTTCAGGATATTGATCTGCCAATTTACACAAACTTAAATCGTGTGTGGCAATTATTCCCATCATATTGTATCCGATGATTTTTTCTACAAAAGCATAAGATCCTCGTGCTTTGTCTTCGGAATTGGTTCCCTTGAGAATTTCATCCAAAATCACGAATCGCTTTTCACCTTCTTTCAACATATCTGAGATTCGTGCCAGGCGGCTCAATTCCGCATAGAAAAATGAGGTATGCGAAGCCAAAGAATCCTCCGTTCGCATACTGGAAAATACTTTCATGGGACTAAATGTAAATGCTTTTGCTGCCACAGGCATTCCTATCATACCCAACACCAAGTTCATTCCAACTGTTCTTAAGAAAGTACTTTTCCCGGCCATATTTGCCCCGGTCACAATATGAATAGTTCCTCTACCCGAAATCGCATAATCATTCCCAACACGTTCTTCCTTTTTTAACATTGGGTGAAATAATTCCTGCCCGTTCAATTCAAACTCTTCGTCTGAAACCTCGGGATAAATCAATTCCTCATCATTAAAAGATCGATTGGACATCGAAATCAGCGCGTCAAATTGTGCAATTACATTTAACCATTCTTCCAACTCCAATGCATTGTTTGATTTCCATTGATGCATCCGCTCCATGAGATTCAAATCCCAAAGTAAAAAGATGTTCAATACAATTCCCACCAAAATATTATTGCGCTGTTCAAACATATCCAACAGCTTTCGTAACGCTTTGATTTTTTTAGAAGCCGGAAGGTCATGGGTATTTAATTCCGCTTTCCAGCTTTGAAGTAATTCTGTTTGAAAAGTTTCTTCCTCAATTTTTTCGGTCAATTTGGATAATACTTCCAATTTCCCCACCATATTAGAGAGCTGGTGATACACTTCATTAATGGCTTTCAACTTACTCCCCACAAAAGCAATGGGTACCCAAATCCACCAGGTAAATGGGGTCCATGAAACCACTTCAAATACCGCCAATAAAAACAATGCAATAGTCAAAACTGGTAACGCCATTAATACCAAACGATATACTGTACCTCCGCCAATCTTATTTTTTTGGAGATACCAATTCTTCATTTTTTCCTGATCTTTTTCATCCAGTTGATGCATCATCCCGGAAGCTAAAAAATCCTGTCGCCATTCCAATTTAGCAGCCAATTCACGAATCGCATCTTGTCTTTGTAGAATTGCTTCTTTATTCAATACCGGTTCTTGTAACCATTGCGCCAATTGATTTCGCCCAAAAACACTTACCGTACGATTGAGATATTGAAAAAAAGAATGCGGTCCAAAAACATCAAAATCATTAGTGTATTCATGAGAAGGTTTCATGTATTCACGTCCATCGGAATTAAAGTCAAACCGATCCTGTGCTGCGGAGATTTCGTTTTGATTTAATTGCAATTTGGCTTCCAGAAAAATAATCTGCTGACCAATTCGGTTACTCCATACGACCAGATTCAAAAACAATATGCCGCCCAAACCTACACTTCCAAATACCCACAATGGATTGCCCCAGAACTGGTATACCCCAAAAATGATGAGTACAAATGCACTTAAACGCAATACCGAGATCCATCTGGATTTCGTTTTAATTTGTTTTAACTCAGTATTGAACTGATCCACACGTGATTGATAATCACACCCCATGTACTAATTTTAGTGCGCAAAATAAGCCAAATCGAACGTGTGGTAAATTCAAAATGGCTAGATTTTACCAACAAATACCATCAAAAATGACACGTGAATAACAAAATGTAAAAAGCGCTTTTTTGTTACGCGCTTCTGCTTAATTTCGTTTACTGATTGAATCAAAAAAATGCTTGGAATAAATTCTACTTTACGACACAATTACAGTAAGATTTACCGAATCGTTATTGTCAGTATCATCATTGCATTGATGGTCTATATTTCTCCAAGTACCTCTAAGTTTCAATACGAATTTGAACAGGGTTATCCATGGGTACACCAACCTTTATATGCTCCATTTTCATTTGCGATCAATAAAACCGATCAGCAAATTCAAACAGAACGTCAGGAAGTTTTATCCAATAGTTATTTGTATTTCAATCTGGACAAAACGGTTGGAGACAGTATGGTTTCGGCCTTTAAAAATAAAGCGACCGAACTGATTCAAAACGATACCGTTCGACTCATTCGAAATCCGGAAGTTTTTGAAAAAACAGGAATTCAACTCATTGCCCAATTGTATGAAATCGGCATTATTGCCAATGAAGACAGTCTGCTTAACAAACCACCTGACTTTATTATCAAAACCATTGACAACCATTCAGAAACCGAATTTGAAATTCAGAATTTCCTCACTTTAAATCAAGCATTTGATTCTGTAAAAGCCTGGACCAGTGCGATTGATAATGGTAAATTACTTCAAATCTCCGTATTTGAAAATATCCGTCCCAATATCACTTTTGATCCATCACTGACCCGTGAAATCTTAGATCAAAAACTAGCGGCATTGACCACTGTGTATGGGAAAGTCAATGAGGGTGAAGAAATTGTAGCCAAAGGAGAAATCATTACACCGGAGATTTTTCAAAAACTGACTTCACTTCAAGAGAACTACGAAAAACAGGTAGGTACCAATATGTCGCAATGGTATGTTTACGGTGGCACATTTATCTTTATTACCCTCGGCACTTTCTTATTGATCTTGATTCTTAAAGTTTTTAGTCCGTTTACGTATTCCGAGACCAATGCTTTTACACTGATTCTTATCTTATTTTTCCTCAACTTCTTTTTGGCCAACATACCGCGTATTTTCCCGGAGATTAATATGTATATGTTGCCCTTTGCGCTTTTTGCGGTTATTCTTCAATCCTTCTTTAGGAGTTTGTTGGCCGTGATTGTATTTATGATCATGATTATGATTGCCGGATTATATGCACCAAATGGTGTGGAATTTATCTGGATTGAAGCACCTTCTGGTTTATTAGCCATTTTACTGCTTAAAAACCTACGTAAAAGATCACAAATCATGGGCGTTTTGCTGGTGGTTTTTATTACCTCATCACTCCTCTACTTTGCATCCAGTATTATTAAAGAAGGTCACCTCAGCAATGTGGACATTACTAACTTTGGCTGGTTTGCGGCCAGTGCCTTGTTAACCGTATTGGCTATTCCAACGGTATATTTAATTGAACGTATTTTCGGATTGATCAGTGAAATGGCTTTATTGGAATTGGCAGATACCAACAATACTTTGCTCCGTCAATTGGCAGAGAAAGCACCTGGTACCTTCCAGCATTCTATGCAGGTGGCGAATCTAGCTGAAGAATGTGCATTAGAAATTGGTGGAGATGCTTTATTGATCAGAACCGGAGCTTTATATCATGACATTGGTAAAATGAAGAATCCGAGTTTCTTTATCGAAAACCAATCCGGAGGGCACAATCCACATAACGATTTATCAGAAACAGAAAGTGCGCAGATCATCATCAATCATGTATTGGACGGGATTGAAATGGCTAAAAAACACAAGCTCCCTGAAAAGATTATTGATTTTATCCGTACCCATCATGGGACTACCGTTACGCGTTATTTCTATTTTAATGCCAAGAAAAAGGATGCAGATATCGATATGGATTTATTCCAGTATCCTGGTCCACTTCCTTTCTCCAAAGAAACGGCTATATTGATGTTGTGTGATGGTGTAGAAGCCGCAGCGAGAAGTTTACCGGAATACTCTGCTGAATCGATTAACAAGCTTATTGATGGCATTTTTGAGACCATTTTAGAGTCTAATCAACTCGATTATGCCCCGATTACACTACAAAATATCACGGCATTGAAAAAATTGTTACAAAAAAAGATCATGAACATTTATCATGTACGCGTAGCATATCCAAGTGCGTAACAACACTTTATCATTTCTTGACTTTAAATTCATATTCAAACAACAGATCATTCTGAAAAAAACTGTGAGAATTTAAAAAATATCGCTTGGGTACATCAAATCTATTTATAAATTTGCCGACCGTTGGAGAGTTGGCTGAGTGGCTGAAAGCGGCACCCTGCTAAGGTGTTATACTCGTAAGGGTATCGAGGGTTCGAATCCCTCACTCTCCGCATCAAAAAGGTCTTCGTTAGAAGGCCTTTTTTTATGCCTTATTTTTCGAGTCTGAGCAAAGCTCAAGGGAGAAAATATAAGGCATAAAAAAAAGGAGTGTAACGACATTTTTGATGTGTCATTAAACCCCAAAAAGGGGATCACGAAGTAATCCTTTTCAAGTTTGAAGTAAAAAGTTGCAAATTTGGAGTTATGAAGAATGAATATTCAACCTCATAATCCAAATAACAAACATCATAGAAAGCGAGCGTAGCAAAGCTTTTCTACGATCTTCCCAATCGAGAACACAGAACACAGCGAGGTGATCTTTATGATCAGTAGTGAGCGAAGAGTATTGAGGGGCGAGTCTCATAATCTGATTAATATAACAATATAAAAAGCGAGCGTAGCAAAGCTTTTCTACCGTCCTCCCCAAAAGGGGGCAATTTCAAGTTTGAAGTAAAAAGTTGCGAGTTTGGAGTTGTGAAGAATGAATATTCAACCTCATAATCTAAATAACAAACATCATAGAAAGCGAGCGAAGCAAAGCTTTTCCACGATCTTCCCAATCGAGAACACAGAACACAGCGAGGTGATCTTTATGATCAGTAGTGAGCGAAGAGTATTGAGGGGCGAGTCTTGTAATCTCATCAATAAACATCATAAAAAGCGAGCATAGCAATGCTTTTCCAAGACCTTCCAAACTATATTATCCATATATTCGTACACTTCAAATCCTAATTTTTCAAACTCTAAACGATGAGTCCATTAGCTTTTATTTTTATCATCATCGCTGCATCTAATTTACATGCAGATTATAAACGTGATTCCGGGAAACATAAAAAAGCCAAAATATTCCATGCTATATTAATCACCTTAGTCTTAATTGAATATTCTGGAGCCATTTCACAACTATGGGCCATATTTACCAGAACATCCCTAATTCTAGACACATACAATACTTCTGTTGGAATGTTTTCGAATTACTTCAACTTAGTTTTTTTCTTTTTGGGAGTACTCCTATCCATCATTGTTCTAATAATGGCTTTTAAAATGCTTAAGAGAGATAATGAATCCAGAAGGTTTTTCTTACTCTACTTTCCTTTTCTCTGTATTATTTCCATTTTCGATTTCTATCGGGGTTGGATGGAAGAGGGTAACGATTCATCTTTTAATGACTTAGCTATACTAACTATTGGAATGGTATTTTTTGGCGGGATCGCATATCTATATATGCACGTTTATGGTAGCACCTGGATGAAAGCCTTTTTCAATTTAAAATCTGATACCCCAGAAGACAAAATTGATTTATATGAATAATTCATCTATTCGGTAAAACCCGCCTACTTCGACTTACTTCGATAAACTCAGCACAAGACGCTCAGTAAACGGCTCATTATATTATCGAAATACTAAACTAGGAAGCACCCTCATTACTCTCCACTCAATCCTCACTACTCAATCCTCACTACTCATTACTCCCCACTCCATACTCCATTTCCCAACAAATTCTTAAATTCGGAACACCGCAAAACCAAAAACACAACGCACCATGGATATCGGATCAAAAATCGGACTACTCACTAAACTCATCCTTTTAGTTATACTCATTTGGGGACTTTCTACCATTCTGATCATTTTCGGATTAGACAACTGGTCAGACCGCGGAACTTTTGGTGATTTATTTGGGGCGGTGAATGCCCTGTTCTCAGGGTTGGCATTTGCCGGATTAATTTATACAATCGTACTCCAAAAAAATGATTTAGAATTTCAGAAAAATGAAATTGCACTCAATCGTACCGAACTTAAAAAGACGGCTAAAGCGCAAAAGAATTCAGAAAAAGCGTTGATTGAACAAGTGGAACAAATGAAAATTGCTTCCCGTTTAAATGCATTAAAAACCCTGATTGATTATTACAACATCCAAATCTCCAGTCCGCATAACACTCCGGAAATTATCGCCAAAGCGAAACTAAAAAGAAAAGAAACCATTCAGGAAATTGATGTATTGATTGACCGTATTGGTGATGATGAGTTGGAGTGAGTTGAGAGTTGAGAGTTGAGAGTTGAGAGTTGAGAGTTGAGAGTTGAGAGTTGAGAGTTGAGAGTTGAGAGTTGAGAGTTGAGAGTTGAGAGTTGAGAGTTGAGAGTTGAGGAAGGTGTTATTTCAGGGGACACAAATATTATTATTCAAAGAAAGTTCTTAACGAAAAGACATTAGAAATAACATATTATAATCCATACACTTGAACCATTTTTAACACCTAACCTCTTTACTAATCTTCAATACTCTCTCTTCTTTCCTCACTACTCTATACTCTATACTCTATACTCTAACCTCAGTACTCACTCCTATTCCCTCATTACTCAAACTTCATTCCTCGTTCCTCATTCCTCCCTACTCATAACTCAATACTCATTACTCACCACTCATTACTCGTCTCTCTTTGCTCATTAATCATTTTTATTCTCTAAATTTGATCACTTAACTTCTTAACCTTAAACTATGTTTGACTTCGAAAACCTTGCAGTTTATAAAAAAGCCAAGAACTACAATAAATCAATTACCAGATTTCTACTCACTCATAAAATAGATCGATCCACTCAAGACCAATTAAGAAGAGCATCTTTAAGTATTATGCTAAATATAGCAGAAGGTACGGGTAGAGCGACTAATCCTGATAAAAGACGCTTTTACATTATTGCCAGAGGATCAGCATTCGAATGTGTCTCTATATTCGATTATTTACTAGATGTTCAGGTTATTAATAAAATGCAATACGATTATTTCTATTCAGTACTTGAAGAGATTTCTAAAATGCTATATGCCATGATTAAGAATTTGTCGAAGAGATAAAGTTGGAGTGTGGAAAAGTAGAACTTCATATTCTAAAACCAAAACTTTTCAATCCAACACACCACTAATAATCAATAACATAATTTCACAGCCCTACTTCCTTCCTCATTACTCGTCCCCTCAATACTCAATACTCAATACTCGTTACTCAATCCTCATTCCTCATTACTCATTACTCCTATACCATATTTCCCGAGTCCATTTCATAGTTAACACTCCCACTCCATCAAACTTCTTAACCTCAATCCAATTTCCGGTAGAATCATAAGCCAACTCATAGGTACCCAACATTTCTTTTTCCTTTCCGAACCATAACTTTTTAATACAGTTATTCCCGTCATAGATGTATTCCCAGGACTTTAATATCTGAGGATTATTCCCATTCGGAATTTTGACCTTCACATTTACCAATCTGTTTTGTGCATCATATTCAAACAAAGTAAACTCTATCAATCTTCCGTGATAATAATCCACCCTTTCCAATTGATCATTTTCATTGTATTCGTATACCCAACTTTCGGTATCATTCCCATATTCTATGTGGCTCTTTTTCCTCTTTAACCCTTTCGTATTATACACATAACTCCATTCTTCCTGTAACTTATGATCCATTCCATCGTAACTGACTTTAAGAATAAGCCGTCCTTCCTCATCATAAAATAAAGAATCATAAGTTCGTGGTGATTTAAACTGCATCATATGCCTAATGGCTCCAAAATCCTCATCCTCAATTCGACTCTCTCGCCTATCATCTAAGGTAATTAGAACATGATCCACCCGAACAACCAGATCATTTTTGTAAAAAAACACGTTTTTAGACGTCAGTATGCTATCGCGATCAAAAACATATTGATGCAACATCTTACCTTGCATATATGTATTCTGAGTTTGCCCATAAAACCCACCTTCCAAATAACGTTCTACTTCCAGAGTTAAATTTCCTGATGTATCATAATCCTGATGATATTGTCTCCCAAATGTCCCGCGGTAATATTCCGTTTTGATCTCAATACACTTTTCAACATGCCCGCTGAGTGGACACACCAGATATTCATCAGAATATTGTTGCGCAATAGCCGTATTAAATGCCATCGAGATGCACATCATCACAAACAGATATATTATTCTTTGGCACTTCATTTGATCTCGTAAAGATATCTAAATCCACCGGCACAATTACTTCATTTCGGTTTCATTAAATTTGACACATGTCTTCATTCCTTCATAGAATTCTGTGCTCTCCAATAAAAACATTGGCAGCATTGATGATTCTCTGGGGAAGTCTTATCCTCACTGTAGCTATCATGTGGACCGAAGGGAATATTCCTTTGATTGCGGGAACACTATTGGGTGGGATCACTTTATATATAGTTGATTTTTTTATTGCACGAAAAAGACATACTCCAAATCAATATTGGACGGGACAGATCAGTGTCGTTTTTTTAGTCCTGATGATTTATGGACTAAGCTACCTCCGATATCAAGGGGAAACCACCATCATTTTTCCTGAAGGGACGCATCAAGAAGCCATCATCGTATTTGGAATCGAAGATGCGCCACCCCTACCGATGTCTATCTTTTGGAAAAAGAAATTTGTCATGCCCGAAAGCGGTTTTCTGGTTACGTCCACCTTAATTGAAGACCTTCCGGGTTATAGAATCCATACCTTAGACCCTCAAGCGAATGATTTGCGACTGGACAAACAATTCTTTCATGAGACTTGTACCGACAACAAAAACCTGTTGACCGCTTATTACTTTACCCCTCAAAGATATTATCCTTATATCCCGTTTAATGGGACCGAAATTCAAAAGGCCTATCAAAAAGTATATGAAGATCTATGTGCAGAACGTATTCAATCGCATTATATAGATACACGCACCATTTATCAAATGCCCAGATCTATCTTAATGGATTCTATTTTAAGAGATCAACACAAAACCATTGAAAGTTTCTATATAGATCAGAATGAAGTTAATTCAAATGAGTATGAGGAATTCATTCCTATAGATAGCATTCCATATGATCGATTTGACACTATATTACTTCATGCCTCCAAACATATGACCGATGAAGATTTCAAGGAATACCTCAATAAAGAACTGCAACCTATCCGCGACAATTTTAAACGCATCAACTCCATTGAAAAATGGGATCGTATTGATACGATCGAAATATGGGAATCTACCGAAGGCGGGCATGCTAATTTTTTCTACCTAAATGGAACTCTAGAAAAAGTATTGGTACGTCATTTTGGAGAAACCCGTCAAGATTTAACCGAGTATTATTTACTGGATGGTCAACTTTCATTTGCTTTCGAAAAAGAAATCATCTATAACCGTCCCATTGATTGGGATTCTACCCGTATGATTGAAAACCATGACAATCAAGTATGGGACTTCGATAAATCTGATATCCATGAATTCCGAAACTATTTCCAAAACGGAAAACTTATCCGCCAGCTCTATAACCAGGACTGTGGCGCTCCTTTTGCTCCCGAATACCTCAAAGCCGAACAAGAAAGAATTTTAAAAGAGTTTTATTCTACTCCACTCGTTCCCCACGTAAACTGATAGACCGCCCACAGGATAAACCGAGCGAGGCCCAAGCGTTCAATAAACTATTTCATAAGGTTACTTCGACTTACTTCGATAAACTCAGTACAAGACGCTCAGGATTGAATATATTAATTGATTAAAGCCAATTTAGAGTAGTGAGTTTCGAGTATTGAGGTTGGAGGTTAGAGCCAGGAATAGAAAGTTAGGACTTAGGAAGGCAAAGTTGAAGCCTTATAATCAGAACAATAAATAATACAAAAAGCGAACGAAGTAGTGCTTTCCATCCAATGATCCATTCGCCTACTCAGCAACCTTTTTCATATTACAATAAATAATTTTCTTACTGAGGACACTGAGTGACCCGTACTGCTTTTGCTGAATTGTATACCGAACCCTGAGCTGTGTCGAAGGGTGTCGAAACAAACCGAAGTGCCCTCATTACTCAATACTCATTCCTCATCACTCAATACTCATCACTCATTACTCAACCCTCATCACTCCCTTCTCCCTCCTCTCCGCTCACCCCTCAATACTCGCCCCTCACTACTCAACACTACCCCCTGATTCTCCCGCTCATCTTTCTTCCGTCTCTCCATCTTGGGATACAACTGCTTTTTAAAATCTGAGATTTCATCTCTCAATTTCTTATTGGCACTTTTTACCAATTCGTTTTGATGTTTCATGATACTGATTAAATCATGGATGGCATTTAAATTTTCAAACTGCATGTTCACGACCTCCTCTAAATGCGCTTTGGTGTATCTGCGACTCATAATGATTTGTTTTACATTTTTAAACTATGGTTTCGAATTTCAGGACTAAAGTAATTACTTTAAGGAATAAATCAAAATTATAGTCCAGATTTTCTAAACTAAAATTCCAATAAGCTAAATTTGAATCTCGAATTTCAAAAAACAAGTATGACTGAATTAGGACAGTACTTATCCAAAAAATCAGCTAGTAAAGCTGAAATTGCCAAGAAAACTGGCATCAGTAAATCCAGAATTAGTGAGTTGACATTAAATCCTTCTACCCAGTTAAGAGCAAGAGAACTTTATCTAATTGCTTTGGCTCTTGACGTAGACCCAGGAGAAATGTTTAAAGAGATATTTAGGGATTTGAAATTGGAGAGTGATTAATAATGAACGAATCAACAACACGACAAGAACTAATAGACGTTCAGCTAAAGGAGGCTGGATGGAATGTTAATGATCACACTCAAGTAGTTGAAGAATATGTTGTTGATTTATCTACTGGGAACTTAGCTCACGAACGAAAAGAACCATACAAAAGTAACCAATTCTCTGATTACGTCCTTCTAGGCAAGAATGGTAAGCCATTAGCCGTAGTAGAAGCCAAGAAAAGCACTAAAGACGCAAATACAGGTCGAGAACAAGCAAAACAATATTGTTACAACATTCAAAAACAAACGAATGACATTTTACCGTTTTGCTTCTATACAAATGGACATGATATATTCTTCTGGGATTTAGAAAATGCCCCTCCTAGAAAAGTAGTTGGCTACCCCACTAGAGAAGATTTAGAACGTTATCTATACATAAAGGAAACTAAAAAAACTCTTTCTAGTGAATTCATAAATACTAATGTAGCTGGAAGAGATTATCAAATAAGAGCTATTCGTGCTATAATGGATGGCTTAGAACAAAAGAAAAGAACCTTTTTACTAGTTATGGCAACCGGAACTGGTAAAACAAGAACTACAATTGCACTTGTTGAGTCCTTAATGAGAGCTGGATGGGCTGAGCGAGTTCTCTTTTTAGTGGATAGAATCGCATTAAGAGATCAAGGACTTGAAGCATTCAAGGAATACTTGCCCAATGAGCCTCGATGGCCAAAACAAGGAGAAAAAAGTATTGCGAAAGATAGACGTGTTTACGTATCAACCTATCCAACAATGCTCAATATTATTCGTGAAGAAAAAGAAACTTTATCACCTCATTTCTTTGATTTAATAGTGGTAGACGAAAGTCATAGAAGTATTTACAACACTTACAAAGAAGTGCTAGATTACTTTAATACTACCACTGTTGGATTAACTGCTACACCAACAGATGTTATAGATCACAACACATTCAAATTATTTGATTGTGAAAATGGTCTACCATCTTTTGCATACACTTATGAAGAAGCAGTAAACAACATCCCTCCTTATCTGTGCAATTTTCAGGTAATGAAAATTCAAACCAAATTTCAAACAGAAGGTATTAGCAAGAGAACTGTTTCATTAGAAGACCAGAAGAAGCTAATACTTGAAGGAAAAGAAATTGCAGAAATCAATTTTGAAGGTGTTGAACTCGAGAAAAAAGTAATTAATAAAGGTACTAACACTCTTATAGTAAAGGAGTTTATGGAAGAATCCATAAAAGACCCAAATGGTGTTTTACCAGGCAAAACCATCTTCTTCTGTGCAAATATTGCTCATGCTAGACGTATTGAAGGAATCTTCGATCAATTATATCCTCAATATAATGGAGAATTAGCCAAAGTGATGGTTTCTGAAGATTCTCGTGTTCACGGAAAAGGAGGATTATTAGACCAATTTAAAAGCAGAGACTTCCCACGAATCGCCATCAGTGTAGATATGTTAGACACAGGGATAGATGTTAGAGAGTTGGTAAACCTTGTATTTGCTAAACCTGTGTACTCCTATACCAAATTTTGGCAAATGATTGGTAGAGGTACTCGATTACTCGAGCCAACACAAATGAAATCTTGGTGTACTCAAAAAGATGTATTTCTAATTTTAGATTGTTGGGACAATTTTGAATATTTTAAGCTTAAACCTAAAGGGAAAGAAATTAAGCAAGCTATTCCTATTCCTGTTAAACTATTTAGGCTGCGACTAGAAAAACTAGAACTAGCTTTCGAGGCAAGTACTCAAGAAACCATTCTAGAAGAAAGTAAAAGATTGCAAAAACAGATTACTCTTTTACCTACTAATTCAGTAGTGATAAAGGAGAACAGTCAAGCTGTAGCCAGAGTAAGTGATATTCAGTTTTGGGAAAATATAACAACTGATAAAATTGATTTTCTAAAAGCCGATATTCTACCCTTAATGCGAACCGTTTCTGGCGTTGACTTTAAAGCCTTGCGTTTTGAAAAAGACGTGTTAGAAGTTTCTTTAGCTAAAATGCAAAAAGAAGACGAAAAGTACGAAATGCTTAAAGATGCATTAGTTGAAAGGATCGCAGACTTACCACTCTCGTTAAACATTGTAGCCAAACAACAAGAAATAATTAAAGAGGCACAACGCAATCATTTTTGGAATGACATTAAAGAAAATAATTTCAATGATTTGATTGATAAGCTTTCTCCTTTGGCCAGATACATTGATACAAGAGAAACAACCTCTGGTCCTTCTAAATTTAATTTTGAAGATGAATTAGCCTCCAAAGAGATGGTGGAATTTGGTCCACAAAATGAAGCTGTCAGTATTACTCGATACAAAGAAATGGTAGAGGAAAAGATTAAGGAATTAACTGAATCTAATCCAATACTTCAAAAAATAATTAATGGCACAACAATTACTGATGAAGAGGGTGAATTACTCGCCAATGAGCTCCATGAGGAAAACCCACACATTACCATTGGTCTATTGCGAAGGGTCTATCAAAACAGAAAGGCTAAGTTCCTACAATTCATTAAGCATATACTAGGCTTAGAAGTTTTAGAAACTTTTGTAGAGAGTGTTTCAAGTTCTTTTGATTCCTTCATTCAAGAGCATAATTACTTATCTAGCAGACAACTCCAATTCTTGGATATCTTGAAGAAATACATTTTAGAAAAAGGGAATCTGGAAAAGAAAAATTTGATTGAATCTCCTTTTACAATGATTCACCCTGAAGGAATAAGAGGCGTGTTTTCACCCAAAGAAATAAACGAAATATTACAATTAACGAATAAAATTCTTGCAGCATAATGTTACAAAACAATCCTAAATTAAAAGCTTTAATCGTCAGTCTTTGGAATACGTTCTGGAGTGGTGGTATTGCAAATCCGATTACGGCTATAGAGCAGATAACCTACTTGCTCTTCGTAAAAAGAATAGACGAGTTAGAAAGTAAAAGAGAACGTGATGCTGAGTTTACAGGCGAGACGTACAAATCTAAATATGATGGTGAATACACACCTTGGATAGATGAAAGTTTGTATCGACCAAAACCGGATGCAACACCAGAAGAAAAGGCAGAATTAAATAAAAAAAGAGAAGAAGCTTTAACACCTAGACCAAAAAAGGAATTGAAGTGGAGTTTCTTCAAATCTATGCCAGCAGACCAAATGCTTGTTCATTTTAGGAACAATGTATTTCCACACATTAAAGATTTAAATGACGAGTCTTCTTCATTTACCAAATACATGAAGAATGCTGTTTTCATTATTCAAAAGCCATCTTTACTGGTAGAAGCAGTTAAAAAGGTGGACGAAATCTTTATTGAAATTGAAGAAGATGCTAAGGACGGTAAACAATCATTTCAAGATATTCAAGGGGATGTTTATGAAATGTTGCTTAAGGAAATAGCGACAGCTGGTAAGAATGGACAGTTTAGAACACCTAGACACTTGATTAAACTATTAGCAGAATTAACGGAACCAAAACTAGGACATAAAATTGCAGATCCTGCTTGTGGTACAGGAGGCTTTTTATTAGGTGCTTATCAATATATTTTATCTGACTTGGTTCGTAAAAAAGAACCTGAATTATTACAAACAGATGAAGATGGATTTGAAAGAGCCACAATTTCTTCTGTTCTAGATAACAAAAACAAGAAAACCTTAAATGACAGTTTTTATGGCTTTGATATCGATACAACAATGGTTCGTTTAGGTTTAATGAACATGATGATGCACGGTATTGACAGTCCTCATATAGAATACAAAGACTCTCTGAGTAAAAACTACAATGAAACAGGTGATTACGATATTGTCTTAGCCAATCCTCCATTTACAGGTAAATTGGACAAGGGAGATGTAAACCCAGATTTAGGAATAAATACTGGTTCGACCGAACTGTTGTTTTTATCTCGTATTTCTAAAATGCTACGTTCTGGTGGTAAAGCTGCCGTAATTATACCAGAAGGCGTTTTATTTGGTAGCTCTAAGGCTCAAAAAGACACAAGAACCATTTTGCTAAAGAACAACCAACTGGAAGCCGTAATTTCATTACCCGCAGGTGCTTTCAAACCATACACAGGCGTGAAAACTGCTATTTTGGTATTTACCAAAGTAGAAGAAGACAGTAAAAATTGGCATACAGACAAAGTATGGTTTTATGCTTTAGAAAATGATGGGTATAGTTTAGATGATAACCGCAGAAAACTAAAAGAGAATCCGCTACCTACAGTAAAATCGGAATATTCTTCTAGAAAAACAGCTAACTATCCTGATCGTAAGAATCACTTTTTTGTGCCATTAAATGAAATACAAGAAAACGATTTAGACTTAAGTTACAACCGTTACAAAGAATATGAATACACCGAACAAACCTACGACCCGCCTAAAGAAATTTTAGCCAAATTGATAGACATAGAAAATGGGATATTGGCTGATATGCAAGAACTAAATGACTTAATAGGATGATAGAGTATAAATTAGGTGATTTATGTACAATGCAAAGTGGCGGAACCCCCAGAAGAGGAACTGCTGATTTTTATGGTGGAGATATTCCTTGGATAAAAATTTCTGATTTTAAAAATAATAGAACAGGAACTGTTTTAGAAACAGAGGAAACAATTACACGGAAAGGACTTGAAGCAATAAACAACAGGCTATTTCCTGAAGGAACTCTACTCTTAGCCATGTATGGTTCTGTTGGGAAAACTGCGTTCGCTGGTATTGAAACATCCTGCAATCAAGCCATTTTGGGTATACTCCCAAAAGATGAAAATATTCTGAATCTTAAATACTTGAAATATTGGTTTGAGGAGAATAAAGAAAAACTAGTGAATCAAGGTAGAGGTGTCACATTAAATAATATTTCTGCCACCATTGTAAAAAAGCAGAAGATAAACCTTCCCGATTTACCGACTCAAAATAAGATTGTAGCAATACTTGATAAGGCGAGTTCTTTAGTTCAAAAAAGAGAAGACAATATTGCTTTATTGGACGAACTGCTCAGAGCTCAGTTTTTGGAGATGTTTGGAGATCCTGTTTTAAATATTAAAAAATGGGAGTCAAATAAGTTAAGTAAGCTATGTAATTTGGAAAGAGGACGTTTTTCTCCTAGACCGAGAAATGACCCTTCCTATTTTAATGGTGACTTCCCATTCATTCAAACTGGAGATATAAGTAATTCAAATTACAGACTTTCTGAATTTACCCAAACATTAAATTCAAAAGGAATTCAAGTCAGTAAGGAATTTAAAGCCGGAACAATTGTTATAGCTATTGTAGGAGCTACAATAGGAAAGACAGCCATATTGGGAATAAATACTTATGCTACTGATAGTATTATAGGTATTACTCCTAAAAGGGATTTATGTAATAATTACTTTATTGAAATGGTCTTAAGATTCTATAAAGAATATCTCATTGATAAAGCCCCTTCAGCAGCAAGGGCTAACATTAATCTTAAAATATTAAACAAGTTAGATATCATCTCGCCATCTCTTGATCTTCAAAATAAATATGAAGCTTTTAATCATAGGATTGAATCTCAAAAAGAAATTTTATCAGAGTCAAAAATAAAATTAGAGAACTTGTATAATAGTCTACTACAAAGGGCTTTTAATGGGCAATTAAATTTTAATGCAGATGCGGAATTAGATGTTCTTTTAACTGCAATAGATGCAGAACAAGAAAAGAATGATATTAGAGATATTGCTACTGTATATGCAAGTCGGTTACTAGAGCGTTTGGAGACTCAAGACTTTGAATCAAAAAAGCAATATCAACAAGCTAAGCAAGTTGCTTTTCAAATGCTAAAAGAAGGTACAGTTAAGCAGGAATATGATGAAAAGTCGAAATCTGTAAAATTAAAACACGTATGAAGCTTTTAAAACTAACCATACAAGATGAGTTTAGAAGCTTGCATAAAGACTTTAGCATTGACTTCCACAAGACTATTGATTCCATGGATACCTTCCAGCCATTCTGCTTTGCAGGTTTAAATGGTAGCGGTAAGTCAAATGTTCTAGAGGCATTAGGTTCTATTTTTTACCATTTAGAGTTTTGTGTTTCAAAGTTTCGCCCTAACAGTTTTGACAAACATTTTAAAAGGCATATTTCCACACCAAATGCATACAAGCTTGAATACTTAATTGGCAGAAATAATGGTGATTCTTATACACTAAACAACTTTTATAAAGTTACCATTGAGAAAACCAGTACTCATAAAAATGATAAAGAGAACGAGCCAAAACTTTTCATCCAAGAATACCCGTTTGACGAATCAGTTGAGAAAAAAGAAGTTTCAATGATGCCTTCAGAGAATAATGAGGTATCAGCAGAAGCCAAAGACTATTTACCTGATTTGGTGGTGGCATACTCTTCTGGTGAAAATGAAACTTTAAGCCTACCCTTTATTAAAAACAGACTAGTCAATTTCGACAAATACTGCGAAGATTATAAAAAGGAGATCATATTTGATGAACCTGAATCTAGCTTGATTTATATTGATGAAGGAATGAGTCAAGCTGTTTTGTTAGCAGCATTATTATTTGAAGATGAAAACACACTCAACCCTTTAAAGAAAGAATTGGGGATTATAGAACTAGAGAGTTTCACAATTCATTTAAACAACCAGCGTCTTAAACAAGATGTTGATCAAAAGGAAAGCCCTCTTCTATTTCATGTAAGCAAGGAATTAGAAAAGCTCAAGAAATGTACACCCTTCCATTTCGTTGAAGAAAGAGATGTTTTAGGCGAAGGAGGTAAAATTCACTCAGTCACTAGTATCGATTTTTTCGTTGATGATAATACTAAAAAAGCATTCCGTAAACATTTCAATAATTCTTCATTTGAGTTATTCCGTTTCTTTCAAGTGCTCTATGAGTTAAACTCAAATATTGTTTCAGAAAGCATAAAGGAAGAGGTTTACAGTTCTAAAGGCTTTTATACAAAAGGAAAACTTCCAGTTGCGGCTCCAATAGATACCATTTTTCATTTTTTGGATTATAAAATCCTTAAGAAGATTAAAGGAAAGGAAGAACCTAAGGCATTATTGCTAAGAGAGTTTTCAGACGGTGAGCAACAGTTTTTACATACTATAGGGATTTGCCTAATGCTAAAAGATAGAAGAACGCTATTACTTTTAGATGAGCCTGAAACACATTTTAACCCTGCTTGGAGAGCTAAGTTTATCAAAATACTAAATGACAGTATTTACGCTGGAAGACTAAAGGATTTGCCCAACGGAGATTTTAATGTTCATCTTCTAAAAGATGTGATACTTACCTCTCACTCTCCATTTATCATTTCTGACTGTATGCCCAACAACGTGATTTTCTTTGATAGAAACAAAGAAACAGAACTAGTTGAAGCGAAAAGTGCTAAGGATATGGACATTAAAACATTTGGAATGTCTGTAGAAACCATATTAGATGAATTGTTCGATTACAATCAATCTATTGGAGATTGGTCTAATGAAGAGTTATTAAAAATTCAGTTTGACAGCATAAAAACAGAATCTGATAAAAAGAATTTAAAGAAGAGATTAAGAGTATTAGGACCTTCCATTGAAAAGGACTTGGTTTTATCAAAGTTGAACCGTTTAGAACTAGAGGATTAATGCTAAGACTTTATAAACCAATAAAACACGACATATTTACACTTCACACCCTTTTAGAAAAAGTGGTTTGTGAAGTATGGTGTAAAGCAAACGATGATAGTTGTGATGGTAAATTAGAACAAGCATTTAAAGACATTTATCATTATTCATATAAGTCTACGCCAAAAGACAAAAAGAATTTAAAGGATGAAGTAGAACGTATTTATAACATTTTCAAAGGGCTCGATTCAGCTATCAAAACAAAGGTCAAGGATGCATTTACAACCAATAATGATATAGAATCTCTTTGTGATGGTACGAGTCCAGTTTATTTATCTGACTTACCAGATGTGGTGGAAAAGGATATAAAACCTCTTTTCAAATGGTGCTATGAAACACTCCTTGGAAAAGACAAAGTAGCTGGAGATAAAATGGATTACTACAACAAGCTAGTAAAAGATCCGGACAATGACTTTGACACTTGCCCTTGTTGTGGTTTAACAGATATAGAATCGGCAGAAAGTATTTGTAGAGAAGATTATGATCATTACTTACCTAAAGCACATTACCCTTTTGCAAGTGTCAACTTTTTGAACTTAGTTCCTATTTGCAATAAATGTAACCGTGATAGAAAAAAAGCAAAAGACCCAATAGAAAATGACAGAGTTGCTTTTTATCCTTTTTCAGCCAAGCCACATAATATTGAGTGTTCATACACTTTCAATGTCGATATTGACCCCGATACTAAAGAAGTGAACTTAGATAAACTATCTATTTCATTTACTGGGAACGTTTCAAAAACAGAAACTTGGAAATGGCTGTTCGATATTGAGGATAGATATAATGATTACATTAAGTCAAAAGCTTATGGTTGGTTGCGTGAATTGAGGAAAAGATGGGAAAGGAATAACAAAAGAGAACATGGTCTTAGTTATGAGGAAATAATTGACGACCACATTGAAGATTATGAAGAAGATAAATATTCGGAAAAGAAGTTCTTAAAAATAGCATTCTTGAAAGCCATAAAAAATGATGCGAAATTTATGGCTGTTTATGAATCTACAAATACAAAAAACAGTTAAGAAGAAATAGTAATTTAATCTAAAATGAAACACATATTTACCCTAGCAATGATACTTTCCGTATTTACCGTTTACGGACAGAGTAAAAAAACAATTAAATTATATAACAAGGCAATTGAATACTTTCAAAGTAAAGATTACAATAACGCCATAAATACATATCTAGAAGTCATTGAAGAAGACCCAAGATATAGTTGGCCTTACATCAACCTTGGAATTACATATAAAGAAGTTGGTGAATATGATTTATCTATCAAATATTTGAATACTGCTCTTCAAATGGATCCTAATAACCATCACATTTATTATTCACTCGGAGCCACATATACCAAAATCAAACAGTATGATAAATCAAATCAATACTATCATCAGGCAGCCCATTTTGAAGATGCTAATTTGGACACGATATATAGTAACATGGGTTTTAATTTTTTGTTTTGGGGGAAATTGGATAGTGCGATACATTACTTTGAAAAAAGCTTGGAATTGCATCCGGCATTTGAAGCTCCCTTAACCAATATTGCCTACCTGCATATCATGAAAGAGAACTATACCGAGGCACAAAAATGTTTAGAAACCCTAATTCAAGAATATCCCGATGTGACGAACAACTATAACAATCTGGGATATGTTTTATGTAAACTCAATGACCTGGATAATGCAGAGAAATATCTGCGACAATCGCTCAAGATGGACAATAAAAATGAGTGGACCTATCGCAATTTTGGCATCTTGTATCAAGCCAAAGGGGATCAAAAAAATGCTTGTAAAAATCTGGATAAAGCAATAGAACTGGGATTTATCCGTATTTGGGGTAGAGAACTCATTCAGGAACTGATGGATTATTGTAAGTAACCTGAATCTCTCCGTAAAGCAAATGCAATGAAATATGTAGTTACATTATCCCTCCTCCTGGTATCGCTTACCACTTACACCCAAAATAGAACTCCTATTTGGGCATTTCCATCTTGTGGAAATACGATTCATGGCATTGCAGTTGGATTGGCCGATATTAAAGACTCTTGTATCACGAATGTGAATGGAATCAGGTTAGAAGCTATTGGTTTAGGATTAGGTGTAGGCTTTTTAGGATATCATCCCTCCTATGATGTAAACGACTCTATTCTCATGAATCAACCACCTACAGGAACCATAAACGGAATCAACCTATCCTTATTTGGAACTATTAAATTTGATAATCTAAATGGACTCACCATTGGAGGCTTTGCACAAGCTCTAAATAATGTGAACGGGGTCATGATCAGTTTGGCAGGTAATATATCTACCGAATTCTCTGGTCTTCAATTGTCTGTTATGGGAAATGATGCTTATTCCGTAAAAGGCCTACAACTCTGTATGGTTAGTAATTCTGTCCACGATTTAAAGGGCGTTCAGATTGGTCTGATCAACCAATCTCAAAAAACCAAAGGTTTCCAGATAGGCTTATGGAACATCAACGAAAAACGTAAACTACCTATTATCAATTGGTGTTTTAGTTCTAGCTCCAAATAAAATATCCTTAACTTCGAACACGAATTCTACGTTTATCATATCAATCTATACCTGAACTATGAAAGACAAAAAAATTGAAATTGATTTTGCCTGCCCTAAGCAATGGTCTTCCATGCAAAAAGTAGATGATACGCATAGACATTGCTCGGAATGCGATAAACTCGTTACGGACTTTACCCAAAGTACAGAGAATGCCAAATCGGGTGAATGCGGACATTTTACATTGGATCAACTTGCACGCATCAAAAACACGGTAACACTTCCTCGAATGGGCTTATACTCTTTATCGTTATTAACGATATTGGGTGTTTCTGCGGTGTATAGTGATTCCGCAGCGCAAAATGCAGCACCGGTGGTTCGTACCCAAAAAGCTCCCGCAGCTCAATTTAAAATTCGCGGAACCGTATACGATAGGAAAACGAAAGAACCACTCCCGCTCGTGAATATTGTGGTTTTAAAAAAAGGTGTAAAAATCCATGGTACACAAACCGATTTTGATGGGCTTTTTAATCTCGAAATCGATACCGTGGAGAATGACCTTCAGGAAATACAAATAGCTTTTAACGTTATAGGATATCAAGCGGATACCCTATCTTATACAGAAGATGATATCATCTTAAAAAAAGAAAGAATCTTAGTGGAACTGGAATCTGTTATCTTTGATCCTGATAGTGTAACCATTATTCATGTGGTTAATGGTGGACTTAACATTCCTAAAGATACGCTTCAGATACCTAACATTCATGATATTCAAGTACCAAAATCAGAGAACGAGTAAAAAAAACTTTTCTACAGTCGCTTCTCATTACATCTACTCTACCTGGTAAGCTACTCGGCTCTTATTTTATCATGCAACACTTTTCATTTTTGATCGGTCTTGTAATTATCAAAACCAAATCAAAAAACTGTACTATGATTCATCGTTTATGCATTGCTGCAACCATGAGTGTGCTCTTCTTCGCTTGTAACCCACAACCCAAAGAAGTTTCTGCTGAAAAACCCGTTACCACTCCAACCCCATCAAACCCGCAAAAAATTCAGGTGCTTAACTTCGGTACCTTCCATATGGGGTTTACCAATGATGCCAGCAGTACAGAGTTTGACGAACACAATAAAGAAAACCAAACACGAGTACATGCCATCGCACAGCAATTGGCCGCATTTAAACCCACTGTGCTCATTGTGGAAACTACTCCCAAATACGATTCGGTTATTCAAAAAGAATATCACGATTATGTCCAAAACCCGAATATGTACTTTAAATCTCCTTCCGAAATTGAATTGCTCGCTTATGAACTAGGGCGTTTGTCCGGTACTCAAAGGATTTATGGAATTGATCATCGTATGGGATATAACTATATGATTGGAGAAGAAATTGAAAACACTATTGACTCCGTAGGTTATAAAACTTATTCGGAAAATTTGCTTTCCTATTTTCCTGAGGTTGATCAGGAATATGATAGTTTGGCTTTATTGGATCAACTACTCCTCATCAATCACGATCAGTTTTTAGATTTTTTGATTACGGTTAATGCCGATCTATTGACGCATGTTGGCACTACTGATGGTTTTGAAGGTGCTGATGAAGCTGCAAAATATTACCAGCGTAATTTGCGGATGTATTCTAATCTTAATCGTATCTCATTCGACTCTACCGATCGGGTATTTATATTAATGGGGGCGAGTCATACAGCTTTTTTCCGTGATTTTATGAGTCGTAGTCCTAAGTATGAAATGGTGAATACTTTTGATTATTTAGGGAAATAATCTCTGATCTAAAACCTTAGAATTACTTCTAAAAGCTCAACACAAGACACTCATGGTACTTCGCTTAGCGTCCGACCAAAAAAGACTAACCGGAATAAAATGATGGAAAAGCACACAAATCAAAACTTAAAAGATGTGCTTTTTTTCGTTCTTTTTTTGGCAAACAACCGAGCTTGCGAGCTCACGAAGTAAAAAAAGAACATAAAAACAAATGCTTTTAAGTTAGAGCAAACATTCTGAAAGTTATTATATTCTTTTTGGCTTGACACTTCGACTTCGCTCAGCGTCCGACAAAAAGAATCAACCGGAATGGAATGAAGGAAAAGCACATAAATCAAAACTTAAAAGATGTGCTTAAAAAGTTCAAGGCTGATGAAAGCTTTCTTGAAAGCTAACGGCTTCATTTCGTTATCTCACCCAAACTCGCAAACGACATAAACGACTTTTCAAGTCGATGTCTGAGCTCAAACATGGGTTCGATGACACTACATTCATCGAGCTTTCTACCAAAACTTCCTAAGGCCGGATTCTCAAGCAATATAGTTTTATTGTAATACATTAAAAACCTCCGATAATATATTATTTCGTGATCTTTTTGGGCAGTGGTAATGTTCCATTGCTAGGAATTGCGGTCTCGGAGAGACCATAGCATGTAGAGCAAATGGAACCATGGTCGCTTGCGAACCACCTTCCAAAAAGTGCCTTTTTTTTCGTTCTTTTTTTGGGCATACAAAAAAAGAACATAGAGAACAATTACCTTTAAATAAAGTAAAAGCAATTCAATATTCTAAATACATTATGTTCTTTCTAGCTTAGTTCTTACCTCTTCGACTTATCTGGATATACCCTACTGACCAAAGCATACAACTAAAAAAATCTAACCGAAATAGAATGAATACCTACTTTTGGTTTAAAGAACATCCCCATGACCGAAATAGAATTCATATTGTATGTAAAAGGCCAAACTGCCAGTAGAGATTTCTATACACAGGTTTTGGCGTTAGAACCTCATTTGGATGTACCGGGAATGACAGAGTTTTTGCTTTCAGAAAATGTAAAACTAGGTTTGATGCCCGAAACGGGAATTGCAAAAATCATATCGGGACCTCTTCCCCATCCGCAAACCGGAGCCGGAATTCCCAGATGCGAACTGTATTTAAAAGTTCCCAATGCAGCAGCATATATGCAACGCGGAATCGATGCCGGAGCTACAGAAGTGAGTCCGTTACAAATGCGTAATTGGGGCGATCAGGCAGGCTATATTGCCGATTTGGATGGGCATGTCATTGCATTTGCCGAAGCTCACTCGTAATGACTTTTCAGCAATTCTATACCACTCTGGAAAACCATCTGCCCCAAAGTACCGGGACAGAACGACAACAATGGGTGCAAACTATTATTGAAAACGATTTTGATATTCTTGAACTTTCCTCTTTAATTGATCAGGAGCCTAAAATTGCTACACGTTTTCTGTGGATACTCACAGGAATCGCCATGCAACAACCTCAAAAACTGCATGCCGTACTACCTGCACTATTTGAAAAAAGTAAACACATCACCCATGTAGATATGCAAGCTTCATTTGCCAACTATTGGCGGTTTTGCGGAGTCCCACTAGAAAATGAAGCTGAAGCCATTGATCTTTTATTTCATTGGTTGCAATCTGCCGAAACCAATGTGACCATTAAATCCAGAGCTTTGTTTGTATTATCTGATTTGGTTGACATCTACCCCGATCTCAAAAATGAATTGCGCCTCAGTATTGAAGATCAATTAGACAAAAACTCCAACGACTTTAAAAAAAGGGCTTTAAAGATCCTGAAAAAAATCACCGATTAAGATCATCATAAAAAACGGTATTTTACGTTTCCTTTGCATCATCCTAAAAAACCTTGGTTATGAAACATGTGATACTCTTCATTTTAATCTTATTTGGAATTACAGCATTTTCCCAATCCCAACAACATATTATTGGTAAGTGGAAAGTCTGCACCAAAACCGAATTAAATTCTAATGAAACCTGTGAAACAGGAAGTTACGTGACCTATCACTTCCATCAAGACGGAACTTTTACCGATGATAGAAAACTCATTTTGAATGGAAAACAACAACACTATGCCGGAACCTGGAAATATGATGGGCAAACGCTTATCATTGATGTTGATGATAAAAAGAACATGAAAGCTCCACCGGTATCTTACATCATCCAATGGCAAGATGATAATTTGTTTTATTCGGAAGGACAGGAAGGTAAATCTCATGTCATTTACACTTACTTCAAAAGGGTGCAGTAACTCAAATGAAGACATTTAAAATCATAATAGCTATTACCATTCTCATTGGATTCACAGGGTGTCAACAAAAGTTTGATGCGCAAAAATGGGCCGTCACTGTTGATGGCACTTATCCTCATCGTGAAGACATGCTCGATGATCTCTTAGAGAATTACCCGTTAAAAGACAAAACGGTTCAGGAAATGGTGGAATTACTGGGCCTACCTGATAATTATTGTGATCATAACCCTTATGAAATGACGTATCGCATTGTGCAAGATTATGGATGGAATATTGACCCGGTGTATACCAAGTATCTACATCTGGAATTAGATCATTCTTCGTCTCAAATTGACTCCAATACATTGGTCATTGATCATAAAATTGTGGAACTCGACTATTAGATTATAGGTCTAATTCATTAATTTTGAGATGTGAACATTTAACATCTAAATCATTCCTAATACTTACAATTATGCGTATTTCACTTTTACTTTTTGCGTTGATCAGTTTAAGCGCTTGTAAAAAAGACGATCCGGAGACACCTACACCCACCATAAAATATGATATCATCGGTTCGGTCAATCTCTATGATGAAGGTACCGCTTCTATTTCTGATTCGGGTATGTTAGTCACCGTAATGGGAAGTAATCCTGCGATCACCGCAATTACCGACAATGATGGAGATTTTAACCTATCGGAAGTGACCTCAGGAACGTATACACTCACTTTTGAGAAAGCCAATTATGGTACGTTCAAAAGGTTTAACGTTGATCATACCAATAGTACCCACACGATCATTACACAAAATCCTTCATTGGGGATGGAGAGTACCACCAGTGTTTCGCAACTCACCACAAATGTTTCAAACGACACGGTGATATTGAACACTACACTGGTTCAAAACGCCAGTATTTCAAATCCGAAATATGTACGTGTTTTTATGGGGAAAAATAGTGATTTAAGTGCGCAAAAATATGATGCGTATTCTCCGGCATACGTTAAACAAATCAATCCATTTACCATAAAGTATTCCCGTACCGATTTAGTGGATATGGGTTTCCAAACGGGCGAAACTGTTTATGTGAATGTAGTGGGAGAATCCTTCTTTTCAAATGATTATGATGATCCAAATTTAAACTACCGTGTTTTCCCGAATATATTCTGGAAAGCGACCACAACGAGCTTTATAGTTCCTTAATATCATCAATAAAAAAGCTATCTTTTCAGCCAATAATTCAATGCGGAAAAGATGGAATACCCAAAGTCAAAAATCAACGAAGTTAAGCGTGGTGCGCAGAAAGCATCTTACGATCAGGAAGTGATTTTCTCAATCCTGGATGCCTCCGAAATTTGTCATATTGCATTTATTTATGAGGGGAAACCCTTTGTGCAACCCATTAATTTTGGCCGAAATGGGGATAAGATTTATATCCATGGATCATATAAAAATCGAATGACTGAAGCTTTGATTCAAGCTAAAGAGGTCTGTATGAATGTGATGCTTTTAGATACCATGAAACTCACACGTTCGGCATTTCATCATTCGGTCAATTATCGATCGGCTATGATTTTTGGAACCGTTAGAGAACTGACTGAGGATGACGATAAACTGGTAGGTTTAAAAAGTATCATCAATCACTTTGTTCCCAATCGTTGGGAACATTGTCGGGCACCTAACGCAGGTGAATTGAAAGCGACACGGGTATTGGAATTCTCTATTGATACCGCATCCGCCAAAATTGCCGCAGCACCGCCCAACGACAATAAAAAGGATTATGAACTGGATTATTGGGCCGGAGAAATTCCGGTGAGAATGGAATACGGGACGCCCACTCCGGATGTACATATGAAAGAAGGTAGTGAAGTTCCGCAACACGTTTTGGATTTTATTGATTACAAAAAAACGCAATAACCTTACGGTCTGCAATGAGTCATCTGGAAGAAATCAAAACCACACTTGCTCAGGTTTTACCACCGGATCAACTGGAGGATTTAATGGCTATTGGGCAACTAAAAAACCTGTCATCAGGTGAATATTTTATTCGTGAAGGCGAAACTCCCCAAAAGCTGGCTTTTGTCTTATCCGGTTTATTCCGCTATGTATACATCAATGACAAAGGTTTAGAGTTTACCAAGAGCTTAATTCAGGAACGTGATTTTATATCCTCCTACTCTGCGATGATTACCCAAAGTGGTTCACATTTTTTTATTGAAGCATTAGAAGATGCCGTAGTCTTGGTGATTCCTTACCACAAATGGCAAACCCTACTCACTCAGGATCCGTTTTGGACCGGATTTCTATTGAAATTTATCGAAAAAGGATTTATTACTAAAGAAAAACGCGAACGGGATTTACTGTTACTTTCTGCAGAAACCCGCTACCAGAATTTCCTGAAAGAATATCCCGGAATGGAAGGCAGAATCAAACAAACGATTATTGCGTCTTATCTGGGCATTCAACCTGAATCGTTGAGTCGCATTCGCAAAAAAATGTCCTCTTAACATAGGTCAATGCAACCGTTGTTTTGTGCTTTTAATATTGCCTTTCATATTAAAACACCACAACATGCAACTATCAGGAAATACCATTTTAATCACCGGAGGAAGTTCCGGAATTGGCCTGGAACTGGCCAAACAATTTATAGCCAGAGAAAACAAAGTATTGATTTGCGGCCGATCTAAAGACAAACTTCTTAGCGCACAACAGCAGATTCCGCAACTTGAAATTTTTCAATGCGATCTGGCTGATCCGCAACAGTGTCAGAATCTTGCAGACTGGATAAATCAAAACCATCCCGAACTTAATGTACTCATCAACAATGCCGCAATAGTATACAATGGACGATTTATCAGTGACGCACCTGTTTTAGAATTTGCCGAAAATGAAATCGCCACAAACCTACTCGCCCCTATTCGGTTAACCCATCATTTGTATCCTGTTCTTCAAAAAAATACGGCTCCGCAAATTATCAACATCACTACCGGACTCGTATTTGCCCCAAGAGCAGATTATCCGTTTTATAATGCAACCAAGTCAGGACTCCACGCCTTTACACAAGGACTACGAATCCAGGAAGCCCAATCTTCTGTCCATATTATTGAAGTCATGATGCCAGCGGTCAATACCCCATGGCATAAAGGTAATCCTCCCAAAATTGCGATTTCGCCCCAAAGAGCAGTTAACGAAATGCTACGGGAATTGGAAAAAGGAAAGACAGAAATCAAAATTGCCAAAGTGAAACTACTCTACCTCTTGTCTCGAATTGCCCCGGGTTTTGCATTACAAAAAATCAATCATTTAAATGATGCCTAACGCCACCAACTTTAAATCAAAAAAATAACAATGATCAGAATTAATAATGGATATATTTTCAGACCTTCGTAAGCATCTATATGTTTTGAAACAATGAAAATATTTCATTTTAATTCATGATCGAAAAAACGTTAAAGAACCTGTATTCCAATCCCAGAAATCTATTTTTGGTAGATGCAGCAGGAGCCCTACTCTCAGCATTTTTACTTGGAGTGGTGTTAGTGCAATTTGAGAGTTTCTTCGGTATTCCCCGTCAAACGTTATACATTTTGGCGATCATCCCGTGCTTCTTTTCCGGGTACGACCTGATGTGTTACTTCAGAATGCATCAAAACATCGGTCCTTTTCTAAGAGGTATTGCTTATGCCAATATCCTATATTGCGGGCTATCTTTAGCATTCGCTTTTTATCATTATCAGATCATCACTTTCTGGGGATGGTACTATATAATATCTGAAATAATCATTGTTTTGGCTCTGGCGCGTGTAGAAATCAAAGTAAGTCGTTTAAAGAGGTCGTGATAAATGAGGAAAACCCTATGCCTATAAGAAAAAATACCAACGAATCTTTGATTCGACTTTCCTAAAAGTTTACCACCCAATTCAAGCAAATAATTGTAATTTGACCTCCAGGAAATTTATTCTTACCAAACACAATCAACATGAAACTTAGAAGTCTTTTAGTTAGTCTCTCTATCGTCTTTTCATCGACTTTATTTGGACAATTTGCCAACACCCTTTCTTATGATGAAGCTCAGGGTTCTCCGACAGCTACAATTCAGGATGTGAGTTGGATTGCAGGCCATTGGAAAGGTGAAGCTCTAGGTGGAATTACCGAGGAAATGTGGAGTCCTCCGCTAGGTGGATCTATGATATGCACTTTTAAACTGGTTGTAGATGATCTCGTGAAATTTTATGAAATCGTGACTTTATCGGAGGTCAACAATACGTTGATTTTAAAACTCAAACATTTCCATTCCGATCTCAAAGGCTGGGAAGAAAAAGATGAAACCGTAGATTTTAAACTCGTTAAAGTCACTCCAAACAAAGTGTATTTTGATGGATTCACTTTTGAAAAAGTGAGTGAAAATGAAATCAATGTGTACGTGGTTTTTGAAAACCATGGAGAAAGTAAAGAAATGAAGTTTAACTACCATAGAGTCCAATAATCACCAACTTCAAAAAATGAAAAAAGCCATACTATTACTATTCGTTTTAGGCAGTACATTCACATTATCTGCACAATACAAATTGCAGGATATTTCAGTCGGTTACTTCACGCCTTTCTTTGTAGAGTTTGGAGGAAAAGTCAGTACTTCTATTCATCTCAAAAACTGGGAACTCGTTAGTCAAACAGGTGAATCACGATATAGAACACTATATCTCAGTCCTCAAATTGGATATTTCGTTAAACCCAAAAACCACGACAACTATTTGCTCAATTTCGAATTGGGCTATCGAACCCAGAAGGATGATAAAAAATGGTATGGAGCTGCCACATTTGGACTGGGATACCTACTCACTTCGCATATCGTTTCAGGAACTGTGCATTTAGGTACCGGTGAAATGACTAAAGAACGTGAAAACGTTTCATCAATCCTACCTACACTAGGCTATGAATTTGGTAAGGCACCTACCGATAAATTGGGATTTTATTTTAAGTTCTTTGTTGGTCGTAAAATGGCTTTTGGTGCCGAAGACTCCGGTTTTTACGGAGCGGAACTCGGATTGAAATTTAATCTACAAAACACCTCAAAAGAATAACGGATGAAAAGAAGTGAGTTTATCAAAAAGAGTATCGCCCTTGGAGTAAGTGCTCCTTTTCTTTCCATGCTATTAGAATCGTGTAAAAAAGAAGATTTTAACTTTCCGCAATTTGATGTCAATTTTAGCGGGAAAGTTCTAATTGTAGGCGCTGGAGCTGCGGGTCTTACCGCAGGATATGTACTCTACCGACATGGTATCGATTTTGAAATCATCGAAGCTGCGCCACAATATGGCGGACGGGTAAAACGTACGACACAATTGGCCGATTTCCCAATTGATCTGGGAGCTGAATGGATGCATGGTCAACCTACCCTTCTGGGAGAGATTTTACGTGACCCGCAATCCAATGCTACGGTAGATTATATTACCTATAATCCACAAACAGTTTACAATTGGAAAAACGGAAAACTCAAAAAGCAAAACTGGGCCAATAACTATTACAGTGAGTATAAGTTTAAAAGTACTACCTGGTTTGGTTTTTTTGAGAAATACATCGTTCCTAAAATTCAGGATAAAATTCGTTTGAATGCTCCCGTCCAACAAATTGACTATTCAGGAAATAAGATCGCGGCACAAACCGATCAGACCACCTATGAAGGAGATAAAGTTTTGGTAACGGTGCCCATCAATATCTTAAAAAGTGGGATGATTGATTTTATTCCCCAACTTCCTAATGATAAGATCAATGCTTACAATAGCATTCAAATGGGAGATGGATTGAAAGTGTTTATAGAGTTTAAAGAAAACTTCTATCCGGATATACTTTTTATGGGAGGACTCATTTCCTCTTTCCAGTCTTCAGAGCGGATTTACTACAATGCTGCGTTTAGAAAAAATACCAGTAAGAACGTTTTGGGTTTATTTACAGTTCAAGATGCCGCTTCCCAATATACAGATATTGCTACCGATCAAGAACTTATTCAACATATTCTTAACGAGTTGGATACCATTTTTGAAGGCAAAGCTTCGCAAAACTATATGAGTCATGTGATTCAAAACTGGTCAAAAGAACCTTACGTTAAAGGGTCATATTCCGACAGCTTCACGCAAGATCAAAACTCCACTGTAAATACACTACTCAATCCCGTAGATAAAAAAATCTATTTTGCCGGAGAAGCACTATCCGTAAACAATCAAGCCACAGTACATGGAGCAGCTGAAACGGCTTATACTGTAGTAGAAAAGATTTTGAATAACTAGATTTAACTAGTTCACATCGGTTTTACAGTAATTCTTTTATTATCCTTTTTTACTTCGTGAGCTCGCAAGCTCGGTTGTTTACCACAAAAGATCACTAAATAATATATTATCGGAGATTTTAATGTATTACAATAAAACTACGTTAATTGAGAATCCGGCCTTAGGAAGTTTTGGTAGAAAGCTCGATGAATGTAGTGTAATCCAACCCATGTTTGAGCTCAGACATCGACTTGAAAAGTCGTTCATGTCGTTTGCGAGTTTGGGTGAGATAACGAAATGAAGCTGTAGCTTTCAACAAAGCTTTCTTCAGCCTTGAACTTTTTCGTCCTTTTTGGTTTAAGCCAAAAAGGACATAATTACCTTAAAGTAATCATCCTATTAAAAAGCCTATTTCTCGATGTCCTTTCTTTATTTCCTGAACTCGCAAGCTAGGTTGTTTACCCCAAAAAAACGACACTTCGACAGGCTCAGCGCAGGAAAAAAGGCACTTCTGAGAATGAATTTTCCAATCGCTGCGCTTCATGGAAAACCAAACTTTTATGACTTAAAATCTACAACACCATAAATATTACTTCAATAAAAAAAACATACAGACTTGTCTGTTCTTTCTATATTTGCAATTCAATTGCATACCATGAAACCAAAAGAACGCATACTGGAAGTTGCATTTAGATTATTCCATCAACAGGGATATAATTCCACTGGAATCAATCAGATCATTGCAGAAGCTGCAGTAGCAAAAGCTAGTTTTTATCACCATTTTAAATCCAAAGAAGATTTATGCATCGCATTTCTAGATGTGAGACACGATTACTGGTTAGACGCGCTACACCATTTTATTTCTGCTGCTTCCACTCCATCGCAAAAAGTACTGACAGCATTTGACTTTCTGATTCATATGAACCAAAAAGAAAACTTTAGAGGGTGTAGTTTTCTCAATATTCTATCCGAAATTCCATCGGATAATACCCGAATCTTAAAAGTGATTCAGGAGCATAAAAATGATCTGAGATTATTTTTTACAGACCTACTAGATACACCTGAATTATCAGATCATATTTACCTGCTTTTTGAAAGCAGCATCATAGAAAGTCAGATGTTCAAATCGAACGAACTGATCCATACTTCAAAAAATATTGTTACACGTTTAATCGCATAATTATGGAACAAAAATTTCCACTTCCTCCGTTTACCGAGGAAACCGCAAAAGAAAAAATCCAATTGGCAGAAAATGCCTGGAATAGTCAAGATCCCGATAAAGTATCAAAAGCATATACTATAGATTGCGAATGGCGCAATCGGAACCAATTTGTCAACGGTCGTAAAGAAATCGTAGCTTTTCTAACCGATAAGTGGCAGAACGAACGCCACTATAAACTCAAAAAAGAATATTGGGCACATACCGATAATCGAATTGCTGTAAGGTTTGAATATGAATACCAAAACACAGCGGGCAACTGGTTTAGGGCTTACGGTAATGAAAACTGGGAGTTTGACGAAAACGGACTCATGCAAAAACGTTTTGCCAGTATCAATGATTTAGCCATTGACGAAAGCGAACGCAAACTATAACCAAAAAGCGCCATGTCATAATAGTCATGGTGCTTTTTCAATTTACCTTTTTACTTAATTCCTTCTATAAACTCCATGCAAACCTTATTTTCGGTGTTTCTTATTTCCACACATTATTAGCTGAATAGGGATGCGCTATTTATTACTGTACTTATTATCTGGAATCATACTAATAGCTTGTGATTCATCCACTCCTTCTGAAACAAATCAGGAGGAAACTTCAACAACCAAAGAACAGTCTGTATATAACATGCCTGAAGAACTAAAACAATTAGTTCTCAATGGTGACCCCATGACCTATTATCACTGGAATGGAAAACAAGCCGCTTTACACCTTCAAAACATGGAGAAGGGATCTATGCAACAGCAAATAAATTCCTGGTTTGAATACTGCAAACAATCCTTAAATGCTGGTAATTATCAAGTATGTATCGATGAAATATCCGGTTATTTAAATCAATCGCAAAAACCCTATAAAGAAATCATTAATGCGAAAACCAAAGTATTATTTGAAGCTTTGGCTTTAGCCTATTTAAGACAAGGAGAGCAAGAAAATTGTCAGAATAATCATACGAATCAATCCTGTATTGTTCCCATTCGAAAAATGGGTCAACATCAACTAAAAAGTGGTTCTGAAAATGCGATTCAAATTTACAGTTTGCTTCAGGATCATTTCCCGAATGACAAATACAAATGGCTCCTCAATGTAGCCTACATGACTTTAGGACAATATCCTAATCAAGTTCCAAAAGATTATAAAATTGATTTTCCACATGCAGCGGAACAAAACAATTTTCCTGCATTTGAAGATATTGCCGTGTCCATAGGTTTAGCGCAAAACGGACTTTCCGGAGGTACTTGTATCGATGATTTTAACAATGATGGTTTCTTAGATGTATTTGCCACGTCCTATGGCATGGAAGATAATGTGCAATTATTTTTGAACAATCAAAATGGAGGCTTCACCAATGTCACTCAAAAAGCCGGACTTCAAGGTATTGTGAGTGGACTCAATTGCATTCATGCTGATTATGACAACGATGGATATACGGATATTCTTGTTTTAAGAGGTGCCTGGCTAGGCAAAGCAGGTACACATCCCAACTCGTTGCTTAAAAATATGGGAGACGGTACTTTTAATGATGTTACCCAATCTGCAGGAATATTATCCTTCCACCCTACCCAAACTGCCAGTTGGGGAGATTTTGACCGGGATGGAGATTTAGATCTTTTTATTGGCAATGAAAGTGGTAAAAGTGATCCACATTCCTGTGAACTTTTTCAAAACAATGGTAATGGAACTTTTAGTGAAGTTTCAAATCAATACGGACTTAATCGTATTCAAGCTTTCGTAAAAGGTGCCACCTGGGGAGACATCAATAATGACGGTTGGATCGATTTATACATATCCGTATTGGGTGGCCAAAATATGCTCTTTAAAAATATGGATGGGCAGTTCTCCGATATCACAACATCGGCAGGTATAGGTGAACATTTCTTTAGTTTTCCTTGCTGGTTTTGGGATGTCAATAATGATGGGTATCAGGATATTTTTGTAAGCGGTTATGATCTCCGCTATTTAGAAGATGTGGCAGGAGAATATACCAAAGAAATTCAGGGACTTCCCATTGAATCTGAAAAACCACGTTTATATCTCAATAACGGAGATGAAACTTTTACCGAAGCAGCTCAGGATTTTGAGATTTCCAAAACGATGTTTGCCATGGGCGCTAATTTTGGTGATCTGGATAATGATGGATTCTTAGATTTTTATGTAGGCACCGGGGCTCCTGACTTTAGCACTATTGTGCCTAATAGAATGTTTAGAAACGTTGGTGGACAAAAGTTTGAAGAGGTTACCACAGCCGGACATTTTGGTCATATTCAAAAAGGACATGGGGTAGCTTTTGCAGATCTGGATCGTGATGGTGATCAGGATATTTATACTGTACTGGGAGGGGCATATGAAGGTGATGTCTTTACCAATGTTTTATTTGAAAACCCAATCTCCAAAAACAACTGGATTGTGATCCAACTGGAAGGTACTACATCCAACAAAAGTGCGGTGGGCACACGTTTGGAATTGATCTTAGATTCCGGACAAAAGATTTATCGTACAGTGTCTACCGGAGGTACTTTTGGAGCATCTCCTCTACAACAAGAAATTGGATTGGGTACAGCTCAAAAAATCAAACAAATTACCGTTTATTGGTCCAATTCGACACCGCAGATATTTCAAAATATTGCGGTGAACCAAAAGATTCGAATTCTGGAAAACAACAATCAATTTCAAATGGAAGATTACGCTACTGTGCCTTTTCTTAAAAATAGTACGCATCATCATCCACATTAATTTTCACCCAAATGCAAATCAAATCACACCAAAGAACCCAATTAAAAAGTGCGGAACTCATCTCCAATGAAATATTGATCCAATCTATTGAAGATGGAACCAGCCTCATGGGTGATTTATACTATCAAGGTTATGATCGTATCATTATTTACGAACAAAATCTCACTTCCGATTTCTTTGACCTAAAAACCAAAATGGCGGGAGAAATACTTCAAAAGTTCTCCAACTACAGAATGCGTTTGGCTATTGTTGGAGATTTCTCTAAAAATACCAGTAAGAGTTTTAATGATTTCAAATTTGAATGTAACAAAGCCAAACAAATTCATTTTGCAGGTTCTTTGGATGAAGTCTTAGAAGCTTAAAAAAAACAAAAAAGCCATCCCCAACAAGTTGAGAATGGCTCTTCAAATTTTTCTTCTTATATCTTAGATTAAACCTACTTCAGCCAATCTGATTTTGATCGTTTCATAAGTACGTTCAATATCCATATCCAAACCAACAGACATTCTGATCAAACCTGGGCTTAATCCCATATCTCCTTGTTCTTCTTCTGGAATTTCAGATGAGGTACTACTTCCCGGAGCACTAAACAATGTTTTGTAGAAACCCAGACTTACTGCTAAATAACCTACATTATCCTCCTGCATGGCATCCATCAATTTGTATGCATTCTCCTTGGACTTACAATCAATTAAGATCATACCTCCGAAACCGTAATCTGCATTCATTTGCTTCTTCATCAAATCATACGAAGGATGACTGTCCAAACCTGCATAACGTACGCGCACACCATCTTCCTCTAATTTATTGGCCAGATACATCGCATTCTTACTATGCTGCATCATTCTGATGTGAAGAGTACGTAAATTCTTTAATATACTCGCAGAACGTACACCATCCATAGTTGGTCCTAATAACATTGTTGAACCGGTATTCAAGTCCATTAAAGAATTAATAAACTCTTCGGTACTACAAATGGCTCCACCTACAGTATCACTGGCGCCATTAATGAATTTGGTTAATGAATGAATCACGACATCCACACCAAACTTTAATGGCGAAAACACCATTGGTGTAAACGTATTATCTACCACCAGTTTAATTCCATTTTTATGCGCCAATTCAGATAACGCTTTTAAATCTGCGATCTCCAAAAGCGGATTACTCATCACCTCACAAAAAATCATTTTAGTGTTTGGCGTAATTGCTTTTTCTACCGCATCTAAATCCGTAATATCTAATAATGTCGTATTAATATTAAACTTAGGCAGGTAAAAATGAAATAACGAATAAGTACCACCATAAATAGTTTGAGATGAAATTATATGATCGCCTGCTGCACAAATTTGCATGGTCACATTAGAAATTGCGGCCATCCCTGAACCTACCACCTGAGCAGCTTCTGCACCTTCCATTTTAGCCAGCGCATTTGCCAGATATTTATTCGAAGGATTCCAGTGTCTGGAATATAAATAACATCCTTCCGTTTCTCCCCCAAAAGTACCTTCCATACTTTCTGCTTTTAAGAAAGTATATGTTGAACTATCTGTAATAGATGGGTTTACCCCTCCAAACTCACCAAAATTCTGTGTATCCTGAACAGCCGAAGCCGGATCAAATTTCTTATCAATCATGTTTATCGTATTAATGTCTTCAAATGTACGAATGCCAACGAAATTAAAACCTGATTTATATGTATAAATCTAATGACGCGTTTTATATTTCTGTGCACCGATTATTAAAATGACCAGACCAACCACTACAATAACGTATAGAGGATAATCCGCATAATTCGGATTGGCTAAAGAGTGACTTATATAATTACCTAGTATCAGTAAAAATCCAATAATCACAAACACATTCCGAGACCATTTCTTTAGACCATCAACATCTACTTTGGCTTTTTCTTCTTTCGACATGGTGTTATACCCAGCCAGAAGATTTGGGAATCTATATACCAATATCCCTAGTATCATAAAAAAGAAAGCCAATGCCAATTGTCCGGAATCCATACCTGAATGTTTTATTTGCGATACTTATTTTCGTTGTATAATCGAACGAAATCATGTCATTATTCAAATATATATCAATTTTTATTGCTTCGGTTCTGGTATGGACTTCATGTCAAACCGAACCTTCCCAATCTCATAAAAGCCAAAATCAACAATCTACGGATACCGTTTCATATTCTTTGGAGGAGTTTAATCTCCCCCATACCAGTATTCGGGCACTTGAAGTTTTAAATGATTCTACCGTATGGTTTGCCGGATCTAATGGATATTGGGGATACACTAAAAATAATGGAATAGATTGGCAAATGCATCAAATGCAATTGGATACTATTCTCCCGGAGTTCAGATCTATATCTATTACAGATCAGGGAGACATTTTCTTAGTCAGTATTGCACATCCGGCAGCCATTTTTAAATCTTCAGATTCCGGAGAAAACTGGAAAAACGTGTATCAGGATACTTCTGAAAACGCATTTTTTGATGCTATGGAATTCTGGGATAACAACCGCGGGATTTTGCTGGGTGATGCAGTAGACCAATGTTTCCATATTGCCACCACAACAGACGGTGGAGATACCTGGCAAAAAGTAAATTGTTCTCAACTCCCTCCCGCTTTAGAAAATGAAAATCCATTTGCCGCCAGCAACACCAATATTTCGCTCTACGATTCAAACATTTGGTTTGTGACCGGAGGAAAATCTAAATCGCGCGTCTATCATAGCGCTAATTATGGGCAGGATTGGGAGGTTCATGAAACACCTATTATATCCGGGCAAACCATGACCGGAATCTATTCGGTACAGTTTATCTCACCTACGACAGGAATTATTGCAGGTGGAAACTGGGAAAATCTCATTGAAAAAAACAACCATCTGGCCATTACATACGATGGAGGAAACACTTGGAATGTATTAAATAATGCTTCACAAAATGGCTATATCTCTTGTGTACAATTTGTACCGAAATCAAATGGAAATAAAATACTCGCTTTAAGCGGTCGTTCACGTGGCGGAGTTTCACATATGTATTATTCTTCTGATTCCGGTGCCGCATGGCAACAATGGAACAATAACAATTACCTGGCCATACAATTTGCATCTCCAAACATAGCCTGGGTTTCAGGTAATGAAAAAATTGGAAAATTAACTTTGAATAAAGTGGAGCAATGATCTATTTTACAAAGATACCAACCACTTTATCTTTTACTTGTTCTGAAGCTTCGTAATACGCTTTTCCTCCCGCCTGATCAAAAGTACCGCCACCGCCTTTTACGTTGTTGATACTCTCTTTGTAGATTTCTTTTCCTTCGTTGTTATCGTATACAGAAATAGTTACATCCACATATGCAAAACAAACACCTCCAAAATATCCACCTTTACGAGAGGATGCACGAATCTTGATCACATAATCTGTATCTCCGGAGTCTTCGCTAAAATCAAAACCTTTGGTTGCCAGACTTTCTTTAATCTGTGGTTCAATCAACTTCACATCCAATGACTTTCCAAAGTTATTTTCTTCAGCCTGAATGTTAATCGTACTCGGCATGACCGTTACCTTAAATGAAGCTTTTGGCAACTCTTTATTCTTCAACATACTCTTCACATATTCTGAAGTATCGTTTGATAAAAACTCACCTAAATCAATCTGTGCCACAATAATTTGGTTTTTATATTCTCCACTGATTTTTTTGACTTTACAAGTAGCTTTACCTGATTTATCAGTAATTGTAGAACAATACTCGATCCCTCCATTGTTATTAAAAAACCGAACCGGAATTCCTTCCAATTCTTTTCCATCGATCACTACGGAAGCCACTAAATCTTTATCTAAACCTAATCCTGCTTTACCTGATGCGCCAACGGTATGCGAAGTGATCTGAATATTCTCCAGCATTTTTAAGTTCTTAATATCCTGAGGAACCACAGCCACACTATTGCTGATTAATTCTATCTCCGTAATTTGAACGGTATTACGACCTACTACTTTTTTTGTCTTGGTATCTACCAAACTACTTTTTACAACTATATTCTCTCCTTCATGGAAATAAACACCTTCAATAATATACCCGGCAGAAGGCATTTCTTCTGGTAAGGACTGTTTGATGGTCTTATTTAATTTATAAGAGAAATCAGATGTAAAACCTGTTTGCTCATAAGTAAATGGTTTTAGCTGAATACTCTTGTGGTGATCCCCTTGAGATTTCATTAAACCATTTGCGATAATAAATCCCATATCATCAATGCTCATTCTTTTGTCCTTTTGAATGGCCAGCATCAATTTATTGAATTTACTATTTAATCCATTCACCTCATCAATCCTAACATCCATATCGCCATTTGCACCAATGGCCATTAAAATCTTTTGAGATTCGTCAATGGTAAAAAACTTATTATATGCCCCCAATCCTTTTTTAAAGGCTCTTTTTAATTCGCCTTCATCTTTTAATGTTTGACTTTGAGATATAATATTTTCAATATCCGAAACATTTTTACCTATTTCAGATCTGTAAAATTCGATCATTTGAGATTTGCTTACATAAGCAAATCCATAACCTTTTTTGTTTTTCTTATCGTAATATGAATCTGTTTGTAATCCGATAAGTTGTAAGTCCGATTGAGAAGTTGTTTTCTGATTAAAATAATCATCAATCTCTCCATTAAAATCGGAAACTTTAGAAGTGCTCACACTTTTCACCTGAACTTTAACACTTTGTATCAGTTGCGCTTTTGCGGCATCTACAAGTAATTGCAGTTCTGCATCTATTTCTTTTTTATTGATATCAGATGTCTCAAAGTATCCGGTCAGAAACAATGCCGAAGGATACGTATTTGATCTGGTATCTGCTGAGACCCATCCAGGTGCTTGTCCAAATGTTTGAATAGCACCCAATAAGAAAACGAAAAGTATGAGCTTCTTCATTATAATATATTAGTCGATATCACTTTTGTTAATCCATCCCTCTTTTCCTCCTAGAAGCTTAATTTTCACCCAGCTTCCTTCTTTAGCCAACACCTCAAACTCAGTATCTCCAGGAACTTTTGCAATACTATCAGATCCTTTGTTTGCCTCAGCATACACACTGATTCTGTCTTTTTTCTTTCCTGCAGTTTTTACTTTTTCAACGTTTAGCTTCGCTCCTTCAGACTCATCAAAAACGTAAGGTGTGATTTCAACACCTAATTTTCCCAACTCCTCTAAAGCCTCTTTACTATTCATTGCTCTTTCCCAAGCTTCCTTATGTGCTTTAGAATCATCTAATTCATAAGCCGTTTGGTGATATTGAATCGCCTGATCATAATTTCCAACTGCTTCGTATAACACTCCCATGTTATGCGCCATTGCAGCATCATAAGGATCTGCATCATACACACCTTTTACAATCGCAAATGCTTTTGATAAGTTCTTTTCTTTTACCTCTTTTCTAGCAGCTTTAAACTCATCTTTATAATCTTTTACTTTAGGTTTTTCTACATTCAATCCCTGATATACAAATACCGGTGTGAAATAAGAAACCAAATCCAATGAAATAGCCTTCATACCATTGGCAATCACTGTCTGATTTGATGGTAATTTATTATATGCTTCAGATTTGTTTTTACTACTGCTCGCAGATGCTTTTTGAGTTTTTGTTTTTGTAACAACACTTAAAATTTGACCTGTTTCCACCGATATAATTTTCATTGTTACCTCAATAGTTGCTGTTTTATATGCACTATAAGTATATGTAGTCGCACCGGTTTTAGAGTTCTTATGGGTATTGGTTTTAGAACTTGTTTTCACATCCGTTGAATATCCACCGGTAATGATCACGTCTAATCCTAATAATTTTCCAACTTCAGCTGCATCACCGTCAGATACCGCTCCACTGGCACCTAATTTCTGCTCCGCCATAATTTTATCTATCTCGCTACGCTCAACTACTGTATATACGTTTGTTTTGTAACGTTCCATGTAGTTTTCACCACGAGCATAAACACCACGGTGTTCTTCCAAAAGTTTAGCAATCATATAATCCGCTAACTGCGAACCATAATCGTTGTAGTTGTATCTCCAGTTCGTATTTAAACGATCTTCAAAATTCATGATCGCCAATTTTTTCATTCCTTCGATAGTCTTTTCAGGGGCTTTTAAGCTATAACACTTTAATTGAGCTTGAACGAATATGGGAGAAAAAATTAAAAGGGCGGCCGTTAATGCGATAGTAAAATTTTTCTTCATAATAGTATGTTTTGTTTTAAAGTTGTCCCAAATTTACAATACTTGTGCCAAAAGTGTATCGTATAACAAAAGGTTTTTAAACTCTTGGTTTTGATTCTTGTATTTTAATTATGCAGGCATAATGATATATGCGATTATCGTTCCACTTTTGGCAACATGGGTACGAAACTGCATGGTCCGAAATTTTCGGTTGTGGTTTCGGTTTCAGAAATCTTGGTGATCCGATACATGGTTTGCTTTTCGGTTTCCCCAATAGGAATGACCATTACTCCTCCCACTTTTAATTGTTCAATCAACTTTTCAGGAACAAATGGTGCTCCTGCAGTAATGATCACTTTATCAAATGGAGCGAACTCAGGTAATCCCTTATAACCATCGCCATAAAAGAATTTAGGCATATAACCCATTTTAGGAAGTAGCTTACTTGTTTTATCAAACAATTGTTTTTGACGTTCTATGGTATATACACGTCCACCACGTTCTAAAAGCACAGCAGCCTGATATCCGGAACCTGTACCTATTTCTAAGATTTTATCTCTCTTGTTGATGTCCAACAGATGCGTTTGTAACGCCACAATATATGGTTGAGATATCGTTTGACCTGCTCCAATAGAGAAAGCATTGTTTTGATATGTAAAATTAATGTCAAATGCACTATCAAAGAATTGGTGTCGGGGAACAGACATCAATGCTTCCATTACCTTTTCGTCTGCTATGCCCAGTTCGGCCAACATTTGTTCTACTTCCTGTACCATTCTTCTTCTGGCACCTTTCAACTTCATTGTATCTGCTCTAAGCATTCGTATCTGTTAATCGTTTAAAGAGTTTCTTATTCCGGCCAATATTAAATACAAAAATTGATCTTTAAAAGGATTAAAAAGTAAAGTATTTTAAGGTTTTTCAACCAACTCAATAACCTGAATTTTCTAAGTTCTTATAAAACATTATTTAGATGGTATTTATAGGTTCATAGCTCCCATATACGCACACTAGTTCTTAATTAATGATTTAGACAACATACTTTAACACGATCTGACACATACTCAAAACACTAAAAATCAAATATGTAAATCTATATCTAATTTTCTTAAAAACTTTATCCCTAAAACCACAATTCATCCATGATAATTACGTTACAAAGAACGTTATATTTGCCAACCACATTATTTGGGTACATGATTAGACTGTTACGCTTTGCAATAATTTTATTTCCACTTTTTATTTCTTGTGAAGGCAAAAGAGAAAGAATCCCTGCATATATTACTATAGATAAAGTTGACTTTAGATATGATAATGTTAGTGTGCTTGGTAATGGTGGTACGGCCATCACTGATGCGTGGATTTTTGATAACGATAATTTGCTTGGGGTATTCGAACTTCCTGCAACCGTTGCAGTCGCTGCTGAAGGTGAACATCGACTAACTGTTTCGGCCGGAATTAAATTAAATGGTATTTCTTCCACCCGAGAAAGATATGCATTCTACCAACAGTGGAGCGATGATGTTACTTTAACTCCTTTAGATACCATTGTAGCAGAACCAATAGTGGGTTATTTTCCAGAAACAGGTATTTCGTTTAAAGAGGAATTTGAAAATGCTGTTTCTAAAATTGATACTGCCCCCTCAAGTGATGTGGATTTAGTTAAAACTTTAGTCTCCAATGGTCCTACATATCTGGGGAAATTTGTTGGGTTAGCAACGCTCACCGAAAGTAATCCTGGATTTAAAGCGTACAATACCGACTTATTTATGGTTCCTGTGAGCTCAACGTTACCTATGTATTTAGAACTCGATTATAAATGTAATCAGAATCTTATTATCAGCACGCTGATTCGTGAGCCTGGTAGTGGAACAATAGAAAATGCACTAATTACTTTAAGGTCTACGGAAAAAGATGGAGAACTTCAATGGAAACACATCTACATTGATCTCACCGACCGTTTTGCTGGGCAGGTAAATGCAACCGGATTTGGCATAGGATTTACGGCATACTATAATGATGGTAATCCGGAAGGGCTTATTTATATTGACAATGCCAAGGTAGTAAACACAAAATAGTGAGTTTAAACAAACGAAAAGAACTACTAAAATATCTTATTGCAGATTTGCTTTCTGCAATGGTGACCTGGGTTGCTTTTTTCATTTTCCGAAAAAAATATCTGGAGCCGCTTAAGTTTGCTGAACCCATTCCGATCACATTTGATAACCAGTTTTATTTAGGACTTATTCTTATTCCTATTTTTTGGGCACTTTTTTATTTTGTTTCCGGATATTATCAGGATCCTTTCAGGAAATCGAGATTAAATGAATTTGGAGTGACCTTATTGCAATCGTTAATAGGTGTTCTCATTTTGTTTTTCACAGTGATTTTGGATGACGAGATTCCTAATTATAAAAGCTATTACACCTCCTTTTTCACATTATTTGGTTTACACTTTACCTTAACCTTTATTTTCCGTTATTTCCTAATTAGCAGCACAGTACATAAAGTACACAATCGTATTATTGGTTATAACACCTTAATTGTCGGTGGTAACGAAAATGCAGTTAAACTATTTGATGATTTAGAAAGTGCAAAAAAATCAAGCGGATTCTTAATCAAAGGTTTTATCAATGTCAATGGAAGTTCTAACCATCTTTTGGAAGGAAGAGTGGCTCATTTGGGACATTTGAAAAGAGTCAAACAGATCATCATTGAAAATGAAATTGAAGAAGTCATCATAGCTATTGAGCCTTCTGAACATCATAAAATTGAAGAGATTATTTCTTTTCTTGATGAAGCTGAAGTCAGCATTAAAATTATTCCTGATATGTATACCATTCTTACCGGACAGGTAAAAATGTCGTCCATATTTGGTGCTCCACTTATTGATATTCGAAAAGAGATCATGCCTTCGTGGCAACAGTCTATCAAACGAATGTTTGATATTGTAGTTTCTTTTTGTGTACTTACACTACTTTTTCCATTATATCTGATCATTGGAATCATGGTCAAATTAGGATCAAAAGGACCTATGATCTATTCACAAGAGCGTATCGGACATCACGGTAAACCTTTCAAGATCTATAAGTTTAGGTCTATGTATGAAAATGCCGAAACGGATATACCATTGTTATCAAGTACTCACGATAACCGTATCACTCCTTTTGGTCGTTTTCTACGTAAATCTCGATTAGATGAAATTCCTCAATTCTATAATGTATTGATTGGTGATATGTCTATAGTAGGTCCACGTCCTGAACGTCAATTCTATATTACCTTGATTAAGGCCAAAGCACCACAATATTCGCATTTACAAAAAGTAAAACCCGGTATTACCAGTTGGGGCCAGGTAAAATACGGCTATGCCGAAAATGTGGATGAAATGGTGAGACGATTAGAATATGATATTCTCTATATTGAAAACATGTCCCTACTGGTAGATTTTAAAATACTGATCTATACCGTATTAATTGTTCTAAAAGGAAAAGGAAAATAAACTAATCTTTTGGACGGTAGCAATGACACTCCGGTTCATTGGATTTCGCAAACTCATATCCCATTTGCCACCAGTTTCGCATCGTTTTGGGGTCAAAAACCAAAGGGTACTCCGTCAGTAAATCAGGCGTATAATACAAGTTGACATCTACTTTTCGCGTTAAACTTTTCAATTGTCCCAGCATCAAATCTTTATTAAAACTATGGTGCATGGATACATCAAAAATCTTAGATATTGTTTGAAACGCATTTGTTGATGGCGGTAGAATTTTATGTGGATCTTTTGGAGATAACACAATGACGTCCACAGCTTCTACATCACCCAAATCAATGGCTGCACGAATTGGTAATAATGTGGCAAAACCACCATCGGCATACTCCTGTCCGCCTTTTCTCAATATGGACATAAACGGTGCATAATTAGCCGACCCCCAAATCCAGTCAATAAAATCAGCATAACGCTCCGTTTTGGACGACTTATATTCTAGTTTTTGCTGGGTTAAATTGCTTACCGTAACAATCACTTCCTTGTCCAACTCTCTTAACTTATTAAAATGCTTTAGCTTGATTTCTCGTCTCAGTTTCCTCAATAGTTTATGACTATCTCCAAACGTTGGCGTTCTTTTAATAAAAGATTTCACAATATTCAGGTGATTTAATTTCACTCTAAAATCATCTTCTTCTTTGGTTATAATGAACGGGTTCAACGAAAAAATGTCACGGGTTCTGACATGGGTATAAATATGCTTTATAATTTCAACTTCATCAATAAGTAGATGTGGAAGTAATATACTTCCGGTTGATGATCCAACACCTAATACATAATTGTGTTTTTTTTCCTTAATCAGATACTCGGCAACACCTCCCGCCCATGCGCCTTTTGATCCTCCACCGGAAATCACCAATGCTCTTTTCATGCCATAAAAATATACGTTTTACCATAAAAAGGAATAAATGTATGCCGTAACTTATCCGCTGAATTAATTTATTTTCCCACAGCTCCTCAATCAATAATTTGATACTTTAGTCCGCTGAATCATAAGGTTCAAAAAAACGATATAATTCGCTGATTTATGTTTGATATTACTTTAACAGATTGGATTGGATATTTGGCTTCGGCCATTGTATTTTTTTCCTTTTCTTTTTCAAACGTAAAAAAGCTACGTCTGGTTAATATGATCGGAGCAGCTGTATTTGTCACCTATGGCATTATGCTAAAAACAGCATATCCTATCGTTGTATTTAATATTGGAATTATTCTACTTCACACCTACCACTTATTCTTTAAATCAACAGATCAAAATGAGTAAAATCTTAATATCAAACATCAAATCTCTTTTACAAATCAATGAAAGCAATGAATTGATCAAAAAAGGAGATGACATGAAAACACTTCCTGCGATTGATCATGCTTTCTTAATTATCGAAAATGAAAGTATTCTGGATTATGGTAAAATGGAAAATTGTCCGAAAGGAGATTTTGATCAAACCATCAATGCCGAAGGGAGATTTGTTTTACCTACCTGGTGTGATTCTCATACCCACCTGGTTTATGCAGGAGATCGTTCTCAGGAATTTGAAGATCGTATCAATGGACTTTCTTATGAAGAAATAGCCAAGCGTGGTGGAGGTATTTTAAATTCTGCCAAGAGGTTGGCCGATGCCAGTGAGGATGAATTATATGAAGCTGCGTATTCAAGACTTGACGAAATTATGGCGATGGGAACCGGAGCTGTTGAAATAAAAAGTGGTTACGGATTATCGGTTGATACGGAGATCAAAATGTTAAAAGTAATTGGAAAACTTAAACAAAATCATCCCATTACAATCAAATCCACATTCCTGGGCGCACATGCTTTTCCGGAAGCTTATAAAAATGATCATGATGGTTATATAGATTTAATTGTCAATGAAATGATTCCACGTGTGGCGAAAGAAAACCTGGCGGAATACATTGATATCTTCTGTGAAGAAGGATATTTCACAGTAGCGCATACGCAAAGGGTTCTGGAAGCGGGGAAAAAACATGGGTTAATTCCAAAAACACATGTGAACCAATTTAATGCTATTGGTGGTATTGAAGCAAGTGTTCATTATGATGCCCTATCTGTTGATCATCTGGAAGTGATGGATGAACAGGATTACGCTTTTCTAGAAAATAGTCGTACCATTCCTACGTTGCTTCCTTCTTGTTCCTATTTCCTGAGTATTCCTTATGGACCTGCCCGCGAAATGATCAAAAGAGGTTTACCCGTAGCTTTGGCAACAGATTTTAACCCTGGGTCTACTCCATCCGGGAATATGAATTTTGTGGTGGCTACAGCTTGTATCAAAATGAAAATGACCCCACAGGAATCCATTAACGCAGCAACTATCAATGGTGCTTATGCTATGGGTATTAGTGATACTCAGGGAAGTATTTCCAGAGGGAAAAAAGCCAATATTATGATTACTCAACCTATGAGTTCTATTGCTTACCTACCATACTATTTTGGGGTCAATCCAATTGAACAGGTAATTTTAAATGGCCAACGAACTGTTCATCATACTTCATCAATTATTTAATATTGAACCTTATGAAAAGAATTATTCATTCTATATCTACACTGATTGTAATCCTTCTGGTTTCTTTTTCTGTTCATAGTCAAAATGCCATATCTGTTTCACAGGACATGTTGACCAGTATCAAAATGAATCAATCTATTGAAGATTTTGAAAAAGAACTCGCTCATATTCCTTTTCAAAAGTTGGTGGATGAACTGAACACTGATCAGAAGAAACAAGCGTTTTGGATTAATGTTTACATCACTTATAGTCAAAAACTTCTTGCAGAATATGGGGAATGTGATAAACCATGTAAACGTAAAAAGACAATTACAGTAGCCAATCGCGTATTTAGTCTTAACGATATTTTGTATAAGATTTTATTACACTCAAAGTCACCGATAACCAGAGGTAAACGCATCATGAGCCCTAAATGGGAAAAAGCACTCCGTGTAAATTATCCGGACGGGCGAATTCTGTTGGCTATTGAAGGAAACCAAAAAATAGCGGATGCGGTAACTTATTATGAACCTGAAAAAATTGATGCGCAATTAAACGAAGTTGCCATGTTATTTTTAAAAGCACAGGTATATTATAATGTGGATAAAAATGAGGTGTACTTACCGAAATGGATCAAACATTTTAAACGTGAATTTGGAAAGAAAACTGGAATCATTCGTGGTTTAAAAAGAGCATCAGTGGTTCCGGAAGATCAGGAACCCAAAATTATCTTTTCAGATAAAATAGCAGAACTCAAATGAAAGTAAACTGGAATACCGCTGTAATTGGAGTAACACCCAATCAAAATCGCTATGCATATATTGCTACTTCGCGACTACAAGGACATCGGTATCCGGTGATCCCATTAGGTTTTAGGACCGGAACGGTTGGAAATGAATCTATTATCACAGACTGGCCCGATCATATCGAAAACCTACGAATCGTGACGCTCTATATTGGACCTCATCGACAACCGGAGTTTTACGATTACATTATTCAACTTCAACCGCAAAAGGTTATCTTTAACCCCGGAACAGAAAATCCTGAGTTTTATTCTAAATTAGAAAAAGCCGGAATTCAATATGAAGAAGCCTGTACGCTCGTTTTATTATCGACAGATTCGTTCCATTAATTTTTATCTATGAAAAAATCATTCTTACTATTCTTCTTTTTACAAGTATTCGCACTTGTTATATATGCTCAAAGTAGTTATGTCACCTTATCCAATAGAGTTTTAATTTCAGGAATTATCAATAACGATACTTTAATCATAGAAAACTTAAATAACAAAGTATTGATCAATGGAGAATTGGGCCAACTCAGCGTGGAATACAATAACCAGGATGCACGAATAGTGGATCAAACACCGGCAACTCTTGATGATAACGAACGTGCGGATATTACCATCCAATTCTGGAATGAATATGCCTGGTTAGATGAACGTATTAAAACCACCATTCCTGTGGAAGAATTCACTGATGAAATTAATGTTGCTGTCGGAAACGAAGAAAATACGATTCCGGTAGACTTTAAAATCTCGAAAATCAGGGGTATCCAGGATTTTTCGGTCATGATTCAAATCACCGGTAAGTTTTCAGGTGATGCATTAAAAGAAGATTTTCCGGATATTGAGTTTAAGGAAGATTTGCAATTTGCTATATTTCTAACCGTTCAGGTGACCAACTAGTATAGCGCTTTTAAAGCATCTAAAATTTCATGTAGTTCTTCAATCGGAATATCCTTTTCCGGATCAATTCGCATGATCTTCATCTTTTTTCTGTTTCCCTGATATAAGCTGGGATGTACAATATTATTGGCTCTTACCATCCCGATATAAGGTTCTCCTGTTTTTTTATCCTGATATAAATAACAATAGGGTTTCTTTTTATAGTAGTAGAAAGGAACCGAGTACTTCCAATGTTCCGTAACCTGTGTATCAAAACTCATTATAATCTCCCGTAGCGATAAATAACATGAACGATGGGGTTCTTCAAATTTTAAAAAGTATTGATCTATGACATTTATATCCATGGTTTTGTTTCTTTAGATTTTTGCAGCCAGATTAAACCCTTCCTGAATCACCTGACACGCATGCGCAATATCTTCATCAGAGATGTTTAATGGAGGTGATAGCCTAAACGCATAGCTGGTCGATAAAAACCAAAACGTCAACACCCCTTTTTCCAAACAATAATCCACCACAGTTTTCACCTTTTCAAAACTTTCCATATCCACCGCAAAAAACATCCCTTTACGTCTGATTTCTTTGACCTCAGCATGTTGTAATCCTTGCTCAATTAAAGCTCCTTTACGCTCTACTTCTTCAAAATCTATTTCATCCTGAATAACTCTCAAGTTCTCTAATGCTGCAGCACAGTTTACCGGGTGCCCTCCGAATGTTGTTATATGGCCTAACATCGGGTCATGAGTCAAAAGTTTCATTTTATCAAAATCTGAGATCATAACTCCAATAGGCATTCCCCCTCCAAAACCTTTAGCCAGAGTCAAAATATCAGGATATATACCATAATGTTCAAAGGCAAACATCTTACCGGTTCGTCCCATTCCCGTTTGAATTTCATCAAAAATCAACTGTGCTCCGGTTTGATCACAGACCGTTCTTAATTCTCTCATAAATTCACCTGATGCCACGCGAACTCCCGCATCACCCTGGATCACTTCTACGATCACCGCAGCTGTTTTATCCGAAATTTCTTTTAAATCTTCTATTGAATTAAAATCTAAAAATTTCACATCGGGTAAGAATGGTCTAAATGCATACTTTTTGTTTTCATTTCCGGTCACACTTAACGAACCATGTGTACTTCCATGGTACGACTGATTAAAACTAATAAGTTGTGTTCGGCCTGTAACTCTCTTTGCCAATTTTAATGCAGCTTCATTGGCTTCCGTTCCTGAATTCACAAAATAACTGGTACTTAAATGCTTCGGTAATATTTGTGCGAGTTCAAACCCTAAATCGGATTGCACTTTTTGCACATACTCCCCGTAAACCATTAAATGCATGTGTTGATCGACCTGTTTCTTTACAGCATCTACAACTCTGGGATGATTGTGCCCAATATTTGACACGGCAACTCCCGAAATCATGTCTAACCACTTTTCTCCGTGCATTCCATACAACCAGGAACCTTTTGCAGATTTTACTTCTATCCCCATTGGAAAAGGTGTCGTCTGCGCCAGATGCTTATAAAATATCTCTTTTGAACTCGGCATAAAACAAAAATAGGAAAGCAAATGTATCTGCTCTCCTATCTTCATTTTTAGTCTATAAATTTTATCTTGGAGGTGGCCCACCTCTTCTTAATCTTCTCAGAATTTCTCTTTTAAACTCGTGTTCTGCAGCATATAACTTCCCCACCTTTTGAACGGGTAAGACCTCTTTAAACTTTTTATCATATTCCCGTTTTAAATCCAAAATCTCTTGTTCCGTATCAAAATTAAAAGCGATCAACGCATTGATCTCGGCATCGGTCAGTTCCTTGCCTCGATTCTCACGCATCTTTTGCCTACGCTTTTGCTCTAAAGCATCCATCTTAGCCACAAACTCATTATAAACCGGCCAGAATTTTTGCGCTTCTTCAACGGTAAGGTCAAGCTTACTGGTGATAAACTCAATCTTCATGGCCATAATCTTTTCCTTTTTCTCCCCATGCGGACCTCCTGGTGGTTGCGCCCAACTCACCTGTCCCAACACAGATAATATGACAACTAATCCTATAACAATCTTAGATTTCATCGTGGTATTTTTAAAGGTTTTCCAATAAAGTATATTCCGAATAATTTTCGTCTAATATATAATCATACGCTTCATCTGCCGAAATATATTCTTCTTCTAAATATAAATTTTCTATTTCTGTATCTGTTAAACTCTCTGCCATCGCATATTCATCCCATTCATAATAATCTGCCACCTCATCAATTGTGACTTCCGCAATTTCTACCTGAGGTGTTTCCACTTGATTGTTGAACATAAACAAACCGCCCCATAATAATGATGCCGCAATGGCCACCACACTCATTATTCGGGTAAACTTCCCAATGGGCTGAATCTTACTATTGTTCTTTTCTTCTGCTTCAATTTTTGACAGGATGTCCTCATTCAAACGACCCAAATACCCTTCGGGCATTTTCATACCCGTTTTTTTTGCGCCACTTCCTTCGTCAAAAAAATCAAACTCCGTATTTTTATTTGTGTGCATGTTCATTAGACTATATGCTTTCAAAAAGGTTTAAAATCAGCTTGTTTTCACTTTGATATATTCTTCAATTTTTTTCACTGCATGATGGTATGAAGCTTTTAGACCTCCAACAGATGTTTCCAATACTTCGGATATTTCCTGATATTTCATATCCTGGAAATACTTCATATTAAACACGAGTTGTTGTTTTTCAGGTAATGTTTTTACCGCTTCTCTTAACATGGCCTCTGCAAAATCGCCATCGAAATATTGATCAGCCATTAAACTATTGGCAACATTGCCTTCGGTATCATCAATTCTTTCTGCCTTTAAACGTTTATTCTTTTCAATAAAACTGATCGTTTCATTCGTTGCAATACGATACACCCAACTATACACCTGACTTCTCCCTTCAAATTTGGGTAAATATCGCCATATTTTCACAAAGGTATTTTGTAAAATGTCATCCGTATCTGCATGTGATAAAACCATATTTCGAATATGCCAGTATAAACGTTCTTTATAACCAGACATAACCAGAGCAAAAGCCCTGTCATAGTCATTTTCAGCTATAAAGCCCTTAATTTGTTTTTCCAGAAGATCCGACATTATCTACTAAGATAGATAAAAGTAAAAAAGGTTTAATCCTCCTTCAAAATTTCTCACATTTATACGAAAATCTATAGGGCTAATTGCAAAGCTCCTTTGTATACTTTATCGCCTATGGTTAAGATATAATAGTATACCCCAGCCGATGCAGATACGCCATTTAAAGTTCCATCCCAGTGAAATACGCTTTGTTCACTTTCAAATTGAAGAACTCCCCATCGATTATAGATACTGATTTTATATGGCTGAATACCTTCATATATAATTTGGAACTGATCGTTGTAACCATCACCATTGGGTGTAAATATATTGGGTATCACCACCTCCTCACAATCATATACATTAGAAATGAATCTTCTGGTACATTTTTCATACGTTATATCCACATGATATGTTCCGGATACCATTGCCAGATAGGTTGGTGTTGTATTTCCATTTTGCCACAAATACGTTCCATTAGGAATGGTAGCATCCAACAATATACCATTACTTCCACATAATGAAGTATCAGAAACTAAATTTGGAGATGGAAAATCTACAACCTCAACAATAATAGTATCTCTATATACATTGGGGTCACAAGGATTGGAAGCCTCCACCCAATACGTATCGGCCGCCATTACTTCTATACTTGAAGAGGTTGCTCCGGTAGACCATAAATAACTCCTAAATACATCTGTTGTTGTATTCTGTAATGTTAAAGGTGCAGTGAGACAAATCGTGGTATCGGCCCCCAGATCTAAATTCTTTGGAGCAGTATTACCACATAATAAGAGATCTGAAACATTCATATCCGTAACAGCCACTGGTTGATCTATTGAGTTCAATCCAAAAGAAAAATTGGGATGGGGGCTTTGCGTATAATTTGCAGGTTCTAAAGTGTTTTGAAAGTTAATATTCGTATCACAACCCATTTCTAAATCCGCGTCCAGTTTAGCATGAAAAATATGATTATTCGATGAAGTCACCAATCCGGTAGCTACCCTATGCCCTGAGCTTAACTGTGCATAATCTGTAAGCAAAAGATCCACATTAGGAATATTCAACACACTTTTCTTAACCACATTTAAATCTTTATCAAATTCTACAATCAAAGGGTAGTTTTGACCAGAAACAAATGCATTAAAAACAGTAGCAAAACCGTCACCAGCGGTTTTGCGTAAAGGATTTGGTACTCCCGGAAATCCCGTATATTGTACTCCGCCCCACATTAATACTCCGAATTTATCAAATTTATAAAACCCAATGTCCGTTGCTCCCGTTTTACTCTGACTAAATATATACCCATCGCTTACTTCTATCGGTGTGAGATAATAATATGATCCGGGATTTACCAATCTGGAGGTCCACTCTACCACGCCATTTTTATCCAGTTTAAAAGCAGTTTTTCCAGTTCTAAATAAAGTTCCGGTATCTTGTGTGACTATCGCAGTTCCCCATACATTTCCAAATGAATAACTATTAGACCAAATGATATTTCCATTGGCATCAAGTTTAGTCAAGTTATTGGGCAAACTGGCTCCAGCCGGGGCACTATTGAAAAAAACCAATAGATCTCCTTCCTGATTTTCCATCAATTCATATGGAAATACATCTAAATTGGGTTTAGAGTATAGTTTACTCCACTCCACATTCCCCAAGAGGTCTAATGAAGTCACTCTAAACTGTCTTAGCCCATTTGAAATTTCATGGGTAAGCAATTTGATCTTATTATTCTGCGTAACTACCAAACGGTTTCCTACACAACACACCACATTTTCCAGATCATAATATCGGGACCATTCCATTTGGCCACAGGCATCAAATTTGTTTAATTGCACACTATCTAACTCAGCTACGATCCATCCGCCATCAGGTGTTGGTTTAATCACTACATTATCTCCTGTAGCTCGATGATCCAATTGTTTTAAGAATACCTCCTGGGCGTGTCCTAAACTACCGATACCCATACAAAACAGTACCAACCAATATTTTAACATGATAATTTTCAATGTGTTCGAAATCCTATAGTAGGAACCTAAATTAAACATACTCATTTAAATAGACGTTAATTCAAACAAACCGTTGGCATAAGAAATCATTAAATAAAATTTTTATTTCTGACTTTTACACCTTACTTTTGATATCAAAATGATATTATTATGAAATCAGAAAAATATGTAAAACCTACCAATGGTTACGTCATGCTCATATTGGTTATCGTGGCAATTGCCATTGTTGTAACAGGAGTCATTCTCACTAGAAATCCATTAATGCTTATTCCCGCTCCATTTATTATTGGGCTCTTACCGGGATTTTTTATTGTCAACCCAAATGGGTCCAGAGTACTAGTTTTATTTGGTGCGTATAAAGGAACGGTTAAAGACAACGGATTTTTCTTTACCAATCCTTTTTATACGAAACAAAAAATATCGCTTCGCGCACGAAATTTTGATAGTGAACGGGTTAAGGTGAATGATAAAATCGGAAATCCGATCCTGATTAATGTAATTCTGGTTTGGAAAGTAAGTGATACTTATAAAGCTGCTTTCGAAGTGGATGTATACGAAAACTTTGTACGTATACAAACGGATGCTGCTGTAAGAAAATTAGCAGGATCATATCCGTACGATAATTTTGACGATGAAAGAACAGCTGTAACTTTGCGTTCGGGAATGGAGGAAGTGAATGATGCTCTGGAGCATGAAATTACAGAACGCTTAGCTATTGCGGGAATTGAAGTTATGGAAGCACGTATTGGGTATTTGGCATATGCTCCTGAAATTGCCAGTTCGATGCTTAAACGTCAACAGGCTGTTGCGATTGTTTCGGCAAGGAAAAAAATTGTAGAGGGTGCAGTAGGTATGGTAGAAGATGCCTTAACAAAACTTTCAAATGATGATATTGTTGATTTTGATGACGACAAAAAAGCGACAATGGCCAGTAACCTGATGGTAGTGTTGTGTGGTGATAAAGAAGCTACTCCAGTGATCAATACAGGTTCGTTACATTAATGGTATGAGCAAAAAGAAATCATTTGTTTTGAGGATTCATCCCGATGTTTTCAAGGAAGTTGAAAAATGGGCCGATGATGAGTTTCGAAGTGTCAACGGACAATTGGAATGGATGATTCATAAATCATTAAAAGATGCCAAAAGGCTCCCTAAAGCAAAGAAAAAAGAATAAAAAAAGGGCTGTTATATAACAGCCCTTTTTGTTTGAATATATCTTCTGTCACCTATTCATTATCACCCGAACCGCTTCTTTCTCCTTTTGATTTTGCTTTATAATTATTCAATTTATAGGTAGCTGTAAAAGTCACCACAGGTCCTGCCATCGTTAACTTCCCTCTGGACTCAAAATTAACACCGTATTCCACGTGTTCATGAAACGCGGTGGCAAACATATTTCTGACCTGAAGATTAAAGAATAACTTTTTATCAATAACATCTGCCCTTAAGGCCGAACTAAAATCAAAGAATTCTGACCTTTTACCCTGAGCAGATACTGTTGGACTATTATACCTACTATTAAATTGTAATTTCAATCTGGAGTTTAACTTAAAAGTTTGATTTAACCTCAGGGTATAATTCGTACTATTATTATCAAAGCTATAAATGGTATTATTTACAATATCCGTAAAACTTCCCTGTACCCGGTAATCATAAAAATTTCCCATTAGGCTTAATTCCCACCATCTTGCTACGGGGGTCTTTAACATAAACTCCAAACCAAGCGCCTGATCAAAACCTACATTTTCCGGAATTTGGATCGTTACTCCAGGACCTTTTTCAGTGTATGCCTGATTAATGCGCTCAACCTTATCTTTGGTATAGCGGTAATAAACTTCTGTAGAAAAAAAGATTTTATTTATTCGTTTTTGATAGCCAAATTCAATAGCATCAATATATTCCGGTGCCAGATTTGGATTCCCTCCTCGATAATTCCATTGATCACGTGCGGTAACGTATGGCTCCAAATACCACGGTCTGGGTCTTTGGATTCTCCGAGTATAACTAGCCATGAACTGTCCTTTATCGGCCAGTTGATATGAAACGTGTACGGTTGGAAATAAATCTATCCTATTGATGGGATATTCCTTCGGATCTCCAATAATCCTCACATTCCGATTGGTAAACTCTGTTCTTAAACCCAACTGATAGCCAAAATCACCACGACTTCCTGAAAACACCGCATATGCTGCATGAATAAATCTATAAAACTCAGAATTTCGTTTGTAACTTTCATCTTCAATGTAATCTCCACTTAAAGAATCAAAATTTAATGTGCCGAATGCATCTTTACTCGCATCGTATGTCCCCTGATAACCTATTTCATATTTCAATGAGTCATTTATTTTGTTTTCAAAATTCAAACGTGTCTGTCCTTTAATATTGGGGCCAACTTCTGTTGTTCTCTGGCCCACTCTCAGATAATTATCGTCAATATCGAAAAGTTCATTCAGATTATACTCATCTCCTTCACTTCTACTCCAGGATACCTGCCAGGAAAAAACTTTATCCTCCCCCTTAAACTTATGCGTATAATCCGAATTTATATTCCAATTTGTAGCTTCTCTACTACCTTCATTTAAACTATTGTAATGATCTAAAACAATCCCATTTGTTGATTCCATATAATCCAGATCATTGGTTCTTTTTCTATCAGAGAATTGTGCTGATCCCTCAATTAACCAAAAATTCTTATTACTCAGCTTAATGTCTGCACCAGCTCTTACTGTTCCTGAAGATCGATACCCTTTAAAATCTCCTTCGCCTCCTACTATATTGGTCGTATCTGAATTGAACGTGGCATTATAGTTTTCCTGTTCTCCTACTCTTCCCCTCTTATTGTAATCTAATCCAACATACCAACTCAATTTTTTGTTTTTCACCTGTAACAAGGCATCGGCTCCATAATTATCATACATTCCAATATTCAAATTGGCTATTCCACTTACGCCTAATTGCTTCTGTTTTTTGGTAATGATGTTTATAATCCCAGCCGTTCCCTCCGGGTCATATTTAGCCGATGGATTTGTAATGATTTCAATACTTTCAATTGAACTCGCAGGGTATTGTTCCAATACATCTGCTGCATCCATCACAGTTGGTCTACCATCAACTAAAACAGTAAAGCCCGAACTCCCGCGAAGCGTTACATTTCTTTCGGCATCCACCGATATGGATGGCACATTCTCCAATATATCTACCGTGGTCCCACTGGTTGCCGTATAGAACTTATCTACGTTCACCACTTTTTTATCCATCTTAAATTCTATACCTTCCTTCTCGGATGTGACTTCAAAAGCATCCAGCACTTCGGCTTTCATTTCCAATTGAATCTTACCCAAATCCACGTAAAGTTGATTTCGGTTTATAGAAAGTTCAGGAATCACTTTGTTATGATACCCTATAAAATTTATGATTAAATAATAGCGTCCTCCTTTTACATTTTCCAGATGAAACTCTCCATTTTTGGATGTGATTGTTCCCGTACTTAGAGAACTATCCGCTAAAGAAAATAATGTGACATTGGTATATTCCAGTGCTTCATCGGTTTGTGAATCAATTACCTTTCCTATTATTTCACCTTTAAGCTCAGGTCTACCGCCACGTTTATCATCTGGTCTGCCACCTTGACGACTTTGGGCATACCCCCAATGACATAGCACTAAAAAAAAGAAAAATAGATGTGTTATTCTCATCATTATGGAATCAAATTGCGGTGTTTATCTCTATCAGACATTTAAAACATGGAAAGGTTTAATTCTAAACTATAAATAAACAAAAACACTTGCTCAAATCCATACATCATGGAATAAAAAAAGGGCTATTTAACAACAGCCCCCTTTTTAATCTTATGTACGTTTGATTATACGTTAAATCTAAAATGCATTACATCACCATCAACTACGGTATAATCTTTTCCCTCTACTGATAATTTACCTGCTTCACGCGCACCAGACTCTGATCCATATTTTACAAAATCTTCGTAGTGGATCACTTCAGCACGAATAAAACCCTTCTCAAAATCAGTGTGAATTACACCAGCAGCCTGAGGTGCTTTTGTTCCTTCATTGATGGTCCATGCACGTACCTCTTTTGGTCCAGCGGTAAAATATGTTTCCAGATTCAATAATTGGTATGCGGATTGAATCAAACGCGATACACCTGGTTTATCCAAACCTAACTCTTCCAAAAACATTTGACGCTCATCGTATGTGTCCAGTTCCATGATATCTGCTTCAATAGCAGCACCCAGGACAATGATTTCAGCATCTTCATCTTTAACTGCTTCACGTACGGCTTCTACGTGATTATTTCCTGTAACCACAGAAGATTCATCTACGTTACATACATAAAGAACCGGCTTGCTTGTCAGTAACTGTAAACTTTTTAATGCATTTTCTTCATCTTCAGATGCGGCTTCAACTGAACGTGCAGATTTTCCGGCACTTAAATGTTCAATTAGTTTTTCGTAAAATGCAGATTGCTTTTGCGCGGTTTTATCACCTGTCTTAGCGGCTCTTCTTACTTTATCAGATGCTTTCTCTAATGTTTCAATATCTTTTAACTGTAACTCAGCATCAATAATCTCTTTATCCTCTACCGGATTGATACGTCCATCCACATGTACAATGTTATCATCTTCAAAACATCTTAATACATGAATAATCGCATCGGTTTCGCGAATATTTCCCAGAAACTGATTTCCCAATCCTTCGCCTTTACTGGCACCTTTCACCAGACCTGCAATATCAACGATTTCAATGGTCGTTGGAAGTACTCTTTCAGGATTTACCAATTCTTCCAGTTTATTTAGACGATCATCCGGAACAGTAATTACCCCAAGATTAGGTTCAATCGTACAAAATGGAAAGTTTGCAGATTGCGCCTTTGCATTTGATAAACAGTTAAATAAGGTTGATTTTCCTACATTAGGTAATCCTACAATACCACATTTTAGCGCCATAATTCTTTCTTATTAGAGCGCGCAAAAGTAATTATTATCTGTGATTTTATGTTGTATTTGATGATTGATGAAAATGGTTCTTTTCTTTCCTTTTTTGCTTGCACAAAAAACGAAACCAAAAAAGTGCACTCTTCTCAAGGCATTTTTGACTCCACGATGTTACGTCAAAACCGAAGCAAAATGACTAAAATGGCTCCAAGGCTTCACCATTTCTTTACGTCATTTACTTCTATGCTGCGAGAAGAGAACTTGATTTCTATATCGAATTTTAATCTCCGATTTCTAATTTCTTTAAATATCAAACCATTATTTTTCCACTACTCGCATTGTCATTCCTTTAAAAGGCATCATTTTTGAATCTTAGATTGCAAATCGTTTTTATATGCGTAGAACAAATTCATTTCCTCGTTATTTATTGATATTCATTCTTTTGTTTTTTTCTCAGATGCTGATGGCACAGAAAATCAAACAGCCATTGACTCGGATTTTATTTATCTATGATGGTTCCAATAGTATGAATGGAAAGTGGGAAGGACAATCCAAACATATAACTGCGAAAAACCTCCTGAACACGGCTTTAGATAGTTTAAGAAACGTTGAAAACCTACAAGTGGCTTTACGTGTCTATGGACACAATAAGAGTTATCTCACTGGTCAGGAGTGTAATGACACCAAACTGGAAGTCCCTTTTAAAAACAATAACTTTGATGAAATTAAAGCCAAAATGGCTCAGATCAGACCAAAAGGGACGACACCAATTGCACTTTCTTTAGAGCGCAGTAAGGATGATTTCCCTTATTGTAAAGATTGTCGAAACATTATTATTCTCATCACAGATGGTATAGAAGAGTGTGATGGCGATCCTTGTGCCGTTTCATTGGCACTACAGAAAAATGGGATTATTCTTAAACCTTTTGTGATTGGTTTGGGACTAAAAGATGATTTCAAAAAACAATTTAAGTGTGTAGGAAATTACTTCGATGTAACGAGTCCAACAGTATTTGGTAACGTACTAGACATTGTAATCTCACAAGCGTTAAATGCCACAACCGCTCAGGTCAATTTATTGGATTCTTATGAAAGTCCAACCGAAACCAATGTACCTCTCATGTTTGTAAATCCAATTTACAATGACGTAGAATACAGATATATGCATACCATGAATACACGTGGGAACCCGGATACTTTATACATTGACCCATCTGTAAAATATGACATGTATGTTTATACTGTTCCTCAGGTCATCAAAAAAAATGTGGAGATTAAACCTGCTATTCATAATATCATTGCGGTTGATGCACCACAGGGATCTCTATCATTAAAGATCAATACACGTTCTACACAAATTCAACCCATGGCGATTGTACGAAAGGCCGGTACTATGGAAACCATCTATGCCCAACCGGTAGGTACCACGCAAAAATATTTGGTGGGTAAGTATGATTTAGAGATTTTGACTTTACCACGTACCTATTTGTATGATGTGGAGATCAATCAAAGTACAGATACCAAAATAGAACTGCCTAATCTGGGGCAAGTGACTCTCATTCGAAATTATGTGGGTTACGGAGCCATCTTTGTGAAACGAAATGGAAAAATTGAATGGGTGATGGACTTGAATCAGAAAGCCAAAAATGAAACCATCAAGTTATTGCCGGGAAACTATCTGGTCATGTATCGCGCTCATAATGACCATAATTCTGAAAATACAAAATGGAAAGATTTTAAAATTTCCAGTGGAGCTTCTGCAGTAATTCGCTTCTAATTCCAATCTCCTATGATTTCCCCGAAAATCAAAGCTTCTTTTATTTATCCGGTTCTGCTGGTAATTAGCGTATTTCTTCTTTTTTTCTCTACCATTGACAATGGATTTTCAGGATTAGATGATCTTTTAATGATACAGGAAAACTGGGATCACCTGACCGATTTAAATCACATTTATACGGCTTTTACCGAAGACGTTTTTAATGGTGCTCAAGGCTCCTACTATCGTCCTATTCAGATTCTGAGTTATATGCCAGATGCTTTTATAGCTAATAGCGATACACCTACTGCTCAAATTTTCTTTATCATCAACATGCTGATGTTTGCAGTCGCCATTTTACAACTGTATTTTTTTCTGGGGTTATTCAGTTTTAGTGCTGCATTTCGATTGGTTTTCACGTTGTTCTTTTTGATTCATCCGGCATTGACTCCGGCTGTGGCATGGATTCCCGGGCGTGTAGATATTTTACTTTTTATCATTGTGATCAGTTCTATTTGGAGTTTTGTCAAATGGATTCGTTCTTCCCAAACGATTTGGGCTGTGTTACACATATTCTTCTTTGCATTGGGAATGTTTACCAAAGAAACCAGCATTGTAATTCCTGTTATTTCGATTTTAATTGCTTTGTATTTCTCGAATGATCTCCCAAATCAAAATCCATGGAAGTGGGAACAATTCTTAAGTTTTAGCATCTGGAAATCACTCGTTATACATGTATTTAAATGGCTCAAAACAAACTACCTCATTCTCATAGGATGGATCATTTCATTGATCATTTGGCAAGTCATGCGGAAAAATGCGTTACCAGATGATCCACTGGGAATAATGAGTGCTTTATTCCAAATTAGCACCAGTTGGAAAGAACTGATTATTTTGTTCGGAATCGTATTTGTTCCTTTTAATCTACAAGTATTTTTGGAAATTTCCTGGCCATATATTCTAATGGCTGTTCCGGGTTTTATCTTGTTCTTTGCTTTGCCCAAAATGTTAAACACTTCCTTTAAAAATGTCTTTTTAGGATTCTTATGGATTTTCTTATTCATCTTTCCCACCACACTTTCCGATTTCCTCAACTACCATAGATTGTTTATTCCATTGGTCGGAATCGCCTTTTTACTTCGACCATTTGACCGCACATGGTCGTTTAAAGAACAAAAACTACAAGTAGCTTTTTTAGTGAGTTTGGCTGGATTATTTTTATACGAAAACTTACAATTCCAAAAAGCTTTTGTAGACAAACAAGCGTTTTGGTCCAATGCGGTTTACCATTCTCCAAATTCGGCTTTTGCCAATAACGGCATGGCATGGAGTTATCATTTAAATCAGGAAACTGATTCAGCCTTAAAATACTATCAACGTGTAGTAGAAATCAGACCAGATCGCGAAAATGTACGTATGGGAATGGCTTTAATTCATGAAGAACGAAAGGAATATGAACTCGCAGATAGTTTAATGCATGCTGAGTTTTTAGCCACTAAGGATAGTTCTTCGGTCTACTTTTATATCGGACAGGTACAACTAGAAAGACAGGATACTTCTTCCGCGATTTTCAACTTAACCAAAGGATATGGCTTCACTAAAAGTTCCAGAAATGCCCGGATTTATTATGACACATTAAATCCGCAACTGAAACAACTCATATGGTCAAAAATAGAATTGGAATAGATTTTAAAATACCATTTGATACAATCTATCCATTTCCTGTTCCAACTCCGAAGTTCCAATGTATTTACTCTTACGGATGTATTCCCGCCCTTCAAAAAACACCAAAATTGTAGGATTCGCATATACATTATAGGTACTGGATAACAAGGGTTGTTCTACCGTATCTACTATTAAAAATTCCATCTTGGGAAATTGCAATTGTACCAATTCCTCTACCTTAGGTCTTAACGCCATACATGGTGCGCACATGTCGTTTTTAAAGTATAAAACTAATCCAGACGTATGTGCAACTTTCTCTTTTAATTCTTCAGGTGTCATTTTCAAAATTTGGCTGCAAAAGTAATGTTATCATCACATGTTTTTATGTGACGAATGATACGGAGATCATTTATTGAAAAATAGCCATGGGTAAAAACAGTACCAATAATATCAATACGACTAATACAATAATTCTTAACTCCAAAATAGAGTCTCCCACAAAGGGAAGTCTTCGGGTAAATGCATCTAGATAGATCAAAAAAGGACTGGCTTCCTGAGGCATTTCTTCAATAACCTCCATATCCTCTAAAATTTCCTTAGCCGTATCTTCCTGTCCCTCTTTAACCTGCAACTTGACTCCTCCAATCGCATTAGAATAAAAGTTATTGACCTGTGCCGTCAATTCATCCAATAAACGCACCTCGATCCCCTCCGATTCTAACTTCACTTTGGCCATATGTGCCTCATGCGGATATGTAAATGCGTGTACTGTAATCCAATTCATAACATGAACAATGATAGGGATTAAATCTTTAGTGGACAATACATGAGATAGTCTAAACTTGTATGCTAAGAAGGATTATTTCTCTAAAATCAAATTATAATTCCAGAACTCCCTTGGAGCTTTATAACCAAAACTCAATAAAACAGTTGAAGAGCTTTTGGAAGTAAACGACCCCAAAGATTGTCCTGTTTCAGAATTTATGACAATAAAAAGTTCTAAATCATCTATATAATACTGTATCCAAGTTGCATTCTGAAATAATTCAAAAAAGCTAATAATTTCAATATCATACAGTCCTTCTAGTGGAATATGAGAAATATTCACAGAATGATTAGAATCTAGTTCTAAAGAAATAGATTTAAACAAAGTCCTATACTTCTCATCAGAAATATTTTTTTCTTTAGCAATTACCGTTTTTACCTTCCATATCTCATAACAAAAATCTGAATCAATGGACTGACTTTTCGCATATACACTATATATCAAGAGAATATAAAGGAAAATGAAGAATTGTCTAATCATATTGAATACCTTTTAGAATCTTTATTATACACGTGAAAAAATCAAGTTAGTTAAGATTAAAAATGAGCTTGTATAAAACACTGGTTGAGTCATTTGATTCAACAATCACCAACTTAACAATATTTTTACTAGCCCCCAAAAACACTATTCCAAAAGCTTTTTTGCGGAAATAGATTTTCCCTATTTACCTCCAGCATTTCCCCATTATTAGCTTTTATTAGTACGTCCAAAAATCTATTATATCCTTTTTTGACTTTAAACTCCAATTCGTTTTTATACAGAGGGAAGACACTGTAAATATTGATTTTTCTTCCATTTCTATAAATCTCCGTAAAATCTTTATCATAAGTCACAGAGGGTAATATTAGGGCACCCACATAGTCGGTATCTTCACTATTTGAGGTTAAATCTTCTTCAGCTTGAATCGTATGTCCCACACCCATCCAGGTATCATAAAAATGAGGGAATTTTGCGGTCTTTTTCAACACCGACAAAATCCAATCATTTTTATTCTTTCCGGTATAGATTTTTCCAAACTCAATACTTTTCGGAATCATCATCATTAATTCTGCAAATTCAAAATCTTCGGGATGCTCCACCTGATCTGAAACATTCATTTTCAAAAGACTCATTCCAGAGGTCAGAAGTATATTATATGCTGTTCCTTCAGGTTTGATTAAATAAACATCCAGATGTAAATCCAATGTAGGTATTTCATGAAATACAAAGATTTGATCCTCTTCAAAAAATTTACTTAAATGATCATCTATCCATTCCGAATGTGCATAAAAGTGTTCTCTATTGGAAAAAGGATTTTGATACTCGGACATTAAATCTTGAATTATCTTCCAATATTACAGATTTTTAAAACAACCTTCATGGCGTTTCACTCAATTCTTTCACTTTTTCCGCCCAGTTATATAAGATATCTTTTTGTGATTCGTAATCAGCACTGTAAGGCCCACATACCACTTGTAGTTTGGTGTTTTTAGATTCTTTATCTACGGTCAACATAAATTTTTGAACATACTGCGCATCACCCAATTCACTATCAATTTGAATATAGTAATTCCCAAATAATAAATCTCCATATTCTGAAGTTATGGTTCCGGCATTTGGATATATAAAATTTACGGTGGAACCTTTATCCACTTTTACCACATTACCCGGATCAAAAACAGGTTTCAAGAAAGAATAATACTTTGGCTGGGTTAATACCTCCCAAATTCTTTTAGGTTCTGCTTTAATTTCTAGATCAAAAGAAATAAAACGGGCAGGTATTATCTTTTCAATTTCCTGATCAGATAGAAATCTAACTTCATTAAGTCTGGCACTACCATTCCCTCCATTTAAATATCTAAACCCAACAATAGAATCATTGGAGATATTCAGAGCCTGAATCACAATAATGACTTCTTCTTTTTGGGTATGACGATTAAAATATCTGGCCAATCGGGGCATCTGCATATCCAATGGTTGGGCATGAGGATATTTTTCCATATCCACAAAAATCAAAGACGTTCCGTTTTGGGTTTCTTCTTTGGTGGCCATTCTTCCGTTTACAACCGGAACGTTTAACCAATTTTGAATATCCACCGCTGGAAATCCTCTTAAATTATCCGGGCAATACCATCCACCATAACGATGGGGCTCTTGTTCTTGCGGAGTCACCTCCTCTACTACTTTTTCCGGGTTGTTTTGAATTGGAGTGTTGCTTTGTAAGCAAGACACGAATACGGTCATACCTAGTACGACCAATACTTTAAGGCTTATATTTTTCATAACTTTTATTTGTTTGGCTAAAAGTATGAAGCGCCCATACCAGATAGATTTAAGTAATGTAAATTAGTGTAAAAGTTAGTTCTTAAGCGAATTAAACATTTTAACTATAGGGATTAAGAGTAGTGTTATGACACACCACAGAATAAAATAATACAGAACTATTAAAGACGTACTACCTCCTGAAAAACCAATTCCAAATGGAATCAAATGAAAGTGAAAACAAATCTTGTACAAAATATTAATAGTGGTATGGCTATAAAATGCAACCCAACCTGTAATTAGGATTAAAGCAATCGAAATTATTGCGCTTAAAAAAACAATTTTGATCTTTTCCAATGGCAACTATTCAATAAATATTGGGGCAAGCTCCTACAAAAAAGAGATTTAAGCTCTTTGCTCTCTTAAAATTCTACGTTCCATTTTACGGATCCGTTTTTCGGTCACAGCATTGCTACGAGAAGCAACAGCCCAAATGGCTGCGGGTAACCATCCAATAAGGGTAATTTGTAAAAACAAACACAACAGTCCGGAAAGGATTTTACCTCTTAAAAAGAAAGACAACCATGGAACTAAAACGGCAATTAAAATCATAGCTTAAATTTTAAACTAAGATATAATCTCATAGAACCAATCACAACACATTTTATGTAAGCGGTATTTTTTTGCTGAGGTGAAGTACTGATTTATAAACTAATGGGATTTAATTATTCTCTATTACTTTCTTTAACCTATTCAGGTTTTCATCTTCTTGCTGGCTCATGGTACCAGACATAAATGAGAGGATAGATTTTGAAAACATGCCATTTCCGATAGTTGTTGAAGTGGTAGTAATATGGGTTTTCCCTTCTTTCTCTACCAGTTTCATATCATAATCCATATTCATAAAGTCCATGGTAAATGTCATGGCCATATGTGCATTTGGGGTCTTTGCGGTAATCGTTTCCTGCATCACCATTTCTTCTCCATTTTCATTCACATAAATATTGGATACTGCACCTACAGTACCTGGCTCACCACTTACCGGTTCAATTCTATCAATCACAGGTAACCATTCCGAAATACGTGAATCGTCTTCCATTACTGCCCAAACCTCAGTTACAGGGCGATTAACTATAACTTCATTTTCGTAGGATATGGATGGTGTAATCATACCATTACCAAAAAAGATGACTATAAGGATCACAATTGCATACAGAAGGTACTTTAGATATTTCATAACGGAGAGGTTTATTTTATTTCAAATATAAACAATCGGACGTTTTTTTTAAGGTTTGTCCCCTTCGACTTACTTCGACAAACTCCGAACAAGTTGCTCAGGGGTCTTATTGAATATAAAAATACACCCCACAAAACAAGTGCTTGTGGGGTGCTTTTATCCTACTCTCCCGTTAATGTTTTTATGTTGTCTTTATATACCCTGTCAATCAAAATATGGCGTGGATCAATAGCTGCTTTAGCCGGTAATGAATCCACCACAAACGTAAATGTCATTTCAGGTTGATCAAACTTCACTCTTTTTTGATACATTAATTCCTCTTCGTCATCGTCTGCAAATACACCAATATCCACCCAGTCATTCATTGGCAGTTTACTTTCCTTACCAATGGAATCTGCTTTGATTTTAGTGGTTTCAATCTCCATGGTAATTTCATATTTCCCATTATCCAGCTCTTTATACGTAGCTGTTTTTAGTCGGTTATCATATAAAGTAATTTCTTTAAACCAGTCATCTACCAAATACTGTAATGAATCCGGTACCTGAGGTTCCAAGTATTTTAAGAAATCCAATGAAGTTGGATACGGTGGTTGACGATATCTAAATTCTTCCAGAAATTGTTTCATAGCCAGATTTACTTTATCCTCTCCAATATAATCCTGAAGTGCATACAAGATCACACTTCCTTTACCATAGTGTAAATACTGCTGATTTTCCATTTTGTATAATGGCAATTCTTTTTCCAATTCTCTACCTCTACCTCTTAAATAACGATCGTGATCATACTTTAAGAATTTTCGCATTTTCATTGGATTATCGGTAATACTCTTCATGGTCATTAATGAAGAGTATTCAGCAAAACTTTCACTCATCAAGGTTCCTCCCTGCATATTGGCACCCACCACCTGATGTGCCCACCACTGGTGTGCCATCTCATGCGCAATTACCGCATCGATCACATTGTTTTCATTTTCATCTTCCAAATTCACCACAAAACCGAAAGCTTCTGAATACGGCATCGTTCCAGGGAATGCTTGTGCAAAAGTGGCATATCGAGGGAACTCAATAATACGACATTGCTTGTGGTAATAAGGTCCAAAATTCTCTGTATAATATGCCAGTGAACGTTCCACTGCATCTAACATCATATCTACATTGACATCGTGTTTTTCATCATAATATACCTCAATATCCACTCCATTCCATTTTCTGGTTTTCACCTCATATTCGGCTGAAATAAATGAGTAAAAATCCTGAGAAATATGATCTACCTTATAATGGTAATAGTTACGTCCATTTTCGTTCCATTGCTTAATTAATGATCCGGGAGCCACAGCTGTTTGATCTTCCGATGTTGAAATGACTGTTTCTGCCATAATGTAGTCCGAAACACCATCTGTTAAATAATTGGCCATACAGGCTTTTGTACAATGTGTTTGCAACTCCGGCATTCGTTTTTTAGGAAGTAGATCATACTTTTTACGGGTATTTTTATCGCTCAATTCCTGACCGGAACTATACCCCAAAGATGGTAGAATCGACTTATTATTAAAGAACGTTCCATTGGCTATTACACTGGTACTTCCTCTACCATTTTTAAACCCTTTGGTTTCATATTTGGTTTTGATTTCTACCTCAATCGTTTCTCCAGGTGCCAAATCCGTTTTTAAACGGTATACCTGAAAATCCAAATCTTTATCATCATAAATTAACTCTGCTCCTGGAATATTGATTTCAGATTTCCAATCTCCACTCAAATTATATGGAATCGTATCAATAGGTTCATTCGACTCATTTTTTAAAGTCATTAACGCGCGTACATTCACATTTCTCTCATGTGGAAATATATCAATGAAATACTTGATATCTGTGATTTTTGGTAAAGTAATCTCCTCGTACTTTTTGTATTTCTTTTCATAATCGGCTCGTGCTACCTCTACCTCATCTGAGGTTTTATATTCATTCAAAACCTGGGTATTGTAATACACAAATCCGGTTACCAACAACCAAACTCCTATCACACCCAAAGTGGCTAATCTATATCTGGATGGCAACTGCTTTTTCGCAATTTGGAAACGGATTCCCAATGAATTGGCTACTCCTCTGTTCCATAAAGCACCTGCAACTAACACTGCTATAATTCCAATCAATACCCAATAGGTATAAAACCAAATGGCTCCATATACTCCAGAACCAAATCCATTCATATCGGAATAGGTTAATGACGGTGCGCCACCAATAGAAAGCATGTTGGTTTCCACATCCATCATCAGCAATATGAAATCCCAAATAAAGATGATCAATACAGATACGAAATATCCAATGTATTTGTTATTCACCAATACCTGAACCATAATCATCAATCCAGCCCAAATAATATAAATACTCAACTTGGTCATTACAAAATCAATGAAGTATACATCCAGTTCAATTCGGGTGTAGCCATTAATCAATTGATAAACAACGCCACATAAAATGAAAAACCAGCTCAGTAAAGAAGTAATCGTTACCAATGACAAAGACTTGGCAGCTAATGAAATAAATGAAGTATGCGGTGACGCATCAATCACCTCGTTGATTTTATGATCTCGATCTCTCCAAATCAATTCACCACTAAAAAACACCAGAATGATCATGATAAATAACAATGTAGAGTTATCAATTTGATCGATGATGTCATAGGTCACGGGATAAGATTGCAATCCAAAATACTCGAAACCACCATATAGTCCGGTAAAAAGTAAAATGGCACTAAAAACAAATAGTATCTTAAAAGTAATGCTCTTAGCAATACTCAATACATTCATTTTAAAGAAACTCTTAAACTGTGCCCATTCTGTATTCCCATTAAATATAGGAGTCAATTTTGGCAAAGTAAACGTTACCGACTTCGTTTCTTTGACGTTCTTTTCTTTTTTAACCTTCTTATTCTTTTCTAAGAACGAGAATCTTAAATAACTCACAACCAATACCACAACACCCATTGAAGCCCAGAAGATTCTATTGATCATAATCAATCCGGAAAATGATGGATTCAGTGTGTTTTTTTCAATTGGCGTATAATATTTAGTGGTTAAAGAATACGTTCTGGAACCAAACATGTCGGTCAATGCCGCGATAGTTTCATTATCAATATCCGAAATCAAAGACCCTGATATCAGATACGTAATCAAAATAATCATCGCTCCCACGAAAGAAATCACCGTACTTCTAAAACTCACTGCCAAAGAATAAATCACTGCTCCGGCAAAAAACATATTCGGTAGAATGAACAAGAAATAATTATTGACAAACGTGCCCATATAAAAATCACCAAATCTTTCCGGATCTTCCCACCCTGCCAGTGGTGCAATAAATGTACCTACAATAGCTCCAAGGAATACACCCAATAATGGGATTGTTGAAATCACTAATGCTCCGGTAAATCTTCCAAAGAAGTAGCCAAATTTGCTTAATGGTGTACTAAATAATATTTCATTAAAGTGATTGTTATAATCTCTCAGGGCAGCATTATTGAAAAACGCAGCCCCCATTAGCAGACCAAACAAACTCATGATGAGCGTGAAGGTGGTAATAATATGTGGCGCATTTTTGAAAACATTCCCTACAGCTCCTCCGATAACGATACTGTCGCTTGAAGTTGCACCAAAAACCAACAACCCAATCATCAAGGTAAAAATGTATACCATGGGTTGTTTCAGGGTATACCTCAATTCATTTAAAAAGAAAACTTTAAACATCTTAATCCGATTTAGAGGTTATACAATGGCGTGTGATGTATTGATCTTAGAGAAGAACACATCTTCCAAATTAGGCAATACGGGTTCAAATCCATTCCCTGGATCTGATTCACTATACACGTGAATTAATGGTAAACCGGCTACCATCTTATTCGAAATAATTGAATAATTGTTTGCGTAATCTTTGAGTTCCTCTCTGGAAACAGCTTTCTGATATACCTTTCCATTCAAGTTATCAATCGCATTCTGTGGTGCTCCCTGATATACAATACTTCCGGTATTCATGATCGCCATATGAGTACATAATTCACGTACATCATCCACAATATGTGTAGATAGAATTACAATAACCTCTTTACCAACATCAGCCAACAGATTGTAAAATCTATTCCTTTCACCCGGGTCTAAACCCGCTGTAGGCTCATCCACAATAATCAATTTGGGATTTCCGATCAAAGCCTGTGCAATGCCCACCCGCTGTTTCATACCTCCGGAAAATCCTTTGACACTTTTGTTTCTTTTATCATATAGGTTCACCTTATCCAAAAGGTATTTCACCAATTCTTTACGTTGCACGTTTTGCGTAATTCCTTTTAAAATACACATATGATCCAAAAGCTGCTCGGCCGTAATTCTTGGATATACGCCAAATTCCTGTGGTAAATACCCCAAAACTTTCCTTAACTCGGTAGGTTCTTTAAAAATGTTCAAATCATCTAAAAATGCACTCCCGGAATCTGCTTCTTGCAGCGTGGCCAATGTTCTCATCAATGAAGACTTTCCTGCCCCATTTGGTCCTAATAGCCCAAACATGCCATTTTCAATTTCAATAGTTACATTGTCTAAGGCTTTTACACCATTGGGATAGGTCTTCGAAAGATTATTGATTTTTAACACGCTCATGATAACAGGCTTTATATGTTTTTAAATGATTGAATCTTCAAAGCTAGAATTTTTCGTTCTTGAATTTTGCCGTTCATGTATTTCCTATGATTTAAGCTCAAAATGTCAAAAAAATGTAAATCTGAATAAAATTAGCACGAGATGAATTACCGTATCGAAAAATGCATTAGGTTTGTTATTTAGAATCATTCTAAATAATTTTTAATGGCACATAGAATTATTAATCGCTCTACTAACGGACTCATTTATTATTGTTCAGGTTGTAAGTTAATTCATATTGAATTTAAAAATCTGAACTTTAATTTCTCAAAAAAAGATTTTAGAACCTTTACCCGATATATGAACAAAGTGGAAGGTAAAAAATGGGAAGATCGTAACCGTCATTCGCCATTTGACCGTAAGATTGTGATTCCAGTCTCGGATGACAGTTTTAACTTTCTACTGAACAACGAAGAACTGGAAGAATTTCAGGAACTATTGAACGTTGAGATTGAACATCCATTAATTGTCAAACTTTTTAAGGATTTAAATAGTAAGGTAAGGTCGAATTAATTCTACGATTTGCCATCTTCATCTGATTCATGTAAGGAAAATAGCTTATCTGTCACTGCTTTAACACCTCCATTTATAATGGGACCTAAATATTCACCTATAGAATTGGCAATTTCACCACCGGCATCATCGGCCACTTTTTTGCCAATCTTCTTTAATACACCTTTTAAAAACCCCTTTACACTGGTATCAGTTTTAGCTCCGATGCTCACCAATGATTTAGTAATATCGTCTTTACTTTCATCGGGCATATAGGATTCAAACAGATCCACAAAAGCATCCGTGGTAAGTTTCACCAACTCTCTCGAAAAAGACCCATCGGTGATATGATTTAATCTTTTCAGTTTGGAACGTAAATGATCAATGAGATAAGGGTTATCTATTTCGATTCCTATTTTATCCTGATCTTTTAAGAAAATAGGATTTTGCAATACTCTTTTTAATTCTTCATCCAACTCCAGTACGCTGGTTTGTCTCAGTTTTGACTCATACAATAGATTTCGTGCTTTCGATCGAGTGACTTTTAATTGCGATACCAGATCATAAATCTCCGGATTCTTTTCAAATACGCCCAGTTTTTGAAGTTTGATAAATAAAAGAATATCAAAATCTCGTTTAGACATCGATCCATATGCCGGATGCAAATAATCGGACAGTAGTTGTACAAATACTTCCTTCACCAGTTCCGGTTCTGTTTCCTTGAGCTTTGTTAAGATTTCCATATTCTTTTATTTCCTGTAAATATAAAACTCGGAATCAAATCAGAATTTAAATCCAAGTTTGTTTTTTACTCTTCACTTAAACCTCTAATTACACAACCTCCTAACCAGATACCTAACCCCGCAGAAATTGCTATTATTATTCTGGCAATGACCACATTGATACAACCGTTTAATAGGGGGATATCTTCAATATAACTTATAACCGGAATCACCACACCTCCCAATACAACTGTAATTTCTGCTAAGAAGCCACATAATCCTATATTGCAATTTTGAGCCCATCTCCATGCCAATGCTAACGCAGCCAGAACCATTCCCAATCCAACCCAAAGAATCCAGGGACAACAACTGGTGAAGTATAGGGCACCTATTCCCGCCCCGAACATCACCTGCCATGTAATCAACAGGTTCATTCCACATGGGTTTGGACATGCGTATCCCAATCGATCTGCGATCCATCTTGCTGCAATTGCCAACGCTGCAACAGCTGCTGCTATTCCAGCCACCCAAAGTAATGCAGCAGTAGCTGCCGGTACGCATATCATTAATAACCCTGCCAGCATTGCTACCGCAGCACCTATGGCAATTAACCATCTTGCGGTCATACACCCAGCTCCTTCTCCTCCTTCATTTCCACCACCATTGTCATCATCATCGTCATCATCATCATTTGGATCACAAATAATTTCCCCAACAGAAATAGTTGTTGAATCACAATCTGCAGGAAAATCCTGAGAAATCTCTATTTCCGGGCTTGCGCCTTCCCGATACGAATGATTTAAAACAATCTCGTACTCTCCCGCTTCCATTTCTCTCACTACGGTTTCTCCATCATCATAATCAATATTTACCCGCGTATCTGCCGCCAGACTCACGCCTACCTCAACCGTCACATTGGCTATACCATCACGGCATTCACCAACGTTCACTCTAATCTCTTCAAAACTACCGCAAACTGCACCTGCACAATCCGGTACTGTTTTAATAGTTAATGGCACATTGGAGCATTCCAAATCATCACATGCGAAAATGATTTGCCCTCTTAATTCTTCGTTTACCGGTAAGAGAATAATTTCCCTGAACACGGAGTTTTGCTCACCCATCAAAACAAAATCAGAACTTCCATGCATTCCAAAATCAATGGTAATATTACAAGGGTGTGTGGCATCATACGCAAACATCACTGTTACCTCCCTCATTCTACGTCCATCTAGCTGAACGCAATCTTCAAATTCATATGTCACATCCCCAATTTCAGGACATGACCTGCAATCCTCAATGACTCCGATATCAATCACCTTTTCCGGACATTTATCTTCGGTACGAATGACGATTTGATATGGTTCTTCGCGTGCATCATAGGTCACTTCAAAGGGTAATACATGATTTTCGCCTGCTACTAAATCCACATCATCCACGTTTTGATTATCCCCATAATCCATAGACGCGCGTACTACTTCGTTACTCCTATTGTCATATACCACAGAACCTCGAACGGTACTTCGGTTCCCTTCACATTCAATTGGAAACAATTGCGCATCTCCCCAAACTATTGGACATGGAATCTCTCCGCATCCTGGTATTTCAATGGTAAATGGAACATCGGGACAGTTTTCCGAAACAATAGTTCCATCTATCCTTCCCGGACTAAACCTTAAAATCACAGGTGCTTCCCAGGTCAATACATTTTCGCCTGGTAATACCGCTTCTTCCACAGAAACATCCGCTCCAAAATTGACTGTTATTCTTTGCGCTATAGGAGAATTTATCACCATTGTCAATTCTACATCCCTTTGTCCATCCTCGTTGCAGTCTCCAATAGACAGAATCTCTACAGTTACCAATTCCAAACAATCATTTGGAGTGTCGCAGGCATTGATAACAAATGGAATATTTAAAGGTTCACATTCCCCTTCAAATCTAATTTGAATATTATGACCTCCTGCCGGATAGGAAATATTATGCAATGGTGGCCGAAAACTAAATGGGTTTAATCCCGGAATCAACGGTCGGTTATCTACAAGACCATTTCCAAAATCTATCGCAGCCATCACAATTTGAGGTGCATTGATCGTAAACGAAACATTCAAATGACGTTCTCTATCCTCATTACAAGGTTCTTCTTCGAAAACAGGTTCACCTTCGAGAATAGGGCATTCGGGACCTCTACACCTTAATTGACCGGACACGGACTCCATACAATCCTCATTTCCATCCACACATCTTACTTCAATAGTATAAGAGGCATCACACTTTACATCGTCCACTTCAATATTCGCAGTCCAAATGCCTTCATCCACATCTACAATTTCTGCAAAAATCACATCTCCGATATTGATCTCGACTCTTACAGACAAACATTCTTCGGCCGTTCCGGAAACGATTATTTCTTCGACTTCCAAATCGTTATCGATCCCGATAACATCATTAATAGCAATATTACACGCCATGGTATTTAGTTTTTGTTGGTTACATGCCTAAATGAAGATTTACACCTTCTCAAAAACTACAGGGAGGATTGAAAGAAACAGGACAGGGAGAACCTTCTTCTTTTGTAGATTAATAAAATCTCCAAAGTCATTTCCATTCGAGATTATTATAAGTCCTGTCGAAAGTAAATTATTCTTTTGGGTTTAAGTATCAGGGTAAACACGTATTTTATTACTGTGGTTTTTACGGATAAAAAAAGCCAAATGAGAAATTCTCATCTGGCTTTATCTAAATTCATATTGCTTTTACCTGGCGGTATCCAGCGGTACTATATCTCCAAAAATATGGCTCAATCCTACATATCCATAGGCATCATTTGAATCGGCCGGAAAGTTACTATGACATACAAAACAGTTTAAATCCTGATGATATGTTTCCATAGTTGAATTTGCCAATCTACTTGTACCAATTTCATTTCCTCCATCGGGATATTCTCCGGTTGGGAATGCGCCATTCATGGTCCATGTATTACCAATTTGCATATAATTCTTTCTCACATCGTTTCCTACCAACATCGTCATCACGTTATGATTGATAGAGATAATTTCAGAATTAGATTCGGCTGCGCTGCTTACATTTTGGTTTGGAACTGTTCCAGCTACAACTCCCCAGGGTTGATCTCTTAAGGTATTACTTGGTGAAACAGTAAATCCACTATTTGCAATAATGGTATCACCTACCACGGTATCCATAGCCATATGAGCCACATTAAAAGGACTGGATGCGCCATTCGCGCTAAAATTCCAAACTCCTGCAGTACTAGAGTTTACCGTTACCTCTTTACTATTTTCATCCAGGTAGCTGTATGTAGCTAATGGCGTATTATTTACATGCTCAAATGTGGACCACAACATTTCCGGATGTCCGGCAACATTTCCCACAACGTGAATTCCTACCAAAGCCAATTTAGCTGTTGTCGTTCCATTTTTGATCCACTTGGTATTGCTGCTATTCGGTGTATAGGTTGGTATCTCGGCCATAGTGGTTACATAATCAGAATCGTTTGGTAAACTATCTGCCAATACCCATGACATTTTTAACTCCAACGCCAGTGCATCTTTATCATCAATGGTTATGCCCATTTTTGCCGCTTGTGCTACAATCGCATCCAATTCGGCTTCCGTTTCCGGGAACCTCTTCGCATCGGGATACATAGATTTAAAAACCGCATAAACATCATTCACCAATATGGTATAATATACTAACGAACCATTTTGAGACATTAAAACATCTCCTCCACCGGCTTGGCCTTGTTCCGCTTCATCTACATATTCTCCATTAGCATCCACATAGATTTCTTTTCCATTCACCCTCACCTTTTGCACAAGGTCTCCAGTATTTAATCCTTTGGTGAATCTTGGTTTTACGTTTTTAATTACATCACCATTCGCATTGTAATACACCAACTTGTTGTCTACCAAATCTAATTTAGCAGCTTCCATATGTTCTCCCATTGCATTGGAAACCATTTGTTTTCCTGAAGTGGATTTATTTGGCGTATCAATTTCCATCAATTTTCCTGTTTTTGGATGAATCAATACCGGAAGTCCCTGTGGACCATTTTGGATCACTCTTGGACTAAAATTTCTCAATACGCCCTTTTTATGTGGAATTAAATATCGCTCATTACTCGAGTTTTCAGGAGATACATCATAAAATACCGGAGAATCAAATACTCCCGCATATCCCGGAGTAGGTGAAACGATCCATAAAAACATTTGTTCTGACCAGCGATAAAAATCACAGTTCGTATTTTGAGATGGAAAATCCTTACTATTTGCCGCATTTACAGCTCCATTTTCTGTTGCAGTCCCTGACGCAAACCAGCCATTGAATTCTGAAGGTGTAATTGGACACGAGTTCAATGAATTGCTCGGTACTACACTCGGTGCAGCGGTTTTAATTTCAGTACTTTTTCCTTTTTCTGCCGGTGCACATGAATGCCATAAGAACGTGACCAATGACATCATTGCGGCAACCATGGAAATATTCCATATCGACTTTTTTAACTTCGTTACCATTTTTGATTTTTTTGATTGATAATAATTGATTCTAAGTGTTTTGCTTTAGGTTTCCGAAATTAAACAGCCGTTAACTCTTTGACATGAGTGTTTTTACGTGTTTTTCATTTTGAGGTAAATTACTTATCGCATAAAAAAAGGCCGTCTAAAAAGACGGCCCTTCTTGTAGTCACTATGGATAGTATGACGATTTACATTTTCACAAATCTGATAGTTTCTCTGGCTCCAGAGTAATCTACGATTTCTACGATGTACACACCTTCTTCCAAATCAGACACATCAAAGCTGATATATCCGGATTGATTATTGATGTTTTGACTTTTCAGTACTTTACCTAATAAATCAATCACCTTGATACTTGATGGACCATCTGTGCTAAAGAAATAGTTCACATTTAACTCCAGATTAGTTGGGTTTGGATATACCACCACTCTATTTCTATCTAAAGTTTTCACGTTTGTACTTTCAATCACTTTAACCTTTGGAATTGCTACAAATGGGAAATCATGTCCAGCAACAGCTGTTTGTAACATTTGATTTGCCTCATAGTATACCTGACGATCATCCACCAATGTTTCTAATGTTTCGATAATCTCTACATCAGAAGCATTTAGCATTCTAGATTCTTGCGCCAGACCTAACTTGATATTCTCTAAAGTATACCAGTCATTATGCAGATCCAATTGGATTCCACTTAATTCTCCAGATGCTTTGGTATAATCTCCTTTATGGAAATAGTAGTAATAAGAAACTAATGATACATCTAACTTATATGATCCATTCATCAATGTTTGATATAAAGCATCCATTTCTTTATCCGTACCATTCGCACTTAAAGCAGCAAACCAATTAGAAACTTCTGAATTGATATCACCCACCTGAGACAATGCTTCAGGATAACCTTCAATTAAAGTATTGCTACCTGCGATACCCTCAATTACATTTCCTTCCGGAGAGAATTTAGGATCACAAGTTTCATTGTAATTTTTCTTCAATCTATCGTAATCCTCTGTAATTTGTGTTCCACAAGAAGCAGTTGAATAATACTGTTCTCTTCCAACAGTCACAGGACCACTTGTTGACAATACACCGAAGTTTCCATCGGTATTGATTGGACAACTGATGGCACGAATATCAATAGCACCTAAACCGGTATTGTTACTTGCAAAAGTATTTCTACCTCCACTTGCTGCACTACCTGCGGTACCAATGTTTCCTTGTACATATCTTCCATCTACACCAAATTCAGTGTAATTGTAAAGGAAGTTATTAGTGATCAATGGCAACGCTGCACATGCACCCGGAGACCCTTCTACTAAGATCGAAGTACTTGCTTCAAATACACAGTTACCGCTAAATCTTACTCTTTGATCTTCTCTTTCGGCAACAATATAATAGATACCTAAAGCAGTAGTTCTGTAATCATCTTCCATGTTGATGGTATTACACATCACATCTATAGATGATCCATAAGCTACATGAATACCACAATATCCTATATCTGCCAACTGATTCTCCTTAACCGTCTGGTTAGTTGTTTTTATCATTTGGATTCCTGATTCAAAACCAGTGATCGTGTTATTTGTGATAGAAGAACGAGATACGTCCTCAAAATAAATCGCAGAATGAGAATTCCATGATACATTATTTTGTTGGAATTTGTATCCGTACAACATGGCATTTGAGGTTACATGAATAGAAGAAGATGCACTAGATCTAATTTGATGCTCACTAACAAAAGCAGCAGTTGGATCAATTGAATTCACTTCTATTTCATTATTATCCACATTTACATTGTAAGACTTATTGATATCAATACTTCTGTACATATCCGTAAAGTTGTTATCAGATACCGTTGCAGTAGATTGATCAATTAAAGAAATTCCATAGAATTTTTTACCTGTTCCAATTCCTGAACCTTCTTGAATACTTACAAAATCATTTTGAGATACATTTCCTACGAATCTGGTTTTCAATGATAAAATACCCCAGTGATCTTGAGCATATGTTCCACCACTTAATACTGGTGCTCCATATGGAGAGTTACAATCTACACGGTAATTGATTTCATTTCTATCCACGTTAAATGTATTACCGGTGATTCCATCCATAAACGTCACGCTTTTGGTTCCGATACCTACTCTACAGTTTTCGAATAAGTTGTTCGCAACTCTTACATAAACCGCATCCATATCCTGGAAGTCTAATGCAACCTGAGCATTTTTAAATGTTGATTCATTGATTACACCATGTGCCTGATCTTTAAATGCAAATCCTAACCATGTTGTATTCATATCACAAGGACGGAATACAGAGTTATTCACTCTAACTTCAGCATCTCTACTGAAAACCATTCCAGCACATTCACCAAAGATGATGTCAACATTAGTTAAATCTACAGTTGCACCAACCACATTTACGATTACATTGTCTGGAATGTAATATTTACCTTCCCATAATTGATCGGCAATAATGGAAATACTTGCTGGTATCACGGTATAGTCGGTTGGTTTAATATCATCTAACCAACAATCACCACAATCCAGTTCGTAATCATTATTCAAACCGGGTTCAATACCGCTTGGTGTAACTCCGACATCCATAGACCCAATGGTACTTCCATTTAGGATAAAATCTCCGTGAATGACAAAATCAAACCCACCTGCAGATTGATCTAAACTTGCTAAAAACGCTGCAGAAACCGGCCAGCAATATGAGCTACCAGAAATTAAACCAATACCTGGTAATGTACCTACAAATGCACCATTTTGGTATATATTAACTACTACACTTAATGCACCTGTAGTTCCATCCGGAGCTTCTGGCAAAGTATAGTTAATACAGATTTCACCTGGACCACATGTATCTGTTTTTTTGATATCCATATCAAAAAATCCAGTATTCGAACTATCACAACTTCCACAGAAATCATCAATATACGTGTACCCATAGTGTCCACCATAACCACAATCTTCATTGATGAAGTTTACTTCAATATTGTGACCTACCAACGAACTTAAGTTCATTTGTACACAAGTCCAATCTCTATATGCAATACTTCCTTGTGTTTGGAAGAATGGATCATTTAAATCCGCATATATTTTTTCAGATCCATTTCCTAGATTTACTAAACCAGTTACTTCCACACCTCCTGCAGTATGATCAATAACACGAACCCAAAAAGATGGTTGAGACTCGATAGGGTGATTCGGATCTTGTAACACAGTAGCATACCAAAACCCTGTCAAAGCATTTGATGCAGTTACATCAAATCTCTTTGAGATCATCTCCGCACCATTCCCATTAATTTGGTTTCCGATTCTTAAGGAATTTCCCGTACCCGTATGTGTGGTATTAATAGGTACATTTGGATCTGTACCTGCTGGTACAATAGTATGTCTGGATGAAGCCGAGTTAATCGGTCCACTTTGAAATCCAGTACTGAAATTTGGAAAATCCGGTAGATCCGCAGCATCTAATGATCCATATTCTCCAAACCAATCAGCGGTAGATAAAGGAGATTCAAAATCTCCATTTCCACAAACAGTTGTGTTTGATGGCACTGCCATCGCACTTCTTGGAGTGGATTGCATTCGTTTGTAGTCTTCCAGTTTAAAATGGTAATATTCACTAAACGGAAGTTCGTGTTTACGGTGGTGGTCCAGCTTATTGTACTCTTCCTGTACATCTTGTTTAAAACCCTTGGGGATAACCGTCTCCTGGGCAAACAATGCGGGTTGAAACAGCATTGCAAAGATTAAAAGCAAAAAACTTGTTTTGTTTTTTTTCATAATTGTTATGTTTTAAGTTAATAAATAGAAAATACGTGTTTGGAAAGGGTGAATTATCTCATTATATGAGCATCGGGTTCTTGATTTTTTACATGAAGAATTTTGATTAATTCGGTCCTTAAAGAGGGGTAATATGCTTCCAGCATACCAGAGGTAGTTAGCTCCATAATAGTAAGTTATGCATCCTAATAAACAGAATGACGTTTAGTATAGTCTCTAAAGATTCGGTAAGATAATCCTTAGACCAGGACAATGTACGACACGATTTTTGTTTCCTCCATCAGGGTAAATACGGAAATTTGCATGTGGTTTACCCTTTTTTTGAAATGTGGTTAACACGTATACACCATCTCTCCAAAACATACTAAAAACATAATAATCAAAGACTTACAACTAAAACATATTACCAACACCAATTCTAACCACTAAATATATTAGGCATCCATAACAAAAAATTACGTACCACTACGAATAAATTTCACCAAACTCGGGTCTGAAATATGGTGTAAACCCCAATTGAAGGCATAAAAAAACGGGAGCATCTGCTCCCGTTTTTTTATATATCCTTATTCAACTATAAACTGTGTTTGTTTAACTCTTCCTCTGCGGCTTTTACCACTTCTCTTTGTTGTATCAGCTTTTCTTCGTTTCGCTCTTCAGCTTCTTTAAGTTGTTTGATTTCATACCAAAGGTTTCTAATCTCTGACTTAAGTTCTAAGATCTTATCAGTTCTTTTTTCAATATCCTTTTCAATGGATTTTCTTTCTTTATCTAATTCTTTTAACTCGGACTTTGCCGCTTTAGCATCATCTTTATTTGCAAATTTTGTAGAAGCAATATTGTTCTTTTTAGAGGTATAACGATCTGTCGCTCCTTCTAATTGGCCTTTTAGCAAACTAATCTCTGTTTCCTCACTTTGAATTCTCAAAGAATCTTTATGAATATCCTTTTCAGCATCATCCTGATCCTCCAGGTTTTTATCTCTGATTTTGATGAGTTCTTTCAGTTTTACATTTTTCTCCTTGAGTTCTCTGGTCAGGACTTCTTTGTACACCTGCGCACCAAAATTGGCCAGCAATTTACGTACTTTCACACTTACCCCTTCTTTTCCATCCGGGTCTACACGAACTCCATCAATAATAAAAACAGAGTACAGTTTCACACTGTTGTCTTGTTGTACCACTGTAGAATAAATATCCATAGGATCTTCATCTACACTTTCAATGATGATTCCTTTTACAGTTAACTGATCATTTTTGATCTCTGCTTTAACTTTTCTTTTTTCTAACGACTTTTTCCAGGAGTTTACAACATCTTTTTCCAAAGCGCGATCTACTTCTAAGACAAAGACGGTACTGTCTTTGGCATTCAGTAATCTCTTTCCGGTGGAAATTTTATATCCATCCTGCGCGTAGGTCGTCACTGAAAGGAATACAAATAATACTAATACAATAAGGCTTGTGCGGTTCTTTAAATTCATTTTAAAAATTTTAGAAGATAAAAGTAAACCAATAATTCTATTTATATGGATTCATAATGGTCTACTTCCGATTCACTCAATAAACTGGATTGGACCGATGGGTACTTCACCTCCGCTATGTATCCGTCTAAATACTTCGAATCACCTTCCCTATAATCTCTCTGGTAATATCCGGGTAATTTACTTTGATGTTACGTGCTTTATTAATCCAATCCTGTATTTCTACTACACTTGTTTGGTCTAATCCGTTGATTACCGGAACACCCATTTTCTTTAAACTCATCGCATTACATTGCTGCTCATACTGATTGCTCATTGGAATCACCATCAATTTCTTTTCCATAAACAATGCTTCTGCAGGAGTTTCAAATCCGGCACCACACAAGACACCCGCACATGAAGCTAAGCTTTTAATAAAAGCTTCATTATTGATCGGTTTTACTTTTACGTTTTTATACTGGAATTCTGAAGTACAAAATTTAGAAAATACTTCCCAGTTGGCATTCTCCACCTGAGACAAATAATTGATTAATAATTCATTTCCATAGGCTGGTAAATAGACCGTAAAATGGCCACGATTCGTCACTTTTAATTCTCTGATTTGCTTTCGTATAACGGGAGTAAAAATATAATCCTGGTATTTTTCAAAATGAAACCCATAAGATTTTTGGCTGGGGGCATACTTTTTTAAAATCAATTGACCCAACTTAGAATCTTTCTCCGGTTTGGGCGATTTTTCATCAATTACCGCGGCCTGATGACTTAATGACACACTTGGTACATTCTTTAATTTTGCGGCCCAGGCCGATATCGGTTCAAAATCATTTATCACTAAATCGTATTCACCTACCGGAAGCGTAAAAATGTCTTTTAACAATCGGAACAATCGAAATGATTTTATGGTTTTCCAAAGACTTACGCCACCATTTTTACCGAAAATAAAACTGAGTCCATTCAAACGGTACTTGATATGAAATGGAATAGTCACATCAGATTGAATTCCACTAATCAATACATCTACATCTGCGATTTCCTTTAATAAAGGAATAATATCATTGGCTCTACTTAAATGGCCATTTCCTGTTCCCTGAATTGCATATAATACTTTCATTATTCTTACATTTTAACAGTGTCAAATTCAAACTCTTTTACCAGATCATTAAAGATCTCTTTTGAATTTGCCATCATTTCATTTTCACGAATATCAAATTCGGTTTCTTCGCCATTCAAACTTTGCGCAATTGGATCCTTTAAATATTCGTATATTTTCCATTGACCTCTATTAAATTCCAATGCGGTCATATTTTCTACCCAGTCTCCCGAATTTAAATATCTTACTTTTCTTCCCTCAGGACCTAAAACTTCTAAGGATTGTGGCTGATGAATATGGCCGCATACCACGTATTCGTATTTCTTATACATGGCCATTTCCACTACGATCTTCTCAAAATCGTTGATATGACTCACGGCCTGTTTCACTGTGTTTTTTATTCTTTTAGATAAAGACAATCTGCCCCGACCCATTTTTTGGCTGACCCAATTCACGAACGTGTTTAATACAATCAACATATCATATCCATGACCTCCCAGCTTCGCCAACCATTTGGAATGCTTCATAGTCACATCAAAAACGTCTCCGTGAAAAAACCATGCCTTTTCTCCGTTTAAATCCAAAACCAGCTTATTAACTATTTGAAAAGACCCCATTTGAAAACCTTTGAATTTTCTTAACATCTCATCATGGTTTCCAGTAATGTAATATACCTGTGTACCTTTTACCATTAATGAAGTGATATACTTAATGACCTTCATATGTGTGGTAGGAAAATAACGTTTGTTAAATTGCCACATATCTATAATGTCTCCATTCAGAACCAAAATCTCAGGATTCACGGTTTGTAAATAGTTTAATAATTCCTGTGCTCTACATCCGTAAGTAGCTAAATGCACATCAGAAATTACTACAATTTCCACATCTCTTTTTTGACTGTCCTTTGTCATAGCTGAATAATTAATTCGAATTAAACTTTGAAGATCATCTTGATTTCATTGTAAAATTACCTTGCGAATTTCATCGCGTTATTTGCTCAGCATTAAGTATTGCTCAAATTATTATTACGCTATGTAACATTTATATTAAGAAATGTATTGTGTTTTAGCCGTTTTTGGTTCAGCTATTTAACAATTTATAAAACTTGATTGGCAGATTATTAACGGTAGCTTAACCAAATTCTATCATACCCGAAACTTCTAAATTAAGTTCACCCTGCTTATTTGCATCTATACAAAAAGATGAGGCACTACATTACATTTTTTCTTTTCATTTTAAGTTCTTTCAGCTGGGCCAAAAGCTTAGATGGAGTTATTAAGGACGACCAGAACTTCCCTCTTATAGGGGCGCATGTTAAAATCAATTCACTCCACCTACATACGGTTTCCGGAATGGATGGGAGTTTCCATTTTCCTGAAATTGATACGCAGACTATTTTATTAGAAGTCTCATTTATGGGATTTAAAAACTGGTCGCAAACCATTCATCTGAATCAACAAAACAGTCCACTTATAATTCAACTAGAGGAAAATGCAACTCAATTAAATACCTTCAACCTCATTGCAAAAGTCAATGGAGGAAGCATGGCCGGTGCCCGGTTAAAAGAAAAAAAATCAGAACAGGTCATCAATATTACCTCATCCGAAGCCATTGCGCTTTCTCCGGATAATTCCGTAGCTGAAGTCATCCAGAGAGTTTCGGGAGTCACCCTGGAAAGTAACCCAAGTGGCACCGGATCTTCTTTTACTATAATTAGAGGTATGCCCAAAAGGTATAATTATACCCTGGTCAATGGGATTAAAATTCCGAGTTCTAATAATAAAAACAGATTTGTTTCACTAGATCTCTTCCCTTCCGATTTATTGGAAAGATTAGAAGTCATCAAATCGCTTACACCAGAAATGGAAGGAGACGCTGTGGGTGGCGTAGTGAATATGGTCATGAAAAAAGCACCGGAGAAACCAACTTTCAAGGTCAATGCTTTTGTAGGATATCATTCTATTTATTTCCATAACAACTTCCACTACTTTGATGGGTCCAAAACAGATGATAAAAGTCCATTCCAGAAATATGGACCGGATTACAAAGCATCAGCTAATGATTTTACTACCGAAAACAGAGAAACCTATACCAAAGAATTTGCTCCCGACATGTACGCTTCTCTGTCATACGGAAAACGTTTCTTTAAAAAGAAACTGGGTCTGATTGTTACCGGAACTGCCAATAAAATGCATACCGGAGCCAAGTCTGTAAGGTTTGAACCCAGTACAACCAGAGATGGAAATAGTCTTCCGGTACTGACCAATATGACTGAAAGGTTTTATTACAATAATGTTACCCAATTCGGTTTAAATGCATTGGCCGATTATTATATTAATGCCAACCATCAAATTCAGCTTTCGGGTTTATTCCTTAACCTCAACAACAATCAACTTCGCGAGCAGGAAAAGAGTCGCTTATGGGGTGTTAACCCTGGCGATCCAACTCCTAAAGTAATGAGTCAGCGTTTCCGCCAAACGACAAACCTTATTAACAATTATACCTTGCAAGGGGATCATAAAATCACGCAAAACCAAAAGATTAAGTGGGTGGTCGCTTATTCTAAAGCCCAGAAGAAACGTCCGGATCATGCAGACTTTGTGACCGTAAATAATTATTCTTTGGTGCAGGGACAAGAAAGCATTCTCATTGCGGAGGATGGAGATAACCAAAGAAGCTGGGAATACAACACCGACAAAGACATTACCGGAAAACTGGACTATTCTTTTGATGTTCAAACCGATAAATCAAATCTCACTTTTAAAGTAGGAGGTTTATACCGACTTAAAAACCGAAATAGTTTTATCGTCACCTATCGATTTAATCCTGATCCTGCTATTCAGGCCTATGGTTATGACTGGAAACCCGATGATGCTAATATTACCGAATATGGTACCTGGGAAAAATACGGTGATATCCAGTTTAGAATCCGTAACCCGGAAGGTTCTACCCGGAATGAACTGAATAACAATGCCCATCAGAATATTGCTGCGGCTTATGGTCAGGTAAAACTAAACCATTCTCAACTTATCGAAGTTATTGGTGGTTTACGTATGGAACATACTGATCAGGGATATGAACTTTTGGCGCCACGTGCCGATCAGGTTTCTTCTCAAACATCTTCTTATATAGATTACTTACCCAGTATCTCTGTAAAATACAACCTAAGTGACAAAAGCAACGTAAGATTCTCCTATTTCTACTCTATTATCCGACCAGGATATTTCGAAATCATCCCATATATGTACCGTATGGAAGACTATATCGAAATGGGAAATCCTGATCTGAAAAAGATCCGCACACATAACGTAGACTTACGTTATGAAAACTATTTCAACCCCACAGATCAGTTGCTGATAGGTATTTTCTACAAACAAATCAATGATCCGATCGAATACGTTTTAACCGATGGGAAAGACTTTGGGATCAACGATATTGTACGTAGACCAGACAATTTCGGAACTGCGACCAATTATGGCTTAGAAGTAAACTACATCAAGTATCACAAAACTCTTGGCATCAAATTCAACTACTCCTATACTAATTCTTCGGTAACCACTCAAAAGTCGCTGCGTTCCAGAGAAAATCCGGAGGATGACACATCTCCAATCGTAACGACCTCCATTGACCAAACACGTCCATTACAAGGTCAATCCGCACATATTGGAAATATCTCCTTGTTATACAAAGGCCTTTCGGATGGGATTAAAGCACAACTTTCCGGTTCATTTACCGGAGAAAGAATCCGAACGGTTTCTAACTTTTATAACAATGATGAATGGGAAGGAAACTTCTTCCGATTGGACTTTTCAATCGAAAAAGAATTCAAAAAAAATCTTTCGGTTTACCTCAAAACCAGAAACTTATTGAATTCTAAATATCAAACTTTTATCAAGCAACCTGTTAGCCAGGAAAACTCAGAATTCCCATACCAGGGAAACCCGGGAGATCATGTGCTTACCGGTTCCGAACAGGTTGGGCTTGAATTCAGACTGGGTGTAAAACTTAAATTATAAAGACTATATATTAATTAAAATCAAAAATGAAAACAAAAACTACATTATCAATTTGGGGGCTTGGGCTTTCGCTATTATTCATGACAGGAATGACTTCTTGTAAAAAAGAAAATGAAGAAGTTCCTCAATTTAAAGAACTCACTGCTGCTGGAGAAGTTTCCGGAACATGGGATGGGAATTCCATCGTAACCATCACTGAAGACGTGGTTGTTCCTGAAGGACAAACCCTAACAATTAAAGCTGGCGCAAAAATCATCTTTGACGGTGACAATTTAGGATCAGCTACTGCACCGGAATTTCAGGTAAGAGGTAAATTATACATCTTAGGTGATGCCGGAAACATGGTCACATTTACTGTTCCAACCGATAAACAAACTGAAGCCAATAGATATTTAGGTCTTTGGGGAGGAATCCAATGTGCAGCAACTTGTGATGAGTTAGCGATCAAATATGCACGTATTGAGTACGCTGGTGCACCTGCTGGTCCTAGCTCTGTATTTGTAGAGCAAGGTGAAGATGAAGGTGATCCACGTTACGGAATCTTCTTCGGAAATGTAGATGGTAAATTTGCTTTACACCATTCTGAAATCTTAAACATGTCTGACGATGGAATGCGTGTAATTGGAGGTAAAGTTTCTATTTGTCACAACTTCATGGCTTATATCGGTGAAACCGGTGGTGAAGCGATCAACCTAAAATCAGGCGTGGAAGGTGATATGGCATATAACGTATTCTACAATCTAGCTACGAATGGAACAAAATGGTCTAACTCTGGTAGTCGTTCTCCTCAAACGGATTGTAACTCTTACAACAACACATTTGTAAACTGTGGATGGAGAAGAAATAAAGAAGGACGTGGTGCTTCAGTAAACATTGAAAAAGGTGCACGTGGAAATAGCTATAACAACCTAATGGTGAACTGTAAATATGGCGTACGTGTAGTTGGTGGTGATGATGCTGCTGATTTGGCCAATACTAAAAGCAACTACAGCTGGTACTACGGAAATGAGCAAATCATGGTAGACGAATTCTTCCCTACACATGGTATCTTAGATGCAAGCATGACCGGAAACGATGTAATGGGTGCCATCAATGAAAACGACCCGATGTTTGAAAACTACAACGTTCAAACCGGTAAATTAGAAAACCTCCCAATCGAAAACGTAGACTTCCATTTAAAATCAGGTTCTAACGCATTAACCGGAGCTTATACTTCATTTAGCCCTAAGTTTAGTTCTTTAACTTTAGGAGGAATTACCTTCACCACACCTAACCCTGGTGCTCATTTTGGTGCATTGGCAACAAAATAAGTTTATTCTTTTTCATGAAAAGGTGCTGTTTACAGCGCCTTTTTTTATTTACTAAATAATTTTGCATCATGCATAAGATTTCCAACTACACGGTATTTATTTTGAGTTTCTATATCGCTTCAATAGGATTGATAAGTTGTACCCAGAAAAACAAAAATGATGATACCCAAAATCCTGGAGAAGATACTCTGGTCTTTGATTTGAGCTATAATTCTCTCCAATTGAACCTGGATACCATTCATTTTAGTGCACAAGTTCCAAGCTCAAATCTTCTACAACCAACTCTGGAAGAAGCGTCCGGAATTTTAGCTTCTCGTAAAAATCCGAATATGTATTGGCTTCATGAAGATTCCGGTTCTGATCCCGCCATTTACTTATATCATGAAAACGGTACCCGAAAAAAACGATATGATATTCATGGTGTTGAGGCACGTGATTATGAGGATATATCCTATGGTTTTAGCCCGCAAAACACATTAGATTATATCTATCTGGGCGATATTGGAGATAACAGTCAGTCGAGACCGCATATTACCATTTACAGGTTTCCTGAACCGGATTTTATGGCTGATAGTAATTCAAGCGATATTCATCAGGTGGAGACTTTAGATTTAACTTATCCATCTAGTGATGATTCTGAAAACGCGGAAGCCTTTTTTATTGATCCGATTTCCGGTGACTTATTCATTTTTACCAAAAACACCACTTTGTGTAAAGTCATGACTCTGGAAGCTCCACTACCATTTGGAAAAAAAGCGGGTTTAAAGCACATTGGTGATTTGAATTTCAGATATCAAAAGATTACCGGAGCAGATATCTCCGCAGATGGTAAACATATCCTCATTAAATCATATGACTATGTTTACTACTGGAAACGTGAATCAAATCAAACCATCGTTGAGGCTTTGCAATCCATTCCGGTGCGATTAACATATCAGGCAGAACCACAAGGAGAATCCATTACATGGAAGCCCAATAGCATGTCGTATGTTACCATTAGTGAGTTTAAGTCCGGGATTCTACCAGGATTCAGAGTTTACAATCCTTAATGTAGAGCATCAAATCCATTCGAGATTTCCAGAGGAGGATTCATTCCTCTGGCCACATCAGACCAATCTACGATTTTAAAATTCTGATTGATCGTATCTCCGTTTTCCATATTGTACCCATCCTGAATCACTAACATCCCATTGGGATAACCCGGTAGTTTCAAATTCAGTACATCCAACCCATCGGTTTCTTCAGTTCCATCTATGCGTTCTCCAGCTTCTACTGCAAAACTTCCGCGATATTTATGTGGTGCTTCGCGATCAAATACAGCATAAGTATTATTCCCCTGGCTTGAAGCAATCAAATATCCTTTGGTTTCATCCACATAATACATCGCGATTCCTTCAATATCACCTTTAAGTTTGGAGCTCTTCTCCAAAGAGAATATCAATTCAGGGGCTTCCGTACTGCCTTCGTCAATATTCCATTTCCAGATTCCTTTATCTTCTTCAGCAATATATAAATACCCGGTATAATCATCTGCCACCAGGCCTTCGCAGGTATTTCCAAAATCATATGTTTTGACAATTTCTCCGGTTAGATTGCTGTCTGCACCATTTAATTTCCATTGCTCCAACTGGCCTTTTTTACTGATGGCAAAAGCATATGCCGAAGAATCTTTTCTGGACTGATACATGGTAAACCCATATACCGGATCAATGTTTGAAACAAATGAAGAATCTCCTACCGGAGTTAACTCCCCATCGGAATGAATTCTGAAAAAGCTGAGCGTATTGTTGGTTCTATTCGTAGCACCAATCAAATCGATCGTATCGCTTCCCAAGATGAAATTGTATCTTAAGTCGATATTGTTTACACGACCTACCGGATACTCCGCTACACGGTTTCCCTGCAGATCATATACTTCGATTCCTTGTTTCTTATTGGTTCCAAAGATTAAACTATGGGTACTGTCTTTTGAGTTAATCCAAATCACAGGGTCATCTGCCGCATCATCATCTACAGAAACCGGAGTAGTTTGCGCCATGGCTCTAACCTTCGCTACCGCCATGGCATCGTTAAATTCTCTGGTCTCTGTCATGCAGGTGTTCATTAAAAAACCATAACCCACAGTGAGTAAAGCCAAAGACCAATTGATACTTGTTTTTTTAGGTGATTTCATTCTAATTCATGTTTGAAACAAAACTAGAAGCACTATGATAACCCTGAATTAAATCGATATTAATTTCATGCTAACATAGCCCTATCAATGTTATCAGAATTAGAATCTAACTTTTCCGGGATCATAATAGATCTTTACGGATAGATTAAAACTCCAGATACATATATGGAATATCGGCTACATTATCCTGCATCAAAAGATAAATGCATGCTGCTGAAAACAAAATAGTCAGCACCACCGTATAGACTATTTTAATGCCCTTTTTCATAATATTCTTTGATCTGCATTGCTGTTAAATACGCACCATATTCCGAGATATGTTGTACATCGGAAAATGTTCCGGGGATTTTCCCCTGAGCGGTACCATCCAGATATGGTTGTTGGTGCGCTTCTAAAATCTGCTTGATTTCTTTCATAACCTCATGATGCGCGGGTACATAATCCGGGTTTTTCTGCATTCCATAAACCTCATTGACCGGACCTACATAAAACAAACAGTTGATTTCATATTTCTCGACCAATTGAATAAATGCTTTTAACATATTCGACTGAAACTCCGATTCCTGATCTACCACCGTAAATCCATTGTTCTTTTGGGCATATTCATGTGTCGCATTTAACTCCATATCCAACGTTTCTGTCATTTGTTGGTATACATTTCTCAATCCCACAGAATCTACCACCAAATTCTTTTGGAATGTATCCTGCTCTTCATCAGAAAGTATTTGATTTAAATCGTGATAATACAGACTTCTGAAATTATCTACTATTCTTGCCCCATATACCGGAACCGAAACCATTGGGGCTACGGGAGCCATAAACTCTTCATAAATGCCCATGTCTTTTGCCGGAGACTTCACCGCTCCCAGCAACCCATTGGCCACATATCGATTGTAATAATCTTCTCTAAAATTATTTAATCCCTTTCGCCAATACGTTGGATTTACATACAAGATGATATTCAAATCCTTAAATACTTCCGGATTATCCAGAATCAATGGGAAATACACATATGAACATCTACCGGCTCCACCAAAACTGTAAAAACGATGTGCTAAAGTGGAATCTTTATCCAGCAATCCCCAGAAATTCAATCCATCCATATAGATTCCTGTTTCGGAGGTTCCCAAAACCAGATAATCTCCATCTGCTTTGACCTGCTCTAAAAAACTATATAACAATCTACTTCCGGACTTGATATGTTTGCCTTTTGGAACTTCCACTTCACCTGAAGAATCCTGAAGCAGAATATAACCGGGAATCAATGCTCCTACAATGAGTAATGTGCAACATGCCGACACCCACAAACTACTTTTCAATACATTCTTAGTTGTTAACATAATCTGCCATTTTAACCGTAGTCTGGAACCATCTACTACTATTTAATCCCGATACATATTTCAAACGTATCTCATAATCTCCCGGGGCAATGTGTCGATTTAAACCTTCATGGGCAAAATTTCCATGAATATGGTAAAAATTAAATTTCCCTTCTCTATGTTCCGTATCCACTTTCCACTCCCCTCCTTTTGGTCGGTATTCTACCCAAATTTCATATTCAGGCATTTCCTTATAATTGGCTTGAATAGCCCAACCATATCCATCAAAATACTTCGTTTCCGCAGAAATGAAATCATCAAACTCTTTCGGTAAATAAATTTCAGATAACATCAACTCCTGCCCTTTTAAATCTGATGTTAAGGTGCGTACATTCTGACCAAATAAAGTCGCTTGTAATTCTGACGGATAAAAAGCATTGTTAAAGTAATAGGTGACTTGTTTCAATTGTTTCTGTTGCCCGTTTTTCAAATGCAGATTCACATTCACTTCAAATAGTGCTTTATCCAATCTCTGCGGTAACACGAAATATGAATGGGTACTATTGGGCTGGATATCACGATACATATATACTTCATGATCTCGGGCTCCTACCAGTTCAATATCTATACTGGAAATTTCCTGATGATCAGCTTCTAATACATCCACTTGTAAAACTGGCATTTTATCATAAACTACCGTGGATACATGCATTTCCTTAGAACCTGAAGAGAATAAATTCTTTCCAATTACAGATATGGTAGCCGTTTGGTAATTGAAGAAAAACCATCCAACAGTAACAACTATAAAAGTGACCAAAACACCGCTATATCTTGAAATTTGTTTTTTGGTTGAAGAACTTTCCTGAGGTACCATTTTATTGAGAACGTAGATTTCCCATAACTTATAAAAATATAAAAAGGCCCCATGCCATAGTCCCCAATAGATAAAGTTCATGGTCGGTCCATGCCAAATCCCGCAAATGGTAAAAGTGATTAAATATCCCAATAGAGAAATCGTCAGTCTTTTGGCATTGGGGAACCATTGAGACAAATTCACAACAACCGGCTTAAATACATATTTAAACAGAAAATTTGAAAACGTCATATGCCACTTTTTCCAGAAGGTGGATAGATTCTTTGCGCCATATGGATTATCAAAGTTCTCCGGGGTTTTGATGCCCATCAAATAAGCGGTTCCAATAGCCATATCTGAGTATCCTGAAAAATCTAAAATGATATAGGCGGAGTACAATAACAAACTATATATCAATCCCACCTGCCACACGTGATTCACTTCAAACAAAGCAAAATCTGTGGCATACACGGCAATAATCGGTACTAAAAGAAACTTCTTGATGATTCCTACAAATAGTTTAAACAATCCTGTTTTAAACAACACCGTATCGTACTTAAATCGATCTACGGTAACCCAATAATCAAAGTTGTTATATTCATCAATGGGCCCAGCAATAAACGTAGGAAAAAAGATAATATAGTTCAGAAATGATCCCAGACTATATCGGTGAATTTGGCGTTTCGAGCTTTCAATCAAAAAGTGGATCAATCGGAATAGGATATAAGATAATCCGATACGCTGTAAGAGGTCAAAATCGGCTATTTTATAATTCTTCAGTACAAAGAGCGTAATCAAAGCACCAATAAACAAAGCCAGAAAAGGTTTGTTCTTTTCTTTCTTGCTTAAGAACACTCCTCCATAAAACACACCGATTGAAGCCAGAATAATCAAGCTCAATGAAGTGATATTGGTGAGTGTAGTCAATACGACCACACTTCCCAATAGCAATAAAATGTTCTTAACCGATTTACGGGTTATAAATGATTTTGCGACATTGTAAACAACAATAAAGACTACAACATAGAAAAAACTGATATTATCGTTAAATATCATATCTCTATTTCAAGTCAGCCAATTGTTGCTCTAAGATTTTCACTTTTGCTTCAGCATCTGCTAATTTTTTACGTTCCATCGTTACTACCTTTTCAGGTGCATTGTTTACGAAACGTTCATTACTTAACTTTTTATTTACTGAAGTCATAAACCCTTTTACGTATTTCAATTCTTCCTCAATCTTAGCGGTCTCTGCTTCTACATCAATCATTCCCTCTACCGGAATGTAGTATTCTGCATTATTCGCTACAAAAGTGAATACACCTTCTGGCTTTTCATCCACAGTTGTTACTTCACTTAGATTTAGAAGCTTAATTAAAACCGAATCAAATTTAGCACTTACTCCGGACTTTCCATTTACCATCAATTTAATGGCATCTTTATTCGGAATTCCATTATTCAATCTGAAAGTACGAACTTCTGTCACCACATTGGTAGTGGCATTGAATAAATCCAGAATTTCTTGATTTACTTCTTTCATCTCCGGCCATGAAGCCACAATGATATGATCGTTTTCAACTCTTTCTGTAAGCAAACTCCAGATTTCTTCTGAAATGAAAGGCATAAACGGATGCATCAACTTCACGATGATCTCAAAATTCGCAATCGCTTCTGCTAATGTTTTTCCATCAATAGGTTGCTGATATGCCGGTTTGATCATTTCCAGATAAGATCCACAGAAATCATCCCAAACCAGTTTGTAAGTTGTCATCAACGCTTCAGATAAACGGAATTTAGAATAACTATCTTCCATTTCTTTCATCGCTTCTGCCACGCGCGATTCAAACCATTGATTGGCCAATACTGCTGATTCTGGTTGTGCGATGCTATCATCACTATCCCATCCTTTTACCAAACGTAAAGCGTTCCATACTTTGTTTGAGAAATTACGCCCCTGCTCACACAAGCTTTCGTCAAACGGTAAGTCATTTCCGGCTGGTGATGTCAACAGCATTCCTACACGAACACCATCTGCACCATACTTTTCAATCAACCCAATCGGGTCAGGTGAATTACCTAAAGACTTACTCATCTTACGACCTTGCTTATCACGAACAATTCCGGTCAAATACACATCGTTAAACGGTTTTGCACCTTGATATTCGTTTCCGGCAATGATCATTCTTGCTACCCAGAAGAATAAAATCTCCGGAGCCGTTACTAACACATTGGTTGGATAGTAATATTTAATTTCTTCGTTTTCCGGATTTCTAATGCCATCAAAAACAGACATGGGCCATAACCATGAAGAAAACCAGGTATCCATAGCATCTTCATCTTGTTTTAAATCCGATACTTTTAAATCTGCATTTCCAGTAGCTTCTTGTGCTAATGTTAATGCTTCTTCAATGGTTTTGGCTACAACAAAATCGTTTACTCCTTTTCCGTAATAGAATGCCGGAATTTGATGTCCCCACCACAACTGACGAGAAATACACCAATCACGTACATTTTCCATCCAGTGACGGTAGGTATTCTTGAATTTTGAAGGAATCAATTTCACCTCATCATCCATTACCAAATCCAAAGCCGGTTTAGCCAACTCTTCCATTTTCAGGAACCATTGTACCGAAATTTTAGGTTCAATTACCGCACCCGTTCTTTCTGAGGTTCCTACTTTATTGGTATGGTCTTCAACTTTAAGTAATAAACCTAAAGACTCTAATTCTTTTACAATTTCCTTACGTACAACAAAACGATCTTTCCCTTCATAATGCATTCCATAAGCATTTAAAGTTCCATCATCATTCAGCGCGTCAATGGTTTCCAAACCATTTTTATCACCGATTTCCTTATCATGAATGTCGTGGGCAGGCGTAATTTTTAATGCTCCGGTTCCGAATTCTACATCTACGTAATCATCCGTAATTACCGGAACTACTCTTCCTACCAGGGGAACAATAATTTTCTTTCCGTGTAAGTGTGTGTAACGCTCATCATTCGGATTTACACAAACTGCGGTATCGCCAAAAATAGTTTCGGGACGTGTAGTTGCCACAGTTAAGTATTCATCTGAACCTTCCACCATATACTTCATGAAGTATAGTTTTCCGTTCAGTTCCTTATGGATTACTTCCTCGTCACTTACAGTAGTTTGCGCTTCCGGGTCCCAGTTAACCATACGGTAACCACGATAGATCAAACCTTTGTTGTATAAATCAACAAAAACCTGATTTACAGACTCACTACGAATATCATCCATGGTAAAAGCCGTACGATCCCAATCACAAGATGCACCTAACTTTTTTAATTGTTCCAGGATAATTCCACCATGCTTATCGGTCCATTCCCACGCATGTTTTAAAAACTCTTCTCGTGTTAGATCTGCTTTATTGATTCCTTCGTCTTTCAACTTCGCTACCACCTTTGCTTCTGTAGCAATGGAAGCGTGATCGGTTCCGGGAACCCAACATGCATTTTTCCCGTTCATACGGGCTTTACGGATCAATACATCTTGAATGGTATTATTCAACATATGTCCCATGTGCAACACACCGGTCACATTTGGTGGAGGGATGACTATGGTAAATGGCTCTCTTTCGTCTGGCTTAGAATTAAAATATCCTTGATCCATCCAGGTTTGATACCACTTCTTCTCTACCTCTACCGGGGCATATTTACTTGAAATTTCCATTATTAAATCTGTATTTTTTTAATGGAGGCAAAAATAGTTTTTTGGTCTATTCCAGCTAGGCTAAAGCCCAATAAAATCAAACGAACAATATCAACAATTACTGATAATATTCTACGACAAAATCATAAATCCAATTATGAATTTGTGCTTTCTGATCTTTGGTAGCTCCAATAAATCCATGATTGGCATCGGGAATGATATGTAGATGATTCATGACTTCCAGGCTATCGAGTTTTTGACTCAATTCTACACTTTGGCTTAATGGTACGATTAAGTCTTTATCGCCCTGAATAATCAAAGTAGGAGGCACTTCGGCATGTGCATAGATTCTCGGAGAATTTTCTACAAGGTATTTTGCCGCACGTGTAGAGTCGGTTTTAGGATCGAACCCAAATAGATGTTCGGTAATATTCACACTCGATTTGATCGGTTCCGGTAATTCTTCAATGAGGGCATTCATAGAATCCACGGTATGTTGATGGTAAATGCCCTGAAGTTCATTGGGGCCATAAATATCTACCACATAGCGCAATGGATATGCAAATACTTTATCGGTATACTTCTGCGCAGAGTCAAACGCCACCATCATAGAAATATGTGCGCCTGCTGATTCTCCGAAGATGCCTACATTGTCTAAATCAAATTCCAATGAATCTGCTTTTTGCTCCACCCAATACATGGCTTCATATACATCTCGAATACAATCCGGAAAGGGTGTTTTGCCATTTCGCGCCAGCGTGTAATTGGGACTTACAATGGCATAACCGTTGGCACGTAGTCGATTAAATACTTCATTAAATCGGTTGCTGTTTACGGATTCTTTAAAACCTCCGATCCAGGCCCCACCATGTACAAAAACCACCACCGGAATCTGCGCATGTTTCCGCTCTGTAGGCATATAAATATCTAATTCATGATTGGGGCGATAGGTTTCGCCATAAATGATTTTTCCTTCGAGAATAGGTGCTTCGTTTGCAAATAGAAAATAGGTTAATGCAACAATCGGAACAATCAGCATCAGTAAAATCAACCTCAACCCGATTTTCCATCTCTTTTTCGCCATAAATCTGCCTTTTTATTGGCCGGCCAAAATAAGAATATCTTTTGGGTCTAAAATCTTTTGTTCATAACCATTCTTAGAAACATGAATCATGGCCAATCCTATCTGTGTAGTGCTTACCACCGCATTTGGGGCCATTTTTTTCATGAGTTTCAACAACCATGTTAAATTATTAATCAGCACTTTATAGAGCTTACTACTCGGTTGAATTCCTTTTTCGGGAATGATCATTCCCGGGCGAAAAGCAAATGCTTGTTTAAAGCCTAATTTGAAAATATCATTTTCTGTTTTTCCTTTTACACGTCCCCACATACTTCCGCCTTTTTCAGAAGAATTGGTCCCCTGTCCAGACACATAATTGAAGGTCATATTTGGATTTAACGCATATAACTTTTGCGCCAATGCCATGGTGAAATCGTAGGTCATTCGAGTATAGTCTGCCTCAGACATTCCGGCTGCACTCACACCCATACATGCATAACACGCATCGTATCCCTCGAGTTGCTCAGAAATAGAATCGAATTCTGAAAAATCTTTGTGTTGCAATTCTTTTAATTTGTCGTGGGTTATTCCGGTGGAAGATCTTCCAATCACCAAAACCTCAGATATATCAGAATGGTTTAAACATTCTAATAAAACTCCCTTGCCCACCATACCGGTAGCTCCTGTTACAATTACTTTCATCCCTAATTCTATAAATATTTCCTTAATTGATCTAATGCAAAAATTTGTGTTCCATGATCCTGTTCTACATGATAAATCTCCAGCATTGACTTGGCTACATCCTGTCCCAAAATGCCTTTATACTTTTTCAAAAACGGAAGCACCACGGCTAATGCATTGATAACTTTACCGCCAATCACTTCTCCTAATCTGAACTCCGGTCGCTCGCCCATCAATACACTAGGGCGAATCAATATGCAGCGTTGAAAACCCAATTCTTTTACATCTCTTTCCAGCTCCCCTTTCATTCGGGAATAAAACACACTAGAATCCGGATTGGCTCCTGTGGATGAAACCAGCACATAATCCGGCACTCCATTTTCACGAGCGAATTGCGCCATACGGAATTGATAAGTATAATCTACTTTGTATTGGACTTCTTTACTTCCCGCTGTTTTTATGGTCGTTCCCATACATGAAAACAATACATCACCTTGAATGAGTGACTTATAATCTTCCAATCGGTCAAAGTCGATCAAGTGTTCCTCTATTTTGGGACTTTCTATTTCGGGAGACCTTCTGGAAAAGACCTTGATTTTATTAAATCTCTGATCATTGACCAATTCCTGAATTAAATGTCTTCCAACCAATCCGGTCGCACCAATGACTATAGCTGTTAGATTCTGTTGCACGACTCTAAATATTAAACCTCAAACTTTTGTCCAATAAATTCTTCTGATACTTCCCATAGTCGTTTGGCCACATCTGCATCATAAGCATGTGGAAGCGCTTTTACTTTTCCGGGTTTCCCTTTCATTTCATTAAACCCGGTGGGCCCCACATAATCTCCACTTTGGATATCTGTACCTAATGCGGCATATAAAGTAGGCAATGCTGCTTCTTTGGGATCATGGATAAAGAAGGACATCAAAGGCAATAACAATCTATAAAGCGTTTTGTTCAAATGTTGTCCCAAATTAGTATTGGATGCGCCTGGATGCGCAGAAACCGCAATCGTTTGACTTCCTGATTTCTTTAACCTACGATCTAGTTCCAGGGCAAACATCAAACAGGCCAGTTTACTTTGCCCATACGCTCCCATTTTGGAATATTTGACTTCCGCATTGAGGTTTTCAAAATCAATCCGGCCGTTTCTATGCGCAATACTACTTAGTGTAATAATTCTTGCTTGTGATGTTTTTTGAATGGTAGGATACAGTAAGTTGGTCAGTAAAAAATGCCCCAGATGATTCACCCCGAATTGACTTTCAAAACCATCTTCGGTTTTCATAAATGGCGGCATCATAATTCCTGCATTTTCAATCAGGAGATCCAATCGATCATACTTGGCGCTAAAATTCTTTACAAATGCCCGGATAGATTGAAAACTTCCCAAATCCAATTGGATCACTTCCAATTGTGCTTCTGGGTATTGTTCTAAGATTTTAGATTTGGCTTTATGGGCTTTATCAAAATTACGACAGGCCATCACCACCTGCACATCCTTTGAAACCAGACCTAGAGTTGTTTCATAACCCAGCCCAATATTGGCTCCGGTTACAATAGCCACTTTTCCCTTTTGAGAAGCGACATCTTTAAGTTGAAAGTCCATATCTAAAATCAATTCTTTATGAAACAAAAAAGAGACTTAAAATTAAGTCTCTTTTTTTAAATTTTATAGGAAATCTACTTTTCCGGAATCTAAATTATAATAGGCCGGAACAATTTTTACTTTACCTTCATCTACAGCCTCTTTAATAATCGCTGATCTGGTCATTAAATCAGTAGCTGTCAATTCCGCATTTTTCTTTACGATATCATTGATTTCCGCACCTTCTGGGCTTGCAGCCAATGCCGGAGCAATATGCGATAATAAATGATTTAAGTTGTATCCATTGTCTCCTCCGGCAGCTGCTGCTGTTACGGCTCCACAACTTTGGTGACCCATGACTACAATCACTTTAGATCCTAAATGTGCTACAGCATATTCAATACTTGCGATTGAAGAAGTATTTGCTACGTTACCAGCTACACGCACGGTAAAGATTTCTCCTAATCCAGTATCGAATGCCATTTCAGGAACTACACGGCTATCTGCACAACTTAATATAATGGCAAATGGACTTTGTCCGCCAGTCAATTCTGTTCTACGTTCAGAATCAAGCAATTTACCTTCTAATTTATCCTGCACAAAACGCGCATTCCCCTCTTGTAATCTGTTTTCGATTTCTTGAATATTCATCTTCTTTTATTTTTTACCGAAAATAAATGATTTCATCTCTGAAAAATAAATTTCCGAATTAAAATCTTATTAGATTCTTATCACACTCGTGTTAAACGCTTTATCCTTTAATCTCCTGCATTTCTCTGATCTGTTTTAAGATCATTTTTTTGGGTGTAAATGGAATGAAGTTCATCATCATTTTTTGCCCAAAGGTGACTCCTGAAATAATGTCCAGCTTTCCATCTAACATCGCCTGATATCCTTCTCTGGCCACTAAATCCGGGGTAAAGGTATTTTGAAATAAATCGGTTTTATCCATGCCCGAAGTTGCTGCAAACCCGGTAGCGGTGGCACCTGGCAATAATGCAGTGACTGTAATATTGGTATCATACAACTCTTCGGCCAGTGCATTGCTAAATGATGTCACATATGCCTTGGTAGCAAAATATACAGCTTGTAATGGTCCGGCCATTAAACTGGCGGTAGACGATACATTCAAAATCTTACCCTGATTCCTTTTGACCATATCAGGTAAAAACAATCTGGTTAAGGCTGTCAAGGCGATAATATTTAAGTTAATCATCGCTAAATCCGATTCCCACGGACGTTCATGAAACTTGCCATGGCCTCCAAATCCAGCATTATTAATCAGGTAATCTACTTGAATTTGTGCTTGTTGTAATTCATCATAGATTTCTTGTGGGGCATTGGGTGCTGACAGGTCTTTGACGACTATCATCACTTTTGACTGGTATTGCGTTTCCAACTCCTTCTTGAGTTCTTCCAACTTGCCCTGACTCCTCGCCACAATCACCATATCACCGCCTTTGGTGGCATGGATTCTAGCAAATTCACGACCTATTCCACTTGATGCTCCTGTAATTAATGCTACTTTTTTCATGACTTTTGATTTATGGGACAAAGGTCCGGGATTATGTTGGTTGTATTTCAACACAAAATACGGAATAAAAACACTTTTTGCAGAATTTGGATTGACACTTCGACTCCCCTTCGACTTACTTCGACAAGCTCAGTACAAGACGCTCAGGGCAACGCGCTCAGTGCCCAATCCAAAAGGACCAACCTTATAAGGTAAAGGGAAAGTACTTATTTAAGTGTTTTAAAAGATGCTCAGGGTACTTAATCCTGTTAATCCAATACGATCTTATAAGTTTCTAAAACACCATAAGTTTCAAAGCCTAAACGGCTATAAATTCTTTCTCCCATTTGGGAAGCGTGTAACAATACATACGGACATTTTGCAGATTGGGCTTCGGCCAGTAAATGAGTCGTCATTTTTTTACCTATACCCTGTCCTCTTCCATCCGGTACGGTTCCGATCATATGCAATCCGGCATAACCACTGGAATCGATAAACAAAATGCCGCAGCCCAGCCACTCCCGATCTTTAACATATGCATAGAGTCTTATTTTATCGGTTTGATGGAGTACGTTTTCAATGATTTCATGATCGACATGATACCCAAAAGAAAGTGAAGCGGTTTCTGCAAAGCGTTCTGCATGAGCTTTGGTTTCGATTAACTGAATCTGCGTATCATGCGAGTATTCCTGATCTGTTAACTGCAAAGCCATATTTTTTTGTCGTACCGTTGTTGGACCTAATTCTATCCCGGTAGGAAGTTGATCTGCTACCGTTACTAAATGTGGTACTTTGTTTTCCCGATGTAAATTTTGGATTTTTTTAAAAACATCTGCATGGTGCTGTACGCGATAGACCCGTTTGGGCCAATCTGAATCCCCCGGGTTTACATAATTCCAATGGTCGGTTTGAACGAGTTTTTGGTTGTGTTGACCTATATGATCCCAAAGTTCAAATAGGTTTTCGACTATGTGTGTGTTCATAGTAAGGTTCGATTAAATGTTATTTGTGTGTTTGTAATTTCAAAAATGAATTAATTATTTGAAGTGACTGGTGGTTGGAGTTGGAATTAACATAAAATAAGTCGTGAATGATCTCTGATGCGTTGAACCGCTATCATTAATTGCACGCATTGCAATATTAAATGTCTATTATTCCTGGATATTCTTTTTTGGAGCAAGCAACCGAGCTTGCGAGCTCACGAAGTAAAAAAAGAACATAAGGAACCGTTGTATTTAACATGATAGAAAAGACGCTCAGGGTTCTTAAAAATACAGTTTAACAAATAAAACTTTCAATAATATTTGAAAGTTCAAAAAGTTTATTACATTTGTATCATGCAATTAAACGAAGCCAAAGAAAAATTCATTCAAAATTGGGGCAGTCTCGGTTCCAAATGGGGAATTAATAGAACTATGGCTCAAATTCATGCTTTGTTTTTAATTACCGAAAAAGAATTAAGTGCAGAGGAAGTGATGGAGGCTTTAAAAATCTCCAGAGGGAATGCCAATATGAATATCCGTACCCTGATCGATTGGGGATTGGTATACAAGGAATCTAAAATAGGAGAACGTAAGGAATTCTTTAAAGGCGAAAAAGACATTTGGAAAGTCGCACAGCGCGTGATTAAAATTCGTCAAAGACAAGAATTAGATCCGATTGTACAATCGCTTACGGAATTGCAAACTGTAAAATCAACCGAAAAAAATAAAGAAGAAGTAGATCACTTCTTAGAACAAATCAATAACATCAAATCATTGGCGGAGCTGGCAGATACCTCTCTGACCAAAATCAGTAACTCCAATGAAAGTTGGTTCCTCAGAACCTTTATGAAACTATTTAAATAATTTTTTTTGAAACAAACTTTCAATATTTTTTGAAAGTACAAAAACTATAAAAATGTCATTCAATACCATCGGTTATCTCATTTACATCCCCATCACCATATTTATTACGGTATACGTGGGAAAGCAGTGCCACACGCATGGCATTCATTACGTCAAACCTTCATTCGCTAAAGAGGAAATCGCAATTGCAGTCAACAATATGTTGCTCGTGGGGTATTACCTGGTGAATATCGGTTATGCGGTGATCCGCATTCAAAACTGGGAATACATTTCCTCATTTACGGAGTTGTATAGCTCCATCAGTACACACATTGGGCAAATCGTCATGTTGTTGGCCCTACTCCACTACATCAACATCAGCGGACTCGCACTTTTCAGAACATTTAATAAATCAATTATACAATAACTTAAAATCAGTCATCATGGAAAATTTAATCACAGTTGCATACAGTATCTATTTACCAATTGCATTAGGGCTCACTTTTTTTGTAGCCAAATCACTATTCAAAAATGCTAAGGTTTTTATGTTGGACATCTTTCATGGCAAGGAAGAAATCGCTTTTGCGACCAACCGCCTTTTTGAAATCGGATTCTATCTCATGAACATTGGGTTTGCTTTGCTCATCTTAGAGATTAATTCTCACCGCGCTTTTAACAACTACCAGATATTGATTGAAGTCCTTTCTTATAAAATTGGCGGATTCTCTATCTATCTGGGCGTGATTCTTTTCTTAAATCTGTATTTGTTCTTTAGAGGACGTAGAAAATCTAAAATCTCTGCGCAAAACACTTTAAAGATCGTCACTCCAAACGCGGAATAATGAAAAAGATGGTCATTGCGGGCGGCAGTGGATTTATAGGGATGCACCTCGCTCAATTCTTTAATGCCAGGGGATATCAGGTAATTGTTTTAACCCGTCAACCCGAACACCACGACAACGGTATCACTTTTAAGAATTGGGATGGGCAACATCCCGGTGAATGGGTTTCTGCACTGGAAGGTGCAGAAACCCTCATTAATCTGAGTGGGAAATCTGTGGATTGCCGATACACCGAAAAGAATAAAGCGGAAATTCTTAATTCCAGAGTTCTGCCTACACGGGTATTGAGTCAAGCTATAGCCACCTTAAAGCACCCACCCCAATTGTGGATCAATGCGAGTACGGCTACCATCTACAAACATTCTCTGCATAAAGCCATGACCGAATCCAACGGAGATATTGGAAATGATTTCTCTATGGGTGTGGCCCAAGCCTGGGAAAAAGAATTCTTTACGCTATATACACCCAAAACCCGAAAGGTAGCTACACGGGTATCGTTGGTGTTAGGCCCGAATGATGGTGTCTATCCGGTATTGAAAAAACTTACTCAATTTGGATTGGGTGGTTATCATGGCACCGGACAACAAAAATTTGCATGGATTCATATTCAGGATTTGCTGCGCATTTTTGATTTTATCGTGCAAAACGATACCGTTTCGGGACCGATCAATTGTACCAGTCCGCATACCATTACCAATCGAGAATTTATGGCTACCTTAAGATCATCTTTAAACATTCCTGTTGGGATTCCCACACCTACTCCACTATTGAATATTGGGGCCTTTTTTCTCAGAACCGAACCGGAGCTTATTTTAAAAAGCCGGTATGTGTATCCGGAAAAACTTTTGCAATATGGTTTTGACTTTCAGTTTGAGGATTTGGAGCAGGCTTTAATGGAGTTAAATCATTAAGTCTTGCCAGCTATTAGCAGATGGCCATAAAGATTTTCTAATCCGCTTTACGGATTGAAAAACTATAATATGTCAATCTAGTTGGGGGCTGAGGAATATGTTTTTTAAACCTTGTTACCCAGTGGCTTTGTATTTACAGCATTCCTTTAAAGTTGTTAGAGGAAAAAATAATTGTTTAACGTATTCCTTATCTTTTGGATAATCCGTTTCAGAATGTTCTATAACTCCTACTTCTTCTACCGCACCTTTTCTATTGTAATAAGTTCCAAATAGCAAGTCCCAAAAAGGGAGCGCATTTCCGAAATTTTTGGCCTCTTCAATTTTCTTACTATGATGAAAATGATGTACTTGTGGTGTTACTACCAGGTAATCTAAAAAACTCTTTTGTGTTTGAATATTGGCATGAGATATATAGGCAATTACCACATGTGTAATACCTACCAAAAAGATGATTTCCTGACTAAACCCCAGAAGTAGAATAGGTGTCATTTTTAAAAACGTATTGAGAAACATATTAATGGGATGAACCCAATTGGTTTTAAACCAATTTAAACTTTTGGGCAAATGATGAATGGCATGTATTTTCCATAAAAGAAGACTTATAAATGAATGGGTCTGTCCTTTATGACTAACTCTATGATATAGATAAGGAAAAAATTCTCCTATTAGATTTGCGATAAGAAACGTTACTACAAAAGGTAGTGGACTCCAAAAATCAGAGGTGGTAAGAAAATGTTTTTGAAGATACATCACCAATGCGATCGACATTGTTTTTCCTAAAGCATCAAATAGGGCTGCCGAAAAAATAAAATGTTTAATATCAGTCCCAAGAGATTTTTTATTGGGTTTCCAATCTGGCCGTAAAGGGACAATTCGTTCTAAAACTAGAATATAAATGAGGGTAAAGAGAAATATTGAATATGACGCTATTTCATAATTCCAATTATTTTTAATTGTTAAATAACTAAATGTACCTGTTAATATTAACAGTGCTGGTACTACTACAGAAGGAAGGATTTTATGTTTCATTTGTTTGCTTTCTCTTGTAGTCGTAAGCGGAAAGCAAAAAGATGCAAGATTATGGAACTAAGTTTATTCGCTCCATTTCTTTTTTTAACTCCGGAGGAAGTTCACAGTTATTTTTTAATTGAAAATCACATATTTGACCATTATCGTTGTAAACTATAACGATACATTCACTTATCAAATCTTTCAATTTTTTTCGTCCTCTTTGTATTCTTGATTTTGTTGCGGTTAAACTCAAACCCAGTATTTCTGCAATTTCTTGTTGTGTTTTTTGCTCCATATCACTTAAGTAAAGTGCTTCACTATATTTTTCGGGCAAATACGTTTGAATCACAAACCCGGATAAATCACAGACGCATACACTTGAGCAGGTATTAAATTCAGATTGATTTATCGATAATTTCGGTTCTCTTTTATTCTTTCTATAATGGTCTGCAATCGTATTTCTGGTTACCTGAAAAAGCCATGTTTTATGGTCTTTAATCTCAGTTTTCTGAGTTAAATTTCTATGGAGTTTTATACTCACTTCTTGCAAAACATCTTCTGCATCATGTTCATTGTCGATTTTAGTCTTGATGAAATTCAGCAAATGACCTTTATGTTTATCCCAGATTTCGTTAAATGCCATTGTTTGCAGCTTTTTACTTTTCATTCCAATATTCTCTACTATAAACACCAGGCTTAGCATGGTCGCCCATTTCAAATTCATATTTCACGAAATTGACATGGGTCAGTTCTGTAAATGAGTAAGTGGTCGAGATCATAAATTGGTCTGCTCCGGTTGTTCCCATTTGTTGAGTTAGAACCTCACTTTTAGGAATTGAAATAACAATAGTGTCATTATTGGTTTTTAGATACTTGATTTGAACCTTTGGCCATGTCATATTTATAATCTTTTCAATCCCTACAGGTGTCAAAGTATCATTATTGAATTCTTTTAATTTAATTGGTTTGAAGTCATTAGTTGATTCATCAAAATCATAGGCCCATAATGCAGCATGTGAATTATAAATCATTGAATTTTCAGATTCATTAATCGTATCTGCCGATACAACATTTTCACTATTCAAATTTTGGGTAGGTTCTTTGGTACTATTATTACACCCAAAAGTCGTAATCAATAATCCAATATATAGTACTTGTATTTTCATTTAATGGCTGCTAACGTAGGAATACTTATCGTTTCATATTCCCTATACAAGTTTAATGATTTCTCTTATAACAATAAAAAGCCACTACCCAATCTTAATCAATTACAAACGTTTCTAATCGGATAACTCTATCTAGAGTGAATGTTAATCTTCTTTCGTCTCATTATTAATCTTACCTTTGAAGTGCTACATTCATCATATTTTAAAATTCTAAAATGGTGCGAACACTTTTTATTTGGTTTAAACAGAAAATACTGGGCCGGCAAACGGATGTAAGTTCCGTGACCTATCGAAGCACCGCTTTGGTGAGTGTAGCAGTGACCGGCCCTCTTTTTATTCATCATTTTAACCAATTGTATTATGCTACACTCAAATGGTCAGACCGCCTGTCTCAATGGCAATCAGTTAGAACACGTTAATGGTTCTAAAATCCCAATTTCCTTAAATGCTTCAGAAGCAGAATTTCTCGACTTTGTCAAATTTCATGGCATTGATGAACTCATCAAGTCACTAAAAATGGTTCATGATTTTGCTTTGTATCACACCGATTTATCTCTGGATACCCAAGAGAAAAATGCCCTTTTCAATTTAAAAATTTTGTGGGAAGGATTAGAGCAAATGGGAAAAGCTTAAATCAAAAATTAAAGTAGACGATTAATTGGGATCGTCTGCTTTTTATGACAATGAGGATTAAGCTTCAAATGTTTTCTAATCCGTTTTACGAGTTGAAAAACTACAATATGTCTATCTACTAGGGAGTATTCCATTTTGTTCTATGGCAGGTAACGTTAATATAAAATGCGTTTTAATGCATTTTTACATATTGTTGTATATGATATTTATCTAATTATGTCTTTTTGCAATAAAGTTTTAAACTCTTTTATTTCAAAACCAAAATATTCAAGAGTATATAATTCGTCTCTCATTTTAAAAGATGAAGGATGCCATTTATTGTTATAAGCGACTTGTATAATCTCAATACATTTCTTTTTAAGAGATTCCTCTTGTATATAATCCAAAATTATTATTATCGACCATATTGACATAATAGTCTCTTCTTCTGTTTCATTATAATTTTTAATAAAGTTGGTTAATATTTCAAGAGCTAATTTTGGTTTTATTTTTTGGGATGTTAAGTAATGGCTTACGATATAAGGTGTAATATTATTTTCAACACCATTGCAGAAATCTGTGTTGGATAAGTTTTCGAATTTTTTTTCTTTATAAAATTCCTTTAATGTTTCGTAAGAAGGTACAATTAAGTCTTTTAATTCGTTCCATTTATCATTGTAAAAATCAATACCTAAATAACTATCTATTGATTTAGCTGTTAAAACCCTATAGAATTCTAATTCATAATTTTTATTTTTTACTAGTGGAAAAAATGGAGGAATAGGAAATATCACCCTGTTTTGATAAACTGTTCTACCGTGAGCAACTGAATTTCTGTCTTTTATAAAATCAGCAATAAAGTACTTTATTTGACTATTTAAAATCCCTTGCTTATTAAACATGTATGAAATTTTATTGGCTACGGATAATTCTGAGGCTAATATCCCTTCAATTAATTTAGATTTTTCCGTTGTTTTATTCTCGAGGTTTCCATGACTCAAAAAGAGTGAGTCTTTTAACAAATTATTTGTGAAACTATTTATTTTTTCTGTTATCTCTTTCTTTTGTTCCTTTTCATATTTGGTTGTTAAAAGTTCCAGAATGTGAAAATATGATAATAACGTTTCATCATCATATATCATATTGTCTATGCTTTCTTGTTCTAAGAACAAACCTTTTCTCCATCTATCTAAAAGTGAATAAATAAAGTTTTTGTCTTCATGAGATTTGACTTTTGATTCCAGTAGTAAATATTTATCTAATAAGCATTTATTGTTATACTTAAATGTATTAGTGCAAAATATAGTGTAATCTCCAACAGCCGCATTTGATTGAATCGTTTCAAAAGGAGTAAATACCTCTTCGGTTATATATGATAAAATACCAAACACTATGAGTAGTTTTGGTCGAGTATAAGCTATTCCATCAGTTATTGATTCAAATTCTTCTAGTTGAGTTTGAATAATAATATCTAATCTATATTCTCCTTCTTGCGAAGAGCTTAATTTAAAACTTGTTATACGTACATCTAAAAAATCGATATCTATATGAAGATCAAAGTCAATAACTCTGGAATATGTATATACAATATTTTTTTTCATATTATTTACAACGTTCCATGTATGGTGTCGTAGCATCCCGTAGGGCGCTATGCGCTATACACATTGTTGTGTGTTGTTTTTATATTATTACTGGTTGTTCGTTGTTCTTTATAAAGAGTTTAATAGTACCATCTTGTGATATTTTAATTGATAATCCATTTGATGCTAATACTTTGGCAGCAGACTCTCCAGTTCCTTTAACTCCTTTTATCTCAAGATTTTTCATGTCCACTATACAACCAAAATAATTCAAGTATCCATTTTTATCAATGATGGTTGCACCATCGCTGGATAAATAACGCATAATATGATTAGAATATCTTTTGTCTTGAATCGAAATGGACTCATCTATTAATTTGTTTAGTGTTTCAGGTTTAACCAATTCAGAAACAGAGCCAATATCATTAGGGATCCATATAACTGAACTAATTGCATTTTTAGAGCAATGAAGGATATAGAACAAAATAATATTTACCGTTTCACTATCTGGAATAACCTCTGAAATCAAAGTCTTTATTAAGTTGTAATTTCTAATACGCCATCTGTTTTCAAGACATAGAAATTCAACACCATCAGAATTGATAATTGAAAACTGTTTTTCATTTTCAATTTTAAACAATACATCACCACCTTTTAATGTAGATGATAAAGTGTTATTGTCTAAATAATCAAGATTATTATATGATTCATCAAGGACAAAAAGATTCCGTATTTCTAAATCCTTATTAGCAACATAAAAAGTGTGCTTTCCGTCAACTAAATACCAAAATCGCCTGTTGGGGACTAGACTACTACTTATGTTTTCATTTTTAGTAAGGGAATGTAATGTTCCAGACCTTTCTTCTTCTCCTTTTTTAGAATAAGCATGAAATGATTTGGTTACAATTAATCCAGTACTAAATGATTCACTTTCGAATGTGGTGTTTTTTAGCTTTAGGAAATAGTTAATCAGGTGATGAAATCTTCTGTAATCAATATAACCTCTAATGCAATAATTACAAATTGCATGTGTAATCAAATCATCGCCAAGAATCATAGAACCGTCATCAAAGCCTTTAAAAAATGATTGACTAAGTTTTCCTGTCAAGGCTCCTTCAAAACTGTTCAAAAATTTAGTGTGTTCAGAAATGTTTTTTCCATTTAAAATCACTCCCAATCCACTAATGACTTCATTAGAACTAATTATTCGTATAAAAATGAAAAATGTGTCATCATCGATTGGATAACAGCCTCTTTGTGGCGTATCAAGAACTTTTAAGCCAAAATTTTTATCTGCTTGTATACTTGGTTCGTAGAGAAACGAAACTTCGCAATTAAAAAATTCCTCTACAGTCTCTTTTAATAGAACGATTCCATAATCTTTTAAAATATTGAATCGATTGAATTTTTTTAAATCTTTATAATCGTTAGATAATTTAATTTTCATTGCTAGGTTTTTCAATAACACACAACGTATGTGTATATGTACCGGTACATATACACATTATATATTTAGCGGTTTCTCAAATATCTATAAAAAATGCTATCCGATCTTAATTAATTGCAAACGTTTCCAATCGAATAACTCCACCTTTAAACACATAAATGTACCCCTCCCACCTCATAAAAAAAATGTGGCAAATACGTATTTTACTTATGTGGTTTATACGGATACAAAGCGCATAAACCACTTAAATAAAGCAATATGTATTTATATGATTTTGATCATTCTAAATAGCAACAGTATTAAGGCTTCTTAAAACGGGTAGTGATGGGTGTGTTTTGTTGTTGGTGTGAAATGCTTATTCCAATAGCGTTTATTCGCCAGTCAGTTTATTGATATAAACCCCCATTGCTGTATCTCTTGAACTTCGAACCCAATTATCTCCATCATTGGTAAGCTCGTATATAAATTCGTTTTCAATTACAAATGCTTGATAGTTCTTTCCTTTGAACTTAAAATAATCTAAAAAGATGGTGTCCTCCCTAATCGTATATCTCCCATTAGCTTCCAAATTAGGCATATCAATTTTAAAAACTCCGTTATCATACAACCAAAGTTTATCTGTATGCATCAGTCCATCATATTCGGTTCCAAAAATTAGATTTCCATATTCACTACTCTTCATATCAGAACACGCATACATAACGACCAATCCCACAATAAATGTTATTACTATATTCTGTTCTTTCATCAATGTAACATGCTTAAAAATATAAATCTCATGGCAAGCAAAAATATTAAAAATGAAGACATTAACATTCCTTATCAGTTTCTAGAGTCGCTTGATTCTTGAAACTGGCTACTTTATTCAGGTTTATCTTCGTTATCACTGATTGTCCGTATTTTCTTGTTTTGGTGTTTTTTTGGTTACCTACAACGTATGTGTATATGTATTGGTACATATACACACCACATATTTAACGCTTTCACTAATAATCATAAAAAAATGCTATCCGATCATAATTAATTACAAACGTTTCCAATCGAATAACTCCACCTTTAAACACATAAATTTACCCTTCTCACTTTACAAAAAAAATGTGGTAAATACGTATTTTACTCATGTGGTTTATACGTATAGGAATTTCATAAACCACTTAAATATAGTGAGATATATTTGTATGGTTTTGATAATTCAGAATAAAACCGGGATTATGGCTTCTTAAAACGGGTAGTGATGGGTGTGTTTTAGAATTCTTATTTTAACCTATTCCAAAACCGGGTCAATAGCTTACTTCTATTCAGCTTTTGGATGTCATTATCTGATAATAAACCCATTTCATTTCTCTTTTTAATGAATTGATTTGGCGTATAATTCGTTGGCTTTTGTCGGAGTCCATAATATCCAAAGCATTCATATTTACCTTTTCCAAACGCTGCTTCAAAATCACATATGGTAGCAAAGTGTTCGTTATACAGATTTCCCATAAATACCTGCTCTAGTAAAATAGAATCATATGAAGGGTTGGGCTGGCTATAATAATGAATAAATATGATGATGGGCATTCCCGTAGAAAACTGGGTTGAATCTATCTTGTCATGATTTTCCGGAAAATCAATACCTATAAGTTTTTCCCCAGGAAAGCCATAAACTTTGGTTATTTCTATAATTCGAGTGACCTGCTTTTGATTCAACTTCTCCCATTTGTTTCCAATGATGGGTTTAAAAGGGAAATTCCACCATTTATAGTACCGTTCTCTTATCTGTTGATCTTCTGCAAACATCGCATTGATCTCATTCCGAAGATCCTTGTTGATCCCGGATTCAAACTCTTGTTGATATCTCCATGCGCTATCTTTGATCGCACTATAATATGCGTTTGATCTAAACTCCTCCAATTCTGGTGCGCTATCAAAGTACGATATAGGAACGCCTCTTTTTAAAGCACATTTCAAAAAATATGCAGTTAATGAATCTTGTTTTAAAACTGTGGCCACTTCCACCGCATGAATACAATCTCTGGCAAATTCGAAATCATAGGCTTCAAATGTTTTTTGATACAATAAAGCTGCATGCAGATAGTTGGAATCCACCGCCAGTAATTTGGCCTTGTTTACTTGCTGGTAATAGTGCAGATAGTTTTGTCCGAATGTAATGGAAAAGCAAAATGATAAAACTATGGTGAGTATTCCTTTCATACTATCTAAATCCTATCCCTTCACCTCTACTTTCACCATGTCCCCTTCTTTTAGGCCTTGCAGGTTTTGTTCGGAATAAGTAGCATAGACCATTTGGTTTCCTACCAAAATCAGGACATTGTCAATGGCTTTGGCTGGTTCTACACGAATCACTCTCCCTTCGAGGTAATTCCATTCTTCTTTATGGGCTTTACCAAATACCTCAATAGGAGAACCGAATTGGGATACTTCGCCCGCTTCCAGTACAAAAACCCGGTCAGACATTTTGATTACTTCTTCTTTGTCGTGACTCACCAGAATGGTGGTTAAATCATATCTGCAATGCACTTCCAACAAATAATCCTGCAGCTTGATGCGCATCTCCTGATTCAAAGCAGATAAAGGTTCATCCAGTAACAAAACCTGTGGTTTTTGTACCAACGCTCGCGCCAAAGCCACACGCTGTTGTTGTCCGCCTGATAATGCCTGAGGTTTGCGATCCTTGAAAGCTTCCAACTCCATAATCTCCAACAATGGTTGAATCTCTCGGGCTTCCACATCAGAGGTGGCAGCAAACCGCATATTCTCCAAAACTGTCATATGCGGAAACAACGCATAGTCTTGAAATACCAATCCTACAGATCGTTCTTGCGGGGAAATATTGGTTTTTTGGGTGGAATCATACTGTTCTTTGCCAAAAAACCGAATATGTCCGGAATCCGGTTCCAATAATCCCGAGATCATTCTCAATAGTGAAGTTTTCCCCACTCCCGAATCTCCAAATAGCGTCACCAATTCTCCTCTTTGAACTTCCAGCTCAAAATGGAGCTCTTGTGTCACTCCATTTTCGGTAAACGTTTTATGTACATCAATCGCAATCATTTCCAAAACGACATAAATCTTTTACCATTTAACACATATACAAATAGCAAGATCGAAAACGAAATCGCAAACAAGATCATAGAATAAGTATTGGCCACACCATAATTCAAAGCTTCAACTTCATCATAAATGGCAATAGAAGCCACTTTGGTTTCGCCCGGAATATTCCCACCAATCATCAATACCACACCAAATTCACCAATGGTATGTGCAAACGACAAAACCACTCCGGTGATAATTGAGGGTTTCATATTGGGTAAAATCACATGAATCAACGTTTCCCATTTGTCTTTGCCCAATACATAAGCGGCATCTACAATGGAGTTGGGCACTTGTGTAAATCCCGATTGAATGGGATGCACCATAAACGGTAAACTATACAGTACTGAAGCCAATACGAGTCCGGGAAAAGAAAAAATCAATTGTAAGCCCAGTGTGTCATTTAACCATGCACCTATACCACTAGATGGGCTAAACAATAACAATAAATAAAATCCGAGTACGGTGGGTGGCAACACCAAAGGCATACTCACTAAAGCTTCTACAAATGGTTTTGCATTGGATTTAGTATAGGCCAACTTATACGCCAAAGGAATCGAAATGAGGACTAAAATAATAGTCGTCACCAACGCCAGTTTAAACGTTAATATCAGTGGTGCCCAATCCATACGTGTTTCGGTTATTTACTGTGCAAGGTAAAATAAATTACAGATTATATAGGCGCTTTGTAGCCATATTTTGACAGGATGGATTGTGCATGTTTGGATAACAAATATTCTCCAAATTGATGCGACAAACTCTCCTTTCCGTTTTTTAAAATTACCATGCCCTGTTCTATCGGATCATACTCCCGCTGATCTAACTCAATCCATTGTCCCCGATCACGCATTTTCTCCGATAATACCACCGATTTGGAGGTGATTCCAAACTGCACGGATTCTGAGATAATATATTGATTGGTTTGATTCACACCTTCGCCATATACCAGTTTTGATTGAATGTCTTCCAATACTTCCACAGATTCCAAAAACTGCATGGATGCTTTGCCATAGGGCGCGGTTTTGGGATTGGCCAGTGCAATATGTTGTACGCTTTCGGCTTTCAAAACTTCAACCGAGGGTTGCAATTCCCGATCAGCAGACCACAACACCAAAGCGCCTTTGGCATATTTCACTGGAGGCGCAATCGCTAATCCGGCCTCATAAATATCCTGAGGGTAATACATATCGGCCGATATAAAAATGTCGTAGGGGGCGCCTTCTTTAATTTGTGCATTGAGCTTTCCTGATGAACTCAACACCAAATCACACTCTACCCCTGTTTTCCGGCTAAAACCTTCAATGATTTCAGAAATGGCAAATTGGGTATTTGCGGCAGCGGCAATGGTCAATTTATGGCTTCGATCTTCCTGACAACCCAGAAAAATACTTCCCATTAAAACCAAAAAAATATATGCCGCCCAGCGATAATTCATCCACTCTTGCTTATAAAATTCAAAAGTAACAAAACCACTCGCCTTAACTTATGATATTTATTTCTAATTGTGCATCAAAATGCATGGCCCTTCGCCTATTTTTGGCCATCTATTTTACGTTATGTGGGAAGAAATTATTCAGTATGCCGTTCATATTGATCCGCTGGAATTAAGTGGGCTGATCTTTGGATTACTTGCCGTTTGGTTTCTGATCAAACAAAACATCTGGACATGGCCCACCGGAATCATTTACGTGCTGATCTCTTTTGTGATTTTCTGGAACATTCAACTCTACGGAGATTTCTTACTGCATATCTTCTTTCTGGTGCTTAATATTTATGGTTGGTATTATTGGGTACAGGGAAAGGACACCGCAAAAGAAGAACTGCCTGTTTCAACTTTTAACATCACTCAAAATCTACTCGTTTTATTCGTTACCGGAATGGGAGTATTTGCTTTTGGATTCTTCCTGGAAAACCTGCCTCATATGATTGCGGGAATGACACCCGCTTCTTTACCCTATTGGGATGCGACTACCTCCATTTTGAGTGTTACCGGGATGTGGTTAACCACGCGTAAAAAACTCGAAAACTGGTATTATTGGTTTGCCGTAGATGTATTGGCTTGCGGAATTTATATCTACAAAGGCATTCACTTTTACGCTTTTCTATATGGCGTGTATGTTTTTATGGCTGTTTGGGGTTATGTGGAATGGTATCGTTCTTATCAAGAGCAAAAAGTGTTGAACTAAGAATATCCTTTTTCAACTTAACATAATAGCACCCTGAGCGTCTTGTGCTGAGCTTGTCGAAGTAAGTCGAAGGGTAAAGCTCTCACTATTCGTTAGCTAAATATCTTCTTTAAATTATCCATTCCATCAAATACAAACCGATCGGAAATTAGAATAGTGATCATCACGCTAAATATAGAAGAGCTAAACACGGTGATCATCAACATGATTTGATACTTGATGGCCACGTTTGGACTACTTCCTCCCAGGATTTGTCCGGTCATCATTCCCGGTAATGAGATTAACCCCACAATCGCAGTAGCTGCAATCACAGGATTAAACGCGATTTTTAAAGTCTCTTTTTTAAATTTGAATAAGGCCTCTTTTCGTGTAGCTCCATTGGCCAAATACCATTTGTATACATCACGTTCCTTATCTAGTTGACTAAAGTAATAACTCAACGCAATGATGATGGTTTTCAGGCTATTTCCAATCAGCATTCCGGTAATGGGAATAAAATAACGTGCATCAAAAATCTGCTCCAATTTAATCACATAGCCCAGGAAATAGGCATCTGTCACCGTCAAACTGATTAATCCTGCGATAAAAATGGGCAAGAACATCACTTTCAATTTCAACCCACTTCTTTTGGCTGCCGTATAGGCTGCAATCACAATCATCGCAATCACCCATAATACATTTACCAACGCACTGTTTAACTCAAAAATAAACTCCAGATACACGCCCACTAAAAGCAATTGAATGGTCATTCTCCCGATGGAGATCATTCCATCCTTAACCAGTCCGGTTTTATAATACCATAAAATATAAAGTGGGACAATCAACAGTCCATATCCGGTCAACAGATCCCAATATCCTATGTCGGTAGCTCCATCCATTATAGCGCAATGACTTTATCTGATTGTTCCATCCAATATGCATCATGTGTAGAAGCAATCACGGTTAAATCCTTTTGTCCTAAAACATAATCGGTAATCTGCTTCCTATTACTTTCATCTAATGCCGATGTCGGTTCATCGGTAATTAAAATCGGCTTTTGCAAAAACAGACTACTGGCCAATAACACCCGCTGTCTTTGCCCTCCTGAAATGGTTGCAGGAGTTTTATCCAAAATATCAATGGGAAGATTTAATACGTCAAACAACTCCTGAATTTGAGATGCATTGGGTTTTAATTCCTGATTGGAAGCAAATTCAAATGGTGCATCAATGATTTCTCTTACGGTATCAAAATGCAAAGCGGTTTCTTGCGGTACCCAGGCCAATTGCTGCCTGATCCATTGGATATTTTCTGCATTTAAGGTTTTACCTAAAACATTTAACGTTCCCTTAGTATATGGCGTAAAACCTGCCAATACATTTAAGATGGTTGATTTCCCAGTACCGGATGCTCCGGTGATAGCAACTTTTTGTCCGGGTTCAATATCAAAACTTAAATCGCGTATCACGATTTTATCGTCATACGCGATTTCAATATTTTTAAACTCGGCAACCATTGTACATAATTACAATTCTTTGATCATATTTTCTAACCCTGGAGAGAAATATGTCTGCATTTGGCCATCTGACTTACTATAAATAAAATAGGCGTTGATTCCGAGTTCAGGGCGGGACTCTACCAACTCTTTTGCGGCTTCGTATCCCATCACCATAAATGCGGTCGCATAAGCATCAGCCAATGCACAATTGTCCATCACCACCGTAGCACTCAATAAAGAATGTTGTACCGGAAATCCCGTTTTAGGATTTAAGGTATGGGCATAACGTACGCCATCTACCTCATAAAATTTTCTATAGTTCCCGGAAGTCGCTACCGCCACATTATCCAGTTTTAATGTGGCCGCCAGATTACGCGTCATGTTTTGATCTGATGGTAAATCAATCCCCACATTCCACAGTATTTCATCCGGTTTAGAACCATGTGCAATCAACTCTCCACCGACTTCAATCATGTAATCTGAGATTCCCTTTTCAGAGAAATAATGTGCCAGTACATCTACAGAATATCCTTGTGCAATGCCATTAAAATCCAAATGGGTTTGCGCATTCGTTTTATGCATCCACCACTGACCATTCTTCTGAGTCATCCACATTTGATCGTCATTAAACCCAACGGATTGCAATAGAGAATCTACTTTGGTAGAATCCATCTTCTCCTTGTTTTTAAACCCAAATCCCCAGGCATTGACCAACTTACCTACCGTGGGATTATATGCTCCGTCAGTATTGGTATAGACCTCTTTACTCAATTGAAAATTATCGGTAAAGAAACCTGTAGTGTCATGTATAAGTATTAAAGTATCCTGCGAGCGGTTCATTTTCGAAATCAATGAACTATCTACCCAGATAGAAGCCGCTAAATCTATTTCATCTAAAATAGAATCAACCTCATCTTTAGAAATCTGAATACTGTCAGAATAGTATAGCATACTATAAGTCGTTCCCTGTGCTTCTCCTTTGATTTCATAACGTAAGTTACGATTGACAAAACCGTTTTTCGGTTCTTCACTACATGAATTTAGCAGCATGGAAACTCCAATGGCCATAAAAAAAGAAAAGCTCCAATAGTGGAGCTTTCTTTTTTGTATCTTATATGTCTTATCCTCCGAAATCATCGAACGATACATTTTCTTCAGGTATTCCCCAATCATCACACATTTTTACAACTGCGTTGTTCATCATTGGAGGTCCACAGAAATAGAATTCAATATCTTCCGGAGCATCATGCTTCGTTAGGTAGTTATCGATCACCGCCTGGTGAACGAATCCTACGAATCCATCTCCTTCATCATGGATATCCTTTTTCACTTTCCAGTTGTCTTCCTCTAATGGTTCAGACAATACCAAATGGAATTTGAAATTCGGGAAATCTTTTTCCAATGCGGTAAAGTGATCTGTATAGAATAGCTCACGTTTAGAACGTCCACCATACCAGTAAGAAACTTTACGTCCGGTTTTCAATGTTCTGAATAAGTGGTATAAATGCGAACGCATTGGTGCCATACCTGCACCACCACCGATGTATAACATCTCAGAGTCCGTTTCTTTAATGAAGAATTCTCCGTAAGGTCCTGATACGACCACTTTATCTCCTGGTTTTCTTGAGAAGATATAAGATGAAGCCACACCTGGGTTTACATCCATCCAACCGTTCTTCGCTCTATCCCATGGTGGCGTAGCAATACGTACGTTCAACATAATTCTTCTTCCCTCGGCAGGGTAAGAAGCCATCGAATATGCACGCTCAACTGACTCATCATTTACCATTGTTAATGGCCATAAGTTGAAGTTATCCCACTCTTTTTGGAATTTATCCGGCTCTCCCGGGTGTTCCTGTGGATGTGCTGTAATATCGATATCCTTATAGTTAATGGTACAAGGTGGGATTTCAATTTGAATATATCCACCCGCTTTGTAATCCATATCTTCAGGAATCTCAACGATAAACTCTTTAATGAATGAAGCCACACTGTAGTTAGATACTACTTCCGCTTCCCATTTCTTAATACCAAATACCTCTTCAGGTACCTGAACTTTCATATCGTTTTTCACTTTTACCTGACATCCTAAACGCCATCCTTCTGCCGCTTCTTTTCTGGAGAAGTGTGGTTTTTCAGTAGGAAGCATTTCACCTCCACCTTCTAATACCTGACATCTACACTGTACGCAGGTACCACCACCACCACATGCTGATGGTAAGAAAATTCCATTGTCACCTAAAGTTCCCAAAAGAGTACCTCCGGCTGCAACTTCTAATTCTTTTTCTCCATTGACATCAATCTTCATTGCCCCAGAAGGCAATAACTTCGCTTTTGCGAAAAGTAATACTGTTACTAAGAGAAACAATAACAGCAAGAAAACTGCTAAGGTTACACTAATTACTGTAGTTAATCCCATAATTATCGTTTTTCAATATTATAATTCGATTCCCATAAAACTCATAAACGCAATACCCATCAATCCTGTGATGATAAAGGTAATTCCCAATCCACGTAATGGAGCCGGAACGTCAGAGTATGTAATTTTTTCACGGATTGCTGCAATAGCCACAATTGCTAAGAACCAACCGATACCTGAACCGATACCGAAAGCCGTAGCCTGACCTATTGTAGAATACGCTCTTTCCTGCATGAATAATGATCCCCCAAGGATGGCACAGTTTACTGCAATCAATGGTAAAAAGATACCCAATGCACCGTAAAGTGCAGGAGCAAATTTCTCAACGATCATTTCAACCAACTGCACCATAGATGCAATTACTGCAATGAATAAAATAAAACCTAGGAAACTTAAATCTAAACTCGCAAACTCCGGATCTAACCATTCCAAAGCGCCTTCTTTCAATACATAATTTTCTAAAAGGTAGTTTACCGGAACAGTAATCCCCAATACGAAAATAACCGCAGCACCAAGTCCCACACCTGTTTTTACTGTTTTAGATACAGCCAGGTATGAACACATGCCCAAGAAATAGGCAAAAATCATGTTCTCCATGAAAATGCCCTTTACAAATATGCTAAACAATTCTTGCATGACTTCTTTCTATTTAATTTTCAATTAATTTAGGATTACGAGAACGCTGAACCCAGATAATAATTCCGGTAATGATCAAAGCCATTGGAGGCAAGATGAACATATTGTTATTCATATATCCCATTCCATATAAACCGGTTCCTTCAGTAGCATCACCAAATAATTGGATTCCCATTAAAGAACCTGAACCTAATAACTCACGGAAAACAGATATAATGATCAAAATCATACCATATCCTAAGGCATTACCTACCGCATCTAAAATAGATGGCCAAGGTTTGTTACCTAAAGCAAATGCTTCCAAACGTCCCATGATGATACAGTTGGTAATAATCAAACCTACGAATACTGAAAGTGCTTTTGAAATTTCAAATACATATGCTTTCAATACCTGATCCACAATAATTACCAATGCAGCTACAACAACTAATTGAACAATAATTCTAATACGACCCGGGATGATGTTTCTAATTAAAGAAATAATCAGGTTCGAGAATATCAATACAAATAATACTGATAATGACATTACGATCGCTTGTTTTACCTGTACGGTAATCGCTAATGCGGAACAAATCCCCAATACCTGAATCGTGATCGGATTCTCATCGTTTAATGGATTTGTGATCAACTTCATGTTCTTCTTTGAGAACAATCCTTCTTTTTTTGCAGTCTCACTCATATCAATATCTATTTTACGGTATTAAAATATGGAACATATAAATCCAACGATCTGTAGAACATTTCGCCAACAGCAACAGAAGTAATTGTTCCTCCTGTAATTCCATCAACCGCATGTGGATTTCCTTTTCCACCTCCGCCTTTTAATACGGAAATAGAAACATAGTTATCACCATCATAAATGGTTTTTCCTAAATATTGGTCCTGGAATTTTGGTGTAGCAATCTCAGCACCTAATCCCGGAGTTTCACCTTTATGCGCTAATGATACCCCTTTAATGGTATTCATATCACCCGCTAAAGTTACATATCCCCAAATTGGTCCCCAAAGTCCGGTACCTTCCATAGGAATAATGTACATGGTCTCACCATCTACATTGGCAATATAAAGTGGCCAATCCAAATCCAATTCCTTGATTTTTTTAATCATAGTTTCTGGATCTTTTTTATACTTCGCTTTAATAGGCTTTACTTTAGCAGCATATACTTTTTGTAATGCGATATTAAAAGCATCCATTTTATTTGCGCCATCAATCGCACCTGATTCCTCAGATTTAATTGACCCGTCAGTACTGCTTACTACCAAACGCTTTGTAATTACCTTTTCAAATAATGCTGGAGCTTCAGACATATCATCGTCTGCTGTCATTACTCCTGTTGCCATCAAAATGGCTTTCATTTTTTCTTGCTTTAAGTTCGCTTGCTGAGGTTCTTTTAAAACCACCGCTAACGTTGCAAGAATAGTTCCCACTACAATCACCATAACAGCTGCAAAGCCAAAGGTGAATCCGTTACTATTTTTATCTAACGCCATAATAAATCTCTTTAAGATTGGCTAGCAGCCAATTTATTTCTTTTTAAACGTTTCGAAATATTCGCCTCAATCACGTAGTGATCTACCAATGGAGCCATTACGTTCATGAATAAAATCGCCATCATCACTCCCTCTGGATATGCAGGGTTAAAGACTCTCACCAGAATAGCGATGAATCCAACCAGGAATCCATAAATCCATTGCCCTTTTGTAGTTTGTGCAGCAGTAACAGGGTCGGTAGCCATGAATACCATACCGAACATAAATCCTCCAAGCATTAATTGGTGAATTGCCGGTAAATCCATAAATGCATTCGCGCCCCATAAATTGAAAAGCATAGCCATTAAATAACCACCCACAACTGAAGACAACATAATTCTCCAGCTTGCGATTCCGGTAATCAATAGTAATAAAGCACCTAAACCAATTGCAATTACAGATGTTTCACCAATACTACCTGGAATAGTTCCCATGATAGAATTTGATAAACTGTAAACTGCTCCATCGTCAAACATGCTCATTGTTTTTTGCGCAGCATCACTCGCTTTGTCTAAAGGAACTGTACTTGCTAAATCTCCTAACGCAGTTGCTCCTGTAAATGAATCTACGACTTGTTCTCCATCTGTATCTACCCAAACCTTGTCACCAGACATTTTTGTTGGATATGCGAAGAATAAGAATGCACGCGCTGTTAGCGCCACATTTACAATGTTCATCCCGGTTCCACCGAAAACTTCCTTACCAATTACTACAGCAAAAATGGTAGCAATTGCAATCATCCATAATGGTGTTCCTACCGGTACAATTAAAGGAATTAACATCCCCGATACCAGGAATCCTTCTTGAAGTGAGTGACCGTTTTTCATTCCGAAAATGAACTCCACGGTAAGCCCTACTCCATAGGATACAATAACAATAGGAAGTACTTTTAAAGCACCGAATAATAATTTATCTACTAAACCTTCACCTACTTCAGTAAACTGGCCTAAAGCCAAAAAGTGTTGGTGACCGGTATTCCAGATTCCAAAGATTAAAGCAGGAACCATCGCAAGTACCACTGTAATCATGGTACGCTTCAAATCGATCCCATCACGAATATGAGATCCCTTTGAGGTAGTTGTAGCCGGAACAAAAAATAATGTATCAAATGATTCAAAAATTGGATTGTACTTCTCGTACTTTCCACCTTTATGAAACAACGGCCTGAATTTTGACATGAAATCGCTCATTGTTCTTTCAATTTTTTATTAACCTAAATCAATTATTGCCTTATCCAAGGTCGTTCTAATAATATCCTGAACCTCAGTTTTAGAAGTACATACAAATTCACATAAAGCAAAATCTTCTGGAGCTACTTCGTAAATACCAAGTGCTTCCATTCTTTCAAGATCGTATGCTAAACATGCTTTGATCAATTGTACCGGATAGATATCCATTGGGAATACCTGCTCATATTGATTGGTCATCACAAATGAACGGTGCTCACCATGTAAATTCGTATTCAAATCATACGATTTACCCGGCATTAAGAAACTTAAGAATGTTCTGGACATAGAAAACTTATCTGTTCCCGGAATTAACCATCCGAACATTTCATAGAAATTACCTTCTTTAATTACAGTTACGGTAGAATCATAAAAACCTAAAAAGCCTTCCTCTCCTACTTTGGTACCTGTAAGTACGCCTCCACTAATCACACGTGCATTATCGTTATCAATATTACCTGAAGTAATGCTTGAGATCTGAGCACCTGCAACTGTTTTCACATATTTAGGTTTTGTTACTTTACCACCTGCTACTGCAACCAGTCTAGAAACATCATATTTACCAGAATTAAAAAACTTACCAATAGTTGTCACACCTAATGCATTCAATGTCCAAACCGTTTCGCCTTTATTGATTGGGCTGATATTGTTGATTTGAATACCTACGTTTCCAGAAGGGTGTGGCCCAGAGAAAGTATTTGTTGTGACTCCTTTGGCACTCTTAAACATATTAGAAGCCGTTCTTTCTTTGTGAATATTCAAATGAACACCCCCATCAGTTAACTTGGCCAATACATCTAAACCTTTTTGGAAATCTGCATCTTGTCCATACAAAGCATAATCAAAATCTGCAGTTAATGGCTCCGTATTAAAACCAGTCACAAAAATTGATTTGGGCTTATCACCAGGATTTGCCATCACATCAAATGGACGTTGTTTAATAAATGGCCACATTCCACTTTCACAAAGTGATGCGATTACCTCTTCACGAGAACCAGATTTTGGACTAAACTTCTTGAAAGTAGAAGCATTATCACTAGAAATCAAAATTTCTAGAATTCTTCGCTTTTCACCACGTCTAATTTCCTTTACTTCTCCACTCACAGGCGAACAGAACTGAACCTCTGGTTTGTCCTTGTCAAAAAAGACTGGTGTACCGGCTTCCACCTTTGCACCTTCTTTTAATACGAGTTTTGGAGTTACTCCCTGGAAATCAGTTGGCTTTAAAGCAAAAACATTTGACGAGGATTCAGAAGTTACTTTTTCAGCTACTCCATCTAGCTTGATATCAAGCCCCCTTTTAATGTTTACATGCTTTGACATAAACTAATTGGTTTGAGATTTGTAATACACGAAAGTACTCCCAGAAGCCTCTTGTCTGGAAGAACCGTTTAAAAAGATCATATTTGTAAATATATTCACAGAATAAATTTGACTATTTTATGACCGCGCAAATGTAAATAATTGTTTATTTGAACCATCAAAAATCCCGTTTTTGTTAATAATTTATAAAAGGTCTTTATAAACCTGACACATCACACGAATCTCTAATGAAAATTTTCCAGCTAAAAAGTCTGATTCTCTTGCTTTTACTTCAATCTTCAATCGCTTTTTCTCAAGACGATGAGTTCTACGATCCGAATTATTTGCAATACAAAAACAAGGTTTACGATTCCAAGATCAAAACCGTTCAGCTATTCCGTAAAGGCTGGAACGAAACTTTTCCGGTGATTAATCTCAATGAACGTGCGGATGTTTTGCATTTAACTTTTGACGATTTAAATGATAATTTAAGGAATTTGGGATACACCTTTATACATTGTAGTGCCAATTGGGAACCTTCTGATTTACTGAAGATTGAATATCTGGATGGCATTGAAGATAATACCATCATGACTTATGGTTTTTCCAGTACGATGTATCAACCTTTTGTGAAGTACGATCTGACCTTTCCAAATGAAGATATTAGATTCACAAAATCAGGAAATTACCTACTGGTTGTTTATGATCAGGATAACGATGAACAAATCGTACTAACCAGAAGGTTCTTTGTAGTGGAACATTTTGCAACTGTTATTCCTAACGTACATCGTCCTACTCAAGGGCGTTACAGACAAAATAGTCACGAAGTGGATTTCACTATCAATCAAAGTCAAATTGAGCTGATCCAACCTTTTTCCTCTTTAAAAGTAGTGGTCACGCAAAATCAAAACTGGGATAATGCAATAACAGATTTAAAACCTAAATTTATTAACGGGCGCTCATTGATTTACGATTATGATGAAGAAAATATTTTCCCAGCGGGTAATGAATTCCGCACCATTGATATTCGAAACATCAATTACAATTCGTTGACTACATCGCACATTTCAACGATCAATGATACCTTGAATGCATTTATTTTTCCGGATAAACCCAGAAGTTCAAAAGTGTATTTAACCACTCCGGATATCAATGGACATTTTTACATTAAGAATGATGATATCCGATTTGATAGTGATCTGGAAAGTGAATACATGAAAGTACATTTGGCCCTCCTCTATCCGGCCAAATTGTATAAAGCCGACATCTATCTATATGGAGAATTTACCGGATGGGCTTTTGATGACCGATATAAAATGAAATGGAATGCTGAGAAAAAGGCTTACGAAATTTCTGTTTTTATCAAACAAGGCTATTACAATTACCTATACATGTACAAAAGCCACAATAGCGACCAACCTGATGTCGCCATTGTGGAGGGGAGTCACTCTGAAACCGACAATGAGTATAGCTTTTTTGTGTATTACAAAGAGCCCGGACAGGTATATGATCGATTAATAGGATATAACACCACGATATATCCGGTATACAATTTGGATAAGTAAATCCATGAGCATACGTATTTTCATCATTTTTTTCCTGAGTATCCTTAACATAGGAATATGTCACACAGGAATGACGCAGTCTATTCCTGACCAATCGCTTCGAACAGATCCTTCGTGGGTAATTGATTTCCAATCCAAAGGTTTTATTCCTGAAGATATAGTAATCGATCGTTCCGGTAATATTTACACCACCGGATCATTTAATATGGGCATCGTATTAGCGGATAGTATTCACATTTGGTCTACAGGAGGCCGATATGATGGGATTGCCAACACCTATTTTTTAATGAAACATGACAGTTCCGGAAAGTTACTATGGTTCAGTTATGGCATGGGGAAATGTAGATCCAGAGGAGTTGAAATAGACTCTCAAGGAAATATTTATACCGTTGGGGAATCTTTCAGTCCCGAATTAAATTTTATTTCATCCCGTCAGGAGACAATATATGTGGATAAACCTGCTGATCCTGCTTCTCATGGTCTATTCATTTGTAAGCACGACTCTTTGGGAAATATTTTAGCCTCTCGTTTTATTTCAAACAATGAAAGAGAAGCACCTCAGGATTTCAAAATTGATCATAACGACCAACTCATTATTGTTGGTAATAGCTTTTACACTGTAGAAAATGAATCCAAAAGGAAGTATTTTATTTTAAAATTAGATTCTAATTTTCAACCCATTTGGCAAAAGACAGGAGAAAACAATGGACGTTCGCATATTATCGCATTGACTACGGATAAAAAAGGAAATATCTATACCACCGGTGGTTTTTTTGAAAGAATCAAAATGGATGATCAGGTTCTGATCTCAAAAAACCATAATCAGACCTTCTTTGTTGCAAAATTCAATCCGGACGGAAAGTTAAAATGGATCAACAGCAGACTTAACCTTCCAAAATCTCAGTTTTACCCTGGAGTAGGACAAGCTATTGCTTTAGGCCCGGGAAAGAAGATCTTAGTTTCCGGAAGTATCTATTCCAATCTCTTTGTCTCACAACTCAACACCAGAGGTAAAACCAAATGGTTGTTACAAACCAATAATGGTGTGAGCACATCAACAAGTAATATTCTGATAAACGACCGTACTTTTTATATTGTGGGTAAAACCACCAGACTTACATTTCCTTCTACCGACACCAATAATATTTCCATGCAGTCAAAAGGCGCTACGGACTTTCATATCGCAAAATACAACCTCAAAGGACAGCTTATTTCACTCTATTCAGGTGGAGGGCGTTTAACCGATTATGGTGATGCTGCGCATGTTCATGACCAGAACATCTATCTATTGGGACATATTTTAGGAGGAAAAACACAATTTGAATCTAAAAGCATCCAAAAAAGAGAATACACCATGTGGATTGCCAAATTTCCACTTTCAGAGTAACCGACATTCAGAACATTCGTTTTGTGTTATTTAATCCGCATTTTGTGTAAGAATACTCCTGTACAATTCCTACATCTTTGTATCGTAATACATTATTTTTGAAAGATGTCGAAGGAACTATTTAAAATCAAGTCGATTAGTGAGATGCACAACCTACTAGGTATTGACAAGCCTAAACACCCCCTTATCTCCTGGGTAGATGCCTCCGAAATGTTTATTCCAGACTCTGAACTCAACACCAAATTTGTTAATGACTATTACATGATCTCCTTAAAGGATAAAGGGTGTGGCATTGAATACGGTCGAAATTCTTTTGATTTTGACGAAGGTGTTTTAATCTTCTCAGCTCCGGGACAGGTATACACACCTACCCGACAGGTTGAAAAAGGAGATATTACCGGTTGGATGTTATTCTTCCATCCGGATTTGATTCGTAATACGCATTTGCATGATATGATGGATGATTATTCATACTTCAATTACGAAGTGTATGAAGCATTACATCTATCTGAAGATGAAGAACAAACCATCAATAATTGCATAGAAACTATTAAAAACGAATACAACCAGCGCATTGACAATCATAGTCAACGTGTGATTATTTCTAATCTGGAATTACTACTCAACTATTCCTTAAGATACTACGAACGTCAGTTTAACACCCGAACCAATCAAAGCAAGGATATTGTAACGGAGTTTGAACGTTCTTTAAAATCCTATTTTAAAAACAATCAGCATTTGGAACATGGCATTCCAAGTATTCAATATTTTTCAGAAAAGTCAAACCTTTCGCAGCACTACTTTAGTGATCTCCTAAAAAAAGAAACAGGAAGAAGTCCAAAGGATCATATCAATAACTATGTGATTGATACAGCAAAAAATCTATTGTTAAAATCAGATCAATCTGTGAGTGAGATTGCCTATGATTTAGGGTTCAATTATCCGCATTATTTTACCAGACTATTTAAAAACAAAACCGGACAGACACCCGTGGAATTCCGCAATTTGAATTAACATCTGCATTTTGTGTAAGTCATTCCCTATTATGTGTTAGTAACCTACTGTATATCAATAGATATTTGCACAGTAAATATAAACACAGTAATTATGACTCAAATAGATAAATCAAAACCAGTAATGGTGACTGGAGCCAATGGATATGTTGCTAGCTGGCTGGTATATAAACTACTTCAAGAAGGAATCACAGTGCATGCTGCTGTAAGAAATCCGAATAACGAAAAGAAAATTGGTCACCTTAAAAAGGCTGCTGCTGAACTCAGCGGAAATATCAAATTTTTCCAGGGAGACTTACTAACCCCGGGGTCATATACCAAAGCCATGGAGGGTTGTGAATTAGTTTACCACACCGCTTCTCCATTTATTACAGATGTTAAAGACCCGCAAAAAGAGCTGGTTGATCCAGCTGTGAATGGAACTACCAACGTGTTGGAATCTGCCAGTAAAACACCATCGGTTAAACGTGTGGTGGTAACCAGCAGCTGTGTCGCTATTTACACCGATGCCATTGACACTGTAAATGCTCCAGGTGGAAAGATTACTGAAAAGGTATGGAACAATACAGCTTCCCTGGATTATCAGCCTTATCCATATTCAAAAACCATGGCGGAGAAAAAGGCCTGGGAAATTCAAAAAAGTCAGAATCAATGGGACTTAATCACCGTCAATATGAGTTTTGTGATGGGACCTGCTCTAAATCCACATCATAACACCTCGGAAAGTGCCAATGTCTTAAAAATGTTTGGAAACGGTGAAATGAAAGCTGGAGTACCCAACATTGGTGTTGGGTTGGTAGATGTCAGAGACGTGGCTGATGCGCATTTTAAAGCAGGTTTCACTCCTACTGCTAAAGGGCGTTATATCACCTCAGCGCACAACACCAGCTTTTTAGAAATGAGCAAAGTTTTGCTTCCGAAATATGGTAACCAATTTCCATTACCAAAGAAAGCGTTACCTAAATGGTTACTAATGTTGATTGGCCCTATGACCAATAAATTGTTTACGCGAAAATTCATTCGTAACAATGTCAACATTCCATGGAATGCCGACAATTCTAAAATTAAAAATGAGCTTCATATTAAATTTCGTCCAATGAAAGAAACTATGGAAGATGCTTTTCAGGTATTAGTTGATGCCGGAATCTTAACGGCTAAATAGGTATTCTTTATCATCCAACTTTTATAATCATTGTAAATATTTGATGGAGCGATTTTCACAAATAACGCTTTCACTATTTTTGTCAACTCATTTTCATATGAAGAGCGTAGCTAAACATCATAAAACGACAAAAAAACATCAACTAAATGATTGTAACTAAAGGCATAAAACTTAAGAATTTAATTGGATGGACTGCGCATCATATGATTTGGTTAACCGCTTTAATGGGAGCGGTAGCCAGTTTATATGATCAGGGGATACTCCATGTCAAAATTCCGTGGTTGCCTGTTTCTGTGGTAGGTACTGCTGTCGCCTTTTATGTGGGTTTCAAAAACAATCAGGCTTATGACAGAATGTGGGAAGCACGTAAAATTTGGGGCGGAATCGTCAATGAAAGTCGTTCCTGGGGGATGTTTGTAGATGGTTTTATTTCTAATCTTTTTGAAAAGGACAAAAGCAGTTCTCAGGAAATTTATGCGATTAAAAAGAGACTCATATATCGACATATTGCCTGGTTATATGCCCATAGAAATCAGTTACTGGTTCCCACAGAATGGGAACACATTAGTCAAAGTGGACCTACCGGAAAGATTGCCAAAAGATATCAAGACAGTTTTGGAGTAGGCTTAATAGAAGATGATACCTCACGTACCGAACTCAAGAACTATCTCTCTGACCATGAATATGAAAGACTGACACAAGCAGCAAACACTGCCACTCAAATCATAAATGAGCAATCCAGAGATTTAGCGGAATTAAGAGCAAACAATGTGATTGACGATTTTCGTCACATGGAAATGGAACGTGTATTGAGAACCTTTTATACTCTACAAGGGAAAAATGAGCGAATCAAGAAATTCCCTTTACCTAGACAATACGCCAATATGAGTCGTTATTTCATTGGTATTTTTATCATGTTACTCCCATTTAGTGTCATTCCTGAGTTAATGGGCATCAGCACCTGGGGGTTATGGATTTCTATACCTTTAACGGCTTTAATTGGACTGGTATATGTGATGATGGAAGTTATTGGTGATTATTCGGAAAATCCGTTTCAAGGTATGGGTAATGATATCCCTATGTTATCCTTGTGTCGTACCATCGAAATTGATCTGAGAGAGATGTTAAACGAAAAAGATTTACCTCCTCCTATTCAATCCAAAGCCGGAATATTGATGTAAGATTTTTTATTCCACTTTAAAAAGCACATCACAAATAAATAATCCATATAGTCTTTACTTTATTAATCAGATAAGAGTAAGGACTTTTTATTACTTTAGTTTCTCTTGTATTTCCAAATCAAAAAAATGCAACGAGCAAACCAAAAAACCTATTCCACGTCATACTTATAGACCGCACAGTTGCATCCCGCAATATCCATATTCATTAACTAACTAGAGAGAAAACCTTGAAAAAAGATTCTTTTTACCTACTCTTTGAATATTTGACTAATCAAATATTTCTACATAAAATATTTCCAAAAATTAAGTATCTAATCCTATCCATTTACATAGTTATTCCTAATCTTTTTCTGGGTCAATCCATGACATTTCGTCAATTTACCGTAGATCATGGACTAACCAGCAATACGGTCTACGCTATTAAGCAAGACACTAAAGGATATATCTGGTTTGGTACAGATAATGGAGTTTGTAGGTTCGATGGTAATTCATTCAAATACTATTCTAAAAATGATGGATTAACAGACCATGATGTGCTTTATATACAAGAGGATAGCCAAGGTCGTCTATGGATGCTTACCTATAATGGAAAGCCTTGTTTTTATAAAAACGGACACTTTTATAATCAGAATAATTACCCTCCCATTAAAGACCTCCATATGCAGGGTTTTTGTTCTTCATTTGCTGAGAAACCAGATGGCACCATCTATTTAGGTTCAAGAGAAGGACACTTGTATCAATTGAATTCTTCTGATTCGCTTATTCAAATTTCCACTCCTGAATTGCGCAAACATCTTAGTTTATCTTCTATATGGGTGTATAATCATCAGGTATTTTATGGTGATTCCAAAAGCATCATCACAAACATGACAAAACAAAAGTCATATAAACTTAATCTACATTTAGATTCTATTCCACTATACACCAGATATACCCTCATCGACAACCGAATTTATATATCCAGAGGACATTGGATATATGAATATTCAACAGATTTAAAACGAATTCGATCTATTGAACTTAGTGAGGAGGAACATATAGATTTCATTGGCAGAGGCGCTTTTTCATATCAATTGGCTATTGGTACCCGGAATGGGTTACGTTTTTTGAATTTAAATACAAAGGAAATTTCAAAATGTCTACTTCCAGGAAAGATGATTACACATGTTACCACAGATAGTGAAGGCGGTATCTGGGTTTCCACATTACACCATGGTGTATATTATTCTCATCCCGAAAAATTACATCTTTTTACGTCTCAAGACATTCCCGACTTACCTGTATACAGTCTCAACCATACAAATGACACCATTTGGTTTGGAGCTGCCAATAGGAAATATGGTGCTATCATTAACGACTCCGTTGTATTGTACAATAAAATTCCACAAACCCGATACGGAGATTTAGATGAAGGTCGTATTCTTAATATCTGGCAAAATAGTCATCATATTTTTCTACGTTCTGAAAAGATGTTATTCCAATTAAAACCAGATCGATCAGATATTTATACGGATTTCACCATTCCATTAACCTGCATGGAAAACTCTACCAATAACAAAATATGGGCGGGTTCATTTGGACGAATCACCCCATTAGACTCCATGTTTAATCCACTAAATAACGAAGCTGAAATCCATATCCAGGGCAAAGTAATGTCCCTTCTTTCAGTAGATTCCAACACGCTATTCTGCGGGAACTACAATGGACTATTTACGATGAATACGAAATCCGGGAATTATCAAAATCGTCATCCCGAATTACAGGGAAAAGTCGTGATTGATATGAAGAAACTCCCGAATGAAAGAATTGCTATTGCCACCAAGGGTTCAGGCCTTTATGTTTATCATGATTCCACGCTTATTAAACATTTCGACCCCATTCAAAAAGAAAACCCGGAGAACATCAAAAAAATGGGGCTCACCCCATCGGGAAATCTATGGATTGCCAGTAGTCAGGGAATTTATTTTCAAACGCAAACCTCGAATCCCACCCGGTTCTGGAATTGGAAAGTTATTGATCAATCCAATGCTTTGGAAACTTCCAATGTATATGATTTAATGTTTTTAGAAGATAAAATGTATATCGCGACCAATAAGGGTATATCCGTTTTAGATACGACCTACATCTATAGAAATGATGCTCCTCCATCACTCCATATTGAGAAAGTGACCGCTTTAGATAGTGTTTTTAGAACTACTGAAATTACCTTACCTCAAAAATTTGCGCAACAAATCCGGGTATTCTGTCATGCCATTTCATTTCAAACCCAAAAAAGGTTTTATATTTTCGAAATTGATGATCAACCTCCAGTATATATCAACCAAATCAATGACTTTTTTGTACTCCCCTCTCTCTCACCAGGATCTCATCACATTTCTATTCGAGTACGAAGCGATTTTTCTGATTGGTCAGAACCAACACAAATAACCATTAAAGTCACACAATTCTGGTGGCAAACATCTTTTTTTCATGGTCTTATAATCATTGGAATCATAGCTATCATTATTCTTTTCATAAAATTAAAAATCACCGTTTTTAATCATCGATTACTCATTAGCTACGTTAACAAATGGACCAACCGTATTTTGGGTAGAAAAGAACATTATATCCATTTAAAATCCGGGAAAGAAACAGTACGTGTTTTTGTACGACAAATACGTTGGATAAAATCAGAATCTAATTATTGCGTTGTTGCCACATCCAAACAAAAAATTACTGTTTTGGCCACATTAAAATCTTTTGAAGAACAGCTAGGGAATTACCCCCAGTTTATTCGAACACATCGGAGTTACCTGGTTAACATTCGATATGCATCAAAAATCCAATCCGCTCAAATTACAATTGACGATAGAGTCATTCCAATCGGAACAACTTATAAAAAGTCTTTTAAGAATCATTTCGATTCGTTGAATCCTTAATTTGACCAACTTCATTCATCAATTATTTAATCTTATTCGTCCAAAAAACCATATTTCACTTGGTTTCCTATCCATACCATTTGGATATTCGTCAACTCTCAAACTGCAGTAAGAGACCGAAATAAAATGAGTACCTACTAAAAATTTTGTGGTGAAATATGGCTATTGAACTCCCTTTTTCCTACCCAATGTAACGACTCATTTAACTATTAAAACTTAAACATAATTTTTATGAAAACACTTTTTAAAACATTATGCGCATTATTCATTACTGCAAATGTTTACGCACAATGTGGAAATATTCAAAGCTCACTTATAATCAGTACCGGTTACGATCCGGTTACCTCAGGAGTTTTATCATCCGGAAATCTGGACCCTATGTGGAAAGTTATCCAGGGACCTCCTGCTCCATCAGGGTATCCTATCAATTTTGGTGGTCCTGCTTACGTCATTCCAAAGAGTATTTTTTGGGATGACGCGGGTACAACTTCCGCGTTTATAAATGCATATGGCTCTAACAACGGAAACCTGGTAGATAACTGGACACTAAATACTACACCATTTATCTTCGAACGCAAATTTTGTATTTGTGATCCCAATGGTGGAAATGCCAGTTTCCCGGTAACCATAGATTTACATGCGCATGCAGATAATTGGACTAAAATATATTTGGAGGATCCGCAAGGAAACCAGACTTTGCTCATCAATCAAACCTATTCAGCCAATCCAACTGTATTTAACTTTTTAAATCCTACGGATGATTACACTTCCGTTCATAATCTGACTCCGGGAACTTATAAATTAGTTGCTTATTTACGTAATAAAAGTGTCGATATTGGATTAAGTATTGATGGTACCATTTCCAGTCAAAATGGTCTGCTATCGGACGCAGATTGTGATCCAACAGGTACGATTACCGGATATAAATACAATGACCTGGATCAAACCGGTACCATTAGCAGTGGTGATGCATTAGTTCCAAACTGGCCCATTACACTATATAACAGTAGCGGAACAGTTATTGCAACACAAAATACAGATGCAAACGGCATGTATTTCTTTTCCAATATTACTCCAGGTACATATACCGTTAAAGAATCTGCTCAGCCAGGATGGACTATGGTCAATCCCGCGAATGGTATTCAATCCAATGTGGTGGTGACCACAAATGGAATTACTCAGGTTGACTTTTTAAACTATAATCCGGCAGGAACTCTCGGTTGTGATTTGGATATCAATATTCAAACCGAAATTGAAAAATGTCAGGTCAAATTCACTCCTTCCATTCTGGGGCTACCAAATGGATATCAGGTTATGTCAACCAAATGGACTTTTGGAGATGGAACCAGTTCTCAAGAATTTTCACCAACACATTTCTATCAACAAGCAGGTCAAAACTACCTGGCATGTTTGGAAGTCGTTATTTTTAATGGTGATGAATGTTGTACGCAAACCGAATGTATTTCTGTTGATATTCAAGATCCTTGTGGAGATGAATGTATCATTGAAGGCAAAATTGAATACAAATTAGATCCTGATTTATGTGTATTCGATTTCACCGCTGTGATAAACTATACGCAAACTCCAATTACTACTATGTATTGGGATTTTGGAGATGGAACTACCGGTTTTGGTTCTACAAATACCCATACATTCCCGGGACCAGGAAATTATGTAGTGACTTTATTTTTATTCTCATCAAATGCCAACCCATGTTGTTTTGAAAAAATTGAGATTCCAGTTAAAGTCGATTGTGAGGCCAAAATGTTTTCTAAGAAAAAAGAAGATCACCCAACAGGTATTCAATCTCAACAAAATGAGAACTTTAGCATTTCACCGAACCCTACATCAGGAAGTTTTAAAATTAACTTTGAGTTAAATCAATCTTCAGATGCCACCGTTCAAATTATTGATTTAAATGGTCGTCAGGTATATCGTGAATCTTTAGGAAAAGCAATGTCCGGAATGAACTGGATAAATATTGATGTCGAATTGCCAGCAGGAGTTTATATCTGTACCGTACACACTAACCATGGTGTCATGAATACTAAATTGGTAATTGAATAGTCTCAATTATACTTAAAATCTAAATCAAAAAGCCCGAATAGGAATTCCTATTCGGGCTTTTTGATTTATGAAGTCTACCTTCATATCTGCATAACTCCGTAATCTGATTTACTCATAATTCATCCAAGACCGAAACAATACAAACTATACCGCTTTCATTGTTTTTTGACTACTATTTTTGTCTCACTTAAACAATCGATGTAAAGAAGTATTGATGATGAATTATATCTATGCAGTTGTAGCTGGATTGGTGTTAGTTTTTATAACGCTTATCTTAAAAAAAACAAAAAAAGACACTGCCGATTATCTACTTATTTCATTAAACATCACGCTCGGAACCTTTATTCTTTCCGATGTATTGGTAAACTGGAATCTCAATTCATTTACCCTACTACTTCAAAATTCAATTCCACTTCTCATTTTCCCTTTATTCTTATTCTATGCGTTTCAATTTACATATGCCCAAAGAAAGATTCCTATGGGCTGGTATAGTCTATTTATTCCATTGGGGCTAATGCTCGTAATTAGCATAGTAGATCACTTTGTTTTAAACACCTACACTTCGAAAGACCTCGCCCAACAATTTAATACCCCATCTATTATTTACCAGATGATATTTAAAGGGTCTCAAATTATGTTTATCGGAGTACTTATATATCTATTGCGTCATTTAAAGTCCTTTCATTATAAACTTAAACAGAATTTCTCATCTACTGAAACAATAGACGTAAAATGGTTAGCCAATTTTACGCGAATCTATTTGTTTTCTTTATCGTTTTCTTTCCTATTATTTTTAGGACAAAACTTTGGATTGATTCCCTTCAGTGTCAACGAAGTTTATGGTATAATATACGGAATTCTGATTTTGGGCATGATCTATATGACCTATGAAGGATTACATCATTATGCATTATCCGTAATTCCAAATGAAAAGGATATTTCCGGTTTAGAATCAAAAAAAACATCTAACCTATCCGATGCAGAAAAAGAATCTGAGATCAAAATATTACATAGTATTGAAACAAAACAACTTTATCTAGACCCTCAACTAAGCTTAAAAAGTCTGGCTTTGGCTGTTGACGAAAGCCCCCATCATGTTTCTAAAATAATCAATGCTTCGAACCGCTCGTTTTACGACTTAATTAATAACTATCGGGTAGCGCATTTCAAATCCATGTTGATGGATCCCCAAAACAATCATCTCACCATACTGGCCATCGGACTCGAAAGTGGATTTAACTCTAAAGCCTCTTTAAATAGAATTTTCAAAAAGCATACGGGATTAACTCCCAAACAATTCATGGCGAGTCAATCACAGGTTTAAAATTTATTCCTAAAAAAGGTCTCAATCTATAATTTAAGGCGTTTACCGCCTTTGTTTGATGAAGGTTTGCATTTTTTTAATACATAAATCTTCATATTATGAAAAACACCATTTTCAGCCTTATCTTCGGATTATTATCCCTTTCAATCTCTGCTCAGGGGTCTAAAAAAACAAAAGTTTTCTTATCCGGAGGTTATGTCTCCCCACAATATATTTCCGGTTCAGAACTCATACGATCAAAAGAACTCAGAGATCAGGGATTAAGCTATTATCAAAAATCAGATGGTACACGACAAAATGTAGGAAGTTATCCCAATAATTCAGGATTTGCGATGACCATGGGATTCCAATCCAAAATTCAAAAAATAAAAGGTTTATGGTTGGGCGCTATTGTAAGTAGTAATATGACCGGAAGTCAACCTTCTAATGGCGGATATGCCGAAGGTTATTATTTTAATTTTATCAATTTTGGTTTGATGGCTAAATATTATCCGGTACAAAGCACCGATTTTTATCTCAAAGGGGAAGTTGGTCTGGGGTCTGTCTTAACAAAAAATCGATTTATTAATGACAAAGGAGCACAAGATTTCTTTCATCAATTTGGAATCGGAAACGAATTCGGTTTGGGTTTGGGTTATGCGTTCACCCCTTTTTCATCAAATAATTTAGGACTCTATTTAGAAGCCAATTACCAAATTTTATCCACACGTGTCGAAGTTTCGGATATTGGAGACGATATCTGGAAATTCAATGCTTTACAGATCAATGTCGGAGTGACATTCTAACATGTTGGATCATAAAAAAGCCCCTCCAGCAATTCTGGAGGGGCTTTTTATTAAAATTTATTCTGATTAAAAAGTCACGTGAACGGTAACTTCTTTACCATCTCTTAATACGATTACATCAGTTTCCTGACCTTTCTTAAACTGACTTAAGGCTTTCATATACCCCATCATATCTGGAACTTCAATATCACCCATTTTAATCACTACATCTCCGGCTTTGATCCCTGCTTTTTCAGCGGGTTTACCGGGACTTGTTCCATCAATACGCATTCCTTTTCCATCATATAAATAATCCGGTACCACACCTAGAGTAACAGAGTACTTTGGCGCTTTACGAGAATCTTCATCTTTAGTTTTACGGTATTCCAGCTTACCTTCTTCATCTAGTTGGGTCATCACATCTTCTACATATTTCAAGATCAAAACCATACCATCGTAATTAATTTTATCCGCATCATCACTCGGCTTATGATAATCTTCATGTTGTCCTGTAAAGAAATGTAATACCGGATATCCTTTCAGATAAAACGAAGTATGATCAGATGGCCCCACCCCTGATTCTTTTTTCATTAAGTGAAACTTCACCGGATCATTGGCCTGATCTAATACAGCATCAAAACTTGGAGAAGTTCCTGTCCCATATACTGCTAATTTATATGATGCGGATAATCTTCCAACCATATCAAAATTAATCATGTAAGAAATCTTATTGGTATCGATCGTTGGGTTTTTCATAAAGTAATTCGATCCCCACAGCCCTTTTTCTTCACCTGAAAATGCCAAAATTAAATAGTTGTGTTTCTTATTGTTTTCTTTCAGATATTTTGCCAATTCCAGAATCATAGCCACTCCACTTGCATTATCATCTGCTCCATTATGGACAGCTGGCTCACCTTTATATCTTGAACCTTCTCCTCCCATACCTAAATGATCATAATGGGCACCCAAAACCACAGTATACTCTGCTCCATTGTCTATATATCCAATAACATTTCTTCCGGTGACCGGGTCATAGTTTTTGTTTTGTTCAGATGGAGCCATGTGCGGATTTGGCTTTGGCGTATACGTAAAATCCTGATAAAAACCATCTTCACCTTTAGGTGTTAAACCTATGGTTTTAAACTGTTTCACCAGATACTTAGCAGCCTTACGCTCTGCCTTGGTTCCGGTTTCTCTCCCCTCCAATTTATCACTTGCCAGATAATTTACTACTTCGGTCATATCTGCTTTTGGATCTTGCGCAGAACTGATAATGACGCTTAAACCAAATATTACTAATAATATGTAATTCTTCATTCGATTCGGATTATTCTTGTTTTTAAAGTGCGAAATTAAACATCCCCTACCTACCCCGATTGAGCAAAATCATGTCTATTGTCAGAGAAATGTCATGAAAGGTAAACATGATAAAACCCCTATTATGGGATGTAATGAAATATTATTTTCGCGAACTCAAAATATACCAAACATGAATAAGTTATTTCTTTCATTACTCGTACCTACGTTTATTCTAGCATCTTGCGGTGCTTCTCAAGATCAAAACAAGCATGCACATGATGGTGGTCATGGCGATGCTGATGGGCATACCGGAGCAACTAAAAAAAGCGAAGTACACTATAAAGAAGAAACTCACTTAACCAATGTACGTCAACTAACTCAAGGAGGTGATATTGCTGAAGCCTACTGGAGTTTTGATGATTCTAAATTGGTTTTCCAGGCCAAGTACGACAAATGGGGTGCGGAATGCGACCAAATATTTGTGGCGGATTGGCAAAAAGACGATATGGTAAAAAACAAACCGCAATTGGTAAGTACAGGGTTAGGTAGAACCACATGTTCATATTTCTTACCTGGTGATAGTACCATTGTATACGCATCTACGCATTTAGGAGATTCTGCTTGTCCTCCAGTACCTGAAAAAAGAGCTGATGGAAAATATATCTGGCCCATCTATCCTGATTTCGACATTTTCGTAGCTGATTTAGAAGGAAACATCGTGAAACAACTTACGGATTGGGAAGGTTATGATGCAGAAGCCACTGTTTCTCCAAAAGGTGATAAAATCGTTTTCACATCTTTAAGAACTGGTGATTTAGAGCTTTTCACAATGAATATTGATGGTAGCGATGTTAAACAGGTCACTCATGAGTTGGGTTACGATGGTGGGGCTTTTTTCTCTCCTGATGGAACACAATTAATTTTCCGTTCTTCTCGTCCAAAAACTGAAGAAGAAATCAAAGTATACAAAGACCTTTTGGCACAAGGACAGGTAATGCCTACAGATATGGAACTTTACATTTGTAATGTGGATGGAAGTAACCTAAGACAACTTACAAAATTAGGTGGCGCAAATTGGGCGCCTTTCTTTCATCCAAGTGGTAAAAAAGTACTTTTCTCTTCAAACCATGAAAACGAAAAAGGGTTCCCATTCAACTTGTTTATGATCAATACTGATGGTACAGGGTTAACCAAAATCACATACGATGGTGTTTTTGATGCCTTCCCAGTGTTTTCAAACAATGGTAAACATCTGGTATGGTCTTCTAATCGTAACAATGGTGGTACTCATGAAACGAATCTGTTCGTTGCTGATTGGGTAGAATAGTTTTATTCTGACACAAAATTGGAGCTTAAAATGAAACGGGTTGATTACATAACTCATTTCATTTTAAGCTTTTTTTATATCATGTAGATGCTACAGAACCCTTAATTTTGTCCTTCTCAAAGTAATCTGTCATTTGAAGGATATCAATCATAAAATCATGTTATGGCTCAAGCGTATTGGCTGGGTTGGATTTGCATTCTTTTTGCTTAAAGGGCTGGCCTGGATTGCCGTATGGTTAGGATTATCTCATTACTTTAATTGGTAAAGTCCTTCAAATCCTTTTTATTTACCCTTCATTAAATCAATCATTGTTTTCTGCTATGACTAATTCTTTACTCAGATATTTCTTTTTATTTCTATTTGTCGGATATTTTACTTCCTGTGACACCCATTCGGAATCGGTAAAAGAACCAACTGTTCCCGGATATGATATTCAAATTGACATTAGCAAAACAAGTATGGATTCTGCCTTTCTATATGTCTTTAAAGATTTTGATTGGGTTCTTATTGACTCTGTAAGTGGAGATAGCGGCCGGTTTCATTTTACCGGACATGTAGATGGTGCTGAATTTTTCTCATTCGGGGATCGAAAAAGAAATTATATCGTCAACTTCTTTGTAGAAAACAAGCCTATTCAAATTACCGGAAACTTTGAAAAACCGGGGCAAGAAAAAGTATCCGGTTCAGCTATTCAAACCGAGTATTTAAGCATTCAGGATAGTATGCTCATTTTTGATAATCAAATGCGTACGATCTACCAACAATATAATATAGCTGAGCAACAAAAGGATTCCGTTTTGATGACGCAATTGGAGCAACAGTATAACGCTTTCTACGGCATGAAAGACAAATGGTTGCTGGATTGGGTAAAATCTCATCCGAATAGTTATGTAGCTGAATTCTATATCTTGAATTCACTGATGTACAATGTAACCACCGAAGAGTTACGTGTTCTTTTTGACAATATCTCACCTGAAACCAGAAAAACAGCTTTGTATAGCATGATTGAATACAAGTTATTAAAACGTGAAAACAGTGCCATTGGAAAACCAGCTCCTGATTTTAAAATGGCTAATATCAATGGTGTTCCGGAATCTTTATCCTCACATTTCGGCACCTATTTACTCATTGATTTCTGGGCATCCTGGTGTGGTCCATGTCGTGCAGATAGCGAAAAAATGGTGGAGATTTACCACAAATATCACGATAAAGGATATCGCATTTTAGGGGTATCGTTAGATTCCAAAAAAGAGAACTGGCTACAAGCTATTGAAGAAGATCACCTGGATTGGGACCATGTTTCTGATTTAAAACTATGGGAAAATGAGGCGGCAAATTTATATGGGGTAAGCGCTATTCCGCATACTGTACTTATAAACCCCAATGGTCAAATTATTGCACGTGGATTAAACGTGGATGAACTGGATGAAAAACTTAACGAGATTTTTAACACTGATACAAATTCTTAGAAATTGTATTCCACCACCAGTTGGATTCTTAGATTGTCACCTGAGCTCTCTAATTCATCCGTACGAAAACCATAAATCCCCTCCAAACCAATATTTAATGGGCCTACTACATTCCAATAAACATTGGCACTGGCATACGATCCGGTAAGTAAAGTTGACTTTGGTTGATTTAAAGGATTATTCAACTGAACATAACCATATACAAATGTGGAACTAAAGTGATTGTGATCTCTTTGGTCATACGTTTTCTTTCCCCAGAAAAGTTGATATCCTACATATCCGCCATAAATGGGTACCAATTCCAATTCACCTTGAGAGTTTGGTACGGCATCCCATCCACCACCACCAAACGACACTAAATATCTGGAGATTCCATAACCTGCAGCTATCTGGTATATGAATTTATCTTTTCCAAAAAGAATCTGACTTCCTGATCCACTGAATCCTCCACCAAGTTTATAAATGGTTTTAGATTGGGCATTTTTATATTCAATCGCTCGTGCCACTCCTCCCAACTGAAAATGACCCTTAGGCCATCTGATTTCATAATGAGACACAAAATCTGGAATGGTCTGATTGGTTGGGGAAACCAACGTATCAAACTGTAAATACCGGTTATAATCAGGCACCGGTGTTTCCAAACCAATAGAGATATCAGAATCTTTATTCGGTCTGATGAAATATGTAATTTGAGCTGTTCTTACCCAAACACCTGTTGAAGGACCATCAAAATCTGTAATATTAGGCCACGCTTCCTCATCGGTAAATCCCGACCATGCTTGCCCTATTCTAAAATTTAGAAATCGCACATAGGCATGACGCATCCGTAATCCTCCACCGCCATTTCCGTAGAAATCTGTTTCAATATATGATTTGATTTCTCCTAATGATTTTGTTTGAAATGCAGAGGCAAATATGATTCTTGTTTGATTTAAATCTGCATGATATTGCGGGTCATCAGGCACATTCTGTCGCTCTGTAGGTATTGAAGGTAAATGCATAGAAGATACATTGGGAATACCACGCAAATCATAAAATCCACTATATTTTATCCAGGCTGTGGTATAAAACTCTTTTTTGGGCTTACCGTTTAATGAATCCGGAGAGCTCAGCTTCAATAACTGTGCTTGCAAAGAAAATCCCGTCAATACAAACGTTAAAATAAAGAGTATTCTTTTACACATATCGAATTATAAAAAGATTGTATACAAATGTACTATACTTCCACTACTAACCCATCATAAGCCAATTCAACGTTTTCCGGTAGTTCTTTACTCACATCATCATACTTTCCCATTCGATGACTGATATGTGTCAAATAGGCCTTTTTAGGTTTTAATTGTCCGATGACGTCTAAAGCTTCATCTAATGTAAAATGAGAAATATGACTTGTTTTTTGTAGTGCATTTATCACCAATACATCTAACCCTTTCAGCTTTTTCATTTCACCTTCAGCAATATAATTGGCATCTGTGAGGTATGCAAAATTTCCTATTCTATATCCAAAAACATCCATTTTGTAATGCTTCAATTGAATTGGAATCAATTTCAGGTTTTCAATTTGAAACGGCAGACTTGTAATCGTATTTAACTCTAATTGAGGTACTCCAGGATATTTATTCTGTCCAAAAGCATAATGAAAATCTCTTTTTAAAGCCGTTTGTACATTTTCTGTGGCGTATATCTGCATTGATTTCTTCATGATGTAATTAAAACCTCTTACATCATCTAATCCGGCCACATGATCTTTATGCTCATGTGTAAATACCACTGCATCCAGTTTTTTGACCTGTGCCCGAAGCATTTGATATCTAAAATCTGGTCCGGTATCCACAATGATTGTTTGATCATCAGTTTCAATCAAAATCGAGGATCTTAAACGTTTATCTTTTGGATTTGTTGAAGTACACACTTCACATTCACATGCGATCATAGGTACGCCCTGTGATGTTCCTGAGCCCAAAAAAGTAATCTTCATTGCCACTATTTAATACAGTTCATCACACTACTTAGAAACCAATTGTGATCAAAACCACCTTTTTTATTTTGGCCCAATCTGACCACCACCAATTTTTTAGATGGCACCACAAATACACGTTGTCCTTCATACCCATCCATCATATACATATCAGTGGAAACATCAGGTAATAATCTATTCTGCTCATTCCCTTCTTCCCCAGCATTTAACCACCATTGTGCGCCATACTGTCCTTTATCTGTATGTGGAGTCGGGTGTACTGTATAATCTACCCAATCCTTTGGTAGTATTTGTTCGCCATACCAATTTCCCTGGTTTAAATATAATAATCCCAAACGCGCCCAATCTCGGGCTGAAGCCCACATATAAGAGGAACCTACATGTGTTCCGCCTGCATCCGGTTCTATAACAGCTGTTGTGATTCCCAGTTTACTAAACAATTCGTCTTGCGCAAACTGATAATATTTTTCTTCACCTACCTGTTCTCTCAACACCTTAGACAAAATATTAGTAGTTCCACTCGAATAATACCATTTAGATCCGATTTCATACTGCAAATCCTGAGAAGCTGCAAAATCGCCCATTTTGGCATATTTGTACAGCATGTTGGTGGCCGTGCTCACATTGGAATACACCTCTTCCCAATGTAACCCAGAACTCATACGAAGCAATTCATCAGTAGTGATCTTACTCCGTGGATCATCTGCATTTTGCCATTCAGAAACTGGAACAGGTTGATAAATATCTAACATTCCTTTTTTCACCATGATTCCGTACAATCCGTTGGTTACACTTTTGGTCATAGACCATCCCAATTGTGCCGCGTTTTTGTCAAATTCATCCGCATAATCTTCAAGAATCAATTGACCATCATACACCACTAAAACACCTCTGGTTTTAGCGGAGACCTCCGGATTGATATCTACAAACGATTGCGCAATTACTTTTTTCAATTCATCCAAATCAACATTTTCACTGATAGAATCCGGTAATCGAGTTCCTAGTGGCCAATCTAAAGTATCACTCAACTTAGGTTTATGTAATTCTACTCCGGGTAATTCTGCTCTGATTTCTTTTTCACTTCTTTCACGAATTAACGTACAACCTAACCCTTTTCTAAATATAGCTTTGGATATAGCCAACCCGAAAACAGTTCCCGTGGCTGAAGAATCCTCCATATTCACTTCAAAGTGTCCCAACGACAATGGAAATGCGCCCAATTCATTCGCTATCGCACTCTCCGCAGTTCGATTTCCTACAAATACACAGGAACAAACACCCTTGGCTCCAAAACCGGATATGATAGGGCCAAAATTTGAAATAAAATAGATAAAACCGGCCAGGAGTACTATGATCAATACCGCAACAACCTTTGAGAAAACCTTCATATTTTGTAGAAATTAAAATTTTAATGTTCTTCTCTCACAAAGAAAACATAAAGGTTAACAATGCCTAAAATTAATCGGGTTAATTTAAAGTTAGAAAAAGCTTTAAATCATGAGTTTACTTTCCGGATTTCAATTCCTCATGGATTTGCATCACCTGATCAATCAACGACTCTTCTCCATTATTCCTGATCTCATAATCGGCATATTCTAACCTCTTTTGATCTGACCATTGGTTTTGAATTCTGGCTTTCACTTGTTCCGGAGTAGCCCCATCTCTCACCCGTACTCTGGCTATTCGAATAGATTCATCAGCTGTCACCACAACAATAGCATCACACACTTTATATCCACCCGACTCTAACAATATGGCAGCTTCCCGAATCACATAAGATGCTTCTTGCGAATTTGCCCAATGCTCAAAATCAAAATTCAATACAGGATGTACCAATCCATTTAAAACTTCCAGTTTACTTTTATCTTGAAAAACAATTGCAGCCAGTTTTGCACGATCTATTTGATCCTTGGAATATATATCAGCTCCGAACTCCTCTTCTACTCGTTTTCGTAAATCTGCATTTTCGGTATATAATGCCTTAGCTCTGGAATCAGAATCATAAACCGGAATACCTAATCTTTTAAAGATGTTTCCAACAGTTGTTTTTCCGCTACCTATTCCTCCTGTTAAACCAACTACTTTCACTTTTTGTCCTCCAAATCCATGATTAAATAATCTACACGCTCCGGCATATACTGAATCACATTGACATAACTCGGATAGGTTCGAATGGTTACCGGTAACTTCGATGGATTTTTCAATACATCTTCATAATTTACTACAACATCAAATAGTTCAGGAGTAATAAAATCATAATGTGATAACCCGGTACTGTATTTTAGGATGATCGTCTGCGGTAACAAACGTACACGTTTACCGTCCGGAATATGCTCCACATGAATTGGAATTTCAATTTCACCTTCGGTCAATGCTTCCACTTCAGCAATCAATTTCACCTTTGTTACTTCTGGCCTTAAGAGTTTCACATTATAACTTAACTCTACCTCCACTTCCTGATATTCTGATAAGTCATCCAGGTAAATATGATCCGTATTTAGCTCTTCTAATGGATCAATAACCGATATTGGGCCATTGGTATTTACCCATTCAGGAACCGCATAAATTGGTTTTTTGAGCACCATTCCCTTCGCCAAAGTCACACTATAATCCGGCTTTATTTTCAGTTCTTTTGAGGTACCCCGTTCGGTTATGATCTCAATCGTATCACGATTAATTCTGGTCACATTCATATTATTACTCAATCCACTTTTCAGATCATTGACAATAATCGATGTCGGAATACTCGCACGTTCTTTTCGTCCAAAAGACTCAAAATGCAATTTAGCGATATCAATGATCACAGTATCTTCTTCAGCCACATCTCTAAACTGAATCAATCCATAACCATCACCAGATAACTCTATTTTAATATTTCGATAAGGGACCGGAGAAAAAGCCCGGTCTTCAGGAAGGTTGATATACTTAAGGGTAATTTCTATTTCTTCGTTATAAGTCTTGTTTAAAGCATTTAACAACCAGAATCCTGATGCCAAAAACAAGCTAATAACAAAAACATAAAACCTCCGACCCGGTTTATACCGAGTAAACAAACTCTTTGTATCTCCCGGGTCGGAACTTTGCATTATTTACGTGCGGACATGGCCAATTCACTTTCGCCAGATCCTGATGTAAACTCCGGAGAAATTGCAGATCGCTCCACTACAAATCTTGTTTTGCTTTCGGCCTCCAGAACTATTGTTGTTTCTCTAATTTCTAAAATCTTTCCGTGTATACCTCCAATGGTTACAACTTTGTCTCCTTTTCTCATCGCTTCTCTAAACTTCTTCGCATCTTTCGCTCGTTTCAACTGAGGCCTAATGATGAAAAAATAAAAAACCACCCCAATTAAAATAAGTGGTCCAAATTGTGTCAATATTCCGTTAATATCCATTTGATTTTTTTATTCAGGTGCAACTACATCTCCTTTTAAAACAATCACATTGTTGACCGGATGCGTATTTGCGGTTATATATACTTTTTTTGTTTGTTTACCTTTTTTACCCTGGCTATTAAAAACCACTTCAATCTCTCCTGATTGTCCTGGTTTAATAGGTGTTTTTGGCCATTTAGGAATCGTACATCCACATGAACCATTTGCTGATGAAATTATTAAATCGACTTCCCCTTCATTTTTAAAATGATAAATTTTGGTAACGCTTTCTCCCTGAACAATTGAACCAAAATCCTGTTCTGCATCGGAAAACACCATTTTTGCTTGTTTTTCATCTGCCTCTTCAGAAGAAGCCGTGGCAGGGTTATTTACTAAATCCGGAGACAAAGTATCTGCTTTTTGACTATCGCCACAAGACGTGACTCCAAATATCAAAGCCAATATTCCTAATTTTAAAACTGATTTCATCATAAACTTATATCACTTATCGATTAATTAAACCCATTCCGGATTTATTCAATTTATTTTCATTTTTCAAATCTACCAAGACTTTATCTAAAACACCGTTAATAAATACACGACTTTTTTCAGTACTGTAGTTCTTCGATATTTCTAAATATTCGTTCATGGTCACCTTCACCGGAATATTCGGAAAGCTGGTAAATTCCGTAATTGAAATTTTCATCAAAACGGTGTCCAGTCTCGCAATCCTGTCTACATCCCAGTTCTTCGTATATTTTTCAATCAACTTCATGGAAGCATCACTTTGTAAAACAGTTTTATGGTATAACTCTTTCACAAATTTCAAATCTTCTTTTTGATTTTTAAATAGTTGCATCAAAATAGAATCAAACTCATCCATTTCTGGTCTTAAACTACTCAATGTTTTCACCACATTAATGCTGACCATCTGAACATCATCATACCAGTAAATGTTTCGCTCTTCAAACAAATCCAGGAACACATCATTTACTGCAATGTAGTTCTTAAAGATATAGATCATAATTTCAATATCATGTTGAAAGTTATGACGCGGGTTCGACATAAAAGCTTTATACTTTTTATCTGCCTCTACCTCTTTCCATATTTTTTTGATGTTATCAGATTCTACACTCCAATCGAGCTTCTCTGCATACAACTTATACTTACGATTATTTTCTATGGTAAGTGCGGCTCCGTTTTGTGCAAATCTTAAATTAGGGTTTAAATCTTCTTCGGTTACCAACCTTTTTTCTTTCTTTAGTTCAATGCTTTTGCGACTCATGTCCACAACCTCTAGCAACAAACTCAACATATTGATGTATAACGTGTGTACATCATCCAAACTCTTTACCAGTGATTTTTCTCCAAGCTCTATGTTGTGATTCGCTGAATCATATGCATAAACTGCTTGCATTACTTTCACCCTAAGGTACCTCCTGTTAAATAACCCTTCCATCAAAGATCTTTTTATTCTTGAATTATTTTCTCACATCACAGCCTAAAAAAGCCCTACTTTTGAACCGTCTTCAAGATTTATTTTTTGAAGCTGCAAAATTAGTGTTTTTATCAATTTTATAAACCAATTATTTCGAATTAATGCGGCCGCTGTTTTATTTAAATAAGTACTTTTTAAAATATAAATTACGGTTGTTTTTGGGTTTAATTTTTATTACGGCTTCAAATTTATTTGCCATTTTACCTGCCCAGATAATTCGTATCGCATTTGATGTGGTTGGAGATACGGTAACACGCTACCGTTTATTTAACGGATTCCAAATTCAGGAAGATTATTTTGCATTCATGACACAAGCCATTATCATTTTTGGATTGATCGTTTTCGTTATGGCGTTGATCAAAGGTTTTTTCACTTTTCTCAATCGACAAACAATTATTGTCATGTCCCGATTGATTGAATATGATCTAAAAAATGACATCTTCAATCATTATCAAAAACTGGATTTATCATTCTATAAAAAGAATAGCACGGGTGATTTAATGAATCGTATTAGCGAAGATGTAAGCCGTGTCCGTATGTACATTGGACCAGCTGTCATGTATACAACAAATATGGTTGTCGTTTTTATTCTGGTAGTTTGGGCAATGTTGTCTGTAAACGTCAAGCTTACTTTATATGTACTTCTTCCACTTCCTTTTTTATCTATTTCTATTTACTATGTAAGTCATATCATCAACGTTAAAAGTGAGAAAGTTCAAAGACAACTTTCTAATATATCTTCTTTTGTTCAGGAAGCTTTTTCCGGAATACGTGTTTTCAAAGCATATAACATAGGAGCTCAAAGATTTGAGCAGTTTAATCAAGAAACAGAAGATTACAAAAAAGTCAATCTGGAACTGGTAAAAGTAAACGCTCTATTTATGCCGCTTATGGTATTGCTGATAGGTTTAAGTACTATTATGACCATATACATTGGTGGGCAGCTCACCATTGCCGGAGAAATTACCTCCGGTAATATTGCAGAATTTGTTATCTATGTCAACATGTTAACCTGGCCAGTCGCTGTGGTTGGGTGGGTGACCTCTATGGTTCAGAGAGCCGCAGCTTCGCAAAAAAGAATCAACGAATTTTTAAGTATTCAACCTGAAATTGTATCTCCTACTCCAGTTCATACTGAAATTCATGGAGACATTGAATTCCAAAACGTGAATTTCACTTATCCGGATTCTGGGACAGAAGCATTGAAAAATGTGAGTTTTAAAGTTAAACAAGGTCAATCTCTAGCTATTACCGGTAGAACCGGAGCTGGAAAAAGTACCATTGCACAATTGATTGCCCGACTTTATGATGCTGATTCAGGAACAATTCTGATTGATCAAAAATCCATTCGGAAAATCAATCTGCATGACCTCCGTAAAAAAATTGGCTTTGTTCATCAGGATGTATTTCTGTTTTCAGATACGATTTCCAACAACATTGCTTTTGGTTCGCAGGTCCAGGATATCGATTCTAATTCAATCGAATCTGCTGCGAAAAAAGCCGCTATTTACGATAATATTGTAAAACTAAATGATGGGTTTGAAACCAAAATTGGAGAACGTGGTGTCACCCTATCCGGTGGTCAAAAACAAAGAATTTCAATTGCCCGTGCCTTAATAACCGATCCTCAAATCTTAATCTTAGATGATAGTTTATCTGCAGTGGATACAAAAACTGAAGATGAAATACTGGGGCATTTAAATACGTTTATGGAAAACAGGACTACCATAATTATTTCTCACCGTATCTCATCGATTAAGCATTGCGATCAAATTATTGTCCTGGATCAGGGGGAGATTGTAGAAAAAGGGACCCATGAAGAAATTTTAAATCAAGATGGGTTATACCGATTATTACACGATCAGCAACTTTTAGAAAATTCTGAAGCCAGTCTATAAAAGGGCTCCAACGTTTTTTCAAAACACATTTTTCCCAAATTATAATTCCCTAAACTCCATTATTTTAGTTATAGTGTGAAAATACATTACATTTTAATATTTGTTAAAGTTGAAATTTTGAATAGCTTTGACCCTATTACGAAAACGAAAAAGGATGGACGGTTATAAAAAAGCTTCAAATAAGGGGAACGATGAAATTTATTCAAATGCGGTAAGAGCAGGAAAGCGAACCTACTTTTTTGATGTGAGAGAGACAAGAGGGAATGATCATTATTTAACAATTACGGAAAGTAAAAAGAAATATGATGATCAAGGAAATTTCCGCTATGAAAAACATAAGATTTTCTTGTATAAAGAAGATTTTGAAAAATTTGGTAATGCATTCAATCAGGCCATTGAAATGATAGAACAACTTCAAAATGGCAATGGTATTGAATCTGGAAATCAAATGGAATCCGATTATATGGATGTTGACTTTGAATCTTTGGGTTCTAACGAATAAGTCCATCATTATCAGCCCACTCTAACCCTTAACAAAACCATCATTTCTCATAATTTTTTATGAGGTAAGATCAGTAAATAATAAGGACCTTGGAGCTGTTTTTTTTATAGTTTTGAGGTCTAATTTTATGAAGTAATGACAAATCAAAACAACGAGAATTTGAAGGTGTCTTTTAACGATACAAAAACGGCTTTTTCTCACCTCTCCGATAAAGATTTGGATTTTTCCATTAAGATGTTTCAACTTATGCAAAACCCCACTTTAGTTAAAGTGGGTACTGCATTATCTCAATTTGCATTAGCAACACATTTACCTATTACAGGAATTGTTAAAGCAACCGTATTCCGTCAGTTCTGTGGGGGCACGAACTTAACGGAAAGCTTAGACAGAGTTGAAGAACTTTATAAATACAACGTAGGGTCTATTCTAGACTATGCGGTTGAAGGGGCACAAGACGAGGAAACTTTTGAAAGCACAAAAAATCAGATTATTAATGTAATTCGAAAAGCGGAAACAACCGAGGGTATACCTGTAGCATGTATGAAAATGACCGGGGTTTTCAGATTTGAATTATTAGAAAAAATGACTGCCGAAGCTCCCCTTAGTGACGCAGAAAAACAAGAATATAAACGTGCGGTAGACCGATTTGAACAAATCTGTAAAGTATCTCACGAAACCGGAGTTCCTATTTATGTGGATGCTGAAGAAACCTGGATTCAACCAGCAATCGATAGATTAGTTGAATCTAGAATGCGTGTTTATAACAAAAAGAAAGCTATCGTATTTCACACGCTTCAAATGTACCGTTGGGATAAAATTGATCATCTTAAAAAGTTAATTTCGGAATCAAAAAAAGAAGGCTGGTTTTTAGGAATTAAATTCGTTCGGGGAGCCTATCTGGAAAAGGAAAATCAAAGGGCTAAAGATATGGGGTATAAAACCTTCATTCAACCCAATAAAGAATCCACCGATAGAGACTTTGATTTAGCTATTGAAATGATGATGGACAACATTGATCATTGTGAAATATGCAATGGCACTCACAATGCTTTAAGTTCCATGAAATTGGTAGAGCTTATGAAAAAGCATAATCTAGCCAATAATGATCGTAGAATTTACTTCTCTCAACTGAAAGGTATGAGCGATACGATCAGTTTTAATCTCGCAAATGCCGGATACAATGTTTCCAAATATTTACCATATGGACCAGTCAAAGCTGCGATTCCTTATTTGACCAGAAGAGCTGAAGAAAATACTTCTATTGCCGGTCAAATGGGTAAAGAACTAACGGACTTGTTGGAGGAAAAGGCGCGTAGAAAAGCCATAAAATAGGTATATTCAATATCAGAGTTCCCTTTTGAATTCAGGGAACTCGTATAACTTCAAACCCTAAAAAACAATCTTGTTTAACAAACTCTTTTGAAGTAACTTGCGTCATGATAGTAAATGGACCATTAGGGATATAATAAACAATTTATATCTTTGGAAGTTCCTCACTTAAATGCAAATTAAAAATCATTAACAAACTGACTTTGAAGAATTTTACACTGCTTTCTAAATCAAGTTCACAAATGAAACTTATAGCAACCCTATTATTTGTTATTTTAAGTTTTGGAGCTCATGCTACTCACCTTATTGGAGGAAACATGGGGTATGAATTTATTGGTCCCGATCCATTAAATCCAGGGTTTACAAGATATAGAATTACATTAGATGCCTATATGGATTGTAATTCGGTAAACTGGGTACAACCTGGTGGAGGTGGTGGAAGTTTTCCTGAACCTTCCATTAATGTTGGGATTTACGAAGGTGTACTAAATCCTAGCACATCCTTACCATATACAAATGACATTGATTTACAACTCGTTGACTCAAATGCGGTGGATCCTAATCTACCTGCAATTTGCGATCCATTTAACTTACTTTCAAATGTTTGTGTTTATCTGGTAAGATACGAAGCTATAGTCTCTTTACCTCCATCTACCACTGGATATTGGGTTTTATATGATCGCTGTTGTAGACCTGGAGGTATTCTAAATCTTAACAATTCAGGAGCACAATCATTTTCATATACTACATGGATTCCGGCACAAAACGGTGCGTTAATTACAAATTCTTCAGCACAATTTACGGACACATTGTTATCCTACATATGTCGAACGGATACCGCATATATTTCAAATTCTGCAATTGATCCGGATGGGGATTCTATCGCATATACCCTGGTAACTCCTTTTAGAGGATTAACAGGAGCAGGAGGTGCCGCACCTCCTCCATCGGTTCCATATAACGATCCGTTACTCAATCCTTATAACTTTCCACCACCATTTGTAAATTATGCTACAGGATACAACTTACCCAACCTTCTTGGTACTGGAAGTTTTTCGGCAATTGATCCAGCTACCGGATTGACCAGGTTTTTAACCAACTTTACCGGGATTTTTGTAGCTTCAGTAGAAATTACTGAATACAGAAATGGACAAATTGTGGGTGTTACCAGAAGAAATATGCAATTGATTTCTGATGATTGCCCCAATAACAATATGCCAAATCAGAATACTTCGAATCTTGATCCGGATGCTATTACCCCTCTATCATATGAAGTGGATGCCGGAGATACAATTTGTTTCAATTTGGATTACGATGATTTAGATAATGATCCACTGGAATTCGTAGCAACCAGTGATATTTTTAATAGTGCCATTACCAATCCTCCGGCAACAGTTACTTCTCCTGTAACCGGAATTGGAAGTGTTACCGGAACCATTTGCTGGAACACTTCATGTGCACAGGGACGTGTCGCGCCTTATGTTGTGGATGTAGTCGTAACTGATAGTAACTGTCCACCACTACCATTGCCTCAACTACTTCATATTTTTGTGCGCCCATTTGAAGGGCCTCAGGAAATTTATGGTGATTCTGTAGTTTGTATTGATAACAATACTTCAATGTTCACCACAGATACTCTCAACAACGTAAGTTATAGTTGGTCAATTACTGGCGGTACCATTTCATCAGGTAACGGTAGCCCTACGGTTAATGTGCAATGGAACCCAGGTATGACAACAGGATCTATTTCTGTAACTGCAACAAATCAACATGGATGTGTAGTAGGTCCACTCACCAAAAACGTAGTATTATCTAATGTCATTGGTGATGCAGGTCTGGATCAAACCACATGTAATGGAGTGGCTGTAACTATTGGTGGAGCACCAACCTCTCAAGATCCAAACAATTCCATCTTATGGAGTCCGGCAGCAGGATTAAGCAATCCTAACGATCCAAATCCTCAGGCTACTCCAACCACAACAACCACGTATATTGTCAGTTTAACAAATGCTTTAGGATGTATTGGAACAGATACGGTTGTGGTAAGTGTTAATAATCTAATTCCATCGGGAATTTTAAGTGACTACTTTGTATGCCCAGGAGATACTTTGCAAGTAAATGCAACCGGAGCTTCATTTACGTGGGGACCTAATCAATTTATTTCAGCAATTAATATTGGGAATCCTCAAATCTATCCTCCATCAAATATGACCTACACACTCAATTATTTTGATGTGAATGGTTGTGAAGGAAATGACACTACAGATATCACTGTGAATGCGACCGTTCCAACTGATGCAGGACCAGATTCTCAGGTTTGTTCCGGAGATTCTATTACTCTGGGAGGTAATCCTACCGGACCATTTGGCACAACCTATTTATGGTCTCCCAGTACAAATATGAACAACCATACTTTGAGCAATCCATCTGTGCTTCCTACCAGTACAACAACATATATTGTCCAAACCAGTAATGATACCTGTTCGGGTGTTGATACTGTTGTGGTAACTATTTTACCAGCTCCAACCTTATCGGTTTCTTCAGATACTTATGTATGTGAAGGAGATTCTGTTCAAATTACTGCTACCGGAACAGGAACATTTCTTTGGAACAATGGTACTACCTTGTCTGACTCCACTATAGCAGATCCGATGGCATTCCCTTCTGTTCCTACTTTTTATACCGTCACATTGACAGACGGTAGTAACTGCGAAGCTATCGATTCTGTATTCGTTGATATTCAAGGCCTACCTGTAGCATCCGCTGGAGGAGTAGTTGATGCGTGTAAATTCTTACCGACACCTATTGGAGGCAGCCCTACCGGACCTCCGAATTCAACGTATTTGTGGACACCAAATATTGGGTTAAACTTTAACGGTCTTGCTAACCCACTCGTTACTTCGGATGTGGATAGAACCTATATTGTACAGGTTACTGATAGTTTAGGTTGTGTAAATTATGATACTGTTGAAGTGCATGTATTCCGTTTGGAAGGTGGTATGGACACCACAGTCTGCAATAATATTACACTAACGCTTAACACCAATACTGTCAATGGTACGGCTCCTTATACCTATCAATGGAGTAATGGGAGTGCTTTGTCTGATTCTACTTCTGGCTCTCCTACCATCACAACTGGAAATCAAAATAACTTTACAGTGACAGTAACAGATGCTACAGGATGTAGAGATACCGTTGATTTTATCATTAATTTATTAGGACTTACAAATTCAAATTTTGCGTACGATATCATTCCAACTTGTACAGGTGTAGGAGTTAAACTTACCAATACCAGTTCTGGTGCTTCGGCTTACGAATGGTATATTGACAATCAATTAACCAGTACCGATGAAAGTCCAACTTTGGTGTTTGACTATAATAAGAGTGCTACTGTAACACTGATTACAACCTCCTCCGATGGTTGTGTGGATACTTCTGAGGTTAACATCGTAGGTCCTAAATTCACAGAATTAGTGGATATCACAGTACCTAACGTATTTACTCCAAATGAAGATGGTGAAAACGACTATTTTGAAATCAATTATAATGGAGACTTAAGTAGTTGTATTGAATTAACCATCTTCAACCGTGGCGGGCAGATTGTTTATCAATCCACTGGTGGAATTCACACCTGGGATGGCAGGTCCAGTACCGGGCAAAAATTTCCAGACGGTGTATATTTCTACATCTATACTATTAATGGTGAAGAATATAATGGTTCTCTAACTTTGATGAGATAAAATTAACAGATCATTTATTGAAGGGATTTTTGAGACATTTTTTATTTGAATAATACAAATTCCAAACAACCTATAGTCCAATTCATGCGTCATCAGTGATATTTAGTTTATTCGTTGAAAAATATATTTTCTAAATTGCAAGTGCCATTATATCTTGCTCACTTATGAGGAAAGTTTTAGTTTTTTTGAGTCTCTTCTTAGTTTCTTTTTCTGGTTTTTCCAGAAAAAAAGAGGTTCATACTACTCAATACCAATTCATTCCGAATCAGGGTCAGTTTCATTCCAATGTACTTTACCGATCTGAAATCCCAAATGGATTATTATTCTTAGAAAAAAATGCGTTTACCTATAACTTCTATGATGGTGAGATGTTAGAACAGCTTCATCACGGAGCATATAAAGGAGATACAACCAACCTCCAATTAAAATTACACGCTTACAAAGTTCAGTTTCAAAATGCCAATCCTGAACCAAAACTTATAACTGATCAAAAATTACCCAACCACTATAATTTCTATATTGGAAATGACAAAAGCAAATGGGCTCGAAATGTACCCGCATTTGAAAAAGTAACATATCAAGATTTATATTCTGATATAGACCTCATCATGTACAAACATCTTTACGATGGTTTAAAGTATGATCTTAAGGTTGCACCTGGAGCTGACGCTTCACAGATCCAATTGGAATATGAAGGTGTTGATGACCTTTATATCAAAAACGGGAAATTATATGTCATTACCTCCTTACACGAAAACTGGGAAGAAAAACCTGAGGCATGGCAAATTATTGATGGAAAAAAGAAAAAAGTTAATTGTAAATATCAGTTAACCGGTCATACGTTATCTTATGTTTTTCCGGATGGCTATGATTCCAAATACGATTTAATAATTGACCCGGTTTTGGTTTTTTCATCTTACTCCGGAGCATCTTCCAACAACTTTGGTTATACAGCAACCTATGACAAATTTGGTTTTTTGTATTCTGGTAGTTCATCATTTAATCCCGGATATCCTGTTACACCAGGAGCATATCAAACCACCTGGGCAGGAGGTACAGGGGCCGGTAATCCTCAAGTGCCTGGAACTGACATTGCCATTACCAAATGGGATACTACGGGAACATTCTTGATTTACTCCACTTACCTGGGTGGTTCTTCAGACGAATTACCCCATAGTTTGGTTGTTACTGATTTCCATGAACTCTATTTGATGGGCACAACAGGTTCGACAGACTTTCCTACTACTGCGAATGCTTTTGACACGTCATTCAATGTACATAGCCCGCTCTTACCTGTGAATATGGTTTCCGGACTGGGTGTTTTTTATGAAAATGGTTCTGACATCGTTGTGGTCAAATTTGATAGTTCCGGTAATAACCTGGAAACATCCACTTTTCTAGGAGGAACAGAAACAGATGGAATCAACAATGGGGTAACCAAATTCAATTATGCAGATGAAGTAAGAGGTGAAATTGATTTGGATAAAGAAGGTAAAGTTTATATTGCTACTTGTACACGCAGTAATGATAACCCTATTAGTAGTATTGGGTTTCAAACAACTAAACCATTACCAGCCACCAATCATTTGGATGGCATTATATACAAAATGAATCATAATTTGACCGCACTGGAATGGACCAATTACTTAGGCGGAATTTCCGGAGATGCTGCTTATTCCATTGCCATTGATGATAGCAATGATGTATATATCACAGGAGGAACACAATCTTCAAATTTTCCTACCACTCCATTGGCATATGATACAAGTTATAATGCGGGAACCGATGGCTTTATGATGCATTTATCCAGTAATGGAGATACTATATTTGAGAGCACCTTTTTTGGAACTAACAATTATGATCAAAGCTATTTTATAGAACTGGATTTATTTGGAAATGCACACATTTTTGGACAAACATCAGGCCCAAGTGGGGCATTAATCCAAAATGCGAACTACAATGACCCATTAGGGGGACAATTTATTTCAAAGTTTACTCCAGAGTTAGATTCTATCATCTGGAGCACAAGATTTGGTACTGGAGATGGTACTCCAGATATATCCCCAACAGCTTTTCTGGTAGATGTATGTAGCGCTATCTATTTAAGTGGATGGGGAGCTCCAATTTTGGGAGGTAGTTTATCCACTACTGGTTTAGATACGGCTGGTGGTCCCATCCAGGGCACTACAGATGGCCAGGATTTTTATGTCATGGTTATGAGTGATGATGCCAATTCACTTTTATATGCCACATACTTTGGAGGTACAGCAAATGAGCATGTAGACGGGGGTACCAGTAGATTTGATAGAAAAGGCAAAGTATATCAAGCCGTATGTGCAGGATGCGGAGGTTCAAGTGACTTCCCAACAGCTCCAAACCCAGGAGCGCACTCCAATACCAATGGGGCTTCGTCAACCAGCGGTTGTAATTTGGCCGTGTTTAAAATGGATTTTTTACTTCCTATAGTCATTGCCGATTTTGATATGCCTACCACCGGATGTGCTCCATTTACAGTCACTTTTGATAACTTAAGTGTACAACAATCAGCGACAAATTTCTTTTGGGATTTTGGAGATGGAAATACGTCCACACAATTCGAACCTACGCATACTTATAATTCATCCGGGACTTATACTGTTAAACTTGTTGTCACCGATGCCGCAACATGTAATTTGGGAGATACACTGACACGTGAAATCACCGTATTGGATAATAACAATTCGACACTTCCGTATGCCATATCTTGCAATGGTGAAGGTGTACAAATCGGAATCCCGCAGAACAATGATCCTAATATTACCATTACATGGTCTCCAACAACTTTTTTAAGTGATACAAGTGTATCCAATCCCATTTCAACTCCAACTCAAACCACAACATATACCCTTATAATTGACAATGGTATTTGCATGGACACGATCAACCAGACAGTACTATTTGATTCTATTCAGGTTGAAATTTTAGGCGACTCTGCGGTTTGTTCTATAGACGCTCCGTTTGTATTGGGTTCGCTAACCAATACAACTGCTCAATCATATCTATGGTCAAATTTTTCAGATTTTTCGGACACTATAAATTCTAATCCGAATGACACATCCATTCTAGTGACCCCACCCGACTCTTTAAATATATTCTACCTGCAAGTCACTTCCCCCCTTGGGTGTAAAGCCACCGATGAATTTCAAATGGTTATAAAAGATTTACAAGATCCTATTGTCGCATCTTTTGATAATCCGGGTCCTGGATGTGCACCATTTACAACAACATTTAATAATACGACAGATAGTTTAGCAACTACCACATATTTATGGAATTTAGGCAATGGCAATTCATCCACTCTAAGTAACCCATCTACAAATTATCCAAACAAAGGTTTTTATACGGTCACACTAATTGCATTTGACTCCAGTATATGTCCCCAATCGGATACTTTCTCTCTTGTTTTAGAAGTTAAAGGAGACAGCAATTATACCGTGAATCATCTGGCATGTTTAGGCCAGGATACTGAAATAGGTGTTCCGGCTTATCCGGTTGGCGCATCGTATACCTGGATTCCAACAACAGGATTAAGTGATCCTACCATTCACAATCCAGAGGTTAATATCACGCAAAGCACCACGTATTTATTAGTTGTTCAAAGCGTCTGTACAGATTCAATTACCGATATCGTAACCGTAGACCCTATTTATGCACAAAGTGATTCTATTCACATTATTTGTAGCGACCAACCCACAGTTAACTTAAATGGAAACTCCAATGGTACCGGAAATCAATTTATTTGGTCATCTCAACCTGAGATTTCAGATACTTTAAATTCCAGTATCACAGATAGTACCATGCAAACAACCCAAACAGATACCTATCAATACTATTATTTTAAAGTCACCTCCGCGGCAGGTTGTATAGAAATTGATAGTACCTTGGTTGTTGTTAGTGATCAGACCATAAGTGTGAATCCCGACAGTTTTATTTGTCAGCTAGATACTGTTCAACTCCATGCCAATAATAATTTTCCATACAATCCTGTAGACTTCTTTTGGTCTCCCGCATCCGAAATAATTGGACCTACAGACACAAGTACTATTACCGTTGCGCCAATAGTGGATACTTACTACTATCTTACTGCTGTAAATGATAGTGGATGTTCTTTTACAGATACTGTATTGGTATCTGTTTCAAAACTGGATGATCAGAGTGTTATTGCTACTGCGGATGATGACTCTGTAATTCTTGGTTTTTCCACTATATTAAGGGCTGTCCCTCCGACAGGTTATTTATATTCCTGGTCTCCAACAACTGGGGTCGATCAACCTAACCAGGCGCTTACATCGGTAACACCTCCCCAAACCACGACATATATCGTTCAGGTTGCTGATCCGCAAAATTCAAATTGTTCGTATAAAAACAATGTCACCATAACCACTTATGAAATCAATTGTGGGGAGCCTGATATTTTTATTCCAAATGCTTTTTCACCGAATGATGATAATGAAAATGATGAATTCCAGATTAGAGGAAAAGTTTTAGAAAGTATTGAATTAAAGATTTATAATCGTTGGGGTGAAATGGTATTTGAAACTAATGATTTAAACAAAGCATGGGATGGTCAATTTGATGGAAAAAAAGTTGATCAGGCCGTTTTTGTATACCAATTGGATGCCATTTGCATTGATGGTCGATCTTTCAAGAAAAAAGGAAATATCACCGTAATCAGATAGATGAACAATACGTGGAAACATATCGTTGTTGGAGTTCTGGGATTTTTTTTCTTTAATATCAGTACGGAAATATCTGCTCAGGACATTCATTTTTCTCAATTTAATCAAGCTCCGGCAAGGTTAAATCCAGCACTCACCGGACAATTCAAAGGTGGATATAGAATTGCCGGTATATATCGATCTCAATGGAGTTCGGTTACAATTCCGTATACCACATTTTCTTTATCAGGAGATGCACATAATTTTATGAAACAGCAAGGTTTGGGTGTTGGGTTGGATTTCTTTTATGATAAGGCAGGTGACGGTAATCTAGGAACGGTTAATTTTAATCTTTCAGGCTCCTATTCTATTCCAATTGGAAATACCGGAATGCATCACCTAACCGTAGGGTCTCAGGTTGGATGGGCCAAAAGGCAAATTGATCCGAATAAACTTGTTTTCGACAATCAATACGGAGGAGGTGGGTCGCTAGAAACATTTGAAACCGGATCATCTTATTTAGACATAAATGCTGGAATCCTTTGGGAAACAAAATTTGCAAAACGTAAAAAGTTACAAATCGGATTTGCGACACATCACCTTAATCGACCAAGCATCAATTTCTATAATTCTGATGCTTCCACTTTAGATCTAAGAATTTCAATTCATGGGAATTACCAATTTAAAATTTCTGAAAAGATGGATTTGATTCCGGGATTCCTAACGATGTTTCAGGGCCCTCATCAACAAATTACACCTGGAATGAATGCCAAATACATATTAGATGCAAGAAGCAATAACTACCGTGCTTTGTATTTCGGTATTTGGTCAAGAATCAACGATGCCGGGTTTGCGGTCGTTGGAATGGATTTTAACAATATGAATGTGGGTGTATCTTATGATTTCAACTATTCTTCCTTAAGTGCTGCATCCAGATATCGAGGGGGCTTTGAAATCAGTTTAATCTACATTTTTAGCGAACCATTACCACCAAGGAAGCATTTTAAAACCTGTCCGGATTACATTTAAAAATATTCTTATCAGTTCTTCAAACGTCATATCAGTTTTATCAATAGCATTTCGCAAGCCATTTTGGATACTTATTTTTTTAGGTATTTGGAACTCGGCCTATACGCAAGACTGGTCCAGATATGGACACAAATCTTTTAAAGAAAAGGATTATCACGGAGCTGCTTATTATTTTGATTTGGCTTCACAAAGTGATTCCATTGACCTGGATGTCTTATGGTATTATGCCGAATCTAACCGCTTAAGTAATCAATACCCCAAAGCAGCAACGGCTTACAAAACGCTAATGGAGTTAGATGAAAAAATTGAATATCCAGACGCTATATTCTACCTGGGAGACATGCTTAAGCGTGAAGAACAATATGAAGAGGCTGCCAATTACTTCAGTTTTTATAGGGAGGTTTGTGAAGATAAAAGCAAACTATTATACAAGCGCGCAAAAATTGAAATTAAAGCTTGTGAAATGGCTATAAATACCAAAGATCAGGTTGAACCCTGGGATATTCAGCATGCACCATATGGTATTAATAGTTTTGATGCGGAATTTAGTCCGCGAATCCTTAACGATACTCATATTTTATTTTCTGCGTTACGTTTTGATTCTAACGAAACGAAAAATCTTGAACACAGTGCCGATCAGTACCGAATTCTCATTTATGAAGGTATTCTTAAGGATAGTGTTTGGAGTATTCAACCGCTTAGCGATCTGATTAACGATAGTCTGACGGATAATGCTAACCCCGTTCTTACTCCGGATAGTAGCCAAATGTATTTCACCAGATGTAACGAAAATGGTTGTGCGATTTATGTTTCCAACTGGTATGAAGACCATTGGGAAAATGCAGTAAAACTAGGTCCAAATATCAACGCTGAAAATGCGACCAGTACCCATCCATATGTGGCCACATTAAAAAACGGAAAGACCTATTTGTTCTTCTCCTCCAATCGTCCAAGAACCAGAGGTAAAATGGATATCTGGTCTGTTGAAATTAAAAACAATGGCACTAAATATGGACGTGCCAAAAATGCCGGACGTTATGTGAATACGAAAGATGATGAAATCACACCATTTTATGATACAGCCAATTACCAACTCTATTTTAGCAGTATTTATCACCCGGGATATGGCGGATTTGACATCTTTAAAACAACAGGATTACCTGGAAGATTTGAAGAGCCAAAGAATATAGGTAAACCGCTAAATTCTGCCGCTAATGATATGTATTACACCTATTCGGATACGCTCAAAAAAGGAAGCTTTATTTCCAATAGAAAAAATGGCTATACGTTAAAAGGTGAAACTTGCTGTAATGACATTTATCTTTTTGGACCACCAGACACCAATAAAGTAGATAGTCTTCCGGTGGAAGAAATACCTATTGAAGAAGATCTCGTAGTCAAACTGGCTTCAGTACAATTCTTACCATTGGCATTGTATTTCGACAATGATAAACCCAATTCTAATTCCAGACAGATCACTACTGAAAAAACTTATGAAGAGACCTTTAACGCTTATTTAAAGCGAAAACCAATGTTCATGAAAAAGGCTCCAAAATCAACAGCCATTGATTCATTTTTTGTCCAAAACGTAGAAGTGGGTTTTACCAAGTTGCAAATGCTGGCAGATTCATTGGAAAAGTATTTGGAAAAAGGATACAAACTACAACTGGGAATTAAAGGATTTACTAGCCCGCTTGGTGATGCCGATTACAATGACCATCTCGCACTACGAAGAATCAGCTCCATTGAAAACTTTTTGTATACCTGTAATGAAGGTGCTTTGAAAACATCTATTGATAGCGGCTTATTAAAATTCAGACAAATTCCGTTTGGAGAGTTCTTTTCGTTGGGGAAAGTAAGTGATGATTATAACAGTCAAAGACAATCTGTGTATAGTTCTGGTGCTTCAGAAGCGCGTAAAGTGGAAATTATTTGGGTAGAACAAACTCTTCCAGGGGATTCCAATGCCATTGTGATTTTTGAAAAAACAACGCATAATTTCCAGACATTACCCCAAAACGAAATCGTAGAACACCGATTTAAGTTCACCAATACCGGAGAGCGACCGTTGACTATTAATTCAATTGAAACCGACTGTGATTGTATTGAAGTGAATTACCCAAAGAGTTCTATAGCACCGGGAGATAGCGATGAAATCATCATACGGTTTAATACATCGGGACGTAAAGGGTTACAATTTCACGGAATTGTTATTCAAACAAACGCCAAAATTCCGGAAAAAAAGCTTTTCATTCGCGGAATAATGGGGATTCTAACTACGCCATAAAATCAACAATTCTTAGCGTTTACCATCCCACTCCGCATAAAACTCTTCCAAAAAAGTTTCCATATAGGCATGACGATGTGCGGCCAGTTTCTTCCCCCATTCCGTATTCATACGATCTTTAAGTAGCAGCAGTTTTTCGTAAAAATGATTTATCGTTGGGCCAGTTGTTTTCTTATAGGATTCAAAATCATCATGCATTTCCGATTGCACTTCTGGATTATGCATTTCTCGATTTTTATTCCCTCCATAAGCGAAAGTTCTCGCAATTCCTATGGCTCCAATGGCATCCAAGCGATCCGCATCCTGTACAATCTCTCCTTCTAAAGAACTCATCGGAGTAGCTACACCTGCACCTTTATAAGATATTTCTTTAACAATCTGGACGACTTGCTGGACTACCTTAGGATCAGCTCCATTGGTCTCCAACCACTCCGTTACCAATTTAGGTCCCACGGTATGATCTCCATTATGAAATTTATGATCACCAATATCATGTAACAAAGCGCCTAATTGAACGATTTCTATGTTTACGTCCGGATAATGAGATGCGATGGTATTGGCCAAATCATATACTCTCTTAATGTGCCACCAATCGTGTCCTGAACCTTCTCCTTCCAGGACACTCCTTACATATTTTGATGCTTCAGCTACGATTTCAGTACTCATTTGGCCAAACTTGATTTTACGTTATTCGTTACATCCGGATGATCCAATACTTCTTGTATTCTATCCGCATGTTTAGACTTATTGTGCTTTATTTGATATAAATCGGTTAACGATAACCTTTGGGTTGCTTTTTCAACTAATTCCATTTTATCTCCAACGCGTACCAATCCGTCTTTAATCACACGTACATATGCACCTGGGTGTGGAGAATTAATAAAATCCTTTAAGCTCGCCATATTCCCAAATCTATACCCCAATTTAGAACAAGGAGTTCTGGGTTGTGCAATTTGAATCACTGCCTCTCCAATTTGATATTTATCACCTATAAACATATTGGATTCATCTAAAATATCCAATTCAATGTTCTCTCCAAAAAAACCGGTTTCCCATTGGGCATCCGGATACAATTTCTGGAAATAAGGGTAATTGTTTCTCCCAAACATATAACAAGCCTTATCCTTACCACCATGATATCTTAAATCACAAACTGTATCATCCAAAACACCATTCTCAGTAATGGTAATCCCCGCTTCTACAGGAATTTTAAACATCCCCGTTTCTACTTTTTCATTATTAATGGTAATGATTCTTTTATCGGAGCGATTAGTTGATAGTACTTTCATATAGCCATGTAAATTTAGATACCAAAATACATTAAACCGTCTGTTTGGTTCAATTGAAAGATAGAGGAATTGCTTATTGGACTATAAAAAGTCTCGAATCAAATCCACGCATTTTTGGGTATCCTCCGGTAACAAATTTCCTTCAAACGGATGCATTCCCCCAAAAGAATGATTGGCTTCCGGTAATATTTCCAGTCTGGTATTCTTTCCCTCCGAGGCTAATTTTTCTCCCTCAGATAATGGTACGGTTTCATCTTTTTCCGCATGGATAATCATGAAGGGTTGTTCTATATTTTCAACTACCTGATGCAAATCAAATCGATCTTGATTTTCCAAATAGTCTTCAGCCAAAGAATAATACAACGGCATATTTTGTTGTGTTCTTCCATTTAGCATATAGATCACACCATTTTGTTTCCAATACTCCTGTTCTTCCTCTGTAAATCGGACTAAAGTCCCCACTCCCGACAAAGTCACAATCTTTCGAATTCTGGAGTCTTCTGTAGCGGTGATCATTGCAATGGCTCCTCCTCTACTATGTGCTACAATATTTAGTGCGTCCAAATCAATTTTAGGATTTAACTCAGACGTGTTATGTAACCAGGTAATTACATCCTGAACATCTTGTAATTCTTTTGAAAAAGTATTTCGACCAAAAGCCTCCAAATCTGCAAAATCATAAGGATGTTTTGGTGTGGTCCCGTTATGAGAAAAGTTCATACGTACTACCGCATAACCATAACGCGCCAATGATTTAGCCATAAGCGGCCATTGCCCCCAATCTTTAAACCCTTTAAATCCATGTAAAAAGATAATAACAGGCGCTTTCCCAGCATTTTCCGGAAAATCAATATCAATGGATATTGGTAATCCAGTATGACCCGGAATAATGTAATTATTCATTTTCGCAACTTCCGGCACCACCGCAACCACAATCTACACCTTGCTTTTTAAGATGTGGATTTTTGCTCGCACATGTACCTGCAAATTCGCCATCTTTTTTGGCTAAAATTTTAATACCTAAACCTGCGAATGCCAAAGCCATTAGTGCAATTGACAATAAAATCACTTTTAAAACCATGACGCAAAGATAACGGTTTCCCTACATGAAAATGTAAGTTTTGTTACAAATTAACATCCAAATATGATCTTAAATTTCAATCTGAGAAATCATTACTGCAAAGTCAAAACCTTACTTTTGAAAAAATTTAAAACATGGATCAAAGACTACAGGCTTTTGAACGCCTTCTCAATATTATGGACGATTTAAGAAGTCAATGTCCATGGGATAAAAAACAAACTCTTGAGAGCCTGAGATATCTTACCATTGAGGAAACCTATGAGTTATCAGATGCTATTCTGGAAAAGGATTTTAATGAACTCAAAGGTGAAATTGGAGACCTCATGTTACATATGGTATTCTATAGCAAAATTGCATCAGAGACCAATGAATTTGATATCACCGATGTTTTAAATGGTATTTGTGATAAGTTAGTGAGACGTCATCCTCATATTTATGGAGATACTAAAGTGGAAAATGAAGAAGAGGTAAAACGAAACTGGGAACAAATCAAACTCAAAGAAAAAGGGCGTAAAACTGTTCTACAGGGGGTTCCTAAATCTTTACCTGCTATGGTAAAAGCCAATCGTATTCAAGACAAAGTACGTGGTGTTGGTTTTGATTGGGAACATGATCATCAAGTATGGGATAAAGTCAAAGAAGAGCTGAACGAACTGGAAACAGAAGTTCGATCGGGAGCTTCAAATGAAAAAATTGAAGATGAATTTGGTGATGTGTTGTTCTCACTTATCAACTATGCCCGTCATATCAATGTAAATCCTGAAGATGCTTTAGAAAGAACCAATAAGAAGTTTATTAAACGGTTCAACTATTTGGAACAAAAAAGCAAAGAAGCAGGAAAACCTCTTGATCAAATGACATTAGCAGAAATGGATGTCTATTGGGAAGAAGCTAAAAAATTATAATAAAAAAGGCCGCAAATTGCGGCCTTTTTTATTTCATATCAATTTCTTTTAGAACTTCAGAATTCGCTTAACAAATGATCTGGTTTCTGTTTTAACTTCCAGATAATACACTCCAGACTCTACTCCGGTTAGATCAATATTCTGAATCATTTTTCCATCATAATGATCATTACGATATACTTCCTTGCCTAACATATCCATCACTTTCAATCCAATAGTGTGTTGTTGAAGTTGTCCCAGATTCACACTGAACATTCCTGAACCTGGATTCGGATAGATTTTCATTTCATCCACAGTCAAATCCTCTACACTACTGGCAATCTTAATATCTACATTAAAAGTACAATCCGCTGTGTTTCCACATTCATCAGTTGCTGTCATAGTCACAACCGTGGTACCAATCGTAGAGGTACTACCTTGTACCGGGCTTTGTGTGATCGTAATATTATTGGCCAACGAACAATTATCACTTACCGTAGCCATGCTTCTATAATCCGGTAATTCAGCATTTACACCATTTGATGAAATCACACTTTGATCGGCCGGACATGAAATTGTAGGATCCGTTTGATCTTCAATCGTTATCACCTGAATATAAGTTTCCACATTTCCACAAGCATCAGATGCAGTCCATTTTCTATATATCCAACTTGAATTCGGACAAGAACCTCCGATAATACTATCTGATGACGAAATATTAAGTACGCCAACTAAACATGTACTGGTAGCCGTTGGAGTTCCTGTATTCGAAGGATTTGCTGAATCATCACACTCAATCACCGTATTATTGGGTTGACTCGTCCAATTTATACTTGACGCAGCTACTACATTCAGAGTATAATCTTCTACTTCTCCCCATTGTGAACTGCCACATGGAGTAATCTGACCATCATCCGGTTCATACACCATTCTCACACGCATTCTCACAGTACCGGGAGATACATTGGCAGGTACAGTAATATTAAAGCTTAAAGGGAAAGTCACCGAGGCACTATACGTCACGATATATTCCTGCTCTCCAGGATCATTAAAATCCAGATCATTGTTCCAATCTACCCAAACAGCTACCTGATCGTCATTATACCCTGCGTTTCCGCCATTGTTCAACGTTGTAATACTCATTGGTACTGAAGCACCCGCAGAAACCGTTGTCGTCTGAGAGGTATAATCACTATAGTTCCCACAAGTTGTAGTGTTGTTAATTGTCCCTATCGTTACATTACTAATATACTCATCACATGGCGTTGTGGTTGAAGTAGCCGTACAATATGCAGGTGTTCCTCCCTGAACCACCAAAGTATAATCTTCCACTTCTCCCCATTGTGAACTGCCACATGGAGTAATCTGTCCATCATCTGGTTCGTAAACCATTCTTACACGCATACGAACCGATCCTGAAGTAGCATTAGAAGGAACAGTTATATTAAAACTTAAAGGGAACGTTACCGAAGAACTATAGGTCACAATGTATTCCTGCTCCCCAGGATCAGTGAAATCCTGATCATTATTCCAATCTACCCAAACAGCTACCTGGTCGTCATTATATCCAGCGTTTCCACCATTATTCAAAGTTGTAATACTCATAGCTACAGAGGCTCCTGCCGCTACTGTGGTAGTTTGCGTAGAATAATCACTATAGTTGCCACAAGTGGTGGTATTATTAATAGTTCCTATGGTCACATTACTAATATACTCATCACACGGGATCGTAGTAGATGTTGCTGCACAATAACTCGGGTTGGTTGTTCCTGCAAAACCATTAGATGAAAATAGTCCACGTCCATGAGTTGCTGCAATCACTTCTTTATCTGAAGATCTCATTTGTAACATATCTACTCTCACATTCGCCAGTCCTGAATTGGAAGCGGTCCAGGTTGGAGATGAAGAATTGAAATTTGATGTAGACCATACACCTACTTCTGTGGCCAAAATCACTTCAGCAATATTCGTTGGATTGAATAGCGCCCATCTTACTGGCATATCTGGTAGGTTTCCTTCCTTCGCAGTCCAGGTTGTTCCCCCGTTTGAAGTATACCAAACTGATGTCACTCCATAATTTGAGAAAGTCACGATAATTTGATTTTCTGTTTGCCCAAATTCAATACAAGAAATCGACCCTGTTGGAAACGAGTTTCCAGTAATATCAGATGATACAGGATTTGAATTTGCATTGGTAATCTTAAATAAACGTCCGGCTTGTGTGCCCACAAATAATGTTGTTGAAGTCGTAGTGTATGGAGACACTTTTAAATTAGTCGCATCCGATAACAAGTTCGAAATGGTCATACTGGAAACTACTGGGTTAGAACTTTGAAATCCTGTCACTCTATACAAAGAAGTTGGCGTTCTGAATGTATATAAGATGTTTTGATTATCATCTAAATCACTTGGATTAATAAACTTACCAGTATTCTGGTCTGTACTAATATTGTTGAAATTCAACCCTCCATCAGAAGAGTGGTAAAAATCATTATACACATAACTAGTGGTTTGATAGTCACCATTAGTTTGATCAATATGACAATATGCCCCATCTCCACCTGTAGCTTCCGTGGTAGAATTCATTCCCGCAGAAGCATACTGTTGCGTACCATTATCCTGAGATCCTGCCAGAAAATAATTACTATTTGCAGTAGGGTGAATGGCACAAGCGTAATACTGAGTTACATTATAGTCTTTCACACGATGTGGAATAGACGGAGAAGATGCATTTACATTACTGGAATAATAAATCCCTCCATCATTACCGAATATTGCAATAGATGAGGAACCTGGTTTATATACGATCGCATGTTGATCGGCATGCACATCGGTATATCCAAACCCTCCATACCAATGAGAAATTTGTTGCCAGGAAGTTCCTCCATTAGTGGTTTTAAACAAATCAATCCCTCCGATCATTAGCGTATTCATATTGTTTGGATCTACATCCAACACTAAATTATACCACGCCTGACCTCTTGTAAAATCAGTAGAAGGAATTCCATTATCCGCATCATTAGGTTCTGATCTTAACGCCCAACTACTTCCATCATTGGTGGTTCTTTTAATGGCATCCAATTGCTGGTTATACTCAAAAGCTACATATACATAGTTAGAATTGGATGGCGCACATGCCAAACTTACCCTTCCGGCATTGGTATGTGTATGTTTTAATGTAAAACTGGTTCCTGAATTAGAAGCATAGACTTTTCCACCTCCATCTCCATATGAATTGGCATCTACACCAACCCAAAGTTCATTATCCGAAGCAATATCTATATCAGTCGGTTTTTCCGGTGCTCCATTCACATTTGGTAACACCTGAGTCCATGAGGTTCCTCCATTTACAGACCTTTGTAAGCCTTCATTTGCAGTTCCATGCCACTGCCCTTGATAATAACGACCAGCAACAGCAGCATATACTACCGATGTATTACTTTCATTACGTACAACTAAATCGTTTATATAATAAAAAGAGCTGGTTGATGATATCTGGGAGAATGTCGTTCCGCCATTTGTAGATTTCCAGATTCCTGCCCCTCTACTCGCACCTGTATAGCTTTCACCAGTACCCACATAAATAATGTTATTGTTATTGGGGTCAAAAGCAATAGCCGTAACCGTAATGTTATCCCAAAAATCATTTACTGATTGCCAACTGGATGTAGAGCTTGTAATATTGTTATTATACCATAAACCTCCGGTAACACCTCCTCCCCAAACTTTATTGGTAGAAGTCGGATCCCATGCTAAAGCACGTGTTCTACCACCTACATTATTCGGCCCTCTTTCTACCCATGGCGTACCAGACGCTCCTGGAGTTCTGGCAGTTGATTGTTGCATGTTCTTGGTCATCTCCCAAACGGGGATCAACTTTTCTGGCTCCGGTCTTCCCAGTGCAGGGTTCATTGTTTCCAAATAATCTTGTAGATAGGCCAAATCAGGTCTATCCGCTTTGGGTATTTGAGATAATTCATCCATGGTATAACGTACATTATACGCATGTTTTCTAAGCATTTCTTCGTATTGTTCTCTTTCTGAAAGTGTGGTTACTTTTTCAATATCGAACAACTCGATAGCCAAATACCCTGAAAAAACTGTTGCTAACGCGATTAAGAAAATAGAAACCCGTATTTTTTTTCTCATAGTAGTTATTTTGTTAGGTAAGGAAATAAATTTGTAACACAAAACTAGTATTTCAATATTGGATATCACAAAATGTATGGTTCGGATTTAAATCAATCCTATTTTTGCATTGTTTTTGAACTTTGAATATGAAAAAAGCACATTTACCTCTATATTTTTTAAGCATTTATATGCTGATGACTTCTTGTAGTTTCAATAAAGATATTAATCAGGGAGAATCTCACCCATTTCAAGTGATTTCGGCTATTCAAACTCCAATTGTTGGAGGTGCTTCAACATCCAGAGGTATGCGTATCGGATTACAATTGGTTTCCCAAAAACCGGTAACCGCTGACTCTATTATTTATGAAGGTTTTGCACAACCGGTAACTGAGATCAAAAAGACACAGGATACGTTATGGATTGAGAGTTACTTTTATCCTAATCAAAAAATGACCATTTCTAAGAACTCTGAACCTATTCAATTTACAGCCAATTCATGCACGTTGTTTTATCACCATGAAAAAAACAGTGCTTCCATACTCATAAAAAAAATGGAAATGGTTGAGGATCCAACCAAATGGGAATAGAGACGGTCTTCTATTTAGCTACTTCAACCAATATCGATTTTTGTAACATTTGCTTTTCAACCAGCCTGTTGATCTGTACAATATGATGCTCAAAATGCGCTTCAAAAAACTGTAACATCTGATTAAAATTCATTCTCCCAACAAACGGATGCTTCAAAATTCCTTTGTTCAAAACATCAGGAGACGCTGCACTCAAATTATATAACTGTATGCGTGCGGCTTCCCAACGAACATTTAGCTCATCCAATGTTACCGGGTTTAAACCAGGTGTAGCTACCTCAGGAGATTTAAATTTCAAATTAAACTTTAAAACGGTATTCAAAATGAAACCATACAATCTTGATTTAATAGAAATACCTTTAAGATTTTCTATTTCCTGAATTTTTCTTAAAGCATAATTCACTGAAGATTCCTCGCTTAGAACCAAATGTTCCACCACATTTAAAATAGACCACCTTTGCGCTTCCTCACGAAACTCAAGTTTTACCGGGTCTATATTATGTAGCTTATTCACTAAACTGATTCTTTGAGATTCAAGATGCGCTATTTGTGTGTCTTTCAATCGCTAAATTTTGGATGACAAAAAAAAAGAAAAAATTTGATTTCAAATACTCCTTTTAATTTTATTTTGGGCGTGTGAAACGTCTACATTTTGCCACATTCGTCTCGTTATTTATTCTCATCGCCTTCTCCACCATACTGATTGGGCAAAAGTCTTACGATACCTTATCTTTTTTTAATTCTGACTTTTCGACTGAGGAAGCCGAAAAAGAATTCATTAAAGCCATCCAAGCCAACTCTAACAAAGCGCATGAAAAAGCAAAACTCATCGCACAGGCTTTTGTAGAGTATTCTTTAGACAAAAATGACCCTAGATTAAAAAAGACATCATGTCACCAGCTGGGGTTAATTTACTTTCATGACACACAGTATGACTCCGCTTTAATCTGCCTTAATCAAGCTAAAAATCTAGCCATTGAGCAAAAGGATACATTAGCACTTGTAAATATCAAAAGATCTCTGGGAGCTGTTTACCTCTCAACCAAACAAGGCGAATTAGCTATTAACTATTTTAATGAATCCCTGGAATTAGCAAAAGATATTTCTGATAGTGTCTCTATGGCTAAAGCACTGAATAACCTGAGTATTTTAAGTAGTCAGGCACAGGAATATGAAAATGCTTTGAATTATCTAAAGCGTTCCCTGGACTTAAAAATTGCTTTCGCGCCTAAACCGGAACAAATTTCAACACTTATTAATATTGGAATTAACTATACCAATTTAGGAAGTCTGGATAAAGCAGAGGATTATTTAAATCGGGCTAAAAACATTGCCGTAGAATACAATGAACAAAAAAAGCTGGCAGAGATATGGAATCATTTGGCTAATACGTTCATTACCATGCAAGATTACGAACGTGCAAACAATGCTTTTCAATCTTCTATTGCCATCTCCACTCAATTAAATGATCAGGTTCAACTTGCTTTAACAACTAAGCTTTATGCTGAACATTTAATGAATCTGGAAAAATGGGACGAAGCTGAAAGCAATTTAGAATCTATCGTTGATCAGTTTAAAGATAATTCTCCTATTGTTACAGAGATTTATTATGATTTGGGAAAAATTGCATACGAAACCAAGGACATTCTTAAAGCTGAAAAGTACCTCAACAAAGCAGTAAGTTCATCAGATAATTCAAAGGGCGAAACCTTGGCCAAAGCATATAACCTGCTTTCATTAATTTCATATTTAAATGAGAATTATGAATTGGCCTATCATCACCTGCGGATTAGTAACATTATGGATGACTCTATCTCCAAAACCATTAACACTGATCGCTTAAGAGAATTACGCGTAAAATACAATTCCTACAACGACTCTGAAACCATTGAAAACTTAATTGAAATTGCTGAATTAAAAGAGAAAGAAAAAGAAAAAAGTAAATTCTACTTCATTATTACTTTTAGTCTATTCATCATTACTCTGGCAGTAGCCATTACATTAGCCAGACAAGCCAGTTTCAGAAGAAAACAATCCAATGAACTGTCCAATCAAATTGACGAAAATTTAAAAAAGACCAAAGACCTCATCGAGGCACACAAACTCGCGGAAGAGGGTTTAAAAGTAAAATCGGAGTTTATTGCCATGGTTTCTCATGAGATCAGAACTCCAATGAATGCAATTATTGGGATGAGTTCTTTACTGGCCGATACTGACCTGAATGACTATCAAAGAAACTATTTGAACAATATCAGTATCAGTAGTAACAACTTACTGATTCTATTGAACGACATCCTTGACTTTTCACGTGTAGAAGCCGGAAAAGTGAGTATCAAATTACAACCTGCCGATTTGAATAAGGAACTTAAACATGTGGTGAATATGTTTGAGCCTTTAGCGCAAGAAAAAGACTTGAATTTTGAGGTCAATCTGGATAAGAGCATTCCGGGTGTTGCTTTTATAGATGCCCCTAGATTACGTCAGGTTGTGGTAAATCTTCTGAGTAATGCGATTAAGTTTACACATGAAGGTTTTGTCAAATTAAGTGTAAAAGTCATTAAAACCGAACCTACGTTAAATGGTTCCATGGTAACCCTACGGTTCGAAGTTCAGGATTCCGGAATTGGAGTACCTAAAAACAAACAAAACGAAATTTTTTCATCTTTTAATCAACTTGACTCCAAAGTTAGCCGTCAATACTCAGGAGTAGGTTTAGGATTATCTATTTCTCAAGGTATTTTGGGAATGATGGGATCCTCTATTCAACTGGAAAGTGAATTTGCCCGAGGTAGTACTTTCTGGTTTGATTTAAAAATTAAAGCTGAAAAAGACAATAAAATGCCAATTCCATCTAGCGGAACAACTAAAGTTAAATTTGATAAAGAATTAGGTGTGACTTGTCCTCTTAAAATATTAATTGCAGAGGATAATGAAATCAATCAAAAACTGCTTCAAATCAACTTAAACAAAATGGGATATAACCCAATGATTGTTTCAAATGGTCAGGAAGCCCTGGATCAAATTAAAATCCAGCAGTTTGATATTATTTTTATGGATGTGCAAATGCCAGTGCTGGACGGAGTTTCCGCCACTAAGGAAATTGTGAGAATGTATGGTAAAAACAAACCCGTCATCATCGCTGTAACTGCCAATGCCATGGGAACAGATAAACAATCATACATTCAAGCGGGTATGGACGATTACATTTCTAAGCCATTTACCACTTCGGAAATAGAATCCTGTTTACGTAACTGGTACGTACATATCAATAGCCAGGAATAATCCTAACGCTATAATTCTACCACCTCTACCGGATCAACATAAATCAATACCGCTCTAACTTGGTGATACCCCATTTCTGTGAGTTGGTTTTTATATGATGTGATCTGTACATGGTGTTCCGTTTTTTTCATCCCTGTTTTAAAGTCAATCACAATAGCCTGGTCACGATCTATAACCACACGATCCGGACGAAGTAAGTCCCCATTACTCAAAATAATTTCCGCTTCTTTTTTGACACTTAATCCGGGTTTAAAAAATGAACTTACCTCTGGATGAAGAACAACCTCTGATAGCTTCCCTATTAAAACTTCTCTTTCTGATGGTTTAATATCTCCATCGGCTTCCAATCTTGAAACAGCCGCTTCCAAATCATCTATTGTATCAATAAAAGAAAATGCCTTATGAATAAGATTACCATATGCGCGCTCCCCGGTATCATTCATCCACTTTATATAGTTCTTTTTAACCTTCAGTTTATCGCGGTATGCGGAATTCTTGTAGTTCTCTATTTTTAATACTTCCTTATTTTGCTTTTTATGATCTGATGCTCTCGCTTTTTTTATACCATAGGAAAATCTGGACATTACTTTTTTTCCAGATTCATCATAATCCTTTTGAAACGTACCTTCCTCCCAATTCTCAATAATGGGATACATCGGTTTAAAAAAATCTGAAGTTGGTTTTACACTCATGACATACAACCGTTCGGAAGGTCGTGTAAAAGCGACATAAAGAGCATTTAAATTATCTAATTCAATCTTGTCATCTTCTTGCGCATAAGCTTTCGAAAAGATTGTTTTTTCTAACTTCAAGGTATGTGGTAATATCGCTACCGGTATAGGATCAGATTTTGGAAACTCTACCCAAAAAGAATGTTTATTGTGTTTAGCATTCCAGTTTCCTTCCGCAATAATAACTACTGGCCAATCCAATCCTTTTGACTTATGGATGGTCAATACATTTACCGCATCAATGTCCTCCGGAATTTGAATACTTAGTTTTGACTGTACTTCTTCCCAATCATCCAGTAAATCATATAAACCTTTTCCCGATTTCAAGGAAATCTTATATATATAATCCATCCAGGTAGCCAGTCTATTGTCTTTGGTTTGATCCAGTCCAAAAACTTGTAATACCTCCGAAACCATTTCATATAATGGCAAAGACAAAATAGCCATTCGATTAAACTCAATCCCCCAGCCTAACAAAACAGATGATAGTTTCAGCATGTTCATCTCACTTCGTTCTCCAATCACTTGATGGAAATCCGGCCTTTGTTTGATTTCATTAAGTCGAATCAAAATCTCATACATATAGAATGTTTCTCCGGGCTGATTGAGATGTCTTAATACTGCAGAAACCAGTTTCACTGATTGAGAATTGAATACCAACAAACTCTCGGATGAAATCACATGAATGTCTCTATGATTTAAATACTCTACCAAAGCCGGAGTATCGTTCTTCTTTTTAGTTAGTATTGCAATGTCTTTTAGAGCGTATCCGTCATCTTGAAGCTCTTTAATTAGATCCGTAATCTCTTCAAACACCAGATGTGATGCTTCTTCTTTTTTGAGATCATGATAAAAATTAAACGCTACATAACCCTGACTTCTTTCATCTTTAACCTCTTGCGCAACATCTTCATAATAATCGACAATACTTGAGTTTAACTGAGCGACAGCTTCTTTAAAAAACTGATTATTGAATCGTACTATATCCGCATTGGAACGGAAATTCCGATTTAAAGGGGCTCTTTCTTCGTAATTATGGATAAGCGACAACTCTCTTTCCCCAACATATTTATCATCATACGGATTGTATGCTTTGGGAAGTTCCGTAAACTGCTCAACGACCCCTCCTCTCCAACGATAAATGGACTGCTTGGCATCTCCAACGACCAAACTCGTCCCCCCCTGAGACAAACTATTTTCTACAAGTGGTAACATATTGTGCCATTGCATTAATGAGGTATCCTGAAATTCATCAAACAAAAAATGAGCGTATTTCTCGCCCAATTTTTCGTAAATAAATGGTACCGGTTCTGTCCGGGTTACCTGACCAACCAACTCTGTAAAATCTGAGATCAATACTAAATCGTTCTCTTGTTTGATTTTTTGAACTTCTTTATCTATTTCAGCCAATAATGCAACTTGATATAGATTCGAATGTAATAACTTATTTAACTCATAGTCCGCTTCGTTTTCAGCTCTAAAAGTTTCTATTTCTTTGAACAATCGAATTAAATCATTCTTTCTTTCTTCAATCGCATTTTTTTCATCCGTATTTGCTTTTGAAGCATACCACTTCTTATCAGGGTTATCCAACAAGGCTTGCATATTTTTCCCAACAGAAGGGCTATAATCCTTACTCAAAATCTTCTGGAAAAAACCAACAAACTGCCCTGCATGCGCATATTTGTTTTTCTCCAAATGATCGAGCGCTAAATCGACCGCTTCTTTTGCCAGTTTTCTTAAATACAGTTCATATTTATGGACTTCTTTCTTAAGAACATTGTATTGCTCCAGATAAGTTTCTAAATCAATTTCTTTAGCTTGATTCAAATAATACCATTCATGCGAATTGAGCAATTGCTTAGAGAACCCAAATAAATCTTCATCTATTTTCCAACTACTGCCTTTCTCAAATTTTTGATGGGCATATTGCTCAATAAATGTTGTTAACACCGTATCAATCCCAACACGCTCTAACATCAAGTCTACCGCTCGATGCAAAACACTATCTGTGTTCAACTCCACATCAAACTGCTGATTCAGCCCCATCTCCTGGGCAAAACTTCGAATGATTTTATGCACAAAACTATCGATGGTTCCAACGGAAAAATCACTGTAATTATGCACTATCTTCTTTAAAGTATTTCGTGCACGACTTTTCAGAACCTCTCCAGATACATCCAATTCCTCTATCAAAATATGCATCAGATCCAGTGTTCTCTTTTGCATTGGCTGACTCACCCCTCCCATTTCTTCAAGAGTTTCCAAAATACGATCAGTCATCTCATTCGCGGCCTTATTGGTAAACGTAATGGCCAATATTCTTGCAAATATTTTTGGATCATCAGTACCCAAAGCGATCTTAAGATACTCCTTTACCAGAGTAAAAGTCTTCCCAGATCCCGCAGATGATTTATATACCAAAAAGCCCATATCTTCAGCTAAAAATGATAAGCGAAAGATAATTCTTTCTACATACCATACACTTGAAATCAGCACATTTTTAAAGCTCTTAATTAACCGTTTTTTAAATAATTATGACATAATTTTCCATTTACTTCAGCAATCCCCCCTTCTTTCATTACGTTTTAAAAGGTATATTCGCCACTATCAAATAAAAAGAATGAAGCAATTTTTTATCCTGTGTATGCTATTTATTTCACACTTTTTTGTGAATGCTCAAGACCAATATGTTTCCAACCAGGTCATCGTCATGATGAATGGAAATCAAAATATAGAACAAGTATGTATTGATCTAAATCGTAATTGGACTGAGTTAAGTATATTTCCATTGCATACCCTCTCTAAAAGAGCTCATGTATACCTACTTCAATTTGATGACCAGAAAAATGATATGCACAAAGTCATTTCCCATTTAAAAACGGATGAACGGATTGCCTTTGCGCAGGTCAATCATACCAATATTAAACAAAGAGATATTACCCCAAACGATTTAGAATATCCTGTACAATGGTCGTTAGGAAATACTGACGTTGCCAGAATATATGCCCCGCAAGCCTGGGATATCAGTACAGATGATGTTACAATGACTGGAGATTCGATTGTAATGGCCGTTATTGATGGTGGAATGGATACAAATCATATTGATCTCAATCTTTTTAAAAACAAACATGAAATTCCCAACAATGGGATTGATGATGATCAGAATGGATATGTTGATGATTACCATGGTTGGAGTGCTTTTAGCCATTCAGATAATCTTCCACCCGATTCTCATGGGACCCATATTGCCGGTATTATGGGTGCTAAAACCAATAATTCCGAAGGTGTAGCTGGTATTGTTTGGGGTGGGAAAATTCTACCTATTCATGGCTCTTCAAGCGTTGAAAGTGACGTTATTGAAGCCTATGGATATGTGTTGGAACTAAGAGAGAAATATAATGAGAGTCAGGGTGATTCAGGAGCTTTTATTGTAGCCACTAACTCTTCTTTTGGAGTGGATATGGCCGATCCTGTTGACTTTCCTATTTGGTGTGCTTTCTACGATACTTTAGGAAAAGCGGGAATCTTAAACATGGCTGCAACGTCTAATTCCGGAGTAAATGTAGACGTAGATGGGGACATTCCAACAACTTGCCCAAGTGATTATATGATAGCCGTATCCAATATCAATTCTTTTGGGAATGTAATTGGTGGATATGGAGCCACTCAAATTGATTTAGCCGCTCCGGGAACTGATATTCGTTCTACAACTCCAGGTCATAATTATGGTTTTAAAACAGGAACTTCTATGGCTACTCCTCATGTTGCTGGAGTAGTTGGTGCTATGTATTCGACCATGTGTGGATTCGACCTACAAGATGCTTTGGACCATCGAGCGGATAGTTTAGCATTATGGGTCAGACAATCGCTATTGGAATCTGTTGATTCTGTACCTAATTTAATTGGCAAAAACATTACCAATGGCCGATTAAATATGTTTAAAGCTTTACAATCCATGCAATACAACCCGGTGAATATTGCTTATAGCATTACTCCGGCATCTTCTGCAAGTTCTACCGATGGAGCTATAGTAACAAATATATCTGGAGGAACAGCTCCATATACTTATGAATGGAATACAGGGGCTACATCAGAAGATTTAACCCAAATCAGTCAGGGAAATTATGAGTTGACCGTAACCGAACAATATGGCTGTGTTGCTACAGATGCTATTCACGTTTGGATAGTGGGGGTAAATGATTTAAATCCAAATGCACAAATCAAAATCTACCCCAATCCGAATCAAGGGGTGTTCCAAATTAACTGGGGAGATTATCCTTTTGAATCTTCTCAAATCACCATATACGATGTGAGTGGTCGATTGGTCTACAGCCAAAATCTAAAAACGAGTCAAACAAAATCTATATCGACTGATCTCAGCTCCGGTGTTTACTTTATCCGAATAAATGATAGCACTCCGCAGAAGATGGTCATCGAATAATTAATATCTTCCTTTATACTTTCTAACCAGCCATTCTACTGATAGCAGCAATAGCAAGATAAAGAACATCCATTTTTCATGGAGTACAGATTGTTTCTTTTCACTCTGATACGAAATTGAAGGAAATTGAGATTTATCTTGAAAAACAACAGCCAGTTGCTCAAGTTCTGCAGGTACAAAAAACTCACCTCCTGTATTTTCTGCCAGTCTTTTTAACACTTCAAAGTCCGCACTAACTCTGGCCCATTCTACATTTACCGGTTTAACCACAAACGAACCTTTCTTAACAAATTCCTCATCTTTGGTTCCTGAAATGAAAGCTTCATAAGAATATACACCTGGAGATAATTTACCTATGTCTAATTGGTAACTGTTTTGATATGGAGTGAATACATATTCAAACTGCTTATCCGCTTGATTTTTCACACTCAATCTTACCTCAGCTTCATTCACCAGTTCATATGACTTGTTATAAAATTCAGCTTCTAACTTTATATTTTGATTCTCAAAGAAGTGCTTCTCAACTTTCACCCTAAATCTACTCTTGTCTTCCTTTACCGAAAGAAACTGAACCATCTTCCATACGTACTCATTAAAATGTGCTGTCGATTCGTTTTCCTGATAATCAAACATCTTCCATCGCCACAAACCTTCTCCAAATTGCCATGCGGTCTTCATTTCATTTCTCTTTGAGAAATATACCAGCGGAAAATTTGTGGCTACGTCACCCAATTTTTGATATAAATATGTTTGTGTTGCATCAAATCCTGTAATCTCCGCATATGGACTATGTAAAGGTGGGACATTTTCAAAGTATGACTCCATACCTTCAGACCATTTAAATGCATTAAACTCTCGGTTTATGGATGGAGAAATCCTATTGGTTCTACCTCCACCTCCCGTAATATTAAAACCTGGAGATAATGCAGCTACCTGACGAACGTCTAACTTACTATAAGTAATATTCCAAATGGGCACCTTTGAGTCCCAGACTTTTCTCCATAAGGCACTATTGGCCGATGTCGCAAATCCATGATTGATAATTAAATGGTACCCATCCAACGATTTAGAAAAATCTTGGGCCAACCCCACTTCTACTTCAAAATTCTCTTTTTGAGATAAGACATTTCTAATTGTTGCGATATCCGGGTGCGGGGCGTTTCCAATAATCAATATTTTGTCACGATTATCTAATACATCAATAAGTACCTGGACCGTATTATTGAGCACATTAAATTCATTTTCAAATTCTGTTACCCGAAAGACATAACGCTGAGTACCTTCGGCCACCGCTTCAAAAACAAAATTCTCAGTAAATAATTGTTGCGTCTTCTCAATTTCTAAAGTACGCGTTTCAATAACCTTACCTTGATGAATTACTTCTAATTTGGCATTCTTCCCCTGAAGCAAATCTGATGTAATTGAAACTTCAACCGGAAAACTATTTCCGAGATACACAATATCGTTAACTCTTGACTCGACAATGGCGATATCACTTCGGATAGTTGAATCTCCAAGTCCTAAGGCATAAATAGGGTAACGTTGCTTAAAATTATAATAATCAGGGTGTGCACCTACATTAAACAAACCATCGCTAGCAAAAATTAAAGCCCCAATATTTTCTCCAGCGTATCGCGCTTCAATTTCATCAAATACTTTAGCAAAATTGGTACGTTTATCCGTAAATGAAAATCCAGTATCCTGGATATACACCTCATCTCCAAAAAACATTTCTACAAGATCATAATCAGCCGAAATGCGTTCTTTCAATTCCGAAACATCAGTCAAGTACTTCTCATCATAATACGATGAATCCAGGTTATTTCTAATAGAAGCCGAAATATCCTGTGCAAAAATAATTTTAGGCGCTTCAGTTCTTGTGATCCACTTTTGAAATAACGGATTAAGTAATAAAACAGCCAATACAAATACGGTAACAAATCTTAACCCACCTAAAAGACGGATTATCGAAGTCGATAACGCTGCGTTCTGTTTGTTTCTACCGTATAGAAAAAAAGTGTACAGCCCGGCCAGGACTGCACACAATATGATATACCACGAATTATATTCTGTAGTTATTTCCATTTACATTATCGAAGGGTCTATGTTAACATCGCTCCATCTACATTGATCGTTTGTCCACTTACATAGCTGGACATATCAGATGCTAAAAATAAGGTTAAATTCGCTACATCCTCAGGTGTTCCTCCACGTTTCATTGGAATCGCTTCTCTCCATCCCTGAACAGTATCGGCATCTAATTTCGCGGTCATTTCTGTTTCAATAAATCCAGGAGCAATCGCATTACATCTAATATTTCTAGAACCTAATTCTAAAGCTACCGATTTAGTAAAACCAATGATTCCCGCTTTTGATGCTGCGTAGTTGGCCTGTCCAGCATTTCCTTTAACACCAACAACAGAACTCATATTAATAATAGATCCTCCTCTGTTTTTCATCATTGTACGCATCACAGATTTGGTCATGTTAAATACGGATTTCAGGTTGGTATCCATAACCGCATCCCAATCTGCTTCACTCATTCTCATTAATAACCCATCTTTAGTAATACCAGCATTGTTTACCAAAACGTCAATGGTACCAAACTCCTTTAAAACATCTTTAACCAATTCCTGAGCAGCATCCATATCAGCAGCATCACTTTTATATGCTTTGGCTTTTACACCCATAGCCAATAAATCAGCCTCAATCGCTTTTGCTTTTTCTTCGCTCGAAGCAAAAGTAAAAGCCACATTGGCACCATGAGAAGCAAAAGTTTCTGCAATGGCTTTACCAATCCCTCTAGTTGCTCCGGTAATAACAGCCGTTTTTCCGTCCAATAATTTCATAATCTTCTAATTTTTATGATGATCTTAAACCTTTTTCAATTTTATAGTGGCCAAAAATAACAACAAAAGCAAGAAAGCCATTTTGTAACGGATAAAAATCAAAAATCCGTAAATTCATTTCCTATATTCTGAAATAAAACTGACATTACTGACCTGGATTTGATACTATTTATTTGACTCCTCAATTTATATTTGTGGGAAAAACATGCGCACAAAATCTATCATTCTTTCCGCTTCCATTTTAGGAGCCATAGCAGTTATTATGGGTGCTATGGGGGCTCACGCTTTAAAAGCACTTCTGTCAGAAAACGCTTTGGAGAGTTATTTGACTGGCGCACGTTATAACATGTTTCATGCTATAGTTATACTGGCAGTTGCCGGAAACAAAAAGTATATACAGAAAAAGTGGCAAAGCCTGGCAGTTAAGTTTATCCTGATAGGAACGGCTCTATTTTCCGGATCCATATACTTACTTTCCACTAAAGAAATTACAGGATTAGATCAGCTTTCTTTCTTAGGACCTATTACTCCAATTGGTGGGGTTTTACTTATTCTGGGATGGGCTTTTCTGGGAATCGGAGCAGTTAGAAATAGTAAGTAGTGTTGGTAACCATGTTAAAAAACCAATCACAGATCATGTTCTATGTCCAAAAAAAAGCCCAAGTTTGCCGCTTTATTTTTATCTAATTATTAGAAACTTAAAACACAAAAAATGACGCAAAATGGTATAAAAAACCCAAATGCTTCTTTAGAAGACTTGGGAATCAAAAATGCGACTGTAAATTGGAACATTTCTCCAGCTGACTTAGCAAAGAAATCCATCGAACTTAACATGGCTACGGAAAATAGCACTGGTGCTATTAACGTAAGAACAGGAAAATTCACTGGTCGTTCGCCAAAAGACCGTTTCATAGTAAAAGATTCAATTACCGAAGATGCAATATGGTGGGGAGATATCAATATCCCATTTAGCTCAGAAGCTTTCGATAAACTGTATAATGATGTAGTAGAATATCTTTCTGGTAAAGAAGTTTGGACTAGAGATGCTTATGCATGTGCAGATCCAAAATTTAGAATGAACTTACGTGTGACCACTGAGTATCCTTGGTTAAACATGTTTGCTTACAATATGTTCTTACGTCCAACTGAGCAAGAAATTGAGACTTTTGACCCAGAATGGAATGTGATCGATGCTCCAGGTTTTTTAGCTGATCCTGAGGTTCATGGAACGCGTCAGGAAAACTTTGCGATCTTAAACTTTACAAGAAAAATTGCTATCGTTGGGGGTACTGGATATACTGGTGAAATCAAAAAAGGTATTTTCTCTGCGCTGAACTTCATCTTACCACATCAAAAAGATACTTTATCAATGCACTGCTCTGCTAACGTTGGTGAAGATGGTGATACTGCAATTTTCTTTGGACTTTCAGGTACTGGAAAAACAACTTTATCTGCAGATCCTAAACGTAAATTGATTGGTGATGACGAGCACGGATGGTCTGCTGACAACACTGTTTTCAACTTCGAAGGTGGTTGTTATGCAAAATGTATTGATCTTTCTGCTGAAAAAGAGCCAGACATTTTTGCGGCTGTTAAACCAGGTGCTTTGTTAGAAAATGTAACTTATAAAGAGGGTACAAACGAAGTAGATTACGAAGATGGATCTATCACGGAAAATACACGTGTATCTTATCCAATTCACCATATCGACAATATTCAACCGGGATCTATTGGTCATAATCCAAAAAACATCTTCTTCTTAACAGCTGATGCTTTTGGTGTATTACCTCCGTTATCTAAATTAACTCCTGGACAAGCAGCATTCCAGTTTATTTCTGGATATACTGCAAAAGTTGCAGGTACTGAAGCTGGAGTAACTGAGCCACAAACTGCATTCTCTGCATGTTATGGCGCACCTTTCATGCCATTACACCCAACCAAATATGCTGAAATGTTAAGCACAAAAATGCAAGACGCTGGTGTAAATGTTTGGTTAGTAAACACTGGATGGACCGGAGGTCCTTACGGAGTTGGTGAGCGTATGAAATTAAAATATACAAGAGCAATGATTACTGCTGTATTAGATGGAGAGTTAGATAACGTAACTTTCGAAACTGATCCGGTATTCCAATTATCTATGCCAACAACTTGTCCAAATGTACCAGACGAGGTTTTAAATCCACGTAATACATGGGAAGATAAAGATGCATATGATCAAAAAGCGAACCTATTAGCGAAGAAATTCAACGAAAACTTCGAGCAATTCGCAGACAATGCAAGTCAGGAAATTTTAGATGGTGCACCTAAAGGGTTTGCTAAAATCTAAGATTCAATATCAGATATTAAAAAGGGAGGTCCAAAAGCCTCCCTTTTTTTATACTATTTTTTTCGCTCTATCGTTTCCTCAAAAAATAACCTATGAAATTCTTTAAAGTCATTACCATTGTATTCTTCATTATTGGATTATTGATCATGACCGTACTTCCAGATGTATCTCAAACTGCTGAAACCAATGGTAACGTATTCGATTTAGGATCACTAATCGTAATTTTTTCTACAATTACTTTGACATCCCTTTTTATCTTCGAAAAGCTCAAAAAGCGCATATAGCAAGGATTTCAGAACATAGCAGATTAGTTTTCTTCTGGCCTCACAAAAAAAATATTATGCGTGCCGACAACCCTAAAGCTCACTTTTACGTCTATATAAGCAAACCATTAGTAAACATCTTAATATTTTATTCCTTGCTCCCAAAATCTCGGATGTTTCCTTTTGGTTTTTTTATTGCCCATTTTTTCTTTAGAAGACATTAAACGTATAATCCTTATTCCTTTCTAAAGGTATATTTGGATCGAGCATCTCTGATATCTTAGATTTTAAAAACGAGTCGAACTGATCAAGTTCCGGGCCTCTGATTTCTGATACTTTGTTTATAGTCGCTTTTAATAGTTTTAGCTCCGTAGCACGAAGCGTATATATTCCGGAAATAATGGTATCTGCTTTTAATTGTTTTGATGTCAACCAGGCATACATCATTAATTGTACAAATTTGGGTTTGTACCCGGTCTCTAAATCTTCAATATCTGAGATATTTAAATCCCTTTGTTCCACATTTCCGGTCTTATAATCAATGATATGCACAACTCCATTTCGTCTTTCTACGCGATCAGCAAAACCTTTAAATCGAATATACATTCCATCTACCTGATCTACAACATGAAGCGCCAATTCATTTTTATCCAGCATGACTGGATATTCATGCTTTTCTAAGAAATCCATATCCAGTTGAATAAACCGTCTTACATAATTTCTTACTGCATGAAACGACAAATAATGCTTTCCGCTTTTATATACTGGTATTTCTTTGGTAAACTCCTGATGAATAATTTGATCTACCTGATTAAAAGCTTCTTTAAGTTTTGGGGCTTTTAATACCTGCTTTTCAAAAGGTGTATAGAATTCTTCCAGACAAGCGTGCACAATGGTCCCAAATACGTTGTGTTCAACATCTTCAGCAATCATATGTGGCTCTTGTATTCCCAAAACATTTTTATAATAGAAATCTAATGGTGATTCCATATAATTATTTAATGCTGAGGGAGACAATCCTTTTTGAGTTAGGTAATACTTAATATTACGAATCACCTGATCCGACTTTTCTATCCTGGAATCTACCTGAACGGATTCGTTTTCGAATATCCCAATGTGGTTTTTAAACTTTATATGATCACTACGTTCTGGCCATTCCTGTTCTATTTGACGAACAAACCGACTCTTTTCACTACTTCCGACACCTTCCGTGGTGGTATCATATAGCAAATGAATATTCTGTGCTTGTGAAGTCACCCGGTAAAAATGATACGCAAAAAGTGATTCCCGATCTTGATGAGTTTGAATTCCAAATCCGTTTCTTAAAGCAAATGGCAAAAAACTTTGATAGCCTCCCTTAGACGGAATAATTCCTTCATTAACAGAAACAAATACAATATTTTTAAAACTTAACAACCTGGTTTCTAAAAGTCCCATGATTTGAATTCCTGCCAGTGGCTCACCTGAAAATGGAACTTGTAATGGGGATACCACCTGCTTAAATACTCTTTGAATAGCATCCAAATTCATTTGAGTTCCAAACTGAGAAATGTATTTTTCAAACTTCTGAATAGAAGTTTTAAAGAAATACATCTGCTCTAAAAGCACATCATCCTTAACCTGTTTCTTTTCTACTCTAAACTGGAATTGATCAATGATTTCATTTAAATAGGAAATGGATTTTAGGGGGGTATTTTTCCAATTATTAAATGCTTCTTTCAGTCCAGAAAAAGAACCATTTTCAGATACCCAGTTTATTATAAAGTCCGCATCAATCCATACCTTATTTTCTTCCACCAAAGTTTGATGTAATTTCTCAAACTCATTCTGTTTTCCATAAATAGAAACCAAAACCGGATGAGAGATAACTTTTAGAACGTCCTTAAAATAAAACTGATAGGTCCCCCATTGATTTCTCCCCAACTTATGCATACTAAAAAGCTGCTCTGTCAGACTCATAAAGGAAGTGAGCCCTAAAGGAAATCCCAATGTTACATTCACTTCCCCAATTTGAGGAGGCAAAGATTCCAATACTGGCATTAATAGGTTTTCATCAGCAAGTATAATGGCTGTTTCATTCCCCGTAGATAATTCCTTATGGTCTCGAAACAACTTTCCTACTGTTCGCGCCAAAGCCAGATTTCCATTTACAGCATAAGTATGAATATCCTTTTGCGCACCGGTAAGCCAATCCAACGACCATTTAACGGGCTCTTTTTTCTCCCTTATAAACTGGCGAATAAATTTACCAGACTCCTGATCCGGATCTTCTAGCATTTGCTTCTCTACTTCAAAATATACCTCTAACTTACCTTCCAAAGCAAACCAATCCATCAACCATTTTTCTGCTGGTGTTAATGCATTTAAACCTGCCACATATATAGAATTCCATTGTTGAGTTACCCGATGTATTCTATCCAATTGATTCGCTTCAATCTGCTTTTTCAGATAACGATATACCAGTCCCTGATATGCTTTACGCGCATCTAATAACTGTGATTGATAGACATTATAATACCTGGGCAAATTTTGAAAAGCCTCCAGATATTTCTGTGTCAAACTACTTTGATCAGCTTTTGAAGGGTCCCAATGTTCCAACTCTACATAGTCCTTAACGTTTGAAAATAGATCATCTGCATCTGCCAGTGCCATATCGATATCATTGAAATCAGCCAAAATAATTTTAGCTACATCAATAAATTTATCAAACTGTAATTGGGGTTGAATCTTTGCTCTACGATGCACCTCATACAATTGAAAAATCTGTTCCAATGGGTCAATAATCTTCAATCCTGATAATTCTTCAATAAATGTTTCTATCGTTAGGATTTCCGGAGCCCAAAAAGCACCTTTTCGAAGTTTTGCCAATTCCTTTTTAAAGAATAAGCCTGAACGCTTACTCGGAAATACAAAACATACATCGTCCACACGTTCGGGATACTTTTGATGTATTTCTCTGGCAAACTTTTGTAAAAAGGTAATCTCCACTTCTTCAATTATTGAAATGGAAAAGTACAGATTTCGGGTTACATTTCCTTCATTGGAATTTTATGAGTCTGATTTTATTTTGAAACCTGATTTTACAAATTGAATAAACTCTAAAAATGATTTCTTTGTTGTAAAAACCTTAACAAATTCTTTCCAAACCGAGGTCTCTTCTATGATCTCTTCCTCTAATTGAGCTTCTTCTTTTCTCTCATAATTAATAGAAGTTCCCTCAAAATCCATCTTACTCATCTGTTTATTAGAAGAAACTCCAAGTAAACTATCCGCTTTATTATAATAGCCCTGAGAGATATTTCTACGGCCCATTTTATCTTCAAGAATCCCTAGATTATTATAAGAAATCGCATCTTCCGGATCCAATGCTATAGCTTCTTTATAATCCTGAATTGCTCCTATTACATCTCCAAAGGCATCTCGCATATACGCTCTACTTGAATACCTAAATGCATAATTGGGCTGCATTTCAACAGCCATATCCATATCCAATAGGGCCAGACTCTTTTTCTTTAGATGGAAGTAAGACATTGCCCGTTGGTATAAAATTTCGGGATTACCGGGATCTTTCTCTAACGCCAGGGTAAAATCAATGATCGCACCTTCATAATCCTTTTCCTTATACTTCTCCTCTCCGTTTTCAAATGCTTTATTGATCATTATCTCTTTCTTTGTCGCAAAATTACCAATACTTATAGACATAACGCATAATTTTGCGCTATGGTTAATGAGACACTAGAATATCCAATCTACCGAAAGTATGTCGGGGAAAGATCATTTTTCAAAATCGATTCGCCCAAAAGTTTTGAAGAAATTCAGGTCATGGGCTCCAAGCTTTTTAAATATCAGGTTTTAGCGAAAACTTTACCCGATTTTCATTTGATCAATGACATGATTCAAAAGGAAAACAATCATTGGGTAGAAGCCTCCAAGGAAGAATTTGATCACGCGCATCAACGTTATCAAATGCAAATCTTTTAATTCTTATTTTTTGATCACCTGTTCGTAGATATTCTCATACATCGGAACGATTTTATGAATATCAAACTCTTTAGCGCGTGCATATGCGTTTTGACTCATCTTTGACTTCAGATCGGGATTGGTCAAAATCTTCAAACTATTTTCAATCATTTCATCTACATCACCAACATCACTTAAAAAGCCGGTCTCTCCTTGAATATTTACCTCAGGTATTCCACCGGTGTTCGTGGATATCACCGGAACTTTTGCAGCCATTGCTTCTAATGCAGCCAGACCAAAACTCTCCGAAGAAGACGGTAGTAAGAACAAATCAGTCATACAGAGTACACGTTCCACGTCATTGGTTTTTCCTAAATATTTCACATCATCCAACACCCCTAATTCTCTTGCCAGTTGCATGGTAATATCTCTCTCCGGACCATCTCCCATTAAAACAAGTTTTGCCGGTAATTTTTCTCGAATTCCTGCAAACACCTTAATGACATCTTTGGTTCTCTTTAAAGGTCTAAAATTCGAAATATGGGATATCACCATTTCACCAGGTTGAGCAATTTGCCCTGAACACCTTCTATCACCTGAGTAAAGCGAAATATCAATAAAGTTTGGAACAACATGAATTTCCTTATTCGTTGTAAAATTATTGATCGTATCTTCTTTCAGACTTTCAGAAACGGTTGTCACATAATCCGAATGCTCAATACTAAACTTTACTGCCGGTAAATATGATGGTTGCTTACCTACTAAAGTGATATCCGTTCCGTGTAAGGTCGTTACCACCGAAATATCTATTCCTCTATCTTTAAGAATTTGCTTTGCCATAAATGCCGCATATGCATGCGGAATCGCATAATGCACATGTAATACATCTAATTTTCTACTCATGACCGTATCTACCATTTGGCTGGATAATGCCAACTCATATGGTTGATAATCAAACAACGGATAAACGTGTACATTAACCTCATGATAATAAATATTCTTATCCATGATATCTAATCGAACCGGTTGGTCGTATGTGATAAAATGTACTTCGTGTCCTTTTTGGGCTAAAACATGTCCTAACTCCGTGGCAACGATCCCACTACCTCCAAAAGTTGGATAACAAACTATTCCTATTTTCATTGATTATCTTGATTGATTCGCTACCGACAAAGTCAATATTTTATGGTTTATAAAATAGTCTCTCACCAGACAAATATAGCTTATTGTACCACCGCCATATCGTCCAATGTGGAATCATTTAAAGACGCGTATATAACTTCCATAATATCAGTACGAATGTTCATACTAATCAATTTTCTATTTTCCGCAGTTGGATAAATTCTATTGGACAAAAAGATGTAAATCAAATTTTCTTCCGGATCAGCCCAGGAAATTGTTCCGGTAAATCCGGTATGACCAAAACTGGCATATGATACACAGCTACACGTTGGTCCTCCATCATCTCCTCTTACCGGTTTATCAAAACCAACCGCTCTTCTGTTTCCCTTATCATTAGGTTCACAGAATTGACATTTAGTAAACTCTGCCACGGTAGCCGAGTCAATATATTTAACTCCTCCATAGCTTCCTTTATTCAAATACATCTGCCATATTTTGGCTAAATCCTCTGCATTGGAAAATACACCAGCATGTCCTCCGACTCCTCCTTGCATGGCCGCACCCGGATCATGAACATACCCATGAACCAATTGATTTCTAAAATAATTATCATTTTCAGTAGGTACAATTTGACTCAATGGAAATCTATCTGATGGATGATATCCTGTTGTCGTCATACCAATGGGTTTATAAAAATGGGTCATCGCATACACATCTAACGACTGTGAAGTTTGACGTTCTATGATCTCTTTCAAAAAGTAATACCCTAAATCACTGTATTTATATTCTCCGGGTTCTTTTAATGATTTGCTCACAATTATCTTCATCATAGAATCCGGATAAGATTTATTAATATACAATTGATCAGCTACTCGAATAGGATAAGTTGGAGATGATTCCAATGAATAAATATCATATCTCGGTACTCCGTTCTCCATAGTATTTAAATAAAATGGAATCCATGAACGCAGTCCTGCTTGATGTGCTAACATTTCACGCAGGGTAATTTTAGCATACTCTGTTCCTGATACCAAGTCCGGCAAATACATTCCTAATGTTCCATCCAATTCTATCTTTCCTGCATCCACTAACTGCATCACCGCAGGTAAAGTCGCGACTACCTTGGTCAAAGAAGCCAAATCATAAATGTCATCAGATTGAACAGGTATACGTTTTTCATAGGTATGATATCCATAGGCTTTATTCCATACAATTTGATTATTCTTAGCGATCAGAATTTGACAACCTGGAGTGGCACCATTTTTAATAGCATAATTCGCAATAGAGTCTATTTGAGCCAACTTCACAGGGTTCATTCCAACATCCGAAGGTTTACCATACGAGAAACGAATGGGTTGTGTAGAATATCCTGTTCCCGATTCAAATTCACCTGCACTGACCGGAACCTTTCCTGAAGCTCCCACACCTCCAAATAACAACTGAGCCGTAATTTCCTGAGTGGTTACCTTCTCGTTATACGCAACCACTACCGCATTACATTTAGATGTTTCCTTTATCCAATTAAATACATATGGATTTGTAAAACTTACTAACGTTACACTTTTGTTCAATGCGATCTTTCCTAAGATTTGTTGCGTTCTTTCACTTACCCCAAAATGTCTCGAGGGACTTCTACTGGGTTTATGAAATGACACAATAACCTCGGAATAAGATTCCAGTTTTATCAATATTTGTTTTACTTGTTCATCTGTAGCATCTTTAGGTAAATGCATTGCGGTTACATCCGCATAACTTTTTAGTTTTTTCTGAAAATAATTATTGGGCTCTCCTCCAATGGCTACACTGGCCAACTTTTTATTCTCTAAGTTTTTATATGGAATTAAATCACCCGTATTCTTTAAGAGCGTAATGGATTTTGAAATCAGTTGTCTGTATAAACGTTGGTATTTCACCTTATTTAAATCTTCATATAAGCGTACTTCTTCAATAGGTGAATAATTATTTAGTCCAGCCCAGTACTTGGCCTTTAATATCTTAATCACATGTGCATTTAAATCCGCTTCAGATAAACGACCTTCATTAATTGCAGATTTGATCATCTGAACAGCTAACGGAACATCTTTGGGAAACAACAACACATCGTTACCAGCTAAAAGAGCTAATAAATCTGCTTCTCCCGGCTTATAGTAGTTACTAACACCTTTCATATTCAAAGCATCAGTAAATACCAGTCCATTAAACCCCATCTTATTACGCAATAATCCGGTCACCACTTTTGGAGATAAAGTCGTGGCTCTGTTTGGAGTAGAATCAATAGCCGGAATTAATAAATGTGCCACCATCACGCCACCACACCCCGAATCAAACATGGTCTGGAACGGGTACAACTCAATATTATTCAAGCGGTTGATATCATGATTTACCAAAGGCAATGCCTTGTGAGAGTCTTTATCCGTATCGCCATGTCCGGGAAAATGTTTAGCCACCGCCAAAACATGGTGTTTTTGCATACCATTCATATATGCCAACCCTTTATCGCCTACATTTTGCTTTTGTTCGCCAAACGACCGACTATTAATCACCGGGTTTTTAGGATTTACATTTACATCCACAACGGGAGCAAAGTTGATATGTACGCCCAATCGATTGCATTGCATAGCAATATCTTCTCCCATACGGTAAATGATATCATTGTCCTGAATAGCTCCAAGCATCATCTGTCTGGGATATGAAATTGTTGAATCCAGACGCATACCTAATCCCCATTCGGCATCCATAGCAATTAACAACGGGACTTTACTTTTTGCTTGATATCTGTTGGTTAAACGTGCTTGTCTTACAGGACCTCCTTGAAAAAATATCAAGCCTCCGATATGATTATTCTCAATCAACTGATCAATTTGCTTAACATGTTCTTCCGTTTTATTGGAATATGCCGCCACCATAAATAATTGACCTATTTTTTCCTCCAGAGTCATAGTATTTAAAATCGAATCGGACCAGGTTTCTTTTTCCACCATAAAAACAGGTGTAGACAGAAACGGTTTCATCAAATAAAACGAAGAAAACAAAATGGCTACAGTTATTAATATCAAGATGGATCCGAAACGCTTCATCATACTTCTAAACAGTTTTTTTGTAAAGTGGTAAATATAGATGTTCACTAATTTTATTTGTAAATCACACTATATTTTTATTAACACATTAATGGGTGTTAAGCTCGCTAAAACCGTACCATGAAAACAAAATACGAAATGTATCCTATATCAAATCAGATGCAAATTCAAAATCAAGTTATTGTAATAAAAAAATTTTTACTACTTATTTTACAATAATTTAACTATATTCGTAAGCAACTTAATGTTAACATCTTCCAAGGGATGTATAAGTTGTCTTTTTGAAACGGGTTTACGGATAATTTTAACGTTTCAGAATTTTAGATTATTGCTCAATAATCGATCAAACAGCCTCAGTTCTGAGGCTGTTTTTATTTATATAAAGTCTGGTTTTATCTCAATCTATCGACTGACTTCACCAGAGCCTCATCTTTATTAATTCCTCTTAGAGCTAGAAGAAAAGCAAATAAAATCACCGGTGAATGTAAAATCCCTATAAATGGTCTAATGGTTAAATCCATTTGGGTGTAAGCAAAATAAGTATAACCTATCCATCCCATCATGATCAAAGTAATTAACATTCCCAGTTTTACCAAATTGGCTTGTAGCTTTCTATTTTTAAATTGCGATACTGCGTATCCACCCAATAAGATATTAACGATAGCCAAAGCAACAACTGGAATCATGGTGACCAGATCAATAACCAGATCTCCTTCCTTTACACCGAATGCTCCGATGATCATAAATTGAGTGCCATTACTCACATAAAACATCCCGGAAATAAGAATAGCTATATTTAATACGATTGCCGCTAAAAGGTAGAGTGATTGAATTCTTTGAATCATTTTAAAAATTTTTCGCAAAATTAGTGGTTTTCATTCCTTGAATTGACGTAAGTCAAAAAAAATTGTAATATTGCATCACGAACGCGAAGCAATACTCCCCTTTCTAATTTGCTTCTTTCTTTCAAATTAAAATCATTCGGTTTTTAGCACAAAAAATTTAAAAGACCAATTACATTAATTATATGTACGACATTATAGAACTCAACGCTAAGAAAGTTGATGAATTAAAAGTGATGGCTAAGGAGCTATCTATTCCAAGTTTTAATCGATTAAAAAAGGAAGACTTAATTTACAAAATCCTAGACGCTCAAGCGGAACAACCTAATGCGCTAAAAGAAAAAGCGCCAGCCCCAAAGAAAACAAAGCCAAAGACAGAAAAAGCACCAGTAAAAGCAAAACCTGTGGCTAAAAAAGTGACTCCAAAAAAAGAAGCAGCTCCCAAAAAGGAAGCGCCTAAAAAAGAAGCCAACAAAATGGAGGATGATAAAAAGCAGGAAGCATCCGGAGGACAAATAGAAATGGATTTACTGGCTAAAGTAAAAGAAAGAATGGCCAACAAAAAGAATCCTCCAAAAAGCAATAAAATATCCAGCGTATATAAAAAAGCGCCAACCAACAAACCAACTGAAGACCCAAAACCAACAAAACCAGAAGATATCAAAAAGACCGAAAGCACTCCAACCACAGAAACCGCAGCTCCTGCTACAGAAACAAAGAAAGCTCCGGAACCAGTTAAAACCGAACGTCCGAAACCTCAACCTAACCAACAAAACAAAAATCAACACGCTAAGAATCAAGATCGAAGACAACAACAAAGTCAGCGTGATAAACAAAGAAATCAACAAAACAATCAAAATCGTAATCGCAATCAGCAGCAAAATCAGGCTCCTGAGTTTTCATACGATTTTGGAGACAGTATTGTTACCGAAGGGGTTATTGAAGTAATGCCAGATGGATACGGTTTTATGCGTTCATCAGACTATAACTATTTACCTTCTCCTGATGATGTATACGTTTCTACCGCACAGGTAAGATTATTTGGTTTAAAAACCGGAGATACTATTGAAGGGGCTGTTCGCCCACCGAAAGAAGGTGAAAAGTATTTCCCATTGGTCAAAGTGAATTTTATCAATGGTCGAACTCCAGAGCAGGTTAGAGATAGAGTTCCTTTCAATTATATGACACCTCTTTTCCCAGAGGAAAAATTTAATATTACCGGAGGTAAATCTTCTAAATCTATTTCAACAAGAATAATTGATTTAGTTAGCCCAATTGGTAAAGGACAGCGTGGTTTGATCGTGGCGCAACCAAAAACGGGTAAAACACAATTATTAAAAGAGGTGGCTAATGCTATTGCAGAAAATCACCCGGAAAGTTATATGATCATTTTGCTTATTGATGAAAGACCTGAAGAGGTGACAGATATGAAGCGAAATGTAAACGCGGAAGTAATTGCCTCAACATTTGATGAGTCGGCAGATAAGCACGTTAAGATTGCTGGAATCGTTTTAGAAAAAGCAAAACGTATGGTTGAAAGTGGCCATGATGTAATTATTCTTCTAGACTCAATTACGCGTTTGGCTAGAGCTTACAACACCACTGCCCCTTCATCAGGAAAGGTGCTCTCTGGAGGTGTAGATGCAAATGCACTTCAAAAACCAAAAGCTTTCTTCGGTGCGGCAAGAAATATTGAAAATGGAGGTTCATTAACTATTTTGGCAACAGCGCTAACTGAAACCGGTTCTAAAATGGATGAAGTTATTTTCGAAGAATTTAAAGGTACCGGTAATATGGAACTTCAATTAGATCGTAAAATTTCTAATAGAAGAATCTTCCCTGCCATTGATATTGTATCATCTAGTACCAGAAAAGATGATCTGCTATTACCGAAAGAGCATTTACAACGTTTATGGATTTTACGTAAACATCTGGCTGATATGACTCCGGTTGAAGCCATGGAGTTCTTACGTGATAGAATTGCCAATACCAGAAACAACGAAGAATTCTTGATTTCGATGAATGGCTAAATTCATTTAATAACGATTTTAAAAGCGTCTCTTTATGAGACGCTTTTTTTTGCTCTAAACTTCCCGATCTGGCTACTCTCCAACCATATAGAAATACTGATTCTTAAAACATTAAATGAATCATAACATAACTCTTACGTACAACCTTTTTCACATTTAAATCGTCATTTATTTGATTCACAGAAATTTAGAGATCTAAGTTTTTCTTTTAACTTAGCTGACAACTAAATTTCACTAATATCTACACCATGAAAAACTATACACTCCTGGTCATCACCCTGCTTATTTTTATCACCTCAACCAAATCTCAAGTATACGTGGATCAAATCACCGGAAATGTTGATTTAGGCGGAAGACCCGCGCAGTATTTCCCGGATTTCGGATATTGTACGATTGAGACTGCCGATGATTTTACCGTTCCAAATGGTAGTGTCTGGAATATTGATTCTGTTTTTACATACGGTACTTTTAGTACTGTGATTGGAAGTAGTTTCGATACGGTGATTGTCACATTTTTTAATGATAATTCCGGAGTTCCAGGAAATTCTTTTCATTCAGACACCGTGGTACTTGATTCTTCAAACACGGATAACTTTCTGGAGGTTCCTTTAAATAATACTGTTCAATTAACCGCAGGGACCTATTGGCTTACGGTTGATGCAGTCATGCCATTTAATAATGGACTTCCTCCGGGAGGACAATGGTTTCAGGGAGCTTTTGGTTCTACACCTATCGGAAACGAATGGTATATTAGAGATCCTTGTGATCTATTCGGAACAGGTATCATTTCATGGCATAGTGCTACTTCACAGGGTGCCACAGTTTTTGACTTAATGTTTATGCTTAAAAGTGGGCCTTGCGCTGTTGTAAGTGATACCTCTTTACAAATTTCAGATGCCACATTAACTTCAAATCAATCCAATGCCACATATCAATGGATGGACTGTAATACCAACAGTATCATTGATGGTGCAACTCTACAGAGTTATACTGCTACCATTAATGGGTCATATGCATGTATCATAACAAATGGCTGCGCTATTGATACTTCCACTTGTCAACAAATCAATTGTTTAAATAACATTAACAATGGTATTGCGGTAAGCAACAATGATCTTCACGCTATGGATACAGCGGCTTCTTTTCAATGGATTGATTGTAACGGAAACACACCAATATCTGGCGCTACATCACAGGTTTACACTGTTACACAAACCGGAAGTTACGCCTGTGCCCTAACTAGCGGTTGTGCTACAGATACTACAAACTGTATCCATGTGATCATCAATGGAATCAATAATTCAGCTAAAAATATAAAGCTTCAGTTATATCCAAACCCGGTAACTCAATTTCTACATTTGGAAGCCAATCAGCTACAAATTGAAAATATTAAAATATTCACTTTAACCGGAGAACAGATGGTTCAAATTCCATCTAACGCAAAAATCATTGACCTAAGCCACTTTTCAAGTGGTATTTACGTCATCCAGATAGAAACAGCAAATAGAACCTTTTACAGAAAAATTGTAAAGGAATAATGATATACGTTTGAGAGCAAAGACTTCGTTATACACTGATGTAAGCGGAGTCTTTTTTATGCTTTTAATTCTGGATAAACAATTCGCGCTAAAAATAATCCTTCTGCAGGTACAGATGCCCCAGCCTTTTGTCGGTTTTGGGCCTCAATAACATTTTTAAAACCTTCCACTGTGAGTTTGCCTTTTCCCACTTCTACAGTGGTTCCAACTATAGCCCGAACCATATTATGCAAAAAACGATCTGCAGTAACAGTAAATTTCAAATGTGTATTTTCAGCTTCCCAATAAGCTTCTTTTATCGTACAGAAATTGGTTTTTGTTTGTGTGTGTAATTTAGAAAAGCTTGTAAAATCATGCCTTCCTATCAATACCTCACATGCCTTATTCATTTCATCAATATCCAAATGAGAGTGCATAAACCAGGATTCCTGAAATCTGAAAGCACTCTTTTCCTGATTAATATAATAATGATATGTTCTGGAAATCGCAGAAAATCTGGCATGCAAGTCTTCAGATACTTCATAAATATCATGAATCGCAATTTCTTTAGGCAACATACAGTTTAACTTAAACAATACCTGAGAGGTCTCAATAACTCCCTCAAAATCAAAATGGGCAAAAAACTCACTGGCATGTACACCAGAATCTGTTCTGCCACATCCTGTAACACCTATTGGCGTTCTTAATATTTTACCTAAAGCATCTTCAATTTCACCTTGTACAGTTGATGCATTCGGCTGGATTTGCCACCCATTAAAAGGCGTTCCTTTATATGAAAGCTTGATAAAATACCGAGTCATTATTCTACCTTGGTAATTTTAAACTCAGTTCTTCTATTTTTAGCTCTTCCCTCTGCAGTATCATTACTGGCAATAGGTTCTGAAAAATTATAGCCTTTATAACTGAGTCTTGAAGCCGAAATTCCGTTTTCAATCAGGTAATCGTACACAGATTTCGCTCGGTTTTCTGATAATTTTTGGTTGTATTCTTTGGTTCCTTTATTATCCGTATGTCCTCCAATCTCAATTTGAATCTCAGCGTTCTTATTTAACAAAGCTACCAGCTTATCCAATTCCAATTTGGATATATCTTTCAACTCGTAACTATTAAACTCATAAAACACATTGTTTAAAACCACAGCCACACCTTCCTGAATAGGGCTCAACGGCACATCAAATGAAACTCTTGATGTATCATCTCCTGCTTCTAAATTGTAATTTGCAGAATAGAATAAAAATCCTGTAGCAGAAACATTAACGGCATATTTTCTTCCCGTTGGAATAGTTACCAGAAATTGCCCGGTTTTCTTATCTGAAAAACTCTCCACAACAATATTCCCGGTTTCTAAATCAATAATCTCAAATTTAGCCCCAACCGGTTCTTTGGTTTGCGAATTATATACCATCCCTTTGGTATAATTTACCGGAACCGGTCTAATTTCCTGAGGTAAATCAAATTTGTATAAATCCCAGCTTCCGTAACCACCCTTCATACCCGATGCGAAATACGCATGACGACCATTTGCTGAAACGATTAAACTCACCTCATCTTTAGGAGAGTTAATAGGATATCCTAAATTTTCCGGTTCACCAAATTTTCCGGTTGAATCTATCTTTACCATAAAAAGATCTCTTCCTCCTAATCCGGGATAACCATCAGAAGTAAAATAAAATGTTTCTCCATCCGGATGTGCAAAGGGAGATTCTTCATTACCCGATGTATTTATTGTCAGACTTTCTGGTTTGGTCCATTGCCCATTATCCTGAATTTTTGATACAAAAATATCCTTACGAGAACGTCCTCTGGGTCCCACTCTTTTTACAAAATACAAAGTGCGCCCATCCGGAGCGAATGAGGGTTGAGATTCCCAACTACGTGTATTAATCACAGCTCCCAGATTACGTGCTTTCACCCATTTTTCACCACTCTTACGCGCGATATATAAATCACATCCCCCATGTCCATTTCTACGATCACACGAAGTAAAAAACAAATAATTTCCGTCAGGAGAAATGGCAGAAGCGCCTTCGTTTGAAGAAGTATTTATCTCTGGTCCCAATGCCTTCGCTTTTTGCCAGTTACCATCTCCATCTTTATGACTTACAAACAAATCTTCATTCCATATTTCTCTGCCTCCCACATTACCCATCGACATCTTTCTCGTAAAATACAATGTCTGTTCATCCACCGTTAAAGTGGGAGAGTGTTCTACCCATTCGGTATTGATATTGGGGCCCAGATTAATCGGATTATAAGGAACCGGATTTTCCATCATTCGTTTTCTAAAAAATCCCAGTTCAATCAGTTCTTCCGCCTTCTTTTTAGAATAATCCGAAACATCAGGTAAGTCTTTATACGTTTCCATATGCGTTATGGCTTCCATGATCATTCCTTCTTTCATTTCAGCCTCAGCCAGCATCATAAAAATTGAAGGAATATCAGTATTCACATCTAACTCTAATGCTTTAGTATAATGCACAACAGCATCTGCATATGCTCTATCATCAAAATAGATTTGACCTTTTAACAAGTGCGCTTCAACAAAACTTTCATCCGCTTGAATAGCTTCATCCAAAAGGCTCAATGCTTCATTAAAATAAAGCAAATTGTAATTTCTTTTTGCTTCTTCATATGCCTTTTCCGCCTTTTTACTCTTCGTATGCAAATGGGGTGTTTGTGCCAGAACAGTTGAAGAACAAAATAGGGCGACAACTACAACCAACCAATTTAAGGAATATCTAAATACTTGTGTGTTTGAATAGAAACGCGCCATTCCGGATGTTTTTTTACGTACTCAATTATTAATTCTGATGATTTATTTCTTTTTTCCCACTCTGGTTGTAAGTATAACAAACAATCAGAATTTAATTTAGGAATCATTTTTTCAGCCCATGTCAAATCGGTCTTATTTAACACAATCACTTTCAATTCATGTGCCATATTCAATGCTTCATCCAATGGGGCTTTAAACTTTTTAGGAGATAAACAAATCCAATCCCATGTTCCCGAAATGGGATTTGTTCCTGAAGTTTCGATCCAGGTGATCAAACCTTTTTCTTTCAAGGCCTGTGTTAATGGTTCCAGATTATGTAATGTTGGCTCGCCACCTGTCACCACAACATTTTTAGCTCCTGATCTTAATGCGCGGTCCACTAGTTCTTTTATACTGTATGAAGAATGATCTTCTTCATTCCAACTCTCTTTTACATCGCACCACGAACACCCCACATCACAGCCTGCCAGACGAATAAACCAAGCTACTGATCCAGCATTCGCTCCTTCCCCCTGTACAGAGAGAAACTCCTCCATTACTGGCAAATTATACGCTGTTCCCATATGCTTAAAAGACAAAAACGGCACCTAATCCCATGGATACATTTCTGTATTCATATTCTACATCTCTGGAAGATAACTTTTTTGGAGTCGGTGGATTTACAGATAAAAACTCATCCGTAACCGTATAGTTTGCAAACTGATAGGTCCCATATACCTTTACACTCACAAATGAGTTCACCTTAACCAGAACATCTACTCCGGGAGAAATTAAAAAACCTAAACCTGTATCTCCGGTCCGTGCATATTGATTTCCATATGGATCCTGAATTAAGTAATATGCAGAATTAAAAACACCTAATCCAGCATCAAAAAAAGGCACAATATCAATTTGATCATCATTTAAATCAAAATTATATCCACCTCTTACCTGCAAATTCAAATGCTGAAATGACTGCGTCTCTACCTGAATTTTAGACGGATCTGCCGGATAAATTATTTTTTTAACTGCTTCTTTGTCCAAACCAAAAATGGAATAACCAAAGTTAACCCCAAGTAACCAGTTATTCTCTCTCACATTCTCCCCTACAAATCGAATATCGATTCCGGTTTGCGCAAACCCTCCATCTTCTGGATGATAATCACTTTTGGCAAACTCACCCACCGGAACCGCAGCTCCCATTTGCAAAGAAAACCTTAATGTTTGCCCCATAACACCACTATTGGCCATGAGAAATAATAGTATAAAACCTACTCTAAACATAAACTCTCTATTATCATTTTGATCAAAAAACGTGCATTTAAGCTCGTGCAACAAAAATAGTTTTAAGACAACATATATGTCGATCTTGATTCAATATTCTTTTCTCAATTTATATATTCTTCAAAAACTGATACATTTTCGCTATCAAAAACCACTCAAACAACTAAATAACAATCAATTAAACCAAAATTGAATTGTAAATAAAAAATAACCATTCGGTCGTTAAAATTTGCTAATAATATTAAAATTTGATTTACTTTGAGCCGCTTTTTGAACGAGGTTGCGACATATTTGTGTTTCGTTCACAAATCAAAAAATATCAATTAAAAGCTACATGGATTTTAAAAAACTCAACAACATTGGCGGATTTCTTGTTTTCGCTATAGCCTTCTTTACTTATGGTTCTACTATTGAACCAACTACCAGTTTTTGGGATTGCGGTGAATATATTGCTACTTCGTATAAACTTGAAGTAGGTCACCCACCAGGCGCCCCAACCTTTCTATTAGTAGCTAGAGTTTTTTCTATGTTCGTTGCTCCGGAAAATGTAGCTTACATGGTCAACATGATGTCTGCTTTAACTAGTGCTTTAACCATTTTGTTCTTATTCTGGACGATTACGTATTTAGCATTAAAATTTGTGAAAGAAGATCAATTAACTACCGGAAGTCAAATTGCAATTTTAGGTAGTTCTTTACTGGGTAGTTTAGCCTTTACTTTTTCAGATACTTTCTGGTTTTCTGCTGTGGAAGGTGAGGTATATGCAATGTCTTCGTTCATGACTGCTCTGGTATTCTGGGCCATCTTAAAATGGGAAAGTGTTGCAGATGAACCGCATTCTAATCGTTGGATTATTTTCATTTGGTTTATTGTTGGTATCTCGATTGGAGTCCACCTACTGAATTTATTGGCTATTCCGGCAATTATCTTTGTATACTATTTCAAGAAATACTCTCCTACACCAAAAGGAATGTTAATCGCATTGGTTTCATCAGTAGCCGTTCTTGGATTTGTGCAAATGGTATTAATTCCTCAGGTCATTAACATTGCAGCAAAATTTGAGCTTTTATTTACCAATGGATTAGGAATGCCCTTCAACACAGGGGCAACAATTTTAGGCTTGTTAATTACCGCAGGTGTTTCTTATGGCCTATATTATACGCAGAAAAACAATAAAGTTTTAGCCAATACACTGACTTTGAGTTTTGCGGTTCTTTTATTGGGTTACATGACTTTTGGGGTGATCATTATCCGTTCAAATGCCAATCCTCCGATTGATGAGAACAATCCGGAGAATATGGTAAATCTTCTATCGTATTTGAATCGTGAACAATATGGATCAAGTCCATTAGTATACGGTCACTTCTTTGATTCTCCATTGAGTAATAGAAACAATGGAAAAGACATGTATAAAGATGGAAGTCCATTATACTATCCAAGCAAAAAAACCGGGCGTTACGAAATTGCTGATGACCGTAAGGATGATTTACCAAACTATGCTAGTGAATTCAATATGATTTTTCCTAGAATGTGGAGTAGTAAAGGAACACATAAATCAGCTTATAAAACCTGGAGTAACTTTAAAGGAAAACCAATTAAATATAGAAATCCACAAACAAATAAAACAGAGTCTATTAAGAAACCTACTTTCGGTGAGAACATGTCTTATTTCGTAAACTATCAATTATGGTGGATGTGGGGTCGATATTTTGCATGGAATTACATTGGCCGTCAAAATGACTTACAAGGTCACCATATTGATGCCGGAAGTTTAACGCATGGTAATGTGATGTCCGGAATCAAAGCAATTGACCAAATGTATTTGGGTAATCTCGATAATTATCCAGAAGACTTAAGTAAGAATAAAGCTATGAACTTCTATTATTACCTTCCTTTTATTTTGGGTTTAATCGGGTTATTCTTTCAGGCTAAATTTGATCAAAACAATGCACTGGTTGTTTTCCTTCTTTTCATGTTTACCGGAATTGCCATTGCAGTCTTCTTAAATATGTATCCATACCAACCACGTGAACGTGATTATGCGTTCGTAGGCTCCTTCTATGCATTTGCTATTTGGATAGGACTCGCGGTCATTGGTATTTATACCGCATTAAAGGATAAGGTAACAGGTCCTGCTTTAGCAAGTGGATTAACCGTAGTTACACTACTTGCAGCTCCATTCTTAATGGCTTCTCAAAACTGGGATGACCATGACAGAAGCAATAGATATACTGCTAGAGAAATTGCACGTAACTATCTGGAATCCTGTGATCAGAATGCGATCTTATTTACCAATGGGGATAACGATACATTCCCACTCTGGTATCTTCAGGAAGTTGAAGGAGTTCGTACAGATGTAAGAGTTGTAAATCTTATGTTATTAAATACGGATTGGTATATCGAGCAAATGGCCAGAAAGGCATATGATGGAGAACCTATTCCAATTTCAATGACTACTGATAAATACCGTCAGGGTACACGTGACTTTATGCATGTATACCCAGACAAGAGATTGGATCAAAATGCATATTATAATATAAGAGATATTGTAAATTACATTACTGATGACTCAAAGAAAGTGAACGTAGGTCAAAGAAAACCGGTTAACGTTATTCCTGTAAGAAAATTCAAAATCAAAGTTGATAAAAACAAGGTTTTAGCTAATGGTGATATCCCGGCAGATCAAGCGGATAAGATTGTTGATGAAATCAAATGGGAAATCAACAGTAACTATGTTCTTAAAAATCACCTGGTTGTTTTAGATATGTTAGCCAATTTCAATTGGGACAGACCAATTTATTTCTCCATCACCATGGGTAAAGATTCTTTCTATGGATTATCTGATTATTTCCAACAGGAAGGTTTTGCTTACAGATTTGTTCCAATCAAAACCAAATCAAGCGGATATAGAGATTTCGGTATCGTGAATACAGACAAAATGTACGAACGTCTCATGAACCAGTTTAAGTGGGGAGGTTACGAAAACCCTGAATTATGGATGGACGAAAACAATCAAAGGTTTATTACTAATATCCGTTTCACTTTTGTTCGTTTAGCAGAAGCTCTAATTCAAGAAGGTAAAAAAGAAAAAGCGTTAGAAGTATTGGATCGTGTAGTTGAAATTGCAGTACATGATAACTTCTCTTACAACGGAAGTATTCTTCCAATTTCTGAAAATTACTTCCGCGCTGGAAATAATGAAAAAGGTCTTGAAATCTTACGATTATTAGTTGAAAATGAGCGTCAATATCTGGATTATTATGCAGATCAATCCAACAAGGACATCAAAAGATTCGGGCAAAAAGTGCGTCAATCTCTAGGTATGATTGGTCAGGGAACTATGATGGTGACTCAAACTTTCCCTCAAAGTAAAGAGGTTCAGGATGAGTTCAACAAACTATATCAAGAGTATGCAACACTTTTTCAAGGTTTGATTTAAAATCTTAAACATATATCATCTTAAAAAGCGATCACAATGTGATCGCTTTTTTTATTTCCATTTAATTTCTATTAGATATAATAAATGCTCAATTATATTTGTATTGATTAGTTTTGATGCTAAGATGCTATACACAAATATCAATACACTAACAAACACCATTTTACCGGGCATCAAACGAATTAATTCTAGAGATTAAAAATATATACCAATGAAAAATATCTACTCTGTATCTAGTTTAGTATTTGCTTCTTTACTTTTTTTTAATTCATGTAAAGAAAAAGCTCCACAAGCTATGCCCCCACAACCTGTTGAGGGAATTAAAGCACTTAAATTAGACTTGCCAATCTATCGAGAGTTTGTGGGATCTATTTATGGATATAAAGATATTCCGATTCGGGCACGAGTTGAAGGGTTCCTCGAAACCATAGATTTCAATGAAGGTGAAATGGTCCAAAAAGGCCAACTACTTTACACCATTGATTCTCAACCATTCCTTGCCGATGTAGCTGCCGCACAAAGTAAAGTTGCTGAGGCAGAAACCAAGTTAGTAAATGCTGAAAATGAATTGGCACGTTACAAACCGCTTGCCGATAGTAAAGCAGTTTCTCAAATTGATGTAGATGCAGCGCAAGCTACCAGAGATGCAGCAGAAGCCAATTTAGATGCAGCTAAAGCAAATCTGGATATGGCGGAAATTAATCTGAGTTATGCTACCATGCGTTCACCAATTCATGGAATCATAGGTAGAACAGCAGCTAGAGTTGGCGAATATGTAGGTCGCGATCCAAACCCAGTAATTCTAAACACCGTTTCCCGATTAGATACGGTACGTGTACAGTTCTTCTTATCCGAAGCGCAATACCTCACATTGGTTAAAGCATTTGTGAATAGAAAAGAATCATTAGATAATACTCAGGAAAGCGAAAGAGCTGAAGTAACGTTAAAATTATCTGATGGCAGTACATACCCTGATACCGGAAGAATTGACTTCGTAGATAGAAATATCAACACATCTACCGGGGCGATCTTAGTTCAGGCAAGTTTCCCAAATACAAACAAAATATTAAGACCGGGTTTATATGCCAAGGTTCAGATTTTATTCGCATATGACAAAGGTTCTATTGTTGTTCCTCAAAGATGTGTGGTTGAAACACAGGGACAATACTCCGTTATGGTTATTTCCGATAGTAACACCATTGAACCCAGACAAGTTCAGGTGGGCGAAAAAATCAATAGCGCATGGCAAATTGTAGAAGGTCTTAAAGATGGAGAAAAAGTAGTTTTTGAAGGTCTTCAAAAAGTTCAGGGCGGTTCTCAGGTAGTTCCGAATATTGTGCCGTTCAACTTGGATATTAAATAGACAGAGCTATGGCAGAGAATAAAGGAAACTTTTTTGTACACAGACCAATCGTTGCAATTGTTATTGCAATCGTGATTGTGATTGTGGGTGCTGTATCTGTAATAGATCTACCCATTGAACAATATCCAAATCTTACTCCCCCTATTGTTGAAGTTCGAGGAACTTATGTAGGAGCGAACGCGTTAAACGTTGAAGAATCTGTTGCAACTCCATTAGAACAGGAAATGAATGGTGTGGACAACATGATCTATATGAAGTCTACCAACTCAAATGATGGTACGATGACCATCCAGGTTTCATTTGATGTGGGAACTGATCCGGATATGAATACGGTATTGGCGCAAAACCGTGTCTCTGCAGCAACTGCAAAATTACCTGCAGACGTGACCAAATTTGGGGTCACCACAAAAAAATCATTACCCAACATTTTATTACTGGTAACACTCACCTCCGATGGTAGATACGATCAGGATTTCTTAGGGAACTATGCGCTGATCAACATTAAAGATCGATTGGCCAGGATTAAAGGAATTGGACGTGTGGATGTATTGGGCGCATCTGATTACTCTATGCGTATTTGGGTAAAACCAGATAGGTTATCTCAATTAGGTATTACCGTTCCTGAAATCAAAGCGGCAATTAATTCTCAAAACTTAATTGTACCAGGAGGTAAATTTGGTGCAGAACCGGCTCCACCTGGAACAGAATATACATATACAGTTCGTTTACCGGAGCGTTTCAATTCTGAAGAGGAATTCGGAAATATTGTGGTACGTACGAACCCTGACGGTGCACAGGTTAAGATCAAAGACATTGCAACGGTAAAGTTAGGTGTTGAAATGTATAACATGATTCCGCGTCTAAATGGAGAAACGGCTGCCATTATTGCGACATATCAAGCACCGGGATCAAATGCAGTAGAACTTGCAGAAAATATCCGAGCGGAAATGGCAGACATTTCAAAAGAATTCCCGGATAGCATTACATATGATGTTTCACTGGACTCAACTGCACCAATTACCGCAGGTATTAAAGATATTATTGTCACCCTAATTGTCGCACTTATTCTGGTGGTTATGGTGGTATTCATCTTTATTCAAGACTGGAGAGCTACATTGATTCCAACTTTAGCTATCCCTGTATCATTAATTGGTGCCTTCATATTCTTCCCGGGATTAGGATTTACTGTAAATGTATTATCACTATTAGGTTTGGTACTCGCCATCGGTATTGTGGTCGATGATGCCATTGTAGTGGTGGAAGCTGTACAGGTTAACATTGCAGCAGGTATGACTGCAAAAGAAGCCACTCTTGATGCAATGGCTAAAGTAACAGCTCCGGTTATTGCGACCACTTTAGTACTTGTAGCTGTATTTATTCCCGTAGCCAGCATGGTCGGAATTACCGGTCTACTCTATCAACAATTTGCCATTACCATTGTGGTTTCAGTTATTGTTTCTTCTGTCAATGCGTTGACACTAAGTCCGGCACTTTGTTCATTGTTGCTCCAGGAACCTAAACCATATGGTGGTCCCTTGGGTAAGTTTTTCGAAGTGTTTAATAAATGGATTGGTAAAACAACCACATCCTATATGTCTTTTACCAATATCGTTACGCGTAAAATCAAACGCGGAGTGATATTTATTGTACTGCTTACAGTGGGTTCAGGATTCTTTGGAAACTTAGTACCTGGAGGTTTTATTCCCGAAGAAGACATGGGATACTTCATGGTCAACGTTCAGCTTCCAAATGCGGCATCTATCCAGCGTACACTTGAGGTATCTAAAAAAGCTGAAAAAATCCTGATGGAAATTCCGGAAATTGAATTTGTAACCAATGCGACAGGATATAGTTTGTTATCCTCTTCTATGGCTTCCAACAATGGATTCTTATTCGTTTCATTAAAACCATGGGATGAGAGAGAACTTACGGCTCAACAAATTATTGATAAAGTCAATATGTTGCTGGTCACTCAAATTAATGCCGGACAGGTATTTGCCTTTGGCCCACCTGCGATTCCAGGACTAGGTAATGGATCTGGTTTCAGTATTATGATTCAAGACAAAGGAGGAAATAACCCCGAATATCTAGCGCAACAAACGATGAAGTTTGTAAAAGCTGCAAATGCACGTCCGGAAATCGGTAAGGCTTTCACCACTTTTCAGGCAACAGTTCCGCAACGTTACATGGATATTGATAAAGAAAAGGCATTAAAATTAGGTGTCAACCTGAATGACTTATATGAAACGGTTGGTGCATTTATGGGTGGATCATATGTGAATGATTTTACACGTTTTGGTAGACTTTACAAAACCTATATTCAGGCAGAACCGGAGTATCGTGTAGATGAAAAACAAATTGATAACTTCTTTATTAAGAATAACCAGGGTGATATGGTTCCTTTATCTACTCTTGCTACGGTAAGAGCGATTTCCGGACCGGATTATACCAATCGATTTAACTTATTCAGATCGGTAGAGGTAACAGGAAGTCCTGCACCAGGTTTCACTTCGGCACAAGCTATGAACGCATTAACAGAAGTAGCCGCGGAAGTTCTTCCTTCTGATATGACCACTTCATGGAATGCCATGTCATATCAGGAAAACAAAGCCTCGGGATCTTTAGGAGCTATTCTTACCTTCTCTTTGGTTTTCGTATTCCTTATTCTGGCTGCGCAATATGAGAGTTGGTCTCTACCTTTGAGTATTTTATTAGGAACTCCATTTGCGATTTTCGGAGCATTCCTGTTCTTATATCTGGGACGTTTGATTAGTCCAACTTTTGAAAACAACATTTTTGCACAGGTCTCATTTGTGATGCTGATTGGTATGGCTGCGAAAAATGCGATTTTGATTGTCGAATTTGCGAACGAAGAATTCCAAAAGGGATTAAGTCTGACCGAGGCGGCATTATCAGCTGCTAAATCCAGATTCCGACCTATTTTAATGACCGCATTTTCATTTATACTTGGGGTATTCCCGTTAGTGATCGCTTCTGGTTCAGGAGCAGAATCTAGAAAAGTTATGGGTATGGCATTATTAGGGGGAATGTCGGTTGCGACTTTCCTTGGAGTATTCTTCTATCCTATGTTATTTATAGCGATCGGAAAACTATTTAAATACACAGAAAAAAGAGATGCTCAGGCTAAATTAGAAGAGGAGGCACAATCATGAAAAACTTAAAATACATTCTCTATCCGATTTTGTTATCGCTAATAATTATCAATATATCAAGCTGTAAGTTTGGGCCTGACTTTAAACAACCCACTCCGAAGACAAATGCACATTATGTTTTTGACTCTTTACAGACAGACAGTACTGTAAATGTTTCCTGGTGGGAAATGTTTAGCGACACTACATTAAACACTTTAATTCGTATTGCTTTAGATTCCAATAAGGATATTCTTATTGCAGCTGCACGAATTGAAGAATCACGTGCCATTGTGGGCTTTAAAAAAGGAGAAACCTGGCCAGAATTTAAGTATCAGGGTCAAGGAACCTATGGAACCTATAACGGATTCGTAACCCCTGATCCTACGTCAAATGTTTTTGGTGGCATGGGATTAAGCTGGGAAATCGATTTCTGGGGAAAATACAGACGAGCAACGGAAGGCGCAAAAGCTGATCTTTTAGCCAATGAATTTGCCAGAAGAACGGTTCAGGTTTCATTAATTTCTGATGTTTCTTCATCTTATTTTTCAATATTGGATTACAAATGGCGTTTAAAGATTGCTCAAAACACGGTTTTACTCCGTGAAGACAATGTCAATATCATTAAGCAAAAGTTTGAAGCGGGACTTGTTCCGGAAATTGATTTAAACAATGCCGAATTACAATATGCTATTGCCTTAGCCGCCATTCCACAATACCAAAGATTGATTGCTTTTGAAGAAACTAAAATGAGTGTTTTATTAGGTTCAAATCCACATCATATTCTTACTGGAATGGAGTTACAGGACCAAAACATTCCACCCAATATTCCTGCAGGAATTCCATCTGAACTACTCAAAAGAAGACCAGATATTGGATTTAGCGCAGCTAAATATCATGCGCAAATGGCCCAAATTGGTGTAGCACAGGCTATGAGATTCCCTTCTATTGGATTAACTAGTTTGTTGGGTGGAGCATCCAGCCAACTTTCAACAATTAATGGCGTAGGATTTGCCTGGAATGCCGGTGCAACTTTAACCGGACCGATCTTCCAATGGGGTAAGAATAAAAGACGTGTAGAAATTGAAAAGGCCAGAACAGAACAAGCCAAATATGATTATGAAAAAACGGTCATTACCGCTTTTAAAGAAGTGGAAGATGCATTGATATCTATTACCACGTATACCACAGAATTGAAAGCCAGAGAATATCAAACAGCTTCTGCTTTAAATGCACAAACATTAGCGCAGTATAGATATGACAAAGGGGTTACCAGTTATCTGGAGGTGATCACTTTACAAGGTTATGCCTTTGAAGCAGAGCTTTCATTGTCATCAACCAGAAGAGCTTTGTTTCAATCTTATATTGATTTATATAAAGCTTTAGGTGGTGGCTGGATTTCAGAAGCAGAAAAGAAATCGGCTGAAGAAAACAATTTAGATCCAAATGAAATCCCAGGACAACAATAGTTCTGATTTAGATTAAATTAGACAAAAAAATATCCGCTTATAGCGGATATTTTTTTGTCTATATAACTTATTACTACTGATCTTTTAGAGATAATAAAGGCACCTTGCTTTGGAATGCCATATGCTCTGTTACTGATCTTTTAAACAGTTTTTGCCAGAATGATACCTCTTTTGGGATTGTAACTACCATATCTGCAGATATTTCATTTACATACGAGTCAATTCCCTCGGCTACATCATCACATTCTATGACCTTATATTTTACAGTTTTGTCCTTAAAAAAGTTATGTAATGGCAATTTAGTCACTTCATTTTCCAAATCAAAATCAGAAGCATTTTCAGTGACATATACAATATGAATAGTGGCATCAGCTAAATCTGCTATCATATTGATAGGCTCTAAAGTCTGCAGGTTTTGCAGCTCTTTCAAATCCGTTGCATACACAATATTTTTAACCTCTTTGGTCTCCCACTCTGACGGTACAGAAATCACAGGGCGAACTGCATTTTCAATAACCGCCTGTGTATTACTTCCAATCAGAGCTTTTTTCAACCCACTCGCTCCATGGGTACCCATCACTATTAAATCTACGTGCTCCTCGTTATTGGTTCTTGAAATAGAATTTTCTAAAGTTCCATATCTAGATACTGTTGTAATCTTTAAATCCGAGTACTTTTCATTCATTTTTTTCAATTCCAAAGCCAAATCTCTTTCAGATTCTTTCGCCATGGCTTCTTCTAAACTCATCATCACCCCTCCGGCTGATGCTCCTGATGGCATTTCATATGAGTTTAACAAAACAAATTCTAGATTTTCTTCTCCTTTAACGAGCTGATAACCATAATCAAATGCAAGTCTTGCACTGCTTGAAAAATCGGTTGGAACGAGGACTTTCATGTTAAAAATATTTTATGATAAAAATACTAATTCTGATTAGTTCACCATAACGTTTTGCGTCATGAATTGTAATTCTTCTACACTCTCAAGAGGACTTACCCAAAGTGTATTATTATTTAAATTTAAAATGTTCGCCAACTGCTCCGGAGCTTCCCCAGAATAAGGATAAATTGCCGGACTTGGCGTATGTTGTTTTAAATATTCCACCAACAGCTTCTGAGAATTGAAAACGCCTCCGCGTTCACTAAATTCTTGCAAATCCAACAGATTGAGATTTGCGTCCTCACACTTATCGCTATATACATGACAAAACTGTTTCACCGTAGCAATGGTATTAATCTGATCCGTTTTGATTAATATGATATTCTCCAAATGATCAAACTTTTCTGATACAATTACCTTTGGACAACACACTTTGGCATACTTCTTCCCTCCTGAATAATTCTCAAACAACGGATACAGGTGTTTTTTATATACATTATAAGTACTAATCAGTATATCCGAAAAACTGCAGTAAGAGGTTACTTGTTTACGCGTGAAATGATCAATCGTTATGACGTTGATATTTGTCCGAATATCTGAAAAATCAGTCTCCAGAATCTTCTTAATTTTTAAACGATAATCACTGTTTAAAACCCCTAATTTAGCCATCGCATGCGGCAATTTGACATCAATTGCCTTTTCCGGATGGACACATCTCTTGCCTAACCATAATATGTTTAAGACATTTCTTTCTTTCCCGAAATTGTTCAACACAAAACGAAACGCACTTAAACCTCCAACGGTATCATCAAGGGGAACTACTATTTGTTTTAAAGCCATGAATAAAGTTTAAAAAAATCAATCATGTAAGAACCACTGGGTATCAATGGCTTTACCTGCTTCTCAAATTTAAACCTAATATGACTCCTACTAACTGATTGAGATCAGTCGATCGAATGATAAAAAGACACTTTTTTTTGCCCTATTCCATCATTTTTACAAATTGAATTGACTTTTCAATTTCAGAATACATCACCTTATCATCATCTACAAAAGCAACATTCTTTCTAAATTCTGCAACTAGTTTTTCTAATTGATCACTGGATTTTGCGGGTCTTCTAAACTCTAATGCCTGTGTACCTGCAAATAACTCAATTCCTAAAACACGCTCTGTATTTTGTACCACATCATACATCTTCACCGCAGCATTTGCCCCCATACTTACATGGTCTTCCTGTCCGTTTGACGAGTCAATCGTATCTACCGAAGATGGTGTACATAATGACTTATTTCTACTCACAATAGATGCAGCCGTATATTGCGGAATCATAAAACCGGAATTTAATCCTGGATTTGCCACCAAAAAGGCCGGTAAATCCCTGGTTCCTGAAATTAACTTATACACTCTTCTCTCAGATATACTTCCCATTTCAGCCATCGCAATTGCCAACTGATCATATGCTAATGCCAATGGTTGTCCATGGAAGTTACCCGCGGAAATAATCTGGTTTTCATCCGGAAAAATAGTTGGATTATCAGTTACCGAATTAATTTCATTGGTCACCACTTTTTCTACATATTCCAAAACATCATGGGTTGCTCCATGCACTTGTGGTACACATCTATACGAATATGGATCCTGGACATGTTTTTTAGTTCTTGAAATCAACTCACTTCCATTGGTCAACTCACGAATTATTCGAGCTACTTTTAACTGTCCGGGTTGCTTTCTTACCAAATGCGGCAAATCACTAAACGGCTCAATTCTACCATCAAAACCTTCCATCGAAACAGCCATAATCTTATTGGCCTTATTCCATAACTCTTTAGCCCAATGTAAAGCATACACCCCATAAGCACTCATAAACTGAGTTCCATTGAGCAACGCCAAACCTTCCTTAGATTGCAATTTTATAACCTCCCATCCATAGGTATCTAACACCGATTGCGCATCTACTTTATTTCCTTTGTAATTGAACTCACCCAAGCCCAATAATGGCAATGATAAATGCGCCAGTGGAGCTAAATCACCTGATGCACCTAATGAACCCTGTGTATAAATCACAGGTAACGCATCATTGTTATAGAAATCAATTAAACGATTTACCGTATTTAATTGCACTCCGGAATGTCCATAAGACAAACCCTGAATTTTAAGAAATAACATGATCTTCACCACTTCTTGTGGAACTTCACTCCCTGTTCCACAGGCGTGAGACATCACCAAATTCGATTGTAACTGAGATAAATCTTCCTTTGAAACCGTAGTGTCACATAAAGAACCAAAACCGGTATTAATTCCATAGACCGGTACATCGGATTTTTCTAAGTATTCATTTAGGAAATTTCTACACTTTTCAATTTTCTGCGCAGCATCTTCTGAAAGCTTTAATTTTTTTCCACTCTCTACAATAGCGATTACATCAGCTACTGAAATCTCGTTACTTGATATATGATGATATTCCATGTTAATCCTATTTCTTAAACTACAATCGTTTTATTTCTTAATCTCTTTTATTAACTCCCCTAAACCAACAGATACTTGCTCTCCAGTTTCCATATTCTTTAACTGAATCATTCCGGAGTTCATTTCATTTTCTCCTACCATGGCCACAAATGGAATCCCTTTATCATTGGCATATTTCATTTGCTTCTTCATCTTTGATTTATCCGGATACAATTCTGCATTAATATTTTGAGCTCTGATTTCTTTTAACAAATTCAATACGTATGCGGCTTCCTCATCCCCAAAATTCACAAACAACAATTGAGTAGAATCTTGAGTATGTTTTGGGAATAAATCTTTCGCCAACATTAAATCATAAATCCGATCTGCTCCAAAAGAAATTCCTACTCCCGACATATCCTTTAACCCAAAAACTCCGGTAAGGTCATCGTAACGTCCTCCTCCGCAAATACTGGAATTAAATTCATTATGCGTAACCTCAAATATAGCTCCGGTATAATAATCTAATCCTCTCGCCAGAGTAAAATCAGGAACCGCATTCTCAACGCCTAAATCTTTTGCTGCTTTTAGCATAAAATCCAGTTCGTCCAAACCTTTCTGACCTATCTCAGAACCTTTTAAAATAGTTCTCATTGGAGTTAAATCAGATACCCCCTGTAACTCCAGAACAGACTTAATTTTATCAATTGCATCTTGGGGTATTTCCTTTTCCGCTAATTCTTTTTCAACACCCTCTACACCTATTTTATCTAACTTATCTATAGCGACAGTAATGGTTCCAAAATTCTCAGTTTGATTTGCAACTTCGGCTAAACCTGCTAAAATCTTTCTGTTATTTACGCGAACGGTTACATCCGCCAATCCCAGTTTGGTGAATCCGGAGTTCACCAATTGAATCAATTCTACTTCATTTAGCAACGAAGTGCTTCCAATGATGTCTACATCACATTGATAAAACTCTCTATATCTTCCCTTTTGAGGACGGTCAGCTCTCCAAACCGGTTGAATTTGATAGCGCTTAAACGGAAATACCAAATCATTACGATGTTGTACAACAAACCTTGCAAATGGAACAGTTAAATCATAACGCAATGCATCTTCACTTAAAACAGATTGTGATGTTTCCGCGTTGGTTGTTAATGCATTGATTCCTTTATTTAACTTTTCACCACGAGCCAATATCTTAAATATCAATCGGTCACCTTCTTCTCCATACTTTCCAGTCAAAGTTTCCAAACGTTCCATCGCAGGAGTTTCAATGGGTTGAAACCCATAAGTTTGAAATACACTTTTTAAAGTATTGAAAATGAAATTCCGTCCCAACATTTGAGCCGGTCCGAAATCACGTGTTCCTTTAGGTATTGCTGCTTTAGCCATATCTGAAAATTTGGCTGCAAATATCGCTAAATTGTAGGGATGAACAGAATGTCTATAAACAAAAAATCCCCGAAAAGTTTTCGAGGATAATCCTTAGTTTAATATGATTTCTTGCTGTCCTAATGACTCGTAGCTATTCACAGATAACGCTCTGGAGTACGCCATTAAGTTTTTAATGGTTTCTTTTCTAGCCTTAATTTTTGGTTCCCCGGAAGATTTTTCCGTCTTCGGATTTAAAAAAGTTTGACCATAAAGTTCTTCGTGTAAAGTTATATCCATATATCGGTTTAATGTTAAACATATCCCCCAAACGGATAATTACATCGTTTATTGCATCAAAATTTAAAAAGGCAAAAAAAATGGTTTTCTCTTTCGAGAAAACCACCACCTAACTAACGCATTTAAACGAATTAAACGTGTAAACTAATTTTATTTTCATCAACCAATTTTCTTAAGTTCATCAAAGCATAACGCATTCTACCTAATGCCGTATTAATACTCACATTTGTTTCATCCGCAATCTCTTTAAAACTCATTTCGTAGTACATCCGCATTTTGAGCACTTGTAATTGATCAGCCGGTAAATGGTTAATTAATTCTTTTACTTTATGTAGTGAATTGGCATAAGCCATTTTATCTTCTGCATTTATCTCATCATCTGGAATAATATCAAATATGTCGAAATCTTTATTTCCTGCAGTTGTTTTCATCTTCTTCGCATTCCGGAAATAATCAATCGTCAAATTATGCGAAATTCGCATCACCCAAGGTAAAAACTTACCTTCCTCATTATACTTTCCTTTTCTTAAAGTATTAATGACTTTAATAAATACATCCTGAAATAAATCTTCGGCCAATTGCCTATCCTTTACTTTGGATATAATATACCCTAACACTTTTTCCTGGTGACGTTCAATTAATATTTGCAAGGAGAACTCGTGTCCCTTCAAATACTTCTTCACTAATTCCTGATCGGAGATTTTTTCACATACCATAATATCTACGTTTAGTTGGTCTCTAAAATGTTAAAATGTAGATATTATTCTATAGGCAAATTTTTACTTAAAATTTATTAAATATGTGACTTTCGAGATTGCTAAAATGTAAAATAAAATGGGCTATACCAAATTTTTAACACTTTAATTTTCAATCCATTCTAAATTCACCTGCATATAAATGCATCGTAAACCGCACATTTACAACTAAATAAAACAAAATAAAAAATCTACATTTTTATTTAAATAATTGTAAAAACTCTTAGCAATTTTCAAACCAATTATTGTATTTAAGAAAGTATTTTTGGCCTCAATTATTGATTTATGGCCAAGAAAAAGATCTCCAATCTACGTAATAGTCACATCTCTATAAAGGGTGCGCGTATGCATAATCTAAAAAATATTGATGTGCGTATTCCCAGAAACAAATTTGTTGTGGTTACAGGTCTATCAGGTTCTGGAAAATCTTCATTGGCATTTGATACACTTTATGCTGAAGGGCAACGTAGATATGTGGAAAGCTTATCATCCTATGCCAGACAGTTTTTGGGTAAAATCGATAAACCTGAAGTAGATGATATTGAAGGTATTTCGCCAGCGATTGCTATCCAACAAAAGGTGAATACCAGAAATCCAAGATCTACCGTAGGAACTACTACTGAGATTTATGACTATTTAAAGTTGCTGTTTGCCAGAATCGGTCACACCTACTCTCCTATTTCGGGAAACGAAGTAAAAAGGCATAATGTAAGTGATGTTGTAGACTATATATTAAACCTACCTGCCAAAACCCGATTAATGATTACGGCTCCTTTGATCGTAAAAAATCGTAAAATTGAAGAACAATTGACCGTGTTAAAACAACAAGGTTTTGACCGATTGGTAGATCAATTTCAAATTCACGACATCACCGAATGGTTAAAATCGCCTCACGATCAAACGGATCAACTGTCTATACTGGTAGATCGAATTAGTGTAAATCCTGACGATGAAGATTTAAGAAATCGATTAGCAGATTCAGTTCAAACCTCATTTTACGAAGGTCATGGATCATGCGATATAATGATCAAAAATGATGATCACTGGGATACCGTTAATTTTAATCATGCCTTCGAATTAGATGGTATTACGTTCGAAACCCCTTCTGTAAACTTCTTCTCTTTTAATAATCCGGTAGGTGCATGTAAAACGTGTGAAGGCTTTGGGAGTGTTATTGGAATTGATCCGGATTTGGTTATTCCTAATAAAAGTTTATCCGTATACGATGAAGCCATTGTGTGTTGGCGTGGGGAGAAAATGAGCGCATGGAAAAACCAACTGGTAATGGCTTCTCCTAAATTCGACTTTCCGATTCATCGTCCAATTGGAGAATTAACCAAAAAGGAATATGACCTACTTTGGAATGGTAATAAATACTTTGATGGGATTCATGCTTTTTTCAAAGAAGTAGAATCTCAGAGTTATAAAATTCAATATCGTGTCATGCTTTCCAGATATAGAGGTAAAACTACTTGTCCGGATTGTAAAGGAACTCGATTAAGAAAAGACGCCTCTTACGTAAAGGTGTTGGATAAAAATATTCAGGAATTAATGCTCACTCCAGTGAAACATTTACTTCCATGGACGCAAAATTTAGCCTCTCAATTATCTGAACATGATCGTGTCATTTCCAAAAGGATTTTAACCGAGATTAATAATCGCCTGAGTTATCTGAGCGATGTTGGATTAGACTATTTAGATCTAAACAGGTTATCGAACACGTTATCGGGGGGAGAATCTCAAAGAATCAATCTTTCCACCATGCTCGGGAGTAGTTTAGTGGGTTCCATGTATATCTTAGATGAACCTAGTATTGGACTTCATCCAAGAGACACTCAAAGACTGATTAAGGTACTTAAATCTTTGCGAGACATAGGGAATACTGTTATTGTGGTGGAGCATGATGAAGAAATTATGCAGGAATCTGATGAAATTATTGATTTGGGACCTGAAGCGGGAACTCATGGTGGTGAGTTGGTTTTCCAGGGGACGCTTAACGATATGAACGAAAAGACAGAAAGTCTGACTGCGCAATATCTAAAAGGTCACATGAATATTCCTATGCCTACCTCCAGAAGGCCCTGGAAATACCATATTGACATTACTGCTATACATCAAAACAACCTTAAAAATATTGACATTCAGATTCCGTTGGAAGTGATGACCGTTATTACCGGAGTTTCCGGTTCGGGAAAGTCCTCGCTGGTAAGAGATGTCTTCTACCCTTCTCTACATAAGTTATTATCCGGTCATGAATATGTTTCCGGTAATTTCGGATCTTTTGGTGGAGATGTTCAAAGAGTCGAAGCTGTAGAATTTGTTGATCAAAATCCTATTGGAAAATCCTCTCGATCAAATCCGGTCACGTATGTGAAAGCATTTGATGATATCCGTTCATTATTTTCAAATCAAAAACTGGCAAAAGTTCGAGGTTATAAACCATCCTATTTTTCTTTTAATGTAGAAGGTGGTAGATGTGAAAATTGTAAAGGAGATGGAAGTATTGTAGTTGAAATGCAGTTTATGGCCGATGTTCATCTAGTTTGCAATGAATGTAATGGTCACCGTTATACCGGTGAGGTTTTAGAAGTTAAATATAAGGACCATAATATTTCTGATATTCTTAGAATGACCATTGATGATGCGGTTACTTTCTTTGAACAAGATAAAACCGGACCTGCTAAGAAAATCGTTTCCAAGATAAAACCGTTACAGGAAGTGGGATTGGGATATGTTCAATTGGGACAATCTTCAAATACCTTAAGTGGTGGTGAAGCCCAAAGAATCAAATTAGCCTCGTTTTTAACCAAAGGCAAGAATGCAAAAAAGACACTTTTTATATTTGACGAACCAACTACCGGTTTGCATTTTCATGATATTCATAAACTACTAAAAGCCTTTAATGCCTTACTGGATAACGGACATTCACTGGTTATTGTGGAACATAATACGGATATTATTAAATCAGCTGACTGGATTATTGATTTAGGTCCGGAAGGTGGCGAAGAAGGTGGGCAATTGGTATTTAACGGTGTCCCAGAAGATTTAATCAACTGTTCTCAAAGTTATACAGCCCAGTTTATCGCAGATAAATTCTAGGTTTGGCAAACATTTTGTCCTTTATATCCGTAGATAAAAATGGCAACTGCCACAATAAAACGTATACTTTTGCCGATTGATATTTCAGAATGAAAAGGATCTATTTCTTCATACTATTATCATTAGTAAGCCTGGGGTTTTCGTCTTGCAAAAAAAAGCAATGTATTGATGGAGATCAATACCCTCGTGGAGTGGTGCGTTCATTACCACCTTTTACAGCAGTGAATGTTCACTTTTCCGGTATTGTAGAACTGGTAAAAGATACTGCGAAAGAAACTCCTTTTGTTGAACTAATCGTTGAAGAAAACCTTCAAACGCATTTAGCTACAGAGGTCATCAATGACACACTAGATATTTCTCTTGGCTTTTGTTTTAGTAATCACTCTGAAATTATTGTACGTGTTCACTATGATAAACTAAACACACTAACCGTGAGCGGACCTGGGGATATTATCTCCAAAGGAAAAATGGTTCAGGATGATCTCACCCTTAATATTCGTTCCAGTGGAGACATCGATTTAACTACTGACGTGAAAAATCTGACCACTAATATCAATGGAACGGGGTTGGTTAAAATTAACGGTCAGATTGAATTCCATCAAATATTTCATCAAAACTCAGGTAATATCAATACCTATCAGGCAATGACAGATAGTGTTATAGCAAATATGTCTGGGAGCGGAAATGCCTATTTAAGAATTAAAAGACACCTGACATTAGACTTAAGTGGAAAGGGAGACTTGTATTATAAAGGCTTCCCCAACATCAATTCAAATATAACTGGTGCGGGGAAGCTCATTAATGATAATTAATCTTATTTCTTCGACATTAATTCGTTGTAGTCTTCGAAACTTTGTTCAATAATTTTCATTGCATCTTCTTTTCCTAAGAAATGCTCAATCTTCACCTCTTTTTCCTCTAATTTTTTGTAATCCTCAAAAAACGCACGCAATTCACGTTTAAAGTGTCTGGGTAAGTCTGATATATCGTTAAAGTGATTTACACTCATATCGTTGGCTGCTACAGCAATAATTTTATCATCCGCTTCGCCATGATCTAACATTCGCATGACACCAATCACCTTAGCATTCACTAAACACATAGGTACAATTTCGATTTGCGATAAAACTAAAATATCTAACGGGTCTCCATCATCACAATAGGTTTTAGGTATAAAACCATAATTTGCCGGATAGTATACTGCTGAATACAATACACGATCCAATATTAACATCCCTGAATCTTTATCCAACTCATACTTTGCTCTTGAATTTTTAGGGATCTCTATAATTCCGGTTACCATTTCCGGAGCATCTTTTCCTGCACTTATATCATGCCAAGGATTCATCATAATTTTTAAATTTTAGGCGGCAAAACTAAGAAATAACATTTCAAATCTGATAATATTTACAACTCTTAACCTTATTATTTCATAGTATTTCAAAACCACGTTATTTGAGCAGTAAAATGTTGTTTCTTTGCAGCTTATTAGAACAAAACAATTAATGTCAACATTTCAAGAATTAGGCCTTCATGATGAAATCATAGAAGCCATTACCGAGTTAGGCTATCAGGCGCCAACTCCGATTCAAAAAGAAGCTATTCCTCAAGTTCTTACTTCCAAAACGGATTTAATTGCATTGGCGCAAACAGGAACCGGGAAAACAGCTGCTTTTGGTCTTCCAATTATTAATCAGATTGATGTTACCTCAACAAAAACACAATCGATTATCTTATGTCCAACACGTGAACTTTGTCTTCAAATTTCAAAAGACTTAGAAAGCTACAGTAAAAAAATTAAAGGGTTAAAAATAACCGCAGTTTATGGAGGGACCAGTATCGATCCCCAAATCAGAGCCTTAACAAAAGGTACTCAGGTTGTTGTAGGTACACCAGGACGTGTTATTGATTTAATAATGCGTAGAAAATTAAAGCTTCAAAATGTACAATGGTTGGTTTTGGATGAAGCAGATGAAATGTTGTCTATGGGATTCAAAGATGATTTGGATACCATTTTAGCAGAAACTCCACAAGACAAACAAACATTATTGTTTTCGGCTACTATGCCTTCAGGGATTCAAAAGATCACCAAAGCATATATGGATAACCCGAATACCATTGAAGTTGCTAAAAGAAATACTGGAAACACAGATGTAGAACATGAATATTACATGGTTTCCGCCAGAGATCGTTATCTCGCTTTAAAAAGATTAGCGGATATGAATCCGGATATCTATGGAATCGTATTTTGTCGTACCAGACGCGAAACCAAAGAAGTTGCAGATAAATTAATGCAAGATGGCTACAACGCAGATTCTTTGCATGGAGACTTATCACAGGCGCAACGTGACTATGTGATGAATCGTTTCAGAAATGGCATGCTTCAAATTTTAGTGGCCACAGATGTTGCTGCTAGAGGTTTAGATGTAAACGAACTTACACACGTCATTAACTATAATCTTCCGGATGATCCCGAAGTGTATGTACACCGAAGCGGACGTACTGGTAGAGCAGGGAATAAAGGAAAGTCCATAACCATTATCCATACGCGTGAAATGAGACGTGTAAGAGAATTGGAAAAAATGATCGGACATAAATTCGCGCAACAAAAAGTGCCAACCGGTTCTGCTATTTGCGAGGTTCAATTAATGAAGCTTATTGACAATGTCAAGGAGATTGAAGTCAATCAGGATCAAATCAATCCATTCATGCCTGCCGTTATGGAAAAGCTTGGGCATATGGAAAAAGAAGATATCATCAAACATTTTGTATCTGCAGAATTCAATCGTTTCTTAGATTATTACAAGGATGCACGTGACTTAAATGATATTAAGAACACCCGATCTGATCGTGATGAAGGTCGAAAAAGCAGACGAGATCGTAGAGATCGAAAAGAGCGTGGAGATCGTTTGGGAGGACAACAAAGACGCAGTCGTGGAAGCGGTGAGTTTGCGCGTTTCTTCATTAACGCAGGGAAATCTAATCGCCTGAATCCACAGAGATTAATGGGAATGATCAACGAGCATTCACCGTTAGACGGTGTTGAAATTGGGCAAATAGATATTCAAAATAACTTTGCATTTTTCGAAGTGGATAAAGCACTTGCCGATGAAGTTGTACCCGCATTTAAAGACAAAGATTTAGACGGACTTAGATTATCTGTAGAGCCAAGCGTTAGTATGAAAAACAGCTCTGGAGACGATAAAAGGAATAAAAAATCAAGAGGTAGAAAATCTTCAGACTTTTCCAATCGTGGAGATCGAGACAGATCTTCCAGAAGAGGGTCAGACAGAGATCGTTCTCGCGCAAAAAGCAAAAAGGACTATAGAAAGAAATCAGGTGATTTTGGCGGATCTGATAACAAATCAGATCGAAAGAAAAATCGAAAATGGTAGTGCTATAATCTCCAAAATATTAAAACGGGTAATGAATCATCATTATCCGTTTTTTTATGTTTTTTGAATACCCTAAATTCGAGTCCACACAGATATTATGGATATAAATATTTCAAAAACCTTTAAATCGCAAAAGCTTTTTTTTGATACCAATACGACTAAGAGTATCACATTCAGAAAAAAGCAACTCAAAAAACTGCTTCATGCACTTCAACAAAATGAGGAAAAAATGAACCAGGCCATCCATCAGGATTTGAGAAAGTCAGCATTCGAATTTTACGAAACAGAACTTGGACTGATTTATTCGGAATTGAAATATACCATAGACCATATTAAACAATGGTCTGCCAAAAAACATGTACCTACCAATTTGGCCAATTTTCCTGCATCGAGTTATATCATTCCCGAACCTTTAGGAACAGTTCTCATTATTGGTGCCTGGAATTATCCATTTCTACTATCTATTCATCCTCTTATATCAGCTATCGCAGCAGGCAATACTGCCATCGTGAAACCTAGTGAGATGGCCCCAAATAGTTCCCGAGCTATTGCAGAAATTCTCAACCAATGTTTTGAATCCGACTATATCCATATTCAGGAAGGTGGAGTTACAGAAAGTACAGAATTACTCCAGCTCCGGTTTGATAAGATTTTTTTCACAGGAAGTACAGCTGTTGGCAGAATCGTGTACCAGGCTGCCGCTAAAAGTTTAACTCCGGTGACACTAGAACTTGGAGGTAAAAGCCCTTGTTTTGTTTTTGAAGATGCTCCTATTGATCTTACAGCTCAAAGAATCGTATGGGGAAAATTCATTAATGCCGGCCAAACCTGTGTGGCTCCGGATTATTTATTAGTGGACCAAAAAATAAAACCTCAACTGATTCAGGCCATTAAAAAACATATTCAAAAAATCTATGGAGAGACTCCATTAGACTCCCCTCTACTCTCTAAAATCATTAATAAAAATCATTACCAACGTTTAAATGACCTTTTAGATGTTACTAAGATCATTTATGGTGGACATACGCTTCCAAATCAACTTCTAATTGCACCGACTATTATGGAAAATATAGATTTTAATGATCCCATAATGGAAGATGAAATTTTTGGCCCCATCTTGCCAATTATAGCGTTTACAGATGTTAATGTCATTATTGATGAAGTAAAAAGTCGCCCAAAACCACTTTCACTTTACGCTTTTACCAATAAAGAAAAAAACAAAAAGCTTTTGCTTGAAAAACTATCATTTGGCGGTGGGGTCTTTAATGAAACTTTAGTTCATTTGGCTAATCATCATTTACCATTTGGTGGTGTGGGTGAATCTGGAATTGGTAACTATCATGGGAAATTTGGATTTGATAATTTCTCACATTTTAAATCTATTATAGATAAACCAACCTGGTTTGAGCCATCCCTTAAGTATCCTCCATTTTCAAAATGGAAATTCAATATCCTCAAAAAGTTATTCTAAATATGCCATACAATTTCGATACACCTATTGACCGTTTTAATAGTAATGCGGCCAAATTCAAACGCGAATATCTATTAGAAATATTCAAAACTGAGGACTTATATCCTTTTTGGATTGCAGATCAAGATTTACAAACCTCACCTGAAATCATAGAATCTTTGATTGCTAGAGCTCAAAATGGAGTTTTTGGATATGAATGTAAATCGGCTGCGTTTATGCAGAGTATTGTGAATTGGTATCAGAGAAGATTTAATTGCGAAATACAAAGTGCATGGATACAATTTTCTCCTACCATAATAAGTAGTGTTGCTATGGTTCTGGACTTATTTACAGAGGATCAGGATGGAGTTATTATTCAGCCTCCGGTATATCAGGAATTTGAAAACGTTATTCAAAAAACAAATAGAACCGTATACGCCAATAACCTAATTCTACATGATCACCGATATGAAATGGATTATGATCATTTGAACTCTTTATGCCAAAACCCAAAAACAAAAGCCTTACTCATTTCAAATCCGCATAATCCCGGAGGACGCGTATGGTCAAAAGAAGGACTTCAAAAAATTGTAAACATCTGTATTCAAAACAAGATTTTGCTCATCTCCGATGAAATCCATGCAGATGTAATCTTTAAACCATATAAGTTCACTTCATTGCTGTCGTTTAAAGAGATTCACGATCAACTTATTGTATGCTACTCTCCCTCTAAAATTTTCAATTTAGCAGGGATATCTGATGCTATGGCCATTATCCCTAATTTGGAGTTAAGAACGGAATTTGAACGACTTAAACTTCGATATAATCTGGGAAGAACAAATGCCTTTGCCAGTACAGCAATGGAAACGGGATTCAATACCGCAGATCAATGGATCGATCAACTCAATACCTATATTAAAAGTAACGTGGATTATATTAGTGATTTTATTCAAAATCATATTCCGAATATCCGATTGATTCAACAAGAAGGTACATATTTGGTCTGGCTGGATGTATCCCAATTACCTATTCAAGGTATTGAGCTTATTCAATATTTAGCCAAACATGCTAAGATTGGCGTTAACAATGGAGATCGATTTGGGAAACCCGGAGAAGGATTTATTCGAATGAATATTTCTTGTCCCAAAAGTATCATTGTGGATGCCATGCATAATTTAAAAAGCGCTGTTGATTTACTTTTTGTTCAGAATTCAGAACAAAATTGTTAAAAAACCATTGTATAAAGCGCTCTTCATCATGTAAAAGCATTATATATTTGTTAGCACAAGTATTAAAGTAGCTCCTCTTGAATAATACTACAAAAAATATACTCATCGCGGATGATCATCCACTTCTTATCATTGGTTTAAGAGGTATTATAGATAATATCAAAGGCTATCGCTTAGTTGGGGAAGCTACTAATGGTACAGATGCCGTACTTTTAGCTAAACAGCATATTCCGGATATTTCAATAATTGATTTAGAACTTCCCGGAATTAATGGAATTGAAGTTTTAAAAGAGATTAAAAAGCATACGCCTGACACCAAAGTAGCCATATTAACTTCTCATAAAGAAGAACGTTATATGCTTGAAGCGATTGACGCTGGTGCTGATGGATATCTATTGAAAGATTTTGCAAATATTGAGATCAATCGTTGTTTGACACATTTTGAAAACAATGAACCCTATTATTCCGAGCAGCTCAAGTCTTATATCAATCCAGATCAGGATAAAGACCCGAATATTGACAAACTGAGTCGAACAGAACGTAAAGTATTGCGATTAATCGGACAGGAGAAAACGTCTAAGGAAATTGGAGAAATTCTCTTTATTAGTCCAAAGACCGTTGACAATCACAGATCTAATATTATTAAGAAATTAGATCTCACTTCTAAGAAGCACAGCTTGTTCTCCTGGGCTTCTAAAAACAAAGCTTATTTATAAAATTTTTCGAGTATCCTACCTACCCGCTATAAAATTAGGGGTTATCCCCTATTGTGGACATGATATACACGTCTTACATTTGTATTATTAATTTGAAGTGGAGAGCAAATTAATGAACCTATCAAACCTAAACTAGAGCATGATCTACTAAATCCATTAAAAGGAGTTGAAGTTCAACTCCTTTTTTTATTCGCTTTGGTTTGAACCTTTCATAATTTATTGAAATTAGGGGATATCCCCTATTGCTTTGTATTTGTTTTGAAGCTAGATTCGCCAACGATTGTTATTCACTATGGAAAAAGCTAACTACTTGGTGATTAAAATCAATTGTTTGAGCAGATGGCTCAATTGTAGGTTGTCTTAGTCAATCATGTACAAACCCATTGATTCCAAGAAGAAGAGGTTATTTGTCCACACAAATGACCTTTTGCTTTTTTATACACACAAATTTTCTTCACTTTATTTCCGTGTTAATGATATGTTATTTGGTTTTTAACTCTCAAAGATTTGAATACATTTGCTTTAAGTTAAACCAACCCAAATTTTAAAAGATATGAAAAAAGTAACATTAGCACTAGGATTCATTTTAGCATTTGCACTTGGGACATTTGCACAACAAGTAGGTGGTCCGGAAATTACATTTGAAAAAGATGTACATGATTTTGGAAAAATCAAACAATATGGTAATGCAACTACAGAGTTTGTTTTCACAAACACTGGAAATGCGCCATTAATTATTTCTAATGCTAAAGGTTCTTGTGGATGTACTGTTCCAACATGGCCAAGAGAGCCTATTGCTCCAGGTGCTTCAGCTGTGATCAAAGTAAAATATGATTCCAAAAGAGTTGGACCAATCAATAAGTCTGTTACTATTACTTCAAATGCGACTAATGCACCAACCAAAGTAATTCGTATTACTGGAAATATTTCTGCAGCACCTAAGGATACTACAAGTCCTGTGAAAAAGGAAGAAGCTGCACCAACAACGCTTTAAAACTTATTTATTATAAAATTAAAAGCCGTCTCCAAAGAATTGGAGACGGCTTTTTTTATGCCTATATCTTTTTTGTTATACTTAACTTATTTTTCACAAAAACAATCACTTACACTCCTAAAACCTAAAATAAACAAGGTTTTTTGTCTGTACATTTACACTAAACTTTAATAGATACAAGATGAAAACACTTACATTATTATTAGGCTTAATTTTTTCCATAAGCACCTCAGTATTTAGTCAATTATCAGGTCCTGAAATGACTTTCGAACAAACAGTTCATGATTTTGGAAACGTGAAACAATACGCACCATCCACCTATGAATTTAAGTTTACCAATACGGGAAATGCACCATTAATCATTTCAAATGCTGAAGGTACATGTGGCTGTACCATTCCTACGTGGCCGCAACACCCTATTGCACCGGGAGCAACTGGCGTCATCATAGTAAAATATGACTCTAAACGAGTTGGTCCGTTCAAAAAATCAGTTAAAATCACTTCAAATGCCAGTTCCAATCCCAACATGGAACTCCGAATACAAGGGACTATTATCACTCAATAGATTTATGAACCAGAATATATTTTATTCACATTTTGCGGATTTTAGTTTAAATGATTCACTAAAATTTTGACATTCCTATTAATATTGCATCTTAAAATTTTATAAGATGCCAACAATTTCAAATAACGGAATGGCTATGCCAGAGTCACCAATTAGAAAATTGGTTCCTTTTGCTGAAGCTGCGAAAAAAAAAGGTCATGAGGTCATCCATCTAAATATTGGACAACCTGATATTGTAACTCCACAAGTTGCGCTGGATGCCATTAAAAATTGTTCTATTGATGTTTTAGAATATAGTCATTCCGCAGGTTTCGAATCTTATAGGAACGGACTATCAGATTACTATAAATCAGTAAACATTGATGTAGACGCATCTGAGATCATTGTAACCACAGGTGGTTCAGAAGCTCTTTTATTTGGATTCTTAAGTTGCTTTAATCCGGGTGATGAAGTCATTATCCCTGAGCCTTTTTATGCCAACTATAATGGTTTTGCCACAGCAAGTGGAGTGAAGGTTGTTCCGGTTACAGCTAAAATTGAAAATGGTTTTGCTCTCCCACCGGTAAATGAAATTGAAAGCCTGATTACGGATAAAACCAAAGGGATTTTAATTTGTAATCCTAGTAATCCAACTGGTTATTTATATACCAAAGAAGAGCTGGAGGTTATTCGTGATATCGTAGCGAAACATGATCTCTTTTTGTTTGCAGATGAAGTATATCGTGAGTTTGTATATGATAACAAAACTCACTACTCTGTAATGAACTTAGAAGGAATTGAACAAAACACCATTTTAGTGGATTCGGTTTCTAAAAGATATAGCATGTGTGGGGCGCGTATTGGAGCTATTATTTCTAAAAACAAAGAAGTGATGGCTACAGCTATGAAATTTGCTCAGGCGAGATTAAGTCCTCCAACATATGCACAAATTGCATCTGAAGCGGCTCTACAAACACCAACTTCCTATTTTGATGAAGTAAAAGCTGAGTATGTTGATCGTAGAGATACTTTAGTTGCTGCTTTAAATCAAATTGAAGGAGTTACCTGTCCGAATCCTTCCGGAGCGTTTTATTGTGTCGCGAAATTACCTGTTGATAATGCGGACGATTTCTGCCAATGGATTTTATCAGATTTTAGTCATAATGGTAAAACGGTGATGATGGCACCAGCTTCCGGGTTTTATTCTACCCCTGGAAATGGACAAGACCAGGTACGTATTGCGTATGTATTAAAGAAAGAGCTATTGTTAGAGGCTGTCGAAATTTTGGACAAAGCCATCAAAGCATATAACAATAGATAGTCGGAACCTATTTGAAATAAAAAAGCCAGTATTGAATCAATACTGGCTTTTTTATTGTTCTTTTTTTTATCACATCGGTGCGACACCTTGCATTAAATATCCACAAATCAAAGCACCATAGGTTCCAAAAGCATATCCTAATACCGCTAATAATACTCCTACAGGAGCCAAAGAAGGATGAAATGCGGCTGCCACCACCGGAGCCGATGCAGCCCCGCCAATATTGGCTTTACTACCCACAGCCAGAAAGAAAAATGGCGCGCGAATTAATTTAGCTACAATAAATAACAATCCCACGTGAACTGCCATCCAGGCCAATCCTACCAGAAATATGGCAGGATTATCAAACACAGCTAAAATATCCATTTTCATACCTATTGTGGCTACCAAAATATAAATGAATACCCCTCCGACCTTAGATGCTCCAGCTCCTTCATAGTTTCGTGCACTGGTAAAGCTTAATATGAGTCCGAATGTAGTTGCTAAAACAATTAACCAAAAGAATCCGGAACCCAAACTAAATGTTTCTGCCAGATATGGCGCATTTTCTTTTATGAAAGGAGCAATATATCCAGACAATAAATGTGACAAACCTGTAAAACCTAATCCAAGTCCTAAAATAACGACCAGATCATTAAATGATGGAATACGCGCTATCTTTTGACTAAATTCATGCATATGATTCTTCAAAGTCTCTACTGAGCTCGCATCCGCTTTAAAGAAAGCATCAATTTTGGTAGCTTTTCCAACTCCTAATAACAAAAAGAACATCCAAATCTCTGCGACTACAATGTCCACTGTGATCATCATAGAATACATACTTCCACTAATCAGATTTTGTTCACCCTCTTTAAAAATTTCAAACATAGCTGCCTGATTGGCTCCTCCACCAATCCAACTTCCTGCTACAGTGGTCATACCTCTCCATACTTCATTTGGTGGCACACCACCAACTACATCAGGCGATATATATGAAAACAAAAAAATAGCTAATGGTCCTCCTATCACGACACCAACGGTTCCTGTAAAGAACATAATCAAAGCTTTAGGGCCTAATTTAAATACCTCTTTTAAATTGATACTTAAGGTCAACAGAATCAAACTGGCAGGAAGCAGATATCTGGAAGCCACATAATACAATTGAGATTTTCCAATAAATGGATTTATCAATGACGCATCTACTTCATTAGTTAAAACAAAATGTTTTAAGTCTTTGAAGTTGCTGATCCCGGACATATCAAAACCATTATCCGCTAAAAATGCCGTAGCCTGAGCCACATCAATCCATTTTGGAGAGATGATTCCAAATGTGCTAAATAGTGACGGTAAGAAATAACACAATAATAAAGCCGGAATGACCTTAAATAACTTACTAAACTGAGGTGTTTCAGTTGCTTTAAAAATCAGTGTTAATAAACCTATCAGGATTCCAAAAACAACAGCGTCATTGGTAATTAAGGGGATATCCGATACAACTTCTTCCATAATTTCTTTATCTAACTTTAAACTCTTATTTCTTTAATTTTAAATTGGACTCATAGATTTCTATCCACTGTTCCGGAGTCATCTTTGTTGCTAACTGTGTGATCAATTCATATGGAATTGTCTTCATATTCTTGAATCGAATACAACTCTTTCCCATATCCAATTTCGTTTTCACATAAGAAGGATACTCCGATTTAAACCACTCCATTAATTCAGGAAAAGCATAAATACCAGAGTGGTAAAGGGCTACAAAATTCTTTTGAGATGCCATATTAATAAATGGTAATGGAAGTTTTGGGGTTACATGATATCCCTCCGGATAAAGCGAATGCGGAACAACATAACCGATCATTCCATAACTCATTACTTCCTCAAATCCCTCAGGCAAATTACTCTTAAAGATCTCTCTCAACTTTTGGATCACCTCTGCACGATCTTCGGGAAGTTTGGATATATACTCATCTGGAGAATTGGCCTTAATTTTCATAATTCGATTTTAGTGTTCACAAGAATACAAAAAATTCATTTCGATCTGTTCCTTCTATATTTTCAGTTCCGGAAACAAAAACTCCATTTTTATAATTTCTTCCTTACGTTCTTTTAATTCTGCAATATAAGGCTTCACATGATCCATCTTAAACTTATCGACACACAAATTGGCCCACTCTAATGCCAAATCAATATCTCCTGATATTTCACTGGCCACAATTAGATTATATGTCGCTCTACTGGCCAGTTTAGTATTATTGGATGTGGCCAACAAATACCAAATATCAGATGCTCCCGACCAATTTCCTCCTTTGGCATAAATATATGCCTGTTTCATTTGCTCTGTTCCAGTACTATATATTTTTCGTGATTTGGTCTCCCATTTGGGCGCAATTTGTTCCGTATAATCAGTCGCCAGTTTTCTGGCTGCCTGCACCAAAACGTTATTGGCATCAGCAATTCTATTGTTTACCTCATAAGGGGTACTGCCTGTAGCTGAAACAGATACTTGTGTACTTACATCAGATTCGGTATCCACTTTACCTACTCCATTATTACAAGTATAAGCTCTAAAAAGCATTTGCATATAAACACTTTGCTCTCCATTGAAATACGGAACTCGAACGGTCCCGTAAGTTCTTTCTACAGGGGTAGAAAACAATACGTCACTATCTGTATCTACTTCAGCGTTATACCCTTCTATAATCACAATGGCATCGGCATCTATACTTCTGCACATTTGACTTACAAATCGAACGGGTATGGGACTACTCCCGTAACTTCCATTTTTGGGGATAAATGATACGGTGGTATCAAAGGCGTTAAAATATTGATTACTATTAAAAATGGTCTCCATTTCTGATATGGTCTCATTCACCATTATATCGGTAATGGAATTATACTGCGCTACTACACGTCCCTGAACAAACTGTTTGGTTTTAGAGCTATTAATATCCACACGATTTACCAGTGCCACATTTCTCACTGGTTGTGAAAGTGGTGAATCGGGTAACTTTAAAACATCAATTGAAATTTTGGATGATGCACAACCGCTGAATAGCACAATACTCATCCATCCAATGATATACTTTTTAATTCTTATAGACGATTTAGCTTCCATGCAGATTGTACCTCATATTTCGCGCCAACTGTCAATCTTCCTTTACGTTCTGCGGTCAAATGAGCTCCAATTAAGGCTGCTAATTCTTCTTCTTCAGATTTGGTGTATCTGAAATTCTTTGGATCAAAATATTTTTTTACAAAATGTGTATCGAATTCTCCGGTTCTAAATGCCTCATGATCTATAGCAAATCGACAAAAACTCAATGTTGTTTCTACACCATTAATTTGATATTCATCAATAGCCTGAATCATTCTTTCTATGGCCTCTTCTCTATTCTCTCCCCACACGATCAATTTAGAGATCATTGGATCATAATAAATTGGAATTTGTTTCCCTTCTTCCATAGAATCGTCAACACGTACACCTTCACCTTGAGGTAAACGATATGTACTTAATTTACCAATATCCGGTAAGAAGTTATTTTCAGGATCTTCCGCATACACACGTACTTCTATCGAATGTCCATGAATTTTTAAATCTGACTGGGTAAATGATAATTTTTCACCTCTAGCCACTTTGATTTGCTCCTCAACTAAATCCAATCCTGCAATTAATTCAGACACCGGATGCTCTACTTGCAAACGTGTATTCATTTCAAGGAAATAATACTTCCCGTTATCATATAAAAACTCTACAGTTCCCGCTCCCCAATAATCACATGCTCTGGCTACATCACATGCACATGCGCCCATTTCTTCACGCAATTCGGGAGTCAAAACTGCTGATGGTGCTTCTTCAATTACTTTTTGGTGTCTTCTTTGAATGGAACAATCTCTTTCAAATAAATGAACAATATTTCCATGTTCATCAGCTAATACCTGGATTTCAATATGTCTTGGGGATTCCACATATTTTTCAATAAAAACCGAACCATCTCCAAATGCAGATTTTGCTTCATTGGTTGCCATTTTTATTTGTTCCTCCAAATCCGATTCTTCATTTACAATACGCATTCCTTTTCCACCACCACCGGCAGCAGCTTTAATCAAAATAGGGAATCCAATTTCTTTGGCAATCTCAGTCACTTCCGCAGGATCTTCAATGGCCTGATCTGTACCAGGTACCATTGGGATATTATAATTCTTAACTGCGGCTTTTGCTGCCAGTTTATCTCCCATCATGGCCATAGACTTTGGTAACGGACCAATAAACTTAATCCCTGCATCAGTAACCTTTTGGGCAAAATCACCGTTTTCAGATAAGAATCCATAACCAGGGTGAATTCCATCTACACCCAACTCTAAAGCTTTCTCAATAATATACTCTCCTCTCAAATATGATTCTGAAGATGGTGCCGGTCCTACACAAACTGCTTCATCAGCAAATTTCACAAAAAGTGAATCTGCATCAACCTCAGAATAAATTGCAACTGTCGAAATTCCCATTTCTTTACATGTGCGCATTATTCTTAATGCGATTTCCCCTCTATTGGCAACAAGTATTTTCTTCATAATTTTTGATTAACGATCGAATCACAAATTTAATTTTTCATCCCATACTTAGGGCCTGCTCGGTTCGAAATTTATACACGAAATGTATTTTGGATTTCCGTCTCAAACGCAGGGGAATTAAACCAGTTTTGCAAATCGGTCTCATCCACTATTTGCTCTAATCGACTTTGGAATTGAGATTCCAACCCATGTAATTTCACGAAAGTCAATACATCACGAAATGAGTTTAACATACTCACATAAAAAGCATCTTGTCGTATTCTTCGCTCTCCTGAAAAAATCTGGGCAATTTCAATATTATACAACATCAAATCCACAATAATTTCGGGCTGAACTTCTAATGTTTTAAAATGTTTGATCAACTTTTGGGCAACGGAACGTCTCGCTTTAGGCTTACGCACATTTAAATTATACTCTTTTGAGATTTTAACCTTGGCGTTTTCTAACAGCTGATCTTCTTTGGGATTAAACGCAAAGTCATAGTATACTTTGACATCTTTAAATCTGGAATACAAATCCAGTATTTGTTCTTCCATCTGAGATTTGGTTAGTGTTTCCAAATACTTCTTTAAATCCCTCTTACTCATCACTCAAAAGTAGCTATTATTCACTCAAACATATTTTATCTTATCTAAAATGATTCTAAATATGCTATTCAAAACAAAATTTCACAAACAACAGCCTAACCACTCACATATTTTGAACGTGATAATAAATGAAAACCACTACAGAATATTATTAACCAAATTAAAACAACGCTATGAGAATATCTATACTAATTGGGCTTCTATTAGCTCCAGTTTTATCCAACGCTCAGGATGTATTCCATCTTAATCATGTAAATTCTATTCATAACATCATTATCACATCATTTAAAACTTCAAAACCTGATATTAACTCAACAAAAGCCCTTTTACCCGGCTATCAACTCATTCATAGCCCTATGAAATCATCAATAACCATTTACCCGAACCCTAGCAGCGGATTAGTAAATATTACTAATCCGCTTATTACCCAGACCTTGACTCTGTATGATTTGAGTGGAAAAATTGTGTATCAAATGGACGAACCCTCACTCACTACCGTATCCATTGATATCTCAACCTTTCAAAATGGAATCTATTTGCTCCGACTAAAAAACGAGGATGGGGTTCAAATACATCGAATTATAAAAAAATAAAATCTTGGTTAGTAGTGTTGTTTTGGAAATGCGTTAGGAAAACCTGACGCATTTTTTAGTATCTATCTCTTCTTTCATCAGATTTATCCAAACCATTAAAAATCGAGGTTACAAAAGACAACACCAAACTAAATATCAAAGCCCACCAAAATCCATCAACCGTAAAACCATCTAGAAATCCCGCAGTAAGCTGAATCACAAATACGTTAATCACCAATAAAAAGAATCCTAACGTAATTACCGTAATAGGCAGTGTTAAAATCACCAAAACAGGTTTAATCGTAGAATTAAACAATCCTAAAAGTAAAGCCACCATAATCCCCGTAAAAAAACTATCTACATGGACTCCTGGAAGAATATATTGGGAAACCATTACGGCTAATGAGGATATCAAAACTTTAGTTAAAAAATTCATCGTATATTGTTTTGCTTTAGCAAAAGTACCTAAAAAGTAATTCGAAAAAACCGTAACACTAATTACATATGATATATAACTCAGATCGTATCATTGCAACTCAAATTCGATTATGAAATCTAAAATTCCTGGAATTGTTTTTAGTTTTTTGATTGGTATTACTGCTTATATAGTGGCTCCCTTTATTCCAATGATTAACTCTATTGTACTTGCTTTGATTTTGGGGATGCTCTATGCCAATTTGGCCCCAATTCGAGATCAATGGTCTTCCGGAATCCATTTCTCCTCCAAAAACCTATTGGAAATTGCTATCATATTTCTCGGGTTTGGAATTAGTTTTTATGATATTGCCGGTTTAGGTTGGCAAATCATTATTGTATTATCCTTTAGTATTATAGCCGTACTGTTTTTCACTTATTTCATTGTGAAGCATCTCAAAATCCAGGATTCTTGTGGACACTTAATTGGTTTTGGAACGGCAATTTGCGGCTCTAGTGCTATCGCAGCACTCGCTCCTAAACTCAATTCAAATAAAAGTGAAATCGGCATTTCCATTGCAGTTATTAATCTCTATGGTTTTATTGGAATGCTTGCTTTTCCTGTTGTTTTTAGTTCCGATATGATCATGGATGCGGCAGCATTAATGATTGGAGGAACATTGCATGGTGTTTCCAATGTAGCCGGAGCGGGATATGCCATGGGAGAAACTATCGGTGATTTATCATTAACCATAAAACTGGGCAGAGTAGCTTTACTTGCTCCAGCTTTGATTTTCTTTAATTTTTTAATTAACCGAAATGCGTCTTTTAAAGAAAATTTAAAACTGCCTTATTATATCATTGGATTTATACTCGCATCCAGTATCATCACATTTTTTCAACTCCCGGCAGAGCTCATTGATATTTTTAGAATCATCGGAAAAGCTTTACTCACCATTTCTATGGCTGCCATTGGGCTAAGTATTCACTTTAGACAACTTTATTCTCAAGGTAAAAACGCACTCGGATTCGGTGCTATAATATTCATTTTCCAGATATTAATATTGGGTGCATTAACCTATCTAATTACCTAAATCCACTACTTCATCTGTAGCTTTTTTACCTCCAAGAATTTTCATGGCCCACATTCCTCCAAGTATTCCCATTGGGATATAAGCCAATGTCATGTCAATAACAGCAAACCAGGTTGGGTGCGGAATCTGATACATATTGGCAATTCCCCCCAAAAGAAAAAATGCGCCTATACCTAATGCAAATTTTGTTTGATGAGAAGCTGCAACCAACCCAGCTACCAACGCTCCAACTAATGTTCCCAAAGCATGCGCTAAAAACGGCATAATAAAATGCTTGTATTCCAGCATTGGCATTGCTGCCGTAATTCCTTCAGCTGTGGTCATATCTGCTCCAGCAGGAGGTGCTATAATATCACCACTAATCAAAATAAGTCCCATATTTACGATCATTCCTACAATGGCTCCACCAATAAGCGCTAAAATATTCCTAAGTATTTTCATTTTTTCCCGTTTTAAAGTGTAACGAAGATAACAGAATCCGCTTCAAACAAAAAACCACCAAAGCAATTGCTTTGATGGTTTTTCTTGAAAATATAATATTCTATGGACTAGATTTCCCAGGTCTCACCACTTTCCAAAAGATCATCAACCGTCTTAAACCTGGTTGTGGCTTTGATTTCTTCCAATTGATGCGATAATCTTTCATTAAAAGTATCTCGTTTCACAGAACGGATTACTCCAGTCACCATGGGCATTCTTAAGTTTACCAACATCATATGTAATGTGGTATCTTCTTCATGTGCATCATGCACCACTAAATCATCTTCTGTGATTCCATCTTTGCCAATCTCAACAACTTCAAGTTTAAAACCATTTTGGATAATTCCTTTGTTTCGGTCCTTCCCAAAAATCATCGGTTTTCCATGCTCCACTCTTAAGAAAGCCTCAGTTTTTACTTCTTTAGCCGTCCATTCTTTAAAAACCTTATCATTAAAAATCACACAATTTTGTAAGATTTCCACCAATGATGTTCCCTTATGCTTTTCCGCTTCAATAAAGATACTAGTCATCCCTTTAGGATTAATATCTTCTATTCGGGCAAAAAACTGCGCTCCTGCTCCTAAAGCCAATTCTCCGGGATTAAACGGATTATCAATACTTCCTTGCGGAGATGTTTTCGTTTTATGTCCTAAACTCGTAGTAGGAGAAAACTGTCCTTTTGTCAATCCATATATTCTATTGTTAAACAATAAAATATTGATATCAATATTTCTTCTTAGAGCATGAATAAAGTGATTTCCTCCAATTGCCAAAGCGTCACCATCACCAGTGATTTGCCAAACACTTAAATTTGGATTGGCCATCTTCACGCCACTCGCAATAGCCGGTGCACGACCATGGATAGAATGAAAACCATAGGTATCCATATAATATGGAAACCTGGATGAACATCCAATTCCAGAAACAAATACAATATCCTTTTTTTCAATTCCGATTTCCGGCATCGCCTTCTGTACTGATTTCAAAATCGCGTAATCACCACATCCCGGACACCATCTTACTTCCTGATCACTTGCAAAATCTTTTGCTCTGTATTCTACTTTAGGATTTTCGCTCATGATTAATCTTCCTTTAAAATTTCAGTAAATCTATCAATCAGTTCAGAGGTACTAAATGGTAACCCCTGTATTTTATTGTATTGTAAATAGTCAAACTGCGGTAATTCCGCTCTTAAATATTTTACAAACTGTCCATTATTCAATTCACACACTACTATTTTCTTAAATCTAGAGAAAACCTCAGCTGTGTTTTTAGGCAACGGCTTAATATAATTGAAGTGAGCAAGCCCTATTCTTCCATTCGCTTCTACCTCTTCTCCAGCAGTAAGTAATGCACCAAAAGTTCCTCCCCAACCCACAATTAATAAATCACCTTCCTGATTTCCTTCAACTTTAAGATCCGGAATATAATGCGCAACACGAGCTACTTTCTCCTCTCTTACTTTTACCATTCTCTCATGGTTTTCTGGAGCATAAGAAACATTCCCTGTAGTTTCATCTTTTTCCAAACCTCCGATTCTATGTTCAAAACCTTCAGTTCCCGGAACCACCCATTTTCTGGCTAATGTATTTTCATCTCTGATATATGGTTCCCACGTTTCCGCATTATCTGAACTATCAACAGTATATGGAACGATATCATCCAAATCAGCCATTTTCTTAATTTTCCATGGTTGTGATCCGTTTGCCACATATCCATCAGTCAATAAGATCACCGGAGTGACATGCTCCATGGCAATCTTAGAAGCATGATAAGCCATATCAAAACAATCGCTCGGAGACTTCGCTGCAACCACCACTACAGGACTTTCTCCATTTCTTCCATACAACGCTTGTAGCAAATCCGATTGTTCTGTTTTTGTGGGTAAACCTGTGGATGGCCCGCCACGCTGAACATCAACAATAACGATTGGTAATTCAGTCATCACAGCCAAACCAATAGCTTCACCTTTTAGTGCCAATCCTGGACCCGAGGTAGTTGTTATGGCAAAATCTCCCGCAAATGCAGCACCAATAGCTGCCGCAATTCCAGCTATTTCATCTTCAGCCTGAAACGCTTTTGCTCCAAAATGCTTATGCTTTGCCACTTCTTGTAAGATATCAGTAGCAGGAGTAATAGGATATGATCCTAAAAATAAATTCTTATCCGCTTTCTCAGCAGCTGCAATAAAACCCCAGGCAGTAGCTTCATTTCCCATAACACTCTTATACCTTCCTTTTTCCATATCAGATGGTAAAACGGTATAAGCTGAAGGCAATGCTTCAATAGTCTCTGCGAAGTAATATCCGGCTTTTAAAGCTTTCATATTTCCTTCCAGAACCATTTCTTTTTTACCAAACTTCCCTTTTAGGAAACGTTCAGTATAGTCCATTGGACGGCTAAACAACCAGTACACGATACCTAAAGCAAACATGTTTTTACTTCGGGTAATACTTTTATTATCTAATCCAATTCCTTCTAAAGCTTTTCTGGTAAGAGATGTGATAGGCGCTTTTACAACATTGAACTTTTTTAATTCTTCACCTTCCAACGGATCTGAATCATACCCTGCTTTTTCCCAATCTTTTCTTTTGAAATTATCGGTATCAATGATAATAGTATTACCAGAAGGTACAGAATACAAATTAGCTCTTAAAGCAGCTGCATTCATTGCTACCAAAACATCTGATTTATCTCCTGGTGTATGAATATGAGATTTCCCAATATGTACCTGAAACCCTGAAACTCCAGCCACAGTCCCTTGAGGCGCACGTATCTCAGCCGGATAATCCGGAAAAGTCGCAATATCGTTACCTAAAAAAGCTGACGTACCGGCAAATTGAGTTCCAGTAAGTTGCATTCCATCACCGGAATCTCCAACAAATTTTACGACAACTTTTTCTAATTCTTTTATCTTGGTTTTTTCCATTAATTCTGTCTTGAATTGCACTATAATTCGAATGCATTTTCACACTATTTATACTATTAAAATAGTCTCATAAACACTGCGACACAATATTAATTCTCTTCAACAATATAGAGTCAAATATTGGTCATATTTTAATTTAATACACTATAAAAATTTCTTTCATTTTTTTTCTCCTAAAAATTATTTATACAGCCCAGGTATTTTAATGCTTTCAAATGATGGTTTTACACCCATATGTATCCCCCTAATTTCTACTCATTTTTAAATTAGATTGAATACAAATTCTGAAATTTTCCATCCATTTCATTTATGTCATTAAATTTGCAAGTGAGATTATTAAGAAAAACATCCCAAAGGGAATAAAATTTATACTTTATGTTAGTAATAAATGATGACTGTATCAACTGTGATGCATGCGTTTCAGAATGCCCTAATCACGCTATTTATGAACCAGATGAGGAATGGTCTTATGCAGACGGCACCAATTTAACAGGTACTGTAAATTTATGGGACGGAAGAGAAGTTGACGCTGACAAAAAAAGAGAAGCTGAGAGTGATGAATTCTTCTATATTGTTGCAGATAAATGTACCGAGTGTAAAGGTTTCCATGAAGAGCCTCAATGTGCTACGGTTTGTCCGGTAGATGCCATTCACGTAGATGAAATGAATCCGGAATCCAACGAATTGTTATTGAATAAAAAAGGTTGTATGCATAAATAATCTTTTTGCAAAAAATCTTACAATCCTGAATTGCGCACCAATTCAGGATTTTTTTTACCCCCTAAAGTAAAATCACTTCCTCCCTACCCATCACAATTTCTTTTATTATCTATGCACTCAAACTACAATTAATGAGTAAGGAATTTTCGGACCTACATATTGATTTCAGTCAAGACAGTTTATTAGTCTTAAATCTGGCCATTTCGTTTATTATGTTTGGTGTAGCCTTAGGTATTAACCGAAATGAATTTGTAGAAATCACACGAAATCCTAAATCTATTCTTGTTGGAGCTACCAGTCAGTTCGTTTTACTTCCATTATTTACCTATTTGCTCATTTTGGTTATAAAACCATTACCTGAACTGGCTATGGGAATGATTTTAGTTGCAGCATCTCCTGGAGGTAATGTATCCAATTTCTTTTCTCAACAATCTAACGGAAACGTGGCGCTTTCGGTCAGCTTAACAGCTATTGCTACAGTTGCCTCAGTTTTTATGACACCTCTAAATTTTGAATTTTATAGTGGTCTATACTTAGGCGATGGCCCTGGAAGAGTAATCACGGTAGAATTCTGGTCTATGGTAAAAACCGTGGTATCTATTCTGATTATCCCGTTAGCAGCCGGATTACTATTTGCCGCAAAATTTCCCGGCTTAACTCAAAAAATATCTAAACCGGTTCGACAAATATCGTTTTTGATTCTAATCGTATTTATGGTGGTAGCCTTTTCAAAAAATGTAGATGTATTTACCGCATATTATCAACATATTTTGGTTCTGGTTCTAATCCACAACGGATTATCCTTTTTGGTTGGATATTCTTCGGGTAAAATAGCACGAGTACCTGATAAAGATACGCGCACCATCACAATTGAAACGGGAATTCAAAACTCAGGATTGTCATTAGTTCTTATTTTTTCAATTTTCAATGGTAATGGTGGAATGGCTTTGTTAGCTGCCTGGTGGGGGATTTGGCACATTCTATCCGGAAGTACAATTTCTTATTTCTTTAACCGATTTAACCGCTAAATCTACCTAAATTTGCCGCCAATTATGCAGAAAGCCTTTTATATTATTTTAAGAATCTATGTGAGACTTGGTCTTTCATTTTTTTATAGAAACTTTAAAAGTGTTAAACATCCCAATTATGAAGATTCCGGGTCTGTAATTTTTGCTCCTACGCATCAAAATGCTTTTATGGATGCATTGGCTGTGGTCATGACGCAAAAACGTTTTTCATACTTTTTAACCCAAGCCAAAGTATTCCAATCTAAAGTTGGAGCGAAGTTTTTCAGCTTTATCTATATGATGCCTATTTATAGAGAACGCGATGGGATGCATACAGTGAAGAGGAATAAAAAAATTATCGATAAATGCGTGGATGTTATTATAGAAGGAGAACATCCTCTTACCATATTCCCAGAGGGGAATCATAACCTGCGCAGAGCTATTCGACCAGTCCAAAAAGGGATTGCCAGAATTGCATTTGGAGTTCTAGATAAAAACCCGGATACTGACCTTAAGATTGTTCCAATTGGTATCAATTATAGCGCACATAGAAAGTTTCGATCTGATTTATTCGTTAAATACGGTGAACCGTTTAGAGTAAAGCCTTTTTACAAAACTTATCAGGAAAACAATAACCAGGGATATATTGAATTACTGGCAGAGTTGGATAAAAGAATGCGCCCATTGACCATTGATATGCCTCGAGGTTTAAAATATCATCAGATTTCTAAAGAATGGGTGAGCAATGCCAGCGGTACGCATGATATGGAAGCTAGTTTTGAAAGCAATCAAAAGTTATTGGACGCTATTGTCAATGAAACTGAACTTCCACCTCGTAAAGTATCAGATACCCCGCAATGGGTCAAAGTATTGTTTTTTCCGTTTGGACTATTTATGTATGTCAATAACTTCCTTGCATTTAAATTGGTGAGGACTTTAACTACAAAACTTGCTGCAGACCCGGCATTTGAGTCTTCTTTAGATCTTGTTTTTGGAATATTTCTATCGTTCCTGGTATACTTACTACAAGCCATATTTGTTGGGATATTCGCTTCCTTTAATATGGGGTTGATCTACTTCTTAAGTATCCCGGTTTTAAACTTCATTTACTTCAAAATCTACAAAAATTCTTTTGTGGTAGAGTAATTTAGTAGGATTCCCAACCGTCATATTTATGCTGACGCATAAAGTATTTATACTTCTTTTTGACAAATATGATAAAGTCATACTGCGATGAGTTTTTCAAAAAGTCATCCGTTACATCCAAATATTCTATAAAATCATCAAACTGATCATTATCCAGATCAATGATATTGTAGTCCACATATTTGGCCAATAATTCTTTAAGCAAGTCTCTACGTCTGGCATCGTTGATTAACTTTTTTGCTAACCTTTCCTGACGCGCATGGCGGCTGTACATTTCATATAACGCGGTAATCGGACTGGACAACGGATCCACAAACCCACTCAGACGATCATCCTTGGGGTCATATCCTAATTTTTCGATGTCTTCGTATATTCTACGCATTTCTCTTGGCGCCAAAACCGTGACTTCCTGAAGATAGTACTGCAACTGCTTTAATTGTACATCTACATATATAGTATCTTTGAGTATGCTGTCCTTTACACATACTTTTGAGGTGAAATATCCAATCGAGCCGATTAATATCGTATCGTTTCGATTCACTTTTATTTCATAGGTACCATCCGGATTACCAAAGTTTCCTGTCTGATATTCCTGGCTAACCACAAAAAGTGTGAGTAGATCAGTCGTCTGATTTATACCATACACCTGTCCTTTTACCACCACTTTGCTTTCTTGTGCTTGTGTAAAATGGAATAATATCAATAGTAGACCGAGAACCCCTAATCGCATATCGGCCAAATATAATTATCAAAGCTCTGCTATTCATAAAAATAAAAAGAGATTAACATAGTTTACAGTTTCAGCAGAATTATAATTTTGGCGTCCGTAAAAATGAGTCGTTAGATTATGTGGTTTTCGTATATAACAAGAATTATTTTATCAGTTGCATTACTTGGTTTGTCCATTTATCAATTTTGGGATGGAGAAATTGGTAATGGAATCTTTGTTTTACTGCTAATGATTCTTTCCATAGTTACGATTTGGTTTAACGAAGTTATGCTCATGGTGTTCTTAGCCGTTAGAAGAGGTAACTTTGATAAAGCTGAAAAGAGACTTGATTTAATTAAGAAACCGGAATTAATGGTAAAAGGTCAGGAAGCTTATTACTACTTAATGAGAGGAATGATTCTTATACAACGCAATCAAATGAGTAAGTCGGAAGGATTTTTTAAGAAAGCACTTAACACCGGATTATACATGGATCATGATAAGGCTATGGCTAAACTTAACCTTGCAGCTATTGCCGGAGCAAAAAGACGAAAACGGGAAGCTCTTAATTGGTTAGCACAAGCTAAGAAAGATGACACCAAAAAGATGCTTACAGACCAAATTAAGATGATTAAACAACAAATGGGCAAGATCTAGACGAATACGCCTATTTGGATTCAGCCGCTACTGATCCTATCATTATCAACTTTTAGATTAATAGGATTATGTTACAAAAAAATGCGACCGAGATCGAAGGTGTTTCGGTAGAATCTCTTTGTCAGGAGTATGGAACTCCATTATATGTTTATAATGCAGAGACCATCGTAAATAAGTTTAACTTCTTTAAAAACAGTTTCTCGGTTAAATCATTAACCATAAACTACGCAGTAAAGGCATTATCTAATCCAAACATTCTTAAGTTATTTAAAAAACTAGGTGCGCATCTGGATACCGTATCTATTCAGGAACTCCAACTAGGTCTGGCAGCCGGATTTAAACCAGAAAATATTGTATTTACTCCAAGTGGTGTTTCGCATTCGGAATTGGAAAAAGCTATCGGTTTTGGAGCAAAAATCAATGTAGATAATATTCACACATTGGAATATATTGGTCATGAACATCCGAATGTTCCAATTTGTATCCGATTTAATCCGCATGTGATGGCCGGAGGGAATGCCAATATTTCGGTTGGACATATTGATTCCAAATTTGGAATCTCTATCCATCAGATACCATTGGTTCAAAGAATTGTGGATACTCTAAATATTAATGTTGAAGGCGTTCATATGCATACTGGCTCAGATATTCTGGATGTGGATGTATTCCTTCAGGCCGCGGATATCCTTTTTGATGTTGCAGAGAAATTTGATCACCTGAAATATATAGACTTTGGATCGGGATTTAAAATTCGATACAAAGATGATGACCATGAAACGGATATTACAGAGTTTGGTAAAGTCATGAGTGAGCGATTCAATGTATTTGAAAAAAAATATGGTAAACCACTAACGTTAATGTTTGAACCTGGTAAATTCATGGTGAGTGAATCGGGATATTTCTTTGTAAAAACAAACCTGATCAAACAAACTACAAGTACCATTTTTGCTTCAGTTGATTCTGGATTCAATCACTTGATCCGTCCTATGTTTTATAATGCGCATCATGAGATTTATAATGTATCAAATCCAAACGGTAAACCCCGAATCTATACCGTTGTAGGTTATATCTGTGAATCTGATACATTTGGCTATAACAGACGGATCAATGAAATTAAAGAGGGAGATATTTTAGGGTTCAAAAATGCTGGTGCATACTGCTTTAGTATGGCATCAAACTACAATTCTCGCTACAGACCAGCAGAGGTACTGATCCATAAAGGAAAACCTCAATTAATACGCAAAAGAGAAACTCTGGATGATCTTTTCAAAAACGTGGTAGAGGTTAAACTATAAACTATTATTAGCTCATAAGAGAATTAGACCTCTTATGAGCTTTCTTCAAATCATAAAAAAACCCCGCCAAAAATATTGACGAGGTAAAAAAAAATCTTTCGTATGTCTATTTATAAGAAGGCGTTATTGATGTTCTTCTTATTCCTTCCACTTCTAAAATCTACACGGTATTTCAACGCCACTTCCATTCCTCCCTGGCCATTTGTTACACGTGTGATATTTCCAATTTCAAACTCATACGTCACGTACAATGAAAATCCAGCTTTATGTAACTTCACAACCGGTGCAATAGTTTGTTGCCATTTGTGATATACTCCCACTGCAAAACTGGTATACTTACGCGTTCCTGTTGATCTTGAACCATCACTAATTCTATATTCTAAATCAGAACCATAAATAAGTACATTTACAGGCCCTTGCCATGCATATAGAAAGTTCGGATAAACAGAAAAGTTTTCAGAACGACCAAACTGGTAACGTAATCCACCATTTACAATAAACTTACGATCTATCACCTCGTCATCATTTCCTAGAAAAGAGATCTTAGGTTGTGTTAAATGATAAGCTGCAACACCTAAATACATTTTAACCGCATCATCCGGTCTTGAATAAAAGTAATTCACCCCGGCAGCCATATCAAAATAACTGCTGGACTCATCTAATGCCTGATCTGAAGTTTTTATTGTTGGATCAAAACCCGTGTTTGTCCATTGGCTACCCCAATTTATATTAGAAGTAGAAATACTTCTTTGTCCATAACCTCCTTGAAAACCCACTGAAGCAAAGTGACTCTTCCTTCCATCCATGGCTTTGGTAAAACTTAAAGAAACATTAGCAGAAAGGTTAGACAACTCAGAAATTCCCGCTTTATCCTGATTGATATCTATCCCCATTCCGAAAAAATCTCCTCCGGTAACATCTCTCGCCAATTGAAAATCACCAGATGCGGCAATAGTTTGAAATGGCTCTCCAATAGATTCCCACTGACGCTTAAAATTTGAGATTATTCTGGCTCTTCCCGCAAATAACCCTGCATTGGCTGGATTGATTTGTAACGGTGTATTATAGAACTGAGTCATTATAGGCTCTGTAGATTGACCTAATGCTACCCCAGAAAAAATAATTATTGATAAAAACGATATTAATTTATTCATAGACCCTATCTAACCAACGTTACATCACCTTTTAAAATTTCCTGAAACCCACTTTCGTAAGTAAGTTTTACGAAATAAGCGTATACCCCTCCTTGCAGCGGTTCACCCTTATATGTTCCATCCCAGCCTACATTTTGATCTCTTGACTCAAATACAAGTCGTCCATGACGATCATAAACGTAAAACTCCATTTTTGTGATCCCATTACCATATACCAACAGGACATCATTCTCTTCATCCGCATTTGGAGTAAATGCATCCGGGACACCACGATAATAGTTTTTAACTACAATCACATTAACAGAATCAGTTCTCTCACAACCATTATCTGAAATGTTTGTGACGTAATATTTTGTGTTTTCCAGAGGGGAAACGTTCACTCGTGAACAAGTTTCACAATCTATTGTTCCATCACTTGGGGTCCATCTAAACCTTGGAGCTGTACCATAGGCCTGTAATCGAACGGACTGCCCGATTAAAACAGATTCATCATTTGGTGCCTGAACTTCAGGGAAAGCCTCTACATCAACAACCTCAGTATGTAATAAAATACTTGGAGGACCATATTGGTTATTGGTTACCATTTGAACATCAAATTTTCCAGTATCTGAATAACAAACGATAGGATCATCCTCTGTAGTCCATTCATACAACGGATCAGCATTAAAGAAATGCCACGTCACTGTATCTGCTCTTAATGATTGATTAAAGAATTGTACACATGTTCCCTGACAAATCTTCAATTTTTCTGCAGAATATTTAGACTCTGGTGGCAAACAAGAATCTACCGTAATGTAATTGATCTTTTCTTCAGTATCACCAGAAAAAGCATTCGTCACAGAAAGTGTGACTGTATACTTTCCCGGAATTTGATAACAAATATTGGTCGGGTTTTGCTGTACGGAAACCGAAGAATCCGATCCAGGGAAAGACCAACTCCAGGTAGATTGTCCAACTACCACATTTTGACTCTGGTCTAAAAAGTTTATACAGTCTCCAGGGCAAATTTGAACTTTATTTGCAATAAAGTCTGCTACCGGAGGTGGACAACTAACGACATTAATATAGGCCACAAGTGTGTCCTTGTATGTTCCATTTGCATCAGTTACTTCATAAAACACATTATAAGTACCTGCGGTTGCATACGTAATGGATGGATTCGCCACATTAGCAGTTGCCGGAGTTCCCCCAGGAAATGACCATAATCTTGAAGTAATAGGTTGCGACCCCGGAGTCGTTGCATCAGTAAATTGTACTTGTGTTCCCTCACAAATTGTAGTTGGAGTTCCACTGATATTGATGGTTGGAGGTGTACATGCATTCACCACCATATTAAAGTCCAATGTATCCAGCGCAATACCATCACTAACGACCAACTGCATCGTATACGTACCTACGTTACCCGATACAAACGTTACGTTTTGACCAAATACGGTTTGAGGTCCTGCAGCAGCACCATTAAAATTCCACTGAAATGAAGTTAAAGTTCCTGAGGAATTGTCTGCAACGAAATGAATCGTATCACCGTTACAAATACTTAAAGGCACGGGATTAGGGCTGGCAATAATGGCAGTTTGTGCATTACTGTTTAAAGTTACCCCTAACAAAAACCCCAGAAACAGCAATAAACCCTTAGATATCTTTCGCATAGATGTCTTTTCAAATTTGAGCGCCAAATTAACGCCAATACCTAAAAAAACCAAATATCTAATATCTTTTATCAATTAGAGCTCTAATAAAAACTCTAAAACATCAATATTGTCCGAATAATCAGTCAGTTTGGGCTTTTGCGCTTCTCCCAATTCTAATCCTCCCAAGCCAACTCGACACTGAATTTGCTCTTCAAGCATACCTAAATGAGCCTCAATATTGCTTAAATCATCATATTCTTCATAAAACAATGTGCCGACAGGGGATGTCAATCCTGAGTCATTCTTTAAAATTAAAAAGTTATTATCCCACATTTTTTCCTGATTCAGTAAAAACAGACTTTTATGATAATCGTAGTTGTTTTGATACTTATGGTTATCCATTACATTCCCATGAGATACAATTCCCTGATAAAACCAATTGATATCAAAATTCTTAGGAAAATATACCTTGGTCACATTTCTACATCCCAGACCATAATACCTAAAAATATCATTTCCTAATTGCTTCAACTCCTCTTCACTTTCATTTCCTGACAAAACCGCTACAGAAGTTCTATTCTTTCTTATTATGTGTGGAATTTTTGAAAAGTAATAATCGAAATACCTTGAACTATTGTTGCTCCCTGTTGCAATCACCGCATCAATATCCGTAAATCTTTCTCCTCCCAAATCTACCATTTCCGAAAGTTCTGGAGCTATTTTTAATAATTCGTCATGCAAAAATTGAATCAAAACAGCATCTTTACTCGACAGCTTTGCTTTCAAAAAATGACCACTTATCACAACGGACAAATAATCGTGATATCCCACCAGGGGAATATTACCGGCCATGATTACCCCAACTCTTTTAGGATTCCCACTAAGGTCGAAATTATAATTGGTAGTCCATTTTTCTAATTGATCCTCACGAAGCCAATCATGGATTTCGGTGAGTGAGTTTATGACCTGTGCTTCATCAAACCAACCATTAGAATGAAATGCTTTTCGTAACACAGAATCCAAAGGGGTCTCCACTCCCTCTGTTCTTTGATTTAACCATAACTGTAATTGTTTTCCTAACTCTGAAAACGCTTTTATCCTATCTTTTAATTCCATGTTCTAGCTTTGGCAATATCTTTGCAAATCTAATATTCATAATTAATGGTTTAATCATCTGATAACATATTTCGAATCGAAACGTTTTAAGACAGAATGCACAAAATCAAATACACATTTTTATTCTTTACTATGGTCATTGGATTCCAGATTTATGGCTGGACTCAAAGCTTTAATGATTCATTAGTCATTGAATATCGTAAACTTTCCGTCTCATCCGAAACGGATGCTTTAAAACGCATCTATACGGATTCACTTCGAACCCAGATTCAACTTTTTTTGAATCAGGAAAATAGCTTTGATCAACACTTAAATAACATCCCCTATTTAGGTGATATTTTCTCTCCGGATGGGGCTTTTCGTATGATCACATGGAATCTTACATTAAGTGATGGTACTTATGACTATTTCTGTTTTGTTCAAAAAAAGCCTGGCGAAAGTCATCGGGCAAAATGGTATGAACTTTCTGACCATCATAAAGATATTTCCAGACCGGAATATCGTAATTTAAAAATGGATAACTGGTACGGTGCCTTATACTACAGTATTATTCCCTTTAAAAAGGACAAAAAAGAGATGTACGTTTTATTGGGCTGGGAAGGACATAATAAATTCTCAAATAAAAAAGTAATGGAATGTTTGTATTTCAATAACAAAGGAGAACCTACGTTTGGTAAAGCCGTATTTGAATCTGACCGGATGAATAAAAGAAGGGTCATTTTTGAGTATAGCAAGGAAGCATATTTCATGTTGAGATATAATCAAAAGTTAAAACAAATCATTTACAACCGATTGGAACCATCAAAACCTGAACTGGAAGGTGTGTATAGTTTTTACCAACCGACTTTACAATATGATGGTTTTCAATATAAAAAAGGAAAGTGGATACGTGTTGTAGACATCAGTCCACGAAATGAAAAAGATGGAAAAGTCTACCATAACCCCAAGGATCTAAAACCTCCTAAAAGGTAGTTCTATTTAAGGATTCACTATACTTTTGCAAAAAAAATGATATGAGCACAAAAAGAGCTAGGGAAATCGCGGATATAAAGAGTGGATTACTATCATCAGAAGAAGTATTAGTTCAAAAAGCGCTAGATAAAATGGAGCCCAAGGGAGATGCATCTCTTATACCTACATTGATCTCAGTTTGGGAAGAATCAGAATCACAGAAAATCAAACGTAAAGTAGAGTCTCTCATGTTTGGATTAAAAGATAAGGGTGCTTTAGAAACCCTCATCCAATATATTCAAACAGACGTTTCTGAGGAAAAAAAATGGTTGGCTTTAAATTCCATTTGGCAATCAGGTTATGATGCTTCTGCTTATTTATCAGAACTGGTGGATTTTGCATTATCAAACTCATATACCAATGCCATTGACGTGATGACCATTATTGACAATAGCGAATTTGACGAATCCACTGAGGATCATGTGGATTTAAATTTAAAAAGAATTAATCAGTATATTCTCGAGAATAAATCTGAAAATCAAACCGTACTACTCGAAATTAAATCCATATTAATAGACAAAAAAATAGAGGGTTAAGCCCTCTATTTTTTTTTTAAATTATGATATATCGTAATTAATTTGATAAATACTCCGAAACATTATTTTCTACCCTATTTAATATTTGGGAAGCATCTGATTTTTGAAACTTCTCTCCAATGATAATTTCATATAGCTCTATATAGCGATCCGTAATACTTGCAACAAGCTCTTCTGACATATGCGGAATAGTTTGACCTTCCAAGCCCTGAAATCCATTTTCAATCAACCATTCTCTAACAAATTCCTTAGATAATTGCTTTTGTTTCTCTCCTTTTTGTTGACGTTCTTCGTATCCTTCTTTGTAGAAATATCTAGATGAATCCGGAGTATGAATTTCATCAATTAAGGTAATTACACCATTCGCGTCTTTCCCAAACTCATATTTGGTATCTACCAAAATCAACCCTTTTTCCGATGCAATTTCAGTTCCTCTGGCAAATAATGCCTGAGTATATTTTTCCAGTTCAACATAATCTGCTTCGGAAACTATTCCCTGGGCTATAATTTCTGCTCTGGAAATATCTTCATCATGTCCCTCATCGGCCTTAGTTGAAGGTGTAATAATGGGCTCCGAAAACTTATCGTTTTCTTTCAATCCTTCCGGTAATGGTACGCCACATAAAATGCGCTTACCCGCTTTATACTCTCTCCAGGCATGTCCCGTACAATACCCTCTAATTACCATTTCAACCTTAAACGGCTCACAACTTTTACCAACAGTAACGTTGGGATCCGGAGAAGCCATTTTCCAATTAGGCACAATATCACTCGTTGCATCTAAAAACCTTTCTGCGATCTGATTCAGCACCTGCCCTTTAAATGGAATGCCTTTAGGTAATACATGATCAAATGCTGAAATACGATCAGACGCTACCATAACCAAAACATCGTTTTCAATTTGGTATACATCGCGTACCTTACCATGATACACGGACTTTTGTCCTTCAAAATTGAAATCCGTTTTTAACAAAGTATTCTCCATACCTTACTCCTCCTGTTTATATGCTTTAATAATTTTCTTCACTAAACGATGTCTAATCACATCCGATTCATCAAACTTTACAAATGAGATTCCATCCACTCCATCTAATACCTGCATGGCATGAATTAGTCCACTCTTTTGATTTTTAGGCAAATCTACCTGAGACTTATCTCCTGTAATAATAAACTTGGCACTTGCCCCCATTCTGGTCAAAAACATCTTCATTTGACTCACAGTAGCGTTCTGGGCTTCATCTAAAATTACAAAAGCATTATCCAATGTTCGTCCTCTCATAAATGCTAAAGGCGCAATTTGAACAGTACCTTTATCTATATAATCTTCCAGTTTTTCACTTGGGATCATATCAAATAAGGCATCATACAATGGCATTAGATACGGATCTAATTTTTCTTTTAAATCTCCTGGAAGAAAACCTAATTTCTCACCCGCTTCAACTGCAGGCCTTGTCAAAATTATTCTCCTAACCTCTTTCGCCTTTAAAGCTCTTACCGCCAGAGCCACAGCTGTATATGATTTACCGGTTCCTGCCGGCCCCACCGCAAAAACCATATCCGTTTTATCAATGGATTGAACCAGCTCCTGTTGATTCTTGGTTTTAGCTTTGATCAACACTCCACCGGTACCATAAACCAATACATCCTCCTTACCGATTTTTGCTTTGATAACAGCTTCCACCTTCTCCGTAAGCAATGACTCAATATTCGCAGGTGTAAGACGATTATGATTATTAAAAAACTCAATCAGAAAGTTCATTCGGATGGTAAAGTTCTCTAACTCTGACTTTTCACCTCGCGCAATAATATCTGTCCCTTGAGCAGTAATTTTTAGTCTAGGGAAATGTTTTGATATCGTTGCTATGTTAACATTATTTATCCCAAACAATTCTACTGGGTTTTTGGAATAAAAACTAATGACCGTTTCTTGCAAATTCTTCTTTCTAAATTAAGTAATACTATAATAAACAATACCTTCTTTCGGTAATGCCGCAAATTTAATTTAAAATAAAACCTACCTAAATATTCATATTCTTTTTTTAAACACTATTCTCACTCTTTATCAACGTTTTTTAACGCATCATTTTATTTAAAAACAAAAGCTTTCGTTTCCTATAACGCTTAAACATTCCTACTTTCGCGTGGTTCCGTAAGTATTGCGATTTAAGAAAGGATTAATACTATAATGTCAACAATTACAATTACCAGTGATTTAGGGAGTTCTGATCATTACTTGGCCGTTATGAAAGGACAACTCCTATCTCAATTAGGTGATGTAAATATTATTGACATCAGCAATAACATTGAAAAATTCAATATTCCTCAAGCCGCATTTATTCTAAAAAACAGTTATGCCAACTTTCCTCCGGCAACTGTTCACATTGTATTGGTCGGTATTAGTAGTCCGGACATTGATTATATTATAATCAAACATAAAGATCAATATTTTGTAGGTCAGGATAATGGGCTTTTTTCACTGGTATTTGAAAACGAACCTATTCTGGCGTATCAACTTAATTTAAGTGCTCCTCCTGAATTGGCTAGTTTTCCGGAAAAATCTATACTAATTCAGGCCGCCTCGCATTTATCTCGAGGAGGAGTTCCGGAAGTTATTGGTGAACAAATTCAAAGTTTAGCATCTATGATTAGCTATGCTCCGGTGATCCAGAACGATACCATTCGTGCATCAGTGCAACACATTGACGGATATGGAAATGTAATTACCAACTTAAGTAAAGATCTTTTTTCTAAATACGCCAGAGAAAGAAACGTAGATATCCGATTCAGAATTCCACACGCCAGAGTCACCAAAATCAGTAATAAATATAGTGATGTTGATGGAGGAGACATTGTCGCCCTGTTTAATTCGGCTGGATTGTTAGAAATTGCTATTAATTCGGGCAAAGCAGCTGGCTTACTTGGAATTCGTATAAATGACACCATTTCAATCAATTTTATATGATCGTTAGAATAGTCCATATGACTTTTGAAAAAGAGAATGTTGATATTTTTATGAACATTTTTAAAAAATATCAACATCAAATTAAGGCTTCTGAAGGTTGTATTAAATTGGACTTGATTCAGGATCAAAACAAGCCTAATTTGATCTCAACTTTGAGCTTTTGGGAAGAAGACAAACACCTTGAAACCTACCGTAAATCAGCACTTTTTGGTGAAATTTGGCCTTTAACTAAAAAGTTATTTTCTGATACTCCAAACGCAATTTCCTATAATGTTTTAACCTGAAATTGATTTGATTTAACTAAAAATTCAGTGTTAATAACTTCTTTTTTTTCTTTTTTTTCTTTTTCAGATAACGTATTACCCATATATTTGCCCAAAACACACAAAAAAATTGCCTAAGTATGATGACGAATAAATTAGTGCTAAAAGTGGTTAACACGGTACAATTGGTAGTCTTTATTTTGATCCCAAGTATCATGTTTGCTCCACCAATTCCACCAAACCCTGGAAGTTCAACTCCAGTGACTCCTATTGATGGTGGCGTTATCTTTTTATTGGTTGCCGGTTTGGCTTTCGGTATAAAAAAGGTTTTAGACTTAAGAAAGACGGAAGTAGCCTAAAAGCAAACAACTTTAAACTAAAACAAGAACATTTACGTTCTTGTTTTTTTTTGCTCAATTTTTAGGTTTATCGAGTATATTGCCACCACATAAAATTGAATTAATTTTGTACTCTTTTTTAAATCGGTTGTAAATGATCGCACTTCTCAGGAAGGAAATTTCAGTTTTTTTTAGTTCTCTCACTGGCTATCTAGCAATAATTGTATTTCTTGCAGCTATCAGCCTCTTTATGTGGGTATTCCCTGGAAATTTCAATGTCATAGATAATGGCTACGCTAATATTGATACACTTTTTATTATCGCACCATGGGTTTTTATGTTCTTGATTCCTGCGGTTACTATGAGATCTTTTTCGGAGGAATGGCGTAATGGAACTATTGAATTGTTACTCACAAAACCTCTAACGGATTGGCAAATTATTACGGCAAAGTTCTTTGCCGGACTCTTTATTGTTATTTTCTCATTACTTCCAACACTTACTTATTATTGGTCTATTAAAGGATTAAGCCTGGCACCTGGTATTGATGAGGGCGCAACCTGGGGCTCTTACTTTGGCCTTTTATTTTTAGCCGGTGGATTTGTTTCCATTGGAATTTTTGCTTCTGCCCTGTCTAAGAATCAAATCGTAGCTTTTATATCTGCCGTATTCTTGTCATTCTTTTTCTATGTCGGATTTGAGCAAATAAGTGATTTCTTTTCAATTCCTGGATTGGATTCTGTTATTATACAATTGGGAATTAATGAGCACTATGTTTCTATGAGTCGTGGAGTTATTGACACACGTGACCTACTCTACTTCTTAAGTTTAAGTTCTGTTTTTCTGTATTTAACGAAAATAAAATTGGATAGTTTCAAATGGTAAACAAGTCTACTTCAAAAAACAGAAAGCCAATCACGAAACTAAGTTCATTTGTCTCACTGGGCATTTTTCTGGTTATTATTATTCTGGCTAATCTAGCCGGACAGGTTTTCTTTAAACGGTTTGATCTTACCACCGATCACCGATATTCTCTAAATGATTTTAGCAAGAATCAATTAGAAAATTTGGACGACATCGTATTCTTACGCGTATATCTGGATGGTGATTTACCTGCGAGTTTTAAGCAACTTCAAAACTCGACCAAAGAAATACTGGATGAAATGCGTGTTTACGCAGGAGATAACCTTCAATATGAATTTATTGATCCTTCTGAAAATCCAGATGAAAAAATCCGTCAAAACATATATCGAGAGCTTTCCGAAAAAGGATTAAAATACACTAATCTGACCAGCCGAGAAGGTGATAAAATGTCTGAACAAATTGTTTTTCCGGGAGCCATTATGGTTTACAGAGAAAAAGAATATCCTATTCAATTGCTTAAAAACACAATGGGAACCAACCCGGAAGTGATGTTGAATAACTCAATTCAGCAATTGGAATATGAAATTTCCAGTGCAATCAAAAAAGCCTCTCAACATAATCCAAAGCGTATTGCATTTATTCAAGGTCATGGAGAGGCTAGCAAAATGCAAGTACAATCCATTGCCAGATCTTTAGGGGAATTCTACAGATATCAACATGTTAAAATTGAAGGTCAAATACAAGCTTTAAGAGGTTTTTCGGCAGCTATTGTTGTAGGCCCAGACTCCGCTTTTTCTGAAAAAGATAAATACGTCTTAGACCAATTTGTCATGAACGGTGGAAAAATGATGTGGTTCATTGAAAATGCACAAGTGAACTCCGACAGCTTACGAAAAAATGGAATTAGTCTTGGATTAGCAGTTGAAAACAATCTTTCAGATCAGCTTTTCAAATATGGTGCACGTGTAAATTCAGACTTTGTCATGGACATGCAGTCATTGCCCATTCCAGTTGTGACAGGTATGGTTGGAGATCAACCGAAACAGGAGCTTTTTCCATGGTATTACTTTCCATTAGTTTTCAGTACAGTTAAACATCCGATTACAAATAACCTGGACGCTATTGCTACAGAGTATGTAGGAAGTATTGATACCGTTGGAGGAAAAAATATAAAGAAGACTCCCCTCCTCTACAGTTCAAAGTACTCCAAAGTGACTAATGCTCCTACGCGGGTTGCATTAAACATTTTAAGAGATGCACCAGATGAAAGAAGATTCAATAAAGGTCCGCAAATGGTTGCTGTTTTACTTGAGGGTAAATTCGAGTCCATATTTAAAAACCGCATCAGTGAAAAAATATCCGAAAACCCGGAGTTCAAATTCAAATCCGAAAGTGAAGAAAATAAAATGATCGTTGTTTCTGATGCAGATATTATCAAAAATGACGTTTCCCCGGATGGCAAGCAATTTTATGACTTAGGCTACTATAAATACACGAATCGTGTATATGGAAATAAAGACTTCATTTTGAATAGTATGAGCTACCTATTAGAAGATGATGGACTTATTTTTTCCAGAGTAAAAGAGTTTAAGTTACGTCTACTTAATCGTCAAAAGGTAGCAAAAGAAAAAAGACAATGGCAAATATTTAACACGGCTCTACCAATAATTTTTATCGTAATCATTGGCTCTGTGATTAGTTTTTTACGTAAACGTAGATATAGTCGTTTTTAATTGTTTCAAAATCATCAAATGGGTAAATACAAGAATATAATTATCATAGTTGTTTTAGTTGGTCTTACTGCACTGGTTATCAGCCAGTACCTTAATGATTCCAAGTCCACTATTAAAGCATCGGTTAGTGATTTTAGTATTTCTGATACCGGTTCAGTTAGTAAAATATTTATAGCCGACAGAAATGGCAATCAGGTTTTATTAGAACGTACTGCCCCGCAAAAATGGATGGTTAATGGTGAATACGAAGCCAACCAAAGCAATATCAATAATGTTCTTGAAACGGTAAATTTAATGACCGTAAAAGCTCCGGTAGCTACTGCCAGATATGACAAGACCATCAGAGATTTATCAGCAAGTGGAACGAAAGTGGAGTTCTATACCAATAGCTCAACACCGGAAAAAGTGATCTACATAGGTACACCAAACCAAAACCATACAGGCTCTTATATGATGATAGAAGGAACAAACCTTCCTTATTTAGTACATATAGAAGGTTTTAAAGGTTTCTTATCACCTCGTTTTTCTCCTTTTGAAAACGACTGGAGAACAAAAATTGTTTTTGATTATAACCCAAAAGATATTGCAGAGATTAGATTAAGTTTCCCTGGCAAACCTGAAAAAGGATTTGTAATCAAACAAACTATAGATGGACAAGTTTCTCTGTACAATAACGCATTGGTTCCTGTTGATGGATGGGATACCGGATACGTATTCGATTATATTGAAAGATACAGATCCGTAAACTTTGAAATGTGGGAGGAGACAAAATCTCCGATTTTTATTGATTCTGTGAGTAACTCTATTCCATTAGAGGTCTATTCAGTAACCAATATGGCTGGAGAAACTACTACGATTAAAACATTATTAAAGCCACTTAAAAGTGGAATGGATATCGATGGGAACCCAATAGATCATGATCAGGACAGGATGTATGGCCTTCTAAACAACAAAGAATTCATGATTATTCAGTATTTTGTTTTTGATCCATTAAACCACGACATCTCATATTTTTACAAGAATTAGGTTAAGGTTTTATTGTTAATAAAATTTCAGTAAAATTGGTATTTTACATGTAGGAAATTAACCTCAAAAATTAATTTTGCTTGTACCTCTTTATATTCAAGGTTTTCTATGAATATTCTTCCGGGAACCCATGATATAAGTGACACAAATTAATTAGAACATTATGAAATTTATTGTATCCAGCACGGTATTATTAAAACAGTTGCAAAGTATAAGTGGAGTATTAAATACCAATAATACACTTCCGATCTTAGATAATTTCTTATTTAAAATCTCTGATCACAAATTAATCGTATCAGCGAGTGATCTTGAAACCACTATGACAACTGAGATTGAGCTGAACAATGCAGACAAAGATGGTGCTGTTGCTGTTCCTGCCAGATTTATTCTGGATACACTTAAAACATTTGCTGACGAGCCGCTCACATTTACGGTTGATGACAATTCTTTTGGAATTGAAATGGCTTCAAGTAATGGTAAATTCAAATTAACCGGATTTAATGGAGAAGAATTTCCACGAATCCCAAGTATTGAAAAAGCTTCGGAATTAACTGTTTCTTCCAATGCTTTGAGTAACGCTGTTTCAAAAACATTGTTCGCTACTGGTAATGATGAATTAAGACCAGTGATGTCAGGGGTAATGTTCGAATTAAACGAAGACAATCTAACATTTGTTTCTACAGATGCGCACAAATTAGTTCGCTATAGAAGATTAGATGCAAAAGCTGACAAAGCGGCATCTTTTATCATGCCTAAAAAACCTTTAACACTTCTTAAAGGGATTTTAGATGCGGATACTGATGTGAAAATTCAGTATAATAACATGAACGCGTATTTTGAGTTCAATAATGTTCAATTAATCTGTAGATTGATTGATGGAACATATCCAAATTACGAGGCGGTTATTCCAAAAGAAAACAACAATGTATTGACCATCGATAGAAAAAGCTTCTTAGCTTCTGTAAAACGTGTATCTATCTTCTCAAATAAAACTACACATCAGGTTCGATTAAAAATCTCTGGAAGTGAGTTAAATATTTCTGCTGAAGATTTGGATTATGCTAACGAGGCAAAAGAAAGATTAACTTGTCAGTATGAAGGTGAAGATATCGAAATCGGATTCAACTCCAGGTTCCTCGTAGAGATGCTAAACAACTTAAATAGTGATCAGGTGCAACTTTTATTATCTGAACCTAATCGTGCTGGTTTATTAGTTCCGGATGGCGGAGATGAAAATGAAGAAGTATTAATGTTGGTAATGCCAGTAATGCTTAATCATTAATCCTCTTTTTTAGGTTTAAAATCATATTTTATAGAAACCTCAGGTTGTACACCTGAGGTTTTTTCTTGTGCTTTTTTTAGATAATACTTATTCACTTCTTCCGGAGTCATGTTCCAAAACTCAATCTCATATTCTTCTTCATTAACCTCCCACTCATATTTTCTTTTCTTCGGACCATCTTTTTTAAATACTACAGCCAGAATAACTCCTGCAATCGCCCCAAATAAATGAGACTCCCACGAAATCTCTGGCATCAAGGGCAATACTCCCCAAATCATTGATCCATATAAAAACACAACAAGTAGAGATAATCCCATCATCCTTTTGTTTTTATTTAACACCCCACTGGTAAATAGAAAAGCGCCCCAGGCGTATATCAAACCACTTGCACCTATATGAAAGGAAGACCTCCCCATAGCCCATACCCAAACTCCGGTCATTAAGAAACTATACAACAAAACAAACTTGGCCGAACGTCTATAGAAATAAAAAATAGCGGTTCCCAGAATTAATACGGGATAAGAATTATTTACAATATGTTGTAGATCCCCATGAATAAATGGAGAAAAGAGAATTCCTCTCAAGCCAACTAAATCTCGTGGATAAATACCATAGGTATCAAAACTAACCAGAAAAACTGCCTCCCATATATATACCCCCCACATTAGTAATAACATAAACACCGGAAAAATCATACTTTTTAAAAGCTGATATTGCTGCTGCTCATTTTTCCTATCGTATGTTTTAATCATAAGACCACGCCTATCGAAAATCAATCCATTTTAAATTTACTGCCTAAACGGCAGATTCTCAAAACTAAATGTTGTTTACCATAATATAACGTGGTTGTTCTCTTGTTTTTTCTTTCTCTATTAGCTAGAAAAATATTTCTTTGTGGTATCAGGTATATACTAATGAAGAAACTTTACATAGTTCGTCATGCTAAATCGTCCTGGAAAGAAGGGGTGGATGATTATGACAGAGGACTCAAAAAAAGAGGTAAATTAAATAGTCCGTTCATGGCGGGTAAACTAATTTCCAGAGGAGCGAAAATTGATCATATCCTTAGCAGTTCGGCAAAGCGAACTAAAAAAACCACTGCACTAATGAGTGAAGTTCTTGGATTGGATTCATCAGTTATTTCATATAAAAAAGAACTGTATTTAGCTTCTCCAAAAACCATTATTAATGAAATTCAAAAAACAGATTCGTCCGTAAATGAACTCATGGTAGTCGCGCATAATCCTGGAGTGACGCAAGTGGTTAATTTTCTTGCAAAGGAGCATTTTGAAAACATACCTACCGCAGGTGTTGCCTGTATCCTATTCGATATTGATTCATGGTCTCAGATCAAAAACAATGGAAAATTAGGATTCTTTATTTACCCTAAAATGTTTAAACAAAAAATTTCAATATGATAAATATGAAGGCTTATATCAGTATTTTTTTGAGTTACTTTTTAACGCTAAGTGTACTTGCTCAAGATAAAAAACAACCTGAAAATTATTTATTTACCCATAAAATATTTATCGATGCTACGGAAATAAAAAACCAGCAAAACACCGGAACATGCTGGAGCTACTGTACCACTTCGTTCATAGAAAGTGAGCTTATTCGAATGGGAAAACCAGCTATTGACCTTTCGGAAATGTTTAACGTTAGAATGAACTATGTTGAAAAAGCGCAAAACTATGTACTCAGACAAGGAAGAGCCCAGTTTGGTCAAGGAGGATTAAGCCATGATGTCATGAACTCCATCAAAAAATACGGATTAATGCCTGAACAAGTTTATTCCGGAAACACCTATGATTCACTAAAACACGATCATAGTGAAATGGCGGCTATTCTGGAATCAACAGTAAAAACGGTTGTAAAAAACCCAAGAAACATCACACCTATCTGGATGGGTAATATTGAAGGTACTTTAAACAACTATATGGGCGAAGTCCCTACAGAATTCGCCTACGATGGTAAAACTTATACCCCGTTATCATTCGTTGATTATTTAGGTTTCAAACCTTCTGAATACGTCACTTTTACTTCGTTTACAAATGCGCCATTCTATGAACAGTATATTCTTCAAGTTCCAGATAATTGGGCTAATGGTTCATTTCATAACGTCCCACTCCATGAGTTGATGAATATCATAGATGAAGCACTGGAAAATGGATATACAATAGCCTGGGATGCTGATATTAGCGAAAAAACGTGGTCGCGTAAAAAAGGTATTGCCATCATGCCTTATAAGCCCTTTAAAGAATTATCTGCTGATGAACGTAAAGAACTTTTTAAAACTGTCATTCAGGAAATGACTCCAACTCAGGAAGCCAGACAACAAATGTTTTTAAGCTTTGAGACTACAGATGATCATCTCATGCACATTATTGGTACAGCTATCGATCAGGAGGAAAATGAATATTATATCGTTAAAAACTCATGGGGTGCTGAGCGCGCAAATGATGGTTATGTATATGTTTCAAAAGCATATATGGCCATGAAAACCATTGGCATTATGATTCATCAGGATGCCGTTCCAAAGTCTATTGCTAAAAAACTCAAATAGGGATATGGAAGCTTCAGGAAATTTATCAAAAATGAAAACTGAGCTGGGAAGTGAGGTTGAATATTCATTATATCTGGGAGATGATATCATAGAAATGAACGATTATATTGGTTCAGAGGTATCTCTCACCTTCAATGGTCAGATCAATTGTGTTTCCTGCGGAAAAATTACAAAAAAAGCATTTGGACAGGGTTTTTGTTACAACTGTTTCATGAACTCGCCAATGAATGCGGAGTGTATTATTAGGCCTGAATTATGTGAGGCCCACCTTGGAAAAGGGCGAGACGTAGAATGGGAGAAAAAAAATCACCTGCAACCGCATTATGTATATCTGGCTTTAACCAGTAAGGTCAAAGTTGGTGTAACCAGAATGGATCAAATACCCACCAGATGGATTGATCAGGGGGCATGGAAGGCCATTGCTATTGCAAAGACATCTCAACGTCAGGAAGCCGGATTAATTGAGGTCAGTCTAAAAAATCATATGGGAGACAAAACCCCTTGGCGAGATATGTTAAAAGATGTTCGAGATACTTCTTTAGACCTTTTAGCACTCCGTGATAAAGCCATAACGCTGATACCTGAAGATTTAAAAAAATATGCGTTACCAGAAGGAAATGTTACCGAATTAAACTTTCCGGTAGATGAATATCCTGAAAAAATCAAAAGTCTAAATTTTGATAAAACACCTGAAATAAGTGGGACTTTAGTTGGAATCAGGGGGCAGTACCTCATTTTTGAGGAGGGTGAAGTTCTTAATATTCGTAAGTTTTCAGGATATCATATTGACTTTGCAGCCTTAGAATAAAAAAGGTGCTATTAAAGCACCTCTTCTAATTTAATTTCAAATATCAAAACCGAGTTGGCTGGAATTGACCCGTTAGCTTGTCCTCCGTATCCTAGTTTAGAGGGAATCAGCAACAAACCTTCTCCCCCTTCCTTAAACTTCGGAATTCCTTCCTGCCATCCTTTAATCACTTGTGAAAGATTCAAAGTAGCAGGAGATTTTGCCTCATCAAATATTTTACCTGATAATAAATATCCTTTATATCTGATTTTCACATTAGAATATAGACTCGGTGTCTGACCAATCCCGGTTTTTTCAATCACATAATATAATCCACTGGATGTGGAATCAGCGTCTAGATTATGATCTTTAATATATTCCTGTATTTTTTCTCTATCTATGGTATCATAATTGATCGCATCTTCCTGTTTCTTACACGCTGAGAAAAATAAAAAAGAAGCTAACAAGATGGATAAAGTAAAAGACAGTCTAAATTTCATAACCAAGTATTTCTGTTAAAGACGCAATTTACTGATTTTCCATTAGAGATTTCAAATTATTTAGTCCTGTTTGTAACTCAGGGCCTAACATATCGTCAAAATCCATAAACAAAAGCATTAAGTTAGAAGGATATGGCATATTTCCTTCAAACCCCCATACCACTTTTGTCTGTCCACTTACATCTTCGGTAGTCATATAAGCCATATCAGTAGCTTCAAATGGTTTTTTAAATCTCAATTGAAATTCAATACGCTTTCCGTCTTCAATTTTCATAATTTCTTGTTCACCTTCTCCAACATTTTCTACTTCACTGTTCCAATGAGACATAAAACCTACAGTCCCATCTTCTCCGGTAAACGTTTTTTCCATATTTGGATCCATCTGTGTCCAGGTACTAAAGTTATCCTGATTTTTTAAGTATTTGATATAATCAAAAACTTCTTGATTTGATCTGTCAATAACCACTTCTCTTTTTACACTATAATCCGAAGGTGCTATAGCTGCGACTATTAACACCAAGGCCACAATAGCCACAATTGCTAGAATAATTTTTTTTAACATGACAATGATTTTTTTGGTTTATACCCAGCTAAAGTAAACTTTTCTACGCTGAATGTTTTGAATTCTAAGTGGAATATTAATCAAAACCGCATAAAAAAAGCCCGAATTTTCATTCGAGCTTTTATCGTAGCGAGAGGCAGAATTGAACTGCCGACCTCAGGGTTATGAATCCTGCGCTCTAACCGTCTGAGCTACCTCGCCAAATTGGGGTGCAAATATATAATAATAATTGTCACATAAAACATGCTTTTTTAAATTTATTTTAGTTTCAAACAATCCTAAAAAACTACTTTTGAAATTTATGATCCGAATTATTCAAAAGCACAAACTTTTTTTTGGTGTGTACGCGTTTTTACTGTCCCTATCCGGGGTCATTTTAATGTTGTTTGAAAAAAAAGATATCCATCTTTTTATCAACGGTATACATCACCACTTTCTCGATTTATTTTTCAAATATTTCACATATGTTGGAGACGGATTTGCCATTGTTGCTGTAGCCCTGATAAGTTTATTTATAAGTAAAAGATTGTCTTTACAAATTATTTTAACCGGAGTTTTGGTTGGAATTATTTCTCAATTTTTTAAAAAAGTGGTTTTCGGCCCCGTACCCAGACCTTCTGCGTATTTTGAGCAATTAGACATTCCACTTTATCTGGTTAATAATGTTGATATGCATGCTGCATTTAGCTTTCCATCCGGTCACACCACTGCCATTTTTGGTTTAACAACTGCACTACTTCTGGCTCAGAAAAATGCAAAATTTGATTTTATTTTAATCACAATTGCGTTTCTGGTTGGATATTCCAGAATGTATCTGTCACAACATTTTCTAATCGATGTTTTTGCAGGGTCTATTTTAGGTGTCTTGATCGCTATATCGGTCTATAAACTATTATATTCCAGCAAAATGAAATTATATACTAAATTGGACCAACCATTAATTAATTTTAACACTAAATAGCCAGAATAATTCTTTTGTTCTCACAATTTGCATATATTGTGCGGCAACAATTTGACAAGAAAAACTAAACATAATGGTAAAAGAAAAATATACTAAAGAATATTACATGCGATCTTCTCCGCATGTATTATACAATTATATAAGTGCCCCTAGCGCATTAGCAGAATGGTTTGCCGACAACGTAGTGAATAAAGATGGTAACTTTACATTTACATGGGATGGTGCGGACGAATATGCTCAACTTGTATCTAAAACCAAAGAAGTTTCTATTCGTTTTCAATGGGAAGATGATGCCGATACAGATTACTATTGGGAGATGGCTATTAAAATTGATTCTTTGACCAAAGATGTTGCTTTATTGGTTACTGATTTTGCTGAACCAGATGAAGTTGAAGAGTCCAAACAATTGTGGGATCGTCAAATTGACGCATTAAAGCACGTTATCGGTTCATAAACCTAAGAAAAAATTCTTCTAACATTTTTTAAAGATATCTCATCTGTTCTCTGTGAATGATGGGATATCTTTGTATTTGCATAAATCTATTTCGTGTTGAAGAAGCTCGACATTTTCATCATTAAGACATATTTGGGGCCATTTATCATGACCTTCTTTATTACGCTTTTCATTTTTGAAATGCAGTTCCTATGGAATTATTTGGAAGATATGGTAGGTAAAGGTCTTGAGGCAAGAGTCTTGATCGAATTATTTGCTTTCGCATCTGCCAATCTTGTGACCATGGCATTACCGCTTGCGGTTTTACTCAGTTCTATTATGACCTTCGGTAACCTTGGAGAAAATTATGAGTTAGTCGCCATGAAATCTTCAGGGGTTTCTTTAAATCGTATCATGCGTCCTCTTCTCATTTTTAATTTAGTTATTAGTGGGATGGCATTTTATCATTCTAACTATGTTATGCCGGTTGCGAACCTTAAGTTTAAAACGCTTCTCTATGACGTGATGCATCAAAGACCCGCGTTGGAGTTTAAACCTGGTGTTTTTTACAAAGGGATTGATGGATATGTTATTCGTATCAAAGAAAAAGATGATGATGGTCAAAATATGCGTAATATCCAGATCTATGACCATTCCGAACATAATGGAAATAAACAAGTAACCCTTGCTGAGAGCGGTAAGATGGCATTATCTCCCGATCAAAGGTATTTGATCTTCGACATGTATAACGTTAAGCAATACAAGGAAAATAAAGGGAAAACACACCCATTTACTTATTCTGAAATTGACCAACATACGGTGAGGTTTGACCTTTCTTCTTTTCAGTTTAATCGAACCGATGATGATTTATTTAAAGATCATTACGAAATGCTTAATCTGGATCAGTTGGTGGCTTCAATGGATACTCTGAATTTCAAGCTTGACGAGCGGTTATCTGATTATAGAAAATCTATGCATAATAGATTACAAATCTATTCAGATACCAATGTTGCTATAACCGGACTTCCAAGCGATACTACTTCCACCCCTGATGTTTTCAAAGGGATGAATCCATTAGAAGTACTAGGCGTGTATACTACAGCCATTAATATAGCACGTTCTTCAAAGACTTATTCTGAAAGTATTGATGATGAAACTGAAATGCGAATGAAAAGGATTCATTTACATGAAATTGAATGGCATAAAAAATTCACATTATCTATCGCTTGTTTAGTTCTTTTCTTTATCGGTGCCCCGCTGGGTGCCATTATTAGAAAAGGTGGTTTAGGTATGCCTGTAGTGTTTTCTATTCTGATATTTATTATCTATCATATTATTTCAATGTCTGGAATGAAACTGGTTAAACAGGGAGAGTTACCAGCTATTATTGGTATGTGGATGGCCACTGCAACATTGGTTCCATTGGGTATATTCCTCACCTATAAAGCAACAACAGATTCTGTTTTATTAGACTCTTCGTTTTATTCTTCTTTGACCAATAAATTCAAGAAAATTTTTGCACCAATTTTAAAAATTTTCAAAAAAAATAAAGACGCCTAAATATGAAGGTGCTTCAGTTGTGTCATAAAATACCTTTTCCCCCAAATGATGGAGGAACTCTGGCCACTTATCAATTGGCAAAAGCTATGATTGATATGAGTTGGGATGTGAAGATTCTGAGTGTTGCCACATCTAAACATCCTTATACTGAAATGCCTCTGGACACGGTATTCAAAAAAACATCTCCTGAATATATTGATGTTAACACAACCCCCACTATAGGAGGTTTACTTAAGAGCCTCTGGAAAAAAGACAATTATATCGTTAACCGATTTGATCACCCGGATTTTGCTGATCTTATTCTTAAAACGCTAAAAGAAAACACCTATGATTTAATTGTTTTTGAAGGAACCTTTACGGCACCTTATATTGATTTAATAAAGAAAAATAGCGATGCTATTTTAATGATGCGCTCTCACAATGTTGAATTTCAATTGTGGGAAGATCGCATTCTAAATGAAACACATGCGTTAAAAAGTTTCTTACTTCAATCACCAGTAAAACAACTTAAACACTTTGAACTAAATGAATTAAAAAAGTTTGATGTGGTGGCTACCATTAGTATGAGTGATAAAGCCTATTTCAACTCTTACTTTGGGTTATCTAAAACAATTTATATTCCATTTGGTATTTCGCTTCCAGATGAAATGGTGGTTGATGATGATACAGAAAATAAAATCGTTTTCCTTGGTGCTTTGGACTGGGAACCAAATATCAATGGGCTCAAGTGGTTTTTAAATGACGTTTGGCCTATTATTAAAGAAAAAAATCCCAATATCCAGTTTTACATTGGTGGCCGAAATGCGCCAAAAGATTTTGGAGATCAACTTCCTGAAGGTGTTATTTTTCACGGAGAGGTTGCTGATGCGCATAGTTTTATTTTAAGCGGTCGACTCATGGTTGTTCCTTTGTTTGAAGCCAGTGGAATTCGCATCAAAATTATTGAAGGCCTGGCATTAGGTCAGGTGATTGCAACAACTTCAAAAGGAGCTCAAGGTATCCCTGCACAAAATGAAAAGGATATCTTAATTGCGGATACCCCAAAGCAAATGGCACGTGAAATCATAGATACGTTGAAATCTTCAGGCAAAGCAGATAGTATTTCAAAACATGCCAGAATTCTAGCTGAGCAGGAATTCGATATCGGGCATACGCAAAAGAAATTATTGGAAATGGTTCAAACTTTTAAAAAATGAAAGTTTTAGTCCTATTATCCAGAATTCCCTGGCCTTTAGAAAAAGGTGATAAACTCCGTGCGTTCCACCATATTAAAGTAATTTCTCAAAAACATGAGGTTATCCTGGTTTGTCTCACGGATTCTACCCCGCACCCTGAAGCCATAGATAATCTATCTCCTTATTGTGAAGAAATTCATTTCATAAAGCTTTCTAAGCTCGGAATCATATGGAATTTGGCTACCTCGGTATTTAATGACAAACCTTTTCAGGTGAATTATTTCCATCAAAACAAGGCGCAAAAAAAGGTTAATCGAATTATTGAAAAGCATATGCCCAGACATCTCTTCGTTCAATTAGTTCGAACTGCAGAATATGTCAAAAAATATCATGTGATTGACTCCACATTTGATTATATGGATGCTTTTTCGATGGGAGCTGAAAGAAGAATCAAAAAGGCTATTCCGGGAATTAAAACATTATTAGTCATAGAAGCTAACCGGTTAAAGAAATATGAAAACTATGTCTTTAATCAATTTACAAATACCACCATCATTTCTGAAACGGATAGAAATCTTATCGAACATCCTGACAACAGCGAAATTGTAATTCTTCCTAACGGGGTAGATTTCGATAGATTCAAAAAGAATCCAGCCATCAAAAAAGAATATGATCTGGTTTTTACCGGAAATATGAGCTACCCTCCTAATATTAAGGCTGCTCACTTCTTAGCCAATGAGATTATTCCATTATTAGTAAAAAAATATCCTGATATTAAATTGGCGATTGCAGGTACCAATCCGCATCCATCAGTCAAAAGACTGACTTCTAAAAATATTATCGTTACAGGCTGGATGGATCATATAACTGATGCTTATAACAAAGCCAGAATTTTTATTGCACCCATGCAAATTGGAACTGGAATGCAAAATAAAATACTCGAGGCCATGGCTATGGAAATTCCATGTATTACTTCTCAATTGGCCGGAAATGCCATAAAAGCCACACACGAACAAAACATTTTAATCGGAGATCAACCCACCGATTACGTTAAGTTTATTTCGCAGCTATTAAACGATCAAAAGTTTGCGGATAAAATTGCTTCGAATGCCTTAAACTTTGTGCAATCTAATTACAATTGGGAAACCAATAGTGCTCCTATTTTAAATCTCATTGAACAGAATTAAAAATATTTTTGGCACATCACTTGCTAATAGAGTTGAAAAAAAAGATTTATTATCTAAATTTGAAATTCATTAAACAAACATTACCATGAAGACATTAAAAACATTATCGATCATTTTTGCAGCCGGAATTCTATCTGCAGGTGTAGTTGGATGTAAAGGAAAAAAAGATGCAGGACCTGCAAAAGGAGAAGTATTAGTTGACGTTTACTGTTCTGGCCCAGAATATTTCACCGATAAAAAGTTTTTCAGAGCAAACGCAATCGGAGAATCTTTAGACCAAATGGTTGCTAAGAAAAAAGCGATGGCTAACGCCAGAGCGCAATTGGCTACTGATATGAGTTCAACTATGAAAATTGTTGGTGACAACTATGTAAAATCATCTGAATTCAACAACAAAGAAGAAGTTACTGAAACATTCCAACAAAACGCACGTACTGTTGTTGATCAATCTTTAAATGGTATCAGAGTAATTTGTGAAAAACAAACAAGAACTGCCGAGGGTAAATACAAAACTTATATTGCGATAGAACTTTCTGCTGACGAGATCTTAACAAAGTATAACGAGCGTTTATCTAAAGAAGAATCTTTAAAAGCAGATTATAATTACGAAAAATTCAAAGAAACTTTTGACGCTGAAATGGCGAAAATTGGAAAATAATTTTTTGAACCAATAATATCTTAAAAGCTCTCGAATTTTCGAGGGCTTTTTTTATATCTTCATCCTATGAGAATCGATAAATATCTTTGGTGTATTCGACTATATAAAACCAGGAGTTTAGCAACTAAAATGGTTAAAGATGGGAAAATCATGGTGAATGATAAAGTCATTAAACCAAGCAAAGAACTCGAACAACACGACTCTATTTCCATAAAAATTGCTCCTACCATACGTGTTTTTAAAGTTTTGGATTTCCCTAAAAGCCGTGTAGGTGCAAAACTGGTTCCTGAGTATATGAAAGAAATAACACCTCAGGAAAATCTGGACTTGCTTAACGAAATAAACCAGCAAAAAAAGGTCAACTCCTATTTTGGAATTAAAGGACGTCCTACAAAAAGAGATCGTAGAAATATAATGAAGACATTAGAACAACGAAATTATCAGGGGGAAGATGAATCATAGCCAGTATTCGCTAGTGATTTTTTTTCGAATTATTAATACTTTGGTAATACCGTTACAATATTTCAATCTAATTTAGTCGCTTCAAAAACAAATCGTATGAGTAAAGTTCATAATTATAGCGCTGGACCTTGTATTCTGCCGCAAGAGGTACTAAAACAAGCATCTGAAGCTGTTACAAATTTTGACAATTTAAATCTATCAATTCTTGAAATTTCACATAGAAGCCCGTCTTATGTAAAAGTCATGGACGATGCCATCGCTATGGTGAAAGAAATGTTAAATGTACCGGATAATTACTCCGTACTTTTTCTTCAGGGAGGTGCGAGTACCGGATTTTTAATGACCATTTATAACCTTTTGAAAGAAGGTGGTTCCGCAGCTTATGCAGACACGGGAACATGGTCTTCAAAGGCCATTAAAGAGGCGCAGAGATTTGGAGATATCCATATCGTTGCTTCTTCCAAAGACAAAAATTATAATTATATCCCAAAAGGATTTGAGATTCCATCTAACGCAGATTACTTCCACTTTACATCAAACAACACGATTTACGGTACGCAATACAAAGAATTCCCTCAATTTGATGGGATCAAAGTTTGCGACATGAGTAGTGATATTTTTAGCCGTCAAATTAATGTGACTGATTTTGATTTAATCTATGCCGGAGCACAAAAGAATTTAGGACCAGCGGGAGCGACCTTGTATATCGTAAAGGATGATATTTTTAATTATTCGGGAAGAAATATTCCTGCAATGATGGATTTTAAAACTCATGCTTCGAAAGATTCTATGTTTAACACCCCTCCGGTATATTCAGTCTATGTAGCTATGCTAAATCTGCAACATATGCTTAAAAATGGTGGTTTATCTTATTATGAGAAGCTGGCACAAGATCGTGCGGATATGTTGTATCATGAAATTGATAGCAACCCACTATTTGAAGGTACTGCAGCAACAGAAGATCGTTCAAATATGAATGCCACTTTCGTACTTACTGATGAGTCTTACAAAGAACAATTTGACCAACTTTGGAATGGAGCTAACATTTCAGGTATAAAAGGTCATAGATCTGTTGGAGGATATCGTGCTTCCATGTACAACGCACTTCCTTTGGAAAGCGTTGAAGTATTAGTGAACGTAATGAAAAAATTAAACTCTTAAATTCCATTGAATCATGAAAGTTTTAGCAAATGATGGTATTTCTCCAGTTGGAGAACAAATGCTTAAAGATGCGGGGTATACCGTTGAAACAAATGCTGTGGCACAAGAAGCGCTTACAGACTATATCAATGATAACAATGTATCTATATTATTGGTAAGAAGCGCTACAAAAGTGCGTCAACCTATGATTGATGCATGTTCAGGATTAAAAGCAGTAGGACGCGGTGGAGTTGGATTAGACAATATTGATGTTGACTACGCTAAAGATCATAACGTTGATGTATTTAATACACCTGGAGCTTCTTCTCAAGCTGTTGCTGAATTAGCCATAGGACATATGTTAAGTCTTGCCAGAGGTTTACATGATTCTAATCGACAAATGCCGATTAATGGTGAAACTGAGTTTAAATCCTTAAAAAAGAAATACGCTAAAGGAATTGAATTACGCGGTAAAACTCTTGGAGTGATCGGTTTAGGTCGAATTGGTCAACAAACTGCCAAGTATGCCTTAGGAATGGGAATGAAAGTGATCGGAACTGATTCATTTGCGCAAGAAGTGCATATTGATTTAGGGATCGAAGGTTGCAATACACCGGTTAAAATTTCGAGCATTCCATTTGACGATTTATTAGCTCAATCAGATTTCATTAGTTTACACATTCCTGCACAGGCAGATGGTAAACCCGTAATTGGTAAAGCCGAAATGGAAAAAATGAAAGAAGGAGTAATTCTTATAAATCTGGCTAGAGGAGGCATTATTGGTGAATCTGACTTATTAGAGGCTCTGGACAGTGGCAAAGTAAGAGGTGCAGCAATTGATGTTTATGATAATGAACCTAATCCAAATGGTGATATCCTAAAACATGAAAGCTTAAGCTTAACACCGCACACAGGTGCCGCAACAGTTGAAGCTCAGGATCGAATTGGTGAAGAATTGGCAAATTATATCATGACCCACTTCCCAATAAACTAATTAGTTTTACGTAATTATTTACAAAATCGTAAGTAATATGTCAGAGCAAACGCCAAAGAAATTACATAAAGTAGTGAACGAGAAAGGTGAAAGCCTTTCTCCTGCACTATCTGATGATATCAAAAACTATCTTATTGATATTGATGGAACCATTACTGATGATATTCCAAATGAAGAACCGGAAAGAATGGCGACATGCGCGCCATACCCTGATGCATTGGAAATCTGTAATAAGTGGTATGATGAAGGACATATCATAACATTCTTTACATCCAGAACCGAGGAGCATAGAGAAGTTACAGAAAAATGGCTTCAAAAAAATGGATTCCAATACCATGGGATTCTGTTTGGCAAGCCTCGTGGAGGTAACTATCATTGGATAGACAACCATATGGTTCGTGCAACAAAATTTAACGGGAAGTTTACTGACTTAGTGACAAAGACTAAAAAAATTGAAGTTTTTGAAAGATAGTTTATGATTTCAAATACCGATTTTAAATCAGCGATCTTTGACGGTTATCACGAAATTATTTCCCTTCCACCCACTCCCAGAGTTTTCACTCTATCCATAAAAAAGAAATTTGACGGATTTTCTTTGATTGACGTTTTTAGTCAATCATTTTCTCATGTAGATCAAGCATTTTGGGAAAACAAAATCCATACAGGTAACTTAACCTTAGACGGTAAAAAAGTCCCTCCAAATCAAGTGGTCAGAGCAGGGCAAATCACGCAACATTCATCACCTTATAAACCAGAGCCACCAATTAATTATGCATTAGAATTAATTCATGCGACAAACGAGTTTTGGATAATTAACAAACCCTCTCCTCTACCTGTACATGCAGGAGGCCGATACCTGAATCATACACTAAAAAAACTACTGGAAACCAGTTTTCCGAAGCAACAATTTCACCTCATAAATAGATTGGATGCGAATACCACAGGTCTGGTACTTGTTGCATTAAATAAAAACGCTGCACAAAATCTGAATCAGCAATTTCAAAATCAATCTGTAACCAAAACCTATTTGGCACTTGTAGAAGGAATTCCTGTTCAAGACCGGTTTTCCAGTACCAAATCTATTGGGAAGGAAAAAACACCCGCGGGAGGTCGAAAAATTGAATCTGGTAAAGACTCATTTACCGAGTTTAAAATTAGAACCAAACTGGACCATAAAACACTTCTGGAAGTTACTCCCCACAGCGGACGTACAAACCAGATCAGGTTACACTTAGCCGATATGGGCTTTCCCATTGTAGGAGACTTGGGCTATAAAAACCCGGAATACTTTGACAAAAAACCGCTAACTTATGATGAAGATACGTTATACCTGCATTCCTGGAAATTGAAGTTTAAATCTCCATTATCTCAAAATGAAATTGAATTCGAGGCGCCCACTAATGAAAAATGGAGCCCTTATGTTTAAGGGTAAAACTTATTCATCAAAACATAATCAATGTTTCCACTTTGAGAATGGCAGCCTATACATGCCCCTCCTCTTTCTGTAGCAGATGCTGCGACTTTTCCTCCAGGAAACACATACCCCCAAACCCAGCCATTGGCATCGGCATATTCATTGGTTGGATCTTTAAATAAAATAGCATAACGCGCGATACTCTGATCTCCATTCAACAATTCCTTTACGATAACAGAACCATTCGGGAATGTCGTTCCATTCATTACTCTACCATTTGAATCTAATTTTGTTGAAGCAATATTATTAAAACGTGTTCTTAGATAGGGCTCAGAGTGACCGCTCCCAGAGCTTTTAGCCAGAGCCGCATTTGTATTCTTAAACCAGGTATAACCATCTGTCTGCAAAGCCATTTCATATAATTCCCAATCAATATCCGTAGTAATTGGATCATGTTTACATGACACCAAAGTACCAGCTATAAAAACAATACTTAAAAACAGCGTTTTTCCGATTACACTTCTCATATCAAAATCGTTTTAATTTGAAAACTAAACTAAAATTTACAATCTCTTTTTATTGTCAGCCATCAACATTTCGGATAAAAATACGATTTCATCTCAATAAAAAGTTCAATTACATATATCATTAATTAATTGTTGGTATACCTATTTGGTCTGAATACATTTGCCCTCGTGAAATTTGCTGATCAACAAACTATAGAGGATTTAGAGTTCGAAGCCATAAAAAAAATGCTTTCGAAGCTTTGTTTTGGACCTACGGCAAGCGAACGTATAGATAATTTAGCTTCACTTCCCAATATATCTGAAGCGGATCTTGCTCTTTCTCTGGTTCAGGAGTATGTAGATATCCAAAAGGAAGAGGCTGTTTTTCCAAGATTAGAATTTACGGAACTGACCAAAGAAATAGTCTTTTTAAATAAAAAAGGAAGTCAGCTCACTTTGGAAAGCTTTATCGCGTTGCTTCATGCAAGCAGAATTGCCAATCAGCTGATCAAATTCATTAAACCATTTGAGGAAGAATATCCTCACTTATTCGGACTGATTCAAACCACCTATTATTCTAAAGAGGTGATCACTCCAATAGAAGGGGTATTAGATCGTAAATATCAAGTTAGAGACGATGCCTCTCCAAAACTATTTGAAATTCGAATGGATATCCGATCTATTCGTAAACAAATCAATGTCAATTTTGATCGTGTTCTTAAGCGATTAAATAGTTCTGGAATGCTTGCAGATAATAGTGAATCATTTGTCAACGGAAAACGGGTCTTAGCCGTTTCTGCGAGTCACAAAAGAAGTATTCCCGGAAGTATTATTGGTTCATCCAATAACGGACATGTAGCGTATATAGAACCGAAATCTAACGAACCTCTCCATCATGAATTGAACCAGCTCATAGATGAGGAGCGATTGGAAATCAATAGGATATTCAAGGAACTCACTAACACCTTAAGAGCGCATTTAGAACTTATAAAGACCTATCAGTTTCTACTCACTGAATTAGATTTCATACAAGCCAAAGGACGTCTGGCACAAAAAATGGGTGCCTTAAAGCCTCATGTAGAGTTTAAAGACGTACTTATCGATTTGATTGAAGCGCAACATCCTTTATTGCTTTTGGCCAACAACGAGATGGGGAAGCCCACATTTCCTCAGTCGATAAAAATGGACAAATTCAGTCGAATGATGGTGATCTCGGGTCCTAATGCAGGTGGTAAATCCATCACATTAAAAACCGTTGGGCTCCTCCAATTAATGTTTCAATCGGGATTACTTATTCCAGTAGACCATCGTTCAAAATTAGGCTGGTTTCATAAAGTACTGACCGACATTGGAGATAATCAGTCTATTGAAAACGAATTAAGTACATATAGTTATCGTCTACAAAGGATGAAGTACTTTTTGGACGTTTCCAATCGAAAAACACTCCTGCTTCTAGATGAATTTGGAACCGGATCAGATCCTGAGCTGGGAGGGGCGCTAGCCGAAATTTTCTTCGAGAACCTATATAACAAAAAGTGTTTCGGAGTCATCACAACACACTATGCCAATATTAAATTAAAGGCCTCCAGACTCAGAAATGCAGTCAACGCCAGCATGCTTTTTGACCGTGAATCATTAGCTCCGCTGTTTGAATTATCTGTGGGACAACCTGGTTCGTCTTTTACATTTGAGGTGGCTCAAACCAATGGAATTCCGATTGAACTCATTGATGATGCAAAAAAACTGCTGGATGTTAAACGTGTAGAAATGGATCGTTTGATTGCCGAACTTCAAAAAGAAAAGGCTTCCATTCAACAAATTACAGACTCTCATAAAAAAGCGACCAAAAAGGCTGAAGAATCTGTTTCATATTATGAAGACCTCCAACATCATATCACACAGCAAATTCAAAAACAACAGACCCAGATTGAGCAAAACAATAAGTTTATCAATTGGGGTAAAAAACTGGAATTTTTCCTAAATAAAATGAAAGGGAATAAAGCCGGCAAACCGTTTATGGAAGACGTGCGTAAGTATTTGGTTATGGAGAAAACCAAACTTACTGAAGCCACAAAAAAAGCCAAACTGAAGAAGCAGGTTAAGAATACTTTCAAGCCAAAAATCAAAAAGAAACCTGAACCCGTTAAAAAGAAAATCGTAAAACCCATCGAAGTAGGATCTAAAGTTCGATTAATAACCGGAACCGAAACTGGTGAAGTTTTAGAAATTTCGGGGACTAACGCTACCGTTTTATTTGGAAACTTCCAAACGAAAACCAAAGTAGCTAAGCTTGAGGCGATTTAGATGACCCGCTAACGGTTATTAATTTTAGACCAGTTTTGGGTATTACTCGGGTAAATCCGGTCTAACAAAGTCATGATTTTTTTCTTCTCATCTGGTGTTGCCTCTTTGTATATACCAATAATTTCACTTGATTTCGCATTAAAGAATATTTGGATATTCACCGCATCCGGAACATCCTCATAAACCGTTTCTAACAACTGTAATGCCTCTGTAATCTTTTTTCTACCCTCAGCAGGTTTCTCATACATTTGATCCAATCCCTGACGGTGGTACATATACAAACACTTATTGATGTTTTCATATCTCGGCTGTACCATATTTTGTACAATCCAGTATCTGTTTTTATCACTTTCTAATGGTTTCCATCCGGCAAAAGGAGAGTTGGCATTTTGATTGGCAATATTTAGAGCTTTATCAAAATATTTCTTCCCTCCAAAAGGACTAAATGTCTCATAATCATAACCAATCACCAGATACACATAATAAGCCAACATTGCTGTAAGATTATTCTCACTTGAATTCTGAATATTAAAATTCAATACATCCATTTGAGAAAACACAAACTCAAAATTGTCATCCTTATAACTAAATACTGCCGTATTGTATCCAGAATTATATACCGGCCTTACCGTCTGGATTTGTGTTTGTGCTTTAAAACTTCCCGACCCACTCGCCTCGGTAATATTGATCAACATCGAAAACTCTATCTTTTCATTTTCTTTGATCACATCATTGGTCCATCTCCTTTCATTGATAAATTCCCTTACCTGGCGTTCAAATGATTCGATCACATCTAATTGAATCGATCCACCTGTAACCTGTTGGGTATTTACAGTTAAGTTACATCTTACTTCCTGCGCTTTCAACTGCAAACCAGTGAAAAGAATAATACAGATTAGGAAAATTTTATTCATGATAATTTTTCAATCGCTTTTAAAATATCTAATGCTACTTCAGACTTGGACTTTAACTCAAATTGTTCCAAATTATTTTTCCGATCTATTAAAGTTATTTTGTTGGTATCATAACCAAATCCTGCGCCTTTATCTCGAAGAGAGTTTAATACGATTAAATCCAGATTTTTACTTTCAATCTTTCGCTTCGCGTTCTCTACCTCATTCTCTGTTTCCAAAGCAAAACCAATCAGTTTTTGATTCTCTTTTTTAACACTTCCCAAATGCTTTAAAATATCTTTTGTTGGCTTCAATCTGATGACCATTTCATCCGATTTCTTTTTAATCTTTTGATCCGCCACTTCCTCCGGAGTATAATCGGCTACGGCTGCTGCCAGGATGGCCACATCGGTCTGTCCAAACCGGGTAGTCGTTTCCTCATACATAGATTGTGCATTACGCACAAAAACCTGAGTTATACCGCTCATTTCAATTTTTGGTGTCCCTGGTCCGGAAACCACTGTGACGTTCGCTCCCTGTCGAGCTCCCGCTTTTGCTATCTCCACACCCATTTTCCCTGAAGAGTGATTTCCAATAAACCGTACCGGGTCAATGGCCTCATAGGTAGGACCTGCAGTAATCAACCAGTTTTGTCCTTCAAAAGTCTGATCGTTTGAAAAATAATTGACCACATATTCCAGAATAGATTCCGGTTCAGACATTCTACCCGGACCAACTAATCCACTCGCTAATTCTCCATGTTCGGAATCTATGAATAAATGTCCTCTAGCCTTTAAACTTCCAATATTACCTGTAGTCGCAGGATGTAAGTACATATCTAAATCCATGGCAGGTGCCACAATAACCGGACATCTGGCAGAAAGGTACACGGCCAACAATAAATTATCTGCAATACCATGATTCATTTTCGCAATGGTATTCGCTGTTGCCGGAGCTATTAAAAATACATCTGCCCAAAGCCCTAGTTCGACATGATTATTCCATGTTCCTTGCTCTGGGTTACCAATGTAAGTACTGTAAACTTCGTTTTTAGATAACGTGGCTAACGTGATCGGGCTAATAAACTCTTTTGCGGCAGGAGTCATAATAACTCTGACCTCTGCTCCGGATTTTACAAAATTCCGTATAACAAAAGCGGCCTTGTAGGCCGCTATGCTCCCGGTTACACCGAGTAAAATCTTTTTGCCTTTTAAATCCATAAAGGCGTAAATTTAATTAATTATTCAGTCTTACCTTCTTCATTTGCAGGATTACGGTAATAAATTTGATCGTTTTCAAATTCAACCATTGCTAAAGCTAATGGCTTTGGCAATTTTTCGTAGTATTTTGAGATTTCTATTTGTTCTCTATTCTCAAAAATCTCTTCCAAATTATCAGATGAAGACGCAAACTCGCTCAATTTTGCATTCAACTCTTCTTTGATATCTCTACCAATTTGGTCAGCACGTTTAGAAATAATTGCTAAACTCTCATACAAGTTACCTACTTTATCTCCTAAGTCACTAGAATCACGAGTGATTGTAGTTAATGGTGCATCAGATCTTTTATACGTCATCGTTATCTTTTTTCAATTTTTCATTCATTTTTTCCAATCGCGCATACATTTCTTGAGCTACACTCATACGTTCGCTATTGGGAAAACGGTCTGCAAAATTAACATAAGCTTTCAAAGCTTTGGTAATTCTTTCACTCTTTTTTTCGTGAACACTCTTAATTGCAAGCAAATAATAGGATTCATATATGTTAAAATATATGTCTTCTCTATATTTCGTATCCGGAAAATCCTTTAAAATGTTTTCATAGGTCAAAACAGCTGAAGTATAATTCTCCATCTTTTTATACTGATTTGCCCCATCAAAAGCCTTTTGTTCAATTTTTCTTTCTAGCTCCACAATCAAAACGTTACAGCTATCCACACGAGTACTTCTTGGATATCTATCTACAAATAATTGCAGATTAGATATTGCAGAATATGTATTGGATTGATCTAATTTCGGAGGGGGAGATAGTTTATACAATGAAAACGCACTCATAAAAGCACATTCCTCAGCATACTGACTGGTTGGGAATGTCTTGGTGAATTCAGAAAAACGATGCGAAGCCAACAAATAGTCTTCTAAATAGAAATCACTATAGGCAAACATGTAGTATAATTTCTCAGATCTTTTCTGACCTCGATAAATGGCAGTTAACTCTTCAATTAAAGGATAGGCTTTATAATAATCTCCCTTTTCGTAATACTCATTGGCCTTTGAGTATTTGTATTCCAAATCAGTAGATTTTAAAACCTTGTTGTATTCAGAACATGAACTCACAATAATGGCTGCAACTAATACCACCCAAAAGCTTATCCCTTTTTTAATCATGCGTGCAAAAGTAATTTTTTTAACCATTTCTACTTAATTCTTCACAATGCGGTTTTCAATTTTGACACAAACCTCAACACCCCGCAAATGCCAATTATAAGCACATACAAATCAAACAATTAAACAACAAAACCATTTCAACAAACCAACTCCTTTTAAGGTAATTTAACTTAATTCAGAGGTTTAATCATAATAAATTAACACTCAATGCCTAATAAACTAATATATATCATCTAAATGTGAAGTTGCTAGTTATTCAATATATTATAGTTTTGCCGCGGTTATAATAATAACCATCTATAAAAGAAAATTAATTTTCGATATGGTCGATATATTTGATAAAGTAAGGGGTAACAATGGACCGTTAGGTCAATACTCAAAATTTGGTCATGGATATTTCTTCTTCCCAAAGTTAGAAGGAGAAATCTCAAACAAAATGACCTTTAGGGGAAAAGAGGTGTTGGTTTGGAGTTTAAATAACTATTTAGGCTTGGCGAATCATCCTGAGATTAGAAAAGTTGATGCAGATGCGGGTGTAGAATACGGACTGGGAAATCCAATGGGTTCAAGAATGATGTCTGGTAATACAGCAATGCACGAGGAATTAGAAGAGCAACTTGCGGATTATGTAGGAAAAGAAGCTGCGATATTATTGAACTATGGATATCAAGGAATGGCTTCTGCTATTGATGCTTTAGTAGATCGTAACGATGTTATCGTTTATGATTCTGAGTCTCACGCTTGTATCATGGATGGTATGCGTATGCATATGGGAAAACGTTTTGTTTTCGCTCATAACAACATCGAGCAATTAGATACTATGTTGGCGCGTGCTTCTAAAATTACAGCGAAAACCGGTGGTGGTATTCTTGTTTTAACCGAAGGTGTTTTCGGTATGGCAGGTGATCAGGGTAAATTAAAAGAAATCGTTGCATTAAAAGAAAAGCATAGCTTCCGTCTTTTTGTGGATGATGCGCACGGAATCGGTACTATGGGTCCTGAAGGACGTGGTACAGGATACGAGCAAGGCGTTCAGGATGGAATCGATGTGTATTTCGGAACTTTCGCAAAATCATTCGCTTTAATTGGTGGATTTATTGGCGCTGATGAAGATGTAGTCAGATACTTAAACTACACAATGCGTTCTCAGATTTATGCAAAATCATTGCCTTACCCAATCGTTGCAGGTGCAATGAAGAGACTGGAGATGATGAAAACGCAACCTGAGCATAAAGCTAAACTTTGGGAAATTGCTACAGCACTTCAAGAAGGATTACGTGCGGAAGGATTTGATTTAGGTGTAACGAACTCTCCGGTAACTCCAGTATTTATGGATGGTGGTGTACCTATGGCCACTAAATTGGTTGTGGACTTAAGAGAAAATTACGGTATTTTCTGTTCGATTGTGGTATACCCTGTGGTACCAAAAGGAACATTGATGTTGAGATTGATTCCAACAGCAATGCATACATTAGAAGATGTTCAGTATACTATTGATACTTTTAAAATCATCAAACAAAAACTAGCGCAAGGAGAATACGCTGGTGATGATTTCGTAGCACAATAGTCACGAAATATAATTTCATTAAAAAGGGAAAGCAGTTTGCTTTCCCTTTTTTTATGCTTTTAAAAATGGAAAAGGAGTCATCCGTAGACAACTCCTTTATGTAATGCAAATCTATAAGCCGGATTCTGTAATAGCTTATCATTTATCTAGCCCCGCAATCACTCACGGGATCAAGCAGTCCACCCTCTCCGTTCGGACGAGTCGCCCTCAAACCGAAGTTTATTTGACCTTTCATCGCCTGAGGTTTACCTAGCTACACTTGTCGCCAAATGTACTGGTGGGCTCTTACCCCACCCTTTCACCTTTTCCCCATTGTTTCCAATGAGGTAGTTTACTCTCTGCTGCACTTGCTGTCATCAATTGAATTGACGCCTTCCAGTTAGGAAGCAGGCTACTCTGTGATGTCCGGACTTTCCTCACTTTCATTAAATGAAACCGCGATAAGCCGATTTGCACCGCAAAGTTAATTTTTAAATGCATGTTGAATTAACAATTCAGGCTGAATATAAATTGATTCCTACTACTCTATTTCCCCTTGGAAATAAACTATTCTTGTATAAAGCTATTTTTTATGGAATTATCTTCTTTAGACTGGATCATCATTGTAGGATTTTTAATCCTTTCACTTGTCATTGGTATTCGGCTAAAAGGTAAAGCCGAAGGGAGTTTGGCCAATTTCTTTTTGGGCGGCCGTAATCTTCCCTGGTATATTGCTGGTATCAGTATGGTAGCGACCACATTTGCTGCTGATACCCCTCTGGCTGTTTCCGAGTTAGTCGCTCAGGGCGGAATTTCCAAAAACTGGTTATGGTGGAGTTTCCTGGCTGGTGGGATGTTAACCACATTCTTTTTTGCGCGTTACTGGAGAAGAGCCAACATTCTCACCGAATTAGAGCTTATCGATATTCGTTATAGTGGTAAAGAAGCTAAGATGCTGCGTGGATTTAAATCGGTTTATCTTGGCATATTTATGAATAGTATGGTCATTGCCTGGGTTAACCTGGCTTTAAATACCTTACTCGTTACCTTCTTTAATATTCCGGAAGATCAGGTGTTTTATTACACCTTTGGTGCAATGGCTATTGCAGTAACTTATTCTTCGCTTTCAGGATTATTAGGGGTTGCCATTACGGATACTGTCCAGTTTATTATTGCCATGACCGGAACAATCATTTTAAGTATTCTGGTTTTAAACGCTCCTGAAGTAGGTGGTATGCAAACACTCACAGCAAAACTGCCAGAATTTTATTTTGACTTTTTCCCTTCTTTAAATGAAAGTGTTTCCAATAACGTGCATGTATTTTCCTTAAGTATTGGCGCTTTCCTAGCATTTGTTGGTGTACAATGGTGGGCTAGTTGGTATCCGGGATCTGAACCTGGTGGGGGGGGGTACATCGCCCAAAGAATGATGGCCGTTAAAACCGAAAAAGATTCATTGAAAGCTACGCTCTTCTTTCAAGTGGCGCATTATGTTTTACGTCCCTGGCCATGGATTATTGTAGCGTTGGCGGCCATATCACTTTATGCTCCGGAATATGCTATTTCAGATCAGGAAATCTCGGCACAGATTTACAAAATGAAAGAATCGGGAGCGACTCTTCAAGAAGTGTTACAAACATTTCAAAATGCCACTCCGGAAATCGAACGGGCCATCAACTATGCATATAATCAGAGACTGGGTTATGTGTATGCGATGCAGGACTTCTTACCAAATGGATTAAAAGGACTTTTATTGGTGGCTTTCCTTGCCGCTTATTTAAGCACCATCTCCACACAACTGAACATGGGTGCCAGTTTTATTGTAAACGATTTATACCTTCCTTTCTTTTCTAAAAAGGAAATAGACAACAAACAGATCATCACCATATCCCGTTTGGCTACGGTGTTCTTAATGATCACAGGAATTATTGTCACTACTCAAATCAATAGTATTTCCGGAGTATGGGAATTTATTATGGAAGCTGGTGCAGGTTTAGGTGCCGTACTGATTATCCGATGGTATTGGTGGCGAATCAATGCCTGGAGTGAAATTGTGGGCATGATTGCCCCGTTTATTGGATTTGCTATTGGACATTGGGTATTGACGCCAGCTATGGGACCTGAATTCGTAACACATAAAGGCACCTTTTACTTTACAGTATTGTTTACCACGGTTTCCTGGATTATCGCAACCTGGAGTACTCCACCAGTAGAATCGGAAAAATTGATTCAGTTTATTCATAAGATTCAACCGGATGGTTGGTGGACTCCGGTGTATCAACAAGCCGGACAAGATGCACCTCCATCCAACCTGAAAATGTTATTTGGACTCTGGCTCAGTGCGGTAACCATGACGTATTCTTTTTTGTTTGCGGTAGGGAAATGGATTTTTGGTCAATATACCTCGGCAAGTGTTTGGACTTTAATTGGCATCATAGGTTTGTGGTCACTCTCCTATTTGATGAAAAAGATGAAATGGTAAATCTTACTTTTCTAAAATGTAATTCTGAGCCAATTGGGTAAACTCCTTGACTTGTTCTAATTCCCATTGTTCATCATAATTCAACTCATCAGCCATTAATTTGGCCACAATTGGAGCCATATGAATACTGGCTTTAGCATTTAAAAACAATGCGCGGGTTCTTCGTGTCAGCACATCTTCCACAGTGCGCGCCATTTCATTTCTAACTGACCAGATCACTTCAGCTTTGGTATAAGGCAAATCGGGATCAATTGGTGTGGATAGTTCAGGTTGTTCCTGGATTAACTCTTGAATATAAGGTAAATCCGATCCATAAATATGCCAATGGACATCAAAGTCCAAATCAAATGCAGCACCATGAATTGTTAAATTCTCGGTGGTACTTATTTTTTTTGAACCACCCAATATAAGGCCTACTTTATTAATCACATCTTCCCCCATTTGACGGTAAGTCGTCCACTTTCCTCCTATGACAGTAATCAGTCCTGATAATGAAACCAGCACTTTATGGTTTCTGGATATCTCCTTGGTTTCAGTTTCTTCCCCATCTTTTGAAGGAACGGCTGCCAATGGTCTGAGTCCTGCAAAAACACTCAACACATCTTCTCTTTTAGGGTGCCGTACTAAGAAATGTTTGGCCATTCCTAAAATAAAATCTACCTCTTCTTCCGTAGCCATCGGTTCAATTTGAGGTTCAGGTTTTGGAATATCTGTGGTTCCCAAAATCACCTTATCATGCCAGGGTACAGCAAACAAAACTCGTCCATCGGATGTTTTCGGAATCATAATCGCATAATCATTCGGTAAAAAATCCCGTTCAATCACCAGATGTACACCCTGGCTGGGCATGACCATAGGTTCGTGTGTTTCATCATCCATGGACAGAATTTCATCTACAAAAATACCGGTCGCATTTACTACTGATTTTGCCCGAACCTGATATTCTTTTCCACTTTCTTCATCTATTGTCGTAACACCCACAACGAGACCTTCATCAGATTTTATTAAACCAGACACCCGACAATAATTTATGACCGTTCCACCCAGATCATAAACAGTCTGTGCCAGATTTATAGCCAACCTGGAATCGTCAAATTGGCCATCATGATAAATTACCCCACCATACAAATCCTCTTCAATGAGATTGGGAATGTATTGCATGACCTCCTCCTTGGATATATGCGTGGAAGGTCCCAAACCCAAATCGCCAGCCATTTTATCATACATCTTCAGACCTAACGTATAGAACGTTCCACCCCACCATCTATAATTCGGAATGATAAACTCTCTATTTTCAAATAAGTGAGGTGCATTACTCTTCAACAAACCTCTTTCTCGTAAGGCTTCCAACACCAACGAAATATCTCCTTGCGCCAAATACCGTACACCACCATGTACCAACTTGGTACTCCGAGAGGAAGTTCCTTTGGCAAAATCATGTTGTTCCAGTAAAAGTGTAGAATACCCTCTACAAGCCGCATCTACCGCAGCACCTAAACCAGATGCTCCTCCTCCAATAATGACCACATCCCAAACGTGATCAGGATCAGCTAATTTTGAAATCCCAATTGCTCTGTTCATATACTACTTAGCCTTCACCGATAATCCTAAATCAAATTCCGCCACTACTTCCTGATTCTTTCCATAGTTAATAATCGCCCGAATCTTGATCGATTCCGTCACCCGTTCTCTACTTTCTAAGGTTTTATCAATCATACCTTCAATCTGCTTTCCGGCTTCTGAAACAAAATAGACATCACTTTCGGGTCTCTTTAAAAATTCGGCATGAAAATCTTTAAACACAATAGACAATTTAGTTTTTCTTTTATCTGCGACATAAAAAGCCTGAAAAGCACCGGCCAAATCTGCGCCTATGGCTAATGCTCCAAAGTACATCGACCCCAAATGATTTCGTGTTCTCCTTCTTAACGGTATTCTAATGACCATACTCTCATCAGATAATTCTATTAATCGGGGTCTTACAAAACCAATTAATGGAATTTTGAAAATACTGAATAACCACAGCATCCACCGGGCTCTTTTCAAATCTTTCATAGCCTTATTTACTTAAATCAAATTATATCAAGGGTAAAGATGAATAATATTGACCAAAAGACCCAGACCCGTTACAATTTTATTTATTACCCTTCATCAAATCTCTCCTCCATACACATAAAAATCATCAAATAATCGACAAATTTTAGTTACCCTTGCAGTCAGAATAAAAATTATTAAAATGAAAAAAGGAATTATTATAGTATTCGCATTCTTAATGGCTGTGCCATTTGGCGTAAAAGCCGATGAAGGAATGTGGTTACCTATGTTTATCGGTAGATTGAACTATGCTGATATGCAAAAAGAAGGGTTAAAATTAACAGCTGAAGAAATTTACAGCATCAATCACAGCAGTTTGAAAGATGCGATTGTGATGTTAAGTGGAGGAAGCTGTACCGCTGAGATTATTTCAAAAGAAGGTTTAACATTGACCAATCACCACTGTGCATTTGGAGCGATCCAAAGTAACTCTTCTCCGGAGCATGATTACTTAACTGATGGATTTTGGGCGTATAGCAAAGATCAGGAATTACAAGCACAAGGAATGACTGCTTCATTCTTAGAAAGAATGGAAGATGTTTCTGAAATCATCAACAGTCAATTAAATGAAAAAATGACTGAAGAGGAACGTCAGGGAGTAATTTCTCATTTGGCTGATTCTATTGAAGGAGTAGCTAAAGAGAAAGGTAAATTTGATGCTAACGTGAAGTCTTTTTACGAAGGAAACGAATTCTATCTTTTTGTTTATACTACTTATAAAGATGTTCGTTTAGTAGGTGCTCCTCCATCATCTGTAGGTAAATATGGTGGTGATACAGATAACTGGATGTGGCCACGTCACACAGGCGATTTCTCTGTATTGAGAATCTACACTGGTCAGGATGGTAACCCAGCAGGTTATTCTAAAGAAAACATTCCATTAAAACCTAAACATAGCTTACCAATCTCATTACAGGGTGTAAAAGCAAATGATTATGCTATGATCATGGGATATCCTGGAAGTACTGATAGATACTTAACTTCATGGGGAGTAAAACAAGCGGTTGATACAGATCAACCTGCACGTGTTAAGATTCGTGGTAAGAAATTAGATATCTACAAAAAGCATATGGATCAAAGTGATGCAACCAGAATTAAATATGCTTCAAAATATGCTCGTGTATCTAACTACTGGAAATACTTCATTGGACAAACTAAACAATTGAAGAAAAACCATGTTTTTGAGAAAAAACAAGAGATCGAAAAATCTTATTCGGATTGGGTAAATGCTATGGATGATAGACAAGCTGAATATGGTGAAGCTTTATCACTGATCGAAAAAGGGTACGAAAAACAAAAACCATATGTTTTATCTTCAACTTATTTTTACGAAGCTGTAGTAGGTTCCGAGATTCTATTATTCTCATACCGTGCAAATGGGCTTCAAAAAGCTTTAGCCATGGGCGAGCCTGATCCAAAGAAAGTGGATAAACTCATTCAAGGATTAAAAGGAAGAAGTGCAAAGCATTTTAAAGATTACGACATGGCTACTGATAAAGAAGTAACTGCTGCCATGTTAGAAATGTACTACAATGATCTTCCAAAAGATCAACAACCTCAATACTTCTTAGACTTAGTGAAGAAAAACAAAGGAGACTTTACTAAATTGACTGAAGGTTTATTCGAAAATTCAATCTTCGCTTCTGAAGAAAAAATGAATGAATTCTTTGTAAGCTCTAAACAACTAAAGACTTTAGAAAAAGATCCTGCAAGAAAATTAATGGGCGCTTTATATGCAAAATACCGTGAAATCATGGGTGGCGAGTATAAAGAAAGTTTCGATTTATTAGACAAAGGAAACCGTCTATTCGTAAAAGGATTGAGAGAAATGAATCCAAATAAAAAATACGCCCCGAATGCCAACTCTACGATGAGATTAACATACGGTCAAGTATTACCATACGCACCATACGATGCAGTGTCTTATGATTTTAAATCTACTCTTAAAGGTGTGATGGAGAAAAAGGATAATACTAATCCTGAGTTTGTTGTACCACAAAAATTAGTGGATCTATATAACGACAAAAATTATGGACAGTATGCCAATCCAGATGGTACTATGCCAGTGTGTTTCCTGACGAACAATGATATTACAGGTGGTAACTCTGGTTCTCCTGTGATCAATGCTAAAGGTCAATTAATTGGTTGTGCTTTTGATGGAAACTGGGAAGCCATGAGTGGTGACATTTACTTCGAGCCAAACATCCAAAGAACGATTGTTGTGGATATCCGTTACGTATTATTCATCATGGATAAATATGCCGGTGCAACTAATCTGATTAAAGAAATGGATTTAGTTCTTCCTGAAGAAGCGAAGCTTAAAGCAGAACAACAACCTGCTTCATTAAACGTAGATCAAAATGTAGTTCACTAAGAACTAAAAAATATAGTCATAAAAAAGGCCTCGAAAATTTCGAGGCCTTTTTTATGCGTAAAACTTTTTCTCTAAATCAATTCCTGAGCGTAAGAATCTACATGAATTCCGCCATAATTACCGGAACTCATAAATAGTAGATTTTTGTGTTCCCAATTCATGGATTCTAAATATTCTTTAAGCTTTTCTGTAGTATTGATAATAATCAGATCCTCCTTGCCAAAAGCTTCTTTGACCTGAGGAATGGTTAATTCCGGTAGCTTTTTATGTTTTGCCGTTTCCGGTAAATAAAACAACACGGCATAATCCGGGGTATCAAACGAGCCTCTATATTCTTTTAGGAATTCTGGATTAAAACTACTAAATGTATGTAATTCCATTACGGCCACCAATTCTCTTTCCGGCCATTGCGCTTTTACTGCCGATGAAGTCGCTTTTAATTTGGAAGGTGAATGTGCAAAGTCTTTATAGATTACCGTATTTTCATTTTCGGCAATCGTCTCTAATCTTTTCGCTGCTCCTCCAAAATTCGCAATCGCTTTGTAGAACATTTCATCCGTAATATCCAATTGATTTAAAACCAATCGTGCACCATTCATGTTTTGCAGATTGTGAATTCCAAATACGTTTAAATCTACTTTGTCTCCGTCTACAAGTAAAGAAGTCTTCCCTCCTGCCACTTCATGTTCCGGAGTATCATATCCAAAAGTTTGAACTCCTCCAGACATTCCTCCAACAATATTTTTAATCTCAGAATCTCCTTCAAAATAGACCAATGCGCCATTCGGTTCAAAGGTTTTTACAAAATCCGAGAATTGAGACACATAATTTTCAAAAGTTGGAAATACATTGATATGATCCCAGGCAATTCCTGAAATCAAAGCGATATGTGGCTTGTACCAGATAAATTTAGGTCTGCGGTCAATCGGAGAGGATAAATACTCATCTCCTTCCAAAATGATAATTGGAGCCTCTTTGGTTAACTTCACCATTCGGTCAAAACCGTCCAGTTGCGCCCCTACCATATAATCAAAATCCAGATCGTAATAATTGAGCACATGCAGAATCATGGAGGTAATCGTAGTCTTCCCATGACTTCCTGCAATCACTACACGCTTTTTATCTACCGACTGATTGTAGATAAACTCGGGATATGAATACACGGATAAACCTAATTCCTGCGCTTTTAACAATTCAGGATTATCCGCTCGCGCATGCATTCCCAAAATCACTGCATCGATATCTTCGGTTAGTTTTTCAGGAAACCATCCAAACGTTTCAGGCAATATTCCCGCTTTTTTTAATCTCCCTTTTGATGGTTCAAAAACCTCATCATCACTTCCTGTGACATGATATCCTTTATCATGCATGGCCAATGCCAGATTATGCATCGCGCTTCCGCCAATCGCAATAAAATGAATCCTCATATTGATCTCTTATATTAAGTTCATCAAACGGTAATTTAGACTACCATTCGAAAGTCCAACTTAATACGAGATCACTTTCAAATCAGAAGAAAAAACAATTTCTTTTAAACAGATGTATGTTATTGTTTAAGGGCTTTACGCCAACTACTTCGCTAAACGAATTCCCGTAAATTGAGATTGTCCTGCGGCATGCCAGAAATTACGATAGGTATATCGACTGTGATTTGGACTCGTTGCTACAGAAGCACCTCTTAAAACCATTTGATTGATCATAAACTTGCCGTTATACTCTCCAATAGCTCCCTCTGCTTTTTTATAATTCGGATATGCGAGATACGCACTATTGGTCCATTCCCAACGATGCCCCCACTCCATTTTTTGACTGGCAATTTCCCATTCAAACTCCGTTGGCAAACGCATTCCTTTCCAATGTGCATATGCCCAGGCTTCATAATAACTGATATGGGTTACCGCACGCTTAGGATCAATTTCTTCTAAGCCAGTTAAGGTAAATTCAAACCAACCTCCGTTAATGTGTCGCCAATACAACGGACTATCAATTTCATTTTCCTGCAACCATTTCCAACCCTCATCATGCCATAAATTAAAGTCTTGATACCCTCCCGCTTCGATAAACTCCAAATACTCTGCGTTAGTTACCAGACGATCCGAAATCTCAAAGTCATGTAGAAACACCTTGTGTACACCTAACTCATTATCAAAACAGAAATCGTCCGATTTATGCCCTATTTCATATACTCCTTCAGAAATAGAAATAAACTCCATATGGTCTTTTTCTATTTCATTATCAATAGGATTGACCGAAGCATATACCGGGAATATTGGGCTCACACCTAAGATGTATTTCAAATCTGTCCAAAGTAATTCCTGATGTTGTTGTTCATGTTGCAATCCCAATTCAATAATTGGACGCCAGTGCTCAAACTTATCTGGAGTCATATTATCTATAAACAATACCATTTGATCATTGACATGCGAACGGTATTCCATGATTTCATCTACGCCCGGGCGGGTAATATCTCCTCTTTTGTTTCGGGATACGCGCTTCCCCACATTATTATAGTAGGAGTTAAACAAAAAACTATACTGTTCGTCAAAAAGGTCATATTCTTCCACCGTGTTCAAAACGAATGTTTCAAAAAACCAGGTGGTATGCGCTAAATGCCATTTGGGAGGACTCACATCCTCAATCGGCTGTGCCACATAATCCTCCGTTTGTAAGGGCTGACAAATCTCCACAGTGTGAAGACGGATATTCATAAATCTTTCTATGAGTGCATTTTTCATATTCGTGGTATAAATGTTATTCTCAAAAATAATCTCCTCTAATTGCCCAAATTGGTAGAAATATGACCATTATGTGAAATTTCTGATAATAAACTTGGTATAAGTAGATAAATCACTATTTTTGTTATGCAAGCATACTATAAATCTCTTCTTTAATTTTATTTTGGTTGCTTGACATCCAAATTTAATGAATTATTAATGATGAGACAGGTGAGGAATAAAAAAATGTTTTTTCTTTATCAGCTTAAGAAAAAACAACTGATTTTTTCCTTATTTAATTTATTGAGCAACAAATAATAAACAAATGAAATCAAGCGAAACTTTTGACTTTCACATCCGCTGGGCATGGTATAAAATATCCAGATTATACAATTCTATTGCCCAGGAACATGGAGTCAATATGTCTGTAGGGTATGCACTAATCAAAATTGATCCTGAACATGGAACTCCCTCCACGAAATTAGGACCACTTATGGGTATGGAATCACGTAGTTTGACCCGTACCCTCAAGTCTATGGAGGAAGACAATTTAATAAAACGTGTACCTGATCAAAAAGATAAACGTGTCATCCGTATTGTTTTGACCGACTATGGAATCACACAGAGAGAAATTGCGAAAAAAGTCGTGATTGATTTCAATACGATTATCTACAATAAGCTTACAGAAGATGAAAAAGAAAACTTCTTTTCATCGATCGGTAAGATTAATGAAGTTCTCGAAAGCGAACTTTTTAAGAAAAGAAAGAAAAACTAACTATGAACCCTGCGGGGTTCATCTATTAATTTAACTAAATGAAAAGAGCCATTAGAAAAGTTGCGGTCTTAGGATCCGGAGTGATGGGTTCTGCCATTGCGGCCCATTTTGCCAACATTGGTTGTAAAGTCTTATTGCTAGACATTGTTCCTGATGAAGCCAAAGATTCGAAAAATAAATCGGATAGAAACGCGATTGTGGATGCCCATTTAAAAGCTTCAATCAAATCAAAACCCGCTCCGTTGTACAGCAAAAAATTTGCGAGTAGAATTGAAACCGGGAATTTTGATGATGATATGCCTAAAATCAAAGATTATGATTGGATCATCGAAGTTGTTATTGAACGACTGGACATCAAAAAAATCATATTTGAACAGGTAGAGAAATATCGTACTCCGGGTACATTGATCACTTCGAATACTTCTGGAATTCCTATTCATTTGATGTTAGATGGACGCAGTAATGACTTTAAAGCACATTTCTGTGGCACCCACTTTTTCAATCCGCCCAGATATCTAAAATTACTGGAAATCATTCCGACTCCACATACCCAACCGGAAATCGTGGATTTCTTAATGGGATATGGTAAAAAGATATTAGGTAAAACCACCGTGCTCTGTAAAGATACCCCGGCATTTATTGCCAATAGAATTGGAGTATTTGCCATCATGGCGCTGTTTCACTCGGTTAAAGATTTAGACCTCTCTGTAGATGAAGTAGATAAATTGACCGGTCCGGTATTGGGTCGTCCAAAATCTGCAACATTCAGAACCGCTGATGTCGTTGGGTTGGATACTTTGGTTCTGGTAGCCAACGGCCTGAAAGAAAACACCCCAAACGATGAAGCCAACGCGTTGTTCACTTTACCGGATTATGTCGGTAAAATGGTCGAGAACAAATGGCTGGGCAGTAAAACCAAACAAGGTTTCTATAAAAAAGTAAAAGACGAAAATGGCAAAAGTCAGATCTTGTCATTAAATCTGAAAACATTAGAATACGAACCCAAACAACGTGTAAAATTTCCAACATTGGAAATGACCAAAACCATCACCGATTTAGCAGAAAGAATGCCGGTGTTGTTTAATGGGAAAGACAAAGCCGGAGAATTTTACAGAAGCATTTTCACGAGCTTGTTTGCATACGTAACGCATAGAATCCCTGAAATCAGTGATGAAGTATTCCGAATGGATGATGCATTACGCGCAGGGTTCGGATGGCAACAAGGTCCATTTGAAGCATGGGATGCCATTGGATTTGAGGCCGGGCTAAGTGCTTTGGAAAAAGCCGACAAAAAACCAGCCGATTGGATTTACGAAATGAAAGAAGCCGGATTCACTGCTTTTTATAAAGTAGAAAACGGTAAACGATTCTACTATGATATCCCGAGCAAATCTTATGTACTTGTTCCGGGTCAGGAAGACACTTTAAGTCTGGCATTACTCCGAGAAGAAAATACACTTTGGAAAAACAGAGAAGCTTCTATTATTGATTTGGGAGATGGTGTGATCAACTTAGAATTCCATTCTAAAATGAATACCATTGGTGGCGAAGTTATTGCCGGAATCAACAAAGCCATTGATATGGCCGAAGCAGATTATGATGCATTGGTGATCTCTAACGAAGGGGAAAATTTCTCAGCGGGTGCCAATGTGGGTATGATTTTTATGATGGCTGTAGAGCAAGAATATGATGAATTAGATTTTGCCATCAGAAGTTTCCAAAATACGGTGATGCGCATTCGCTACTCTTCTATTCCAGTCGTGGTTGCTCCGCATGGAATGGCGCTTGGTGGCGGTTGCGAAATCAGCATGCATGCCGATAAAGTAATTGCACATGCCGAAACTTATATAGGATTGGTAGAATTTGGTGTAGGTCTCATCCCAGGCGGTGGCGGTTCTAAGGAATTCGTACTTCGTATGAGTGATGAGCTTAAAGAAGGTGATATCCGTACCAACCAATTCAGAAACCGTTTCTTGACCATTGGTCAGGCCAAAGTGGCGACTTCAGCTTACGAAGGGTTTGAATTGGGGTACCTCAGAGAAGGTATTGATGAAGTCATTGTGAGTCGTGATTACCATTTGGCTTACGCAAAACAAGCGGCTAAGTTAATGGCTGAAAAAGGATACACGCAACCTAGCCAAAGAACCGATATCAAAGTTTACGGACAAGAAGCGTTGGGACTGGTATACTCCGGAGCCAACTCTATGCTCAGCGGAAATTACATGTCGGAACATGACGAATTGATTTCCATCAAACTGGGAACCGTATTAGCCGGTGGTGATTTATCTGAAACCACAGCAGTTTCCGAACAATATTTACTCGACTTAGAACGAAAAGCCTTTTTGGAGCTTTGTACCGAACGTAAAACGTTAGAGCGGATTCAAAGCATTGTGACAAAAGGAAAAATTCTAAGAAACTAAAAAGATTATCATGGACGCATATATAGTAGCAGCAAAAAGATCAGCAGTTGGAAAGTCCGGTAAAGGCATGTTTAGATTTACCCGCCCGGATGATCTTTCCGCACAAGTAATTAAAGGACTTCTGAAAGAGGTTCCGAACCTCGATGTCAATCGCATTGATGATGTCATTGTAGGAAATGCCACTCCTGAGGCAGAACAAGGATTAAACATCGGTCGGATGATCTCTCTATTGAGTTTAGACACCGAAAAAGTTCCGGGCATGACCGTAAATCGTTATTGTTCTTCAGGATTACAAACTATTGCTTTAGGGGCCCAACAAATCCACGCGGGTATGGCCGATTGTATCATTGCCGGTGGAGTAGAAACCATGTCCCCTATTCCATTTGGGGGCTGGAGGTTGACCCCGAATGCCAAAATCTCTAAAGAGAATCCGACCTGGTATTGGGGAATGGGATTAACAGCTGAGGCGGTAGCGCAACAGTTTAAAGTAACCCGTGAGGCGCAAGATGAATTTGCATATCACTCGCAAATGAAAGCCGCTAAAGCCATTGAAACCGGTCGATTTAAATCGGGTATTATTCCAATTGACGTAGAGCAAGTGTATTTAGACGAAGCAGGCAAAAGACAAGTTCGCAATTATGTCGCAGACACCGATGAAGGTGTACGTGCCACTACCACAATCGAGGGCTTAGCTAAACTTCGTCCGGTATTTGATGCCAAAGGAACGGTGACCGCAGGTAATGCCAGTCAAACATCAGATGGTGCTGCATTTGTGGTATTGATGTCTGAAAAAATGGTCAAAGAATTAGATGTGACTCCAATCGCGAGATTGGCTTCTTATGGTGTGGTAGGTGTTGAACCTAGAATCATGGGAATTGGTCCGGTAGATGCGATTCCAAAAGCTGCAAAAATGGCCGGACTTCAAGTCAATGATATCGAGCAATTTGAGCTCAACGAAGCATTTGCTTCACAATCTTTAGCCGTGATTCGTGAAACCGGAATCAACCCGGATATCGTAAATGTAAATGGAGGTGCCATTGCATTGGGTCACCCGCTGGGATGTACCGGTGCAAAATTGACGGTTCAAATCATTGAAGAAATGAAATTACGCCAACAGAAATATGGTATGGTCACCATGTGCGTGGGAACCGGTCAGGGTGCAGCCGGAGTTATTGAAATGTTGTAAACCCAAACAACATGCATTATTAATCATTAAAGAAACTTAGAAATGTCAGAAGAGAAAAAAGAAGCGTTAAAAGGAGGCGAATTCCTGATTAAAGATACCGATGCCATGGACATCTTCATTCCTGAAGAGTTTGGGGAAGAACAAATCATGATTGGACAAATGTGTTCCGATTTTTTAGATCAGGAAGTCATTCCGGTGATTAAAAGAATTGATGATGCAGAAGAAGGGTTGATGCCTTCACTGTTAGAAAAAGCCGGAGAAATGGGCATGTTAGGTATTTCAGTACCGGAAGAACTGGGTGGATTCAACAAAAACTTTGTGACGTCTATGCTTTCTACCGAAAAGTTAGGTGCCGGATATTCATTCTCCGTGGCACTCTCTGCACATACGGGAATTGGTACTTTGCCTATCCTCTATTATGGAACAGAGGAACAAAAAAACACATACATTCCTAAAATGGTAAGTGGTGAATGGAAAGCGGCTTATTGTTTAACGGAACCGGGATCCGGATCGGATGCCAACTCCGGAAAAACCAAAGCGGTTTTAAGTGAAGATGGTAAACACTGGATCTTAAATGGTCAGAAGATGTGGATCACCAATGGTGGGTTCGCGGATATCTTCACCGTATTTGCCAAAGTGGATGACGATGAAAACCTCAGTGCTTTTATTGTAGATGCACATGCCGAAGGTGTGAGCTTGAATCCGGAAGAAAAGAAAATGGGGATCAAAGGGTCCTCTACCCGTCAGGTGTTTTTTAATGATGTGAAAGTACCGGTGGAAAATATGCTGGGTGAAAGACAAATCGGTTTTAAAATCGCATTGAACATCCTGAATATTGGTCGTATGAAATTGGCTGGTGCGGTATTAGGAGGCGCCAAAGAAACCATCAATCAGGCCGTGAATTATGCCAATGAGCGTAACCAGTTTGGTCGTCCTATTTCTAAATATGGTGCGATTAAATACAAACTGGCTAAAATGGCGATTAAGTCTTACGCTTCTGAAGCTGCCGTATATCGTGCATCACAAAACATTGATGACCGGATCGCATTCTTGGCTTCTGAAGGAATGGAAAAATCTCAAGCGACTTTAAAAGGAATTGAAGCCTACGCCATTGAATGTGCGATCATGAAAGTACATGGTTCTGAAGTATTGGATTATGTGGTCGATGAAGCCGTTCAGATTTATGGTGGAATGGGTTATTCTGCGGAATCTCCCGTGGAACGTGCGTTTAGAGATGCACGAATCAATAGAATCTTTGAGGGGACCAACGAGATTAACCGTATGTTGACCGTGGATATGATGCTGAAAAAAGCCATGAAAGGAACTTTAGACCTCATGGGACCTGCCCAAAAAGTAGCCGGTGAATTGATGTCTATTCCTGATTTTGGTTCAGGTGATGAAACAGATTTTGAAAAACTACATAAGTATGTAAAGAACTTCAAAAAAGCCGTATTGATGGTGGCCGGTTCTGCAGCACAAACATTGATGATGTCATTGGCCAAAGAACAAGAAATCTTAATGGCCATTTCAGATATGTTGATTGAAACATATGTTTCAGAATCGGTATTACTGCGTGTAGAAAAACTCCACCGTATGAATGGAGAGTCTGAAATGAATACATTGAAACTCAATGTTGCCAAAGCATATATCTACGAAGCGGCAGATAAAATTAATGTACTGGGTAAAGAAGCTTTATTAAGTTTTGCCGAAGGTGATGAACTCCGTATCATGTTGATGGGACTCAAACGTTTCACCAAACAAGATCCGGTAAACGTTAAAGATTTAAGAAGGTCTATCGCAGATAAAATGATTGCAGAGAACAAGTATTTCTTATAGAAAATTATCCCTGTTACGATGTAAAAGCACAACTCCGGTTGTGCTTTTTTTGTTTGTAATTGGTTGGCAAACAATTTAAAGATGAAGAATCATAGGTCATTTCAATTTGTTAAATTTGGTAAAACCTTAAGCTAAAAACAACCAATTAATTGAATATCATAGAAAAAAACGGACATTGTATTAACTGCGGCAATATTATTTCATATGACATTAATAATGTATTTTGTAAAAGATGCTATTATAATATTAGTTCTCCTCAATTCAATTTGATTAAAGGCATATACTGTCATGATTGTGGTTCTCAAAATTCTAAAATAAGTAACTACTATCCTATTTGCTTAAAATGTAAACCATTTGATCGTAACGATAACTCTATTGACGGAAACTACATTAACGGACTAAACGAGTTTAACTCTTCCGAGTCAAAAAAAATAATTCCATTATGGAAATATGAACCTTATACCAAAAGACTAGACTTAAATAATAAATTAACTCTAAAACGAATTAAAACTTTAGATGCAATTAAAATAATTGAGAACACCTCCGAATTGAAAACGACAAACATATTCGATAATACTCCTAAAAGTAATAGAAGAATAATGAATGCTTTAAAAGCTTGGAAAAAAGGGATCTATATACCACCACCATCTATTCTTGTTAAAGATCCAGTATCGATTTACGATGGAAATCACAGAATACTAGCTGCCCATTTTGTACAATCCAAATATATTTCATGCTATGTATAATATAACATAGATAAAACATAATGCTTTATGAAAACAAAAACAAGAAACTCTATTCCTATCAAAGTAACCAAATCTCTCTTAGCTAAATCCAGTAATAAATGTTATTTCCCTGGCTGTGACCACCCTATAATTGATGACAACCATTTATTAATAGCCCAACAATGTCATATTGAAGCTTATTCATTGAACGGGCCAAGGTTTAATCATAATTTAAGTCCCACAAAAATCAATGCTTTTGAAAACTTAATATTTCTCTGTTATAGACACCACAAAGTAATCGACTCTGATACTGTCAAATACACTGTAGAAAAACTAAAAAACATTAAAGCTAAACACGAAGAAAAGAGCAATTCTACAGTTTTTAAATTTGACTTTGATAGACTCATGCAGGTTAATAAGGAATTTCAAAATTATTGGGTAAATATCCAATTACTAAATAATGAATCACATTTGACCGACTTCATGAAAATTGAAGTCGATACATCCCAAGATTTTCACTCCATTATGGAATTGGTAAAATACAATTTAAAACATTTAGAGAGCCTTGGTAATATTTTATATGAAAGTGATCACCACATATTTGAAGAAATTGTATCATTTGCAAGAATACATAATGAAAAACTTGAAGAGTCATGTCTCAAATCCTTTGATTTTAAAAACCGAAACTGGGAAACATATTGCCTTGGGTTTCCGAATATTCTAAATCGTATTGATATTTTGCTTTTACAAACAGAACTTAAGTATTTTGAAGAGTATTTAAAAACCAACACTGAAACTGAATACCACACAAAAAGATTAGTTCGATTAAAATCCGACTTAAAAGAAAAAGCTGCTAAAGCAATAATTATTGATTAAAATTGTGATACAAAAGCACTACACAATATCAACCACTTACAAACCCCACTAACTGAGACTTAAACTCTTCCCTTTCTAAATCATAATACCTTACCACATAAACCCCACTCGGCACATTCTCGAAATCAAAATATCCTTGAGAACTATTTACTTGTTGGATAATATGTCCTTTTAAGTCTAATACCTGAATCGTTGAATTTTCTTTTATGTCTTTAAAGTATACTCTTCCGGTTGTAGGGTTAGGGTAAAATACAGCCTTATCATTTAGAGAGCTTTCCTTAACCGAGAGAAGCGTATCCGTCTTTACAATTCTAAAATTTACTTTTTGATTGTATTTAAACTCTAAGGTTAGAATATAACTACCGTTCAAGAAATTAGTCACATCATATTTAATCGTATGATTACCCGCAAATAATACTGAATCTGTACACAGCGTATCTTTCAAAGGAGTTGATAAACTATAGCTACTAATAGATACGGAATCATTCATACTTAATTCCAAATAAATAAACAACGTATCCCTCACCGGATTGGGTTGTACCAAAATGCTATCTACACTTTGACTTTTCCCTAATAAACTCATTCCCATTAAGAACGATAAGCAAATAAGCAGTTTTAAATTTTGTATTACAGTGATTAGATGCATTTTATGCTACAGAATTCTATTATATAAGTCTGATTATTGTTTCAAATATACATAAACGCTTCAAAAAGAAATAAAAATTTAAAAGGAAACAAATATTTAATTTAAATAAAAAAAGTTAATTTATTTTAAAGCAGTTAGACCAGGGTAATCGCCAATTATTTTGAATAGCTACATTTGAGACCCACCATCAAATCTCTCCAATAGAATGTCTTTATGAAAGAATTCCTGGCCAACTATATAGACTTTACAGACGCGGAATATGAATCTTTTATAGCTATGGCTAAAATCAAAGAATTCAAAAAGAATGAATATTTACTCCGTGCAGACCGACCGGTAGAAAAACTATTTTTTGTACAATCTGGTTTTATGCGTGGTTATCGGGTTCAGGAAGGTATAGATATTACCCATCATTTTTATTTAGACCAGTGGTTCGCTACCGATTATGAAAGTTATCTCTACGGTAATTCGGGTGAGTTATATATTCAGGCGGTAACCGACACCGTAGTGTATGAATTTCACAAAACCACCCTACATGATTTCTTTAAAACCTATGAGAAGTTTGAAAAAATCAGATACATCCAGGCCGAAGATGCCTATCTCCAAATGGTAAAAAGGTTGCGGAATTTTCAAACCATGGAACTTAAAGAACGTTATTTGGAACTGATCAATAGAAACCCTGAATTATTTCAACTTGTTCCTCAAAAACACATCGCTTCTTATCTTGGAGTGGCCCCTCAAAGTTTAAGCCGAATAAAAAACTAATCAGTTCACATATGTGAATGTTTAAGACTTCCCCTTCCTATAGCTTTGTGGCATGAATGTAACACACCAAATCATGAAGGGATCATTTTATATTTTATTGCTATGTCTTACACAACAGGTCATTTCCCAGGAATTGATCAGAAAAGATTTAAGTAATGAAGACCCGTATTACTTTTATGTCAATGACAACGATTCCACACAACTGTTCTATTACAAGATGGTTCCCCCAAAGCCCATTGGCGTATTAACCATTCTTCCAAGTGGTGGTGAATCTATAGAAAGTTTATTACAGCAAATTGATTTGCATAAGGTCGCCTACCAAAATAACCTTCTTGTCGTGATTCCTTCCATCAATTGGGGGACCATCCAACGGACTCCTGATATGGCCTTTTTAGATACTATTTTTATGGAAATCGTCACCGAACATCAGGTTTCTAAAGACCATTTTATTTTATGTGGTTTGTCCAATGGCGGAATGATCTCTCTAACCTATGGAATTCGTTCCGTTCGAGATCAAAACACCTATCTAAAACCCAAAGGCATTATCGGATTAGATCCTCCATTAGATTTTGCCCGGTTTTATAACTATTGTGAACGTGAGGTGACCAGAGATTTTACTCCAGCTGGTGTGGCAGAATCCCAATGGTTTTTAAACGTCTATAATCAAGTTTATGGAGGTTCCCCGGATAGCGTTCCGCAAAACTATGTCCAAGCTTCTATTTTTTCCTACGGAGCGCCACAAGGTGGAAATGCCCAATATTTAAACGATATCTCCATACTGATGTATACGGAGTTAAATCTGGATTATCTCATCAACCAAAGACACCGCGATTTATATGATTGGAATGGGATCGATATTGTGGCTTTTATCAATCAATTAAAACTCAATGGAAACCCCAATGCCGAAGTTATCGTGACCAGAGACAAAGGTGTGAAATTGGATGGCACCAAACATCCGCATTCCTGGTCGATCATGGATACGGATAAAACCATACAATGGATTTTGGAGTTATTGGAAGGATAATACAAACCTGAAGGAGACCAAATGTCGTGTATTTTTCGGAGGTTTGTCATCACGCAAAAAATAGATTTATGAAACAATTGGTTATCCTTACAATTTCAACATTCTTCTTTATAGGTTGCGGGCAGTTAAATTCTATTAAACACAGGCCTTTTTCCGATAATCAAAAACAGCGACTGAAATCTTATAATGAAAAGTATTATTACCACCCCCATCCAAAAATTAAGGGTAACGTAGATATTCTTAAAACCGACTCCGGATTATTTGTTGCCATGGACTCTGTATATTTTCAGTTTAATGATTCTAATCTCACTTATCTGGAATTATTTAAAAGCAAATTAATTCCTTTAGACATAATTAAAAATACGGTTCATGTTTTCAGTTTTGAAGAATTCTATTACTTCCCTATTTCAAAGCATCAAAGAAGATTTAAATTTTGGTATTATCAAACAAATCAAGATGGGTTCTTTTATATAAATCCTAATGAATGCATATTCGAACTGACCAATAAAAATGCCAATCGAAAGACAGATTTAAAAACATTTATTTCCGGTGCAGAATTGACATTTTATCGGCAATATGGATTGCTTTAGCATAATTGCTAAAATCACCCCTACTTACAAAACTTGTCCAAATATTTCTGGACATACGTATGGCCTAAATCAAAAGCCTTTTGCCAACTTTTACAGCCGGCATCCGGTTGTTCTAATTTGTACAGGGCATACCCTCTATTCACATAAATACTCCCTTCCATCTCATTTAGCTTTAGAGCATCATTAAAATCATCTAATGCCTGTTGATATTTGTTTTGCTTGAGGTAACAGACGCCCCTACTCGCATAATAGTCATATATAATGGGAAGATCTTCACCATTTACCTTAGAATACTTAATCGCCAGTGTGAATTCACCCAATGCCGCCAAATAATTTTTTTCTTTTTGATAGACCTTAGCTAAATAATAAATCACTTCGTCATCTCCTAAAAAAATGGTCTTCGCCTTTTCTAAATAATCTCTGGCTACTTGTGTATTTCCTGACACGTAACCCGCTTCATATATCAGCATATAACTTGCACGCATGGATGAATCCAGTTCCACCGCAGATTTTAAATGTTGAATAGCCTCAGCATAACTCTCTTGTGCCATCAGCTCTTTGGCCAGATTGAGCTTTTCAACTGCCTTATTATGTTCAATATAATTGATTTGGGTCATTCCACCGAAAGGAAAGTACATGAAAGCTAATAAAACCCAAAGCGTTCTCATATTCAAAATTTGAATCAAATGTATAATGAAATATTAGGCATTTACAGAAATACCAAACATAAATAATTCTAATTCATTTTGATTCGTTTACCACCTAAAACCTCCACCAGCAACAAGTTTAATAAGATCATAGAGAATGCGTAAATAGTATCCTCCGCAGGGATCGTTCCAAATCGAACCCCAATAAACTGTGCTTCATTGTACCATACTACCTCATCGGTAATTCCGGTTCCGGTGAGTATTCCATTCACCATAAAAAATGGAATTAAAATCACGATGAACGTTAAATAAAAAGATCTTAGAAGTGGAGCCGCAAATTTATAGACCACTCCAAGTATAACAAATGCAAAAATCACATCTATAAGGGTGTACCATTTATCGTAAAATATGATTCCTAAAATCACAAACTCCACCAGTAAAACGATGGTAATGGAGCGGACTGCCAAGGTACCCAATCTAAAGTTCGGGTATAATTTCGTTAAAGTGTAATGGGTAAAAATACAAGCGTAAGGAATGGCTATAAAAAACAACCATTCTTCCAGCGGTAAATCCAAAATGTCTATTCCTAATAAATATTCCGGATTAAATCCCCAGAAAGCATGACGTGTAAAAATCACATCCCAAATAATGTATGGAATCATGGACAATAAAATGGCAGGAATGATAAACTTCCATTTTTTGTGCAATTGAATTCTGCGATCAAAACTCGCAATCAAAGGAACGGAGATTGCCAGGATATTTACCCATAGATACAAAGACATTACTTCGCGTATTTTTTGTAATATTTCATGGGTACCCAAAGCATTCCAAAACACTCACCTTCATGTTTTCCCAAATGTTTATGATGCACCTTATGCGCTCTACGAATGGCTAACAGGTAAGGGTTTTTGGTATTTCGCCAAATCTTAATTCTTTGATGGATAAACAAATCATGGATAATAAAATAAACCAATCCGTACAGAGAAATCCCACAACCTATGGCCAATAAAACTACGGAGCCCCAATATTGCCATCCTAAAAAACTACTTATGGCCAGCACCGAGAAAAAAATGAAAAAAGTATCATTCATTTCAAATACCGAATGATTACTCTTTTTGGTGTGATGGTCTTCATGTAAATTCCAGAATAAACCATGCATGACATATTTATGCACCCACCAGGCCACACCCTCCATAGCGATAAATGTGATGAATAAAGTTATTGCAAAAATCATCTTTCTTATTTTTTTTGATCATTCATTCGTTCCAATGTATCAAACAACGCCCGAAACTCCAAATCATCTTTCTTTCCTTCCAAAATCGTCTCAATCATAAAAGACTTATGTTCCGAAGTCAATTCTGATTTATGGACATGGGCAACGAAGTATTCTAAATCCTGTAAAATGTCATCGTGATAATTCAAAAACTCCGGAGTATTCAATTGCAAGATCAATCTCAAAAACACATTATCTATACATTTCTCTTGCGCAATTAAAGCCTCCAACTCGTCCCTACCCTCACTAAAGTATTTCATTTTAGAATATGGATTAAAAGCATATTTCGCCATAGTGGCATGCGCTACCGCTTTGTAGGAAGATATAATGACTACATCTTTTTGAGATTCGTCCTGATATTCCGTTTCCAGAATTCTTTCAAAATCTGATTCTGAAGATGCATTTTGGAACATGGTTCTAAAACGCACTACGTCATTTTGTGCATTACCATATATCGAAACACACAATAGAATCAGAATAGTTATTAAAGTTCTCACAGCAAATTCAACTTGTGGTTCACGAATGATTTTGCCAATAAAGCCATTTTGGTAGGATTGCTCACTCGAATTCGGCTCATTTTAATTTCCTCTACATCTGCCTGAATCAGCTTTTTCAACAGTTTTTTGTAATAGATGTACGCAGTATAAACACCAAATCTCGCTTCTAATGGTAACTTCTTGATTCCGATATATGCTTGTTCAAAATCATCTTTAATCTCTTCAATAATGAGTTTTTTAGTATCCACACCAAATGGCTTGTTGTATAAATGAGGGAAATAAGTACGATCTAATACATCGGTGTCTTCTTTAAAATCTCTTAAGAAATTGACCTTTTGAAAAGCACTTCCCAATTTCATTGCAGCACCTTTTAACTCCTCATATTTCTCTGTATCACCACTCACAAAAACTTTCAGACACATTAAACCTACCACATCCGCAGATCCATAAATATACTCCTGATATCCTTCAAAACTGGAATAGGTATTTTTATGTAAATCTGCACGCATGCTCTTTAGAAATGCATCGATCAAATCATAATCAATATTGTATTGATGCACCACTTCCTGAAAAGAGTTTAACACCGGGTTCAAACTAATTTTTCGATCCAATGAAAGTTTTAAGTTGGCTTCAAATTCATCTAACAACTCTTCCTTATCAAATGCGTGAAATGAATCTACGATTTCATCCGCTACACGAACAAAGCCATAAATGGCATAAATAGCGTTCTGGATTTTAGGGGATAACATTTTTACGGCCAAAGAGAATGATGTGCTATACTTCTTAGTGATCTCTTTGCTACACTCATACGAGACTTCGTCAAATAAAGTTTTCATGATTTTTGGCTTTTATTGATTAATTCTGAAACAATTTTTCCCGATATGAGTGCAGGCGGCACTCCAGGACCGGGAACAGTGAGTTGCCCGGTATAATATAGATTTGGTACTTTCTTACTTTGCAGTTTAGGTCTTAAAAAGGCTGTTTGAAATAACGTATTGGCCATTCCATAAGCATTACCTTTAAACGAATTATAATCCTCTTTAAAGTCTTTCACACAATAGGATCTTTTGAACATCACATGCGATTTCAATTCCTGATCTGTGAGTTCGGACATACGATCCATGATTATGTCAAAATACTTTTCTCTTAACTCAGGAGTATCTTCTAAATCGGGAGCTAACGGAATTAAAAAGGTGGCAGCTTCATGACCTTCAGGAGCTACAATGGCATCTGTTTTGGAAGAAAAACTCGCATAAAACAAAGGTTCTTTAGGCCACATGGGCTCATCATAAATATCCTGTGCATGGGTATCAAATGGCACATCAAAAAACAACGTATGATGCAATACATTGGATAGTTCTTTATCGAACCCCACATAAAACAATAATGCCGATGGCGCCATGACTCTTTTGTCCCAGTATTTATTAGAGTACGATCTTAAATCCGGCTCCAGTAATGTTTCGGTAAATTGATAATCTGCTCCGGATAGTACTAAATCAGCCGGGATCTCAAATTTATCGACACTCACTCCGTAAATTTGATTTTGTTCGTCAAGTAGAAGCCCTTCTACTGCTGAATTTGTGTGGAATCTCACGCCCAATTCCTCGGCCAATTGTACTATCCCATCTACCACAGATTTCATTCCTCCTTTGGGATACCAGGTACCCAAACCGAAATCTGCATAGTTCATAAAATTGTAAAACAAAGGGGTATCCGATGGTTTTGCACCTAAGAACAATACCGGAAACTCCAAAATTTGCCTCAACTTAGGATTTTTAAATTCGGCATAAACCGCTTTTCGTATGGTTTGGATAAATTGTGGTAATTCGAATATGGTATCAGCAGTCACCAGTTCTAAAGGACTTAGTCCAGGTTTGTATACCAATTTCTTAATAGCGATATCGTAATTGGATCTGGATTTATCTATAAACCTGGCTAGTTTATGTCCCGCTCCTTTTTCTATACGTTCAAATACATTAATGATATCGGGTAAATTATCCGGGATATCTACGAAATCATTTTCTCCAAAGAATACACGATATGCCGGAGATAACTTTTCAATGGTATAGTAGTCACTTGTTTTTTTCCCAAAATCGTTAAAAAAACGATCAAACACATCTCGCATCCAATACCATGTGGGCCCCATATCAAAATAAAAACCTTCATTTTGGTATTGCTGTGCGCGTCCTCCTAATTGCGCATTCTTTTCATAAACATTTACTTCATGTCCCTGACTAGCCAGATAACAAGCAGCTGAAATGGATGAAAACCCGGCACCTATAATTACGATCTTTGATTGCATAACGCAACAAAGATATTTATTTTGTTTAATCTTTTTACAAAATCATTAAACAAAATGAAAAATCAATCTAAAATCCCTTTTAAACCAGGGCTACGACATCATCAATTTTTTCAAATATTTTCACGGATTTATGCAATAACTGAGAATCGAGGTCTCGGGTATTCCTTCCCAACACCCATAATTGCTCATTACTTTTTTCCAAAATTTCTTCACCAATATGATTCACATAATCCTCTACTTTTTCTTTTTCCGGGTAAATAGTAAAATAGCTCACATATACGATATTGCTAAACATATTGCGTAGCTCCACCAGATTATCTACCGGAACACTTGCTCCTAAATATACAGATCGATACCCCTTTAACAGTAGTTCGAAATGCATATACAATAGTCCTAATTCGTGAATCTCATTTAAAGGCAGAAACAAAACAAAGGCCTTGTCCTTTTGGGATACATTCCCTTGCACCCTTTCAATATTTATGAGGATTTTCTGTTGAATCAAAGTAGAGATAAAATGCTCATGTACAGGGGTTATGGTATCTGTCATCCATAATACACCTATCTCTTCCAACAGGTCAACAAATATCTTTTTGAAAATCTCTCTAAACGAAAAATCCGCCAATAACTTATTATAGGTACTATCAAATAATTCCTGATCAAAGTTCAACATAGACATTTTGAATTCATTCAAATAAAATCTATGATTTCCCTTGTTCAACACTTCTTCTCGCACGGTAGCAAAAAGCTGTTCGTCTTCTAATTTGGATAACTTGGAGATTTTGTGTCCGCGCTCTACCAACATCGCGACATTGAGTAACCGCTGCAAATTATAACCGTCATAACTACGGATGTTGGTATCCGTACGTTGTGGTTCCAGCAAATCATAACGCTTCTCCCAAATTCTAATGGTATGCGCTTTGACCCCACTTAAATTCTCTAGATCCTTGATCGAAAAATCTGTTTTAACACTCACTTATGATTTTGTTTAAAGATTTTAAAACAATATTAAACAAATAAAATTACTTTTGCAGTACAAATTTACACGAAATGAAACTTCGATTTTATTTTTATACCATCTGTTTACTGATTTTCTCTGGTTCTGCCTTTGCACAAACCGGAGTCATCAAAGGTCGAATCTTTAATAGTATTAATAATGAACCTATTCCATTTGCCAATGTCATTATAGATAGCACACAAATTGGTGCGACTTCTGATATTGATGGAAATTATAGAATCGAAAATCTTAAGCCCGGAACTTATTCAGTGGTATGTAGTACCATCGGTTTTAAAAAGGCTATGTTTTATGAGGTTCAGGTTTCTACTGCCAAACCTACCATCCTAAACATCCCATTGACTGAAACCTCATCTGAACTAAAGGAGTTTGAGATCACAGCGAATCCATTTGTTAAAAAAGAGGAAAGCCCTATTAGTATGCGTACAATTAATTCTGCCGAGATTTATCGTAATCCGGGAGGAAACAGAGATATCTCAAAAGTGATTCAAATACTTCCAGGTGTAGCTTCATCCGCTTCTTTTAGAAACGATATCATTGTGCGCGGTGGTGCACCGAGCGAAAACCGATTCTTTTTAGATGGTATTGAAGTTCCTAATATCAATCACTTTGCCACACAAGGTTCTTCCGGTGGTCCTGTGGGCATGTTAAATGTTAATTTCATTCAGGAAGTAGATTTCTATGCGGGTGCATTTCCAACCAATAGAGGAAATGCTTTGAGTTCGGTAATGGATTTTAAACAAATTGAAGGAAACGATGAAAAGCTTACCGGAACATTTCTATTGGGTTCCAGCGATTTGGGATTGACACTAAACGGACCGATGGGCAAAAAATCTTCTTTTATTTTCTCCGCACGTAGATCTTATCTCCAGTTTTTATTTAAAGCTTTAAAACTACCCTTTTTACCTACGTACAATGATTTTCAATATAAACACACTTTTAAAATCAACTCCAAAAATACTTTAAACATTATTGGTTTGGCGGCCATAGATGATTTTGAGTTGAACCAAAGCGTAAACGATGGAGAAACCGATCAGGAAGTGATTGAACGTAATGAGTATATCCTCAATAATCTTCCGGTGAATACGCAATGGAATTACACCATTGGAGCCAACTGGAAACATTTTTCGAAACACAGCTATCAAACTTTTGTGGTCAGCAGAAATGAACTTTTTAATGAATCATTCAAATACAAAAACAATGTAGAAACTCCGGATAATTTGATCTTAAACTACAAATCAAAGGAAACGGAAAACAAAGTTCGAATTGAAAACACTTACCGTAAAAAAGGATGGAAATGGAACATCGGTGGAGGGTTCCAAAATGTATCTTATTATAATTCTACCTATAATAAAACCGTCATCAATGGAGCAGTTCAATTAATTGATTTCAACTCCAATTTAACTTTCAACAAATTCGCTTTATTCACTCAAGTCAGTAAAGCCGTTTTTGAAAATAGATTGTCTTTATCTCTTGGGTTAAGAACCGACTTTAATGATTATTCATCCAGTATGAGCAATCCATTAGATCAACTTTCTCCAAGATTTTCGGCTTCATATGTGATTACCCCAAAAGTAAATTTCAATTTCAACACGGGTAGATACTACCAGTTACCCGCTTATACCATAATGGGATATAGAGATCAAAACAATAATCTGGTTAATAAGGAAAATAACGTGAAGTACATTCAATCCGATCATATTGTGGCTGGTTTTGAATATTTCCCAAACAGTTCCACCAAGGTAACCATTGAAGGATTCCATAAATGGTATGCCGACTATCCGTTTTCATTGAACGATAGTATTTCATTGGCCAATCTGGGGAGTGATTTTGGCGTGGTAGGAAATGAACCTGTGGTATCCATATCTCAGGGAAAATCCTATGGGATCGAGTTTTTTGTACAACAAAAACTGACCTCCAGTATTTACGGATTAATCTCTTATACATTCGTGCGTAGCGAATTTGAAGATAAAAACGGAGTCTATATTCCATCTTCCTGGGACAACCGTCATATTTTGAATTTAACCGCTGGTAAGAAATTTAAAAAAGACTGGGAACTCGGTGTGAAATTCAGACTTCTTGGCGGAGCTCCATATACCCCGTATGATATTGCTACCTCATCGCTCAAGTCCAACTGGGATGTTACCAATCAGGGAATTCCGGACTACAATCGTTTAAATACAGAACGTCTTCCTTTATCTCACGGACTGGATGTACGATTAGACAAAAAATGGTATTTCAAGAAATGGTCTTTAAATGCCTATTTAGACATTCAAAACATCTATAACTTCCAGTCGGAAACGCAACCATATTTAGATGTATACAGAGATGCCAATGGAAATCCAATTGAGAATCCACTCCATCCAAATGCCTATTTAACAAGAGAAATTCAAAATACTGCTGGAACGGTTTTACCATCTATCGGATTGATGATTGATTTCTAAACCAAATCCCAACATCAAAGTTTTTCCAGTATTAAAATGTCTTGTGGAAACAAATCTTCCCCTCCTGTAGTGGAGCCATTTATTTGTTTTTTGATTTCAAACTTTCCATGAATTAGTCTTTTGATCCCGTCATGGGTGATTCCTATTGCGGTTTCCGGCACCTTTTCATCACTTGTATACCAATGATCAGAAAGCTTATGTCTAAAGCTAAATAAATCCAAAAGAAAGGGCATCATTCTGGTTTTATATCTAGGACGATTTTTTTCATCCGTTAAAATATGAAAGGTCAAAATTGCGATTCCTTCTTTTTTTAAAACATTATGGATCTTGTTAATATACCCTATGGCGTCTTCTTCTCTTAAATGCGTAAATACGGAAACTGCAGTTACAATATCTATTTCTTTATCCTCAATCGGCCAATCCAGCCCATAACTTGTTTCAATATTGTTTTTATTGTATCTCAGATTAAAGTCTTTAGATAAATGAAAAATGTAATTTCCATTTTTAGCATACACTTTATTTCCATAATCAATAACGTCATCGATAATGTCCACACCAATGTATTTACCACCATTATTTATTAATGATGAAGCAGGAAAAGCCATTTTCCCATAACCACAGCCAAAATCCAGAATACGATTCGCACTTTTCTTTTTGGAATATGCCTTAAGCAAAGCTGCAAAGTACCCGCTTTGATACACCCATCCGGTATAGCTATCTCCTCCAACTCCACCGAAAATCTTATGGGGCACATTTTTAAATACGGGCCAAAAATCCGGCCAGCTCAGTTTCATATCTAAATTCTTCCAAATGTAGGTCAGTGGCACATGGATGATAATTATCGCACCTTTCATTGTTTTTAAAATCGTCCTTTTCATACAGGTATATTTATTCAGGTTTATATTTCATATAGCAATCAAATACCTACAACAACTCGTTGCTCAATCAACAGCATACTAACCGCCCATAACATTCCCATTAAAAACACCCTATTCTTTTGAGAATAAAGGTATTCCTTCAAGTTCTATTGCGTTAAACACTCATCGTTTGGATGAGTAATTTATTTGCAATAAAATCCCATATAGCCAGAATATTATTTTTCTCTGGTCAGCACTTATTATCCTGAATTAAAGGATCTAAAACTAAATTTTCAGTATCAATCTATTTCCGAATATTTTCCGCTCTAGCATTCGGTTAATAGAGCAGGAAAACAATAGATTAACTTATACGAATCTCACTTTATTCATCACCCATCTTTTATTACGATCAAATCCAGGATTTACCTATTAAAAAGATTATTTGTAATGATTTTTATAACGTTTTAGTCAGATAAGATTAAAGTATTTTTAAAATATGACAAATCGGCTATTATAGTATCGTAAGCATTTCGAATTGAATTAAATATTGATTACTTATAATACGATAATATAAAAAAGAGTTGCCTTTTCGAAATCTATAATTACCTCATTTATTCTCACATAAAATAAAACACCCAGGGTCAAACTTCAACAAAACAAAAGCTTGCAGGGTTTATCAATCCATTTATATCTTACTGATAACTAGAACAATAAGACTTAATAATCTCTACGGAATACTTACTGGCCACTGATTTAATAAATGCAGGAAATCCAATGGGTGCCTTTTCATCCGCCACATCGGAAATGGTTCGAATAATCGTAAAAGGAATCGCATACTCATAACACACCTGGGCCACTGCTGCTCCTTCCATTTCCACACATTGGATACTTGGAATCTGAGACAACAAATTCTTTTTTTGATGATTGCAGGAAAAGAATTGATCTCCACTTGCAATATCTCCAACTACCAATTTTGGTGCGGTAATATCAAATTCTTCTAAGTCTTTATCGTCAATCACTGAATGCAACTTTTTATCTTCCAACAGGTTTATCACTGCATCTTCAGCCATTTTTAATTGCACTGATCCGGCTTCAAAAAACATTTGATCTAATAATGGAATCTCAAACTGTGGCATCAGTGGTCTGGCATCCATATCGTGTTGAATCAACCTTTTTCCGATGACAATATCTCCAATATTTAAATCACTCTGAAGCGCACCTGCTACCCCAGTAAAAATCAACTCCGTTATTTTAAATTCATGAATCAGGGTGGACACTGTAGTCGCTGCAGCCACTTTTCCCCATCTGGAAAAAACCACCACCATTTCTACCCCTTTATAAGCGCCCTTGTAATAAGTTCTTTTTCCAAATTCAAATTCTACAGGATGCGCTAATAATTCAACAACACCATTGATTTCTTCGGGCATTGCACCCATAATTCCAACCACTCTATTCATTTGTTTCAATTCCATATATCACTCCCTAAAAACGAAATTATATAAATAACTCCTATGAACTCATTTATCTGTTCCCTATTCATTCACTTTGATCACGACTTTGCCTCGGGCACGTCCCTGAATCATATAATTCATGGCCTCTTTCATCTGACCCAAAGCATAAAACCGGTCAATCACCGATATGATTTTTCCTTCCTCCATCAATTTTGCCAGATATTCTAAATCTTCAGAATTAATCTCCATATCTAACATTTGATAATGCTGTTTGTTTCTTCTGTTTATCCATAAAGATTGGAACGCAAATCGAAATAAAAGTTTCAAAGATGTAAACCCTATGAGAATATAGCGCCCTTTCATATTCAATACTTTCCTATTTTCTTCAACGATTCTATTCCCCACATTATCGATAATCACATGGTAAAACTTCCCCGTTTTTGTATAATCCTCACTATTATAACTGATAACCGTATCTGCCCCTAAAGAACGAACCAGGTTCACATTCCTTTGACTACATACTGCAGTTACCTCAGCGCCTAATACTTTCACCAATTGTACCGTATAAGTACCTACTCCACCGGAAGATCCATTCACCAAAACCTGGTGTCCTTTCTCTACTTTTCCTGCACGGATTCCCTGAAGTGCCGTTAGTGCAGCAATGGGTGTTGCTGCAGCTTCTTCAAACGAAATATTTGCAGGTTTTAAAGCGATATAATTCGTATGAACCGCAATATATTCTGCAAACGCCCCCAATCCGGTTCGACTCCCGTTTGCGCCAAATACTTCATCACCCGGATTAAATCGAATTACATTTTTTCCCACTGCCTCAATGACTCCTGAAAAATCAGCTCCCAACACTTTGTTTTTGGGCTTAAAAAATCCAGTAACCGGTCTGGCCGGAAGAACTCCTTTGAGAATATGACGGTCTAACGGATTGACCGAAGTCGCTTTTACTTTGATCAAAACCTCATGATCTCCACATGTGGGTTTGGGAACTTCCTGGATATAAAATTCATCAGGAGTTCCATAATTGTCATTTACTACCGCTTTCATCATTCCTTTTTTAATCGGTTAAAACTTCACATCGATACCCCACTCTTTCAGTTAATCGAATAATCATTTTTTCAGGTACTTCATTTTCCGTTTCAATGCGCATGACATGATCCTCATCTTCAATATCTACTGAAAACCTGGATTTAAAATGTTTATCTATCACCGTTTTTACTTTTTCAACGCTTCGATAGGTCATGATGTTGGTTTTAAATACTTGAACTTTCATAAGCAATTCTTTAGAAATAAATTCGATACATCAGATTGGGAAACGTTCCAAACTGTGATACGTATCCAATATTATTAGGCTCACTTTCATCGTAATATTCAGACAGTTTAGCTTGGGCGTTTGTAATGTTATCCAGATTTAAAAAGATTTCATGCGTGGTTTTCTGGCGGTTAAACTTGTAGCTTACAGATAGGGTTACGGAATATACATCTTCCAAATCATTGTTGTACGCCTTCTTGTAATCCCAATATTGATTGTTATCCGGATCTACAGCTAAGTTTCCCTGATCATCACGAAGCAATGGAATGATTTTTCTTCCACCTCCGAAATACACTTTCGCATTCAATGATAAAATTTGATTTTCCTTCTTTCCCAGATTATCAAACTGCTTTCCGGCTAAAACATTCACCAGATAATTGCTGTTATAAGTAGTGTTTCGCTCCACTCCTTCCAATGACTGATATTTCGAATTGAAAAAAGAACCGGTAACCAAAAAGTAGTAATTGTTGTTGAAAAAGCGTTCTAAAGTCAATTCTATTCCATAATTCTTTCCGGTTCCTTCATTCACTAAATCCATAAAACCGAATTCCAATCCTTCATTAATAGTTGCATAATAACTGGTATCATTATTTTCAACTGGCAAATCATACAAATGTTGATAGTACACCTCTACTTTAGCTCTTAAAGAAGGGGTAATCCTTCTTTCAAACCCAACTACAAAATGATGCGCTTTTAGCAATCCCAGATTCTTATTCGGTTCTACAATTGATCCATCTGGTTGCTGCACCTTTGCAAAATAATGATGTAAACTCTCCATCGTACTATGCATCCCATACCCAGCTGTTAAAGTGTTTTTCGAATTTAACTTCATACTCCCAGCCAGTCTCGGCTCTATAGTACTTTTTTGATTATATAGTACATTCATATTTTGAATCCCTCCAACCAAAGTGATGTTTTCATTCAATCTATGTTTCCAACTGATGAAGTTATTCATGTTACTGATGTTCTCATGAAAATCAACCAATGTCACCCGACCGGAAGTTGAATCCAGCACCATAGATTGATTATTGGAATAATCGGCCAGAGTAAATCTGGTTCCAATTTGAATCTTGTTTTTGGCGTTTAGTTTATTACTATAGGTCATCGCTCCTCTATAGGTAGCCGCTTCAATTTTTGATCTGTAACCATATACGCTACTTACAATCGTGTCGTTTACAAATCTGTTCTCCGTCACATCATCTTTCACCCCATTTGAAGCATAAGCCAAAGTAGTTTTGAGGTAACTATTCTTGCTCAATGGCAATGTGTGATTTAACCCTAGATTCATTAAGTACGAATCTTTATTGAAGTCTTCTGTAATCTCTTCCCGTGAACCATTGTCTCCCGGTAAATCCCAAATATTTTGTTTGACATCTTCTAATGATAAATTACTTAATCCCCCTAATCCAAACACAGAAAAGGTTCCTGCTTTTTTGGTGGGTAAAACAATCTTAAAAGTGGCATCCTGAAATTTGGGAGTTCCATTGATATCCACCAAACCTAAATCATTAATTAACGAAACGGTAGAATATCTGTAATTGACCAAAAAAGAGCCTCCGTATCCTTTCTTTAAAGGCCCCTCCATAGTTAAATCGGTACCCAGTAATCCCAATCCAAAAATGGATTCGAACTTCTCATTATTACCCGATCTCAATTTCACATCATATACTCCAGAAAGCACATCACCATACTCCGGTGAAAATGCTCCGGTATAAAAGTCAGATGTGGCCAGTAGGTTGTTATTTAAAGCACTAATTCCTCCACCCACGGAGTTTTGATCTGCAAAATGATTGGGGTTCGTTATTTGAATACCTTCCAGACGCCATTGTACATATTTGGGAGAGTTACCTCTTACGATAATATCATTTCCTCCATCCTGAGAATTTCCAACCCCGGCAAAATTGGCCAGTATTCGAGAAGGATCATTAAAACTTCCCGCATACCTTTCGGTCTCTTCAATAGAGACCGAACGCCCACTGGTAATCACCATATCATTTAATGCCTCTCCTTTGTTATCATTTGCCCGAACTACAAATTCATTCATTTTCACCACCGCCTCTTGCATATTGATATTAAGAATCACTTCTTTCCCTGAGTTCACCACAATATTGGGTACTTTCATGGATTCGTATCCCACGTAAGAAAATTCCAGCGTAATTCTACCCAACGGCACATTTTCTAATCTAAATTTTCCATCCACATCAGTTACGGTTCCCACCAATGGATTAGAATCTACCAACCTCACCTGAGCGCCAATTAAGGGCAACCTACTGTCTATATCCAGAACTATTCCCCGAACGGTTTGTGTGAGTTTTTGACCTTGTCCTAAAGCGGTCAAACCATACATTAAAATCAAGATTGTAATTAACTTTTTCATGTTTATGTTTAAATAGGTTTTTAATACTTAAACAAATGTCTATGAAGCAGTTTGGCTCTACAATTTTGATATGCAAACCCTGAGAAGATGTCTGCCAAACGCTCTTTTCGTTCGGCAAACCATTTTAGCTATTGCGGCTGATTATTGATCATTTGAAAAAATGATTCTCTGTAGGTGTCTGAGATAGGAATGATTTGATCGGCAATACGAATACGACTACGTTCGATGGAATCAATTTTGCTGGGTGAAACCATATATGATTTATGAACTCTACACACTAAATTAGATGGGATAATCCTTTCCAGTTCTTTGAAATTTTGTAAGGTCATAATACGCTTATTTACAGTATGAATTCTACGGTAATCACGCATCCCTTCAATATATATGATATCGTCTAATGTCACCTTTTCCAATCTGTTTTCGGTCTTTACAAATATGAAGTCGAGTGTGGGATTTGAAGATATGATTGATATATTTTCTTGCGCTTTATTTACTGCCTGAAGAAACCTTTCAAAAGTGAATGGTTTTAACAAATAATCTGTGACGTTTAACTCGTAACCTTTTAAAGCGTATTCAGGATAAGCCGTGGTAATAATAACCTGACTCTCGATCTTTGAACTTTCCAACAATTCAATCCCTGAAAGTTCATCCATATTCAAATCCAAAAACAACAGGTCCACTCTATTCTTCTTCAAATACGATAGTCCGCTTAAAGCATTATCAAACGATGCGCTTAGTTTCAAAAACGGGATTTTCTGAACAAAATCCTTTGTTCGTTCTAATGCCAGTGGCTCGTCTTCGATAATGATACAAGAATATTTATCCATGATTAATGATTAGTCGAACCTGATAGGTTGCATTTTCGTTGACAATCTCCAAAGTATGTTGATTGGGGTATATCAGATTTAATCTTTTTTGAATCAATTCATTCCCCAAACCATTACTGTCTCTTTTCAATTTCCTTGTTGCGTCATATTTATTCACACAAACCAGCTCTACCTGACTTTCTGATATATGAATCTCAATGTTTATAGCGTTGTCAATCTTCTTGTTGGTGGTATGTTTAAATGCATTTTCGATAAACGGAATAAATACCATTGGGGCGATAGATTTCCCATCCGGATCACCCATTACATGGTACTGAATATAATTCGAGTTGGCCGTTCTAATTTTCTGCAATTCAATATACTTATCAATGTATACAATCTCTTTGGTCAATGGAATATGATCTGTTTTGGTTTCAAACAGCATAAACCGCATGATATCCGAAAGTCGATTTAAATAGGCCGATGCATCTGCTGCATTTTTAACAATCAACACATCAATATTATTGATGGTATTAAAGAGGAAGTGTGGATCCAACTGTGCTTTCACCAATGACAGTTCCATTTCATGGTTCTTTTGTTTGAGTTGCTCGGTCACTTTTAGTTGATCGTACCAGGTGATAAACCCTCGGATCACAATTGCAACCACGCCATTGATTAATGCAATAAATGAGACAAAGGCTACTGCACCCCAAAATGTTTCCCAGGTACCATCTGCCGCACATTGAAAGCCTATAGTCGTGATAGAAAATATAGAGTTTCCGATTAATGAAGAAGCAAATGCCGCCAGAATTCCCAATACCACGGCTTGCCAGATCTTATTTTTCTGGAGATACTTTGGAAACACCAGAAAATAATAAGAGTAAAAGGATAACGCGGAGGGTAGGTATACGAAGAACACTATGGTTAAGAATGCATTCACGAATTTGGTTTCAGACACCTCTTGTTTACTTCCGTAAATGACCCCAATAATAACTATTCCCAATACGAGATAGCTAAACCAAAATCCCGCATGTAATAAAGCTTTAACCGATTTTTTCATAATTCAGTTCCGACAAAACGTATTCAAAAATGAATCTTTTTACCAGGGAATAAAAATCTAATATGCCAAACGGCAATATTTGTCTGCAAAATCGAATTTAGGGTCAAAATATTGTGTTTCACTCCGCATCAAGTGTACTTAACACCTGGCAGTCTTTCGCTTCTTGCCCACACGTCCTTTACCCTCCACTTTTTTGATGTAATCTGTGGCCAATGGAACTTTACAAGCGGTTCCACCCATTTGTACTTCGACTTTTCCTATTTTGCCTGCGATCTCTTTTGATTTTGTGGTTAATTCCATGATATAAGAGCCAATGGAAATAACAAAACCGTTCATTGTATATCTGACCCTATTTTGCGCCTGATGAAGCTCATTCCCAACACGATCTAATAACTCCACATATTTCTGAATATCTAAATCCTCATCTGGATTTACACCCGCATAATATGCCAATACCGACCAACCTGCAGCTGCTTTTCTTTCATCTTTAGAATCGATCCATTCCAATCCCAATTCGAATCCAAAATCGGTCTCTGCGGCTACCCATGCTACCGCATATTCGCTTAAATAATACCAATACGCCTCATCGATCCATCGCTCCAAATCTGCTTTGGTGATTTGCTTTTCATCTGCCATTAAGCCTGCTAAATACATCGCATCTGAATTTCCGGTCGCATATAACTCTAATGACAATTCGTGATTCTTTTTAGTCTTTTTGAGAATCTTCTTTAAATCGGCCACTTTTACTCCAAAAAATGGTTCTTGTGCCCCATGTTTCATTAAGGTCTTCTTCGTATTCGCATCCCCAAATTCCTGGAGCTGTTGCATGATTTTTTGTACGGTCATGTTTTTTAGTATTAGCGAATCAAATTTACCTTTTTTTGATCATCCTTAATCTTCCAGACTCATTTTATAAATATCCTTCTTTGTGATCACCGGTTTCCAAGATGTATCCTTTACAAACCCATCATCTGGGTCAGGCCCATAAAAATCTACTTCATTGGTATCCGATTCATAAAACCAAAACATTTGCTCTTCAAATAACCATGCTGCTTTACTCGCATAGACTCCATCTGATTTCACGATATCCCAAGTATCTGACACACAATACTCGCAATCCGTTCCATTTTCTTTGACCGCATAATAACCGCATATTTCACATGTAATAAAAACAGGCTTGGAATATTCTTTTATTCCTAACAATACAAATACCATTAGAGAAAAGAAAACAGCTAACAATCCCCCTTTAAACCAATTGGTTTTACTTTCTCCGAACTTAAACAACAGCATCCCAATGACCGCACCAAACATGCCTAAGGCACCACTTATTAAAACTGAAGTAATTCCTCCATCGGGTACTAGAATATTCGCAACTGGTAATACAAATGCTATTGGGGTCACTAAAAAAAGCAATTGCCATATTTGTTCTTTACCCATTTTATTTTTACTCATCTTTTCTTTTATAACTAGCATTAAATCATCCCGAAAACAAAAATCCCCCATCCTATGTTTAAAGCTAAAAGAACAAAATTTGAAATAATTCGAATTTTGAGATTTACCTTTTCTTTCTCAAGCGTAAATGCGTATACCAATGCTGAAGCAATTAAAGTTTGAATTAATGAAGCAGTAAACTGAATTGTCAATATTAAATTACCACAAATCAAAAAGCTCCAAGTAATCCATATAACCCATTTCTTATTCTCAATAATATCATTTAGAACATATCTGATTCCAATAAACCCAATAATTAAAAGAACTAAACCTTCTAAAGCAAAATACTCTGCCCACCCTTTTGCAGAAACACTGACATTGAATATTGCATTATACAAAATAATAAAGCAGATAAGTGGAATAACAATATTCAATACCCTCAATATGGTCAATGTTATTTTCATTCAATCATTTAAATCTTATTTTTTCTAATTAAATAAAACAAGACTATATAAATCAAAATTGGCACAAAAACACAAATCACCACAGAAGCCTGAAAATAATTCCATCCAATAATCTCAAACCCATTTAGAAATTCAACAGACCGCCTAAACAATCCATCTGAAAAGGTGCTAAAATCAGAAATCATCAACAACCCCATAAGTACTACAACTGAAAACCCGACTCGTAAATACTGGCTTTTCAGCATTTTATCCAAAAGATGAAAAAACGTATATGGGATAACGATATAATAGACCACTATATTTATTTCGTTATAAGACAGGCCAGTAATCTGTCCAATCCAAAGCAGAATATCACGTACAATTGCAAAAATTAAGTTCATCGGTTATACTAAACCACTAAATTATTTCATTGACTCAAAATAAAACTCTTGGAGGTCTTAATATTTGCTAAATATTTTACCAAATCGTACAGCTTCAAGCCCTAAACCGATTCATTACTCCTTATTCTTTCATTACATTTGGCATTCGAAAATTATGGGCGCTAAAACCGAACAAAACAGCATATCTGAATCGCATCAAATTGAAGTATTTGGAGCGCGATCTCACAACTTAAAAAATATTGATATCACCATTCCATCTCACCAGTTGGTGGTGATTACCGGATTAAGTGGAAGTGGAAAATCTTCACTGGCTTTTGACACTATTTATGCCGAAGGCCAAAGACGATACATTGAGAGTTTTTCAGCATATGCACGTGCCTTTTTAGGCAATATGGAGCGTCCGGATGTAGATAAAATCACAGGCTTAAGTCCTGTCATTTCTATTGAACAAAAAACGGTAAGTAAGAGCCCACGTTCTACGGTAGGTACGATTACTGAGATCTACGATTTCTTACGACTTCTATATGCGCGTGCCGGAGATGCCTATTCGTACAAAACCGGAGAGAAAATGGTGAAATTTTCTTCGGATCAGATCCTGGAATTAATCTTCGAAAAATATGAAGGACAGGGATTGATGCTTTTAGCTCCGGTGGTGAAAGGCCGTAAAGGACATTACCGCGAACTTTTCGAAAACATTCAGAAAAAAGGATATGTCAGAGTTCGTGTGGATGGGGAGATTTTAAACATCACCAAAGGCATGAAACTGGATCGTTATAAAATCCATGATATCGAGATCGTGATTGATCGTGTAAAGGTTTCCAAAGATGCACGCGCAAGGATTTCAGAATCTATGAAAACCGCTATGAAACAAGGTGGTGGTACATTTATGATCGTGGATCAAAATGGAGAAAACCCGAGACATTTCAGTAGCAAATTGATGTGCCCAACTTCAGGAATTGCCTATGACGATCCTGCACCAAATATGTTTTCATTCAACTCACCATATGGGGCTTGTCCAAGCTGTAATGGCCTGGGATTGGTTTCGGAAATTGATATTGATAAAATCATTCCGGACAATAAACTATCGATCAAAAAAGGTGGTTTAGCACCACTGGGTAAATACCAAAACAACTGGATTTTCAAGCAAATTGAAAACATTGGTAAAAAGTTTGATTTTAAACTGACCACTCCGATTAAAGATATTAGTGATGAAGCCATTGACACTATTTTGCATGGTACGAAAGGCTCATTTACGATAGAAAACAAGACACTGGGTATTCGTGATTCTGAAGAAATGAGTTTTGAGGGGATCATCAATTGGATTTCTTCTCAATACAGTGAGAATCCAACCAAAGCATTTGCGCGTTGGGCGGAGAGCTTTATGAATAAGACCAATTGTTCTTCTTGTGAGGGTACACGTTTAAAGAAAGAATCATTGTATTTCAGAATGGCGGATAAAAATATCGCGGAACTTTCTGAAATGGATATCAATGAGCTGTTCGACTGGTTTCAGGATGTGGAGGATAGATTATCTGAACGTCAAAACACCATTGCCAAGGATATTTTAAAAGAAATCCGTGCCCGATTAGGTTTCCTTTTAGACGTTGGACTGGATTATTTAAGTCTCAACCGAGGTTCTAAAACGCTATCCGGTGGTGAAGCGCAACGAATTCGTTTGGCCACACAAATTGGCTCCAAATTGGTAGATGTACTCTATATTCTGGATGAACCGAGTATTGGACTACATCAACGAGATAATCAAAGACTGATCAATGCGCTAAAAGATTTACGTGATATCGGCAACAGTATTCTTGTGGTAGAACACGATAAGGATATGATGGAACAAGCTGACCATGTGATCGATATTGGCCCTGGTGCCGGAGTGCATGGAGGGGAAATTGTAGCACAGGGTCATTGGAAAGACTTGTTAAAAGCGCATACTCCTACTACGGATTATTTATCGGGTGTAAAGAAAATTGAGATTCCGAAAAAACGTAGAAAGGGAAATGGAGAATTCTTAAAGATTTCAGGCGCTACCGGACATAATCTTCAAAATGTAAAAGCGAAATTTCCTTTAGGCACTTTGATTTGTGTTACAGGTGTTTCCGGAAGTGGGAAATCCACATTAATTAATGAGACTTTATATCCGGCATTAAATCAACATATTTACAAATCACATAAAAAACCTCTTCCGTTTAAAAAGATTGAAGGACTGGAACATATCGATAAAGTCATCGATATCGATCAAAGTCCAATTGGTCGCACACCAAGATCAAACCCGGCCACATATACCGGGGTGTTTACAGACATTCGTCAATTGTTTGCGAATATTCCTGAAGCCAAAATTCGAGGGTATAAACCCGGACGTTTTTCATTTAATGTCAAAGGTGGAAGATGTGAAACCTGTCAGGGAGGTGGCGTTCGTACCATCGAAATGAATTTCCTCCCGGACGTATACGTAGAATGTGAAGAATGTCAGGGAAAGAGGTATAATCGTGAAACTTTAGAAGTTCGTTATAAAGGGAAATCGATATCAGATGTATTGAATTTAACCATTGCCGATGCAGTGGTGTTCTTTGAGCATATTCCGTCTATCGTTCAAAAAATCAGAACAATGTTAGATGTGGGATTGGGTTATATTACTCTGGGGCAAGCATCTACAACATTATCTGGAGGTGAAGCACAACGGGTAAAGCTGGCATCAGAATTATCTAAACGTAATACGGGTAAAACCTTCTACATATTAGATGAACCAACGACCGGATTACATTTCGAAGATATTCGCATTTTACTGGAGGTTCTTCAAACGCTGGTAGAAAAGGGAAATACCGTTTTAATCATTGAACACAATCTGGATATTATCAAAGTGGCTGATTATATCATCGACATTGGACCCGAAGGTGGTAAAGGAGGAGGTCAGGTTGTTTTTGAGGGTACTCCTGAAAAAATGATTAAACACAAAACCTCACATACGGGGAAGTTTTTAAAGCTTGAATTAGAATCATAAAAAAGGCTCCTTTCGGAGCCTTTCTTTTTAGTGATTTAGTTCAGTTCAATCGGCATGCAAATTTCCACATCAAATTGATCATTGTGATGTTCTTCTTTGCTGCTATGATAGATTTCAAATGGAGCCGAATCACAATTATGATAACCGTTCTCCACCATCCATAAACTCATGCTCTCCCAGGCACTACTAAAATCTTTTGAGGAAATTTGAAATCTTCCCACCGCATATTTCCCTCCGGGAATCTCAGCCAGTTGAATATCAGAATTCGTATCTACCTCATCCGATAAAGTTACACAGGCACTCCATTCTACCACCTCTATATCGGTCAGTTTTGGATTGTCGTGATACCATGTCAATCTCAACTCATCTGTGATATCCATTTGAGTTCTTGCCCATCCCATTAATTTTTCGAAAGCACCACCTAATTGGGTATAAGGTCCACTTTTACGGATACATGCTACCTTTCTTGTAGGTATTTCTTTTACTTGCACTTCTGCATTCATTTTTAACCAGTTTTTTAAGTTATTAATGGCACAAATGTATTTTTCACGATTCGGGTCATCTTGTCCATTCTTGCGGTCCACTATACAAATCTTGCTGATTTCAATTTCGTTTAATAAAAGAAACTCTGTAGGACTCATTTTGAACCTTTTTTTAAATGCCCGTGTGAAAGATGATGGATTTTCAAAACCATATTGAGACCCAATTTCAGAGATCGATTCTGAGGTTCTTCGTAACAAATGCAAAGCAGACCTTTCAATTCTTTTTCGAATCACATATGCACCCAGGGACTCCCCATAAATAGCTGAAAACAAACGATGAAAATGAAATGGTGAAAAGTTGGCAATCTCGGCCAAAACCTCTAATCTCAAATCAGAATGAATGTTATTTTCTATATAAACAACGACCTTATAAATACGGTTTTTATAGTCTATCCGAACGCGTTCTGTTGTCTTCATACATCCAAGATGAAACTTTTTTCCATAAAAACAAAATGTGGTTTTAAAGCCTCCAATTCTCATGGTATTTCCATATTGTTTTTAAATGTTAAACAAAACACTTAAAACCATCCTCTTCACGTTAATTCCTCAACGTAACTCCTTCAATTATGCTTCAACTACGCAAATTTCTACTCAGAACTATTCTCATTACCGGATTCATTTATCTGGTGATAATTGCATATGGTTTCCTTTTTAATCAGCAAACCCATGCTGAATCAGTTCACTCTTCACTGATCTTAAAAAACACCCATTTACAAAGTGGGGATCTTATTTTTCAAACTTCTAATTCCAGCCAAAGCAAAGCCATTCAACTGGCTACGCATTCAAAGTATAGTCATGTAGGTATGATTTATGAAAACAATGGACGTTTCTATGTCTTTGAAGCTATTCAGCCTGTGACATACACCCCTTTGGATAAATGGATCAAGCGTGGTTTAGACCATCATTATGTGATTAAAAGGCTTCACAATGCCGAAGAACGCATCACGCCTAAAACTATTGCGCATATGAAAATCATTGGAGAACAGTACAAAGGTTATGATTATGACATCTATTTTGAATGGTCGGATGATAGAATGTACTGCTCCGAACTAGTTTGGAAGATTTATAAAAAAGCTTTGAATATAGAAATCGGAGAACTTCAAAAATTATCTGAATTTGATTTATCCCACACTTTAGTAAAACAAAAAATGCATGAGCGCTACGGTACTAATATCCCATTAGATGAAAAAGTTATTTCACCAGCGGCAATGTTTAATTCGGATAAACTTATTACCATTGAAGAGAAATAATTAGCTAATTATTTATTTCTCCCAAAACATAAACCCTATAATTATTCGTTAAAGGCATAAATGATCTAAAACCGAATAATACTCCTCATGAAAAAATTGTGCGTACTACTATGCATCTACCTATTCCATTTTATTACGAATGCCCAAACCAAAACCATTTATGTTTTTGATCTGGTTAATGGAACTACAGATTCAATTACCAGTATAGTCTTTGATACCAGTATCGTTCGGGACAGCACACGTTTTTTTGAAGGAAACTTTAATTCCAGTGTTGCCTCATTATATCAGACCACACCCACTAACCATATTTATCCCAATACAAATTTCACCTATAAAAAACAGGCTTCTTTGGATTTTGACCCAAATGATTATCCGCTGCGCACCAGTGTCAAACTGTTTGGTATTCGAAATGATACAGCCTACGGTCTATGTTCCGGAAGTTTGATTAGCCGAAGACACGTGCTTAGCGCAGCACATTGTGTATCGAGAATTAATACCAACATACTACATACCGACTCTATTAAAGTAGCTCCGGTATTTGATAATGGTGCTTACAACTCTAATTTCAATAGTAGCTATGTCACCAAAATATATGTCATTAAAGACTGGAATTTAGCGGGAGAAGATTTAACCGTTCTGGAATTAAATCAGGATATCGGTGCTGCAACAGGTTGGATCAGTATCGGTTTTGACAAAGACCCTGCGTCTCTAACTCAAGGTATGTTTTACAAATTTTCTTATCCGGGCACCACAATTCCAACCATTGATACTAACGAATACAATGGAGATACGCTTTATTATAACTATGGTCATATCGATATCGTTAATCAAAACAATATTGGAATTCGTGGAACCTCAGGCATTCCCGGTGAAAGTGGCAGCTCTTTGATCAAAATTAAAAATAATCAAACCTATACCACTTATGGTGCCTTGTCGTTTGCAAATGGACTACGACATAGTCGAATAGATAATTGGGAGTTTTACGCGTTTAAACACATTATTCAAAATGATTTAACTTCTGTTCCTCTTCTACAAAAATCAGAGTCCCAATTTATTATCTATCCAAATCCTGTTTCAGATTTTTTCTGGATTAAGAATCTGAATGAGAATGATATTACTGAATTGGCTTTATTCAATAATTTGGGAAAAATGGTTTGGTTTAAGCATCAAATTCAACCCTATTCTCAAATTAACATCTCAGAATTATCGAGTGGTGTTTATTATTTACGAATCTCTTCGGATATGCATATGGAAACCGTTAAAATCATAAAACACTAATTGTCAAAATGTAGATACATATTCTAATTTTTGGTCACTTTATTTGTGGTGGAGTGTGTTCTAATAATATATACCCCTGCAGCTACCTGCGTAAAGTCCATCATCACCTTTGTTCTTTCACCTGAAATGGTAATATCGCCAGTTACATCTTCTCCGATCATATTAAAGATTCTAAACTCGGATAACTCTATTTCTCTATCCAATTCAATTGTTATGGTATGATGGGTAGGATTCGGATAAATATTCAACTCTGAATCTGCTTGAAAAGCATCGATAGATAATCCAACCACCTTGACACAAGCAGTGGTATCAATACAAGAGCCATCCATAATCTGCACCGCATAATTTCCATTGTTTAAAGCGGTAAATACTTGCTGAGAATCACCTACAATTGGAGCATAATTACTATCACAATTTAACCATTGATAATTTAAACCAGCTGGTTGGGCAGTCAGGACATTTGTTGTTTGTAAAATGGATCCCTGAATTTGATCTAATGTAGTTGTAGTTAAAATTACAGAATCACAACCGTGGATATTATTTAATACCAAAGTATCTACTCCGATATCACTAGCTACGCATGAATTCAGCTGAATAAATGTACTATCAGTAGGTAACAAACTTGTTGTGGATACGACTATAGAGTCACACCCATAGGAATTGAATAAATTTTGAATTACCACTCCCGTATCTAATGGGTTACAAGAAGTAAAACTTAAACTGAGACTATCACTCGGTAAGAGAGCCGTATAGGTGGTTACAATTGAATCACATCCATTGGTATTTGTGAGATTTTGAACCACTAATCCTGAATCAGAAGCATTACAGGTGGTTGCGTTTACATTCGTACTACTTGTGGCCAATACGGAAATGACATTATTGGCATTTAAATAAAACGGAAAACCATGAATATAACCGACTAAATTCAGGTCATACATTCCGGAAGATGGAAACACTATAGAGTCACTAACTCCTGAGGTATTTACAATGCCTACTCCATTATTAAAATGCCACACAATAGAATCAACCGGGTCTCCAGTATATTGTACATACACATTTTCTCCCTGGCAGGTACTTGAAGTCGAGATGTTATAAGATAAAGTAGGAACGGATATCGCCAATACCGGATAGTCTTCTACTTCACCTAAGGTGTTTCCACACGGTTCTGAAGTAGATCCCCAATAAGATAATCTGGCTCTCAAACGTAATGTATCTGTGATATGGGTATTGGATGGAACCGTAAAATTCACTTGAGACGTATTTCCAGAAAATGATGGTAGCCCCAGATTTTCGGATGCATCAAATATGGCATTGTGATTAAAATCAATCCATGCCCCACAATCATTGCTCGACCAGGTTGTATTCGCAGATAATGAAATAGAATAAGTAGAATCCACAAATAAATAAATCACAGAATCATGATAATAAGTATACGCATCGTTCACACTGTTGTTATTGATATTTGCCACAGAAAGGTTATTAATATACAAGTTCCCGGCACCGCTATTTCCGGTTGCTGCGCAGTGTTCAAAAGGGCGAACGGTATACATGAATTTATAAGTTTCTGTGGTATCATTAGAATTCCCGATTGCCACCACTTTGAAATACATTTTCGTTCCTGCCGGATAATGCGGAAGTGGATTTGTAGTTACCCAGGTACTATCTATAGTATTGGTCATCTCCAATAGACTATCAAAAGATGGTGTCTGGGCAGACCATAAAACATACACCGAATCCAAAGTATTATCATACGAAATCACAGAAGTCACAAATTGATCAACTCCTTCTCTTGGCTCATCATCAGTCGGCTGATCTGTAATCTCCGTAGTGACAACAGATGGAAAACTATTTCTCCCCATTAAATCAAACTCCCATAACCCACGACCCCAGGTAGCAGCTTTTAACGTATTTGAACCATATACAATTTCCAATTCTTCAATAGTGGTATTGGGTAAATTAGGATTATACAAACTCCAGGTATTTGACGTCATGGATTTAGAATAAACCCCAATCTCAGCCCCTAAATAAATATTCGATGAGTCGGTATGATCAATCACCACAGAATGAATAGGCATATCCCCTAAATTATACGTGATATTGGTCCAGGAAATTCCTCCATTCGTAGTTAAATACACTTTGTTATTGTTATTCTGATAGGTCGCATAAGTGACTATAATGACATCATCATTGTTGGGGTCAAATGCAATATCTTGAATCGTATTATTGGGCAGATTATTCTTAATACTAAAAAAAGTAGTTCCTCCATTTATCGATTTATCAATATACTGGTTTCTGGCTACAACGATAATATTCGAACTATTTTCTGCGATTGCTGCCTGCTTAATGGTTCCGGTAAACGAGTTTGGTTTTCCGATGTAACTCCATGTTGATCCAAAATCTTCACTTACATAAATTGAATCTCTAAAATCATATACCCGCATTTGATTGTTCGGGTCATAAGCTATGGGAGCCTCCCAATATGCATCCCCATTGTTTGGTGGAGTCACACCACTTTGACTTTGTCCGCCATCTTTGGTCCTACGTCTTCCACCATATTGCAAACTGCCTATGATCCAATCATCATTTAATGGATGAATAATTCCCTCCATTCCATCTGCACCATAAAACTCTAACCACGTATCACGGAGTTTAATACTCGTTCCATTATCCTGGGAACCGGAAACACTTCTAAAATGATTTGACTGACTTACACCTAACTTATAATTTTCCCGGATGGGAGTACCCTGATTTAAGATTTGCCAGGTATTTCCATGATCCGTACTCTTACTAAATGTCCCATCCGTGCCAATGTAAAACACGCCATTGACACATTTCGCTGGATGCAAATCTGCATGCACATAAGCCGTGGAATTTTGGTATCTATTTTGGAAATTCCCAGGGCCATGTTGACTACTCCCCAAGGACCACCAGGTGACCTGATTAAAAGTATTTCCCCCATCTTGGGTAGCCATAACATCGACATAACCGTACACCATATTGGAGGTATCTAAATCATTAACGGCAAATCCTAAACAACTTTGAGGCGGATTATTCAAGAAAGTGAAATTTATACCCGTATCTACCGATTTCCATACGCCATTGGTGGAAGCAAAATACACACAATCATTACAGTCTGAACTTACCGAAATACGTCCGGAACTATTATTATTTCCTACAATTACTGAAGACTGTGTATAAGTCAACCCTAAATCAATCGATCGCAGAATATGGTTCCTGACACTCCCCCAATAATAGGTATTAGCCAGATAGATCATATTGGGATTGGTAGGATGAAACTTAATATCTGTAATATCACTTACCGGATACTGAACTGTCCATGTTTGTAAATTATCCACGGAACGAAAAATTCCTTTATTGGTCCCGATTAAAATCATATCGGGAATAGTTGGATGATAGGCGATTTTATAGATTCTAAAATTCGATCCTAAACCACCAAAACCCAAAGTAGTTGGATTAAAATTCGATAACACCCAGGTCGTTCCACCATCCACGGAGCGATATATTCCATGGGAATACCCATTACGTGAATTTCTTATGTTTATTAAAATAGAATCGTGATTGGTAGGAGAAACAGCAATGGTATTTACCCCACTGGCCATCAATGTATCCGTCATTCCGCCCTGCCAGGTAGTCCCTCCATCATTTGTTTTCCAAAAACCACCGCTTCGGGATCCAATATACATGGTATTGGTATCGTTTGGATCCACATAATGATCTTCCACTCTTCCCAGACCTGCCGAATATTGACCTGAGATACTGTCTATTCTAAATGGTCCCAACTCATTCCAACCATTGTTAAATGAAATACTTTCGATGGCTATATTTTGAAATGCTGTAAACGCATTTTTAACGAAATACGGATCTACCTGATCTCTTTTTCCAGATGGATAATATTTGTATTCGTTGGCATGTTTCCAACGTTGATATCCTTTATATCCTGATCCCTTGGCAAACCTATCAATCGTATCAAAGTGCAACTCGGCAACTCGACATACTTCATAGAAATTAATACTGGGATCATTCATCATTCTCTTATACGAATCCTGACTCCATGCATTTTGGATTAAAGAAAATCCAATTAAAAAAAATATTAACCTCATCATAAATGTCTCCCACAACAATTTAAACATTCAAATTATTGAAAATACAATAATCGATATCTTATTTAGGGAAGTCTGTCGAGTCTTGAATCTGGTTACTCTACAATAACAAATCGTTTTCTGGTAATCGTTTTTCCATTATTCACAGTCATATAATATACTCCTGCCGGTAGTTGGCCAATTCTAAAATCTGTTAAGCTAAATGGATTCCCTCCAGTAACTAAAGACACTTTACGATTTCCCATTAACGCTCCGGTCTGTCCATAAATAGATACTTCAGCATCCATAACACCCTCACTATTAATCTCCACGATACTTCTACTATCTACAGGATTAGGATATATGGCAACACCTAGCTCCATGTCAACAGGTGTCCATACACTCAATGGAAATTGTGTTACACGAATACTATCCATTACCACATCAACCAACGGGCGATCGTTTGCATTCACCTGCACATTTTCAATCATTTCCACAGTATCCCATCCACTAATCACAATCCCAAAAACGGGATGTTTGGAAGTTAACGGTGGTTTATCAAAATCTAAAAAAGTATTGTTTTTCGTATTAATAAAAAACTGACTTCCTCCGGTATTCGGTCCGGCATTGGCCATGGATAACGTCTTTTTGATATTAGATAATGTACTATCAAACTCATCCGGAATAGTATATCCCGGGCCACCTGTTCCGGTTCCGGTAGGATCTCCCCCCTGAATCACAAAGTTTGAAATAATCCGATGGAAAATCACCCCATCATAGAACTTGGCATTGACTAAGGTCTTAAAATTCCCAGCGGTAATAGGCTGTAGAGTATCATATAATTCCACCTCAAAACTCCCTAGAGTTGTATAAAATGTCACAATGGTTTGAGCCGAAGTGTTTTGTTCCACACCCCAAACTAACATCAATAGTAATAGTAGTTTTTTCATTTGTTTATTGTTATCCCAACAATGATACTGATTTCCTAAAACATAACATCTTCATTTCGTTATATTTGTATACGCTATACTAAATCAAATCATAAAATCTCACGGAAAACCGTGAGCAATCTATCAAAACAACTCCTCTAGTTTTGAATCTATTATTAACAATTAAAACCTATTTATTATGAACTGGGATATTACTGAATCAACCATTGATGAATTTTTCTTTGCTAACATTAAAATGGATGAAGGTACTCATATCGTGTATTGTAAATTTATTGATTCATCTGATCTAAGTGCTTTTGATATAAACACTACGGACGAAATTGTTGATCCGCAAAACTCGGAAGAAACATATGTTGATGGGGATCATATTCTTATTGCAATAGCGTCACATTATGGAAACAATTCTAATACCACAACTATTCCTTGTAATAGACTAATCGACAATTCTGGTAAACAAGTATGTATGGTTCTCATTCACCTTGAAGACAACTCTTATAGTATTAAAAGAGTTAAAAGAACTTCAAATAAGGTTTCTGATGCACATCCAATAATTGGATAAACTTTAAATCAAATAAGTAATAATTTAAACCAATTTTATTATGAGCTGGAAAATTGAAGAACATTCCGTTGATGATTATATAAATGTAAAAATTGAAATTGCAAACGGACATCACATATACTACGCCAATACAATAACAATAGGAGATCTAAACCAATACTTCAATCTTTGCCCTAATGATATTTTTGAAATCATAAATGGTCGTACAGAAAGTTATCAGAATGGGGATAAAATATTTGTATGTAGAGCGAAAAACACAAGCTCCGCTACCGAAACACAGAAGATAATACCTATAAACTCCTTTAATAATCAACGTAATAACACTCATCACGTATGGCTTTTACTAATTATAGAAAACGATACCACAAGAACAGGGCTCAAAATCAAAAGGACATCAAATAAGGTTTCAGATGTATACCCTCATAAAAAACTAAAGATTTGAAATAAATTCATATTTCGTATTATTAAATGAATAAAATCATTCTCAAATTTCTTGTTTATTTTCTCAGTGTGAATCTTTGGATTCCTCTGGTTATTTCACAAGTTCAAGTTGAAGACAGTTTACTTAAAGCTCTGGAGTATCATAAAGATACCTCCAGAGTTAATACCCTAAACGAGCTTTCCTGGTATTATATAGATAATGATTTACCCAAATCTAAACTCATGGCGCAATCCGCCTTAGAGGAGGCTATAAAACATAATTATACCGATGGATTGCTTCTATCACATAGAAGATTAGCCAGTATTTACCGAAGAACAAATAATTTTGATTCTGCACAATATCATTTGTTCGAAGCTCTAAAAATCATTGAAACACTGGATTCACCAATTCAACTGATTAGAATTAAAATTGGAATTGGGAATCTTTATTCTAACATTGGCGATTACAACAAAGCCCTTTCCTATTACAATGAATCAAAAGAGATTTCTGTAACTCAACCTAATCAACCATATTATTCAATGATTTGTAATAATATCGGCCTTAATCTAGAACATCAAAATAACTCAAAAGAAGCTATACAATATTATCATCAAGGTTTAATTTATGCAGATAGTGTTAATGAATCATCCAATTACACTGATCTATTAATGAATTTAGGATCCGCCCATTTTTATTCTAATAATATTGACTCTGCATTCTACTATAACAATTTGGCTAAAGCGCATTATCTTAAAAATGAAAATGAATCAGGTATCGGAGATTGTTACCTCAATGAAGGTATTTATTATGAAGATTCTGGTCAACCACAATTAGCTATCACATCTTATCAAAAGGGGTTTCGATATTTCGAAAACTCCAAAAACTTAACACAACAATATAATTTCACTAAATATATCATGTTGGCCTATGGTGCGTTGGGGAATATCGACAGCATGTACCATTATTATTATATGAGTGAAGACTATGGTACAAAACTTCAAAAAGCTAAAACCGACAAAGCCATTCATGAGATTTCTATTAAATATGATGTAGAGAAAAAGGAACAAGATCTAAAACTGGTCCAACAAGAAAATGAAAAAATAGAACTCTCCAATTCATTAAAACAAAAAACCATTTACATCTTACTTTCTGTAATTGTCATTATAGCTTTGATCGTATTGGTGTTCTATAACATGTACAGAGAAAAACAAAAGCTTACGGAGATGGAAGTGGCTTCCAAAAATCAGGAAATTGAAGGTTTGATTAAAGACCAGGAAATCAAAACTTACTCTGCACAAATAGATGGTATAGAAAAAGAGCGCAAACGTGTCGCACAAGATTTACATGATCAGATTGGAGGTATCCTCGCAACTATTAAACTACAATTTGAAAGTCAGGATTCACTCAACGAAAAATCATTGAATCATGTGAAAAGTCTGGTTAATGAATCTATTCGATCAGTCCGAAGTATTTCTCATAATCTTTCGGACGGGCGAATTGCAGAAATGGGCCTGGTTCGCTCCATTGAAAACCTGAAAGCATCTTTAATTGATTCCGGTAAAATGACATTTGATCTATTTCTGGAAAACTATAACCACTCTTGTAGCCCCAATAGCGAAAGAGAGATTTTTAAAATTATTCTGGAACTGCTGAGCAATACGCTAAAACATGCGCATGCAGATCACATTGTACTTCAATTGAATGTCATTGATCAAACATTGCATATTACATTTGAAGACAATGGCATGGGATTTAATCCTGAAAAAGTCGAGAAAGGTTTAGGTATGCGTACCATTTCCCAACGTGTGGACACTTTATTGGGTAAGTGGTATGTTGACAGCAAAGTAAATCATGGTTCTACTACCGTAATCGAAATTCCAATATCATGATTCAGATTTTAATAGCAGACGATCATCAAATGTTTCGCGAAGGCATGCGCTCTTTGATCAATGGTATTGATCAAATGCAGGTGGTTGGAGAAGCAGCTTCCGGGCTTGAAACCATAGATTTTCTAAAGGAAAATGTGACTGATATTGTGTTATTGGATTATAACATGCCGGATCTTACCGGATTAGAATCCATCATCGAAATTCGGAAACAAAAAATAGATGTAAAAATCATTATGCTCACCATGCACAATAAACGTGAGATCATTCGTGATGTTCTTGCTGCCGGTGCAGATGGTTATTTGCTAAAAGACAGCAGTCGTGAACAATTAATTGAAGCCATTACCGAGGTTCAATCAGGAGAGTCTTATTTTGTAGATGATGTTAAGGATTCATTAAAGGATTCTTACCGTATCCCATTCGAGAAAAAAGTAATTCGTTTAACCCCAAGAGAAAAAGACGTTTTAAAATTGATTTGTGAAGAGCTAACCACTCAGGAGATTGCGGATAAACTATTTATCTCAGTAAATACGGTTGAAACACATCGTAAAAATCTCATCAGTAAAACGGGAGTAAAAAACGGAATTGGTCTGGTCAAGTTTGCCTTAACTAATGGCCTGTAAGGTTATTTAAGAATCCATTTTTTAGCATTTAAATCCATATAGGATATCACCCCAAATTGTTTCACATATGTGAGTTCTATAAATGCAATTCCTTGTCTGTTCTTCAGATTCTTGATACGAATAGCTGCTCTATTCAGATTCGCATAATTGGTATCAAATTCAATAATTTCTATGTCATTTTGTACGGACCAAATGCCAGTAGGCGCATTTAAAAAGCCCAGTTGTCCCCCATCAGGTGATGTAAATGTCACATCATTCTTTAACGCATTAACGTGTAGTAATTCCAATTCGGAATTAAAATCTTTATAGTCTACCGTTATATATGGAAAATCTGTACAGCACTCTCCTTCCCCAACACAAAATATGTATTGCTTAAAATTTCTATCATACAACATTTCCTGATTTGCAGAGTCTATAAACACACGTTCTCTAAATGCTAAAGGTTCTACCCATTTCTGCGCCTCAATATTCAAAAAGGGCTCTTCCAGATCGCATTTGCATTCCTTGGTTTTACAGCATCCACTGAACACCAACAAGGCACTTAATATGATATATAAAAAACTACGCATTACCTGGGTTCTTTTGGATATAGCTTTTTAAAGGCATTATACACCGCAATATGCAAAATGGTCGCATGGTCTTCATCCAGAATAGGTTGATAATACAATACCATATTACTGTTTGTGGATTTACGAATTGATTCTGCCAACATATCTGCCACTTTACGCATCACCGGGTGTTCATTTCCCACTGTTAAAAATACTCTTTTAGCCACTTCCGGCTGAAACATAAAATGAGATTTTGCACCCTTAATCATTTTCTGATTATCCCACCATAGAGATGGACTTACAATAATATAATCATCAAACATATTCGGTTTTTGTAGCAAAATTTGTGTGGCCAATAATCCACCTAAAGACTGCCCTATAATAGTTCGATGCCCATTCGTTGGATATTCCTTTTCAATCATAGGTTGTAATTCATTTTCTAAAAAGGCCAAAAACGCTTCAGCACCACCACTGGTTGGAATATCTTTTTTGTCTTGCTTACTTGAGCTTGGATAAGTGAAGTCTCTATATCGATCCACATTCGCAATACCCACAACAATAGATTTTGGCAATAGCTGATACATATTCATAAATTGACACAGACCCGCAATGTGTGGGAAATCTTCATTTGCAGACCCATCTAAAACATAAATCACAGGATATGTTACAGTCGAATTCGGTTGATACCCATCTGGTAAATAAATATTTATAGTTCTCGTCTCATTTAGTGCTTTCGAATCTATAGTTTCAATTCGACCAAAAGGAAAGACTTTGAGAGATTCACCTTCTTGTTGGGCATTAAGTGACAGGCTATAAACCAGCAGACTCACAATAAACAAGTATATATTTTTCATGTCGGGTGTATAAATTCCACGCTAATCTAATATGAATCAGGATTAAAACCAATAAAAGTTAACGGTTGTCTAAACGATCATCTAATTAAGATTTTAATCATCTCGCAGCCATTTCAATTTTAAATTCGCATTCCGTGCTTCCGTTGGGGTAATGATGAGTGTATCTCCACTAAATTGATAATGACGAACTACTTTTTTTCCCCAATCTCCCGGATTAGAATGTGAGATTCTTTCATGTTGTACTAATGAATCATTCAATATCTGATATTCACCAATGTAGTAGTATGATTTTGTCAAATACTTTAAAGCTTCTTCCGGAATAGTATCTGTAAAATTGGGAAATGTCAAATCCGTATCCTGATATCCTTTGTCGGTCAAATGTATGGTCATATTCTTTCTTCCATCATACAAAAGATAGCCCTGCATTCCCCCGCGATAATGGCTCCATTCCCCACTTTTAGAATTTCTAACCTGCATGGAATGTAACTCCCAAAGTCCCACAATCGAACTTTGTTTGGATGTTTCCGATGAAACACTACAACCTGAAAAGACCCATAAAAGGATAAAACCGAACCAGATATTTTTAGTCATAATTGCTATTTATCTGTTACCATTGGTTTTTCATTTCTGGACCATTCGCTCCACGATCCCACATATAAATTAGGAAGATCCATTTGCGCTTGCGCCATAGCTAAAATGGTATGACAAGCGGTAACACCTGAACCACAATGCACAATCATACTCTGCACATCCGTTGTGCCCAGAACTTCTTGGTATTTCTTTTTTAAATCAGCAGGAGATAAAAACTCATAGCCTGATTTAAAATTACTTTTAAATGGAATATTGATCGCCCCAGGAATATGGCCGGCAATTAAATCAATAGGCTCATTTTCTCCATTAAAACGTTCTTCTGCACGGACATCAACTACCACCCATTCGTTTGTTTTGGCATATTGAGCCACCTCATCCATAGTGACCATTGGCCAATTCCATTGTTCAGCTATGTAATTAGATCCCAGAGGTGTTTTCTCCTCACCTTCAGAAACAGGATAGGTGTTTTTTGACAACTCAAAACCACCTTCAAGAACATGTACTTTCTTATGTCCAACTGCACCCAACATCCACCACATTCTTGCGGCAAACGCTCCGGTATTATTATCATAAATGACCACACGTGAGTCATTGCCAATTCCTAAACGATTTAAAACCTTAACAAACTCTGTTAATACTGGTAACGGATGTCTACCTCCTTCTTTTGGGTTTTCTTTAATATCAGCCAAATCCCGATCCAAATCTATATACAACGCATCCTTCAAATGTGCTTTTAAATATTGTTCGTAGGAATCTGCTCCATATCTGGAGTCTATCAAAACCACATTTTCATGTTGTTGCAATTCGATCAACTCCGTAACCGTGATCACCGGACGTATTTGTTCAATCATTTTTGATTTGATTTTCAATTTCAAGACTTACCAACTCTCCCAACTCACTGCCTATGGCCATACCCATTCCACCTAACCTTACTGCAAGCAAAATTTCTGACGTCACCCATTTTAAAATAGGTTTCTTTACCGGTCCAAATGCCATAATTCCACTCCATTTTTGTGCAATCTCGAACTGCTGATTTGGTAATATTTCTTCCTTTAATATTCGGACCAGTTCTTTTTCAATTTCAGGATGAATTCCATTCTCAAGCGTTTCTTCTCCTTTAAAGTCCAGATGTCTCCCTCCACCAATAAGAACACTATCTCCAACATTCCTAAAATAAAAATAACCTTCTTCTATATGAAATGTTCCTTTAAATTTAAGCGCTTCTATTGGGTAAGTTATCATCACTTGTCCTCTTCCAGGAGCCATTTCTAAATCAGGGAAAAACCTTGATGTAAAAGCATTGGTACACAGTACTATTTTATTTCCTGTAAAGCAAATGGACTCTTTGTTCGTTTCAACTATAACTTGATTTCCTTCAATTTCCTGTACTTCAGCACCAGTTATAATCTTTGCTCCTAAACGGGTAGCTAACTGCCATAAAGAATTGATTGTTTTACCGGTATGAATTTGTCCTTCAAACGGATTGGAAATTAATCCTGAAAACCTTTCAGAATTAAATCCGAAATCATCTAAACGTTCTGTGACATCTGTAAAAACATCCTCTCCAAACAAAGGATATAACAGCTTATTCATTCGAACTATTTCGGTCATTATATTTTGTTGATTCTTATCAATCAATTCATAACCACCAAGAGGTTCAAATCCTAATTCTGTATCGGTAAAACGTGAACGTAGTTTTTGTAATCCTTTCCATCGTTGCTCCACTAAAGCCACGCAAGCTTCAGCTCCCATCTGATCTATATCGGATAGTAACTCCGTGAGACTTCCAAAACATGAAAATCCTGCATTTTTGGTACTTGCTCCTGTCGGGAAAAGGTTCCTTTCCAGTATTAATAGATTTAAATCGGGTTGTTTTTCAAGAATAGAAACCGCTGCCGATAATCCTGTGATTCCAGCTCCAACTATGATCACATCATAGTTCACGAATGTTTCTAATTCCCAATAACTAAGCAACCGTCTTTAACCTATAATTTAATACTTAAAAAGTTCGACTAATTTATCTTCAAATCTGTGATTTGCCAAGAAATGTTTCTCTAAATCTGCGGCAAATGGTACTGCAGTATCCATTCCTCCTACACGCATCACAGGAGCATCTAGTTTCTCAAAACACTTTTCTGAAATGATCGCTGAAAGCTCCCCACCAATTCCATTAAACAACGTATCCTCGTGTAAAATAATCACCTTTCCGGTTTTATTTACAGAATCAATAATTGCTTGTTCATCTAATGGTAACAGCGTTCTTAAATCAATTAAATCAGCACTAATTTCAGGATGTTTATCTAAAGCTTCTAACGCCCAGTGTACGCCCATTCCGTATGAAACGATAGTAACATCCGTTCCTTCTTTAACGGTAGCAGCTTTTCCGATTGGCAAAGTGTAATACCCTTCCGGAACTTCCTGACGTAAACTTCTGTACAATGCTTTATGCTCAAAGAACAGTACCGGATTTGGATCTTCAAACGATCTCAACAACAAACCTTTGGCATCTGCTGGAAATGCCGGATAAACTACTTTTAATCCAGGAATATGTGTAAACCACGCCTCGTTACTTTGGGAGTGGAATGGTCCTGCGCCAACTCCTGCTCCGGTAGGCATTCTTACCACAGCATCTACATTTTGTCCCCAACGCCAGTGCATTTTTGCCATATTGTTTGTGATTTGGGTAATTCCCTCACTCACAAAATCAGCAAACTGCATTTCAACCATAGCCTTTTTCCCTTTTACAGAAAGACCAATAGCCGTTCCTAATATGGCCGATTCACACAATGGCGTATTACGTACACGTTCTGCGCCATATTTATCTTTAAATCCTTCAGTGACTTTAAAAACACCTCCATATTCGGAGATATCCTGTCCCATTAAAACCAGATTATCATGTGTTGTCATAGCCAGATCCATAGCATCATGAACGGCATCAATTAATCTTTGTTCTTTCTTTTCAGAACCTGAAGTAGTTAATTCTTTATCAAATGGTGCATACACATCACTTAATTCTCTTTCTCTATCAAATTCTAATGCTGGTTCTGCTTCAGCAGTTTTCCAGGCAGCATTAATTTGATCCTTAATTTCCTTTTTGATCGCATCAGCTTCATCTTGAGTCAGGATCTTTTCAGACACCATATAAGATTCAAAATTATCTATTGGATCTTTAGGTTTCCATTGGTCCTGCAGGCCTTCCGGATAATACTTGGTACCCGAAGCTTCCTCGTGTCCATGCATTCTAAAAGTCATCATCTCTACGAGGATCGGACGTGGATTTTCCTCCATGCTTTTAGCCAATTCCTTTATCGTATGATATACTTCCAAAATATTATTTCCATCTACCTGAACCGCTTCCATCCCATAACCAGGACCTTTTAGTGTAAAGGTATCAAAGTTGAATTGCTCTGAACTTGGGGTAGATAAACCCCATTGGTTATTCTCAATCACAAAAATTACAGGAAGTCCCCAAACAGATGCCGTATTTACTGCTTCGTGAAAATCACCCTGACTTGCACCTCCATCACCAGTAAATACAACTGTTGCTTTTCCATTTTTATCTAACAAATTATCCAGGGCAATTCCATCTGCAACACCTAATTGCTGTGCCAGATGAGATATCATCCCCACAATATGATGTTCATTGGTTCCAAAGTGAAAAGAACGATCTCGTCCTTTTGTAAATCCATTCATTTTACCTTGAAATTGAGAAAACAATCTTTCCAAAGGCACATTTCTAGTGGTGAAAATTCCAAGATTTCTATGCATGGGTAAGATGTACTCATCTTCATCCATAGCCATTCCCACACCTACAGAAATTGCTTCTTGCCCCCATCCTGAGAACCATTTAGAAATTTTTCCCTGACGCAACAAAATCAACATTTTTTGCTCAATTAAACGCGGTAACATTAAAGTCTTATACACGTTTACCAACTCCTTGTTTGATAATTTTTTTCTATCGAATTTCATAATCAGTTGTTTCAGATATGGCAGCCAGAATAAGCTACTCAAACTTCATTTCTTAGATTTTTTAAGACCACGAATGTAGACTTTTTTGCCACATTTAGATATTGAAATTCAACTAAAATTTATGCTTTATTTCACATGAATATTCCACATCCGCATCTTCTTAAACCTTCAAAAACTTTTATTCAAAATATTTTTAGTCTTTTACCCAACTCTCTCATTAAAATACTCGTGTATGGGTGTGTTAGGGAAAAACTGCACCTTATATGAAAATGAGAAACATAAAAACCAGAAGTGTTGGGTTGTACCCACTTTCAATGGTGATTCTACCAAATGAAAGTGTTCGCTTGCATATATATCAGGCGCAGTTCAAAGCTTTAGTAAATGATTGTTTCGCTTCAGGTAAAGACTTTGTTGTTCCCTTTGTTCATAATGGGGCTCCTACATCTTACGGAACTTGTGTGAAGTTAGTTGATGTAGAGCGTTTTTATCCAGATGGAAAAATGGATATTAAAGTAGAGGGTTCTTATATCGTAAAGATTTCTAATGTTGCTGACCATAGAAGTGTTTCTTATAAAATTGGAGAAATCACCCCTATTGAAAGTAGCTTACCAAAAATTCACTCTCAAGAATTGCAGCATTTATACATGAAGTATTTAAACAATAATGGTACGACATGTAGTCCTGACAATGTGGATTGTTCTATTTACGAAATGGCGAGAAACATTAAACTGGATAAAGACACCAAAATGAAGTTGCTAAAAAATGCTTCAAACACGGTAATCCAGTCCAAAATAATTTTAAATGAATTACGTTTATTAGTTCTAACTCACGAGTTACAGAATGCCGCGGGGTTTAGGTATTACATGAACTAGTGACGTGATAATATAGCATGACGAAAAAGCTACCTGACATCAGGTAGCTTTTTTTGTTTCGTACATTCTGATTTATTTGGATTCTAGCTTACCTTCACTCTTGGCAATAATAGACGCCACTGATGCGTCTCCAGTAACATTCACAACTGTTCTACACATATCCAGGAATCTATCTACAGGAAAAATGATTGCGATCCAGGCAGGGTTTAATCCTACCGATTGTAATACCACTACCATCATAATCAATCCCGCACTAGGTATAGCGGCAGAACCGATGGAAGCTAAAGTAGCGGTTAAAATAATCGTTAATTGCTGCGCCAGTGATAAATCAATCATATGAAATTGCGCCAGAAATACTACCGCCACTCCCTGATATAAACTGGTACCGTCCATATTTACTGTGGCACCAATAGGCAACACAAAACTGGATACTTCTTCTTTAACGCCTAAATTATCCGAAACGCATTCCATAGTTACCGGTAATGTTGCTGCACTTGAACTTGTTGAAAATGCCAACAACTGCGCTGGACTCATCGCTTTGAAAAAATCAGAATATCCAATTTGTCTGGTAACCAGTTTTACAACCACCGGATATAGGGCGAATATCAAAAATCCCAATCCAAAGATCACAGCTCCGGAGTACGAAGCTAACCCTTTAAAAATCTCTATTACCGCATCCGGGTCATCACCTGCCAATTCACTTACTTTTCCCGCCATCAAGGCAAAAACAAAATATGGCGCTACCAACATAATCACATCTACCATTTTGATAAAAATATCATTGGCTCCATGGATCAATTTGATAACCGTTTCTACACGTTCATATGGTAAACCTACTATGACTATCCCAAAAAAGATCGCAAAAAAGATGATCTGCAACATACTGTTGTTAGTCAAAGAACTAAAAATATTATTAGGTACCATATCCACGACCATTTGCAATGGACCATGATTCATTTCCGCGCGTTTATTTACTGCTTTTTTACCAATAGCTCCATCACTTTCCATATCCTGAGTTTGACGCATAGCATCTGACATATAATGACTATACTCGGGATTATGACTGTAATCTAGTTCATCTAGTTTTTCAACCCCAGGTGTCGACTCTACCCACAGTTCATATGAGATTCTGTTGATAATTCGTTGTTCTTCAGACACACTTTCTCCCGGCTTCAATACATTTACGACAACCAAACCTATCGTAATAGCGGTCATGGTCGTACCTATATAGATGGCAATAGTTTTCAACCCCAATCTACCTAAACTATTCGTATCTGATAAACTGGTTATTCCCTGCATAATAGAAAATAAGACCAATGGAACAGCCACCAGTTTTAATGCATTAATAAAAATATCTCCCCATGGTGCAATCCAATCAGCCGTAAACGAACTCCATCCCATATAAGCCGACAACAAAGCCCAACCCGTTCCTAAGATAAGTCCAATTAAAATCTGAAAGTGTAATGCAATTTTTTTCTTTTTTGCCATAGGATATTCTCTTAAATACAATGCTCTCAAAAGTATAATAATAGGTATGCTCTGAAAGTAAATTTTACGTTTTTATCCCAATTTGTCAGCATTCCGATTCATGTTCATGGATTTAATGCGACTTTAGTATTAAATTAGCGAGATCATTGTCAATCTAAATCTTGAATCATGGGGCAAATTTTATCCAGAGTCATTTTTTTTCTTTTACTTATTTCCCCTACCTTATCATTCACTCAACATCTTCAGAGTACTGAATATCTGGGTGTTTTTTCTAAATCAATTATCACGCTATTTGGTCTGCAGGACGCCAAGTATGATGTAGATATGTATAAGGTCAGATACAACACGACAGATTTGAATGGCAATCCTGTGGTAGCTTCGGGAATGTTTGCTGTCCCGGTAAACCCTACTTGTGATAGTTTACCGATTGCACTTTATGCGCATGGAACCGTTTTAAAAAGAGATAATGTACCTTCCGCCAATAATCCTGAATCTGCTCTGGGTAAAGCAATGGCATCGATGGGTTATATTGTTGCCATGCCGGATTATTTAGGATTAGGGGATTTGCCTGGTCTACATCCCTACCAGCATGCACAAAGTGAAGCCACAGTTTCGATAGATCTTCTTAGAGCTGCTAAAGAGTTTATGCAAGATTCGTTGCTTATGGATTTTAGTAACGAAATGTTCCTAACCGGATATTCTCAAGGAGGTCATGCGGCTATGGCTACTGCCAGGTATATTCAGGATAATCAATTGGAATCTGAACTACCCGTGGCGGGCGCAGCACCTCTTTCTGGTGCATACCATATATCAAAAAGACAAACGGACGAATTGTTACTGGATATTCCATATGATAGTCCTGGCTATATTGTGTACTTATTACTGTCGTTTCAAGAGGTCTATGGAAATATATTTACCAGCTACAGTGATATTCTACAATCTCCATATGACACTGTTGTTCCTCCTATGTTCGATGGGAACCAAATCATTTCAAATGTTCATTCTGTCCTACCGAATCAAGTGAGTCAGTATTTAAACCCTACATTTCTCAATGGGTTTATTGCGGATTCAGCTACAAAAAACACTCCTATGTGGCAAGCACTTTTGGACAATGACAACCATGACTGGACTCCTCAATTCCCAATCAAAATGTTGTATTGCAGAGGAGATCAAACCGTAAAGCCAGAAAATACATTAGATGCCTATGATGCTATGATCGCCAACGGGGCAACGGCAGTTTTTAAAGAAGACATGGGCAATTTTGATCATGGAGATTGTGTACTCCCGGCTATGTTAGGCGCGATAGATTACTTTGAAGGTTTACGTACCGATTGCGATTCAAGCATCACTTTCGTTCCGGAGTGTATTTGTGCCACCGAAGAAATCCAGATCTATCCTATTCCAGCTACAAATGAATTAAACATCGATTGGCCATATTCTCCATCAATGCACATCGAAATCTACAACATTAATGGTAAAAAAGTCTATTCAGGTCAAGCCAATTCTTTTACTACCATTTCAACCATAAACTGGAGCTCAGGGGTATATTCTATTGTCTTTTCTTCGGATACACATATTAAAACTCAAAAATTCACAATTTCACGCTAAAATGTTCAAGTACCTGTTTATTATACTTCCTATCGTTTTTATCTCCTGTCAATCTTCATCTTCAAAGCAGGTCATTGAGTCCAGTATTATTTCCATTAATGGACCAGAAAAAGCTATTGTTGGTGATAACGTGGAAATTGAAATTACTTTTAACGGAGGAAATGGTTGTTCTGAACCTTATGATATCAAAGCAGAAAAAGTAGGACAAACCATCATGCTTCGTGCGTATTACTTACAGCCTACCAATCAAAACTGCACCTATATTTTACCGTTGTACAAATTGAAATATACTTTTTTTGCTGATCTGCCAGGACCATACTTCTTTATTAGTGCGCAAGACAATCAAGTAGCCGATACACTTGTGGTATACTAACGTAATTGTCATAAATAATAATCGGTGCTATTATATACATTTCAATTTGGTTTGAAGCATTACTTTTGGCGCCTATTAAAAAAGTTTACATTTTGGATTGGTTTAAAAACTGGTTTGATTCCTTTTATTATCACAAACTTTATCGTCATCGGAATACGGAAGAGGCAAAAAAGTTTATTGACAATATCATAGACTATATTCAGCCTGCTGAAGAAAGCAGAATACTGGATTTAGCTTGTGGTAAGGGGAGACATTCTATTTATCTCAATTCAAAAGGGTTCGATGTAGTTGGAGTGGATTTATCGCAAAACTCTATTGATATTGCCAACAAATCGGCCAATGACCATCTTCACTTTTATCAAATGGATATGCGCGAATTAAGTTGCAATCAACCATTTGATATGGTTGTAAATTTCTTTACCAGTTTTGGGTATTTTAAACATCGTTCCGAAAACATGGGTGTCCTCCATGGTGTTTCAAGTATTTTGAACCCCAAGGGTATTTTAGTAATAGATTTCTTGAATGCCACAAAAGTAATTCAAGATCTTGTCCCTGAGGAAATTCAAAATGTAGATGGAATCCAGTTCGTGATTAATCGATTTGTAGAAAACGATACGGTGGTTAAAACCATTGAGGTAAAAGATCAGGATAAAAAACTAGAATTTGAAGAACGTGTGAGTATGTTTGAATTAAAAGATTTTAAGGAAATGCTAGATGAGGCAGGATTAAATCTTTTAAATCATTTTGGAGATTATGAATTGAATTCATTTCAACCAGAATCTTCTGATCGTCTCATTTTAATTGCGCAAAAACAAAACTAAGATGGCGTATTTCATATTGTTTATTTTGGTTGTTGTAGCTTCAGGAGGTGCTGTATTATGGTACCAACCTAAAAACCTAACGTTTAGTAAACTTCTTCTATCATTCAGTGGTGCGTATTTGTTTGCACTCATTTTTTTGCATCTTTTACCTGAAATTTATAATGATCTATCCGGCAGTATCGGACTTTATATTCTTTTAGGATTCTTATTGCAGCTTGGATTAGATTATTTCTCAAAAGGTATAGAACATGGACATGCGCACTATCACGGAAAGAAGTTCCCTTTGGCGATATTTATAGGTTTATGTTTACATTCTTTCTTTGAAGGTATTCCGGTAATGCAATATTCCGATCAGCAAGAACTGGAAATGAACTTTGCTCTGATCTGGGGTATTATGATACATAAGATTCCGATTGCAATCGTATTGGCCGGATTGTTAAAGAATAAGTTATCTAATGCGAAAGCTATGCTCATGTTAACTTTATTCGCTATCACTTTACCATTAGGCAGTTTGGTAAGTGTATCGATTTCTCCATTCTTGAATAGTAATGGTATGTATGCGCATATTACCCTGGCTATTGTTATTGGAATTATGTTACACGTTTCAACCACAATTCTTTACGAAAGTGATGAACACCATAAATTCAATTTACAGAAAGTCATAAGTATTCTGGCGGGTTTTATCATCGCATTTTTTACCGCTTAAACTCCAATTATAGTTTTCCACTCCTTGTTTCGTAATTTTTATAAAAAAAAATTATAACAATTTAAGAAAACAAAAAAGCGACATCTTTAGAGAAAACTATTGATTACCCTACATTTGCTGCTCAAATTTGAATTAACAATAAAAGAAAAATAAAAAATGGCAGTATTAGTTGGCAAACAAGCTCCTGACTTTTCAGCAGCAGCAGTTGTAAACGGAAACGAAATCGTTAACGATTTTACATTATCTCAATTCGAAGGAAAATATGTGGTATTATTCTTTTACCCAAAAGATTTCACATTCGTATGTCCATCTGAATTACACGCTTTCCAGGCAAATTTAGAAGAGTTTAAATCTCGTGGTGTTGAGGTTGTTGCAGTATCAACTGATACAGAGCAATCACACTGGGGATGGTTACAAATGGAGAAAAACAAAGGTGGTATCCAGGGCGTAACTTATCCAATCGTTGCGGATACTAACAAAACCATTTCTTACAACTACGATGTTTTAGCTGGTGAGTTTTTCTATGATGAAAACGATAACCTGGCTGCAGAAGGTGAATTAGTTGCTTACCGTGGTTTGTTCTTAATTGACAAAGCAGGTGTTGTACGTCACCAATTGGTAAATGATCTTCCATTAGGACGTAACGTTGAAGAAGCTTTACGTATGGTAGATGCTTTACAATTCTTCGAAGAAAACGGTGAAGTTTGTCCAGCAAACTGGTCTAAAGGAAAATCTGGTATGACAGCAACTCACGATGGTGTAGCAGAATACCTGACAAATAACTAAGAGATTTTATCTCAAGGAAAAGCCGAAACATAAGTTTCGGCTTTTTTTATGTTCTAAATTTGCGTTATCAATATTATAGAATGAATACTTATATAGGACTATTACGTGGAATCAATGTGGGCGGACATAAAAAAATTATTATGTCTGAATTTAGAGAGTTACTCGAAAAAAATGGATTTCATGATGTAAAAACCTATATCCAAAGTGGAAATATGGTCTTTAAGCATCCCGAAAACAATATTGATCTGATCACCAATCAATTGGAAGAAGTTATTATAAATCACTACCATTTTGAAGTTCCTACCATAGTGTTGACCAAAACTTATTTGGATTTGGTTTTCAAACAAAACCCAATGATCCAGGACACTTCCATAGATGAGTCTAAAAGCATATTTACTTTTTTAAAATCAGAACCTGAACAAGAGAAATTAACGGAACTCAAAAAAGTTTCTTTTCCAAATGAAACCTTCATTTTCGGAGATCGTGTTATTTATTTTTATTGTTCTACGGGATATGGGACTGCGAAATTTACCCATACATTTATAGAACGAAAACTTAAGGTTCAGGCAACGAGTAGAAATTATAGAACAACCAAGAAACTTATTGAAATGAGTGCTTCTTAAATCTATTTCCGCAACATTTCAATATGCGGGATTCCATCTTCTAAATATTCTTTTCCGGTAAACTCAAACCCCAGATCGTTATAGAATTTCCTTAAATGAGATTGTGCCGATATCCGAATGGGTTGCGCGTCTAAACTACTTTCAATAAAACGAATACTTTCAACCATCAATTGTTCACCTAATCTTATTCCTCTATGCTTTGGGGATACGACTACCCGCCCAATAGAAATCTCAGAATAAGACACGCCTTTTTCTACAATTCGGGCATAAGCTGCCAGTCTATTTTCATCATATCCACATACATGATATGATTGCGCATCTTTTCCATCCAAATCCTGATACGGACAATCCTGTTCTACCACAAAAACTTCAGCTCGTAACTGGAGCATATCGTATAACGATTGAATATCTAATTCCGAAAATTTTAAGACTGACCATTTCATGATGTAAAAATATATTCTTTCATAAAAAAGGCTGTCCTTACAGAACAGCCTTTCTTTATTTTTTAATTACATTCTAGTAATAGTGTAATCTTCTCACTTTAGCAATATACTTCGCTAAACGAATAACTTGTTTAGTATATCCAAACTCATTGTCATACCATGCATAAAGTACGATGTTTTGACCATCTGAATGTACTAATGTTGCATTAGAATCATATACTGAACAACAAGTGTTTCCAATGATGTCGTTAGATACTAATTCAGGATCCATTTGGTAATTAATTTGATTTACCAAATTTCCTTGCAATGCAGCATCACGTAACAATCCGTTTACTTCCTCTACAGATGTTTTCTTTCCTACTTTTAATTTTAAAATAGCCAAAGATCCGTTTGGAGTTGGTACTCGTACTGCGTTTGCAGTTAATTTACCAGCCAACTCAGGAATTACTTTTGCTACAGCTTTACCCGCTCCAGTTGAAGTAATTACCATATTGATTGCAGCACTTCTTCCTCTACGTGGTTTTTTGTGCATGTTATCCAATAAGTTCTGATCATTGGTATACGCGTGAACGGTTTCAACGTGTCCTTGCTCAACACCCAGGTTATCGTTGATCACCTTTAATACCGGAGAAATAGCGTTTGTAGTACAAGATGCAGCAGAATAAATATCCGTTCCGTCTAGATCTAAATCAAAGTGGTTAATTCCATATACAATATTTGGAATCTCAGAACCAGGAGCAGTTAATAAAACTTTTGCCACACCAGTTGCACGCATATGAATGCTTAACGCTTCTTTGCTCGTATAAACACCAGTATTATCAATCACCAAAGCATTGTTAATTCCGTAAGCAGTATAATCCATGTTACCCGCATCTTTGGTACCTAACATTAATACTCTCTGGCCATTGATGATCAGTTGTTTGTTTTCTAAATCTTCAACAATAGTACCTGCAAATTTGCCATGAACCGAGTCATTTCTTAATAATGCTGCTCTTTTGATGATTGTTTTGTCATCATCACTACGTGTTACAATCGCTCTCAAACGCAATTGCTGACCTTTACCGAATTGTTTGATCAACTCACGTGCAACTAAACGACCAATACGTCCAAATCCATATAAAACTACATCACGTGGCTCTAAGCTATTGCCTTTATCTAAGATGAAACCACCCAAAACTGTATCTAAAAACTCTTTTTTAGAAGTTGTTTCAGTTTCATTTTTTTCCATCCACTCAGCAGTTAACTTACCTATATCAATTTTAGCTGGTGCTAAGTTCATTTGCTCCATTTCCGCAGCGATTTCAGCTACATCACAAATATTGATAGGACGGTTTACTACATTCTTTGCGTAATCCATCAATTGAATCTTCTCAGAAACTGATGTATCAGCCAAATCATTTCTAAAAAGAACTAATTCAACAGAATGATTCAACAAAAGGTTACCTACTGAATTTGCCAAACTAACAGCCTGACGTTTTTGCTCAACAAAAGAGTCCATCTCTTTATTATAAGACTCTTTATATGCTTCTTCAACCATGATATTTTTAATTTGAAGTTTTATAAAATTTGAGACTGCGAAAGTACTATTTATAAACCACTTGGAATATAAAAAAAGGCACTCATTTTGAGTGCCTTTACATTTGCAGAATATTCTATTTAAAACCGCTTAGACTAGAGTCCTAACCCATAGTACTTTTTCATACCATTTGGATAAACTCCGCCTATCAAAACTCCACCTCCTTTTTTTGATTTAATCACGCTATTAAAATCTTCCAGATCATCAATTTTTTGATGATCCACATGGGTAATAATAAAACCTTCTTTGATTCCGGATTTCATAATCTTACCGTTTCTAATATTTGATACTTCCACTCCATTTTCAATATCCAGTTCTTCCTTCATCTTATCATCAATATTTGAGAAATCTGCAGCCAAAGAAGCCAGTGTTTTATCTGCAGCCTTCACAATATCCGTATTTCCCTTATTGTTTCTCAACTTCATGGTAAACTGCTTTTCATTACCCGCTCTATTTACATCCACTTCAACCTGATCACCAGGTTTATACAATCCAATTTGCGATTGTAATTCTGCTACAGATTTTACTTTGACTCCGTTTACCGCGGTAATTACATCTCCAGCTTCGATCCCAGCATCATTGGCCGCTCCATTCTCTGCCACATTACCAACAAATACACCTGACATAGTCTCCAAATCTTCTTTTTCCATCAAATCAGTCGAAATATTTTGGATGGCTACACCAATAAACGCACGTTGAACGGAACCATATTCCATAATGTCGTTCACTACTTTTTTCATAATATTCACAGGTACAGCAAATGAATATCCGGAATAAGAACCGGTAGGAGATTTAATTGCTGAATTAATTCCTATTAACTCACCTCTTGCGTTGACCAATGCGCCTCCACTATTTCCCGGATTTACGGCCGCATCCGTTTGAATAAAGGCTTCTAGCGGAGGTGTTCCGTTAGTGTTCTGTAAAATATTAATACTTCTTGCTTTTGCAGATACAATCCCTGCAGTTACCGTTGAATTTAAATTATAAGGATTACCAACAGCCAATACCCATTCTCCCAATTTCAAATCATCCGAATTACCAATCGAAATAGCTTTCAAATCTTCGGCTTCTACTTTCACTAAAGCTAAGTCTGTTGAAGGGTCAGTACCAATTACTTCTGCCGGATAACTTTTATTATTGTTAAGCACAACTTCTATTCGATCAGCCCCCTGAATCACATGATTATTGGTTACAATGTAACCATCTTTTGTGATGATAACTCCTGATCCAGAGCCCTGTTTATCTGGTGCTTTGAATTTTCTTCCTTGTGTATTTCCCCTAAAAAAGTATTCAAACGGATCATGTTGTACATACTCCTGACCTTCTTGTACTACTTTAATATGAACAACTTCCTGAACTGTTTCTTCAGCAGCCATACTTAAATCTACATACGAACTTGTAGTCGCATCTGCATTAAACAAAGTTGGATGTACATTTTCAGAAATAAATCCACTTCCATCAGATTCTTGATTGATCAATAAATGTTTGTCTGGCATCAAGTAAACCACTGACAAAGAAATGACCCCACCCAAAAAAGCAGAGCTAAATATACCTATATAATTTTTCATGATTTTAAATTAAAGTAAACGTAATTTGATTCGTGTCCTACGAATTTAGAAAGACTCTTTTTCTTGTTTATTCTCTACATTATTAAAAAGTGTTAACGCCTATTCTCATTAGATTTATTTAACAATTGTTCCTAAAAAAAGTTCTCATCACAATATCTTATAATTGCATTTTAGGAGCAGATTCAAATAGATAACTATTTCAATCAGCTTGAATATTAATTTACTTTTGGGATTTAAAACTTTCTTGTGATTTTACCATTTTACAAATACAACGGTACCGGTAATGATTTTATCATGATTGATAATCGTTCAGGTCTTTTTGATTCTTCTAATACGGAATTAATTCAAAAACTGTGTACACGTCATTTCGGAGTTGGAGCAGATGGACTCATTTTATTAGAGAATCATCCCGAATATGATTTTAGAATGGTCTATTTCAATAGCGATGGAAATGAAAGTACCATGTGTGGTAATGGTGGTCGTTGTATCATCCGATTTGCATCTGATCTTAAAATCATACAAAATGAAACAAGTTTCATTGCTATTGATGGCCCCCATAAAGGAATTGTAAAGGGTGATGTAATCTCATTACAAATGCAAGACGTTTCATCTGTATTAAAAACAGATCAACATACCGAACTAGATACAGGTTCACCCCATTATGTTTCTTTTATGAATCGTCTTCCTGAAGATGATTTTGTGGCTATTGCAAGAAAAATTCGTAGAAGTGCTCCGTATGTAAAAGATGGAATTAACGTGAATTTTGCACAAACCTCAAATGGTCAAATCACCATGCGAACATATGAACGAGGTGTTGAAGATGAAACGTTGGCTTGTGGTACAGGAGCTACTGCTGTAGCCATTGCTGCTTATCACAACGGATTAGTCCCTAATAACTCTATTCCAATTCAGGTTCAGGGAGGACAACTTAACGTCAGTTTTGACTCCCATAATAATCAATACAAAAACATCTGGCTTACCGGTCCGGCTGAATATGTTTTTGAAGGAACAGTTAAAATCTAAATTCAAAGTATTATGGTACATTTAAGAGCCTTAGAGTCCTCAGATTTAGATTTATTGTATAAGTGGGAAAACGATGACCGCGTATGGTTTTCCAGTAACAACACACGTCCAATTTCAAAACAGACATTACAGTTTTTTATTGACTCCATCAATGATATCTACACTGATAAACAGGTAAGACTGGTTATTATGCACCAAAGTGTTCCTGTAGGTTGTGTTGATCTTTTTGATTTCGAACCTCTACACCAACGTGCTGGTGTAGGAATTATGATTGATCAAAATCACGAAGGAAAAGGACTCGCTTCTGAAGCTTTAAAAGAACTTCAAAACTACGCTTTCAATCAATTGGGATTGCATCAATTATATTGTAACATCAGCCAGAATAATAAACGTAGTATTCAGTTGTTTGAACGTGCCGGATTTACCCATACTGCAACTCGAAAAGAATGGGTTAAACAGGGTAAAAACTGGTATGACCAATTCCTATTTCAATGTTTTAATAATTCCTGATAATGGCGAAAAAGAAATCTAAGTCTTCATCATTTAAACTTGTTCTGCTCGCTATTCTTGGAATCGGGACTTTGGCTGCGCTATTATTTGGGTATCACTTTTATAGTTATATCTATTCCGGGAATGTAAAACTGGACGATGAGCAAACTGTATTCTTTATTCCTACAGGATCAGACTACGATAATGTATTTGCAGAACTTCAAAAACAAAAAATCATACACAATCCTGAATCATTTCATTGGGTAGCTGAAAAGAAAAATTATCCGAATAAAATTAAACCTGGTCGTTATATCATCCTGGATGGCTGGAACAATGAAGAACTTGTAGACCACTTGCGTTCCGGGAATCAATCTCCCATTAAAATTACCTTTCACAATATTTCCAGATTAACGCAACTGGCTTCGGTGGTCTCTAAGCAAATAGAAGCAGACTCATCAGAATTAATAAACGCATTTCTCAATCCCAAATGGATGTCCGAGAATAACTTAAAAAAAGAAACGGTACAATCTATATTTATCCCCAATACCTATGAACTCTACTGGAATACAAGTGGGGAACAATTTGTAAAAAGAATGCACCAGGAATTCCTACATTTTTGGTCAAAAGAGAATAAAGCAAAAGCAAAGAAGATCGGTTTATCACCCGTTCAGGTTGCCACATTAGCTTCAATAGTGGAAGCCGAAACTAAAAAAAGTGATGAAATGCCCAAGGTGGCAGGATTATATTTGAACAGGTTAAAAATTGGCATGAGACTTCAATCGGATCCAACAGTGGTTTTTGCAATTAATAAACCCAATGTGCATCGGGTATATTACGAAGATTTAAAAATCAAATCTCCATATAACACTTATATTCATACTGGGCTTCCTCCGGGACCAATTGGATTTCCAAGTACCAAAGCCCTGAATGCGGTTCTGAACAGAGATCAGAACAACTATATCTATATGTGCGCCAAACCTGATTATTCAGGATATCATAATTTCGCTAAAAACTATTCGCAACATCAAAAAAATGCTGCGAAATACAGAGCCTTCCTTAAACGTGAAGGCATTAGATAAATCAACTTAGATGACACTTTTTTTTATTCAGGACTGTGATGAGACTTTACAATTTCTTCCCAAAGAAGAATCTAAGCATGCCATTAGAGTTTTACGACTCCAAACCGGAGATTTAATGGCTATTTCTAATGGTGCTGGTTCGATATACACAGCCAAGGTTGTATCTCCGAACCCTAAGAAATGTGAAATCGAGATTTTTAAAACGGAAAAATCTGAAGACAAATCTTTCAAAATTCATATGGCTATTGCCCCAACAAAACTGAATGACCGGTTTGAATGGATGTTGGAGAAAATGACAGAAATTGGCGTGGATGAAATCACTCCAATAATCTGCCATCACTCAGAAAGAAAAGTACTTAAGTTGGAAAGAATGAATCGTATTATCATTTCAGCTGTAAAACAATCCTGGAAAGCGCATAAACCCATCTTGAATGAGCCAGTAAAATATTCTGACTTTATTAAAAATAATTCTTTTGAGCAACAATTTATTGCGCATTGTAATGGGGGCTGTGGACAAGACACCCACCTTCAAAAACTTGCCTCACCCCATAAAAACATTTGTGTTTTAGTAGGTCCTGAAGGTGATTTCTCAGAGGCTGAGGTAGCATTAGCCACTCAAAACAATTGGATTAAGATTGGTCTGGGAAGTGCGCGATTGAGAACCGAAACTGCAGGGCTGGTCTCATGTTTGACATTAAACCTCATTAACGAGGTATAAGCCTATTTCCTCATTTTTTATTTCCAAATAAATAGTTGAAATTCGCCAGATCAATGAAAAAACTTTTGATCATAGTTCTATGGAGTACCGTGTGTTCACTGACTCATGCCCAAACCTATCAAATTGCATTATTAAAATATAATGGAGGGGGTGATTGGTACGCCAATTTAGAAACCTCACTACCCAATTTGATTCAATTTTCAAATCAATCGTTAGGAACACAGATCAATCCTGAACAAGCAATAGTAGAGGTTGGGAGCAATGAAATTTATCGCTATCCTTTTATTCATATGACAGGTCATGGAAATGTGGTCTTTTCGCAACAAGAAGTGTCCAACCTTCGTAAATATTTGCTCAGTGGAGGGTTCTTACATATTGACGACAACTACGGATTAGATCAATTTATTCGAACGGAAATGCTTAAAGTTTTTCCTGAATTGCAATGGGTTGAATTACCTACAACTCATCCTATTTATCATCAAAAATTTGATTTTCCTAACGGTCTTCCAAAAGTGCATAAACATGATGAGCAAAGACCACGAGGCTTTGGATTAATCTATGAAGGTCGATTGGTGTGTTTTTATAGCTTTGAAAGTGATTTAGGTGATGGTTGGGAGTCTTCAAGTGTCCATAACGATTCTGACGAAGCTAGACTAAAAGCTTTAAAAATGGGTGCCAATATTATTCAATATGTTCTTTTAGGAGAAGGTCAAATCCAATAAGATGAGATTGAAATTCATATACTTTGTAGTTTTAGCAATATCCAGTATAAGTTTTAATAGTTGTAAGAAATCTATTCCGGAGCCTGCGTCTGAAAATAATGGTCAGCAAAATGTACTTTTAGGTTATTGGCATAATTATGATCATTTCACGTATCAAAGTGTGTTAGACACCCTATTTAGCGATACCAATCAATTTATAATGATGGATCTGGATATCACCGGTTCTGATCAGCTTACCAAATACTATAGAGACGGTTCCGACCCATCTTTACATACCTATGATACCTTAACATCTCGTATACACATTTGGGCGGGAAATTTTAGAGTCACCTACAAAATGGAACTATTCGGCACAGATAGTATGACGCTCTCATCCTTACCTAAACCGGCAGGTGGCATTCCTTTTCCGGGAAGTGATAAGGAGGTTTGGGTTTTCGTAAAGAAATAAATATTTGATTTACTTCTTGTAAAACAGAAAAATCAAAACCGGGAGTAAAAATAAATCTGAAATTACTGCGAAAATCAGGGTTAAACTAACCAACAACCCAATATAAAAAGTACTGGCAAAATCTGAAAACACTAAAGCAAAGAATCCGCTGATCAAAATCAAACTAGTCAGTACGATAGCTTTTCCTGTAGAAATACTGGCGCGTTTTAAGGCATAAATTACAGATCTTCCTTTATCTAATTCCATTTTTAATTTACTGACATAATGAATGGTATCATCTACAGCGATTCCGAATGCAATCGTAAAAATAATGGAGGTCGATACCTTTAAATCAATTCCACTGATACCCATTACCCCTCCAATCATTAGTAATGGAACTACATTTGGAATTAAAGTAATAATTACCATCTTCACCGATTTAAAAATCATCCCCATAATCAATGCTACTGCGCCAAAAGCAATCACTAATCCCCACATCAAACCTGATGCTAATGTCTCATTATTTTTATCAATTAAATATCCCATTCCGGTAAACCTGAGGTGTAATCCTGCACTTTCTAAAATTGGGTTTAGTGTATCCTGAATGCTTTGGTATTTGGCCTTAAATACTTTTCCGCCATAATCTTTTACCTGGGCAGAAATTCTGGTTTCATGGTTTCCTTCAGGTAAAATCATATCCAATTTACCCGTTTTCTGTGCTTTTAAAATCTGAGATTTTATCTTTTTCCATTTTTTTCGTGACTCCGGAAATTCATAAGAATCTATGCTTCCTCCGGTGTTGGCCCTATTTATAGCTTTTACGATAGCATTTAAGGACACAAAACCTTGAATCCCAAATTCACTTTTTAAATGAGATTCTAAAGTATCCAGAACTTTAACTTTTTCATATTCTAAAATACTGGTCGAATCTTTGGTTGAAATCACTACATCAAACGGACGTGCACCTGAATATTCCTTTTCGAAAAACTCAAAATTCTCTCTTAAAGGATCTCCTTTGGCCAAATCTTCTAATAGATAATTGTTTACCTCTACTCTACTTCCCGCCCAAAGTGAAAGCACCAGAATTACAATACTTCCCCCAATTACTCTTTTGGGCTGTGTAATATTAAATCTAAAAATATTACGCATGATTCTATCCCAAAACAATTCCTTAGAATCTACCAATGCTCTTTTGGGCACGGGTAATAAAATCAACACAGCAGGTAAAATCAGATAAGTAATTAATAACGCGAATATGACTCCAATAGCTGTATATAATCCAAAATCTCTTACTGGATTAATTCCAGACGTATATAATGTTAGAAAACCAATTGCCGTGGTCAATGAGGTTAACAAAGTCGCTTTTCCAATATGATGGAATGCTATTTTTAGTGCTTTTAATTGATCAGGTGATTTCCGCAGTTCTTCAAGATATCTGGAAATAAAATGGACCGCATCGCTCATTCCTACCACAAACATGATTGTGGGTAACAAAGTAGACATTAAATCAAATGACTTACCTACAAAAATCATAAATGCCATCAACCAAATCACAGATACAGCCACAATCAACAACGGGAATACGACTCCCCAAAATGATCTAAATGCCAGAATTAAAAAGACAATTATGATTACAAATGAAATGAGCGTAAATAAAAACAGCTCACTGACCATTTTTTCTACAAAATACCGTTGTCCAAAAATTCGACCTGCGATTCGAACCCTGTCAAAAACAAATTGATCCATAACCTCGTTTATCTGTGTTACAGCGTTATCACTTTTTACTTTTGACAATCCATATTTTGTATTCAACGCTAAAATCAATGATTTCCCATCTCTGGCAAACACAGTACCTATCAATTCCCCACTTTCGTATATTCTTATCGAATCCTGAGTTAATCTTTCCGGTTCATTTAAATGAATCCATTTAACGGGAATCATACCAAAAGGACCTTTAACAGGATAACTTAATTGTGTTGGAGATACAACTGACTCCACATATTCCAGTTCTCTTAACGTTTGGGCTAAAGAATCTACTTTTTTAAGAAATGAATCTTGAAATACACCTGCATTGTTTTCCAAACAAATGAGAACAAAATCATTGTCGGAACCGTACTGTTCGCGAAATTGATTGTAATACGCATACTCTGTATCACTCTTTGGGAAATAATCTTCAAACTCATAATCGAATCTCAACTCCTGGAGTTTCCACACCCCAAAAACGGTCAAAATGCCCACGATCGCGAGCACCCATTTGGCTATTGATTGATACTTATTCAAGCTTGCATTTTTGCAGATTCAAAATAACAGAAAAGCTTTTGACCGATAGCTATAAAAACAAAAAAACCGCTCTCTAAATTAGAGAGCGGTTTTTTACCATTTAGTTATTTACTTCTTCGAAGTTTATTTTACCTCTTCGAAATCTACGTCTGTTACTTCAGCATCATCCGCTCCAGCGTTGTTTCCCGGTTGAGGGCCATCTTGCGGTGCTCCTGCTCCACCTTGCGCTGCTTGAGCTGCTGCATATAACTCCTGAGAAGCTGCTTGCACTTTTTCCATTGCTGCATCTACAGCGTCCAAATCCTGAGATCCGTGTGCTGCTTTCAATTCTGCCAAAGCATCTTCGATTGGTTTCTTTTTATCTTCCGGAAGATTTTCTCCAGCTTCTTTCATCATTTTTTCCGTTTGGAAAATCATTGAATCAGCTGAATTTAATTTATCAATCTTCTCTTTTTCTTTTTTATCCGCTTCTGCATTTGCTTCTGCTTCTTGCTTCATTTTTTCAATTTCTGCATCACTTAATCCAGAAGAAGCTTCAATTCTAATAGATTGCTCTTTACCTGTAGCTTTATCTTTTGCAGTTACATGTAAGATACCATTTGCATCAATATCGAAAGTTACTTCAATTTGAGGAACTCCTCTAGGTGCTGGTGGAATACTATCTAAGATGAAGTTTCCAATTTTACGGTTTTGATTCGCCATTGGACGCTCACCTTGAAGCACGTGAATATCAACAGATGGTTGATTATCTGCAGCAGTTGAGAATACCTCAGACTTTTTAGTAGGAATTGTGGTATTTGCTTCAATCAATTTAGTCATCACACCTCCCATGGTTTCAATACCTAATGAAAGTGGAGTCACATCTAAAAGCAATACATCTTTTACATCTCCTGATAATACACCTCCTTGAATTGCAGCACCTACAGCAACAACCTCATCTGGATTTACTCCTTTTGAAGGATCTTTACCGAAGAAGCTTTTTACTGCTTCAACTACAGCAGGAATACGTGTAGAACCACCAACTAAGATAATTTGATCAATATCACTCTTGTCTAAATCAGCCGCTTTTAAAGCCGACACACAAGGATTGATACTTCTTTTGATTAAATCATCAGCTAATTGCTCAAATTTTGCTCTCGTTAATGAACGCACCAAGTGTTTTGGCACACCATCAACAGGCATGATATATGGCAAGTTAATTTCTGTTGAATTTCCAGAAGACAATTCAATTTTTGCTTTTTCAGCAGCTTCTTTCAAACGCTGTAGAGCCATTGGGTCTTTAGATAAATCCAATCCACCATTTTCGCTTTTGAATTCTTCAACTAACCAATCGATAATTTTTTGGTCAAAATCATCTCCACCTAAATGTGTATCACCATCAGTAGATAATACCTCAAATACGCCATCTCCTAATTCAAGGATAGAAACATCATGGGTACCTCCACCAAGGTCAAACACAACAACTTTAATGTCTTCGCCTTTTTTATCTAAACCATATGCTAATGAAGCCGCTGTAGGCTCATTAATAATACGCTTCACTTCTAAACCTGCAATTTGTCCGGCTTCTTTTGTCGCTTGACGTTGTGCATCGTTAAAATATGCTGGTACTGTAATTACAGCTTCTGTCACATCTGTTCCTAAGTAATCTTCTGCTGTTTTCTTCATTTTTTGAAGTGTCATTGCAGAAATTTCTTGCGGAGTGTACAATTTACCATCAATATCCACACGTGGTGTATTGTTATCTCCTTTTACTACTTTATATGGTGAACGTGCAATTTCACTAGCTACCTCATCAAAAGAGTTTCCCATGAATCTCTTAATAGAAGAAATAGTTTTAGTAGGATTTGTAATTGCCTGACGTTTCGCAGGATCTCCAACTTTACGCTCGTTGCCATCGATAAAAGCAACAATAGATGGAGTTGTTCTCTTACCCTCGTTGTTTGGTATAACAACTGGCTCACTACCTTCCATTACTGCTACGCAAGAGTTAGTAGTTCCCAAATCGATTCCGATTATTTTACCCATATCTTTAAGTTTTTACTTTCTAAATTTTAATTTGTTTGATTGCCGCTAGTCAATTGCTGTGCCAACGGAAAATTTATTTATTCACGCGCAATTTTGACATAAAAAAATGCCAACTCTTTTAAGAATTGGCATTTCCATATGACATATCGACATAATTACATTAAAAGCAATAGTTCGGATCGGTACTGTTGGCGTAGTTACAGAACTTTCTTCCTGCTGTAATCTCACCATCAACTAAATAAACAATCGACTTTTTACTCATTTTAGCTACTTTGTTTTGGAATGTTCTACAAGAAAAGATTCCTACACCATTTTCAACATTGGTATATTCCGGTTTTGTTTCCAATATACTTGTAGATGGAGAAGCCACTTCTAAATACGTATTGAACTCATTTCCTCCAACAACGAATCTAAAATTTAACGGCTCATCTTCCGGTACTCTTTGTTTAATATTACTTCCTTGTGGTACAACAGGTACTTTAGCAGCAATAAATTCATAAAATGAAGTAGGATTTAATTCCGCTGTAACCTGAATATTATCATTTGCATCAATTGGAATTTTACTTACCACATATGTGCCTACTTTATATTGAATAGTATTCAATCCTGATGTAGACCCATCCTGATATTCATCTTTCCATGAAAAATCCAGAAATACATCCATCACCTTTCCGTTAATTGGCATTTTCATTTCCAATAATACCTTATCTAACGGTCCGTTATCATCGGCTAAACTTAAACCCAGAAAGGTTAAACCTAAAGGTCTGATAATAATATCACCAGTTGGCTTAATCAACTCGGTCTTACTTTCTACAATTTTAGACCCATCCAGTTTATCAATCCAAACAGCATATTCTTTGGTGTTATCCAATTTCGCTTCTAATTCATATATTTTCTGATTAGGATAATAGAAGTAACCAGAATCTTTATTGGTAATCGTCTTTTCAGTAAGTGTCCACTGATTAGTGGTATCATATTTTCCAAAGCCATCAGAGTTTAACTCAAATAATACCGCTTTTAAATTTTCATACTCTGATAATGATGGATCTTTAGCCAACTGATCAACGGCATCTTCACCTTGAAAAACTTTATTAATCTTAATCTGGTGAATAGTGTCATCGGCATTTAATAATCCATACACCAATGTTACATCTGACTGTGGGGCAAAGATTTCCACATCATTTTTACACGATGCTGAAAACAATAATGTGAATACTGATACAATTACTACAGATGAAGTGAAATTTAATCTCATATATAATTTGTTATGTCCTCTCCCTTTAATGCATCATTGCATGAAAGGATTTTATAATTTTGGCGATTCGGTTTCCGCCACGAATATACTATTAAAGTAGAAACGAAACGAATCTAAATAAGGTGGGGTATAAACCGGAATAAATTATAAACCATGAGCACACAATTATTTAAACCAGTTAGTGGTCACGCAAAAAAGATAACAACTCACGTTTTACACGAAATGAAACGTAAGGGTGAAAAAATTGCTATGCTAACCGCATACGATTATACAATGGCCAGAGTACTGGACGATGCAGACATTGATTTGATCTTAGTTGGAGATTCTGCATCCAATGTAATGGCTGGATTTGAAACTACCTTACCCATCACATTGGATCATATGATTTATCATGCCGCATCGGTAATTCGAGGGATTAAAAACTGTTTGGTAGTGGTGGATCTTCCTTTCGGAACGTATCAGGGAAACTCCAAAAATGCTTTGGACTCATCTATTCGAATTATGAAAGAAGCAGGTGGACATGCCATTAAATTAGAAGGTGGAATAGAGATCAAAGAATCCATTGAACGTATTTTATCAGCTGGAATTCCTGTAATGGGGCATTTAGGACTTACTCCTCAATCCATTTATAAATTCGGAACCTACTCAGTTAGAGCAAAAGAATCTGAAGAAGCGGAACAACTGATGAAAGATGCCAAAATGCTGGAAGAGATTGGTTGTTTTGCCATGGTATTGGAAAAAGTTCCTGCACACCTGGCTAAAAAGGTTGCCGAGTCTGTTTCCATTCCTGTCATTGGTATTGGTGCGGGTCCGGATGTAGACGGACAAGTATTAGTTTTACATGATATGTTGGGACTGAATGTGGATTTCTCTCCCCGGTTCTTAAGACGTTACAATAACTTTTATGAGCAAATGCACGATTCTGTGTCTAACTACATAAAAGATGTAAAAACCAAAGATTTTCCAAACGAAAAAGAGTCCTACTAGTGCGTAAACCAGATCAAAAAGAAAGGCCTGACTTAACAAAGATTCAAGTCATTTATGAAGACAATCATCTGATTGTGATCAATAAATTACCCGGACAAATCGTCCAGGGTGATAAAACCGGAGATGTCTCCTTAATGGATCTGGTGAAAGACTATATCAAGACAAAATATAATAAGCCCGGAGCTGTGTATCTGGGCTTAGTTCATCGTCTAGACCGTCCTACAAGTGGAATTGTAGTATTTGCAAAAACCAGTAAAGCTGCCTCCCGTTTATCTGAAATGTTCAGAAAAAAAGATATCAAAAAAACATATTGGGCTATTACTAAAGAACGTCCGCTTGATGGGATGGGACGTTTAACGCATTACCTCCGAAAAAACGAAGAAAAAAATAAATCCGTTGCTAAAAAGAAACCGACCCGAGGATATAAAGAAGCTATTCTGGATTTTGAAATGAGATCTGCATCAGATAATTTTTGCTTAATTGAGGTTAAACTAATTACGGGGAGACATCACCAAATCAGATGTCAATTGTCGGCAATTGGAGCTCCTATCAAAGGAGATATCAAATACGGAGCAAAACGTACCAATCGAGATGGTTCCATTTCTCTTCATTCACGTCATATTTCATTTATTCATCCGGTAAAGAAAGAACCTGTTTCATTCACAGCACCGGTAATTGAGGATGATTTGTGGAAGTATTTTGAAAAAGAACTGAGATAATCATCTCGCACATCGCACGCAAAACTTATTGTGAGGTACGAGCAAAATTCTTTGTATAGGAATCTGCTGTTTACATCGATTACATTGTCCAAAATCATCCTCTCCCAATTGAGATTCCACATGGATCAGTCCTCTCAGTTTGTTTTCCTGTGTACGTAATGCCGCTTCTACCACACTTCTGTTATTGATGGCATCCATTCGGGAAACGCGCCCTATAGAATCATCAGGAGAAATAGGTTGTGTTTCTTCCTTATATTCTTGAATTAACGATCGTGTTTTTTCTATTTCTTCAGATAGCAAATTTGCTATCGTTTTTAATTCCTCTTTCGTCATAATAATCAGTAAATCTATAAAACATAATTATTTCTACAGAAGCCTCCATTCAATATTTTCAGCACATCATAAAAAATCTATTTTTGGGGCTTAATTTTATTCAGAATGGTTCAACAAATCGAATTTTCTTTACCTCCTTTAAAAAGAGGAATCCATTTAATTTCTAATGAAATAATGAGTCAACTTCCGTCATTACCGGCTAGTGGACTTCTACACATCTTTTTAAAACATACTTCTGCTGCGATCAGCATTAACGAAAATGCAGATCCATCTGTAAGAACAGATATGCATATCAGTATTGAAAATATGATTCCGGAGAACCAACCGCATTTTACACATTTAGATGAAGGTCCGGATGATATGCCCAGTCACATTAAGTTAGCTCTTATTGGAAATGAACTTACCGTTCCGATTACCGATAATCGATTGAATTTGGGAACCTGGCAAGGATTCTATTTTCACGAATTCAGAAATAACCCGGCTCCAAGAAAATTAGTAATGACCATAATGAGCTAATCATGACTAAAGCAGAAAAAGCAGATTTTGTAGTTAAAACACTAGAAGAGATTTATCCAACAGTTCCTATTCCGTTGGATCATACCAATGATTTTGAACTTCTTATTGCGGTGTTACTCTCCGCTCAATGTACCGATAAAAGGGTCAACATGATCACTCCCGATTTATTTGCCAAAGCAGACAATGCCTATGATATGCAGCAACTGGCTTTAGAGGAAGTTGAAGGACTTATTAAAACTTGTGGTCTATATAAATCAAAAGCTAAGAACATTAAGAAATTAGCCGACTCTTTAGTAGAAAATCACAAAGGCATTGTTCCAGGCAATTTTAAAGATTTAGAAGCATTGGCAGGTGTGGGACATAAGACTGCGAGTGTGGTGATGTCTCAGGCATTTGGTCATCCTGCTTTTCCGGTAGATACACATATTCATAGATTGATGTGGCGTTGGGGATTAACCAATGGGAAATCTGTGGAGCAAACTGAGAAAGATGCGAAAAAACTATTTGCGGAAGATTTGTGGAATAAATTGCATCTTCAAATCATTTATTACGGGAGGGAATATTCTCCAGCAAGAGGTTTAAATATTGAGAAAGATATTATCACAAAAAAAATCGGGAGAAAGAGCTTTTTAAATTCTCTTTAACCCGATTTCACCTTCTACTTTACTATAACCCTCTTACCTCTTAATAAGATACTTTAATTATTTTCTGTGTATATGTTTCTGCATCATTTTCTAATGTGATAAAGTACACGCCATTAGATAATGAACTTACATTTAAAACTGTCTCCGTATTGAATGTTCCTGTCATTACTCTATTACCTGAAATAGACATCAAATTATAACGTGTTTGACCAGAAGTATTCGCTTGAATACGTACATTGTTTACCGCAGGACTTGGATACACTTTGTATTCGTTTGATGTCTGCAATTTTCTAATCCCTACCGTTACATTCGAATTTGATGAAGGGTCCAAAGCCTCACTTTGCGTCACCACCTTATCTCCTTCGTTTTGTAAAATAGCCAGAGCATAAATTCGGCTAAAATCCCAATCCTGGTGTGCCGATACTGTTGTGGTATACACCACCGAATCTCCAACTGTAGCAGGTACACTCACTTGCATTCCCGTTGTTCCAAACAAAGGTCTGCGCATCACATTATAATGTTCATTTTCTCCATTTGGTGCATTGTAAAACACCACATCCTCTGCCAAAACCACATATAGGTTTTGAGCACTTAAAGAATGTGCCGCTACAGTCTCCAAAACCACTCTTACGCGAATAGAATCCGTTCCGAATTTTTGTTGATACAATTTTAAATTCACTGGAGAAGTCAACCCGGCATAAGGAGTAAAAATGCTAGACGAATTATAATTAGCGCTTGCTGATAAAGGATTTCCATTGATCACTAATCTTGGAGTTCCTCCAAAAACGCCATAATATTTTGTACGATCATCGTTGGCTGCCTTATCATGATTATTCAACAAACAATTACTATACGGAGAACTGGGATGAATGGCCAGGTGCAACATATTTCCCGTGTTTGAAGAATTAAAATTATTGAAAAAGCCTGGATTTCTACTTCCGCAAATAGAACATCTGGTATTTGTGAAATGCTCTACGATGACTTTTCTTGGTACCTCTTGCGAAAATCCACTAAATGAAAGCATTAGTAGTGAACCTATTAGTGTAAGTGTTGATCTCATAAAATATAATTTGCGTTATTGTTTTTGCGAAAATACCATGGTTCGTAAAGTCAAAAATGTAAGCCCTAAGACAAAACCATCAAATGAAAGTTAGCGCTTGTTCTTTATGGTAATTTCATGACAATGTACGGCCCCCTAAAACGCTTATTCATAACACTTCAAAAAATTGTTTAAAATTTGATCACAGGGTCATGAAAAAGTTGTGAAAATTCACACTACTTTTACAACCGATACGTTTTGTACGTTGCGCACAAATAAAAATACACCCACTCAATAGATTAACTTATTTAGAGAGTGAATTAGAACTGAATATTAATGGGAAAGATAATAGCGATAGCAAATCAAAAAGGTGGAGTTGGAAAAACGACAACTGCGATCAACCTTGGCGCTAGTTTAGGGGCGTTGGATAAAAAAACATTAATTGTAGATGCTGATCCACAAGCCAATACGACTTCTGGATTAGGTTTTGATCCTAAAGAGGTTAAAACCAGCATTTATGAGTGTATTGTAAATAATGTCAGTGCGAAAGATATCGTCATCAAAACAGAAAGTCCTAATTTGGATATTATCCCGGCACACATTGATTTGGTTGGAGCTGAAATTGAATTAATCAGTCAGGCAGATCGTGAACAAATGATGAAAAGAGCGATTGATACGGTTCGTGATTCTTATGACTTTATCATCATAGACTGTTCTCCTTCCTTAGGTTTAATTACAGTGAATGCGCTTACAGCTGCGGATAGTGTGATTGTTCCGATTCAATGTGAATATTTTGCATTAGAAGGTCTGGGTAAATTATTGAACACTATCAAAATTGTTCAAACCAGATTAAATCCGGAATTGTCTATTGAAGGTATGTTGCTAACGATGTATGATCAACGTTTAAGATTAGCAAATCAAGTTGCGGATGAATTAAAAACGCATTTTCATCAGCTGGTTTTTGATACCGTTATTCACAGAAATACAAGATTGGGTGAGGCTCCAAGCCATGGAGAAAGTATCATCACCCATGATGCCAGTTCAAAAGGTGCTATTAATTACCTAAATCTGGCACGTGAAATTTTACAAAAGAATAATCTAACTCAAATCAATCAAGAAGATAAAATAATTCAGGTCAATGGCTAAGAAGAAGGCTTTAGGAAGGGGGTTAAGTGCTTTATTAAGTGATGCGGATATCGAAGCTCCAAGTAGCTTAAGTGTAGATACACCTGGTACTGGAATTTCAGAAATTGCACTTTCTCAAATTAAGCCCAATCCCAATCAACCCAGAACCGCATTTGATGAGGACGCGCTCGAGGAATTATCAAAATCTATTGCGCAGCATGGATTGGTTCAACCCATTACGTTAAGAAAAATAAACCCAAGTGAATATCAAATTATTTCGGGTGAAAGACGTTGGAGAGCCAGCCAGAAAGCAGGATTAAAAACTGTTCCCGCATATATCCGTCAGGTAGATGATGAGCATGTGCTTGAATTGGCTTTGATTGAAAATATTCAAAGGGAAGATTTAGACGCGATGGAAATAGCGATCTCTTACCAAAGAATGTTGGATGAATTAGAGATCACTCAAGAAGAGTTGGCTCAAAAAGTGAGCAAAAACAGATCTACCGTTACCAATTTCTTACGTTTACTAAACCTTCCTCCCGAAATCCAACTGGCCTTACGTGAAGGACAGTTAAGTATGGGACATGCACGTGCCTTACTTTCTGCAAAAACGCAGGAATTACAATTGGGTATTTTTAAACGTATTTTAAGTGCAGGGCTTAATGTGAGACAAGTTGAACAATTGGTAAAAGCCGAAAAGGTAGCTAAGAAAACAACGGATTCTCTTAAAAAAGCAGAGCTTTCTTTTGAACAACAAAGTAACTATCTGGAGTTACAACGTATTGTACGCAATAAAATTGACATTAAGAAAGACCCAAAAGGTAAAGGCAAAATCACCATCAATTTTAAAAATGATGCGGATTTAAGTCGTGTTTTAGATTTGTTACTTCCTTAATTCCGGCAAAAGTTAACATCGGTTAATTCATTGTTTTATAAGCAATTTTCTTTCTTACTTTTGCGCCAATGTTCAAGCACTATTATATAATAGTATTACTCCTGTTTATTGGGGTTCATTTCACTGGAAAAAGTCAGGATACTACTTCGACCCAAATCGTTTCCGGAGAAGTCAAAAAGCAGACGCTTTCACATGAGGATTTGTATTTGGTACATTCCCCGGCAAAAGCTACCTGGTTGTCTGTATTTGTTCCTGGAGCTGGTCAGATTTACAATAAGAAATATTGGAAAGCTCCTATCGTTTGGGCCGGTATTGGAACAGCTTTATATTTAAGTCAGGATTATAGAAACCAATATCACTTCTGGAGAGATCAGTATGTAAGACGAATTGATAAAGATTCTACAACAATAGACGATTACCCAGGAGCTTCAGATGCCAGCTTAAAGGACATCAAAGATACCTATCGCGTACGAATGGAAACAGCATATATTGTTGCCGGAGCTATTTATATTCTTCAAATCCTGGATGCAAATGTGGATGCTCAGCTGATGACTTTTGATGTTTCGGATGACTTAAGTCTGCAAATGGAACCCTATGCACATCCATACCGAGGAAATCAGGCGGCAATGGGATTAACATTAAGATTAAATTTCAAGAACAAATACGGCATACGATGAATATAGCAATCATTGGATATGGGAAAATGGGAAAAGTAATTGAACGAATTGCTACAGAACGTGGACATCATATTACTGTAAAAATCACCTCTCAAAATGCCGATTTCAAGCCTGAGGAATTAAAGGATGTAGATGTGGCCATTGAGTTTTCAGTCCCTTCTGCTGCCATTGCAAATATTCAAAAATGCTTTGAGGCTCAGGTTCCCGTTGTAGTAGGTACTACGGGATGGATGGACCATTTAGAAAACGTTTCTCAACAATGCGCTAAAAAAAATGGAGGTTTATTTTATGCTTCTAATTTTAGTATTGGAGTAAACATTTTCTTTAAGATCAATCAACAGTTGGCGAAACTCATGAATCCGCAAACGGAATACGAAATTCGAATGGAAGAAATTCACCATACCCAAAAACTCGATTCTCCTAGCGGAACTGCACTATCTATTGCCCATCAGATTCTGGATGAAGTAGACCGTAAATCATCCTGGGTGGAAGCGGAAACTGCAAACTCAGATCAAATTGCCATTGATGCGAAAAGAATTGCAGACACTCCAGGTACGCATAGTGTCACCTACGAAAATCATATTGACAAGATTGAAATTCTACATGAAGCTAAAGGTCGTGAAGGGTTTGCATCAGGTGCAGTTTTAGCTGCTGAATTTATGACCGGTAAAACAGGAATCTATACCATGAACGATTTATTAGCTCAAAATTAATTGCTTGTTCTTTCCGTTTATACAAGCTCTTTTCCGCGCATAATAGTTTTAACATTCGTTAAATAACAATCCATCTGGTGAATTCAGTTCCAATTCAATAATTACACTACTTTAGCAACGATTTAAACACAAAATTCATGTCTCTAATAATTACACTCCTACTTTTAATTGCCATGTTTGTAGCTTTATATAAGCTCTTCCCTAAGGCCGGTTATAAAGGCTGGTATGCGTTTATTCCAATTTACAATTTTGTGATTTGGTTAAAAGTTATTGAAAAACCCTGGTGGTGGATTTTTCTACTTTTATTTCCGGGTCCAAACGTATTGATGTTAATGATCATGGCTGTAAATACGGGAACTGTTTTTGGTTATCGTGAACCTAAAGATGTTGCTTTTGGAGGCTTTTTACCATTTATCTATCTTCCCTATTTAGCTTTTAAAGAAGATCCAAAACATGTGGGACAAATTGATAGAGAAAGATATCCTAAGACCTCTGCAATGGAATGGCGGGATGCGATTCTATTTGCTGTAGTAGCAGCAAGTATCATTCGTACATATACATTCGAAGCTTTTACCATCCCCACAGGATCTATGGAGAAATCATTGTTGATTGGAGATTATCTATTTGTAGACAAATTGGCTTATGGACCTAAGACACCTGTAACTCCATTGGCATTTCCTTTTGCACACCATTCACTTCCGGCAACCAATAATACTATACCGGCATATTTAAAGTGGTTAAAACTTCCATTCTATCGTCTTCCCGGATATTCGCATATCGAAAGAAATGATGTAGTCGTATTTAACTATCCAGAAGGAGATACGGTTGATGTAGAATATCAAGCAAACAAGAGCTTCAATGCCATGATACGTGAAGAAGCTTTAAACCTGAAATATGACGATTTCAGAAATAAACGCCCGATCAAACCGGATGCCCAATACAACAAGGTGGCACATGATAGAATTGTAAAAAATAGACCACTGACTATTCGTCCTATCGATAAGAGGGAAAACTATATCAAAAGATGTGTTGCGATTCCTGGTGATGAAATTGAAATCAAAGAAAGTATTTTGTATGTAAATGGCGAAAAAGCTTTTATGGCTGAAGATATGCAGTATGCCTATTACGTACAGTTCAAAAAGTCATTGGCGTTAGACAATCAGGGACGTGTTTCTGATAAGGCCAGAATGCGCTTAAAAAAGAAATACAATGTTAACCTTCAGGATATTCTTCAACTCAATGGAGGGACCTTATTCCGTTTCCCATTATCACAAGAAATGATGGATAAACTGAGTAAAGATTCAAATGTAGCTTCTATCCAAAAAGCAGTAAATCCAAAAGGAGAATATAGCTTTATTGACAAATTGATTGTTCGAAATGAATTTGGAGCTGATTTTGCAAATTACCTGGAACAAGAGGGAATTACCAGTCCTAAATATCCATACTATCCAAATGTTAAGGAGTACAACTGGACGGAAGACAATTTCGGGCCGCTTGTCATTCCTAAAGAAGGAATGACCATTGATTTGACATTGGAAAACCTACCGCTGTTTAGTCGTCCAATTTCTGTATATGAGCACAACAAATTGGAAGTAAAAAGTGGTAAAATATTCATCAACGGTGAAGAAACAACTTCTTATACATTCAAAATGAACTATTACTGGTTAATGGGAGATAACCGTCATAATTCTGCCGATTCCAGATTTTGGGGATTTGTTCCTGAAGATCACGTAGTGGGTAAAGCCGCATTTGTTTGGTTATCCATTGATCCTGAACTAAGTTCTTCTGATGGTAAGTTCCGTTGGGACAAAATGTTTAGAGTTGTAAAATAAACCTATGAAAATAAGCGGGTTTACCTTCATAAGAAATGCGATCAAACTGGATTATCCTATTGAGGAGGCCATTCGATCCATTTTACCCCTTTGTGATGAAGTAGTGGTTGCCGTAGGTAATTCCGAAGATCAAACACTTGAATTGATCAAAAGTATCGATCCTAAAATTCGAATTATAGAAACTGTTTGGGACGATTCTTTACGAGAAGGTGGACAAGTTCTGGCTATAGAAACAAATAAAGCCTATGAAGCTATTTCTAAGGATAGCGATTGGGCCATTTATATTCAGGGCGATGAAGTCATGCATGAGGACTACTATGATCATATTCGATCAGCCATGCAGATATACGCCAACGATGATGAAGTAGACGGGCTCTTATTCAATTACCGACATTTTTATGGTTCTTATGATTATATAGGAGATGCCATCCAATGGTATCCAAAGGAAATCAGAATCATCAAGAACAATCCTGAGATTTATTCTTTTGGAGATGCCCAGGGCTTTAAAAAGGGAGATGGAGAAAAACTTAATGTCGCTAATATTGATGCCTATATCCACCATTATGGATGGGTAAAAAGTCCGGATGCGATGCAGAGAAAACAAGAAAGTTTTCATCGCCTATGGCACGATGATCAGTGGATGGATAAAAACATCGCCAAAGCAGAAGAATTCGATTATTCGGAAATCAATGCATTATGGAAATTTGAAGGAAAACATCCTAAAGTGATGCAAAAACGTATTGCGGAAAAAGGATGGAAGTTTGATCACGATATTTCCAGAAACTCATTCTCGTTTAAAGAACGATTTAAAAAATGGGCGCAAAAAATTACCGGTAAACCACTTGGGGAATATCAGAATTATATTGTAGTGAAATAGTTTATCTGCGGATTGGGGTTCCAAACTTCCGTTTCAACTCTCTTAAAATATCTTCCAGACCATTGCTTTTGATCACCAATGCTGTAGATAGTAACATTCCGGTTTTTCCAGATGGCATGCCCTTGCGATCCAACCATTCGAGATAATGTACCGGGACATCACAAATGAGTTGTCCTTCATACTTCCCAAAGTACATTTTTGTAGTGACCAGTTCTTTAAGAATTTTCGGGTCAAATAATGGAAGTGCTTCTGCCATAACTAAGCAATCACTTCAATACGTTCACCAAATATTTCAACCACATCCCCTGCACGCATTTTCTTTCTTTTTGCCGTCTCTGCGGCTCCGTTTACCTGAACTTCGCCATCTGTAATAAATAGATTGGCTTGTCCACCAGACTCCGCGATATTCATCATCTTCAATAGTGCATTCAGTGGAATAAACTCATTTCCGTTTAACTTAAATTCCATGGATTCTTTGTTTTGGGCAAATGTAATTTTAATTCACCGTGATGTTAAAGGAAGCTTCAAATATCTGGCCTCCCGAAAGGCTCAAAATCCCCTCCTTCTTTGCAAAATCACCTGTTGTATTTTCATGATCAGTAACCCCTAACCACGGTTCAATACATACAAATGGAGCTTTATGCTTCGCCCAAACACCCAGATTCTTAAAATCGGAATATGCCACTTCTACAGAATGCGGATTCTGATGATTTTTTAGAGTTACTTTTTTGGATGTTATATTTTTAAAAATCAGAGCATCATTAGCAAACAGGTCTTCTGTCAAATCAATTCTCGAACTATTTTGAATCACATCAAATGTTTCATCAGTTTGTAAACCATTCCCTGATAATACAGTAGTGGGTAAAGTTTGTTCCTGATCAAACTCCAGATAGTAATCATCATAAGATTCGTTCGGCAGTAACGGACAATTAAATGCAGGATGTCCGCCCAATGAAAACAACATTTCATGAGTACCTGTATTCTCTACCATATGTGATACAGTCAATCTATTGTCTTCTATCAAAAACGTGATTTCAAAATGAAAATCAAAAGGATAATGCATCTTCAGCTCCTCATTTGAATTATATGAAAATGTGATTTCATTAGCGGATTTTCTATCGATATTCAAATTCGCATTATGGCGAATGAATCCGTGTTTGGGTATGGAATATTCCTGTCCTTGATAGGTATAGACACCATTCTTTAACGTACCGATGATAGGAAACAATACCGGAGCTGTACTCCCCCAATAATTAGTATCTCCCTGCCATACATATTCTAATTCGGTTTGTTTGGATTTAAAACTACATAACTCTGCGCCCATTTCATTGATTTGAACCGCATACAGTTCGTTTTCTATTTGGTGTTTCATTGCTAAAGATTGAGCCCCAAATTTAAATGGATTCTCATTTTTTCTTCAAACTAATTCATAAATCTTTGGTTTTAATATTGTCGTCTTACATAATAATTTACTCTATATCACGTTATCAATTCAAATACCCAAAGACCTATGAAATACACCTTGATTCTAATTTTACCGTTGTTTCTTTTAACCAATTGTGGCGGATTCAATCGAACACAAATCATTTACGATCGCAGCGAATATATAGCTCCGAGCAGAAACTTAAATGTCTGCAAAACCCTTAAAGATAGTGTAATCATATATGCCATATTTGTAGATGTCAATTCCTATCATCCGTGGACACAATATGATGTCGATTCTACACTAGACTCCTTAAAAAAAGCCACATCCTGGATTGAAGATCTGGCGATCAAAAACAATAAAACCCTTACGATTACTCCGGTAATTCATTCTCAACAATCCAAATTATCCCTTTCAGAACATAAAATCAAACCCTATGATTTAAGTCTGGATTTGGGATTACTCCATTCTTCCAATCGCAAGAAAATTCGAACTGTGGACGCCTGGGCCGATAAAATCGCTATTTACGCTTCGAAGGGAGTGAAAAAAACTGAAGAGCGCAAAATGAAGACCAAAAACAAAGTATCCAATTTAGAGCGTCTTATTGCCCGCTTACGCAATCAATACCGTACAGATAATGTCGCAGTGATGTTTTTTGTAAATGGATATTATGAAAACACAGCTTCCGCATCATACCATACTTATTCTAATGGTCCAGATGTAGAATACTCGATCATCACCAATAAAAACCCTGCTGTTATTGTTCATGAACTTTTACACCTATTTGGTGCAGTCGATTTATATCCAACAACAATGCATAACTTCAACTATACCGAAATTGAAGAAAATTACCCCAATGAAATCATGCGTATTCAGCATAAATCATTAAACAAACTCATGCTTTCTCCAATTACAGAATACTATATTGGTTGGATCGATGATTTAGACCACGACAATACGCGACTACTCTATCACAAATACAACGTTTTAGAATATTAGTAATACTTCTTCTTTAACCAAAAAGCGACACGCACCAATAGAATCAAAGCAGGTACTTCTACTAATGGGCCAATGACTCCAGCAAACGCCTGTCCTGAGTTTAATCCAAATACCGCTATCGCTACCGCAATGGCTAATTCAAAATTGTTTCCGGTAGCTGTAAACGAAATAGAAGCATTCTTTTGGTAATCTGCCCCCAAAGCACGGCTCATAAAGAAACCTACGATAAACATGACCACAAAATAAATCAAGAGAGGAATAGCCACACGAATCACATCCATTGGAATCTCCACAATCAATTCACCTTTTAAAGAGAACATCAAAACAATGGTGAACAACAATGCAATTAAGGTTATTGGTGAAATAGTCGGAATAAACTTCGTCTTATACCATTCTTCTCCTTTCATATTCACCAGAATCGTTCGACTTAAAATCCCCATCAGAAATGGAATCCCCAGATAAATAGCCACACTTTCCGCAATGGTACCAATCGATATATCTACAATCGCTCCTTCAAATCCAAAATATGGAGGCAATACTGTAATAAAAATCCAGGCATAAAAACTATATCCAAATACCTGGAAAATACTGTTCAAAGCCACCAAAGCAGCTCCATACTCTCTGCTTCCATCGGCCAAATCATTCCAAACCAAAACCATAGCGATACAACGTGCCAATCCGATTAAAATCACCCCAACCATATACTCCGGGTAATCTTGCAAAAACACCAATGCCAGTACAAACATTAAAATCGGACCAATGATCCAATTCAAGATCAAAGACACCGATAGCAGCTTGACATCTTTTAAAACCTTGGGTAATAATTTATAATCCACTTTAGCTAATGGTGGATACATCATCAATATCAATCCTATGGCTAGAGGAATGTTTGTAGAACCACTACTCATACCATCAATGCCTGACGCGATAGAAGGAACGAAATAGCCTAACCCTACACCAATCGCCATCGCGAGAAAAATCCAAAGGGTTAAATATGAATCGAGGAAGCTTAATTTTTTAGTTGACATTCTTATTGATTTTGGAGAATACGTAAAACATTTCGGAAGCGATTTGCACTGATCTTTGATCATACATTTCTGCTTCCTGATCAAAACCATCAAATGCTTTTGGATCTTCGTAATTTACCGAAATACGTTTTTCGGTTCCGGGAATAAACGGACAGTTTTCATCGGCATGATCACAAGTCATTACCGCAGCAAATTTTGGATATTGATTTACTTCATCATCAAACAACTTAGAAAACATAACAAGTTTACCTGCTTTCAATGCGTAATCCACTGAATACTTTGGATTTTTATCCCCCTCAGAAGTTATTCCAAATCCCATACGTTTTAGAGAATCCACTGCACGAGAATTAAATTCGGTGACTTCTACACCACCAGATAAACATGTCGTTGGAATTTCAAACGCATGAGACGCTACAGTGGCCCAGATTTGTGCAAACTGGCTTCTTCTGGAATTATGGGTGCAAATGAAATTTAAAATGATCTCCTCTTTCGCATCCACTTTGGCTTGGACATATTCAATCAATACCTGCAACAATGCTCTTCTTTCCTCTGGAATTGGTTGTTGCAAAATTTGTTCAATACTTGAATCTAAGTTCATTTGATGTTTTTTTAATTAAAAGGTCACTTCGCCTCCGCTCAGTGACCTTTTAAATTCATCTTTAATGATTTAACAACAACCTCCGCCTGGGGTACAACATGCATCCTCACCAACATCAGCCAATGCCACTTTTGGTTTTTCTTCAGGAATTCCACATTTATCTTTTGCCAAACAATCTGTAATCATAGTGGTCAACAAAAACTGGGTCCCGTCAAAGTCCAACCCATACTTCCCTATGGTATTGTCTTGATATTCTACTTCAATTTCATGATCTTCTATCCCCAATACTCTTTCAGATAATTGAATAATATCTAAAAGTTTCTTTGGCTTCAATAAATGATCAATATCTTTTTCGTCTTCCCATAACTGGAAATTCACTTTATGTTCCGTACGGATGGTTCCACCACAATCGATAAAATTCTTAGTGATCACCCCTACTTCGGTGATATGAAAGTTTTGAGGAACATAAGTTCCATTTGGCAATTGGAATTTCAAACTTTCTAAGTTTGATAAAACGCTTTTTACTTCTGATAGTTTCATCGTTCTAATTTTAAATGATTTAACAACAGGTTGTCGGATCATTATACTGATCAAACAACGCATTAAACAAGGTCTTGATTTCATTCCATTTCGCTGAGTTGATACAGTAGCTTACTGACACTCCTTCAATGGTACCTTGTATGATTCCTATATTCTTTAATTCTCTTAAATGTTGACTAATTGTAGCTTGAGCCAGACCTAATTCTTCAACCAAATCGCCATTAATACACGCATTTGCCTTTAGCAAATAATCGATTATGGCAACGCGTGCCGGATGCGCCATGGCCTTTGCAATTCTTGCAATTTCGTTTTGTTCATCTGTAAACAAATCTGATTTTGTGACTCCCATAACCCTTTTATTGTTTCATTGCAATATTACGATGAATATTTCAATTGCAACTCTTTTTTCGATTTTTTTTGAAAAAAAATTACATATTCATATGATGTTCTTTGTGAGATTTATCTCCCATTTCGGGACTCATCATGCTAGGTTTTCCCGCCAATTGTGCTGCTGCGTCAATCGCAAAAGTCCCGTGTACCGCGATTTCTTCTCCAGATTTTAATCCACTTAAAATCACATAACCTTTACCTAATTCCGGTCCCACAATCACCTGACGTAATACGAATTGAATGCGCTCAGTATTTTTCATTTTCACGTAAACCACAGACCTCTTCCCAGTCCACATTACTGCAGATTTAGGTACCACAATTGCTTCGGGTTCATTATGGAGTTTGCTTTCAATGATGCCACTCACAAACATTTCCGGTTTTAATCTTTCGTCAACATTCAAAACTTCTATTCTGGCACGCGCCACTCTGGTTTTTGGATGAATCACAGGATCAATAAAACTGATTTTACCCGTAAATTGTTCTCCAGGTAAAGATTGAATCGTAAAATGTACCTGATCTCCAACTTTTACCCAGGGCAAATCTTTTTCATATACATCCATCATCACCCAAACCTGAGATAAATCGGCTACTTCATATAACGAATGTCCTTGCATAATATGATCGCCAACATTTACACGTTTTAAAACAACCACGCCTGAAATATCAGAATGAATTGGAAATTCTTCCGTAACCTTGCCTGATTTTAAAATACCATCTATTTGGGCATCACTCAATTTCCAGTTTTTCAACTTTACTCTAGAAGCTTCATACAACTCGGGCTGATGTGACTTGATTTTATGTGCCTCGATTAACTCTTCCTGGGCCGTGACTAATTCGGGAGAATAGACATAAGCAATGACCTGCCCCTTACGTACAAACTCTCCGGTATAACTAATCAGTAATTTTTCAATTCGACCTCCAATATGCGAAGTCTGTGAAAAAACGTAACGCTCATCCGGTTGTACCTTTCCATTCAAACGTAGTTCTTTTGTAGGCTTTGTTACCGAAACTACTTGTGTCTGAATCTCCGCCAACTTCATAGCAGATGGTGACATTTCAATTGCTGCAGGGTTATCCTGATTTGTTTCCGATTTAACCGGGATTAATTCCATTCCACAAATAGGACAATCCCCTGGTTCATTTTTTCTAATTTGCGGATGCATGGCGCATGTATACATTTCATTCGAATCCGTATGTTGATGCTTTTCATGATTCTCCTTGGCATTTCCATCAGAATTTGATGTGATTTTTGCGATCCCGAACCCCAATACCACCAGTACCAGGTATCCGAGCAATTTTTTATAATTTATATTTTTCATTTGAACTCTTTTTTAAGGAAATGGATTTCCTGTTAAATATTTTAATCTGGCTAAAGCAATATGGTAGTCTTTTATAGCCACCACCTGCGCCTTTTGATACCGTAACAACTCTTGTTGCATTCTCAAAACTTCTTCAAAGTCTTTTCCTGAATTACTATAGGAAGCCATTAATATTTTAATAGCCATTTCAGAGTTTTTAATCTGACGTTCGTATGAAGCTAATTTCTCTACCGCTGTCTCTAATGTATACTGCGTTAATTCATAATTGGACATGAGTGTATTCTCGTAATTATGTTGTTCCAACTGCAATGCCTTTTCCTTTAATTCAGCTTCACGCACAGCACTTTTATATTTTTTACGATAAATAGGTAAGGTCATGGAAACCATTGGCATCCATGCATCTCTCCCGCTATTTTGAATCTGACTTTCACTATTACCCACAAACACGTAATCCACCCCTACACCAATCATTGGGTTTCCCTGTTTTTTGGCAATCATTCTCTCAGCTTTGGAGGATTCAATTTGCAAATCATATGCATGTAACATTGGATTTCTCAATACTGTGCTATCTCTAAGAATCTCCTCAATGGGTGTAACTTTTATATCACCTGGAATATAAACTACATCAGAATCATCCCGATTCAACAACCGATTAAAACGCACTTCCAAAGGATATTTTTGAGATTTCAAAACTTCAATTTCAGTTTGCGCATTCTCTAATAAAATATCGACTCGAATGACATCTACCATACTGCCAATCCCATTCTTATACTTCACCGTTGAGATTTGCTTGAAATTTTCCAATATTTTGATATTCTCTTCATGCAGTCGAATAGTTTGATGTAATTCATAGATCGGGTAATATGCTGATTTCACCTCATAATACAGCTGATACTTAGCCTCCAGAAACTCCTGATATCTCGATTGTGCCAACAAACTATCTCTTTGTGTATTGGCTTTTAACGTCCCAAACCAGGGAAACATCTGTGTTAAACTCAGTTTGGCTTGTTGTGGTCCGACTCTGGTTTCAATGGGTTGAACAAAATAACCAAATGACAAAGTAGGATCCGGAAGCCCATTCGATTGCGCCACCTTTTCAATAGCCATTTCAAATCTGGTATACTTTGCCTTTAATCCAGGATTCCCTGATGCCGCCATAGCCAGATAGTCACTCAAACCGGGTACACTCTGCGCCTGTACACTTATCTGAATCAACAGTATTGTACAGATCAATAGATATATGTTTAATTCTCTTTTCATTTTTAGAATTCTAATGTTCCAATGATTTTCTTTTTAACTTATACTCCGCACGCCAACTATACAATACCGGAACTATAAAAAAGGTAACTGACGCGACCACCATTCCGCCAAATGCCGGAATTGCCATAGGTATCATAATATCTGCTCCACGTCCCGAAGAAGTTAAAACTGGTAACAGGGCGATAATCGTTGTCGCAGAAGTCATCACTGCCGGTTTGATTCTTCTTAGTCCTGCATGAACAACAGCTTTTCTAATTTCTGCTTCAGATTGCGGATTAAATTTTGCAAAACTCTGATCTAAATAGGTTCCAATCAATACCCCGTCATCTGTGGCTATTCCAAACAACGCAATAAACCCTACCCAAACCGCTACACTTAAATTGACTGTATGCATTTGAAATAATTCGCGCATGTTTTCCCCGAAAAAACTAAAATTCATAAACCAGGATTCACCATATAACCACAGCATCAAAAATGCTCCGCTAAAGGCCATCGCGATTCCTGTAAAAACCATTAAAGAAGTAGTTACCGATCTAAACTGAAAATACAAAATCAAGAATATGATCAATAAGACCACAGGAACAATAAACGATAATCTCTTCTCCGCTCGAATCTGGTTTTCATAGTTACCGGAAAACTTGTAACTCACTCCCGGAGGAATTTCTAATGCACCTGAATTTATTTTAGTTTGGATGTAATCCTGTGCAGCTTCCACTACATCCACTTCCGCAAATCCATCTCGTTTGTCAAACAATACATATCCCACCAGAAATGTATCTTCACTCTTGATCATTTGAGGTCCTCTTACGTATTCCACATCTACCAAATCTCCTAAAGGAACTTGTGTACCTGTTGGAGTTGGAATCAAAATGCTTCGAATAGCTTCCGGATCATCCCTTAATTCTCTTGGATAGCGCACACGCACCGGAAACCGTTCACGTCCTTCAACTGTTGAAGTTAAAGTCATCCCGCCAATAGCTGTTTCGATGAGTCGTTGTACATCATTAACTAATAACCCATATCGAGCAATCTTAGAACGATTAATCTTTAAATGAATATACGGTTTCCCCACAATTCGATCCGCAAATACCGCTTCTGTTTTAACCGAGGGGACTTCTTTTAAAACAGACTCTAACTGTATTCCAAATTGCTCTATAGTCGCAAGGTCCGGCCCATATACCTTCACACCCATTGGTGCGCGCATTCCCGTTTGTAACATCACTAAACGAGTTTCAATAGGCTGAAGCTTAGGCGCAGAAGTCACTCCAGGTAACTTTGTATATTTTACAATTTCTTTCCAGATATCATCTGGCGATTGAATTTCATCTCTCCAATTACGAAAGTAATTTCCATCTGTATCTGGTACCAATTGAACCGTAGAAATCCCTTTGATAAGTAATCTTTTTCTGGAAACCGCATTTCCATTCTTTAAAATAAACCATCCTTTGTCATTTACCTTAAATGGAATTTTATGTCCTTTTTCATCTACAACATATTCCGATTTATAATTGATAATATTCTCATACATCGAGATCGGAGCAGGATCTAATGCCGTTTCCGCACGTCCCATCTTTCCCACAGCCAAATCTACCTCCGGGATATTTGCCAATAGCATATCCAATTGCTGCACGACTTCTTTATTCTGTTCAACTCCTGCATGTGGCATCGAAGATGGCATCAGCAAAAAACTCCCTTCATCCAAAGCGGGCATAAACTCTTTGCCAATTCCCGGAAACGTATGCGCTAGAGATGACCAGACGGATGTGGTACGAATATTCCACCCGACTCGATCCAAACCTTTAGCCATAAAGCTGAATGTCGAGTTAAATCCAATCCAGCTCATTAAACCGATAAGCATCAAGATAGCCGGAACCATCAGAAATCGCTTTTTATATATTAAGACCATAGTCAAAATCCGCTCATAAAAATGCTCTAATGCGTAAAAAACACCTAAAATCAATGTCACGATCAGAACTACGAAAATGTAATTCAACATCAATGATTCCCCGGCCCCTAATGGCATCCATGATTTAGCCAGCAACCAGGTTACCGAAACCAATGTGATAATCACAGCGTAATTTTTGGTAAAGAAGTTATCCATTGATATTCTGAAAACTAAACCTCCAAAAATTCCAAAAGCGACCACTGTTATACCAGCCCAATGAAATCCCAAAATCAATAAACCTAAGCCCAAAATCGTTAAAGCGATATGAAAAACCATTCCTTTGATATCCTTCTTAATTTTAAATCCAAATACAGCATGTGCCAGGGCCGGTAAGATCAATAATGCTACGACCAAAGAAGCTAATAGTGCAAAAGTTTTGGTAAAAGCCAACGGTCTAAAAAGTTTTCCCTCAGCTGCTTCCATAGTAAATACAGGTATAAAACTCACAATGGTTGTGGATACTGCGGCCAGTATGGCTGAACTCACTTCGGCTGCGGCATTGTAAATGGTATCGATCAATTTTTGAGTAGCGGGAGCTTCTTTGACATGTTTGATCACATTTTCAGATAATACAATTCCCAAATCTACCATCGTTCCAATCGCAATCGCAATTCCGGATAAGGCCACAATATTGGCATCAACATGAAACATTCGCATGGCGATAAATACCATTAAAACTGCGATGGGTAATAAACTGGAAATCAAAATAGAGGCGCGAAGATTTAACACCATCACAATCACTACCAAAATGGTAATCATCAACTCCAATGTCAATGCATCTTCTAAAGTCCCCAATGTTTCCTGAATCAATTGCGTACGATCATAAAACGGTACTATGGTTAATTGACTTTCCGTACCATCCGCCAATATTTTTTTAGGTAACCCGGAAGCAATCCCCTCCATCCTGTCTTTAACCTCATTAATCACATGGAGCGGATTCGCACCATAACGAGCAATCACAACTCCTCCAACCACTTCTGCGCCATCTTTATCCAACAAACCTCTACGTGTAGCCGGACCCAGGTTCACTTTCCCAATATCCTTAATTCGAATCGGCACATTATCGGAAACAGCTACTACCGCCAACTCCAAATCTTCCACAGATTTGATATATCCCAATCCACGTACTAAATATTCTGCACGATTAATTTCTATGGTTTTGGCACCAACATCTTTATTGGAGTTTTTTACGGCATTGAGTACCTTTTCCAATGAAATATCATAGGCTTTTAATGCATCGGGATTCACATCTACCTGATACTCCTGCACATACCCTCCAATGCTGGCCACCTCAGAAACACCGTCCACCGCATTCAATGCATATTTCACATAGAAATCCTGAACGGATCGAATTTCATGTAGGTCCCAACCACCAGTAGGATTTCCGTGAGCATCACGCCCTTCCAGTGTATACCAAAATACCTGTCCCAATGCGGTCGCATCTGGCCCTAAAGCGGGTTGTACACCATCTGGTAAAACTCCAGCGGGTAACGAATTTAATTTCTCCAGAATCCGGGATCTAGACCAGTAAAACTCTACATCATCATTAAAAATGATATAGATACTGCTAAAACCAAACACAGATGAACTTCGGACGGATTTTACACCAGGAATTCCCAATAAAGAAGTCGTTAATGGATAGGTAATCTGATCTTCGATATCTTGAGGAGATCGCCCCTGCCACTGCGTAAAAACAATCTGTTGATTTTCTCCAATATCGGGAATGGCATCTACGGCCACCGGATCAGATGGTAAAACTCCAGTATCCCATCCAAATGGAGCTGTAATCCAACCACCAAGAATAAACGCCAGAGCCACGAGTATGGTGACCAGCTTATTTTCAAGAAAATATCTTATAATTTTATTTAACACAAATCAGTAATTTAATATGAACAACACATTTAAAACACTTTACATCATGACGTAAAGCATGGCGTGAAGGATTCTTCACCCAATAAATGAAATTCTCATATTAAAAATGACTGAAACAAAATCGGTCGATTCTGCTGTATCAGGGGCGGGCTATACGCACAAAACTCTTGTTTATCAGTTAGATCAGTATCACAAAGGTTAAAATAAACACAAGTAAAAGCAATCAAAAACGGTAGGTGAATCTGTACATCTGATGCAACTGACTGATACGACTCATTCAATTGAATCTGCACATAATCATCGTGACAACAATTCATTTTCTTTACCGCATCTCCTTCACATGATTTGGGTTTTGAAGCCATTTCACATGGTTCTGCTTCAGTGGCAAAACCTATACTGATGTCCGCAATTTCACCCATACAATAATGCGTAGCAAAAACCACCCCCGAATGGGAAGTCATTAACAGCAACGCAAAAAATATGGCTAAAACTTTTTTCATGATTTCCTGAACGTCACAAAAGTACAGTTTTTTTTAGTTGGTTGAATATGCATTAACGGGTGTTTAACATCGATTTTTTGTTTTTAGGATATGATATATAGTGTACCTTAGTCCAATAATCCGTAAATGAAATCTTATGAGACTTTCTTATTCTACCAGGCTTTTTGGGATACTCATGAACCATATAAAAATTGTAGCTTTCCTATTATTCGCACTATCCATGCACGCATGTAAAAAAGACAACCCGAAGAGTCAGGTCACCTATAGCTATATCAATGAGGAGTTAAAGGCGAACTATTCCTTCAATCCAAATTCTTATTGGGTGTATGAAAATCAAAATTCAAATATCGATAGTGTGGTTTTAACACATCAAGAAACAGGGTTCACTTCCGTCTGTCCCCAAAATGATTGTGCCCAAAAAGAGTATATTACCCTGACTTTCAAAAGCATGAGTCGCGGGGTTTCTTTTAACCACTATCTCTTATCTAATTTTATTAGATATAATGGAGGCGGCACCTTTGGGCAACACGGACAACCCATCCATATTTTGAATGGAGATCAAGGTGATCAGTTTAACGGATTGGTCGTTGGTGAAGTCTTCGATAGTCTTCAGGTATCCAATACAATGTATTACAACGTGGAAAAAATGACCGTTCAGGCCGATCATCAGTTTCAAAAAGAATTCGATTATGATCGTGATTTTTATTTTGCCCCATCTATTGGGATTGTTCGTACAGTCATTCATGACCCTCAAGGATCTATTATCTGGGATTTAAAAAAGTTTCATTTGGAATAAAATGATAATAAATATGAGAAATATAATTTTATTGGTATTGGTAAGTATTTCAACCATGATTTTGGGACAAGATACCGAATGCGGACAGTTTAAAAATGGGAAGTTTAAAATCGTAGATAACGAATTGGGTAATTCAATAATTGAACGGAATGGCTCAACACAAATTGAATATGGTGAAAAATCAAAACTAAAAATGAAGTTTAAAGTACGGTGGATTAACGATTGTACCTACACACTTGAACTCATTAAAGTTATGGAAAACCCTAAAAAGATTTATATCCCAAAAGGGATGATTTTAACCGTTGAAATTATTGAAACAAAAGAGAATTCGTATATCCAAAAATCTACTTCAAACTTATTTGATTTTGTTTCTGAAAGTGAACTTATTCGAGTCGAATAAAATAATATCTCGAAGAAATAGAGAAAAAACTAATAAAAACAAAAACCAATGGATGAAATAAAAGTCTTAATCTCAAAAAGCCCATTTTGGTTCTTTGAAAAAAGAAGTTAAGACAGTATTTCAGAAAAAGTAAATACTAGATTCAATAAGGTTTGCTATCAAATAAAGGATATATTAAAGCATTTGATCAAAACATAAACGTATGAAAATATTAATCATTGGTGGTCAGGGAACCATTGGACGTCCCGTTGCGGAACATTTTCGGAAAAACAATGAAGTCATCATTGCCGGTAGAAATAGTGGTGATTTACAAATTGACATTTCAGATAGTGAATCCATTAAAAATGGGCTGGAATCATTAAAAAAAGTGGATGCAATTGTCTGTATTGCTGGGGAAGCCAAATGGGCTGATTTTAATGACCTCTCAGAAGATGATTATTATATCGGGCTCAAAAGTAAATTAATGGGACAGGTCAATCTGGTTCGCATTGGTAAAAATTACTTAACACCCGGAGGTTCCATTACGCTGTCAACCGGAATCCTGGCAGATGATCCAGTGGTTAAAACCACAAGCGCAGCTATGGTAAATGGAGCAATTCATAGTTTTGTTCAAGCGGTGGCTTTGGAAATTGAAAATGGTATTCGCGTGAATGCAGTATCACTAGGAATGGTTGAAGATGCCTATGAAAAATATAAGGATTACTTCCCAGGGCATAATCCAGTTCCTATGACAAAAGCGGTCAATGCTTTTGTAAGAAGTGTAAACGGAAAAGGGAATGGTGAGATTATTCGTAAATATGAATAATTGAAATATTACGCACAGTACAAAACATGACAATATGGATTTTAAAATAAAACCATTAACTAAGGATTTAACAGAAGACTATTTGTTTTTCTTCGACCATATTATTTTCAGTGAAAATCCGGATAGATCAAAATGTTACTGTTACGACTATCATTTCCTGGGAGATGTGGAAACATGTACACGTGAAATGAGTCGTTCTTCCGTCATAAATCTCATTCATAAGAATCAGTTAAGAGGTTATTTGGTTTTTGATAATAATAAACCTATCGGGTGGTGTAATACCAACAACAGATCAAATTATCAAAGATTACTCAGAGACTATGATTATGTTGACAACGCTGATGATAAGGTTTGTTCTATTGTTTGTTTTTTAATTCATCCCGATTATAGAAGACAGGGAATTGCGCAAAAGATTCTAGCCACCATTATTACGGATTATTCTACCAAAGACTACGACTATTTTGAGGCGTATCCTAAAAAAGAAGACTTATCATGTGAAGGTAATTTTAAAGGGCCTCTAGAATTATACAAAAAATTTGATTTCAAGATACATAAAGAGTATGATCTCTATTATGTCATGAGAAATAACATAAAATAGCACCCTGTTGATCACAAGTAACTGGTGTAACCAGGTAATAATTAAACAATCATAAGATGGAAAACTATATAGACGGATTTGTACTTCCCATTCCAAGAGTTCATTTGGATGAATATAAAAAGGTGGCTGAACAGGTAGCCGAAATCTGGAAAGAATATGGAGCCCTGGCTTATTCTGAATATGTTGGGGATGATTTGACATTAGAAGGCACAAAATCTTTTATAGAAGCGGTAGATGCACAAGAAGATGAAGAAATTATTTATGGCTGGGTTGTATTTCCCTCAAAAGAAGTTCGGGACACCGCCAATCAAAAAGTTCCTTTAGACCCCAGAATGTCAGAATTGGTAGCACCATTAATCCATCCAGAAAGATTGATTTTTGATGCCGGCAGGATGGTTTATGGAGGGTTTAAACCTTTGGTGCAATCAAACTAATGATATATCAAATAAAATCATGACCCAATTTTACAGGCTAACAATAATGTGTTAATTTTATGGTTATAATTACGCATCGAGCTATCCTTTAACGCTGGAGAAGAAATCGGAAGGATAGTTTTTTATGAATTACAGAAATGTATACTTCAGTTTTTATCTTGATAGAGATAATGGCTGAAGTTTTTTTTTATCCAAACTTTTTAAAACATGAAAAAAGTAGATCATTTTATTCCAACAAAAAAAATCATTATCTCGCTCCTTTACACCTCACTATTAATAAGTTTAACTTTCACTTCTTGTAATAAAGAAGCAACTAAATCAACTACTTCAAATGCCAGACAATTTGGGATTTTCAAGGTGCTCCAGGACGATATGACCATTGAGATGAATGGTGTGATTAGCAGTTCCTCATTAAAAAACTTCAAAAATCTGGAAGCGGATTTTCCTAACGTTAACAAAATCAATATCAAAAACTGTGACGGATCTGAAGATGATCGTATCAACTTACAACTCTCGGAAAAAGTACATCAAAAAGGGATCAATATTCATTTAATGGATAATGGACTCATCGCATCGGGCGGTGTCGATTTCTTTCTTGCAGGTATACAACGTACTAAAGGGGCGAATACCATGATTGGAGTACACTCCTGGTCAGATGGAAATGGAACAGAAGCGACCGATTTTCCGGTAGGTCACGCGAATCACCTTCCGTATATTAACTACTATGTATCTGTTGGGTTTACACAACAACAAGCAGAGGACTTTTACTATTTCACTATTAATGCTGCACCGGCAAATGACATTCATTATATGACAGACGCAGAAATAAAACAGTACAATATTGTTACACTATAAAACTTAAACAAATGGACAGAAAGAATTTTTTAAAAAATGGACTTTTAAGTATGGGAACTATTGTGGCCATACCCACTATTTTATCATCTTGTAAAAAAGATAGTGAGACTTCCTCCACTCCTTACGACCCGAATGCATGTGTAACTTCACCAAGGGAAACGGCAGGCCCCTTCCCAATTAAAACTCCTGCTCAACTGATTCGAGAAAATATTGTAGGAAACCGATCTGGTATTCCTTTACTCATTAATTTAACTATCCAAAATACAAATAGCGGCTGTTCACCTCTTTCAAACGCTTTGGTCGACATTTGGCACTGCGATGCCCAGGGTAACTATTCTGAATATGATGGACAGTTAGATGGAAACTTTACAAACGAACATTTTTTAAGAGGTAGACAAACCTCCGATGTTAATGGAAATGTATCTTTTATAAGTATTTTTCCTGGATGGTATCCTGGACGTACGCCACATATTCATTTAGAGGTAAAGGACAGTAATGGTAAGAGCTTGTTAGTCACCCAAATCTCCTGGGATATCAATATTTCGAATACTGTTTACAATACCAATAATTATAACGGAAATGCGGATACCAATAATTCTAACGATGGAATTGTTTCTGATGCCAACCTGGCGGATAGTTTAACTGGGGATGTCACCAATGGATATACGCTTACAAAAAATATTAAGGTCGCAGGATAATTCATTCGGAAGAGTTTAAATTTATCTCCTGCAAAAAATTCATATGAAAAACCTAAATCATTACGTAGCGATTTATAAGGAGCAACTTGTAAAAGGTGATATTTTAATTGCCTACAATCAGTTAGTGAAATTCGTTATGAAGTTACGGGTGGATTTCATGAAAAACCGATCAGATCAATACTCCTTTTCAGGTATACTTCACGGATACATGGATTATACCTATTTCTATTTTTCCAACGATTTTTTAAAAAGCAAAAAACTAAAACTCGGACTGGTTTTAAATCATGTGGAAATGCGGTTCGAAATTTGGCTATTGGGAAATACCATAAGTATTCAAAAAGAATATTGGGATTTACTTCGTAATTCAGAATGGAATAAACACAAAAAGGAAATGCCTTCATATTCCATTTTAGAAACAATTATTAAAAAACAACCTGATTTCGATAACCTGGAATTATTGGCAAAAAATATCGAGGAATTAACCTTTCAGGAATCGAATAAAATAATTGAAGCAATAAAAAAGTTGAATTAAAATTATCCTGTATCTGTAAAAAAATCTATACGCTGGAATTCAACCCTTGACACACCCCTGTCACACACTGAAAATAGGTTTGCATTATAACATAATTAAAACAGTAAAAATGGAAATCTTTAAAATTATTATTCTTTCATTATCAGGCATTTTAATGATCTACGCAGGCTCAAATCGATTAATCAAACCGCTAACGTCATTCTGTCTAAAAAGCTACATGGATAACCCCAATTTTAAATTAGAAGGAAAAATCGATGTCTTTAATGAAATGAGAGCTGCAGGTACCAGTACTTCATTTGGAGGAATTATTATTTTGTTGGGTATTATTCTACCACAACTGACAATGACCTCGTTTATCGTGGCAATTGTTATCTTCTTAGGTCATGCTTTAGGAAGACTAGTGAGTTTAAAATTGGATGGTAAACCAGGACAACAAATGTCTATGGGACTCACGTTTGATTTAGGATTAGGCTTACTGAATGTCATTTGTTTATTGAGTATTTTGATGCAACAATAGTTAACATCAATACATCTCATAAAAAGCCCTGTATACAAATTTGTATACAGGGCTTTTCCATTTACTTTTGGTAATATAAAGGTATTCGCAACGTTTTTGGATAAATCAAAAATGTTCCATTCAAAGCCAAACACATGTTTATCATAAACCTTACTTATAAAACCGAATTAGAAAGAGTCGATACATTTCTAAACGCGCATATTGATTTTTTAAATGACCAATATGAACAGGGACATTTTCTTGCATCAGGAAGAAAAGTACCCAGAACCGGAGGAATCATTTTGTCCAACATTTCATCCAAATCCGATTTAGAGGAAATTATTGCAAACGACCCCTTTAAGAAAAATGAATTGGCCCATTATGAATTGATTGAATTTGTTCCAAGCAAAACTTGTAACGAATTGCGTTTTTTAATTGAAAAATAAAATACCCGATGACCTATCTCAAAACCATATCATTTTGTTTTATCCTAATTCTGATCAGCAGTGCTTGTCAAACTTCCACCCCAAAAGCTGATCATAAAATCACTTTTGGCGATTTGGTAAACCTGGAAACGTTAACTGATGTAGAAATAAGTAATAACTCCGGAACCTTTAGTTTGACCCGGGAACAAATCAAACAACTTAAAGAAGATCTAAATAATATGCCGTATGACCCTAACATATCGGTAAAAGTAGGTGCTATTCATATCAGACTTAAAATAAACGAGAAGAACTACAATATAGCCACTGCAACCCATGGCAACTATATTGAAATCCATAGAGATATGGTAAATCAAAATCTAGACTTAATTAATAATATCCAATGGTTATATTTTAAAACCAATGGGGTTAATTTTGATAATTATAAGGCGCAAAACCAATAATGAAGAGAATAATTATTATTTCAGTTCTTTTATGTTTTATAGGATTCATTTTTTTCTATGGGTTTAAGAACTATGCCAAATCGGTAAAAGATCAACATTGTCTAACGACACAAATTTCATCTCGGATATTTGATTTTAATTCTGTTGAACTCATTGCGGAAGGTGATTTAAATATTCAGGATTTTCAAATAACACATGGAAAGAATAAAATCGTAGTTTTTGAAAACGGTGTTCCCCAAAAAGGAATTGAAAACAAACATGGACATTGCTCTTTTTCCGTATATCATATGGGAAAAAAACTAGACAATTTTGCTTTTTTCAAGGAAAATAATTGGCAGACCTATAAATACTCCTTCATTATTAAAAATACAAATAACACCATTTCATGTACTATGAATGTGTACTATAATAATGGACTGGTAGAAACAACAAACAATTTTAAATGAGCTCTGATTATTATAAAACCAAAGAATCCGTTGCGGAATATATTAAACTCGCACAAGATGTAAATGGAGGCGCATTGATCAATAAACTCAAAAACTACCTTCCCTCCCACTCCACGTTGCTCGAAATCGGTTCCGGTCCTGGAACAGATTGGAATATCTTAACAGCAGATTTTAACGCGGTAGGTTCAGATAACTCTAAAGAATTTCTAGACTACCTCATCACCAAAAACCCTCAAGGAAGATTTCTGAATTTAGATGCAGTAACATTAAAAACAAATGAGAAATTTGATGGGATTTACTCCAATAAAGTATTACATCATTTAACGGATACAGAACTCATTGATTCTATTAAAAGGCAGTCTGAAATATTAAATCCTAACAGTATCATTTGTCATTCTTTTTGGAAAGGAACGGGCACTGAAATCTTTAAAGGCCTTTTTGTCAATTATCATACTGAAGCCGCATTACGAGTTTTTTTTACATTACACTTTGAGACCTTATTGCTGGAATCTTATGCCGAATTTGAACCAAATGATTCTCTTGTTTTTATAGGGAAGAAAAAAGATTAAGATGTATTTTGGTCCTGTGTGAACAAACTGTACCGTCTTATCTTAAGATCAAAAAATGAGTCAAAAAAAATTAGCTGAATTATCAGACGAAGAGTTATTGCAGGAAGCCAAAAACATGAAACCCACCGGAATCTATGATACCTTAATCATAGGCGTTTTAATCGGGATTTCCATTTTTAGTGTCTATAAGAATGGTTTTGGTTTATTGACATTTCTACCATTGGTATATTTCCCAATAGCCACCAAAAACAAACTAAAGATTAAGGAAATTGATAAACTTTTGACCGAAAGGAACCTAAACTAGCCCATGAGTATCGCATCCGCTTATAATTCCTGGGCTGAACAATACGATTCGAACCCAAATATCACCAGAGATTTAGATCAGAAAGCAACTATTGAAACGCTTTCAAAATATTCCTTTAATGATGTTTTGGAGTTAGGTTGTGGAACCGGTAAAAATACGATTTGGTTACAGCAATGTTCTAAACACATCATTGGTCTCGATTTCTCTGAGGAGATGCTCCTTATCGCCAAAGAAAAAATCTCAGACGCAAATGTGGTGTTCAAAAAAATGGATCTCACCAAAAACTGGAAGATAACTCCTCAATTCGCAGATTTGATTACCTCAAGTCTTACACTTGAACATATTGAAGATTTAAATCACATTTTCGATCAGGCGCATCAAAAGCTTCAAGATCATGGCGTATTCTTCATCAGCGAATTACACCCTTTTAAGCAATATCAGGGAAGCAAAGCTAAATTCCAATCTAATGGTGAAACGGTATATTTGGAGACCTATATACATCATATCTCTGATTACATGGAAAATGGCCAAAACAATGGATTTGTTTTAGAGGAATTAAAAGAATGGTTTGATGAAGAATCAGAGGTGAAAATACCCAGACTCATTACATTTGTATTCAGAAAGGTTGCGAATTAAATCCAAGGGTTCTTGACATATTTATAAGACCGAACCTCCCCTTATAAAATTCAAATTATTTCTACTTAAAAATGTATTTTTAACTCCACATTGTGAACTATCAAAAATCTGCGCTATGGACAAAGCACTACAAACCATGATTTCAAACATGCCTGAAAAAACCGGCAAATCATTGGATGAATGGAAAAAAATTCTTCAGGAAAAATCATTTACTAAACATTCTGAAGGTGTTAAATTCCTCAAGACAGAACATCATGTTACGCATGGTTTTGCCAATACGATAGTGACCCTTTCAAAAGAAAACTCTTCCAACGAAGAAGATTTAGTCGCAACGCAATACAAAGGGAAAGAGATTCTTTTGCCTATCTACCACGAACTCATTGCATATGTAAAATCTTTAGGTAAAGATGTAACCATAACACCTAAAAAAGGTAGCGTGAGTATCATTCGAAAGAGACAATTTGTCCTGATCAAACCCGCCACCAAAACCAGAATTGATTTAGGATTTAAGTTAAAAGACAAAGCTACTTCTGACAGACTAGGAAATTCCGGTCCATTTGGTACCATGTGTACCCATAGAGTTCAGCTTTTCGATATTAATGAAGTAGATGCGGAATTAAAAGAATGGATCAAAGAGGCTTATGAAAAGTCTGTGTAGCCGTTAAGTGATTAGCTAAAATATCGAAAACAAAAAACGTAATTCAACAATAATACATGAGGTTCAGACCTCAACCCTAAAATGAAGAACCTCAACATGAACGTATTACAGATTAAAGAAGCCGCAAAGAAAAAAAGGCTTATCAATTATATAGTAGATCTTATTGCCCGTTTCTCTTTGTTTTTCTTAATGATGGAAATTTCAGGTTATTTTGGAGGAAATGAAAAAGTCGAAAAAATAGCGTTGATCATCATCTTTTCAGGCTACTATATTTTAATGGAATATTTTCTGGGACAAACCATTGGTAAAATGGTAACCAAAACCAGAGTTGTTGATTTATCAGGTCATCGAATTGACTTCAGAGCTGCCGTAATTCGATATTTGTGTCGTTGGATTCCTTTTGAAGAATTTTCTTTGGGACTTGGTTATGATGCTAAAGCGTGGCATGATGTGATTTCAAAGACTTATGTTATTGACGATACCTCAAAATCAAATGATTTTTAATTCTCCCGTAGTATGACTAAGAAGAGAATATTCAAAACTATATTCCTAATTGGCTCTTTGGTTTCTCTGTTTTTCGTCCCTTGGATTTTAGTTTGGGCGTGGATTTTACCATTGCCCCATACCATTCAGACACAAGCCGATGAAGCCGTTGAACATGGATTTGAAGGAATTATTGTATACGTAGATCAAACCGGAAAACCACCAGCATTTTATGCATCGGGTTGGCATAATCGCGAAAACCAAATCCCTGCAGACCCTCACGCTTTATTCAAAATTGCCAGTATCAGCAAACTCTATGTAGCGGTAGCCATTACCAAATTGGTGAGTTCCGGGCGTTTATCTTTAGATCAAACATTAGCTGATCATTTTCCTGAGCTTGTCGGAAAAATTGAAAATGCAGATCAAATCACCATAAAAATGATGGTACAACATCGAAGTGGGATTCCCAATTTTACAAGTACCCATGAATATTGGGCGTATCCGGCAGAAAATAATACCGATAGATTGGAATTGGTACTTGGATTACCCGCTAATTTTGAACCCGATACGGATTACGAATATAGCAACACCAATTACCTCTTGCTGAGAGAAATCATGAACTCTGTTTTGGGTTATAACTACCAACAATACATCCAGGAAGAAATACTTCATCCACTCCATCTAACACACACCTATGGAACATTAAATGAAGTCAATATGAATGATGTTATGAGTGGTTACTACGTGGGTTACGATCTTGACCTAAAAACTGACAAACAAGGAATGTTAGCCACTGCAGAAGATGTGGGAACCTTTCTCAGAGCGCTGAATGACGGCTCAGTATTCAATGAGGGAGAACTGGAAATCTATTCATCCATTTATGTTTATGAACATACCGGTCTGATACCCGGATATCAAAGCATTGCCAAATACAACAAGGATATAGATACTGTTGTTATTCAGTTTACCAACACCACCAACTTCGAGGGCTACCATTGGAATTTATCTGAAATTATATATAATCGTATATTAAAAATAATAAGAAGTTGATAAAATACTTCTATGATTTAAAAGGTTAATACCACAGAAATTCATCAAAATAAACCATATGAACATTGCATTTCTGAAAATGAGAAGCCAGATCAATCATAACACAAATGAAAACTGGGTTTCTATATTATTAGGGCTCATTTCAGGTTTTTCCGTATTTTATTTTTTGTACTTTTTTGAAGCTTATGGGATTCAAAAAGGGATTTCGTATTCTGGGCATTCACATCTTTTTAGAAGTACCAGTTTCGGGGTTTTAACCTTTACATACCTCACTATTTTTGAAACCTGGTTGAAACCAAAACTGGATATTATTTCTTTTAAACGTCAAATAATCTGGTACACTTCACTGATAATTTTAGGAAGTCAGTTCATCTTTATTCTTTTTAATTTCTTTTGGAACTGGCAGGAATGGAATATGGAGGCTTATCTACTCATCATAAAAGAATTTCCACTTATGCTCATCTTGCCATTCTCATTTTACTTCATTCTAAAAACAAGCATAAAACCAGTCCAACTTGAAGATGACTTTCTTTCGTTTCAATCAGAAAATGGAAAAGACCATTTAAAAATACAGCTTCAGGACTTTCTCTACGCTACTCCATCAGAAAACTACATCACTATTTCTTATTCATCAAGTAATAAAACGGAACAACATCTCATTCGTAAACCGTTAAAAGTATTGGAACAAGAATTAGAGGCTTATCCTGAAATAATGAGAAGTCACCGAAGTTATTTAGTGAATAAATTAAATATTCAAAATATCAGACAAAATAAAGGAAAGGTTTATCTGGAAGTAAATGAAACCAGTATTCCAGTTTCCAAACAATTTCAAATTCACTTTCTTGGGTAACCACTTTCATCCCTTATTACTAATTTTAATCCCTAAACACCATAGAAACAGCCAAATCAGCATTTTTTGCTTTTATCATTGCAAAAACAAAATCCATGAGGGACATCATTCACATCTTAATATTGACATGCACTCTTCTAGCCCTCAACGGATGTCAATCCAATCAAACAGATACTACTTTTGACCTTCTAACTTCCGTTCAGAAAATAGATTCCCTTTTAAAATCACATCACCAGGAAGATCTGTTTCATGGTGGTATTATGATTTCAAACAATGGAGAAAATATCTATGAAAACTATTTAGGAATTGCTGACAGAACATGGAATATTCCTATGCAATCAGATGTGAAATTTGATATTGCTTCGTTAAATAAATCCATGATTGCTGCATTAATATTAAAAGCGACCGAAGAAAACAAACTCCATTTAGATGACAAATTGGTCGATTTACTTTCCGGTTTCTCATTCGAAGGAAATTTCCACCCTGATATCACATTACATCATTTATTGAGCCATAGTTCTGGCCTGCTGGATTATGATGCTATTCCTAATGAGCTCAAAGCAGAAAACTTTTTAAAGTTTAAACGACTGAGATTAAACAATGAAGAATACATCAATTTCATCAGCCAGATTGAGCCTGTACTCCAACCGGATCAAAGATTTTACTATAGCAACTTTGCCTATCATCTACTCGCCATTATTTTGGAAAAAACATATGAAAAACCATTTGGTCAGGTCTTCAAAGAAAACCTGACCTTACCGCTCGGGCTTAAAAACACTCTTTCGGAAAATAGAAATGAAATCGTTATTGAAAATCTTGCCCCAGCCTATAATTATCAAGAAAAAACCGATTCTTGGTATCAAAACCCATTTATAGATTTAAGTTTAGGAAGAAGAGTTTTCTCCACAGTATCTGACCTGAACCGATGGGCTCAGGTCATGGATAATCCCGGCTATTTAAGCCAACACTCTTTAAACTTAATGCAACAGAATCATGTTACTCACCTATCCAATAATATCAGCTATGGATATGGATGGGTGGTCGTTGATTCCGTAAATCAAAGTCAAATGGGCTATTTAGACATCAATAAACCGTATATTATCCATGGCGGAAGTACGGATGGTTATAAAGCTATGCTTGTAAACATTAATCACGGAGAGTATATCATTAGTTTTTGTAGCAATGTAGGAGATCAAACAAACGAATTACAACTCACACAAGAAATCGTAAAACTTCTAATAGAATAACGCATAATGAAAAAGACATTCAATTACATATTTACCTGTATCCTCGTAATGCTTTCTCTAACACTTGTGGCACAAGAAAAAAAAGTTACTGGTTTTTGGGAAATTAAAAAGGTGACCGTAGGTTCAGAAAATATGACCCCTATAGCTAAATGGACAAAAATCAATGCCGATGGCACGTTTCAATCCGGCAATGGATGGCTGCAAAACTCCAGCGGAACCTGGAAATATGATTCTACTTCCCATACCTACTCTTCCTTTGATTCTTTAGGTATTGAAGATGAATTTGGTGGATTTAATGTGTACTTTGAAGAAGAGCATATGATTTGGAACAGAAACGAAGACGGAATGTCTGTCAAAGTAACTTTATCCCCAATCCATATGTTACCTATGGCTCCGGGAGACTATCTGGTTGGTATCTGGGATTTGGTCGAGATCACAGAAAACGGTCAATCTATTTTATCAGATTTTGATAGTTCTGATTCACATAAAATGTTTTTCAGATGGGATAGAATTTATCGCAACTTTAGCCCAGCAGGCGAACCGTCAACAGGTTATTGGCATATCCACGGACATAGATCCAGAATCACGTTAATCCCTGTGAAGGAATGCGAGAAATCTGAAATTTGGGCCATCGAAGTAGATGGAAAAACATTAAAGATGACAGGTTTATCTGACCATAATAAAATGATTCAAAGAATATACGTACGACAAAATACGTTTTAAAACCATATCTTTCCTGACACTTTAATAAGACTCATGAATGTGAATTCATCTATTAAAAACACTATGGCTCTGTTCTGGATGATAATCCTGGTCTCATGCAGTCAAAAAATAGACCCACATAATTCACCTGGTGAAACCACAACAATTGGGGAAAATCTGGACAACTACTTTACCGCTTTGACACATCTTAAAAAATTTAACGGTGTCGTATTGGCTTACAAAAATGATAGTCTTGTATTAGAGAAATCCTACAATATTGATACTGATACAAATAGTTCAACCTTCGTGACTACTGATTATCAATTCGACATCCATTCTATTTCCAAATTGATGACCAACTATTTGGTAATAAAATTGGAAAGTGAGGGTCAGCTAAAAGTAAATCAGACAATAGATACTTTTTACCCTGATTTCCCTCAGGGAAAATCAATCGCCATACAAATGTTACTTAATCATAGTTCTGGATTACCCAGGGAATTATACCATTTTGAAGGTAATGAATTTGATTTAACAACAAATGAGATTATAGAGCTCACCAAACTTCAACCTCTATTGTTTGAACCTGGAGCCGATACACAGTATTCCAATATCGGTTATGAATTGATATATGACATCATTTCAAAAACTTATCACAAACCTTTTGCCCAATGTATTGTCGATGAAATATTCATCCCTTTAAAAATGAATAATAGTGGCGCACATTTTTTTTCAAATGCGCACCACATTAAAAAGCTTGCTAAAAATCACACATTGGAAGATTCAACAATTGTTCAGGTTCCCAATATAATGGACGATGAATTTAAAACTGCTCGATTATATTCAACCGCTTCTGACTTAAATATTTTTCTTAACCATATAAAAGAACCTCCTTATTCTTCCATTAAAAAAGAGAATAATGTAATTGCCAAGGATGGCGGTTCTAAAGGTATACGCGCTCAGGTGTATGCCGATTTAGATCACAATTTCAATTTTGTGCTTCTAGCCAATTATGATGAAATGCCCTTTTTTAATACAATTGATGATATGGTCAAGATATTAAAATCAGAGCCTTTCGAGATTCCTAAAGAATTAAACCGAAAAGCGATTCACTTACCTGACGATACGCTAAAAAAGTTCACTGGCGCATATTCTTTTGCTGATTTTAATGGTTTGACATTAACCATTAAAACCGAAAATAAAAATCTGGTAGTCTTTCAAAACGGGGAAAAGATAGGTACATTAAAAGCGGAGACCGAAACCATTTTCTTTGAAAATCCTAAAGCACCAGAATCATTTGAATTCATTCAAAACGATATTGGAACTTATGATGTTTTAATGGGATGGAAAGGGATTACCATAGAAGGAAAAAGAGAAAACAACTAACACCTACAAAAGGTACGTTTAACAATCATCCAAATCAATCCAATGCCGATCTGATTTCAGCAATCAGTCCATCCCGGTCATACTTTGCTTTATCAATTAGGTTGGGACGTACATCCAGACCTGTTTGATGTTTGTCGGACCATACAATTATGTCAATCAAAATTGGAATAAGGTCTTTTCCTTTTTCTGTTAAAGAATACTCTTTCTTTGTTTTAAGTTTTTCATAAACCTGCCACACTACAATTCCATTGGCCTCTAACTTTTTCAAGCGATCTGATAGAATATTGGTCGCTATTCCTTCTTTTGAATTCAAAAAATCTTTGTAAAACTTCTTTCCATCCACTAAATCTCGAATGATTAAAAAAGTCCATTTATCTCCAAAAAAATCTAAGGCATAACTTACCGGACAGTCTGATCTCATATTCCTTCTCTTTATTACTTGTAAAATGCAAGTAAATATTTACATTTGCTTACTTGTTTTTTGCAAGTTAACTAAATTCTCGAATTAAAAGTTACAAAATGGGAACTATTCAAATCAATTTTGACCAACTTAAAAAAGCACATTGGTCTGATCAGGAAACAAAAAATGCGCAATTACTTGTAGACTTTGTACAACAGCTCATGAACAATCATGACTTTGATCTGGTACTTCAAAAATTTGGCAATCCGCATTATAAACAACACAATAGAGGTATTCCAGATGGAATGGAGTCGTTGATTGCATATGTAAAAAACTTCACGAAAAGATTCCCCGATTATACGTATGATGTGAAACATATTTTTGCTGATGGGGACATGATTATTTTTCATTCTCATATTACAACGCGTAAAAAGGATCGCGGAAATGACAATACGGGTTTCAATGCCATTGATACCTGGAAAATAAAAAATGGCCAAATTGTTGAACACTGGGATGCACTACAACCTATGAATGGATTCTTAAGATTTTTCTTTTGGATTATTGGTGGAAAAATTGCCAATTCAAATGGGGTTTATTAATCCCTTCCCCCATCTATTTTTTACGCTTCTTAAGCATAAACTTTACTACTTTTATCGGTTAACTATTAAAGATAAATAATGGGGACTGGTGCACACAGGCTATTGAAAGCCCAATAATTATGAAATTAAGCCATCTAAAAATTCAATCTGGATAGTATAGTGGATTATATTGGTGATGATGCTACAATAAACAAATATTTCAACTAAGAATTACGTTTCACTTTAAAATGTATCGTAAATGGAACTCACCGTAAGAGAATGTGCTTTAGAAGATCTTCAAAAAATAGTAGACTATTTTGTTCTTGCAGATACTGAGTTTCTAATGGGTATGGGTGCAGATAAAAGTAAACTTCCTCAAAAACAGGATTGGATCAAAAAACTAGAATCAGAATTTAGACTACCATATCATAAAAAAGATTTTTATTACATCATTTGGGAACTAAATCATCAGGCCATTGGTCATTCAAATATCAACAATATCCAATATGGGAATTCCGCAACCATGCATTTACACTTATGGGATAACCCGACTCGAAAAAAAGGTCGCGGCTCAGAATTCCTTAAGCTAACACTACCCTATTACTTTGAACACTTTGAACTTAAAAAGCTCATCTGTGAACCATATTCAAAAAACGTGGCACCCAATAAGACATTAAAAAAACTTGACTTTAAAAAGGTAAGAACCTACGATACCATTCCTGGATGGATTAATTTCTATCAAACAGTTCATCGATATGAATTGACCAAAGAGCAATTTGAAGAAAGTAAAATTTATTTATAATCTGCGTGTGAATTTTATCCTCCCCCATACAATATTAATATTAGCTCAACCAAGATTAATTCCTTATTCATAATAATTTAAACTTATGACCAAAACTTCATTAAATCAAATTGCCAGACTTTCTTCATTGGCATTATATATGATGAATAAAATCAAAATATTTTAATACTACATGAAGCCACTTTATTTACTCATCGTATTCATATCTCTTATTATAAACGTTAGAGCACAAGAGTTTTATTCGGTCGCAGCGGAACATGGGCTGATCATTAGACAAAAAGCTGATATGACCTCTCCAAGAGTTGGTAAATTCCTCTGCGGGCAGGATTTAAAACTCATCCAAAAAACTGATATTCCTGTTGAAGTTCAAGACCAAAACGAAACAATCAAAGGCCATTGGTATTTTATGTCGTCTCCTTCCGGATTTAAGGGATATGTTTTTAGCGGATATCTTCTACCCAAGCAAGAAAGTTGGAGAAATGGTGTGACATGTGAAGACGAATACATACCCTGTAGTACAGAGCTTTCAACCCAAAACAACATGTTAGAAATATTCAATTTTGAAATTGAAGGTCAAGATCACAAGCCAGATACTTTAGTTTTATACGAAGCAGTTTTCAATGAAATTGGGGATAAACTTTTAAAAGTCAAACCTCGAAAGGAATTTCAAAATATTGAAGTATATTACACCAGAATGGAAACCCTAAATGCGTGGGAAACGGCAAAAGATTCCAACGGAATCATCTCTAAATGGAAAGGGCATCATCCCTTTATAAAATTAGAGTCCTTTAACCAATATTTCTATCGCATCCCGCCAACTGACTATGACAACGTCAGAGAAAAACGGGCACGGATCATGCATCTAAAACGCTCTCCTGATTGGGATGAATCCGGTGAAGGAGGTTGGTTTCCAAGGTATATTTATAAAGGGCAGATCGTTCCATATGAAATCTCATCGATCATTATAAAAATTGTTACCACCGACTCTAAAAATATTTCTACAACAGAATACATAGAAATTGGCTTATCTTACGGTTGCTAACCCATTGGAATGATGTATATTTTGTCATATTAATGCATTCTTTAGAAAACATACGGAAAGAAATTCTTTTTGAATCAGAAAGGCTAAAGACTTCATCGTTAAACGAAGAGGATATTGAATCACTTTTTCAAATGTATTCGGACCATGAGGCCATGAAATACCGTGGTAGTAAACCAATGATTACTATTTCAGATGCGCATTTTATGGTAGCCAATCAAACTTCAGAAAAAGGTTCTATATCAAAACTACGATTGGGAATCAGAACTAAAACAACAAATATTTTGATGGGCACCCTGCTCCTCTCCTATAATTGTGATCTGGAAAATCAACTGGAAATCGGATTTTCTTTTGGTAAGGAGTTTTGGCACCAAGGGTATGGAACTGAAACCCTGCAAATGGTCATTTCTCACCTACAAACACTAAAGTCAATTCAGGAACTTAAAGCCTGGTGTATGAAAGAAAATATAGCTTCCATAAGAATTTTCAAAAATGCGGGATTTAGTAAAATGGCACAAAATGAATATCCGCAAAGCCATTTGTTTGTCAAACAACTTTAAAATGTTCATTCACTAATGATGAATCAAATCAATACCATAAAAGAAAAACTAACCGAATTAAAAAACCTGGATAAACAGTATGCCGTTTTTGGGGCGGATAAACATAAATACCGACTCAACGCAACACTTTCGAATAAAAAAGTTCAACAAATAGAAAGAGACCACAACATTACCCTAACCGATGAATTTAAATGTATTCTCACACAATTAGGGAATGGTGGGGCCGGTTGTGGATATGGTTTCGAACCACTTCGTCTGGATCATATTCATCCACCATATATGGGCACACCTCAACTATTGAGAAATTGTGATACCCCTGAAGAAATTGACCTGGATATGTTTGATCTGGATGAGATTTCCGGATATATTAAACTATTTGATTATGGGTGTGGTATGGAAACCTGTCTAATTGTTAATGGTAAAGAACAGGGTCATTTAATATTTTTTGATTGCGATGGCAGGTTTGAAAAACTAAAAGATGAAACCATTTTCAATCTCTATGAAACCTGGCTGGATGAAAACATATTTATTTTAAAAAGGGTCCAAACCAAATTAGATAAAATGACCTTACCAGAAATTATAGATAGTGAATGGGAATTAAAAAACTTCAAAATCCAAGATTTGATTTTGAGCTTAATCAATGTTGAGCTTCTACAAGGAGCTTATTCCGGAAATCAGAAACAACAATATTTAGAAACCCAGTATAACAAATGGAAAAATAAAAAACAGAAGTTGGGTAACAATTGGTGGCCTTTTTAAACTTCTAAAATCAAAATGATCCCAACTATTAATGTACTTTTAGCCCTAAGTTAAAGTCTATTAAAACAAGATATGTCAATAACAAACGAAGCAGAACTAAACGGAATGAAACGCGTAAGTGAGGTGGTGGGAATCACACTTAAACGTATGCGAGAATATGCCAGAGTAGGAATGTCTACCAAGGAGCTGGATGAATTTGGTGGAGAAATTTTAAAGAGCTATGGTGCCAAATCTGCTCCATATGAAACCTATGGATTCCCCGGATATACTTGTATCAGTATAAATCGCGAAGCTGCTCATGGGATCCCATCCAGAAATAAAATCCTTAGAGACGGTGATTTGATCAATATTGATGTATCGGCCGAGTTAAATGGCTTTTGGTCAGACAATGGAGGTTCATTTGTTTTAGGAAAAGATCTGCACAACCATCAACCACTAGTAGATGCTTCAAAGAATATTTTGCAAAAAGCTATAAGCCAAATTAAAGGTGGAGTTAAAATCTCAGATATTGGACATTTAATAGAAACTGAAGCTAAAAAATCAGGTTATAAAGTCATCAAGAATTTGGCGGGGCATGGAGTAGGAAGAAGCTTACACGAAAAACCGGAGAATATTCTAAACTATCGTGTACGTACCAATCGAGAACGATTTAGAAAGAACACCACAGTGGCTATTGAAACTTTTATAGCTACCCACTCTACAATCGCCATGGAATTAAATGATGGCTGGACACTTGTAGGAAACAAAGGTGGGTTCGTCACTCAACATGAACATACTATTTTAATTACAGATCAAGCACCAATTATCTTAACCGATTCGAATGGAATTTGGAACTAAGGTTACATGAAAAACATCCTAAAAGCGTTTATATTTTTCCTCTTTATAGGCATTGTATTCTATGTCTTCTATTTATTCGTCCTTAAAGTTCCTGAAAAATTAAACTCCAAAGGAAATACCATCGCCAGCTATGCGACCTATATAAAATCATATAAGGTCAAAAGTGGCTCGAACGCCTATTATGAAATCTTGTGCCATGAGACACCATATGAAATTATTGGTGGAAATTCAGAATCGCAGGTTTCTGGAGATAAATATGAGGTAGAAATCGATAGTATGGATTGTGATCACAATTTAATTAAATACCATACGCCCATAATTCTGGATTCCGAAAACTTCCTTCCTGCAGAAGCAGTAATTACGCTAACAATTGATACAGAAGTGATGTCTTTGATTAAGTTTAAATATGAAATCAAAGGAACCAAATATTCGCGGATTCAGTACATGCAACCGGGATGGAAAAAACGATCTCCCCAAATAAAAAAGGATCAAACAATTGCCATTTTATATTGGGACAAAAACCCTCAAAGAGCCGTTCTATCTGAATTTGTAAAATACATTGAATTTAGCCACTTATAATATAACTTAGTCCAACCAATAAACTCAAATTACAAATGGCTATATACGCAATTGGAGACATCCATGGATGCTTAACTGCGCTCAAAACGATTTTCAAAAAAGGTCCAATAGATAAAGGAGATACGGTGGTTTTTCTTGGAGATTATATAGACCGTGGTCCCAATAGTGCCGGAGTCATTGATTGGCTCATTCAACACCAACAGGATTTCAATTTTAAGTTTATTCTTGGGAATCACGAAATCATGATGCAAGTCGCAAAAACATCTCCTGACAGACTAATAGAATGGTTACATTTTGGAGGAGCTGCAACTCTAGATTCTTACGGCATAGGTGACGATCCTAAATGGATGAATAAAATAGATTCGACACATTGGGAATTTATAGATGCTTGTCTCCCTTATTTCGAACTACAGGACTACATATTCGTTCACGCAGGACTCGAAACCCACATAGACCTGCAAGATCAAAACAGACACCATTTGTTTTGGAGAAAATATGAAATACCAGAACAATATTGTGATGGAAAAACAGTCATATGTGGACATACCTCCAGGAAAAATGGTGAAATTGCCGACTTTGGACATACCATTTGCATCGATACATATGCCTATGGTGGAATGTGGTTGACGTGTCTTAACGTCAAGACCAAAGAATATATAAAGGCTAATGATAAGGGAAATATTATTAAAGGTTCTCTATAAATCCCATCTAATAATTAAATAAAAATCCGGAGGTATGTCCAGCACACGACAAAGGACTTGCCCGCCCCACTCTCTTGTTTTTCTATTTTTGGATTATTCTGCATTTACCATCAGATATGCGGTCATCAAAAAACAATAACATGACTAGATTAGTTTTCAAAATAGCGTTGATTTCTCTTATTCTTTTTTCTGCTAAAACCTCTATTGCGCAAGGATGTAGTGATGCAGGGTTTTGTACCATCGGGAGCATTAAACCTAATAGCGATGACAGTACTGAAACGGTTTTGAATCAAGTAAAAACGGGTGTATTTCTAGGAAATGCCGATCACATGATTTCTGCCTACGGAGCGTATTTTGAGTATGGTCGGGTCCTTAACGATAAATTTGGAATTGAAGTAAAATTGACCACCATTGGACAAACCGGAAATGATATTTCTGTGTTTGGTGTATCCGATTTATTTCTCACCACAAAATACTCCGTAAACAAGGAGTTTAAATTGATTCTGGGTGGAAAAATTCCATTTTCTCAGGCCAGCAAATCTTTGGATGGACTTCCATTACCAATGGATTATCAATCCAGTTTAGGAACCTTTGATTTAATATTCGGAATGGGTTATGAATTAGCGGGTTTTCAATTCATAGCCGCTATTCAACAACCCTTAACGCAAAACGACAATCAATTCTTCTCCTCATTATATCCAATTGGTTCAGAACTCCGAAAATTCCAGTCTACAAATCAATTCAAACGAAGTGGTGATGTGCTTTTACGTGTTTCTTATCCGATCACCATTAAAGACAAATTTATTTTTACGCCAAGCCTTTTACCCATTTATCATCTGGCCAATGATAAATATACCGATGAATTAAATATCGAAAGAGAAATTATGGGTTCTGATGGGTTAACCTTAAATGCCAATCTATACCTGGACTACGAAATCAACGCCACCAACGTATTACAGTTTAATGTCGGGTTCCCATTTATTGTAAGAGAATCCAGACCAGATGGTTTAACCAGAAGTTCCATCGCAACATTAGAATATAAGATCAAGTTCTAATTCACTCTCTGCGAAAAGTATTCACCCTTCTGCGATTCGTATACCTGAAAATCTTATGGGGTATTGACATTTGTGCATACAATAAAACAAACACTTTATGGCACAAAATAACCTTCCCGTAGTATTGATTACAGGGTGTTCTTCAGGGCATGGTGAAGCTCTCGCCAAACTCTTTGTAAAAGAGGGATATCCCACCTATGCATCTGCTAGAAAACCAGAATCTCTTCTCCAATTAAAGAAATTGGGTTGTGAAACCTTAAAACTTGATGTGACAGATCATGCCTCTATCCATACTGCGGTACAAGAAATTGAAAGTCAACATGGAGCTGTGGGTATTCTGGTCAATAATGCGGCCATTGGTATCATGACACCTTTAGAAACCATTCCTATTACAGAGGTTAAAAGACAATATGAAACGAATGTCTTTGGTTTACTTGCTTTAACTCAGGCCGTATTACCTGGTATGCGAAAAGCTCAAAAAGGTAGAATTGTGAATATTGGCTCCAGCGGTGGCGAATTTACGACCCCAGGCGGAGGAGTTTATCAGGCTACTAAATATGCCTTGACTTCAATGAACGATGCTTTGCGTGCAGAACTCAGTCTCTTTGGAATCGATGTTATCATGATTCAGCCTGGGGCAATTGCTTCAAAATTTGCTTTAAACGGATCTGTTTTAGGAACAGAAGTAGGTCCATATCAAGAACTCATGTTAGGAATTAACAAAATTACCAGTGCGGCAGTTAAAGAAGGAGCTCCAGGAACCTGGACCCCTGAGCAAGTTGCAAAAGTGAGTTTTAAGGCCAGTACACAAAAGAAACCAAAAGCGAGATATAGACCCGGAATTGTCGCCAAGGCCCTAATCTACTTAAGACTCTGGTTGCCCTACCGTACATGGGACAAGATGTATCTCAACTGGTTAATAAAGGAAGGAAAAAAGATTAAATCAGAATTAAAATAATTGTCATGAGTTTTTATAGTCATACACAAAACTGGTTTAATGGAGAACTTTTTGAAGGTAAAATGGTCCTCATAGTAGGTATTCTCATGATGATAATTTCGATATTCATTTGGAGATATGGTACAACACCCAACGCGAAAGCTCTGGTGATCCCCATTTTATCTGTAGGTCTATTCTTTTCTATAGGGATTGGCTGGATGATGAGAGACTATCCTCAAAGAATGGCACAATCTGAACGTGCCTTTAAAGAAAACCCCGCAGAATTCATGTTGCAAGAAAAAGAACGTGTGGAAGGTTTTCAAATACTATATACCTACTCATTGATTTTTGCGACTTTTAGTTTTGTTCTTACCATTGTGGGCTTTGGATTCTTAAATAATCGAATATTTCAATCCATTTGTATCGCGCTCTTGTTGATCTCATTTACCCTCATAATAATTGATCATTTTTCGAAAGAAAGGTCCAAAATCTATTATATTGAAATCTTAAAGCATTTAAATGAGCCATCAGGTCAATAGGATAAAAACCATCAGTGAAATTCATCGGTTGCTGAATATTGGAAAGCCGTTACATCCATTAATTTCGATATGTAGACACATCCCTGAAATGAATTTAAAAATCCAAAATGTAAATGTATGTTTTGACTTTTACATCATCTCATTCAAGTCCGATATTCATGGTAGTATCAATTATGGCCGTAATACATATGACTTTGAAGAAGGCAGCATCCTGTTTTCCTCTCCAGGTCAGGTATTTAGTATTACATCTGATCCAGTAATTGACATCAACGGATGGAGTCTTTTTATTCATCCAAAACTATTCACCAGGTCTGATCTCCATCAATCCATTCAACAATATAATTTCTTCTCATATGACATCAATGAAGCGCTTCATACTTCTGAAAAGGAAAAACTGATTTTAGAAAAATTTGTATCAAACATCGAAAACGAAATCTCTCAAAACTTAGATCGTCACAGCCACGACCTTATTATTCACAATTTCGAATCCATTCTTAAATATAGTCAACGGTTTTATGATCGTCAATTTTTAACGCGTTCCAATACCAACAAAGATTTTGTTAGTCTTTTTGAACAATATCTTATCCGGTATTTTAATTCCGATGAAATTGCCACTAAAGGTATCCCATCAATTACTCAATGTGGAAATGCGTTAAATATGTCGGGACATTATTTGAGCGACTTACTTAAAATTGAAACCGGAAAAACAGCCAAAGAACACATTCATTTAAAACTCATTCAAAAAGCGAAGCATCAATTGTTGAGTTCCGATATTTCCGTTAAGTCATTAGCTTATGAACTTGGGTTTGAATACCCTCAATATTTCAGCCGTTTTTTCAAAAATAAGACTGGAATGACGCCTACCGAATATAGAAACTTAAACTAGACATCATTCTCCCCTCATATCAGTGATCACGTCTATATACGCTTGATAATTTCTCCACTTTTAATGATCAAATTTGGTTTCTTTACCAATTGCAAATCTTCTAGCGGATTTCCATCTATTAGTAGTAAATCTGCTTGCATGTCAACACCTACAAATCCAAAATCCGGATGCTCCAAAAACAATTGTGCATTCAAATAAGTAGCACCGGTTAATATTTCAAAATTTGTCATTCCAAAATTCTTTAATTCATCCAGTTCCTGATAATAAGTTGAACCCGCATATGTACCAGGTAAATTACTATCTGTTCCAACCAGAATCCTGGCTCCTTTCTGATATAAAAGTGTGAAATTTTGTTCCCAATAACCGCTATGCGCAGATACATCTTTAAAAAAATCATTCATCACCTTTTGCTGATGAACATCTTTACCTTTTTCCAGAGTAACCGGTACCAATACTTCTTGCGGCACTAGTTTTTGATCTAGTTCATTTGGTTTAAATACACCATTATGAATGTGTGCTACATTTTTAAACCCTGATATCGTATAAATAATAGGCACATTTGAACGTGCAATAAAACTGGCTTGATCTTCTGATAACTTCCCTCTCCAAACACCATGCGCCAAAACATCAGCTCCTGCTTTTATGGCAGTAATCGCGTTTTCCGGACTTCCGATATGAACAAAAACCTTTTTACCTGCCTTATGAGATGCCGCAACCAAGGCCTGCAATTGTTCAAAGTTCATTTCAGGTGATCCAGGTGGTATTTGATCACAAATAATCTTCACATAATCAATATCCTTTGAGGTGTATTTTTCTATGAGTTTTGGCGCTTCTGAAACATGACCTATCGTAGGAGATATCGTATTCACCATACTTTTTAATGGCCATGGCAACATAATCTCGGTTAGTGGAATCGGATGGGCATTCTTAACAGTAATCGGTATATGGGTGTTAAATACACGGGGGCCTAATATTTCACCAGCTTCAATTTGATTTGAAAACTCGCTCATATCTCCAGCCAAACCTCCCAAATCATAAACCGTAGTTACTCCTGCATATAAATACGCCTGTAGATTATAGATTACATCTGCCTTTTGATTTTCCCAGGGCACCGCTCCACTACCTGATAAATGGACATGGGCATCAACCATTCCAGGCATTAAGGTTTGACCGGCACCATTTATAACAATTTGATTTGGGGTTTCCTCAATTTCATCTGAGATCGATTTTATTATTCCATCTTGAATTAAAACGTCTTTTGGACTCATTATTTCACGATCTCTACCATTGAAAATATGGACCTTTTTTATCAGAATAGATTCTGAATGTGATGATTTCTCCACAAGAGGATCACTCGCATTTTTTGAGCATGCACCCAAAAATATCATCATAATCAGGAAATAATACGTTTTCATATTTAGTTCATTTGAGCTATACTTGTGCAAATATACAGATTAGTTCAAATGAACCAATTATCAACAAAAGAAAAAATCATCGCAAAATCATTGGCTATGTTTAATGAATATGGCGTAGAAAATATAACCACCCGGCATATCGCCAAAGAGCTTGGGATAAGCCAGGGAAACTTACATTATCACTACCCCAACAAAAATGAAATTCTCTCCACCCTATTCCATAATTTTATACATCAAATAAAATCTGCCGAAAGATTTAATGGAACAGAATTTAACACCATTGAAATGTATGAATCCATGCTTGAGAATTTTAGAATCATGGATAATTACCGATTATTTTTTCAACAAAATGAAGTCATCTGGCGAAGAATCCCGGAAATCAAAAATGGTATGGTTCAATTATTTCTATCTAAAAAAAATGAAATTTTAGATTTAATCCATATCTATAAATCTGAAGGGAAATTCAGACAGGATATCAGCGCATCGCAAATCGATTTTCTGGCTGAGCAGTTTATATTTACTATTCAATCCTGGTTAATGGCTAAAAATTATCACCCGCAAGGACATTCTGCAGAACATTATGCCAAATTTCTATTTAGATCGTGGTTACCATATCTAAATAATGAAACCATGAAAAAGTGGGAGGAAATTTTATAAAATAAAAAACCAGCTAAAGCACTGATCTCAATATGAATCAACTTCTTTTAACGTAAATAAAGATGTACCTTTAGCAACTCATCGCAATTTGCACTAAAACACATGATATCATCATGGAGTTGATTATAACAATACTTGGTTTCGGAAATGTAGGCAAGACTATTGGAGTTTTATTATTGCCCTATAAAAGCTTTAAATCTACCATCCACATTATAGATACAGATGATCATGTTTCCGGGGCTTTATTAGATCTTCGACAAGGCGCGCAATTATATCCAAACCATGAAATTGTTTTTAATGATCCTCAACTTTTAAACGCATCCGACTTTATATTTCATTGTGCCGGAGCATCCGTACCGGTTGGTGAATCCCGACTCACTACCTGTCAGGCAAGTATTGAAATCACCGAAGCCATTTTCAAAGACTTTAAGCCCACTAAAGATCCCTTCATTATTGTGGTCACCAATCCGGTCGAAATTATCACTTTCATCACACAAAAAATCACTGGCTTACCTAAAACCAACGTCATAGGTACCGGAACTTTTCTGGATTCCATACGAATGGATTACTTTACAAAAAATATCTGGCCTGATTTAGATTCCGTAAATACTGTTGTTTTGGGTGAGCATGGTAACTCTGCGTTCCTGAGTCAACAATTCTCCTACGTGAATAAACTACCCTTCCATGCTACGATGGATGATCATGCTACAAATCAACTTATGAATTTGGTCAAATCATCTGCTGAAAAAATTAAAGAAACACAGGGTGCCACCATTTATGGAGTAGGATACTGCGCCATTAAGATATTCGAATCATTATTATCTCCTATGGGTAAAAAACTGGCAGTAAGCACTTTTATTCCAGCCGAATTAAGTACTCAAATTGGAGAATCTGAAATTTACCTGAGTTTATACAGCGAAATCAATTCATCTGGAGCGTACCCTTTAAAGGACTACCTCCCTGATCTAAAAGAAAAGCAAAACTTAATTCAATCCGCACGGATCATCAAAAGAAATATTCCAACGAAATACCTTTCTACGCACCTATGATTCGATTCATCTACACATCTATATTACTTACTTTATTCGGGTTATCTGGCTGCGCACCAAAACCAATTACTACCTGTGGAGTGATGTATCTGGCCAACAGACCTTCGATAGATAGTAGGGTCATCTCACTAGAAAGTACTGAACAAACCGATACCTCTGCGGCTATCATTTCCGGTGTGATTCTTGGGGAAACTATCAATGAAAATCAGCACCATATGGATACATTAGAATTTGCAGCTGTATATCTTGTAGATAAAAAATCGGGAGCTACATTTGGAGCAGTTGCGGATATCCAGGGCTATTTCAAGCTTTATGTTCCGGAATCCTCCTACGATTTAACCGTTCAATATATTACCTATAACTATTTAATCATCAAAGACATCCAACCTAAATCCGGGAAGGTCATTCAAATGGATGTCGTATTGGGCCAAAGTAACGCTTCATTGGACAGCACTTTATATCAAATATCACCTACAGGAGAAATATTAAAACTGGCGCAATGACTGAATTAGAGCTCATCATAGATCTACATAAAAACTCAGACCGTCAGGGGCCGGGAAGTCCTCAAGAAACCCTCCGTGCTCTTGAACTTACGAATTTGTCCGGTCGTACAAATCTTAAAATTGCCGATATAGGTTGCGGATCAGGTGGACAAACGATCACATTGGCACAACATCTGAATGGTAAAATTACCGCTGTAGACCTATTTCCGGATTTTTTAGATGAACTTCAAGAAAAATCGCAAAAACTTGGATTAATAGATCGCATGATACCTCTGGAAAAATCTATGGACGATTTACCATTCAAAAACGAAGAACTAGATCTCATTTGGTCTGAAGGAGCAATTTATAATATCGGGTTTGAAAATGGTATCCGGCAATGGCATCGTTTTTTGAAAAAAGGAGGTTATCTCGCTGTGAGTGAAATTACCTGGATCACGAACTCTCGTCCTAAAGAAATTGAAGATTTCTGGACAAATGCATATCCCGAAATTGATGTAGCTTCAAATAAAATTCACATTCTAGAAAACAATGGTTTTACGCTGGCAGGATATTTCTTTTTAACTCCGGATAGCTGGTTGAAAAACTATTATCAACCATTGAAATTGAGATTTCAATCATTTTTACAACAACATCACCATAGTGAGATTGCTCAAAAAGTAGTAGCTGAAAACCAATCCGAAATGGAGTTATACGAGAAATACAAAGACTATTACAGTTACGGCTTTTACATTGCCAAAAAGAATTAGGGTTTTATGAAACATACACTTTTCATTATTCTTCTGTTTATTTCAACAACTGGTTTGGGGCAAACCCTATTTTTTGATCATTTGGAAAATTCCATCTGGGTATCTGATAGTTTAATCATTCATAAATCAGATGGTTTTGATCTGGAAAAACTACATGTTTCCAAAGATTCAATACGGATCAATCGTACCATCTGGTATTTTAATGATAGCTTACGAATTACGCAATATAATGCTTCATTAAAACAAGAGACCATCATTGGAATCTATGCGTATCACATTGAACGCAATCAACTGATCATCTCATTTCAGGAGACCGCTCCGACCTCCTACCAGGTGGGGGTAACCTCAACCGGAAACTTTGTCCAACTAACAAAATCAAATGATATTTCTATGCCTTTAAAAAAGGCTATTAAAGAATCCTCACGAATTGATGGTGTAACTTTCGATTTAAAATTTCTTTTAAGGAGTTTACCGGACAATGGATGGTTTCTAAAATTAAATACCGATTCATCTTACGAATACACGCACTGGACGGGATGGGGAAATCCAAATGGCACTATTCTGGAAACAGGAACATATGTCATCAAAAATAATCGGGTTAAGCTAAAACCTGATCAGAAAAAGAGTGATTTGAGCACTACCAGTTTTTTTCTTGTGACTTCGAAATCCATGGAACCGGATAACCATATTTACATGGATTGCATAGAATCAAACTCTCATATTTATTGTCTATATCAAAAGTGAAAACAGTTTTTAACCTTTCAAGAAATTAAAAGATATGTCTAAAGAGCTTTTGAATCATTTTAATAAATATGTTAAAATTAGCACCAATGATTATGAACAGATCATTCCTTTTTTTGACCCGATTAAATTGAATAAAAAGGAATTATTGATGCATGCCGACAAAAGGTGTAATTCCAACCATTTTGTTCTAAAAGGCTGTTTACATATGTTTTTTGTAAATGATAAAGGAATAGAGCGTACGGTGCAGTTTGCTCTTGAAAATTGGTGGTTAACAGACTTTTTAGCGTTTCAACATAGAACCACAACCGAGTTTTATATCCAGGCTATTGAACCTGCGATCATTTGGTCTATCAGCTATCAAAATCAAGAAAAATTACTTCAAAAATTCCCACAGTTAGAGAAATATTTCAGGCATATTTATCAAATTTCTTATGGAGCTGCATTGATTAAAATGAAACATCTATATAATTTTTCAAAAGAAGAAATGTACTTCAACTTTATAGAACAGTTTCCTGAATTTGCCCAAAGAGTACCACAATATCTTATTGCTTCTTTTTTGGGTTTAACTCCAGAATATGTAAGTGAAATTAGAAGTAAAAACCGTTCTTAAACCAGTTTAAGAATTTCTGATATTCCAGTCAATAGCTTTGTTCAAAATCAAAACTATTACAAATGGAAAACAGAATTCAAATTGATCAAACGGAACCGGAAGCCTATAAAGGAATGTTTGCTTTAGAAAATTTTTTACAGCAAAGTCAACTCACACCAAATCATTTAAACCTTATTAAAATAAGAGCATCACAAATCAATGGATGTGCTTTTTGTATTGATATGCATACCAAAGAAGCACTTAAAGGTGGAGACAGTTCTCAACGTATTTTTTTACTCAATGCCTGGAAAGAAACTGATCTATTTAGTGAAACTGAAAAAATCATTTTACAGATGACTGAAGAAGTGACACTTATTCATTTAAATGGGCTCTATTCAAACACTTATAACAAAGCGATCAAGATGTTTGACGCGCATTATTTTTCTCAAATAATTATGGCAATCACCACCATCAATGCATGGAATAGAATTGCCATCAGTACCCATAAACCTTTTAACTAAAACGATGTCAACACATCAAATCGTTAAACTATTCTTACGCGTTTCTATTGCTCTCAGTTTTTTATCCGCAGTCGCAGATCGCCTTGGGTTTTGGCACCCTGAGATATCGGTTTGGGGAAACTGGAGTTCTTTTGTAGAATACACAGAAATAATTAATCCCTGGTTTCCAGAGATTACCATTTACACCATTGGTGTACTGGTCACCATAATTGAGGTCGTTTTTGCCTTTGGGTTACTGATTGGATACAAAACTGAATTTTTCGCCAAATGGAGTGGTTTCTTATTACTCCTGTTTGCATTAGCCATGACGTTTTCAACCGGAATTAAAGGCGCTTTGGATTATTCCGTATTTAGTGCTTCGGCCGGAGCTTTTGCCTTAAGTATGATGAAAGATTAACATCAGAAGTGTCTTTAAATTATTAGATGTTTTGCTGACCTACTAATGGTTAGAGACACTTCTTTTTTGTTCCGCTGCGACTTTAAATAAATCCCTTTTTTTGGAGTGTAACCAATTATTAACGTTTAAACTACGCAACATGAACAAAATTATCTTTTCTCTACTATTTGTACTTTCTTCATTGGCCATTCACGCACAAGATTTCAAAGAGCTTCCTTCCATTTCCATGGAAACAAAAGAAGATTTTAAAGAAAATGAATCGGTAGCGCTGGAATGTGCCAAATTCCTACTATCTCATGCCCCTGAACATCAGGAAGGAAACAGACTATTGGCCATTCAATTTATTCTGAGATGGATGGAAGGAACCGAAATCACCTTTGAACTCGGTGATGATTTCTTAAAATACGCGGGTAAAGACACGGATAGAACTGCGGTATACCTGGCCGCGATGACAACAGCAGCCCTTGCCAATACAGAAAGTGCAACTACTGACCAGATAAACAAACAAACTTCAATACTTTTTCTGGACTACTGTTATAAGTTTAGCAGCTTAAAAAGAAACAAAGCGATCAAAAAAGAATTAAAAAACTATCCAAAAGATTAAAACATGAATAAATCTTTATTATTGGTAATCACCTTCGTATTCGGGATTACTTCTGTCTCATTTTTACTTCATAAAGAAAATCACACGCTGGATTTTAATGCGCTATACATTGGCAAAACGGGTGAAATTGAAACACCAGGAAACAAAATTGAAATTTTTAACTATCTCCGATTTTATGACGATGGTACGGTGATCACCCAAGCGGTTTCAGCATATGATCCAAAAACGGTTTCCAAATGGTTTCATCCAGAAGGACGATTCGAACGAAGTGGCACCTACAAAATCAATAAAAATGAAATTACATTTTCAGTGTCAAACGATAACTCACCGGACAAAAAATTAGAAGGTGCCAGAACAGACCAGTATTCGGGAAAAATATTAGAAGATGGGAAGTTAGAACTGACTATCAAATATGCCAGTGGAAAATCTAAAACGACACAATATGATCCGGTAAAAATTGAATAGTTTCTTTACAGATCAGATCAAAATACACCTATGGAAAAACTGAGCAACTATCTTCATGTGTTTAAAACATTACATGATGGATGGTCCAACAATCCATCTACCAGTCTGGATGATCTATTTTCTCATCTTAAATCAGATTGGACTTACCATGATCATGGTGCGTATGGTAAACTTACCATTCATTTATCACCCAAAGACATTCATAAGATCGTTGGTCTTCAGGTTTACGTAAATGGTAAAGCGCATTATTCCGTGGGTGACAATGCTTTATTGTTTAAGACCATTCTCTATCAAAACACCGATGATTTAATCACATTTCAGGCTGCGTATTTAAAACAAGTTCATCTTATCCAATCTATTTATGGACCTCCAATTTATTCAGGATCATATATCGGTCATTGGTCACAGGAAAAAATCCAATACAACTACTGGAGAATCCATGATGCCTTACTGGTTCTTCAACAAAGAGACATCGATCAATTTGATATTGAAGATGAATTTATTTTTATTCTAAATTTCGACTTTGATACAGGAGTTTTACCTTTTGAAGTCTTAAACATGAAAATATGAAACCTGGAATTTTATTAAAAAAATGGGTCGATTTATTTAATGCCGGTGATGCGCAAGCCATTTCTGAATTATATAGTGAAAATGCAGTTAATCATCAAGTGGCAAACGAACCTGTTATTGGTAGATCGGCTATATTCAAGATGTTTAAACAGGAATTTGCAACAGCTAAAATGGTTTGTATTCCTGAGAATATATTTGAGGATGGCGAATGGGTTATTTTGGAATGGAAAGACCCTTTGGGTTTAAGAGGATGTGGATTCTTTCATGTTCAGAATAGTCAAATTGTTTTCCAACGTGGCTATTGGGATAAACTTTCATTTTTAAGATTAAATAATTTACCAATTCCATCAGAATAAACATCCTAAATAATTTCAAATGGACACTATCAGTAAAGAACTTATCCTCAAACAAGAAGGAGCACTTCTTGAAGCTATGCGAAATTGCAATATCAAAAAATTAGAACATTTATTACATGACGATCTGCTATTTGTCATTCCAACAGGGCAAACTGTCAATAAAGAAATAGATCTCGCTAATTTAAAATCCGGGAACCTAAAAATTCAGGAATTACAAGCATCAGAGCATGAAGTTAGTTTAATTGAGGATTGTGCATTGGTTTCCGTTCTGGTTGAATTAAAAGGTCAATATCTGGACCAACCTATTGCAGGGCAATTCAAATATTTCAGAACCTGGAAATTGATTCAAAACCAATGGAAGGTAATTGGAGGAGCCGGGGTTCAAATAAATAATTAATTCTATCGTTTAACATAAGCTTTGAAATATACGTTTATCAAATACTCCATGACGATTATGATATTCATTCTCATGGTTTCCGGATGTGATCGTGCGAAAAAAACATCCGACCCAAAATGGATTCCTTCAAACTGCGATTCATTGCCCAATATTGACTTTGATACCCAACAGATATTAACGGAATTGGAAATTCGTAACCAGGATAGTCTTCTTCATAAGTACTGGGCAAACGAATACACACATCAAAAAAATGAATTGCATCAATTTATAAATGGCACTTCACTTCTGTTCCCATATCAACCTGTAGATTCTGCGCTATTCTATTTTTACGAACCTGCTTCAAAAGATGACGCCCACCTAAACCTCGCACAGAGAACAATTAAAGACATCAGTCTCATATGTCCTGAAAAAACTCAACTTCTATTAAACGTTATCAATAACCCTTTAAATTTTGGAATTGGGGAATGTGGCACCTCCATTCCATTTGCAAAAATCACTCTTTTCTCACAGGGCGAAGAAATTGGAGAAATCACATTTGGGTGCCAATATTCCATGATCAGTACTACCCCAGAATCTCCTATGATTACAGGCACATTAAATGCGCAAGGGCTTCGTCAACTCGAAAGTATCCAAATCTGGAATTGATCTTCCAAAAGAAGAAAAATATATCTTTAGCCTCTAAATGAATTCTTATGAAATTTAATGGGGCTGTAGAAATCGCTAAACCCAGAGCTGAAGTAGTTAAGTATTTTTCTGATCCAGCTTATTTGGGTGAATATCAAGATGGTTTTGTCAAAAAGGAATTTGAAAGTGGAAATGAGGGACGAGATGGAGCCATTTCAAAAATGTATTATCAACAAGGAAACCGGAAACTGGAATTGACCGAAACGATTACGGCCAATCGACTACCGAATACATTTGAAGCGCATTACCATCATATCCATATGGACAATACCATGAAGTGTACTTTCGTTGAAATAGATGAACAAAACACCAGATACGAATACGAATTTGAGTATACACGAATCAATTGGTTTATGCCTAAACTCATCGCCATTTTATTTCCGAGTATGTATCGTAAGCAAGGCGAAAAATGGATGAAGCAGTTTAAGGAGTTTGTGGAAAAACAATAATATGTGGGAAAAAAAACTCAAAATCTACGATGAACTGGTCGCGAAATGTTCTCGATTTAAACGTAAAGGCAAAACCGTTCCACATACCGCTGCCAATGGTTATATGTTTTCGATTTTAAACAAAGCCGGAGAAATCGGCATTCGTTTTTCAAAGGATGTTCAAAAGAAATACATCGAGGAATTCGACTCAGATATTTTCAAATCATATAATGCTGTGATGCAGGGCTATGTACTCATTCCCGAGCACATGTTAGATGATTTGGATCAAGTAGCCAAATACCTGGATGAAAGTTATGACTATGTGATGGGGTTAGAACCCAAATAAAGCACTCTTTTTCAACGATCCATGACACATCATAAAAACATTGTTTTACCGAACGCTACAGATTCGGAAATTTCATTGGTATTATATGAAACCGATATGGATACCATTAAAAGTAAGATTAACTTTACACAAAACGTATTTAGTTTTCTTATTGACGGTCAAAAGGAAATTTATAATTCTCAAAACCCAAACTATCTTTCCGGAAATGAGTTTGCGTTGATCACTACTCCCAATTGTTTAATGACTGAAAAGAAGGCAAACCCATCCAGGCTTTATAAGAGTGTACTTTTATTTTTTAGTCATAATATCCTGAATGAGTTTAAATTCACCTATCAGGATCTTATTCAAGAAATAACTACCTCAAATATCCAGGAAGTATTCACCTTTTCGTACGATACATATAGCAGCTATTTCAGATCATCTCTTCAACTCCTGCTAGCCAATCAAAATGCACTGAATCCGGAAATTTTGAAAGCTAAATTTACCGAGATTATGCTCTATTTATTAAAGCATGAACCAGATAAAATGGGCATGTTACTTCAAAACCGAACGCATAATCGAGAGTTTGTATTTAAAACCACCATTGAAAACAATTTGTACGCTCATTTAGATCTGGAAGAACTCGCCTTTCTCTGCAATATGAGCTTGTCCACATTCAAGAGACATTTCAAATCATATTACGGTATTTCTCCCCGGAAGTACTTCATCCATAAAAGGATGGAAATGGCCGACTATCTATTGAAAAATGGAGACCGACCTAAAGACGTTTTTCAAAAAGCAGGTTACCAAACATTATCTAATTTCATCAAAGCCTATAAAGCCCATTTTAAAAGAACTCCAGGCATCAATGCCTAATTTGACCTTTTAGGAATACTTTATAACCCATCTTCATGTGACAGGCAACATAAATTTGCCTCCGAATTCAAACATGATTTACTATGAAAAATTTAATTATTTTATTGATGGTCGGTCTTTCTACGACCTACACCAATGCACAAACATTTATTTTAAAAAGTAAAGATTTAGGTGGTCAGGTCACCAGTGAACAAGTTTTTAATGGCTTTGGCTGTACCGGTGAAAATATTTCCCCCCAGTTATCCTGGCAAAACGCACCCGAAGGCACCAAAAGTTTTGCGATTACCATTTATGATCCGGATGCGCCAACCGGAAGTGGATGGTGGCATTGGGTGGTATTTAATATCCCCGCTGATATTCACCAATTAAAAAGAGGTGCCAGCAATACACTCAATGGATTATTGCCTGAAGGTTGTATCCAAAGTATCACCGATTATGGAAAGACGGGATATGGAGGCCCTTGTCCTCCAGAAGGAGATCAGGCGCATAGATATATCATCACCGTATATGCTTTAAATACGGATCACCTCGACTTAGACGCCTCAGCCAGTCCAGCATTAGTGGGTTATTATTTAAACTCTACTGCAATTGCTAAAGCATCTATCATTTCTTATTACAAACGTTAATGCTTATCCAGCGTATAGATCATATTGTGTTAACCGTTGAGAACCTGGATCAAACATGCCGGTTTTATACACAAATACTGGGTATGCAAGAAATCACATTTGGAGAAGGGCGAAAAGCCCTTCTCTTTGGTTCTCAAAAAATCAATCTCCACCAGAAGGGAAATGAATTTGAACCTAAAGCCAGATACCCCAAATGTGGTTCGGCTGATCTCTGCTTTGTTTCCAGCACTCCCATTGAAGATATTGAAAAAGAACTAAAGCATCATCACATTAAAATTATTGATGGAATCGTACATCGAACCGGAGCATTAGGTCCCATTCAATCCATCTACATTAATGACCCGGATGGGAATTTGATTGAGATTTCAAATTACATTCATAATTGACCTTTGAGTTTCCTCCTAAAGATTCTGTAATTTGCACCCCTTTAAATCTACCGTAAATGAAATCCTTAAAAAGCAATCAGAATCATTATACCTGGGGTGAAAAATGCAACGGATGGCATTTGATCAAAAGCGATCATCTAAGCGTTATTGAGGAACGCATGCCTCCACATTCTCAAGAAGTCAAACACTACCATCATTTTGCAGAACAATTCTTTTATGTTCTTAAGGGCATCGCCACATTTGAAATGAAGAATCAAATTGTTGAAGTGAGCGAACGTGAAGGAATTCAGATTCACCCTCAAACGGTACATCAAATCAAAAATGCACATGATTCTGACTTGGAGTTTTTAGTGGTCTCCTCCCCCACTACCAGTGGTGATCGAATTGAAGCTCCTTTCACATCTGATCCTGAAATTAATTATAACGGAAAGAAGTTTAAATCCGTTTCCAATACCGATAATGGAGAAGTCAGTTCAGAAACCATATTCCATTATCATCAAAAAGACCATATTATTTGGGCCACATATGGTGGAGGAGAGATTTTATTTGGAACACTTTCCGGAAGATTGGAGAATGGAAAATTAATCTTCACCTACCAACATCAAAACTTAGATGGTCATTTTAAAACAGGAAAATGTGAATCTGTTCCACAAATCATCAATGGAAAACTGTTCCTTCAAGAAACCTGGGAATGGACCTGTGACGATTTTTCAAAAGGCGAATCTATGCTGGAAGAGATTAAATAGTAGCAAATAAAAAAGTACATTAGTTGCACTAAAAGTCATCCGATGAAATCAAAAAACAGCGTATATATAGGAGTTAGTATCGATGGATATATTGCCGACCGAAACGGAGGTTTGGAATGGTTAGATGCTATCCCTAATCCAAATCAGGATACCATGGGATACGTAGAATTTACTTCCAGGATAGATGCATTGGTTATGGGTAGAACAACTTTCGAAACTGTATGTAGTTTTGATATCGAGTGGCCCTATCAAAAACCCGTTTTTGTTTTAAGTAGAACATTGACTGAAATCCCGAAGAAATATGCTGACAAAGTTTTTCTGGTAAATGGTTCTTTAACAGAAGTTCTGGAACACATTCATAACAAAGGGTTTTATCGTCTCTATATTGACGGTGGTTCTGTTGTTCAAAGCTTTTTACGAGAAGATTTAATCGATGAAATGATCATTTCCACACTCCCTGTTCTTTTAGGAGGTGGAACTCCTCTTTTTTCCGATTTACCTTCCCATTTAAATTTTGAATGTGTAAAATCAACCGTATATCTGGATCAAATTGTTCAAAATCATTATCAACGAATCAGGTAAATCAATCTTACCATATCCTATTTAAAATGATCTGTAAAAACTGTAACCACAAATTCGAGGGACAATTTTGTAGTTATTGTGGTCAAAATTCTAAGGTTCAAAAAATTGATTTTAAGTATCTCACTCATGAATTTTCCAATAGTATACTTCAGGTCAATAATGGATTTTTATATACCATAAAAGAACTTTTTGTTCGCCCCGGCCACACTATTCGTGAGTTTTTAGCTGGTAAGAGAGTCCGTCATTTCAAACCTTTGGCATTTGTACTGGTAACCTCTACCATCTATGTATTAACTTCTTATATCACAAACTCAAAAACGGTTCTGGGTGATTTTATTTCCGGACTTTCGGAAGGGTTTGACTCGCAAAGTCAGACTTTGGCTTTTTTTCATAACACATTATTATGGTTCGAAAATAACTACGCATATTCTACGCTTTTCACCCTATTATTTTTTTCGTTCGCATCTTTTATTGTCTATCGAAAATCAGGATACAATTACTTTGAACATATCATTTTAAACCTATATCTCACTGGGCAACAAACGGTTATTTTTCTATTACTTAATTCATTCTATCTTGTTTTAAACCCAGAAAACTTCTTTATGCAACTCATTATACTCTTGAGTTCCATATGTTATACCTTCTGGGTATTTATACAGTTCTTCCAGAATCGAAAACGCGTAGAAAATATACTTAGGGTTATACTTATATATGGTTTAAGTGCCATTTTTATATTGGTTTTCTTTTTTATTTTTTGGATCATCGAAACAGCGATCGTAAATGGATTATAATTCTATGAATACTGTGAATCCCATAGAAAACCTATACCTTACTTTTTCAAAGTACACCACTTCCAATATGCATTATTGTGACTGTGGTTGTATTGATCCTGAGGATGTCAAAAAACTGGCTTCTAAAAAGCTTCGAGACCTGGAGGAAGATGATTTTAGTTCTTATCATGGTAGTGCCATGTATACCTGGGGAGATCTGGAACATTACAAACATTTTCTGCCAAGAGTTCTGGAAGTATATCATCAAAAAGGAGATTCCGCGCTCATTGGATTATTTGATATTATTAGCAAGCTGAAATATGCAGAGTGGGAAACCTGGGATCCAGCCGAAGTCAACGCCATTAAAGATTTTATTTATGCCAACTGGATTGTTTTTATCAATGAAAACGAATCGTATGTAGATTCCCATCATCTAGGGTACTATTCCTTCTTTTTTGATTTAAATGATTTAATCGATGTTTGGGATCTTTCTCAAAAACAAAATGCAATCAAAAACTTTGTACAGTTCTTTTACAATTACGGTAACGAATTACTCCAAAAAGGGCTTAAAATAAATGGGGTTTTACGCAACGATATTTTGGATCAACTTATTCTGAAAAAAGGCTTGCTTTCAATTTTAGAATCGGAGTTTTTTAACGTCTCCGAAAATGATTCGGAATATGCGCAACAAATCTCTGTTGTACTTCAAATCATTGAGGTCGAACTGAAATTTAAACACTCAAATTCGTAACATGCTTAAAGAATTTCTTTCTCAAGTCCATTCAGTTGATGACACTATTTTAGATGAATATGTTTCGCATTGGACACCATACCATGTTCCGAAACGTACCATTATGACCTGGGAAGGTGATACAGAACGTTACATGTATTTTGTGCTGGAAGGCATTCAAAAATCATATTACATTAATGGGGATAAAGAACATATTATAGCTTTTACTTACCCACCTTCTTTTACCGGTATTCCGGAATCTTTTCTTAGTCAAAGTCCTTCAAAATACTTCCTGACCACCATAACCAATAGCAAATTCATCCGCATTTCTTTTGAAAAACATCAGGAACTCATGCAGAAGCATAGAGACATAGAAACCCTATTTAGAAAAGCCACAGAAATCTTATTAATTGATACTTTGAATCGCTATTATGAATTAATGGCTTTGGATATCGAAAGTCGTTTTAGAGTTTTCACGTCCCGTAGTCCACATCTGTTACAAATGATTTCACATAAGGATTTGGCTTCATATTTAAGAATCAACCCCAGCAATTTCAGCAAACTGCTTAAAACAATTAAAATCTAAAATCTTGATATAAACCAAGATTTGATAAATAGTATCCCCGGACATTTGTTTCAAAATCATTCTATGAAACAATTGTTTATTATTTCAATACTATTCATCATGAATTCAACATCAATATCACAAGACTGGATAGACACTACCTTATATCCCTTCGAACACCATTTCATCTCACTTGAAAGTGGAAAAATGCATTACGTGGATCAGGGTTCCGGGGAAGTCATTTTATTCATCCATGGAACACCTACATGGTCTTTTTTATATCGGGATTTTATAACTTCTTTATCCGCACGTTATCGCTGTATTGCGCCAGATCATCTGGGCTTCGGTTTGTCAGAAAAACCAAAAAACTTTAATGGTTCGCCTCAAGCACATGCTAAAAACTTATCAGAATTTATAGATCAACTAAACCTAAACAATATCACCATTGTAGTACATGATTTTGGCGGTCCAATAGGTCTATCTGCTGCAATACAAAACCATCATCGGATAAAAAGAGTCGTTTTATTCAACAGTTGGTTATGGGCAACAAAAACAGATCCTGCAGTTCAAAAAGTTGACCGGGTACTAAATTCCGGATTTGGAAAATTTCTTTATCTCAGATTAAACGTTTCCCCAAAAGTATTACTCAAACAAGGGTTTCATGACAAAAAAAACCTACCTCGAAAAGTGCACAAACAATATATTTACCCTTTCCCCAATAAAACAGCCAGACAGTCATTGCTTCATATTGGACAATCACTCGTTGGATCATCGGACTGGTATCAAGAACAATGGGAACAATTACAGGTTTTAGAAAACAAACCCTGGCTCATCGTTTGGGGAATACATGATACATTTATCACTCCTGAATATCTGGACACATGGAAAACCCGATTACCTCATGCGATCATATATCCTTTTGAATGCGGACATTTTGTTCAGGAAGAAGCTACTTTTCAAGCGATCACAAAAATTGAAAATTTTATGAATCAGTAATCATCAAACCACCTCTGACCAGAATAAAAATGTACTTTCGCCAGCTGATCATAAATCGTTTTTGCAGTGAGTAAATAACATACTAATTAAATATCCCTAGCTAAAACAGATTCTTTTATAATTCTAAACAATAAATTCAGATTGATGAAAATTAAACACGCACTTTTATTTACGCTTCTATTTACTATTTCAAATTTTTCGTTTGCCCAAAAATATATGGATGATATTGCGCAAACGGCCTGTGAATGTTTTGAAAAACTGCCAGATACATTAACGACCAAGGAATATGAGATGAAACTTGGTTTTTGTTTACTTGAAGCTGCTTCACCTTATCAAAAACAATTAAAAAAAGACTACAAAATCAACTTCGCAAAAATTGATACGGAGGGGGAAGAACTGGGCCGTATCATTGGCCTTAAAATGGCCACGATCTGTCCAGATGCTTTTTTAAAAATTATGGGGGAAACGGATTTTGAAGAAGTAGAAGAAAATAACACCACTGAAAATATTGTTACTGGAAAAATCATTCAAATTTCCGATGATGCATTTGTGGTCTTTTCGGTAAAAGATGAAAAAGGTAAAATTTCAAAGTTTTATTGGTTTACGTTCATTGAGTCCAATATTGAGCTTTCCACCAAATACAAAACATTGGCTGATAAAAAAGTAATTATCACATATACGACTCAAGAATTCTTTGATACTAAATTAGGTGAATACCGAAACTTTAAGATTATTCAAAAACTAGATGTAATAGACTAAACATCTGGTTCAAATGCGACTTTTTATAGAGCTCATCTACATATTGTAGATGAGCTTTTTGTTTTATATCATCTTCTTTTTCTTAATCTATATTAATGTGAATACTCCATAATTCGTTCACTTTTGTATTGTTAATTTGATTACAATGAAACGAAGATCATTTCTTAAAATAGCAGGTGTATCAGCGTCATCAACATTATTTGGTATGAACAAGCTCAACGAACTAGAAAAACTATCTCAAAATTTTGCTTTAACCCCTCAAATGCCGGTTTTATTTTTAGGCCATGGAAACCCTATGAATGCCATTGAGGAAAATGAATTTGTTCATGGTTTTCAAAACATCTCAAAAACACTTCCAACACCTAATGCTATTCTTTGCATCTCTGCGCACTGGTATATCAAAGGCACGAAAGTGACTGCTATGGAAATGCCCAGAACCATTTATGATTTTGGAGGCTTTCCGGATGCACTTTACCAGGTTAAATATCCAGCAAAAGGTTCACCCGAATTGGCCTCTGAGGTCCAACAACTCATTCCATCTACTCCTGTTGGCTTAGATGATGAATGGGGATTAGACCACGGAGCCTGGACGGTAATCAAACATTTATATCCACAAGCAAACATTCCTGTTATTGAAATGAGCATTGATAGAACCAAACCTGCTGCGTATCACTATGAATTGGCACAACAAATCAGTTCGTTGAGAAACAAAGGAGTACTTATTATTGGTAGTGGAAATATCGTGCATAATTTAAGAATGGTGGACTTTAAAAATGCGCATATAGATAATTATGGTTTCGACTGGGCCCAGGAAGTTCGCAGTCAGGTAAATCATTACTTGGAACAAGGAGATCATCAATCTTTGATTAACTATCATAAATCAGGAAAAGCATGGCAATATGCCATTCCAACCTCTGATCATTATTTACCTCTTATTTATGCAATCGGTTTACAAAACAAAAATGAAGTTGTTCAAATATTCAATGACAAAATGCTGGCAGGAAGTTTAAGTATGACTTCGATTAAAATTGGGTGATAAAACATTATCTTTATCATCCAATCCAATTTAAATGATGAAGCCTTTTTTATTTTCTGTAATCTGTTTGGCGACACTCTCTTTTGCTTCCTGTAAAAAAGATTCGCCAAGTACACCTGCCCCACCTACTCCACCAACCAAATCGAACGAAATCAATACTAAAATTGATGGTCAGGACTGGTCAGGAGCAATTTTAAGTTGGGCAGTTTCCGGAGGTACGCGACAAATAAACGCCACTTCAACCCCCACAAGTATTCAAATATTTATGCCGGAAGATACCACTGGAACGTTTCATGCTTCGGATAACGTGATTACCGTTTCATATAATGATGGAACAACAACCTGGAGCAATAATGTGACCGGACAAGTGACCATTACGGCCAATTCAAATGAACATGTTGAGGGGTCATTTGAAATGACCTTAGCCTCTTATTTTAATTCTGATACCTTAGAATTAACCTCGGGAACTTTTTATTACAAGCAGTAATTAAAAAGAAATTTTCATTTCTCTTATAAATAAAATTGCAATATTAATTTCTTTTGACTAAAATAATTTCATTATGAAACATGAATGGAGAAAAAAGGAAAAATCCATTTACTTACCGAAAACAAAACCGGAAATTGTGGACATTCCGGAATATCAATTTTTGGTCATTAGCGGGGCAGGTAATCCTAATAGTGATTTTTTTGCATCATGCATTCAAGCGTTGTATAGTGTTTCATATGGATTGAAAATGAACCTTAAAAAAGAACCTTCCCAACCCAAAAACTATATGGACTGGACCGTATATCCCCTGGAAGGTATCTGGGATATTACCGATGAAGCAAAACAAAATTTCACTGGACAAATTAATAAAGATGATCTTGTTTTTGATTTAATGATCAGACAGCCCAATTTTATTACCCCCAATTATTTCAATAAAATTCTGGAATCCGTTAAACAAAAAAAACCTCATCCACTTTTAGATCAGTTACGTCTGGAAAAAATCACAGATGGAAGTTGTATTCAAATGATGCACATAGGCAGCTATGATGATGAACCTGCAAGTTTTAGCATTATGGAGGAATTTGCTTCTCAAAATAATGTGACGCGTATATCAAAAAAACATAGAGAAATTTATTTATCCGATTTTAGAAAGGTACCCACAGAAAAACTGAAAACAGTTTTGCGTTTTCAGCTTGATCATTGATCCGTTTATCCATAAAAACATCCGCTAAAAAACGTGACCTCCTTTTTAAGGTTAACGACCTGTTAATTTTATTTTTTGAGCTTAAATAGCACCTATTTTTAGGCTATAAACTCGAAAATATATAACAATGCACACAAAACTTATTTTATTTCTATGCCTGATAATAACCAATGTTACACTAGGACAAATCCAAATAAATCGCAATCTTGATCTCGAACTATCTGAAGATAGTACAACCGCTGTACGATTGGAAAATTCGTTAAACGCATTCTTGACCGAGGCACAAAACAATTCTTTTTCCCATAAATATGTAGACTCAAACCATCTGGAACGACATGGATTCTTTTTTGCTAAGTTTTCCAGAATCGGAAAGAACTCCAGCTGGACATTTCATCCACCCAGCATTTTAAAATCTTACGATACCGGAAATGGAAATTACAAAATCACCATTTCGTTTACCGGGATCAAAGATGATATTCCATTCGTATATCAGGTGACTGAGATTTTAGCAGTACCTGTTGAGGATCATTATCAATTCTATTGCCTCTTTGATGAAAACACCAGGAACTTTAAAACCAGAAAATTCAATGACGTAACTTATCATTACAGTGGCGCTATCAATGATTCCAAAGCACAAGAATTTGCTGAGTTTAAAGATGAACTGACTAATCTTACCGCAACTCCTAAATCTCATTTGGACTACTACTGTTTCGAGAGTCTGGATGAATTATTAAAATCTCATGGGTTTCTTTATAGTGCCCGTCAATGCAACTTCCTATGTCACGATTTAGGTTTTATGGATCAAAATGCCCAAGTTTATCTTACAGGGACAGCCAATGAAAACTACGCTTTTGGATATGTGTCAGATTACATTTATTACAACCTTCCCAATCCGGATGACATGTATTGGCCTTTTATGCAGGGACTCTCCACTTATTATGGAGGGTATGGTTTAAGCTACGATTCCATGGATGAGTTGAAACAACAATTCCGTGAAGAGTTGAAACAAAATCCGGATATTGATTTCCTGGAAGAATTTAAGAAAGGTAGAAAATCTTCAGTCAACCGCCACTTTTCATATTATGTCATGAGCGCATTTTTATGCGAAGAAGTCATGCGCAAAAAAGGGTTTGATGATATTATGACGTTGGTCTACTCCGGAGACAATGGAGAACTTTTCTTTGAAAACCTCCATAAGGTTATGGGGATAGATGAATCTGATTTCCATAAAACTATTTTAAGATTGATTGAAGCGTAATAAAACACCTGATTTTAAGTTTACTCTTAAATCCGTTTACCTAAAATCATAAAAATGAAAAAGTTAATCTCCATAACCGCTACTTTATTTTTCGTTTTCAATAGCTATGCACAGACCAAAACTGTTCACGTTTTTGTGGCTTTATGTGACAATGAGTATCAGGGAATTGTTCCGGTTCCAGCTAAAATAGGAAATGGTAAAGATCCTCGATTGAATTTATACTGGGGCGCTGGTTACGGAGTGAAATCTTTCTTTCATTTAAAGACTCAGGATTGGAAGCTTATCCGAAAGGTAGCGTCTTCCAATCCTTACATTTTAGATCGCTTGCTTTTTAAGCATACCTCGCATGATGTTTACTTATTGGCCGATGCTTATGATGGAGAACAAATCAAACTCTGCATTGAAAACTTCCTGAAAGCCTCTAATGCACAAGACCCAATTACCCTAACAGAAAATGGAACCGATTTAGAGTTTGGTGGTGGTGCTGATCTTATCACTTACGTGGGACATGATGGTTTGATGGATTTTGATGTCAATGTAGCCTACAACAAAGTGAATTCTAAAAAGAAAGATGTGATCATCCTCGCATGTTATAGCAGAGCATTTTTCTCTCCTGAAATTAAACTAGCACAAGCCAACCCTATTTTATGGACCACACACCTTATGGCTCCCGAAGCTTATACATTAAAAGCCGCGTTAGATGGCTGGATCCATAATGAAACCGGAAAACAAATTGATGAAAGAGCTGCTCAAGCCTACCATAAATATCAAAAGTGTGGGATTAATGGAGCGCGAAATTTGTTTACTACAGGATTTAAAAATTAAACCATTTCCTAAAAATCTGAGATGGTAAGCACCTTCCGCTGTATTCCTGTAGTACTTTCTACACTCAAAATATACATTCCGGAATTCAGGTGACTTAAATCCAAATGAATAACTGCATCTGCATTTCTTGTCTCATCAATCTTAAAGAGCAATTTTCCCGATACATCATACACTTTAAATTCCAGATTTTGTGGATACACATCGCTATTTAAACCCACCTTAAAATGTCCATTTCCCGGGTTCGGATAAACTTGTAAATCTGTAACCTCTAATTCTGAAATACCTACAACCAAATTCTGATTTAATCGTGTTTCTTTCAAAATCCAGTTATTGGGATCCATAAAAACCATCTGCACAGGTTTCATATGTGTAAACTCGTACTCCTCTAGTTTGTGGCTATTCATCACTTTGATTGTACTATCCGATCCATCTGAAAATATAAGTTTGATCTCCATAGGCATCTTAAATATATCTCTTCTTCCTTTCAAATCCTGCGTTTGAAGGACTGATAGTTTAAATACGCCATTCGGATCATTTTTGAAATTATAATCGTATTCCGGATAGAATTCATCATAAATCCATTGCTCGAAAAAGTAATCCAAACTCTGGCCTGAAACATTTTCACAAACCGTTTGAAAATCCTGTGTGGTCGTATGTCCGAAAGCAAAATTCGAACTTGTAGCATAATCGTAAATTGCTGTAAAAAAATCATCATCTCCCATCACTCCTCGGAGCATATGTAAAACATAAGCACCCTTGTAATAAATCAAGGTATTAAATACCGCAAAAGGGTCGTCTGCATTGTGGTTGTATATGGTTCCACCCGACTTATCCGCAAATTGCAACATATAGATCTGATAACTTTGAAATCCCTTATCATGTTCCTGATACAGGGCTTCCGAATAGGATGCAAACCCTTCATTTAACCAACCATCATTCCACGTTTGACAAGTGATGTAATCTGCAAACCATTGATGTGCCAGTTCATGTACCAGTAAATCATCAAACGACTGCTGACCCATATTGTTCACAATGGAATTCGTTTGATTTTCTATTCCACCATAAAATCCCAACTGGGTCATTCCATACTTCTCCTCTTTAAATGGATAAGGTCCAAAAATGCTGGAGAAATAATCCAAAACATCCGTCATTTGACTGGTTCCCAATTGAGCATCCGTCATATGAGAATCAAAAACATAATATTCCAAAGGCATCGCATATCCTACTCCGGAATATGTCTCCTGAATTTTTTGGTAATTAGAAATCGCCACCATCACATAATATGGTACGATTGGAGATCGATGTTGCCAGTGAAAAGTTTTCTTTCCATTCGCTGTAGAAACATGAGACAACATCCCATTGGAAACTGCAATTACTGGTATCGTATTTACTACCGTATCCTTAATCGTAATATCTACAAAAACAGAATCTGCTTTGTCTTCCGTACCATCTTTACACGGCCACCAGGTATGCGCCAAATAAGGTGTCGATAGCGAAGCAATAATCGGTTCATTCCCGTCATGCATTTCATATCTCAAGCCTTTAATTCCCCCGGCTAAAGCAGGCACGCCATGATATTCCACCCACAATTCCATGGTATCACCCAGATTAAATGTTTGGTTACATTGAATCTCCAATACATTGTTGGTAAACGTAAATGAATTGGCGACTCCGCCAACCTGATCCACATTAAAAGCATGATCCAAATCCAATTGGATGGAAGACACACCATTCTTTGTGGCAATTAGTTTATAATCTACTCGTCCCTGAATAAAACTGGAATCCATCGCAATCTCCAGATCTAAATGGTAAAAACTGACATCAAATGAGGAATCATTAGAAATCATTCTGGCACTTCTTTCCCATGAATCTACTGAATTCAAAAATTCTTCATGCGGATTGCATCTATGCGTTTGCGCTTGTGCTCCCACAAACATCAAAATAAACAGAAAGTGAATTATACATTTCATAACTACCTTCTTAGACGATTAAATATGATTAAAGGATGGCATAAAACTAAAGTGCATAAAAAAACCGATAATCGAATTATCGGTTTTTAATTAATGTTCTTTTAAAGCTTATAAAGATGCGACCAGTTCCTTTACTAATTTTTCTATGGCTTGTTTATCCGGTCCTTCGATTAAAGCTCCATCCTTGAATTTATCGAAAAAGCTAGCTACAGAATGTCCGCCAATAACCTGTGCGCCTTGATGAGGCATGATATTTAACATTTGTCCTAATGCTGATGCACCACCTCTTCCCCCTGGGGAAGTACTTAAAAACACCACTGGTTTTCCATTATACACTTTACGTCCCATTCTGGATAACCAGTCGTGTGTATTTTTCATCACCGCAGGCATAAACCCATTATGTTCCGGAGTAGATACTATAAATCCATCGGCAGTACCCAATACATCAAACAATTTTTTCATTGTTTCCGGGTATCCTTCTGTTTCTTCCAGATCCACACCAAACATGGGTGCTGGATAATCTCTTAAACTAAACACTTCTACTTCTGCTCCTTCAACCATTCCTGAAACAGATTTAATCAATTGCTGATTAATTGATTTTGAACTATTACTTCCTGCAAATGCTATTATCTTTTTCATATTTTTCTCTTTAATCCTGACTTCAAAAGTATCTTAAACCTCAATCTTCAAAAAGGTAAATTGCGGACATTAATGGTAATTTTTAGACAAATGATTTACGAAATCCGTTGGGTGTCATACCGACATGCTTCTTAAAATACTTGATCATGTTGGTGGGTTCATCAAAACCCAGTTCATAGGCTATTTCTTTAACCGGTTTATGGGTTCCACGTAACATTCTTTTAATCTCCAAAGTTCTGCGTTCATCAATCAGTGCTTTCGTAGAAACGTTATTTTGTTCTCGCACCAATCGGGAAAGTGTTTTTACAGTCGTACCCAGTTTTTTCACATAAAAATCTACTTTATGCTCCTTTTTAAAATTCAATTACAGTAATTCGTTAAACTCCAGGAGCATTTCAGAATTATGGACTTCGTTCATTTTATGATCTGCAGGTGCAGCCGTTTTGATTCGTTCGCATTTCAATAAAAACATACAAAGGGCGTGATAAAAAGCGTCTTCACGTTCCTTACCTTCCCAGTTATTGTAAATGTCAAACATTTGCCCGCTTAAATTTTCCAAAAGCTGTGTGTCCTTATCGTTAGGAAACAAAGTATGTTTACCTATAAAATGACATAGGGGATTAAATGTAAACAAATGGCGCAAATCCGTATCGTTTCTGTAAATAAAATTCGGTTGAAACGTAATAGATTGCAGTTCACAATCTTCACTAAAAGGTTCAAAATAATGTAAACTATCTTTTGATGTGAGCAGTATAGTATTCGGTTTTATCTCATGTCCTTCAAAATCTATATAGTACTTTCCACTTCCCTTTTTCAACCAAAAAATAACATGGAAATCTCTTAAAGATGGTTTAAACAATTCGCTTGAACGCATCAATCTGGAATGCGAAACTATTGAAAATGGTAACCCTTCTCCTATTTTCTTTGATTCACAAAACTTCACCTTTTCCGTATGCCCCATAAGTGTTCTAAAAATAATATATACAATCCAACCCGTTTCATCTATTTTCTAAAAGCATAAAAAAGGGGATCCATCGTCACAGTCCCCTTTTTAAAATTGGGTTTAAATCCTAAGCCCCAATTTTTATGATTTAATTCGATTACTTGGTCATCTTAACATCCACTGTAAAGTTAATGTCATTTGCGATCAAATAATCCGCAGGCACACCTTCAGTTCCTTCCACATTGTAAGTCAATCCCCACTCCGTTCTGTCAATTGCAAAATTCTCTGACTTTACTGCTACTGCATCATCCGCTACAGAAACATTTGCTAAAAATGAAATACTCTTTGCAACACCTAAAATAGTTAAGTTACCCGTAAGTTTTGAGTTATACTCACCCGTTTGTGCTTCCACTCCCGTTAACTCAAAAGTAGATGTAGGAAACGCTTCAATTTTAAAGAAATCATCACTTTGTAGGTGTCCTGTCAATTTCATTTTTGACTCCTCATCTTCGAAGTTTTCTACCGTAAATGAAGCCATATCCATTTCAATCATTGCATTGGTTAGTGCATTATCATTTGTTAAAACTTCAGCTTTACCAATCATAATTTTTCCAAATCTAGGCTGAACACCACCCAGATGCGCTGCTTTCCAGTCTACATGACTTCCTTCTGCAACCACAGAATATGTTTGTGTTGTCGCAGTTTCCTGTACTTCAACAACTTCAGCTTCTTTACTCTCCACTTTTGTTCCACCATCGGAACAAGAGGTTAAAACTGCTCCCATTACAAAAGCAGATAATATTATTCTTTTCATGTTTATATTAATTAATTTAATCCGACAAACGTAAACGAATCGACCATCTTCAAAAAGGTAAAAAATGGTCATTCGATGATAATTTTGTTACATTTTTGTCAAATTCCAATGCTGAAATCCATCTCAAATTTTATACGCGATAATTTGAATCTAATACGGAAATATATGCTTCCGAATCTACCTTATAGATCAACTCTTCAATCGTATGAATTGGCTTATTGGCATGCGTTACCAAAATCATTTTTTCATTGCTATCATGGTGAATCAATTTCAAAATTCTCTTATTTACACTTTCGTGCGATTCTAATTCCTGCTTTATAGAATTGTTCTTTTTTGAAAATACCAAAACTGTTTGATTCTGGTTGCTTTTTTTCAGAAAGTGATCGATGGTTTTACTTATGGATACAATGGCGATAATACAATACGCAGCCATTGTAAAATCTCCAAACACATATGTACCTAATAAAACAACGACACCATCCACAATCAAAATCAATGAACTATAGGGTAACTTCACCCATCTGGAAAGAATTCTTACCAGAATATCATTTCCACCGGTAGTTGCACCAGCGCCCATGACTATAAAAACCGCCAGTCCGATCAAGACACCACCAAATATTGAAGAGACCAAAACATCATTTACATATATCCTTCCTCCGGTCAAAAATGAAATCCCATCTACCAATACGCTCACCATGACCATGGAGAACGCTGTTTTAATTCCTGTTTCTTTACCCAGGACTTTTGCACCCCAGAGTAATAAAGGAATGTTAATCAACAAGGCTATCGTACCTACAGATAAACCACCTAAATGGTTAATGACAATACTTAAACCAAAAATCCCACCGGGAACAATATGATGGGGTACAATAAAAACAACGTATCCAATGGCCAAAACCAAAGATCCTAAAAACACCAAACCATAACTCTTGAGCAAAAGCAAAAAGTTATATGGATTATTATATAGCGCAATTATGTTTTTCATTTCATTCTAGTTCAAAAAAAATCCCTTTGATTATGCTTAACCAAAGGGATTCCTCAATTTATATTTTATTTATTGATTCATTCTCTTTGATATTCGTAGCTACATGTAAAATGCATCCACATCATATTCCTCTGATGTTTACACACATTATTATTCACCTGCTTATACTGTTTAATCATCTGTTTTATCATGACTTCCATTCCTATTTATTCGACCAAAAAAAAAGCGTTCAACCTGGTAGAAGAACGCTTTTTAATATTTTTATCTATACGTCTCTACCCCCGATATTGTTTCCAAATCGACTTACACATATGATTATATTGAGACATCCGTTTCATAATTCTGGCGCAAAACTATATTTAGTTTTCAAATTATTTTCACTTTTTACAAAAAAGAAAACAATTTCTTAAAGTTCATTTCTTATTCGGAAAATCAGTTACCCTTCATTCCCAGTTGTTCCGCCTGTTTCAACCATTTCTCAATTTGCACCGTTGAAGCTGTTTTAACAATTCCGATATAACTCACTTTTACAGGTTTTACCCCGCAAAACTCTAAAGTTCCTTTTTTTAATTGATGGACACTAGGTTGATGGTTTATCCATTTATAATACCATCCCGGCTGATCCATTGTAGCTATAACTCTAGCAGTTTTACCAGTTAATAACTTATCCCACCAAACAGAATTTTCTCTGGGTTTAAAAGTAAATCCAGGTAAAAACAACCGGTCAATAAACCCTTTGGTAATCGCGGGTAAACCTCCCCACCATACCGGGTGCACCCAGACCATATGATCGGCACGTTTTATCTTTTCCCATGCATCTAACAAATCCGGTTCCAGTTCCGTTCTTTTGTGATAGCCATACTGCAAATTGGGATTAAAATTTAAATCTGCGATAACGATTTCTTCCACCCGATAACCGGAAGCCAATGCGCCCTTTTTATAGGCTTCAGCCAAGCCAAAATTCAAACTTTCTTTATGGGGATGTCCATTGATGATCAATATATTTTTCATCTCTAATATTTATGATTTTACACAAAATTAGAGCGCTAATCATCCAATAAATAGGACATATGTCCATTTCAAATTAATCTATTTCTTTTCGAATTCGACTTAAATGACGTGGGGTAATATTTAAATATGAAGCCAGATGCTGAAGAGAAACTTCTTGTAATAGTTTAGGTTGTTTTTTGATCAAATCGCGATAACGTTGTTTGGCTTTTTCTTTTTGATACGAAAAAATACGCTGCTCCAATGCTATGTATTGTTGCTCTGCAAAAAATTGTTGCAATCGAATCCAATTGGGACTGGATTCTGCCAGTTTAACCAGGTCTTCTTTTCTCATGACCAGTAATTGGGTTTCCGTAAGTGCCTGAATGTTCTCTGAAGTAGGATCTCCAGTTATAAATGAACTATAAGCAGTCATCAAGTTTTGGGGAAATGTAAAGCAATAGGTAACCTCTTCTCCATCGTCTTTTGTAAAATAGGAACGCAACATCCCCTGAATCACAAAAACCAGACTGTGGCAAGTTCTATCTTCGCTAATAAAGTATTCACCTTTGGATAAGCTTCCATATCGGGTTAGTGCTAAAACTTCTTCTATTTCCTGACTATTTAAAATTCCTATTTCCTGAAAATATTGTTGAAGTAAAACTCTTCCTTCTTCTAACATTAAGGAGTTTGCTAATCGGTTCATGATTTCACGTTAATACCCTGCAATATTAACATTTGAAATGCGAATACCATTTTAAATAAATTCTTAATTTTAAGCGTGCAAAAAATTGATTATGAAAATTTTAAAAATTATTAGCATCACCATACTTTTCCTGTTTGTTTTCATTTTCGGATATACCCGTCTGGAACGTATTACGCCTTTAAACTTTGTGGATCATAATGAAATCAACCATGGTGTTTTTTCAGACATTGCGATTCATGGATTTGATCCGGTAAGTTACCATACTGAAAATAAAGCTGTAGAAGGCCGTTCTGATATTACACTGGAATGGCATGGTGCGGTTTGGCAATTTGCCACCGAACACAATCGTTCTCAATTTGAAGCAAATCCTGAAAAATATGCTCCTATGTTTGGCGGGTACTGTGCGTTTGCCGGGAGTAAAGGATTCACTGCCGATACGGACCCAAATGTATTTGAAATTATAGACGGGCAATTGATCCTATTTGCTGCTGATGATGTGAGAAAGGAATGGATGAAAGATCCGGAGACCAACTTGAACACCTGTCACAAAAACTGGGAGGACTAATTGAAATAGCGCTTATAAATTATAGCACCCAATTGAAACCCTAATAAAATAAATCCGGGATAATACAATTCTGATACATCCATAGATTCTATCGCGCTTAAAAGGATTCCGTTAATTACAATTGAGATTCCTCCAATGACATATGCACCTATTTTGTTTTTGGAATACACTGAAAATGCAATCCAAAACAAGAACCAGGATAATACATATGGGAGTCCGTGAACTGCAAACATTACAGTACAAGTCCCGCCATCACAACCTCCATTTCCATACTGACTAGCACCATACATAAAGCATACCCATCCAATGACAATGAGCGCCAGACGCTCGATTACAAGTCTGGGAAATGTCCGCTTTAATCGCGCTTTAAAATTGTCGATTACATCGTCTAATGGGTCTCTTTCCTGTTCCATCAAATTCTTGTGAATTTCTCGTTGCCTTTATGTAAAGTATATACCGCCATATCATCAAATCTATCATTAAAATAAACCCGATTTTTAAAATGTGCTTCCTTTACAAAGCCCAATTGCTCCATGACATATATGGCGCCACGATTATCCGGAGAAACTTTAGCCTCGATAGTCTGTAAATTCATGGTGTTTAACCCGTAATGCAAAATGACTTCTACTGCTTCCTGCGCAATATGCTTTCCCCAGTATTTCACATCCATCTCCCCTCCAATCTCCGCTCTCAGATTATACCGATCGATAGAATTGAAACCACAGGTTCCAATAATTTTCTGTTGATCTCTTAATACTCCTGCCCACCCAATGACTTGTTTGTTTTGATAAGCATTACGCGTTTTCTCTACCAATTCCTTAGCCGCTTCATATCGGGTCATTTGCGGCCTTGGAATAAATTGATTGACTCGACCATTGGCACGCATTTCATAAATAGCCTGTGCATCTTCCGGTAAAATTTCACGTAGCTCCAATCTAGGCGTACGTAATACCGGAAACGTTTCAAAACAATCAGAATTAATCTCCATATTCATATAGGTTTACGAAAATGGAAATTACACTTTTTTGGTGGACTAACCTTTAATCATTGGGCTTGGATGCTTTGAATTTAATAGAGTATCCGATTTGAAATTGGGAGTAGTTATTGTACACATTATTACTTTCCCAATTGTATCTGAATCGACCAAATAATTTGTTGTCATCATTGGTGTTCCAGGTCACTAAAAACTCAGCACCTAAAAGCCAATTATTGATATTTTCCAATTGATCTGACTTGAGTGTATAATAAGAAATCTGATCATTCAAATTCTTGATATATGAGGCTGTTCCTACCATGGTATAACTCCACTTATTTTCCGGATTAAAGATGAACTTCATATTTCCACCAGCGAGGAAGGAATTAATGGATTCATCTACATTCATTTTGACTCCATCTTCTAGAATGGAATCATTCACATGAGTGACGGTCATTCCAATAAATCCATTTACATGGACATTTAAAGCAGCACCCTGAATATCAACCAAATTCACCTCTGTCTTTACGTTGGCTGTGCTATACCTTAAGATTTGTAATGGATTTGCATAATTGGTGATGGTCGAATCATTCACCTGATATTGCATTAATGGCATTTCTCTATTGTTCTGCTCAATTTTAGTCAATTCAAATGAAGGCATTACATGCGTTAAGATTCCAATACCAAATTGTCTAAAGAGGCCTATTCTCTTTGTGAAAAAATTAATTCGTTTACTAAACTCCGTTTGAATCAACCCATTGGGGTTATTTTGATTCACTCCTACAAAATCAGAAAATATATTTAAAGTGAAAATTTCAGGTGAAGGTGTTTTCTTTAAGATCAATTTATCTTCACTTTTAGAAGAAACGTATACTCTTTGATCTGCCGGACTATAATCATTCGTTTTTTTCTCTAAAATCCGTTCATAAGTAATTGCTTCTCCTAGTAAAATATATAAAGTATCCTTGGCATTATTTTCATTATACAATCTTTGACGAATCAATACAGTCACATTTCTTCTGGTCGATATACCAATACCATAGTGATTGGAAAACACATAATCTTTACCATCATATATTCCATTAATCATAACCGATTTAATAAAACCATCTTCAAAAACGATTTGGGCATCTGATGTTTTGAATTTTTTTGCCACCGGATGATAGGTATTACTACTATAAACCGACACTTCACCTTTCAGTTCGATTTTGGCTATGGACTGTCCTTCTTGAGGAACATTATACAAAGCTGCGGTTAGTTCCATAAACTTTAAACCAATCAAAGCTTTAGTTTCATCACTCATAACCAAATAACCTGCATCTTTTTTTTGATGTGCATTTAAAACAAACTGTTCCAATACAGAGCTTGTAAAACTTGAAACCGTTATAGAGTTTTCTTCTGTTTTTGTTAATGAATCTACCGTAATCGTATAACGGTCATCATCCTTCACTACTTTGATCGAATAGATTGCCTGATCACTTATCTTCAATTCTGTAATAGCTGTTTGTGCTTGCACAGCATAAATAGTTCCTATGACACCCACCAGCATCAATATGGATATGCGTAAAATTTGTTTTGCCTTCATGGTTCCCAGTTTTAATATGCGTTTTGTTTAAAACCAAAACTACTGGGAGTCAAAAGTTTAATTCCTCACGGAAAACCGTGAAATTTGATATTAGGCTACTTTGAAGTTTTCTCTAAAATGGTCAATGCCACTCGAATTTTGGAATAAGATAATTCTTCCTTTAAATGGGTGTAATACGTTTTTAACGCTTTAGGGTCATCCAATTCTAACTGTGCAACTCTTACCTGCAATATTTCTTCCGGGGTAACAAATTGATGTAAATCAATATCCTTTCCTTCCAGGTATAATTTGGATAAATGAGAAAATACGGTGGGGGGCTTTAAGTTCCTTTGTGCGCAGATTCCCTCAACGCTCAAACCTTTTTTATACAGTTCATATGTTTTAATAGCCGTGTCTTTTTTACCAGATACATTCTGATTCATATAGTTAATAATCTCCTGAATAAATGTATCACCATACACCTCCATTTTACGCGTACCTACTCCACTTATATCCAGGAATTGGGATTCTGTTCTGGGCACATATTTCTCCATCTCTTTGAGACTGGCATCACTAAAAACCAAATAAGCCGGAATACCTTGCTCTTTGGCAATTTTGGAACGAACTCCACGTAAATATTCAAATAATCCAGATTTACCGGCACTTTTGGAAGGTGTGGGCGTAGCTTTCGTTTTCTGTACAGGAGCAGATTTATCTACAGGTAATGTAAGCTCTACCTTTTTCCCTGCAAACAAAACTTCTCTGGATAGCTCAGTTAACTTCAAAGCATTGTTCTTATGAAAAGCCAATTCTGCCAACCCCTGATTCATCATCTGGATAATATATTGTTGCCAATGTGCCCAGGAAATATCACGCCCTATTCCATAGGTCTTTATCTGATCTAAATCCTTATCCACAATATGGCTGTTCTTTGCCCCTCTCAATATATCAATGATCGTTCCGATTGCTTCATTCTGATCTACTCTGGCTATCGTAGACAATACTTTCTGGGTTTGAATTGTCCCATCAACAAACTGAGGAGGATTATTACAGATATCGCAATTCCCACAATTTTCTGCTCGGATTTCTCCAAAATAACTCAACAGGATTTTTCTACGACAGGAAGTAGCTTCAGCAAACTGTTTCATCCGTTCCATTTTGGCCAATTGCACTTGCTCGTTAGAGGTGCCATCGATAAACTTCCGTAATTGAATCACATCGGCATAACTATGAAACATTATCGCTCTGGATGCCAAGCCATCACGACCAGCTCTACCAATTTCCTGATAATACCCTTCAATATTCTTGGGCATATTGTAATGGATCACCCAACGCACATTGGATTTATCGATTCCCATTCCAAATGCAATAGTGGCACATACAATCTTAATTCGATCATATACAAACCCTTCTTGAATAGACGAACGCTCCTCAAAACTTAGTCCGGCATGATATGAAGCCGCATGAATTCCTACTTGTTTTAGCCTGTCTGCCACCTGCTCTGTAGCTTTACGACTCAAACAATAAATGATGCCAGATTCCTCCGGGTTATTACGGATAAATCGCATAATTTGTTGAATTCGATCTAATCCCGGACGCACTTCTAAGCTAATATTCTCACGATCAAATGAAGATATAAACTGTTTGGCATGTGGAATCTCCAATTGATTCACAATATCTTCCCGGGTTGCTTTATCGGCTGTTGCCGTAAGTGCTATAATAGGTATATTGGGCAAACTCCGTTTTAAAAATCCCAATTGCTGATAAGAAGGTCTAAAATCATGCCCCCATGACGAAATACAATGTGCTTCATCTATGGCTATGCATGACACATACTTAGCAGATAACACATTGGTTAAATAGAATAAACTCTCAGGGGCTACATATAGTAACTTTAGTTCACCTTGAAATACCTGTTCCAGAATGGTGTCCTGAATCTGCGTGTCCTGGCTACTATTAAAATAATTGGCTGCAATTCCGTTCGCTTTCAGACCATCTACCTGATCTTTCATTAATGCGATCAGCGGTGATATGACAATGGTAACTCCTTTTAGAACAACCGCAGGAATTTGGAAACAGATTGACTTCCCTCCTCCGGTAGGCATAATCACCATTGTATCTTTGCCTTCCAGAACATTTTGAATAATCTCAGCTTGCTGTCCGCGATACTGATCATATCCAAAATACTCTTTTAAAGGCTGATGTATGTCTATCACATCTCCTGTCATAAGCGATGCAATAGTAGATAGGTTTAGTGATTTACTTTATGCAAAAGTTGTTATAAATATGAACAAAATATCATCAGACTATTTCATTCAAAACGATAACTTTTAATTCCAGTTTATTAATTTCCCAGAACCTGTGATACTGGTGTTAATAGTTGGATATCCCTTATAATATACATTTCCAGATCCACTTATTCTCACATCTAATAAGGAGGTCGCCTGAACCTGAATATTCCCGGAACCGGATAGCAATACATTACAATCTTCGGTAATCAATGGGAACCCAACAAAATTTCCTGATCCGCTTAAAACAACATTTAAATCTTTCAATTTTCTCCAATATCCAAATCCATTGATGTTTCCACTTCCGCTGATCGTTGCATTTAATCTTGAAGCATCATCAAAACCTCTAACTTCAATATTTCCGGACCCTGGTAATGATAAATCTAAATAGGTCACATTATCAAAATCGTAAATAGTAATATCGCCAGAACCACTTAATACCGCTTTGTGCAGATATGGGATCGTGATGTAAATGGTGAGTTGATAATCTTCAAAACAACCATCTTCAAACTCAATATCCCAGAGTCCTCCGGAAACATCTCCTTTTAGTTTTGCCACAATGTTGGGATGCCCAACAACTCGAACTTCCTGATTAATCCCTTGTTGTACGATTACTGTGGCAGATTCTTCCAGATTAAAAGCGTTAAAATTGGGAATAGTTAATATCTGTGTGGTGACATCTCCTTCTCCGGATATACAAATATTATCTTTAGAACAGGAGGCTAGAAATAAAAAGCCTAGAATAACAACAAAGCTTATCGATTGTAAAAATTTCATAATTATGTTTTTTGGTTTTCGTTCGGTATACAATTTAAGTACCATAATCTCTTTTTATGATAACAATTTGTAAATTTATTTCCCCTAGTGTTATTAAAAAAATTCTAATCAAGAATAAATCTTATCGATTCCCGGTTTTTATTGATCTGTTACATTTGCCGCATGACAATAGATCGAGCAGAATTCAATCGTGCACAGAAGCATTTAAGACGTGATGTATGGAAAGCCTGGCAAACGTATTCTCTTATTGAGGAAAACGATAAAGTTATGGTTTGTCTCTCAGGAGGAAAAGACAGCTATACACTTCTGGATATTCTATTACATTATCAAAAAGAATCCAATATTCATTTTGAGATTGTCGCAGTTAACCTCGATCAAAAGCAACCGGATTTCCCGGAACATATTTTACCCGAATATCTTTCCAAATTAGGTGTGGATTTTAGAATTATTGAAAAAGACACTTACAGTATTGTTACTGCTAAAATAGAAGCGGGTAAGACGATGTGTAGCCTATGTTCACGATTGAGACGTGGTAATTTATATACTCTTGCGGATGAAATCGGTGCTACAAAAATTGCGCTGGGTCATCATCGAGATGATATCATAGAGACCTTCTTTATGAATTTGTTTAATGGCTCACGATTGGAAGCTATGCCAGCCAAATACGTCACGGATGATCAAAGACATATTGTCATCCGCCCATTAGCGTTTTGTAAAGAATCCGAAATTGAAATATTTGCTCAGGGAAAACAGTTCCCGATCATTCCTTGTAATTTATGTGGTTCACAAGAGAATATGATGCGCAAAAAAGTGAAGAAAATGATTCATGATTGGGATACCGAATTTCCGGGACGCTCTTCATCTATATTTAACGCACTGCAAAATATCAAACCCTCACATCTGTTAGATACAGATTTATTTGATTTTCTTGCTTTGAAAAACGCCCCGGAAAAATTGGTGTGAATAAAGTCGTTATTGCACTATCAGTTGATGTACCTCCCGGTTGTCTTTAGAAAATACAACCACATGATAAGCCCCCTTTTCTAAATTCGAAATATGGATTTGATCGTATCCGGATTGAATCGTTTTTACTAAACGTCCAGATATATCATAAATCCATACTTCAGAAACAGTTCGATCCGCATTTTCAATTGTAAAGTATTCCGTTGCCGGATTTGGATAAATATGCATCATGAATTCAGCCTCTGGTACGTCCATTACACTCGTTACACAATCAATTGAGGGAGTGCGCCCCAGAATCATCCCTCCTTGATTACTAAAGGCATCATACTCTTTGGCAATACTATCTATGCAAGCATACTTTATATTTTCAGTGTAAAACAATGAAAACGCATTGGCCACACTACCATTTTTGATATTCAAATAATCAATGCCTCCAAGCCCTTCTAATCTTAGACTTTCAGTTAAACCAACCAAGTCGGATATATCAATCCGTTTTATATTTCCACAATCTGCAATTCGAAGTGATTTCAAATTAACTAAATTCAAATTTGAAACTTCTGTAATCCCATGAACTTGAACAATTGATAAAAATACCAGATGTTCAAACTGAGACAAATCAGAGATAGATGTTATCCCATAATTTCCATTAAAATCAGATATGAAAACCCTTTTGACCTGTAGCATTTCAGACCATTGAATTTCATTATCATTATTCAAATCTGCATCAATTTGTCCTACTCCATTGTTATGAGGAACGCTTAAAGTATCTATACATGGTTCATTGATCAAATATGATTTCAACTCTAAATCAGTAAAATTTATGACCTGCGCATCTATATCAATAGCGTTCATAAACCCCAGACATAAGAGGAATACGTATTTTACTTTTGCGTGATTCAAAATCATCTGCTCAATACTATCTATCATCATTCTACTAAATAATTACCGAATTTCCGGGACGCCCTTGCTTTGAAAAACGCCCCGGAAAAATTGGTGTGAATAAAGTCGTTATTGCACTATCAGTTGATGTACCTCCCGGTTGTCTTTAGAAAATACAACCACATGATAAGCCCCCTTTTCTAAATTCGAAATATGGATTTGATCATATCCGGATTGAATCGTTCTTACTAAACGTCCAGATATATCATAAATCCATACTTCAGAAACAGTTCGATCCGCATTTTCAATTGTAAAGTATTCCGTTGCCGGATTAGGATACAATTTAAATTTGGTTGAAGTTTTCACCTGTTTCACCCCTAAAATTAAGCTTTGGTTCACGACTATTAAACCACTATCTCCAACCGCAAATGCAGTTGAATCATTTGACATGGTCACATCCTCTAAAGGTTGTCCCACAGTTTCTTTTCTCCAAAATGGCCCGGTTTCATTTCCCCATACTATCATACCCTGATTTGCAAATGTTTCTCCTACCGCAAGCACACCCTCATTGGGCATTAAAGCAAGTGCTTCAAACTGCGGATAAAAGAAGGTAAACGAGTTACTATGAGAAACCCATGTTTTTCCCGAGTCCTGACTAATCATCAAAGCGTTTGATAAGGAATCGATCACTCCGTAAATTGTGGAGTCATTTACAAACTGTAAATCCCAAATAATATCTTTTGATAATGTTTGAACGGTATCCCAATGCAATCCACCATCCATTGTACGATGTACCTGACCGCTGTCTCCAGCCACCATTCCAAATTGCTGATCGTAAAATGTAGCGGTTCTTAAATAATCATTTCCCCAGGATAAATAGGTCGAGTTATTTTGCCATACCCCATTAATTTTTCGATCTATGGTTTTACCTCCAAAGCAAGAGGAACCCATCACCATTGCATTATCTGCATCAAAGTTGAAATTGAATATAGGCGCACACATGGCTATAGCTACTGCTGTCCAGTTTGCTCCACCATCGGTAGTTTTATACATTCGTCCATCGTAGAGTGCATGCCCCACCATTAGATACCCGTTTAACGCATCAACAAAGTCTACCTGAATAATATGCGGTAAGTTTTGAGTAAAATGAATCCCGTTTGTAGGCTGTACGTTCCAGGTTTGTCCCCCATCTATCGTTTTTAATAAGGTACTGTCATTGGCACCAATGTATCCCACCAAATTAGAACCAAATGAAATGGAATTTAGCTTTAAGTGCGTGCCCGAATTTACTTCCACCCAGGATTGTGCTTTTATCTGAAAGAATGCAAATACAAAGCTGATGAAGAGTATGACTTTTTTCATGGCGACTTATTTGAATACAAATGTCACCGAATACTTAACCACAATCAATGGATAAATTGGTCTATTTGTGGTACTTTTTTGCTTCAAGCGCTTTATAACCGGATGGCGTATGGCCTGTTTTAGACTTAAAGAATCGATTAAAATATGCGGGGTCTTTAAAATTGAGCGTATACATTACATCTTTCACTGACATATTGGAATAGAGTAAAATCTTTTTTGCTTCAAGTATTATTCGATCATTAAGCACAGTGAGACAAGAGTGAGAATGATATGTTTTACAAATAGCATTTAACTTTCTACTGGAAACTTGTAAAGCCTCGCTATAATATGATATTGGTTGATGCTCTTTATAATGCCCCTCTACTAACATGAGCAAATTCATATACGTTTTAAAATCCGGATGTGTACTCAACTCTCCTGTCCCTAAAACGCTTTGATGACGCAAAAACAACTTCAACAAAATATGGATATAGTCTTTTACAACCGCTTCAAAATAAGGTGTTTTCTCTAACAGTTCTTCTTTAATTTGTTCGATTAAACTTTGTACTTTGGTAAACCGCTCAACATCCAACTCTAAAGTTGGCTGCAAATAAAACGCATGAAAAAACTGTACATATAAGTCGTAATCTAAATGCGTGAAGTATTCTTTCGAAACCAAAATCACATGCCCATAAGTATCCAATTCTCTCGATACTTTATGAATCTGATTGGGGAACACAAAATGTACGGAATTGCTTATGATTTCATGCGTTTTAAAATCTATATCATGAACACCACCTCCTTTGGTAAACAAAAATAACTCTACATATTCATGCTTATGAGGTTTTGTCGCATCATAACTATTTCGTTCCTGAAGCTCAACGACTTCGATATAATCGGAATGGTTTTCCTCACTGATTTTATATATGGGAACGGAACTCATGGATAGAAAATGCTCTCAAATATAGCGTTATTTTAATTTCGGCCTAGATTTCTATAAATCAAACACTTCGACCATAAGCTTTTTAAATAAAGGGTTTCGGTACAACCTCCCGTTCAATTTCTACGTCCACATTTCATAAATTTCAAGGTATTAATCTTATTGAATACAATTAAAATAACATCTCAAACATTACATTACACATGAAAAATTTACATCGATACATGATCGCAGGATTGGCTCTGATTTTATTCTTTGGCCATACTGAAGTACAGGCCCAGAAAAAATGCAAATTCGATTTTGAAGAAACAGATCCTTTCTCTGGTAAAGTCAAAAAAGGAAACACCTCAACCCTCGTAGCCGGAATGGGATATTCAACCTGGTATGTAGGTTGGAATCGTGAAGGTGATTCTTTTTATATGGGCATGTTGGTAACCATGCAGGGCGAATTTAATACTTCAATTAATCAAGGAGATTCGCTAATGTTTAAACTGGCTGATGGCAATATGGTTACGGTTTACGCCAAAGAAAATAGTACTCCGGTTACTAATGTATCAACGGCATCTACCAAACCGGTTATTCTAAGTACCTACAGATGCAATTATGCCATTACTAAGGAACAATTAGAAATGCTTTCTGCGTCTGTGATTACACATGTCAGAATGAACATTGCCGATAAAGTGATTCAAAAAGAATTAAAAGAAAAGAAAGCACTTAAGGTGCAAAACGATATTAAATGTATTTTGAAATAACCCTATACATTTTCCAAAAGAAAAGGGTTAGATGAAATCATCTAACCCTTTTTTGTTTACAGTAAACCGAGATTCTACCTAAACGATTGACTTAATTCTAAAATATGCTCATCTTCATCATCTGCCGGAACCGCAGTCACACGATATTCCCAACAATCTCTTGCGTTAAAAGTTGTTGAACTTCTATCCGGAAAAATAACTCCGTATTCTCTGGTTTTAATTTTAATTCTCTCTGAATTGACCATCACCGTAATTTCTTCTCCTTCTCCAAGAGTCGCATTATGCGTTACATAACCATCTCTGATCACTTCAATAAATATAGGGTGGTCCCACTGGTTGCTCACAGTGATTTCAGGATTTGTTCCGTTACACTCTCTTGTGCATGAACTCGCAAACACGAGTAAAAATAAAATGATGGCGAGGGGGGATTTTTGTAATAGTAGTCTTGCTTTCATAATTGTTGTTTTGGTACATCCACTTTTGCATGTACCGTGCCAAAAATTATATCACTCTACAAAAAACCTATATATCAACAACTTAAACTACCAAATTACGACAGCTTTTTTCTCTAGAACCGGCACATACTCCATCAACTCTTCAGTAATAGTATAAGCTCCAAAGACATACTTCTTCTCCATTAACTGGTTCCCATTAAAAAAAGTAATCCAGTACTCATTATTTAGATGAAAAACCTCAGGAGTAATAGGCTCAATTTTCGCGGCTGTTTTTGCCGGAACATTTCCGATTACATGTCGTAGTACTGACGTGTTTGTATTCTGCTTTCCCGGTTGAACCAAATACCCTTTTGAAGTCACCATTACCCCTTCAATCATCTCATTTTGATCATTGATAATGTACACATTCCACACCTGTTCATCATATTCATTGACTTCATTCACCACTGCAACGTATACGTTCTTTACCTCTGGAATTTGGATATCTTTCTTCATGCTGATTCTTTGTTACAAAGAAAATCACTCTCTTTAAAAGTGATTCATTTTTTATCTGATTTTTACTGCGTACCCATGCATCATAAAAAAGCCCATCCGTTTGGATGGGCTACAAAATCCATAAATAGATTTTTTGTTTAGGAATTCCTTATTGATTTTTCAAATATTTTTCTAACCATTGATCCTGTTCCCATAACACATGTAATACACTTTCTTTGGCTCTATATCCATGACTTTCTTTTGGTAACATCACCAACCTGACTGTAGCTCCCAATCCTTTAAGCGCATTAAAATAACGCTCACTTTGCATCGGATATGTTCCTGAATTATTATCGGCTTCTCCGTGAATCAAAAGTAAAGGATGTTTCATCTTTTCCGCATGCATAAATGGTGACATCGTGTAATATACTTCTGGTGCTTCCCAGTAGTTACGCTCTTCACTTTGGAAACCAAATGGGGTAAGGGTTCTGTTATAAGCACCACTTCTTGCGATTCCTGCCGCAAACAAATCACTATGAGTCAGCAAATTGGCCACCATAAAAGCTCCATAACTGTGCCCTCCCACAGCTACTTTTTTTCGATCAATATAACCTAAGGCATCTACTGCATCAATAGCCGCTTTCGCGTTGGCTACCAATTGTGTTCTAAACGAATCATTTGGTTCTTCATCACCCTCTCCTACTATTGGAAATGAGGCATCATCCAGCACCACATATCCTCGGGTTACCCAATAAATTGGTGAACCATAATATGGATATGTAAAGGCATTTGGATTAGAGGTGTTTTGACCGGCACTGGATTTATCTTTATACTCGGTTGGATACGCCCATAAAATCATTGGCATTTTCTCTTTCTTTTCCATATCATATCCAACGGGTAAATACAAAGTTCCTGATAGTTCCAGACCATCTTCTCTTTTATAAGTAATCACTTCTTTGTGTACATTCTCTATACTCTTAAACGGATTTTCGAAATGTGTAAGTTGTGTTAACTTCCCCTTTTTCACATCTCGGAAATAATAATTAGGATATTCATTTGGAGATTCAATTCTGACCAGAAGTTTTTTGTTTTTTGGCGTGTAATCTCTCAATTCTTCTAATTTGCCTTCGATTTTAGAAGTATATAATCTGGTCGTCTTTCGTGTATCCACATTCATTTGATCCAGAAAAGGAAACTGACCTTCTTTAGTAAATCCATCTCCAAGTAAATAAATGTTTTTCCCATCCAGAGCAATCACTTCTTTTCCCCATTCATTTCTTTCGGTTACGAATTCACCAGGATCACTATATCTATCCTGATAATTTCTGTCATATAAAACTACTGGATCTTTTGATGCATTTCCCGGATCAAAAATGTAAGATTTAGTATTTCTGGTATTCCACCAATAATCATGTGCAATCGCAAAATTATCGGTACTCCAGTCTATGGTATAAAAACGATTTTTTGTTTTCAATAAACTTCCAGGTGTACCATTAAACGGAGCTTCTAATTCAAAAACTTCATCTCTATATTCCACTTTGGTTTCTGGGTCACCTCCATCCAAAGCCTGTGCATAATATAAGCTTGCGGGTTTATCATTTCTCCACGAGATATTACGTTTACCCGTTCTACAAGCCATAAATCCTTTTGGTAAATCTTCGATTAGCGGCACTTTTAAAACTTCCTGAATAGATTGACCATTCTGATCATATACGGTTTGCGTAAAAGGAAATCTTCTGTAAGGTACCAAATATGAAAATGGTTTGTCAATTTTAGTAATCATCACATACTTTCCATCCGGAGAGATACTGATTCGATTGTACATATCACTTTCCATCCATAATTTGCTTTCTCCCAGTAAGGTTACTTTATAAATTTCGGAGGTGGCCAACTGTTCAAAATTGAATTCATCGTTTGGATTCTTTAATAAATCCTGATACGTACGGTTTTGTGCCTTTTTACCATCATTCACCGAAATAGTTGGTCCGGTAGGAACCACATTTTTAGTATCAATTAAAGGTTGACGTTTGGATGAAACTACTTTCACCAATAAACTTTGTCCATCTTTATTCCACTGAAACGGTTTACCCAAATTCGCATTCAAGTTCGGTTCAGTTAATCTACTTGCCGCCCCTTTTGCAATATCAGCTACCCAAAGTTCCACACCTTTTTCTGTGGTATTGGTAAAAGCCATTTTGGTCTGATCCGGTGACCAGCTAAAGTTTGTTAACCTCGATTTTTCCGGTAAGCCCGTAACATTTTTAATATTTCCGGTTTTAACCTGCTTGATCTGAATATTGTTAAAATAGGTCACACGGCTGCCAATATTCAGTTTTGGATCAATCCGTAGCCCCGCTAATCGTAATTCTTCTTGAGACAATTCTTCAATGGATTTGTACATATTACGTGAAAGCATCACCATGTATTCTTGTTGATGATCCATATACACCCACGGAGCCATTTGTACGTCCACCAATTCCATTATTTCAGCCGGTGGTTGCTGATAGGTCAGGTTATCCTGTGCCTGAATTTGTAACCCACACACACATAAAAATAGGTATAGAAAGTTCTTCATTTTATAGGTATTTAATAAATATTAAAGCCTAAAAGTAGCGGTTTTATAAAGTGCAATTACTTTCTTTTTTAAGAATGGTTAGGATCACGGATAAAGGGTTGTCTATGATTTTTTAGTGTGTTTGTCTAATACAAATTATAGCTCATCCGTATTCCGGATTGTACTCCTCTTCTTAATCCACCCCAGGAAATTCGATATTCTCCATAGGCGCTAAGCGCCCAGTTATCAAACGCACTCAATTGCACTTGTGCCCCGGAACTCAACATCACATACAAATTGGCATTTGTGGTCACATAACCTGAATTAAATCCCACATATGATAAACCCAATGGATTCACATAAGGTTTCACCTGCATCCCATTAAACAATTCAAATGAATAAGTGGCTCCCTCCGGGATGAACATGAGAAATTTGGTCAACTCTCCCAAATCTGCTGTTCCATCATTCCCCTGGGTCCATAACCAGATCAATAATCCGGTAGGTAAACTCAATGGCATATGTACATAATTGGGTCCGGCCTGTATTCTATAATTTACACTCCAATGGTCGGATAAACCGTATTCAGCACCCAATCCAACAAAATATTGCTGATCAAAATTATTATAATAATGATAACCAAATGTGCCATAAATACTCAACTGAGGCACACTAAACGGCTCCTCATAATCCCAATCGGGTTTGATTATTGGAACAGAATCTTTGGGTGGCTCAGGTTCATAATATTGTGCCTGTACACCCAAATTTCCTAAAATAATGATCCATATGAGGAGACTGATTTTTTTCATGGCTTCCAAAAGCACTGTTAATACAAATCAAATACCAAACTCACTCACCTGATCTTTATTATGAATGATCTACCATAAATACACAAATGCATTGATATTCATCCCGGCACCCACTGATGCAAACAACAAGTGGTCTCCTTTATGAATAGAATGTCCCTCCATATTGTCTTTGACAATCAGATCTAACAGCGTTGGAATGGTAGCCACACTACTATTCCCTAATTTATCAATGGTCATTGGCATAATATCCTCCGGGATATTTGAACTTCCCGCCAATTTGTAAAACCTGTGAATAATAGCTTCATCCATTTTATGATTGGCCTGATGAATCAATACTTTTTTGATTTTTGAAATCTCCACATCAGCCAAATCAATACATTGTTTCATAGCCGCAGGAACATGCGACAATGCAAATTCATAAATTTTACGACCCTGCATCTTAATATAACGGATTCGATCATCTGATCCAGGGTAATTGGATTTTCCTAAATACAAATACTCCATTTCCTCATAGGTAAATGATTGTGAAGCATGCGCCAAAATTCCACGGGGTTGTTTTTCTTCTTTCAACTCAACTATTGCTGCACCTGCACCATCCGCAAATATCATAGAATCACGATCAAATGGGTCCAATACTCTAGATAAGGCTTCTGCGCCAACGACCAAACATTTTTTTGCCATTCCAGCTTTGATAAACGCTTGTGCCTGAATAGTCGCTTCAATCCATCCAGGGCATCCATATAATACATCGTACGCCACACAATTTGGATTTTTGATTTTCAAATGATGTTTGATTCTGGAAGCCAAAGACGGCACAATATCCGATTGAATGGTATGTTTTACCACATCTCCAAAATTATGGGCTACAATTACATAATCTAAATCTTCTCGATCCACACCTGCATCTTCAATGGCCTTTTCAGCAGCATAAGTTCCCAAAGTACTACAGGTCATATTCTCAGAAGCATAACGTCTTTCTTCAATATCCGTAATCTTATTAAACTTGGAAATAGTTCGCTCCACAGGCTCCTTGATCAGCTTTCCTTCAGCTGTATAAAATGTATTGTTGCAAAACTGTTGATTAGGTTTTACAACAGACGGAATATAGCTCCCGGTTCCAGTGATAATAATGTTTTTATGCATCTCAAAAATTTTGACGCACCAAAGTAGGATTTTATACCAATTAGGATCATTAAAATGAGCTTTTTTTAACCAGTTGTTTTACAGGGTGTTTTACGGCTAATATTTCTTTCTAAAAACGCTGTTTTTATTCGGAAGTAATCAGCCAAACCTCATATCTCTTACAACAATAATTTTAGTAATAAAATACGTATTTATACGGATAGTTTCGTCTTTATTCTCACAATATATTGCGCCCTTTATTAACCAAAACAGGGAAGTAAATTTTAGGCTGTCTAACCGTGAATAAGCCGAAAAACACGTATAAAAAAGAGTAGGCGTTACTAATCATAATATGTATACAAAATGAAAAAATCAAAGATTTTTTTATATCTAACCATTGGCGCTATAACTATAAGTTGTTCTAAAGAAAACAATCTAACCAATGCACCTTCCAAAACAAACGAAACAAAAATTCAAAGCATCAACCATCTTAAACAGAGAGATGGTATGTTGGTCTTTAAATCCCATGAAGATTTTCATAATGCCATTAACGAATTCAATAAGATGGATGCTTCAAAAAGGATTGTATGGGGAGAGAATAACCAATTCCAAACCCAGCAAATCATTATGGATAACATTTCCAAGTCGGAAGGTGACTTTGACAATCAATATTTCAGAGGTTTAGATGAAGATTTAACGAAGAGTGAATTAGAAGCTTTAGGTAAGCCAATCGAATTTTCTGACGTTTACAAAAAATACTTAGCCAAAGGTTTTATATCTCAAACTGAAGAAAAAGATGGCTTTAGCTATGAACTTGCTGTTAATAATCAACCTTCCAGAATGGTATGTAATGAAGCTGGTTTTGTAATATTAAACGATTCACTTTACCTATTTGAAAAAAACAGGTTGAGAATAAAACGTTACACTGGCACAAACGATTTAGACCTTCTTAAATCAAATTCTATTTCGGATGAAATTATTCAGGTTGATTATACTTCGGTGAGTAGATCATACCATAATTTCTATATTGATAATATATTTTCTCCGCAGGGTACTTTTTCAAACCCAACGTGGTATTACGATTCTCCTAAACATAGATTCAGACATTTCGTAAGATTCCTTTCAAGCGAATTATCTCAAACTCAAATGAGTGTGGTATACTATACAGATACACATTCACACAAAAAGAGATGGTGGAAATGGGATTATAGAAATGATTGGAGACCTTTACAAACTATTAACGGTACATGGAGCTATTCATGGGATTATTGGTATAATGGGACTACTTTAACCTATACCAATATCTTCCAACCGGGTTATAATCCTGCTACACATTCCTATAACTACGCTTCTTTTGGAGGTTCTAATCATTCTTCTAGTTATCTTACACCGAATGGAACAGTAACCAGTAACTATCCAATTGCTGATCCAATGAGAATTCATGGGATGCATATCAAGGGTGTTTGGATCGGTACTACAGGAAATTATACAACCAACTATTATCACTAAAATTCATCTTAGAATCGTTCGGAGAAAAACAGTTCTCCGGACGGTTTTAATCCATTTGCTTCTTTCTAAAAACGTTCTTCATTCTTAACCATAGGGAAGGTTTTAGAATCACCACATCACCAATAAGATTCGAATCTTCGGTCATTCTAATTTTCAAGGGCTTCATATTTTCCTGAATTGTAATTTCAATGTTTTCATGAGGATATCCTAAAAAACTCACCTGTAAAATCAGTTTTTGTCCCAACAGACTATCGGGAACAGTAAAACTAAATTCACCTTCGAACCCCGTTTGTGTTCCCCATTTTCCTCCTGCTATATAAACATTTGCAAACGGAAGTGATTCGTTGGTGGTAGAATCCGTAATGGTTCCCGAAATCACCACTCCTCCTTCATGTATCGAATCGTTATTTGGAATTTCGATTGAATTTCTTATAGACCTAGTAGGTTCTTGATAGGTAGAAACCGGTATCTGAAGGTTATTTCCTTTTACTTCCTGATGCCCCAAAAAAGCGAATATCCCTACCGCTGCGATTGATTTCCAAATAGAGTTTTGGGAAACTCTTTCCGCTACAAACCATCTGTCCAATTGCTCCGATTTAAACCTCGCACAAATCTTTTTGGGCTGTGAATTAAGAATCTCATGAATTTCAGCATCAGATTTCTGTGTAAAATCCAAAACATTCTTCTGACATATTTTACAGGCACGTCCTTGCTCTACAGGTGTCATCTGACTCCAATCTTCATGACACGGCTTCGGTATGGTTACTTTTATCTTAGACATTTATGATATATACGTTTGTAACTTACTAAAAGGTAGGTTTAATGTCTTTGTATTCGAATTGGAACAATCATTTTCATTCTAACCGTTTTTCCACTTTGCTTCCCTGGAATCCAATTAGGCATTCCTTTTACAATTCTCAATGCTTCTTGATCCAGATGCGCGTCAATACCTCGAACTACTTTTGGATGACTCACCCTCCCATCCTTTTCAATAATAAACTGTACATAAATCACCCCTTCAATTCCCGCTGCGTTATTTCTCAACGAATCGGAGACATTAAAATTGATATATTCCATCAAAGCACTATTTCCTTCCGGAAACTCTGCCGGTTCTTCCACCATAGTAAATATCGTAGTATCTTCCGTCATCTGAGGCTCATTTATTTCGTGTTCTTCCGGAGGCAATGGAATTCCCTGATGCGCATAATATATCCCATCTGAATATCGACTTTGGTATAAATGTAAAACCGCGGAATTGACATGTGATGATTTCCAATATTCTTCTTTGGTCATTAATGCGCGATAACCACGGTACCCCTCTTTTCGAAACGTTCTCACAAATTCACTACGCATATACTTAAATTCATCTACCGTATAAAGAAATTCTTCTCCATTTAGTAAAAAAGGAATCTTTCCGTTTTTTAATTTATGGACTTGTTGTGAGCCGCCATAACACGACCATTCCCCATTATATAATCGTAGATAAACGATAAATTTTCCTTCGATGGGATATTGCCCATACCCGCCCAATGGGCCATATCTGGGTCTATGAAATTTTATGGCTGAATGCGGAGTTATATTTTTTCCGGAAGTGTTTTTGAGTACTTCCTCAACGGTAAAAGTGACCTTTTTATCTTTTCCCGTAGAGGCATTACACGTAATAATGAGCGGAGCCTCAAATAACCCATTGATATCGGGTGAATATATTTCCTCCGCATTTAACATACTGAAGAACACAGAAAAAAGTACAAGGAGTAATGATTTTTTCATTCTTGAAAAATATCAAAAACCTCGCCAAGATAAAAGCGGCCTTATTAGGCCATTCAAATCACTTCTTCACCGGAGTCAGCATATACATCCAAATCAAACGGGAATATTTGAAATTGGTAAAGCTGGTGACCAGAATGACCACAAACATGGCCACCAGAATCATTTCGGTTGAGGGTGAAAAGGGGTTAATCAGAAAAAAAACCATTATCAGTTCGGCTACAATCAGTGCGTAACTCACGAACATTGCACCAAAGAAAAAACCGGGTTCCGTTTCATATTTATGTCCGCAATGGTCACACGTTGTATTCATTTTGGGGGATTTCAACAACAATATATTTCCACTACTTTCAAAAACGTCACCTGTATCACAAATCGGACATTTACCTTTTGCTATTTTCTTTATAATATTCAAAACCGGACATATTTACAAGAGCAAAATTATTGGTAAGATTATCATTAATTCTTGAACAATAAATCCATATAATTGTACAATTAAGACATTTTTGCTTTATGCATCTTCCCATTTTAAATATCAAACAGTTTCAAAATTCTTCGGAAGATCATTTTTACACCAATATCTTTTCTAAACATCTGGTTGAAAATCATCACGCCATTACCACGCCACACAAACATGACTTTTATTTATCGGTTTTGTTTACACAAGGTAGTGGGACACATGAAATTGATTTTAATTCATATCCGATAGAAAAAGGTGCTTTGTTTTTTCTAAAACCGGGACAAACGCATAACTGGTGGCTTTCTGAAGATATCGAAGGTTACATTTTCTTTCATTCAAAATCTTACTATGATTTACATTATTCGCGTAAAAGTGTTGTAGATTTTCCTTTTTTCTATTCTTCTCAAAACTCCCCGTATCTACTTCTTCAATCAGATCAAATTACGCAAATTGAACCCCTGTTTCAATCCATTCTGGATGAATTTAGAAATGAGAACCTCATGCAGCATCAAAAAATTAAAAGTCTCATTGACCTTTTATATATTGATATTGCGAGATGGTGTGTGGGAAATCGTTTGCAAGATGTCTCTAAATCCAATTCCTATGTATTAAAAATATACCAACTGGAAAACCTGATTGAACAACATTATCTCACCCATAAACTGGCAAGTACTTATGCGGAATGGATGCATATGACTCCTAAACATCTCAATCGCATAACAAAAACCACATTGGGAAAAACAACTTCAGAATTGATCATAGAACGGGTTTTATTGGAAGCTAAACGCATGCTCGTGCATTCTGAAAATCAATTGACGGACATTGCCGATCATTTAGGGTTTAGTGATTACGCTTATTTTTCACGGGTCTTCAAATCCAAAACCGGAGAAAACCCTTCTGATTTTCAAAGAAGATACCATCAGGGATAGTTTTTGCTGCTCCTCTTTTTCATGCATTTTTCGATACCTCCATTTCATTTATCTTTGAACGCGTTGTATGTCGAAAAAAGATTCAGAACATTCAGAAATTCAAAGGAAAACTGAAAGGGCGGCTCCTCAGGCTCTTTTGGAAATGTTTGATTTTATTGAACAGGAAAGAGATCAGGAAAAAGAACTGGTTCGTGCACTTCGAATTGGAGAAAGTAGTGATCGCATTGCTCATTTTAATCCACGAAATCATTTAACTGATTTGCATAAAAAGACCCATGAATAAATCCCCGCTTTTAATGAGTGCCATGGCCATTCAGGATCTTGAAAAAATGTGGACATTCTGGATGAGAAAATCATCATTGGAACAAGCCGATCTTCATTACCAAAACCTGATTCATCTGATTAAGAAGGTTCAGCTTAATTTTACCATTGGACACTCTATAGAATCAATTCGCGAAGCATATCGTTTGATCTCATATCAAGAATGTGTAATCTATTATTTGGTGAATGAAAATGGAGTTATTGAAATTATTCGGATACTACCGAAAAAATTGACTTCGCACCTAAAAACAGATTGACTTACCCACCCAACAAACATCAAACCGCACTCTTGTTTTCTCACTATTTTTTTACGCTATAGCGATATAACTCGAATTAAACTTTTGTTCTCATTTCGATCTGTTTAACCCTTAATTTTGTGTCATCCTTAAATATTTCCGATCATGGAAGATATGTTATTTTATGATCGCATGCAGTTCGCATTCACGATCACATTCCACTACTTATTTCCCCAGTTAACTATGGGGTTATCCTTCATCATAGTGTATTTCAAATGGAAATTCTTAAACACCGAAAATGTCATTTACAATGATGCTTCGAAGTTTTGGATGAAGATTTTTGCGCTCAATTTTGCGATGGGTGTCGTTACAGGAATTCCCATGGAATTTCAGTTTGGTACCAACTGGGCCAAATTTTCTGAACTCACAGGAGGCATTATTGGACAAACTTTAGCTATGGAAGGCATGTTTTCCTTCTTCCTGGAATCCTCTTTCTTAGGTCTCTTTCTCTTTGGAGAAAAACTACTGGGACATAAGCTACATTTTGTAACGGGTTTTCTAGTATTTCTGGGCTCCTGGGCCAGCGGTTTTTTGATTATTGCCACACACTCCTGGATGCAATATCCGGTAGGATACGAGATTCTGGAAAACGGCAAATTTGTACTTAAAAACTTTTCTGCACTATTCTCAAATCCGTGGTTATGGCCTTCTTACCTGCACAATCAGGCCGCTTCTTTGGTGACTTCCTCTTTTGTGGTTGCCGCCATAGGCGCTTTTTACCAATTGACCCACAAACATGAAAAATACGGACAAATCTTCTTGAAAACCGGAGTAATTCTAGGTTTTATCTCCAGTGTTTTTATGGCATTCCCTTCCGGTGATTTAGCCGCTAAAAATCTGGTAAAATATCAACCTGTCACATTTGCAGCCATGGAAGGTATTTTTGAAACCGAAGAAGGTGGTTCTGAGATTGTACTTATTGGACAACCTAATATTCAGGAGAAAAAACTTGATAATAAAATTGCGGTTCCGAATGTTCTTAGTTTTTTGACCTATCAGAATTGGGACCAACAAATTCTAGGGCTCGATCAATTTGACGAAAGTCTCTATCCAACCAATATTCCCGGACTCTATTACGCTTATCATATTATGGTGGGATTGGGTACGATATTCATTGGATTAATGTTTATTGCTTTGGTTTTATTGATTCGCAAAAAACTACTGGAAAACAAGTGGGTACTCTGGGCGATTATGTTTGCCGTTCCATTTCCATACATCGCCAATATTGCCGGATGGTATACCGCTGAACTCGGTCGACAACCATGGCTGGTTTACAATTTACTCCGTACAGCTGAAGGTGCTTCTCCTACGGTTTCTTCCGGGAATACTTTATTCACTCTTTTAGGTTTTATTGGATTGTATATGCTACTGGGCCTACTCTTTTTGTTGCTTGTGGGCAAGGCAATTCATAACGGACCTCAACCTGTAAAAAATTGATTATGGAATTATTCTGGTATATCGTATTGATGCTCATGTTAGCCGTGTATATCATTTTAGATGGTTACGATTTTGGCGCGGGAATTATTCATCTGTTTTTTGCTAAAAAAGAAGCGGATAAAAAAGCCATTACTCAGGCCATTGGTCCTTTTTGGGACGCCAATGAAGTATGGTTAATTGCTGCAGGTGGCGTGCTGTTTTTCGCTTTTCCTACCTTGTACGCATCCTCATTTAGCGGTTTTTACCTCCCTTTAATTATGATTCTGTGGCTATTGATTTTCCGAGCTATTGGTTTGGAACTAAGACACCAGATTCATCATCCCATATGGGAGAGCATTTGGGACAAATCTTTTGGCATAGCCAGTTTCCTTTTAGCCCTGTTTTTTGGCGTAGCTCTGGGCAATATTGTTCGTGGGGTGAATCTGGGAAATGTGGTTGATGGCGTATCTACCCAGGAAGCGCATTACTTTTTTCTACCACTTTGGGATGCTTCATTTCATCCTGGATCTGAACAATTGGGGATCATAGATTGGTTTACGCTTTTACTAGGCATTATCGGAGTAGTTTCATTGACGATTCATGGAGCTAACTGGATTATATTTAAAACCAATTCGAGCATTAACGCCCAATTGAAAAAAGTCATTTTCAAACTGAATATGGGGTTATCCATACTCATCTTGATTTCTATATTCTCCTGGCACGTGATTGAAGAGGCTCCTTTTCAGAATTTTATAGATTCTCCGATTCTAATTTTATTTCCCATACTCTGTTTGATAGGCCATTTGGGATTGTATCGAATTCAGAAGTTTCAAAAAGATGGTACCGGATTTATTTTCTCATCACTATTTCTTCTTGGGGGATTTATATCTACAGCCATGTCCATTTTTCCAAAGGTTTTACCATCCACCAATGCCGTAAACCCATCTTTAACGATATACAATGTCGCGGCAGATGCATACGGATTATCTGTAGGCGTATATTGGTTTGCTATTGCCATTGTTCTGGTAGCGATCTATTTCTTTATCCAATACAAAGTTTTTCATGGCAAAATGGATGATGTGGATTATGGGCATTAAATTGAGGATGTAGCTTTTAATTCATTTGAAGCTTCACTTTTAATCCTACTTTTGCAGCACTCTAAAACGTATGAAAAAAGTTCTATTTATTCTCAGTAGCATTCTGGTTCTGGTCGTAACAATTGTATTATGGGCCGGACCTGATTACGCAAAGACTTACATTGAAGACAACAGTGTGGAACTGGTTGGACGACAAATAAAAATGTCTGAACTGGATTTTAATGCTTTTAACGGTCATTTCGTCATTACCGATTTTAAGATTCTGGAGCAACATGACTCAACCGAATTTGTACAGTTTGATTCCCTATATATGGATCTCGTATTGTATAAACTTTTTGGAGGTACTTTCCTTTCAGAAGCGCTCCATATCAAAGGACTGGATATTAATGTTTGGATGGAGAACGAAAGTTTCAATTTTGATGACCTTATTCCACCTGCTGATACTACGGTCGTAGATACAACTCAAGAGGAGGAAGAATCTTTCATTCATGTTTTTACATTAAACGACATCCAGATTTTACATAGTGAAGTGGAATATGACGATAAAGATTTGGGGGCATATCACAACCTTAAAGACATTAACGTAAAAGTTCCAGGAATTTCTTTTGGAGATAAAAATACCAAAGCCGGATTGGAGTTTGCGCTGGCCAAAGGAGGAAAATTCAATATGGACATTGATTACGACCTGGAGGAAAGCAGTTATGAATGTAACATGGGCGTACAGGATTTAGATTTAAATCCATTTTTGATCTACACCCAATCCAGTATGAATATTTCCCAACTCGAAGGAGTATTTAGTGGTCAGGTGCATATTGTTGGTGATTTAGATACGCCAACAACTCCTATTGTCAGCGGTAGTATGAACTTAAACAACTTCATGATTGCCGATAACAAAGGCATCGAAGCATTTAAGTTAGGAGCTTTGTACATGGATGCTAAGGAACTCAATCTGCTAACCAACAATTATCATTTTGGTTCTCTAACCGTCACGCAACCGGAAATCAATATGATTCAGTTTACGGAAGATTTAGACAATCTAAGTACTTTAATGAAGGATGAACCGGATACTACCAGTACTGCTGAAATCAAGGTTGAAACCAACGTTGAAGAAGAACCTCTCACCTATTTACTGGAAGAGTTCAGATTAAATTCCGGGGCGGTAAACTACACGGATCAATCTATTGCAAATGGCCCCTTTGAGTATGCCATTTCAAATATCAATCTAAAGGCAGATTCCCTGACAGAGGGTAGAAATGTGACTTTTAATCTGGATGCAATTATGAATGGTGCCGGAACCTTTAAAGGGTTTATGATTACAGACCCCGGCCACCCGGAAAAAGGTGGGACATTCAATATGGATTTACGTAAAATACCAATTAAAGATTTCTCGGTATTCGCTTTAAATTCTACCGCATATCCTATTGAAGGAGGAAGACTTTCATTTCAAACCAAAAACAAAATTGTAGGCAATCACCTCAATAGCCATTTGGTCATGAAACTGTATAAAACAGAATTTGGAGATAAGAATAAAAACGTCAAACCGGAATACAAAGTTCCGATGAAATTAGGGGTCATGGTTTTGGAAGACCCAAAACGTTTGATCCATATTGATGTTCCTGCCGAAGGCGATATCGATGACCCGGAATTCCGTTATAGCAAGTTGATTTGGAAAGTGGTATTAAACGTACTAATCAAAGCCGCTACTTCTCCTTATAACTTACTCGCGGATGCTGTGGGTGCCAGTGAAGATGATATCAAGTTTATTCGATTTGAATTATTACAATATGAACTGGGGCCGGAACAAACGGCTCAACTAGATCTAATTGCAAATGTACTCGAACAAAAACCGGGGATTTCCGTGGTCGCGCGACAAACACTTGATATTGAAAAAGAAAAGAAACTGGTAAAAGAATATCTCGCTAAGAAAGGTTTATTTCTTCAACAACACCATGGAAGCGATAGTGCGCAAGTGGAATTGGATGAAGTGGATATCGCCAAAATCATGCATATGGATGAAACTCCTGAATTGATCTCCTTTCTGGAAACCAAAACACAATCTGTTCCGGGAGAACTTTCATTTAACGAATTGGTAGATTTATATGTTTCAGAAGATGATTTAAAAGCTACACATCAAAAAGTAATTGATGCGCGCATGCGAAATATGCAAGTCTATATCGCCACCAAAGGACTTACTGAGAGATTTACTTTTAATGAAGAAATCAATGATGATGTCACTAGAAACCGACCGCGTTTTGAGATGGAGTATCAGGTGAAGGGGGAGTAATCGGGCCTTCGAGACGTTTCTCCGTTGTCGAAACCCTCAGGCTCCTTTAATTTCAAAAAAAACAAAACACCTGCAACAGGTTCTTTGTAATGTCGCAAATCTCAATAATCTTATCTTCCACAAAACGATTTCGATAAGCTTTACATATCGTCCAAAGTATCTATAACTCTAACATAACAAAATCAATATTATGAAATAGATTGGCGGAGGCACCTGAGGAATGAAGCATGGCTTGATTGTCTCGAAGGTCCGAATGCCAAAACTCTTCTATTTAAATCTATAAGATTTAGACCATTCAGATAACTGATTAAATTTACCAGAGATTAAAGCTTCTTTCTTCTTACGGCTCCACCCTTGAATTTGTTTTTCGCGGTAAAAAGCATGATCAATCCGATCAAAAACCTCTACATAAACTAACTCTACTGGTAATCGGCTTTTTGTGTGCTTTGCCCCTTCTCCACTTTGATGTTGTTGAATTCGCTTGGCTAAAAACTTTGTACTTCCTGTGTAAAAACTACCATCAGCACATTTTAAAATATAAGTGTATCCTCTCAAGGGTTGATCAGATTAAAACTGTTGTCTAAATCAACTTCAAAATCGTAAAAAATCCTAAAGTTCCTTGTGAGTGAAACGCTTAGGAGAAGCAACTAATAATTAATATAATAATCTACTAAGTACTTATCCCAAACCGGTACCGTATCCTGAGTAAAATAGTTTTCGATAGTTTGTTTACCAATAAAGCCAATATGCTTTGCATAATAATGTTCTACATCTAGTTCTGGTCCTCCATAATTTAATTCGTTCATCACAATCACACTATCATAGACCTTTCCATTTGGTAATGTTATTTGAACATCTTTTGATTTTACGATTAATTCAGTTCGGTAATATTTACTAGCATATAAGGTTATCATTTTACCCAGTTCCTCACTCAATAATGGATTATTATAACATACTCCTTTTGAATTCAGTCCGTACAAGGTATAATCTTTAACGTAGGCACCTCGATAGACAGGAAAAATTGCAGTTTCAATTGCGTTACAAGTTACTGCCCCTGTTCCAAAATTTCTATATTCTCTATAAATTTCAGCAGTTACATATTTAGCACCAGTTTTAACCGTATCACCTGTATTATACACCCAATAAGACCCTGGATAAGTGGGTAAATAAGCTCCAGGGTACCTGGTTGGATATGTTTTTGGAGGAATCAAAACATTATTTATTTCATCCTTTTTACAACTTCCTATGACAAGTAAACAAATTAAGGGTAACAATATTCTTTTCATAATAACCAGTTGTTTTGTTGAGTCAACATTAAAACATAATACTCTCGAATTTAACACAATAACCCGAAAAACACAACTCTGATTTCATGAATGAATCACTTCGTTTCATAAATAATCAGGGTAAGTTCATAAATGGACTCAAATACCCTGTTTACTTCACAACCAACTTCTGAACCTGAGTTTGACCTGCTACTTTTAAAACTACCATGTATACTCCTATAGGCAAAGCTTCAGTTTGGATAAAGTACTTACTTTTTCCCATAGGAATCATACCTTGATGAACCACTTGTACGGATTGCCCTACCGTATTAAACACTTCCATTATTGCTTGAGTCGGATGATCTGCATGAATGGAAATACAAGCTATGGTATGAGACGGATTTGGAAATATGGCATCAATTCCAACTTGTACATCTGCTTCTTCAATACTGTTCGGACTGGTCACATTAAACTTCCAGTATCCCGCAGGAGCCACAATTGGTCGCACTTGCTGCTTTCCGGAATTTGCTTGTCCTTTTACATAGTAATACACTTGACTATTTAACGGTTGCGCTGGAATTTGTGCTTCCCAATTACCACTTCCAACACTATTCATAGCTACAGCAGTATACCCTGCCGTGGTGTCTGTCGTCCAATACAAAGTCGCACTGGCTATACCTGAAATATGATTCATATAGGCTCTTACATCATATGGGGTTGTGGTGTTGTCAGTATCTCGTAATCTTTGATGGGAAATAAGCAATGGTTTTGCCACTCCTACCGCTCGAGTGATACAATGAATGGCTCCACTTAACTGAATAATATTGTTGGGATGCGTATCACAATCAATACCAATCACTTTATAACCCGGCATGGCATCTCTTAAAATTCGTAATGCAATGGTGTCATACTCTGTTCTATATGTTGGGACAATAATGGTTTTATTGACAAAGACCTGATTAGTATATGTACGGTAATACCCTCCATTATCCGGATAATCCCCAGATGTACTTGGCGGTACCGGAATCCGAACCACTTCATATGGCGTGCCGAAAGTTGAGTTATAATTATTCAATACATCATCCAAATTCAGTTCAATTTGTGGTCCATCTGCTACTCCGGTAGGATATTCACTCACCAATAACGTTTCTTCATCCAATAACTTCATATGCATATCAATATGATGAATTCCATCAAAAGGCAGCACTTCCATTTTGATGTACTCATCAATTCCCATAAAAAGGTTCATTCGCTGATCTATCTGCGCTTCGGTTAAGTTTTCCGGATTAAACCAACCACCTGCGGTATTTTCATCGAGTACTAATTTTGAAGAGAAACCCGTTCCAAAGCCATCTGTCATAAAATTTCCTCCGGTATGTACCAATGAATATGGGGCTGTAGTCATTTGATATAAAGGAATATTTTTAAAATCAGCTACTGCAACCGGCACATTATCATCGGCAGGTCTCGAGCGATTGTAAATCCAATCTACCAAATACAAAGAGTCCACCTCATTTTTATAGACTGTATTTCCGCCATAATCACGCATCCAAATAGAATTTGAGAATTGTTCTATATAACTTACATTATGTAAGGGCACCCCATTAAGCGTTAACTCACTTTTGACCGTATTGGAATCATAACAGATAATGATAACCTCACATTCTTCCTGAGCAATATCGGTGATTTGACTTAAAATAGTAGGAAATCCTTCCCAGGCGATCACCAAAGATTGAATTTCTTCCCACTCCGCCATGGTACGCACCGATGAACTCGGTGGGGTAATTATCCCGGAAGATTGACGCGATTGATTGTAACTATCGATGTTTTTGAACTCGTCAGGGGTCATTTGATTGGGTAGTACCTGTTCCTGGGTAAAACCCAAATGGGCAATTAACAATGCTGCAAAAAGTAATTTTAGTTTCATACCCCAATTTTTGATCACGTAAATATAATACGAATATTGGGTATAAACTACTGATTTTCTGAGGGTGGAATAATTGTACTGGGCCGAAGTTCTACTGCGACCTATTCCCTTCTTATTACTTCCCTTATAATTTAAGTAGAGTTTCCCTATACAACTTCCAGTTTCCTAATAATATCAGATGCCATTTTTTTATTTAAACCATCTCCATCAATAACATCCACAAAACCCAAACTACAGTAGTGTTCTTTTCCATTTTGTAAAAGCCTAAACTTACCCTGTACATCTTCTTGTCCATGGGTACGTGGATATAGCAACATACTATTTAAACTCTTACTGTGATAATTATAAACATACATCTGTTTTAAATCGTCATCGGCAGGGTGTTTGGAATCAATCACTTTCCATTTGGTATCGATTACATACGTTTGATTGGTAGTTCTTTCTTTAAGAATCAAGTCGGGTTGAACTATTTTATGTTCCCAAAATTTATATCTCTTTTGCGATAAAACCTCGTAATCATTGCGGACTTGTTTATTTAAAATTCTGTAGACATATTCTTCCCAAAGCACGTTCATATCAAACATTAAAGCTAATAAATCATTTTTACCTGCAGATATATCTGGGCGATAATTCAAAATAATCAGTTTAGCAATTCCTATGGCTTTCTGGTAGGGGGCTGTTTTTCTATCTGTTCTTAGTTTGGCAAAATAACTTGCGGAAACATCCAATTTACTAACTTCCGGAAAATCTAGTTGAACACGTCCAATACGGTCTTTTAATCTAGCTGAACTTGACAAACGTGCAACTACGGTCAGCGCTTCTGCTAAAATTTGATGTAATAAGTGGTTCTTATCATATACTGTATGGCGCGTATAAAACCGTTCTTTATGCACTATATTTTGAGAGATTTGCTTTGAAAAAATCAAAGCTCCTTTTAGCGCTTTTTGCTGTCCGCTTTTTTGTCTATATTTTTTAATTAACCCTTGATGTAATAAAGACTCTAGTTCTTGTACATACAGTTCAAAATATAAATCTAAAATAGAGTTGGCACGAAGTTTTAAAGAAGCAACACCCGTTTCTTTCGCAGTTAATAGATGACAGGCTTTTAGCATATCCAGTAAAACGGATTGCCAAACTTTTTCATTGCCTTCTTTACCTGCTTTGGGTAAAACCTCAATGGTATGCTTACCTATTTGAATAGCTCCGACATACTGTTTAAAACGTACTCCATAAGGAATCATTTCAAAAAAAGGCGTACGCTCATTGGCTTGAAAGTATTTTTCAAAAGCGTTGAAGACCTCTTCAGAAAACCCTTCTTTATGATGCCGACCTTTGAATGCTATAGACTCATACTCAAAAACCTGTATGGGTGGTATTTTACTCACTTCTAAGCATTAATTGATCTATAGCTTCTTTCAGTTTGATATCTGTAGAGGGAATTATTTCATATCCATTTCCATCTTCATAATCTGAACCAACTGAATTTTCAATTTCCGCAAATTTGATACCCCTGTTAGAATAACTCTTTATAAATCCTTTCCCAAGTACCATCCCAATCTTTACATAATCATTAAAGAAATACTCTTGCAATAACGGAATTATTTTGTCTGTGAATACCGCCTTTAAATCTTCTTCAAATTTTTCGGATTCTTTAAGACCTAAAAAGTATGAATGTCCAATAGTATGATCTCTATCTACTAATACTTGAATTCGTTTATTTATAGTTTTTAATACTTCTGAAATTTGAATTCCATTCCACTCATTTTTATCTCCTAATTCTTGTTTTATTAGATCCGAATCAGGCATCATTTCTTTAAAAGAAAATCGTCTACGTAATGCGGTATCTAATGCCTCTACACTGCGGTCTGCGGTGTTCATGGTGCCATAAATATCTACATTAGATGGAACAGAAAATTCATTTTTAGAATATGGCAATTTCACACTCAGAGCATTTTTCTCACCTGCTCTTTTATCTGGCTCAATTAGTGTGATCAACTCTCCGAAAATGCTGGATACATTGCCTCTGTTAATCTCATCAATAAAAATGGCATATCTATTTTCTGGATCTTTCCTTGCGGTATCGCATAAACGCTTAAAAACTCCTGACTCTATGGTATATGATATTTCTCCTTCTTCTCCTTCCGCTCGAATAATGGGTTTAATGCCTTCTATAAAATCTTCATACGCATACGATTGGTGAAAGGTGGTAAATACATATCTCTTAATTTCTTTATCTGGATCAGCTTTAAAATTATCTACCTCATCAATCGTTTTAAATAAATCTGGTATTTGCTCCTCTACTTGGGAGGGAACTAACTCCCAAAAACTATCTTCTGTTTTATTAAAAACTTGAATAGAGTTCCGTTTGTTATACTTCACATACCTACATTCATCTACGGTATAATGCTGTAACTGACTCCAAATGGTTGCTCGTACATCTTTTGATTCGGATTGATTGGCTTTTTCAACTATCCAACGATTTTCTAGTATTTCTGAAACCTTTGATTTTCCTGACTCTTTAAGAGCCAATGCGATCACCTCCCACCAATGCAATTCGGCAACGGTATTTTCAAAATGTTTCTTTGAGGAAATAAATGTTTCCTTTGTTACATATTTTGAGAACAGTTCGTTTTTTAAATGATAGGTTTTCCCTGTTCCAGGCGGGCCATATAGGATTTGGTTTAACGGTTCCTTATTCATGCTATCTTTTTTATCGGAAGTATTATCAGTTACATTTTTCATTTCTTTACCTCCGTTTTTTAATACTTCTCTGACTTTATTTCCTACTGATTCTTCCAAAAACAATAACTGATTAACCAGTTGTTGGACAAGCTCATCACTACTTTTTGAAACGGTTGGTTTCACACAGATACTTTTTGAGTTCCACCATTTTGTCCACTTTAAACCTTTGGGTAGAATTTCTATATTTTGGTGAAAGAGATCATTTTGATTCTGACTTCCTTCAAAATGTAAAACAACCCACAGATCCTTATGCATATTCCTTATTTCATAATGCGCATGGATATCACCAATGGTTCTTGAGGAATCGGAAATCCAAACCCAATCATCATGCACCTTTTCATTAATCTCAAAATCCTTCAGAATGTTTTCCTGTGCACTTAAAAGTTCTCTAAACTTTTCTATAATTCTCTTAAAGTTAAACGTCACTTTCCACTGTATGCCTCCTGCTCTAATCCCAGGAATAAACTCATCTAATTCTTCCAAAGCGGATTCATTCAAAAAAAACAAAAACGGTAAGATACGGTCAGGTTCATGACCTCCAGAAATATGCTTATTTAAAAACTTGTAAAAGAATTCTTCTAACAGATTATTCTCTTGCATATAACCCAATAGAGCACTTATATTTTTTCCTGTTTCCCCACCAATAAAATCAGGACGAGATTTTGGTTCATAATCACTACGGTTAGTTCCCTTATACCCTAAGAATTGACTGGGGCCAAATTCCACCTGACCATCAATAACCATCACCACAAAATTAGCTCCCATTTTCATCCTATTTTCATAGAACTTAACATCCTTAGGGTCTGATGAATTACGACACGCTATTAAGTACCGTAGGTTCTTTTCAATGTCTTCAATGGTTTCAATAAATTCTAATTTCTTGGTCATTTAGGTTAAATTATTTCATTGATTATGCCTGCATCCCGGTAACAAACGTATCTACAAAATCGTGCATTTTGTTTATGATTCGTTCTCCTATGGCACGGGCTTGTAAAATGCTTGGTCTATTGGCCAGACATTTAAATACATCGTCTCTTATCGGTTCCTGGCCACTGTATATGTAGGCTTCTATTAGCGCACTAAATTGTTCTTTGTCTAGATTTTCCTCTTCACACAATTGACTTAAAGCGAGTACTTTTTGCTCTTGCCAGAATTGTTCTAATTCATCTTCTATTTTATCGGCATCGTGAATAAGAGGTAAATTCTCTTCGATAAACTTTTCAATCAATTCTCGTTTGCTTCTTAATTGCGTATCACCTCCTAATAAATCAATGATGATCTTTTTCTGTGCTTGTGCTTTGCTTGGTTCTTTCTCCGCTTTGAACGCTTTAAGTAGTTTGATAATATAAGCACGATTTATTTTATCACGATGAATAAGTTCCAACTCAAAATCAATTTCATCTAGTATAGAGACTTTTTCTTTTTGAGCTTCACGTTTTACCCGATCATATAAGTCACGGTACTTCCCTTGGTAATCTCTAAACTCCTTTTCATCAATGGGTAAATCTTCCCAATCAAAATCGGTATACGATTGTAATACATTTAAGTTTCGTAAAAGCTTTCTAAAAGCCTTTACAAACGCGGCTTCTTCATCTTCACTTTCTAGATCGTTTACGCTTTGGTAAGTGGGTGTGATTTCTTTTAAAGCACTTAATGCCTCTTCAAACTTTTTAGCAATATCTTCATATTCGGGTATGATAACCACTTCAATGGCCTCTTTATTGGAGAATAACGTTATGGCATCATCCGTAGCTTTTTTAAGGTTCCTAAAACATAATATGTTTCCTTGCGATTTCTGATCTCCTAAGGTTCTGTTAGTCCGCGAAAAAGCCTGAATTAGACCGTGTTGTTTTAAGTTTTTATCTACATACAGGGTATTTACCTTTTTAGCATCAAAACCGGTGAGCATCATGTTGACCACGATTACAATATCTAAACGATCTTTTTCATCGTTGAACGTAATTTTCTCTCTGTCCTTAAGACGGTTACTGATGTCTCTAAAATACCGTTCAAACAACTTACTATCTTTTGTTGTAAAGGGAGTACCATACATTTGATTGTAATCACCCATAAAGCTTTCTAGCTTATCGCGGGTATGACTTGAACCATAGGGTGCCGTAGGCTCAGCGGCCATACTGTACGTATCATCTGGCAAATAATCTTGCGCGTACTTCGATTCTTGATTTGCATCATACGTATAAATGGTGGCGATACGTAAGTCATGTTCACCGGCTAATTTCTTTTGCTGAAATAACTCATAGTATGCTATGGCAGCATCCACACTACTTACGGCAAATAATGCGGAGTAGTCTTTATCAAATGTTTTCCGTTTATGGTGAGCAATAATATAGTTGGTAACTTCCTCCAGATATTGCGGATTTTCAAATACTTCTGTTTTATTGATATCTTCTACCTGCATATCAAACCCCGGTTGATCTTTATGCTTGAAAACACTGTAATATTCTACCCCAAAAGGCAGCACGTTTTCATCTCTAATGGCATCAGTAATCACGTATTTGTGCAAACAGTCTCCAAATAAATCTTTGGTGGTTCGCTTGCCTTTCTCATTGATAGCTGCATTTTCTGCAAAAATGGGCGTACCCGTAAAGCCAAATAGCTGACTTTGATGAAAAAACTTCGTGATGCGTCCGTGTGTTTCGCCAAACTGACTCCGATGACATTCATCAAATATGAAAACAAACCGCTCTTTACGTAAATGTTCTATTTGGCTACGGTATCTACCCGATATGGCATTGTTTAATTTCTGGATGGTAGTGATAATTAAATTAGAAGTTTTGGCCTGCCCTTTCTTATCTACATATTCTCCTAAAAACTGTTTCACCAAGTTGGTCGTGTTATCAGTAGCATCTACGCTCCCGTCTTTAAAGGAATTAAACTCCTTCATGGTTTGATCATCTAAATCTTTACGATCTACCACAAACACCACTTTATACACCTCTGGTAAGTCTATCAAAATTTGACTGGTTTTAAAAGAGGTTAAGGTTTTACCCGACCCTGTGGTATGCCAGATATAGGCATTCTCCCGACTATTTTGCACATGTTTAATTAATGCCTCGGTAGCAAAATATTGATAGGGCCGCATGGCCATCAAAACTTTATGGGTTTGATTTAATACAATGTATTTGGCAATCATTTTACCCAAATGATCTGGTTTTAAGAAAGTTGCGGCAAATTCATCTAATTCGGTAATGTTTTTATTGTGTACATCTGCCCAAAAGAAAGTTTGTTTGGGCGATTGCAATTCATTATTGGCTAAATATTTGGTATTCCCGCCATTACTAATCACAAATAACTGCACATATTGAAACAGACCGTGATTACTCCAAAAAGAATGTTTTTGGTAGCGATTAATTTGTTTGAAAGCCTCTTTGGTTTCGGTTCCTCTACGTTTAAGTTCTATTTGTACCAAAGGCAAACCATTTACCAATAGCGTTACATCATAGCGGTTTTTATAAGTGCCTTCTTGTGTAATTTGATGGGTAACTTGAAACAGATTGTTATTCCAATTTTCTGAATCAAAAAAACGCACATATTCTACCTCACCATTCTCTTGGGTATAGCTAAATCGATCTCGTAAAGTATGTGCTTTTTGAAATACATTGCCTTTTGCTAAATGATTGAGAATAGCATCAAACTCTTTGGCGGAATAGGTCGTATGATTAAAAGCTTCTAATTGTGTTTTTAAGTTGGCCACTAGCGCATCACCATCTGGAATAATCACCGAAGTATACCCTAAGCCAATTAATTGTTGAATTAATTGATTTTCTAATTGTGCTTCTGATTGATGGCTCATAATGGATTAATTTACGTTATTCTTCCAGTGTAAAAGAAATATCTTCTTCAATCATCTTAGATACATTCATGGTAGGTAAATAATATTTGTTGTAATCCGTATTTTCTGTTTTGGCATGCAAAACACCTCTAACCGTTCCAATGGTTATTACCGCTAGATGTTGTAACATACCTTTTGGAAGTACAATTTCCGATTTAGAAATCATTTCAGCCCATTTTGAATCGCTAATCTGAAATTCGCAATTGACTTCTAACACCATAAAAGGTTTATGGGTGTATTGAAATTCAAACTTGGTAATACACATTACCTTTTTGTTTTCCTGATGGAAACCAAAATCAATATTAGCTTGAATAGCTATTTCCGCTCTATCTTCAATTTCCATTTCAATGGTGGCAAACTGAACGGTATTGATTTTATCTAAAAAGAATCCTACTTGATTATTTTCCATTATCCATAACAAACTTGAGATTCAGCTACAAATGAAGTAGTCAAACCAATTTCTATCTCTTTCTTTTTTGATTTTGGCGCCATTTTTACCACACCGTATTCAGAAGTTTTATACGTGCGGGTAGTTGCTTGCGTATAAATAGTTTTCTGATCTAATTTAATTACTTTAAAATCAAGTTTCGGTTGTACTATGTGTACCAATTCGATATCCAATGCCCTTTCTAATTTGTCAATGGTACCTAAGGTGAAATTTTCTTTACCCTTTAACCATTTATTGACCAATTGAGGGGTAGTTCCTATTTTTTCAGCCAATGTTTTTTGACTCATTTTACGGGCCCGTATCGTACGTAATACAATCAACGCAATTTTTTGCGCTTTTTTAATATCCTTGTGATTTTCTTCTCGGTATTTGGCTTGCTCAAACCACTGGCTTTTTTCTGTACTTATTACAGAATTTAATTTAGCCAAAACTTCTTGCTTAGTCATAAAATTCCTCCACGTTTAATTCTAAGTATCCTAATTCATCTGAATTGGTTACATCCATCTCTTTCAAAAATGTTTGGGCGATGGCCAATTTTTCCAATTCTAATTTTAGATGTTCCCTTTCATTCATGTTCTCGGTTAGCTTTATAGCTCCTCCTGTTACAAAAAATAAATTTACATCTAAACGTATAGCATATAAACGCAACCAACTGGGGCTGGATGTGCCATAGGCTTTACTTTTTACATGAGTATAGGTACTGTCATTTTTTGATAAATCTTTAAAAACAAATTTTGATAAGGCATCTTCTTGTTCTTCTTTACCTTGTTTTGAAATAGCTCTTATTCTTCTTTCAAATTGTTCGGCTTCTTGGGCGGTTCGCTCAATAGCTTCTTCAACCGAAACTGTGCCCCAAAAGCCGCTATTTAAATCATCTTTATTCGATTCAAAAAACTCTTCTAAGTACGCTACATCTGTCCATTGATCAAATGATTGTGCGAAAGAATCAAGTTCCTCCTCATGCCATTTAAAACTTAAAAGGCTTTCGTCTACAATGGCAAATATAGATACAATATTCATTAAATCAACTTATAAGTTTATTTATTAACATTCATTAAACAAACATTTTTTGGAGTAAACCGCGTTTATATGTTTGCGTTTGAGTGATTTGATTATTTGCCAACGCAATTTTAGAATCCAATTCTTCTAAATAATCAACAACTTTTTGTTGCTCCTCTATAGTAGATGGAATCATGATAGGATCAATCAGAACCTTCTCATTATTAATCTTCATATCATTTTTAGACCCCTTCTGAACAAGGGGTCTTAAGTACCTATTTGTATTATCATCTAACTGAAAGTAATAATCTAGATATGCGCCAATCACTGTTGGTTTACATTTATAAACTGCATAAAGAGTAGAGACAATACCTGGTTTATTCTTATTTACCTTTATTATCCCGTAAGGATTAGTTTTCAAAGGACTTTTAGTATAGACTATGTCTCCACTTTCAACTAAACCGTAATTATGTACTGATGCCCCAGCAAAAGATCTCCCTTGAAATTCAATTTGGTTAACAATTCCAAATTCTCCAGAAACACTCAACACATCATTTTTATCATACTTCAAAGCCTCATTCTTGTTTTTTGAAACTGTTAAATAGTGACTGAGTTTCCTCTCCTCCCAATCCGGGAACTCATTTCCATTCTTATCCTTAAACCGAAGTTTTTGGGAAAACAATTGTTGCATCACCCCCTTTTTATATTGCTCTAGCAATTCCTTCTTTTTTGTGAGTTGATGTATTTTTTCATCTACCGCACTTAAAAAGGAGGCTATTTTTTGTTGTTCGGAGAGGGAGGGAAGGTTTATTGGAATACTCTTTAAATCACCTGTTGTGAATCCCTTTATTGAAGTTCCTTGTGAATAGCGATGAAGTAGTTTATTTCGTGCAATGAAATAGTAAGCAATAAAGTAACTACTATCTTTTTCGAGTATTAGGTTTGCAAAGTCTTGGCTTGTACACAACTCCTCTTTACTTACAGCTAGTTTACCAACACCTACTCTAGATACAAAAAGTACACTGTCTTTTGGAATTATTTTAGTGGCACTTTCAGCTATCGCTTTATTGGTTAAGAATCTTGTAATATTTGGATTAGAAACTTCACCTTCACTAACATCTGAACTTGAAACCCATGGTATATCTCCTTCCCAATATTCTGATTTATCTGTTGATGGGGTTCCTCCTCCCTTAAAGTTTCCAATACTTCCAACCTTATCCTTAATCCATTCCCCTCCAAACTCCTTAAATCGTAATGTAGGCACTAATACTTCCTTTTTATTTTTAGTCATTACTTCCATACTAAAACGGTGTATCAATTCCTAATTGGTCACAAAAATCGGCAATGACAGCATCGGTGTTTTGGCTCTGTTCCGCAACCTCTTTAAGTTGTTTGGAAACTTCGGCCAGGTCTACGGGTTCTTCCTCTTCAAACGTATCTACATAACGTGGGATATTAAGGTTGTAATCGTTTTCACGGATTTCATCCAGGGTAGCTATATAGCTGTACTTTGCTTCCAATTCTCCGGCTTCGAGTGTCTCAGCCATCGAATATTTACGATAAGTATCAATAATCTTTTTGATGTCTTCTTCACGCAGGTAGTTTTGCGTTTTTACTTTTTCAAAGTGCTGACTGGCATCAATAAAAAGAACCTTCCCTTCGGCTCCAGTTCGACTCCGCTCACTGGCCGTGCTCAGGGACCTGTCTTTCTTAATGACCAGAATACATGTAGGAATACTGGTTCCGTAAAAGATGTTAGCGGGTAAACCAATCACTGCATCCAGATAGTTGCGATCTTCGATGAGGTATTTACGAATATGTCCTTCGGCTGCACCTCTAAACAATACGCCATGGGGTAACACTACGGCCATGGTTCCGTGATCATCTAATTGATGCACCATGTGTTGTACAAAGGCAAAATCGGCCTTAGAGCTCGGAGCTAATTTCCCATAAGCCGAAAAACGATCGTCACTCATAAACAAAGAACTGGCACTCCATTTGGCAGAAAATGGCGGATTGGCTACAATGGCTTCAAAACGCAGATCTTCATGTTGGGGCTTTTCTAGCGTGTTTTCGTTTTTGATATCGAAACGTTTGTAATGCACATCGTGCATAATCATATTCATTCGACACAAGTTATAGGTTGTTGGATTCATTTCTTGTCCAAAAAACTGCAACCCTTTACTATCAACTTCTTTGGCTACACGCAACAACAAAGACCCCGAACCACAGGTAGGGTCATACACCGATTTGAGTTTGTCTTTCCCCAGCGTTACCAACTGCGCCAATACTTTTGATACTTGTTGAGGCGTATAAAACTCCCCTGCTTTTTTCCCTGCCCCACTGGCAAATTGCCCAATCAGGTATTCATAGGCATCACCCAAGACATCGCTTTCGGTATTTTCTAAATCGAAATCAATTTCATCTAAATGGGAAAGCACTTTTACAATGAGTTCGTTTTTATCGTTTTCAGATTTCCCCAATTTAGAACTGGTTAAATCTAAATCTTCAAACAAGTTCCCAAAATCCTCTTCACTTTCTGAACCCATGGTACTTTGCTCAATATGAGTGAGTACTTTGGTTAAATCACCCAGAATAAATTGATTTTTTCCTCCCGCATTTCCTCTACGCGCCAATTCTGAAAATAACTCGGAAGGTGCCAGGAAATATCCCAACTTATCTAACGCGGCATCGTGTAATGCCTCCATCAAATCGCTTTCCAACTCGTGCCCTTCAATCTGATCAAATGTTAATCCATCCGGTTTTAAGATTTCATTGGCATACAATTCCATCTTTTTAGATAGATACTTGTAGAAAATAAAGCCGAGTATATAATCTCTAAAATCATCCGCATCCATCTTGCCTCTCAGCGTGTTAGCGATGTTCCAAAGTTGCGTTTGTATTTGTTGTGTTTGTTGCGTCATTGTTAGTGTTGCTTGTTTTTGACAAGGCTGTAAAGGTAGGGGAATTAGGATTTTCTTAATCTAAAAACATTGCTAAATATTTAATTCTGAAATCTCTTTTTCACCCTTTCTTCATGAGGTTTTAAAAATAAATGAAACTTGTTCCAAAAACGTCTACCTTGCCTTTTAATGCTATCATCTCCATTTATACTCCTCATAGTATCATTTGCCTTATAAATGTAACTTAAATAATTACCCCAATAATATCTATTCTCAGGTCTATCATATTTAGTGGGGTCCGTTTTAGATGGCAAGTATATTCTTCTTCGTTTAGCTCCCTTGAATGTTAATCTCTTATATAATCTGGACTTAAAAATACGTTTATCCTTATTCTTACTATTTAATGCCAAAGAGGTAGATTTTCTTATTGATCTTTTCATGCCTCTGTAATACTTTGAAAATCCATTTGTTTTAATAAGAACTCGTTGGCCATCGAATGAAAAACCCAAGTATTCTAGTGTCCTATTCAGATTAACAACTTTTGTTTTTTCATCAATCTCAAATCCACGAAATTGTCCTGACCGCTTATTAAATCTATACACCTTGGTTTTTTCTACCTGAATTTCTAATTTTTCAACTCCTGCAATTCGTGTTCTTAATTTTGCCAAAACCTCATCTTCATATTTTGACTCACAAACAATAATAAGGTCATCGCTATAGCGTTGGTAAAAACCTCCTAATTTTTCTATTTCTTCATGAATATACACATCAAAATCCCACATATAAATATTTGCCAAAGTTGCGCTAATAGCTGTGCCTTGAGGTATTCCCTTAGTATCACTTTTTGAAATAATTAAATTCAAATTATTTTTAACAAACTCCTTTTTTGTACAAAAGGATATGGCATTCTTTTCTTTAAAAAATGCTTGATATTTGATTGGTACTCTTTTTATAACTTGTTTTCGAGAATTATATGGTTCACTCCTTTGAACCCGCATCGTCTTATTGTAGCTTTTAAATAACTGGTTTGCTTCTACATACCTTAATCGTGTCAATGCCTTAAATAAGTTATAATGGTCAGGAGGTAAAGTTTCTCTATCAAGAAGCCTATACCAGGATTTTTTCAGTTTTTTGTGATTCAAATTATTGAAGAACTTTGTGATATCCGCAACAATTACCGTAAGCTCCTTGTTATTATTATTCCTTATAAACTCGAATGACGATTTTGCAAAATCAATATTACATTTATTTTTTTTTGATCCGGGGTGCACTGGAATCTTTCTATATGCTACAACTGAACTATTGAAAGGCTCTAGTTTTATTTTGTTTTCATATTTTTCTACTAACAAAGTGTTATAAAAAGAAAAAACCATTGCATCCCAATGCGTTGCATAATGGATATCTCGTTCCTTAGGTTTAATTATTATCCGTCTCCATTTGCCAGAAGGGTTTCTTAACTTAATTTTATCATCAGGCCTGAACTTACGAGCAACAATTTTTTTATGAATAAATGGCAAGAAACTATGCTTCCTAATATTCTCTTTATTGGTAACATAGTCTTTAACCCTTAAATAATCACTTATATTAAAGGGGTTCCCAATATGAGGGTATTTTTTTATTTTAAACCAATCCTCCGTTTTCATATTCTCAAATAAAACAGGAGCCAGATACAAGCGTATTATTGCTTATAAATAGCAGGCTTAGAATGCACATGCCCTACGATGCTTTCATCCATTGAATGATTCCACCACTACTCAATTCAGGTTTAGACATTACTATCTTCGTACTTAAACTTACCACAATAATAATTATGAAAGTTCTCAATACTTATAATAACATCAGAAGTTTAACCGCTATAAAGCTGTTTATGTTATCCTTATTAACTTCCCTAACGGGAGCTTATTTGGAAAACAGTTTTCTTCTCCATACCTAACGTATCTCTTAGGCAGTATTTGGTATTAAACGTGACATTCCGACCCTCCGGCTCCTATTTAAATTTTCATTTCTTTTTTAATTTTATTCTTGGTAATACCACTATAATCTCTTTTGTTTTTTCTGTTTTCGCATCCGTCCAATCCCAATAAAACATTTGGCTGATGCTGGCACTTTCTATTTCAAATCCCAAACTTTGGTAATGGCTTATTTTTTCATTCATACGGGCGGAAAACTTTACTAGTTTATCTTCTTGATTTATACCCAAAGCTTTTTCCAGAACCGTTAAGTGGCTTCCTGGGAGCAGTTTTCTAATTCTGGGTTGAACGAATGGGAAATACCCCAAATGCACATCGGTATACCCCAGCTCCACCTCCATGGTGTTAAAATCAGGATAATGGGTTTTGGTTGTAGGATACTGTATGTCTGGCATATTAATTCTATCAAATAAGTTACCTCCCGTAAAAATATGAAGGTTGCTTTTCGCTCGTGTTAAAGCCACGTATACCGCTCTTTCACTATCGTTGGAATTCACTTGGAAATTGCGCAAGCACAAAAACACATTATCAAACTCACGGCCTTTGGCTTTGTGAATGGTGGAAACCGTTATTTCTTCATTTTCCGCATGCATAAAATCCTCCATTCGAGATTGCAATAGGAACTCCTTAAAATCAGATACAAACTTGTGTTTGGGATAATTGTCTTGAAAGTCTTTTAATAAATTGACACACCAACCGTAGTTTGCACTGGTTTTATATTTTCTTGCAAACTGCTTTTTAGCTTCATTCCAGTTCTCTTTAGGAATACGCTGCGCATCAGGTAGGAGGTTCAAATCAGTAAAAAAGGTCCTTAACTCTAACAGATGTGTTAATTTGAACGAAGCATGCTTGTTTTGAATTAATCTAGCAGGCATAGAATTGTTATTTAACACTCCTGCCAGGGTAAATGCATCTTCGTTAGTATTGGTTAAAATGGCTGTTGTACCTGTTAAATCAGCTTTCAAAACACGATGCACCAATGCATTGAGGTTTTGTTTATCGCTCACTTTAGTAATAGAAATAACTCCATCCTTGTTCTGACGCGCATGAATGACATTGCTTTTAAAACGCATGGCCGCTCGTTCAATGTATTGATTACTAAAGTCAATCAAATTGGGTTTAGAACGGTAATTGCGCAGCAACTCGTAACGTCTCGAATTATCTTGCGAGAGTAATCCAAAGAACAATCGGGAATCGGCTCCTCTAAACTCATATATATTTTGGTCGTCATCGCCTACGGCCACTACTCGCATTTCTGGATTGGCTTCCATTAACGCTGCAATTAGATCAAACTCTTCGATATTGATATCTTGTGCTTCATCCAGTACCAAAACAGCCTTGGTAATTTTAGATTGTTCTACTTCCTTATTCCTAATTTTCTGAGTAGCCAAAGGAATCACCTGAGCAGATTTATCTAAATCTCCTACTTGGCCCAATAAATCAAAACAAAAGGCATGAAAGGTATTTATGCCCAAATAAAACGCAGCATTTCCAATTAATTCACGCAATCGTGTTTTAAACTCGGTAACTGCAGTTCTTGAAAAAGTGAGCATGAGCAACTGTTCATGCTTTACATCTTCCATCAATAATAAGGAAGCGAGTTTGTGCACCAAAACCTTGGTTTTTCCACTACCCGGCCCAGCTAATACCACAATATTTTGAGCCGTTTTATCTTCCACAATTTCTCTTTGTACCGGAGATAAACCACCCATAAGTTGCTTAAACTTAGTGGGCGTGATATTTAGTTTTATTTCATCTCTACGAGATCCCGCAAAATATTTATTCAAAAAGGAATTTCCGTTTAAGTGAAAATAGTCTTCTACATACTGAGTAGCCTCCTCCACATTCGTTAACATCTTGTTGGCATACTCCCCCACAACATGTATTTGCTGCACTTTAGAAGTGTAAAAATTCTCAAAACGTTTGTAATCTTCTTTTTTGTACTGGATACTATTATTGGTTTCGAGTTTTTCAATATTTAACCGATTGTACAACACCAAAAACCCACCTTCAATTTTTATGGCTCCAATTTTAGAGAGATAGAATAATGTATTTTCAATTTGGTCTACTGTGGCTTTTAATCCTAACAAGGCATTTTCTTGTTCAAAACCGTTTTTAAGTTCAAAAACAGAGAAATTAATCAATACCTCTTCTTTACCTGAGTCGTTCGCAAGCTTTTGTTTCTTTTGCCATAAATGGTTTACAATAAAGCTACTTAACTCGCTAGCGGCATTTACTTTCTCTTTTAAGTTTTTCGTACTTTCTTTGAATTGAATGCGGAAGTGATTATTGGAATAGACTTGTTTTTGATAGGATATCCAACCTTGAATTTTCCAAAAGATTAGAATGGTTTTAATTCTTTTAGGAGTTATAGCTTTTTCTCCCAAGCTATGCAATCCTTCATTAATTTCTTTTAGGTTGATATTATTATCTCCCTCTTGTAATGTTTCCAATAAATACTGCTCAATAGCCAAATGCGCTTTCACGATATTCAAAATGGAATTTAGCCTTTCTTTGACTTTTAAAAAGGCCGTTAGATCTTTTTCATCTGCCAGAATATGAAGGTCTTTCAACAAGGTTATGGCCTGAAGAATTCCCTTGATTTTTATCCCGAGTTGATCAGATAAATAATCCACACGAGTTTCTCCTTCATCATCCCGGTTGGCATGCGCAAACTTGCTACTAAATAGTCTTTTGATTACACGTATGGCATCTTGTTTTCCTTGATCCTTATACCGGTTAGATTTATGAATTATTTCTATGGCTTGCTGTGCACTTTTTGCTAAAATACTGGTAGCAAACACCCTTGGGGTATTTTGGGTTCTTTTCACATAACCGCTTTGTTCTAATCCTGAAATGGCGGTGGTTACCCGGGTTTCAATAGCATACACATCTTCATCCCACCCAGCAAAACGAGCAATTTCTAAAGCCGAAATACTCACCTTGTTTCTTGATTTGGTTAAGTTCTTCATAGCCAGCCAAATCTGTTGGACTTCCTTATGTGTTAGCTTCGTTTGATTGAGTAAAACAAAGTGTTTATGGAGGTCCTCCTCATTATATAGCACATAGCATTTAGCTTGCAAAGTTTCATCTCTTCCAGCTCTACCCGCCTCTTGCACATAGTTCTCTAAAGAATCAGAAATTTCATAATGAATGACCAACCCTACATCTTTTTTGTCCACTCCCATTCCAAAAGCTGAAGTAGCGACCATAACCTGTGTGTCTCCAGCTAAAAAGGAATTTTGATTTTCTGTTTTGTCGGCTGCTTCCATCTTTCCGTGAAACATCCTAACATTACAACCATCTTCCGCTAACTTAGTACTTAAATCTCTTGCTTTACCTGTTCGTGAAACGTAAACAATTATTGGACATTTTTCACCCTCTATTAACTCCCGAAGTTTTAAATACCGGGTGTCGTCTGTAACGGGAAAAACATTATAGGTTAAATTAACCCGCGCAGCCTTCGAAGTAAAAAGCTCCAAATGTAACCCCAGATTATCCTTAAAATAAGCTAGAATGTCATTAATCACCTTTTGTTTGGCCGTTGCGGTAAAACAAGAAACGGGAATGGGTTCTTTTCGGTTTTTCTTTTCCTGGTAGTTTTTGATAAAATCTGCGATGTATAAGTAATCTACCCGAAAATCATGTCCCCAAGAAGAAAAGCAATGTGCCTCATCAATCACGAATCTCACTACATTTCGGCCCAATAAAGCCTTCTCCATGGAGCGTGATCTTAGGGACTCAGGTGAGATATACAGTAACGAAGCTTGTCCATTTTGAATGCGTTCAAAACTTTTAGAACGTTCAATAGGATCCAACAAACCGTTAACGGTGACTGCTTCAGAAATTCCTTGCTGTTCTAAATTATCCACCTGGTCCTTCATTAAGGACTGCAAAGGAGAAATAACCACAGTTAAGCCTTTTTCATTCTCCCCTGCCATTAATGCTGGTAACTGAAAAGTAATGGACTTTCCTCCGCCTGTTGGAAAAACGGCTAACAACGATTTATTATTTAATGCAGCGGTTACCGCATCCTTTTGTAATGGTTTACCTCCGTATTGTCTGAAACTGGGAAATCCAAAATGCTGCTTTAATCCAGTTTCTGCATCCAAAAATTGATCGCAATAAGGACATCCAGTAATGCAAGGTTTATTTCTGAGTTGGAATAAAATTCTTTCAATTTCAGGAAAGCTGTATACCAACCATTTAGGCGTTAACGAATAACGATCAGAACAATTAATCAAAGCAAGAGCATAACCCAATTGAACTGGAAATTCATCTATCAAAGATTGTAAATCTGTATTTTGACAAATAGCGTTGGCAAAATAGGTTTCGATCTTATTCTTTAGATCATCGATTTCAAAATCAACACCAAGAAACTCCAGAAACCCATAGAATTCCTCTCTTTCCCCAATTAATCCAATTAAAATTTCCTGAAATTCAACGGGTAGACTTCTAAAAGTATCTACCTCATCAAAGAAAAGTTCTTTTGCTTTAATAGAATCTATAATTGGATCATTTAAATCATCTGAACTAAACTTCTCCTCTTTACCCAGGTGGTGATATGGCGCTTTAGGGAAAAGTAATGGAGATAATCTTAAAGTATCAATAAATTTAACCTGACTTAAATCAAAAGTCGCAGGAACAAATTTCAAATCATGTTCCAATATGTTATGACCTACAATGTATTTAGCAGATTCAAAAATTGATTTACATTCTCCAAAAGACTTATATCGGTTTTGCATCCCATTAGAATTCACCACTCCAATTTCAACAACTTGTTGAGCATCTGTGGTTTCAATATCAAAAAACAACAAATCACTCATCATTTTTCATTCTTATTTATTGCCGAATTCAACTCAGGAAAAAGAATTCCAATAATCTCTTCTAGCTGTCTATTTTGTTCTGGTTTATTACCTTCATAAGCTTCAACTTTTCCAACAAAAACTTCCTTAGAGTCCAGGTTAATGACATGATCAAACTGATCATATGTATGTAATGCATGAATTATTAAGTCTCCGGACTCTTTATAATATTCTAAGGCATTATTTAGGACTCCTAATAAATTATGGAAATTGAATCGGATTGGCTTTCCTATTTTTATAGACAGAATAGTAAATAATACTTTTTCCTTTTTAATAGCCAGTTTTATTAAAGCCTCGTGCTTCAATTTCACCATAAACCTGAGTCTACACCACTTTAAAAAATAGTCTTCTCCCTTAATTAAAGTATGTAAATTGTTGACTGCTTTGGTATCTTCTTCACTTATCTCATATCCCCTCTTTAAAATCTTTAATAATCCATGTGGTTTTCCAGTACCATGCAAATAATAAAACTTTGCCTCTTCGGTAAATTCTGTTGGTTCATTATCTATCATAATATGTTACTTCATCCGGTTAATCAATTATCGGGGAGAACAATTGATTCTTAGATTCTAAAAGTAATATTTAATCTAAAAACAAACTATGGATATAAGTCGGTATTTATTATGATTTTTAATCGAGTCTTCGAGACGCTTCTCCTTTAGCGAAGCCCTCAGGCGCCTCCATTTTTCCTATAAATGGAGGTGCCTGAGGGTTCAGCCTTGAGCTGAATATCTCGAAGGCACCGAATACGAACTAAGATCGAGGTTTCGCCAACTGGCGGTCATACATCACAATACTTCCGGCAACTGCGACATTCAAACTTTTCTCTGATTTAAATTTCACCAGAAAATGAGATTTTCCCATGGCTATTTTGCTCAATCCATGATCTTCTGCGCCTAGCAAATACACACATCTACGCGGATGATGAAATGTTTCTAAATCCTCGGAGTCATCGGTCAATTCCACCCCTACAATTCGTGCGCCTTTGGGGAGATTTTCAAAAAAATCGTCAAAGGTTTGATAATGAAAATAAGGCATCGCTTTCACCGCATTGTGGGTATCACAAGCCTGACTCTCATATCGGTTACCAATAGTAAAAATAAAACTGGCTCCCAGATTCTGCGCAGTACGCCACAATACTCCTAGGTTTTCAGGTGTTTTACCATTTTGGATTCCTATCCCGAAATACTCGTTTTGAAAATTGTCTAAACTCATATTTTGACCTTCTCTTGTTTGTTCTCTGATAATTTTCTTTTCTTCATTTTTTTGCTTCCCCAAAAAAACGAAACAAAAAAAGGGGATCTTTTGGAAGGTGTTTCGCAAGCGACCGTGGTTCTTTTAGCTTTCCATGCTTTATTCCCTTTGGGAATGCAATTCCAAGCATCAGAACACTAACACTGCCCAAAAGAAATATCTAAATATTATAAGAACACAAACCTTTTAATATTTGCTTCACCCTCTGCACAAACATAAAATACTGACTTTTACTTCCCGATACAGAAATTACTAAAAATGGAATCCAGTAAATCCTCCGTGTTGATATTACCTGTGATTTCTCCCAAATGATGTAGGCACTGACGGATATCCATAGCCACCAAATCGGTAGGAATATCATTACTTAATGAATAATTTACACGTTCCAAAGATTCTTCTGCTTCTTTTAATGCATTGAAATGACGCGCATTACTTACAATCACCTGTCCGGTTGCATTTCCCTGACTTTGAACATAGTTCACCAAAATACCTTTTAAAGCATCTAACCCTTCAGCTTGCCTGGCGGATAATTGAACTACCTGATCATGCGCTAATGTTGTTTTAAACTGCTCTAAATCTATAGCCGATACCTTGTCCACTTTATTGATCACCACGATCAATTCTTTATCATCGGCCATGACATTGCGCACCTTTTGTAATTCAGAATTGGCTTTATCCAAATCCGGATGACTGGCATCCACCATATACAGAATAATTGAAGCTTGCTGTACTTTTTCAAAAGCCTTTTCAATTCCGATACTTTCTATTTCATCGGCTGTTTCTCGAATTCCTGCGGTGTCAATAAAACGGAACTCTACGCCATCATAAGTCACCGAATCCTCAATCACATCTCTGGTCGTTCCAGCAATATTGGAAACAATCGCTCGATCTTCGTTTAAAAACAGATTTAGTAGCGTGGATTTTCCCACATTCGGTTCTCCAACAATGGCCACAGGGACACCATTCTTTAATACATTTCCTAACGCAAACGAACTGGACAACCTTCTTACCTCTGTTAAAATTTTAGCCACCAGCTCAACCAAATCTTTTCGATTGGCAAATTCTACATCTTCTTCACCAAAATCCAATTCCAATTCGATCATAGATGCAAAGTGAATTAACTGCTCTCGCAATCCATTGATCACCTTGGCAAATCCGCCACGCATCTGATTCATTGCCATATCATGCGAAGCTTTATTCTCAGATGCAATCAAATCCGCAATGGCTTCCGCTTGAGATAAATCTACTTTTCCATTCAAATACGCACGCAATGAGAACTCTCCTTCACGTGCCATTCGCGCTCCATTTTGCAATAAAAGTCTTAGAATTTCCTGAATGATGTATGGAGAAGCATGACATGAAATCTCCACCATATCTTCTCCGGTAAATGATTTCGGATTCTTATAAATTACAGCTACCACCTCATCAATCAGTTTATCACCATCTTTGATCAAACCAAAATGAGCCGTATGCGAATCTTTAGTACCCAAATCTTTTCTGAACATCTTTTGCATAATAGCAAACGAATCGCTTCCTGATAATCTGATCATAGCAATGGCGCCTACTCCATTGGGAGTTGACAAAGCACAAATGGTATCTGGTGTATAATTCATAGGCTGCAAAAGTAATATGCTTCCTTTGAAGATAAATGTTTGTATCTATAAGAATTGTCTATGGGCATATTCCATTCTATCATGTACCCACTTTATAATTTAAAGTTTCTATTGACTTAGGACTGAATTGTTTAAAAACCTATGATCTGTTAGTGATTCTAGAAAACGTACCAACTGATCTTGTTCTTCATCAGATAAGCCCAAAGGCCGAATTAAAGTTGATTTGTTAGGATGTGCTGCTCCTCCTGAATTATAATGAGCAACAACCTCTTCTAAAGTAGATAAGCTTCCGTCATGCATATAAGGATAAGTAACCGCTACATTTCGCAATGACGGAATTTTAAAAAGCCCTCGATCTTTGGGATCACCTGTAAATCGAATGCGTCCACTATCTGCATACAAGGTAGACAAACCATTATTTTTAAATTCAAAGTTGGTAAACAACTGCCCCGAATGACAACTGGCACATTGCGTTCGTTCACTAAAAAACAGATCCATTCCCTTTTTTTGTGTCTCGGTCAAAATAAATGACAAGCCATTTAAGTATTGATCATACGCACTATTCCCACTAATAATAGAACGTTCGAAATTAGCAATAGCTCTGGTAATGACAAACGCGTCCATAGGTCTGTTATATGCAGCCTCCGCTTTACCTTGATAGCGTGGAATGGTTTGAAGCTTTCGTGCTAAATCAACAATATTATAATCAAACTCGTTATGTTCCTGAATAGGTACCAATACCTGCATTTCAAGTGTAGGCACACTACCTTCTGATAAAAAATATGGATAATACGCTACATTAGCTAAAGATGGGGCATTGCGTACTCCGGGTCTATGTTCAACCCCTTCGTTCGTTGGTAAATTAGTAGCGAATGCCGATTCCACTTGATGACAAGTCGCACAACTAATAGATGAATCTATTGACATCACCGGATCATAAAACAACATCTTACCTAAAGCCCATCTTTCAGGAGTGTAAATATTATCCTGAGGATATGTAATTCCCGGAAATCCAAGTGGAATTTCCGGGAATTGTTTTTTTGAAATAGGAGAATTCGGCTTTTCACATGAAGATAAAAAACCAATCAGCATGGCATAAAGCAATATGTATACCTCCTTTCTCATTGGTTTTATTTAAACGGATCCGAATATGCCGGATCACTTAATAAATCCTGATCGGTTAACGTTTTCAGAAAAGCTACCAAATCGGCTTTATCTTGTGCATCCAGCATCAAACCTGTACTTTGCGTATTTTGGAGTGCCGGGTCTAAAGTTGAAGACGACTGAATCCCACTGTTATAATGCTCCACCACTTCTTCCAAAGTATTAAATACACCATCATGCATATATGGTCCTGTGACCGCAATATTACGCAATGATGGTACTCTCATCTTACCTTTATCCATTGGATTATTGGTTACTTTTTGTCGGCCAATATCCGTAATTTGAGCTTCTGCATACAAACCGTTATTCATATACTGATTATTTTCAAAGTTTGAAGGAGAATGACAGTGTGCACAATCTGCCCCCGATTGGTCTGGAAAAAACGGATTGTATTCCGCAAAATACAATTTACGCCCCCTCTCTTCACTAGGTGTCAAGGCAACTTCTCCTCTCAAATACTGATCATATTTACTATTATAAGAAACAATACTATTCATAAATTGCTCCAACGCCAGAGAAATTCTCTGAGAAGTGATTTCATTGGTTCCAAATGACCGAATAAATTGATCTTTATAGGTTTGATCGGCAGAGAGTTTAGCTACAACATTTTCCAATGTCTCATTCATTTCCAAATGGTCTTGAATAGGCATAAGCGATTGATCTCTCAACAAATTTGCCCGTCCATCCCAAAAAAACTGATTTTGATTCCAGGCCAGATTGAATACTGCCATAGCCTGACGGCCTCCTGGTAATCCTTTTACACCGATAGAGAATCTGTTAGAATCCGAAAAGGCATGTTGTTGCCTATGGCAGGAAGCACAATTCAAAGATCCATCGGCTGAAAGTTTATCCTCATAGAATAACATTCGGCCTAGCTTTACTCCCTGAATCGTTAATGGATTATCAGGAGCAATGGTCGGTGCAGACAAGTTTCCTATTTGAAGCGCATAAGGAGTATTGTCATACACTACAGATGATGATGAAGATTCCGTGTCCTTTTTACACGAACCTAGAGACAGCATGATACATGCTAATCCCAATACATATAGAGCCTTCATGATAGATTACTTTACCACTACAGCTTTTACCTGTCCAATCACTACATCATCGGATTTAGCCTGAACAAAATAAACGCCATTAGGCAAATCTTCAATTTCAATCAAACCAGAATTCCCTGTTGTAAAGGATCTTATTCTTTGTCCATTTACGTTGAGTACTTCTATTGTCACTGTAGCTTCATCCCAATCGGGAGTTATAAATACCGATCCGTTGGAAGGCACAGGAAAACAATGTAAATCACTAACAACAGGGTTATTTATCCCATTTGGAGCAGCAGCTTCCGCAAATACAATTGTATTTAAATTCATAATTGCTGAACGTGAAATTCCTGTTTCCCCATGACTAATTGGACCTGACATTACAGAGATATTATCCAACAATTTAGTGTAATCTGCATCTAAATTTATATGTAAATCACCATTCACCATTTCCCCAGCCAATGTAGTTGATGAATATGCATAATTTCCATCTCCTAAACCATGAATCTCAAAGGTTTGTGAGAAATTGTTTCCACTCTTACCCTCTAGTGCTAAAAATCTGTAACCGGAAGACCACCCCCAATGCATAGACGGAGATTTTGGAGCCAATGGATGACTCATTGGATAACTCGCAGGATCCAAATGATTCACGTCTACATTAACCCCAATTCCAAATTTAATTCCTTCCAGAGTCGTAATTGAAAAGTTACCTAGTAAATAACTTTCTGTATTCGATGCGTTGACCAAAATCCAATAATCCGGAACCATAGTTTCTTGTCCGCCATCATGTATTAATGTGATCTCTGATATATAATACTCTAGACGATTTACTTTAAAAGCTTCCCCCGATGGTGAAGATGCTTGCGTATTTAGCGTAAATGTTTGGGTTCCCAATAAGTGATTGATATTCAAATAAACATCTGTCTGCGCATGTACCAGAATCGATACGCATAATAATATTAGTAATAATATTCTTTTCATTTTTCTTGATTTAAAATTTAGTGTAATACTGTTAAAAGGGTTAATGTTTTCAATTCAAAGTTTTTGTAATGACTCATTTCATTACTACTTCAGGGTATCACACCAAAAAAGAACAAATAAAAACGAAAATCCTATGCCGGATCCGCCTAAAATCATGGTTATCAAATACAATGGGAAAGCCAAAAACAACGGTTTTCTCTGCCTTCAATGCTATTGGTTTTACCAATAGCTGAGATATCTGAACAAACTCAAATGAGTCTGATTCTTCAAATACTTCTGATACTTTGTAGAGTTGGTAACTATTACTACAACAACTTTTTGTTATTCCCTTATGACGCGGACATTTTGTTGCTTTCTTAGCCATTCCACAATCCACATCCGACTTGGAAAAAGCGATGGCCTTTTTGACCACTTTCCCTCCACAATTGTGTTTAGAAACAGTTAGGCCAAGAGTCCCAACTGCAATTATCACAATCAAAAACAGGCTTAATATTTTGGAAAACAAACTCTTCACCGAGCGAATATAGCAAAAAAATTAAACAAATTTTGATCCTTTTTATGTTACTCTGTCCACAGTTAATTTACTGGTTAATACTACTTTTGTTTTTAATAATTAAACTATGAGATTTTTCTTTTTCTGCCTTGTGGCATTTCAATTTGGTACGGTTCAAGCGCAATCTGATAGTATATTATTTAAAGGCTTCGATGACTCCTTTAGAGGTAACACCTCTGTGCGTGTCATGTTTTACAATCTGGAAAATTTGTTTGATACGTACGATGACACTTTAAAAAATGACGAATCATTTCTACCCAATGGAGATCATCACTGGAACAACTATAAATACTACGAAAAATCCAACAATCTGGGGCGTACCATTTTAGCAGTTGGTGGCTGGGAAGGTGTTGAAATTGTAGGGCTTTGTGAGGTAGAGAATCTAAAAGTTTTAAAAGACCTTACCAAAAAAACGGCTTTAAAGGGAACGGATTACAAAATCCTTCACCAGGAGTCTCCGGATAAAAGAGGCATCGATGTGGCTTTATTATACAGAAGTGATAAAATATTCATAGATACTGTTCAATTTATACAGGTGTTTTTAGGCAAAGACCAAAGACCCACACGGGATATTTTATACGCCACAGTTCGCACACCCAATAACGCCAGACTTCATGTATTTGTAAATCACTGGCCATCGAGATATGGAGGACAAATGCAATCCGATCCGAAAAGAAAAGCAGCCGCGCGAGTAGCTCGAAATTATGTGGATTCTATCTTAAAAGCAGAACCTAATGCCAACATTTTATTAATGGGTGACTTTAACGATGAACCCGAAAATGAAAGTATTCATAATGTTCTCAATGCGCAAAACGACAGCACTTTTCAAGATTCTACCCAATTGTATAATTTGATGAGCCATATACATGGCAATAATGGGACGCATAAATATCGTGGTACCTGGGGAGTACTCGATCAATTTATGGTCACCAAATGGTTATATCAGGGAAAAAATAATCTTAAAATAATTGATGGTCCGCTCATTTTTAGAGCCCCATTTTTAATCACTGAAGAAACGAAATATCCGGGGGAAAAACCATTTAGAACGTATACCGGATTCAAATACAATGGAGGGTATAGTGACCATTTACCCATTTTTGTAGATTTGCAGCTTCTTAAGTAAACGGAATTTAACTATGATTTTATCAGGGAAAGAAATAAAAAATCAACTGGGCAAAGGGATTCACATCGAACCATATAACGAAAGTCAGCTCAATCCAAATAGCTACAACTTGAGTTTATTTGATGAATTGTTGGTGTATGATAACGATGTATTGGATATGAAAAGCCCTAATCCAACTTCAAGAATTACCATCCCTGAAGAAGGTCTTTTGTTAGAACCCAACAAACTCTATTTGGGACGTACCAATGAAAGAACTGCAACGGACAAATTTGTTCCCATGCTGGAAGGTCGATCTTCGATTGGGCGTTTAGGTTTATTTATCCATGTTACTGCAGGTTTTGGTGATGTAGGTTTCAATGGTTTCTGGACCTTAGAGATTTTCTGTGTACAGCCTATACGTATATATCCAAATGTGGAGATTTGTCAAATCTTCTATCATACCATCGAAGGAGATTACGAATTGTACAAATCAGGTAAATACCAAAACAATCAGGGGATTCAACCGAGTTTATTGTATAAAGATTTTAAATGATCAGCAAATTCTTCAATATGATCCTTATCGGATTGGTGAAATTCTACCAGTTGGCTATTTCTCCTATCTTAGGATCAAATTGTAGATATCATCCAACTTGCTCCCATTATATGATCGAAGCCATTCAGGAATGGGGGCCGATCAAAGGCACCTGGCTGGGGCTTAAACGTCTTAGCACCTGCCACCCCTGGGGCGGACATGGCATGCAGGAAGTTCCAAAGAATCCTAAGAAACATAAGATTACAGGTATTAAAAACTTATGAATTTAGACTGTTACCTCTGTCACTAAATTAGAATCCTCCTCCACGTATAACAATAAAAATTGCTTTACTTTTGCATCCAAATTTTTGAGCGTGAAGCACGATAAAATCACTCCGTATAATACCGCTGATGCCAAGAAAGATCAGGTGGCGGAAATGTTTGACAACATTGCACCCAAGTATGATTTCTTAAATCACTTGTTGTCGATGGGTATCGATATTACCTGGCGTAAAAAAGCGATCCGTATTATTGGTAAAAGGAATCCAAAAGCCATTTTGGATGTCGCTACCGGAACTGGTGATTTTGCTTTAGAAGCAAAAAGTTTAAAACCGGAACGCATTGTTGGGATTGATATTTCTGAAGAAATGCTCAATGTGGGCCGTAAAAAAATCCATAACAAAGGTTTTGATGAATTGATCGAAATGATCAAGGCAGATAGTGAAGCGCTTCCTTTTAAAGACAATACTTTTGATGCGATCACCGTAGGATTTGGTGTACGTAATTTTGCACATTTGGAAGTAGGATTAGGCGAAATGCTTAGGGTTCTAAAACCTGGTGGCCAGGTCGCTATTATTGAAATTTCTCAGCCTCAAAACTTTCCGGTAAAACAGGTTTATAACATTTACTTCAAACATATTTTACCAACGGTAGGTAAACTGGTATCAAAAGATGCCAGAGCCTATACATACCTTCCTGAATCTGTTACACACTTTGCACAAGGACAGGAATTCGTTGATATTTTACATAAAGTAGGTTATAAAGACGCCTCCTGTACTCCTTTGACTTTAGGCACCGCATCTTTATACATTGCGTCAAAATAAAGTTTGATTTATCACGTTGGACGATTCAGATGATAAAAAAGACCATCATATTCATTTTACTTCTGACCGCTTTTGCACCTGCATTCGGACAATCCAGAGTGCATAAGCAACGAAATAGTAATTTACCATATTTCGAAAGAAGTAGATTTCATTTTGGTTTTACCTTAGCCGGAAATTCTGCGGGGTTTAAGGTAGACTATGATTTAACTGCGATCGATTCTCTGATTTCTTTACAAGTAGGTTCTCAAACCGGATTTAATATCGGGATTGTTTCTTCCATGCGTTTAAATCGATATTTCACATTACGTTTTCTTCCTACATTGGCATTTGCCCAGCGTAATTTCGATTACGTATTCGAAAACACCCCTCGAAATATCACCACCACCAAAATTGTAGAATCCACCTATATTTTGTTTCCGGTATTATTTAAATACCGATCTGCCCGTTACAATAACTTTGCAGCTTATGTAGTTGGTGGAGGAAATCTGGCCTACGATTTATCTTCTCAGTTTGATGTCAACAATGAAGTGATTATTCCTGAACAGGTTTTAAAAGTACAACGTCAAAATTGGTTTGCTGAACTTGGTTTTGGAGCAGACTTCTTTATGGAATATTTCAAGTTTTCGGTGGAACTCAAATACAGTCACGGTATCAACAACGTTTTTGTTAACGATGGGTCTTTCTGGGCGACACCCATTCAACGAATAGAACCACGCATGTTTACAGTAAGTCTACATTTTGAAGGTTAGACCTACCGTTTCCACTCCCAAAGTATAATTCCGGTAGCCATAGCTACATTCAATGATTCTGCTTCCCCAAATCTGGGAATCGTAATCGTATCCTGAAGACACTTTTCAATATCCTGATGAATTCCGTGAGATTCACTTCCCATCACCAAAATTCCGTTTTGTGGTACCGGATATTCATTTAGCGTTGTACCCGACATCGCTGCTCCTACAATAGGATGCTCCGGATGGATTTCTGCATATTCCTTCAAAAATGAAACACCTTCTCTATAATATACTGGAATTCTAAAGACCGAGCCCATACTGCTTTGAATCACTTTAGCATTATACACATCTACAGAATTCTCACTACACACAATTTGTCCAATACCAAACCAATCAGCCATACGAATAATCGTTCCCAGATTTCCAGGATCATTGATTCGATCCAGGAAAAGTGTTAGTCCGGCACAGGTTTCCATCTCCAGTTGATCATCGAACATGGGTACAACGGCCAATACTTTATTGGGTGTTTTTAACTGCGAAATTCGACTCAACTCCTTTTCAGAAATAATCGTAACATTCAAACTCTGATGTTTCTCGGCCCAATGCTCCAACGCATACAATTCATCTACAAACACACCATTACTCAATAATTCTGCAATCAGCTTTTCTCCTTCCACAACAAACTTGCGTTCTTGCGTCCTCACCTGTTTACGTGATAAATCCTTGATATATTTTATTTGATTCTTTGATAACATTTCTTACTGACTAGTATATTTATAGATTTGCAAAAATACCATTCTGCAGGATTGAAGTCGATGATTCAAAAAATATATGTGTGTCTTGTTATTGGATTGCTCGCCATCAGCTGTAAACCGACCAAAAATCTGGGTCCAAACGAAGTCTATTTACAAAACAATAAAATAGACATTTCGGGTAAAATTATTGAACAGGATGTTTTATACCCATACGTTAAGCAAAGAGACAATAAACGTGCGTTATGGTTTTTCAAGATCAAACTACAGCAATACCTCATGTTTGATGAGGAAAAGATTAAAATCAAAAACGAAAGAAAACATCAAAAAATACAAGCTAAAAACGAAAAACGTTTAGAAGCCGGAAAGGACACTCTTGAATTCAAACCTGCATTAGCTTATCGTCTGAAAAAAGGTGGTGAAAAACCTGTTATTTTTGATTCAACACTCGCCTACGAAACAGCCGTTCAATTTGAAAAAGCATTGTTTAACCGTGGTTATTTTCATAACAAAGTCACTCCGGAGTTTCAATACAATAAAAAAGGGAATAAAGTTCAGGTAGTTTACACAGCTCATGAAGGTCCTCAATTCAAAATCAATAAAATTGCATTGGTCATCAATGACACCTCATTAAAAGAATCTGTAAAAATTGCGAATAAATACTCCCTACTGCATAAAGGAGATCCCTATAACACGGATAAAATTGACAATGAACGGATGCGGTTTACCAGTGAAATGCGAAATCAGGGATACTATTATTTCACGAAAGAGTATCTGGTTTACGAAGTAGATAGTGGATTGGCAGATAATGTGGTTAATATCAAAGTAATTCTTAAAAACCCATCTGAGATAAATCCCGGTAATGATTCTTTAACCGTTACCAAACATGAAAAATATCGCGTGGGAACTATCACCTTGAACACCAGCTTCAATCCCAAGTTTACTGATGATCCAACAGATTCTATTCATTTCGAAAATCTCATCTATATGAATCTTTCCAGACTTAAGTATGACCCGCATACTTTTGTAAACAAACTTTTTTATAGTTCAGGAGAGTATTACAGTCAAGAAGCTGAAGCCAGAACCTATACCCGTTTGTCCGGTTTAAATAACTTCAAATACATCAATATAGGTTTTTCTAAAGATGATCAGGACACCAACCTACTTAACTGCAATATTTTAATGACTCCCTTCCCATCTCAATCAGTAGGTGTGGAAGTTGAAGGAACGAATACATCTGGTAACCTTGGGGTTTCAGGTTATTTAAGTTATCTCCATCGAAATATTTTTAGCAATGCTGAACAACTAAAAATCAGAATTAAAGGTGGTCTGGAAGCCCAACAAACTAACTCGGTAAGTGATGAAAATAATCCGGATGGATTAAACATTTTCAATACGGTAGAATATGGTATCGAATCTTCTCTCACTTTCCAGGATCTCATTTTGCCTTCAGCTTTAAGCAAAAAAATATTGCGGAAATTCAACCGCCCGAAAACGAGTGTGAACTACATCATGAACTATCAAAACCGTCCCGATTTTGAACGCTTTTTGATCAACTCTTCCATGGCTTATGTCTTTACTAATAAGAATGTAAACACCAATCAGTTTTTCATTTACCCCATTGACCTGAGTTTTATTCGCATCAATAAATCAGCTGATTTTGCGCAGCGTTTGGAAGAATTAAACAACCCACTACTGGATGCTACTTATGACAACCAGTTTATTGCCGGTTCAAAAATTATTGAAACCTGGACCAACAAAGAGACTACAACGCAAAGATCGTTTTCATGGAACAGAGCCCAATTTGAAATGGCTGGTAACTTGCTTTATCTGGCTGACAAAGCCTTAAACAGCACCCCGGTTATGGATACCGCATCAGGCGACAGCTATTATACCTTAGGTTCAGTTCGTTATGCCCAGTTTGTAAAAGTTCAAAATGATTTTCATTACAATACCAGAATCAACCGGTCGCAAACTGTGGCTTATAGATTTCTTGGCGGTATTGGCGTCCCATATGGTAATGCGAAATCACTACCCTATGACCGAAGTTTTTACGGGGGGGGTGCCAACGATATGCGTGGTTGGCAAGCTCGAAGTTTAGGACCCGGTTCAATGATTGATAGTTTGAAAGTTGGTGTGGATCAGGTAGCAGATATCAAACTTCAGGTAAGTGTCGAATACCGATTTAATATTTTCAAAGCACTGGAAGGCGCCTTGTTTGCAGACGCAGGAAACATCTGGTTATTGCGAAAAGATGAAGCCCGTCCAAATGCCGATTTTGATCTCGATCGATTCTATAAAGAAATTGCGCTCTCAGTCGGAACAGGAGCCCGTTTTAACTTTGGTTTCTTACTTGTTCGTCTGGATTGGGGGATAAAACTCTATGATCCAGCTCTTCCAACTGGTCAACGTTGGGTAATTGATCGAGGTGATTACCTCAATAAATACCGGGAATACACAGGAGGAAAATCATATCAGTATTCCGTATTTAATCTTGGAATTGGATATCCATTCTAAAATTCAAAAAATTAGCGCTTTCAGTGCAAATATTCATTAATTTTGCGCGCATTAAAAAAGCAGAAATTCTAAACATTTCAATATGTCAGATATTAATAAAATTGAAAAACTACTTGGCGATAAAGCCGATTCTTTGTTAAACCACGTTGCTACAGCTATTCCAAAAGATAAGCTTCATTTACCACATGCTGACTTTGTAACTACATCTTTTGGTGACTCAGATCGTAGTCCTCAGGTTTTAAAAAGTCTTCAAGCATTATATGGTACAGGAAGACTTGGTGGAACAGGTTATTTATCAATTTTACCTGTTGACCAGGGTATTGAACATTCAGGAGCTGCTTCCTTTGCACCTAACCCAATGTATTTTGATCCAAAAAACATTGTAGAGTTGGCCATCAATGCAGGATGTAACGCTGTGGCTTCTACATATGATGTATTGGCTTCACAAGCGAGAAAATACGCACATAAAATTCCTTTCGTGGTTAAAATCAACCACAATGAGTTAATGACCTACCCTAGTACATTCAATCAAATCATGTTTGGTTCGGTAGAAAGAGCATGGGAAATGGGCGCTACTGCAGTGGGTGCAACAATTTATTTTGGCTCTCCTGAATCTGAGCGTCAAATCCAGGAAGTAGCCGCAGCTTTTGAAAGAGCGCATGAATTGGGAATGGCCACTATCTTATGGTGTTATTTACGTAACTCTGATTTCAAAGTGGATGGTGTAGATTACCACGCTTCAGCAGATTTAACGGGTCAGGCCAACCATATCGGGGTAACAATCGGTGCAGATATTATCAAACAAAAATTACCTACAAATAACGGTGGTTATAATGCGGTGAACTTCGGAAAAACCAGTCCAAAAGTTTATTCTGAGTTGACTACAGATCACCCAATTGATTTAACCAGATATCAAATTGCAAACACTTACATGGGACTACGTGGATTAATTAATTCAGGTGGTGCTTCTGGTGGTGATAGTGATTTGGCCGATGCTGTTGAAACTGCTGTAATTAACAAACGTGCAGGTGGTTCTGGTTTGATCTTAGGACGTAAAGCATTCCAAAAACCAATGGATGAGGGTATCCAAATCATCCAATCAGTTCAAGATGTATATTTGTGTGATGATGTAACGATCGCATAAATCGTCTGATGTTTCACTAAAATGAAAATTTATGAGTTGGTTTAAACGAATCAAAAAAGGTATTACAACTCCAACCAAAGAAAAAAAGGAAACCCCTGATGGACTTTGGTTTAAATCTCCTGCTGGAAACGTAATTGAAACTTCTGAATTAAAAGAAAATCACTACGTAGTTCCTGCAGATGATTATCATAAAAGAATTGGGTCTCAAGAATATTTCACTATTCTTTTTGACAATGATCAATTCACTGAATTAGATAAAGATTTAGCTTCTGCGGATCCTTTAAAATTCAAGGATACGAAAGAATATAAAGACCGTTATAAAGCGGCTCAAAAGAAAACCGGACTGGTAGATGCTATTCGTACCGCACACGGAAAAGTAAATGGCGAAGATCTTGTTGTAGCTTCAATGGACTTCTCATTTATCGGTGGTTCTATGGGATCTGTTGTGGGCGAAAAAATTTCAAGAGCAATTGATTATGCTTTAGAACATAAGCATCCATTTATGATTATTTCAAAATCTGGTGGTGCACGTATGATGGAAGCAGCTTTCTCTTTAATGCAAATGGCGAAAACTTCTGCGAAATTATCATTATTGGCTAAAGCAAAATTACCATACATTTCTCTACTTACCGATCCGACTACCGGAGGTATCACAGCATCATATGCGATGTTGGGAGATATTAATATTGCTGAACCTAATGCTTTGATCGGTTTTGCAGGTCCTCGTGTCATCAAAGAAACCATCGGTAAAGAATTACCGGAAGGTTTCCAAACGTCTGAGTTTCTGCTAGAAAAAGGGTTTATTGACTTTATCGTAGACCGTAGAGAGCTTAAAACAAAGTTGACTCAGGTATTAAAATTATTTAAAAACTAAAAGAGGTTAATCGAACAGGTATTATACCTATATTTGCAGCCTCAAATTTTTTGAGTACATAAAAATCATTAAAACAATATTGGCATGTATTTATCATCTGAAAAGAAAAAAGAGTTTTTTAAAAAACACGGAGGTTCTGAAAACAACACAGGATCAACTGAAGCTCAAATTGCAATGTTTACATTTAGAATTGCTCATTTAACTGAGCACTTAAAGAAAAATCGTAAAGATTACAATACACAGAGAGCATTGATTAATTTAGTAGGTAAAAGAAGAAGACTTTTAGATTACTTAATTAAAATCGATATCCTTCGTTACAGAGCAATTGTAAAAGAACTTGGATTAAGAAAGTAAAAATTAGGAAAGGCAATTGAAATTCAATTGCCTTTTTTATTTTCCTTTTTTTCGCTTTAACCGCGACACCTTCAGAAATCTAGCATTACAAGTAAACAAAAAATCGTCCGAGTTGGGCGTGCTATTATAAACACTGGGTTAGTGCCCGCAATTAAATAAATATGAAAGCTATTGAACAAAGGTTTGAAACGGCCGGAAAAGAAATCGTTTTAGAAACTGGCAAATTAGCCAAACAAGCTGATGGAGCTGTTGTAGTTCGTCAAGGCGACACTATGATTTTAGCAACTGTAGTAAGCGATAAAGAAGTCAAAGAAGATATGGACTTCTTACCTTTGACCGTTGAATACCGTGAAAAATACCCTGCTGTAGGAGGATTTCCAGGAGGATTTATCAAAAGAGAAACTCGTCCATCTGAAAGTGAAATCTTAACCGCAAGATTAATTGACCGTGCATTACGTCCATTATTTCCTGATGATTTCCATGCAAATACTCAGGTATTTGTTCAATTAATATCTTCTGACTTAAAAACAATGCCGGATGCATTAGCATGTTTGGCAGCCTCAACAGCAATTGCTGTTTCTGATATTCCTTTTACTGCTCCGGTTTCTGAATGTAGAGTGGCGCGTATTGATGGTAAATTAGTCATCAATCCTACTAACGAAGAGTTGGAACTTGCTGATATCGACTTAATGGTAGCAGGTACTGCGGATAATATCATGATGGTAGAGGGTGAAATGAGCGAGATTTCTGAAGATGAAATGATCGAGGCAATTTCATTCGGACATGAAGCGATTAAAGTACAATGTCAGGCACAAGTTGATTTAGCTGCTCAGGTTCCTGGTGCCGCTGAAAAACGTGAATACTGTCACGAAAAATCCAACGAGGATCTTCTAAAAGAAATTGAAGAAAAATGTTATTCTCAAATATTTGAAATCGCATCTGCTGCAACTGCAAAGTCTGAAAGAAGCGAAAAATTCAGAGCTATTAAATCTGAGCTTAAAGAGAGTTTAAGCGAAGAAATTTTAGAAGAGTACGATTTCCTAATCGATCAATACTTCAAAAAAGTAATGAAAAAAGCGGTTAGAGATGTGGTATTACAAAACGGAACACGTCTAGATGGTCGTGCAACAACTGACGTAAGATCAATCTGGACTGAAGTAGGTTATCTACCTGGAACACATGGATCTGCTGTTTTCACACGTGGAGAAACACAATCATTAACATCGGTTACTTTAGGAACTAAATTAGATGCACAAAACATTGATGGTGCCTTTATGAAAGGTACACAAAAATTCATGTTGCACTATAACTTCCCTCCTTTCTCAACTGGTGAAGCACGTCCAATTAGAAGTGTGAGTCGTAGAGAAATTGGTCACGGAAACTTAGCTTTAAGAGCTTTAACTCCAATGGTTCCTGAAGATTTCCCATACACTATTAGAGTAGTATCAGATATTTTAGAATCCAATGGTAGTTCTTCTATGGCAACAGTTTGTGCTGGTTCATTAGCACTTATGGATGCTGGTGTTCCGATGAAAAAACCGGTTTCTGGTATTGCTATGGGATTAATCCACGAATCAGATGACAAGTTTGCTGTATTGACTGATATCTTAGGAGATGAAGATGCTCTTGGAGATATGGACTTTAAAGTAACGGGTACAGATAAAGGTATCACTGCTTGTCAAATGGATATCAAGGTAGATGGTTTAAAAATGGAAGTTTTGCGTCAGGCTTTACTACAAGCTAAAGATGGTCGTTTACATATTGCCGGAGAAATGGCTAAAACAATGACGACTTACAACACTGATTTAAAACCAAATGCACCGCGTATTGAATCGATATCTATTCCTAAAGATATGATTGGAGCAGTTATCGGACCTGGTGGTAAAATCATTCAGGAGATTCAAGCCGAAACTGAAACAACAATCGTGATTGAAGAAGTGGATAACAAAGGATTGGTTGAAGTATTTGCAAACAATGCAGAGTCATTGAACCAGGCTATGGCAAGAATCAAAGGAATCGTTGCTGTTCCTGAAGTTGGAGAAACTTATAAAGGAAAAGTAAAAGCGGTAGCTCCTTATGGTGCTTTTGTTGAAATTATTCCAGGCAAAGACGGATTGTTACATATCTCTGAAATTGCATGGGAAAGAGTAGAAAAAACAGAAGACCATTTAGAAGTGGGACAGGAAGTTGAAGTAAAATTAATTGGTATGGATCCAAAAACCGGAAAATTAAGATTATCTCGTAAAGTCCTGTTAGACAAGCCTAAAAATGACTAATTAGCATTTTTATATATTTTTTTTGAAAAGCCACCAAACCTTTTGGTGGCTTTTTTCGTATACCTCTATTAGACAAAGGTAATGAACTGGGTTTACGTCAGTTTGCCTCTCTTTTCAATCAACTTCTTATACCCTGATAATAGAGAAAAACTAAATTACCTAGGTATGCGACAATTACGAATTACAAAACAAATAACGAACCGTGAAACGGCATCGTTAGAGAAGTATCTTCAAGAAATTGGACGTTTAAGTTTGATTACTGCTGAGGAAGAAGTCGAGTTAGCACAACTGATCAGAGCTGGTGATAAAGAAGCTTTAGACAAAATGACCAGAGCCAATTTAAGGTTTGTGGTTTCTGTGGCTAAACAGTATCAGAATCAAGGACTCACACTTCCGGATTTAATCAATGAAGGTAATTTAGGTTTGATTAAAGCCGCTAAGAAGTTTGATGAAACCAGAGGTTTCAAATTTATTTCATATGCCGTATGGTGGATTCGTCAATCCATCCTTCAAGCTTTGGCAGAGCAATCCAGAATTGTAAGACTCCCATTAAATAAAATTGGTGCCATCACAAAAATCAATCAGGTTTTTTCCAAGTTAGAACAAGACATGGAACGTGCACCAACTGCCGATGAGATTGCCGAGATTATGGACTTACCTATTACTGATGTCAAAAACTCGTTACGTCAAAGTCAAAGACATGTATCCATGGATGCACCAGTTTCCAGTGATAATGGAGATGAACGAAGCATGTACGACATGTATAAAGAAAATGATGAGGCACACCCTGATCAAAATCTAATCTCAGAATCACTAAAACAAGAAATCAGAAGATCTTTATCTACATTGGCTAAACGTGAATCCGATGTTTTAAGATTATACTTTGGACTAGAAACCAAACCACCCCACACTCTAGAAGAAATTGGAATGATGTACGGATTAACGCGCGAGCGTGTACGTCAAATTAAAGAGAAAGCACTAAGAAGATTGAAAACATCTTCCAGATGTCATCAACTCCGTCCTTATTTGGGTTAACACCTTACGCATATTTTAACGAATAGCCGTCCTTTACTTTTTTGATTTGTGAAAGACGGCTATTCTTTTTTTAGTCTATCCTATTCCGGGTTTCTCTCATTTTAATAATTTTCGGAAATGAAGAAAAAATGTGACTGGTGTCTAAACCAATTTGAAGAATATGAAAAATACCATGATGAAGAATGGGGAGTTCCTGTACATGATGATCGTACCCATTTTGAATTTCTCATTTTAGAGGGTGCCCAAGCAGGATTAAGTTGGGCCACTATCTTAAAAAGAAGATCCGGTTACCAAAACGCATTTGCTGAATTTGATGTCCACAAAGTAGCTCTATTTACAGAGGAAAAGATTCAAAGTATTCTTCAGGATCCTGGAGTCATTCGAAACAAACTTAAGGTCAGAGGTGCTGTGACCAATGCACAAAAATTTATTGAGGTTCAAAAAGAATTTGGATCGTTTAATCAGTATATCTGGAGCTTTGTTAACCACTCCCCTATTGTAAATCAATGGAAAACTATGGATGAAGTACCAGCCACTTCTCCCGAAAGTGATGCCTTAAGTAAGGACATGAAAAAAAGAGGCTTTAAATTTTGCGGCAGCACCATTATGTATGCCCACATGCAGGCATGCGGGCTCATTAATGACCATGCTATCGATTGTTTTAGATACCGGGAAGTATAGAAATTTACTTTCCGTCCACGTAGTTTTGTAAATATTGGTGATGCTCCGTCAACTGACCGTCTTTAGCAATAGTTGCTCGCTCCAATATTCCTTCCGCATCATTATTCAGTAACTGAGGCAGAATATGCTGAATCATTTCATTTCCAAATCCTTCGGAAGCTGCTGATGGAAGTTCACAAGGTAAATTGTCAACAGCCATTACCGTGATAGCATCCATATTATCATAATTCGTTTCTGACTCCGAAGATGCCATATACCCATACAACGGATCTGCGATAGTGGATGGTCTTAACGTAGAAGCTACCGGTCCATCAATATCACAACTAATGTCTGCCACCACCTGAATTTTAAACTCCGGATGTTTGGCTTCTTCTCTGGTAAAAATAAATGGAGACTCTTCCGCATAAAAATGACCTGCGATATAAAGGTCCGTTACACGTGCAAATCTGAAAAAGTTTGAATCATATTCTTTATAATTCGTGTAGAAATCCGAACGTGATTTCACTTCTCCATCCTTTCGCTTATTGTAATCATCCACAAATAATTGTGTGTACACCGGCTGATCATAGGACTCCCTCAAATAATCCTCAGCCGAAACTTTCTTTAAACCCAACATGGCCATTACATCCAATACACCTTTCGCCACTCGACCACCACCGGTTAAAGCAATTTTTATGGCTGGTAATTGTACCTTCTTTAATTCATGGGCCATATCCTCCAGAGAAGTCAACTCCAAAGCCGGGCATAAATCAAAACTTTTATGTCTTTTTCCCCAGGCCATAATACCATTATATGCCCCAACTATACCTGCGTAATATCCAAAACCAATTAAACGTGTTCCTCCTGCATTGGTCAATCCCTCGTAATCAATTAATCGAATATTTTTATCCAGTATGGCACGTAAAAGATCACGATTATAAGGTTGTTCTTTTGTCGTATGCGAAAAGAAAAAATATGTTTTATCCGCTACCAACATATCAATAGGCACCTCTTTTACACCGATTAACACATCTGCATCATTCACCTCATCGTTAACTGGCAAACCCAAATCAGAATATTCGGTATCTTTAAATATACGTACCTGAGAAGATTGTACAGATAAATCAATATTTGGAAATTTTTCCTGCACCTCAACACATTGTTTCGGTGTCAATGGAACACGCATATCTGGCGGTGTTTTTCCTTCCTTTATTATAGCAAGTTTTAGGTCCTTATTCATAACTGCAATTTTACAACCAATCCTTTATTTTTCAATGAGAAAATTAACTTAAATCCAGCAAAAAATCATGTTAAACATCTTTAAACTACTGTCATAAATAATTCCCCTTAAATAATAAATATCAATCCTTAGTTTGTTTTTTGGATGAAGTGTGGTTACTTTTAGTTTACAATTAATTGACCAACATGAGAAATAAACTATACTATCCACTATCCATTCGAGTCCTATTTGTTTTATGTTTTCTTATTGGTGGGAGTGCCATATCAAGAGCACAACAAGAACCACAACAAGATTCATTAATCTGGAAATATAAACTTCCCATCTGGGGTCAAAAAGCGGCTGAACGTGGATACAAATTACAATTACCCTACGGTATCAATGCCATGTATGTTAATACCATTGTGGGACTGGATATTAGTCAATTCAAACTCACCGTTGGTGATGGTTCGTATCAAGATTTTATTGATGAAAAAATAAATGTAAATACCCTTAACTTCACGAAAGTACGTGCTTATTTTAACGGGTTTAATTTTAGACCTGATGCCTGGGTATTCCCCTTTTTAAATGTGTATGGCATTATCACTACCGGTGCAGGAGCCACGGAAGTTGAACTGGCTCCAAGAATACCATATGGTGATGGAAATGATATCCTTCAGCTACCTTCGTTTGGTTCGAAAGTGGATTTTAAAGCCAATGCTTATGGTTTAGGAGGAACGTTTGTATATGGTTTTGGAAGAAACTATTTTGTAAGTGCAGATGCGAATTATAGCTGGACCGTTTCAGACCTGTTAGAAGACAATGTGGGAGTGGTCACCGCCTCCGGTCGTGTGGGAGAACATTGGAATCTGGGAAAAAGAAAAGATAAGAAACTCGCTGTATATGTAGGTTTTATGTATCGTAATTTCACCAATTCAAAGGGAACCCGCGGACAAATTAATCTGTCTGAGGTTTTCCCCGATTTAGAAACGAATGTCAACAATGGGATAGATAACCGAATCACGGATAACAATCAAACCATTTCGGACAATACCGACCTGATTAATAGTTTAAATCCAATTACCGATAGAGAACAAATCGCTGATTTACGTGCAGAAAATCGCGTGCTCACTTTAAAGAACGCTGCATTAACTGAAGTCTCCGATGGGTTAAATGAATCGGGTGTATTTGATACGGAAATCAAATACGAAATCAAAAAAACGATGTTACAGAACTGGACATTTGAATTTGGAGCTTCATATAATTTAAGTGATCATTGGGCCGTGAGATCAGAAATTGGGGCTTCCAAAGAACAAACGCTAATCTTAGCCGGACTTGCCTATCGATTTGGCTTGAGAAAATAGTTTTTGACAGGCTCATTTCTCCTCAAACTGAGGTTATCCATATAATTTTAAGTTTTTTTATTCTATTCATTGTATTTGTTGTTGCAATTCAATTTAATTTGCAGCAATATCGGGGTCGACTGGTTTTGACAGCGAGGTCAACCGTTTTGTAAGCAAGTGGAGCTTTGTGGTATAGCTCTCTAATTCAATACTGCATTTTTTAACAGGCGAAAATAATTACGCTCTTGCTGCCTAATTCACCAAGTGAATTACGCTTCATCCACTCTACAAGGTAGGGGGACGAGATGCCCTGAAGTAGACCCTGCCTAGCGGTTTATTTCACTCAGGGTACCATTAAAGTTGGGTTAGGATTTGTTCGGCTTCTGTTCAGGTCCGAGATTAACGAAGCTAAGTTTTAAGTGGGCTGTTAGTGGCCAGCTTATTTTCGAAAATTAAGCACTGACTAAACTTGTAGAAAGCCTAATGTTTGCTTGTTTGGACGAGGGTTCGAATCCCTCCGACTCCACAGATTTTAAAAGCCGATTCGTCAATTGACGAATCGGCTTTTTTATTTCCATCCGAATGGAGTGTGCTCCAATGAGGAATGGAAATAAAAAAGCGCTAAAATGTGTAGCATTTTGGCTTTCAAAAATTGTGAATTATAACCTACGAATGGGATCATGACCAGAGGGAATAATCCCTCCGACTCCACAGAAATGGAACATGTAAACCAGAATAATCTTGTATTATTCTGGTTTACATTAAATTAAGCTCTAATCCCATTGGTTCAACTTACCCAAACAGTTCTAGTATCACATATTGAATTATTAACAAACAACTATTAATCAGCACTTTAATGGCTCGACTTCCATGAACTTCATTTTTTAATCATAAGACATTACTAAATATCCAATTGTAAATATTTGTAGTCGTTTGTAAGTACTAAAATTAGATTATTACTTTTATACACATGTTGTAAACCATTAAAAAACAAATTGAAAAATCACTTCCGAAACTATTCCTTTTCCTCTAACGAAACTAAGGTGAGTTTAAATTATAAGCGAAGTTCAAAAGACTATTTGGACATCGTTACATTGACTATTTTATTTACGGGTTGTATTGCGGGTACCATATTCGTTTGCTGGATAACAAAAGACTATTTCTCTATCAATTCAGTAATTATTCTAATTTTTATTTGGGCGTCAATATTCAATGGAAAAAGACTTTTAAGTAAAATTCAAGAGCCGACATCAAATTTGTTAGAAATTAATCATAAAGCTGACAAGCTTATTTATAAATTAGATACGCGAACAAACAAAATCATCAAATTGAGCGAAATTAGAAACCTAAATTATGCCCTAATTAAAACCTTTCATAACAACACTAATGACAATACTGTTGGTAAGTTTGGTTATTATGTTCAGCTTAATGCATTGCTAAATTCCAACAAATCAAAACGAATACTTATTATCCATCCCAAAAACGTATTTGAAAGAAATGCAATAAGCACAGAAAAGGAACTTATTAAAATATCGAAACCACTAATTCATGAAATTTCTAAAAGGCTCAATAAGACTTGTTCATTTTTAGGAATAAGAGAAGGGGAAATAGAATACTAAAAAGAAAAAAACGGTTTACAACAAAACCTATACGTCATGCTCGCGGTTTTCGGGTTATTTGAGGTTTCTCCCTCCTACCCGCTAAAATGTTTTATTTTGGCTGCACAAAGCAAACCAAAAATAACATACCGCTTTGTTCGTCTCGGGCGAAAATCTCCGATTTTCAACCTCGCACGAACGCATAGCCGGGGCGTTACCATTAATTTTGAGAACAATAAAATCCTAACATCGAATAAAATAAATGATAAAAAAGCTCAAACCATATTTTATTAAATGGTTCAAAACCGGAATTATAATTCTGAGCATTGTTTTGATTTTTAAGACAATCGCAATTGGCGATTTTAAATTAAGTGACTTAAAAATAGTTTTAATCTTAATTGGACTTGGAGCAACCTTCATTTCACTATCCTGTGGGATTGCAGAATATTATTTTATTGAAGTTTGGAGACCTAATAAAATAAAGAAGATTCTAAAAAAAACAGAATTTCAGAATCTAACTAAATTAGGATTTAAACTTGAAAATGACGGAACTAGCATAACAGGCGATGTAAAAGAATATCGCTTGACGATTTTGCCAACAATTAATGGTGATAATTCAAGATGGGTTACAATAATGGTATTTATTTTTGTAAAACCTCAACAATTTGAATTGCTTGAAAAACTCCCTGAGAATTGTGAATTAGGTTCAACAGAACAGATAATTTGGCTTCAAAGAAATATTAGAATCAAAATGTTTAGATATCCAAGTCTAGACAATTTCAAATTAGAAATTAAGAATCTAATTGATTTTTTACGAGAAAGAAAAATTGAACCGGTGATATTTGAGGAAAATTAAAAAACTAATGGTAACAAAGTACATATTTCAGAGCGGGGTTAGTGCGGTTAGCAACTGCGGATCTCACATCGCAGTTCCGTCCTCGCGGACAGGAACGCTCTTCGAAATCCGCTCCGCAAAATGTACTAACCGTTAGCATTAATAACCTAATAAGCTCCAAGTGAATTGAAAAAAAAGTTTTTAATATATATAGGTTATGTATTCTATTACTTTGTGATTTTAGCCTCTTTGGATCTTCTGATAGAAAATAGAATAAAAATCGGTAATTACATTCCAGACCTCTTTTTAGAAAATAATTATGGAGTCAAATTCACTAAGGTGAAAATCGGGAACTTCATATTTGCTATTTGGGTAATATTAAATGCAGCGTTTGCTCTAAGTACAATAACTCGAAAGAAACGTATTGCTAAAGCATATAATTGGTGGCTATGGGTTGTGCCAGGGTATACCTCAATCAGAATTTTTGTGAATGTTGTTCGGGTTAGTTATTACGCAGGATTCTCAGAATTAATAGTAGGGAATTTGAAAATTAATGAATTCATCAATAATTTTTCTGACTTGAAATTGAATTTCACATACTTTACAAAGGACTTTCAATTCCTCATAATATGCGGACTTATTGCTTTTCTCCATGGACTAACAGTTAAGCAAATAACTAATGCTAACAAAACCTATATTTAATGCTGCGTGAACTACTAAAAAGAAAATCTCACTCTATTAACGCTAAAGCATATTTTAGCTTTTAAAGAGAACAAATTAAAACCGAAAAAACGCTTTAGCTCCGACAGTACCAGCCAAGAAAACCTATCTTTCAAAGCCGCACTATATAGCGTAACGTTAGACCTAATTAAAGTACTCTCTCAATAAATAAATCTCACGAAGTTGGTTCGACATAGTTCCTATGGGCTCCACTAAATTGAAAAATGTAAACCAGAATAATCTTGTATCATTCTGACTTACATCAAACTAAGATCTAACTCCCATTGGTTCGACTTTCCCGAATAGCTTTAATATTGCATAGTAAAGTTGCGATCAACACTTTGTTAATCAACACTTTAATGGTTCGGCTTCCATAAACTTCATTTTTTAACCTTAAGATATTACTAAATATCCAATTGTAAATGTTTGTAGTCGTTTCTAATTATTTAAATCGAACTATTACCTTTATCTATTTGTAGCGGTAGTTTTACAAATTAGATAACTATGATTAAATCTGTATTTTTCTGTGCCTTAAATGAAATAAAAGTTAAAGAAGACCTAGGTGAAGGAATTTGTTTGGTTCCAAACGAGAAAGATGTTAGTTACCCGAGAATATATATTACCAATAATAAAAAGGAAAAAGAACGATTGTTTAATCAAGCAACTGTAAATGCTATCGGATATATTGAATATCATGATATTTTGAATTCTGAATTAATCGCATATTCATTAGGCGAATTCCCAGATGACGAGATTAGTCCTATTGAATATCTTAATAAATATTTATCAATGCTTAGAGTTTATTTTTTCTGTACATGGCTCATCAAGGACAACTCGGCAAATTTTGATTTAGGCTTTTTATGCTACGAAAACAAAAGAAATGAATTTGAAGTTTCAAGCAATTTTTTTAATTACCATAATTATAATTCTGATGGAAAGAGTTCAATCACCGAGTTTACCAAACATGAATTACTTAACGCTGCGAAAATACTATTTGACAATACGATTGTTGGAGAGAAAGTCGATACTACAGCGAGTGAAAGAAGATATGGAAAAACTTCAACTGCAGGTCATTTTGTTCAGTTTGCAAGAGTTTGTAATGACATAGGACTAAAAATGACAAATTATTGCTCTGCTTTGGAAACCCTATTTTCAACTAACAATACCGAATTATCACATAGACTATCTGAACGTATATCACTATTTATCGGGACTAATAAAAAAGAACGAATTGAACTATACAAAACTTTAAAAAGCTCATATCATATTAGGTCTAAAGTTATTCATGGCGGATCTTTCAAAAATGGTCAAATAGTAGAAATGAGGATACTGATTAGAAAAATGGATGAAATTTGTCGAAAGGTCTTGACTTCTTCATTAAGTGCACCAGAAAACGAAAATATTTTTGATTTAAATAATGAGGAACTTGATGAGTTTTTTATGAAAAAAATAATGGAGTAAAAAACTTAACGTTAATGCGGTTAGGTACTTCCGAAAACAGATTAAACATAAAGAGATACTAGTTGTATTTAAAGCCAAAAACGCAAATGAAGGTATCAAGGAACGATAAATGCCCATGTGGTAGTGAAAAAAATACAAACATTGCTGTTTACCTAAATCAATTAAAGAGGATGGTTTGATTCCAATAACAAGTGAGATTCAAGAAATATTGGATAGAGAAAATGATAGATTTAAGTCTAAAATGGGCAGAGACATTTCTGGAGATGATCCAATCATGCCTTCAGCATTGGGTATGTCGGAATCGGAATATAAAAGACATGTCAGTGAGATGTTAAGCGAAATAGATGTTGATCCAAGAGTTATATATGCTTTCAATAAATTAGGCTTTTGTTTAGTTGAAGATGAAAAAATGTATTCTGATAACCAAATAGAGCAATGGAATAATGCTATTAATGAATATGAAGAATTAGAAAAAAACGGAATTGATATAGAATCTAAAAATGTTTATTCAACAATTGAAAAAGCTTATAAGATATTTGATAAACTTCAATTCTTGTATGCTCTGATTATCAGTAAATACAACAATAATTCAGATTCAATTGATCTAATAATAGATCCTAAACCCTCAGATTATATTCTTTTCTGTTTAACCAGAAACCTTAAATCCTTAAAAGCGATTAATCTACTTGCTGTAAGTGATTTTCCTGAAGATGCTCTTAATCTTGCAAGAACCAATTTTGAAAACTATGCCGAAATTGTATTTACTAAATACGATGGAGAAGGTCTTAACAACCAATTAAAAGCTGAGAATGGTATACTTAATGGGACACATGAAAGAAAGTGGAAGAAAATTATTAATAAAAAGAATAGTCAGGAGGTTTCTCTTAAGAGTAACTATGAAAAAATTAACCTACATCCTAAATTCAAGGATATAGACTCCAAGATTTATAATCTTATATATAGCCTGTTGTCATCGTATACTCATCCGGATATTTCAACGGCAATAGAATATATAGATGCAAAACAAGGGTTTACTGATTTAAAAGAGAACTCCAATATTGACCCGATTATAATAGTCTTAATTATAAACCTTATGATTATTCATGAATTACATGATTTAGAATATTTTAAAACTTCAAAGGAAGATTTAATTCAACAAAATTTAGAGATTATTGATTCACTACATATGATTGACAAACATTTTGGGAAATTAAACCAATATGTTAAGACTAGAATAAACAAAACACTACAGGTCTACAGTTGATAATGTATATGAAATCATGGTACACTGCGGACATTACATTTCATACACTTAATGGTTGGAATATCGACACCAATTTGTTCTCTTTTGTTTTAATTCTAAATAATCGAACTAGATATGTTATTATTCAATAAGGTTTTCACATTCACAGGAATAAACAAGTATTCTTATTTTAAGTAATTATCCAAAGTTTCTTTCAACAAATAAATCTCACGCAATTGGTTCGACTTTCCCTAATAGCTTTAGGTATTATTAAATATCCAATTGTAAATGTTTGTAGTCATTTGTAGTTACTTGAATTAGATTATTACTTTTATACACATGTTATGCTCAATTCCGTAAACACAACCTATGACTCCTTCAGAAAGATATGTAGCTGAACTTTGTGATAAATCATTTTTGCCATTTTGGAGTTTTCCAAATCCCATAGGTAAAAAAGACAAAGAGTTATGTGACGTATTTGTAGTTTGCGAAAATCATATTATCATAATCTCAGTAAAGGATATATCTGTTTCAGAAAACAAAGATGAATCTGTTCAATATGAAAGGTGGATTAAAAAAGCAATCTATAGTTCATCTGACCAAATTTATGGAGCAGAAAGGTTTTTAGAATCCGTTAATGACGTTTTTTCAAAAGACAATAAAACAAAGATTAGACTTCCTAAGAAAGATAAACGAATAATTCATAGAATAGCAATTGCATTTGGAAGCAAAGACAATTTCCCTTTACCTACAGGGGATTTTGGTAAGGGGTTTGTTCATGTTTTTGATGAAAAATCAACATTTACAGTGCTGTCTGAATTAGATACAATAACTGACTTCACCAATTATTTAGTTGCCAAAGAAGAGTTCATTGCAGATAAACGCATTCTTATACCAACGGAATCTGATTTTTTGGCATTTTACCTTCAAACAGGATTAGAAATTGACGTTCCTGCTGATACAATAGCATCACAAGAAGGTCTTTGGGAAAGCTATATAAACTCAAAAGAGTATACAGAATGGAGAAAGGATATAGAGATTAGTTATGTCTGGGATAGAATGATTTTAAGACTTCACAATTATCATGTATCTCCTGATATAACAGAAGAAAGAAGATTAGAGCTTGAAGAATCTGTAAGACAAATCAACCTTGAGCCAAGAATCAACAGAATTGAATTAGGCAGTATCTTGGAAAACGCCAAAGAAAGAAAAGTAAGTGCACGAATGTTAAGACCTCTTGAGGGGTGCAATCATACATATGTCTTAATTCCTCTAACCGACAAAAATTTGGAAGGAAAAGAAAGTGAATTAAAGTTAAGATGTATTGTAGCAAGAGCTGAAAACCCTAACACGGAAAAAATAATAGGGATTTCGATTGGTAGTAATTCAAAAGGGGAAAATCATTTTGACATCTGCTATTTATACATTCCACAACTAAATGAAGATTTTATTAAGCATTCTAAAGAAATACAAGACGAATTTGGCTACTTCAAAAAACCTATAATTTCACATAGTAAGGATTTTAGGAAGTAATCGAACAGGAAAACAATAAGCTGATAATAACGATAAGAGAAGAAAAAGAGCATAACAAGGTATAAAGCAAATAGGGCATTTGTGGTTGCCGAAAGTTTTGTATTTTTAAGCAATCACGCCAAAACAAAGTTTTGACGTTTAACAAAATATAAAAGTAAAAACGTTTGTTTTGGCTTAGTGCAAACTCGAAAAGTCATTTCCTTTTCCCTGCCCTACTTGCCTTATACAAACCGTTAGGGCAATTACTCGAAAAAATATGAAAGCAGCCTTGATAGTTATTGTTTTGGGATTTTTGAACCTTTCCTTTTATTCGAATCAATATTTAAGTGGACCAAAAAAAACATTAATCACTCCACATGGTTTTGAAAAATATGAAATTGGAAAAACTGTAATTGGTCAAATAATAAAAGACTTTGGAAATGAATTTGAGAAAATTGATGACCATACATGGTACTATCAGTTGGTTTATGCGGATAAAGGGCTTTCCTTTTCATATGGGCTTGGCGACACCGTTTATGCGATTGAGTTTTATGCCCCCTTTGAGGGAATTACCGATAAGGGGATAATTCTGAATGAATCAACAATGTCGGATGTGAAAAAAGTTTACAAACATCTAGATTGGTATATTTCGCCTCCATTTGAAGAATGGGGTTCAATGTACCCTGGAATCGAATTCCTTGTAAAAAGAGACCTTAGTTTACCCAAATATCCATTAGATGAAAAACGACATAAAAGGAAGACTATTTCGCGGATAATTGTAATTGATAATCATGAGGAATTTGAGGATTAAAACTACCCCTAACAATCGGTATATATAATGCTCCGCTTAAACCGATAAAAACTTAAAAAACTAAACATTTAAAATGAACTCCATACTTAGAACATTAATTTTCATACCAATAGTAATATTGACCGTCAATTTAGCACAAGGACAAACTTACAATTACGATCATATTTTTAACGAATGGAAAGAAGGTGAAATTGATGTAAATGAAAATGTAAGTGATGGAGGTACACGAAGAGGAGGTTGGGATTTTTTGACTATTAATAAGGACAGCACCGTGATTTATGCTGGTGCTTTTACTTGTGGTTTTGGTTCCAAAAGAATAGGTACATGGACTCTTGACAAGCAAAATAATATAATCACTTTTTTATTTAAGGATACTGAGGGATACATAAACAACCCTGAAAACGGTGAAATTGATCTTACAGAAACTTATCTTATAAAAAAATTGAATGAGACCGAGTTAATACTAATTTATCAAAACGGAAATCCACCAATACAAATAGCATTTTTTGCATACCAATAATTAAAACGATTTACCTACAATGGCTATAAGTAATTGCTTGTTCTCGCTTACTCCTGAAAATACTCTCTCAACAAATAAATTTCACGCAATTGGTTCGACATAAGTCCCTCCGACTCCACAACGAAAAGGAAAGTCTTCGTAAGAAGGCTTTTTTTATTTCTAAGCATTTGATCTGAGTGTAACTCAAGGCAAATGTGACGGAAATGAAAAAATGGAGTGAAACGGAATATTCCGTTTTGTTGTATCTATTTACCAGCGAATGGGATCATGGAATAATCCCTCCGACTCCACCAAATTGAAAAATGCAAACCAGAATAATCTTGTATCATTCTGGTTTACATTAAATTATTGGTTCGACTTCTCCGAACAGCTTTAGTATTATATATTGCAACTGAAATCAAAACTCTATCAGTCAATATTTTAGCGGTTCGATTTCAATAGGCTTTTTTTCAAGTTTTAAGATATTGCTAAATATCCAATTGTAACTGTTTGTAGTAGTTTGTAATTATTTAAATTGGACTTCTACTTTTATACATTTGTTAGCTGCAAGCTGAAAAAGACAACGAACAAACATGACAGAAACAAAAGACAAAATAACCATTGGACTAAGGTTAGCTTCAATGTTGGTCGACCACTTCGCAATGACATTCATAATAATGTTTATAGTAATGCCAGGATTTGCGGTAAGTATGTTTGACGCATTTAACCTTGACCATGAACCAAGTTCGTTCGGATTTGGTGGAATGTCATTTCTATTTGCTTTTGGATTCTCAGCCTACTTCAACAAAGACATTTTTAACGGTAGAAGCCCTGCAAAGAGAATTCTCAAAATGCAAGTCATTGACATCAAAACAGGACAAGGCGCAAATCCTTTGAAATGCCTAATCCGAAACTTGACTATCCCATTATGGCCACTTGAAGTGATTTTTATTTTAACTAATCCTAAAAGACGACTTGGTGACAAAATCGCAGGTACACGAATTGACTATGTTGAAAATCCAGAAAAAACTAAAATGGATTGGTCAAAATTCACAATTGCACTTTTGATTGCAATTGTTTTTTCTGTTCTCATATCACTTCCATTTACGCTTATGAGCTCAAAATGGAAAACGGACAAAGTCGCCTATATCGAACAGACTTATGACCAAGACAGAAGTAAGCAAATTAATCCGCTATTTGTTACGCAACTTGAGGGATTAATTAAAGAAGCTGACTTTAGGTTTTACGACCAAATTGAAAATGACGATAGAAAGTACATTGCAGGTATTCTCTATTTCACAAACCGAAGTGACTATGACAACTTTGAGGAATCTGAACAGAAAATTTCTGATATACTGACTTCTGAATTTTCCTTGGACAGTCATGTTTGTTTTTTAAAATTCGTCTATAAAGAACCGGAAAGTATGAGTACAAGACAGAAACTTTATGACTCAAGAAAAGAAGAAAAATAAAAAGCCAGCAGCTAACAAAACCTATAAGCAATAGCGCCCTGCGGGATGCTACTGTTCATAGCCATAACGTTAGCACCAACTGTAGGATAACCTCGACATAAACGGGAATAATATGAACGATTCAAGAAAAGAAATTCCACAATGGACATGGTATAACGGTCAATTCCTATTTCAGTTTGATGAGCAGCTTAAGCAAAACCCAAACAAAACAATTTCAGAGTTTTTTCAAGACTTTCTCAAAGACCAAAATCTACAGGACGCAAATATCTATCACACTAAAAATCAAGGCACTGTTATTTTACTCATGTATGGACTTCTGGTAATTCCAAAGGAAATCTGGGAAAAAACTAACACAAATTTTCAATTCACTACAAGAAATAAATTTCAACTTAATCCACCTACAGACAATAATTTAGACACTTTAAATTTTCTCAGGCTTCTACGAAATTCCTTATCTCATGCAAATTTTTCCATTGACGTTCATACAGCTAGGTTGAGTTTTTGGAATAACAACAATGGCAGAAAGAATTTTGAAGTTGAAATTGTTTATGGTGATCTAGGAGAATTTCTTGCTGAAGTTGGTAAATACTACATAAATGAAGTGAAAAACTCCAATCGTTGAGACCGAATTGAGGCAGGTGCTAACAGCAAATAAACAAAAGCGCCAAAAGTATTATATTCTAAGAGGCGCCTTTGCCTATTTGCCAACCGTTAAACTCTAGTTTAAATACTCTCTCAACAAATAAATCTCACGCAATTGGTTCGACATAAGTCCCTCCGACTCCACAACGAAAAGGAAAGTCTTCGTAAGAAGGCTTTTTTTATTTCTAAGCATTTGATCTGAGTGTAACTCAAGGCAAATGTGACGGAAATGAAAAAATGGAGTGAAACGGAATATTCCGTTTTGTTGTATCTATTTACCAGCGAATGGGATCATGGAATAATCCCTCCGACTCCACAAGCAGAAAGACATGAAGTATTCATGTCTTTTTTTGTTTCAACTCGTTTCAAGAGTGCTTGAATAAGAAGCTGAAATAAAAAAGATACCACTCCGAAGGAGGGGCTTTTTGCTTGGGATGTTATATACGAGATGAAAACCAATGAGAACAGGTATTTCTGGTGTGGCTATAAAACCGAATGTGTAAGTTGAAATGATCTTTATTACCCTGTATTGCAGAATGTTAAGCTTCATATCCAACGATTCTGTTTTCCAGATTGGTTCTAATACCACATACCCCTTAGCTAGTAATATTTTGATAATCAACGAATAAACACCTAAACTTGTTATAAAAGATTACAAATACAACATCAACCCTTTCCAACTGATTCGAATTTGTTCTTATAGATTCTAAAGGTTTTTAAGATAACGAAGAATTTTTAGTCATTAGTTATGGACTATATTAAAAGCAAAGATTTATTGTAAACGAATACTTGATTGTTAGGCTCTAATCACAATACTTTTCAATAGATTTGTATTACGTAATATATACAGATATCATCATTAAATTATTACCAATATTTGAACTACCTTAGATATTACCAAAATGGTAAATTTGAATCATTCACAAGATAGCAAAATAACACTTATCTTTTAAAGCAATTGTAGTATTTCACATGGCAATGATTCGCCAAACGTATTGATTCATATAGATCAAAAACGATTACTAATATTATTATAAAAATGAGCACAAAGTTATACATTAGGTATATGGTCAGTTTACGATGTAAAATGATGGTGAAAGAAGAACTTAAGAAATTAGGGTTGCAATTTGTGGTGGTTGATCTGGGTATGATTGAAATATTAGAAAACATATCACCTACTCAACGAAAACAACTAAAAGAGAATCTTTTAAATTCAGGACTAGAACTGCTCGATGACAAAAAGAGTATTTTAATCGAAAAGATTAAAAATATCGTAATAGAAATGATTCATTATTCGGATGAATTGCCCAAGATTAATTATTCAAATTATATTAGTGGAAAACTTGGACTTAATTATACTTATTTGGCTAATACTTTCTCTGAAGTAAAAGGTATTACCATTCAGCAGTTCATTATTATCCATAAAATCGAACGGGTCAAAGAACTGTTGATTTACGATGAACTTAATCTAACGCAAATTTCTCATAAAATGCACTATAGTAGTGTATCTCATTTATCAAATCAGTTTAAAAAAGTTACCGGATTAACCCCCTCCTATTATAAAAAATTGAAAAATAAGAGAAAACAGAATTTGGAAGATCTATAATCTGTTAATGAGCCTTTGTTCAAATCGTCAAATCCTTTGCAATGCTAAGCCTGTTCTTTAGTCTCTTTTTTCTAATACTTAGTGGCTTCGTTTTTGGTATCGTCTTTACTCAACATTGCAGGAACGCAATATCCTCAACCAGACATGTATTGTACTCTTAAAGATAATAAGCTATTCATCAATTACGTACCACCACAAATTTAGTAAATAACCATCGATAGTTCATATGATTGATTGGAGGTTTGAATTTCAAATTGAAGACCATCTATTTCACGAGATTTGTCATGTACACAATCGTAAACTTTTGGAGGTCGTCAAATCAACCGTTTCGGAATTAGGATTACCTTACAAATGCACCTTTGTACAAGCGCTTCAAAGCCTTTTGTATCACTTATAGAATGGGTAAAGGAACGGGCTTAAATGGATTTAATGACTCAAGGTTATTATGAAGTTACCACTTGGAAAGTCTGACTTTAAAATCATATATCATTTTTTTAAATAAATTTTCAGGATACCAGTTGACCAAATTAGCATCACCTAGATAGGTTGAATCATTGGGGTGAAATCTACATACTACACACATATGATTATTTAATTCAATGGTCGCCATCTTCCCAGCTGCATTTCTTATGACTACTGGCAGTCCCATTGATACAATTACCTTCTTATCCATGTTACTTACTTAATTAGTGGATAAATGTCAGACAAAATTGCTGGCCAGCAACACAAACATGAGATATATGTAATAATACTTTCTGGTTATATAATACTCTAACCTACAATTCTCTCAACCTTTGTGAGCAGAAAAAATGATTCGGTTCAACAAAGGGCTGTTCTCAAATCTAAAATCATGTCGAAAGAAAAAAAAGGAAAATCTAAATCAGGAAAAAAATCTCCGGCTAAAAATTTAAAAGAAAAACGTGCAGCTAAAGCAGCAAAGCGAAATGAAAAAAAGAGAGAGGTCTAAAAGTAACCATCTCCGTAATTATTAAACAACAAATTATGGGTATCAGACGAAATAAAAAGAGATTAATCACATCTAGAAAATCTAATTTAATGCATGATTATTATGCAGTAAATAGCGTTGATGGAAGGACTTTGGCCATAAGTCCAATTGTTGTCTACTCGTCAAAGCTTTCATTTCGTACGGTCCTTGAAAATCTTGTGAATGTTATCTACCTAAAACTCAAATGGAAAATACTGAACTTGAGATAGAAACATTGGTGACAAAAATACCACCATTTAACAATTTAGTACAGATCTTAGATGGAGTAACCAAAGTAACTATAAATGAATAATTGACTCAATTAAAAACTGAACCGTCATCATTATCCCAATAAACTATACCAACAATGTAGGGGCCAAAAACGGTTCAAAATGTTCATAACCATCATCAAAAAGCGGATATGAAGATGCAACCATTTAATATAATAACTTATGAAAAACGAAAAAGAAGGTAAATATATGGCAGGTGATATTGTTTATGCAAAGGCAAACCCTGATGTTAAATTAGTGGTAAGACGCTATGTATTAAGAGTCTATTACTGTCGGTTTCCAGATGAACCCGGACGAAAAGAACTCGCTCTTTATGAAAGAGAACTGCTCTGATTCAACACCTTTAAAATAATACACACATAACCATGAAAGGAACGGCAATCGTATATAGTGAAAATGAATTTGGAGAATTGGATGGGAAGGTCGCTAATGGATTAGTGAGACAATCTGACTCCTATAAAATTGTAGGGGTTATCGATAGTACTAAAACTGGACTGGACGCGGGTGAATGTTTAGACCAGATAAAGAATAATATTCCAGTATTCCATAATATTAATGATGCCATAAAATCATTAGTTAAAGTACCTGATTATTTCATCTACGGAATTGCTCCTCTGGCTTCATTTTTAAGTAATGATCAGAGAGAAATAATATTCCAAGCCATGGAACTTGGGATGAATATCGTAAATGGACTGCCCCAATTTTTGACGCTTGATGAAGAGTTTCTCCAAAAATCGCAAAAATTTAATGTGTCTATAAACGATGTGAGAAAACCACCTTTAAGAAAAGATCTTCATAATTTCACCGGACAAATCAATAACATTAAAACACCGGTAATTAATGTAATGGGAACAGATTGTGCTGTAGGCAAAAGAACAACCGCTCTAAAACTAGTAAAGGCACTTCGTGAAGAAGGTTTAAATGTGGTATTTATAACAACAGGACAAACAGGTTTATTACAAGGGGTAAAATATGGTATTGCCATTGATGTATTGACATCAGGATTTGCGACAGGTGAATTGGAGCATGCTATTGTCAAAGCCCATACTGTAGAAAATCCCGATATCATCATTGTGGAAGGACAAGGAGCTTTGAGTCATCCAGCATTTACATCTTCTAGCGCCATTATAAGAGGTTCCATGCCTAATGCATTCATTATTCAACATCCACCTAAACGTATAAATCGTTGCGATTACCCTCAAATTAAAATGCCTACATTAAGAAGTGAAATAGAACTCATTGAAGCTTTTTCAAAATCAAAAGTGATCGCAATTACGCTCAACCATGAAGGTATGACCGATGATGAATTAATGACCGCCATAGTTGACTATGAAATTGATTATAATCTCCCTACTACCGATGTTTTAAAGTTTGACTGTAAGAAACTGGTGAGCACGATATATCAGTTCTTTCCAGAACTTACACATACTTATTTAGCGGTATGAAAACCCCTAGGGTAGAGATCGATTTAGAGAAAGTTATCCATAATATTCAATTACTAAAAGAGTATTATGGCTCCAAGGGGATCACAATTATAGGGGTGACCAAGGCAGTTTGTGGACATCTTGATATTGCAAATGTATTAGTGAAAAGTGGTATTAAAATATTGGCAGATTCTAGAATAGCCAATATTAAAAAGATGAGAAATGCTGGAATTGAGGCTCAGTTTCTTTTACTTAGAACTCCCTTACCAAGCGAGTTAAATGATGTGATCGCCTTTGCAGACATTAGTCACAATACTGAACCCGCCATTATTGAAAAGCTCTCCAAAATAGCTATCAATCATGGGGTCATTCATCAAGTAATATTAATGGTTGAACTTGGAGATCTAAGAGAAGGAATTCTTCCATCCAACTTGACTCCAATAATCACAAAAATTAAACAGTTAAGAGGAATAGAACTTGTTGGCATCGCTACAAATTTAGCTTGCTTCGGTGGCATCATACCAGATGACAAAAACATGACGAATCTATCCAATTTAGCAATAAATATTGAACGGGATTTTAATCTTGATTTTACTTTCATATCAGGAGGCAATTCGTCTAATTACAACTGGTTTCAGAACACAAAAAACGTTGGGAAAATCAATTATCTACGATTAGGGGAATCCATTTTTCTTGGTGTTGAACCTATTTGGGGAAAACAAATTCCAGGCTTATTTACTGATGCTTTCACTCTAGTTGCCGAAATCATAGAATCAAATACTAAATTATCCATTCCCTACGGACAGGTGGCTCATGATGCCTTTGGAAATATTCCGAAATTTAAGGATCAGGGACAAATCAATAGAGCAATTGTAGGGCTAGGTCAACAGGATGTTACTGTTTCTGGACTAACACCTCGATTAGCTATTGAAATTCTTGGAGCAAGCAGCGATCATACCATAATTAATTGCAGGAAAAATAAGTTTAAAGTCGGCACCGAATTGGAGTTCGATATGAGCTACCCTGCCTTACTATCCGCAATGGCGTCACCTTACGTGATTAAAACATATAGACATCCATAAAGTAATTGATTCTCTTCACTTTAAAAAAATAATATAAAAATGAAAATTTAATTTCAATTGTAACTGACAATAAATCATTAACGGATGAAAGCCAAGGTTAAATTACGTTGCACCACACCACATATAGTTTATTGTCATCATACACTTACAAAAAGTTGTAAGAAACTAATATCTTTAATAACTTGTGGATCGATAACAAAGCATTTAACTTATAACGGATAAAAGATTACCAACAAGGTTTTCGCTGAGTCATCACACGTCATATGCAGAACCGCTAAAATCAATTAAAATGAAGACTTTAATCCGTTTTTTTATTTTGCTAGCTCCATTGCTCTCATTCGGACAAAAGAATGAGAGTACGTTAATTAAAAAAATGGAATTCGCAATTCATGACACATTCGACTATTTCACTATTGTAGATACTAACTACAGTAAATACACTCTTCCAATTCAGTTTGACAAGCCTAAGAGCTGGAAGGAAGCAGAAAAATCAAGAATAGATTTTGAAAGATCTGGTAACCGATATCCCGACACTTTCCATCTTGAAAATGCCCTCTCCATTATCGATACAGCAAAGAGTTTTATCAACATTATGTCTGCTAAAAATTGGTGTTTGGATAATTACGAAGTCGTATTTCCCTACTTAGTTACGCGACTCTCAATGAAAAAGAAGATCGGAATAGAAAATTCGGCTGATTTAATAATCTGGGATAGAATTAGAACAGGTGATTTAAAGTTTTACGGACACGGTGGAGGCATGAATGAAGACATTTTTACAATCGCAGGTAGAGCCTCATGGATTCTAAATGAATTAACGGGTGAAGATTTCGCAACAGTCCAGATTTACCTAACCAGAGAACAGTCCATTGAATACAAAAATATGTGGTTGGAGTACATTACTAAACTTGAAGTTAAATAATATAATCCCCTTCCCGCATCCTTTGTTGCGTAATTAGCTTCCGCATTGACAAAAGTATGTCAGGGATTTTCAACGAATGAAATCAGGAACTCATCCTCCGACTCCACAGATTTTGAAAAATAAAAATGTAGTTTTAGTCCCTTATTATGCAATACAACATGAAGAATCTATTTTTAATCGGATTAATACTTTTAATCACCTCTTGTGTAGCCCAGGAAAAACAAAGTGAATTGACATATGAAAATTTTGACCAACAGATACTAGACTACAAACCAATACAAAATGATGCTCCCGAGAGTTCATATAAAGATGCATTGATGTTTTTGAACGAAACCCAAAATCGAATACGGAAAAACAAAAAAGCCGATATATCTGATTACTGGAACATCCTTACCGTATTCAACAATGTGGATGAATCTAATAAGTATATAGATATTGCCTTTAAGAAATTTATACAAACCGAAGGGAGTTGCGCATATTTAATCTCTTGCGAAGTATTTTTTGAAAGATATAATGATTACATAGAATCTAAATTGAGAAAACAACTTGAAGTATGTCTTAATGACTCCCAAAATGTAAAAAAAGAAACCATTAACATTCAGGAATATGCCGATAAAAATGGATTAGATAAATCCCTGGTCGCAGTAATCAACCAGGTAGGTATAGCGGACCAAAAAGATAGATATAATGATGAAGTTCAAAACAAACTTGATAGAATAAACCAACAAAAAGTAGATTCCCTTTACACAAAGTATCAAACCTATATTGGCAAAACACTAGTTGGGAGTCAATTTAATAGCGTAATGTGGCAGGTCATTCAACATTCTAATTTGACTTATATGGAAAAATATCTTCCCGTGGTAGTTTCTGCCGTAGAAAAAGAGGAATTAGGTCAGGACGCTTTGAAATATCTTATTGATAGAATTTATTCTGAAAAATATAATTACCAGATATTTGGAAGTCAGGGAAATACTAAAATGGCTGATGATAAAACGCGAAAAGAAGTTAAAATGAAATATGGAATTGAATAGATATAGTGTCTCATATTGGCTTTTACAATTAGAAACAAAAACTGACCCTTAACTCCAAAAGTGAATCATCCTACCTAACCTCCTAATAATCAAATTTTAAAATAACGATGTATCTTTAACCATTATAATAATATGAATAGAATACATACATCCAACTTCATATGGTTGATGGTCCTCGTTCTCGTAACATCATGCCGTTCCGTGGATAATGATTCCCATAAATCTGAAAAACCAATCATCACTGACTCTTTAGCAAATGCGCATTCCGAACCAAATAAACCTACCAGTGAAGAACCTCCATCCATGGAGCTTGCTTTTTCGGCACAAGACCTATTTAAAAATCAGAACAGTGATGTGGTACATGCAATTGCGCAGGAAGATTTTGGATCGGCCATTAAAAAAATAAAATACTATTGGACCGATAACGCATCTCCACTTACAAAAACGCAAAAAGCACACTTAAGATATATGCATATTTACGCAATGGCTGGACTCGTTTCGCAAAAGAAAAAAACACACTTTGACTTAGAAAAAGTTCTTCATCAGTATACCGATGAATTTATCATTACGCAACATTTAGAAATCACACAAGGTAATAACATGCCGTTTAATCAAATACAGGTGGAGCAAGAAAACCAGGATACAGTTAAAATTACCTGTACAAACAATGATGAATTTAATATCCATTGCTTTATTCATGTTGGACTTTCAGAACCATTTGACTTGACAAAATATGTGGGAAAACACGCTTATTTAGGTGGAAGGTTAAATGCATATAAATTGAGCCACAAAGACGTGTATAGTTGGATATCCGACTTGAAATTGTCTGAAGGGTTTATCAAAATTCTTGAAGATGAATTAGAAAAAGAGTAACGACCAACCTTTAGTATCCAATTCCTATCAATTGAAAAAAGATGAATCGATTTCACCTGATATACTTATCAATCATTTTAATATTAGCAAGTTGCATTAGTTCAAATATCCTGACCTATAAAAACAAACATCATTATTCTGAAGAGAATGTTATTATGATTGATTCCTCGTTTAAACTTATTCAAAGTGTTTGTTATAATAAACCAGATATTATTGACGAAGAGTTCTGTCATAACTTAAAACTAACTTTTCTTGATACAGCTATGGCAAAAGCAAAACAGACATTAGACTTAGAAGTTGATACAAATATTGTAAAAGCAGAATATGGAATATTTTCGATCTGGAATTGGGAGAATGAAAATAATCAAGTGTCGGGGCAAATTGAAATCACTTATTTAGATACCAATCAGGCAATACTTACGGAAGACATTATTGTTACAGACCATAGAAGAACAGAGACTAAAGTATTCAAAGGAACAAGAACTTTTACAAGATCAGAAGGTTGATACCTGAATTATACCCGATTTATTTATATCCTAAAGCTCTTAACCTTCTCCTCTCCATTAAAATTAGGATCAGATCGTTTTATCTTTATTTCGTCATTTTTGCAAATCTCTTAAATAAAAACACCAAAACTGGAATATGAATCTTTACGAATATATCAGACATCATTACGATCCCGATTTCAAAGAATCTGACTTCCCTTTTACTATTGTTCAGAAAAAGGTAAAAAAGGGCACGGTTATTCATGGTTATTCCGAAATGGATGAAAAAGCATATTTTATTAATACAGGTATCGTAGAAACAACCATAGAATGCGGTGATAGAGAAAAGACATTAAGCTTTTATTTTCCACATTCTTTCTTTTCTGCATTCGCTTCAGCTATTACAGGAGAACCCTCAAAAGTGCAAAGTACCGCCATCACCGATTGTATTATTGAAGAATATCTGTTTAAAGATTTTCAACTGACATGTGAAACCTCTCTTTTGGCTAATAAAATTGGCAGAATAGAATCCGAAAAAGCATTTATTAAAAAGAATCAAAGAGAAATTGATTTCCTAACCAAAACCAAAGAAGAAATGTATCTGGATTTAATCACAAATCATCCGGAAATAATCCAACAAATTCCTCTAAAAAAAATTGCAAATTACCTGGGTATTCTTCCAGAAACTTTGAGTAGGATACGAAAACGAATCATTTCTTGACTTTAGGTCAATTTTTGACCGTTATTGTCGTTTTAGTTTTGCAGCTCTAAAAAGTAAAATATTTTTCATCATATTAATTTTCAGATCAAAGCAAAAATCAAAACAGTTATGCGCATTAATAAAATCCCCCTCTTTTTTCTATCTCTAATTGGGCTCTTAAGTTTTTCCTCATGTAACAAAGAGGACAGTAACAATTCAAATGGCACAGGAATAAAGGGTGAAGGCCATATCGTAACACGAACTTTACCTATAGATCAGTTTAATGGCGTAAATCTGGCTACGTCACCAAATGTTACTGTAAAACAAGGCACACAACTTGAAGTAAAAGCTATTGGACAGGATAATATTATTGATGTCATCAGCACTAATGTAGAGAATGGTGTTTGGAAAATTAAATTCACTAACTCAGTTAGCGGTAATTTTGATTTATCCATAGAAATCACAACTCCAGGTATTAATAGTGTAGAAACCAGTAGCTCTGGTAACATCATAGTCGGTGATTTTACAAATCAGGCTAACAATCTTTTTCTGGAGACTTCCTCCTCTGGAGACATTACTCTGAATCAATTTGACGGGATTTCTAGCCTGGAAGCAATTACAAGTTCAAGTGGAAATATTTATGCCACTAAAGAGATCACCTCGCTACAAAATTTAATGATCACACTCTCCTCCAGTGGTAATTATAGCGGATTTTCGCTCAGTGGTGATCAATGCATTGTAAAATCATCTTCAAATGGTAAAGTAGAATTAAAAGCCAATACATCTTTAGACGTTACCATCAGTAGTAGTGGGAATGTTTATTATAAAGGAACTCCAACAATTACTGAAAAAATAACAAGTAGTGGTATTTTAATTGATGCCAATTAAATAGAATCCGAGTTACTATGATCATAGAATTAAAACCCACAGATGGATGGAAATCATTTGATCTCCATTTAGATGCTTCTGATTTTATATATGCTCAATACGATGAAATTCTGAAATTCGCAGGTTGGAAATATTTAAATATCACATCAGATACAGCCGTGTTGGAAAGCCCTATGGGAAGTACCGTTTATCTGGAATTCTCACAATCAAATACTGAAAACCATGATCGGATTCAAAAAATGTTATTCGAATATTCTAATTCCTCAGATTCTCTAATTCTACACTTGGAACAGGGATTGACAACTAAATTTCAATTGAAACGAATAGTGAAAAAATAGGGATAATGGTCAAGATTTCAACTTCATCTGAACTTTACACTTGACCCGTTTACCCAATAAATCACCCTTATTTATCAATACCTGGCATAAATGGAACATCCGTAATATCTATTTAAAATTCTAAATGCAACGCTGTTGCATTTATAGAAATGTTATTAGATTTGCGATATGGAAAATAAATTACCTGTTACCGTATTAAGTGGCTTTTTAGGAGCCGGAAAAACCACATTACTCAATCATATTTTAAACAATAAGGAAGGACTGAAAGTAGCTGTAATTGTTAACGATATGAGTGAAGTAAATGTAGATGCTGAATTAATAAAAAGTGAAAACACACTTTCACGTACTGAAGAGAAATTAGTCGAGATGAGTAATGGCTGTATCTGTTGCACGCTTCGAGAAGACTTAATGGTTGAAGTTGAGCGACTGGCAAAAGAAAATCGATTTGACTACTTACTTATCGAAAGTACAGGTATTAGCGAACCTGTACCAGTAGCACAAACATTCACATTTGTTGATGAAGCCAATGGAATTGACCTTTCACGTTTTAGTTACATAGACACCATGGTAACCGTTGTAGATGCTTTTAATTTTTTTAAAGACTTTGGTAGTCCTGAAACCCTGATGGACAGAGAAATCACAGATATCGAAGATGACTACCGCACCATTGTTAATCTACTTACCGACCAAATTGAGTTTGCCAATGTCATCATTTTGAATAAAACTGATTTAGTATCCACAGAGCAATTGGGAATTCTGAAAGCCACTATTCGCAAGCTCAACGCATCTGCTCAAATTATTGAATCCTCTTTCAGTAAAGTAGATCCTAAGGTTATTCTGAATACAGGGCTTTTTAATTTTGAAGAAGCGGAACAAAGTGCAGGTTGGATAGAAGAACTCAATAAAAGTGAACACACTCCGGAAACCGAAGAATATGGTATTGGTTCATTTGTATACCGCAGTAAAAAGCCCTTTGATCCATCTCATTTCTGGCAGTATGTTCAAAACCATTTCCCAGCTAATATCATTCGAAGCAAGGGACTATTTTGGCTTTCTTCCAGACCCGAACAGGCCTTAGTTTGGAGTCAGGCCGGAGGATCCTCCAGAGCTGACAGTGCTGGTGTTTGGTGGAGTAGTATGGCTTTTGAACAACGCACAAATTATCTAGCCTTTGTAGAGAACCAACAGCAGATTGAAGCCAACTGGGATGCCACATTTGGCGACAGAAAAAATGAACTCGTTTTTATTGGTCAGGATATGGACGAATCCAAAATTAAAGCAGACCTTGACTCCTGCTTAATCAATGAATCAGAACTGGATTCAAATAAATGGGAACATGGTTATCGTGACGAATGGCCAATTCAAAGAGCCTATGCTCTTGAATAATATGAGCAAACTCTAATTCGATTTGTAAGTCATAGCGATTTAGGTATACTTAAATCAAAATTTAATCTGTAAGCTCTTTTTCCTAATAAGCGTAAAAAGCATCCAACTATCGGCAATTAGGATACACCTTCCCTATTGACTTTTTCGAAAGTTTGCCTTTTACATTAACAACAAATAGAGCGTAGCATGAAAGAGCAAATTCAAGTACAAAAGGTAAAGTCTTCACATAGAAAAATATATACCGACATTGTAATTAACGCACCCGCAAAACAAGTTTGGGATGTTTTAACTGATACTAAATCCTATAAAAAATGGGCTTCATTTTTGGTCGATATCAAAGGGGAACTAATTAATGGCAGAGAAATCACTGCAAAATTTCAGCTAGATCCAAAAAAGGAAAAACTCAACACCATAAAACACACGATCCAGGTTAGAGATGGAGAAGAGTTTTATTGGGCAGAAAAAGGACCTATGGGCATTTGCGACAACCACCATTTTAAGGTGGAAGCCATTGATGATCAAACTTCCAGATTTATCCAAAATGATGAATTGACCAAAGGTGCGACCTGGCTTCTAGGTGGGTATTTATCCAAAGTTTACGTCAAAGGCTATCAAGCATTCAACCGTCAGCTAAAAAAGGAAGCGGAATTTAGATTTCAATTAAATAAGTAATATTACAGGATGAAAGACATTATTCAGATAACCAGTATCTCACAACTTCATCAGTTTTTAGATCTTGGAAAACCCAAACACCCCTTAATTTCAGTATTTCCGTATAATAGTAAACAGCCAGGCCTGATAACGGAGGACTTTAAATATTCCATGGATTTATTTCAAATAAGTCTAAAGGGAAACTGTCAGCTCATGATCACCAAATACGGAAGAAACTCTTACGACTTTCAGGAATGTTCAATGATCTTTACCGCTCCAAAACAGGTTTTGGAATTTAATACTGCATATAAAACCAATGATACAAATTGCTGGACACTTGTTTTTCATCCTGACCTTATCCGAAAATCACCACTTGGAAAAAATATAGACCACTACTCTTTCTTTTCATATGCTTCAAATGAAGCGCTACATTTATCGGATGAAGAAAGAAAAACGATTACCGATATAACTCTAAAAATTGCAAGCGAATACCGCAATAATATCGATTCACATAGTCAAACTCTCATCATTTCTAATTTGGAGTTGTTGCTCAACTATTGTACACGATTTTATGACCGACAATTCTATACACGTACCAACCTAAATCAAGATATCGTCAGTCAATTTGAGCAATTATTAAAAGATTATTACCTGAAAGAAAAACAATTGAAACTGGGTATTCCCACCGTTCAATATTGTGCAGATACCATGCATATATCACCCAAATACTTAAGTGATTTGTTACGTAAAGAAACTGGAAATGGCACACAAGACCATATTCATCAATACATTATTGAAAAAGCCAAAACATTACTCCTCAACTCAAATAAGAGTGCCAGCGAAATAGCTTACACCCTCGGATTTGAATATTCGCAATACTTCAGTAAAATATTTAAGAAGAAAACTACCTTGAGTCCGAACGCGTATAGACGTAGTTTAAATTAGTAGATTAAACACCTTCACCCAGCACTCTATATAATATAGAATGCTGGGTTTCCAAAAAATTCATCTGGAATACTACTTTAATTTAAAACTCTGCCTCTATTCGATAATCAGAAGTTTAACACTTTTCCCAGGTTTGTCCTTCAATATTAAACACTTTTCTTCGATGTTCTACTCCCCATCGATAAAGCTCACTCATCACAGACTGGCTTGTTTTCCCATATTCTGTGATACTATAGGTTACCGTTACAGGACGTGTATTTTTCACGGTTCTTGTAATCATTAAATTCGTTTCCAGAAACTTTAATTCCTTCGACAACATCTTTGGAGTAATTCCTTCTACAATTCGCTCAAGTTCTTTAAATCCACAAGCCCCATAAAACATTAGCGCTGTTATTATTGGAATCTTCCACTTACCATTAAAAACTTCTAGCGCATCTCTCACCGGAACCATATAATCCCCATATCGTTCCTTCATTGGAACTTTCTCTTCTGTTACCTCCTGATTATCAACATAACTATCCTCTTGCATACCACTATATTTTATAAAGCTACTACCCAAAGTAAATCACTCCAGCTATTTTTGCCAAATAAAACATCAATAAATTTTTGACATGAAAAAAAGAGACTTAATAATTTATCGAATTGTAACAGGTATTTTTAGCTTAATGCTTTTCGCAGGAGCCTTAATGTATTTCTTTAAATATGAAATGGTACATGAAATGTTTACCAGTTTAGGTGTACCTACTGAAATCATTTACCCTCTGGCTGTTGCAAAAATACTAGGTATCATTACCATCTGGTACTTCAAAGATCATATACTAAAAACACTGGCATATCTCGGTTTTGCGCTGGATTTAACACTCGCTATTCTATCCCATTTAAATGCGGGTGATGGCAGCGCATTTGGACCGGCAATCCCTCTGGTATTACTGATCATTTCTTATTGGTATTACAGAAAAAGTCAAACTTCCTTACAAACATCAAACAATCAATAAGCCCATCTAAAATGGAAAAAAAAGAGATTACAAAACAATATACAAAAGATAAACTCACCGTATTTTGGAAACCATCTAAATGTATCCATGCGGGTGAATGTACCAAGGCGCTTCCTCAGGTTTATAAACCATCAGAAAGACCCTGGGTCAATTTGAATAATGCATCTATTCCAGAATTAATGACACAAATTGATGCTTGTCCCTCAGGTGCCTTATCATACTTCTATGACGAAATGGCTGGTGAAGAATCTACCGAGGTAAAAGCTAAAATATTAGAAAACGGTCCTTTATTAGTTTATGGAACATTTGATCTGACCACCAAAACCGGTGAAGTTGAGACCAAAGAAAAACGCACTGCATTTTGCAGATGTGGAGCTTCTCAAAATAAACCATATTGTGATGCTTCTCATATGAAAATTGACTTTAAAGGCTAGAATCTACCTGACGACCATAACCTGAAGTATATGGATGCGCTATCTCATCCATCAAAATTAGGTTTAATACTTCTTTAGATTCCGCACATTTTAAAAGCTGATCACCTTGTGGTTAGCTTTTTCTTACTATGTGGGTTACTCTAATCCATTAAAAGATACGATTCTTAAATAAACCTCCCCTACAAGTAATTTCCACCTGTTTCTTAAAACAGGTAATTACCTCGTTTTATTTCTTGCCTAAGCCCGCTACGTTTATGGTGCTCAAATGTGCTCCGGTTTATGACTCTCCACAAGTGCGTAAACACGACACTAAATCAAACATTTAACAACACTATAAACAAACATTTAATTCGCTACTATGAACAACTTAATTTCAATTATTTCGCCAGTGATTGATCAAATGGAAGACTCCCATATCAAATCACAATTGTCAGCCTATTTCCCATTGCAAAAAGAGCAATTTTCAACCATCGAAAATGCATTCAGAGCACTTACATCCGGAAAACAAGACTCGGACACACTCAGATCATTCTTTAAAAGCTGGAGTCAAACCAACAACAGCGCTGTAACCGTTGCCGGATTAAGTAATCGTATGACCATGATCATCCATAAAGATCAACCCGTTGGTAGTGAGCACGATCTATTTAAATCTGTGGCCAGTTTGAATCGAATTGTTGATGAAGATTTAGCTGTAGTCGGGCATGTGTTACACTCTAAATTGTTCTATACTATGGCCACTAGCATCTCTGGTGATGATTCATGGCTTTCGAATAAATACCTGAATACCGAAGCCATCAACTTTAAAGCCTGGAAAGACAAAAACTCTCTACGTAATAAAGACATTATGATTGGGCTCTTGACTACACTGGTGCATGAAATTTACACACATGGTGAAGTAGAGTTTATCATCCCTTTATTTGAGAACTGGTTAAAAGCTGAAACGGACTTCTCTGATTCAGAAATTAAAAAATCATTGGCATGGATTAGTGTGCATTGCGGACCAACAGAAAAAAACCATTTCTTCCATGCAGTAGATGCCGTGAATTCATTCTCCAAAGCTTTCGACATCAATATTAAAGATTATGATTTGCAACAAATCATTACCGACTATTTGGACCTAAAATCCAAAGTTATGGCCACTTTAAATGCCCAAATCGCTGAGGAAAGTTTAGTGTAATCTTCATAAAAACCACACATGAATATCCCAAAAGACATTGAAGAAGCATATGCCATTTCGCTTTCCAAAACACATCTAGATTATTCAGATTTATTACCGCAACTAGAGAAATATTTTAAGAATATTCCCTTCAACGGTAAGAATACATTTATGAATGTTCCGGTAGAAGTAGATGCTCAACAGTTAGAGTCATACCGCAAATTATGTGGTATTCTGGAGCGCGCACTTCATCAGGTCGTCTCTCATTATTTCAAAGATGACCGAATTCGAGACATCTACAGACTAGATGCCGAATTGGAATCTATTTTACAAATCGCAGCCCCTACTCCATATAAAGTAGGGCTTTATAGACCCGACTTTGTTATCGATAAAAACGGGCAATCCAGGATTTGTGAAATAGGTTGTAGATACCCGCTAAACGGTTGGATGCTGAGCTATTATATGAATTTGATTATGGACAAATTCTCAGGTCCGGATTGGCAAGCTATTCCGAATCAGACTCAATTTGTTCAGGAGATTTCCGAAGGTCTGGATTTCACGCAACCGCTGTACTATGTACATGAAGATGAAAAGGGTACCGAAGCTTATCAGTTTTTTGATGAATTGAATACACACGGGTTTACTATCGCTGATATTTCACCAAAGAAATTGAAAGTTAGCAATGGTGAACTCACTGTAAATGGAGATCCTGTTACGCAACTCATTCTTGAAATGGATCGTGAGGAGCTCAAACAAATCAAACCCGAGGTAATTCAAACACTTGTTCAATCAAAAAAATGCTTGAATGATGTACGCTCCCTGATTTTGGTTCATGATAAACGTGTACTATCTGTATTATATGATCAGAATATTATGTTGGATTACCTAAATAAAGAAGACTACAACTTTTTGAGACGTTTTCTTATTCCTTCATATACGCTGGATTCTGAACAAATAAGACATCAAGTCATGCACTCCACCTCCAATTGGGCTCTCAAAAAAAATAGCGGAGGTCGTGGAATTGATATTTATGTAAAAGATGATGGTAATACGAAAGCCTGGATTGAGGTTATTACACGGGAATGGCCCCACTATATGGTTCAGGAATATGTCGATCAGAAGGTATTTGAACTGAAGCAAAATGATCAGACAGAATCAATAAATATCGTAGGTATGCTTTTATGTTATAATGATCAGTTCTTTGGCACAGGAATTTTCAGAGGTTCATCCAAAAGCGTGATCAATGTACATAGTGGTGGTTATATTTTACCTGGTATTACATCTCATTTGCCATGAACTTCTCCATAGTAATTCCGCTATACAACAAAGAGGATTATGTTGAAGAAACATTGCAATCCGTTTTTGACCAAACCAAACTACCGAGTGAACTGATTATTGTAGATGATCAAAGTACGGATGGGAGTTTGCAAAAAGCAAGAGATTTTTTGGATCGTCTTCCTTCTAAATTTAATGATGTTCGTATTGAAATCATTGAACTGGAAAAAAATGGAGGCGTGGGACGCGCACGTAACATTGGTTTTGAAAAAACAACCGGAGATGTTATCAGTTTCTTGGATGCGGATGATATTTATGCTCCTGATTTGCTCCAAACCACTGATGAGTTAATGTCATTACATGATATCGATTTTCTTGTGGTTGGGATTCATCTATTTCCAAGCAATGAAATCTCACCTGATCTAAGGAAACTTAATCAAAAGCTCACTACCATTATACCAGATGCCTATCGTATGGATGAACCATTAAAGGTAGTCACATCTATGGAGTTTTTAATGGGTGTGGGCAGCAACCTTCTGGTACAAAGGAAATGGATGGAATCATTTATGTTCTATGAGAAACCCAATTTTTACGAGGGTATCGATTACTGGTTTCGCGTTTTAAAGCATATTCTCAAACACAAAAGTGGAAGCATTGGACTTTTAATGGGAGAACGACTTAAAGTACGAGAAGTTCCCGGTAGTGCCTCCCGCAAACGGTTTGATCATTGGAAGGAAGCCCATTACCCACCTCTTCTTATCTCATTTAAAGGAAGTCGCGATACTTATGACAAATTGATGATGGGTGTCGTTGGTAAACGATGGTTACGCTATTGCATACGCAACCTCAACTCCACTCAGCAGAAGCTTATTTTCATCTACAAATACAAATATCTGTTTTGGAATCAATTTCGATATTTCTTACTCCGAAACTTTCTTCAATTAAAATCTTAACATGATAGACCAAAGGTTACAAGATTATTTTTCTGTTGTAAGAGAATCATCTCTTTTCAAAAAGTATTACCAAAATGTAAATGAGACCTCCACAGTACCTGTAATGGAAAAACATGTCCTTCGGGATGTGCTGGAAACTGAATTCAATCTTCAGTCAGAAACCAAAGGCGTATATCTGGTACGTTCCGGAGGGTCTACCGACAAACCTCTGATTTTCCCGGTAGATATTAAGGAGAATTTATATCAGCGTGAATTATTGGCTCAACAACTTATTCAGTATGGTATGTTTTCATCTCAAACCATTGCTTTAAACTTGTTTAGCTATTGTGATATGTATCGCTCTGCAGGAATCCTGGACGATATTCTGGAACGATGTCAGGCCACGACCATACCATTGGGCTCAAAATCTTCATTTGACTTTATGCATACCACCTGCCTTAAGTTTAAACCCAACATGTTAATCGGAACACCATCGGTACTTACCTTATTTGCCCAATATCTATCAGAGCACAATCTGAGTATTTCGGTAGATCATTTAATGTTTGCCGGAGAATATGTACTGGACTCTCAGGTGAAATTGTTCCAAAAGGTATTCCATACACAACGTATATATTCCCTTTACGGGTCGGCCGAAACCGGAATCTGGGGATGGTCTACCTATTCTGGTCCATCCACCTCGTTTGAAATTTTAGACGACATTATTGTTGAAATCGAAAACCCTGATGCCGCAGGAAACGGGACTATAATCGTTACCAATCTGCTGCGAAAACGTTTCCCTGTTTTTAGATATGCCATGGGTGATATTGGGTGTTTGGAATACAAAAACAACAAACGCATACTGACATTAAAATCCAGAGAACCCAAATCATTTTCCATTGAGGCCAACTCTTATTTTTTAAACGATTTTGACGGGCTTTTAAACCTGATAGATCGATTTCAAATTCAACTGTCTAATGTTTCTGCGGTTTTGACTCGTTTGAAGTTTTTAATTGTCAAAGCAGATTGTAAAAAGGATGAAGCACATGATATAGAACAAATAGTAACACATGCATTACATCAAACCTTGGACCTGAATCCCTCATTTTTACAATTAGAAGTAGAATTGGTTTCTGAGTCTGATTTATATGCCAATCCTACAACATCAAAAACACCTGCGATCGTTGATTTCAGAGATTAATCCTATGCTACCAAATACAAATCTCCAAATTGAACTTTTTGTGCTTTGTTTTAATGAAGCCAAAATGATTCGGCACACGTTAAACTACTATTCCCGAATCTGCTCTAAAATCACGGTTATCAATAATCAAAGTACTGATGACTCCATACAACTGGCCAGTAACTTCAAAAATGTAAAAATCAAATCTCTGGATTCCGGAAACGAATTTATCGAAGACGTGCTCACCGAATCCCGAAATAATTGTTGGAAGGGCAGCACAGCTGATTATGTCATTGTGTGCGATATGGATGAATTTCTTTACGATGATCATTTAATCGAAAAACTACTTCTGGCTAAGAGTCAGCGGATCGCTATTCCTATGATCGTGGGGTACAACATGATGAGTCCTGAATTTCCTGTCAACTACGAAAAACTTATTACCGAACAAGTCAAGCATGGTGTCAAGTCCTGTCGCTTCGATAAGAACATCATTTTTGACCCTAAAAGAGTTAAGGACATAAACTACAGACCGGGAGCACATATTTGCTATCCGGAGTTTTACGAAGGCATCATTGTAGAGCCATTAATGGAACTGAAACTATTGCACTATAAATATCTTGGACGGGATTATTTGTATACAAAACATGAAGGATATGTCAATAGAATGAGTGACATCAGCAGAGAAAAGCGACATGGATATGAATATCTGGATGGCAACGATCATGTAGATCGTGTTTTCGATTCATCCAACCACTTAACCCAAATCATCAACTAAAACATGAATACGAAATGGACTTTACAATAGAATTTACATCAGGAGGGAATCATGGACATCAATTAAAAGATGCATTAGGAGGTTTAACCATTGGTCGGTTAATGAACCTAAATTTCGTCCACACTCCATATGAATACCTGGATTATTTTGGATTTGGCTATCAATCTCCTGTAGTAAAAAAATCTGAGCGTCTATTGAAATACAAACGCGTAGTTCATGTGGATGGTCCGTTATGGTGCGGGATAGATGATTATGCGGAGCTATTGGAATACTTTGACCAGGCACTTCCCCAAAGAGATGATGAAACTTTAGTTGTATTTGGAAATGCCTTAAGAATCCATCCTTTTCAAACGATTCCCTGGCATTTGGAAGGAAAAACACAGCGTAACATATTTTCAGAAATCCAACAAGAAACATCTCATAAGTTCAATGCATTACATTCTTTAAGTATTTCAAACTTTAAATCTCCCATTGAAGTGGCCATGCACATCAATCGCGGAACGGATTATGACAAAGAAAAGTTTCCACATCACTTTAGTACTCCTTTTGCGGTGAGATATATGTTTGATATGGATTATTATGAAAATATCCTTCTACACATAGAAAAAGCTTATGGCGTGGGTAATGTGCGTTTTAATATCTACACCGAAAAAGAAAATTCCGAGGCTATAATAAATCGTTTTAATGATAGAAAACACACTACTGTGCATATTGGATCCAATCGTGAAGAAAAAAACTACGATCAAATTCATGCCATTTTTAAAGCCTTTGTGGAAGCCGATATCCTGGTGTGTTCGAATAGCAGCTTTTCTGTAATGTGTGCCTACTTCCGAAAAGGCAGAAAAACTATTTATCATCCGCATCTTCAATTGAGATATCTACCGGAACCCAATTATATAGCTACAGATGAACAAGGTAATTTAGATATTGAACTACTTCAACAGGAAATTATCGCAGATCGGTATTTGACCCCAGTTATTTAGATCAAAACCTTTTAAATGCTACACTTATTTTAAAATACTCTTTCGTTCTAATCTCCAGGTCAGCCATGAAAAGAAAATAATCCCGACCGCATCGGCTATCACATCCACATAGTCCATATTTCTGGTAGGTAACCAACCTTGACTCAACTCCTCCAAGACGGCAAAAACTGCAATTAATACCGCTCCCAAATACGGTTTAAAGCTAAAAAATGAAACCCGTTTAAACTTTAAAGCGAGATTCACCAGTAATGTCAGTACTCCATATAAAATGCAATGCCCCCATTTATCCGGATAAGGTAAAAAACGGATCATTTTGGTAAATACCAGTGTTCCCCCAGTATCAACAGTATAGATCACCCAAAAAATAAATAATGCGAAGGTAGCGGCAAGTATATTTATAGCCTTTGATTTCATGCCTTAGCAACGGATGAATTTTGCCAATATTGGAGACCAAATGTTAACAACTGTAAATACAATTTTAACCAGTTCAAATGACCTGAAATTGAATCTATCATAAAAAAAGCCCTGAAGTATCCTTCAGGGCTTTTTATTTTAATTACCAGTTAAGTACATCAGTACGTTTTCCTAGACATTGTCTAACGTTCATAAGAACCGGATGATCCGGATCTTCAACAGGTTTTGCACCTACCTTAAACTGTAAATCCATTCCTGGTTCAAAAGCTAAAACAATAGAAGAACCTCCATAACCAAAGTGTCCCATATACTGTCCTTTCTCAATTATAGCTCCATTTTGAATCACATTTTCGATACTACCTACACCCCAGAAACCAATCGCGATCATCGCCACAAGCCCTAGATTTTCAGTTTGAATCACCCAAACATAACGTTGGTGTTTTCCTAATTTTTCATACCAACCTACACGATCACTATCTGGTGGTAAGCTTGGAGCAAAATGATCTTTCGGGTCATAATCTCCAAAATCATAATTGAATGAACCTTCATACAATCCCTGATCAATTACTCTACCTGAAACTGGTGCATGGAAATGGTGATAATCCGTAAACCAAAGTAAAATATCTAACAATGGTCCACCCAGGAAATATCTACCATATCCTGGAATCGCCTGTAATAAATCAAAACGATCTGATTTACCCGGTAAATTGTACGTTTTATTCGCCACCTTTGCAGCATCCTCAGCATTCTCTATGATATTTCCACGCGTCAAGTAAAAGATTCCTCCGTCACATGGTGCAGCAATGACATCTTCAGTTGGACCTGCAGTACACAAAGGTCTTTGACCTTCTTTCAAGTTACGCAAGAAGAACTGATTAAAAGAAGCAAATCCGCCTGTTGGAACTTCATAATCATCGATGTTAAAAGGATGTGCATTCGTACCTTTATACGTCATCCATTGGCTTAAAGTAGCTGTAGAAGATGTACTATTGATCCAGTCTCCATGGAAATTTAAAAACTCACGGAACCATGGTTTAAAATCCGTATCATTTACTAAAATTAATCCTGAATCAGTATTTACCAGGTAATCCCAGTATACAATGTACTTTCCAGGACCTTCTGGCGTCTCAGGTGTTGATGGTGGTGGTGTAAAAGTCAACCACTCGGTAAAAAAGTCCTTCAGGTTTTTTTCACCATGTAAGTAAGGTAACCAGTAAGAGGCAGTCTTACCTCTACTTTGGATACGTTGCTCTGCACATACTTGCGACAGTGCTTCCAAATATAACATATGGTTTCTCGGATTTGCAAATAGCTGCTCTAACTCAGCAATATGTTGTTGTGCCGCAGCTTCTTTTGTGTTCCAATCTATAGGAGTTGGAAGTTTAATGGGTGTTATCTCACTCATAATATTTTTATTAAATTGTTATTCCCTACTCTGTTTACCACAGGGTTTTCAGGTTTTGCCCCTACAATCCAAAAAGTGATAGTAGCTACTCTAGTGAATTTTTGCTTTCGATTGCATTCCAAATCTCCTATTATATCTGAAGAATTTTAATAGTATAAATACCCATTTTAAAAAACGGGTATTTATACCTGAGTAGGTCGACAATTTAACGGGGTGATTTATCTTTAGCCATTAATTGTATTTAATTATAAATGGTGAAAACAAATTTTGTTTGGATATTGCTTTCGACTTTAATAATAAGCTGTTCTGATTCCATTGAATTGAAGGATGGAGTTTATTTAAAGAAAAACAACCCTAAAAAAATTGAGTTGATTTTTGACCGGGAAACAGAAGAGGAACGGATATATAAAAATGTTGATTCTCTATCCATTGCCCCCAATTATTATGGATTTTTATTTTTTGGAGTCAGACCTGGAGACGCTGAGAAAAAATGGTATTATGTTACTGGAGCTTCATTAGAATTCAAAAAAGAATTTGGTTCCTGGTATGATTCCGAATTCAGAAAATATAGAATAAATGAACTCCCTAATGGCCGACAACTATATGAGAATTTACAACCGACTGAGCAGATTTGGGATGCACTAAACTAAAACAACATCATCATAAAAAGATGATAACTCTATATGAAAAAACACAATTACGAAGTCAAAATTGAGTGGACGGGAAACGAAGGAAATGGCACGCAGAATTATACATCCTATAACCGAAACCATACCATAATCGGCCAGGGAAAATACGATCACGTTCTAGCGTCATCTGATCCTTCTTTTTCAGGAGATCCTTCCAGATATAATCCCGAAGATTTGTTTTTATCTTCCCTGTCCGCATGTCATATGCTTTGGTACTTACATCTGTGTTCGGTGCACAAAATTATCGTGACTGAGTATTCGGATAATGCAACCGGAGTTATGGAAGAATCTCAAAACGGAAGTGGTCAATTTACACAAGTGACACTCCATCCAACGGTTAAAGTCACAGATACACGAATGATTCCTAAGGCTAACCAATTACATGAAGAAGCCAACAAAATGTGTTTCATAGCCAATTCATGTAATTTTAAAATTGGACATCACCCCCATACTACTACCGAAAATTAATTATTAGATATTCGTCATGATGACCAAAGGAAACGTTAAAGCATATACCGTAGACAAATACTTACATCCCATACGTCTTCAAATTTCCGAGCTCATTCCACCTAATAAAACCGTAATGGAATTTGGATGCGGAAATGGTGATTTACTTTTTAAACTATCTGATAAAATACACTCAGGGATTGGACTGGATAAATCAAAAAAACTCATCAACTATGCCACTAAACTTAAAATTGAAAACGGTATTACAAATCTGGAGTTTCGAAATGTAGATCTAACACACAAAAATCCCTATGAAACGCATGTAGATATTTCAATTGCCAGTCTATTATTCCATATCTTACCCCCTAAAGAAGCTTCTGAGTTATTACAAAAGATTTTAGCCATTTCAGAAACGACTATTATATGTGGGTTTTGTGCACCCCAAAACACAAAACAAAAACTCCTGCTGTGGCTGGATCAAAGGTTCACTGGTCACTATTCTAATTTTAAACGGTTTCAAAAAAATGGTTTTACAGAAGGCTTGTTAGACACTACCGGCCATTTAGAATACACGACATACCATACTTTTGATCCGGTGATTAAAATCTATGAAATAACCCATCCCCGCTCTAAAACCACAAAATATAAGACATCGAAACCTACAGCTGACGGTTGAATATTTCATTCAAACGAATTATCCAACATCACGTTAAATAAAAAGAGTACCTTGTCTATCTTGTTTTATACCAAAGCGTATAATAACTTCGATTGAACTGAATGTTCCTTTATGGGTATGCTAAGTCAATTCAAACGCGGATGTAAAATCATCTTAATCCCTAAGACCATACTCAAAACGTATGTACTAAAAGAAATTAAATGAATACAAATTCAAATATGGCTGTCTTAATTGACGGTGACAATATTCCCTCAGCCCATGTAAAAGAAATGATGGAAGAAATTGCAAAATATGGCAATCCAACAATAAAGAGAATCTATGGTGACTGGACCAGACCCGGTTTAAACAAATGGAAAAACTTGCTCTTAGAAAATGCCATTACGCCTATTCAACAATACGGCTATACTACAGGAAAAAATGCAACGGACTCGGCCATGATCATTGATGCTATGGATATACTGTATAGTGCAAAAGTGGATGGTTTTTGTCTGGTTTCAAGTGATAGTGATTTTACCAGATTAGCCACTCGACTTAGAGAAGCCGGGATGCAAGTAATTGGAATTGGAGAAAAAAAGACTCCGAACCCATTTATTGTGGCTTGTGATAAATTCATTTATATCGAAATATTAAAGAAACAAACTGAAGAAAAGGTGGAAAATAAAGAATCGGATCAACCGGTTATTGATAAAATCACAAAAAAAGAGATCCACCTAATATCAACAACCATAAAAGATTTATCTGACGATGATGGATGGGCTTTCCTTGGAGATGTTGGCAGTTTATTGCAGAAAAAACGTCCCAATTTCGACTCTAGAAATTACGGATTTGAAAAGCTTACCCCTCTGATTACATCAATCGATAAATTCGAAGTTGAACAACGCGAAAATCAAAAAAGTAAACACAAATTGATTTTTGTAAGAATAAAAGAGAAACACATACCAAAAGCTAAAAAACGGACAACAAAATAACCTTTCCCCAAAAACACTGATTAAAATGGATTTACGCGAATTTGGTTCTAATAAATCACAATCAAACGATAGGTATAATTGGACTAAATTATATAGAATTAGTGGAACCTCAGCATTTGTAATTGTACTTATTATCCCTATTCAAATCCTGATATTTGCCATATTCCCTCCACCGGAATCCACATTGGGGTTCATTGAGTTATTCCATCAAAATTGGGTTTTAGGATTGTTGAGTCTTGACTTCTTATACTACATCAATAACTTACTCTTGGCCTTCGTATATCTAGGTTTATTCGAAGTATTAAGAAAAGCTGATTATGCAAATATGTTGATTTTACTTTAAAAGTTAAGCTATATCTATCGTTTGCAATTAACCCAGAACATTTAATTTTAGCTTCTTATAACCAGCCAATAAAACACGTAAATTGCAAATAAAGACCAACTTAAATCTGAGTAGAATAGCGATAAAACGAATAGATCGTTATCCTGGCAGACCAACAATCATTTTTCTACATGATTCTTTGGGATGTATTCAACTCTGGAGAGATTTTCCTGAAAAACTCGGGGAACTCACGAAATGTAACGTGTTGGTATACGACAGACAAGGTTACGGAGCATCTTGTGCTTTTTCTTATACACAAAGAAACTTGTACTATATGGAACACGAAGCTGATATCTTATCTGAGTTGCTCGACTATTGGGATATTAAAGACGCGCTCCTTTTTGGTCATAGTGATGGAGGGTCTATTGCTTTAATCGCAGCGGGAAAGTATCCTGAAAAAATAAAAGGGATCATCACCGAAGGCGCCCATATTTTTGTGGAAGACGTAACGATTAGCGGAATTGAAGAAGCTATCCAACTATATCAAACCACAGACTTAAAAACAAAACTGGAAAAGTATCATGGTTCAAAAACCGAAAATCTGTTCTGGGCATGGGCTGCCACATGGACTACAAATGAATTTAGCCGTTGGAATATTGAAAAATTTCTACCTCATATTCAATGTCCCGCTCTGATCATTCAAGGAGAACTAGATGAATATGGCACTTTAAAACAGGTTGAAGATATTGTTTCTCAAACCGATGCTGCTATTCCATTTGTCATTCCGGATGTCAAACATACACCCCATAAGGAAGTTCCGAATCTGATTTTAGACCAAGTCGGATCGTTTGTTCAGCAACTTAAATAATACTGATTATGAAAAACGCATCCCATTACAATTACAAACACTTTGATCCAAAAGACTATAATTTCAATGATTTCAAAGGTCCGAAACCGGGAGAAAGATTTATTGATTTTGAAGCTAAAACCCTGAATGGAGAGACCGTTAAACTATCAGATTTCCTGGATCAAACCATCATATTAGATACCGGAAGTATAACCTGCCCCATGTATGCCAATACTATAACTCCCATGAATCAATTGCAAGAACAATATCCAAACATGCATTTTTTGCTATTGTATGTTCGCGAAGCACACCCTGGTGGTAGAACCCAAGAAATCACCCGGTTTGAAGAAAAAATGAACAATGCAAAATCCACGGGGCATTTGTACAATGAAAAAAGAACAGTACTGGTCGACTCCATTGAGGGCACTGCACATCAATTATATGGTGCAATGCCCAACATGACTTATGTCATTGGAACAGATGGTGTGGTCAAATTCAGAGCCAACTGGACCAATATTGAAGCCTTAAAAAAGGTGCTGCAACATCCGAATAAAATTGAGACCAACGATTATTATAGTGTAATTAAACCGTCCATTTATATTGCGATAAGAACGCTTATGATTGGCGGGGTCAGAGCGTTATTTGAATTTTTAAAGGGACTGCCTCAATTGCTTAAACAACATCAGGAAGCCGATGCAAAAAAGTAACTCATCCCATTTCACTATAATTAAACCCGGTCATTTATCTTTACACCCCTATTGACCTTTGACCAATAAAAAATGAAAAAACTATTTACAATCATCATTGGGTTATACCTGACTCCAACATTGTTTGCCCAAACTGATACCGTGTTTATGAACACGAAGTCGGGATTATTCTCTGAATTTCAAATCATCTATCCGCAAGGGAAGCATGGAATTCAAGAAAACTATTCTTTTTTTAAAAACCGATACTGGTTAGTGGAAACAGACACTATATCCTTAGAGACGTACATCGTTACTGAAAATGGCCTTCAGGAAAATAAAAGCAGAAAGCCTAAAGTCTATGAGAAATACAGTGTTTGTGATACTACTATAAATCTAATTCGAAATAGTGCCTCATACTGGAAAATGATGGCTGATGTAAATCAAATAGCCAGAGATAAAATTGGATACGATAACAAGGATTTCAATACCTTCCAATATGGACAAGGAAATCATTTAAAGCGACTATCCAATCAATGTTATGCAATATATAAAATAGACGAAGAATTGTTACGGCATAAACTTATCGCTCAAATAAAGTCTATTCAAAAAACCAAACAAGACCGGTTTATTCACCTGAAAAATAATAGTGAGTCTATCCATGCAGAAACCATTTCCAAATTCTTATCCTCCTTTAATCAATGTAGTGATGATCTCAAAAGTTTAGAAGTTATTATCCTAAATCAACCCAAACTATTTTTACAGGAAGTTGAAAAACTGGATGAATTAGATTTTTATACATTCACCTTCAAGCTGGGTTCTTTCCATAAAGAAGCGGATTTAAACAAAATGAAAGCCACTCTAAATCAATGTGATATTAAAACTTCAAGAAAGAAAAAAATCATAAGAAAATTAAATAACAAGGCTGCCCAAAGCTAAATGATATCACAGTTCATAATCATATGAATATCGTATTAGACGTTGATCATAACATTCCAAATTTCATCAATTAATGAGAATGCAATTAAAAGACCTGGAAATGGAATACTGTTTATCGGGTAAAAAAAACACCGAAACCATCCTTTTCGTACACGGGTTGGCAGCTAACCTTTCACAATTCAAGCGACAACACGAACATTTTAGCAAAGAATTTAAAGTACTATCGGTTAACCTAAGAGGTCATGGAAATTCCAAACTATCCAATGATTTTACCAGTTCAGACTTCCAACTTTCCTTAATGGGTAATGATATTATTGAATTATTAGATTTACTACACATCGAGAATGTGCATTACGTGGGTAACTCTATGGGTGGAAACGTTGGCTATGAAATTCTTAAATCTAAACCTCAGATTCTTAAGTCGTTCACCACATTTGGGACAACAGCTCAATTAAGTACTTCGCCTATTACCTTAGGAATAATGAAATTCTCCTATTCCATATTAAGTCTTAGTCTCATTGGAAATATGTCCAAAGCAGCGGGGCAAACTCTATCTTCCAAAGAACAAATTAAAGATATGATTATCGAGGCTGACAAATCAGTTATTCTTGCCATACTTCCTAATCTGGCAAATTTCAATTATTTGGAAGTGATCAAGAAATCTTCGGTCCCCTGCATGATCATAAAAGGTACGCAAGATCATGATATTAATAAATCCATTGACAGTACCGTTACAGAGTTTAAGAAAAGAGGGCATTTTAATTTATTTATATCTCCGGATGTAGGTCATTTTGCCAATTTGGATGACCCCAATGTATTTAATCATACATTGGGAAATTTTATTGAAAGTATGGCTAACTAATTATATCTATCCATTATACATCTCACTCAATTAATGTATTTTGGGCCAAAATATACTCACGACATGACGTTACAATGATCGAGTTACTTAAATCTAAAAAATGAAAAAAATTATCACGCATCTAACGATTACCATTCTTGGGCTCCTATTATTTACAATCCAACTAAAAGCACAATCTCTATCAGCTGGATTTGAATTTGGAACGGGTTCTTCTTACATGGGAGAAAACTTTGAATCGGGAAATCAAATTGATTTCAGAGCTTCCATGACCACTGGATTAAACCTAAAATACACCCCACATGATTCTTATTTCGGACTGAGACTGAATGTGCTCTATGTAAGCACTTTGTTTTATGGTCATGGTTTATGGAGCTCCAAATATGACGGTGAAATCTCCACAGTCACCACGTCTATACTTTTAGAACATTTAAACGAATACAAAAAAATCAACTTTGGATATAATTGGGGGTTTGGGATTACCAGAGAGAATTATACCTCACAAGAATTATGGAACCGTAGATCAGAAGTGAGAAACTTTATGAGCATTTCTATTGGAGGTATTCTTTCATATTCATTATCTGAAAGATCTAATTTAAATCTATCCCCTAGCCTGCTTTGGACGGATCCGGTAAATACATTCCGTACAAATAACTGGTATAGCGGTGGTGAAGATATCAGCGCTCTGATTCAATTGGGATATACCTATAAGTTGAAGTAGAAAACAATCTCACCTCATGAACAAATCATTACCTTACATTGTATGGATCATTTTTATTGGTCTCATTTCATTCGATGGAATAGGACAAAAACTCATGACAGCGCGTTATGAAGTCACCCCAAACATGCTTTTAGATATTGCGCAAAAATACCCTTCAAAAAAAGAAAGTATTGAACAGAAGATCCATAATGAAGTACCCCGGTTTATTGATTTCATATTGATTGATCATGATTTAATTCAATGCTTTTGGGGATACGATCAGCAGCTCATCAATATTAAGATTTATTCCAACAAGGAGAATAAAATGATTTATATTGACCATAATAATGAAGTTAAATTTGAATCTAAATCATTTGAGTTTGATTCTTTATCTGTCCGTCTTCAAATCGAATCGGATTCTATGTACACCTATCAAATTAATGAAAAAGGAGCTATCCCAGTGACTATTACGGTAGACCACCCCATTTCTGAAACGGACTTCAAATACCAATCTAATTTCGGGCAATATCCTGAAATCACCATAGTCACTGAACTCTTGATTTTTCCAAGTCGTTACATCATGGGAAGTCCAAAAGCAATGTTAACCTACGAACTAATCCCCAATAACGCACTCCATGATATCATTAGCGTAGAAGAATATCTTCACCTGCTAAAACACATCAAATCAAAAGACGAAAGATTACAATTCGTACAAAAGCTAATAGCTAAAAAATAAAATGATCAAATCCCTTACCATATTATTGATTGCCTTATCTATGTATTGGAGTTCTTCCTCCATGAATCAAGTTAACCTTGAAGTCAAATGGGAACGGCCAGCGGTCATCTTTCCTGAAGACAACCCATTATCTGAAGCCAGTATAGAATTGGGGAGTTCATTATTTTTTGAAACTTTATTGTCACAAGATTCTACGCTGAGTTGTCAATCTTGTCACTTGATCACAGAAGCATTCGCAGATCATTTACCTCTCGGAGAAGGCATCAAAGGACGTCATGTGACTAGAAATACCCCTACGCTTTCCAATATTGGGCATCATCCATACTTTATGGCCGATGGTAAATTCGCAACTCTGGAAGATCAGGTATTGGGACCTATTAACGAACATCGAGAATTTGACTTAAACGAAAAAGAAGTCGTAGAACGATTAAAAACGGTACCATTATACAACGAATTAAGTAGGAAAGCTTACAATGAGGATATCACTATTGAAGTGGTACAAAAAGCACTGGCCAACTTTGAACGCATTATCGCTTCTGACAGCACAAAATTTGATCAATACATGCGAGGACAAACGGAACTAACACCGCAGGAAAAAATGGGTTGGGATCTGTTTAATGCACCCCAACTCAACTGTGTTCAATGTCACAATGGTTTTAACTTCACTAACTATTCTTTTCAAAACAATGGGCTGTATCAAAACTACCCGGATTCGGGACGTGCTTTAATCACCCAAAAGCCCCGGGACCTGGCTTTATTTAAAGTACCTACCCTACGGAATATTGCAATTACTTATCCATATATGCATGATGGTTCGATAAATTCTTTAGATGAAGTCATTGATCATTATGCTGCCGGAGGAAAAAAACACAGTTCCCAATCTGAGTTCATTCAAGGGTTTAAAATTACGAAGGAAGAAAAAGAAGCGCTTATTGCTTTCTTGAATACCTTAACCGACAAGCGTTATTTAGAAAAAAGTGACTCATCAAAATAAACTAGGCTTCATTGATTTTGCACCTATTTTAGGAATCGTTTCTTTTATTGGTTTATACGTTTTTTCTTCTACTCTTTATCCAGGTGGTTCTCAAGCCGATTTAAACTCTGAAGGTTTTAACTGGATTCATAATTACTGGTGTAACCTGATGAACGAAAAGGCCATGAATGGACAATGGAACCCTGCACGTCCATATTCCGTTATGGGAATGGTGACCCTTTGCGTGAGTCTTATGATATTTTTTATTCAATTTGCGAATACCTTTTCAAAAAACAAATTGTGGAGGCAACTCATCAAAGTGAATGGAGTCCTATCAATGACATTTGGTATTTTAATTTCCACAAAACATCATGATGTTATGACCATGATTTCGAGTGTTTTTGGACTCATTGTCGTTATTGGAATAATTAGAGAAATTTACCAAAGTGAATTATCATTTTATAAAATAAGTGGTGTATTATGCATACTGTTATTAGGAGTGAATAATTATATCTATTACTCACAACATCATATTCAAACGCTCCCACTCATTCAAAAAATCACTTTCGTAATAATTATTATTTGGATTGTTGGTTTAAACTATGAATTAATTAAAAGGAAATGAAAAAATTGATTATCCCATTTTGCATGTCACTACTCCTAATGACAGCTTGTAAAAAAGAGAATAGCCTACAAAGTAACGGACAAATTACCGGAGCTGATCCACGAATGTGCGCTTGTTGTGGTGGCTGGTTCATTAATATAGACAACGAAACCTATCGTTTTTATGACTTACCTGCTGAAAGTGATTTGGATTTAACCAATGCATCTTTTCCTATCCAGGTGGAACTCAATTGGAATACCACTGGAAATGGTTGCATGGGTGATGAAATTGTAATTGACGAACTCAAAAGAAAATAAGCAACTGATCTTGCTTCTCTCAGCTAACAAACGATGTATCTTGCACGCGTTGTTAGTCGTATGAAAAAAGACATTCCACATATTGAATTCAACAAAAAAGATGATACCAATTTTGAGTTTGAAATAGTTCCAATTCATAAAATTGCTAAAAACAAAAAACAATTTACTCATAGTCCTGAACTTCCACATCAGGTCAAGTTTTATAACCTCATCTTTTTCACCTCAGGGACCGGTAGACATTTTATTGATTTCAACTGGTACCCGGTAAAAGAAAACAGTCTGATTTATCTCGCCAAGGAACAAATAAATGCTTTTGATTTCTCTGGTGACCTCGAAGGATACTGTATCATATTTACGGAGAAGTATTTTGTTCAGTGCTTTCCTAACCTCCCTGAAGACCTTGTTTTCAGATTATTTAATCCGCAACTATTTTCTCCAATTGTACAAATCCCTCAGGAGTCTACGTTTCAAAGCTACTTCAAACTATTACAAGACGAATACCAGTCCTTTGAGTCCTTTAATCGACAAACGCTCATTAATGCGCTTTTTACAGTACTTATTTCAAAAGCAGAAGCCATTAAACAGAATCAACCCTTTCATATCAAAGACCATTCTAAAATTACGACCTTCCAAAAATTCAATTCGTTGATTGAAGAAAACCTAACAAAAAGTAGGAGTGCCAATTTCTATGCGAAAGAATTGGGAATTACCTACAAACATCTCAATTCAATTTGTAAAGAATTGATGCATAAAACAGCCAAGAGTATTATTGATGATTTGATCATTCTTAAAGCGAAGAGACTCTTAATTAACTCAGATATTAAAAGTACCGAACTGGCATATCAATTAGGGTTTGAAGATCCCACCAACTTCACAAAATATTTCAAGAAAAACACCAATTTAACCCCAAAATCGTTCATTAAGTCCGTTTTAAAAGATTAAAGGTTCAACTTTAACCATTTTAACTCCAACTTTCATCTTTCGTACAGATAAGACTTGTTTCACTTTTGTCTCAAATAAAAAACCTAAAAAATGAAACAATTAATAATGACTGTAGCGGTCGCTTTCTTATTGGGATCTTGCTCTACGAGTCGTAACGAAAACATTCAAGAAAATAAAAAGGAAATGAAAACAGAATTATCAAACAAAGAAAAAGCATCCGCACTTCTCACTAGTTTAGAAACCGGTGACAAAACACCAATTGGATATATCAATCCTAAACATTATACACAGCATAATTTAGCAGTGGCAGATGGGTTGGAAGGATTTGGCGCGGTACTTCAACACGCCCCGGAAGGTGGATTTAAGGCCAACGTGGTCCGTTCATTTCAGGATGGGGACTACGCTTTTTCACATACCATTTACGATTTCTTCGGTCCTAAAGTAGGATTCGATGTCTTCCGATTTGAGGATGGAAAAATTGTAGAACACTGGGATAATCTGGCAGAAATCACACCTCCAAATCCAAGTAATCATACGCAAACCGATGGCAGTACTATGTTAACCGATTTAGATAAAACGGAAGCTAATAAGGCCCTGGTTAAAGATTTTATCCAAAGAATTCTCATCAATGGAGAGTTTGACAAAATGGGAAATTACTTTAACGGAGACCATTACATACAACATAATCCTATGATTAGCGATGGACTCTCCGGATTAAATAAAGCCCTGGGGGAAATGGCTAAAAATGGTGTGACTATGGTATTTGAAACTAACCATATCGTATTAGGCGAGGGAAATTTTGTTTTAGCCATTAGTGAAGGGCAATTTGCCGGAAAACACACTTCATTCTACGATTTATTTAGAGTAGAGAATGGAAAAATTGCAGAACATTGGGATGTTATTGAAACCATTCCTCCAACAACAGAACATAAAAACAACAACGGTAAGTTTAACTTTTAAATAGAAGATACTTACTACCTATGAACTCTAAAAGTGGTTTGCCTTTTGGGCAAACCACTTTTATTATATCTTTTACACTAAATAAGACCAGAATTATGAAAACACAACAAATTATACTTCAAGGACAAGGGGAAAACTATAACTATTCTCAAGATCACTGTTTCGTAAAATTATCATCAAACGATACTAATGGGGAACTCTGTTTTGTAGAGGATACTCTAAAACCTGGTTTCTATCTGGGCAGACATCATCACAAAATAATGACTGAAGTATTTTACATATTAGAAGGAGAAGTTGAATTGATTTTTGATGATGAAACAATTATTGCTCTGGCTGGAGATACCATAACAGTTCCTCCAAATGTTTGGCATGCAGCCAAATGCGAAAAAGGCGGAAAAATGCTGACTATTTTCAAAAATGGACAATTTGATCTCTATCTGGAAAAACTATCTCAACTGTCGGATAATGACTTCGCGGACACCGAATTAATGAAATCCATTTCAGCAGAATATGATATCTATGAGGAATAAACAGATTTGATCTATATCAAATGCCAACCAAATGTTTCACCCCACCTTTGCAAAAAAAGATGAAACGACTACACTATATCTCCGGAATAACCATCACCATATTTATCGCCTTACACATACTGAACCACCTATTCAGCTTATTGGGAGCAGAGACCCATATCGCTTTTATGAATCAGGCAAGAATGATCTACAGGAATCCCATTGTTGAAACCCTTTTACTTGTATCAGTCGTGATTCAAATCGTTAGTGGCTTAAGATTATTCGTTTTAAAACGTAAAGACATTCACAACGGATATGAAAAACTACAAATCTGGTCCGGAATATATCTGGCTGTTTTCTTCCTCATTCACGTAAGCGCAGTTCTTATGGGACGATTTATTCTGAATCTGGATACCAACTTCTATTTTGGAGTAGCCGGTTTGAATACGTTTCCTTTTAATCTGTTTTTTATTCCATACTATAGTTTAGCCATCATGGCTTTCTTTGGACATATAGCTGCCATTCATCATCAAAAAATGGATTCAGAAATATTCGGATGGTCAGTTCAAAAACAATCATTAGCGATTCTGGCTCTAGGAGGAATATTATCTATTATGATTTTATATGGAACCACAAACGGTTTTAACGGTGTTGAAATTCCTCAGGAATACCACATGATGATTGGGAAATAAATCATTACAAGACATCATTACTTAACCCTGACCTTTGAGAAAGTATTCTTTTATTATACTACTTTTGGGGTCTGTTATATTTCAATCTATATAATATCTGTTACTAACAGATAGGTGCGCACTTTAAGAGTGTACCTGTGCATACATCGAGAGTTTTCTTTTTCGGTGTACATAATATCATATTTATATCATCCAACCTAAGAAGAACAATGGATTTCCGAATCCATTGCCAACTCTTCTTGATGTGTTTTTCACATCTACTGGGATGCATAACACCCCTTTAAAATGAAATATAAACAGTTCATAAATAGAAATATTGAAGACTTCTATAATAAGGCTTCTGAAGAAACCAGGTTAGATAAAGGCATGGGAGTATTCGAATTTGAAAGAATTAAATTCCTTATCGAAAAATATCTCTCTTCTACTCCATTAAATATAATTGATGTCGGTGGTGGTACAGGAAAATATTCAGAATGGCTCGCTAAAAAAGGACACCGGGTTCATATGGTTGAACCAGTTCAAAAACACATCCGCCAGGCGCAAAAGCGCTCTTCCCGATTAAAAAACCATTTTTTGATTTATCAGGGCTCCTCCGGAAGGCTCCCATTTCCCGATAGTTTTGCTGATCTGGTTATTCTGCATGGTCCGCTCTATCATTTACAACAAAGAGAAGATCGTGATGTAGCTATTCGCGAAGCCAAAAGGGTCTTAAAACCTGATGGGATTGTTTTAGGATTTGCAATTAACTACACTGCATCTACTTTAGCCGGACTTCTGAATGGATTAATTCACAAACAAACATTCTTTGAAATGTGTAAAGAGGAATTGATCACGGGAAAACACAATCCTCCGCCAGATTTCCCCTGGCTTTTAGCTGAAGCATTTTATCATCAACCACATCAACTAAAAGAAGAATTTATAGCTCAGGAACTTCAATATTTAAATCTCTACGCAGTAGAGGGTATGGCCTGGTTGGATAAAAATTACTTCTCCAATATGGAAAAAGAAAAAACGAAAAACATATTATTAGAACTCATACATATTACGGAAAATGATCATTATCTTTTGCCATTTAGTCCGCATATGATGATTGCAGCTCAAAAACAATAAACTTATGAATTACAAAGAAATGTACTATCAGGCATTGGTAGATAATAACGATCAACTCAATGAGATTGATCTCGGATTAAAAATAGGACTGAATGAAAATGAAACCAGAGCAATTATTACCATGCTTCTATCGGAATATAAAATCGAATACGTAGAAAATAAAGTTTGTGATTACGTTCCCATAAAAAAGCCCAGGTAAAAAATTGTCCATACTTATGCATAATTTGTCTATTCTGTAGTCCTCTTGCGCGCTACAAATTTGCCTTGTCAATAATGACATAGAATTTAAAACAATATAAAAATGGCAAATTTTAATGTACCAACAAGAGATGAAGTAACCACAAATAATCAACAAATTTTTGATCAGTTAAATAAAGGTTTAGGATTTGTGCCTAACTTATATGCTACTATGGCTTATTCAGAAAACGGATTGGGTCGTTATTTGGATTTTCAAGGGGCAAAAACTTCGTTAAACAATAAAGAAAAAGAAGCGGTTAACCTGATCGTAAGTCAGGTTAACGAATGTAGATATTGTCAAAGTGCGCATACCGTTTTAGGTAAAATGAATGGTTTTGATGATGCTGAGGTTTTAGCTATTAGAAACGGCTCCAGTAGTAACGACAAAATCAATGCGTTGGTTCAATTGACCAAAGAGCTTACAGAAAATAAAGGTCGTGCAAGTGAATCTGCATTGCAAAACTTCTATACACAAGGTTACACAAAGGGAAACCTGGTAGATGTTATTTTGCAAATAAGTGATAAGATTGCAATGAACTATTTGCATAATTTGACACAAATTGAAATTGATTTTCCTTTAGCAGAGGAACTATAATCGAATGATTGATCATCAAACATATACTTTAGTAGATCAACAAAGTGGTGAATTGGCTTTCAAACTATACAGGTTTGAAAGCATTCGCCATTTTGATCATATTCAACGTTTAAATTATTATTCGGTGATCTGGATTCAGGAAGGAAGCGGATGTGCTTTAATTGAAACAGAGAAATTCACCTATTCTGAAAATCAAATATTTTCATGTACCCCCTATCAACCTTTTATGTTTCAACCGGACGCTAAAACTAAAGGGGTAGTGATTAATTTTCATCCCAATTTCTTTTGCATTCATAAACATCATTCAGAAATAGCGTGCGATGGAGTACTTTTTAATAATGCCTATCAATTTCCATTTATAAGTATCACTCCTACAGATACCACTACCCTGTCCTGGATCATTTCAGAAATGGAAAAGGACATTCAACAAAATAACCTCGCTACAAATGACGCAATTTTGTCCTACCTCAAACTGTTTCTGATTAACTGTTCCAGGATCAAAAAAAACCTTTATCCGGAAGTCGAAACCGCTAAAGAACAAAACGAGGAAAAATTCATGGTTCAGCAACTTAAAAATTACATTGAATCTCATTTTAGAACTTTACATTCTCCTAAAGAATACGCGGATTTATTGCATATCACTCCAAACGCTCTTACCAAACTCGTAAAAACCACTTACAATAAAACACCTTCGAATCTAATTACAGAACGAATTATTATTGAAGCCAAACGCGAATTGTACCTTACGAATAAATCGGTAGAAGAAATTGCATCGGAATTGGGATATGACGATCCATTCTACTTTAGTCGATTTTTCAAAAAGCACACAAAAATTTCCCCCAGTATTTACCGGAAAAATGTTGGGTATAATAAAGCTGCAGAAATGTAACCATATTCATATTTCTTATACTAACAAATTTTAAGTACCCTGAATCAGAATATCATATGCGTAAAATATATTAGTTTTATTGATCTGAATTCTCATGGAAGATCGATACTTAGAAACGCATAAAACCTGGAATAATTTAGCGCAACTGTATGAAGATAAATTCATGCATCTTGACTTATACAATGATACCTATAAAGCTTTTTGTGATTTGTTACCGCCCTCTAATGCCACCGTCCTGGAATTAGGTTGTGGTCCTGGTAACATAACACAACACCTGCTCCAATTAAAACCGCAACTTCAAATTTTAGCAACTGATGTTTCTAAGGATATGATCTCCCTTGCCGCAAAAAATAACCCCGGGATAGATACACAGGTTTTAGATTGCAGACATTTGGATATAATTGCTCAAAAATTTGATGGCATCATGTGTGGTTTCACCATTCCATATCTATCTGCAGCAGATTGTAACAAATTAATTTCTGATAGTTATAATCTTCTGAGTGATAATGGTATAATCTACATCAGTTTTGTTCCCGGAGATGATAAAAAATCAGGATTTATTTCAGGTAGTACCGGAGAAAGAACTTACTTTTACTACCACAATATCAACGCTTTAAAACAGAACCTACAATTAAATCACATGATGGTGACACATCGCATAGATAAAATGTACAAAAAATCTGATGAAGTGTATGAAACACACACCATCTTAATAGCTCAGAAACAAAAATCAATTCATGCTTAAAGTTATGCGTAGTATATTATTCGTTATTAGTCTTCTTTGGATTTTGACTTCATGTCAAAAAAGCGAAAACGTCACATCCCAACCCAATGGTAAATACTCAGGCGTTTTTACCGTGACCTATCCCAATGGAGCTACACATTCTAATTCGGTTACGGTCAACTTCTCATCATCCGATAAAAGCTTTAATTGCAGTGGCAATCGTAACGATTACTACCCTGCCGGAGGTAGTGGCGGTTACAAAATTGAAAACTCCAAAATTGTATTTTCAGATACCAATATTTGGACCGCAAATTTTGACTGGAACCTTATTTTAAATGGCTCCTATAATTATACCATGAACGGTACTCAATTAATCATTTCAGCCGAGAAAAATAATGTCGGTTTTTATCAATACAAACTGAACCTGGATTAACCGCCATAAATCAACAACATAAAAGGAACCTTATCCTGCATAAAAAAATATAATTCGCATCTCATTCATTTAGTTAGGACTCCTTACTATATTTGTTTCGGCAATATTGCCATACCTTTAAAAACATAAAAAATGACAAAGTCAATTTTCTATCACGCAGGATGTCCGGTTTGTATTAGTGCCGAACAAGACATCGTAAATCTCATCGGTGCCGACAATGTAGAAATGGTACATATCGGAGAAGATCGCTCACGTATTGCCGAAGCAGAAAAAGTAGGCGTAAAATCTGTTCCAGCATTACTCACCCCCAATGGTCACGTACTGCACATCAACTTTGGTGCTTCCATGGAAGATGTAAAAGGTTAAAAATTTTGCCCTACAAAGTTAGGATTCCTACCTTTGTAGGGCAATTCCATTTTCGTGATGGTAATTGAGTTTAACACCATCAATACATTATGGAGCAATCTTCTTTTAGTTTAAAGAAACAAAATCAACACATTGAAAGTCAAATTGTAGTGGCTTTAGAAAGAATTTCTGAAAGCTTTAGAGTTCTATTATGGAATGAAAGCAAGGAAAATTCACTCAGCCCTATTCAGATCCAAATTCTGATCTTTCTTTTATTTCATTCCGAAAACAGATGTAAAGTCAGTTATCTGGCCGATGAGTTCAACATGACCAAAGCCACTATTAGTGATAGCGTAAAGGTTTTACTTTCTAAAGAAATGGTGATTAAAGAAAAAGACCCTGGCGATACCCGCAGTTTTGTATTGATCCTGACCACCACAGGTAAAAAAGTTGCAGAGAAGGCATCGCTCTTTGCTTCGTCTATTGAAAAACCGATTGAGAGACTAAGTCAAGAACAAAAAATTCAAATGTTAAGCGGTTTGCAACAACTAATCTATGATTTGAATAAATCCGGGATCATTACGATCCAACGGATGTGTCAAACCTGTTCTTTTTATCGCACTGATCAGGATTCACACTACTGTGATTTTCTAAAAACAGAACTCACTGCCAGTGAACATCGTGTGGATTGCCCCGAACACCAAATGCGCTAATCCGCTACCACTCGATCTGAGACAGTCCTTTATTCGATAAAAATGTATTCGTTTTAGAAAAATGTTGATTCCCAAACCATAGTCCTCTATTGGCACTTAAAGGTGACGGATGACCTGAAGTTAAAATATGATGCTTTGTACGATCTATTTTGGCACCTTTCTTTTTGGCAAATCCACCCCATAACAAGAAAACCACATCCTCTTTTTGAGCAGATATTTTAGAAATAACAGCATCTGTAAATTGTTCCCAACCTTTGTTTTGATGCGAACCTGCCTGATGTGCACGTACCGTTAATGTGGCATTTAACAACAACACCCCTTGTTTGGACCAACGCTCCAAATTTCCACTTTGAGGTACCGGGAGATCTAAATCGGTTTTCAATTCTTTAAATATATTCACTAACGATGGAGGATGCGCAATTCCATCATTTACCGAAAAACACAAACCGTGTGCCTGCCCTACCCCATGATATGGATCTTGCCCAATGATGACTACTTTTAAATCATTCAATGCGCATAAATCAAAAGCCGCAAAAATTTGATTTCCTTTTGGAAAACACTGTTGCCTACTATACTCATTCTTTACAAAAGTAGAGAGCGAATCAAAATACGGTTTATCAAATTCTTCCTGGAGAATACTCTTCCAATCTTCGGCTATTTTTACATCCATAAATCCGGTACAAAATGTTATTTACGATTTCGATTCGAAAGTACAAATTAGAACGGAAGAAGTTCCATACTTGACATAAAATCTACTCCATTTTAGAATACCAGTATTCCCCATATTTTTACCCATATCATCAGGTAATTTTCTTCATTTCTGAAAACAGGTATTTACCTCATTTTATTGCAAAATATTGGACTTTACTTTTACAACTCAAATATGGTCACAGCGTATTCAACACAATAATACAACCATGGTTTATAGGCGTTTATAATGATTAAATTATAGCGTATCTCTTTGCAAAGTTGAATATTCTTTAGCCACATGTTATAGCTATTCTGATCCAAAATTGGGGCAAACAAAACGGATCGGATTCGCTCCACATATGCTGTAACTCAAATTATTAATAACATTTAAAAAAACGTAAGTAATGACAAATTCAAGTCCATCTAAGCAATACACGCTTACCGTAAATTCTGATGTAATATCAGCTGAAATTAGCCTTCAGGCCTACTCCACTGCAACTATGAAAGATGCATCGGGAAAAGTGGTATCCTCCATAACTGCTACCCCAACAAACAACAATATCGTTTTTACGGTTGAAGGTGCAGAATATATCAATGCGGTAACCAACTCCGTATGTATGTTCAAAGCAGCAGGGGCCAATGAAAGTACAAAGACAAATTCACAGTGTAATATTTGTTTTATTCTAAATCCGGAAAGTTCTTTTGTTTGGCAGGCGACCGGTAAAAGAGGTCAGGGCGATAATCCATCCATGTTTCCTCCTGGATCAGGGAAAAACACAACAGAGCACGACACCACAACTGTTACCGTTCAAAAAATTACCGAAGCCAACCCAAGTGTTCCTCCAAGTTCAGCACAAGTATTAAGACCCTCACAAGTATTTTTGGTAGACTGGGATATCAACAATAAGACTATTTTGGTTAGAGGCAATTCTCCGCTTGGAGAAGAAAGCAAAGGCGGACAAACCATTAACTTTGCAAACCTACAATCAGCTATTGTTAATGCGTGCACTGCTGCACACGGGCCTACTCTGGCAGATTTGGGGAATTATGTTTTACATGATATTGCTTTGCTTTCATCAGCAGAAGAATACATTTGGGCAAACGAATACTTCTCGTTCACTGGAAACTCCGGAGAACCCAATAGTGCCCAGAGAACCTGGTTTCCGAGTACACCAACTCCGCTGAGAGGGATTAATTCGGGGACACCAACCGGACAAATGTCCAGATGGAATGTAGAACCTGTTGATGCTACTGTAGGTAGCGTAAAACCAACCATTTTGATTGATCTCGTGACCCACCTCAAAACCTGGATGGAGACTCCTGAAGAAGTTTACAATGTTTATTATATCCATTGCGCCAGCGGACACGATCGTACCGGTATGGTCGCGTCTACCTATTTAGCATATAAAAGTCTTACCTCCAGTATTCCTTTGGGTCCTGTAGCGACACAAATTGATAAATCTTTTATCTACGGAACAACACTTCAGCATCAATCTTCTACAGGAGGAGATATTGTTCAGGAATGTTACAACTTTGGTACAACCACTTTAAGTAGCTCCAAATCACGTTGCTTCTTAGCGGATGAGAATTACAACGACACATTCCTTACAGCTTTGATGAATTTAGTACCTCCATCAGAAGGCACATATTCTCTCGGCTCAGATACTACCAGAACTCCGTCCAACGAATCCGGAAGTTCAGCTAAGCCATACGTCATGGCACAGTATCCTTTTTCAGAAGCCTATGGTTTCGCTACAATGGTTGACGGAATTGTTTCAAATATTAATGTCATAGAACCAGGTAGTGGATATACATCTGCTCCAACTGTAACAGTGGAGGCTTCCCCAAATGGGATGACCGCTGAAGCTACTGCCATCATTACCAATGGTTCAGTGACCAGTGTTGAAGTGACCAATCAGGGAAGTGGGTATGACAATCCACCTCAGGTAACATTTTCAGAACCAAATTAATCCTATATACATTTGAGAAAAGGCCCGAAAGGGTCTTTTTTTTATGCGCTTATGTTAGATAAATACTGACTTTTTTATCCCTTTTACACATACAAAACCTGTAACTTTACAGACCAATTAAATCATTCACCAAAACCAAATACAGGTTATTAATTGTAGATTTTATGGATAAGAATTACACCCTCAATCAAAACTTTCTCATTTTTGGAATTCCACTGGTTCTATTAGCTATTCTCGTTCTGTTAATGAATTCATCATTCATTATCGGAAACACGACTTTAAACCATGCCATCAGTATTGATCTGTTACTCACTGTTCCTCTGGTCTACCTTTTTCTGATTCGAAAAACAAAAATCCCCAAAACAACAGTTGTCCCCGTAATGGTTCTCGGACTTTTAGTCGGTTCATATTTTTTACCCAAAAATGATCAAACCTATCTGACCTTTTTCAAGAACTGGATTCTTCCGTTCGTTGAGGTTTTTGTGATCGGTTATGTCATTTTTAAAGTTCGCAGCATTATTCATGCATATAAATCGTTAGAGGGATATTCTCCTGATTTTTTCGACACCTTAAAAAGCGCCTGTCAAGAAATTCTTCCTCAAAAACTTGCGCCTATTCTCGTTACCGAAATAGCTGTTATTTATCACGGTTTCATCCATTGGAAAAGTATTACCTTATCTGAAAATCAATTTACTTATCATAAAAAAACGGGCACTGTAACATTAATGATTGCTTTCATTCTGATCATTGGTATTGAATCCTATACTGTGCATATATTGGCCGCGAAATGGAGTTTTATTTTTGCATGGATACTTACCGGATTAAGCATCTATACAACCATCCAGATTTTAGGGATTGCCAAATCATTAACGCAAAGACCTATTTCAGTTTTGGAAAACCATATCCAATTCAGATACGGTATCCTGAATGAGGTCAAGGTGGATATTCTCGATATCAATCATATAGAATTATCGAAAAAAAGCTTACCAGAGCACCAACTCACTCAATCGCTTTCCCCCATTGGTGAAATGGAAGATCATAATACGGTAATCTATCTCTCCAAAGAATATGAGCTTAAAGGTCTATATGGAATCAAAAAAAGTTTCTCTACACTTTGTCTGCATTTAGATGAACCCGAAGCGTTTAAGAAATATTTGGAATCCAAAACAGGAGTAATGTAAATTGTTATCTAACCTCAAAAAAGTAATTCATTTTAAAATACGAAACATCTTTCATATTTTTGTGAAAGCAAAATTTAGAAATGAATTTAGAACATCTTGGCTTTTTATCGGTAGGTTCTCAAATGAGACGCATCTATGAAAAATTACAATCCAAAGGAGATATAGTATACAAAAGCATGGACATTGATTTCAAATCGAGTTGGTTTCCCGTATACTATGCGCTTTCCAATACCAATAGAGCGTTAACTGTGAATGAAATCGCAGAAGAAATTTCCTATACCCGAATTACGGTAAAAAATGTGGTAAGAGAAATGGAACTGGTATCTTACATTAGCATTATTCCAAATCCGCTCGACAGTCGATCCAAATTAATCCAACTCACAGAAATAGGCGAAAGCATTGCGCCCAAGCTACAGTCTGTTTGGGATTTATTTTACCATGAACTGAAAAATGTATTTGGGGAAAATGGAGATGTATTTCTACACCAGTTGAGCCAAATCAACCATAAATTAAATGCTACACCTCTGGAAAAACTTGTACTCAAAGGCTATCACAATTTTCAAATCAGGAACGCACTTCCAGATGAGTTTGAACGCATAGGAACCATGCTGGTAGAGGTCTATGCAGCTCTACCGGGTTTCCCGAAAAAAGAGGAGCAACCCAAGTACTATGATATGCTCAAAAACATTGGTAATTTAACCACAAATAAAAGCATTGAGTTACTGGTAGCCGTTTCAAAGTATGGACAGATTGGTGGAGCTGTTGTTTATTTTAATGATATGAAAGATTACGGATCAGGTGGTACCGCTACGCAAGAAAAGAATGCTTGTGGATTTAGACTTCTCGGTGTTGATCCCGAATTCCGGGGATTTGGGCTTGGGAAATCTCTCACCGAGTTTTGCATCGCCAAAGGCAAAAACAGTGATTCCAAAAACATGGTGATCCATACCACAAAATCTATGAAACAAGCCTGGCACATGTACGAAAATTTAGGTTTTAAGCCTGCCCAGGATTTAGACTTTATGCAAGACAATTTACCCGTATTTGGTTTTAGATTAAACCTTCAATAAACAGATTTCACAAAATATATTATGATCCAATCAAAAAGAACGATTTTAAGACCAATCTCCGTTACCGACAACCAACAGGTTTTTAGTTACAGGTCAGATGTCGAAACCAATAAATATCAAGGATGGGTTCCTCAAAAACTAGAAGATGTAGATACCTTTATTTCTAAAAACCCTAAAGCATTTAATACCCCCGAAACCTGGTTTCAGTTGGTTATCATAGAAAAGGAATCGAATCAAATTATTGGCGACATTGGGATTCATTTCATGGATGCGTCCAATTTCCAGTGCGAAATAGGATGCACACTATCCAAAGCATATCATGGAAAAGGATTCGCCAGTGAAGCGCTTCGCTCAACCATTGACCATCTGTTCCACAAGCTAAATAAACATCGGATTATCGCCTCAATTGATCCATTGAATATAGATTCAATTCATTTGATGGAACGTTTAAGTTTTAGAAAGGAAGCACATTTTAAAGAAAGCTTATTAATAGATGGAATCTGGGTGGATGATATCATTTATGCTAAACTAAAAAATGAATGGCATTAGTCTGGTATTTGGCATAGGTATTGGTCTGGTTACATGATCTCATTATAGTTCAAAAGTCTATGAAAAATGTATTCGCATGCATCGCAGCTCTACTTCTAATTTTACCTTATGGAAATTCTCAAACCAACACAAATCTCCAAAGCAGCTATCATACCGAAAGTATCATTCTAGGGAAGGATACACTTATCAAAGTCACTATGACCAAATCGATTCGTGCTGAATTCTATGAATCTGAAATTCAGGCTACATTTCTACTTCAGGAAAAGGAAAATCGAATCGATACATTATTGGCCGCAACTCCAATTATTGAGGATTTTGAACTTCATCCCGATTTTGTAAACATCCAGAAATTTGATCTATCGGAAGTTATATCAGAGATTAAATACGGTAAATACGAGCCATATGAAATGGATAGCACCAGATACCAATACTGGGGGCATACCCGGGTAAATCTTATTCAGGATGGTATCTTTCGAATTAGCTATAGCAATTCTTCTTATACCGGTGGACCCCATGGTTATGGACAAGAGTACTACACTTATTATGATTATTATACCCACAAGAAATTCGAATTCGAAGATGTTTTCGAGCCCGAGGTCTGGAACCTCATCCATCGTGTATTTATAAAAGAAATGAAAATTGACAAATCTGAAACCGACATGGAGGACATTCCCTCTTTTTATATTTTTACCCCTGATTCAATTCAATTTGAATGTGGCATGTATGGTACAATCTTCGGATACGGGGGAAATTATTTAGGTTGTCATTTTTCCGTTCCTTATTCAAAATTAAAGAGATATATGATTAAAGATTCTCCGATTTGGCGATTAATAAATTAAAATGAAAATATTATTTCACTCGAAAATCTATTATCAAATCTCCACAAAATCTAACTTTACTTCGTTCCAAGGCATCCAAAAACTTCCTTAATGAAAAATTTACTTCAGCACATTAAAACATATATTTCACTTGACCGGAATGAATTATCGTTTTTAGAGCTTTCGCTTGAAAAAAGAACCTATTCTAAAGGGGCCTATATTTTCACCGAAGGAAACATTTCCGATGAAATCTATTTTGTTTCAAATGGATGTGTCCGATTATTCTATAATGTTGAGGGAAATGAAAAAACGGCTTTCTTTTATACTGAAGGACAGTTTATTTGTGCCGGAGAAAGTTATACCTACAACGTTCCCGCTGTAGAAAACTATCAGGCTATTGAACCCACAGAACTTCTGGTATTTACAAAACGTAAAACCGAGTTACTGCTGCAAGAGATCCCCAAATTTGAAATCATTGCCAGAATAGCCACCGAAAATGAATTGATCACCAGCCAAAAAATGATCGCTTCATTTGTGACCAAATCTGCTGAGCAACGATATATCGATTTACTAAACAATCAGGGTGAGTTGTTTTTAAGAGTCCCTCAACAATACATCGCATCATTCCTGGGCGTATCTCCTGAAACCTTAAGTCGTATCAAATCGCGTGTTTTCAAAAAAAGGCTTTCTTGACGATCGTCAAGTGCAGTAGCCTCACTTCCATCCTTCTTTTGTAAAAAAAACGATGGAGTCAAAAAAAGTATTAGTCGCTGGGGCTACAGGTTATCTGGGGCAGTATCTCGTTAAAGAATTAGTTCAAAGAAATTATTCGGTTCGTGTACTTATTCGAAAAGAAAGCCAAAAACAATTATTTACCGATGTAAAAGATTTCTTTATCGGAGAAATCACGCAACCTGAAACTCTGGAAGGCATTTGCGACCAAATAGATGGTGTGTTAAGCACTATTGGTATTACCAGACAAAAGGATGGTTTAACCTATATGGATGTCGATTATCAAGGGAACATGAACTTACTTCTGGAAGCTCAAAAATCCAATGTTCAATCTTTTCTGTACGTTTCAGCCATTGGCGGAAACCAGCTTCGACAACTTAAAATTTTTGAAGCTAAAGAGAAATTCGTGGATGCCTTAAAATCATCCGGATTAAAATATACTGTTATGCGCCCCAATGGATTTTTCTCAGATATGAAGGACTTTCTAGATATGGCTAAAAATGGAACCGTATATCTCTTTGGAAATGGCAATTATAGATTAAATCCCATTCATGGTAGTGACTTGGCCAAGGTTTGCGTAGATCAGATCTACACCGATAAAAATGAAGTCATTGTTGGAGGTCCAGATATTTTTTCTCAAAATGAACTCGCTGAACTGGCATTACAAACATGGAAAAAGAAAATCAATATTGTTCATATTCCCGACTGGATCAGAAAGTTTATTATCTGGGCGATGAGAACATTCACCAGTTCGAAAACTTACGGTCCAATAGAGTTCTTTCTCACTTTGATGGCTTTTGACAATGTGGCTCCACAGTATGGCAAGCAACACCTGAAAGACTTTTTTGAATCTGAAGTTCAACAGAAAAAATTGAATTAGAAACAAATACGTATAACTTCGTAATTTATGTTTCACCAACTAAAGAAATTCTGTACTAGTGTTGTTCCTTTTGAAAAACAGGAATTGGACCTTATCGACAAGTATTTTACCTCCAAAACACTTAAGAAACGTGAGTTACTTATTGAAGAAGGAAAAGTCTGCCAATTTCTGGCATTTATTTCCAAAGGTTCCATACGACACTATCACATTTTAGATGGGAATGAAAAGACATGTGATATTTCATTTGAAAACCAATGGGTCACCGATTTTAAAAGTTTTACCAATAGAGTTTCTGGCACCATGAATCTTCAAGCCACGGAGGACACAGTTGTATTTTGCATTTCCAGAGATCATTTAGGATTGCTCTATCAAGAAAGCCAGGCTTTTGAAACATTTGGTAGAATCATGACAGAACAAGTCGCCCATAGAGCAACGGAAATAGCTATGTCACTTTCCTCCAACAAACCAGAACAGCGTTATCTGGATTTAATTGAAAATCGACCGGATATGTTCCAACGTATTCCGCAGAAATACATCGCTAACTTTATTGGAATTAGTCCTGAAAGTTTAAGTCGTATTCAAAAAAGGGTACATCAAAAACAAAAATCTTAACTTAAGTCAACGACTTAACCTCCATCTACTCTACACATTTGTCTCAAACAAAAACATGTAAAATGAGACATCCAATTTTAATATTAACGATCCTAAGTAGTTTGTTTTTTAAAAACACTGCTGCAACACCATTTGATCTAACTAAATATAAAACTATACATCATCAACTGGAAGATGTCATGGAGATTATAGATTCGCAACTACTCCTGCAAAAACTAAGTGATGTTGAAAGTCAATATCTAAGAGATTCTTCTTTAATCCATCAGGTTCGATTGGGAATTATTTATCATGAAGTGGCCTTAAACCTCTCATTTTTAAACTCATCTCAATACAGTGGATACGCACAAAAAAGCTTCGATCAACTTTCTGCCGCATTAAACACTCCTGATCTGACTCCGGAAATAAAACCATTTATTGTCTCATACAGGGCCTCTGCATTATCATTAATTAGTGCCGAAACACAAAAAATAAAATATTTAAATCAGGCATTTAACCTATTGGACCAGGCGGTTAAGGAATATGCTGAAGTATGCTACCTACCCGAGTTTTTACGTGGTAGTATTTCTGAAAACCTACCGGGAATATTCTTCTGTAAAAGACGCCATGCGAAAAGAGACATGCAATCCATTATAACCAAATACAATCACAACCCTGAATACGCATCTCCTAAAATCATGAGTTTCACTTACTGGTCGTGGGCAAATCAAAACCAGGGAAAAAGACACCGGGAGCTTAGTCTCAAATATCTGGATAAAGCCATTGCATTAGACCCCAATTACGAAGGTGGTCGACAAAGAGCAGAGGAACTTAAGGCGCAACTTAGCCAATAATTATTTAAAACAAAAAATTATTAAACGGTTTCGTCTAATAAAGAAAAAACACATACATTTGTTTTTCTAAACGAAACCGTTTAATAATGCCAAAAATTGTTGCACAAAAAGAGGATTGGATTCAGCTAGGATATCAGCTCTTCTCCAATCATGGAATTTCCGGAATTGTAATTGAAAAAATGGCCAAACAACTCGTATGTAATAAATCGAGCTTTTACTGGCACTTTAAATCAAAGAAGGAGTTTATTCTTGAACTCATACAATTCTGGATCAAAATGGAGACCGAACAGGTTATCCAACAAACCGAGAATGCTTCATCCCCACAAGAAAAACTGGAACAGTTTTTAACCATTGCCTTTAAGAATGATCCATATCTGGAGTTTATCTATTTCTTAAAACGCTATGCTTCTAATAAGCCTGAAATCCAGAAAATCATTGATGAAGTCGATCAACGGAGATTGGGTTTTACATCACAACTTTTTCAAGAACTGGGATATCCTCAAAAAGAAGCTTCAATTAAGGCTGATATTTTTTATAAGTATCTCATTGGTTATCATGAAATGATCAAAAACAAAAAACAGCCAAAAAACTATCTGAAGTCGGTGAAATCGGAATTAAAACACTTTTTAGATCTATGAAAATCACACAGGGAAATAGCATGATTCTTTTAGGAATAATGCATACACTCCTAGGAATATCACCCTTTGCATTTGGGAAACAATTTCTGGGATTTTCGAATCAGTTTTTCTTTCAAATAAGCACGGGTCTTTCAGAATTTCCACTGCTTAATGGACGTATGAATTATGAGAACTTTGCCGCTTTTTGGTTTTTCTATTTTGGATTATTGCTCATTCCTTTTGGAATGCTCATTTCACATATCGAAAAAACCACCGGTATCTTACCCTCAAAATTCCTGTGGTCCTACCTCATCATTATCCTTATAGGTATCTATATGATTCCTTTTTCCGGCATGACTTTCTTAATGCTTCCTCACGCTATTTACATGTTACTCCATAGCAAAAAAAACATATCAAATGAAACGAAATAATTATTGGATTGCAGCCGGCATACTCAATTTATTTACCGCATTTCTCCATCTTATTGGAGGACAAGATACTCTGGTGGATCCATTAATGGATACCGCTCTTTTACTGGATGTCAAATCACAATTATGGGGTGCCTGGCATATGGTGACCATCGTACTTTTTAGTTCCTCGTATATCTTTTTGAAAATAGGTTGGAACACCACCGAATTGCACAATTCCAACACCATTTCATACCTCAACTTTCTCTATATCACTTTTTCTATTGGGTTTATTATTTCCAGCTTGATCCATCAGGTATTTACACCACAATGGGTGCTTTTACTACCTATAGGAGTGCTAGGGTTTATTGGGCTAAAAAGAAATAATCTTTAATTTTTTATTATGATCGACAATATATCAATAATTGGTGGAGGAATTGCAGGTCTTGTTACTGCACTTTCCTTTGAGAAATTAAATATTCCATACCATCTATATGAGCGAGCTCCACAAATTGATACTATTGGAGCCGGAATATGGTTATCTCCTAATGCTTTACAGGTACTTGAATGGATTAACCCACAATTACTAAATGATATTCTGAAAACAGGCAATCCTTTAAAAAGAATTATGGTTGCGGACCATCTAATGAATCCAATATCTGATTCTGATCAAAACTTTGTTTATCAAAAATTTGGATATACTACTACGGCCATTCACAGAGGTCAATTACAGCAACTTTTGCTTCAATATATATCTACAAAAAACATCACTCTGAATAAAGATTTTAAATCATTTAAATCATTGGATAATGATTTGATCCAAATTGATTTTACAGATGAAGAATCGATTAAATCCAAATCTCTCATTGGAGCAGATGGTATTCGTTCGAAGGTAAGGACACAACTATTTCCTGATAGCCAAATCCGATACTCCGGTCAAACATGTTGGCGAGGAGTTTCTGATACTCATCTGGATATCAACCATCAGTCTATGGGGTTCACATTATGGGGACAAAAACTCCAATTTGGAGTTTCTCAAATATCCAATGGTAAAGTTTATTGGTTTGCTGTTAAACAAAGCCCCCAAAATCAAAAAGATGATAAATCTCAGCTAAAAAAACAATTACTTCAGTTATTCTCTCAATACCACCCCACTGTTTCTCAATTAATTGAAAACACATCAACTGATCAAATCTTACGTAGTGACCTATGCGATTTAGAACTACTTCAACAATGGAATAAAAAAGGTATCTGCCTTATTGGTGATGCTGCACACAGCATGACTCCTGACCTTGGACAAGGTGGTGTTCAGGCCATTGAAGATGCATTTTACCTATCTCATTTCATTCACACTAATTCTGATATAGAACAAGCTTTTAAACACTTTTACAATTTTAGAAAACCTAAGGTCGAAAAATTGGTCAAACAATCCAGATTCACTTCCAAAATTGCCATTACCAATAAATTTATGGAATACATCAGGAATTTTATTTTGAAGTCTACTCCCGAAAAAATTATGCAAAAACAAATGATTGAACTTTATCAATTAGATCCTACAATTCTTCAGAAACATCCATAACTTTCGAGTATCAATTTCTGAACTCAAAAATGAAAGAAAAAGGCCTACTCATTAAACAAATTTTCGATCCTTATTTTGAAGCTCCTATTGAGATTTGGGAATCTTTTGCCACTTTTTTAGAATTCAATTCCTACAAAAAGAATGAGATTATAAAACACAGTGAGAAAACAGAAAAACGTCTGCATATTATCACAAAGGGTTCTGCAGGAGTCTTTCTTTGGAAAGAAAATGCCCCAATATGTCTGGACATTTGTTTTGAACATGAGTTCTTTGGAGATTATATGTCTTTTCTTACACAGGACACTACAGAATTATTTACCCAGGCTATTGAAGAAACTGAAATGCTTTCTATCTCGTTTTCAGACCTCAATAATTTATACAAAAGTTCGACCATAGGGATTAATATAGGGAGAGTTGCCTCTGAAGCGCTTTTTATTCACAAGCAAAGTCAACAGATCGATCTATTAACATTAACGGCCGAAGAACGTTATTTAAAACTCCTTAAAAAACAACCCAAAATCGTTCAGAGAACACCTCAGAAAATAGTCGCATCTTATTTAGGTATTACTCCCGAAAGCTTTAGTCGAATTCGAAAAAAAATCACACTATAATTCATTTCTTATCATATATCAAGTTTTTTTAATTTTTCGGATTTGACCTTTGCATAGCTTAAACTTCAAACTATGCAAAAATCTATTTTTATAGGAATCATTATTCTTCTAATCGCTTGTTCTACCCCCAGCGAAATTACCAAATCCTCTCAGGTTTTGCCTCAATGTCATTGTGAGGGTAATGGAGAATTTACCATCGTTATGGATGCAGGAATGGGGAACTGGTCTTTATTCTATCAACCTGTTTTCCAAAAAATAAAGCTCTATACACGCGTATGCATAATTGATCGGTCTGGCTATGCCATGAAAGAAGTTCCTACAAACAAACGTAGTGGAGAAACTATAACTCAAGAATTAGCACAAAGCCTTAAAACAAATGGCATCACAGATAATCTTATTTTGGTTGGTCACTCTCTTGGTGGTTTGCATGTTAGAATGTTTCAATCCGTATTTCCACAAAAAGTTAAGGGAATGGTCCTTATTGACTCATCTCACCCACAACAATTTGAAAGACTCCCCAGCGAATTTCGCGAATTAAAAATTCAACAAGAAAAATCATTAGATCAACTCATTAGCCTTGCCCAAAAAGGCTATCTTAAATATGGCAAAAACAAAATCCCAACTTTTGGTTTACCAGATAGTTTACTTCCAAAATATTTTGAAACGGTAACCCATCCAGAATACTATTATACCATGAAAATGGAACTCTCCGAATTCGAATCAAACCTGAAACAGACTATGGGAATTACCGATATCGGAGATTTACCATTACTTGTTATTGCTTCAAAAAACAGCATGGATAAAAGCATTCTTCCTGGGAAAGTTAAAAACTATCCATTTGAAAAGCATAATTCGCTATGGTTTGAATTACAAAAGGATTTGAGGTCCTTATCCACCGATTCGAAATTTATTTTGAGCGATAAAAATCATTATTTGCATTTATCTGACCCTGAATTCGTTTCTAACGAAATCAAATTATTCCTAAATCATGTTTCACAAACCAATGAGAATTCTTAGTCCGGTCCTACTGACCATTATCTTTACCGCTGGTATTTTATTCTTCTCCGAATACAGTCATAAATTGGGAATCTCTGTAAGTTCACACACCTATATCAATTTCCAGATTAACTATCAAATACTGCTTTTAATCATAGCCGGGATTTCCATGATCTGTTCTTATGGGTTAAACTCAGCAAGTTTTAGGTCCATTCTTGCATTTGGAAACATTTCTGCCCCAGCAGATGAGTTAAAACTCTTTGGGATTTATAACGGTGACAACTGGTTTAAAACTGGTATTTCTCTGTCCCTAGTTATAAGTCTGGTCACAGGGACATTTATGTATTTCCAATTGAACAAAGTAGTTGTTAACTACGATTTGCTTTACAGTGGATGGCTGTGGGTTATTCTATTTGCATTGACTAATTCATTTGCGGAAGAAATGATTTTTAGAGTTGGAATAAATGGCCCATTACATAACCTTCTTTCTCCCAAGCATATTTACCTGATTTCAGGAATTATTTTTGGGTTGGCACATTTTCATGGTATGCCGAACGGAATTCTGGGAATGATACTAGCTGGATTGCTGGGTTATATTTTAAGCAAATCAGTTCATGAAACGAGTGGCATATTTTGGGCTTGGTTTATTCATTTTCTACAAGACGTTATTATCATAGGGTCTCTATATCTTATTAACGAAACTTCTTAGATACATATTTTAATGTATAATCTAATCCACAATAACTCATCTTAAAAAACACTACTTTTATTTTGCTGTTTAATTTAGTGAATTTCTTATTTCAGGGTGTTTCAAAAAGAACAATATCGTATATTTAAAGTCGACTGGAAACTCTTTGGGTTCAGCAATGCGTTTGTTGCTTTGGCTTATGGAATTTATGGTTACACTGCTCTTCCTCTTCTGGACTATCACTTTTATCTTATCGCTCCACCACTCACCTACTTTATTTTGGGCTATGCATGGAAATGGACGTTTCAAACTAAAAATGACTACTCCATAAAGTATTTGTTTGCGCTGGTTTTGATTCTGGTTCCGTTGATCCATTATTTATCCTACACCATTTTAACCTACTACGACCTCTTGAATGATATTTTATTTCCTGGTCCGTATTCTAGCGCATCAATCGAAGAATTTATATACTTACCGGTAATCAATATACCTATAACATTTTACATTATTTACAAGTTATACTTTTCTACTCTGATCATTCCTGTTGTGATAGGCATTCTGGTCAGAAACAAGTCGATTTAAGTTTGTATATTTAGACCTCCATATCAGAATCCTCTTTTGGTGATTCTCTCATCAATCATATAAATCGACTGCATAATGAAACGAATTATTATCAAATCAATCCTTTTATTTTTCTCCATACCACTAATTAATTCAATCACGTTTGGAATAGGCACATGGTTTCATACCATATATCAATCCAAAATTACCACGGAACAGTTTGCTTCATATCAAACTTCAATGATTATTATGATTACACTCACTGCAATTGTAATTCCTGTTTTGGAAACATTATTTCATAAATCTCTGATCAGCAACAAAACCACCCGGTTATCATATATTGGTCTTTTGATCATTATTGCGGTAATCACATTTGATCAGTTTTCTTTTCGACCATATGAACATAGTCTGACATTCTTGTCGATTGGATCTGTGCTCTTCACCAGAGAACTATTCAGTAAGAATTTAAATTTAAACTTTCCTAAACTAGCTTGATTCACTCTATTTGATTTCCAAACTTCTTAATATATGGTTTATGAATCCACTATATAAAAAACTTGGAATTAAAAGTGATAGCGAAATTGTGGTTTTAAATTGTCCGCAAGATTATCTGGACTTCTTTTATGATTTTCCCCATAGTGTAATTATTAATGAGGAAATCACTAAAAATCAAATTAAATTTATTCACCTTTTTGCGCAAACTAGACTTGAGCTAAATAATCTATTCCGAACTGCTAAACCCGCTCTGACCAGGAACGGTCAACTATGGATCAGTTGGCCCAAGAAATCTTCTTTATTAGACACCGAATTAAACAAATTTGATATTCTAAACCATGGTTTAACGAATGGTTTAGTGGACACTAAAGTTGTATCTATTAATTCCGATTGGAGCGGTCTCAAATTTGTTTACCGTCTAAAATACCGATAGTTTTCAGCAATACACCTAATATTTTCTTCACTGAAAACAGGCACAATTTATGCGTGATCGGAAAGTTTAAAATACTTCTTCAATGAAATCATTATTGCTCGTTTTTTTATTGGTTTTATCTCAATCACTAATCTATGCTCAAAATCCAATTGGAATTTATCTGGACATTGATGGTCAAATCAAGTTTTGGGAAATGGAAGCAAATCGTATCGGATACATAAAAGACACCGTTATCATCACATGTAATTCTCAAACTCAAACGGATGATCTTGGAAATTTGAAATATGATCATCTAACGTTTTTGGAAGCACCTAGAAACATTTCTACCATGCCAAGTGATGCTGACCCCAGTAGAATAAACGATTCTCTACCTAAGATAAATCATGATAAAATGTATGAAGCGGGTTTGGTACTCCCAACCTGGTATAGTTATTACCTCCAATTTTATGAGGATAGTTTAAGCATGACTCATGATACGATTCTCACTACTCCTCCTTCCAAATTTGAAAATAAAATTCGTGGTGCTGGATTAAATGATTCAATTATCCATTCTATTCAACTTAAACTATTGGACTATGTTCATCAGCATTGGGGTAAAAAAGAGACCTATCAAGACAGAAATAAACTGTACTTAGACCTTTCAATGTATGACACCGTTATTGATAAAAAAGCGGTTTACGACTATCTGGTTGATCTGGCTATATTTTACAGTTATGAGAATAACTTATTGACAAGTATCACAGGTTATCACTGGAATTTAGGTGTAGAATTTGATAGTCTGGCATATGATGATCAGGGAAATCTTATTTACTTTTCACGTGAAAGTATCGGGAGTATCAGAGATCAATTTTTATTTGAATACAATGCCCAGGGGCAAGTAATAAAAGCGACTTGTTATTACAGTGGTTTGATCAATGAATTGGAAGAGGAACTTGTTAGAGATTATAACATTTCCACTTATACTTTTACTTATAATAAAAATGGAAAAATACGTTCTAAATCCACCTTGCAAAATGATGGCTCTTGGTATACTTGTTATTACAAAATGTAATCTAAAATGATCAAAAATAGCTTTACACTACTATTTACAATTCTTATTCTGACTTCCTGTGATGCAGTGATTCAATTGCATTACGCTGTAAAAAACAAAAGTAACGAGAGTATCAAAATCCATGTCCCCCAATACCCCATTGGAAAAAAACGCAACATGTTTAGGCCTACCGTAGATACGGTCCTAGAAATTCAACCTCAAGAAACAGTATGGATTCGCTCCACGATGACCGACATTGATTTTCCCTGGGCTACCAAAAACATTTATAAAAAACACCCTGGGGTTTGTGGTTTAGAACTCATCAAAGAAGATACGGTCATTTCTTTAGATTGTACATCGGCCAGTTGGAAATACCGAAAAAGATGGTCTACATTAAAAGTGAAGTAGTTTGAAGTACAGCTTAAAATTCCATAATACTCTTTTTTTATTACCAGGATTTTAAATTCACTAAGACATAAAAAGTATGTTCAAAATACTTTGGATCAATGACTCTATATTCTCTGGATTTTTGCGTTAACAGATTTTCAATATAGTTGTTTTTATAAGGCAAAACAGACCTTAAAGTCTTTACCTCATTGATATACCCCTCGGATGATATTTGAATAGAATAAAAAGACCTTCCCAGAATTTCCATTTCTCTGATCATTTCCGGGACGTTCTCTTCGATCAACATCAATACCAGATTTTGTGTATCTCTTTGAGTCTCTATATCCACTAATAAAAATGGTTCCTGACTATCCCTAAGAACTTTGTTCCCTGTGGTATCATCAATTTGACATACGACCTGATAACGCATTTCTTTAACAATAAGTTCATGATATGAGCCAGAACAAATTGGACGTTCTTTATTTACTGGCACTGAGGTTTTACACCCCAATAACAAAAAACAAAAGCATACCATTCCCCATTTCATTCATGTAAATCTACAAGATATTGGATATAGAATAAAATATTTTTAAGCTCAGGATAGCAATGTAATAATTCCCAAATCTAAAACCGAAAGGCCTAAAATAATCCAAACCCACTGTACCCAGGTTAAATGAAAATCTTTAGCGAAGTACGAATCAGATATCCACCAAATAGCAATGTATATCACCCAAACCCACCAGGCATGTACATCATTGATGGTCAAGATGATCATCCCAATAATAAAAATCAGATTTACAAACGCGAACTTTTTCATAGTGAGATTCTATTTCCTCACAAAGATCTCGATTCCTCCTGTTTTTATTTTTGACCTAAATCAAAAAAAGCTTGATACAATTTGGGCTTTAATATCTTTTTATTCCGGATCAACAAAAGTCTCGACATGACCTATATCTTCAGCACCATGTGCCATGGCTTTCAGCTTCTTTACCAGAACAAACAATAAAATACCCACGATCAAACATGCGATTGAAATAATAGCAAAAATGGTCATTTCCCCAGATTCTTGTGCGGCTTCACCCAACATTCCTGCGGCCTTATTACCTAATCCGGTAATGGCAAAATAAGTCCCCATCATTAAACTTGCATATTTCACGGGAGCTAATTTGGTAATAAACGATAATGCCACCGGAGAAATACTTAATTCCGCTACTACATGAAGGAAATAAGAGAAAAACAACCAATATACCGGAGCTTTTCCAAGCGCTGATATCGAAGCTTCATACACCGCGCCCATTAATGCTAGAAAACTAATACTCATGATAATCATTCCGACTGCCATTTTAAATATTGCAGAAGACTCTTTTCCCATGTTTCCCCATTTTAGCCATAACCAAGCCATAGGCGCACCGATTAGCACTACATAAAATGCATGTAAGGATTGAAACCAACTGGTAGGTATTTCATATCCAAAAACCATTCTATCTACACTATCTCTAGCATATAAATTCATTAATCCACCAGCTTGTTCATATGCTGCCCAGAAAACAATAACGATTAAAAATGATATCATTAAAACAACAATTCTATCCTTTTCTATTTTAGTTAAAGGCTGGGTAGCCAAATGGGCCTCGGTCTCCGAATGCTTAAGCAAATTCCCAACATCTTTCAGATATCTCCCCCCAAATAAAAACACCAGTTGACCGAGAATCATCCCAAAACCAGCCAGAGAGAATCCTAAATGCCAATCTACCTGTTCTCCAAAATATCCTACCAATAACGGGGCTCCTAACGCACCGATATTTATACCAATATAAAAAAGCGTAAATCCGGCATCTCGCCTACCATCTCCTTTTGGATACAAACCACCAACCATTGTACTAATATTAGGTTTCAATAACCCAACTCCACAAACCAGTAATACCAACCCGGTGTAAAACATACTCAGGCTATCTACGGTAAGCGAAAACTGACCTAAAATGATAAGAATCCCTCCAAATAAAACCGATTTTTTTTGACCTAACCATTTATCTGCTATGGCACCACCAAAAATCCCCATGAAGTACACAAACATGCCATACCAACCATAAAGTGCCAAAGCCTCTTTACTGGTCCAGCCCAATCCCGGGTTTAATTTATCTGTGGTTTCCGCAGTTAAGTATAACACCAAAATGGCACGCATTCCATAATATGAAAAACGCTCCCAAAGTTCGGTAAAGAATAGTATAAATAGTCCTTTTGGATGTCCAAAGATTGTTCCTTCTTGCATGTCGTTATTTTTCAAAAAGTGCTAAAGATAGGTTTCTTTTTTAAATCCATTTTAGATTTTTTAATTCTCTCTTTAAAAAGCCTACATTTGAGACATTACGCAATTATTATTTAGCATCAACTCTATATGGCACCACCCAAAAACCTTTTTAATCGCTTCATTTCAAAACTCTTTAAATCACCCATTCAGGTTTCTGATCGCTATATCGAATTTAGTCCTGAAATGATTAAACGTTACAAGCAAGAAAACCCACATATCGAATTTTCAGAAGTTGAAATTCCATATCTCAATCAGGGAGAACACTTCAAAATATCCAAATGGATGAAATCTGATGGAGATCACATTCAAAAGGGTGATATCCTATGTGATATTGAATCCGGTGTGTATACCTTAGAATTTGAATCTAGTCTTGAAGGTTTTTTATACTTCCGTCAGAAACCTGGAATAATTCTCACTCCGGGAAAAACAATTTGTTTAATTATCCATCAAAAAGTCGCTCCAGATACGCTCATTAATTAACCCAGGTTCATTGTAACTTTCATAGAGAATTTTGACTTTCGTCTCCATAATTCTTTATACCCTGATTAATTGTTATGTCAAACAAGTTTTCTTCTTCAACTTCTACTTGACCTTTATCACTACCCAACAATATTTACCTAAAACACAAGTTCCCTTTCAAACACCTTAAAGAATTCTACAAACTTCTCATGCGCCACTGAAACACAAATTCGAGAAACATCATCCACTGCTTCTTTATTTGGTGTAAAGAAATCCAATGGTACTGAACCAATTCTATGATCTAGTAATTCCTGGTAAGTTTTCTTAATCACTACAAAAATTCCAACTGGAGTCGCATCTTGATAGTATTGCTCAACCAATAAATCATTTTCTTTCAAGTAGGCAATATTCTGGGTTATTCCTTCTACCGTCTTTTTCTTAAAATCACTAATAATTTCTTGGCCTTTAGTGGTTGAAAAAAGTTGGGTCACCAGCAATTGAGCGAAGGTATTAATCCCATTTGTGGTATATAAAATCTTAATGTTGAGTTCTTCTCCAAAATCTTGATCTTTCACGTAAATAAAACCTAAACGCTGTCCGGGTAACCCTATGGACTTGGAAAAGCTTTCTGTAATAATCAGATTCTCATTCTTTGCCAATTCCTGATACAAAGTATCCGAATGATCAAGAAACAATCTTCTATACGGACCGTCCCAAATTACGGTCACATCATTCTTGGTCAGATATTTTACCACATCCAACAACTTGTCATCGTCATATTTTGTTCCCAACGGATTATTCGGATCACAAATAATAATCGCATTACCGGCCAACTCATCCACATGGGAATATAACCAGTCAAAATCAGGGTAAACATCTAAAGCTACCTGATTTGAAATAGAGATATTTCGATACGCCCCCCAATGAAAATTATGTGCATAAATCGTTTCACAATCCAATGAACCAATAATGAGATCTAAAGCACTCATTCCTCCATTCGTAATATAAATATGATCCGTATTTACTTTGCCTGCAAAATACTCCTGATTGATCGCTTCTTTTAGTTCCGGTATTCCTGAATTAGCCGGATACAATTGAAGCTCTTTTGAATTAAAGTCAATCTCACTTATAATAGGATTTAAATCCAATAAGGTCACCGAGTTCACACCACGATTCAATGGCAAATACTCTTTTCCGGTTTGCGCTGATAAACGATTTAACTCTTCTCCTATTCCTACAATTGCTGAATATTTTGCACCACTTCTATTTGTTTTCATACCCTTTTCTAATCTGGTTTTATCCTCTATTTTATTTTTTAACAAAATCAAGGCAATACTATAAATAGATTAAATCTCAAATATTGATTTTTATATTTTTCATTACACAAATGGTTATTTTGCTATCATTTTGATTTTAAAATCACTTTTTAAATATATTTTTGAAAGTAAAACCAACCAAATATTCATGATGAGCTTTAATTTAGATAGTACAGATAAAAAAATCTTAAAATACCTAATCAAAGATGCGAGAATGAAAGTGGTGGATATTGCCAATTTTCTAGGCGTAACGAGTGCTGCAATACATCAGCGTATTGGAAAAATCAAACGTAAAGGTGTGATCAGGGAGTTTACTTTGAGGTTGGATGAAAAAAAATTGGGTTACAACACCTGCGCTTTCGTAGGCGTTTTTATCGATCGAAATTATCTATACGAAGAAGTAATTGAAAAACTGGAACGCATCAAAGAAGTAGTAGAAGTTAATTATACCACGGGGCGTTATGGATTGTTCATTAAACTTTACGCTTTAGACAATCAACATCTCATGAAAGTGCTGGATTTTCAAATTCAACAAATAAAAGGCATTACACATACCGAAACTTTTATTTCACTAGACGAACCGATCCGAAGAAATATCTCGATTTAAAATCAGAATTGAATTACTCTTTAATCTTCTTTCAACCATTTTTCGGCATTTTCCAAATCATCAATATGGAAATATTTCTCTTGCCATGGCACCATGAGATTATCAACAACCGTCAACAACTTCAGCACTTCACGATCTCCGATTACTGCCAATCGATGAATATGCTTATACATTTGAATCCCGGTTTTCAGCACCTCCAATTGCGTTTTTAGAGTCATTTCCAAATGCCTGCCCAGTGTAATACGAATGGAAATTTTTTCATATTGCGTCAGCATCTTATCCATCACCGATTCAATTTTCTTAATATCATCAGGCATCACCGTATCAGATACAATTTCCACATCCAGAATATTTCCGATTACATTATATACTTTCATTGTTAAGTTCTTAAATTATTTATGGTTTAGTTCGTTAATCGTTTTTCTTTTTTGTTGTTCAAAGTTTTGATGTTTTGGACTCCCTATGATTTGAGCAGTATAAATCCCAGTGTGACCTGAAAATAAATAGGCTACCACACATGCAATAGCTATAAACACACCACTTTCAATTCCAAATAATTCTATTCCCATCAATATACATGCTAATGGTGTATTTGTTGCTCCAGCAAAAACAGCAACAAACCCCATTCCTGTTAGCAATGACATGGGTAAAGGAAGCACCCACATCAAAGCGTTTCCCAATGTTGCACCCACAAAGAATAACGGAGTAACCTCTCCTCCTTTAAAACCTGCACCTATCGTAAAAGCAGTAAACAATAATTTTAGAATAAAATCATACGAGTTTAGAGGTTCAACAAATGCGGCAGATATAGTAGGTACTCCTAACCCCATATACTTTGAAGTATCCAAAGTTAAAAATATTAACGCTAACACCACCCCTCCAATCAATGGTCTTAATGGTGGGTATGCCACAAAACGTTTAAAATTATCACTAAAAAAGTGAATTGATTTAGAAAATAAAATGGATGTCAGTCCAAAAAATATCCCAGCTATTATTGCGTACAAAAATGTTTGCGGTATCATCTCCGGCACCTCACTGATTTGATAATGGGTATGATGAACAGGCCATAATTCGCAGGCATAATCCGCAACAATAGCGGTAAGAAAACTGGGAATTAATGCTTCGTAACGCATTCTCCCCACAATCAATACTTCGAGTGCAAATACAGCTCCTGCCAGCGGTGTACCAAATACAGAAGCAAAACCTCCACTCACCCCCATGGCCAAAAGTATTTTCCTTTCTCTATCTTGAAGGTGAAACCATTTTGTAAATTGATCTGCTATAGCTCCCCCGACCTGTACTGCTGTTCCCTCACGACCTGCTGAACCACCAAACAAATGAGTGATTACAGTTCCAATAAACACTAAAGGAGCCATCTTAAATGGAATAATCTGCTTAGGACTATTAAACTCCTCAATAATTTGATTATTCCCCTTTACGACATCTGTTCCCAGGTAATGATAAAGCAACCCTACAACCAAACCACCTATTGGCAATAATGCCACAATCCAAATATTCGCATCTCTTACGGAACCTACCCACTCCAAAGCCATAAGCAACCACGCAGACCCGCTTCCTGAGAGCAACCCAATAACCAAAGCTATTAGAAGCCACTTCAGTAAAAATAAAGAATAATCGCGGAAATTTAGAATGGAAAACTGCGGTGTGATAATCGTTTTTTTTGACATAATCTTCTACTTAAGTATAAACTTATCTGTAGACATCATCAGCCAAACCGGCACTTTAGGGCAGATATCATTGCCACAAACTGGGCACAAATGTATGAAAAATTTACATCCTATTTCGAGAATCTATAATCTGACATATTTTATCATTATTTTGCGCTCGAAATATTCAAAACCATGAGATCATTACCAACCATAATTTTGGTTTGCATCATATTTATTCTTTCCGCATGCGGAGAGTCCACTCCTCCAAAAAGTAAAAAGGTAAAACGTCCTAAAAAACTCCCTACACCAACTTTAAAGTATTCCGTTGATCAAAAAATACCGCATTCAACAAATTCATTTACGGAAGGTTTTTTATTTTATAATGATCAATTATTTGAAAGTACCGGATCTCCACAAAATCTACCAGCCACAATCTCTGTATACGGATCGGTGGATTTTAACTCGGGTGAAATTGACATTCATAACCAACTTCCGAAAAAATATTTTGGAGAAGGTATCACTATCCTAAACGACAAGGTGTATCAGTTGACATACAAAAGCCGGGAAGGTTTCGTTTACGATTTTAATTCCAGAAAGCAACTGCGCTCATTTCAAATTCCGACCCGTGAAGGTTGGGGACTCACAACCGATGGGGAATCTCTCATTATGAGTGATGGGACCCCGGATTTACATTTTATAGATCCCAACTCACTTGAAAAAACAGCAACACTTCGTGTATTTGATAATGGTCGTCCGGTTAACTATCTAAACGAATTAGAATATGTTGATGGATTTATTTATGCCAACGTTTACACCACCGATTGGATCATCAAGATTGATATGGACAATGGTAAAGTTGTCGCTAAAATTGATTTAACCGACCTTAAATTAGAAGAAGATAGAATTGGAGATCAGGCACTAGAAACCAATGGAATTGCATACCACCCGGAGAGTAAAAAGTTTTACGTAACTGGAAAAATGTGGAAACACATTTACGTGATCAATCTTTTTAACCCCTAATCCTTTTTTGAAATAAGCATTAATCCAATCACTGTTAGGAGTCCATTGATCAATAAAAGTTCAAACCCTATTTTGTATCCATTAAACCATTCGGCTGAATTCTTATACAATACATAAGTACCCAAAGGCGCAACGATTGCGACCCATACTACCAGCTTATCGTGAATCGCTTTTTGGGTTAAAATCCCATAGGCAAACAAACCTAAAATAGGTCCATAAGTGAATCCGGCCAACTTAAACAATTCACTAATTACGCTTTCATCATTAAACTGTTTAAATACAATAATAACTATCGCCAGTACTACTGATATAGCTACGTGAACATTTTTACGCACCTGAACCTGCCTTTCTTCACTCATCTTTTGCACTTCCAGGATATCTACACTAAAGGAAGTGGTTAGAGCTGTCAAAGCAGAATCTGCACTGGAATATGCTGCTGCAATTAATCCCAAAACAAAAAACAATGCAACCACAATCCCTAAATGTCCATCGGTTGCAATGGTCGCAAATAAAGCATCTCCTTTCTCCGGAATAGCAATACCCTCATGCGAAGCAAAGATGTATAACAATGCGCCCAGAGATAAAAACATCAGGTTAACAAAAACCAGCGTAGAACTAAACCACGCCATGTTTTTCTGAGATTCCCCAAGCGTTTTACATGTTAAATTCTTTTGCATCATATCCTGATCCAGTCCCGTCATCACTACTGCGATAAAGGCACCGGCCAAAAAATCTTTCAAAAAGAAATGCGAACTTTTCCAATCCGAAAATTCAAACATTTGAGAATACGGACTATCATGTATGGTTTGTACCATTCCTATCAACCCCAAATCCATCCGGTCGGCAATCACCCATAATGTAACGACAACTGCAATCAACATAAACGCGGTTTGCAAAGTATCTGTCCAGATAATCGTTTTCATTCCACCTTTAGACGTATACAGCCATATCAAACCAATTGTAATCAAAACAATCACCGCAAAAGGCACATCCATCTCTAATTTTTGAAATATGGTTAAATCAAATACCATCGCCACCAAATACAATCTGAATGCAGCTCCAATAACTCTGGAAATCATAAAAAACCATGCGCCTACTTTATAAGACATCACCCCAAACCGATCACCAAGAAATGAATAAATGGAAGTAAGATTCAACCTGTAATACAATGGCAATAAGACAGTAATAATCACGGCATACCCCAACAAGTACCCCAACACCATCTGCATATAAGTAAATTTGATTCCTGCCACCCATCCTGGTACAGACAGGAAAGTCACCCCAGAAAGTGATGCGCCTATCATGCCAAATGCCACCACATACCAAGGCGATTGGCGATTCCCCATAAAGAATCCTGAGTTACTGTTTTCACTGGTATAATGCGCAACAGCCATTAATACTAGAAAGTATATGACTATTACTGAAATAATTAATTCTGGCGACATCCCACAAATGAAACCTATTTTAAAAAAGGTTTTATCTCCTACCCGGAAGAGATATTCACATTTCACATTCAATAATTCAATGTCAACAAACACATTCAGGATATTCGAAATAAACATGTATTGAGCAGGTTTAAATATTAAATTTGGCGCATGAACAATATCCCCTCAAAATTATTGGAACAAGGAGTTGAAGCATTTGCTTCTCTACCTGGGATTGGAAGAAAAACAGCACTGCGTCTGGCATTACATATGCTCAGACAACCCAAAGATAATGTTCATCATTTTGCCAATTCCATTGTGAGTATGCGTAATGATATCGGCTTTTGCAAAAAGTGTCATAATATTTCGGAAACCCCGGTATGCGATATCTGTGGAAATCTCAAACGAGAAGAAAACAAAACCATTTGTGTAGTTGAGGATTTGAGGGATATCATTGCTATTGAAAATACGCAGCAATACTTTGGTACCTATCACGTTTTAGGAGGCCATATCTCTCCGGTAGACGGTATAGGTCCCAGCGATCTGAATATCGATTCTTTAGTGCAACGTGTTGAAGAAGAAAACATAAAAGAAGTCATCTTCGCTCTTAATTCCACTATGGAGGGGGATACCACCAGTTTTTTTATCTATCGGAGATTAATGAATCTAGATGTAAAAACTACCGTAATTGCCAGAGGAATCCCAATTGGAGATGAACTGGAATATGCTGATGAAATTACATTAGGTCGTTCTTTGTTACACCGAACGCCATATGACAATTCCTTATAGTTTAAGATTGATTTAGAATGCAGGAGAAACCAAGGTTAACAGTCATCATAGTCAATTACAATGTAGAATATTTCTTAGCACAATGTCTACACTCGGTCAGGAAGGCTGCTCAATTGGCCCCTATTGAAACCATTGTTGTCGATAATAATTCTTCTGATGGTTCCGTGGAGATGACCAAAAGATTGTTTCCCGAAGTTCAGGTAATTGCGAATAAAGACAATAAAGGTTTTTCATCAGCGAACAATCAAGCTATTCGCATATCAAAAGCAGATTACGTATTATTACTCAACCCAGACACTTTAGTGGAGGAAGATACATTCAAAAAATGTATTGATTTTATGGATCAGCATCCCAATGCTGGAGGGCTTGGGGTAAAAATGGTAGATGGGAAAGGCCAATTTCTCGCAGAAAGCAAACGCGGACTACCAACCCCTATGGTTGCTTTCTATAAAATCTTTGGACTTTCGGCTTTATTCCCAAAATCTAAAACTTTTGGACAATATCATCTGGGACATCTGGACAAAAACGAAACACATAAAGTCGATATTCTGGCGGGCGCTTTTATGATGATGCGAAATTCGGTGTTAGATCAAGTCGGGCTTTTGGATGAAGACTTCTTTATGTATGGCGAAGATATTGACCTCTCCTGGCGCATTCGCCTGGGTGGCTATGACAATTACTATTTTCCCGAAACGAGAATCATTCATTATAAAGGAGAAAGCACGAAGAAAAGTAGCGTCAACTACGTATTGGTATTTTATAATGCCATGATCATTTTTGCGAAAAAACACTTTTCAAAATCCAATGCGAATGTCTTTGAAATTTTGATTCGCATGGCTATTTATTTCCGTGCCGGAATCGCATTAACCAGACGTTTTTTAGAAAAGTCTATCCTGCCAATTTTGGATTTTTTGGTGATCGTATCCACGCTCTTTCTAACTTCAAAAGCTTATAGTAGTTTTACCAACATCATTTACCCGGAACACATTCTAAAATGGCTATTTCCAAGTTACGGAGTTATTTTTCTGCTCTCCATATATATAAACAATGGCTATAATTCCAGTCCATTTATCAACCGTATACTAAAAGGAGTGCTGTGGGGTGGAATTTCAGGGTTACTACTGTACGGTCTTCTAAATGAAGATTATAGATTTTCCAGGGTCGTCATTTTTATGGGAGCCTTGTTTTCCGCATTTAATATTGTACTTTATCGTACGATATTAAACCAACTCAATTTCAAGGCTATTTTATTCAAAACACAACAAGATATTAGAATGGCCATAGTAGGTAAATCCGGAGGTATTGAACGGGTTAAAAAACTGCTCCAAAAAACCACGAATGTACCTGAAATGATATTGGAAGTTTACCCCAGCTATAATTTCAAAAACACATCAAATCATTTTATCGCAAATCTGGGTCAATTGCCAGATGCTTTAAAAATATTTAATATCAATCAAATCATTTATTGTGGTGAAGACATGGATTCCGGATCGATTATTAATGAAATGATGATTCAGGAAAATCCACAAATTGAGTTAAAAATCGCACCTCCCGAAAGTACATTTATCATTGGAAGTCAATCCATAAATACTTCCGGAGAAATATTATCCATACATACCACCAACACTTTCTTAAAAGAGGAAAGCAGAAACAACAAACGTTTCTTTGATGTAATTATATCACTGGTGATACTTCTGCTCAGTCCCTTTCTAGTTTTCCTACAAAAATCTGCAAAAAACTTCCTTCGAAATTTATTACAGGTTTTTATCGGTCAGAAAACCTGGGTAGGTTTTTCTCCTATGGATGATCACCAATCATTATCAGAATCCATACAACCGTCTGTACTCCATTTAGGGATGTCTTATAAAGGGCAAAACAAACCAAAAGACTTCTTTGAAAATCTCAATTTGGGATACGCCAAAAAATACGACCCCACACAAGACATATCAATTATTTGGCAACTACGAAATAAATTAGACAATTAGCACTATATTCCCATCAAACAACAATCAATAATTTGGCTCAATCCAATTAATACAACCAATTTTTAGTGTATTTTTGCAGTCCTTAAAAATCAACAACTATGGGACAAATAGAAGTCAAACTTCCTAAAATGGGAGAAAGTGTTGCAGAGGCAACAATTACATCATGGTTAAAAGCTGTTGGGGATACAGTTGAAGCAGAAGAATCAATTGTAGAAATCGCAACAGATAAAGTAGATTCAGAAGTTCCTTCACCCGCAGACGGAGTGATTACCAAAATATTATTTGAAGAAGGCGCAGTTCCTCAAGTTGGGGATGTGATCGCTATTATTTCTGGAGAAGGAGATTCAGATGCTCCAGCAGAAGAAACAGTAGCTGCACCTGTAGCCGCAGAAACTTCAGCTCCGGCACCAGCGGCAGTAACACCTGCACCATCTACTGCAAATGTTGATTTTTCATCCAGTGACAATTTTTATTCTCCATTGGTAAAAAACATTGCCAAAGAAGAAGGCGTTTCTCTTCAGGAATTAGAGTCTATTCAAGGCACTGGTTCAAACAACAGAGTAACCAAAAAAGATATTTTAAACTACATCAATAACGGTCGCCAGGCGGCAGCAGCTCCTGCTCCGACCGCAGCACCAGTTGCAGCAGCTCCGGTATCAAAACCAAGTGCTGCACCAGTTCCTCAAGGAGCTCCGAATCCAAACGATTTTGGTGGTAATGTAGAAATCATTGAAATGGATCGTATGCGTAAGCTTATTGCGAAGCATATGGTGAATTCAAAACATACTTCTCCACACGTAACTTCTTACGTTGAAGCGGATATGACCAATATCGTTAACTGGAGAAACAAAGTAAAAAATAAATTCTTCGAGCGTGAAGGTGAAAAACTAACATTTACACCGATCATTATGGAGGCGATTGTAAAAGCAATCAAAGACTTCCCTCTGGTAAATGTTGAAGTTCAAGGTGATTATATTATTAAGAAAAATAATATTAACCTGGGAATGGCTACGGCATTACCAAGTGGTAACTTGATCGTTCCCGTAATTCACAATGCGGATAATTACAATCTTACAGGTCTTGCAAAACAGGTTAACGGATTGGCAACTAAAGCTAGAGACAACAAATTATCTCCGGATGACATCGCAGGAGGAACATATACCGTAACCAACGTGGGTACTTTCGGTAATGTTATGGGGACTCCTGTAATTAACCAGCCGCAAGTTGCAATCATGGCAGTTGGTGCAATTCGTAAGATGCCATCAGTAATTGAAACTCCTGATGGAGACTTTATTGGTATCCGTCATAAAATGTTCTTATCTCACGCATACGACCATAGAGTGATCGATGGAGCACTAGGTGGAATGTTCGTAAGACGTGTAGCAGATTACCTGGAATCTTTCGATCCAAACAGGGAATTATAATCCACTTAATCAAAGTTTTATTCGCATGTGGTTATCAATAATCTCATGTGAATAAAACAGATTGCTATATTTGTGTCCACTATCACCTATGTTTATTTTTGAAGCATAACAAACCCCAAATGTTAAAAGGAATGCACAAATTTACTTCTACAACAATCATGCTGGCATTTTTGCTATTGTCGAGCATCTCACTTTTTGCACAAAGTGCAAAACCTGAGAAAATCACTCCAAAGAGAGCTATGTTCTATTTGGAAGATGGGAACTGGGAAAAAGCCAAGCAGATTTATTTGGAACTTCTTAAGAACAATCCAGATGACCAGGATTTAAATCTCTATTGCGGAGTTGCTTTCCTTAATAGTAGAATTAATGCGGACAAGTCTATGGACTACTTCAACAAAGTTGATGAAGACAAAACTCCAGGTGTATTACTTCTTAAAGGTGAATCTTTCCATTATATGGGACAATTTGACTCGGCCAAAGTATATTATGACAAATACAAAGCCACCGATGGTGTACGTATTGAAAAAGGTCTGAGCAAATTAATGGACCAAAGAATGGAACAATGTAATACCGGTAAAGCCTTGACCGAATCTCCGACTGAAGGGATGTTTGTTGAAAATCTTGGAGGTGATGTCAACACCATGTTCTTAGATTACGCTCCGGTAGTATATGAAGATTTAAAAACATTAGTTTTTACTTCTACTAACGCCAACCTTTTTAACATTAAATACATGACCTTTCAAGCTAAAGGTCAAGAAGAGATTTTTTATACCAACTATGATCCGGTATACAAAAAATGGCTTCCAAGAGCAAAGGCTGACGGTGTAGTGTTAAACAAAAACATTGAATCAGAAGACAATGAGTCTTCTATTTCTTTTAATAAGGACTTATCTAAGTTTTTCTTTTATAGAACTGGTAAATTGTTTGTTTCTGAAAACTTACAAGACCCTACGAAATACGGAATCAACACCACATTCTTTACGGATAACCAAATTGTATCTATCGCTATAAACAGAGCTGAAGACCATATCTTCGTTACAAGCGATCGTGGAGGAGGTTGGAACAGTACTGATATCTATGAATCTGTTAAAGATGCGGATGGGAACTGGAGTGCTTTTAAATTCTTAAAAGGTATCAACACTGAATTTGACGAAGGATCTCCTTTTATCAGTAATGATGGTCAAAAATTGTACTTCGCTTCTAAAGGCTATAACTCTATTGGGGATTTTGACATTTTTGTTGCGACAAAAACTGATTCTGGATGGGGAAATGTTCAAAACATGGGCGTTCCGGTGAACTCTCCTGCAAATGACATTCATTTCAGATTGACTGGTGACAACGAAGAGTTTGGTTATTTAGCCTCAGATCGTATGGGTGGTGAAGGTGATTATGATATTTGGAGAGTATGGACTTGTCATGATGTACCTACAACTAATTTAACAGGTAAATTCATTGCACTAAACGGACATCCTATTGATAGTGCAAGTTTAACTTTAATGAATGTAGATTCGTCAGTAGTTGCTACAGTCAACCCATTATTAGAAGGTGGACATTATAGTTATACAGTAAATACAGAAACCGATTATATTTTATCATTAAATGTAAAAGGCTACGCAACACATACTTACAATATCAGTATTCCTGAACAATGTAGCGAGTATGATATCTTCCAAATGTTATCATGCGAACTTAAAGAAGATGGAGACAAATTTGTATACGAGCAAAAGTCAACACTTACAAATGCGTTTTATGATATCAATGCCGCAAGAGGTGATCAAAGCAAAGAAGCTTTCGTGAGTGGTTTATCTCCAGAAAGCCCAGCTTACACTGATCCTGAATCTCGTGTAACACCTTGGGAAAAAGACGAGCTAATCGCAGAACTTCCTACTCCTGTTAAAAATGCAGATGGTAAGTTTGTTCATGAAATTTATTTTGACTTCGATAAATCCAACATCAATGATGAAGACAGAGCTTACATTGAAAAAGTAGCGAAAATCTTGAATCAAGATCCAAACAAAAAGATCGTGATTGCTGGACATACCGATTCTCAGGGTCCTGCTTCTTACAACGTTGGTTTATCAAAACGTAGAGCAAAAACAGTGGCAGACTACTTCAAGAAACATGGTGTAAATCCTGATCAGATGATCATAGAGGGGTATGGAGAGTCTCAATTGAAAATCAAAGACACTGATGCAAATGGTGGATATATCTTAAGATATACTGCTCAAAACAGAAGGTGTGAAGTAGAAATTATTACAGGACAATAAACCTGGCAAACATAAAAATTGAAAAAACTCCTCATTTCTGAGGAGTTTTTTTATGGGTAAAACTTAAATCTTTTAAGTTTGCTTTATCAAACAAATAGGCATTTTTGCTGCAATTCAAACATCGAAATGAATTTAAAACTAACCAGACCGATTGCTGTTTTTGATCTTGAAACAACAGGTGTCAATATCGCTACTGATCGAATACTTGAGATCTCCATTCACAAGGTGATGCCAAATGGCAAATCAGAAACAAGAACCTACAAAGTCAATCCAGAAATTCCTATTCCAGAAAAATCAACGGCAATTCATGGTATTACAAATGACGATGTGAAGGATGCACCAAAATTTGCAGAATTAGCTCCTAATCTTTATTTGTTCTTAAATGACTGTGATTTGGCAGGTTATAATTCTAATCGATTCGATGTACCTCTTTTAATTGAAGAATTTCATCGTGTAGGATATGATTTTGATGTAACCGATCGTGACCTGATTGATGTCCAAAACATTTTCCATAAAAAAGAGCAACGTACTCTGGTAGCTGCTTATCAATTCTATTGTGGTAAGGATTTAAGCAATGCACATAGTGCGGAAGCAGACACATTAGCCACGTACGAAATTCTGGAAGCGCAATTGGCTAAATATACCGACTTAAAACGCGACACTAAATTTTTAAGTGAATTTACTACCATGCATCATGCCGTGGATCTTGCCGGACGTTTTGTGAAAAATGATGAAAATGTAACGGTTTTTAACTTTGGTAAACATAAAGGAAAACCTGTAGCAGAAGTTCTGAAAGTAGAACCAGCTTATTACGGATGGATGATGAAAGGTGACTTTTCTCAAAATACCAAAAAGGTGTTACAACAAATTAGAAATCAGATTAAAAAATAAATATGAAGATTATCTGTATTGGGCGCAATTATGCCATGCACGCCAAAGAATTAAACAACCCTGTTCCTGAGGAGCCGGTTATGTTTATGAAACCCGATTCAGCTTTACTTCAAAGTCAAAAACCTTTTTTCATTCCCAATTTCACTAAAGATGTGCATCACGAACTTGAGATTGTGATAAAAATCAACCGACTTGGAAAACACATCAAAAAGAAATTCGCCCGTAAATACTATAATTCCATTACAGTAGGAATCGATTTTACCGCCAGGGATCTACAAAAAGAACTTAAATCCAAGGGGTTACCATGGGAAATCGCTAAAGCTTTTGATGGCTCTGCTCCGATTGGCAAATTTATTCCTGTGGATCAATTTGAAAACCTTCAGGATCTTAACTTCAAGTTAGAAAAAAATGGAGAGCCGGTTCAAATTGGGAATACCAAAGACATGCTTTTCGATATCGATACTTTAATCGAACATATCTCAAAGTATTTCACTTTAAAAATTGGAGATTTGATTTATACCGGAACACCTGCTGGTGTAGGCCCCGTTCAAATTGGTGACCAATTGGTCGCATCTATTGAAGGACAGGAGTTGCTTAGAACTTCAGTTAAATAAATTAAATATCATAAACCCAGGCTGCCCAGACCAGCACAAAGAATACACTCACCCCTATTCCAATTAGATTTAGCGCAAACCCAGTTGCAGCCATTTCTTTACTATCTATCTGTTCAGTGGCGTAAACTATGGTATTCGGAGGTGTTGCCACAGGTAACATAAATGCAAATGATGCGGACATAATCACCGGCATCATAATCAGCATTGGATGTGCATCTACATTTGAAGCCAGCGCCAACAAAATAGGCAACATCAAAACGGTTGAAGCCGTATTTGAAGTTAACTCCGTAAAAAAGGTCATAAACAATGCCAAACAAACCACTACTAATACAGGTGGATAATCTGCAACAAAAGACAAACTCTCCCCTAACCAATTAGATAGCCCCGTAATCCCAATCACCTTGGCTATCGCAAAGCCACCTCCAAATAAAAAAATCATTCCCAACGGGATTTTCTTAGCTGCGTCCCAATCCAGTAGATGTCCATTCGTATTTTTTGCGGGTAACACAAATAATACAAATGCAGCCAACATAGCGATAGTACTTTCCTTGATATACTTCGCTTCCGGAAAAATATGTGTCCATCCTTTAAAATGAAAATCACCTACCGCAACATCTTTTGCGGTAAACCACAACAACACTGCTATAGAAAAAACAATGGCCACACCAATTTGCTCAAAACTCATTTTTCCTAACTTACGATATTCTTCCTTGATGTAATCTACATTTAAATTTAATTCAGGTTGTTTTTTAAAATACTTCCAAACTAAATATAGATATGCTGCTATAAAGAAAGTCATACTTGCAGGAAGCCCTACCAAAAACCATCCACTGAACGTTATAGCTTCCAAATTCGGATAATGACTATTATAAAAGTCCATAAAATATAAGTTGGGAGCCGTTCCGATTAAAGTAGCCGTACCACCAATGGATGCCGCATAAGCCATGCCCAATAAAATAGGCGTTTTTAAATTCTCAAATCCCTGTTTAACCGATTTTGAAATTTGCGTCAAAACGGCTAGAGCCGCAGGTAATAACATCATCACCACAGCAGTATTCAATATCCACATGCTTAACACATAACTGGTAAACATAAAACCCAACAAGATTCGCTTGGGGGTATGACCAAAAATCAATAATAATTTCAGCGCGATCTTTCGATGTAAATTCCACTTTTCCAATGCAAATGCCAACAAGAACCCTCCTACAAAAAAGAATATGATTTCCGGCATATATGCTGGGGCCAATTCTTTCATACTAATGACTCCCGCAAAAGGCAAAAATGTAATGGGTATCAATGCGGTAAAATAAATATGAATCGCCTCAGTGATCCACCATACCGCCATCCACACGGCTACTCCCCCGGTAATCGACATGTTCTGATCCTGAGTGTTTTGCTGCAGCATTAAAAAGACCACTCCTCCTAAAAAAGGTCCTAAAAATATTTTCAACCATTTCCACATGCCACTAAACTAATACAAAAACCTACCATTCCTCCGAAGCCGCTAGAATAAAAAATCAACCTTTTATTGACATCCCAAACAATTAAATTATAGTATCAACCGTTTAACACATTTCACAATTCTATATGATGATTATTCCGCAAATTTGCGCATCATTCAATCAACATTTTTATAATAAAATGAATTACATATTTCGAGCCTTTTTAACTCTCCTGTTACTAGGGACATCTCATCTATTAATCGCTCAAAAAAATCCCGGAAAACCTACTCTAAGCGGCTATGTACGTGACGCTTCTACCGGTGAAGATCTAATTGGAGCTACTATCAAAGTTAAACAACTCGGTACTGGTGCAGTCACCAACGTTTATGGATTTTATTCCCTAACCGTTGACCCGGGTTTTTACACATTTGAGGTCTCATTTATTGGGTATCAAACTTTTATTGATTCCTTCCAAATGGACCAATCTAAAACACTTAATTTCACACTTACCTCATCCGATAAAGTTCTGGAAGAATTTGTAATTTCTGCAACGAAGGAAGATCAAAACGTAACAGACGTTCAAATGAGTGTTGAAAAAATGAGTATTTCAACGATCAAAGACATTCCTCAACTTTTGGGTGAAGCGGACGTGATCAAATCTATTCAACTTCGTCCGGGTGTTACCAGTGTGGGTGAAGGTGCCTCCGGATTTAACGTTCGTGGAGGAAATATTGACCAGAACTTAATCTTATTGGATGAGGCTCCGGTGTATAACTCTTCTCACTTATTTGGATTCTTTTCTGTTTTTAATCCGGATGCGATTAAAGACGTAACACTTTATAAAGGTGGAATTCCTTCTAAATACGGAGGGCGTCTATCTTCTGTAATGGACGTACGTCAAAGAGATGGAAACGACAAAAAGTTCTCCGGAACGGGTGGAATCGGACTCCTATTCAGTCGTTTAACATTAGAAGGGCCATTGGTAAAAGACAAAGTTTCTTTTCTGGTTTCTGGTAGACGTTCTTACGCTGACCTTTTCTTAAAACTTACCAATGACTTTAAAGATAACAAAGCATTTTTCTATGATTTAAATGCCAAAGTGAGCTGGAAAATCAATGATAAAAACCGTGTTTTTGCTTCAGGATATTTCGGTAAAGATGTATTCGGTTTTGGAGACGACTTCAATATGAAGTGGGGAAATTCAACAGGTAGTGTAAGATGGAACCATATCGTAAATGATAAGTTGTTTATGAATCTTACAGGTGTTTATTCTGATTATGGATACGCTTTAGGAGTACCTTCTGGCGCCTCAGCCTTTGAGTGGAATTCCCGAATTGTTACTGCCGAAGGTAAATTAGCATTTACATATTTCTTGTCACCAAAAATCACTTTAGATTTCGGTGCGGAATATCAAAATTATGAGTTCTATCCTGGAACTGTTAAAGGATTAAGCGACAACTCTAATTTCAATACCATTACAGTTCAAAAAGAGATTGCTCGTATGCCAAGTATTTATGCTGGGTCTGAACATGAAGTAACCAAAAAATTAAAACTTCAATACGGATTGCGTTATACACATTATTTCAATGTGGGGCCATATGATTTAAATATCTACGAGCATGGTGTACCTACCACCAAAGATGATATTACCGGTACCAAACGTTACGAAAAAGGAGATATCGTTGCACAATTTGGAGGACTAGAACCCCGATTAGGTGTGAATTATATTCTAAACGAAAAACAATCTTTTAAAGCCAGTTATCAACGCACACGTCAGTACATGCACTTAATAAGTAATACTACTGCTGCTACACCAATTGATATCTGGAAACCTGCAGGGTACTATGTTGATCCAGCTACCGCAGATCAATATGTATTGGGTTACTTCCGTAACTTTAAATCTAATACCTACGAACTCTCTGCCGAAGTTTATTACAAAAGCATGAGAGATCTGGTAGATTATAGAAATGGAGCTGAACTCCTATTGAACGACAACATTGAGACCGAGCTACTTTCTGGTGATGGTACCTCCTATGGTTTGGAACTGATGTTAAGCAAGAAAAAAGGTCGTTTAACCGGATGGATTGCATATACTTTATCCAGAACTACTATGGAAGTCGAAGGTTTTGTAGCCGGAGATTATACGGATGTTGCAAATGGTATTAATGAAGGAAATCCATATCCAACGAACTGGGACAAAACACACGATTTAACCCTTGTAGGAATGTATGACCTTACAGATAGATGGAAACTTTCCGGTAACTTTATTTTTATGACCGGAAGACCTGCAACTTATCCTAACGGAGGGTATGTATGGGACGGTAAAATCCTTCCGGATTATCGTACAAGGAATGCTTCCAGAATTCCTAACACGCATCGTTTAGATTTATCTGCAACATATGAGTTTAAATCAGGAAAGAAATCCTGGCGTTCGTCAATAGCCTTTGGGTTCTACAATGTTTATGGTCGTAAAAACCCATACTCCATTTATTTCACACAGAGTGAAAGCAATCCTACACAAACTGAAGCGAAGCAGTTATCCATTATCGGAGTCCCGGTTCCTTTCGTTACTTATAACTTCAAATTTTAATTGTGGAAATCATGAAATTCAAATTATATATCATTTTATTCTTTACGATCGTGACCGTTACGTCTTGTAATGATGTTATTGATCTTAAATTGGATGATCCAAAACCAGTTTTGGTTGTTGATGGTTATCTATCTAACCATAACACCATGCAATATGTCAGATTAAGTAATCTGGAGAATTACTTCTCAAATCAAGCTCCTAATTACAGTGTGCATCAAAATGCAAAAGTTGTATTATTAGAAGACGACTCTGAAGTAGGCACTTATAGCTTTAATCAAGTGGATCAACGTTTTGAATTGCAATACGAAGGTATTGTTGGAAAGGCATATCAAATCGATATTACATTAGGTGATGGCTCAAGATATGTATCGGCTTCAGAACTCATGGAAGCTCCGGTTCCAATTGATACCATCTGGTATGAATATAACGAAAGCCCTGGAGGACCAGGTCCACAAGGAGGTGAAATTCTAGTCAAAATTAATACACAGGAACCTGCTGGATTGGGAGACAATTATCAATGGAAATCATATGTAAATGGACAATACCAGTTTGAGTCAGATGATTTGTTCTTTGCGGATGATCGCTTTGTAGATGGACAGGATGTTACTGATTTAGATGTTTTTGGAATGTCTGAAGAACAATATGAAAACTATAAAAACGACAGTCCAACCAATCAGGTATTCGTTCACATTGAACAACTTAAAATATCAACGCGTTACCTAAAATACCTTACCCTTATCCAACAGCAATTGTTCGGAGCCGGAAGTCCGTTTGCGTCTCCCCCTGCTGAAATTAGAGGTAATGTATATAAACAGGGCGAGGATGAAGTACTGGCATTAGGCTTTTTCTACACTGCCGGTATAGATTCAAAAACTATTGAGATCATCGAATAAGATCTTCATTTAAAATCAACTGGGGAGGAGAAAAGACTTTTCCCCAGTTTTCAACATCGCTTTTCTGAATTACTTCCCTGCATACTTTTGTAAGGCAACAATAATTCATGAAATACACATTTTTTCTAGGGTTTCTTTTTATTCTCATTTCAGGTTGGTCGCAGGATTTTGCTGTAAGTCGCGTGGAACCTATCATTGAAGCTCATAAACAATATACTTCGGCTATTCCCCACAGATCCATTGATCAGAAAAATAATTGCCCGCCCCTACTTTCCAATACCACTATACCTTCATTTGCTTTTCTGGATTCACTTCCTCTAAACCCGCAGTTTGAAGAAGAATTTCTAGCCTTATTTTTAGATCAGGAATGTGACAAGTTTTATAGTTTTTTGGAAACATATCATAATGCACTTCCCCATTATCAAAAAGCACTGCAAGCCTATAACTTAGGAGATAAATACACGCTGCTTCCATTAACGATCAGTGGAGATAATCCTTCGTTAAAATACTTAAAAGATAAATCTGGACCATGGCAAATCTCATACGTAATTGCACGCAAATACGGACTACGTATTAATCAATATATCGATGAGCGTAATGATATAGAGAGATCTAGTATTGCAGCGGCAAAACACATCCAATTTCTAAATGAATATTACCTTAATAACGAATTTTTAGTCATCACCGCATTTTATACTTCTGTTCCATTTGTCAATAAACATATTGCCAGATTAGATACGGTTAACCCTACTTTGTTTTTCGAAGAATTATCCCCGGAAATTCAGGGGTATTTTTCGTACCTAAAAGCCTGGAGCAATTGGCTCACACATTTCAAGACACCTGATCATTTAATGTCAGTTCCAGAATCTTACTGGACAGAAGTCTGCCCAACAGATACCTTAGACTTTTCAACGATCAGCCAGTTTATGGATATTCCAATGGCACAAATAGAAATGATGAACCCGGTGTTAATTGGGAAAAAGGCTTTACCCGGGAAGCAACACCCATTATATCTACCCAAAGAAAAAGCTGAACTCTTCCATCAGAAATACGATGCTTTTCTGGCATTTCAAAAGGAAGAAGAAATTCGCAAGAAAAAAGAACTGGAAGAATTACGCAAACGAATGGAAAGTGGAATTCCCGATCTCACCAAATATAAAGCTGTCACCTATACGGTAAGATCAGGAGATGTATTGGGTAAAATCGCACAACGAAATCACGTCAAAGTCAGTCAAATCAAACAATGGAATCATTTAAAATCTGACCGAATCAATGTGGGCCAAAAACTCGTATTATACGTTCCTAAAAATCAAACAACCAACCTACCAAAAGAAACCGCAGACAATAAAATCAATGTAAAACCTAAGCCTGCAAAACCCGGGAAAGGAAAACCTCAGATTTATACGGTTAAAAACGGAGAATCTTTATGGTTGATTGCCAAAAAATTCCCTGGAGTATCCGCGGAAAACATCATGGAGTGGAATGGTTGTACAGATAAAATAAGTCCCGGAATGCAGCTTAAAATTTATACGCCTTAGGCAATATCCATTCTCATATTTCATTAATAAATAAGTGTGAGCAACTTATTCATAATCATGCATCATCATTTCAGTTTTTTTTCATATTTGTCCATAACGTTTTAATTAAATATGAAACCATATCAAACATTGTTATTCTTGCTAAGCGTTGGTCTATTATCCCTGATCACTGCATGGTTTTTCCCAAAAGAGGGAATAGCAATTTATGATGACTATAAACTCAAATTTGCTTCTTTCGAAAAAGATACAGCAAACGTTGAACCCATTGAAAAAATCGAAGATGTTGAAGCTTTTTTGGAAGAATTAGAAGTGAAGATAGATTCTACGGCTATTAAAGACTCCATTGAACGTGCAAGTTTGATTCGAAGACAGGAACTATCCAGAATTCAATGGAGTGAAAACAACAGAAGTAGTATGTTTCCTTTGTTTGAAGCTTTAGAAAAAACAAAGAACTCGAAAAAAGGAAAAGTACGTATCATGCATTATGGTGATTCGCAGATAGAAGGCGATCGAATTACCGGAATTATCCGTAACGAACTTCAGAAAGCTTATGGAGGAATTGGTGCAGGACTTATTCCAGTTGTTGAAGGTGTACCCAATGCTTCGATCAAACAAACCAATTCTGAAAACTGGAATAGATTTACCTTATTCGGGAAAGTAGATACCAATATCCATCACAAAAGATATGGTCCATTGTGCGGATTTGGTATGTTTACGTATCCTACTGATACCAATCAGACGGAAACACAAACCGCATGGGTCCAATTTGAACCTTCCAGAATGACCTACTTTAATACACGAAAGTTTACTAATGTAACACTCTACTACGGTCATAATCCGCAAGCATTTATCACCAAAACCATTATCAATGACAGTGTAACCAAATCAGAAATTATTGCCGCGAATGAAGGTTTCGCCACACTCAAATGGCATTTTGATCAGGCTCCTGAAAAATTAAAATTTGAGTTTTTAGCCAAGACCAGCCCCGAATTCTATGCATTTTCTTTTGAGGGTAATTACGGAGTGACGGTAGACAACATTGGGCTTCGAGGCAGTTCAGGTACTTTATTCAAGCGATTGGACCATCAACAACTCAGTCAATATATGACTTCACAACCCGTTCAATTGATGATTCTGCAATTTGGAGGAAACTCGGTTCCATATATCGAATCAGAAGAAAAAGCAGTTCGGTACGCAAATTGGTTTAGATCTCAAATCAAGTATCTCATGACATTAAATCCCAATATACCGTTTATTGTGATCGGTCCATCCGATATGTCCACCAAAATAGATGGTGAGTTTACCACCTACCCCTATTTGGAATCGGTGCGGGATGCACTTCAAAAAATTGCTTTTGAAGTGGGTGCCGGATACTGGGATTTATATGAAGTTATGGGTGGAAAAAATTCCATGATTAGCTGGGTAGAAGCTGAAAAACCTTTAGCAGGAAAAGATTATACCCATTTTAATAATTTGGGAACTCGAAAAGTATCCGAACTCTTTATGAAGGCATTTTGGTATGAAAAAGAGCAATGGGAACTTTCTAAAACTCCGGCAACACCAGATAAAAAAGCAAACGATACAATCATAACAACAGACACAACTAATGCACAGTAAAACGAAGAGACATCCTATCCCTTTTAAATTACTGGTTCCGGTAATGCTTTTTACGATCGTGTTATTTACACAATCTGGAAAAGTTCATCGTGACCCTACATTTGTCCCTTCGCCCAGATTAAATCCGAGTGAGGAAATTGAAAGTTATAGCTTTATCAATGACGAAATCAATCAACTTCAATTCCCCGGAGATACTTCTGGATTTCATGATTTCTTTGACAAACTGGATACCCTAATTACGTTTGGAAAAGGCAAACTAAATATTATCCATATTGGAGGTTCTCATGTACAAGCCGGAATGCTTTCTGGTCGAATGCGTGAAAATCTATTCTCTATGGCAGATGGAATCAAAGGAGAACGTGGTTTTATCTTCCCTTATCGTATGGCACACACCAATAATCCCGGTAATTACAAAGCGACCTTTACCGGAGATTGGGATGGTTGTAGAAACGCACTTAAAAAGAATCATTGTCCCTGGGGACTCTCAGGAATTACTGCGACTACCCATGATACTTTAACTTTTACAAAACTGTATACGGTAGATGACAATCATGATACCTATTGGTTCAACAAGGTTCGAATATATCATTTGGCCACCCCGGAATCTTTTAGCATCCGTTTGGATAGTTCCATTTTGGTAGATACCAGTTATACTGATTCTATCACGGGTATGACCACTTTTGAACTGGCTCAATCATATGATACTTTACTATTTGAAACCCATAAAACAGATAGTTTACAAGAGTATTTCGTTTTGCAGGGTATTCGTTTAGAAAACAATGATAACGGTCTCACTTACAATGCCATTGGAGTTAATGGAGCTTCTGTTCCCGCATACTTAAGATGTCAATACTTCCAACCACAATTGGAAAGTAATATTCCTGATCTGGTAGTTTTTGGAATTGGAATCAACGACTCTTATGTCCCAACGGATCAGTTTCATCAAGAAGAATATGAGCAAAACTATCGCGACTTAATGGCCATGTTTCGTTCGGTTAATCCGAATGTGCAGTTTTTATTTATGACTAATAATGATAGCTATTACAAAAGGAGATATCCAAATCAAAATATTTTTAAGGTACAAAAAGCCATGTGGAATCTGGCTAAAGAATCAAACGGAGCTTACTGGGACCTTTTTGAAATCATGGGGGGACTGAATTCCATTCGTCTGTGGGAACGTGCTGGTCTGGCACAAAGAGACAAAGTCCATTTCACCAAAAAAGGATATCATCTCAATGCGGATTTACTTTTTATCGCTTTCAGAGATGCTTATGGCGACCATTTGGCACATAAATATTACACACCAACAATCTCAACGGAAAATTAATGCTTGAAAATATGAATATCTCAGAGTTGTGGGAGCAATTCTCCACTTTCATGCTTCAACCTCTGGTTTTTATGCGTTTGGAATTTTGGGTATTCTTTGCCATTGTAATGGGCGTTTTTTCATTGATTTATCAAAATAAATCAATACGTAATGCCTGGTTATTTGCCGTAAGTTTATTTTTTTACTGGACGACTTCCCAGGCATTTATTTCTATCCTTATTTTTTCCACTGTCTCAGATTATTTTATTGGTTTTAAAATCTATGAAAATGATTCGGGATGGCGTAAAAAAAGTTGGTTGGCTCTGAGTATTTTCCTGAATCTGTTTATGTTGGTGTATTTTAAGTATGCTTACTTTTTTACGGACTCGATCAACAATGCATTTGGAACTGACTTTGAAGTCACCAATCATTTTGCATATATGACCAATCAGATTTTTGGCAGCAATTTCAGAGCAGACTCTATATTACTCCCAGTGGGTATCTCGTTTTTTACTTTCCAAACTATGAGTTACTCTATTGATATTTATCGTGGAGAAGTTAAACCTGTTCGAAATATCTTAGACTTTGGTTTTTACGTTTCATTCTTTCCCCAACTGGTGGCAGGGCCTATTGTACGTGCAGCCGATTTTATCCCACAACTTTATCAAGAATATAAATTGACAAGAGAACAATTTGGTCTTGCTGTATTTTGGATCCTAAATGGATTGATCAAAAAAATATTCCTGGCAGATTACATTGCTACCAACTTCAATGATAGAATCTTTAGTAACCCTTTAGGATATACCGGTTTTGAAGGTCTAATGGCTCTTTATGGTTATTCCCTTCAGGTATATGCGGATTTTTCAGGATATACGGACATCGCCATTGGAGTTGCGCTTTTAATGGGTTTTAGGCTTCCTGTCAATTTCAACTCGCCCTACAAAGCCGATAGTGCTGGAAATTTCTGGAGGCGCTGGCATATTTCACTTTCTACCTGGTTAAAAGACTACCTCTATATTCCAATGGGTGGAAACCGCGGAGGATCTTTATTTACCTTTATCATGTTAGGCATTTCCTTTGGATTTATCAGTTTGATTTCCGGGTCCATATACGTCTTAATAGGTCTAATTCTAACCGTAGCGATAGCCATTCTAATATCCAGATTTATCCCCGCATTTAAAAACTGGTTAATCACCAACATCAATGTAATGTTAACGATGTTGATTGGTGGTTTATGGCATGGAGCAAGTTGGAATTTTGTAGTATGGGGTGGACTAAACGGTGTAGGAATTGTCGTCTATAAATTATGGAGAAAAATCAGTCCGTGGGAAAGTAAGAACACATGGTATAAACGTGCCTGGGCTATTTTCCTTACTTTTAATTTTATCACCTTTACAAGAATATGGTTCCGTTCAGAGTCCTTCGAAAAAGCATCGCAACTTATCCATCAAATCCAACATAATTTCACTCCTGAAATCATCCCGGATGCCGCTATGGCTTTTTGGAAAGTTTTTGCAGTAATGGTATTTGGATACATTGTACATTGGCTTCCTTCATCATTTAAAACATGGTATAAAAACACATTTATAAAAGCCTCTACGCCTGTGCAAATTCTGATTTCATTTGTGGTTGTGATCATACTATATCAGGTAGTATCCAGCGATATGCAACCTTTTATTTACTTCCAGTTTTAAAACCAAAGCACCAACCGTTTTGATGCTCTGGTTTCTTATTCTAGAATTTATATCCCACATGTAGCGTCATAAATGATGTAAAAGGAGCTACACCATATTTTTGAGTTCCCACTTCATTATTCCCCGAAATCATTGGAGAATATCCAACTCCCATCCATGGCTTTACATATAATCCGGCATCAAAGGGTTGCCAGGAATAGCCTCCATATCCCATCATCAGTAAATTGGTATAGGTGGCTGTTGCACCTTCTTCAAACTCATTCTCAATTTTGTACTCCTGAAGTCCCAGCTGCGTCCCTATAAACCACTTTTGATTTACTTGCTGAAAGTAATATTCGCCAAATAACCCCATACCCTGGTTAATTCTAACCTGCCATCCTTTATCTTTATTTTGCGAATTCATGTTTACCAAAAAATCAGGCATATCCATCGCATATGCACCCAACCCTAGCAGTAGGTGATTACTCTTCTTAGGTTTAAATCTTAAATGTACCCCATAACCGTTGAAAAAGAATGTGGCTGGATCGATTTCCACTGCATACTCAGATTTATTTTCAGACGCTCCTTCAGAAGACTGTTGCGCCTTAATAATACTCACCCCAACAATTTGTAAAAGCATTACTAATAATACACGTTTCATTTTTGAATTTTTCATTTTATTTGATTTTAATTAATAAACTATATATTGATTATATTTAGTTATGAATAAAAAAATTTAGCTATTCGCCTGTTGAAGAATATCAGCTAAAGATGTTGCAGCTAATTCCGCTTTCATATTTTTCTCTGCCGTATTTAATACTTCCGCAACCGATTTTTGCACTTGACTTGGACGTTTCCCACTTACCGATAAGTTGAATGAGGTATTAAACAAAGACTTCATTCCCTCAGTAGCTTTCAAAATATCCAGCACTGATATACTCTTTGGGCTTTTCGCAAGTTTTATTCCTCCGGTCTTTCCTTCTCTGGTTTCTATTATACCCGCCAAATTCAAACCATGTAGTATTTTCACTAGCGTAGGCTTAGGAATATTTAAAACTTCCGAAATCATTTTTGAAGAAAGAAATTCGTATTGCTCCAAACGGTCTTTATCAGAAATAAATACCAATACCAAAATAGCTTTTGAAAACGACAACGAATAGCTCATACTATATATTCTTTATATTTAGTTTACAAACTAACGCACAAAATTCCAATTACGCAAGTTTTCATTTTTAATTTCAAAATGTCACTTCTATTAAACCCAGGTAATGCAAGCAAAATCAATGGTTGTGTACTCAACTACTTTTTATTCAAATCATAGCATTCTCTCCTTTTACTGATCAAGAACTTCAGCCACCTGCTCCAACATATCCAAATACTTTGGCCATTCATCTCTTTCCATAAAGAAAATGCTCACCGATGCATTCAGTTCAGGAAAATACTGTGTGGTAGTCCCCCAAAAACCACCGTGCCCATAAGCGGTATATTCCCCCAGTTTAGTTTGAGCGATTCCCATATAGTACTTGCCTTCTATTTGATCCTTCGTTTGAATGGTTTCGAAAAGCAATTCTGTGGTTTCCGTTTTTTCAAAAATCTCTCCCGAAAACAACAACTGTGTAAATCTTGCCACGTCCGCAGCAGTAGCAGCGATACCTCCTCCTCCATATACATCAAACGAAGGGTGCATACTGTAACTATCCACATCATATCCTGTAGCAAATTGATGAACCAATGGTGATACATCTTTGGGAGCCATTTCCAACCAATTAAACCAGGTATATTTTAATCCAAACTTTTCATACGCCAACAAGTCTCTCATAGCTAAATAAAAAGGCTTATCGGTTTGTCTTTCCAAAATCTCAGTCAATAATAGATTATTGGTTTCAGAATATGCAAACTTTTCTCCTGGTGCAAAAAGTGGCTGTTCCGTTAAAGCCAGTTCAATTTGCTCATCTCTGGCCCAAACGTGGCCAGGGTTTAAATTGGTCATATTCTGATACATGACGGTATTTACGTAATCGAAGATTCCACTGGTCTGCGAATTCAAGTGTGCTACGGTAATTAAATTCACATCATATCCTGCTTCTTCAAGCTGATTCAATCGACCTTCTGAAAGCAGCTCACTTATGGACTGTTGTAATTGAATAGCTCCATTTTCTACCAATCTCAATATAGAAGCAGATAAATACATTTTTGTAATACTCGCTATAAGTGCAGGGTCATTTGGCTGTAATTTTCTATGACTCGTACTATCCGCCCATCCTGAAGCCGCATTCCATGATATTTGTACATCCGGTGCTTCCACATGCATTATGATTCCTTTGGTTTTAGGTGCTTTTAAATACATTGAATCTAAAATAGCCTGTAACCTCAGTTCCATCTCTTCCTTTGTTTTTAATGGGTTACTTTGATCTTTGTTTTTTTCAGGAGTACACTTAACCAGTAGGAACGCGGAAAATATGACCAGTAAGTATTTCATCATCTAAATTTAAAACCAAAAATAAACTTCTCTTCAAAATTTCATTTCCATATAGATTCTTAAATTTACATCAACTCAGAATAGCTAAAACCGTTAAATTCCTATACAAAACAGGATAAATCCAACGAGAATTTTAATTAAATTCGCCCCACAAAATTTGTAAAAGAATGGGAAGAGCATTTGAATTTAGGAAAGCGAGAAAATTGAAACGTTGGTCCAAAATGGCAAAAACGTTTTCTAGAATTGGAAAGGATATCGTAATCGCCATTAAAGAAGGTGGACCTGAACCAGAATCAAATGCGAGACTTCGGGCGGTAATGCAAAATGCCAAGGCTGCGAATATGCCCAAGGATATTGTGGATCGCGCCATTAAAAAGGCAAAAGACAAAGACACCAGTAACTATAAAGAAGTTACGTTTGAAGGATATGCACCACATGGCATTGCCATCATGATTGAAGCCGCTACAGACAATAACAATCGTACGGTGGCTAACGTACGTGCAGCTTTTACAAAGTTCAACGGTAATCTGGGAACATCCGGTTCCGTGGAATTTATGTTTGAACGTAAATGTCACTTCAAAATTCCTTTGGCAGATCATGATGTAGAAGAGCTCGAATTCGAATTGATCGATGCTGGAATTGAAGAGCTATTTGCTGAAGATGCAGAGGAAGGTAAAGAACCTACTATTATGATTTATGGTCCTTTCGAAAGTTTTGGATCTATCCAAAGAGAATTGGAAGGTAAATCTATCGAGATCATAGAATCTGGATACGAGCGAATTCCAACCAATACGAAAAAACTTACCGAAGAGGAAGAACAAGAAGTTGATAAACTTCTTGAGCGATTAGAAGAAGATGATGACGTTATGAATGTGTATCACACCATGGGGTAATCTAACTCTTTATTTACAATATTTAAAAGCGAGGTCCTACCTCGCTTTTTTTGTAATCATAATCGCCAATCTCATTAAAACCTACTTTTGGTAAGATCAATGACTTTAGCAATTATCACATTATTTCTGAGCGATCACAATAACATTCGGTGCGATCAAGTCATTTATTTCAAGATTTGGATATAATTTACTTGTCTGATTTAAGATATCAGCATCAACCATTCTAAAATGTTGTTCTTTAATCATTGGTACAATTCCCAACACTTTCATTCCTGATTTAACCACAATCTCGTTCAAATCTGCTAATGTCATTCTATTCAATCCATCCCTATAAAAAGACAACGCCTTTTCCACTTCGTTTGGTCTTATCTCTTTAACATACTTTTCAAAATCCTGATCAGATAATCGACAGTGTCCCCATAAGAAATCAAGCGTACACATACTATGCCCTCCATTTAAAGAAAAGAATGGATTGTAATGGTGTACCACCATTCCCCCTTCTTTTAATATCTCATAAAATGAATCAAACGCCCCTTGCGGATCATGAAGATGTTCTAAAACATCCCAACTACATATAACATCTGCAGAATTTGGATTTAATTTCGAATTACATATGTCATCATTAAGAAATTCAATATTGTTTTTTTCTAATGCATATTCCTTTTTTAGTCTGGCTCTAACCCCCTCCAAAAACTCATCTACCTCTTTCAACTTCGAAACGTCATTTGCATCTTCTGATGATAATGAACTCACCTTATAACCATTGAACTCAGTTCCACGAACACTACTAGCGCCAAACTCCGCCATTGCCAAAGAATTTGCTCCTGAATGACAACCTATTTCAATTATGTCCGAGTTTTTAATTGATTTACCATATGTGTTCAGAATCTTCTCCACCTTATCCATCTGAAGGAGACTGATCTCTTTTAGCTTTGCAATATTCAGATCCCCTACTTCAGGTTTTTTATCACTCAATGATTTCTTCCAGGTTGGCTTAATTTTCGTCCTTAGATTATCATACAAAGTGTGTGTGGTACCTTGAGAATCTTTAAAATTCCCCATAACCCCGAACTTGGTTAAGTTTATTGGTGATTCAAATACATCTTGTACAAATTTATTTCTCTTTACATTATCAATAATGTACTTCAATACCGGGGTAATTATTTTTTTCATATTTAAGTATCTAGAATCACTCTGTTTAATATAAGTGCATGTAAAATGCAAAAGCCTCAAATATATGGATATTATTAATACTTGATCTTAGATCAAATAAATTATTCCAATTCTATATTATATTCACTTTTGTTGATGCTTAATACATTTATTGTATCATTAACATAATCAAAAATCCATACATTTACCTTCGCAAAAAACACATCAATTGGAATTTAAACTCACATCGGATTTTAAGCCTACCGGAGATCAACCGGAAGCGATTTCTCAATTAGTTGAAGGGATTGAAAATGGTGAAGAAAGTCAGGTATTATTAGGTGTTACGGGATCGGGTAAAACATTTACCATGGCCAACGTAATTCAGGAAACCGGCCGTCCTACGCTCGTTTTATGTCACAATAAAACATTGGCGGCTCAACTTTATGGAGAATTTAAGCAGTTCTTTCCTGAAAATGCTGTTGAATATTTTGTATCCTATTACGACTACTATCAACCAGAGGCCTATATTCCTACGTCTGGAACGTATATAGAAAAGGATTTAACCATTAATGATGAAATTGAAAAGTTGAGACTTTCAGCTACCTCTGCTCTACTTTCAGGACGAAGAGATGTCATTATTGTTTCATCCGTTTCCTGTATATATGGTATCGGAAACCCACAAGATTTTAATGCAAATATTATAGAGCTTTGTGTTGGCCAGACTATCAATCGTAACAAAGTTCTACATCGTTTTGTTGACGCTTTATATTCCAGAACTACTGCCGATTTTGAAAGAGGTAATTTTAGAGTTATTGGTGATGCTGTAGATATTTTTCCGGCTTATGCCGATTATGGCTACAAAATCATTTTCTGGGGAGATGAAATCGAAGAAATCCATCTGATTAATCCAGTGAGTGGAGATAAGGTGGAAGCACTTGACGAAGTCAGGATTTTCCCTGCCAATATTTTCGTAACCTCTAAAGATACCATCCAAAAAGCACAAGTGACGATTGCTGAGGACATGCAAAAACAGGTAGACTATTTTAACGAAAATGGAATGCCTATGGAAGCAAAAAGACTTGAAGAACGTGTGAGTTATGATTTGGAAATGATTCGTGAACTTGGCTATTGCTCCGGTATAGAGAATTATTCCAGATATTTTGACGGACGTGATCCGGGAACCAGACCTTTCTGTTTGTTAGATTATTTCCCGGATGATTATTTAATGATGATCGATGAAAGTCACGTGACAGTATCGCAAGTACGTGCAATGTACGGTGGTGATCGGTCCCGAAAAATGAATCTGGTAGAATTTGGATTTAGACTTCCTTCGGCTATGGATAATCGTCCATTAAAATTTGATGAATTTGAAGGAATTCAAAGACAAACCATATATGTCAGTGCCACTCCTGCAGATTATGAGTTACAAAAATCCGGAGGTGTAGTGGTAGAACAGGTTATTCGTCCAACCGGATTAGTCGATCCTATCATTGAGATTCGCCCTGTAGCTACGCAGGTAGATGATTTACTGGAAGAAATTCGACAAAGAACAGAGATCGATGAACGTGTTCTGGTAACTACACTAACCAAACGTATGAGTGAAGAACTCTCCAAATATCTGATCAAAAATGGGGTAAAATGTCGCTATATTCATTCGGAAGTAGATACACTAGAACGTGTAGAAATCCTTAGAGATTTAAGGCTCGGAAAATTTGATGTCTTAGTAGGTATTAACTTGCTAAGAGAAGGTTTAGATTTACCCGAAGTAGGATTGGTAGCTATTCTGGATGCGGATAAAGAAGGTTTCTTAAGATCAGAAACCTCCATGACACAAACAGCCGGCCGTGCTGCCCGGAATGTAAACGGAAAGGTGATTATGTATGCGGATAAAATTACAGGTTCTATGCAGCGTACCATTGACACCACAAACCATAGAAGAGCCAAACAATTGGCTTATAACGAAAAACATGGTATCATTCCAAAACAGATCAAACGTTCTACCGAAACCATCATGGGACAAACGGCTGTGGCAAGTTTCAATCCTGGAACTTCAGATGCGTATATAGAAAATGAGAATGTTTCTGTTGCTGCAGATCCTGTAGTAAAATATATGACCCATTCTCAGTTAGAAAAAGCCATTTCAACTACCAAAAGCAAAATGCTTAAAGCTTCGAAAGCACTGGATTTTATTGAAGCCGCCAGATTACGTGATGAAATGAAACAATACCAGGAACTTTTAAATGAAATGAATTCGTAAAATTTAAACGCATGCAAATACACATATATACAGCTATTCTTCTTTTCCTTATTGTGGGTTGTAAACCAAAGCAATTGGCTACGGAATCTACTTCGACTACAACCACAGAAACAGACACCCTAAAAGAAGATCAGGAACTAACAGTAGATGAGCCTAGAAAAATCACTTCACTATTACCAATCAAAATAAATGAAAGTAATAATATGAAGGACATAGGTGATTCATATCAAATCCAAAAAGCGATTATTGAAGATGACCAACTTTGGTTGACTTTAACGTATGGAGGAGGCTGTGAAGAACATCAATTTCAAATGTTATTTAATAATGCATATTCTGAGGGAGAAACAGGTAAGAGTATCCAACTCACACTACATCATAACAGCAATAATGATCGATGTCGCTCCATTGTCACTCAGAATTTACGTTTTGATTTAAAATCACTACAGACACAGGATACCAAAGAGTTGGCTATTCGTTTATCGGGTTGGGAAGAACAGTTAGTCTATAAATACTAAAGCTGTTCACTTACAAATTTCACTCCGGCAAAAAATGCCAATACGCCCAAAGTGATATCCATAAACAAAGTTTGGTTATTAATTTCGATTACAGAGCTGACATATTGAATTACAAATCCAGCCAGCATCACCAGAATCAAAAAGCTAAAAAGTTGTTTCGAAGTAATATTTCGTATAACAGGTTTCATTCATTGATTGAATTACAAAACAAATAAACAGTCTTTGTTTAAAGATCACAATAGGGGAATACCCCTAATTTTAAAGGTTCTAGGTCAATCTGATTCACTAAAAAAGCAATACCAATATCACGAGAAAAAAAACCTTCAATCCTTCAAAATTCGCTAATATTGCGGCATGACAAAAAGTAATCATTATACACTTTTGGGACTAATTCTCATCGCCTTTATTTGTAGATTATCTCTGGAGTCGTTGGACATTGACTGGAGTTATACCTGGTCCTATTTGTCTTTGTTGACGATTATTTCAGCTTATTATGGCATGTACTCCCAAAGGCACAATTCTGATGAAACTTTTGACTTTGTCATGGATTTTAAAGGAGCAGCACAAGGTGGAGCCTATTTCGCGTTCGGAACCGGAATACTTACTTATGTTTTCTACAAACTTATTCATCCTCATTTTTTAGAGGTGTTTGTTGAAGAAAGACGCTATGAAATCATGGAATCGCTTACTGCAAATAATGAAACGCAAGAAACTATAGATGCCGCTATTGAAAATTTTAATGCGATGTCTGAATTAATCTACGTTCCGGGTAACTGGTCCATCATAACGATCGCCTTTTTGACCTTTCTTTCGTTGTTTTACGCTCTAATCTTTGCCGGAATTACTAAATTTTTCCCAAAATTTGTAAATAAGTAGGGTAAAGACTTTCGTTTCCCTATTTTCGAGATTCCATTTTATTTAATGAAAAGGAATTTTATAAGAAATATCATTGTTTTAGCAACTCTGCTGTTAATTGCTTTGGTTATTACGCAGGTGTCCTGGGTAAAAAAAGCATATGAATTAGAGGAGAAGCAATTCTCTTATAATGTGACGCAATCCCTTCTACGGACATTAGATAATCTTAAAAAAGCATCTGGAGATAGTTCTATTACGCTCAATCCAATTGATCAGAAAAAGCCAAATTTTTACGTGGTCAAGATTCACTATATTTCTGACCCTTACCTTATTGAATCTTTATTGGAAATTGAGTTTAAACAAGCTTCGATAAATGAGGATTTCATTTTCAACATTTATGACTGTTTTTCCGATTCGGTAGTATACTGTCAAAATGTAAAGTTTGACTCCAAGAAGAAAAAAGATCCTATCCCTAACCTGAAATGGAATAAAGATCAGGGACATTATTTTAGTGTGTATTTCCCCGGACATTCCAGCGGTATATTCTATCATATGGAGTTTTGGATTTATTCTTCGATTATCCTTATCGTGGTGATTTTATTCTTTGGATTTATCATTTCTCAAATGCTTAAACAACGAAGAGTCAGTGAAATGAAAACAGATTTCATTAATAACATGACCCATGAGTTTAAAACGCCAATCTCTACTATTTCGATTTCTGTGAATGCGCTAGCCAGAGATAATATTTGCGAAAAACCGGATAAACTGGCAAAATATGTCAACATCATTCAATCGGAGAATCAAAGATTGAAAGAACAGGTCGAAAGAATTCTACAAGCGGCAACCATAGAAAAAGAAAAAGTAAATATCAAAAAGCAACCTCTTCAGATCCATGAGGTCCTACTACGTATTATAGAGGTATTCAAGGTGAATATTGAATCTAAATCAGGAATCATCGAAACGCATTTTGAAGCTACCAATGATACCATACTGGGTGATGAAGAACATTTGAAGAATATTTTCAGCAATTTGATCGACAATGCGATCAAATATTCTCCTGATGAACTGAATATTTCTATCTCAACCGAATGTACAGAGGATGAAATATCTATTTCCATTTCGGACAAAGGTCTTGGAATTGATTCTGAATATCAACCATATATATTCGAAAAGTTTTATCGTGTACCTACCGGAAACCTTCACGATGTGAAAGGATTTGGTATTGGCTTAAATTACGTGTACCTTTTGGTCCATAAACATCATGGTAAAATAAAACTCAAAAGCCAACCTGGAGAAGGCTCTACTTTTATACTCACTTTTAAACTTGTTCAATAATGAATTTTAATGCAGATATATCCATATTACTTGTAGAAGATGATGAAAACTTAGGTTTTGTAACTCAAGAAGGACTTGAGGACAAAGGCTATCATGTCGTCTGGGCCAAGGATGGAGTTGAAGGATATGAATTATTCCATGCATCAAAATTCAATATTTGTTTAATTGATGTAATGATGCCTAAAAAAGATGGTTTTACATTAGCCAAAGAAATTAAAAACATCAATGAAGAAGTACCTATCTTCTTTTTAACCGCTCGTTCGCAGGAAGAAGATAAAATACAAGGTTTAACTATCGGTGTAGATGATTATATCACTAAGCCTTTCTCCATTGATGAATTAGATCTCAGAATTAAAAACCTATTGAATCGTATCAATAAAGTTCAAAATGAAACACATCAAAAAGATGTATACACTTTAGGACAATACACTTTCAATTACCCGGATCAAATTTTAAGCTTTCAAGGTAGCGAGCGTAAACTAACTAAAAAAGAGGCTGCGCTATTACGTTTGTTATGTATTCATAAAGGAGAAGTACTCCAACGTAACTCCATTTTAAGAATCATATGGGGAAGTGATGATTACTTCCTTGGGCGTAGTATGGATGTGTTTATCACAAAACTTAGAAAATACCTAACCGATGATCCTCAAATAAGCATCAGCAATGTACACGGAGTTGGATTTAAACTGGAAGTAGGCGAGTAATTATTTTATTCTGCTTCTTTTAGCCAAATATGCCCGAAGTATTTGGTCATATCCATCGGCAATATCAGATTTCACAAAATCAATTCCGTATTGGGTACACTTAAGTTTTACCTCTTGCTCGTGCGTTTTCGCACTATCTTGATAATGTGCGCGAATCTGTGACGGATTTAACTTCACCTCATCCCCGGTTTCCATATCTATAAAAGTATATGGACGATTTTCGTAATTGAAATCAATCTCTTTAGAACGATCCGTTACATGAAATACCACTACCTCATGTTTGTTGTATTTCAAATGTTGTAACGCATTAAACAACGGTTGTAAGTCCGTACCAACTCCATCTAACATGTCGCTAAACAAAATAATGAGTGAACGTTGATGAATTCGATCTGCAATCTCATGTAAAGCATTGGCTACATTCGTTCTTGTTTGATGAGGCTTTTCGTTCAACAACAATTCCAGTTGATGATATACTCTACTCATATGAGACATACTCAATTTCGGAGGAATATGTGTATCCACCTGATCTGAAAACAAACTCAATCCTACCGCATCTCTCTGACTACTAAACAAGTGCATTAAAGCTGCTGCAGCATGAACCGAAAAACTCATTTTATTTTCACCATTCACTTTATTTTCCGGAAAATACATGGAGGTAGAATGATCAATAATAATCTGACATCTCAGATTCGTTTCTTCTTCATAACGCTTCACAAAATGCTTATCCGTTCTTGCGTATAACTTCCAATCAATATGTCGTGTAGAATCTCCAGGATTATAATGTCTATGCTCAGCAAACTCTACCGAAAAACCGTGAAACGGACTTTTATGTAATCCCGTTATAAACCCCTCCACTGCCTGGCGAGCAAACCATTCCAGCTTTGAAAATTCACGAATATTTTGTTTACTGATTAAATCGGACATGGGATATGATGATCTTATGCGAAGATAACATTTGAACGGACTCTGCAACCAAAGATTATTTGAGTTTCCGTAAATAAACCTTTAAATTCGTTAACCGGTTTAAACACTTCATTTTATCCATCTGAATGAAAGTTGCATTTTACATTATTCTTAGTTTATTCATTGGTTTCTATTCTTGTAAGCCCAAAGGTTGTACGGACCCTAAAGCTTCAAACTTCAGTTATGAAGCCGAAAAAGATGACGGTTCATGTGAATATAAAGGATGTACGGATCCAGACGCACTCAATTACGACCCTGAAGCTTTAACTGATGATGGTAGTTGTATTTATAATGGTGGTTTACATTTTATAACCACGAGAAATACGGTGGGTGGAAATACCTATTTAACCGTAGAAATCAATGGTCAATACATTGGTAATCTGAATCAACAATGCGTACAAAAATTTCCGGATTGCACCACACCTTGTGCCCATTTAAAATTTACGGATCAATCTGCCGGTTTTTATACATTGCAGTTTTGGGAAATCAGACAATTCTCATCTATAGTTTTCGACACCTTGTTTACGAGTCAACCCACACCAATTCAAATTGTTGGAAACACGTGTTCAGCCTACGTCATAGAATAGTTTTTGAATATTCTCTTTTAACCACACAAAAACTCAAATAAAAAATCAACTTTTTTTTATTTAAACGCTTGTCATATTAAACCAAAATCATACATTTGCGCTCCCTTAAGGGAACAAAGTTCTTCACATGACAAATTGATGAGTGCTAATACGGGTTAGCATGTTTGAATCAACGTCAATTGTGACTTTACTTCGGGGTGTAGCGTAGCCCGGTTATCGCGCCTCGTTTGGGACGAGGAGGTCGCAGGTTCGAATCCTGCCACCCCGACAAAGAAGTCAACATCTGTTGACTTTTTTTTTGACTTGTAAAAAGTCAACGAAGTAAATTAGTGAATGGGCGCGTAGCTCAGCTGGATAGAGCACCTCCCTTCTAAGGAGGCGGTCCTAGGTTCGAATCCTAGCGCGCTCACTAAGAATAAAAAGCTTACTGCATTGCAGTAGGCTTTTTGTGTTTTATACCGAATCAACTTTAGTTGAATGAGGGATAAAATCACTAAAAGACGTAGCAATTGAAAATTGCATGCTTTTTATTCGGAATTCGTAGCAAATCAGGATCATGAAATAATCCTAACTCCAACTAACATACTAAGCGAAGAATCGCTATTTGTATTTTATTCCAAACCAACTTTAATCAAATGAGGGATAAAATCACTAAAAGACGTAGCAATTGAAAATTGCATGCTTTTTATTCGGAATTCGTAGCAAATCAGGATCATGAAATAATCCATACCCAGCAAACAATAGATTACCCTACTTCAAGTTAATAAAGCTATCAATCAATTTTTTATGCTAAAAAAACGAGTCTTGCTCAAAGTCACTTCTCTCCTACTCATTCTGTTTACCATTTTTTATTTTACTATTTATCGAGGCCATAATCGCATCACCATTTGGCTCCATCATGGTATCTGGTTACCTTCATCTACTCAAAACATTGAATTTCACTCTTACCCCGGATTTGCAGCTCATTTGGTCCATTTAGATGACTGGGCCAAAACACAATTTGACCTACCTAAAAGTGAATTACCGCAACTACTTGAAAACAGAGCATATCAATTTATGACTCATATTGACTCAGCCGAAAACGGATTAAGCTGGACATATCACATGAGTGGTTATAGACCGATCCCTGATAGTATTATCAATGGTCCTCTTCCAATAAAGCTGGAGTTAAAATCACCACGAGGAGATTTCTTAATGTTTCAAGCTAGAGAAAAAGACAGCGACTGGTTATCCATCTATTTATACACAGATTGGAACTGACCTTCACAAATGTTTTCCCTAAAATCCCAAAAAATGTACCTTGTACAACAATTCTTAAAAACGTATACACATGATGGAATTTTCACTAGATCAGTCGATTGAGATTTTAGAAAGAACACCAGATATTCTGAATGCTTATCTCAACCAAATTTCGGAAGGTTGGCTAAGACATAACGAAGGAGAAAATACCTGGAGTCCATACGACATTGCAGGACATCTTGTATTTGGTGAAAAAACCGATTGGATGGCTCGAATTAAAATTATTTTGAGTGATTCGGAAAACAAACTGTTCGAACCATTTGATCGTTTTGCCCAACAAAATGAAGATCAAAATCGCCCTGTTTCAGCCTTAATTGAAGAATTCCGATCACTCCGCAACGCCAACCTGAAAGAATTAAAATCATTAAATATTCAGCAAAGCGATTATTCCCGTATTGGTGTACATCCGGCTTTTGGTCAAGTCACGTTAGCGCAACTCATTTCTTCATGGGTCGTTCACGATTTGGGTCATATTGCTCAAATATCCAGAGTTATGGCCAAGCAATATAAAACCGAAGTAGGCCCCTGGGTGGAATATATGAGCATTCTTAATAAATAGAGCACTCTAAATCTTATTTTTGATTTTATCCGTAAACCAACAAAATGAAACTAGAAGAACTCCATATAGAAAACCTTAATTCAGACGAATCATTTGAGGTTTATACTAAACTTAAAAACCTGCTACGAATACTTCAAACAAAAGAATTACCCGATCATGTGATTGCGACCATTAACTCTGAAATTGGAATTATAAACACCTCATCTGATTCTGGAAAAAGTCTTAAAATGACTATTCAAAAAAAACAATCTCAGATTGTAAAACTCCTAGAAAAAGAGATGAAAATTGTTCCCAAAAATCACTATAAAATGATTTGGTTGGCCATAGGAATGTCTGCTTTTGGAATTCCAATTGGCGTAGCTTTTGGTACCAGTATGGGCAATATGGCATTTCTTGGGATTGGCTTACCCATAGGACTGGGTATTGGGGTTGCTATTGGCACTCAAATGGATCAAAAAGCTAAACAAGAAGGCAGACAATTGGATATAGATCTTTAGTCTCCTCATTTTTCTGTTATGATAACCATACACACAAGACCATACAATTACGACATGCTTTCCTGCAAACCTCAACTCCAAGATTCACAGTGAATTGAAAAGAATTTTTCATACCTTTAGCAACCAATTACTTTGCTAAACAATATGTTATGAAGTCTTTTTATCTTTTCTTGTCCATTATCATCTTATCCGGGTGTTCAAAGAAAGATGAAGTCATTCCAACACCTGAAATTATTGATGTTCAGCTTTTAAAGCAGGTCACATATATTGATGCTCAATTTCCGGATAATTCTTATGAAAAACACTATACTTATGATCCTCAAAACAGAATTACGTCTATCAAATCATATGATCAAAACAATTACCTGAAAAGTGAATCCGTATTTCAATACATCCGGGATACCATAAAAGAATTTAACTATTTCCATTCTGTACTGGAATCCTACTCTGTAGAATACCCAACACTTCAGAGTTTAACTTCTAGAAAAGATCAGTACGGTAAAACCAGACTAAAACCAAATGTCGATCCCGATTCAATCACCTATCTGGGATATCAGCTTCGAATAAAAAATAGTTGTTCGAAATTAACCCGTATGGAAAACTACACCTGGGACAACACGACTCTTACGAGTTATGAAACCATAGAATATACGGATGGTAACGACAGTTATACGCAACGTAAATTTCTAAATGATCAAAGCTTATTTTATAGAATTGAAGTCTCCAAGAACAACAAAATTGCAGAGTATAATCTCCATTCAGATGGAAACTGTTGTCACCGCAGCTCAACCCAAATAAAAAGTTGGGATCAGAATAATGTGAATGATTACAATCAAACCATTTCGTATGAATACAATTCTAAAAACTATCCAAAATTTGCAATAAAAACGATGACTTCCGGAGAATCCAAAAGATATGATTACGAATATTATTAATCTCTAAAAAAACAATGGCAATGCAAAATCCTTTTGAAGATTCAGCACTCACCACAATACTTGTGGTTTCGGATATATCCAAATCCAAAACATTTTATGTAAACCAACTGGGTGCTGAAATTTTCAGAGAATATGGTGGCGATTCTTTGGTTTTAAAGTTTTTAGATCATTGGTTATTACTGGTAACCTCAGGAGAGCCAACGGATGATAAACCTGACACGCATTTTGTTCCGCCTGCACAACCTAATCAAGTGAGTCATGCTTTTACGATTCGTGTAAAAAATTGTATTCAGTCGTATGAAACTCTGACCGACAGAGGTATCCAATTCATCACTCCTCCACTAGCCAGAGGAGCGGAAACCAGATGTTTTTTTAAAGACCCTGACGGCCATTTGTTTGAAATCAGCGAATATCGAACTTAGGTGTACTAAACTCTACAATCTCTATGGTCTTCAAAGATCAACTTGTTACATTTGGTATTTCTTAGTAACATTCAAAATTTCACGCGAAGAAATGAACTTTAAACTCATTTTTCACTATATCAGTTACCTGCAATACCCCGTACTTTTTGCTGCGGTTTATTATGTAACTCTACCATACGTTATTGGTCTTGATAATCTCACTGATGCTCCCGAGGTTTTATTGTCTAGCATTAACAAAATGCTGGTATTTATGGGAATAGGAATTAGTTTTTCTACACTTCAAGATTCCAATAAAACTTCTATGGCCTTTGAAAAGAAAATTTGGGAAAATCCTAAATGGGGAAAAATCAGCATTCTTGTTATTGCTATGATGTCACTTTTTGCTCTGGGCGTTGGTGTTTTTGGGTACTTTGTTTCTCCAAATGAGAAACTGGAAGAGCTTTCATTTGGTCTGGTTGTTCTGGGCATCGGTTTTATTAGCCTACTCAAAACGGCTGTTGAAGTATACGAGAATCATCAGGTAAAAAGTGAAGAGCTATAAAGACGATGGAACTAAAAGAGCTTATTGGAAAAAAGATTCTTGATATCAGATTTGAAATCAAATCAGTCGATTATGAGGGTAGCATTTCTTTAGAACAATCTTTTAGTGAAGTGATTTTAGAATCTGGAGAAATCATTGACATCCCTTATAATGGTTATGAAAAACTGATTCTAAATGAGTCTCCTGCTCCAAATCAAAAATCCATTTTTTCTGTAAAACTATTTTCCGATTCCGGCATTCATAGAAATGCCAATAATATTTTAGGCAAAAAAATTACAGCAGTTTATCAGTATCCGGAAGGTTTTTCCAGTAAAAACAGAGAATGGGACAAATGCATTATTGAATTAGAAACCGGATTCTTATTTAGTGATGTTATTATGTCTCCACAAGGAACCGGACATGCGGGCGTTTGGATTTTCACATCCTTAGATGATATAAATAAGCGAATTGGGACAGGATACACTAAAGTTGTTCAGGGATAAACATATCAAAACAGACAAAGTAACTACCATGACAGAAGATCAAACAATTTTAAAAGTACGATCACCTTTTGATCAAAAGGTGATTACAGAATTACCCCTAGTCGGAAAAGATGCTATTGAACATGCTTTGACTACGGCACATCAATTGTTTCAAAATCCGGAAAAACATATTCCACCACATCGAAGAATAGCCATTCTAGAAAGAGTTGCAGAACTTATGAAAACTAAAATGGATGAACTTGTTCATATAGCTACTCAAGAAGGCGGAAAACCTTTTACTGATACACATGTTGAAGTTATACGTGCCATCAATGGTGTGAAATTAGCGGCTGCCCATATAGGACAAATCAAAGGGGAGCAAGTTCCAATGGGTTTAACCGAAGCTTCTGAAAAAAGACTCGCTTTTACTACCAGAGAACCTATTGGAGTTATTGCGGCTATTAGTGCATTTAATCATCCCGTAAATCTTATCATCCATCAAACTGTTACCGCAATTGCGGCTGGATGTCCGGTGATTATTAAACCGGCTTTAACCACTCCACTTTCTTGTATGGCTTTAATGGACATTCTCAAAGAAGCAGAGTTACCAGATGGGTGGTGTCAAATGGTGATTTGTGAAAATGAATTCGCAGAACAATTGGTTACTGATCCAAGGGTTAATTATTTTTCATTTATTGGTTCGGCAAAAGTAGGTTGGTATCTACGGTCAAAAATTCATCCGGGAACAAGATGCGCCCTGGAACATGGTGGGTCAGCACCGGTTATCGTTGAAAAAGATGCGCCATTAAAAGATATGCTTCCTGCTTTAGCTAAAGGTGGTTTTTATCATGCTGGTCAGGTTTGTGTTTCTGTTCAACGCGTATTTGTACATGAAGAAATTTTCGACCAGGTAGCAGAAGAACTGACGCAAATGGCTCTAAAACTTAAGGTAGGTAATCCTTTGGATCATGATACCGAGGTAGGCCCGTTAATTCTTCCTAAAGAAGTAGATCGTGTAGAAGAATGGGTAAACGAAGCTGTCGAATCCGGAGCCGTTTTAAAATGTGGGGGTAAACGAATTTCTGATACTTGTTATGCGCCTACCATTTTATTAAATCCACCGGATGATGTTAAGGTTTCTCAATTCGAAATTTTTGGACCGGTGATCTGCATCTATAGGTATCATGATCGCGAAATCGCCATTCAAAAAGCCAATGGTCTGGATGTTCATTTTCAAGCTGCTGTGTATACCCAAAATATTGACACTGCGTTGGACACAGTAAAAAAACTCAATGCTACAGCAGTAATGGTGAATGATCATACTGCATTTAGAGTAGATTGGATGCCATTTGGCGGACGTGATTCATCTGGTATTGGCATGGGAGGAATTCCCTATTCTATTCAGGAAATGACACGTGAAAAACTTATGGTTTTTAAAAGTGATTCTTTATAAAGAGAGACAAAATCCTCTCTAAAACCTGATTTCGATTTTATACATTTGAACTTCAATTTCTTTAACAACACAAATTACCATATGAAACTAAAATTCGTATTAGCTTTCGTTTTCTTACAATTAAGTATTTCACCATTTGCCACCGCACAATTCGACCAAAGTCAAACTGGTGCGTGGTATATGTATTTTTTTAAAGGATCCTTCAAAGAAAGTAATTGGGGTGTTCAAGGTGATATTCAATATCGTAATTGGGATTTGGGTGGAGACTTAGAACAGCTTTTAATTCGTGGGGGAGTTACTTATAAACCTAATCATACAGATATCTTGTTTACCCTGGGGTATGGGAATATCACTACCGGGGCTTTTGGAGATGATAATTCTACAACACAGGAAAGCCGAATTTATCAGGAAGCTTTATTCCCAAAACAATTTGGGAATAGATTTTACACCAACCATAGATTTAGATACGAGCAGAGATTTGTAGAAGGTCAGGATTTCAGAACCCGATATCGCTACAACCTGTTTTTAAACGTCCCATTGAATAAAGCCAATATGGATGCAAAAACGATATATCTGGCGCTTTATAATGAGCTTTTCATTAATGGTCAACGTGATATCGGTGATGGTAAAAGCGTGGAATTTTTCGATCGTAATCGATTCTATACTGCGCTAGGTTATGTCATCAAAAAAGGAATGAAGGTTCAATGTGGAATTATGAATCAAACCACAAATACCTGGAGTAAAAATCAATTGCAATTGAGCTTCCACCATAATTTCAACATGTAAACTTCCGAACGCTTCATTCAATTACCCGCTTTATGAGATCATTTCATTTCTTTAAACTCATTTCCCTTTTTCTTCTGGTTCTACCATTAACCATATCCTTAAATGCACAGTCATCTATTGACACTTCCATAGTGGATTCGGTAGTTGAAGCGGGTATGAAAAAGTATCAAATACCGGGCGCTACTATAGGAATTTTCCACAAGGATAAACTAATCAAAGTAAGTGCGTATGGTTTGGCAGATATTCAAAACAAAGCTCCTATTATAGCGCAAACCTCTTTTGAATTGGCCTCAATCAGCAAACAATTTACGGCAACGGCCATTCTTCTACTGCAACAACGTGGGCAATTAAATATCGATGACCCAATCTCCAAACATTTCCCGGAAGCGCCTCAAAATTGGAGTGCCATCAAAATCAAACATCTGCTATGGCATACTTCAGGATTACCGGGTATGTTCCCTCGCGATAAGTTTATGAGTCCGGGATTCTCCGGTTATAAGCAAATGTCTTCGGAACAACTGGATTTGATGATGCAGACCAATACGATATCTAAAGAAAATTCGATCCAATCGATCGTCACAGACACTTTAGACTTTGAACCGGGGAAATACTATAATTACAGTGATGTGGGTTATCTGGTTTTAGGTTTGATCATTGATAACATTACCGGGAGTTACAATGACTTTTTAATCGAAGAGCTTTTTAAACCTCAGGGGATGAACAACACATATTTCCTTCAACAAGAAACAGTTATTAATTACCAGACAAGAGGCTACTCTCTAAAAAATGGAAATTGGATTAACATCATGCGTTATTGGGATTATGAAATCCCATCATTTTTTGGAGTATTTTCTAATATCAATGACTTGTATTTATGGGACAAAGCTTTGAATAACCATTCTATTTTAAATGAAGAAAGTACGCAGCTTTTATTCTCTAAAGGAGTACTCAACAACGGAAGCACGATTGACTACGGTTGTGGTTGGCAAATCAATGATATCAATGGAATGCGTATTATTCAACACGGAGGAATCACAGGTGTGAATTATATCAAGATTCCATCGAAATATATTACTGTGGTTACACTAACTAACCTGGGGTACAATGGAAATGATATGGTAGAATCATTAAATATCACTCCCGAAATTGTTTCTGCAATCGGTATGGATATGGAAACAAATAAAAACCATGTGACCGCTTCTGGAGCCAAAGTGATTCAAACCAAAAAATCTGAGGTAAAGAAGATCACAGGAAAATATATCACTATAGGTCATATTGAGGCTGAAGTTCAAATCAAAAATGATACTCCGATTTTTGTTTGTGCAGAACAAGACATGAAAAACGAAATGGCCCTTTTATCAGATGGTAGCTGGTTGGTTCTTGGGTTAAACTTTGAATATATTCTCACTTTTGATTCTTCTCAAAAAACATTAACATCGAACTATAACAGAGCGTTTCATCAAATTTCTAAATAAATCGTTTGCAAAATAGAATTCATAATTGACGCGGTCAGGGAAAACTATCAAACCAAATTTCTACATTCATAATGAAAGCAACAGCCATAATACGATTAGTTTCCAGTACCATTTTGGTTTTGGTTGGAACATGGGGGCTGTGGGTTTTTCTTTCAAAGCCCAAATTGAATTCATTTCAAGATATGTATCCTGAATCGGAAATATCTTATCGTAGGAATTATCAGAAGTTAGTCAAACAAGATCTCTTTAACAGTTCTTCTTTCCTAAAAAGAGAAGCTCACTCAGCCGTAGTATTTAAAAATAGTTTCCCGTATTCCAGAACATCACTCGATTCCAACAAGACCCAACAAATCATCCAACTCTTAAATGATTCTTCTGCTTATGAATGGGGTGAATTTGGTACACCGGAGCATGCTCAAACCATTATATTTTATAGTCTCAATTCTACTCCAGTTGGATATACTCAAATTGACCTGATGGGTGAAGTCGAAAATTATCCTTACCGTTCTTTGATGAAATGGGGCAAATTGTCAAAGACCAGTTTTACCCAACTCAAAGAACTCATCAAATAACCCATGGATATGGAAATCAAATCGGCCAATATTTCAGACGCAGAGCAACTGACAACCCTCACTTTAGCATCTAAAAGCTATTGGAGTTACACTCCAGAACAAATCAGAGCATGGACAAACGATTTAACCATAACAGCAGATTACATTCAGAAGCATCAGGTATTTAAACTTGAAAATGATCATGCGATTTTAGGGTACTATTCTACCTACGAATCATCTCCCGATCAAATCAAATTAGATAATCTGTTTATACATCCTTCTCATATTGGACATGGGTTCGGAAAAAAACTATTGAATCATTGTATTCAAGAAGCAAAACAACAAGGGTATGGGACCATTGAACTCGATGCCGATCCACATGCCGAATCCTTCTATTCTCATTTCGGGTTTAAAACTATTGGCCAAATTCCTACTGCAATTCCCGAACGATTTTTACCCGTGATGACTTTAGAGATTTAATTCTGATGTCTATGTAAAAATGTGCGTTATCTAAAAACGGGTATAAATACCTATTTTACGAAATTAAGTAGTTTCAATTATCCGTTTTTATATAGATTAAATACTTTGGTGACAAAGTATTCTTACATTGGTTTCAAATTCAGTTAAACCACAAAAACAACAACTATGAAAATCAATTATTTGAAATCCATCGGGTTAATTATTATCGGTATTATCATCTCCCAGTTAATTACATTTATCTACCCTCCAATCTGTATTGAAGCTGAAAACAACAATACACCTACAGAAGTACCAATTGAAGAGCCTTGTCTTCTTGCTCCACGTCAAGTTGATACTACAGCTGCTAAAAGACATGTCGCGGCCTATCAAACCTGGACGTATCTCCTACCCCAATCTGTGAATATAGATTTTGAAAAGCATCAAATTGAATACAATCCAATATCATTCAACCCATCTGACTCTGCCTATATCAAAGCATTCGTTGACTCATTTCTCATTGCGAATCATCGTAGAGAAGGTGTTTACTCCAATATTCCTTTTGTCCCGGCAAAGGACAAATCCTATTATATCAGCAAACACGATATTGATGAAGCTCTAAGCGCCCACCCCAATGCCACTGGAATAAATGTGTATATGGCTGTAAGAGAATTGGATGGACTGGAACTCCCGGGTATTGAAACTCATTTATATGTTCTACCTACCGAAAAAAAGAATTGTACCACTTTAGTAGATTCCTATTACGAACAACAATATGCTTTAGACCTGACCTATCCGTGTCCAAAAATGTGTGCACAGAATAGTGCATTAAATCATCTTTTAATGCCAATAGAGTAATTAATGTCAGTGTAATGAATTTACAAAATATCACCTTTACACTACCTCTTCTCATATTAATACTGGCTGTAATTTATGTGATTTATTATTACTCAAAGTTTAAGGGGGCCTTTAAGTATATCAGTTGGTTTATCCTGTTCTCACTAATGATCCAATTACCCTCTTCTATAATGGGAAGATATGGTATCAGTAATCTGTTCTTCTTGCATATATATGTTCCGATCAGTTACATTCTATTCGTGCTCTTCTATAAAGAGGTATTCAAAGGCTTTATAAATAAAACGATAATGTTGCTGTCCTTGTGGCTGTTTGTTTTATTCAGCATTATAAATACCATTTTTTGGCAGGACATCGATTCGTTCAATACCTATGCGCTATCTATAGAGAGTTTATTGATTATAATTTTCTCGTTATCACTTTTTATATTTCTTCTTAATGAAACGGTTAGAGAAGAAAAAAAGGGCTTCGTTTCCAGCTTAATATGGGTGAATTCAGGCCTATTTATATACCACACTTCAGGATTATTGTTATTCTTCTTCGCGGAAATACTCACTAAATATAGTATTACAGAATTCCAAATCAGCTGGTTATTTCATTCATTGATTTACCTCATTTTTTACATCTGTATCATTATTGGCCTATGGAAATATCCCAAGAAATAGACTTATTAATGATCCTGTTGCCACTGGTCATTGTACTACTGCTTATTGCATTAGGAGTTATCCTTATGTACTTACAGTTTCAAAAAAGCGTTATTCGACAACAATTAGCCAAAGAAGCTTTAAAAGGAACTCATCAAAGAGAATTACTACATACCATTGTCAATACTCAGGAGGAAGAACGGAAACGCATCGCCAGAGACTTACATGATGAACTGGGAGCCGCACTTTCTATTGGCCGGATGCAATTGGTTCAATTGGAAAATCAAGACATCATTTCCCCTGAAAATATAAAACCCATTCGCGAATTAATGGAAACGACCATGGCATCTACACGCCATATCAGCCATCAATTAATGCCATTACAACTGGCTCAAATGGGTTTGGAAAAATCTTTATTAAGCTTACTTAATAAAGTAAACCAAACTGGTGAATTGCAAACGCATATTGCGATAGCTAAAAACCTAAACAAACTCCCCTGGCTATTAGAAATCGGGTTATATAGAATCTACTCAGAGCTTATAAACAACACGTTAAAGCATGCTCAGGCTACAGTAATTGAGATTAGCATTTTTCAAGATCAACAGCAGTTATTTTGCCGATATACGGACAATGGGAAAGGATTACCAGAAAAAATGCTCAATCAGGGTTTGGGACTAAAAAGCTTAAAAAGTCGTGTCGAACTTTTTGAGGGAGATATCAATTTTGGCAATCACGATAATGGTGGATTCTATGCTAAAATCACCATTCCAATTCAGCCATTTACCTCAAATCAAGATGCATCATAAACCATATTAAATCCATATAAAATGAATCACACTATTAAGATCGGAATGGTTGAAGACCAACATCTCTTCAGACAAGGACTAAAAGCATTAATCACTTATTGGGACGATATCGAAATGATATTTGAATCTCCAGATGGCTTTTCTATGAAAAAACGTTTAGACGAAAGCTCTGAAATTCCAGATGTTATGCTGGTTGACTTAACATTACCACCTGATGGACATGAAGAATTCAATGGGTGGAAAGTGGTTCAGGTATTAAAAGAATACTTCCCAGAAATGAAAATTTTGATTCTTTCTGTTCATGAAGATCCTTATTTGATCTCTAAACTTATTGAAGAAGGAGCGCATGGTTATCTGGTAAAAGATAGTGATCCTGACGAAGTTTACGATGCCATTAAAGCAGTCCATGAAAGAGGCTCTTATATTAACGAAAGAACCCTATCTGCTCTGCGTGGCAAACTGGCCGGAGAGGTCAAGCAACCCAAAAACCAGACACAATTAACCAATAGAGAGCTGGAAGTATTACGATTAATTTGCCAACAAAAAACGACTTCTGAAATTGCAGAGGAATTGTTTATTAGTACCAAAACTGTAAACGGCCATCGCAATAACCTACTTCAAAAAACGGATTCTAAAAATATGAGTGGGTTGGTGATGTACGCCATCAAACACCATATTGTAGAAGCTATCTAAAACAAAGAACACTCCCTTAATTATTAAAAGCAGGTTAACCCCTGCTTTTTTTGTACCCGGATATTTTTAACCGTTTATTTAAACACACATTTCCTCTCTTATATTCAGCTCTTTAACTATTCATATTTGTCTTATCAAAAGCTTTTGAAAATGTGGAGCAGAACCCACACTAATAAACGGACTTTCCTGTAAGTGAATACAGGAGGCGGAATCTGAAAAGCCTAATGAGTAAGAAACAAAAATTAAAATTATGGCAACAATTGACGTAATCGTAGCGGTAAACGCAGGAGAATTAGTAAAACAAGTAAATTCAGGTAACTTAAGTGCTGGTACACAAAGTGCACCCACCAATCTGGGATCCTGGGGAAGTTCAGATGTATTCATAGCAATGATCTCTGAAAATGAATTCACAACCGATGACAAAGGTGGATCAGAATTAAAAATTACAGCCGAACAAGGTGACACTATTAAATGGAGTATGACCTCATTTGGACGTAATGTAAATCATACGGCATATATCTATGCAAGTCACTTTAACCCAGCTAACGCATTAGAAGATGTGTCTTACGATTTGATTAACACGACACAATATCTTCCGGCTGGATCAAATCCATTAGTAACTCCATCTCCGTATCACAATCAAGTGGTATACAAAGCATCTGCAGCTGTTATTACTTCAACAGATGTAAATGTGCAATATACTTTGTCTTTTGCATTAATTGATAATGCAACAGGTGCAGCAGTAGGTTACTTTATGTGGGATCCTTTCATTAATGTAGCTTCTTCAGCAGAATAAACATTGATCTCTAAAACTAATATCCATAGTTATTTCACAAATAATATTGGATCACCACATATGAGAGTAGAGGCCGCTTTTATATCCTCTACTCTTTTCCATCTGATCAAAATCAGTTAAAATCCTAACAAATCACATCTCATACTTAGGTCATTATCGCTACCTTTAACCCATCAAAATATACAGCCATGCCTAGACCTAAGAACAAAACCGAACTGATTGATTTAAGTAACGCCAATTATCAAAAACTACTTCATTTCATTGACCAATTTTCAACGGAAGAACAAAATGCAGATTTTCCTGAAGGAACGATGAATAGAAATATTCGCGATATCCTCGCCCATCTACATCATTGGCATTTGATGATGTCGGAATGGTATGAGATAGGAATGCAAGATAAAAAACCTGCCATGCCTGCAGAGGGTTATACCTGGAATACCGTTCCTGCACTCAACAAAAAGATTTGGGAAATGTATAATTCTAAAGATCTTGACCAGGTCAAATCACTCTTGCAAAAATCATTTGAAACGATCCAAAAGATTATTGAGAAACATTCTGATGAAGAGCTTTTTGAAAAGAAAAGATATAAATGGACCGGAAGTACATCATTGGGTTCCTATTTAGTATCTGCCACATCCAGCCACTACGACTGGGCATTTAAGTTTATCAAAAAAGCTAAGAAATAGCTTAAAAGATTAAATATGTTGCTTAGCCAATAACTTTCTATATAAGAAGTTAATACGCCATATTATTTGACATCAATGAGACTATACATAATAATTGCATATACCCTTTGCTTACTCTCTTTCTCCTCGTGTGGTATTTTATCCGCATTTAAAATCCAAAAAGCCAAACAAAATGAACACATAGGAACGTCTCAATTTTATCTCGAGTTGCCATTTGATATGGTGAATGGATTAATCGTCATTCCCATAAATATCTCCGGAACTAAAAGAAACTTCATTTTTGATACAGGTGCGCATACCATTATTGATCAAAGTCTTTTATCACAGATTTCTCATCAAGCGCTGGGCAGAACCAAAACATTTGATTCCAATGGCCAAAAAAAGTTTTTACAAACCATTCAAATTGACGAATTACATGTTGGTCAAGTTCCATTTTACAATATAGTCGCCACCACCACAGACCTTCAGTTATTAAGTAATTTAAACTGTTTGAATATCTCAGGTATAATGGGCATAAACCTCATGAACAAAGGTGTTTGGCAAATAGATTATTCGAAAAGACTCATTGTATTTGCAGATCAACCCAATCTATTACCCTCTTCTTCTATGGCCGATACCATTCTATTTCAATCTGATATCTACGGATATCCCACTTTATCTATTCATGTGGATAGTTCTTTTGCAGATCAAGGGTTACTAGATACCGGATTCAATGGTTCCATTTTACTATCTCAACAACACCAACCGGATCATGTTCCTTACATGACCCAATTCAATTATACCTATGCACTTCATGGACAAACAGAAGTGAAGCAAAAACTGATATCCTACCCCGTTCAAATTAACCAACTTCCTCTAGATTCTCATATGATTAAATTTAGCTCTTCAAACACCAAAGCGCTAATTGGCACCCGTTTTCTTCGAGAATATCGTACGACTTTAAATTGGGAAAACTATTCTATTGTTCTTGACAAAATACAAGATGACTCAATAACCTATTCCAACTACGGCTTTTACCCAACTATTGATCAAGACAAAATCATCATCGGTTCGATTTATGACACCTCTGAATTATTCAAAAAAGGTATTCGGCTGGGTGACCAAGTCTTAAAATTCAACGGAATAGACCTACAGCAAAACGGTCCTTCCAAACTTTGCCAAATACTAGAAGAACTTAAAAACAACAATCATGGAAAAATCAACCTAACCATACTACATGCAAATCAAGTTTTAGAATTTGAACTTCAAAAATTCAATTACTTAATTCCCAAATAACTCTTAACCCAATAATTTTCACCAATTTGCGTTTTGATATTGATGAAACACTTCTATACTATAATCATCGTTTTGTTTAGCATCTCCGGGTTTGGTCAGGACTCTACTCATACCAGACTATCTCCATATTGGGAGACTCATTTAGCCATTGTTACTGGGTATCAATTTCAACACAATCACTTTGCAGAATTAGGTTTAGGAGTTAAGAGAAATCTGGTGGGCACCATTCATCCCAGCACATTCATCTACGGGATTTCGAACGAATTCAAATTACATCAGGATTTTATCTGGGGTATGAAAGCCTTTGCATGGGTTGGAGGTGGAAACGGTGGATTAAATCTTGGCGCCAACATCATTCACTATACCGATTTTGATCAAACAGCATGGGTATTCAGACCTGAAATTGGGATGGGTTTTAATTCTTTCAGAGTGGTCTATGGTTATAACTTCAATTTTACAAACTCAAAACTGGTTGGAATTAATGATCACAACTTCGGTATTAACTTTTTAATCAATGCCAAAAAAATCAAACAACAATCGCTCTAAATATTTCTACCTGAGTTTGCTCATAAATTCAACCCCAAACTTTAAATATATTTGACCCTACTAAATCCCGTTCCTATGGTAGTAGATACTGAAATTTTTAAACACCTAAATTTTATTATTGAAAAAGGTCTTAAAGATGAAATCCTGAAACATGGAGAAGTTTTATCCTTTAAAAAAGGAGATGTCATTGTCCGGGAAGGACAATATGTTAAAGTACTCCCCATAGTAATTTCGGGTCAGATTCGTGTTTTTCAAACCAAAGAGGATCGGGAAATTTTACTCTATTATGTAGAGCCCAGTCAAACATGTATGATGTCTCTTTCGGCTAGTTTTTTTAATAACGAAAGTCCTTCCATTGCCATTGCTGTGGAACCTACTAATATTTTAGCTATTCCAACTCCATTTATCACCAAATGGCAAAAGGATTATACCTCATGGAATCAATTTGTAATCCGTACTTTTCGAAATCGATATGATGAATTACTGGACACTTTTGAAAGTGTGGCTTTTGATCATATCGACAAACGTGTCTTAGAATATTTACATCTCCGAAAATCAAAACAAAACTCATCCATGATTCAAATATCACATCAACAACTTGCAAATGAATTAGGTACTACACGTGTGGTCATTTCTCGTATTCTAAAACAATTTGAACTCAACAATCAATTAATTCTTCATCGTGGTGAAATAGAACTTTTATAATTTTTTTAAGGCGTGTATCTTTTGATACCGTTGCTTCTTTCTTAACCCTCCGACTTTTGGGGCATTCATTTATTAAAACAAAACACTATGAATGCACTAGATTATTTATCAGAACTAGAACAAGAATTTGTTTCAACCGGTCATCTGCTAGAAGCCTTACCAGAAGATCGACTTACTTTTAAACCACACGAAAAAGCCATGTCCTTAGGACAACTGGCTCTACATGTTGCAAGTCTTGTCGGCAGAAATTTACAATTCGCCAAAGATGGACAAGTAGAGACCACAGTAATTGTTCATCACCCCGTTCCAGAAAACAAACAGGAGATCTTATTGGCTTTTGAAAAAAGTCAAAAATCAGCCCGTTCAATTCTTGAAAACGAAAACAACCTATGGTTAACTAAAGACTGGAATTTACTACGAACACAAACACCTATTGCCACTATGCCTAGCTCCAGTTTTATTCGAACTTTCGTTTTAAATCATCTCTATCATCATCGAGGGGAACTGGCCACCTATTTACGAATCTTAAACGTCCAATTACCTTCCATTTACGGGCCTACAGCGGATGTCAACCCATTTGCATAAACATTTAAATTATTCATCATGAACAAGAAAAATATATCATTATTCAGCGCACTATTTGTTTCTTTTTTTTCATTTGCGCAATTACCCGATCCGGGATTTGAAATCGATCAGAATACCGCCATTGTTATTACAGATCCTCAAAATGATTTTCTAAGCGAGGATGGTGTCGCCTGGGGTTTAGTTGGGCCAAGTGTGGAAAAAAACAATACAATTGAAAACATTGAAATTCTATTCCAACTTGGAGAAAAGTATAATATCCCGGTATTTATATCTCCACACTTTATTTACAAACATGATCATAAATGGGACTCTAAAGGTGCTATGATAGAATTTGCACATAACGTGAATCTATTTGCCAAAGGTGATCCCATCAACGATCAGGGATTTAAAAATTCAGGAGCGGACTTTTTACAACGTTACAAGAAATACATCGAGAGTGATAATGTAATCATCACTTCCCCGCACAAAGTATTTGGTCCAGAATCCAATGATCTGGTTTTACAACTCCGAAAAAGAAAAATCAATAAAGTCATTTTAGGAGGGATGTTATCCAATTTATGTACAGAAGCCCATTTACGAGAGCTTATGGAACAGGGATTTGAGGTTGGTGTTGTCAAAGACGCTACAGCAGCCGCAATTCTTCCGGATATGGATGGATACGAAACTGCACTGGTGAATTACGCACTCATTGCCAGTCATGTTTTCACAACTGCTGAAATTCAAAAAGCATTCCTATTATATAAACCAGAACACATCAAATAATTGGTGGATTTTAATTACGAAAAGGGAAGTTACCCCCAACTTCCCTTTTTATATTTATGAGAAAAAATATTATCTATCATAGTCTGCTACTGATACTATGTAGCTGTATTGGGTTTATAGGACATTACCTCCAATTTGGTATCATACGGATTACTCCATGGATACCAGCTACAATTGGTATCACATTGATACTTATTCAGTCGATCAAAAAGGAATACAAAACACTCCAAACATATCTGTCATTGTTTATTATACTGCTATTTGGCATTATTCTCAATCGTATGAATTGGACATTTTTATTTCAAGAATGGCAACCAATGAGAAAGAAAATCATTTTTTCCCTTATGTCCATATCTTCATTTATCACCCTTATTTCAATTGGAAAATATCTTTATAAGCAGAATAAAAAATAACCCAATACTGCAATTAGCGGGAAACCTCTTACTAATATTTTAACCTAATTTAATCTTATTTAAAACTGGAGCTTTCCCTAATTATCTACCTTAGTTTTTTCTTAGAAAAACCATTTCCTATGGGCATCATATTAGGCTTGATCGTATTTATTGTCTTTATCAATTGGTTTCAAAACAACCAAAAAAAGAGCGCTCCATTCCCATTAATCGGAATGGTTTTGTTGTTTTTAGTTGCTAATTTGATCTCGTTTATTTTAGGGTTAATCGTCCAAAATGGATATTTAGATGGGATTTATCTCATCATCTCTGCGGGAGCTTTTATCATTTTATACTGGGTATGGATTACCATTGGACTGATCAATTACCATCGACAACAAAATAATACTTCCGAGATCCTTATTGACATCATCCAAACATTACCCCTAATCATTATTCCTATTTTATTGTGGATCTGGCTTTCTACAGCCAGTTTTAAAATTGGTGGTTAAATATGAGGATCAATAAAAAAACAAGTTCTAAGTGGATTCTATTCAGTAGCCTGGGGTGGCTATTAGGTGTCATTCTGACCCTGGTTTTCTCTGTTACTTTTGATGCCATAGGTATTGAAGGACTTCAATTTTTCATGGCTATTGGGATGGGACTTGGGATGGGGTTTATGCAATGGCGATTTTTAAATGCTCATATTAAAATTTCCAAACAGTGGATATCCTATTTGGCTATAGGGTTAACCATCCCCTTTTTAGTATTAGATATTATTAAACAGTTTGTTTATTTCCAACCTGATGCTTTACTTATCGCTTTATGCATTTCTGCAGGAAGTATCATAACTGGTTTACTTCAGATTAAACTCATTAAACCTTACATCAAGTCCAGTATACTCTGGATAGCACTTTCTTTTTTAGGATGGACACTAGCCGGTTTATCCATATTCAGTGTGGATTATACACATCATATTAGTGACCATAACCTTACTTTGTTTTTCATCAACCTGTCTGCTCTACTCATCGGAGGACCAATAGTAGGTTTTATCACCAGATTTGGATTTAAATAATTCATTGTTTTAAATATTAAATCATAAATTTTAAATATTCATTCTTAATGCAATATTGATTTTCAATCTTTTGATAATCAAATGATTTTGTTTTAAGTTTCTCCACAATACTATATTGTGGTGATTCGATTTATTCTTCTTATTGGCTTCGTTCTTTTGCAACACGCTGGTTTTACTCAAAAAACTGCCAGTGAATGGAACAAAATAGGCATTCATAAATACAATCATGAAGATTACTCTGGGGCGATAAAAGCATATAGTAAGGCATTAGAATTAGATGAAAATCGAGCCTATTTGTATAATAATCGCGGGAACGCATATTTAAAACTTTTGAAGTTTAATCTAGCTATTGCCGATTTTAGTACCTCCATTCAACTTGATCCAGATGATGTTACCGGATATTTTAATCGTGGAGGAGCTTATCTCAACAACAAACAGTTTAAGGAAGCTATCAAAGATTATTCACAAGTAATTTCTTTAGACCCTACTGATAAAGTAGCACTGGTTCAAAGAGGAAAGGTCAAAATAAAAATGAAAGCCTATAAAAAGGCCATCAAAGATTTTGATCTCGCATTGGCCTTGGACAAGTATTATATCACTGCGTTATTGTATCGTGGGATTGCTAAAAACTTAAGCAACGACTTTGAAAACGCTATCCGGGATTTGAGCAAAGTCATCAAGTACGATTCCTTAAATGTTCAGGCCTATTATCATAAAGGTTTAGCTAAACTTGGTATGGGTAATTATGGAGGAGCCCGAAAAGAATTCACGAAAGCTATTCAAATTGATCCTCAAAATAAAAATGCATTCTACAAAAGAGGTGTCGCATATTATGACAGCGGCAGTGCCTCTAAAGCGTGTAAGGATTGGAAAAAAGCTGAAGAACTGGAACATGAACTCGCCTCACTAACCATTGAAAAGTACTGCAACTCGTCAAAGTGAGTACTCAAAGCCACGTCCCATTTTAATTTACTTCCCAAATGCTTTCAATTATTTTTCAAATTGTATCAAACCTTTCAATATTTTCTCGCAATGATTTAATTTTCAACCACACAACCTACTAATTATGAATACACGTACTATCTATTTGCTTTTATTAGCCGCACTCCACCTCTCCTCATTAGCGCAAAATCAAGAAATAGCATATTCGGATCTCTCCCCAGGTTTTATAGCTTCAAACCCATCTGGTAATGATGATACTTCGCCTCATATCAATACACCAAATGCGATCTGTAATCGCGGGGTGAAAAAATTCACCAAATCAAACTATCAGGGGGCTATTGAAGATTATGATCTGGCATTAGAGTTGGATCCACAAAATACAATTGCTTTATTCAATCGTGCCAATGCGAAAAGAGCTCTGCAAGATTTTAAAGGTGCCATCTCAGATTATAATCAGGTAATTGAACTGGAGCCCGGTGATAAAGTGGCTTATTTACATCGTGGGTTAACTAAATTAGAAATGGGACAAAGTAAAAAAGCTATTAAAGACTTTAATGCTGCTTTGCAATTGGACCAACAATATATTGATGCTATCCTATTTAGAGGTAAAGCCCGTATTCAAGCTTATAAATTCGAAGATGCTATTCGAGATTTTAAAACAGTAATTCAACATGATCCTGAAAACATTTCTGCTTATCATCAAATGGCTTTAGCTAAAATGGGAATGGGGAATTACGTTGGCGCTAAAAAGGATTTAAGCGTCATTATTGAGCTTGACCCTAAAAATGCCGAAGCATTTTATCAGCGTGGTGTGGCGTTCTTTGACGGAGGTAGTCGAAAAAAAGCCTGCCTGGATTGGGAAATTGCTAAAAAGCTGGGACATCCTTTGGCTGGATTAGCCATTGAAAAATACGGACAATAGTTCCAATTCCCTTTCAAATTAAGGAGCTACCTTTGCCGCCATGTCTTCAAATTTAAGGAATCAGGCAGAAATGCTTCAAAAACTGGGAATTGAGCAACTCAATCCCATGCAACAAGAATCTTTTAAAACCATTTCAGAAAAGGATGAAACGGTGATACTTTCGCCTACCGGAACGGGAAAAACACTAGCTTTCTTGCTGCCCATCATTCAAATGCTTGATTCTGAAATAGAAGAAGTTCAAGCTATTATTTTGGCTCCTTCTCGCGAGCTTGCTATTCAAATAGAACAAGTCGCCCGAGAGTTAGGTTCTGGTTTCAAAACTAATGCAGCCTATGGTGGCCGCCTGTTTAGCAAAGATAAAATTGAATTAAAACATCGACCGGCTCTTCTTGTTGGAACTCCGGGACGTATTGCTGATCATTTAAGACGAAATACCTTCTCTACCCAGTATATTCAGTATTTAGTACTGGATGAATTTGATAAAGCTTTGGAAATTGGTTTTGAAAGTGAAATGAAAGAAATCATTTCGCTACTTCCTCAGGTACGTAAAAGGGTTTTAACATCTGCCACTCAAAAACTTCAAATCCCAGGGTTTGTAAGAATCAAATCTCCGGTAACCATGAATTATCTTGACTCCGGTAGTTCGCAACTTGAAATCAAAAAAATCATTTCACCTGAAAAAGATAAACTTGAAACACTTCTTCAAGCCATTCACTTTCTAGGAGACCAACCGGGAATTATATTCTGTAACTTTAAAGACAGCATAGATCGTGTTTCTTCTTTTTTAAAGCAGAATGAAATTCCGCATGGATGCTTTTATGGCGGATTAGAACAACGAGATCGGGAACGCGCATTGATCAAGTTTAGAAATGGCACACATCAAATTTTACTGGCTACAGATTTAGCGGCCAGAGGACTTGATATTCCTGAGATTAAATACATTATTCATTATCACCTTCCAATCAAAAGTCAGGAATTCACTCATCGAAATGGACGTACCGCAAGAATGAATAGTGATGGCACAGCATATGTTTTAGCATGGAAAGGTGAACGACTTCCTGATTTCATCGATCAACTACAACTGGAAACGGAAGATATTTCTACCAGGTCAGAAACTTCTCCAAAAGGTCAATGGACCACTTTGTTTATCTCCGGAGGTCGAAAAGACAAAATATCCAAAGGAGATATTGCTGGTGCTTTCTTTAAAAAGGGACAGCTAAAGCCAAATGAATTAGGTGTCATCGAACTTAAAAGCGATTGTGCATTTGTTTCAGTTCATAGAAATAAAGTGCCGCAAATTCTGAAAGCACTGAACCAAACCAGATTAAAGAAAAAGAAAGTAAAAATAACAGAGGTTTAGCTATTTCTTTTCTCTTGGACCGCGTTTGTAAATTATAAGTCCATTTAGAAAATTTCTTAAGATTTGATCTTGAAGCGGCATAAACTTAGGGTGATCTTCTGCCCTAAAAAATGCCCCTAATTCACTTTTACCTATGTTATAATCAACCAACTTTAGGATTTCAATAATATCATCGTCTCTCAGTTTAAGAGCTACACGCAATTTCTTTATAATATCATTATTTGTTAATCCCATTTTGGTAAGTTTTCAAATGCAAGGTTAAACTATTCATCTGTGTTATTATACTTATTCCATCGCCTTTTTTCACGTTCCAAAAGCAATTCAAATTTACGTGGTGCATTTATTTTAATGTCCATAAATTGACATGTAATAGGATGTTGAAATTTCACCTCAACCGCACATAGAAACAGCCCTTTCCCTTTATACACATGTCCTTCTTCCCCATACATTTGATCCCCCATTATCGGATAACCATACTTCGCCAAATGTTTTCTGATCTGATGGGTCCGACCCGTATGCGGATAAACCTCCACCCAACTCAAAAACTGATTCCTTAAAGAAGGCACTATATCTAGCCGCTTAAAATCAGTTATTGCTTCCTGATTTTCCAAGAGGTAATCGATTCGTCCCGACTCTGAAATTCCGCCCATAACGATCGTATGATACACTTTAGAGACTTGCTTGTTTTCAAACATGTGCCCCAGTTTCATAATCGCGTTTGATGTCTTGGCAAAAATTAGAAGTCCGCTAGTTGGCGCATCTAACCTATGAACAGGTCGGGGCCAATTTAAACGATCAGTCTCGTGAGTAGACTTCAATTTTCCGATAATGGCATTTTGCATGGTTTTGAACTGATTCCCACTGACCGGAATTCCTGCAGGTTTATTCACAATAGCCAAATAGTCATCTTCATAAACTATATCAAAATCCAAATGATATGTTTTAGGCAAAGTTTGTTCTTCCTCAAACAATTCAACCACCTCTCCTGAGCGCACCCAATCTGCGGAAGATTTTAATGCTCCATTTACGCGTATTACACCTTTTTTAATCTTCTTTTTTGCAGCGCTTCGGGAAGCAACCTCTTGGAATTCCTGCACTACAAAATCACTCAAACGAATTGGAGCTATTTGATTTGGTACAATATGTTTTTGTATTACAACCAAGATTTACTTTCCAACAAATGTATAGATTATAAGATCTACAAGTGTTTGTATTTAATAAATACATTTGTGTAGTTATGAGAATAATTGCCTTTATATTCTTCATCCTCATATCCACCACTATTAGTAGTCAACATCTATATTCTACTCAGCATTTGGGTATGGATGACGGACTACTTCAAAATACCGTATGGACAATTGAACAAGATTACGCTCATCGCATTTGGTTGGGATCACCCTCAGGAATTCAGTTCTATAATGGCTTTAATATTGAAACGTTTCATGCCATTTCGGAGACAGTAATCCAACTCTACCATCAAGATTCTTCCATGTTTGTACTGACCACTCAAGGAGTTTATAAAATTGACGAGACTTCTCTTCAATATTCCAAATACAGTTTTAAAACCAATGATTATTATCAACCTCATTTTTTAGACTCCCAAATTGTCATTACGGACCGAATCAATCAAAACCCTATTTACCTGAATTATGATTTAGAAGAAGTCTCGGATATACACACCTCTTACCCTTCCACTAATTTGTTCACATTTCAACTCGGATCAGTAACCATTCGTGGGTCTGAAAATGGCACATTTTATTTGAACCCGGATACAAATTATATCACTCAGAATTATTGCATCAAATATTTAAAATATGATGCACACCGCGCTTTTATCGCTTCTCATGGGGGCCTAATAGAACTCCGATTGCAAAAAGATCATTCGATCTCTGTTCAAAAGCACTTTACCCAATATCGTATCGAAGATATCTACAAAGACCAAAATCAAAACTTATGGGTTGGAACTGCTGAAAATGGCATTTTTATGATCCATAGGAATGCATTACACACGGAATTCTTCAAAAAAGAAAATGCTTTTCACCTTCCACTTTCATGCTGGGGATTTCTCACTCAAAAAAATGACCTTTATACAGTTACTGCAGAAGGTGTTCATGCAATTGACGTTCACTCCAATTCCGATGATATTCTACAAAAAACTAAAGAAATCCACTGCTTTTCCGGAAATTCTAATGATCATTTTCTTCTTATCGGAACAAGCAACAGTGGTATCTATAAACTGGAAGCAGGAAAAATCCAACATGTTTATTTCAATACGCAACAAGCTCTGGATAACACCATAATAAAAATTATATCTAATAAGAATGGCTTTCTAGCCTGTTCAAAAAAATCATTCATTCAATTAGATCATCAAGGACATTTTCTATCAACGCATCTCTATGAATTTGATCCTCCCCGAACATACAGTATGTATTTCACAAAAAGTGATTCCGGCTATATGGTTTCCACCACATCTGGAATTTACGAACTGGACCTTGACTTAAACATTCAAAATACTCTTAAAAAGGATAATGCTAAAGTTATCTCCATGACCGAAATGTTTAAAGGTGGTACATGGGCGACTTCTATGGATGCCGGACTTTTACGTGTAGAATCCGATAGTCTACAAATTATCCCATTCCCTGACCGTCAACTTTTAACGCTTACATCGCAACAAAACTCCTTATGGATTAGTTCCGTTACCAGTATTTATCAATATACGAATCAATTCATTCGTCCATTCAATTACATCAATGGATTTCCGATTAAAGAATACAATCAAACTGCTTGCTTCCAAGATAAAAATCAAAACATTTATTTTGCTGGAGTTGGCGGGGTTGTGAAATTTCACCCGGATAGTTTGAAGTTCTTTCCTCAAAATCCAAACGTCATTCTAAAAAAAGACTCGAAAGCTCTATCTCCATCACAAAAAATAGAATTAGCATTTGATCAATCAGAACTGGTTCTTCAAATCGAACCTATCATACTCTCAGATCAAAACTACTTTGATGTTTTGGTACAATTTAGTGATCAAAAAATTCCAATTCAACAACCCAATCCCATAACACTTTCCGCTCCATACGGAAATTCTGAAATTCAGGTATTAGTTATCGATAAGGTACATCAAACCACCATCACAATTTCGTATCCAGTATTTCGTGCATTCCCTTTCTGGCAAGAAACCTGGTTTATATTTCTCTGCCTTGTCATCACAGTTCTATTAATTCTGGGTAGTTATAGTTTCATAAATTATTTAAAAACTAAAAAACTCCTTCGTGAAGAAAAAGAGAATCATAAACTGATGCAGGAACGATTACGAATTTCCAAAGAATTACACGATAATATTGGTGCGCGAATCACACATATCATCTCATCATTAGATATTGAAATGTATAAAAACACAACATCTACATCCATCGAATCCATTAATACTTTTGCCAGAGAAACGATGACCCAGTTACGCGAAACCATTTGGGCGGTAAGTGATAAAACCATATTCTTCTCAGAATTTGTTTTACGTATAGGTCAATATGTAAATCAAATTAACCCTATGACCGAGGCAAATGTTTCCCTACAAGATAACATACTTGAAGACTTTGAACTTCATCCAATAGAAACCATCAATCTTTACCGAATTGTTCAGGAAACCATTCACAATGCTATTAAATATGCCGAAGCGTCAACGATCATTATTGATATCACCTCAACCCCAGCTCACACCGAGATCGTAATATCCGATAATGGAATGGGATTCAATACTTCCAGTTCTAAAATGGGTAATGGGTTACATAATATGCAAACCCGAGCACACGAAATCAAGGCTAAATTGCATATTAACTCTTCCAGTCGAGGTACTGTCATATCCATTATTTTAAATAGGTAAAATGCCCTATAGTATTTCTATCCATATCATTCCAAATTTGTATTATGATTAAAATAGCATTGGCCGAAGACAATAATTTTTTGGCAAACTCAATCATCAACAAATTAGGATTATATGATGAGTTTAAGGTAAAATTCCATGCACTTAATGGAGAGGAATTATTACTACATCTGGAAAATGACGCACAAATTGATGTCATTCTAATGGACATCCAAATGCCTATTATGGATGGAATTTTGGCCACTTCCAAAGTCTCAAAACTGTATCCGCATATTAAAATTATAATGCTTACGGTCATTGATACTGAGCAAGCCATCTATGAAGCCATTCAGGCAGGAGCTATTGGTTATTTGGTTAAAGAGAGTTCACCTCAAAAGATTTACGATAGTATTCATGACATTCTCAATGGTGGCGCACCGATGTCGTCTTCAATTGCAAGAAAAGCCATGCAAATCATTCAGAATCCATCCATAATAGACACTGAAAAAAAGGACTTTAACCTTTCACAACGTGAAAAACAGGTCCTTCAGCAATTATGTAAAGGATTAAATTATAACCAAATTGCTTCAAATTTGATTATCAGCCCGAATACCGCAAGAAGGCATACAGAAAATATTTATAAAAAACTGGAGGTCAATAATAAAGTTGAGGCCATGCATATCGCCTACCTCCATGGACTGATATAGTTCGAGAATGGTACAAACGCCCTATTGATACCGATCACTCAATATTCAATATTTGTGAGAAATAAATACCACACATATGAAGGTTATTTTCTCAATTGTTTTCGAAGAGTTTATAACAAACCTCATATCTACTGGTATTTCTAAACAGTATATTAATTACCATAAAATCTAAATCATGAAAAAATCACTACTCTTCATCGCTATTTTATCATGTGCCATTGCTTCTTTTTCACAGGACAAAAAACAAATTAAAGAACTCAGCAAGAAATATAATGAATACGATCAGGGGCCGTATAAAAAAGTCGAAAACGTGGCTATTCTTGGAACTAATCTCAGATTCAAAGTTGCCAGTCACCAAGCTGAAACCAATTCATGGAAAGATGATGTCACTTACAAATTTGGAGCATATGCCATTTTGGAAGGAATAGAGGATGAAACTTTTCAGGAAATCACAAATGCATATTACGATATGTTGATTGCCAAATTTAAAGAACTTAAAATCAACGTAGTTCCTTATAAAGCGATTGAGGAAACTAAAGACTTTCCTAAACTAAAAGACAAATCCACCAAAGAAAATTTCAAAGTAAAAAAATCATGGGGAGTTACTAAAACCTTTAACTATGATCAACACGATTACATTGTTTGGAACAATGCAGCTCCATTTGGACCTCAACAAAAAATCGCAAAAGAAATGAAAGCCATGTTATTCAATTCGCAAGTGACCATTGACTTCTGTAGAATTGGAATTGATATTACCCAAACCGGAACCAATTACCATGGTATGAACAAACGTGTCGTGTATACCGAAGGGAAAGCTTCTGTAGTTCCTGCTATTCATATTACTGGATATACATATAATTCTAACGGATTAGATATGTTAGAGGATAACACATTCAATTTTAGTCTGGCTTCATCTGGAAAACAAAACAATCTGGTCCTGAATTTGAACAGCAGTAATATCGAGTCCACCACACAATATGCCTTAAGTACAGAAATGTGCGAAGGTTGCACACCAGAATTTGCAAAAGGCAAAATAAAGTTAATGGAACATACCAATGGAACGGTGGTCATCAAAGCCGATCCTGAATTATTTAAAAAAGCCGTTCTTGAAGTTCTACAGCAATACCTCGATGAAGTTTTTCTAATTTATAGTTCATACCGCATGTAGACGAGCCCCTAAACCGTGTGCATTTGAGCCAAATCAGGAGGTGTTTTAGTAATAAACATCTCCTGTTTTTGTTTTAATCGCTCATACCCGTTCTAAAATTTAAATCAGATTGTTTCAATCAAATGTCATTCATTTTATTCGCATTGTTCATACCCCTATTATTGTAAAAAGATACATCCATTTTAAGTCAATGGGCTTCTGATAATTTGTCCCATATAATGACGTTTTCGTCACTATTTATATGGTTCCTATCACAAGTTTAAACGCGAATCATATCCAATTCATTAATTTGGAGTTTTTCTGTTTCAATCGAGTAAAAAACGATTGAACACTTTTACTATTTATGCGCATAAAACCACTACAACTTTTAAAGGCATGTTTACTTTTTTGCCTTTTCATTATTGGCGGACATTACCTTACAGCACAGACCGCTGATAGTGGAAGTATCATCGTTGCTTCCAATTCCAATGACATTGAAAAACTCAAGGAATTACGGATGGCCATGTTTGAATCTAAAACGGATTCATCGGATCATATAGAACGATATCTTCAAGATACCAAGATAAAAGCCATCCAGGAAGAGAATCCTATGTTATTGGCACAGGTAAGCTATAATTTGGGCCTACTCTATTTTAACAAGGAGAACTATATCAAAGCGATTCCCCCATTACAAAGTGCGCTAGACAACATCACGGATTTAAACTATTTAGACAGTCTAATTCTATACAATAATATAACCATTGCCTTTACAGAAATTAGAGCATTTAACTCTGCCGTACAGTATGTGAGTACCCTAGAGCAATTAATCTATAAAGATACCGAGGCTTACGGTAAAATTAAAAACAACGTAACTTCCTTAGATGGGTTATACTACAATCTGGGAATGTATGATGATGCGATTCGAATCTTTCGCTTGAAAAAATCTCGAGGAGAAAATTTAAATAAAGCAAAACCTAAACAATATGCTGTAGACCTATATGACTTTGCTAGATATTTCAGCGCCAATCAGCAACCTGATAGCGCATTGCTATACTATCAAATTGCACGCAATATGGTAGAAAGTTCGAATTTTGAAAATAAAGAATATTTCCTGGGTCTGATCAAAGGAAGTACGGCAGAAGCGTTCATTCAACAAAATAAATATCAAGAAGCTATTCCGCTACTTAAAGAAGATTATGTAGCTAGTTTACGTGCAAAGGATTATCAAAACTCCGCAAAAAACCTGAATATTCTGGCTTACTGCGAACTCAGGGTTAATGAATTAGACAATGCATTGAGACATCTGCAAGGAGTAAGAGAATTAATCAACAGAAAAACTGCCCCGGACATTCACTATACAAACACCCTGTATTTGAGTAAAGCGTTTGGTGCGTTAGCACAATATGACTCTGCCTATTTGTATGCTAAGAAATTCATCCAGCTCACCGATTCCATTGCCGCAAGCAGAAATATTGAACAATCTGCACAACTGGCCGTATCTGTAGAGCTCCGTCATAAAGAAGAGATCATGCAAAAAGCGTTATTACAAATTCATAAAGAGAAGCAACGGTCCATCAAGGATCAGCAATATCTCAAGTGGATTTTAATGGCTTCAATTATCCTGGCTATCTTGTTTATGATCGCATTATATCTTTTACGTAAAAGAAGCACCCAGAAAACCCGCTTACAAGAACTTATTGTTAACTATGAGCAAAAAACACAACTAGTTGAGAAATCGTTGCATGAAAAGGAATATCTTCTCAAAGAAATTCATCATCGTGTAAAAAACAACCTTCAAATTGTTTCTGGGATTCTTCAATTACAAGCCGTTCACAGTAAAAACAAAGAATTTAAAGACATCATGAAACAAAGTCAAAACAGGATTCAATCCATGGCTTTGATTCATCAAATGCTGTATCAAAATGACGATATCAGATATATTCCATTTAAATCATACCTGGAGAAATTAAGTACCCAAATCATGAGTGCTTTAATGATTGATTTCAATAAAATTAAAATCAATATCATTACAGAAGAAATTAAGCTGGATGTTGAAACCGCCATTCCATTAGGACTGATCGTTAACGAATTGGTATCAAATGCTATAAAGTATGCCTACCCAGACAATCAGGATGGTGTAATCGATGTTTGGTTAAAACAAGGTTCTGCAGCAGAGTATACATTAATTGTTGCAGATGATGGTGTTGGTTTACCAAATGATTTTAATTTAGATTCTACGAATACATTAGGATTACAATTAGTGAGCATGCTTTCTAAACAAATGAATAGTAAATTAACTTACCGCAACAATGGTGGTGCAGAATTTTCTATTAAATTTAGTCGTCAAAACCAGGAAAAATGAGTTACAAAATAAAAATCTATATTGTTGAAGACGAATACATTACTCAGGCCGTCTTAAAAAATAACGTTGAAGAAATTGGCTACTCCGTTGTTGGAATGGCTGACTCCGCTGAACAAGCCTGGGAAGACTTACAAAAAACAGATGTGGATCTTGCTCTTTTGGATATCAACCTAGCCGGTGAAAAAGATGGAATTTGGCTAGCAAAAAAAATCAGAGCTACTTTAGATATTCCATTTATTTTCCTGACGGCTTATGGAGATCGCGCAACCATTAATACAGCGGTAAAAACACAGCCAAATGGTTACCTACTAAAGCCATTTAATGAAGTGGATATTTATACTGCAATTGAGGTTGCTCTGAATAATTACAATCATTCAAAAAAACCGCAAGAGTCTGTTGTAGAAAAAGAATCAACCGAACCTGCTCCATCTTCATCAGGAGATGTATCGGTAGGTAATGATCAAACAATTTATTTGAAGATTGATAAAATATTCTATAAAATTAAACTTTCCGATATCTGTTATGTCAAGTCAGATAGTAATTATGTAGAGGTCTTTTTAGAAAACAAAAAACATTTAGTACGTAGTACACTAAAAAACTTTTCTGATTTATTGCCGGGTAACATGTTTATCCAGGTGCATAGATCTTACATCGTAAACATCAATCGCATTGAAAGTATTGGGGATGGAGAAGTCCGTTTGAACTATAACAAAAACACTCCTTTATCAGCAAATTACAAGGACGCAGTTATTGAAACTGTTGTTCGAAAATAATCTCTATATGAAATACTCCTATCTCAGTATCACCTTTCTTATATGTTTTTGTTCATCTCTAATGGGACAAAACCAAAAGATATCGGAGTATATAGATCAGTTATATCAAACCTGGGATTCTACATATTCGCATTATAATATTTCCCATGTTTCGGGTGACTCAACTGATGGGGTACAACTCATTAAAAGTGTTCCAACACGAATTAACGACACCTCTCAATCCTTAAATATTTATGATCTGGAACAGCAGGTTAAGCTACGCGAAGCACGCGTTTTAGATGGCGATATAGGATTAGAAGCCAGTGCTTCGTATGCTTACAATTTGGACCCGGGATTTGGTTTTGAGGACAACCTTTTCTACGATCAGAAATTTAGAGTAGCCCTGGGAATGGACTTACTTAAAAGTGGTTATTTCTCTAATCACAATAAAGCTAAGATTAAATTCAATGAAGTTGAAATGATGCGCATGCGTGCTCCGGAAGATCAAAAACAACTGGACCGCTACCTCAAATGGCATAATATCATCTATCAATTTAACCTTAAAAAAATTGAAGTTCTAAAAATCAGAGAACAATTGGCCGAGCAACGCGTGGATATGGCCACCAAGTTAAACTTATTGAAACATGTTTCACAAAAGGAATTAATAGCCACCATATCAAGTCATGCAGAGATTCAAAGTATGCTCAATATTTATGAAAGTTACAATACTCAACTTTCTGCGGAGCTAAGTGTAGCCGATGAAAGCGCTACTGACTTTCCTTTATTAGATATCGACTATTCCTACTCCTACCAACTACTTACGCTGGAGGAACCGGATTCTATTACCATGTTGATGCTGGAAAATATCAAGTTAGATGATAAAGCTATTCATGATTTTAGATTAAAACCATATGTCGCTTATAATTTCTTTGATTTGGTAAGTTCTGACCCCGATTACAGAAGCTATTTTTCTGTTGGTGTTAGTGTTACAGCACCTTTGAATTTTAATACCAAAAACAAAAACAATCTGAGAGAAGCAAAATCTGAACTGGCATTAGCGCCAACTGGTGATCAACCGGAAATTCAACAAGATGTTTTAACTCAATTCTATGAGTTCAGATATAAACTCAAACAGTTTTCTGCGCTATATCATAAAAAGAAAATGTATGAGGAATTGGTGAGGCGTGAACGTGTGAAACATAGCATTGCCCCACTGACTTTTAATCCAATAGAAGCTTTGGAATTATTAGATAACCTAATGCAAATTGATATCGAACTACTAGATACCAAACAACAGATGTATCTTAAAATATTGAATATCTATACCGATTTACCATATACAAAAGCTGAAAAACTCATTAAACCCATTCATTTGGATGATTCAGAACTCAATAAGAGTAAACACTCCAGTGGTCTTTATATTTGGAGTAGCAGTGTCAAAAAGTATGATCCTGCAGTAATAACCCATTACCTAAATCTAAATCGTATTAATCGGGTAACGGTGAGTTTAAATACCGATTCTGAAGCGAGAAGGAAAACATTTGAGCTTATTGATTTATTGATAAAAGATGAAATCGAAGTAGAAATTATGATTGGAAAAAACAGTCTGATTAATGGTGGTTTTACCGATTATATGCAAACTTTGGGACAAAACGTAGACTGGAAAAAAATCTCAGCCATTCATTTAGATGTGGAACCTCACGTGCGTAAAGACTGGCATCAAAACAAACCCGAATATCTAAGAAAATACCATGAATTAGTTCAGGAAGCAAAAACTTATTGCAATGAAAAATCTATTGGTTTAGGGGTGAGCATTCCTACCCATTATCCGGTGGAGGATATTCAAAAAATATTTGATCATGTAGACCGTGTATATTTCATGTGCTACGAAAATGTAAAGACAGACTTCATTGTTCGTAAAACCAACTCTTACCCAACGGATAAGACCTATATCGCTTTACGTACCAATGACTTTAGTAATAGATTAGAAATGGAAGAAAAATTTGCTGAGATTCAGGCGCAAATGAATTCAGCTGGTTTTGTCATCCATGATTTTGGATCTCTGATTGATTTTGATAAGAATTCAATCAACAAATAATTCCACAAAGTAAGACACTGTGAAATCTTTAAATTTCAATAGGAAAGCTTCCATGTTACGAAACATGGAAGAGGAAAAAATATCAAGGAAAGACAAAAACTGGGACAAGATTGTATACTATGTTGTTTTGGCCATTATTAGTTTTTTCATCTTTAGATATTTTATCAACCGCGTATTTTATGTGCATGCCGAAGGGCAGGTTATGTTTAATAGTGTTAAGGTCCGCGTACCGGATGATATCACTATTCACTACTTTAAAGTAAAAGAAGGAGATACTGTTTTATATGGGGATACACTGTTTGCTTATACTTCGGCACGGGATGAGCAAAGTCGTGGAGCTTTCGCATTTAAAATAGATGATGATGAAGACAATACTTCTTCGTGGCAACAGCGCGAAGTGTACCAACTCAATAAAAACATCCGTCTAAATAGATTGCGAATTGGAGAGAATATCAATCTTATTGCCTGGTATCAATCTGAAATTCAAAAATTAGAAAATCAGGTCATTCTGGAAGTCAGTTCGAAAAATAAATTAGAATCCTACCAAAGTCAATTAGAAAAACTCACCATTGAAAATAGAAAATACAATAATGAAATTGCGGTTTTTAAATCTATGATTGTAGAATTGGGCGGACAGGCTGAAGATACCATTGAAGATGAGCTTGCTCCATCCCCTGTTCCCTACTCAGGTGGAGGTGCCGGATACATGTCCATGAAACGTGTCTACATCAGTCCAATGAGTGGTGTCATTACGCGTATTTATAAACGTCCAAATGAAGTTGCCTTAAAAACGGAAGAAATCATGAATGTGCATCAACAAGAAAGTGTTTATATTAAGACTTTCTTTCTGCAAGAAGATTTAAGTTCAATTCAGGTGGGTGATGAAGTCATATTGACTTTCCCAAATGGAGTAAAAAGTCATGGAACCATTCGAAGGTTCTACTCGGCTACATATCGTTTACCTCCTGAATTCCAAAAAAAGTATGAATCTCGGACACGTGCCATTGCTGCCGATATCTTTCCAAAAGATGAAACCGAACTAGACGAATGGCAGAAGTTTTATAAAATCTCAGTTCAAATCAAAAAAAGCAGGTTCTCATGGTAGAAGATTTCGAAAAAGATCAAATCATAGTAGATGGGAATGTGGTAACTTATCACAACCTCAAGTATTTTATTGTGGAGATTAATGATAAATTCCGTCCGGATACTTTCACACAATACGATGTTTTGTTACTGGATGTTCGAGAAGAGAATCTATTACAGTATGTCATTTCACAAGTTCGTTCCCATTTAAATCCAAGAGTTTATTTAATACCGATTTTCATTCTGAACACTACCTCTTATGATGAAACAGTAATTAACTCTCTTTCTGATGGAACCATTCCGTCTATTAATCACCTGGATCAAATTGATCCAAAATTGTTGGATATAAGAGCGCGTATTGAACGAATCAATCATCCGAAGGTTTTGAGTTTCGAATCGCAAATGATTAATAGAACGCTGAACCTCATGTATACGAGAGGCAAAAAGAAATTGGACCCCATTCCATACTTCCATTCCGGAATTGGCTACTATTATCCAGAGCTCTCTGTAAACTTTAATCACCGAGATGAAATTACGGTACTAAAAATTTTAAATACCGCTGAAAATGAAGGCTTATTTCAATCTGAATTTCACGAGCGTGTTTACTTATGTAACAGCTGCCATAGTGGATATTTAAACTATCGTGAGGTTTGTCCAAAATGTAATTCTTCAGATGCCAATGCACAAGATTTGGTGCACCATTTCCCATGTGCATATGTGGGACCAATTGAAGATTTTCAAAATAGTATTGACGATCAATTAGACTGTCCGAAGTGTAACAAAACACTCCGTCATATCGGGGTAGATTATGACAAGCCTTCGGTTTTATACACATGTAACAGCTGTCATCATAGATTTCAGGATTATTATACAAAAGCCAAATGTACCACTTGTGGTACCGAAAATGATGTAGAACATCTGGTTTCTAAATCCATTAAGCGTTACATTATGACCAAGAAAGGAGAAAGTGTTGCGATCAATGGTTATATCAACATTGAAAAACAACTCGAAACTTTATCCGGAACGGTTACCATGGAAATTTTCAGGGTATTGCTTCAATATGAATTACAGCGTTTACATAATGTTGGTTATCAAACAAACCTTGGGTATTTACATGTAGAAAAAGCTGCACAGGTTGGCGGAGTCTTAGGTCTTGAAAAGCAAAAAGAATTGATGAATGATTTGGTTCAGGTCTTAAAAAGTAACCTGAACCCTTCCGATTTTGTAAGCTTTTATAATTCATCGACTATTCTGTTCTCATTTGTAGATACCGATTTTGAAAAAGCTAAATCGACCATTACTGAAATGCAATCCTTAGCTTCTCGATTACTGACGAAATCATATGAAAAAGTCCATATCGGATTACGTATGGATATTGTGAGTATACAACTGGGGTCAGAAGTAGATCAAAGTATCAACAGTATCGTCACACCATTAACTAAAATGTAAATCCATTGGAATCTATTGGAGCTGAAATACATGAATTTATAATGTATTTACAAACCGTTGGGTTCAGTAAATTACTTCGTGTATTCTGGTTTTTTTTCTTCTTTGAGTTTTTTAGATATGTGGTAGTAGACCTCGTTTCACTCATTTTCATCAAATGGGATCGTTATAGAAACAGGTATAATTACTTAGATGCTAAAAGGAGACTTTGGTTAGAACTCCCTCTGGTCTCCATTATCGTTCCAGGTAAAAATGAAGGAAAACATATCTTCAAATTAACCACATCTCTACAAGAACAGACTTATACCAATTTTGAATTAATCATTGTAGATGATGGTTCTGATGATGATACTGAAATCATTTGTAAAAGCCTCAAAAAGAATGGATACATTGATTACTTTGTTAGAAATGAAGTTCGAGGAGGAAAAGCTTCCGGAGCAAATACTGCTTTAAGAATTGCAAAAGGAAAATATGTAGTCCACCTGGATGCCGATTGTTCTTATGATTATGATGCGATAGAAAACATCATCATTCCATTTTATGAGGATCGCAAAATCGGAGCCGTGGGCGGAAATGTAATGGTTCGGAATTATAGAGAATCTGTGGTCACCGCACTGCAAGGTTTTGAATATACCGATGCCATCAGTATTGGTCGTATGGTTTCTAGCTATCTTGGGATTTACCGGGTAGTATCAGGTGCATTTGGTGCTTTTAGAATGGATCTTCTCCAACGCGTTCAGGGTTGGGATATTGGCCCGGGACTGGATGGAGATATTACTGTAAAGTTTAGAAAACTTGGGTATAAAATCAGATTTGAAGACCGCGCTGTTTGTCAAACCAGTGTTCCCAATACTTTTCAAAAATTAACCAAACAACGATTAAGATGGGATAAATCTCTGGTAAGATTTAGACTAAGAAAACATTCCGATGTATTCTTTCCTCATCAAAATTTTAGTCTCTCTAACTTTATTTCATTTTTAGAAAACATTACCTACACACTGATTCTCAATATAAAATGGTACATCTATGCTGCGGATATGGTTTTTAACTTCGCCAGCTTACTCCCTTTTATTATTGTCATGAACATTTTCCTATATACCGGAGCTAATCTATTTAAACTTCTGATATTTAATTTGTTTAGAGAACGTACCAATGCACCATTCTCTTACTTCCTGGTCTATGTACCATTAATGGTATTCTATCATGGATACTATCTTAGAATTGTAAGAAGTATCGCATATGTCAAAGAATTCTTCTTTAAAGAATCCTATAAAGATCCGTGGAATCCTGAAAAGACTTCTATTAAAGCTTTAGAAATTGGAATCTAATTTTCATAAATTTCTTCAAAACCTTCGCTAAAAAACTCTTCGAGGCTCATCTCGAATGATTGTGCGATCTTAACCAAACTAGTAAACTGAATATCGGTGCCTGTTTCGTAACGTCCATATTGCGCTCTATGAATTCCTTTTTCAAATGCAAAGTTCTCATAACTAGTATATCCTTTTTGAATGCGTAAGCTCCTAATTCTTGAGGCAAGCTTTTTGATCTGCTCAGATTTATCCATCCAGTAAAAGAATAATGAACACTACTATTTAGTTACTACTAATTAGTATCTTTTTTAAATTATTTATTACCTTCGCTTAACTAACACTTTACACATGAATAACCAACTATCCGCACAAACTTTCAAGACCGGCTCACTGGTTAAAGTTTACATGCAATCTATTCCCGAAAATGCTTTTCGCTATGGAGTTACTGTAATGCTTCAACAGGAGTTTTTGATTATATTCAAAAATGGTTCAATCATAAAACGACTCGACCCGTATTACCTCTTTATCGAGTACATCTGTGCGACATATCTTATAGAAGAAGAATTTAAATCTATAGAAGATTTATTACTCCAGTTTAATTTAGGGTTATTTCAAGATATATTTAAAAACATCCACGAACATATATGAGAATTCCACACATCACTGCACTCCCTCCACACCACCAACATATGTCTAACCAACTAATCAGTTATAAACGTTCCGTTTTCTGACCTAAATCGTTTCATTTCTATGGATAATCTCTCGCCATTGTATCGACTATAATCTCCTGAAAATGCCATTCGTTTTTCGATGGTTTCTTCAAATTTACCCATCGCATCCAGGGTTAATTCACAAGCTTCGCGCACACCATGACTTCCACCGTCACAGTGTGTCACGAACTCATAATACTCTTTATCACGGCAATACTCTACAAACAGCGGATTGGCTCTTCGATTAATCATAACTCTAAAACCCACTTTACTGGCTAGAGACAGATCTAATATGTCATCATACACAAACATGATCTCATCTGGCTCTAGTCCATGGTGTTCATTTAGAAATTCCAATATTTCCACTTTATTTTTCACTCCTGAAAATATAGCGTCTAAATGCTCTCTGCCTGCCCAGTATTTTGCCGTTACATTATTTTCACCCGAAACAATAGCAGTAATTGGCATTTGACCGTTTTGTAACCAAAATCCAAAACGCAACATATTCACCCCCATGGAATCTGCCTCACTAAAAGTACTGGACTTATGTTCGTTTTTGTGCCCGGAATGGAATACGCCATCCCAATCAAATAATACTGCTTTTATCTTAGATAGTTTCGTGTTCATTATAATATCATTTCTTTTTTATTCATAGAGTGGAATATCCTCTCCTTCTTCTTTTGGATTTTGACCGTACTCATTAGATCCTGGTGTTCCATTAGTAGCCAACCATACAATCAGCAAAATAGCACCAATTAAAGGTAGGAACAACCAAAGTACATTCCATCCGCTTCTTCCAGTATCATGTAATCTTCGAACCAATACAGCTAAAGATGGTACCAATACAGCGAGAGAGTAAATTGAGCTTATCGCTCCAAAACCATCAATCCCGGTACCGAAAACAGAATAATCAATAGCCATTAAAATCCAGGAAATAATTGTGCTAATTAAAACAAAGTACCAGTATTCACTTCTTCTGGCTCTTCCGTTAAATTCAGCATACTTTTTTAGTACAGTAATATACCAATTCATAATAATTTGTTTAAAGTTAATATTGATTGCTTTGACCGTATAGTAGAATCAAAGTACCCGCAAAATAATCAATTATTTCCTCTTAAAACATCGTATTCAAATATTTATCCACGCATAAACACCCGTTGATCGGACTCTGATTGTTTCAACTCAATCAGCTTCTGATCTACCCACTCAACCAGTTTATCATATGACTCTGCAACATCTAAACGATCCTTTTTTCGATAAGATTTGGCTTTCGCCACATAATACGCTCTTAGATCAGTCATACTACTTATAGCATAATAACGAACGAACCATCCTAACTGATTTTCGGCTTCTGTTTCAAAAACCTTTAGCGCCTCTTCATGCACCACGGGATCATCAATTCGAAGTAAATAATCTTTATAATAATCTATAAAACTCAACACTTCGTATCCTTCCACCTTTGGATACAAATCTTCAAAAAATCCATTTTTTTCGTCATCTCCAAAAACCGAATATACTTCAGCCACTGAAAACAATACATCCATGCTTTCAGAATCCTTAAACTGATCTGAATAAAATACGCCCAATGTAGAATCGGTAATCGCGATACCTCTTAACAATTCGCTTATTACCAAATAAGAGCTGTCCTTATCAATTTGATTCACAAACTCCCCTCCCATTCCTTTGGACCATGAAAAATAATCGTACAACCCAATCACAGCTTCCGCTCTAACTGACGATTCCGGATCATTATTCATCGTAGAAACCAATACATCTTTTAACCTAAGATCTTCTATTTCGTCAAACTTTTCATATTTGGAAACAGCTAGCTCTCTAATCCCGGAGTAATCATCCAACATCGCATCCAACAATAGTTTCTTGGCTTCTTCTACTTCATTCTCTTCTTGAGAAGCAAACTCAATGGCTTCTCTTTTATCCATATACAATGGCGCCTGATGGTACATGAATCTCATTTCTTCCAATGTGTGATGATCCTTCTTCGTACAAATCAGAGTTTTCTTTGCATCAAAATTTACTAAATCTGGTTTCCGCGCCACATTAAATGTAAACGTTTGCTCCGCTTTATCAATAACCACTGAATAGGTCTGTTTTGAACCTTCCGAATAAATATCAATATCTACTGGAAGTCTATATAAAGGATATTCATACGTATCCTGCAGCTGTTCAACTGTTACTATTTGCTCGGCACTTGTGGAATCATAATTATAAGTAATCTCCAGCTCCGGATGCCCTTTGGCTAAGAACCATTGATTAAAGAACCAATTCAAATCTTCTCCGGTAACCTCTTCAAAAGCCAATCTTAACTGGTGAATTTCAACTGATGAAAACTCATTGTCATGTAGATATAACTTAAGTGATTCAAAAAACGCCTCATCACCAACATAATTCCTGAGCATATGTAGGACACGACCTCCCTTAGCATACGAATGACTATCAAACATATCATCAGGTTTACGATAATGAAAACGGATTAAATCATATACCCCTCCACTATGTGCCTCTTCCAAATAACTTTCCAGATCAAAATAAATATGTTCATCTGCTTTTGTCTTTCCGTATTTATATTCAAACCACAAGTACTCTCCATAAGTAGCAAACGATTCATTTAAAGGTAAATTAGACCAGGACTCACACGTCACGACATCTCCAAACCAGTGATGAAAAAGCTCATGCGCTACCGTCTCTTCATGATCTCCATCAATCATCTCCCGATGCGTTTGTTGCACAAAATCACCAAAAATCACGGCTCCCACATTTTCCATGGCCCCTGAAACGTAGTCATGTACTACAACTTGTGAATACTTACTCCATGGATAATCATATCCCAACAAATCGGAATAAAAGGTGATCATTTCCGGAGTATTTTTAAATATTTCTCTGGCATAAGGCGAATACTCGGGATCCACATAGTAATCGACTTTCATTCCATTCAATGAGTCATTAATGATACTAAAATCGCCAACGGCCATCATAAATAAATACGGAGCGATAGGTTTGTTCTGTATCCATACATCTGTTCTCGTTCCATCCGTATTATTTTCCGAAGAAATCAAATCTCCATTAGACAATGTCACGAAATTAGAATCTACCGTCATCGAAATTTGATGTGTACATCTCTCATTCGGAGAATCAATTGTTGGGAACCAAACAGAGTTCGCTTCTGTTTCCCCTTGTGTCCACAATTGTCTCGGCTTATGAGGGTCTTCATCTAAAGGGTCAATAAAATATAACCCTTTGTCATCGGCTACAGCAACACCTGATGTTGTTCTCCTTTCTTCAGGTTTTGCCACATAATCTATAAACAACTTTATCTGTTCCGAACGTGTATAGTAACGATCTAATTCTATCTTGATGACATCTTTTTCGTAGATATATTTTAACGGAAGCTGCTCTGTACCATCCATCAAACTCACCGATTTAATCTCCTGCCCTTTGGCATCTAACTCCAGTGAGTTTATCTTATAGAAATACGGTTTAAAAGTAATCAGGGCATTTCCATTCATATATTGTTTATCCCAATCAAAATCAACTTTTAAGTCGGTATGGATAATATCAATTTTTCGTGTTCGGGCAGCTCTGTATGGTTGATCCGAAAAAATCTCAATCGCACTTAGTTGAACCGCTTCTTCCAAATATTCATTACTTTTATTGGAAACTTTACACCCTTGTAGTATCCATAAGAGCATCATTCCATACCACAGCTTGTTTGACCAGAGTTTTCCTTTAATTCCCATTCTATAAAACCTTTTCCATTACAAATCGCAAGATAAAAAAGTATGCTGGATCACTTGAGTAAAAAGAGCGGAAGTATTGTTTTGTAAGCCTCAACTATATTACTTTTGGAGGCGCAAAAATTATATCATGTACACTATTTCAATCAACAACAAGACTTACGAAGTTTCTCCACAAAACGGTGCATCACCTGAAGGAACGATCAATGGCGAGAACTATGCGATGAATATGGCTCAAAAAGATGCTTCGAATTGGATCGTAAATAAAGATGGCAAAGAATATCGTGTAGAAGTTGCTGATTTGAATACCGATGAAAAAACAGCTATTTTTAGAATTAACGGTCGTAAGTACAATGTAGAATTGAAAGATCAATTTGATCAACTATTGAAAGATCTAGGTCTGGAAAACATGGCTGTGAAGAAAGTTAGTGAAATCAAATCACCAATGCCTGGATTGGTTTTAGATATTTTGGTAGAACCAGGAGATCAAATCAAAAAAGGTGATCAGGTATTGATTCTAGAAGCCATGAAAATGGAAAATGTGATTAAGTCTCAAAGTGATGCTACGGTAAAAAGTGTACGAATTGAAAAAGGAGTAGCTGTTGAAAAAAGTCAGATCTTAGTGGAGTTCGAGTAAACTCAACAACATAAACGAAATAAAAAAGGCCTCAAATTCTGAGGCCTTTTTCTTTGCTTGATATTCTTATTTCCTAATGATCACCTTTTTGGTTATTTCATGCCCATCCCTTTGAATCAGCTTCAACAGATATATTCCATTTGGCATATCGGATACATCCCAGGCACTTCTAAAAGTGCTTGTTTGTATGACCTCACCTACATCATTCATTAAAATCATTTGGGTAAAGGTTGACTGTAAATCACCTTCAATACGTAATACTTCATAAACCGGATTTGGATATATATTTAACTGGTCAATACCAATTTCATCGGTACTACCAATAATCACGTTAACAGTTTTAATCAATGTATCAGATTGTCCACATTTCGTTGCTATCAATGTTACCTGATAAGCACCATGCGCATATGAATGTGATGGATTTTCCAATGTAGATGTATTCCCATCTCCAAAGTCCCAATAATAACTATCTGCATTTTGTGACTGATTCGTAAAAAGAACTGTTGGCACATGTGCTGTATCTACGCTTGTAAAATCAGCAATTGGATCAAATTTCCCTACATTCCATTTAGATAAACTATCGTATACCACAGTTTTTGCAGCAGTTTGAATGGCATCAGCCATTCCAGGGTCTAATGATGCATGATAGGTAATCATTTCCGGGTTTTTACGTAAGAAAACGGCATAAAACGCACAACCCGCAGCATATGAACCCGCCAAAGAAGGATGGGATTCATCTGGAGAATACAGTTCTATTTGAGGAAAATTTGCGCGAATATATCTCCATACAGCACCTACTGGAGAAACCAAAGCATCATTATCATTCCCCATCGTTAAATAACGTTCTCTTAATAGGCTATCCATACCAAGGTATGTACATACAGGTGGCCAGTTTGGGCAATTAAACGCATCCCCATTTTTACGTCCCCAGGTCATATAAAATACAGGAACCGTGCAAGAATCATTGGCTCGAATGGTATCACATAAACTCTTCGCATATGGAAAAACCTCTGCCTGAACCTGTCCTAATGGCCAGGATGGTTCCTGACTTTGTGCCTGAAGCACCACATAATTCCATGAATTTGAATATATTTTCCCTATTGCAGTCGCATTGGATGCATGATGCATTAACCGCTGACCTCCTGGAGTATGCGAATCTACGAACAATGTATCCCCTGCAGATAATGCCATATCGTATGTCAACTGTGGTAAATTATTATAAGCCGTATAACTATTCCCAATAAATAAAACTCTGGTTGTTTGTCCGTAACTCCATAAGGACATACAGATTAAAAAACTCACCCCAAGTACTCTTTTCACTAACTTCATCGATCTCTATTTTGTTTAATCACCAGACATACGCCCATTGTGAATAATGGTTGTCTTTTTAAATACTTTTTTATCACTGAAATTTTACTTTTGGCGTGATATAAACTGGTAGTAATTTAACAATTTAATTTCAATCCACTCGAAATAGATTTATGAAGCTATGTCTTGCCGAAAAACCAAGTGTTGCAAAAGATCTTGCGAAAGTACTCGGAGCCAATTCCAGAAGAGATGGTTATTATGAAGGCAACGGCTATTGTGTATCCTGGACATTCGGGCATTTATGTACGTTGAAAGAACCCGGAGACTATATTGAGGCCTGGCAAAAGTGGAATATTGATACGTTACCCATGTTACCGGCCAACTTTGGTATTAAACTGAAAGATGATAGTGGCATTCGAAAACAGTTTTCCATCATTGAAAAACTTTCTCATGAATGTGAAGAAGTCATCAATTGTGGTGATGCCGGACAAGAAGGAGAATTAATTCAACGATGGGTTTTGGCTAAAGCCAAATTCAATAAACCGTTAAAAAGACTATGGATTTCCTCCCTGACCGAAGAAGCCATTCAGGAAGGATTTAAACAACTAGAGGAAGGTAGTAAGTACAATAATCTATATGCTGCAGGATTGGCACGCGCCATTGGAGACTGGGTATTAGGTATGAACGCTACCCGAATTTTTACTTTGCGATTTGCAGACTTCAAACAAATCTTATCAGTAGGTCGGGTTCAAACACCTACTCTTGCGCTCATTGTACAGAGACAAGATGAAATCAATAATTTCAAATCAGAAACCTATTACGAGGTAAAAACCAAATATCGCGATGTTTTGTTCTCTTCTACTTTAGGAAAAATCAAGGAGAAAGAAAAAGGCACTTCACTTACTGAAACGTTGAAAGAACATGATTTTAAAATTGTTTCGTATGCTCAAAAAGAAGGAAAAGAATTACCTCCCTCATTATTTGATTTGACCTCTTTACAGGTTGAATGTAATAAGAAGTTTGGTTTTACTGCTGAGCAAACATTGAATATCGTACAAAAACTATATGAGCAGAAACTCGTAACCTATCCCAGGGTAGACACGACTTATTTGAGTGACGACATTTACCCCAAAATTGAAGGTACGTTAAGAAACTTAACTACGTATGCCGAATTTACCACACCATTGTTGGGTAAACCAATTCGTAAATCAAAAAAAGTTTTCAATAATAAAAAGGTCACTGATCACCATGCAATTATTCCAACAGGTGTTTCAGCAACCGGACTTCCCGATGACTTCTATAAAGTGTATGATACCATTACGCGGAGATTCATTGCCGTTTTCTACCCAGACTGTAAAGTGAGTAATACTACGGTAATCGGAAAGGTTGATCAAACAGAATTCAAAGCTACCGGGAAACAGATTCTGTCTCCGGGATGGCGAGAATTGTACAGTAAAACGGATAAGGAACAAGCGCCAAAGGAAGAAAGTAAAGAACAGGTGATGCCGGTATTTGAAAAAGGAGAATCCGGCCCACATATTCCCGAATTGCAAGAGAAAAAAACCAAAGCACCAAGTTATTATACCGAAGCAAGTTTACTGCGAGCAATGGAAACTGCAGGAAAACAAGTGGATGATGATGAACTCCGTGAACTAATGAAAGAAAACGGAATTGGACGTCCTTCTACACGTGCCAATATCATTGAAACTTTATTTAGACGTAATTATATCGTTCGAAAGAAAAAAAGAATTCTGGCTACATCTACCGGGATTCATTTAATATCTCTTATTGAAGACGATATTCTAAAATCTGCAGAACTTACCGGAAAATGGGAGAAGAAACTCCGGGATATTGAAAAGGGTGAATTTTCTGTAGACGAATTCAAAAAGGAGCTTTTCGAGATGGTGAACCATCTGATTCATCAGGTTAAACACCAACATCTTAAAAAGAAACATATCCCTTGCCCAAAATGTAATATCGGACATCTGATTAAAGGAAACTCTGCCTGGGGGTGTTCGGATTGGAAACAGGGTTGTAAGTTTAAAATTCCATTTGAATATAAAGGTATTATTCTAAGTGAAAAAGATATTGAAAGTCTTGTTTACACTAAAGAAACACGCTATAGCTATAAGGTAAAAGGACAAGATGATAAAGTCAAATTTAAGCTTAGTTCAAAACTTTCTTTAACCATATAAATTTCATATTCCATTTTATTGTTTCTTCGTTTTGCACTCACACTCCAGTCCATGAATCGATTTGTTTTCGTGTTACTGACCACTATCATTTTACTTTTGGCGGGATCATTTTCTGCACAGGGGCAATTTTCATATCACCCTAAAAAAACAAACCTAACCATATACTACACCCCTGAATTCGGGTGGAAACTAACCAACTCTGCCGGAACAAAAACATATCATTCTTTTACTGAAGAAAATGCATATGTTCAGGTGCTACGTAATGAATTAAGGATTTACCATATGTCGCAAGGGCTCTGGAATACACATCCTGCTTCACGCTTTATGGATATGATTCATATTCCTTATGAATCTTTTCAAATTGATACCAATTCTGCACGGTTTGATGCTTTTTCATCTTTTTGGATTTCCTCTTCCGGAGGTCATATCCGAATATTTAAGTATCGTGAAAAAATGCCATATCCACGAACAGGGACTCCGGAAAAGACATATTATAATCAGTATGTCGCCAATCATCTATATCTAAACCAGAACAAGAAATCAAAAATGACCAGTAAGAATACGATCTATATGATTTCTCCACAGGGTAACATTTTTGAAATTGATCATCAAAGACAAATCTGGCGTTTTATACTTAAAAACAGAACGCTTACAGCATGGTCCTCAGACCCTCCGAAACCAGACATGATGTTTCATATTTTTAAAAAGGAAGACTTTAAAACCATCATTCCTATTGGGGTCAAAGACGATATGTACCAATTTCAGGTGATCAATCATCAGAACAAAATGGGTATTGCCTCATTAACCAAAGACTATTTTCAAGTAGTCATTAATATCCCTCCTTTGTTTGATTTTATTTCTCCTGCTTTAGAAAATGATTTCCACCTGATCTACAATGACCAGAAACTAGGAATTCTCTATTTCCTTCCCGTAGAAAAAGAAGATGAAATCCCGGAATTTAAATCCTTTTATACTTCGGCTCAAAAAGAACTGGGTACAGTAGGCATACAAAACAGAATTTCGGAAATATTATCTGATCAAAAAGCCTTTACGGTGACCAAAAACAATCATCAGTATGAAAGTACAGATTTTAAATCTGAGATCAATTACCGTTTGGAAATTGTACACTCTGATATGCTCCTTTACAATGAATATTCTGAAGAAAAGAAAATTTTCCATAGTGGTTTATATCGAATCAGTCAAAACAAATGGTACATGAATCCTGAAAACCATTTGCTTACGCAATATCCCACAGCCATACTTCAAACACAAAACATTGGCACCTCCAGACCATTGTCGTATTCCGCATATTCTATTAACGGAGACCCAAGAGTAAAAGATCAAACCGATCTCACTTCCCAAAGCTTTTTCTATCTCGCTTCTTTGGTTACGGATACCCCCATAGACTCTATTGAATCGATAACAGCATATGACAATTACACTTATACATTCAGGAATATTGACCAATGGGGGATCATGCATATCCATAAACAAAACTTCTCTATTTTAGTTCCGGCAGAACATGACAAAGTGATACATTTTGGCCATCAAAAATCACTACTTCTTTTTAAAGAAAACCAATTGGGCTGGTATGGTATGAACTATCGAAAATCCTCAACAGATGCACAATGGATTCCTGCCAATTCAACTTCTGTTCACCTATATGCGGGAAACTCTTCCAAAAAGGGAGTTTGTAATGGATTTCCGGATACTGAATACCGTGCGGAGTACATCAATAAACACTTTGTCTTTAATGCCCGTTCACCAGAGTCTAAAAAAGCCTGGATCCAAAAAACCATTCATTCTGAAGCGCTGCTTTCCACACAAAACATAGAGGCTTACCCTGGTTATTTCAATGCGGTTTCTGATTCTAAAATGGTATTGTATAATCATAAACTCAAACCAGTCGAACTACCATCATATGATAGTACTATAGCGGTATCAAATATACTATTGCTCTACAATACCCAAAAACAACAACCTATATCCAATTCGCAATTTGATGTCGAATCATCCGAACTTGTAGCTAGTTACCATCTAACGAAACCAATTAGTTTTAAAAAGTTTAGTTCTGTGTATTATTATCATAATTATTTTGTGGTACGGCAAAATGGCGAATGGAACATCCTAAGTCCGGAAGGTAAACCTTTATTAAAGTCACTTCTAAAATCTGCTGACGAAGCTTTTCAACAAGTTCAAACATGGTCCAAATAACGTTTTCCCTATTCTAAATCATTCTAACCTACCGACTCTATTTAGGGTTAAAAAACCTAAATAATCGCATTCATTTTAGTAAGGAAAAAGTTACCTTCGCCTGCAAAATTTCAGAGTTCATAAACTGGTTATTTCTCACTCATATTTAGAGGACTAACTTCAAAAATATCGCATCATGCAAAAAGCAAAAATTGTTTATACCAAAACAGATGAGGCTCCTGCTTTAGCCACACAATCTTTTCTACCTATTGTTAAAGCTTTTACTCAAAAATCGGGTATCGAATTTGAGACAAAAGATATTTCATTAGCGGCAAGAATCTTAGGTGTTTTTCCTGATTACTTAAATGAGGATCAAAAGATATCGGATGCATTGGCCGAATTGGGTGAAATGGTACTTCAACCAGATGCGAATATCATCAAGTTGCCAAATATTTCAGCTTCAGTTCCTCAATTAGAAGCTGCCATTAAAGAATTACAAGCTAAAGGTTACGCAGTTCCGGATTACCCGGCAGAGGCCAACTCGGATGAAGAAAAAGAAATTCAAGCGAGATATAATAAAGTAAAAGGTAGCGCGGTAAATCCGGTTTTACGTGAAGGTAATTCCGACAGACGTGCACCTAAAGCGGTTAAAGATTATGTTCGTAATCACCCGCACTCTATGGGACAATGGACAAAAGATTCTAAGTCTCATGTAGCTCATATGACTGAAGGTGATTTTTACGGAAGCGAAAAATCTGTGGTAATAGAATCGACAACTTCTGTTAAAATTCAGCATACAGATACCAACGGAAATACAACCGTTTTAAAAGAAAGTACAGCTCTTATTGAAGGGGAAATTATCGATGCTTCGGTAATGAATAGAAACAAACTAAGAGCTTTCTTGGCGCAAGAAGTTTCTGATGCGAAGAACGAAGATGTTTTGTTTTCAGTTCACCTGAAAGCGACCATGATGAAGGTTTCTGATCCTATTTTATTTGGACATACTGTATCGGTTTTCTTCAAAGATGTATTTGAAACACACGCAGATACATTCGCGCAATTAGGAGTTAACCCTAATAATGGATTGGGAGACTTATTCCAAAAAGTAAGTACTTTACCTGAAGCTCAAAAAGCAGAGATCGAAGCAGATATGCAGAATGCGTTTGCCAACGGTCCGGCTATGGCTATGGTAAATTCAGATAAAGGAATTACTAACCTGCACGTTCCTAGTGATGTGATTATTGATGCTTCCATGCCGGCAGCCATCCGTAATGCAGGACAAATGTGGGGACCAGATGGAAAGTCTAAAGACACTAAATTTATTATTCCGGATAGATGTTACGCTGGAATTTATCAGGAAACCATTGATTTCTGTAAGGAAAATGGTGCTTTTGAACCTACTACAATGGGAAGTGTTTCCAATGTTGGTTTAATGGCCAAAAAAGCAGAAGAATATGGATCTCATGATAAAACTTTTGAAATCGCAGCAAACGGAACGGTTGAAGTGATTGATGGAAATGGAACAGTTTTAATCTCTCATAATGTTGAAACCGGAGATATCTGGAGAATGTGTCAAACTAAGGATGCACCTATTCAGGATTGGGTAAAATTAGCTGTGAAACGTGCTAAAGCGACTGGAACTCCGGCCATTTTCTGGTTAGATGAAAACAGAGCGCATGATGCCAACTTAATTCAAAAAGTAAATACTTATTTACCTCAACACGATACGACAGGTTTAGATCTTCGTATTATGGCACCAAAAGATGCAATCCGTTTTTCTATGGAACGTATCATCAAAGGAGAAGATACAGTATCCGTAACCGGAAACGTATTGAGAGATTATTTAACCGATTTATTCCCAATATTAGAAGTGGGAACAAGTGCAAAAATGTTATCTATCGTACCATTGATGAACGGTGGTGGTTTATTTGAAACAGGAGCAGGTGGTTCTGCACCTAAACATGTGGATCAATTCGTAGAAGAAGGTCACTTACGTTGGGATTCTTTAGGTGAATTCTTAGCACTTTCTGTTTCGTTAGAGCACTTTAGTGAAGTTCATGGAAATGCAAAAGCTGCAGTGCTGGGAGAAACTTTAGATGCGGCAACTGGTGTATTGTTAAATCTGGATCAATCTCCTTCTCGTAAGGTAAATGAAATTGATAACCGTGGCAGCCATTTCTATTTAGCCATGCATTGGGCTCAAGCTTTAGCAAATCAGGATAAAGATGCTGAACTTAAAGCACAGTTTACTCCAATCGCTGAGCAAATGACCGCACAAGAGGCTACAATCATGAACGAATTAAACGGTGCTCAGGGTAGTCATGTAAACATTGATGGATATTACTTTGGTGATGATGCTTTGATTGCAAAGGCGATGCGTCCTAGTACCACATTAAACGCCATTTTAGAAACAGTTTAAGACTAAAACTAATGGATAGAAAAAGCCATTCTCGTTAGAGGGTGGCTTTTTTGTTTGCACAAAATCTGCATAGCAAATAATGTTAAACTTTAAAAACAATCTATTTTAACATCCAAAATCAAATTATTTTGCGATTCAGAATAAGTCCATTATAAGCTATGAATTATTTATTTTCTGTTGGAGCCAGTATTTGCCTGTTCACCATCATTTTACTTACTTCTGGGAAAAAGAAAATAAGTACTCCTACCAAAGGAGCTATTATTCTACTTACGCTTTGGATCATCCGGTTTGCATTAATTATTATACAATCCACCATTGACCTCAAACAGCTTCCCTACCTAATCACTTTTGGTCAAAATTTATTCTTTCTGGATGGTATCCTGCTCCACTTTTATATCGAAAGCTTTTCCAACAAAACAATTCAAAATACACGATACCTGGGACTAATTCCCTTTTTACTCTTTTTTGGATTGTCTAATTTTTCATTCTTTTATTATGGTGGAGATGAAATTTACCGATTGTATAAAGAGATTAAGACCTTAAAAGAGGCTGGAAATTATGATGTAAACTATCAGGAAATCATATTTTTTGTCATTCTGGCCCTATTCAATTTATTCTACCTCACCAAAAGTGTACGTGCGTTAAAAAAATACTCCAAATCCTTATACGACAATTTTTCTAACCTCAATAAACTTGGAGTTCGATGGATAAAAAGATTATTAATTTTTTGGATCTTTTTTATGTTTATCCCACTCATCGTATTTTCTATAGATTACGTTTTCAAACTCTCGAACCCCGTCCAAGTAAACTTCATTTTCCTTACGGGTATGATATTTACGGCAGTCTATTTTTCCTATAATGTCTTAAATCAAAGCTATTCGGAAAATCTATTTATCACACCGGATAAAGACACCACACCTAATACTGAAATCAATGAAGAGACCAAAGTTTTAGCTTCTCAACTAGAAGCACTTCTAAAAGTGCAGAAAGTTTTTACAGATTCTAACCTCTCCTTGGACAAACTATCTGAACTTTTGAGTTGTAAACCCGGCCAATCTACCCTGGCCATAAAAAGTCTGGGGTTTAAAAACTTTTATGAGTGCATCAATCATTATCGAATTGAAGCCATAAAAATGGAATTGCTGGAAACAGATGAACAAATCATCATTATTGCATACAACAATGGATTCAATTCTAAATCTACATTTAATACTGCGTTTAAAAATATGACTCAGACCACACCCTCCAGGTTCAGAAAAGAGTTCAAATCGTAAAAATATGTTCAGATAAACTTATCCGAACCTTTTACTGCCCCCAATTCTAAAGGTTTTCTTACCCCCTACAGCATTTTTGTCTCATCAAAACAAATTCGAAACAATATGCCAAAACTCCCCATTATCTTTTCATTATTCGTCATGGGTTGCGCACTTTTTTATTCGTGTGCCACATCAAAAAATAACACACGTAATGCAGAAAATACTTCGGCCAAAACTCAGCAAAATGATTCCACACAAATTGGTCTGGAGTATTCCGTTGAAGAAAAACTTTTAGAAAAATATAAAAAGAAAACCAATGTTGACTAAATATAAAATTATCCTAAGCACTATTGCTTTACTATTTCCATTCCTGGCATTCAGCCAAAACTATGACCAACAATTATCCTCAAATTCTAATGTAAATGATTCAGAAGGGGAAGCTCAAATAGTCATTAGTCCTATTGATAGTTCGGAGATGATCGTAGGTTATATGGAGGTGACTCCGAACACATTAAATTTTAAAATTCAATATTCCAGTGATGGTGGAAACACATGGACCCCAAGCGCATTTGATCCTAAAACCATTATCACAACCGATTACCCGACCTATTCTCCTATTGGTGGTGGCGATATCGTTTTTGCATATGGTATAAATGGAGATGTGTATTGCAGTTGGATTTATCTACTAGCAGATATGAACCTCCCTTCCCCTCTGGATTCATGTATTTGGACTTCCTATTGGGCCAAATCGACAGATAACGGACAATCGTTTACTTATTCTAATAATCCGGATAGATTTTTTGCAAGGGGAAAACTCAGCGTGAATGGACCTATTACTACATATGATTATGAAGACGGTATTGCCGATAGGCAATGGATGGCCGTTGATCATTCAGGAGGACCTCATCATGGAAACTTATATGTGGGATACATTAATTATCCATTCAACACTCAAAATACCGGGTTAAAACTGAAACGTAAAACAAGTCTACAATCCGGTTTTGGCCCGGAAAATTTAGTCTATTCGGGAAACGGCCAATTAACCAATTTACTGGTAGATCAAAACGGTGTTATTCACTACACATTTGCCGATATTTTACAGGATAAAATCTATCATATCTCCTCATCTGATGGAGGACAAAGTTTTACCAATCCGCATTTGATTTTTGATGCTATGAAGGTTTTTCCCAGAACCAACTTTAAAATCAATAATCGCGAAAATGCCGCACCTTCTTTGGCCATCGATGATCAAAACCACCTGCATTTGGTCTGGTCAGATTATCCTCCAAACAGCAATCTACCAAAATCCTATTACTCCCGTTCAGTAGATAACGGAGTCACATGGAGTACTGCTTTGGAACTTGAAACATTATTCTCAGATGCGGTTTATATTCCTGTAGTTTCGGCCTATGGGAATAAAGTTACCATTTCAGGAAACATCGTGAACTCGCAAAAGATTTCCAATTACAAAACGGTAACTTCTTTAAATAATGGAGTAAACTTTAATCCTCCCAGATCTATTACTACGGGAACCATAGATTTTGATTCCACCGGACCTGGGGCTTTTGTAGGAGATTACTCTTCTTCTGCTCGATTAGATTGTAACATTTTTAGTATGTGGACGCACTGTGACCATAATGGATGTAAGCAATACATTTCAAGATATAATGATTGTTTACCAACTCAAATCACCGAATTAACACCATTAAGTAGTTCCTTTTATCTAAATCAGATGTATCCAAACCCCGTACAGGATATTTTAAATCTAAATATACAAAGTAACAAAACGGATCAATTGCGAATTGAAATCTACGACTTGAGTGGAAAGCTGTTATACGAAAGTTCTACCTCAATTATTGACGGAACCAATGAAATCAATATCAACCTAGATCATATCTCCAACGGTTTATTCCAATTAAAACTAACCAATCAAGACCACATCTTTATCACGCGAAATATTCTGAAGAACTAAACTATTAAACAACTTAATATAAAAGCCATTCTCACTTGAGGATGGCTTTTTTGTATCAGCTTTCAACCTATTTCTATCCAAATTCCCAAAATACCTTTTTATTCTGATTTATTGCCGTATCAAGGAAGTCATAACATAGTTTAAAATCTCCTTCGAACTGTTGAGCCTTTGTTATAGATTTTGTATAATATTCTATACCATCTATTATTACTTTAGAAGCAACATCAATTAGAAAATTTACTTTACCAAAATCATCAGCATAGCTTTTAACTTGAATTTTATTTCTAATTCTATCATAATTTTTTTCATAGAATAAATCACCCTCTATATATGATTTCACACCCTTCACCATGACAGTTGAAATTTCGTCATTACAATCTTTCTCACTATAAATAGAGTGAACTAATGGTAAGTCATCACTTTTTAGTTTTAGAGTTTGTTCTACTTTCAGCAAAACACTTTTTAGCATAACAGGATCCCGCTCACGATCTTCTACTTTCTCGCTAGTTACCAGGAACTCTTCAAATATCTTATCCACATTATTTAAGCTACCACCTCCAACAAGCCCATTTGATATTTTATCTAAGATTCTAGATTTATCTTTTGGTTTGAATGGCTTTTTTTCTCCAATTGTAATTTCTCCCAAGACGTTAGGAGTTATAATGCTAATTTCTTCTGAGGTTAAGAAAAAATTAAAACCTAAATAGCTATCAAAAACTATTTCATCTTTAAACCTTCTGGAGAGATATAGGCTTTCAATACTCTCATCATCTACATATAGATCTAAATCCATCCCCATTTTTCCAAAACTTAATTAACTGCTATTCCTATATTAATAATTTCTAAAACTCGTTTTAACTATCACTTTCATTCTCTAACTCCAGTTGTTTTTTGTATGCTTTAATTCTGGCATCAGCATTACTATCCACAAAGAGAATACACACCATCATTGCAATGGTAGTAATTGCAGCAGCTCTCCAAACTGGTTTGTCCACAAAAACGATTAATAAAGCAGCTGCTATGATAATGAATGGAATGACCTTAAACACAATAGTTCGATATTCTCCCATACTTTTTTCGGTACGTATAATCTCTGATTTCACAAAATCAGAGGCACCCTCATTGTAAGCGATTTCAAAACTGGAAACTCTGGATGAATTGGCATATAAAATACCTATGCCTACCATCAGTAACAAGATTCCCGCAACCAAAGTTGGATAAACAAATGCCTTTGCGACTTCCGTTTTCCCAAGTTGCCAAAATCCTATACTGGCTAATACAAACATGATCCCAAAGAGGATAAAGAATTTTGAAGAAAAAACTTCGTCTTTGGCCCATTCTGTTGCTATTTTTAATATTTCCATGATTTTTAATTTATCTTATTACGTTTTGATTTTTATTTAAACTACTTGGACTATACCCAAGAGCTTTATTTTTTCTGTAGTCCTTAATTTCTTTTAGCCAATCAGGCATCCCATGATACTTTACATGCTTTGTTAATTCCACATCATCAAAATTAATCAAGGGTTGATAATTATATAGATGTACAAATTCTGTCTTGTGTTCCCACTTATCAAAACATTCTTGATGCATTCCTGTATCACTATATTTCCAAAATTCATGATCTTCATTCAAAAATGCCTTCCAAACGACAATCTTTTCATTTGGCTCTAAAATCTTATTACAGATTGAACATTTACTATTTCCTTTGAATATTAAAGCCATTGAGTAATATTATATTGATTATTCATCGTATTAACCATTTGATTTTCATTCATTTATATTGACATAATTTAAACCAATACGTGTGAACACTTAAATGCTCTTTGTATAGTATCAAAACATCTTATCTTTTTTCGTTTTGTCTATTCCAAATGTGAGTTACGTTCTCAACATTTTTTATTGTCATTTTTTGAATTCGGATTAAAGTTCTTACACCTTGAATCATAATCATTGACGCTTTTCCTATTTCGATGAAATATTTTAATTCTTCTCCATCTTCAAGTTCAATTAACCCGAATGTATACAAGTCATCTTTATATCCTTTAAAGTCTCCATACCTCTTATCTATTGCTCCCACTAAATTACCAATTCGCTCTTGTCCTTTTTCCTTTGTAATCAACTTCCGAGTAGTCAAAACACTGTAATTATCAGGATCAATTACCATTGAACAAATTATCAATTCATTTTCCGTCAAAGCCAAATTCAGTCCCTGATAAGGAAAGTCTGAATTAGAATCGTAAAACTTTGTCCATTTAAAATCATAAGGTTTGAATGTACTCCTTACAATAGAAGCAACACATATATTATGAATGGATTTATCAGATTTTCCCATTTCTTACGTCAGCTAACTAACTTATAAAAATACACCTTTATCACTTCATTATTGAAGCCTACATGATTTAAACATAAGTATTAGATATTATTTAATGTTCCTTAGAAAAACATTAGTTTTAGTCTCACGTAAACCGACAACAATGAAGCAGCAAATCATCAAAGAACTTTTAAAATATAATGATGCATTCACCACAGATGAAATTGAACTGGGACTTTCACTTTTTGAGGAAAAAGAATTTGAGGCCAATGCACTCATTTCAAAGGCTGGTGAAGTCTCTGAATATTTATTCTATACGGAAAGTTCAATAACACGTTGTTTTTACGTAGATGGAGAAGGACAAGAGCAGACTTTATGGATGAAACCCGAACAGACTTTTATCTCGGAATACAAAAGCTTTGTCCACGAAGAGCCTTCCATGTTCTCATTACAGTTTTATGAAAAAACCAAAGTGATGATGATTTCCAGAAAGAACTTAAAACGTCTATATCAGGAATCCCAAAACTGGAGTTTGTTTGGTAACGCACTAATAGAGCAAGTGCACATTATGTTAATTGACGTTTTTGTAAATCTACTCGCAAATGATGCCACACGGAATTATCAATACATTGAATATATGTTTCCAAGATTTATTCAGGTGGCGCCTTTAAAAGACATCGCATCTATGCTTCAAATCTCTCCGGTGAGCCTCTCCAGAATTCGCGCAGGAAAGCAACTCAAAAAGTAATTTCTTAACATATGTAAAGTGCGATTTTTGTACAGGTAAATACTTTTGAATTTTAATTATTGATCAAAAATGAAAAGACTCATTCTATTTTTTACATTTATCACAAGTATCTCAGCTATGGCTCAAAACGGAAAAGCTACCACTATTAAAAAGACTTTTAATAGCACCACAACAATTAGTCAAACCATTGATGCTGATGCCGCTGTTATTTGGGCTTTATTGACCAATGCTTCGGATTATCCGAAATGGAATTCTACAGTTATTTCTATCGAAGGTGAAATTCAGGACGGTGAAAAGATTAGACTTAAAAGTACATTAGATTCTACACGAACTTTTAAATTGAAAGTCAAAGAATTTGTTCCCTACCAAAAACTGGTATGGGGTGATGCGATGGGACAAAGGACCTATACTTTAGAACAAAAAGAAGGGAAAGTACTTTTTACCATGACTGAAAAAATTGGAGGATTTATGTTTCCATTGTTTGCCAATAAAATTCCTTCTTTCGATGAATCTTTTGAGCAATTTACAAAAGATTTAAAGACAGAAGCGGAATCGAAATCATCTTAAATATTAAGCCTAAAGTTATTAAAACAGAGTGAATTATCAGATCATTCCTCCAGGTCAGAAACTCCAAAACTTTATCAGTCATTTTTGGGTAGGGACATGGGATCGTACTACTCAAAAGCCAAATACCACCCATTACTCTATTGCGAGTAGTCTAACTGAAATCACTTTTGCTTTTGAAGGTTCTGACCAAAATGCAGAGCTTTTATTTTCAGTTGTACAGGGACATACACATCTTCCCGTGCAACATCAAGTAACCGGATTCTACCACCTGATTGGTGTAGCTTTTTATTCATATGCCATTCCGTTACTTTTTAATATTCCGGCATCCGACCTGAATCAGGAATTTATATCTCTAAACACATTTATAGGTTCGGAAGGTGACTCTCTAAATGATAAATTAGCTGCAGCCCAAAGTACTGCAGAGCGCATTCAGATCTTATCTAATTACTTTGAAAACCGAATCATGCACCAGCAACCAAAAGATCCATTAATCTCACATGCTATTCAAGAGATTAAATATCTAAATGGTGAGGTGAAAATTGATGCTTTAGCCGATCGATACCATCTATCACATAAACAATTCAATAGAAGATTTAAAGAGTTTTCCGGGTTTAATCCTAAACTATATTCCAGGATTTTACGTTTTGAATCTATGCTTAAAAGTTACCCTTATCGTAAAACCCTCACCGAAGTCGCTTATGAAAGCGGTTACTACGATCAATCTCACTTTATTCATGATTTTAAGTCTTTTACCGGATTTAACCCACAAGATTTTTGGAAACTAAATCAATAGATGTCCATTTTTTACAATTCATCTAATCCGATACACTCTAATCTTGTATACTCAGATGAATACTTAAAAAATGAACGTAAAACAAAAATCAAGATTCACCGGAATCCTTATCATCACCGGTATGATTGCTGGTATTTTTAGCGTGGCTCCAGCTATAGACTCCGCAGATTATCTTACCCAAGGAGCAGCCAACTTCAATCAGGTGGTTATTGCAGCCATTTTTCAATTGCTCATGTCACTGATATATATCGGGGTCGCTATTGCGCTATTCCCCATCATTCAAAAGATCAATACACACCTATCCATTGGCTTTTTAAGTTTTAGAATCATTGCCGTCACACTTTCTTTTTTAGGCACGCTATTGTTATTATCCACACTCGCTTTAAGTCAGGATTTCGTCACTCAATATTCACCCAACGTGACTTTCTATGAAACAATCGGGCATTTGTTAAAGTCTACCCGAGATCAGGTCAATCATGTTTTTATGGTTATTGTTTTATGTATGGGAAATGGACTACTCTATCTTGCATTTATTCAATCCAGACTTATTCCTGGTTGGATCTCAATTTGGGGAATGATCGGTTGCGGTTTATCCATTATAGCCAGTTTACTGGTCTTATTTGGAAAGATGGATATTATCACATCTGAGTACCTATTATTAAATGCTCCCACCGGGATTCAAGAACTCATCCTGGCTTTTTGGCTTATTTTCAAAGGTTTCAATTATTCTAAATAAAAAATCCCTCCTTCCAAATAATCTGGGAAGGAGGGGTTTCCAAAATGGGTTTTAAGTCCCTTATAATTTAGGAAGCTCTTTATTTAAATATGGCGCACCTTTCATATTTAAGACACGCTCTATAGCCACAAGTTTTTCGTTAATGGTTTGCAATTGAGAGATCACTGCTTTTAGTTCTTCCTTTGCAATGGTGTAATCATCTCTTTGAATTTGTGTGCTTTCGTTTTGATTCGAATAACTACTCCATGCCGCAAGACCTACTCTGTCCATAGTACTTGGTTCGATTTCAAATTGATGTTTACCTAAAGTTTTATCTCCATACAGTTTGATATTCATAGCCTGTAATTCTACTTCCAGATCGTGTAATGATTTTAACGCACTCATATCTCCATTCGTAGAAACTCTTGCTGCACCCTTGGCTGCTTTCACCCTTTCACTTACGTTTTTGTAATACTGATTCACACCATTTGCAGCTCTATCCAGCGCATTTAAATCACGTTGAAAAGCAATTAGCGTAGCAGGATCTGCTTGCAAAGTATTTAAATTTAAAACCGTTAACTCAAAAGGGTGGTTCTCTACCAGTGTGGTGACCTCATCATTCACATTTAAGATCAGACTCACTGAATAATTTCCGGGAATAGCCAAATAAGCCGAACCTGTTTTACTTAATGGTGAAGCCGAATTATTCACATTAAACTCACTCCATTTGCCATCCCACATGGCTGTTTGCACTCCGGCTTGCGCTGCCTTTGTGAATCTTTTTACTTCCTGACCTGTTGCATCCTTGATCACGAAAATGAAGTATGGCGCTTCTTCTACATCCTCTTTTCTCAATTCATCCTTAGAAGGATATACTACATCCGAACCATTTTTACGTGCTTCGGCTTCAGTACTTTGTCTGGCTGCTTTAGTTGTTTTAGGAACATCTTTTACGAAATAAGTAAAACGAGCACCCATAGCAGGATTTTTACCTACCCAGAAAGACGCACCCTGGAACCCAGTTCCCTGATATCCATATTTACTATCATATATAAAAGTTAAACCTGGTCTGTTGTTAAAGAATACGGCATCTTTTCCTTTCGCTTCAGCATTGATTTCTCTTAACGCAGAGTAATCATCCAATACCCAGAATCCACGTCCAAATGTAGCCAATACCAAATCGTTTTGTTGTCTCTGAATATCAATATCACGTACTGCTACTGTAGGTAAACCACCTTTTAATGGCAACCAGTTAGCACCGCCATCAACAGTTACAAAAACACCAAACTCCGTTCCTGCGAAAAGTAATTTTGGATCTTTATGATCTTCTGCAAGACTGTATACAGAACCTCTTTCCGGCAATCCATTGGTCATTTTCACCCATGATTTCCCTTTGTTTTCAGACTTATAAATGTATGGTTTGAAATCTCCACTTTTGTGGTTATTAAATACGGCATACACTACATTTTCATTGTGCATTGACGCTTTTACATCATTCACGTAGGTACGTTCCGGTACTTCTTTGATTCCTTCAATCTTACGCCATTCTCCACCATCATTTTCAGTAACCTGAATTAATCCATCATCTGTTCCGATGTATATCAATCCTGCCTTTTTAGGAGATTCTGAAAGTGCTACGATATTTCCATAAATGGTAGTTGAACGATTTTTCATTACCACATCCACACTTGGTACACTTCCCATAATTTTCATGGTGTTTCGATCCAATTGTCTGGTTAAATCAGGACTAATGGTTTGCCATGTATTTCCGCGGTCATCACTTTTAAACAACTTGTTGGCCGCAAAATACAGTCTGGTCGCTTTATGCGGACTCACAATCAATGGCGCATCCCAGTTCCAACGATAGGCTGGTTCATCTTTTCCGGGTTGTGGTTGAATCGGTACTTTTTGTCCTGATGCTTTATCATATCTCACTAACCATCCGTATTGCGCCTGAGCATAAACAATGTTTGGGTTTTCCGGATCAGAAGCAGATTCGAATCCATCACCTTCATTGGTCACATACCAATCGTAGTTATCAATTCCTGATTTCTTTCTTGTACTGGAAGGGCCTCCTAAACTAAAGTTATCCTGAGTTCCACCATAAACACCATAAAATGGCACATTGTTATCAGTTACCACTTTATAAAATTGTGTTACAGGTAAATTCGGGAAATATTGCCAATTCTTCGCATTGTCAAACGTTTCATACATTCCGCCATCACATCCCATGTAATAATGATCGGTATTTGTAGGATCAATCCACATACAGTGATTGTCTACATGTTTATTCGTTTCACCTAATTTTTTGATGGTTTTACCACCATCATACGTTACATGTGCCCAGGTATCCATCATAAACACTTTATTGACATCTACCGGATCCGCATACAATTCCTGATAATAATTCCCACTGGTTTTATAGGCATTCACTTTGCTCCAGCTCTCTCCTCTGTCCGTTGATTTAAAAAATCCTCCGGCTTCATTTTCAGCTTCTACGATAGCAAATAGGATATCTGGATTTACTGGTGATACCACCATTCCTATTCTACCCATTTTACCATTTGGCAATCCACTCGTCAACTTACGGAAAGTCTTTCCTCCATCAGTACTTTTATACATTGCAGACCCTGGTCCACCACCCACATAGGTCCATACTTTACGCATTCTTTGGTGTGCAGTGGCGTAAATCACATCCGGATTTCTAGGATCAAAATGCACCTCATTTACACCGGTATACTGATCTATTTCCAGAATCTTATTCCAGGTTTCACCACCATCTTCTGTTTTGTATAAACCTCTATCTCCTCCTTCACTCCAAAGTGGTCCATACGCTGCCACATACACCACATTAGAATTTCTCGGATCAACCTTAATCATACCAATATGCTCAGAATTCTCCAGTCCCATTTTTTTCCAGGATTTTCCGCCATCACGAGAACGATATACCCCATCACCATATGCAACAGAACGTTGGTTATTATTTTCACCGGTCCCTACCCAAACGGTATGCGGATTATTTGGATCTAATGATACACAACCAATAGAGTATGAACCCTGTCCATCAAAAATTGGCGTGAATGTCACTCCTGCATTTTGCGTCTTCCATACACCACCTGATGCAGATGCCACATAAAACTCAGACACTTTTTCCGGGTTTACCGCCATATCAATTAATCGACCAGAGGTCAAAGCCGGGCCAATTTCTCTAAATTTAAAAATCCCCAAATCTTCTTTAGCCACCTGAGCCGATAACATTTGCGGAACACATAAAACAGCCAACGCTATTTGCAGTATATATCTTGTTCTCATAATTTGTTTTTGAAAGTCATCAAAAATAAAGGAGATCAAGGCATTTACAAATGATATTTGTACGGATGTTCGGATTAAATAATAAGCGGTTTTATCTGATTATAAGATTAAATCCAGTAGATCATCTTTTGGTAAAAACTTCCCTCTTGATAAATTGGATAACAGGATAACCGCTATATCCTGTTCAGGTATTCTGATGAAATAAGATCTATACCCTCGCCACCAACCTAAATGGTAAATTATTCTTGGGTAATGCTCTCTTTTTTTGACAATACGCCATCCCAGACCATAACTCCCATTTTTATAATTAAAATCAGATCTGGGTTCATACATATTTTGAACATATGCATAATCCAAGATTTCACCTGCTTGTAAAGCCATATGTAATTTCAATAAATCCATGGTGCATGAATACACTCCTTTATCCCCTGTCACTCCATTCAAATAATAATCTGGAATATGCCAACGTTTATTTTCGCTTCCTACTGCCAGATTAGGAATACTCCGCATATCCATATCGCTATACACCTGGGTTTTAGTCATTCTTAAAGGGACAAATATTTTCTCATCCAACAAACTGCCAAATTCTCTTCCGGTTACCTTTTCTGCTATAGCCGCCAATAAAAAGTAATTGGTATTACAATAATTAAACTTCTTATTTACCGGATAATAAGGTAATGGCTCTTTTACAATAAAACTATCTAGTAAATTGTCATTACAAATTGGAATTTCCTGATCCAACCACAACGAATCTGTGATATACATATAATTACTCAATCCTGATCTATGACTCAATAACATTTCAACGGTAATTCCATTGTAAGGAAAACCATCTAATATATGTGAAACAGTATCGGTTAAATTTAACTTTCCTTCTTCTATTAATTGCATGATAGCAATTGCCGTAATGGGTTTCGATCCGGAAGCCAATTGAAACACACATGAATCATTTAGCGGTGTTTTCTCAATATAATTGGACACCCCATAACTAGACTGATACATTTTACCCGCTTTATAAAACAATACATTTCCATTAAATACTCCAGATTTTAGCTTGGATTGAAAATATCGGTCAATCTCAGTTTTAATTATTGTGTCAAAGCTTTTAAACACTGGATCAATCACAATTCCCTCATCCTCAATATTCTGAACTTGTTTTTTCTTACCTTCACTCGTGCAAGCACCTATAAAAACAAATAAAGCCAAGAAGATCCCTGTCAAAAATTTCATGGCGGCAAAAGTAAAATCATTAATAAGCCCACAAAATTTGAGGTTAAAAATACGAGACTTCTTACCTTTACGGCCAATTTTTTAAGTCTTCATCAGTTGTCGAATAAACTTTTTAAACGGGACGTTTTAGGGAATCTAATTTTATTTAAGCGGATTCTATTCATCGCATTTGGCGCTGTCGCCAACACAAGATTTAAACACCTATTTACCGTAAAGTTGCACGGCACAGAAATCATCCGTCAACTTCCGATGCGTAACGTACTGTTTGTTTCTAATCATCAAACTTACTTTGCAGATGTAACCATGATGCTGATCGCTATTTCCAGCGCAAAAAATGGTTTTAAAAACAAGTTAGGTCCTCTGTATCATTTACTAAATGCTAATTTCAGAGTGTATTTCGTTGCGGCTAAAGAAACCATGAAAAAAAGTGCGCTTACTAAAGTAATGACCAGAGCTGGTGGAATTTTGGTCCAACGTACCTGGAAAAAAGAAGGTAAAGCCACTAATTTAAAAGTGGACACCACCGATTCTGATACTATTGGTGATGCATTAACAGATGGATGGGTTATTACTTTTCCACAAGGAACCACAACACCGTATGTGAGAGGTCGTAAAGGAACGGCTCATATCATTAAAAAGCATAAACCTGTTGTTATTCCGGTGGTCATTGATGGATTCAGACGTTCGTTTGACAAAAAAGGGCTATTGGTAAAGAAAAAAGGATCAACCATTAGTATGACCTTTAAACCTGCTTTGAATATCAATTATGATGACGATGTCGATAAAATTCTACAGGACGTCATGTTTGCTATTGAACAAAGCGAAGAATTTTATCCGGAAAAACTAAAAAAGAAATTGAAAATCAATACAGAAGAAAAAAAGCCTCAAGTTTGAAACAAGAGGCTTTCACATTAACCCGAACCCTCAGGTAATAACCCTTAGATTATTATCCAAGAAAAATATATAATACAAATATGTTGCTTCTTTAGAATGTGAAATGTTGGATACACGACATTTTTCAGAATTGACTGATTTAAAGCCTAAAAGCTGATATTTCTATGACAAATGGAGTGGAATAAACTACAAATCAGGAAAATATTCTACACCCAGAATTTCCTTTTGTTCCGGATTTAAATGCTCCAAAATACCACTCTTCTCAATGGGATAGGCCGAAAATGTACCTAACCCTTTGGCTATAAACTTATCACTTCCTTGTATTTTAATATCTCCTTCTGCAATAATTAACCGATTTCCCTTTTGAATGACCTTACCCTCTCCTACCAGAATATCTCCTAATCTAGCTGGGGCCAGGTAATTAATTTTAAACTCAACCGTTGACACCAACTTCCCATCTTCACAAGATTTGGACAGAGAAGCCACTCCTAAAATAGCATCCATCATTGCGGATAAGACGCCTCCATGTATCGCTATGGGAGTTGCTAAGTGTTTTTCCTGAACTGGCATAATGTATCGAATATGCCCCGGACTTATGACTTCCAGACCCAATTCATTCAATGTACCATATTTATTGATGCTGTTATATAACCGTAGTATCTTATGCATGCGGTCAAAATTAGAATTTTAAGAGTAATAATACCTGTATTTTTTATAGTACTTGTTATTCCGAATCTCAAGGCTTTAACTACATTCGCGGTATGAGTGCACCGAAAAAAAGAAAAGATATTTCGCATAAATTAATGCGTTTAAATCCACAACAAAGAGCTAAACTCTTTGCATACATGGATACTTTTTTGAAAGATCAACGCAGAGAACGACTTCATTCAGTATTAGACAACCGAACCCATCATTTTTGTGTTGCCATTGAAGATTTATTTTATGAAAGAAATTCCGGTGCTATTATTCGTACTGCAGATGGGTATGGTATTCAAAACATTCACGTGATCGAACCTCGGGATTCTTTTAAATCCAAAGTCACCAATATCATTTCCAAAGGGGCTGAAAAATGGGTGACTAAAACTCAACATGATGACATTGAAAATGGTGCTAAAATGTGTATTGATCAACTGAGAAGTGAAGGGTATCAAATCGTGGCCACATCTCCTCATAAAGACGGACACACCATTCATGACTTCGACATTTCAAAAAAATCTGCTTTCTTTTTAGGAGCAGAAAAAACCGGAATTTCAGATTTCATTATGGAAGTAGCTGATACTTACATTAGTATGCCGATTTATGGATTTACTGAGAGTTACAACGTTTCGGTGGCCAATGCGATTCTATTACATGAATTGACGAACCGTTTACGAAAAAGTGATATTGACTGGAAACTATCAGAATCTGAAAGACAAGATTTATTGCTGGACTGGACCATGAAATCAATTGTAAGCTCAGATATGATTGCTGAGAAATTTATCACTGAGCAGGGCTGGGAATTAAACGATTAAAGAAAAGTCGCAATCTAATCAGTTAGATCACGACTTTCACACCCCTACTATATGTTGACAATCTTACCTTTTGGATATTTTACCTCATATTCAATTCTCCAGATTAAATGTTCTCCTGGTTTAAGTACTTTTTTCCACTTTAATATTCCGGTTTCTTTATTGTATTCTGCGCCTGCCATTTCCTCTACGGTTACCTCAATTTCTTTTCTTTTTGAAACTGGAATTCGATCGTAAATCTCAATCTCTATTTCACCTTTTCCATTATTTCTAGCAGTGATTTCATACACCTGTTTTTTCTTAACACTCTTCACCGTCTTTTTCGTAGTAGATAACCCTGAAATCTTTTTCTGTTCTACCACTACACTTTGGTCTCTCCCCAAAGAAACTTGCAATGTATCATCTAAGGTATGCGTGAGTACAAAGGTTTTCCCAACATATGTATTGTTATAAAACAAAGTCGCATTTCCGGGAATCAAATCATATGCCCCCCAATCATAAATCGAAGCCGTCAAAAATGATTCTCGCTCTATCCCCGGAACAGAATAATGGCTGAAACTTGCAGGAATAGAAATTTGTTTGATAAAAACCTGCTTTGGATTTTGATGACTTAAAATGGTATAGTCGTTTTCTATTTCATAAGTCGTATTTAATGCATTAAATACCAATTCTCCTGTAGCATATTGCGGTTGAGTTGATCTATATATTCCATAATTAGCAGGGATGGATGAAACTTTCATTCCATCAATGTAATAGTAATTTGCATATTGTCTTGCTCCCCTGATATTTATACTTCCCGAACCATCATCTACTGAGTATACTCCGGCAGTATTCTTACCCACATCTGTTGCCGACCTAACCGCCATGTTTTTAAAATCTTCCTCTACCAAAGTTCCGTTTGCAGTTGTATTCCCTTTATCAATTAACTTGTTTTTATATTCTGTCAAAGAATAGGGTGAATAATAATCCAAATACCATGGGTGCACTTGCGGCTTTTGACTGGTTAGACTTGCTTTGGTTGTAGATAGTTCCAACTTCACATTAGACCAATTCACACCGGTTCCCTGACTTACCAAGGCATTATAATCCACCTCAATTTCGTCCTTACCTGAGGTAGCTTTTATATTGTAAACTGGTGACCAACCGGCCATTGGGGTATAAAATGTACACTTTAATAATCCGTTCATTTTATATTTTGAATTGATTTCAACAATAACTCTCCCGACCTGCTCATCTTTTGATTCCTGAATTTGATCTAATCTAGATTTCAATATTCTTTCCCGCGCTAAAACGGAATCTATTTTCTTCTGATTTCCTAATTTCAAAACTCCGATATCACGAAATCTCTCACGATAATAATTCGCCATCTCATTTATTTCCGATACGCCAAATCCGTGATCATTGGATAAACTATTATTCAGCAAAATCATGGAATACTCTTCATATAACGCTTCTTTTTCTTGTTTTAAAATAAACAGATCATCACTAACAACTTCTAACGAATCCTCTATCATCTTTTGTTTTTGGGGCTTTGCTTTTTGATAGGGAAAGAATAACTCAAACTTCATAGACAGAATTTCAAAGTCGCCCTGTCCTCCTATTTGCAAAGTTTGCACATCAACGGTAGTGGTTAAATTATCAATAACCACTGTATTCAGTCCAGTATTTAGATGTACTTGAGCAGTTCTATGAATCACTGCACCTTTAGGGTAAACTGTAATTTTTGAGATTTCACTTTCTACAACATTTTGATTATCCATTGCATATAATATCAAAGGGATAATACCAATTAGAGTCAATAACATTTTTTTCATAGCAATACGATTAAGATTAATAATTCAGGGTATTTCAATGGGCACTTATATACACGTAAGAAATCAAAGGAAAATTGGGTTTTCTATTTTACAGCATAAAAAAAGGGGACTGAAATCAGTCCCCTTTTGATTATAATTAACCATCTCTACAGATTAATTCTGCTACCTTTCGGATACTTTACCTCATAATCAAACCTCCAGGTCATACGTTGCCCAGAAGGGATGTTTTTTGTCCATTTCAAAATCCCTGTTTCCTTATCCAACTCTGCACCTGCAATATCTCCAACCGTTACTTCGATCTCATCTATTTGCGAAACGGGTACTCGATCATAAATCACCACCGTCACTTCTTCCTTGTTGGTATTTTTTACCGCGATTTCATAAGTGAACGTTTTTCTAATATTACTACCAATCTTCTTATGCGAACATAAATCCTGAACCTTATCTCTGGTTAGTTTTACCCCCTGATCTCTTCCTAATGAAATCTGCAAAGTATCATCCGTAGTATTTGAATAGATATATGATCTCCCCACATACGTATTGTTATAAAACAGTGTGGCATTACCCGGAACTAAATCGTAAGAATCCCAATTATCAATAGATGCCGTTAAAAAGGCTTCTTTTTCCATACTTGGAACTGAATAATGATTAAATAGTGCAGGTATTTTAATATTCTTAATAAAAACCTGCTTTTGTGTATTATTACTGGCGACCGTATATTTCTGATCAATTTTATACGAGGTATTCAACGCATTCATCAAAACGCCTGCGCCAACAAAATTAGCATCCTTCTTTTTCTCCATTTTTCTATACTGCCCCTCATTGTAATATACATTTCCAGTTTCAGGGGTTGCATCCATTTCCACTTCCGCTTCAACCGGTGCATCATTTGGTTCTGCCCCATAGGTCCAGGCGTAGGTACCCTGTGATTTGCCACGTGCTACTTTTTGATAAAAGTTCAAATACCAGGGATGTAATTCTGGCTTTTGATTATTGTAAGTGGGCCTTGAAGTAGATAAGATTAAATCCACTTTATTCCAATCTAATCCGGTATTCTGGTATACCAATGCATGATAATTCACATCAATATTATCCTGATCAGATTTGGCTTTGATATTATATTTAGGTTGCCAACCCGCTAAATGCGTAAAATATGAAAAGTTAAATGTTGCAGAGGTCAATACCTTGCTCGAAGTCTCTACTAGAATACGTCCTACTTTCTCATATTTATAATTATTCATTCCGGCCAAAGTTCCTGATAATCTGTTTTCTTCAGCAATTACTTCAATTCGTTCATTTTTATTTCTCAACTTCTCTTTACTGATCTCGTTCAATCTGGATCTATAGTATTTGGCCATCGCATTTAATTGTTCCACAGAGACGCTTGAATTTGTCCCGGACAGTTTTTGATTTGCTAAAATCATTTGTCTCTCCTGGTCAAATGCTTTGTCTTCCGCTTCCAACAAACAACGTTGATCTCTATACATCTTTAAAGAATCTTCTATCAATTCGATCCCTTTCGGTTTTGTGGTTTGATACGGGTAAAAGTGTTCAAATTTCACAGATAGAATATCAAAATTCCCCTTTCCCTCCACTTGTATGGTATTGGGATCAATTGATGGAGTCAATGCATCCAAAACAATGGTATGTGTTCCAGCCGAAATCTTAAAATTTACGGTTCGATTCACCATTGCCCCAATGGGGTAAACAGTCACATTTGAAATTTTACTTTCAACTATCTTTTTTTCTGCAAATGCATGGGTAAACAAAAAGAATAAAAAACCGAAAATCAGTGCCTTTTTCATACTCAGATTATATTTTAAGTTCGGTAAGCCAAAAAACATGCCGTTTCGAAAAAAACACGGTTTCAGCTCTAAAAATCAGGTTATAAAAATAGCATTTGAGGATACAAATCACATGAGGATTACCTGGCTTTTAACTAAAAAAAACACCTTCATCACAAAAAATGAATACACCCTAACCAAAAACTTTACTTTCGTACCAAATTGAAAAACTATGTCAAAAAGACCACTAATTCTGGTGACAAATGATGATGGGGTAACAGCCAAAGGAATCAATTCATTGGTAGAAGTTGCAAAGAAATTCGGAGATGTCATTGTAGTTGCTCCCGACAAACCACAATCTGCCATGGGGCATGCCATCACCATTAATTCCATTCTACACGTTAATGAAGTTTCTGAAAACGGGAATGTGAAAACGTTAAGTACTAGTGGAACACCAGTAGATTGTGTAAAACTAGCGGTAAATGAGATTTTAGATCGCAAACCTGATTTAGTGGTCAGTGGGATCAATCACGGCTCAAATGCCTCCATTAATGTTATTTATTCCGGGACTATGTCTGCCGCAGTAGAAGCGTGTATTGAAGGTATTCCCGCCATTGGATTCTCATTATTAGACTATAGTGCAGATGCAGATTTCACAGCTTCAAAACATTTTGCAGAATTAATTATTCCTCATGTTTTGGAGAATGGACTTCCATCGGGAATCTGCCTCAACGTTAACATTCCCAAACTTCCATTAAACGAAGTGAAAGGAATCAAAATATGTCACCAGGCCAATGCCAATTGGGAAGAGAAATTTGATAAAAGGACAAATCCTAGTGGACATGTATATTACTGGTTAACCGGTGATTTCGTAAACTACGAGGTTGGAGATGATACAGATTTATGGGCATTAGATCATGGCTATGTTTCTGTGGTTCCCACACAATTTGATATGACCGCCCACGATTCAATTAATGATATGACAAAACTTTTTAATCATGTTGGAAAAGGATAAAATTTGGGTAGGTTTATTTATTGGTACTGTGCTTCCATTAGCTATCTATACCATTTTCATTTTGGGAATGGACATGGCAGATCGTTATGTATCTAGTGAAATAAGCGAAAAATTCCAATTGGTTCTGATTGCGGTAAATGCTATTGTGATGAGACAATTCATGATCAAACGAAATCAGGATAATATTGGTAGAGGTATTTTGATCATTACTTTTATTGGAGTGATGTTACATATGCTTTATTATTATACGGATATGTTTAAATACCTTTAATTAATCTACCATCCATGAAATACTTTTTAATTGCAGGGGAAGCTTCTGGGGATTTACATGGCAGTAATCTTATTAAAGCTTTAAAGAAAGAAGACCCAAATGCTGAATTTATGGCCTGGGGAGGTGACCTGATGGAGCAATCCGGTGCAACGATCTTAAAGCATTACAAAGATTTAGCTTTTATGGGGTTTCTGGTTGTTTTACAAAACATCAGAACAATTTTAAACAACGAGAAGCTTTGCAAATCTCAGATTGCAGGTTTTCAACCAGATGCGGTTATCTTCATTGATTATCCGGGGTTTAATTTACGTATTGCGAAATGGACCAAGAAAAATAATTTTAAAACACTCTATTATATTTCTCCTAAAGTTTGGGCCTGGAAACAAAGTCGTGCATGGAAAATCAAAAAGACTATTGACAAAATGTTTGTCATTTTTCCTTTTGAAGTTCCTTTCTATAAAAACTACGATTATGATGTAGAGTTTATTGGTCACCCTTTAATGGATGCCATTGATCAATTTCAAAATGATAGTCAATCATTTGAAGATTTCATTAAAGAAAATCAGCTTGGGGATCAACCCATTATAGCCATGTTGCCAGGAAGTCGAAACGATGAAATCCGTCATATGCTTCCGATTATGTTGGAAACGGCAAAACAATTTCCGGAATATCAGTTTGTGATTGCTGGAGCGCCATCTCAAAAGGCTGAATTTTATCATCAGGTTGCCGGCACTTCTGATTTACCTATTCTATTTGGTAAAACTTACGATTTATTACATCATAGCACTGCCGGATTAATCACATCCGGTACAGCCACATTAGAAGCCGCACTGTTTAATGTTCCACAGGTGGTCTGTTATAAAGGTAATTCTATTTCCTATGAAATTGCGAAAAGACTAGTTAAGGTCAAGTATATTTCACTTGTCAACCTGGTTTTAGATGCCGAAGTTGTTAAAGAGCTTATTCAGGGAGATTTAACCGTTGAAAAAACATCGGCAGAATTAAAGTTGATCTTAAAGAATCCGGATTATCATACTAAAATGATGAACGAGTATGTAGCGCTACGAAAAGCATTAGGAAATCCAGGTGCTTCAGAAAGAACCGCAAAAATGATGTTAAAATATTTACAATCTTAGAATGGATTTTTGAAAATATTATTTTTGGCATCATTTTCAGGTTTTTAGTCCCATATGACACAGCGATTCATATTACTTTTTCTTTTCCTAAGTTCTTTCTTTGTCATCGGACAACAAAGGGAACATCTGGTTTTAGGATTATTTTGGAATGAACGTCCACAAACCATTATTGTATCTGTTCGTGGGGGGGAATACAAATTAATCGCAGACGATAAACTTGAAATCCCTTTTGGTACCAATGATATGTTTCATATCAGTACGGATGGTAAAAAAGTTAAAGTCAAAAACTTAAGTAAATCGTTTGGGTCTTTTCATAAAGTTGAAATTATAGAAGTCAACGATACGAGCAGTTTAAATATCAAGTCCAGTAAACCTAAACTGCCAAATCGAGTCTACGAAGACAACTTTAGAATTTACGCATCGGAAAACAGACTCAAAATTCTCAATGATGCCAAACTCGCAAATTATGTTGCCGGTGTGGTACAATGGGAATCCGGTAATGGTAATGACCTGGAATACTATAAAGTTCAAGCTATTATCACCAGAACTTATGCGTTAAGAAATATCAACAAATACGAATCTGAAGGGTTTAATCTTTGCGATCGAGTAGATTCTCAAGTATATAAAGGACGTACCAAGAATAAGGATATTCTTCGGGCAGTAAAAGAAACCAAAGATTTGGTTCTTGTAGATGATCACATGACCTTAATTTCTGCTGTGTTTCACTCTAACTCAGGAGGTCAAACGCATAACTCTGAGGAGGTATGGACACGTAAAATGCCTTATCTCAGATCAGTTGAAGATACATTTAGTATTGGTCAGCCCCATTATTTATGGGAAAAAACCATCAGTATGGAAAAGTGGTTGGGCACATTTGAAACCAAATACCATATCAATGTGAAAGATCCAAAGATTAGAGAATATCTATTAAGTTACTGCCCGGTAAAACGTCAAAACTATTTCTTACCAAAAGATACGCTCAAATTAACTACCGTTCGCTCCAGATTCGGATTGCGCTCCACCGATTTCTGCGTAAAAACTGAAGGAGACAAAGTCATTATTCGAGGAAAAGGCTTTGGACATGGAGTTGGTTTATCTCAGGAAGGCGCCATGAAAATGGCTCTATTGGGAATTCCTTTTGAAGATATTTTGATGTTCTACTATAAAGATGTTCATCTGGTGAATTTAAGTACCATGGACCTTCTAGAATCCGGGCAATAAAGCTCAAATTCTGATTCATTTTATTTTCTTTACTTTAGGGCTATGTCTTGGCTCCATAAAGTACCTTTAATCCGGCTACTTGTTCCTTTTTGTTTGGGGATAGTTTTATCTTTTTATTATCCCAATGAAGTGTATCCATTTATATATGCGTTATGCGCTGTTTGGGGACTCCAAATTCTATATCAGCGTATTTCAAAAATTGGCTCTGACTATCGGTATAGATGGCTCTTCGGAATATTTTGCACAACTCTATTTCTCTTAATGGGTTACGTTCTTGCCAATAGTAAAATTGAGAAATTCAACCCTGACCATTTTTCACATCAATCATCTCAACAAATAGAGTTCTATGTTGGAAAGGTGATTTCTGAACCCGAAATTAAAGAAAACACTATCAAAACAACTCTAGAAATCATTCAGGTAAAGAATCATCAAAACTGGAAAACTTCTTCAGGTAAATGCCTGGCTTATTTTAAAAAAGATAGCACCGTAAATATTTCTTTTGGTGACTTACTCTATTTCAAAACACCTCCTCAAACGATCGACCCTCCTCAAAACTTTAATGAATTTGACTATAAAAAATATCTGACGCACCACTATATCTATCACAGGATTTATCTTCGATCCAATCAATTTACTATCCTAGACTCAAACAATGATTTTTCGATTCAGGGTCTTGCCATTCATATTAGAAATCAACTTCTTCAAAACTACATAGATTACAATATACATAATGATGAATTGGCTTTCATCAGCGCCTTAACACTGGGAAAAAAAGATGCATTAAGTTCAGATATCAAACAAAATTACTCAAGCGCAGGAGCCATGCATATCCTGGCGGTTTCAGGACTTCACGTTGGTATCATCCTTATGGTAATACAATTCTGCTTTTCCTGGCTCAAAAGACTTACGCATGGACCGTTTATCGTATCTATTATTCTTATTATTTCTGTTTGGAGTTATACATTCATTTCAGGCCTATCTCCCTCTGTGCTACGCGCGGCAACCATGTTTTCATTTCTAATTCTCTCTCAAATACTGGACAAAAAAAGCAATGTCTATAATACACTTGCCTTATCCGCATTTGCCATTTTATGTGTTAGCCCATATATGCTTTTAGAAGTAGGGTTTCAGCTTTCATATTTAGCGGTTACCGGAATCCTCTATTTGTATCCATTTTTGTATCGCCTACTTATTTTTAAAAGTACTTTATTGGATAAAGCCTGGAGTATTACATGCGTATCCATCTGCGCGCAAATTGCCACAGCTCCTCTTGGAATTTTATATTTCCATCAATTTCCCACTTACTTCTTACTATCTAACTTAATTATTATTCCCGCTGGATTTCTATTAATGTCTATTGCCATTTGCTTCCAGTTTTTTAATGGCTTCCCTTTTATCGCATCTTTTCTGTCTAAAATATTATATCATAGTATATCCCTTCTAAATAGATTTGTAGCATTTATACATGACATTCCTTATGCATTGATGCAAGGACTCGATATCTCGGTTTTCGAAACCTGGCTTGTTTATTTAATGACTCTTTCACTCATTATTTGGCTCACGCGCTCAAAACCCAAATTCGCTATTTATGCTTTAATACTTCTTTCCGGCTTAACCATTACTCAAACCATTGAGAAATGGGAACAAATTCATCAAGACGAAATCACTTTCTATCAAACGGGAAAACGATTTTCAATAGAATTCAACTCTGGGTATTTGAATACATTTTACGGCTCTCAAAGTTTAATCAAGAACGAAGAACAAATGCAGTTTTTTATATTTCATCATTGGTGGGCCAAAGGACTGGATAGATCATACACTGAAATACGACCTCATCACACTCCTATATATCAATTTGAAAACACGCGAATTCTTTGTATTGATGATCACTACTTATTCTCCCCTCAGCAAGTGAAAGCTTTCCAACCACATTTGGTTTATATTAATACCAAAAACCAAATAGAATTACCATCAACGGCCACAAAATCCATTCAAGCCATAATAGTAAGTCCAACCACTAAAAAGCACATAGTTTCAGAACTCAAAGAAAAATGTAAGGTTAATCACTGGAAGTTTTTCTATTTAAATGAAACCGGATCACTTAAAATAAAACTCAACCATAAACACAAACCTGAATTATTTGCCTCCAAAAACCTCATTAAATGAGAACGTCTGATCTAAACGCACTCCTTTTTCAGTATGTTTTAAGGTACATAATTCATTGACTGCATCATGTTCAAAGAAGATCATGTATTTATGATCCGCAACCGATTTTAAAAACTTTTCTTTTTCGGTTAAAGTTAATAACGGACGTGTGTCATATCCCATCACGTATGGTAATGGAATATGTCCGGTTGAAGGCAATAGATCCGCTGCAAAAACGATCGTTTGGTCTTTGTACTTAATATGCGGAATCATCTGTGCATCGGTATGTCCATCTGCAAATAATATATCAAACCCCATTTCCGAACCTTTTAAAAAGTCTCCTTCCGATCTTTGTATAAAATTCAATTGCCCACTCTCCTGAATCGGTAAAATATTTTCTTTCAAAAATGAAGCCTTTTCTCTTGCGTTTGGTTCAGTCGCCCATTTCCAATGTCTTTCATTGCTCCAGAATTTCGCATTTTTAAACGCGGGCAACAACATTGTATGGTCTTTATTCCAAACTACACTTCCTCCACAATGGTCAAAGTGTAAATGTGTTAAAAACACATCAGTAATATCATCCCTATGGTATCCCAACTTCGCCAGATTACCATCTAAAGAATCATCTCCGTTTAAGTAATAATGACTAAAAAATTTATCATCTTGTTTATCCCCAATACCATTATCAATTAATATCAAACGATCACCATCTTCAATCAACATAGAACGCATAGCCCAGTTGCAGAGATTGTTTTCATCTGCCGGGTTTGTTCGCTCCCATAATTTTTTTGGCACTACACCAAACATAGCACCTCCATCTAATTTAAAATTCCCGGTATTTAATGGATAAATTCTCATATGATCCTCTTTTAATTTAATCTGTACTCACCTCTTTTTACCAGGTGATATACCTTACCTAAATAGGCTAAAAACTCTGTAAAGGTTTTTACCGCTTCAATAGTTTCAGGGTAAACATCTTGCTTTTTCATTTTCAATGTCATCACCCCATAGATTCCATTTAGTGCCAACTCAATAGGATTCAAAGTAGCTCCGGAAGATTTTTGTGAAATCTCAACCAAGTGAGAGTTGGCTGCATCGTACTTTGTTTTGTATTTATCATTAGTTTGATCACTAATCAATCTACTATGGAGATATGATAATTCTCCAATAATATCTATCAACTCCTGAAGATGTCCTCTATCTTCAATATTATCCTGTTCCATTTTATGAACTATTTCCTTATACCAGGTCATGAGTTCTTTCTTCTCCTCATCCTTCAATTCCGAAGGGTCAATAATCGCAGACTTAATTAAATCCAGATTTAATTGACAAGAGCGTATCACATCTTCTGTATGATACATGTACAGTACATATTCAATAATATTTTCAGACCTCTTTTTATCTGCTTCCAACATATTTATTCTGCTGATGTTTCCATTGTATTTTGCTCAGAATACTCTGCATTTAAACCTTCCAATACCTCATTGGTAATGTCTAAACTTTCATGAGCCCATCTAATAATTCCCAAATTAGAATTACTTAAAACCATTTCATAAGGTTTGTCTTCACAATACCTACCTAGAAACTCATTGATGGCGCGATCAATATCACGATTATAACTTTCTTCTAACTCATATAATTTACGCGCATATTCCTCTTGCTTCATTTGAAACTTATCCTGAGCTTCGTATAAGGCCTTCTGTCTAACCTGTCCTTCAAATTGCGTAAGGGTACTCGCTTCTCTTTGGAACTTCTCCATATCTGCGCGGAGTTTAGACTCCTTTTGACGCAACAAGCCTTCATATTTTAATTTTTGGGCTGTAAGCTCATCTCTTAAGAATATTGCATACTCATATTGCCCCATAATCGTATCAGAATTAATCATCGCTACCACACGCATCTTTTGCCCTTCATCCACAACCGTCTTTTTCTCAGTTACAACCGGGATTGCTTCTGGCTTTACCTCTTCTTGTTTTGTTTCACATGCTATCGTCAATACCGACAACATTCCAATCCCAACAAATGCACTATATCCTCTAACTCTCATAATAATTCTATTCCTTAAGATTTCTTTCGAGCAAATGTAAATGATCAAAATAAAAAAGCCCTCACCTTTCGATGAGAGCTTTAGGGGATTTATACTTTTTTAATGGTCTTTCCTTTAAGATTTTGCCTAGTACACTTTTTCAAAAATTTCATTTACGATTTTAAAAAATCTAGGTTGATTGATATGTGATACGTCATCATCAGTTGGATATCCCCACCCTACTATTTTTAGAGGTTCCCCATTTTCCGAGATAATTTCCAATTTAACCAAATGGTGCGTGGTTGAATCAATCAATACATATCTTTCTGTCTCTATATATCTATCCATATCAGATTTCGATTCTTGAATAGCATCTGTTACCCGATACCCTTCTCCGAGATAAATCTCCTTAATATAATCGAATAAGAAATAGAATTCGTCCAGTTTAGTTTCATGGGTTTGCAAGATGCAAAAACTATTATCCTCATAACTAAAACGGATACTGCTTTCAGACTCTTCTAACAATTGAGCATGTCTGATTTCTTCCAAAGTCCTGGTGATTCCTCCCCCGTATAACCAATTGGTATAACTAATTTGTTCTAAAGCAGTTCTTTCCAACGGGAGTCTCAAAACGGATTCATCATTTTGGCGGTTTAATCGCTCATCATCCCGACTTGAGAATATGGTTGTGATAAAGTTTTCTATTTGTGCGATCATTTTGTAGTAGGTTTACCACAAATTAAGAGTGAATCGACAAAAGAGCAAAGTCAATGTGTTTAACCATAATTGCATTATTATCTCAGAAATTAAATAAAAATTCAATTCCATAAAAAAGGATATCCATGTTTAGATATCCTAATTGCAATTACTATGGTTTAATCTTAATAAATAGAAATAATTGTTCCGCCAAACTCCTGTCGTATCCCACTTGGATCTACCACATCAGCTTTCCAAATAAACATCTCCCCAGAAGGTGCTATGGTTCCATTTACCCTTCCATCAAACTGAACATTAGGATCTGATGTTCTAAAAACTTCCTTGTGATTTCTATCGTAAACCACTAATTCGAAGTTGTAATAACCTGTAGTTAAAGATTTAGGGAACCACTGATCGTTGGTACCATCACTATTTGGACTAAAGCTATTGGGAGCTAATAAATTATATTCTTTTTCATTGGAGTAACGTTGATAGCTTGTCCAGAAACAACCAAACTTATTCATCACACGTAACGATACTTCATAATCTTTTTGCTTACGGAAAGTATGAGCTACCCCTTCTGCGCGCACCTTATGTCCATCACCTAAATCCCAGGAATAGTATTTCTCACCTCCTGTATTAGCAGAGAAATAGACCACCGGAATTGCCCCACGTTCTATATTCTCAATGTAAGAGAATTGCGCATCAGGTTTAGGATGAACTGTTACATGCGCGGATTCTGAATATTGATTTAAAGCCGGAATATAAGCCTTGATTTCGTAATCACCGTCTGCTAAGTACGTATATCTCATTTCAGCACCTTCAACAGTTTCCCCATTCCCAAGGTGCCAGATCACATCTTCGCTGTCAAAATCTCCTAAAGTTGCTGTTAGTTCTACACCCGCACAAATCGTTGCTTTAGCCAATACAATTTGCGGTACATCTACTGCAGATTCTTGTTGTTCTACTAATTCTTCGCCCTCCACTACATTTTCCGCTTCTTCCGAAGTTTCAACGGTGCTTTCACTACGGTCAACAGATTCCTCCTCTTTTGGTTCATTTGAAGCCAAAACAGGTTGTTCAGATCTGCTTTCCTCTTGGATAATATTTTCATTGCCTGAAGAATTTACTTCATCAGGTTTCGGACTTTCTATTTGATCTGAAATATCAATAGTTGTTTTCTCATCTTCAGCAACTTCTTCATATTGAACTGGTTCCTGAGAAACCAATACTTCAGATGATATATCTGTATTTGGTGCGGTATTTTGATAAAAATAAACACCCAAACCTATAACAACTACGGCCACAGCAGATAATCCCCATTTCATAGAAGAGCTCTGAGCACCACCAGTTTGATCCAACTGACGCTCCAATCGATCCCACTGACTTGCGTCATAAGGTACCTCATGGTTCTCCGCAGCTTTTCGTAATTGCTCCTCGAATGGATTTAATTTATTTGACATTCTATTGTTGTTCTAATTTCACTAAGTTCTTTAAAAGATTCCTTTTGGCTTTGGACAAATTTGATTTCGATGTCCCTACGCTAATTCCTAATATCTCTGCAATTTCATTGTGTGAATAATCTTCAATCACATACATATTAAAAACCAATCTGTAAGCCGGTGACAGGTTCTGAATTTCATTCATGACACGCTCTGTTTCATTTACCAATGTGGTATTCCATGCCAATTCTTCATTTTCCTGTTCTGCCAACCAATCATAATCCGAAGCATCAATGGATACAAAAAACTTTTTTTGTTTTCGTATATGATCGATCGCTGTATTCGATATGATTCGTCTAATCCAACCTTCAAAAGAACCTTCTCCGTTATATCTATCGATATTCGAAAATACTTTAATAAAACCTGCCTGCAAAACATCCTGCGCTTCGTCCATATCAGAGATATAACGTCTGCACACACTGCTCATCTTCCCAAAAAATCTTTCAAAAATCAGATTTTGAGCCCTTCTATCACCCTCTTTGCATCGAGCAATAATCTCATGTAAATCCTGAGATTTATTCTTCATTAACGTATTACTGCTATCTTAAACGTAAAGTTGTACAATGGTTGCTTCTAGTAGTATGCAAACAATACTTTTTTATTCTCAATAACCTATTTATCATAAATAAAATCATGGGTTTTGTTGATTCAATTTAACCATACTAAAACGACCTTTTATCACAACTTCCTGTATTCCAGAAACTTTTAAAACTTCATTATTTATATTTACAAGAATAAACAAATCATCAATCTATAAATTTAATATTATGAAAAAACTTACAGCAGAATTTATCGGTACATTTTGGCTTGTATTGGGTGGATGCGGAAGCGCTATGATTGCAGCAAACATTCCTGATGCTGGAATAGTTAGTATTGGCTACACGGGTGTTGCTCTTGCTTTTGGTTTAACCGTTTTAACCGGTGCATATGCATTTGGTCATATTTCTGGAGGGCACTTTAACCCAGCTGTTTCACTTGGACTTTGGGCTGGTGGTAGATTCGAAGCTAAAGAACTTCCCGGTTATATTATTTCGCAGGTTTTGGGTGGTCTTCTTGGAGCCACAGTCCTCTACTTTATTCTTTCAGGGCAAGATGGATTTACTGGTGTTGGAAGTTTTGCTTCGAATGGATATGGAGACCTTTCTCCTCATGGGTATAGCATGACCGCTGCATTAATCACAGAAATTGTAATGACTTTTATGTTTTTAATGGTCATTTTAGGTGCTACCCATAAAAATGCATCTGCTGGATTTGGAGGTTTAGCTATTGGTTTAGCCTTAACATTAATCCACCTTATAAGCATTCCTGTAACCAATACATCTGTTAATCCTGCAAGAAGTACTTCTCAAGCAATATTTGCAGGGGGAGATTATATGGGGCAATTATGGTTATTTTGGTTAGCACCTATTGTAGGCGCTATTCTAGCAGGTTTTGTTTATAAAACAATGGCTCCAAATAATAATTGAAGTTAGATATTTACCATTCCTAAATTAGGGTGAATATTAAACAATTATTCGCCCTTTTTTTATTGTTCAATTTTTAATGAAAACCGTACTTTTGCACCTCTAAATTTTTAAAGTAATGGAACTTACAGCTTTGACAGCCATCACCCCAATTGACGGGCGTTATCAATCCAAAACAGAATCTCTTTCAAAATATTTTTCAGAGTGGGCTTTATTCAAATACAGAACACTTGTAGAGATCGAATATTTTATTGCGTTGTGTGAAATTCCATTACCTCAATTGGCAGATTTCGATGCACAAAAATTCGAGCCTTTAAGAGACATCTATCGCAACTTTTCTCCAGATGATGCACAAGCTATGAAAAACATCGAAAAAGTGACCAATCACGATGTAAAGGCCGTGGAATATTTCATTAAAGAAAGATTCGATGAATTGGGAATTAGCAAATGGAAAGAATTTATCCATTTTGGTTTAACCTCCCAGGATATTAATAATACGGCTATTCCACTGTCTATGAAGGATAGTGTCATCGATAATATTATTCCTGCAATTCAAGAAGTAAAAAGCAAGTTAGTACATTTTTCTCAGGAATGGTCTCAAATTTCCATGTTGGCCAGAACACATGGACAACCGGCTTCTCCTACTCGTTTAGGTAAAGAAATTGAAGTATTTGTTTCCAGAATTGACGAACAAATGGATATTTTGAATCAAATCAAATGGGCCGCAAAATTTGGTGGAGCAACCGGAAACTTTAATGCGCATCATGTCGCTTATCCTGGTCAGGATTGGAAAGTATTTGGAGATTCGTTTTTAGATAAACATTTAGGCTTATATCGTTCGCATCCTACAACTCAAATCGAGCACTACGATCATATGGCGCATTTGTTTGATACATGTAAAAGAATCAACACCATTTTGATCGACTTCAGTAGAGATATCTGGACCTATATCTCCATGGATTATTTCAAACAAAAAATTAAAGCCGGAGAAGTTGGTTCTTCTGCTATGCCGCATAAAGTAAATCCAATTGATTTTGAAAATGCTGAAGGTAATCTCGGAATTGCAAATGCCATTTTTGAGCATTTAAGTGCTAAATTACCTATTTCAAGATTACAACGTGATTTGACAGATTCAACAGTACTAAGAAACGTTGGAGTTCCTTTTGGTCATACTTTGATTGCATTGAGTTCATTGAATAAAGGTTTAGGTAAACTTTTACTAAACGAAGAAAAAATTGCTGCGGACTTAGAAAATAACTGGGCGGTTGTGGCAGAGGCCATTCAAACCGTATTACGTAGAGAAGGCATTCCGAACCCATACGAAATGTTGAAAGGATTAACGCGTACCAACAAGAAAATTGATGGTCAAGTGATGCAAGAGTTTATTCAAAGTCTGGAAATTAGTTCTGAACTTAAAAATGAACTCTCTCAAATTACGCCCTCAAATTACACGGGAATTTAATGAGATTCTGGATTTCATTTATCATATTTTTTGCTGTGGTCTTCACCGGATGTCAAGGTGAAGGCCAACAGCCTAATAAAAATACCTGTGGATACTTTAAAGTGGGTACTTTCAAATATGCGGGAAGTGAAGATGTTCGTGTAGAGCGTACCAACGACCGACAAATTGAATACAACCTCAATGGAAATGGCGGATATATTTACACTGACTACTATCATATCGAATGGGTTGGAGATTGTGAATATTATCTCACCTTAGATAGTACCGATCATGCCCATGATTTAAACTTTTCAAAGAATGATACCATGTGGGTGAAGATCAATGAAGTTTCTCGTACCAGTTACTCATTTACTGCTATTAAAGGTAATAAGACTTTTACTGGAGAATTGAAAAAGACAGATTCTTAGGCCATTTCTTTATTTCTTTCATAAAGTAGTTGAACGATTCCATCGGACAGTCCTATCTTGGGTACATGTAGAATACTACTGTCTGCCCACTTCATCACAGAATAATAGATATCCGAAGCTGGTACAATCACATCCGCACGATCAGGATTTAATTGAAAGCTTTTGATCCTTTGTTCATAGCTCATTTTCGATAACGTCTGTTTTATCGCTTTAAACTCATGATACAAAACGGGTTGTGGATAAGTGGCATTCATGAGTTTATATATTTTGTTAATATTCCCTCCTGAACCAATCATTTCCACATGCTCTAATTCTTCTGTTTTCTTCTTTACCCATTCCTTCATCTCCTTCCATTTTTCCTTCGACACCATGTCATTCATCAAACGAATAGTTCCAATCTTGAATGATTTTGAATCCAGAATTTTCTGCCCAGAAAGCACCGTTATTTCTGTACTTCCACCTCCTACATCAACATAAACATAGTTGATATCTTTATATACACTTTTTCTAAAATGAGCTTTAAATATTATCTCCGCTTCTACCTTACCGTCAATAATATTGATATCTAATCCAGTGTTGTTCTTAATAAACCGAATGATTCCTTCACCATTCTGAGTTTCTCTCATGGCAGACGTGGCTACGGCCATGTAATCTTCCACCTCATGTATGTCCATGATAATTTTGAAAGCCTTCATACCCTCCAAAAACTTGGACACAGTTGATTTTTTAAGCTTATGACCTGTAAACGCTTCCTGTCCTAAACGAATGGGTAAACGCACCAGAGATACTTTCTTAAAATCAGTTTGCTCTCCACTCTCCACAACCATCACAATTAATAAACGCATGGCATTTGATCCTATATCAATTGCTGCGAATTTCCGAATTCCAATCTGCGAACCTTTACTCATTATCTCTATTTACCTGACGCACTTTTTTCTTTTCCAATAGGGATATCTATTTTCAAATAAATAACCCTATTCTTATTATTCAAATTCTCCGATTTAGTGATATCCAAAAGACCCTCATAATACTTCAGACCAATGTTCATCCCAGTTCCTTTTCTAAGCTTGTAACCTATTCCTCCAATAAGCCCCATATCAAAACGATTAAATGATCCCATATTATCAGCTGAACTGGTGACTTCAACACCATCAAAACTGTATTCATAATTCAACCGGGCATTTATCATAATGGCCATCTGCGTTCCCCCTTCAATAAAGAAATGATTTTTCAATCTATACTTCAACATTAAAGGCACATTGAAATACCCAAATGACTGACTATAACTTCCTGAATCTATATATGTCTTTATCTCCGGATATAATCCCAATACATCATTCTTTGTCAACTCCGCTGCACCCTGGCTAGATTTCACCAAAACACCCGTATTTAACCAAAATTGATTTTTTAACTTCACGTCAAAATAAAAACCTAAGTGAAAATTATTTGCGAAATTTTTAGATTCCATCCCTGTTATCTGGGAAAAATTGACTCCACCATCTAAACCAAATTCTAAACCTTCAGAATTTAGTTTGTCTCCAAAAATTATCGAAATCAAGATTTGAGAATGTGCTGAATAACCCGTTAGTAATAAAGTTAAAATAAATATCAGTTTTTTAGCCATACTCCGTTACTTGCTATATTGACAAATCTAACAAATTACATGTACTTTTATTTAACATTATTACGTTTGTCTTTATCATCTTTTCGCTTATGAAAATTATTTCAGTTGTTCCTTCACTAACGGAACTATTGTTTGACCTCGATCTGGAAGATCAAATTGTGGGTGTCACCAGATTTTGCATTCATCCGGCAGATAAAACCAAAAGGATCACAAATGTCGGAGGTACAAAGTCTCTTAAAATAGATCGAATCATTGCGTTGAAACCGGATCTGATCATTGCCAATAAAGAAGAAAATGCACAAGCAGATATTGAAGAGTTGCAGAAGCACTGCCATGTTTGGGTAACCGATTTATTCACCTTGTCTGATGCTTTAGACATGATTTCTGAACTAGGTCAGCGTACTAATAGAATAGAAACAGCGCAGACTCTAATTTCTCAAATTCAATCTGAATTTAAAAAGCTATCCACCTTCGTTAATTCATCTGGTCAAAAAGTAGCTTATCTAATCTGGGAAAATCCTATTATGCTTGCTGGAAGAAATACTTTCATTAACTATATGATCCGTGAATTGGGCTGGGAAAATATCATTACTGATAAAGAATCAAGATATCCCATTATTGAACCACAGGAATTGAGCGAACTCCAACCAGATTATATTCTACTTTCTTCCGAACCTTATCCTTTTAAAGAAAAGCATCTTCCCAAATACGAAAGTCAATTTCCTAACTCTAAAATTATTTTAGTAGATGGTGAAATGTTTTCATGGTATGGATCCAGAATGAAACTGGCACCGGCCTATTTTATTGATTTATTGACAGAAGCTTCATCTGTATCATAAGTATTCTTTGCTTTTCAATATGTAGATTTGCACATATGCGTAAAATAATTCTTCTATCCATTCTAACCGTATGTACCAGTTTTTGGCTTCCTGCTCAAAAAGTTGGATTGGTTCTTAGTGGTGGTGGAACGGATGCCCTTGCGCATATTGGGGTCATTAAAGCCCTAGAGGAAAACAACATTCCCATTGATTATATCACAGGAACTTCAATGGGTGCCATGATCGGTGCTTTATACGCGAGTGGTATTCCCATCGAACATATTGAAAAATACTTTGTTTCTCGATATTTTTTAGACATCAGTACAGGAGAGATCCCAGAAAAATTTCACTATTTCTATCCGCATCCTGACCCTTCTCCCAGTATGATCTCGCTACGTTTCAAAAAATCGCAAAAAGGTTATTCTATCTTATTACCTTCCCAGGTTATTTCATCTGAAGCCATGGATTTTGAAGCGGTTAAGTTTTTGGCAGAGGCGGAAAAACTCGCCAATTACAACTTCGATAGTTTAATGATTCCTTTTAGATGTGTAGCTGCGGATTTGGTAACCAAGGAACTCGTAGTGTTTAAAAACGGAAGTTTAACTGAGGCTTTACGTGCATCCATGTCTTATCCATTTTTTGTCAGACCAATTAAAATAAATGGTCACCTGATGTATGATGGCGGGATTTATAACAATTTTCCGGTTGACATTATGTGTTCTGATTTCAAGCCGGATTACATCATTGGTAGTAATGTTTCTCAAAATGTAGAAGCTCCGGACGATGATGACCTATTTAGTCAGCTTCAAAACATCTTGATCAAGCCCACTGATTATAGTATTTATTGTAGCGAGGGTGAGCTGATTGAACCCTCAACTGATTTTGGTGTATTTAATTTTTCACATGCTCAGGAAGCCATTGACTCAGGTTACGTGACTGCTCTACGCCATATTAAACATATCAAATTTCATGTAGCTTCACTCAATGTTGATACTGCTTCTGGTTCTACCGATACCACTAACAGTTTCTATCATAAGAAAAACCAAATAGCAATAGGTAATGTTACTTTTAAAGGGATCAATCAACAACAAGCAACATATGCAGGCTCGGTTCTTCAACATAAAAAAAAGAAACAAAAGGAGATCACTTTAAAAACATTTGAAAGAAACTATTATCGACTATTTCAGGAATCCTACATTGAGGATATTCGAACTACTTTACATTACAATCCTGATACAAAAAAATACGATGCACATGTGGAAGTAGAACCCATTAAATCTCTCACATTAGATTTAGGTGGAAATATTGCCTCCAGACCGATCACTACCGGATATGCAGGATTTAGTTATAACAACCTCTCCACATTTGGTTTTAAGTTTGGGCTCAACACGCATTTTGGAAAAATGTATCAGGCATTGAATCTCTATACACGATTTGATATTCCATCAAAATTACCTTTCTACATCATGCCAAAATTCGTTACGCATAAATGGAATTGGTTTGAAAGTCGACAATCCAATTTGTTCGTGTCAGAAAAGCCGAATTACATTATTGAAGGTGAAACTTATGCTGGTGTAGAGTTTGGTACTGCTATCGGAAACCATCTTAAGCTAACTGGAGAAGTGGAATATTTACAAATGCAATCTGACTATTATCAAACCAAAAACTTCGCTCCAACCGATACTACCGATTACACCTTATTTAATGCGATTAATAATAAGATCACAATCACATCGAATTCTTTAAATCTTAAGCAATATCCATATAGTGGAAACAGATTAACAGCGCAGGCGACCTATACCAGTGGAAATGAATTCTACCATCCTGGTTCAACAGCACCGGGCAATGAAGAAAGTAGAACCTCACATTCATTCCTGCAGTTAAAACTAGACTATCAACAGTATTTTAGGATTAATTCCAAACTCCGAGCTGGAATGACCATTTCAGGAGCATATTCTGGCATGGCTTTCTTTAAGAATTATACATCAACTGTTATTCAATCACCATCTTTCAAACCAACTCCGGATAGTAAAACACTATTCCTGGAAAGTTTCCATGCCAATAAATTTATTGGAGCTGGAGGTCAACTTGTACTACTACCTATTAAGAATTTTCAGGTTCGGGCTGAAGTGTATATTTTTCAACCTTATCGAGCTTTTAAACTGGACGAGGATGGCCAGGTGGCATTTGGAACTCCGTTTGCAGATCGGTTTTCTATCCTCTCTGCTGTAGCATCATACCAAACGCCTTTTGGACCATTAAGTTTTTCTGCGAATTACTATTATAATGAACAAACCGTAAGTCCTGAAGATGAATTCCCACTAACTTTACTGGTTAATTTCGGTTATATCATTTTCAATAAATCCGCATATAAATAGTTGTTACGCCTGGGTTGTAGGCCCTCCAAAATTCATTGGTATAGAACCTCCACCTTGTGGTTCCCCTTCTTTAATATGGCCATGCGCCTGCTCATATTTTTGAATGTTATCTTGTAATGCAATTAATAATCTTTTTGCATGTTGTGGTGTTAAGATTACTCTTGATTTCACTTTAGCCTTAGGTGCTCCAGGCATAATTTGTACAAAATCGACAATAAACTCAGAAAGAGAATGGGTTAAAATGGCTAAATTAGAATACGTACCTTCTGCCATTTCTTCACTCAACTCAATGTTTAATTGTCCAGGTTTTGGATCTTTTTCTTCCATCTTTTAAAATTTTTAGTTTACAAAAAAGCCCCGATAAACGGGGCTTTTCTTGTTTTCAATAATTATTATAAATCAATAATATCCGGACTATCTGACTCCACTAACTGGTTGAATTCTTGTTTTGAACCCACCACAAGTTTTTCATATTCATTTAATCCTGTTCCTGCTGGGATCAAGTGTCCAACGATAACGTTTTCTTTCAATCCTAACAAGTGATCTTCTTTACCTTTAACAGCCGCTTCATTCAACACTTTAGTTGTTTCCTGGAACGATGCCGCAGAAATGAAACTTCCTGTTTGAAGTGATGCTCTGGTAATACCTTGAAGTACTGGTTTAGATGTCGCAGGTAACGCTTCTCTAAATTCTACCAAATTTTGATCATTTCTTTTCAATCTAGAATTCACATCACGTAACTTTCTAGCTGAAACGATTTGACCTTCTTTTAATTCGTTAGAATCTCCTGCACTTGTAATTACCATACGTCCATAGATCCAATCGTTCTCAGCCTGGAAATCACTTTTGTTAATGATTTGTTTCTCTAAGAATTTAGTATCACCGGCATCAACAACGTCTACTTTACGCATCATTTGTCTCACGATTACCTCAAAGTGCTTATCATTAATTTTCACACCTTGTAAACGGTATACCTCCTGGATTTCATTTACAATGTATTCCTGAACCGCAGTTGGTCCTTTAATGGATAAGATATCGCTTGGTGTAATTGCGCCATCTGATAATGGCTGTCCAGCTTTTACCCAGTCATTTTCCTGAGCCAGAATGTGCTTAGATAATGATACCAAGTACTTCTTCACCTCACCAGATTTAGATGTCACGATAATTTCTTGATTACCTCTCTTGATTTTACCAAAAGAAATGTATCCATCAATCTCTGAAACAACTGCAGGATTAGATGGATTTCTTGCCTCAAATAACTCAGTTACACGAGGCAGACCACCCGTAATATCACTAGAACCACCAGCTGAACGAGGAATCTTAACTAAGATTTGTCCTGCTTTTACTTTATCTCCTTCATCAGTAATGATATGGGCACCTACAGGTAAGTTATATGAACGTAATTGGTTACCATCGCCATCCAATACTTTGATTAACGGCACCATTTTACGATCTTTTCTCTCAATAATTACTTTTTCAGAGAAACCTGTTTGCTCATCTGATTCTTCACGGTATGTACGACCTTCCTCAATATTTTGGAATCCGATCACACCATCAAACTCAGAAACAATAACTGCATTATATGGATCCCAGGAACAAACTACTTCACCTTTCTTAATCTTCTTAGATTTAGTTATCAAAAGAATAGATCCGTAAGGAATGTTGGTTGACATTAAAGTCATGTTGGTTGTTGGATCAATGATTCTCATCTCTCCAGCACGACCTACAACAACATGTTCTGTTTCTCCTTCCTGATTTATATGTTCAACAGTTTTTACATCTTCTAAAACAAGTTTACCATCGAACTTAGCAATATGACTTGACTCTGCTGCAATGTTACTCGCTGTACCCCCAACGTGGAATGTACGAAGTGTTAACTGTGTACCCGGCTCACCAATTGATTGTGCTGCCACAACTCCAACTGCTTCACCTTTTTGAACACCTTTATTTGTTGCTAAGTTAGTACCATAACATTTTGCACAAACTCCTCTTACTGTTTCACAAGTCAATACTGAACGTACTTCAACTGACTCAATACCACAATCTTCAATTTGTTTGGCAACTACTTCTGTTATCTCATCACCAGCAGCTAAAAGCATTTCATCATTTTCAGGATGGTAAACATCATGAACTGCGGTACGACCAACAATTCTATCTACCAAGCTTTCAACGATGTCATCATTTTTCTTTAACGCTGATACGTTCAATCCTCTTAAAGTACCACAGTCTTCTGCTGAGATAATTACATCTTGAGATACATCAACAAGTCTTCTTGTTAAGTAACCCGCATCTGCCGTTTTCAAAGCGGTATCCGCAAGACCCTTACGTGCACCGTGCGTTGAAATAAAGTACTCTAAAATGGACAGACCTTCCTTAAAGTTTGAAAGAATTGGATTCTCAATAATAGATCCTCCTTGCGCACCAGATTTTTTTGGTTTCGCCATCAATCCCCTCATACCAGCTAACTGACGAATCTGCTCTTTCGATCCCCTTGCACCAGAATGGAACATCATATAGATCGAGTTGAATCCTTGATTATCGTTCTCTAACGCATTCATCAAAATATTTGTCAATTTTGAATTTGTATGCGTCCAGATATCAATAATTTGGTTATAACGTTCATTATTGGTAATTAAACCCATGTTATAGTTACCCATAATTTCCGCTACCTTCGCTTTCGCAGAATCTACTAAAGTTTCTTTTTCAGCCGGAATCATCACATCATTAATGTTGAATGATAATCCTCCTTTAAAAGCCCAGAAGAAACCTAATCCTTTAATATCATCCAGGAATCTAGCTGTTCTGGTTACACCAGAAATCTTAATGATTTTACCGATAATATCTCTAAGAGATTTTTTCGTCAATACTTCATTAATAAATCCAACTTCCTCTGGAACCAATTCGTTGAACATCACTCTACCACATGTAGTTTCAATGATCTTGGAAACGTGATTTCCATTTTCATCTAATACATTAACTCTACATTTGATATTTGCGTGAAGCTCTAATTTCTTCTCGTTAAATGCAATTTCTACCTCCTCTGGAGAATAGAAAGTCATATCCTCACCGATAATTTTATGATCTCCTTCTGATCTTCTGGCCTTAGTAATATAATACAGACCTAAAACCATATCCTGTGAAGGTACCGTAATCGGTGCTCCGTTCGCAGGGTTCAGAATATTGTGAGATCCTAACATCAATACCTGAGCTTCCAAAATCGCTGCATTACCTAATGGTAAGTGCACCGCCATCTGGTCACCATCAAAATCCGCGTTGAATGCAGAACATGCTAGTGGGTGTAGTTGAATTGCTTTACCCTCTACTAACTTAGGTTGGAATGCTTGAATACCTAGACGGTGAAGTGTAGGAGCCCTGTTCAGTAATACCGGATGACCTTTCAGTACATTTTCCAAGATATCCCAAACAACAGGTTCTTTTTTATCTACAATTTTCTTCGCTGATTTAACCGTTTTTACAATACCACGCTCAATCAACTTACGAATAATAAACGGCTTATAAAGTTCCGCAGCCATATTCTTAGGAATACCACATTCGTGCATTTCTAAGTTTGGACCAACAACAATTACCGAACGTGCTGAATAATCCACACGTTTACCCAATAAGTTTTGACGGAAACGACCTTGCTTACCTTTCAATGAATCAGAAAGTGATTTTAAGGCACGATTTGAATCCGTTTTAACAGCACTTGATTTTCTTGAATTATCCAATAATGAATCTACTGCTTCTTGAAGCATACGTTTCTCATTACGAAGGATTACTTCAGGAGCTTTAATCTCGATCAAACGTTTCAAACGGTTGTTACGAATAATTACTCTACGATATAAATCGTTCAAATCAGATGTTGCAAAACGACCACCATCTAGAGGTACCAATGGACGTAACTCCGGTGGAGTTACAGGAACCACTTTGATAATCATCCATTCCGGACGATTTTCTAATCTTTGGTTTGCATCTCTAAATCCTTCAACAACCTGAAGACGTTTTAATGCCTCAGCTTTACGTTGTTGTGATGTTTCAATATTGGCTTTGTGACGTAACTCGTAAGATAAAGAATCTAAATCCAAATTACGTAGCAAATCTTCCAGAGCCTCAGCTCCCATCTTAGCGATGAATTTGTTTGGATCAGTATCCTCTAAATATTGATTATCCTGAGGAAGTCTGTCTAAAGCATCTAAGTATTCTTCTTCACTTAAGAAGTCTAAATAGTTTAGAGGTTCTCCATCATCATTGGTTGCCATACCCGCCTGGATTACTACATATTTTTCATAATATATAATCGTATCCAGTTTCTTAGATGGTAAACCTAAAAGATAACCGATTTTGTTTGGTAATGATTTAAAATACCAAATATGCGCAACAGGTACCACTAAAGCGATGTGTCCCATACGCTCACGTCTTACTTTTTTCTCGGTAACTTCAACCCCACAACGGTCACAAACAATTCCTTTATAACGGATTCTTTTGTATTTACCACAGTGACATTCGTAATCTTTTACCGGTCCGAAAATACGCTCACAGAATAATCCATCACGCTCCGGTTTGTAAGTACGATAATTTATAGTTTCTGGTTTTAATACCTCACCACTAGAAGCATTACGGATCATCTCCGGACTTGCCAACGAAATGGTGATTTTACTAAAACTGCTTTGTTGTTTTGTATCTTTCTTAAAAGCCATAGCTTATGCTAATTTAAGTCCTTTAGTTCAACAATTAATTCATGGTGATGTTCAATCCTAACCCTCTCATTTCATGTAATAATACATTAAATGACTCCGGAATTCCCGGTTTAGGCATAGATTCACCTTTTACGATAGCTTCATAAGCTTTGGCACGGCCAATAACATCATCCGATTTGATCGTTAAGATCTCCTGTAAGATATGAGATGCACCAAATGCTTCAAGTGCCCATACCTCCATCTCACCAAATCTTTGACCACCCATTTGCGCTTTACCACCCAATGGTTGTTGCGTAATCAATGAGTATGGTCCGATAGATCTTGCATGCATCTTATCATCAACCAGGTGATGTAGTTTCAACATGTAGATAATTCCTACCGTTACTGGTTGGTCGAAACGTTCACCAGTACCACCATCATATAAATATGTTCTACCGAAATCATTAATACCTGCTTTCTTAGTCCAAGACTCAATCTCAGCAACAGATGCACCATCAAAAATTGGAGTCGCAAACTTGACACCCAATTTTCTACCTGCCCATCCAAGTACTGTTTCATAAATCTGACCCAAGTTCATACGAGAAGGTACCCCTAGTGGATTCAATACGATATCTACCGGAGATCCGTCTTCCAAGTATGGCATATCTTCCTGACGAACGATACGTGCAACAATACCTTTGTTACCGTGACGTCCCGCCATCTTATCACCCACTTTTAATTTACGTTTCTTAGCCACATAAATCTTCGCTAACTGAACGATACCTGCTGGTAATTCGTCACCAATTGAAATCTGGAATTTCTCTCTTTTCCAAACACCAAGTACATCATTCACACGTGTATTAAAGTTTACAAATAAACGTTTAATCAATGCATTTGTGTGATCACTTGTTGTCCATCCTGCCGGATTCAACTCATCATAATTAAGAGTCATCAGAAGTTTTAATGTAAACTTCGTTCCTTTAGGAATGATTTCTTCACGGAAGTTATTAAATACACCTTGAGAAGTTTTTCCATTCACCAAAGCAAATAGCTTCTCTGCGTGAATTCCTTTAATTTCTTCTACCTGTTTTCCGTATTTATAATCGATTTCCGCGATAATTTCTTTCTCGCTGTTTCTTTGTCTTCTGTCTTTAATTGCTCTTGAGAAAAGTTTCTTTCCAATTACAACACCATCCATTGACGGACCTGCTTTTAATGAAGAATCTTTTACATCACCAGCCTTATCACCGAAGATCGCACGTAACAATTTTTCCTCTGGTGTTGGATCACTTTCTCCTTTTGGAGTAATCTTACCAATTAGAATATCACCTGCTTTAATTCTTGAACCAATACGAACTAATCCGTTTTCATCCAAGTTTTTCGTTGCCTCTTCACTTACATTAGGAATATCAGCTGTTAATTCTTCTAAACCACGTTTAGTATCACGAACTTCTAAGCTAAATTCCTCCACATGTAAAGAAGTAAAATAATCATCTCTTACTACTTTCTCAGAAATAACAATCGCATCCTCAAAGTTATACCCTTTCCAAGGCATAAACGCAACATTTAAGTTACGTCCAAGAGCTAGTTCTCCTTGTTGAGTTGCATACCCCTCACAAAGAACCTGATCTTTCTCTACACGATCACCAACTCTAACAATAGGTTTCAAGTTCACCATTGTGTTTTGGTTCGTTTTCGCATACTTCACCAACTGATACGTTTTAGATGGTCCTCTAAAACTTACCGAACGGTCATCATCATTCTGATCGTATTTAATAGTCACTTCAAGTGCATCCACGTAAGTGACCACACCAGGTCCCTCAGCGTTAATCAATACACGAGAATCACGCGCTACATCACCCTCTAATCCAGTACCTACAATCGGTGCTTCAGGGCGTAAAAGTGGCACTGCCTGACGCTGCATGTTAGATCCCATCAATGCACGGTTCGCATCATCATGCTCCAGGAACGGAATCAATGATGCACCAATTGATGTAATCTGGTTAGGTGCGACATCAATTAATCCGATTTCTTCTTTCGAAATAATTGGGAAGTCACCCTCATAACGTGCAATTACAGAATCGTTTTCAAACTCTCCATCGTCCTTTACCTGAGCAGTTGCCTGCGCAATATTGATTCCATCTTCTTCCTCAGCAGATAAATAAACTAAATCTTCAGAAGCATAACTTACTTTAGAATCTCTTACCTTACGATATGGAGTTTCGATAAAACCAAGTTTGTTCACTTTTGCATATGAACATAGAGAAGAAATCAAACCAATGTTTGGCCCCTCAGGTGTTTCAATCGTACATAAACGTCCATAGTGTGTATAGTGGACATCACGTACCTCGAAACCTGCTCTTTCTCTAGATAAACCACCAGGTCCAAGAGCAGATAACCTACGCTTGTGAGTAATCTCTGATAACGGATTCGTTTGATCCATAAACTGAGATAACTGGTTGGTACCAAAGAATGAATTGATTACTGCAGAAAGTGTTTTTGCATTAATCAAATCAATTGGAGTAAACACCTCGTTATCACGTACATTCATACGCTCACGAATGGTACGCGCCATACGAGCCAATCCCACACCAAACTGGTTATGTAATTGCTCGCCTACAGTACGTACACGTCTGTTACTCAAGTGATCGATATCGTCAACATCTGTTTTAGAGTTCACCAACTCGATCAAATATTTTATAATTAAAATGATATCTTCCTTCGTAAGAACTCTACTGTCCTCTCCAGTTTCAATCTTTAATTTTTTGTTTATTCTAAAACGTCCTACTTCACCAAGGTCATATCTCTTATCTGAGAAAAACAATTTATCAATAACTCCACGCGCAGTTTCTTCATCTGGCGGCTCAGAGTTACGTAAAACACGATAAATATGTTCAACCGCCTCGATTTCAGTATTAGACGGGTCTTTTTGTAATGTATTGTAGATTAGCGTGTAATCCGTGCTATTTACATCTTCTTTATGTAGAAGGATTGTTTTAGCACCAGAATCCAAAATCAAATCAACGTGCTCATTTTCAATAATGGTCTCACGATCAATGATCACTTCATTACGCTCAATAGATACTACTTCACCAGTATCCTCATCTACGAAATCTTCAAACCAGGTTTTTAAAACTCTTGCAGCTAAACGTCTTCCAATGATACGTTTTAGACCTGCTTTAGAAACCTTAACTTCATCAGCTAATCCGAAGATTTCCAAAATATCTTTATCGCTCTCGTAACCAATTGCTCTTAACAATGTAGTTACAGGAAGCTTTTTCTTTCTATCAATATACGCAAACATCACATTGTTGATGTCGGTAGCAAATTCAATCCAAGAACCTTTGAAAGGAATAATTCTGGCTGAATATAGTTTTGTACCATTTGCGTGGTAGCTCTGTCCAAAGAACACCCCTGGAGAACGATGCAACTGAGAAACAATTACACGTTCGGCACCATTAATAATAAATGATCCACTTGGGGTCATATAAGGAATGGTTCCTAGATAAACATCTTGAATAATGGTTTCAAAATCTTCATGCTCTGGATCCGTACAATACAACTTAAGCTTCGCTTTTAGCGGTACACTATAAGTTAAACCTCTTTCAATAGTTTCCTTTATATCGTAACGAGGAGGATCTATAAAATAATCCAAAAATTCTAAAACGAAGTTGTTTCTTGAATCTGTAATTGGGAAATTTTCATTAAAAACTTTAAATAAGCCTTCTGTCTCCCTGCTATCAGCTGTAGTCTCCAGCTGGAAAAAATCTTGAAACGATTTTAATTGAATATCCAAGAAATCCGGATAGTCCAACAAATTCTTCGCTGTTCCAAAATTTACCCTTTCCTGTTTTGCCAATTCTGCCATGTAAGTATGATCTTATTGAAGAACTAAAAAATAAAACGTGTATAAACACGTAAGGGTTTAGACCCAAAATGGGTCTAAACCTCTAAATGTCACAAATGTGAATGATAATATTACTTAAGCTCAACTTCAGCTCCTGCTTCTTCTAGTTGAGTTTTAAGTGCTTCTGCTTCGTCTTTAGCTACGCCTTCTTTGATTGCTTTAGGAGCACCGTCAACGATTTCTTTAGCTTCTTTAAGTCCTAAACCAGTTAATTCTTTAACCGCTTTTACAACTTTAAGTTTTGCACTACCAGCAGCTTTCAAGATTACGTCAAATTCAGTTTTCTCTTCAGCAGCCTCTCCAGCTCCACCAGCAGGACCTGCAACAGCAACTGCAGCAGCAGCAGCCGGCTCAATTCCGTACTCGTCTTTTAGGATATCAGCTAATTCACTAACTTCTTTTACAGTTAGGTTTACTAGTTGCTCAGCAAATGATTTTAAATCTGCCATTTTATTTAATTTTAATAATTGTTCTTAATTAAGATTCTTTTTCTGAAAGTGTTTTCACAAGTCCCGCAAGTGTTGACTTACCAGACTCTAATTGAGAAATAACTGTTTTCGCAGGTGATTGTAACAACATGATAACATCTCCGATAAGCTCTTCTTTAGATTTCAAGCTTACAAGTGCTTCAAGGTTTTCATCTCCAATAAACACAGACTCCTCAACATAAGCAGCTTTGAGTATAGGTCGTTCACTTTTCTTCCTAAACTCTTTGATTAACTTAGCTGGTGCATTTGATACTTCAGCAGTCATTAATGAGGTGTACCCTTTTAAAACCGAAGGAATATCGCCAAAGTCCTTATCAGAAACTTTTTCGATTGCCTTAGCCAAAAGCGTATTTTTCACAACTCGTAATTCAATTTCCTTATTGAAACAAGCTCTTCTCAAATCTGAAGTTAACTCAGCATCTAACTCCGCTGTATTCGCCACATAAATGTTCGAATTGTTTTGCAACAAAGTTACTAAGTCATCAATGACCTGATTTTTTTCTACTTTATTCATTTACTCAGGTTTTTCACATTAAACATTAAACCGTAGCAGCTTTAAGTTCTACCTTAATGCCTGGGCTCATTGTACTGGACATAGTGATGCTTTTCATGTAAGCTCCTTTTGCCGCAGCTGGTTTTAGTTTGATCAACGTCTGTAACAACTCTTGAGCGTTCTCAACGATCTTTTCCTTATCAAAAGATACTTTGCCGATAGCAGCATGAATAATCCCGTATTTATCTACACGGAAATCAATCTTACCCGCTTTCACATCCTTCACAGCTTTACCAATTTCCATGGTTACCGTTCCGGTTTTTGGATTCGGCATCAATCCTCTTGGTCCCAAAATACGACCTAAAGCACCAACCTTACCCATAACAGAAGGCATCGTGATGATCACATCCACGTCTGTCCATCCGCCTTTTATCTTATTGATATACTCATCAAGTCCTACGTAATCTGCACCATTATCCTTTGCTTCTTGCTCCTTGTCAGGTGTACATAAAACAAGTACTTTAACATCCTTTCCTGTTCCATGAGGAAGAGAAACCGTCCCTCTAACCATTTGGTTAGCTTTACGAGGATCTACATTCAAACGAATAGCCATATCAATTGACTCATCGAATTTTGCAGTACTTAATTCTTTTACTAAACCCGAAGCATCATTCAAAGAGTATTGATTTTGTGCATCATACTTTGATAGAACTTCTTTTCTTTTCTTAGAAATTTTAGCCATTTTATACCATTTAAAAATTACCGAGAATTATTTTACAACAATCCCCATACTTCTAGCAGTACCTGCTACCATTGACATAGCCGATTCAACTGTGAAACAATTTAGATCAGGCATTTTATCAGTTGCAATGGCTCTGACTTGATCTTGAGAAACAGTAGCTACCTTACGTCTATTTGGTTCCGGAGAACCAGATTTCAATTTAGCAGCTTCTTTGAGTTGAACAGCAACTGGTGGAGTTTTTACAACAAACTCAAACGATTTGTCAGCAAAAACCGTAATTACCACCGGTAAAACTTTTCCAGCTTTATCTTGCGTACGGGCGTTGAACTGCTTACAGAATTCCATAATGTTCACACCTTTAGCACCTAAAGCAGGACCTACCGGAGGTGACGGATTTGCCGCACCACCTTTTACTTGTAGCTTAATAAGCGCACTTATTTCCTTTGCCATTTTTACTCAAGTTATACATGGGTTTCCGAGGGAAGCATTTAATGTCTCTTTCACCCAATATTTTTATTAATTACTTACTTATTCTTTTTCTACTTGTAGATATCCCAATTCTAATGGTGTCTTTCTTCCAAAGATTTTCACCATTACTTTCAACTTCTTCTTCTCTTCATTTACCTCTTCGATAATTCCTGAGAAGCTATTGAAAGGTCCGTCAATCACTTTAACAGTTTCACCAACGATATAAGGAATTTCCACTCCTTCATCAGCGTCTGCCAACTCATCTACTTTACCTAAAATTCTATTTACTTCAGCTTCACGCATCGCTAATGGCTCACCACCTTTAGTTCCACTTAAAAAGCCTATCACATTTGGAACACTGGTTAAAACGTGAGGCACTTCACCAACGAGCGCAGCTTCAACCATAATGTATCCAGGAAAAAAATTTCTTTCTTTTAGGATCTTTTTACCATTTCTGATCTGGTAGACTTTTTCTTTAGGGATTAAAACCTGAGAAACATAATCACCCATTTTAAGGCGATTAATCTCCATTTCAATGTAATCTCTTACCTTGCTTTCTTTACCACTGACCGCACGAACCACGTACCAGCGTTTTTTTATCTCTTTGCTTTCAGCCACAGCAACTTGTTTTTGCAGGTTATTAATAAACCGTATCGTAAATAAGCTTCATTACCTGACCAAAACTAGCATCTAAAAGATACACAATACCAGCCATAATAAATGATGCCACTAACACCAATACAGAACTTCCTTGAAGTTCTTTTAATGTTGGCCAACTCACTTTATAACGAAGTTCGTTATACGAGTCCGCGATATAACTTTTCAATTTATTCATGGACAAAATTTTGCACGGGTGGAGAGACTCGAACTCCCAACCAATGGTTTTGGAGACCACTACTCTGCCAATTGAGCTACACCCGTTTATTTAAACAGAAAGGTATCCGTCATTTGACGGACACCTTTTTGTTGTTTTTTTATTCTATTTAAAGATCTAGAATTACTCTATAATCTCAGTAATTTGACCAGCACCTACTGTACGTCCACCTTCACGGATAGCGAATTTAAGACCTAAGTTAATTGCTACTGGGTTGATCAACTCAACTGTAATTGTTAAGTTATCACCAGGCATTACCATTTCACGACCAGCTTCTAATTGGATCTCTCCAGTTACATCAGTGGTACGGATGTAGAACTGAGGACGGTATTTGTTATGGAAAGGAGTGTGACGACCACCTTCTTCTTTCTTCAAAATATAAACCTCAGCTTTGAATTTTGTATGAGGAGTGATTGTACCAGTTCTAGCGATCACCATTCCTCTCTTAATCTTATCTTTATCTACACCTCTTAAAAGTAGACCAACGTTGTCACCAGCCTCACCTCTATCAAGAATCTTACGGAACATCTCAACACCTGTAATTACAGATTTCATTTTGTCAGCTCCCATACCTAACAACTCAACCTCGTCACCAGTGTTGATCACACCAGACTCGATTCTACCAGTTGCAACGGTACCACGACCAGTAATTGAGAATACATCTTCAACTGGCATCAAGAATTCTTTATCTACATCACGAGGAGGTAGTGGAATGTGGTTATCCACAGCTTCCATTAATTCGTTGATTTTACCAACCCATTTATCATCTCCTTCTAATCCACCTAAAGCAGAACCCTGGATAACTGGTAAGTCATCTCCATCATATTCGTAGAAAGATAATAACTCACGCACTTCCATTTCAACTAACTCTAACAACTCTTCATCATCAACCAAGTCAACCTTGTTCATGAATACAACAATTGCAGGCACGTTTACCTGACGAGCTAATAGGATATGCTCACGAGTTTGAGGCATAGGTCCATCAGTAGAAGCTACAACTAAGATTGCACCGTCCATTTGAGCGGCACCAGTAATCATATTTTTTACGTAATCCGCGTGACCAGGACAATCAACGTGAGCGTAGTGACGATTTGCAGTCTCATACTCAATGTGTGAAGTATTAATTGTAATACCTCTTTCTTTTTCTTCTGGAGCATTATCGATCGTGTCGAAATCTCTCTTTTCCGCCAATCCTTGATCAGATAACACTTTCGCGATTGCTGCGGTCAAGGTAGTTTTTCCATGATCCACGTGCCCGATAGTACCGATGTTTACGTGTGGTTTCGACCGGTCAAACATTTCTTTAGCCATAGCTATAAGTTTTAATTTACGTTTCTATTTATTTACAATATTTTCACTTCAATTAGAGCCTATGCGGGGATTTGAACCCCGGACCTCTTCCTTACCAAGGAAGTGCTCTACCCCTGAGCTACATCGGCAATAGATTCATCTTTTACAAAGCAACTCCCAAACGGGGCTTTTTCAATCATTTTATTTAGAGCGGAAGACGAGATTCGAACTCGCGACCCTCAGCTTGGAAGGCTGATGCTCTACCAACTGAGCTACTTCCGCGTTAAATAAAATTCATGTGGGGGGAGCAGGATTCGAACCTGCGAAGGTAAAAACCAACAGATTTACAGTCTGTCCTCGTTGGCCGCTTGAGTATCCCCCCAAATCTTTCAATACTTAAAAGAACCCACACCAGCAAATTACTGGTGAAATTTTATTTAGAATTTTAATAGCAAAACTCTAATAAAAATGAGCCGATGAAGGGACTCGAACCCCCGACCTGCTGATTACAAATCAGCTGCTCTAGCCAGCTGAGCTACATCGGCAAACTTTCTCCTAATTCCGCTTGGATTTTCTTTTCTTAAAACCCTCCTTGAAAAAGGAATGCAAATGTAGAAAAGAAATACATTTCTCCAAACACTATTTCACACTTTTTTTTGAAAGTTTTTTTATTCCTTAAAAACCAGCGTTTAACGCTCGGCTAATTTCTCTTTTAATTTTTTAACTTGTCTTCTTAATGCCTCGATTGCCTCGTCAGCCGCTTCTTCAAAGCTTGAAGATTTCTTACTGGCAAAAAGATCGTTGCCAGGAACAATTAATTTAATTTCTACAAGTTTATTCTCCCTGTTTTCTGATTTCTCTAATCTCAAGAAAACTTCTCCTGAAACAATTCTATCAAAATAAGTATCTAATTTATCTGCTTTATTTTGAATAATATCTAATAATTTTTGATCCGCATCGAAATGAATAGACTGAATGTTTAATTTCATAAATTAATCCTCCGAATTTTTACGCTCTGGGATGAGCTTGGTTATAAATTGTTTTTAGTTTCTCAAAAGAATTGTGTGTGTAGATCTGAGTTGCTGATAAATTCGCATGACCTAATAATTCTTTTATAGTATTTAAGTCCGCCCCATTATTTAACATATGAGTGGCAAACGTATGCCTCAACACATGAGGACTTTTTTTCTTAATTGTTGATATGATCCCCAGATATTTATTTACCACTCCGTAAATCAACTTGGGATAAGCTGATTTACCTCTGGCTGTAATAAATAAACTTTCGGAATCCGATAGCTCCTTGCTTCTTACATTTAGATACTGACTAAGCAAATTATTCAGTTCTGTGGTTATCGGAATAAACCTTTCTTTATTTCTTTTCCCAATAACCTTCACAAATGAGCCATTATCCTGAATATCGGACACCTTTAAAGCTAGCATTTCAGAAACACGCACTCCGGTCTGATACAAAAACTCCATAATCGTATGGTCACGGACTCCTTCAAAATCATCTGAGAACATTTCCCGACTCATCAGTTTATCCATTGAAACCTGATCTACAAACTCGGGTAATCTCTTTTTTGTTTTAGGAGCGATCACTTTAACCGTGGGATCAACATCTGATATTCCAGAAAGAAGTATAAACCTGTAATAGGTTTTTAATGTAGATAGTTTACGGTTAACAGAATTATTGCTTACGCCATTTTCTAACAAATGCACCAACCAACTCCTAATCATTCGGTGAGATATTTCCTGAATTGACTTTACTTCATAATCAGATTCAAGAAAACTAAAGAATTGATCCAAATCATTAGTATAGGCTAATACGGTATGATTTGAGAAACGCTTTTCTGACTCTAAATAATTTTGGAATTCGCTTATATGCATAAATAAGAAAACGCAATGCTAGAGTATAAAATTAAAAAATCCCGCGACAAATCGCAGGATTTTTTAACTAATATTATCGAATAATCTAATTAATCTAGATTGTTCAAATATTGCTCACGGTAGATCGCACGAAGTTTCTCTTCTCTTCTTTTAACCGTTGGCTTAATATATTTTTTTCTCGCACGCATCTCTTTCATCACACCAGTGCGCTCGAATTTTTTCTTGAATTTTTTTAGAGCTCTTTCTATTGGCTCTCCGTCTTTTACAGGTACAATTAACATTCTTAATCTTTTTTAAGGGCGGCAAAGGTAATTCGATTATCCTTTAAACCAAATATTATTTAATTATTTGTCGAGAAATTACAAGTTTTTGAATTTCAGAGGTTCCTTCTCCAATCGTACACAACTTACTATCTCTATAAAACTTCTCTACTGGATAGTCTTTGGTATAGCCATATCCACCAAAAATTTGCACCGCTTCATTTGATACTTTTACGGCAATTTCTGAAGAATATAGTTTTGCCATCGCTCCTTCCTTCGTAATGACTTCTCCTCTATTCTTTTTATCTGCTGCATTCATTGTTAACAAATGTGCGGCTTCAATTTGAGTAGCCATATCAGCCAACTTAAATGATATGGCCTGAAAAGCAGAAATTGGCTTCCCAAATTGCTCTCTCTCCTTAGAATATTGTAAAGCAGCCTCATATGCTCCCATTGCAATCCCAACACCTAAAGAAGCGATAGAAATCCTTCCACCATCTAAAACTTTCAATGCTTGTTTAAAGCCATCTCCAACTTCTCCTAAAATCTGTGATTTATGTATACGACAATTATCAAAGAACAAAGCGGTGGTTTCCGATGCTCGCATTCCTAATTTATTTTCTTTTTTTCCACCTTCAAATCCTTCTGTTCCTTTTTCAATGATAAAAGCAGTGGTGCTATTGGAAGCTCCTTTTTCACCAGTTCTTACAATCACCACAGCAACATCTCCAGTGATTCCATGCGTAATAAAGTTTTTAGCCCCATTGATTACCCAATAGTCTCCGTCCTGAACTCCAACGGTCGCCATACCTCCGGCATCCGATCCAGTCCCTTGCTCTGTCAATCCCCAGGCACCAATATATTCTGCAGTAGCCAATTTAGGCAAGTACTTTTTCTTCTGTTCTTCGTTACCGAATTGTAAAATATGTCCTGTACATAATGAATTATGCGCAGCCATAGAGAGGCCTATAGAACCATCAACTTTTGACAACTCCTCAATTGCCGTAACATATTCTTGATATCCAAATCCTGAGCCACCATATTCCGTTGGTACTAATACCCCCATCAGACCTAACTCACCCAATTTTTTAAATAGAGACACCGGAAAAATTTGTTCCTCATCCCATTCCATCATATTCGGTTTTATCTCTTTTTCTGCAAAATCACGCACCATTTGTGCTATCATTTGCTGATTCTCAGTTTGTTCGAAATTCATGTTTATTCGTAATTGAAATTATCCTTGCTATAATTCTAAGTATGGTACAAGTTTACTATATAATTCTTCATTGAGCAACCCATTTTTGACGAGGTCATGTACTGACTTATACTTCTTGTGAAAATCACGATAATCTTGAATTCGAATTGCCATATTCCACGTGATATACGGATGCTTTACCATCGTCACGGCAGGATCCGAATTTAAATGTATTTTTCTAATCAAATTTGTATCAACGGTAACCTGATCCATAATATTCAATACGGTTTCTTCTCTCATACGTTCAATTTCGAATAACTGATAGACACCATAAAAACCACCTAAACGATCTCGATACTTCACGATGCTTTTAGCGTAATAACTACCTATTCCTTTTAACTTTTTAAGTTCAGTGGTATCAGTACTATTTAAATCGATCGGGATTTCTACAGTTTTTTGGATTGATTTATTGGTATCCTGTTTAATAGCGAACATAGATTTATTCTCTTTCTCAATATTCTCAATTTTGATATAAGGTGCGATTTGCGTATAAATTTCTGCATCAATCACAAACAACTTTAGAATATCTTTCTTCTCCCTAAACTCACCTCCTTTATTTACATATTTTAGAATTGATTCTGCTTGCTTTCGTGTTAGGCCAAACTGCGTCCAGTTTTCAAGTGTCGATGTATTTGGGTCAAATTCCACTTTAACCTGAGCGGGAAAACTCTTTTGCAATTTACCTGACTTGGACTTAACCTTTTTTTCTGATATCAACTTTTGTTTGTAAGCCATCGAATCTTTTTCCAATTGCTTCCAATAAGCCTCCAAATATTGTGTTTCAACCTCCAACCTTTGATCAACCAACAAAGGCATAAAGTATTGAAATAGTATTAACAAAATGATAAGGGTTGACAATACGAAAATCCCATTCCGCTCCCTTCTATGAAAATAGAAAAGATCTTTCCAGTTACCTTCCATACAGAGTTATTTTAACGAATTAAGTCGGCTTTCAGCCTTAATTAACAAGCTCTAAAGTAACAAATTATACGGAATAGAATCTAATCAGGGTGAAATTGATTCTACGACCAGCTTTTACTTAAACTGTTTTATCACACCAGTCTTCACTTTATGCACATATACTCTTAAATCCTCCCTTACCTCAGAGGACATAATCAACAATCCAATAATATTAGGAAATGCCATAGCCAAAATCATCATATCCGAAAAAGTAATTACGGCACTCATTGACGTGGAGGCTCCAACGACTACAAACACCAAAAAGATCATTTTGTATGTGTTTTCTGAAATTTTTGACTCACCAAATAAATATGTCCACGCTTTCAATCCGTAATACGACCAGGAAATCATAGTAGAAAATGCAAATAAGAATACGGCCACCGCTAATACCATAGGAAACCAATTAAACGCACTTTCAAATGCAGCAGATGTTAGTTGCGCTCCTTCCAGTCCCACATTTTGATATTGCCCGGTAATGATGATGACCAATGCGGTCATGGTACAAATAATTACAGTATCAATAAATGGCTCTAATAATGCCACAAAACCTTCACTCACCGGCTCATGTGTTTTTACGGCTGAATGCGCAATAGCAGCAGAACCCACACCCGCTTCGTTAGAAAAAGAAGCACGCTTAAACCCAGTCATTAGTACGCCAATAAATCCACCTGCAATTGAATCCGGAGCAAACGCCCCTTGAATAATTAAACCAAAAGCATCAAATATTTTATCATAGTTCATTCCTAAAATAATGATGGCCGAAAGCACATATAAAAAAGCCATAAACGGAACTATTTTTTCTGTTACTTTGGCAATAGACTGAATTCCTCCAATAATTACAATCCCCACCAAAACTGCCATTCCCAATCCGAACCAGAATCCATACTCCGCAATAGCAGGTAACTGACCCGCCATTTGCGAAAACGCTTGATTAGATTGAAACATATTACCTCCACCAAAAGATGCCAAAACCGCAAGCACTGCAAATAATAGAGCCAACGCTTTACCCAACATTTCCATGTTTCGTCTGTTTAACCCTTTGGTCAAGTAATACATTGGTCCACCAGAAATACTTCCATCTTCATGAATTTCTCTATATTTCACACCTAATGTACATTCTGTAAATTTCGTTGACATCCCTAATAGACCTGCCAGAATCATCCAGAACGTAGCGCCAGGTCCTCCAATGGTAATTGCCACCGCCACACTGGCAATGTTACCAAGACCTACAGTTGCTGACAAAGCTGTTGTTAAAGCCTGAAAATGTGACACTTCCCCTTTATCATTTGGGTCATCGAATTTACCTTGCACCAGTTGAATGGAATGTTTAAACCCTCTAAAATTGATAAACTTCATTTTGAAGGTAAAAAACACCGCTCCAAACACCAACCACACCACAATAAAAGGCACATCAGCTCCAATATCAATCCCCAAAATCTTCAATGGGTCTGCGAAAAACACTACCGCTAATACATCTACAATTGGCGCAAACCAGGAGTCAATTATCTGTCCAATATTTTTATCGTCTGAAGTTTCTTGAGCAAATACAGTAGATATACTACCTATGGTAACTAGTAATAAACTTATAGTGTTTTTCATAAAAAAAATTATATCGTCAAATATAAATATCTATCTGAGAAATCTTCAATTACACCTGTCGAATTCAGATACAAGTTAACCGTTCGTATTTTCAATCTGCTCAATGGCATATGAAATACCTTCCTCAAATCCCAAAGGAGTAATTTGAAACTCTTCCTTTATTCGCGAAATATCTGCACAAGAATATCTTGGTCTAAGTTTCCCTCCGCCAACCAAATCACTAGATTTTTCTAAAATTAAGGTCTCATCCTCACCTGAAATACGTGCAATTTGAACAGCAAACTCATGGACAGAAATTACATCTTTACCTCCAATATGATAAATTCCGGTACTTCTTCTTTCCAAAATTTGAGACACTACATTTACTACATCGGCAACCAAAGTTGGAGTTCGAAACTGGTCATTTACAACATGTAATTTCTTCTTATTTTTTAATGCGTTATACACCCAGGAAAATATATTATTTCTAGAAGCTGTCTTTGAATACCCATATACCAGAACCGGACGAATAATACTCCAGTTTAATTTGGAATTCTGAACAAGACGCTCCGCTTTTTCTTTGCTTTTACCATACACACTTATTGGAGAGGTTTTATCACCTTCATAAATTGTTTTTTGAGTTCCATCAAATACGAAATCTGAAGAAAAAAAGACAAATTCTGCATGGGTTTGCTCGGCAATACTTATTAGCTTTTGAGTCGTATTTACATTTATTTGTTCGCAAAGCTCAGGGTTACTTTCACAAACATCTACCTGAGATATAGCCGCACAATGAATAATAATATTCGGAGTAGGAAGTGACTTTTTAATTCTCACCTCAAAATCACCTGATAAATCCACATCACAGTATTTTAATACTGAAAGGTGATCTAACCTATTATCTCCTTTTGAAATTCCAAATACATCATACTTTTCTTCAGCTAATAAATACTCCACAATATGGGAACCAATAAACCCATTGGATCCTGTAACCCAAACGGTTTTCATTTTCTATATCTGGAATAAAGTGTTGATCTGACGAATCTGGCTCTGAGTACCTAAAACGAATATTTTACAACCTGGCACCAAAACCAAGTCTCTACCCGGATTAACCTTATAATCTCCTTCTGGAGTTCTAAAACCAATAATCAAACAACCAGAATCATAGCTTTCATCTAATTCCTTTAAGGTTTTACCGTGAAACTTTGTTGGGATATTTTTATATGCTATTTCTTCAAGGTTAACCTCATTAGATCCCATTACCGAAATATGATCTAAAAACTCATAAACATCCGGAGTCACAACTAAAGACCCCATATGGGCACCACCCACTTTGTCAGGCATAATCACATTATCACTGCCAGCAATTCTGAGTTTCTTTTCCGAACTATCTTCTGATGCACGACTAATAATATGGATATTTGTTGCAAGTTCTCTTGCGGTAAGCACAACAAAAACGTTGGCCGCATCATTTGGCAAAGTAGAAATAATAGACTTCGCACGTTTTATACCTGCCCTGATTAAAGTTTTTTCCGCAGTCGCATCTCCTTTAATATACAGCAGATTTGCTTCTTTTAACCGCGCCAGAATATCATCATTATTTTCAATGATAACACATTCTTTACCGTAGGCCAACAGAGTTTTCACTGCTTGCGCCCCATTACGGCCATAACCACATACGATTACATGGTCTGAAATTCTATCTATGTATGCGTCCACTTTATAGTTTTTAAAATAGTTCTGTAAATCTCCGTTAACGATATATCTGGTAATATAACTAACTGTATAGGCAAAAATACCAAAGCTGAAAATAATCAAAAAAGATGTAAATATTCTACCTTCTACGGATAAAGGTTGTACTTCTTTGAAACCAACTGTCGACACGGTAATAATGGTCATATAGAAAGCATCTACCAAATTGTAGTCTTCAATAACCATATACCCCATCACTCCGGTTATAATAACCATAGACAATAGGAAGAGCGAGAAGTATAGCTCCTTAAAATATTTAAATGCGATAGTCACTTATTAAAATTCCCAGATTGTTGTGCGTTTATATTTAAACCACTTTTTGTTTTTTAATATAAAGGCCATCACCAAATATATAACCAATGGGGAACCCAGAGTTAAAAATGACAGGTAAATAAAATACACACGTATACTATTGGTGTCAATATTCAATTTCTCTCCCCACCAATCGCATACTCCAAATGCGCGAAGTTCTATTTCTTTTATCATACGTTTTACCATGGTTTCAAAATAAAGATTATTCGGGAAATTTTAAAACATAATTATAATACTTTATAATTTTATGCGCCATGTTTCAAAATCTGAAGACCAATACCACACTCTAAACATTTCTTTTTCTCACAATAAGTATGTGTTAATTCAATGAGCGCCTGTCCCATTGACGCCTGACTTGCAAAAATATTGTTTTGCTCCCACGCTTTTATTATCGAATTGTTTTCTCCTGGTAATCTTTCCAATAATTCTATCGCCATTTCCCTATAAAATTGAGCACCCATTTCTTTGCCGTAGAAGAATAACATCGGGGCTACTGTATTAATTAAAATATTATGAGTTGAACTTCCCCCTAGCTTCTTCTCCTTTTCATGAGAAGATTCGCCCAATACATAATGCAAATTCCAATACTCTGAGGCTGCAACATTTAATTCTTCGGAATTCATATCCACATTGAAATCTCTAACAAACTTTTGAAACAAATCTCCATGATTAAATATAATCATGGCCAATTGTACCAATCTAATTTGCGGAAAGTTACCTGGTCTTACACGCCCCCATTTCCATAAACTTTTATCTAATTCTATTAAATCAAACTTACGTTTTTGGTGTTTAAATTCTTTTTGAAGTCTGTAAGAATATTCATCCTTCATTTTCCCTTCCAGAAAACCACCTACTCCTAATAGAATAGATTCTAGTCGTTCCAGATTATTTCTGGATTTTAATAAAATTCTAAATGAGACATTCTGTCCCAATAGCTGCATAGGCAAAGCATTTACTTTAAAGCCTAAATTCTTAAGCAACATGATATAAAAAGTTTGGGACCAATCTCCTTTATAATGTTGGTAGACCTGTTCAATGATCTTAACTTTTTTCTCCAGTCGATCCATCAACAATCGGCTCAACCAATTTTGTGTTTGAAAATCATCTAAATGATGTGTAAGTCCACTACATACAAAATGATTTTCATGGTTTTCTTTTTTGTAAAAAGTCGATATTAATGCTTTAGAGACTCTACCTTTTAATTCAAGCACAGGAATTTTGTTATGGTTACAATCAAATACATCTTTATCGTAATTCCATACAACATGTAAAATTACTTTTTTATACAAAGGGTCAAACTGATGCTTATGTCGCCACCAATCTGATGCATTTACATGTATCTCCACGAGACCTATCCAAAGTACATCAGCAATCTGAATTCGAGCTTCCATAAAATCAGGGCCTGATTCATGATTTCTTTTCCCTACAGATTGAATACGAATAGATTCTCCAAATGTTGTTTTAAGATTACTTAGGTTAAATAGTTTGTACTTCCATATATGGTACAAGAATTCTTCTGTCATAAGTTAAGTTTTTTGGGCGTCTTAAAAGTATGCATTTTAAAACGTTCCCCAAAATCTTCAACTTATATCAATTCGAACTCTTTTAGGTATGATTCCATTTGAATTTGAATCTTCTCTGCCTCTTTTGCAGCTTGTATGGCAAAATCTTCCAGATCGGATGCGTAAATAATTCCTCGAGAAGAATTCACCAATAATCCACAGTCCTTGTTCATACCAAATTTAACGACTTCTGCCAGACTTCCACCTTGCGCTCCGACACCCGGCACTAAGAAAAAATGATCAGGTACATGTTTTCTAACTTCTCCAATATCCTCACCTCGCGTTGCTCCTACCACGTACATCATATTTTTATCAGATCCCCATTGTGCAGAAACATTCAAAACCTTTTCAAATACTTTACCTCCACTTTGCAACTCTTGTTGCTGAAAATCCAACGCTCCTTTATTAGACGTTAAAGCCAATAAAATCACCCACTTATTTTCATAGGATAAAAATGGCGTCACTGAATCTTCACCCATATACGGTGCAACTGTTATGGAATCAAAATCTTGAGTTTCAAAAAATGCACGCGCATACAACTTAGACGTATTCCCAATATCTCCTCTTTTAGCATCCGCAATAGTGAAAATATTATCAGGAATATAATCCAATGTTTTCTTTAAACTCTTCCAACCAGACTCCCCTAAACTCTCATAAAAGGCAATGTTAGGTTTATAGGCAACACAATAATCTTTGGTGGCATCAATGATCATTTTATTAAACTCAAATATCGGATCTTCCGTATTTAATAAGTGTTTAGGAATTCTATTGATATCGGTATCTAACCCTACACACAAAAAAGATCTCTTTCTTTTGATTTCAGCAACTAGTTCTGATTTAGTCATCTCAGTGAAGCGATTTATAACGTTTATTCTCCTTCTTTTAATTTGGCCGCGTTTTCGGCTATCTTCAATTCATCTACCAATTTCTGAATATCACCATCCATTACCGAAGATAAATTATATAACGTCAAACCAATTCTATGATCGGTTACACGGCCTTGCGGATAATTATACGTTCGAATCTTAGCTGATCGGTCACCACTAGACACCATTCCTTTTCTCTTCTCTGAATCTGCTTCTAATTTCTTTTGAAGTTCCATATCATAGATTCTCGATCTCAAAACCTGTAATGCTTTTTCATAGTTACGAGGCTGAGACTTTTGATCCTGACATTGCGCTACAATTCCAGTTGGCAAATGCGTTAATCTAACTGCTGAATATGTAGTATTTACAGATTGTCCACCAGGTCCGGAAGCACAATATAAATCCTTTCTAATATCAGAATTCTTGATCTCTACATCAAACTCATCTGCTTCTGGCAATACCATCACGGTAGCAGCAGATGTATGCACTCTACCTTGTGTTTCTGTTTGCGGTACACGTTGTACCCGGTGAACTCCAGCTTCAAATTTCAGGTCTCCATATACATCTTCTCCCGACACCTCCATGATCACCTCTTTATATCCTCCTTGCGTACCATAGTTCACATCCATTACTGAAACTGTCCAACCACGACCTTCACAATATTTGGTATACATTCTAAACAAATCTCCGGCAAAAATAGATGCTTCATCACCACCTGTTCCCGCACGGAACTCCATCACACAATTCTTCTCGTCTTCCGGATCTTTTGGAATTAATAACTGTTTTAGGTTTTCTTCCAATTCTAATTTTCGAGGTTCAAGTTCTTTTAGATCATCTTCCGCCATTTGTTTGAACTCCGGATCATCTTCAGTCGAAATAATCTCCTTATTGCTATTGATATTTTCAATTACCTCCTGGTATTTGTCATATTCTTCAACAATCTTACCTAAACTCTTATATTCTTTATTCAGTTTCACATAGCGTTTCATATCCGCAATCACTTCCGGATCAACGATCATTTTGGAAACTTCTCCAAACCGCTCTTTTATCAACTCTAATTTCTCAATCATATCCTAACCTTTTTAATAGGTGAATTCTCCAAACTCTGATTTAATAATCAACTCTCTCTTTTCTGATTCTTCTACTCTTCCCACTATTTGAGCTGGAATATTAAATGAATTTGATATTTCAATTATTTTCTGAGCAGTATCTTCATCAGTATAGATCTCCATACGGTGTCCCATATTAAATACCTGATACATCTCTCTCCATTCAGTTTCAGATTGCTCTTTTATCAATTTAAACAATGGAGGCACGTCAAAAAGGTTATCCTTAACCACTCGATGTTCCCCTACAAAATGTAAAATCTTAGTTTGCGCTCCTCCTGAACAATGAATCATTCCATCCAACTGATCTCTGTACTGTTCTAATATAGCAGCGATGACCGGAGCATAGGTTCTCGTTGGAGACAATACCAGTTTACCTGCATCTAATGGTGAATCTTTCACTTCTGAAGTTAACCCCATCGCTCCTGAATAAACCAAATCATGGTCAATCGAAGCATCGAATGTTTCCGGATATTTCTCAGCCGTTTCTTTATTAAAAACATCATGGCGTGCAGAAGTTAATCCATTGCTGCCCATTCCTCCATTATACTCTTTTTCGTATGAGGCTTGTCCAAATGATGCCAATCCAACAATGACATTTCCTGGTTTGATATTGGCATTATCTACCACCGCTGTTTTCTTCATTCGCGCCACTACTGTAGAGTCTACGATGATGGTTCTTACCAAATCTCCAACATCTGCCGTTTCTCCACCAGTTGATATAATATCCACACCATACTGTCGAAGATCTTCAATCAACTCTTCTGTCCCCTCAATAATCGCTTTAATAACTTCACCAGGAATTAAGCCTTTGTTTCTACCTATTGTTGAAGACAACATAATTGGTCCGGTAGCACCTACACAAAGAAGATCATCTATATTCATGATTAAAGCATCTTGTGCAATTCCTTTCCAAACAGAAATATCTCCTGTTTCTTTCCAATATGCATACGCCAGTGAAGACTTTGTTCCTGCTCCATCTGCGTGCATGACCACACAGTAATCATCGTCTCCTGTTAAATAATCAGGAACGATTTTACAAAATGCTTTTGGATATAATCCTTTATCAATATTTGCAATGGCTTTATGAACATCGGTTTTTTCTGCCGATACTCCTCTCTTTTCATATTTAGATGCCATATTCTTTCTTTTTACTTTTTGATGCTAATCTTAATCTCGTGCAAATATCCGTACAATATTTGATATACAGGATAAATCTTGCCTTTGCGTTACACTTAAATTATACACATAAAAAAAAGCATTCCTAAAAATTTAGGAATGCTTTCTTAATATCTATTTAGAATCTAATTACCGGTTCCGTCACCTTCAGATTCTGTCCCCTCTTCAGGAGCTTGTTCTGGTGTAGGGGCAGGAACGTAATCATCTCTTAATACTCTAAATTCTGTACGTCTGTTTTTCTGGTGCGCTGCTTCTTGCTCTTCTCTAGTTGGTAAAGCTTTAATAGTGGCATCATCAATTTTTGGTTGAGATTCACCATATCCTTTTGCAACCATTCTATCAGCAGGAATACCTTTTGAAATTAAGTAATCCACACAACTTTGCGCACGTCTTTGTGATAACTTCATGTTAGCTGCATCTTTACCACGTGAATCGGTATGTGCCATCAACTCAATCACAATTGTTGGGTTATCGATTAACGTATTATAAAGGAAGTCTAATGAATCTTTAGAGTTCACTTCATCATTCACCTGTAACTCTGCTTTTGCTAAATCATATCTTACCTCTGGGAATACAATTGCTACATCAGGAGAGAAACCTTGTAACTTAAAGTCGTGAACCAATTTGGTAGACTCGGTCAAACCTACTGTGGTTTCTTGTCCTTTACCGTTTAAGTAGCTCTCTTTAGAAACTTCAATGGTATAAGAAGTTTCATTGTTAATATAACGCTGCGTTCCTCCAGGAATTTGATCAAACTCATAGTATCCTAACTCATCTGTTTTCACTTCAACCGTAGAACCATCAGTTCCAATTAATTTTACATTTACTCCAGGGAGAGCACTTCCATCGCCTACATCTGTAACGGTACCCGCTAAGATAAATTTCAATGGTGGAATTCTAAATGACCAAATATCATCAGAACCTCTACCTCCTGGGCGGTCAGTTGTAATATACCCTCTATCCTTCAATCCGTCAAAAACAATTCCGAAATCGTTATAAGAAGAGTTAATTGGAGATTTCATGTTCTGAACATTGTTCCACTTATCAGTTGTTCCCACACGATCAGAAACAAAAATGTCTAAACTTCCCATTCCAGGATGACCATCAGAAGCAAAAAACAACCTACCGTCTTGATGGATATATGGGAACATTTCGTTTCCTGAAGTATTAATCTCAGAACCCAAATTTACCGGATCACTCCAAGACTTTCCTTTTTTGTCATATTTCACGTACCAAATATCTTTTCCTCCAAAACCACCTGGCATATCAGATGCAAAAAATAAGTACTGATCTTTCAAACCAATTGATGGGTGACCTGCGATTGAAGTATCATTTTTCACCAATGGCAACATCTCTGTCTCTCCCCATTGCGTACCAACTTTCTTTGATGTATAAATTGCACAACCTAAACGAGTCTTTTTCTTGGTCATACATCTGGTGAAGTATACGGTCTTAAAACGAGAGTCAAAACACGCACTTCCCTCATTCGCTTCTCCATTATTAATTACACCTTCATCAATGATATTTGGCACCATCCATTTTTTACTTTTCTTATCTTGAGTAGTCGACCAAATAGAAGAATAACTCTGCCCGGTAATCGGATCCACGTTATCACCAACGCTACCTTCTCTGGTTGAAGTAAACATTAAAGATTGATGTCTTTTATCTGCCCATATTGGAGAAAAGTCTGATTTTTTCGAGTTTAATACAGGGTCTTTTTCAACCATATATCTTGTTGGATTATCCAACCATTCCTGTGCTTTCTCACATTCTTTGATACTTTGGTCTGTTCTTTTATCCGATGAGTCTAATTCCTTATACTTTTTAAACTCCACAATTGCCTCATCATAAAGCCCTTGTCTTTTTAGAGTTTCCGCATAATAATATTGTGCTATTGGATCTTTATAACCTGCTTTTATTGCCTTACTTAACCAACTTTTTGCATTGTCATAATCCTGGATCATGAAGTATGAATGACCTATTCTATATAGAATTTTCTTCTTTCCAGCAGCAGATTTCTCTTTTGTGTAAGAAGATTTATATAACGAAATAGCTTCATAATAGGATTGAGATTCATACTGAGCATCAGCAGCTGCAGTCGCCTTTTTCTGGGCTAAAAGACTATTACCCAAGAAGATAAAAATCAAAAAGAGCGGCAAACGAAGTACATTAAGTTTCATATATTTTTCTTTAAGTTTTTGAAATAAATCCAATTTTACATGAGATTTATAAGGCCTCCAAAGTAAGTAATTATTTTAAATCTCAAAAAAATAAAAAGCCTCTTTTTGGAGTAAAAGAGGCTTTGTCTAAATATCTACTTTGTAAATAACAGTTCCCTGTATTTAGGTAACGGCCAATATTTATTGTCTACAATCAGCTCTAGCTTATCTACATCATATCTTATTTTTTCGAAATAAGGAATTACATTGTTGCAATATGCCGCTGCCTGATCTCTAACTAAAGTTAATGCATTTGCATCTCTTCTAGCCTGGGTCATCTCAGTGATGTTCTTTTTAATTTGTTGCACGCGAAGTGACACTTCTTTTAACATCCCAATCTGCTCAGACGCATGTTCTTCGTATGAATCTCCGAAAATATCTTTCAATCCTTTCACATTTTCAATCAAGACATTTTGGTATTCTAATACTGTTGGAATAATATGGTTTAACCCCATATCTGCCATGACACGTGATTCAATTTGAATACTCAATTTGTATTTCTCTAAATCGATTTCATGTCTCGCTTCTAATTCTACCTCTGTTAAGACATCTTGCTCCGAAAACAACTTCTTTGCTTTATCTGTTACAAAGAAATCCAATGCATCAGGTGTGGTTTTCTTGTTATTCAAACCTCTCTCTTCTGCAATTTTCACCCACTCATCACCATAACCATTACCATCAAAAATGATCTTTTTTGATTCGATAATGTATTCTCTTAATACACTAATAATGGCATCATCCTTTTTCTTTCCTTGATCAACCATTGCATCAACCTCAGACTTGAATCTCTTCAGTTGTTGCGCCATTGCGGTATTCAAAACAGTCATCGGGTTGGCACAATTTGCTGTAGATCCTACTGCTCTAAACTCAAATTTATTTCCAGTGAAAGCAAATGGAGAAGTTCTGTTTCTATCCGTATTGTCTAATAGTAATTCAGGAATCTTACCAATGTTTAGTTTCAATTCAGTTTTCTCATCAGAAGACAACTCTTTGTTTGAAACCTTGCTCTCCACTTCATTCAAGATTTTACTTAATTGAGATCCAATGAAAATAGAAATAATAGCTGGAGGAGCTTCATTCGCTCCAAGTCTATGATCATTTCCTGCTCCTGCAATTGACGCTCTTAATAAATCATCATGCTCGCATACTGCACGAATTGTATTAATAAAAAATGTCAAAAATCTCAAATTGGTTTTTGGAGTATTCCCAGGATTTAAAAGATTTCTATGCTTTGGGGAATTTGTACTTAAAGACCAGTTATTATGTTTTCCTGAACCATTAATTCCCGCAAAAGGTTTTTCATGCAACAACACTTTAAAGTTGTGACGCTCTCCAACTCTTTCCATCACATCCATTAATAGTGAATTGTGATCTACTGCCGAATTACACTCTTCAAATAGTGGAGCACATTCAAATTGGTTAGGAGCCACTTCGTTGTGACGTGTCATTACGGGAATACCCAATCTATGCACTTCATACTCAAAATCTCTAATGAAAGCATTCGCTCTGGATGGAATTGCACCAAAGTAATGATCATCCAATTGCTGACCTTTTGATGACGAATGTCCAAATAATGTTCTTCCCGTTAAAAGTAAATCCGGACGTGCCGCAGCTAATGCCGAATCCACTAAAAAGTATTCTTGCTCCCATCCCAATGTAGCAGATACTTTAGTAATACTCTTATCAAAATACTGACACACATCTGTTGCTGCTTTGTCTACAGCGTGTAATGCACGTAATAATGGTGTTTTATAATCTAATGCTTCACCAGTGTATGAAATAAATACTGTTGGAATACATAAGGTCTCTCCAATAATAAAAGCTGGTGATGTAGGATCCCATGCGGTATATCCTCTTGCTTCGAAAGTATTACGAATTCCCCCATTTGGAAATGAAGATGCATCCGGCTCTTGCTGGATTAATTGAGCACCATCAAATGTCTCAAATGAAGTTCCATCCCCAGCTGGTGTATTAAATGAATCATGCTTTTCAGCAGTTCTTCCAGTTAATGGTTGAAACCAGTGTGTATAATGCGTTGCCCCTTTAGACATTGCCCACGATTTCATTCCTGAAGCTACCAAATCCGCTACTTTACGATCTAAAGTAGAACCATGATTTATTGCCTCATTTACACTCTTATACGCCCCTTCTGAAAGAAACTGACGCATTGCTTTTTGATTGAATGAATTTTGCCCGAAATAATCTGATATACGATGTGAAGGTGTCTTAACATCTTTTGGCGCGCGATTCATAGTTTGCTCTAACGCCTTTAATCTTAATGAAGCCATAAAATCAATTTTTTAATAATTTTCGCAAATATACCCTAAAAAATAAGGGTGCAAATCAAAAAAATGTGATTTTTATCAAGGTTGAGTGATTTTATAGGGGGGGGGTAGGTGTTTTTTTTATTAATTTCTCATCACCGTAAAGTATACATACGCACAATACAGCGCAAAAAGTATAAATCCCTCGACTTTTGAAATTCTTTTTCTGGTAATCATCATCGGTAAAACAATTAGAGTGATTCCCAAAACCCACCACATATCTACTCTTAAAACCAATTCCGATACTGGTATGGTTTTAAATAATGCCGTAATTCCCAATATCCCAAGAATGTTAAATATGTTGGACCCTATTAAATTTCCTACGGACAAATCAGAATGACGTTTAAATGCAGCAACCACTGAAGTCATCAACTCCGGTAGAGAGGTTCCAAACGCCACAACAGTTACACTAATCACATAATCGCTAATTCCCAAAACCGTGGCCAAACCAACTGTACCTTCTACCAATAAATGTGCGCCATAACTTAAGCCAACTGAACCCACTATGATAAATAGCACATCCTTAAACATTGAAGATTCTGGTAGTTCCGGCACTTCTCCATTTTCTGCATGAGCTGCTTTCGTTTTCTTTCTCGACATCCAAATCAAGAAATAACTAAAGCTCACCAATACGGTAACCATAATGATTCCGTTTATCCAATTAATTGATGTTACGTAATCCCCAGTCATAGTACCATCGTAATTCATCCATAGAAAACCAAAAACCATCAAGCTACTCAACATGAGTACCGGCCAATCAATTTTATACGAATTTCGACTTACTTCGATCGGAAATATCAATGCCGTAATCCCCAGTACAAGTGCAATGTTGGCAATATTAGATCCCACTACATTTCCCATAGCAATACCCGGATGGCCTTCAAACATAGCTTCCAAACTAACCAATAATTCCGGAGCCGAAGTACCAAATGATACCACTGTCATCCCCACCACTAAAGTTGAAATATGAAATCTTAGCGCCACATTCACAGCACCTCTTACTAATAGCTCACCTCCAGCTACCAGAGCTAAAATACCTGCAACAATCAAAAGTACATTCACAGTATTCTAGCTTTTTTTCGGGTTATTACTTTTACCTATATCTGCAACTTGATCTGCAGCATCATCTACTGTATCAACAATATCCTTATAGACTGATTTCATTCCCTGATTGGCTTGTCGGCCCACAGAGTTCGTAACCTCCAAATCCCTTCTAAACTCTTGTAGGTTGTTATCCACATCTCCTTTTACTTCATCAACGGAAGACTGGATATCTCTTTTCACACTATCAGTTGCATCCTTAACATAGCGGATTCCCTTTCCCAAACTTCTTGCGAATTGCGGAATCTTATCTGCTCCAAAAAGCAACAATACCACGACAAATATGACAAACAACTCTCCAAACCCTAAATTAAAAAACGCAAAAATCATATCCTATCGATTTCGAACAGCCAAATATACAAAAGCCCTTTCAGGTATATACCTAAAAGGGCTTCCTTTTACTGAACTCTTTGTTTCTAGTGCTTCATTTCACCTTTACTCAAATCGTATGAGATTGGAGTCGCAATGAACAATGAAGAGTATGTTCCAACAACCACACCTACGATCATTGCGAAAATGAATCCTCTAATCATCTCTCCCCCGAAGAAGAAAATAATTAGCAATACAACGAATGTACTTAACGATGTATTTACCGTTCTACTAATTGTGCTATTCAATGCACTATTGATAACTTCCTTAGAATCTTTATTTGGATGTAATCCTAAATACTCTCTTAATCTATCGAATACAACCACGGTATCATTAATCGAATAACCTACTACCGTAAGAATTGCTGCAATAAACGCCTGATCAATTTCTAACGAGAATGGTAATACTCCGTATAAAATAGAGAATATAGACAATACAATAATCACATCATGCGCCAATGCAGCGATCGCACCAGCTGAGAATTGCCATTTTGAGAATCTTATTAAGATGTAAGCGAAAATCACAATCAATGAAAAGATCACCGCAATCAAAGCAGATTCCTTAATATCATCTGCAATGGTTGGCTCTACTTTTTGAGAGGTTAACTCATCTTTAAAATCACCCGCAGATATTGCCTCATCATAGAATCCTGATAACCCGGCATACAATTTATCTTCTAAGACATCATCCACATCATTATCCGTGTTCTCAATCATGTATTTTGTTGTAATCTTCACCTGATTGGTAGAACCAAATGTTTTCACCTCTGGTGCATTTTTCAATCCATCTTCATTTACAAATTGATCTGCTAAAGCAGAGGAGATTTCAGATACATTAACCGGTTTATCAAATCTTACAATATAAGAACGACCTCCGGTAAAATCAACACCGTAATTCAAACCTCTTGTAAGTAACGATCCTGCTCCTACAATTACAATGATCAACGACACCAAATAGAACATCTTACGTTTTCCAAGGAAATTGATGCTCAAGTTTTGGAATGCATTTTCCGTTAACTTAGTTGAAAAGCTTACTTTTTTATCTGAACTCATCGCCCATTCGAAGATCAAACGCGTAACGAAAATCGCAGAGAACAATGATGTAATAATACCAATGATCAATGTCGTTGCGAAACCTTGAATCGGTCCTGTACCAAATACAAAAAGAATAATACCCGTAAGCATTGTTGTAATGTTCGAATCCAGGATTGAACTATACGCTGCTTTATACCCATCATTGATGGCTTGCTTGAATCCTTTTCCGGTTCTTAACTCTTCCCTAATACGCTCGTAAATCAGTACGTTCGCATCTACAGACATACCAATAGTTAACACGATACCAGCGATACCTGGTAAAGTCAAAGTAGCTCTTAAAGACGCTAAGAATCCTAAAATGAAGAATAAATTCGCTGCCAAAGCAATATCAGCAACAATACCCGCTGATGAGTAATAGAATATCATATATACTAAAATCACCATCAATGCAATCATGAATGAATTCCATCCAGAATCAATTGCTTCCTGACCTAACGATGGCCCAACGATTGCTTCTTCAATAATGTGAAGTGGCGCTGGCAATTTACCTGCTTTTAACACTCCGGCTAAATCACTTGCTTCTTGTTGTGTGAAATTTCCTGTAATTTCTGTTTGTCCACCTGGAATCTCACCTTGTACAGTTGGTGCAGAATACACTAAACCATCTAATACAACTGCTACGGCTCTTTTTGTTCCGTTTGCATCTGGCTTAGATAAACGTGCCGTCATCTTTTTCCAGATATTTGCACCTGTAGAATTCATATTCATGTTTACCACAGCATTTCCTAGCGGATCCGCTCCAACACGTGCATCTGTAACTACATCACCTTCCAACTCTGCAGTACCACCTTTAGGAACTTTAATCGCATATAAGTAATACAGGTCTTCTGTACCTTCAATTGCTTTTGCTTCCCACAAGAATCTAGTTCTTGGAGGGAACAATTGTTTCACATCTTTTCTCTTTAAATATGTATTAACGATCGCAGTATCCGCTACACGTGCATAACCTACACGAGGACCAAACGCTGCTCCACCTTCTTGAGTCACCATTGGAGACAAGTGGTAGAACAATGGATTTTGTGCTTCTTTCTCAGCATTCGACATTGAAGCATAATCCAATGAATCCGGACCTTGCTCTTCCACTTCAGCCATTAAATCATCAATTGATTTTTCAGATGAATCAGCTACAGTAGTATCCCCTTCTGTTTCTGCCGCATTTTGCAAATCAGCGATATCATTATCCGGAACTTCTTCTGCCGTAATTGGAGCTTCAACATCTGAAGCTTCTCCTTTATCACTTTTAAAAGTCGCTCTTAAAATGGTATTTGCCTGATCTAAAGCGCCAATAATTTGTGTATTATCATAACACTCCCAGAACTCTAAACGCGCAGTACCCTGTAAGAATTTTCTCGCTCTCTTTTTGTCTTTAATACCCGGTAACTCTACAATGATTCTACCTGATCCAGAAAGACGTTGAATCTTAGGCTGAACAACCCCAAGGTTATCTACCCTTTTTCTTAAAACTTGCTCTGTTCTCGTAATTGCATCTTCTGATTCTGTAGCGATAATGCTGATAATCTCGTCATCCGTTGCATCTGGTTTAATTTTGTCTTTGTTCTCCAGGTTATGAAAAACAGCAGCCAATTTAAAATCCGGTGCTACTTCCTGATGTGCATTTGCAAAAAGAGTCACAAAGTTTTCAGAACTGTTTCTTTGATCAGCAATTGCTTGATTAATGATTTTTACAAATGTTGGATTTGTACGGTTACTACCCGCCATTTCTCTTACCAAATCAGCTTCTGAAACTTCTAATGTTACGTGCATACCCCCTTGAAGGTCTAATCCAAGGTTAATCTCACGTTTTTTCACATAAGAATATGTATGCTCCAATACTGGATACACACTTACAGGGCCCTGTAACAACAAATACTCAGTCTCAAAACTTTGTTTGGCTGAATCCAACTCGAATAAGGTTAACTCACCACTTTGATTTAATGAATCTGCTTTTTGTTGAGCCACTTCAACAGCTTGGCTTTCAACACTATCAGCCACCCATGTAAATGACAACTGGTACAAACTTGCGAGGACTAACAGTATAGCGAATCCCCAGATAAACGTTTTATTTTGCATCTATATTTAACTTATTTTTAGGGCATTATATCCCCTTAAAATTTAGGAGCGCAAATATAAAATTTCAATCGAATTAAACCAATGTAATTCAGGTTATCTAAATATTTTTAAGTATTTCCACGGTTCTTCGAAGTCATCAAGTGCTTCCGAACTATACTTTTGTAAAATGATGTCCGATGAAAATCAAAACATAATTTTTTTCGATGGGTACTGTGGATTGTGTAACAAATCTGTAGATTGGATTATTCAAAAAGATCACAACCGTATCTTTAAATACGCTCCGATTCAAGGTGAAACTGCCCGGCAGTTAAATATTTCATCTCCAAACCAAAACAACTACGACACCATCATCTATTTTGATCACGGACAAGCGTATTCACACTCTACGGCTATATTATATGTAACAAAAAAGCTCCCATATCCATGGAAGCTTTTCTCAATTCTTATTTTTATACCAACTCCAATTAGAGATTCCATATATAAGTTCATCTCTAAAAATCGTTACCGTTGGTTTGGCAAATCAGATACCTGTAGAATTCCCTTACCTCAAGAAAAAGAATTCTTTCTGGAATAAAACTTATTCTTCTTCTTTAACCTCTTCTTTGGATTCTTCGGTTTCTTCAGAAGTATTCGCCCATTCCAAGTCCACAAAACCTTTCTCCATCAACAAATTAGACCATTGATATATTTTCTTCAAATCAGAAGAATAAACACGATCTTCATCAAACTCCGGGAAAATTTCAGCAAATTCTGCTTTTAATTCAGCTCCATTCCATTTTTTGTAAGGAACAGGCTCTCCGTTGAACTTGATTACAATCGCTTTAATAATTTCAGCTAATGGTTTTTCTTCATCTTCACCATAAATACTGATATCCGACAATGCACTAATTCTATTATGTGCATGAGCCGGAGATTTTTTACCATCTAATAAAGACTCTACTATAACTCCGTTTTTCATTGACCCTACTAACTTAAATAGGCCTCCCTTTCCTGAAATAGATAAAATATCTTGTAATCCCATTGTGTTTTTTGAATTTGCGTGCAAAGATTATTATTCAAACCAATTAAAAAGCATTTCACAGTGAATTTTTCACCAACTTACTTTTCCATACTCCACTTTCAACCTGTACCTCAATCAAATACACCCCATTATTAAAACTAGATATATTTAATTGATAACGTTTGCTATTTCCAATATTCGATCTAAAAATTTCTTTACCGGCTATATCCCAGATTCTGATTCTTTCAATATTTCCTTCGGTTTCAGGAACCTCAATAATTACAAAGTTCTCTGTAGGGTTAGGATACATTTTCACCTCCAAATCAGGTGTATAAGTTTCAACGATTGAAGTAGGTAAATTCCCATTGTATCTATAATACGCTGAATCTGCCGCAGCTTCTAACATAACCACAGCATCCGCTGCTAAAACCGCAAACGCAACCTTAAAGGTATCACCTGAAGCTATAGATATATTCCCCATAGAGGTCACTTGTATAACATCATTACCATCCGCACTTCCAATACCTGATGCATATCTATTTGAACTCAATGTGGTATATTTTTTTGAATTATTATATCCATTGTAGATATCCACACCTCCGGCTCCACCATCCACATTATCCAAACAATAACTATGAAACTCACCGGGTGTCAATAATTGCACTCCAAAACAAGGCGTATTTAACTGCATATCTTTCGTATAGGTCATATATCTGTTCAAATCTGTATGCGATTTATTATGCGTATAGTCTACCACATCAAAATCTGCAAAAAGCCCCACATGCAAATCATTTAAAGTTGAATTTCCCTTATTCACCACCTCATATTCTAACACCACATAGTTTTGATGTCCTTCATCCGTATATGCAAATCCGTCATATAAAATCTGCAAACCAATAGTATCCGCTTGTGCATTGGAATCATTAAAAACACCTTCCAAATAATACTCCCCTACAGGTGCAGGCACTTTTCTTTGAATAATCACTTCAGACTTAAAATCAGTATCCCAGGAATTGTTTCCGTTTCGAACCTGATCTACGACACGCTTAAAACCACCTTGATTAGTTCCAATCATTAACCCTCCTTCAAAAAGCTGCGAAATACCACCCTTATATTGAATTCCTAATCCCTGATTCTGATTTCTTCCATTATATCCCACCTGACCTTTTGAACCTAAGCTCATGGCTATATTATTTACCGCAATATTGAGATAATCTACATTTACAACTACATCAAAAAAATGGGAATTGCTAAACGTACCATCTGTAATGACCACTTCAAAGGAGACTACGGAATTAATCGGTGCAGTATCCAAAATTTTAAAAGAAAACGGAGTGTTATAATTATCCAACTGCAACAATGCATTCATAACACCCAGATTTTCCTGATCTCGATTCACAACCACATATGGTGAATTCGTTTGAATTTTTGCTGTAATATTACCTGACTGTGCCAGATAATTGGTAAATGTCCCGGAAATAAAAAGACTATCATCACCTTTAAACACATCATCTGTTTTGTTGGTCATCTTCATATTTTCAAAAATCACAGACGCTTGCAGAATACTACCACTCACTGCGTTTCCAACATTCAACCTGCTTTTCCCTAATTTATTAGCATATGCAGGATTACTTCCATAGATATCATTACCGGCCAATTTCAACCTTTCAGCTATTTGCTTTCCGGTTAATTGTGGATATACTGCTTTTACTAAAGCCGCTGCACCTGACACCATTGGTGCAGCCATGGAAGTTCCTGTATTACTATTGTATCCCCCATCACTTACTGTAGAATAAATACTTTCTCCCGGAGCTGTCATATCCACCCAATAACCATAATTAGAAATTGTAGACTTTTTATCTACATTGCTTACAGCTGCTACCGCAAATGCATTTTCATATGCTGCGGGGTAATACGCCTGATCTCTATTTTGATTTCCAGCAGCACAAACGACTAATGCGCCTTTATTATATGTCGCATAGTTAATAACATCTTGTTCTAATGAAGACGCATCAAAACCTCCCCAGGAACAATTAATTATATCACACCCCATATCTGCAGCATAGACTATAGCTTCATAACCATGTGAAATTATATTCCCATCTCCTGCTCTAATCGGCATAAATAAAGTTTCATACCCAATAGAGGCGACACCTTCTCCATTATTGGTTGCCGCAGCCGCAATACCTGCCACATGTACCCCATGGGAACCGCCAACAATTTGCGGCTCTCCATCCTGATCCACAAAATCCCAACCATTAAAATTATCAATATAGCCATCTCCATCATCATCAATTCCATTGACAGGATCATTTACATTTTCCGTCATTTTGGATTGTAAGTCCGGGTGATCCATATCTGTTCCGGTATCAATTATTCCTATTTTAACAGTTGCACTCCCTGTGGTGACGTCCCATGCGCTAAAAGCATTAATCTGGGTAAAATAATTTTGAAGATTCAACTTCGGATCATTAGGAGTTGCTGTGGTATATCGGATAGGTATTCTCTCCACATATTCAAATACATCTAAACGCTCTAACTCTCTTTTGACATCCATCAAATTCTCATGATGATTTACACTCAATGCATAAATCAAACTTAGATCCACTTGATTTTCCGTGGCAGACTTAAAAGCCAAAGGCTGTGATTTTGTAAACATTCGCTCCTGATATTCTATCAAGAGGCTCCATACTTTGTTATTCCTTTTAGATTCAAAATAATCCGAGTATGATGGCTTAAGCTTCACAACCAGTTTTTCTGCTACATATTCCCTCTTCATTCTTTCTTGTGCAAAAGATGAAAATGACCATACCACACACAGGAGCAAAAGCCATGAAATTTTATTTCTCATATTTAAAATCTGCATATGAAGGAATGTCTTTAATAAATGTAACTTCTTCACCATTTACATGGCAACAGTATAACTCTTCACCATTAGTAATCAACAAATACGGAATCTTCAAAACGATATTGTATCGAAAAGCCTGATCAAAAGTAGACTGAGTAATTTTGATACTGGGGCGTTTACACTCCACTAAAATTTGAGGCATACCGGAGTTATCATACACTACTATATCAGTACGTTTAATTCTTCGGTGAAGTTGGAATTGCTTTTCTAAAACCATCAGACTTTTAGGGTATCCCAGTACTTCATTGAAATATTTTACTGTATTCTGACGTACCCACTCTTCCGGAGTATTGACCACAAATTGATTCCGAATTTCATCAAAAATCCTGATCCTTCCCTCTGCATCAGTTTTAAACCTAAAACCTCCGTGTTCTCTAATCTCTGCCATTCTCACAAATGTAATTTCATTTTTAGTATCGGGCAATTTATTGATTGTAATTAAAATAAAACTTCATCACAATATGCTACAGATTATTCATTAAATGGGCTTTTTCTTTAAGATCAAATTATTTCCTCAAAAACCCATTATCAAACCATTTGCTATTCTATTTTTGACCACAAGAATTAGAGAATGGCAACATATCCTGAAATTATCACACAACTCCAACAAGGTCAATACAAACCGGTATATTTATTATATGGTGATGAACCTTTTTTTATTGATAAAATCACGGATTATATTGCCAACAATGTGCTTACCGAAGCGGAAAAGGGATTTAACCAAACCGTATTTTACGGTAGAGATGCGGATGTAGGCTCTATCATAGAAACAGCCAAACGCTATCCTATGATGGCCGAAAAACAAGTGGTTATCGTCAAGGAAGCCCAAGACTTAAAAAAGGTAGAAGGTTTGGAAGATTATATGAGTCAACCCGTAGCTTCTACTCTATTGGTTCTTGCATATAAATACAAAAAACCGGATGGTCGTAAGAAGGTATTTAAGCACATCAAAAAAAACGGGGTTTCATTTGAGAGCAAAATGATCTATGAAAATCAAATGCAAAAATGGATCACTGATTATGTACATCAACATCAAAGAAAAATCTCACCAAAAGCCACTTTATTAATTAGTGAATCTATCGGCACCAATCTATCCCTTGCTGCCAATGAAATCGAAAAGTTATTTATCTCGATTCCCAAAGGAGAACTCATTGAAGACACTACAGTTGATGAGGTTATTGGGATTAATAAAGACTATAACAACTTCGAATTGCAACGTGCTTTAGGAGCCCGAAACTTTCCAAAAGCCATGCAAATCGCCACCTACTTTGCTAGTCATCAAAAAGAACATCCTTTGGTAATGACTTTAGGCATACTTGGAAAATACTACACCAATTTAGTCCTCATGTATTTTTCTCCAAAATCCAGCAAACAAGATATTGCGCGAATGATTGGGGTTAACCCATATTTCGTAGATGAATACTTTAGTGCAAAGTCTAATTATACGGCTCAGGCCGCAGTGAAAGCCATTGAACTTATTCGTGAATACGACCTCAAATCAAAAGGAGTAAACACAGGTAGTACTCCTGCTGGAGAACTTTTAAAAGAGTTAATATTCAAAATTTTAAAAAATTAAATTGCGCATTGCCCAACTTCCTTAAATAATAGTCGTTTATACCCGTACAATTCCGATCATACTATATATATTGCGTGATATCCTTATTTGGGTATATTTGCCACAATCGAGCTAGAATACAATATGAAATCAAAATTTACTTTATTCATTTTATCCATTTTATTTTCTTCATTCGCATTAGCCCAAAACACTGGAGTCATTAGAGGTTTCGTGTATGATGGAGCTTCCGGTGAAGCCATTATTTTCACCAATGTTTTTCTGGAAGGAACAACTACAGGTGCTACAACAGATGACAATGGATACTTTCAAATTTCTAAAGCTCCAGTAGGAAATCAGACTGTGATTTGTACTGCTTTAGGATATGATACTGCTCGAGTTCAAGTGAATGTTCAAAAAGGGAAAATTGCCAATATCAAATTGGTAATTAAAGAAACCACTATGCAATTGGATGCATTTGAAATTTCTGCGAAGCAACAGGAACAAAGAACAGAAGTTAAGGTTTCTGAAATTAAAGTAACCGTTAAGGATATTCAAAAATTACCTTCTGTAGGTGGTGAAGCGGATATTGCACAATACCTACAGGTTTTGCCGGGTGTTGTTTTCACAGGTGATCAAGGGGGACAACTTTATATTCGTGGGGGTTCTCCGGTTCAAAATAGAGTTCAATTAGATGGAATGAACGTATACAATCCATTTCACTCTATTGGTTTATACTCCGTATTTGAAACGGATATTATTAAAAACGCAGATGTAAGTACAGGTGGTTTCAATGCAGAGCATGGTAACGCCATTTCTTCTGCGATTAATATTAGTACAATTGATGGAAATAAAAGTCGTATGGAAGGTAAAGTAGGTGCCAGTACTTTTGGTGCTAAAGTGATGTTGAACGGACCTTTAAAGAAACCTACAGAAATTGGTGGTTCTGCAATTACTTATGTTCTTGCGGCTAAAACCTCTTATCTGGACCAAACCAGTAAAAGTATTTACTCTTATGTTAACGATGGAGAAGGACTACCTTACTCATTTATCGATGGGTATGGTAAAATCGCATTCCACGGGTCAAATGGTAGTAAATTCAACGTTTTTGGATTCTCTTTCAATGATAATGTAGACTATAATTCATCTAAGCTAGATTGGAATTCTTATGGAGCCGGTAGTAATTTCGTATTGGTACCTTCAGGTTCTCCTCTTTTATTAGAGGGTAACTTCTCATTCTCCAACTATAAGGTAGAGCAACAAGAAGCAGATCGCAACAGAGCTTCTGAAGTTGGAGGTTTCGAAGTAGGATTAGATTTCACAAATTTCCAGGGAGAAAATGCGATTAAATATGGTATCGACATCCTGGGTATGAAAACAGATTTTAATTACGTTAACACTTTAGGGCGTAGAATTGCAGACGTTCAAAACACTACGCAGTTTTCCGGTTATTTTGATTATAAAATTGTAGCTGGCAAATGGGTTGTGGAACCTTCTGTTCGTGGTATCTATTATTCTTCATTAAATGAATTCTCTATTGAACCACGTTTAGGAACGAAGTATAACGTTTCTAAAAAAGTACGTTTAAAAGCGGCTACAGGCCTCTACTCGCAAAACTTAATTAGTTCTAATTCGGACAAGGATGTAGTGAACTTATTCAATGGTTATTTATCAAGTCCTGAAAATTTACCGTCAACCTTTACTACAAAAGATGGAGAGGTTAAAGATGTTAAATCTGGATTACAAAAATCTATCCATTACATTTTTGGAGTTGAATGGGATATCAACAAAAAATTCTCTGTGAATGTTGAAGGATATTATAAAGATTACATTCAATTAATCGGAATTAACCGTTACAAAATATTTGAGGACAATGCGGATAATAGATCTCAACCGGAAATCTTAAGAAAAGATTTTATTGTTGAGGATGGTTATGCATATGGTGCAGATATTACTCTAAGCTATAAACACAAAGGGTTGAGTCTTTGGGCAGTATATTCTTATGGATATACCCGTAGATGGGATGGTATTCAGGAGTATGCCCCTGTATTTGATAGAAGACATAACGTAAACCTGGTAGGTAGTTATGAGTTCGGAGAAAACAAAGACTGGACGATCAATTCTCGTTTCAATTTTGGTTCTGGGTTCCCTTTCACACAGGTGGATGGTTACTTTGAGAAATTTGACTTTACTGGAGGTTTAGGCACTGATTTTATCACTGGTAATGGATCATTAGGAACTGAGTTTGCACCAATCAATCAAGGACGTTTACCTGATTATGCGCGTTTTGATGTAGACATTGCGAAAACTTTCTCTATCTCTCAATACACCGTATTAGAAGTGAATGCAGGTGTTACCAACATCTTAAATCGTGAAAACATCTTCTATTTTGATAGAAATACTTATACGAGAGTTAACCAACTTCCGTTTTTACCAAGTATTGGAGCTAGTTTGAAATTCTAAGCAATTCGAGGCTTTTATAATCAGTTAAAATCTTCAAATAATTTCTTTCATTACTGAGCAAGTACACTTTTAATATTAATTTTGTGCCCCGTAAATAAATCTAGGTTTTAATACCAAAATTCATGTCGGGGAAGTCAAAATACATCTTTGTTACCGGAGGCGTAACATCATCATTAGGTAAAGGTATCATCTCAGCATCACTAGGGAAGTTATTACAATCCCGTGGATACTCTGTTACTATTCAAAAATTCGATCCATATATTAATGTGGATCCGGGAACATTAAATCCATATGAGCATGGAGAGTGTTATGTAACAGACGATGGAGCTGAAACAGATTTGGACCTTGGACACTACGAAAGATTTATTAGTACACCTACTTCTCAGGCAAATAATATTACGACTGGTAGAATCTATCAAAACGTTATTCAAAAAGAACGTAGAGGAGATTATTTAGGGAAAACTGTTCAGGTAGTTCCACATATTACCAATGAAATCAAAAATGGTTTTAAAACACTTGGCGAGTCCGGCAACTATGACTTTGTAATTACAGAGATTGGAGGAACCATTGGAGATATTGAATCACAACCATATGTGGAGGCTTTACGTCAGTTCAGATGGGAACTTGGAGAACATAGAAGTTTGGTTATTCATTTGACTTTAGTTCCATTTCTTCAGACCACAGGAGAATTAAAAACCAAGCCTACCCAACACTCGGTAAAGGAACTTCTTTCTTTAGGTGTTCAACCAGATATTTTAGTGTGTAGAACTGAGCATAATTTAAATGATGATCTTAAAAGAAAAATTGCGCTATTCTGCAACATCAAATTTGACTCTGTAATTGAGTCTATAGATGCGGATACCATTTATGATGTTCCATTATTGATGCAAGATCAAAAATTGGATCAGGTCGTTCTTAAACAATTAGATTTACCAGTTGGGGAGAGTCCTGAAATGAAAACATGGAAGGCATTCCTGGAACATATTAAACATCCAAAATCTTCTGTAGAGATTGCACTAGTTGGAAAGTATATTGAACTCAAAGACTCTTATAAATCTATCTTAGAAGCATTTAATCATGCCGGAGCGAGTAATTCTTGCAAGGTAAATATCCGTTGGGTACATGCGGAAGAAGTAAAAGACGAAACCGCAGATAAACTCCTTAATGGTGTTCATGGTGTACTTGTCGCTCCTGGATTTGGAGAAAGAGGTATTGAAGGTAAAATTGCCGCTATTAAATATGTAAGAGAAAACAAAATTCCTTTCATGGGAATTTGTTTGGGAATGCAATGTGCGGTTATTGAGTACGGAAGAAATGTATTACAATTGGAAAGCTGCGATTCTGCTGAGTTTAAGCTTACAGCAACCAATAAAGTAATTGATTTAATGGAAGGTCAAAAGAACGTAAGTGACAAAGGTGGAACTATGCGTTTGGGTGCCTATGACTGTGAACTAAAATCCGATTCAATTGCCGAAAAAGCGTATGGCACCGACAAAATTAGTGAGCGTCACCGTCATCGTTTTGAATTTAATTCTCAATATTTAGATACTTATCAAAACTCAGGGATGATTGCTACTGGTAAAAATCCTTCCTCTGATTTGGTTGAAATCGTTGAAATACCAAATCACCCTTGGTTTGTTGGAGTACAATTCCACCCGGAATACAAAAGTACCGTAGCAAATCCTCACCCACTATTTATTGATTTTGTTAAAGCTGCAATGCAGCACTCAAAAAACTAAAATGGACAAAAAAGGACTAACAGGTTTACTGCTTATCGCAGGTATATTCATATTTTGGCAATATTTGAATCAGCCAAGCCCTGAAGAAATTGCGCAAATGAAAGCGCAAGCAAAACAGGACTCAATCAATCTTGCTTCGCAAAACACCAGCCAGCCGGAATTAGAAACTGCAAAACAAATTATTCCAGATACCAATCAGAATATTGGTTCTGACTCTATTCAGAATGTTGCATTGCAATCTAAGTATGGCACACTGGCATCAAGTGCAATCGGGTCGGAAGAATTTACAACTGTAAAGACCCCATTAATCACGGCTAAATTTAGCAATCTTGGTGGTCGAATGGTTTCTATTCAACTGAATGATTATCAAACATATGATAGCCTACCACTATTCTTATTTACTGAAGATTCAACCAAGCTGGATTTTGCTTTCAACTTTGAAAATAGAACATTAAAAGCTTCGGATTTCTACTTCCAATCCGAGGTGATCGAACCCAATTCTCAAAATGATTCTACTGTAGTTATTTATCGTGCTTACGCGGGAAACAACTCTAGATATATTGAGCAACGTTATACTTTCTTCCCAGGAGATTACATGTCAAAATATGCGATCAACTTTGTGGAGATGAATGATGTTATTGCAGAAAACAATAACAGTATCATGCTGAATTGGCAAATGAAGCCATTGAACAAGGAAAAAGGGTTATCTCTTCAGAAACAAAAAACCACTTTCTTCTACCGCACCAATGATGGTGATACTGATTATCTTTCGGAAGGACGTGATGATGAAGAAGCTTTGGAGCTTCCTGCGCAATGGATTTCATTTAAACAACAGTTCTTTTCAGTAGCTTTAATTTCCGATAACAAATTCAAGGCTAATTCAACAGTGTTGACAACCAAAACTCTTGAATCCACTGAATATATCGCAGATTTAACGGCTAAAATTGATGCTGAATTAACGAATGGTGGTATTGATATGGATATGTATCTGGGTCCTAATGGTTATTCTATGTTGGCTGAATACGGCATCAAACTAGATAAACAAATTGATTTGGGCTGGGGAATTTTTGGATGGGTAAATAGATTCCTGGTGATTCCTGTATTTAACGTTTTGGATGGATCCGGATTATCTTATGGAATAATTATTTTAATTCTGACCATCTTCATTAAATTGATTCTTTCACCTATTACTTATAAGACCTATTTAAGTAGTGCAAAGATGAAAGTACTTAAACCTGAAATTGAGGAAATCAATAAAAAGTTTAAGGATGGAGATAACATGAAGAAACAACAGGCGGTTATGGATCTCTACAAACAAACCGGTGTAAATCCAATGGCCGGTTGTGTTCCTATGTTGATCCAAATGCCTATTCTTTATGCAATGTTCAGATTCTTCCCTGCTGCATTGGAATTACGCCAGAAGAGTTTTTTATGGGCAGACGATTTATCAGCTTACGATTCTATTTTGAGTCTTGGGTTTAACATCCCAATGTATGGTGATCACGTAAGTGGATTTACCTTATTAATGGCGATCTCAATGATTTTCTATACACGTAACAACTCTCAAATGAGTATGGGAGGTGGTATGGGAGCCGCTCAGGAGTCTCAAATGAAGATTATGATGTGGATGATGCCTATCATGATGGCGGTCTTCTTAAACAGCTTTGCTGCTGGTCTAACGTTGTATTATTTCACAGCGAATATGACCACTATGGCGCAACAGTTCATCATTAAAAAGTTCTTTATTGATGAAGATAAAATTCATGCAAAATTACAGGCAAACAAAACCAAACCGAAAAAGAAAGGCATGTTTGCCAAACAACTTGATAAGATGAGCGAAGCTCAAAATGTTGCTCAAAACCGTCAGGTGAGAAGAAAAAACAAATAAAATGAGACATTTACCTTCATTACTCTTTGTATTACTAGTGTTTATTGGCTGCACCAATCAAAATGAGGTAGCCTATTCAACTGATTCTAAATCTAGCGATACTCTTGATGTAAATGAAATTGTCGTGTCATTTGAGCAAACTGCTTGCTTTGGGACTTGTCCTGTTCACAAGATGGAAATTTCTGGTAGCGGTAATGCCAAATATCATGGCGATCGAAATGTAAAGTTTGCAGGCGATTTTATGGCCCATGTTTCGCCAAAACAATTGGCAGAGATTATGGACAGAGCAAATGCTATTAATTTTTTTGAATTAAAAGCAGAATACACTGCTCCAGTAACTGATTTACCAACTTCCATTATATATATCCGAGATGGTAAGAAAAAGCATCAGGTTAAAGCTTATGCTGAATATCCAAAAGAACTGGCAGACTTTATAAAATACCTTTATGAGGTCTCTCAAAATATAGATTGGCAAGAAAACCAATAAGAGAAATAAAAAAGGCGATGAAATTATTCATCGCCTTTTTTATTCTATGTAATTTTTTATCTCTATTTCAACAAGTGAACCTGACCGTATTCCGTAATCTTTCTACCATCGTGTAGTCTCAATGTATACGTATACATATACACCCCGGTCATCATCATATCACCTGTATTATTCATTCTACCATTCCATCCTTGATCTTTAGATGATGTTTTAAATACCAAACCTCCCCATCTATCAAAGATTTGTAAATCATAATCTTCATCCATCACTCCTTCCCCAACAATCTTGAACACTTCATTATGCCCATTACCATCTGGTGTAAAAGCTGTAGGATAATAATACGTGGTCACATACTCCACAGGTAAATCCGTATCGGTTGAATCTGTACAACCAAACTCATTACTTACTACCAATTTAATATTATATAAACCTTCTACTGGGAAAGGATAACTAAATTGATCTTCTGTACTAATTGCTGAATCTGAACCATTAGAATACCAGGACCATGAAGTCGCGCCTTTACTTTTATCCCAGAAGTCTACATAGTGTTCTAAAATATCTGGTTGATGTGATTTAAAATCAAAGTCCGCTATTGGAGTAGGTAATACTTCAAACAAACACGGATATTGTTTTTTAGTCACACACCCATATTGAGATGTTAGTTTCACTGTCACATCATGACATCCATCTTCGGTAAACAAACGCTCTATTTTTTGTCTTGGATCTACTGTTTCATATCCTTTACCAAAATTCAACTGATAAATAAACTCAGAATTTATCGTATCAAAACCAAATTCAAATGCGCCCGGATCACAATTTACAGTGGTATCCACCCATGCTTCAAAATCTTCGAAATTACCTACGTCCACATTAATAGTGGCTATTCCAGCTGGTGTTAAACATTCATCAACTACAGTTACCGAATAACTGGTGGCCTGAGTTGGAACAACCAAATGAGCCTGGCCATTTCCTAAACCATTATCCCAGGTGTAAGTAAACTTACCATCACCTCCTGATGCTTTCGCATACATATAGAATTGCTCTCCTATACATATCGTATCACTTGGTGTAGTTGATACTTTAAGTGGTGCATAACCTCCAATTTGGACCCAAACAGAATCCACGGCAGGAATGGTTCCACATGCATCTGTAACTGTTACCGTATAGAACTGAGAAGTCGTCACCAAAGTCTGAACTGCCGCTGTATTCCCTAAGCCTTGTTCCCACTGGTAATTATATAAACTATCTCCACCATGACCGAACGCCAATAAACCTACAGTATCTCCTGGACACAATGTATCAGGACTATCAAAAGATATACTCAATGGAGGTCTTACAAATACTGTTACATCTGCACTATCCGGAGGACAATTATTTGCATCCGTAACAAGTACTGAAAATGATTGATCTAATGTTGGCGAGACACTCGTAATTGCTGAAGTTGCCCCAGTATTCCAGGTATAAGTATATGGAGGTGTTCCCCCGGTTGCAGAACCTGTAATGTTTGTTGTATTTCCAACACATATTAATGTTGACCCTACAGCACTCGCATCAATCGGAGCAGGCTCTGTCACATTAAATGCAAATGTTTCCTGACATCCTTTTGAATCTGTTACAGTAACCATATTACTACCTACACATAATGTTGAGGCATTTGACAACGTATCTCCACTACTCCATAAATATGAATACGGTGGCGTACCATAAAATACTACCGCTGTAGCATTCGCATCACAGGTAGAGCCAGCACAGCTGGTTTGTCCAACAACAGGTACAGAAACTTGAAGCGGCAACTTGGTTCCTACATTTCGGCTCCAGTTACTGGAACATCCATTTCCATCAATAATTTCTAAATGATAAAGTCCCTGAGATAAACCACCTACTGAATCCGGTACAGTCGAACCTATTGTAGTTTGCACTACATTACCAGTGTTATCGGTCCAAATAAACGTCCATGGATACGGTATATCTAAAGGATTCGGAGTTGCAATAATACTTCCGTCAGATCCTCCAGGGCAACTCACTTTGCTCGTTGTCCAGGCCGGACTAATCGGTGTATAACATGCAGGGTCACACATATCTCTCACAAAGAAACATATAGTAGTATCATGAGTACATCCAAAACCATCTAATATGTTAACTGTATAACAATAACTTGCACTATCCACCTGAGGATATGCAATTAATGAGTCATTTCCAACGGTTGTTACTGGTGCATTCGCAGCTGTATCTACCCAAATAGAATCAATACCAGGATTATATGTCACTACAGTAGATGGATATAGACTGGAATCCAAATCTACTCCCCAGGCAAATAAATACCCATCATCAGCTGCCCATTGATCTACAATAGTTAATGTCCAGGTTCCATTCAACGGACATCCTATCAGGTTATTCATTGTTTGAAATGGCGCATAACTATTTGCAGGTAAAGATGCTCCAATGTTAAATCCGGTACATGGCGATATAACTGGCGGACAACCACAAGCATAGTTAATCATATTGGTTTGATTATTACCCGTTGGCTTCCATTCATATAAGTAGCCATTTCCAATACCCGTACCTGTACATGGTTCTCCTAAATTAGTTCCACCACCACCAGGAAATGATTTTAGTACTGCGCTACTTCCATTCGGACAAGAAATTGTTATAGATAAATCACCCAGGAATGTATGCTCCATATTAGCCCAAAAACCACTAATATCTGCCAAAGAGGCAATGGTATCACCAGTGTTAAACTTCGAAAAAGTAATTGTATTCGCATAGATTCCAGGATTTGATCCAGAACCATCAGGTAAAAATGTGGTAGGCTGCGCGGTACCAGAATCTGCATTACTCCAGGTTTGTGATATCGCACCAAATGTCAAAATATTTGAATCTCCTAAACAAATTGTATCCGACTCAAAAAACGTTGGTGTAAAGTCAGGCTCCGTTGATACACGAATCCAATAATTCAAATTGTATTCAGCTTCGCAACCTAAACTATCAGTAGCAAAAACAGATATTCTAAACGCACCTGCACTATCCGGAGGAAAACTTAGAGTTGCTCCCGTATCGATAGCTGTTGAATCATAATACCAAATAAAACTCACATTAGAATCATTCTGATTATAGTTCAGGTTATTATTAGGGAATATTCCAGTAACTGTAATTTCTGCAGTATCCAAATCACATATATCAATGAATCCACCAACTGAAGTATCAGGATCAAAAGAAACCGTTTCAATTGTAAATTGTTGACATGGGATACTACATGAAACCCCTGCGGTCCATCCATTTCCTATTCCTGCGGTATCAGATACAAAATGAAATGTTAAACATCCTCCCGGATTGGTCGCTGCTTGCGCTGAGATCACACCAAAAATTGGATTTGTGGCATCATAAACTCCTAACAACGGTGCTGCAGTAGAACTTCCGTTATATACTGAAAGCACATCACCTGGCCCCATTACGAATGAAGCAAAATTTACCGATATAATATTACCTGCTATTGAAGGACAAAATGTAAGCGTATAGTTTTCGTTATTCGCATAACCAGGAGTTCCAGCACCACCAGAACCAAATCCGGTACTAGATTCAAATTGCGCAGAACACGTATTATACGTTCCATTTCCCATTAAGATCGACTGCGAATAACCAGCAACAGAAACGAACAAACTCAATATAACTACCAAATACTTCATCTTATTTGTTTTGTTGCGTTAATAAAAATTCACTCATAACCTGACTAGGTGCTATGAACACTATTACCGTCCCCGTATTGCCAACCTTAAAAGTTAAAAACTGGTCTTGTCCTCTTTGAATAGATAAAAGCAAAATATTTAAGTTATTAATATCGTCTGATGTCAGATTTTCTCCAGTCCGGGTATTCTTAATGGTCGAAATATCTTCAAACTGAGCCAGCTTTCTTTCCGGCACATCAGTCATAATCTGATACGCATTTTTAACGTAATAATTCAAATAGCTAATGAACTCGGGTTGATCTCCAATCATTTGAATGACACGTGATTCTCCATATAAATCAATTACACGTTGATCCACATCACTAATACTAAGCTGTGAGAAACTACTCAGGCTCCATAAAAAAGAACCTAAAAACAATACAGTATTTAATATATTTTTTCTTTTCATTATCCTCTTATTACCTACATGACGTAAGCCTTAAAATAAAGATGCTTATAACATGTTAAAAAGTTAACACACATCATTTCGTGCATTTATCAAAAATGCTACATTTGGAGCTGCTAAAATAGCGAATTAATAATACATTTATATAATTAAACTAAGATGAAAGTAACCGTTGTAGGTGCCGGAAACGTAGGCGCTACTTGTGCCAATGTATTAGCTCACAATGAAGTGGCTAATGAAATTATTCTTCTTGATATTAAAGATGGCGTTGCCGAAGGTAAAGCATTGGACATGTGGGAGACTTCTCCTATCAACATGTATGATTCAAGAACCATTGGTGTAACCAATGATTACGAAGCTACTGCAGGTTCTGAGGTTGTAGTAATTACTTCAGGTCTGCCACGTAAACCGGGAATGAGTCGTGACGACTTAATCGCGACTAATGCAGGAATTGTAAAATCAGTAACTGAACAAGTTATTAAACATTCTCCTGATGCCATTATTATCATTGTATCTAACCCATTAGATGTAATGACTTATCAGGCATTTAAAACTGCAGGAATTGATTCAAGTAGAGTATTTGGTATGGCAGGTATCTTAGATACTGCACGTTACCGTTCTTTCCTTGCTTTAGAATTAAACGTATCTCCTAAGGATATTCAAGCTGTATTAATGGGTGGTCATGGTGATACTATGGTACCTCTTCCAAGATATACAACCGTTGGAGGTATTCCTGTAACTGAATTAATCGATGATGATAAACTACAAGCTATTGTTGATCGTACAAAAACTGGCGGTGGTGAAATCGTTAAATTATTAGGAACTTCTGCATGGTATGCTCCTGGCGCGGCTGCAGCTCAAATGGTGGAAGCAATCGTTAGAGATCAAAAAAGGGTTTTCCCAGTTTGTGCTTGGTTAACCGGAGAATACGATCAAAACGATATTTACCTAGGTGTACCTGTTATCTTAGGTAAAAACGGTATTGAAAAAATCATCGAATTAGACCTAAACAGTGATGAAAAAGCTTTATTAGAAGAGTCTTCTGTAGCTGTTCGTGGTGTGAAGGATATTTTAGATGGAATGGATATCTAATCATCCAATTTGAACATATAAAATAAAAAAGCCGCTAGAAATTCTAGCGGCTTTTTTATTGCCTATTATTTTCAAAATTTATTCGGATTTTTTGGAGCATAAAAAAACCTATCACTTTCGTGATAGGTCTTACTCTGTGGGCGATGAGGGATTCGAACCCCCGACCCCCTCGGTGTAAACGAGGTGCTCTGAACCAGCTGAGCTAATCGCCCAATCTTTGTGAGTTTTTCAACTCTTTTCCCGATTGGGAGTGCAAATATACTCCATGTTTCTAACCTACCAAGACTTTTTTCAAATTATTTTTAAGGCATCAGCAACCACAAAGGTACTCCCTCCAATATACACGAGGTCATCTTCCTGAGAATCAGCAATGGCAGCGTTTTTTGCTTCTAAAACCGAATTGAAATTTTTTATATTTTTTTTCTGGATTAAAAACAAATCTTGTAGTTCTTGAACCGGCATGGCTCTTTCAATATCCGGTTGACATAAATAATACTGTGCCTCATTTGGTAATAATTCTAAAATAGACTCCGCATCCTTATCATTCACCATACCAAAAACAATTCTCAATTGATTATAATTCACCTTTGATACTTGCTCCATTGTATAGGTCAAACCTTCTTTATTATGAGCTGTATCCGCCACAATCAATGGATTCTGCCCCAGCACTTCCCATCGCCCTCTCAAACCTGTATTTCGAGCCATTTGCTCAACACCCTTCACCATATGGTTATTGCTTACATCAAACCCAAAAGCCCTTAATTCCTTTACAGCAACAACAGCCGTCTGCGCATTCTTTTTTTGGTAATTGACCAATTGCGTTGAAGCAATCAATTCTGATTGTGCATCCGCAAATTGAAGTGGTGCATCCTCTTCTTTCGCTTTTTGCACAAAAATATCCTTGACCTCTTCTTGTGTTTCACCAACAACTACCGGTACACCTGACTTAATAATCCCAGCTTTTTCCCAGGCTATTTTCGGTAACGTATCACCCAAAAACTGCATGTGATCAAATCCAATATTCGTTATTACCGACACCAATGGTTGAATAATATTAGTTGAATCTAACCGTCCTCCTAAACCCGTCTCAATAACCGCAATATCCACATCCTGATCAGAGAAATATGTAAACGCTAATGCCACAGTCCATTCAAAAAATGATGGATGAATATCTTCTAATAATGCTTGTTTGGTTTGAACGAATTCAACGACATAATCTTCCGGAATCATTTTACCATTGAGTCGAACGCGCTCACGAAAATCCAGCAAATGTGGAGAGGTATAAAGTCCAACCTTATATCCTGCTTCTTGTAACATAGAAGCAATAAAATGAGACGTTGATCCTTTTCCATTGGTCCCTGCGACATGAATAGATTTAAACCCTTTTTCAGGATTCCCCAGACGTTTACACAACTCAATAGTATTGGAAAGATCAGCTTTATAGGCAGCCTTTCCCTTACGTTGATACATAGGCAGCTGCGAAAACAAAAACGCAATTGTCTCTTGATAGTCCATTAGTGAATTTGGAAGTCGTAGGTGATCTTACCTCTTTGTTCAATTGGCGCACCATCTTTCGGTTGCCATTTGGTTTTATATGCTGCCTGTAACGCTTTTTGCGTTAAACATTCTGCAGTATTGGTTGTTCCTTTACCAATTGAAGCGTATACAACTTTTCCGTTACGATCCACCTTAATATCTACGACCACTTTACCTTCTTCCTGACAATTATAAACCGGTTTTGGTTTTGTTAACGCGGCACGTCCTCCAAGAGAATAATTTCCATCTCCCAGACCTCCCCCAGAATATGCACCATCAGGCCCACCATCTGTTTGACCTTTATCACCTGGCTGATCATCCGGACCATCACCTCCACCATTTGAACTTGGATTATTCAGTTTGTTGGCAATGGCTTCCATTCTTTTTCTTTGTGCTTCTTGTTCCGCTTTCTTTTTAGCTTCCGCTTCAGCTGCTTTTTCCGCTTCGATCTCTTCCGGAGTTTTTGTTTTGGGTACTTCTATCGCGTCCTGAACATCTTGTGTGGCCACATCAGGAGTACTTTCAGCTGGTTGAGCATCTACAGGAGGAACGACTTCTTCTACCGGATCGGGTTGCGGATCAGATTCTGTTTGCGTTACTTCAGGTTGATTATCCCCACTTCCTACTTCTGAAGTTCCAAAGTTCACCGTTAACCCCTGTTCTGGAATTGGAACAGTATGTGTTAAACCATAAAAAAGGAAAAAACCAATAAGAATTGCATGAAACAAAATTGTTCCAATCAATCCTTCTCTTTTTTCTCTTTCTTTTGGTAATGCAATCATTATTTTCCTCTGGTAGCCAATACCATTTGGTATTTATTTCTGTTTGCAATTTCCATTACAGAAACTACATATTGAACATCCACGGTTTCTTCAGGACGAAGCAAAAAGCCAGGTTTTTCTTCTCCCTCTAACATAGACTGCAAAGTACGTTCCAATTGTTCAAACTGTACTTCACGCTGTCCCACGTAATATTTTAAATCTTTGGTTATAGAAACCGAAACCTGATTCTTTTTTGTTGTTCTCGTACTTCCTTTAGGGAGTAATACATCTACTCCATTAGGACTAATCATGGTAGATGCGATAATAAAGAATACGAGTAGTAGGAATACAATATCCGTCATTGATGACATATTGAATTCCGGACTAACTTTATTTCTTCCTTTTACTGCCATGTCTTATGCTGGTTCTTGTAACATATCAATAAAACGAACCGATAATTCATCCATTTTATACGCTACTTTATCAATTCTACCTACCAAAATATTATACCCTAAATATGCCACAATACCGATTACCAAACCTGCTGCAGTGGTTACCATGGCCTGCATAATACCTCCGGCCAATTGATTTAGCTCTACACTATTTCCTGACGTATTCATTTCATGGAATGCCGCCATCATACCGATTACAGTACCCAGGAAACCAATCATGGGTGCCGCACCTGCGATTGTTGCTTCCATAGATAAAGATTGCTCTAATTTGGTAATCTCCAGTTTACCTTCGTTTTCAATCGCCAAACTAATATCGGGCATTGGTTTTCCAACACGCATCAACCCTTTTTCAATCATTCTTGAATACGGGTTATTTACATCTTTACAAATTCTACGTGCGTTTTCAATTTCACCTTTAAGAACGGATTCTTTTACACGATCCATGAAACTGGTATCTCCTTTTACTACTCTGGCTACAGATAAGTATCTTTCAATAAATATATAAACTGCCACTATAGATAGAAATCCTAAAGGAATCATGATATACCAACCACCTCCTAATAGAAGGCTCATAATTGATAAGGTCTCTTCGTGAGGCATTACATCAGCTCCTTCAGCTGCTGTCGTAATTTGTAAAAACAATCCTTGATTCATCATTTGATTAAATTGAGTTGATAACGTTTTTTAATACGATCTATTATAATAATGTATTTTCCAGATAGTAAAATAAAGCTCCTGCCAGGTATCCAGATAAAGCCAATAAACTAATGCGTTTTAGATACCACATGAAATCTATTTTTAAAATTCCCATTACTGCAACACCTGCAGCAGAACCAATAATTAAGGCACTACCCCCTGTTCCTGCACAGTAGGCCAGGAATTCCCAAAACGGGTGATTCACCGGATATGCCAATCCTGGTTCGAATGGTCCTACTTCATACATCCCCATGGCACCAGCAACCAATGGCACATTATCTACAATAGAAGATAATAATCCAATAATCACATTAATAGCATAAATATTTCCTTCCATCGATACCTCTAACCACGATGCTAAATCCAATAACTGTCCTGCACTTGATAATGCACCTACCGCTAATAAAATCCCTAAGAAGAACATCACAGATGGGGTATCCACTTTTCTAATCACACCACTTACAGAGAGTTTTGATTTAGCCTGAATATTTTTACGTTTATGGATAATCTCAGTCACGGTCCACATCAAACCTAAGCCTAACAAAACACCCATAAAAGGTGGCATATGCGTTATCGTTTTATATACGGGAACAAACAATAAACTTCCTACTCCTAATGTAAACACCAGATTTCTTTCTCCATCTGTAGTTATTCTTACATCGTCACCATCCAATCTTTCTGGTCTGGATACTTCTCCTTTTAAAGTAAAAGTTAAAATCACCAATGGAACAATTAAAGCAATCATTGACGGAATAAAAATACCTGTCACAATATGACCTGCAGTGATATTTCCTCCAATCCATAACATAATGGTAGTCACATCACCAATTGGAGACCACGCTCCACCAGCATTGGCAGCCACAATTATCATTCCGGCAAACAACCATAAATCATTTTTATCCTTAATTAGTTTCTTCAATAATGCAGACATTACAATTGCAGTAGTTAAGTTATCCAGGGCAGCAGAGAAAAAGAATGTTATTAAACTTAAGATCCAAATCAACTTCACCTTATTTGCTGTTTTAATTCTATCCGTAATCACAGCAAATCCATCATGCGCATCTATCACTTCAACAATGGTCATGGCTCCCAATAAGAAGAATAGGATTTCTGCAATATCGATGACATGATGAGATAATTCATGTCCAATAAAATGATTGGTAACCATATGTACATCGTCACCCGATGCCATAATTGCATCTTTATCGGCAATGAGATACTCTGTAAATCCTTTTATAAAACCCTCAGAATGGGAATACAGCTCAGCTATGCTCCAACCATAATCAATTCCCCAAATACTATCCGCTCCAAAAATTAAAATTGTCCACACCAAAACTCCGGTTAACAGAGCAGAAGCGCCTTTATCAATGTGAATATTGTGTTCTAAGGCTATTAACAAATAACCTATTACAAATACTACAATCATTAATGTATACATATCAGCACTAAATTTTATCTATTTATATTCTATTTTTTATGAAGCTTCAAAAAAACATTAATTAAACAAATCCAAAGATAACTTTCGACCATATTTAACAATGATTTTTAACAATACTTGTTAACATTAGAATATTAAAATATTCGTCCATAAAAAACCTGATGTTAAACTACTTCTAACCTGCAATTTTGCCTGAACAATGATCCTGATTAGCTCCGGTTACGGACTTCAAAATATTTACTTCTCCCCTCACCTTTAGAACTCCTAAAAATGCAAAAATTAGTGCTTCTTTAAAATCTACAATCTCCGAATCAGGAATAGTAATATCAGCTAAAGATTTCTCTTTTAGACTATGGATTAAATAAGAATTAAATGCTCCTCCTCCGGTAATTAAAATAGTCTTTAGTTTATACTGCATTACAACACGGTCAATCTGAATAATGATATGTTCAACAAATGTTCTTAACACATCCTCTGCGCTATAACTTGCACTTAATAATGGGAACATAAACTCTTCCACCCACTCAATACCTAGCGATTTTGGAATAGCGATATGATAATATTCCAATTCATTTAATTGCATGAGTAAATCTGGCAAAACCTGCCCGGTTTTCGCTATTTCCCCGTCTTTATCGTATTTCTTCCCCAATTTTTGCGCATAATGATTCATCACAATATTCACCGGGCAGATATCAAATGCAATTCTTTTTCCTTTCCATTGAAAAGAAATATTCGCAAAACCACCTAAATTTAAACAACTCTCATGGGTATGAAATAATAATTGGTCACCAATCGGCACCAATGGAGCACCCTGACCTCCATATAAAACATCTTGCGTACGAAAATCATAAATGACTTTAGCATCCAATCTCTGAGACATCAACTCACCATTACCAATCTGAACTGTTACGCCTTCATCAGGCCTATGATGTACAGTATGTCCATGACTGGCTACAAAATCGAGATTCTTAATTTTATTTCCAGAGATAAAACCCTGAACAACACTTGCCAACCACTCTCCATATTGCTCGCTTAATCTTATCAAATCAGCCTCACACAATTCACGGGCATTTATAAGTTTCTTCTCCCAATATGGATCATAGCTCTGTGTGACCGCCTTTTTAAGCGTAAAAACCCATTTTTCATTCTGATATTCAAACTCACACCACGCCATATCCAGCCCATCCATAGATGTTCCTGACATTAAACCTATAACACTATATTTCATAGAATAATTTGTTGATTTAGCTCATAGGAAATATCCATTGAGAAACCTTATTTTCGCAGCAAACAGAAATACGAAATTATAATTACAAAATAATGGATTTTCAATTAACAGAAGAGCAAATTGCAGTAAGAGATGCCGCACGTGATTTTGCACAGAATGTGGTGGCAAAAACAGTATTAGAAAGAGATGAAAGCCAAAAATTTGGTGCTGAAGAAATTCGTCAGTTGGGTGAGCTTGGTTTTATGGGAATGATGGTCGACCCTAAATATGGTGGCAGTGGTATGGATACTGTTTCATATGTTTTGGCTATGGAAGAAATCTCAAAAGTAGATGCTTCAATCTCTGTTGCGATGTCCGTGAACAATTCATTGGTATGTTGGGGGTTAGAAAAGTACGGATCGGAAGAACAAAAGATGAAGTACTTAGTTCCTCTAGCTTCAGGTCAAAAAATTGGCGCTTTCTGTTTATCTGAGCCGGAAGCTGGTTCTGACGCGACATCTCAAAGAACTATGGCTGTTAGAGATGGAGATCATTATATCTTAAATGGGACAAAAAACTGGATTACCAATGGAGGTAGCGCATCTACATACATCGTAATAGCACAAACAAATCCAGAATTAGGTCACAAAGGTATCAGTGCCTTTATCGTTGAAAAAGACATGGAAGGATTTGTTGTGGGTGCTAAAGAGAACAAAATGGGAATCCGTAGTTCTGATACGCACACTTTATTATTTAACGACTGTAAAGTTCCTGTTGAAAACAGAATTGGAGATGAAGGTTTTGGTTTCAAATTTGCTATGATGATATTGGAAGGTGGAAGAATTGGTATCGCGTCTCAAGCTTTAGGGATTGCTTCTGGTGCATTTGAATTATCGGTAGAATATGCTAAAACTAGAACTGCATTTGGAAAGCCAATCGCTGATCATCAAGCCGTAAGTTTCAAACTAGCTGATATGGCTACTGAAATCGAAGCTGCTAGACTATTGTGTCTTCAGGCAGCATGGTTAAAAGACCAACATTTACCTATTACAAAAGCAGGTGCTATGGCAAAAGAATTCGCTTCTAGAGTAGCTATGCAGGTGACTGTTGAAGCTGTTCAAGTACATGGTGGATATGGATACGTTAAAGAATACCATGTAGAACGTATGATGCGTGATGCGAAAATCACTCAAATTTACGAAGGAACTTCTGAGATTCAGAAAATCGTAATCAGTCGTTCTGTTCTTAAAGAATAACCTATAGAATTTCTTTAAAGGTCTCCAGACGCATGCCTCTGGAACCTTTTAATAAAATTATCGCTCCTTCGGGGGCGATTTTTTTTATATACACTTCTGCTTGTTCTTTATTCTCAAAAAGATTTACACCAGAACGCCCATTTGTTTTCGAATAATTTTGTCCTACCAATATGACTTCATCAAAACTCTTTTCTGAAACGAGCCTGGACATATTTTCGTGCTCTTCCTCACTATAACTCCCCAATTCATACATATCACCTAAAATCACCCATTTGGATTGGTTCGTTCGTATTTCCGAAAAACTATTAACAGCTTCTTCTACTGACGAAGGGTTTGCATTATAGGCGTCCATGATTAAGGTGTTACTTTCAGTTTTTAATACCTGAGACCTATTATTATCTGGCTGATAGTTTTGTAATGCTTGTGAAATATCTTCTAATTTGACCCCAAAATACTTTCCAATCGCATAAGCTAACTTGAAGTTGTTAAAATTAAATGCACCAAACAAATACGTCTCTACTACTACACCTAACTCATCTTTAAACTTCAGCAATGGATCAGATCCTAAAAACTCAATAAAGGAATATGCGTTCGAATCTCCATAGGTAATAATACGATCCTTTTGACTGACCATACTGACCACCAACTTATCAGAAATATCCAAGAAAACCGTTCCCTTGTTCGATTCTAAATAATCAAATACTTCCTTTTTAGCTTCCACGTTCTTTTTAAAAGAGCCAAAGCCCTCCAGATGATCTTTACCTACATTCGTTACGAATCCATAATTAGGGGCCGCTATTTCACATAAAAACTCCACCTCCCCAGGATGATTATCTCCCATCTCAATTAATGCAATCTCATGAGAAGAATCCATCTTTAATAAGGTTAAAGGAACCCCAATATGATTATTCAAATTCCCATAAGTATATGCCACCTTATATTTCTTAGATAATACTGCATTTAACAACTCTTTTGTGGTCGTTTTTCCATTAGATCCTGTTACTGCAATAATTGGAATATCCAATTGTTTTCGATGATGTTTTGCCAACTCCTGAAGTGCTTTCAAAACATCATCAACTAATATTGTTTTACCTTCTATATGATATTTTGAATCATCAATTACCGCATATTTAGCCCCAGATTGAAGTGCTTGATCTGCAAATCTATTCCCATCAAAATTCGCACCTTTAAGCGCAAAAAACATACTTCCGGAGTCTATATTTCTAGTATCCGTATTAACCAACCTACATTCCAGGTAAGATGAATAAAGTGATTCAATCATTACATCATATTTATCAGTGTCCAAATTTATACCATAAAAAAAGCCCCGCAAATGCGAGGCTTAAATTGTTTTTCTTAAAATTCTTATCTTGATCCAAGACCTGTTGGCGAACCTAAACGATCCATCGCACATCTAAATCCAATATTATCCGTAGATAACTCTTCATTCAAAAACCTTCTTGTTCCAGGGTGCAACCAGTAAGCTCTATCTTTCCAAGAACCACCTTTATACACTCTTGAGTGATCAGTTGTTAAAGATGTAACTCCATACTCGTACATACCATTAGTTTCTGTACCTTCAACTTCCGCGTCTCCTTTCCAAACCGCATCACTATATTGAGATTCAAAATCACCATCTAGATAATTAATATTATCCGCCCTTCTATAATTTCTACGATCTTTTGCATCTTCCGCTTCCACATCCACATAAATCATTCTTCCTAAAGAATCTTTCTCTGCAATGTACCCATCTTCATCTTTTGCAATCTTTTTGTAAACGTTTCCTCTAAAAGATCTAAAATCAGACTCATCTTCAGATGTAGCAGCACGATACACGTCCATCACCCACTCATTTACGTTTCCTGCCATATTATACAATCCGTAATCATTTGGCCAGTATTGATATACCGGAGCAGTAATATCTGCATTATCATTTAAAGCACCTGCAAGCCCCATATTATCACCTCTACCTCTCTTGTAGTTGGCTAGCATCGCACCCATGTAGGCGTCTTCCGGATTACGCATTGCGTGTCCATTCCAAGGCCATTGTCTACCTTCAAGTACATTCTCACCAAATGAATTTCCAATTAATCCATATGCCGCAAATTCCCATTCAGATTCAGTTGGAAGTCTATACTTTGGTAGCAAGATACCATCTTCCATTTTCACATTTCTATAACCAGGACTGTTTGGTCCATCCCAATCTACACCATCTGTATTTTTATCCCCTTCATACTGACCAAATAAATATGCATCTGTATTAAAGTTATCATCCGAAACCTGATTTGGATTATGATTATAAAATCCTTCACGAATCATAATCTGCTCATTCACACGATCAGTTCTCCAAGCACAAAACTCAGTAGCTTGTTTCCAACTCACTCCTACTACCGGATAATCTCTGGTTGCCGGGTGACGTAAATAGTAATCTACATAAGGTTCGTTATACGCCAACTTATCGCGCCATACTAATGTATCAGGAAGTACAGCATCATAAACCTCAGGATAATCATCCTGATAAATTCTTTTTACCCAGTACATATACTCTAACCAATCCAAATTCCGAACTTCAGTCTCGTCAATATAAAACGAAGACACAGAAACTCTTCTTGGTGTATTTTCCCAATTACGCATCACATCATCAGTTACCCTACCCATAGTAAAGGTACCCCCTTCGATTAATACTAAATTAGGTCCGGTCTCTTGCTCAACAAACGGAGCTTTCTGAAAATCACCATTTTCCTTATTATCATAATCCCATCCTGTAACAGCAGACTGCTCGTAGTTACAAGAAGCCATTACCAAGGAAACAGCAGTTAAAGCCAATATTGTTTTTTTCATCATGCTTGTTTTAGTACGCTATAACGCAGTTGTAAAATTAATATTTTAATTTTCACTACCAAGTTGGACATGGCAACTTACGAAGTCTACGTTTTTTCTTGTGACATTTAAGTTTTAGTCCCAAAGACAACTCGTGAGCTCCACCAGTTGAATTATTTAATTTCGAAACTGTTATATCGTAACTATATCCAAATTTAAAATCGTCATTTTGTAATCCTACCAAAATAATCATTGCATCACTGTTCAGTGTATTGAATCGGTACCAAAAACCTACCGTAAACACACTCATTCGTCCATACATTCCCATATTAAATTGTTGGGATTCCCCTTGCTGCATATAAATTACGTTAGGAGAAATCGATCCTTCATCAGGATGTCTCTTATCCAATGCAAAAGTTGCTCCTGCCTGGAACGTAAACTTTCTATACAATACCGCGTCATTTAATCCGAAGAAACTCTCTACAGGTTGCGCCAGGTGATGTACCGAACCTCCAATAAACCAATCATGGCTATATAATAGCATACCGGCAGAAAAATCTGGCGCATTAACACTTTCATCCCCAAAAGGTTCATTTGTAGAATACACGAAACCATACCTTGGATCAATCATATCCCCAAAAGTTAATTGATCCCACTCTAAAGATTTTTGCCAATAAGCTCCTTGCGCACCAAATTTCAATGACAAATCACGGTTAATTTCTAAGGTATACGCATATGAAAGAGAAACATTAAATGTTTTTATCGTATTATTCCCTGCATTATCCTGATAAATCTGTAAGCCCAAACCTCCTTTTAAGAAATCAACATATTGGTCAGCTGAAAGACTATATGTTGTAAATCCTCCAGGTAACTTTGGCCACTGATTCCGATAATTCAAAACTACTCTTGGACATATCTCAGAGCCCGCAAATGCTGGATTTGTGTACAACGGATTAGCATAAAATTGCGAAAACTGAGGATCCTGTGCGAAAGACCTCGACACAAGTCCAAACACCAGCAATAAAGCCAAAGTGATGTGGAGTGTTTTATTTTTAAGCATATCTATTTTGTGTTGCACGTGGCAAGTATAGCGAATTATTTTTACTTGTGAAACCAGAATTTCTGCTCAAATTGATCTTTGGCAATATTTAAACTATACTTCCGTTTCTGACCACATATTAAATTGTGATATTTAATTTAAAGACAGAATAAACTATAAGATGAAAAAAATATTGCTCAATTTCCTTATTCTTTTCATGGTAACAAATGTATTCGGGCAATTGTCAACCATAGACAAATCTTTAAATAAACAAATAGAAATCAACTGGTTAAAACCAATCACTTTCAAAGATTTTGACGAATCAAACAT